>Ga0209510_1000001_pt1 | contig 804852 bp, 731 predicted proteins | sample BiotimSIPDNA_FD_185749 | JGI IMG/M metagenome (GOLD analysis project Ga0209510, IMG submission 185749) | Anaerobic biogas reactor microbial communites from Washington, USA - Biogas_R1 time_0 SIP DNA (SPAdes) (version 2) | ecosystem: Engineered > Bioreactor > Anaerobic > Unclassified | place...
CCACATATCTCCTCGATGTAGCTGGTGATATTAATACCACTGGTACTTATAGAATGGCAGGCATAGATTATGGTCAATATTTTATTGACTCTGCTGGAACTAATGGCCAAGTCTGGAAGAGTGATGGAGCAGGTCGAGGTTATTGGGGTGTTGATGACACTGGGACTGCTCTACCAGCTGGTACTAGTGGTCAAACAATAAGACATGATGGAACTGCTTGGGTAGCTAATTCTCTACTATACAATAATGGCACAAACATTGGTATTGGCACTACTACTCCAGGAGCTAAATTATCTGTAAACACAACATCATATCCAACAATGGAATTAAAATACAATGATAATAAAGTAGTAGATATCTATAGCAATGTTGCTTCTAATATCTTTATTGGTTCGGGTTCAGGCAGTAATATAAGTACAGGAACAGGCAATGTAGGATATGGCTACCAAGCATTACAGAACAACACAACAGGAAATTATAATGTAGCCAGTGGGTTTAGTGCATTACGTTCTAATACGGGAGGGAGCAATAATGTAGCCAATGGATACTTTGCATTATATTCCAACACAACAGGGAGTGGTAATGTGGCCAGTGGGTTCTACGCATTATCTGTAAACACAACAGGGGGTGAGAATACAGCCAGTGGGTATCAATCATTACGCCTCAACACAACAGGGAGTGGTAATGTGGCCAGTGGGTACGTGGCACTATTTTTCAACACAACAGGGAGTAGTAATGTAGCAATTGGAAGAGGGGCATTATATTCCAACACAACAGGAAATTATAATGTAGCCAGTGGGCGCCAAGCATTATATTCCAACACAACAGGGGAGGCGAATGTCGCCAGTGGCTATCAAGCATTATATTCCAATGTAGCAAAACAAGGCAGCACAGCTATAGGAAGTCAAGCCATGCAATATGCCCATAATATTGCTACGGGCTCCACCTACACATACAACACAGCACTAGGCTATCAAGCACTGAGAGGTAGTACAACAGCAGCAAATAATTCAGGTACATATAATACGGTATTAGGGGCAAGTGCTGGTCTTGGAATGACCTCTGGTTCTAATAATACCCTGGTGGGATACAACGCAGGCAATAATCTTACTACAGGGGCTAATAATATATTAATAGGATCAGGCATTACAGCATTAACTGCCACAACCAGTAATCAATTAAATATAGGCAATATAATATATGGTGATCTGAGTACCGGCAATGTAGGCATTGGCACCACTGCTCCCTCTACCCTACTCCAACTAGGTCAAGCAGGTACGGCAGGCACTCTGGGTATTGCAGGTAGTACATCAGGTTTAGTAACTCTACAAACAGCAGCTGCTGCTGGCACTTGGACTATGACTCTACCTACAGGTACAGGCACTAGTGGCCAAGTCTTAACCACTGATGGTTCTGGAGTAACTTCTTGGGCTAGTGCAGGAGCAGCTTCTAATGTTGCCCTATCAGGTATTACCGCTGCTATTAGTGCTAATAGTATTAATAGTGGAGATCATGCTCAGGTTTGGAATTGGCAATTAACTAGTGCTAATAAAGTAGCCTTTACCTTTGGTGAGAATGCTGCTTCTACTGCTACTGGTAGTCCAGCTATTTTATCAGCTTCTACCCTAGCTTCATCAACAGCAATGCCTCTTTATATTAAAAATTTAGGTAATGCTAACTCATTTAGAGTTGATGATGAAGCCAGTGATACTACCCCCTTTGTCATTGATGCTAGTGGTAATGTGGGGATTGGGACAGCGGCACCTTCAAGGAAATTAGATGTTGTTGGCCATGCTCTGGTAAGTGGGAATATATATGTGGATGCTCTTTATGATAAAGATTATACAGACAATCGAGTCTTCTTCCCCGCAGTTCAACAAGTTGCAATTGGAGGGCCAAGCTATAATTTAAATGTCAGAAATACTAGTAATGGCACTGGTTTAACATTATCAGGCGGCGATACGGGTAACACAAATGCTGTAACAAAAATAAGTATGCCCAACAACACTGTCTCGCTCTCACACCCTGGCTACTCTTATCAATGGGCAGGAATAGACCTTGCTTTAACTTTAAATTTGCAAGGAACTCTTGGACCTGCCTCTCAAAACATTTCTATTTTTAAATCAGCCATTACAACAACCAATGACCTCGTAGGTGGAAAAAGAAGATTTACTGATTTTACAACAGATGGGGTTGATCAACATTGGGTGGATTTTAGTGGAAATTCTTATTTTGCTGGCAATGTCGGCATTGGTACCACCTCTCCCTCTACTCTCCTCCAACTAGGTCAAACAGGTAAAGCAGGTACCTTAGGTATTGCCGGTAGTTCATCAGGTTTAGTGACTCTCCAAACAGCAGCAGCTGCTGGGACTTGGAGTATGACTCTACCTACGGGTACAGGTACTAATGGTCAGGTCTTAACCACTAATGGAAGTGGAGTAACTTCTTGGACAACAGTCAGTGGCGGGGGTGGAGGTAGTCTCTGGTCTCAATCAGGTAGTAATATCTATTATAATGGTGGCAATGTGGGGATTGGCACAACAAGCCCTTCATATAAATTAGATGTCAATGGCGACCTGCGAGCTGAAAAATTCATTGATTATACTAATGTAAGTTACTACCTTGATCCAGCTGCAGCTGGAACTTCTATGCTTGTGGCTGGTAATGTGGGCATTGGCACCACCTCACCAGCCACTAAACTCCATATTGATGGAGATGGGGGCATCTTAGCTCAAGGTACTAACGGCACAGGTTGGGATGGAGGCTCCCTTGGGGCTGGGTCTAGACTAATGTGGATACCCAGTAAGAGTGCTTTTAGAGCTGGATATGTTAATGGTAGTCAATGGAATACTGCTAATATTGGTGATTACTCAGTAGCAATGGGGTATAACACCACCGCTAGTGGATGGTATTCTACCGCAATGGGAGATAACACCAGCGCCAGTGGGGGTAATTCCACAGCAATGGGATATCACACCACCGCTAGTGGATGGTATTCCACAGCAATGGGGCGCCAGACCAGCGCCAGCGGAGATTATTCCACAGCAATGGGATTTGTGGCCACCGCCAGTGGCACTTATTCCACAGCAATGGGAAGTAGTACCACCGCTAGTGAATGGTATTCTACCGCAATGGGAGCAGGTACCACCGCCAGTGGACAGTTTTCCACAGCAATGGGAGCTTACACCACCGCTCAAGCCTATGCCTCAACCGTGCTTGGTAGGTATAATGTTATATCTGGTACCACTGATTCCTGGGTTGCTACCGATCCTATTTTTGCAATTGGAATAGGATCAGATAGTTCCAACAGAGCTAATGCTATGACAGTACTAAAAAGTGGTAATGTAGGTATAGGTCCTACTTCACCAGCCACTAAACTCCATATTGATGGAGATGGAGGTATCTTAGCCCAAGGTACTTATGGTAGTGGTTGGAATGGAGGCTCCCTTGGGGCCGGGTCTAGACTAATGTGGATACCAAGTAAAGCTGCTTTTAGAGCTGGATATGTTGATTTTACCCAGTGGAATACCGCTAACATTGGTGATTATTCAGTAGCAATGGGATCAAGCACCACCGCCAGTGGGTCTAATTCCACAGCAATGGGAATTGCTACCACCGCCAGTGGAGATTATTCCACAGCAATGGGAGCTGCCACTAACGCTGGTGGAGATTTTTCCACAGCTATGGGACTAGAAACCAGCGCTAGTGGAGATTTTTCCGTGGTAATGGGATTTGCCACCACCGCCAGTGGGGGTAGTTCCATAGCAATGGGACAGGGCTCTACCGCCAGTGGAGATAGTTCTGTGGCAATGGGATATGGCGCCAACGCCAGTGGGGGTAGTTCCATAGCAATGGGAGAGATGACCACCGCCAGTGGACCAATTTCCACAGCAATGGGACTGGACACCATCGCCAGTGGAGATATGTCTACAGCAATGGGAGAGATGACCACTGCCCAAGCCTATGCCTCAACAGTGCTTGGTAGGTATAATGTTATATCTGGTACTGCTGGTTCCTGGGTTGCTACCGATCCAATTTTTGTAATTGGGATAGGAACAAGTAGTTCAACCAGAGCTAATGCCATGACCGTGTTAAAAAATGGCAATGTGGGGATTGGGACTACTAATCCCACCACCCTTCTCCAATTAGGTCAAGCAGGGAAAGCAGGTACTTTAGGTATTGCAGGTAGTAGTTCAGGTTTAGTGACTCTGCAAACAGCAGCAGCTGCTGGGACTTGGACAATGACCTTGCCTGCTAATGCAGGTAGTAATGGTCAAGTCTTAACCACCAATGGTTCAGGAGTTACATCTTGGACAACAGTCAGTGGCGGGGGTGGAGGTAGTCTCTGGTCTCAATCAGGTAGTAATATCTATTACAATGGAGGCAATGTGGGGATTGGAACTAACTCTCCTGAAGCCAAACTCCACCTAGCAGGGGCTACTCAGCAACAAGGAAGCTACCCTGTTGTTGAAACAAGCACTTCTGGACAACAAACAGGTAATATGTGGGGGCAAATTTCCTCCTATAATGCTTCACTGCCTACAGGTATTCAAGCTGGTGACTTGTTAATAATAATTGTTAGAAGTGGTGGGGCTTCAACCACATATTCTCTACCAGGCTGGACAGAGATCGCCACAAGAGATAATAATGGGAGGACAAGTGTTTTTGCCAAAATTGCCCAAGGTTCTGATACTGCAACTATTACTCTGGGTGCTCAAAGAATAGGGATAGCTCACACAGCTTACAGAATATCAGGGGTACATGACAGCAGTTCAGTAACAGATGTAATAGAGGCCGCATTTGCTACTACCAATACTACAGATCCTCCTAATCTTACAGCCAGTTGGACATCTGGAAACAATCTATTCATTGCCGGAATGTCAACGAGATATTCCACGAATAATAATATTTCTTCAGCTCCCACTAGTTTCACTAATCTACTCAATGTGGCTAATGCGCCTTTTTTTGGTGGCGATACTACTGACCATGTTCGAGTTGGCAGCGCAGAGAGAGAATATGCCACAGGCTCTCTCAATCCTGGAGATTTTACCACTGCTGACTCAATTGATAACCCTCATTCGCTTACTATTGTAGTTCGTTCATCAATGGTCGAAGGAGATCTGTTTCGCATAGATGATGGGAATGGTATTAACAAACTTATAGTTAAAGGCAGTGGTAATGTCGGCATCGGCACTGCTGCTCCCTCTACCCTTCTCCAATTAGGTCAAGCAGGTACAGCAGGTACTCTTGGTATTGCGGGTAGTAGTTCAGGCTTAGTGACTCTGCAAACAGCAGCAGCTGCTGGAACTTGGACAATGACCTTGCCTGCTAATACAGGTAGTAATGGTCAAGTCTTAACCACTAATGGTTCTGGAGTAACATCTTGGACAACAGTTAGTGGCGGGGGTGGAGGCAGTCTCTGGTCTCAATCAGGTAGTAATATTTATTATAATGGAGGTAATGTGGGGATTGGGACGAATTCTCCAGTTACTAGACTACATATTGCTAATGATGGAGGCATCTTAGCCCAAGGTACTGATGGTACAGGCTGGGATGGAGGTACTCTAGGGCAAGGGACTAGACTAATGTGGATACCAAGTAAGAGTGCTTTTAGAGCTGGATCTACTAATGGTACTCAATGGAATGCTGCTAATATAGGCAATTACTCAGTAGCCATGGGAATTAACACCACCGCCAGTGGACAGTTTTCCACAGCAATGGGAGTTGGTACCAACGCCATTGAGGAGGGTTCGACAGCAATGGGGTATGGCACCACCGCCAGCGGATATTCTTCCACAGCCATGGGAAATAGTACCACCGCCAGTGGGGGGCATTCCACAGCAATGGGAGCTGGCACCAACGCCAGTGGATATTATTCCACAGCCATGGGAAATAGTACCACCGCCAGTGAAGAGAGTTCCACAGCAATGGGATATCTCACCACTGCCAGTGGAGCTCTGTCCACAGCAATGGGAGTCAACACCACCGCCAGTGGAGCGGGTTCTACAGCAATGGGAACTGGCCCCATCGCCAGTGGAACTTATTCCACAGCAATGGGATATTACACCACTGCTCAAGCCTATGCCTCTACAGTGATTGGACGACATAATGTAATATCAGGCAATACTACTACCTGGACTGCTACCGATCCCATTTTTGTAATTGGTATTGGAGCAGATGCCTCAAACAGAGCCAATGCCATGACCGTACTTAAAAATGGTAGGGTGGGTATAGGGGCAACAGCTCCTTCTACCCTCCTCCAAGTAGGTCAAGCAGGTACAGCTGGTACCTTAGGTATTGCAGGTAGTAGTTCAGGCTTAGTGACTCTGCAAACAGCAGCTGCTGCTGGGACTTGGACAATGACTCTACCTACTAATGCAGGTAGTAATGGTCAAGTCTTAACCACTAATGGTTCTGGAGTAACATCTTGGACAACAGTCAGTGGCGGTGGTGGAGGTAGTCTATGGTCTCAATCGGGTAGTAATATTTATTATAATGGAGGCAATGTGGGGATAGGGACGAATAGTCCTCAAGCCTCCTTACATGTTAATGGTAATGTATATGTTGAATCTGCTAACAACAGAACTTGGGGAATTAATAATTTAGCTAGTGGACATACAGTCTATTTCCAATTTGGAGGAGATGCTAACAACAGAATAGAAAATACCTATGGAAGTAATACAACCTTTAGATCTTACCATGGAACAGTTTTTGCAAATAATCAAGGAGATATTGTTAGGTTTGGAACAGCGAGTAATTCACTTAATACAAATTTCTTTGGCAATGTGGGGATTGGGGGAACAGCTACTTCTACCCTTCTCCAATTAGGTCAAGCAGGTACAGCAGGTACTCTTGGTATTGCAGGTAGTTCATCAGGTTTAGTGACTCTGCAAACAGCAGCTGCTGCTGGGACTTGGACAATGACTCTACCTACTGGTACAGGTAGTAATGGTCAAGTCTTAACTACCAATGGTTCTGGAGTTACATCTTGGACAACAGTTAGTGGAGGTGGTGGAGGTAGTCTCTGGTCTCAATCGGGTAGTAATATCTATTACACTACAGGCAATGTGGGGATTGGGACTAATTCCCCAGCGACTAGACTCCATATTGCAAATGATGGAGGTATCTTGGCCGAAGGTAGTTATGGGAGTGGTTGGGATGGAGGCTCTCTTGGTGCAGGAATTAGACTAATGTGGATACCCAGTAAGAGTGCTTTTAGAGCTGGATATGTTGATTCTACCCAGTGGAATACCGCTAACATTGGTGATTATTCAGTAGCAATGGGATATCGTACCACCGCCAGTGGACTAATTTCCACAGCAATGGGAGCTCAAACCACCGCCACTGGAACTTATTCCACAGCAATGGGATATATGGCGACCACTAGTGGAGTTTCTTCCACAGCAATGGGATATTACACCACTGCTCAAGCCTATGCCTCAACAGTGCTAGGGCGATATAATGTTGTGTCTGGCACCCCTGGTTCCTGGGTTTCTACCGATCCAGTTTTTGTAATTGGGATAGGATCGAGTACTTCAGCCAGAGCCAATGCCATGACCGTGTTAAAAAGTGGCAATGTGGGTATTGGCACCACTGCTCCCACATATCAATTACAATTATCCACCGATAGTGCTGCCAAGCCCTCTGGTGGTAGCTGGACAAATGCCTCAGACAGCAGACTTAAAACAAATATTGAAAGCTTTACAGATGGTCTAAATGTCATCACTCAAATCAATCCCGTTTCTTATATGCTTAATGGCAAAGGAGCCATGCCTCTGGGAGAAGAAGGAATCGGTGTCATTGCTCAAGACATCAAAGATATTGCTCCTTACACTGTCGATACTTTCTTTGCCAAACTCAATCCTGAAGATGAGTTTGAGACCGAGCTATATAGTTTTAACTCTAGCGCTTTAACTTTTGTCTTGATTAATGCTGTCAAGGAACAACAACTCCAACTCACTGGTCTTGATTCTGCTCTAGCCAGCCTGCAAAATTCCGATTCTGCTCTACTAGCCCAGTTAAATAATTTTACAAACTCCCTAGCTAGTAACTTCACTAGTGCCCTCATCAGCACGCAAAAACTGGTGGCTGAGCGCATTGAAATTGGTGGTCAAGCTCTCGATCAATATATTAAGGGCGTGGTGCAATTGGCTATCAATAATAATGAAATTAATACCCAACCAGATGCGACTGAGAATGATTTGGCAGACAGCACTGAAACAATTGCTGAAACACAACCCACCATCTTAAGCGAATTAACAATTGATGGAGATCTTGAGGTAACTGGCAGTGTGAACATTGCTGAAGATCTCAATGTCGAAGGCACTAGCCAACTCGGCCAACTCCTAGCTGATCAAGCCCAAATCGATCAACTGCACACTCAAGACTTAAGCACCGAACAACTGCAAGCTCAAACTGCCCACATTGATCAAGCTCACATTGATCAAGCTCAAATTAATGATGCGCAAATCGACACTGCTTCTGTCTCTGGAGAACTTTATGCTCAAAGTATTAGTACTGAAAATTTACATACTTCCAGTATTGATGCCGATATCATCACTGGTTTACAAGAAAGATTACAAACGGCAGTGGCCAATCAATTAGCCGACTCTACTCTGCTGGCTTCTTTAATCAACAGCAACAATACCACCGAGGAGTATCTAGAACAAATGGCAGATGAAATGGGTGTTGATCTTGATCAAAGTACAACCGGTACTCTTGACAACACCACCAATGACTCACTTAGTCAAACGATTATGGCCTACAGTGCCTACATCGAAAGTTACTTTGAGGTCAATGGTTCTGCGCTAATTAAAGAAGGCCTGGCTGTTGGCCAAACCCTAATGGTGGGTAATGGCTTGACCATGGGTGATGGCTATATTGCCTACCAGAGTGAAACAAGCAATGACCTGGCTATTCAGCCGGCTGGACGAGGCCGATTATCCCTGATGGCAGATTTAATGACTCTCGATGAAAGTGGCTTAGTCACCATCAATGGCAATCTCAGGGTAGCAGGAGCTATGGAGGTTGATGAAGATTTGAAAGTGAAAGACACCCTATTAACTAACCTCATTAGTGCAGTCAATCCCAACGAAGATATTCGCGTTCAATTAGCTCAGGCAGCCACTGATGAAGAAGGTAATGAGACTATCAAACAGAGTAACTTTGAATTTATTGATGAAACCGGCACAGCCGTTGCCACCATGTCAGCTAGCGGAGATTTGTCATTAACTGGAGGCTTAAAAGTTGAACAACAACTTGCCAATGCTTCTGAATCGACTACGCACAATAATAAGAGTGCTGGTCAAGCAGTAATTTTAGCTGGGCAAACTGCTGTCACGATCAAGACCAGCCGCCTAACAGAAAATAGCATGATCTACATCACACCGCTTGGATCTACCAAAAATCAAGTCATTTATGTGAAGAGTAAATTGCTAGACAGTGAGTTTACTGAAGAAAATGAAGCAGAGTTTAGCGTCGGCTTTGATTTTGCTCTAGATGAAGATGTCTACTTTAATTGGTGGCTAGTTAATTAGTCTTCGCATACCACATAGGTATTTTGAGTATATGAGAATCCGGCAACTGCGGGACAACGCTGTTGGCTAATAGCAATATCTTTATCGCTGGCGTTTTCTAATTCTATTGTTAGCAAAAAACCCTCACCATCATTGGTCCGATAATATTCAAAAACTTCTGGCAAATCTTTGGTATAGGTCTGACCGCTAACTGTGAGTGAGCCCGCACAGACAGGACTGCACAAAGCGTTAGGAATAGTACAACACATTTGATTTGATACGTTAGCTCTCGGATAAGCATTATAATCGTTGTAATACATCCGTAAGGCGTTTTTGACTTGCATTAAATCATTTTTTTTCTTAGTATCTCTGGCGCGTTCGCGCATGCCGATTAAGTTGGGTAAAATCACGGCCGCTAAAATCCCAATGACAGCAATCACAATTAATAATTCAATTAAAGTAAAGGCTTTAACAGTTCTTGCCGATTGCCTGTTTTTTTTAGAGTAGTTATTGAAAAGTTTTTTCATATCCTATCCTTTAATTGATTGCAGGTTTAGTAATTAAATTAGTACTCATGATCAGATAATTACAAGCCAAACTTGCACCATCGCAAAAATAACCAGCATAATAACCCGGACTACTCCCGTTTTTTGCTGCATCATTATCTAGCTCATTTTCCAATCGAGCAAAAAGATAATAGCTATTATCATTAAGCAAGTGATAAAAGTAGTTTTGATTGCCGGCTGGATCTTGAGGCAAAGCACTCATGTACAAAGTGCCTTGATCATCTATCCAAGCACTTCCCCAACTGCAATTTTCTGCACCACCTGTACCACAACCAGCAATTAAGCCATCAACACTAGCAGGATATTGCCCATAGTCGTTATAATAAGTCTCTAAGGCCTTGCTAATATTGGCTAGGTCTTGTTTGCGCCGACTATCTCGTGACTTCATTTGAATAGTGCCAAAAGCCATTAAGCCCAAGCCTGCCAAAAGTGCCAAGATCACCATAACAACTAATAATTCAAGTAAGGTAAAAGCGCGTTGTTTGTTTGCGGGTGGTTTTTGCATATTTTTTAATTATTTTTAATAAAATGCTTGGCAATTAAAAATTACTGGGTACATTGTGTGTAATCAATACATTCTTGGTGAGTAGCATAGGCATTGCTATTACAAATTCCTGAGCCGTTATAAACATTACAGCCTGGGGGCACATTACAGCAATAACACTCATTCGTCGGACTACAATCCGCAAGATCTATGGGGGGCGGTGGTGAAGCAATGTTTTGATTAAGCGGCACTCCTTCTGCAATACCGTAATTATAGCTTTCGGGGCTCTCCACATCTTCTGGGAGATTACCACAGCCAAAGGGACAACCCACCTGTTCAATCATTGGATCACTAAGAATTGCTAACTTGGTTAACACTCGATAGCCTCCGCAAGTTGCCCCTCGAGTATTAGCGACAGGCACATATAAATAATTTTGCCCCAGTTTATCACAAGGCACTTGAGCTAAATATGGTGCTAAATTGGTGTCGCCACAGTTTTCCAGCGAATCAGCAGGGGGATAACAATCGTTATCATTATAATAATTTTCAAAAGCAATTTTAATTTCTTTCAGGGCTTTTTTTCGATCAGTATCGCGTGCTTTATTAACATCATTGCCTAAAGTACGATACAAAGCCACCATTAATAACAAAGCAATTGCTACCACAATTAACACCTCGATAACACTTACTCCCATTTGGGTTTTTTTCTCTGGTTTGCTGGGCATTTGCCACTGTACTTTTGTCGCCTTTTTCGCTATATTAAACATAGAATTGTTTGTATATTTAGTTTAGTATAAATTCATATAAAAAACAAATAGTTAGGTAAAAAATATGATAAAAAACCTGATCAAAAAGAATAAACCCAATCTCTACACCGCCTTTGCTCTGCTTATAGCTTTTTTGTTGCCTGTTTTGGTCATTCCGACTATCAACAATCCCTTTTTTAACAGCAAGGGTTTATTGCTGTTTGTATTAGTTATTGGCACACTCTTGGCGTATATCATTGCTAGTTTTAAAGAAAAAAAATGGTTATTAAACAGCAATCCCCTGGTCTTACCACTGGTGCTTTTTGGCGGCAGCATCTTGCTTAGTACCCTGATTACTCATTCGGAATACCCTTATGATCAATTGCTTGGCTGGGGCGGGTTTTTCCTAAGTTTTGTGCTAATCATTATTTTTGCTCCAAGCCTAATTAAGCAAGATTATAGCCAAAAATTAGTGCAAATTCTGAATATTGCCGGTGTAATTGTGGCTTTAAATTCAGTTTTTCAACTCTTTGACTTTGGCTTAAGTCAAGTTTTTAATTATCTAAGCGTTTATGAAGTTGCCAATGACCTCTCTTTTAATCTTACTGGAGGCGTGCTATTAAACGTTCAATTGCTCTCAAGCTTGATATTAATGAATTTATTAGTAAAAAATCAGCGACAGAGTCTGCTGCAAAAAATTATCATTGCTGTCTTGGTGGTGGGTCTCGGAGTAAATATCTACGCCATTTTACCAGGTCACTCAACCAGCCTCGTGCTATTACCCCTACCTGCTAGCCTTGAGATCGCTAGAAATAGCTTGGTGGCTACTCGCGCTGCTCTATTTGGTTATGGACCAAATAGTTATGGTCATGTTTTTAGTTTACTCAAACCCGCCTGGCTAAATACTAGCTCGGTTTGGCAATATAATTTTGACAGTGCCACTATTTTTCCTTTAACTCTAGTAGTTAGTGGCGGCTTATTAGCGCTAATTTCCTGGATCTTTTTTGCTACCAGAAGTGTGCGCCTATTAAGTGATAAAAAAGAACAAAAAGCTCCGGCTCTCAAGTACTTTATTTTTGTCGCGCTTGCTTGGCAAGTAATTTCTCCACTAAATGTCATGATGTTGACCTTATTAGCCATAGCTCTCAGTTTTTGGCTAGCAGCTAATATAGAAAGTTTTAAAATTAAAAAGTTTTCTTTTAATAATATCTTTGATCCCTTCAATTTACAGCCTCACAATAAAGCCAATCGTTATACTTTTACTGCCATTTCAATCGTGTCGCTGCTAGCGGTAATTTTCTTGGCTTATCAAATTGGGCTTAATTATGCGGCTCATGTTGCTGCCTATCAAGCTACTCAAGCAGCTAGCAAAGAAGATTTTAATCTCGTTTTTGCCAAACAAGAACAATCAAGAAATTTAGCTATTTTTTCTGCCGACTGGCGACGAATTTACGCTTCTAGTGCTTTGGAGTTGGCTGTGGCTCTATCAAATAAAACCGACATTACGCCTGTCGAACAAGAGCAAGTGATGGGATTAGTTAATCTGGCAATTACCGAAGCCAGAGAAGCTATTAAATTAGAGCCCAATTCTTATCAAAACTGGTTGGTGTTGGCTAACATTTATTTGCTACTGACTGATGTTACTGAAGATGCTCGTCAACTGGCCTTTGAAGCTCTTTCCCAAGCAACTCTAGCCAACCCCAACGATCCTTTTATAAGAATTAGTTTGGGTCAGTTTTATATGGGTCTAGAGCAATGGGAGCAGGCCAGCAACTTTTTCCTGCAAGCAGTTGAACGTAAACCAGATTTAGCGGTCGCTTATTACAATTTAGCTCAAGCCTATGTGAAAAATGAACAAATTCTAGAAGCAGAAACTGCTCTACAACAAGCTCTCTTGCTCATCGATAAAGAGACTGATCTTGAAGATTACACCACTGTTGAAACTCAACTGGCAACAGTTAGTGAACAGGCAGACCAAATCAGAGCTCAAGCTGAAGAACAACAGGCTCAGGCTGGAGAGCAATCCTTGCCAAGTAATTTGTCACAAACCGGTCTTGTCGATCTAGAGGGAGAATCAGAGTCTACTGGTAGTGGCTCTGGCTTATCTGATCTACTCGATGAAGAGGAAACCTCCAATTTACTACGAGAGGGCAGCCTTATTCCAGAGGGAGAAACCGTTAATCAATAACTCAATTAGGCAGAAAATCAAGAAAATAGCCGGCACAGCCGGCTATTTTTAAAAATAAAGTAGGTAAATAAGGTGGGCAAATAAGATAGGTAAAGGAAATTAAATTAGGTTAAATAAATTAAAATAAATTCTCGATTTTTTTGCTAATTGCTAAGAGACCTTGACCAGTAATTGCACTAAAAGCTAACAGGCTGATTTTTTTCTTTTTAAAATCAGCCTCAAATTGAGCAATGTCTTCTAGACTATAAAGATCAATTTTATTTAATGTTGTCACGCTGGGTTTTTCTAGCAACTGAGGGTTGTGTTGTTGGAGCTCATTAGTTAAAGCCTGATATTGCTGCCAAAGCAATTGACTCTTATCTTTCGCTGATAAATTGTGGTCAAAAACTACTGTTTCTTCCAAAAATAAGACATACATTAAGGCCCGGCAGTTTTCAATATGACGCAGAAAATCATGCCCAAGCCCCTTGCCTTGATTTGCCCCATCAATTAAACCCGGTATATCAGCCACCACAATTTCTTGAGTATTTTTTTTCAGGCTCATAATGCCCAAGTTAGGTTCGAGAGTGGTAAAAGGATAATTGGCTATTTTAGGATTGGCTGCAGTCACTTTAGACAAAAAAGTGCTTTTGCCAGCGTTAGGCAAACCCACTAAAGCTAAATCGGCTAATAATTTTAGTTCTAATTTAACTAATTTTTGCTCACCAAAAGTACCATGTTCTGCTTCGCGAGGAGTAGTTTTTCGACTGCTTTTAAAAGCAGTATTGCCTCGCCCACCAAAACCACCCTGACAGAGCACTAGCTCCTGACCATCCTCTAGCAATTGATAAAGCTCTTGAGGCTTATCCAAAACTTCTAAGCTATCAGCTTCTATTTCGAAATTGCTATAAGTTTTATCATAATCAGTAAAATACAGTTGACGACGAATTCGACTGTTCTGCGGAAGTTGATTTGCTTGAAAATCAGCAGACTTGAGTAAATGCTGGCTACCATCTTCGTTGATTAGACCATAGCGTTGTCGGCGATAAGCGCTAGTTTGATTTTCGGCCAATAAGGTAATAGTTGTCCCAACTGGAACCTCTACTATTTGGTCTTTGCCATTTTGCCCGTGCTGTTTACGTTTGTTGCCCGCTTGCCCCGCTGCTGCAATTACTTCTTTGGTTCCGGCATAAGCTCGCAATGTTGATATCGCTCGATTAGCTTTAATAATTATCGAAGCGCCATCACCACCATCACCACCATCTGGACCGCCTTTCGGAACATATTTTTCGCGTCGAAAAGAAATTTTCCCTCGACCACCATTGCCTGCAACTAGTTTGAGAGTAACAATATCAATCATTAATTTACCCTATCTTCAATTATCTTAAAAAACTTAGTGGGTTTTGTAAGGCTCCGCCTTGACGAACTTCAAAGTGTAAATGCGTACCAGTACTACGACCAGTGCTGCCCATTTGCCCCACCACATCACCGCGACCAACTCGTTGACCAACTCTAACTTGTACCACGCTTAAGTGAGCATACAGGGTTACAAATCCATTGCCATGATCAATCATTACTCGATTACCATAGCCATAATTGTCTACCCAACCGGCAACCGTAATCACTCCAGCATCGGCAGCTAAAATTGGGCCACCGCCTAAATTAGAAATATCAATAGCCTTGTGATAAAAAGCATAACCCTGGCTAATACCACCACTGGCTGGCCAAATAAAGCTCCCAGTCGCAGAAACCGTACCGGCATCTGGAGTTAAAGAGCCAAAAGTACTTCGAGGGGTAGTGACAGTGCTTGCAACAGTTTGTAATTTACCTTCAGGAACCATCAAAAATTGCCCAGCTACCAAATCAAAAGTCTCATCGTTTAAAAACTCATTAAAAGGATAGTCAACAATCATCTGAACTTGCGAACCGTTTAAGCCATATTTTTTACCAATTGAATAAATAGTATCACCCCGAACTACTTTGTGTCTTACTCCATCTATCGGCAATATATTTAGGGATTGTCCAGGCTTAATAGTGCTTTTTTCTGTTAAATTATTAGCCCACAAAATGGTGTCGCTACGCAATCCATAACGCTCAGCAATTGAGGAAATTGTCTCTCCTTCATCAATTACATGCTCAATAATTTCTCCACCTCGATATTGACGCACTTCTTCAGCCTGATAAGTATAAAAGTCTGGAGCAGTAGCAGTACCAATGGCTAAAATCGGTGTGGCTAAGATTAATTGACCATCGTCCAACTCATCATTGTTAGCAAATAAGCGTGGACCAAAAATAATCATCACAAAACTCAAGGCAATAGTACCAAAATGTAAAAATGGTCGAGTATATTTTCCTCGTTTCTGGTGCAAAACATTGACAAGACTATCTTTGAATTTTTCAAAAAAATCAAAAATTACATAGAGACGTGCTTTGCTGTAAGCTCGTAAAAAATGCAAGAAACTTTGTAAATCTGTCACAAAAGATTTAAATTTTCCCTGACGTCGCTGGTATAAATCTCTATTAAACATTGTTTCCTAACAACTTAGCCATTTTTTAAAGAGGCTAAAAAGTCTTTGTTTGATTTGCTTTTTTGCAACTTATCAATGAGGGTGCTAGTTCGTTCGTCTTTACCCAACATGTCTAACATCCTGTGTAAAGTAATTATAGACTGATACGTAACTGGATCAATCAACAGATCGTCACGACGAGTACCAGATCTCTGCACATCAATGGCTGGATAAATACGTCTTTCTGCCAAAGATCGATCAAGATGTAGTTCTTGATTACCAGTGCCCTTGAACTCTTCATAGACCAGATCGTCCATGCGCGAACCAGTATCAACTAGAGCTGTACCAATAATGGTTAATGAACCTGGCACCTCAAAATTACGAGCTGCACCAAAAAACTTTTTTGGTGGAAAAAGAGCTGCTGGATCAAAACCTCCAGATAGGGTTCTGCCTGAAGTGGGCATAGCTAAATTGTAAGCTCGGGCTAATCGAGTAATAGAATCGAGCAAAATTAAAACATCCCGACCCTCTTCTACCAAACGCTTAGCTCTTTCAAGAGCTAATTCAGCAACTCGGCACTGATTTTGCGCTGATTCATCAAAATTACTAGCCGCTACTTCACCTTTACCCTTAGTGATTTTTTCAATATGACGCCGAATATCTGTGACTTCTTCTGGACGCTCACCCACTAACACTGCCATTAAATGAATATCTGGATTGTTTGTAGCAACACCCAAAGCTATATCTTTAAGGATAGTGGTTTTGCCTGCTTTTGGTGGGGAAACAATTAAACTACGCTGACCCTTGCCAATTGGCGCAATTAAATCTATTAGACGTAAAGATAGTGGCTCAACATCAATTTCTAATTTAATGTGCTTGTCTGGAAAAACTGGAGTTAAACTCAAAAAGTTTTTACGATTTAACTGGCGATACTCTTCTACCGAATGACCATTAATTTCATCCACTCGCAATAAACCCCAATAACGCTCATTATCTTTGGGTTGGCGGGCTTGTCCAGTGATTAAATCGCCTGGTCGAAGTTTTAAGCGACGGATTTGCGAACTAGCTATATAAGCATCATTTTCTGATTCGGAAAAACCAGGTCGCAACACCCCGTGTCCGTCTTTGGAATTATCTAAAATACCAGAAACACTTGCCTCATGTTCCTTACTGGCAAAGGCTGCTTGCTGGTCTTCTGCAAAGGGCTTGCTGATGGTACTTTTGTTATCACTTGGCTTAGTGTTTTCGAGTTTGGTGTTTTCTGGTTTGCTATTAGTTGATAATACTTGAACACTTGACACTGCTGGCACGGATCCATTTTTTTCAGACTTGTTCTTTTCTGAGCCGTTTAGCCCAACGCGTCGTCTAATAACTCGCGTAGTGGGTGCGGGCGAATCGGTGTTTTTAGCGCTTTTAGCACTAGTGACTTTGAGATTGTTGTTTTGCATATTAACAGTTCCAAGCTGATTTTGATTGTTTTGCATAAAATTACTTTCTAATAATGGCTGTCATTGTTTGAAAAATAGATAAGAAAAAAGGGGCACACTATTAATGTAAAACTGAGAATCTTGTTCATTATGACAAAAAAATGAAAAAAAGCAAGATCAATGACAAAAACTTTCTGCGGAGTCTCGGTAGCCTGCCCAACGACCGAGATTCCACAAAAAGTTCTTTTGTCGGCAGTCTCAGGAAGCTTTGATACTTTTTGATGTGTTTTTATACTTTAAGCTAGAATTGTAAAAAATTACAAAAAATGGTAGCTTAGTAATCGATCAGTTGTTGATTAATTTCAACGACGACAGGATTACATTGTTATTTGTGAATCATCAGCGGTAACAATGTTCTCAACAATCCATTCTGTTTAGGTTCTTGACTGCCTAAAAACCAAGACTTAGACGGGATGGATTTTTTTCTCTCAACCTTTTCTCCAGTTTATTGCTCTGCTTCCTTTTAAATTAGTTCTATTATGATGAGCCTAATTTAGTAGCAGGCATAAGCCAGAAAAACGGCTAATTTCCCCTGTTGTTAGTTAAAGTACCAAAACTTTATTAATTTTAGCAGTTTTTATAATTTTGACAAGTCTCAAAATAGTCCTATAATTATAAAAAGCCCTTTAATCGGCTATCCTATATTAATATTTTTAGTAAAAATCCAGAGTAAAAAAGAAAGTTTTTCACAATTATTTAGCAAGCTCCCCTAATTGAGTAAAACTTGGGAAAACTCTTGCTAATCGCTAAAATCAGCAAAAATCGAAAAAAAATGAAAAACAAAGCCTAAAGAGCCTTAATCACCTGGCTAATATGTTTATAGTTTTGGGCTGAAATGATTTTATTAAAGCCTAAGCGCTTGGCCTCTTTAACTCGGCGTTCAAAATAGGCAACTTGCCTCACTTCCCCGAGTAGACCGATTTCGCCAATAAAAACAGTTTTTTGGGGAATTTTTTTGCCAGACATCGAACTGGCAATGGCTACTGCCAAACCCAAATCGACTGCTGGCTCACTTAATTTAAAACCACCTGCTGCTGAAACAAAAACGTCATAATTGCTTAAAGACAAACGAGCATGCTTTTGCAAAACAGCTGCTAATACTTGAATACGACTTACATCGATCCCTCGGCCAACTCGCCTAGGCATAGCCAAGTGACTCGATACAACTAAAGCTTGGACTTCGGTCAAAAGTGGTCGACTGCCCTCCATCACACAAACTGTGGCTGCCCCACTCACCGCTTGATTCTGATTTTCTAAAAACAATTCACTAGGATTAGTCACTTCATTTAAACCCCAATCAACAGCTTGAAAAATACCGACCTCGTCACTAGCGCCAAAACGATTTTTTAATGAACGCAAAATGCGCAACTGCCCCGACCGCTCACCTTCCATAATTAAGACCGTATCCACCATGTGCTCCAAAATTTTTGGCCCAGCAATTGCCCCATCTTTAGTAATGTGACCCACCAAAAACACCGGTACTCCTTGAGATTTAGCTTGATCAATAAAGCGCGCACTGCACTCTCTGATTTGTCCGACACTCCCACTGGCACCCGTTAAATCGCTGGTAGTGACTGATTGGATACTATCGACGATCACTAAGTCTGGTTTTTGCTTGGCCATTAAGGTAGTGATTTCATCAACATCACTGCTAGTAACAAAAAATAGAGCCTTATTCAGTTTTTCACGTAAATTTTGACTTTTACTCTTTTTTAACAAACGCTCAATGCGCATACCAATTTGACTTGGGCTTTCTTCACCACAAACATAAAAAATGTTTAAGGGCTTAGCACTTTTAGCCACCATCATTAGTACCGTTTGTGTTAATAAAGTAGATTTACCAATTCCCGGCTCGCCACCAATCAAAATCGTCATCCCCGTCACTAAGCCTCCGCCCAAAACCCGATCCAATTCCCCAATGTTACTTAAAAAACGTTGTTTTGCCTCGCTCAAGCGCTCAACTTGAGAAAAATTTAACAATTTTTTATTTAAAAGCGCTTTTGATAAACTAGTTTTCTGCCTTTGATCGCTTTTTTGATTAACTAACTCTTCTACCAAAGTGTTCCATTCTTGACACTGCGCACATTGACCCTGCCATTTACTATAACTTGCACCACAGTTTTGGCAGATAAATTGAGTTAGCGTTTTAGCCGTCATTAAAAACTACTCCTTTTTTACTTTTTTATTATTATTTTTCGTGTTTTTACTGTTATTAATTGTTTGAGTTTGCCGAATTTTTTTATCTATTAATTTACTGCTCGATACTTGCGGATTAAACTGATGAACAATTTTTAGTTGACCACCAACTGCCTGAATTTCTCGTCTTTTAATGGCTAAAAAGGGCGTGTGGCTAGAAACTGCCAAATAGTCTGGCCTAATCACTTCTAACCAGGCTTTTCTTAATGCAGCTTGACCAAAACTAGGCGGTAAAATAAAAACTAAATCGGCTATATTCCATGCTAATAGATTTTTTTGACGACTATGCTCATCATTAATAGGTCGCCCTTGACCTTTGACTGCTGTCACTCGCTGATCGCTTTCCAAACCAATAAGCAAAATTTGACCAATTTGTTTAGCTGCTAAAAGGAACTGCCGATGTTCATGATGTAAAACATCAAACACTCCAGTCACCAGGGTTAGTTGACTATGATTGCGCTTTCTTAACTGTAAAATTGTCGCTAATTCTTCAGGCAAGTTCATAAGCCTATTCTAACCAATCATCTGTTAAAATAAAAAAGCAAAATGAAAAAGAAAAAAATCGTGGTCATCGGTGGAGGCACTGGCACAGCTGTCGTCTTGAGTGGTTTAAAACAATACCCCCAATTAGAATTAACTGCCATCGTGGTGGTGTCTGACGATGGTGGCTCAACCGGCCGCCTTCGTGATGAATTTGGTTTTTTGCCTGCGGGTGACTTACGCCAATGTCTGGCTGCCCTAGCCACTGGTGACAATGAATCCTTAATTAGAGATATTTTACTGTATCGATTTAGTGAGCAATCTAGTTTGGCTGGCCACAATCTAGGCAATCTAATTTTGACTGCTCTTGAGGATCTAGCGCAACAAAGAAAAGATAGTCCTGCTCGAGCCATAGAAATTGCCAGTCGTGTATTCGAAATTGCTGGCAAAGTTTACCCCATCAGCGAACACCCAGCCGATCTAGTTATTAATTACGCCAACCAGCAACAGCTTGTAGGAGAAAAAAATCTAGACAATCCTAGTTTAGGCGGACAAAAAATCAAAAAGATTAGCTTTAAAAAAAGCCAAAAAATCTATAAACGAGCTGCTCAAGCAATTGTCGAGGCCGACCTAGTAATTTTAGGTCCAGGAGATCTATATGCCAGCCTCTTAGCCAATACCCTAGCTACCGGTTTTGCCGAAGCATTGCAAAACAATAAAAAAAATGGCGGAAAATTTATCTATGTACTCAACCTAATGACTCATTTTACTCAAACACATCAGATGACAGCCCTAGATCATCTCTTAGAAGTTAAAAAATATTGCAAACGACTACCAGACTATATTTTACTCAATAATGAAAAAATTAGCCCAAAAATTCTAAAACATTACGCCAGCCAAAATGAGTGGCCAGTGCTTGACGACTTAAATCAAGCAAAAAAGCAACAAGCAGCGCCAATTGATTGGTCAAAACTAATTATTAAACGTCAACGATTGCTGTCAACTGTCTTGGTAAAACAAGATATTAGTCACAGCCACAGTTTGCTTCGACACGATAAACACAAATTAGCTAATGCTATCTTAAAAATCTAATTTAGGCTGTATTTGACAACAACTTGATTGATGCCCGCTTCAACATCCTCTAGAGCTTCTAGTGGTTGATCTCCAGCCAAAACAGCGTTAATCGCATCCGCATAGTATTGAATCAACTGATCGTTCACCCCATTATCATGAGTAAAACTTGCCATCGGTAAGGATTTTGCATCAGGAGCATCATCTATAAAGGCAGCTAAATATTCATCATCACTTAATTCGCTAGCCATATCAGGTCGAGGATAAATTTCACCAAAAGGTCTTATTAAACTGGCGCTGTTGTAAAACTTACGCAACACCTCTGGTGAAGATAGATATTTGAGCAATTTCCAAGCCGCTTCTTGTTTAGTACTATTTTTACTCACTCCTTCAGCCCAAAAAGTTGCCCAAGCAATATTTTCTTCACTAGATAATTGAGGCACACGGGCGACCGCAAAATCCAGATTTGGATTGATTTGTTTAATCTCTAAAGCTCTCCAGGAAGGGGCAAAAATCATGGCAACTTCACCTCGAGCAAAGGCCACCGTCGAGTTGGGTAAATTATTTGACCAAACTTTATCTTGTTTAATAAAATTTGTATAAAAAGTGAGCGCATCAACTACATTTTGACTAGTAGGCTCGGTAAGATCGCCACCATTTTGCAAAATCAATAAAGCTAAAATATCCGCAAAGTGCTCAACATTGCTAGCATTGCCAATAGCTAAACCAGCTTGAGTAATATTATCATCTCGGCGAGTACTGACATTTCCAGGAACAGTTAATTGATTAGCAGTCCCACGCAATTCAGACCAAGTAGTTGGCACGCTAAGATTGGCATTACGCAATATTTCTTTATTATAAAAAAGTGCCAAACCATCATACATTAAAGGAATACCAACAATTCGTCCTGAGGATTGTAAGGTCTCAAAACTAATTGGGTAAAAAGTCTGCTGATATTCGGCACTAGTCATAATATTAGTTGGGAGAGCTGCCAGTCGATCAGTCAACATGGGCACCCAAGTCATATGATAGCGGAAGACATCTGGGCCGTTGCTAGACGACAAAGCTTGTTCCAATCTTTCTCGATAATCACGATGTGACTGTTTGCGATAATCAACGCGAATTCCTTCTTGAGCTTCAAAATCATCAAAGACATCATTTAATATCTCTCCATCTTCCCATAATCCCCAATAAGTAATATCAATAATTTCTACAGGCTGAGCAGCGCCAGATGGTGCTGCACCTTGATTTTGTGGCACATTATTTTTAGCAAAGAAATTTTTGTAAACAAAAAAACCTAGAACGCCTAAAATTAGTAAAGGCAGAACAATTAAAGCTATTGTTTTGGGTGTAAGTTTTTTCTTGGGAGGAGCCGGCGGTTTTTTAGCCTTGGCATCAGCTTCATCAGGCTTTTTGTCATCTTCAGCAGGTTCTGGAGCCGAAGACGGCCTAGTTAAAGACACTTCTTCCTTTGAAAGGGTCGCGCCAGTGGTAAGCGGTCTGCCTGCTGGAGCAATAATTGGCTTAGCACTCGCCTTCATTTCATTTGGCACAAAGGGTTGAGGCAATTGCACTTTTTGTTCTGCTGAATTAGCCAGGTCCTTAGGCATTGACACTTTTTTTCCAATTAAACTTGGATCAATACCTCCAGCACTCACTGAATCAGTTGCTTGAGATAATTGGTCTTGAGGCACTGGATCAGTCAAGGGTTTATCAGGTACGAGAGTGGGTTTTTCTGGAGGTCGACCAGCTGGGTTTTCTCGAGATGAAACTCCTGGTGTAGTTTTAGGAAATATATGAGTAGTCTTGTCTTGATCATCATTGGTTTGAGTGGCGTTTTGGCCTGGAATATTGGGTTGAGGTAATTTTTGATTTGGCATAAAAAGATAAAAACACTACAATAAAAATAGTATCGTAACAACTCTATTATGGATAAAATTTCCTTAGTAATCAAGACTAGCTTTCGCTATCTTAAAAAAAATTATTATTTAGTAATTTTAGGAGTCATCTTATTATTTGGAGCAGTATTTTTAAGCAAAATCTATATAAATTATTATCAAGACCGCTTTTATCCACAGACCTATATCGATCAAGTAAGAGTCAGCGACCTGACAATGGCAGAAGCAGAAAAAAAACTAGCTGATAATTGGCTAACTACCAGTAAACAACTACCATTACACATTGTTTACGACCCAAATTTAATTGAAGAAACAAGTGTTGAGCTAATATTGCAGGAAAATTTTACTCATACTATGAATCAGGCGATGACAGATGGGAAAAACGAGGGATTTTTTAAAGCTTTGGCTAAAACTTGGCAAAAAAAAGAATTTTATACACAAGCAACGATTGATGAAGAAGAGCTGCGTTTGGCGCTGGCTGAATTAGCCGAGCGCTACGACCTCGACAAACAAGCAGCCAGCGCCACCCTTAATTATTCTGGCAATCCACAATCCTTAATTATCAATCCTGGAGCAGACGGTCGTCAGTTACTTATAGAAGAAAGTCAGGAAAAAATTAAAGATATCTTGAAAACTCCCTGGCTCCAGTTACAGGCCAATGATTTAATAGTTGAAGCAATGATTGCTTCTACGAGCGCTAAGCTTAATCAGGAGCAAATTAATAAAGCCAGTAGTCGTGCCCAAGCCATTATTGGTCAAAATTTTATTTTCACTGCCGAGCAGCAACGAGCAGAATTTACTGATCAAGAACTCATTGCCTTGCTTAGATTTGCTGACGGCATCAACCAACAATTGGTTGATGAAGAAGCATTAATTCAACTAATTGAAAACAAAACTAAAGACATTAATCGTCCTGCACAAAATGCTAGTTTTCAGTTCCATCGTGACGAAAAAGATCAGATCATTGTCGATCAATTTATCCCGGATCTTAAGGGTTTAAAAGTTAATGAAGCGGCTTTAAAAAATAAAATTCTACAAGGCTTGATTGCTTTAGAAAAGGGTGAAAATCTAGCTAGTATTAGCAACAATAATCAAGATTTTTTTCACTTAGATATGATTAGCCAAGATGCAGCAATTACTTTGGCCCAAACTAATGATTTTGGGATTAATGAGCTGATTGGTTTTGGCGAGAGTTGGTATCGGGGTTCAATTAAAAGTCGCATTCACAATGTTGATCTAACTAATCGCATCCTTAATTGGACTATTGTTGCTCCAGGAGAAGAATTTTCTTTTAATCGCGCCTTAGGAAATGTTGACAGCAGCACCGGCTACCAAGATGCTTACATTATTAAAGATGGGGCTTCACAACTAGCTGCTGGCGGAGGCGTTTGTCAAACAAGTAGCACTTTGTTTCGAGCTTTATTAGACGCGGGTTTAAATGTCACTAAACGTCTGCCCCATTCTTACCGTGTTTCTTATTATGAAATTAATAGCCAAGCTGGTTTTGATGCAACTGTTTATAGTGGCAATGTTGACTTGCGTTTTATTAATGACACCTCTGGTCACCTCTTGCTTGAATTTCAAAGTAATGCGGACAAATTGTATATGACGGTAAAAATCTACGGGACAAGTGATGGTCGTTATAGCGAAATTGTTAATTACAAAAACTGGGGCTATCAGCCGGCTCTAGAACCTGTATATATCCCAGACCCCAGTCTTCCGCCTGGTGCTTTAAAACAGGTTGACTGGGCCAGTTCTGGTATTAAAGCTGAATTTACCAATGTTATAAGGGATAAATTTGGCGAAATTATTCGCGAGGACTACTATTATAGTTATTATCATCCGTGGAGCGCTAAATATTTGCAAGGAATTTAATTTTTTGTGGCTTGTTTTTTTATGGCTTATTTTTTTTCGATATTAAAGAAAGCAAATCCACTTTGAGGAATAGAAAGATGTCCTGGAGCACGAGTGTTAAATATTTCTTTAAATTCACTTCCAGACATACTTATCGAACCCCTATTTGTAGAAAAACTAACTTCGGTAGTTTGCCCACTACCACTATGTTTTGAGGACACCGAACTGACACTAGTTACTGGATTATCTACAAATTTTCTTAATTCTGACATGCTGTAAGGATTACCCGTTACCCCTTTAATCGGACAACTTTTAATAGTGACTGGCACAATTCTATCGGTATCTGCTCCATTTGGTTTCTTGAATACTAAATAAGCATTTAAAATGTCTGACATTTCTTCTTGGGTCATCCACGGATAACGACCACAGCTATATGCATTATCGCCGGGCCCATTACGATACCAAGCCTTATAAAACCAAGGAGAGCCAGCAATGCTTTCCCATGCACGACTAGTCCAATCATTGCTACCACTGCCATTAGTTGTATCCCAACCCAAAGTACTTAAATAACCTCCTGAGGTAGATGAGTAATAAGTTACCACATCTTCAAGAATCATACCCTTTGTGTCTTTCACTGCTTTTTTCCAAGCTGCTGGGGGATTTGCGGCCTTATTTGAGTCATAAACTTGACAAGATTGCGTTGTACAAATACTTTTTCCTTCTTTCTTATAACGATAAGCATAGGTTCTAGCAGCTATCGCCTGGGCTTTCAAAGCATCTTCGTGCCAAGTGTGAGGCATTTCAGCAATTCCATAAAGATATTTGCCTTCAAAATCCATGCTGCCATAACCGTCAACTAAAATATTTCCTCCTGTATCTTTTTTTACTGGTTTTTTACCATAATATGCCTTGAGAATATCTTCATAGTCCTCACCATTTTCAGCCCTTGCTTTAGCGCCATACTGACTCATTCCTTTGCGATGGGTATAAGCACCAAAAGAAAAAACCGCAAATGTGTTAGAAGGAGCTTTTTCTTTAAACCCGGCAATAGATGCTTCATAATCTTTTCCAATTGGGACAGAGCCAACTCCAGTAATATAAGAACCACTTCTAGCAGCAACAATTGCTTGCTGCATAGCCGATAATTCAGCTATTTGACTACCTAATTCTTGTTGATATTGTTTGGCTTTAGCGATTTCCCCCTTAAAAAAATCTGCTTGCCCGTCAAGTTGACTTTGCAAAGCAGTTAAATGAACTTGAGTCGCTTCTAATTCTTGTTTATCGTCGGCCAATTGTTTTAATTCTCCAGAAATTGAGCGAATTAGGCGATCGTCTTGAGCCTTAGCTGAATCTTGATAAACTAAATTTTTACTAAAGATAGTAGCATTTGGACTCGAAAAAATTAGGCTTAAAGGATTAAAACTACGTATCCGCCTATAACTTTCGGCAATCCGATTAGCAAAAAGTTGATAGTGATAAGCCAAGTCTTCCTCTCTTTGCTCAATACTAGTGGCTAATTCAGCCACTTGCTGCTTAGCACTATTAATTCCAGCCTGAGCTGAACGAATGCGCGACTCAAGATTGGCCACTTCTGTTTCCAGAGGAGTGGTAGCCGATTCAGACAGTTCTTTTAAGTGTTGCAGTTCGTTGATTTCTTCTTGGAGCTTGTCGACATCGCTGATTGCCAACACTTGGGGCTGTTGACGCAAAAAAGTCAACGCTGTTGGCATTAATACTCCCAACAGCACTAAAACTAATAGAACAATTGCTGCCGATGATAGCTTCTTTAACACCTTTTCATTGTAACAAATTTTTCTATTGCTTTTACGATTGAGATTTTTGAGTTAAAATAGAGGGGTGAAAAATAAAATTGTAAGAATCTTGTTATCACTCCTAGTACTAACCTCACTTCTTATACCATTTCAAAAGAGCCAATTTTCGGTTTTTGCTGATGACTTTGTACCAGGACAGTGTTTGTGGTTTACTGGCGGTCTTAATCCTCCATCAGTCTTAGATGCAACTTTTACAGCATCGGGTTTTCAAATTTATCAAGAAAGAGATGGAAAAAAATGTTACTATCCCCCAAGTTGCATTCAAGCTGACTCAGACATAAATATTACAATTGAGAATCTCACTTGGAACGATCCTAAAAACGATAGCTCGTTAATTCCAGAAAAAGTTAAGTTTACACTAAGAAAAATGGTTGGTGATAGGGCTGTTGCGACTTCCTCGGAAGCGACAGCAGATATTATAAATGATACAGCTTCCGCTTCCCTAATGATCGATGAAGAAGAGGGAAGATATCTTGTTGGCGTATCTTATCGCAAGATTATTTATAACCAAAGCGTAGTATGTGATATAAAACAAAGCGCCCCTTTTATAGTGTCTAATAGCTGTAATCCTGATAGTTGTAGTACAGAGCCAACAGATGCTGAAGCCACTGAATTTGATCTTTGCTTGACACAAATTAGTTCCAATGACACCAATGCTTTTAGTCGTTGTATAACTTGCTTTAATTCGGGAGGAATTTGGACAGCAATTGGCTGTATACCAAGCACCTCTGAAGGAATTATTTATACAATAATGAGAATCGGTCTTGTACTGGGTGGAGGCATTGTTTTAGTTATGATTTTACTTGGTGCCTTTATGCTTTCTACTTCTAAGGGTGACCCAAAAAAAACTCAAGATGCAAAAGAGATCATTACTTCAGCCATTGTAGGACTCTTATTTATCATTTTCTCTGTAACTCTATTACAATTTATTGGCGTTTCAGTTATTAGAATACCTGGTTTTGGACAACCATAAGAAATGAAAAAAACAATCTTTTGTTTATTAATTGCTTTTTCTCTAATATTTACCTTTCCAGCCAAACCGGTAAAAGGTGGACTACTTGATCCAGCTGAATGCGGAGAATATTTTGCCTACGGCGCATGTAATTGTGCAAATAAAGTCCACGTTGGCTGGAATCCTCCTATATGGTGTTGTGGTTGGTACGATTCTACAACGGGGTGCCATGCTTCCCCACCACCGACAGCCGCACCAACAGCTACTCCCACTCTAGTCGTACCCATTCCTCCAGTAGATCAAGAATTATTAGATGATCTCAACCCACTTAAACTTTTTTCAACTAAAGCGGATCAACTTTCAACTCCAGGCGGAATTATTAGCGAAGTTTTGAAATATGCTTTTCCCATAGCGGGGATGATTCTATTCGGCATGTTAGTTTTAGCTGGTTTTAAAATGCTCACTGGCGCCACTAATTCCAAAAACATGGATGAAGGCAAACAAATCATTACTACAGCTATTGTCGGATTTATCATTCTTTTTGCTTCTTACTGGATAATCCAATTAGTCGAAGTCATTTTTGGAATAGAAATTTTAGGAATTTGAGAAAGAAACTGGTTCTTCGTTTCTAGTTCTTGTATAATAGAATTGTGCTAAAAGCTGTCAAATTGTTGTTTACGTTTTTTTTATTGTTAAACTTATTTACTAAGCCAAATTTTACTGTTTTTGCCCAAGAGTCAACCGCATCTGGAACCTTTGATCTTAATCCTGAAAAAAGAGATCCTGCTACCTATAACATATTGCCCTTAGTACTTAATCCAGGCATGGCTAGTAGTGATCATGATGATCTTTTATCGAATATGGTTTTAGACCAGGGTTATGAAGCTCATTGCGCTCAAAAAGAGTGGTTAATTGATGCCAGTGTTTGGGGAGATGTTGTCGATTATTTTGCTGAATTTCCCAACTCACCCAGACTCTTTAGTGGCACCAGCCCTCAATATGTAGATTTTGATAAGGCACGTATCCCTCTTTTAAGAGGCATGGAAGATGGCGAATTGACCGATAAAAATGATTCATTTGAGGGAATGTTTGGCGCAAATTTACAAAAAACTTTTACTGCGCTCGATTATGAAAATGCCACCGGTGTAGCTGGCAGATTATTAAGTTCTTATTGGCAGTGTTTTTATAAGAAAAATAATTTGGATGTAATTGAAGAATTGTGTAGTAAATTTTTTATTAATTGCTTCTTGAACAGAGAAGTTAAAATTGAGGGTAATCCAGCACTAAAAATCCCTGCTGCCAACCTCGATTATCTTAATATTAAAGAACGCTTAGACGATCTCCGTCCAGAATTGAGCAGTGGGTCTAAGGAAGAAAGAACTGACAAAAATTCAGCTATTTGTGGTGATTTATATCCAGAAGGCGCTACTACCAGCTCAGCTGATGCTGAAACCCTAGCTCTTAACCGAGCGGCTATTGAAAAAGTTAACTTCGATTTAGATAACCTTTATCGCTTAGCTTTCCTAGTTTTGGTTCCAAGACAATCGTCAAGCGATGGCCAGCTGCAATTTTTGCAAACTAATGGCGGCATCCACGATAAAGATGCCCCAATTTTCATTGCTTTTAAAATTCCCGAATTTGCCACCAATAAATCTCGAACTTTAGACAACGTTGATAGCCTAGAATTAACCAAAGCTGCTTTACAAAATCACGACCTAAACGTCCAAGATTTTGATGATCAAAACTTAGTAAGAGAGTCTTTGGCCGAAGCTGCCAGCGAAGCTAATTCTTGGTCAGAAAATGAAAAAACAATCAAATGCGCTGGCATGCCTCAATGTCAGCGTTCACAGGACAACATCCTTGAAAATGTTTTGGTTGATATTATTAATGGCGCCGAGCCCTCTTGTGATGTTGAGGCAATTGGTGTAGTCGAATTAGACGATCCGGACAGTGATTTACACATTGAAGATATCATCAACACTAATGATCTTACTTTTGAGAAAGCGGGTGATCTTTTTACTCCAGCGATTAAATATTTTGATGACACTGCTCGTAATCCTTATAAAAATAACCCACTGAACACTAAATTATTAGATCGATTAGAAAGCAAGACCGAAACAAATTTCTCTTGGAATATTACAGTTAGTAGTCCTGGATTAAGTTTGAATAATGATGACAAAATCAAAGTACGCGCTTATCTCGTTTTACCAATGGGAGAAAATGTAAAAGATGTCAACAAAGCTTTTAGTATTTTTTGGAATCGTGATACTTTGTTTGAGCTGATTAAAAGCAATGTTGTAGTTGATATGGATGGAAAAACTGGAGCGATACCGAAATATTACACCATAAAAAATAGTAATGTTAATTATAGTAGTAGTGATTCCTATACTTGGAAAACTAATTGTCGCCTAGAACCAGATCCAAGTGGCGCAGTCGATCTATTAGGAAATCCTATCTACATTGAGGTTTGTGATGAAAAAACCTTTGGAGTAACCGTGGCAGGTAAACCAGAAAACCCCATCCTCTTCCCCGATTTTGGTTTAGGCTGGTTCATTAGAAAAATTCAGACCACAATTCGCAGCACCACTGAGGAGGCATACAAATATATTGCTTCTTGTGAACGCGTTGAGGACTTATTTTTAGGTCGCTGCCGAGGGCGAATGCCAGGAGAGTTAGAAGCCACCTGTGAGGGTTTAGCATTTGAAAAAGTTGAAGGTTTACCAGAATTTTCTGGTATTCCAGAAGTTGCTAAAAGCAATTTTGAAACCTATGTTTCTTCAAGAGTTACAGAAGAACTGGTGTCAGTATACGGTCAAGTTGAAGCTGATACTGGTATTCCTTGTGAAATAGTGGCCGGGGTGCACTGGATTGAGGGTGGCATGAATCCAAATCAATCGGTTTTTGATGGTGGGGCTTTACGCGGCACCCTCTTGGAGGATGCTACTGCAGCCATGGAACATTTGAAAGGAAAAATGGGCATTGAGGGCGTAGCTCCAGACCAAGTTCAGCTTGATTACGAAAAATTACTAATGGGCTTAGCCAGATATAATGGCGGAGGTAATGGCAACTGCACTTTTGACAGCTTTTTAAATCAAGAGCGACCAACCCGCTGGCGAGCAGCTGGCTATTGTCCCGTTGCTCTTGAGGGAGATGATCATATTTATCCTGCCAATTGGCTCGATGACAAACATCAGGAAATGGATTTAATTTTCTGCATGGACGCAGTTGAATTTACCTGTAATCGAGCAGCTCAAGCAAGCGACAGCAATGCTATTATAGATCGCTACACCGCTGTAATGGGCAGACCACCAAGCGCAGAATTTGTGAGTAGCGCTCTAACAAATTGTTTTATGGGTGGTATAGCTTGTAATCCAGACACCACTAATAATAACACCGCTAAGTATCCACTTTTCCAACGATTGGGTGTGCTAACAACTGCAATAATTCTGCACAACAGTCATTAGTAATTTTAAGTTAAGAATTTTAAGCCAACTAGTCTTCTGTTTTAGTATTTTTTGTTTTTTTGGCTTTTACTGATGGCTCTAAATTTAAGCGCTGAGCCCCTAATTGTAAAAGTTCTGCTACTGCCAAAAAACTGTTAGTTGTCATTTTTGGATGACTAAAATTATTTGTTTTTAAGCTAATACTTGCAAGCAACAAGGTGGTTAATTGTTTAATACTCTCTAGAGAATTTAGCTCGATGTTCATTGAACCAGCCATATTTTTAATTAAATAAAAAACCGCTTCTCCATAGCAACTACTTCCACTAATATCTAAATTCAACGTGCCAAAATCTGGCAAAAAATTATTTACACTGATTAAAGGAGTATTTTGATAAAGCTCTTTGTTTTTGGAATAGAGATCTTTTAAATCTGATAAATCATCAGTGCCAAATAAAATCAGCAAATCAGCACTCGCACCAACATAACTAAACTCAACATCTTCATAATTTAATGGTAAATGACCTTTTTTAGGTTTAATATTTAAATAAAAACGTTGACCATTGTCCCCAATCTGATAAGAAACTTGATCAACTTGTTCCGGCTGATAAGGAAAAGTGATTGACAAATTCTCTCTGCCCAAATCGTGCTGACAAATAGACAATAATTTTTGGTTTTCTAAATAGTTGGATAGCTCTGCATATCTATTGAGTGTTTGCTTAATTTTTTTTGGCCCAAAAAGTAGCGGCTCCTTTAAGGGGTATTGCTTGAGATTAAGATTGGCCACATCCTGAAAAAACAACTGGCAAGCAAGCGTCGTTAAAAAAATATCCAATTGTTGACTACTGGCAAATAATAAAAAAACCTTTGGACTAAGAGCTAAAAACTCAAGTAGACGTGTTGTTTGGTTTTGATCGATCACTTGTGATAGTTTTAAATACTTTGTGATATCTTGTCAAGAGTTAAAATAATAAAAATAATAAACTTCACTTTACACAAAACACAATTATCAATTAGAATATACCTAGTATGAGAAAATCTGCTTCTCGTTTGTTAGTTTTTGCTTTAACCTTTCTAATGGCATGGTCGGTGGCTGTTAAACCCGCTCAAGCCAGCATTTGGGATTGGATCAGAGCTCAATTTCGCTCAAAAGAAGCTAGTGAAAACATGCAAACTAGCATTACTCAAGAAGGTGTAAGTGGCGAAAAACACGTTACGGAAACAACTTCAAATTTAATGAACGTGATCAACCTTCATGTTCTCGGCACTTCAGAGAGTGAATCTAGCGAAAGTGCCATGTTGCAACAAAGTGTTGGCTCAGGACTAATTGGCACAGTTAATAGTGGTATTGTGGCCATGTATGATGCTCCAATAAACTCTCAAGTTTACTTAGCTGATTTACTACAAAATGCTAAAATTATTCCAGAAGCACAAGCACAAGGTCTAGGTTTTGCCTCATTAGACCCAATTCTTGAAACCTGGAAGCAGTTTCGCAATGTAGCTTATCTGTTTTTTGTGGTCATTTTTTTAGTGATTGGCTTTATGATTATGTTTCGAGCTAAAATTGGCCAAGTAGCCATTACCGTGCAACAAGCCATTCCCAATATCATTGTTGCCCTATTAGCAGTTACCTTTTCCTATGCCATCGCTGGATTTATGATTGATATAATGTATCTTTTGTTATACCTATTGTCATCGCTGTTTAGCAGTCAAGAAGACTTAATTTCAGGTAGCATTTTTAATTTAGTAGGAAGCATGTTTAGGAGCTTCGGGGCTGACGTTAGGAAAGCTGTGACTGATTTAATGTCAAACTTGTTGGGAGAAGGCTTTGTTAAAGATGCTTTAGTTTTATTCTCTTCACTGTCAGCATCAATGATTGTAGGATTAGCAATCTTATTTAGTGTTTTTAAAATTTTTTTAGAACTACTAAAATCATATATCGCAATTATTTTACAAGTAGTCTTTGCTCCAGTAATTTTAATGATTGGCGCTATTCCTGGCCAGAACACCTTCGCATCGTGGTTAAAAAATTTGACTGGCAATTTAATTATGTGGCCCATAATTCTAATGTGTCTTTTAGTCAATAGAATGTTAACCAGTTCTACTTATTATGAGGGTGGCTCATCGGGCGGATTTATGCCACCCTATTTACTAGGATCTGGTCAAGGTGAAGTTTTTCCAGTTTTAGTGGGTATTGGCATATTGCTAATTATTCCAGAAATTATGAAAGAAGCTAAGAAAATGTTGGGAGTGTCAGAGGGAATTATGGGAAATCTGGCTGGATCGGCATTAAAACAGTTGCAAGAGGGTTGGAATAGGGGGGGTAAATTCATGGTGGGAGCAGGAGTGTCAACGTTAACAGGGGGACTTGGTGGTTTAACAGGAGCTGGTGTGGGTTTTGCTAAAGCTGGTAAAGGAGCGTCTTTTGAAGATAGACTAAAAGCAGCTGGTGAAGGAGCACTTAAGGGTGGAGTTATTGGCGCCTCTATTCCGACAGTTACAGCTAAACTTCCAAAACTTATAGGGGGCACTATTGATGCGGGTGTTCGCCAAACTCAAGAGGCAATAAGTACAAGGGTCACAGGGGCAATCGGCGATGCTCAACAAGATACAGAAATAAGGTCGACAAAAGGGAAATTTGATCAGATGCTTACGTCGTTAAAGGGGCTAATGAGTAGCAGTCCGGAAGAAACAACAAGGGGTCGACATGTGCCTAGATTCATACCAAGCAAGGGAAGAGCAAAAGAAAAAACAGATCAGATAGTGGGCGAATAAATTAGCACTGGTTAATTTTATAAAAAAGATTATTTTGATATTATGACAAAAATTAAAGAATTTTTTTTAGGTCAATTGAGCGACTCTCTTAATACAAAACTTATTAGCACTATTCAAGACAAACGAAGACAAAAAGAAATAAGTCAAGCAAGCAAAAGAGCGGATGCTGCAGAACAAGTGGTAAGAGACTCGTTGAGTAAAAGTCCAGAAACAAATGAACAGGATCTGCCTACTTCCATACCAGAAACTGCAGGAGCGAAAGAAGTAGTAGATCGGATAGTGGGCGAATAAGTTGACACAAACACAAATATCCAAGAAGCCGGACACTTTAAATTACTTATAAATATTTGCTTGTTGAATCTGTTTAAAGGCTTCGTCTTGCACTCCTTTAAGAATCATTTTTGCTCTGCCACGATAAGTCATAACTACATCAAAAATTGCCTTAGCCTCTTCAATGGTTAAAATTTGTTCGGCACTAAGATTGGATAAATACTTTTTTAGCTCAAGATCTGCCCAAAAATATTTTTTGTCAACAGCATAATCAGTATGAAGTAGACAATTGATAAAAACAATTTGGTATAAAATTCTATCCATAACCGCTTCAGCAACAGGCGAACCCGATTCCCGCGCTTTTCTTTTAGAATCTTCAGTAGGATACCTGTCGGGGTTTAATTTTACTGGATCTCCAGAATCTTTTATATTCATTAGCGCAAATTTTCCAACTCTAGGCAAAAGTGTTGCGCAATATCTAGCCTCATTTTTCCAATTTTTTAAAACCTTGGGATTCGTGGCGTTATCCATAAATTCAAAACGCTCTGTTTTTATAAATTTGTTTAAAAAATTATCAATACCGTGCGCATTCATATTGTTGTAATAATCCATTAACTCATTGCCCAATTGCTCATAATTAAATTCCTCATACAGCACGTCTCCCCTTTCATCTCTAATTTCATCCAAAAAAACATGCAATCCATTTTTTCCTTCAGGAGCAGAATGAGCAATAAACTTTCCATCTTTGTCTTTTTGCCTTAGATACCTAAGTGGCGGCGCGAGAAATGAGTACTCTGGTTTTTTAGAGGAGTCTGAAACATCTTTAGTTACTTGTGGAGATACGTCTAGCAAACCAATTGCATATCCATTTATTAAACCCCTTAACGACCTTAAGCCCCTATCTTCTTCGTTTAATAGACCCTTTTCTTCCAGTTTTCTTTTAGCTTTTCGAACCGTATAAGGATCAAATAACTGAGCAAGAAGGTTGTTATCAGACACTTGATCGCCATTAAAACCAGGCCTGAGTCCAAACTGCAACATCGTAACCAACCAATCAAATTTATCAACGCCTTTTTCACGATAACTAAGAACATAAGCAGGCCAATTAAAGGCATAATACCAATCATCTTTTACATTAGGACTCCCACTAGCATAACGACAATGATGCATGGTTAAAATTAAATGCGTTCTAAAAGCCATCTCAATTGCGTGCTTACTATTTTCGTTTTCAATTTTAGATTGAGAATCTTGATCGCCACCATGTTCTTTGACATATTTTTTTGCTTTTTTCCAAACATAATCAATTAGGGAGTCCTTATTTGCTACTAAATTTTGCGTTGTAATTTTAGTAATAGTTTGATTTTTGTCTTCAGGATCAGTGCTGTCCGACCCCTCTTTATATATTCTGTCAAACTCCCGCATACAAAAGGTAAATAAAGTTACCTCGATGTTTTTCTTGTCAGGCTCTTCTTTGGCATCTAACTTATCGCCAAATTTATAAAACGAAAACAATTCAGTGCCCAACTTTTGATTTAATAAACCTCCAAATTCAGAATCAAAGTCTAATCCGCCAAGTATAAGTTCTTGAAAATGTTCACCCTTAAGTGGGAACTGATTATCACTAACTTGTCCAAAAGAAGTTCTTCCTTCTCCTCCTGAGCCAGAGCCCTCATATATTTTAGGAGCTACATATAACCAAGTAAAAAACAACCACTTTCTTGCTAGATAATGCTTTTTGATTTTTTCCAAATCTTCTTGATATAGTATACTTTCTTCCCTACTCGCTAATAGTTTTAATCTAGCTAAAATATTGCTCATTCTAGCTAATCCTGGTCCTTCAAGAGCTCTAGCAAAAAACCCTTCCGTTAACACTCCCTCTTGTTCCTTGCCGGTCAAGGTTTTAAACATCGCCTCTCTTCTTTTTTTATATTCAAGCTGCAACAACAAAATCTCTTTAGCTTTTATTACTTCCTTATCAACATTATTCAATCCTTTCAATGTGGCAAGATGGCTACTTACCTCTTCAAAAGATTCGCTTACCCAGTCTCGATCATCTGCAAAAACAAAAGACTGATTTTCTAGAATTTTTAACTCGTCATCAAAATTCATCAACAACTGAGTAACGTCTTCAATTTGCTCAACTTCACTTTGCTCATCGCCTTCAACACCGCTTTCTTTAATTTTTTTCTCCGGTTTTGCTGAACTTATATTTGATTTCTTTGTACTCTCTTCACCGTCGTAAGAAGCCTTTAATTCTGATTTAAGGCGAAGAGATTCTGTCTTCAATTCGTTTAATTCGGGGGAGTAAAGAGCTTTTGCCCTCAATATTAACTTATCAATAAAGAAAAGTATGTCGGCCTTCTCATCCTCAGAACTTGGTTCGTAGTCCTCTATTAGTTTCAGAGATTCTTTCACCAAATCTCTAGCCTGACCAGGCTTAGGGTCTTTACCACGAATTAAAGATCCAATTTTGTCTAAATTAACGCTTAGTGAACTCGCAATATCTGGTTTTTTATCAGCGGTTTCCTGATCGGGCTCTTGATCGGGATTTTTAACACCGGGATCATCATCCTTGCCATTGCCTGCACCACCACCCATCCCAGTGTCCGCTTGGTTAAAAAAGCCCCTCTCTGGAGAAAAGCCTCCAACAATATTTGGATTTGTGCTCATAATTAGTTATTATACTATTTTTCAATTTTTTTGCCTAGTCACGCATTAAATTTCTGTCTATAATAAAGTTATGGCGGATCGAACTAATAGCGATAGGTTTTTAATTCCTCTAAAAGAGCTTGCTAGTCAAGATAGTCTTGAGCTAGCGGAATTAAAAGAAATTATTGCCTTTTGTGCTAATTTTTTTGATCAAGATTTACCTCAACAATTTGAGAAAAGTTTTAATCTACCTTTTTCAATCCAGGGTTTTACTGGGAAAACTTTTAAATTAATAAAAAGTAACAAGATTGAAAATTACCTCAATCTAATGGCTGAGGCTGGTCAAGACCAAGAGCTTGATCCAGAAAAAAAAGAAAAAACCATTGATGAACTAAAAGAACAAAAAAACCAAGTCTTAGAAAACAATATATTTGCTAGTGATTTATTAGCTTTTCTTGAGCAAAGCGCGCTTCCGCTCTCCAAACATCTTAAGCAAAATAATAAACGGGCTTTGGCTAAACTGGGCAACGATTATTTTAGGCGAATCGGACTTGCATCAAAAATAAGCGCTAATCAAATAGCTTTGTCAGAATTAAAAAAACTTGAAGATAATGATGATTATTGGCAAAAGATTAGCAATGATATTGGACAAACACTACTGGACGTTATTGCTGAAGAAGAAAAGACATTCGAGGAAGAAAAAAAACACGATCAGAAAAAAAGTGAAGCTCCAGCAACAGCGCCTGGCTTGCTTGGTAAATCGGGGGCGACAGAAACACAAGTAGAAGATCAACCAGACACGGGTGGCACCGAAGAAGACCTTCAACAAAGACTACCAGAAAATTTTTCTAAAGAATTTAACTTGGCTCGTCTTGATGATAATTCGAAACTATATATTCGCTCTTTGGCTATTGTTTCAGTTAACCAAGCTCTAAATTTTCAATTTGCTAATTTAAGTAAAGAGCAATTAATGAACATGGGTTTTGAACAAGTTCCCAACTTCAATCAATTGTCTTTAGAAAGTAGACAACAGTTATTAGGCATTACTTTTTCTAAAATCGAAAGCTTGCTAATAGGTGGTCAATACAATCTAGAAAAATTAATTAATGCACCTTCGATGCGCATCAGCTTCGCTAAAGAAGTTGCCCTAAAAGTCATGACCGACATTAGGGGTGGCGAAATATTTGCCCGAGAACTTGGTCGATTAACTCAGAGTGGACAAGATCCTTTAGAGCTAAAAAAACACCTAATCGCAAACGAGGAACAAAAATTTAGACAAAAATTACTTGATGCAAAATTCAGTGTTAATGGCGAAAATATTCCTGAAGATTTACAAAAACAATTAGAGGAATTATCCACTGAAGAGGCTGAGGCATTCTTTGCCGAAATTGATGAAAAAAAAGACCTCAATCGAGACTTTTTAGCAAATATTGGTGTCAGTTTTACCAGAGTCACCAAAAACAATTTTTTAGGTGAATGGACTAAAATTATTGCTAATGATAAAAGCGCCGTCGACAAAGCTTTCTTGGTTGAAGACAACATTTTGCCAGTTATTGATGTATTTATTCAACAAAATTATCCGGTTGAATATATAGAAAATCTTAATTGGACACGATTTCAAGCACATTTTGGCCGAGATATTATTGGAGAGAACACTTTTGTTGCCAATGAGCGTGTTATTAAAGACCTGCTCACTTGTTACTGGAAAACTCAGCGTGCTGAATGGAGTCGTAGTATTCACCAAGGCATTGATAATGAACTTTATACCCCAGAAGATCTTGAACAAATCTGGGCTGAGTTCGACAGCGTTGAACAAACTAAGTTTGATTCAAAAGATAAAGCTCGTAAAAATCTTTCAAAAAAAGATAGGCAAATCTTACAAAAACAAAACATTTATTTTCAACAAATAAAACACCAGGCAAGTTACAACCTCATTGACGCGGAGGTCGTTAGCAAAAAATTAGCCGGCTTCTCTCAAGATCAAATAGACTTTTCTCGTTTTAGTAGTGAGGAAATTGATAATTTAAACAAGTTAACAACGGTGTATCGGCAAAGCTTCTTGGACGTAATTAATGACGCTGGTCCTCAAGCGCAAATTGTTACCTTACATTATTATTTGCCTGGAGAAGCATACCCTACGGGTAACATGGTCCTACAGGCCAACACTTTGACGCAATTTTCCCCTTATGACCTAGGCGCAATTAATTACAATCAAGCTTTTGGAGATTATGAAAACAATGAATATCCGCTGTACAGATCATTGAATGGAGAAGGAGGAATTGAGAATGGTCTCCAGGATGGTTTTGCCGCTGTTAAAAATGTTGGTAATCAAGCGATGGATTTTGTTGGCCAAAAGGCTGTTAGAGCTGGACTTAATTATGCCACAGCTGGTGCTTTTGAAAGTCTTCCTGAGCCAATAAAGCAAATGATAGAGCAAGAGGCTTGGGGAAGAATTAGAAAAATAGTAGAACCGCTATTAAAACTAATGCTGGCTTCAGCAGTGGCTGCTTTCGGCGCCTTAATAGCTTTAGCCCTAAAGGTTCTTAATTTTTTTGGCTTGGGTAGCGGAGCAAAAGGAGCGGGTGCGGCTTTAAGTCAAAATAGTTTATTCTCACAAGCTGCTGATGCTTCAGCAACGGCCGTTAACTCTCTACTTGGAAGAGGAAAAGGTGCAGCAGCCTCAACGCCAGGCGCCTTGAGTGCTGAAGCTCAAAGCACAATTGGCGTTCAAGCTAAAGCGCTAAACGCTAGCGGTTTATCGTCGGCAACGGCTTTAGGCAAAGGTGTCATGGCCACTGCCGGCCAAGCTGTTATCACAGCCTTTGGTTTAGTAGCTGGCGGAACTCTTTTTTACCAAACTGTAATAAACAGTGCTTTTTTAACCCATTTCCCCACTGATGGTGGTGGCGGTGGTGGAGAAACGGTTTATTGCAACGGAACAAACGTGGGAAATCTAACTTATTATGATCAGAGAAGCATGAATCATATTAGGATTTGTAATGGTGGATGTTGGTTTGGCAATGTTGCTTGTGGCCCAACAAGCATCGCAATGATTTTAAATGAAGATCCTGAGCAAATGTCTATCAGGGAGGGTTATCTAGGTTGTGGCAAAACAACATGCGCTGGTAGTTCTCTTGGGGACTTAATCAACACTCTCAATAGCAATGGTGTGACTGCTAACTGGGTGACGACTCCAACCGGTTCTCCAACTGAGATTACTAATGAAATTAGCAATTATTTAGCAGAAGGTAATCTTTTGCTAGCACACACCGACACCAAAGGCTTTGGCCATTATTACGTTATTGTCTGTGTTGAAACCCCCGGCACCGTCACTGCCTACGATCCGTGGTGGGGACAAAACGTAGTTCACCAAGTTGGGTCTGAAACAGTAATTAAAAACCTTGTGCTAATAGTAAATTAAAAAATATGAAAAAAAAGAAAAAAACCCTGTTCATTATTATTTTATTAATACTTATTCTAATCGCCATAATAATATCGCAAAGAGTAGCTCAGCAACGAGGTCAGGAAGGAAATGTGCCAAAGCAAGTGTCGCCCACTCCAGAGTTCGAAAAAATTGAAAGCATTCATGATCCTGGCTATCCCACAGATCAGCCAGATTTCAGCGAAGAAGTTACTGAACAGCATCGTCAGATCACAGAATTAAAAAACATCACTCCAGTAAGCACGCCAAATTTTACTATCGAATTTTCTTACAAGACTGGCGGTTTTGTTGTTAAATCGGATATGGGCCTAAATGCTACAGAAAAAGCGCTTGAAATATGGTTAAATGAAAAAGGATTGGGCGATATCGATAGTAGTCGCTTTGAATATCAGTCAAACAAGCTGTCCCTATGATACAACACTCTATTCCCCAAGATATAACTGGCTACAAATTTCACCTCATTGGCAGCATGACTCTGAAGCAGTTTGGTGAATTGGCTGCCGGCGCCATCATTGCTTTTATTGTTTTCAAAAGTAACTTAATTGCCATAGTGAAGTGGCCACTGTTTATTTTTATTATTATTTTGGCTGTCATGATTGCCTTTGTTCCAGTTGAAGAAAGGCCTCTAGACTTTTGGATCGTAACTTTTTTCAAAAATATATGGAAACCAACTAAATTTTTTTGGAAAAAAACACCTAAGGTTCCCGACTTTTTTAATTACCAAGTAGATCAAAATCAAAATTTAGATATTACTCCAGAGGTAAATTACTCACCAGCCAGAAAACAACGTATTCAAGAATATCTAAAAAGCATCCCTAGTGCTGACGAAGAACTTGATCAGTGGGATTTGCATTACAACCAAAGAGCAGAAAATTTGCTAGCCAATTTTAGTCGAGTAGAAATTAAAGCAGAAAATATTTCTGTTCAAAAAGAAACGAAGGTGAACAAGCCTCATTTAAAAACAAGAGTGAGAAAAATTAAAAGTCTTGAGCAAATTCAGGAACAACAACAAGCGCAATCCGCCCAAGAAAGTGATCCGCTACCAATCAAACAAGAAACACGAGAAAAAGCCGAAGAAGAAGCCATCCAAGACAACTACCCTCTAAAAAATACTAACAAAGAAAATCAGGTTGATGAGGAAAAGCAGTCGGAAAAAGAAAGCATGTTAGCAAATCAACTGTTTGGTCTTGTTTTTAATCAAGAAAACGAGCCAGTAAGCAATGCCCTAATTGAGGTTTTTGCTAGCAATGACGACCAAGCTTTGCGCATTAGTAAAAGCAATGTGGGAGGTGAATTTTCCATTAAAACTGCCCTTCCCAACGGCGAATACCTCATCAAAACTGAAGCCAAGGGTTTAAGCTTTGATCCTATCTCTATTAGATTAACCGGAAGGATAGTACCAGAAATTAAAATTATTGCTAATTAGGGACAAAGCTCTTTTATTAGCACCTAAAATCTAGTAAACTGAAATAGCTTTATGAGTGACAACAGTATTAACTCTACCACGCAGGAATTTTTGGATGTTTATGACATCACCAACGACATGGTGATTCTTAAAGATGGCGTGGTGTCAATAATTATGCAGATTGGCACCATGAACTTTAGCCTCTTAGCCGAACAAGAACAAGACGCCATTATGTACACCTATGGAGCCTTGCTTAATTCTTTAAATTTTCCAATTCAAATCAATATTCAATCGAATGTTAAGGATGCTAGTCGCTATTTAAGATTGTTAGACAATCAAATTAAGGAAAGCAAATCAAGAGCTAAATCTCAATTAATTGCTGAGTATAGAGAATTTGTAGCTAACTTAATCTATGAGCGCAATGTTTTAGAAAAAAAGTTTTTTGTTGTTGTTCCCACCAACGCAGCTGAAATGGGTTTATACACTGCAGAAAGTGTTTTACCTGGTAAAACCAAGTTTGATATTAATAACCACGAAAAAACCGTTCTAATTGAAAAAGCCAGCGCCATTCTCGATCCAAGAAGAGACCACCTCATTGCCCAATTTAATCGGGTGGGCTTATTTGCTAGACAACTAGACACTCAAGAAATCATTCAAAATTTTTACATCAATTACAATCCGGAGTCCACGGAAGGTCAAGAGGTGGCTAATAGTGACAGTTACACTACGCCAATCGTGAGGGCTAGCCTTGCTGAAGAACAAGATCCAAAACGAATACGGCAAAATTTCCGCCAAACACTTTATACGGAAAGCGGGTCCTTAAGAGATGACGATGTTGCAACAACAACTGCAGCATCTGACCAAGATGAAGTTAAAGCCTCGCTGCCAGAGCGCAAACGAGAAGAGGTTGAGGCGCCAGCGCCAAAACCCAAGCAAGAGGAAGTTGCTCCCACTAACAGACCAACAAATCTAACAATTCCCCCTCGGCAAGCAAGTTATTCATCTAATTTTAGAGAGGAAATTCCCTCACTTCAAACACAAATTGATCAACAAAATCCCGTGATTCAAGAAGCAGAACAAACACTTGCTAGCCAAAAACATGTCCCCGGTCACAGAGAAGAAGCAAACAGCCAAACGTTAATTAACAAGAAAGCAAACAATTCACCTGCGCCCATAGAACTTTAAATGTCATTACTAAACCTAAACCTACCATTTTTTAAAAAGAAAGAAGCCGTTACTGATCCCGTTGAGAAAAAAAAGATTGATGCAGAGCAATATACTCAAGAAAGGCTAAAAGATTTTTCTCGTGGCCTAGTAACCATTCAAGACATCATTGCCCCAGAAGCAATTGAGGTGGATTTCACCTATCAAAAAATTAATTCAACGTATACAAGAACTATTTTTGTGGCTGGTTATCCGCGTACTGTCCCGGCCAACTGGTTGTCGCCACTCATTAATTTTCCCACTCAGGCTAATATTTCGATGTTTGTCTTTCCATCTGACACCAGCAAAATTTTAGATGATTTGAAAAGAAAAATCACTGAAATGGAGGCAGAAATAACCTCAGATCTCCGCAATGGAAAAATTAGCAATATCAACACTGAAATCAAATTGAATGACGCGCGAGTTATGCGAGAGCAACTGGCGGCCGGCTCAGAAAGATTTTTCCAATTCAGCCTATATGTCACTATTAAAAGCGAAACCAGAGAGCAATTGGACAAAATTACCAAAGCCATCCAGTCTTCTTTAGGCTCTTTATTAATTGTCTCAAAAAAAACCGCTTTACAAATGGACGAGGGCTTCAAAAACACCCTGCCAATGGGAACTGATCGCCTGTTAATCACTAGAAACATGGACACCACTTCGTTGGCCACAACCTTTCCTTTTACTTCCTCAGAATTAACCATGGAAACCGGCATTGTTTACGGCATCAACGAACACAATGATTCTTTGGTAATCTTTGATCGTTTCAAAATGGAAAATGCCAACATGGTTATTTTTGCTAAATCTGGTGCAGGAAAATCCTACACGGTAAAATTGGAGATTCTGCGCCAACTTATGTTTGACACGGAAATTATCGTCTTAGATCCAGAACATGAATATGAAGAGCTATGCAATATGGTTGGCGGAGAATACATTAATTTTACTTTTGGTTCTAAGGCAAAAATTAATCCATTTGATCTGTCTAATTTGTATGAAGAGGGAGAAAATGAGCTTGGTCAAAAGATTTTGTCCTTACATGGTCTGCTAAAAGTAATGTTGGGAGAAATGACTCCTCAGCAGGAGGCAATTCTTGATCGAGCCATCATTGCTAGTTATAAAGCTAAGGGCATTACTCCCGATCCTAACACCCAAACCAACACCCCACCCCTAATGGAAGATTTATACAAGGCCTTGGTTGGTATGGAACAAGATGAAAGCGATGATTTATCGGCACGTTTAGAAAAATTTATTACGGGGTCTTTTCGGGGAATTTTTGACAAGGCCTCAAATATCGACATTCGCTCCCCCTTCACTGTTTTTAGCGTCAGAGAAATGGAAGAAGAATTGCGACCAATTGCCATGTATGTAATTCTTGATTTCATTTGGACAAAAGTGAAAAAAGATCTTAAAAAGAGAATTTTAGTGATTGATGAAGCCTGGTATTTTATGATGCATCAAGATAGCTCCGCCTTTGTATATTCAATGGTTAAACGCGCTCGTAAATATTTTCTCGGCATTACCACTATTACTCAAGATGTTGAAGACTTTCTGCGCAATGATTATGGGCGAGCAATCGTTTCCAACTCCTCTATCCAGTTTTTAATGAAACAATCAACATCCTCAATTCCTCTTTTAGCGCAAACTTTTTATTTGTCTGAGGGAGAAAGACAACTACTGGTCACTTCAGATGTTGGTGAAGGCATCTTTTTTGCTGGTCAAAATCACGTAGCACTACGAGTTATCGCATCAGAAAAAGAAGATAGAGCAATTACAACAGATCCTGAAGAAATTTTGGCTAAAAAGAAACAGGCTGAGGCAGAGCGTGAGCTTAGACGTCGTCGACTCGAACAAGAAAGTACAATTAAAAAAAGCGAGGAAAAAGTTGGAGAGTTTAGCAGACCTGAAAAAATTCCCTGGCAAGGAGAAAAAGTTAAAATAGAAAATGATTTGCTAGAAAATGCCGAGCGTCAAGCAGAACTCAGTTTACGTCAAAGTAATACTCTACCGCAAATCAAAAATATTTTTGATGCTGAACAAAAACAACAAACAGTTGTTGAAGATGAGCCAGCGAACAGCCAAAACGAGGTAGCAAACAGCCAAAACAGCGATTTAAACAATAATTTTGACAACACTCAAGAGTTTGAGCAACAAGCTCAGCCGAAAACCAGACAACTATACGGCTACTCCATCGACGACTACAAAGGTTCAGAATAAAATTGCCCCTTGTCAAATGTGAAAAACTCTGTGTATAACTATGCTTGCTAGTTTTCACTTATTATTCTAATTCTGCCCCCAGTAAATTTAAGGGTTACGTTAATATGTCTGAACAAAACTATGATGTTCAAACCGTAGAACAAATTTGGCAAATGGCTAAAAATGATCTAGAAAGCAGCCTCAGCCCTGCAATTTTTAACACCTGGATTCTCCCAAGCCCCCTAGTGCAACTGACGATTGTTGATGATTTAAAAGCCGAGGCGACCATTAGCTGCATGACTGCTTTTCACGTAACCAATCTTAAGTCTAATCTCTATTTGCCGATTAAAACTGCCTTAGAAAAATATGTCAATCGACCGATCGAAATCAATTTTATTGTTGGTAATCGAAGTCCACAACAAGGACGCGAAGGTTTCACCCAAGCCGACCAAAGAATTCAAAAAAACAAAAAAATAGCGTTAAACAATGAAAATGCAATGGATGACACAAGCAGTCGACCAGACCTTTTATCACCCACCGTTGATGAACTATTTTCTTACTCAAATATTAAGAATAATACTGTTGATAGGTACGTTTTAACGGCAAAACAAATTGGCCTAAAAACAGACTACACTTTCAAAAACTTCGCCGTTGATCCAAGCAATCAAATGGCTCACGCCGCAGCAACCAAGGTTGCTAGTAGTTTGGGGACGAGCTATAACCCTCTTTTTTTATACGGTGGTGTAGGCGTTGGCAAGACTCATTTGATGCATGCGATTGCTAACTACGTGTTAAAAAACAACCCAGACTCCAACATTGTTTTTTGTACTGGAGAACAATTTACTAATGAAATCATTCGCTCAATACAAAATAAAAACTCCGCTCAGTTTCGCAATAAATATCGAAAGGCCGACCTACTTTTATTAGATGATATTCAATTTATTGCTGGTAAAAAAAGTGTTCAAGAAGAGTTTTTTCACACATTTAACGCACTTACTGCTAACAACTCTCAAGTGGTTCTAACCTCTGATCTTCCACCTCACGAAATAAGTCTACTAGAAGATAGAATTCGCTCGCGTTTCGAAGCGGGATTAATAATTGATATCCAGCAACCCACTTTAGAATTGCGCACCGCGATTTTGTTGCTTAAAGCAGAAACGGGCCATATTAATATTCCCAACCATTTAGCACAAAAAATTGCTTCTCAAGTTGATAGCGCCAGGCGAATTGAGGGAATTATTCAAAAAATCCGTAGCGCTGTCGAGCTACAAGGAGCTGAAATTAACAGTGAACTAATTGACGTCATATTAAAAAAGGAAATTAGACAAAACCACCAAACAACCCTGCGCGTCAAACCTCAAGACATTATTCAAAGCGTTGGCAACCACTACCACCTTAAACAGAGCGCAATTAAAGGCGGACGTCGCAATAAACACTTGGTTAGAGCGCGACACGTGGCTATGTATTTATTGAGGCAAGAACTTAATAGTTCTTTGGAAGAAATTGGCCAATGGTTTGGGGGGCGCGACCACACTAGCGTTATCCACGCGGTAAAAAAAATCGAACAAGAACTTTTGGTTGATGAAGACCTCGCCCAAGATCTTTCTGCCTTAAAAATGTCTCTAATTGCTGTTTCTAAATAATGTAGTAAGCACATTAAAAAACTGATGATTAAGGCTTTTTTAGAGAAAAGCGCCTAATGTTTATTCTTTTTTCCACATAAATTTTTAATTTTGTGGAAATCTTCTGAATATGTTGTGAATGATTGTGAATAACTTCTTCTACAATGTTAATTTCTTTAAAAGTTTTCTACATAAATTAGGCTGTTTTTAATAAAATATCCACAAACAATATTACGCTTATCCACAAATTTTATTATTAAATAATCGCAAACAATCGTTGTTTTTTTTATTTATTTTACTATTTTTCACTTTACCACATACCCTACTACTACTGTTACTTTTTAAAAATTTAATAAATATTAAATGCAATCATCAGTTACAATATAAAAACAGACAATACTAAAAACTAAAATAAAAAAATGAATATGAAAATAAGTGTTCTTCAGGAAACCTTAAAACAGCAATTGGACTATTTGCAAAAGATAGTGCCAAACAAGCCGCAGTTGCCAATTCTGTCATCAATTTTTCTAGAAGCAAAAAGCAATAAGCTTATTTTAGCGGCCACCGACTTGTATTTGGGAATGCGAGCTAGTTCAGTGGTTGAAGTTAAAGAAAATGGAAGTTTAGTCGTTGATGGAGACACTTTTAGAAGTCTAATCAGCTCTCTCTCCCCGGGAAAAATCAATTTAGAATTAAAAGAAGCTGTTTTATATATTAATCAGGGTAAAACAACAGCTAAATTAAGCTGTCAATCTGCAGAAGAATACCCAAAGTTTCCACAAGTAACTGGCGACAATTTTAACTTAAATGTTGCTGATTTGGAAAAGATTAACAATTTAACCGTATTTGCTTCTAGCAATGATCAAACTCGACCAGTTTTAACTTCCTTGTTAATGGACTTTTCTGAAAAAGGTTTACTGGTGATTGGGACGGATGGTTTTCGCCTGGCTAGTTTCAACTTGAAGCAGCTTAATTTTTCTTTTAAGCAAAACCTACTGGTGCCAGCTAAAGCAATTAGCGAACTATTAAGAATTGCTAGACAGGGGCAGGTGGACGAGGTGTTAGTCGTTGTTTCTAATGAGCTTAAGCAATTGCTGTTTAAGGTTGGTAGCGTTGATTTTTTTGTACGTTTAATTGAGGGAGACTTTCCTCCATATCAGAAAATTATTCCTCCGAGCTTCAAGCTTACGGCAGAAATGGATAGCGACGAATTTTTAAGCCAACTTAAAAGAGCACAAATTTTTGCTAGAGAAACCTCTAACATCGTTCGTTTCTCCTTTAAAAAAACCAAAGAAGAAAGTAGCTTAATGATTAAAGCGATTTCGCCTAGTTTTGGTGAATATAATAGCGAAATCCCAGTCGAGATTAAGACAGACTTAAGCGATCAAGAGGTAGAAGGCCTACAAATTGCCTTTAACGCTCTTTATTTAATTGATTTTATTAATGCCGTTCATTCGGAAAAAATCTCTATATCAATTAACGAAAGCCTTAAGCCAGCTCGCTTTATTGGTCAGAATAATAAAGACTATTTTTATATCAGTATGCCGTTTAGAGTTAACGAGTAGCTTATGTTATAATTGCCACTTATGAAAAGAACCTGGAATCCTAAGAAAAAAAAGCGCCTCAGAATGCATGGTTTTTTGGCTAGAATGTCTAGTCTTGGTGGACGTCAAGTTTTAGCCAGGCGTCGGGCTAAAAAACGAAGCAAACTGACGGTTATCAAAAAGGGATAATCCTTTTAGACTAAATTAATTCAATGTTAGCAAAGAAACATCGCCTTAATCTATCTTTAGCAATAGATAATAATGGTTTTGATTTTCAAAAAAGCCAGCGATTGTTAACTAAAAACCTAATTGTGTATTATCAACACAACAATCTTTCGCTCTTGAGAGTTGCCGCACTTGCGCCCTCTCGCCTTTTCCCAGAGGCGACTAAGCGCAACTGCTGTCGTCGATTAATTTATAATTTAATTAGAGAAAAAGCCAAGGAGCTGGATGAAAATATTGCTAAAAACATCTTTGAGGAGAGTGTTGATGTGGTGCTAGTCTATAAAAAAAAGGACTTCTCCCCCGCGGACTTAAAAAAAGATTTAGACGTGGTTTTTTCAAAAATTTTATATTAATCTCATGAAACTTTATAAATTATTAAGCACCATCTATCACAATATTATGTATAGTGTTTTTGGTTATTCTCCAGTGTGTCGTCAGCAACCAAGCTGCAGCCAATACACCGCAATCGAAATTAAAAAAAATGGTATAATCGTTGGACTAACGAAAGGAGTGTGGCGAGTATTGCACTGCCACCACTAATTTATCTATGGATTTTTTAATTAATTTTTTTTCTAACTCTTTACTTTATTTGAATGGTGTTTTTGGCAGTGCTGGTTGGGCTTTGATAGTTTTCACCATCATAATTCGCGCATTGATTTTACCTTTAACCCTACCAAGCATTAAGTCATCTCAGAAAATTAAAAAACTTCAACCAGAGCTCGATAAAATTAAAGAAAAATATAAAAACGACCAACAGGGTTTTGCGCTGGCTCAGTCTCAACTTTACAAAAGTTACAACATTAATCCTTTAGCTGGCTGTTTACCGCAAATACTCCAGTTGGTGATTTTAATTGTTTTATATCAGTCAATAACCCGCTTGTTTAGTCAAGATAGCGGTATTAATTTTAATTTTTTATGGCTAGATCTTAGCAAACCAGACGGAAAATATATTTTTCCTATTTTGGCTGCTGCAACTCAATTTATTTTGTCTTTAATGGTTTCTCCCGCTACACAAACCAGAGATATAGTGCCAAATAAAACACAAAGCGACTTGTTAAAAAAGGCTAACGAAAAAGAAGAGGATGTGGCAGAAATGGCGGCGAGCATGCAGGGTCAAATGATGTTTATGATGCCGCTGATGACTGGTTTTATTGCTCTAAAATTGCCTTCTGGACTTGCTCTTTATTGGATAATTGGCACCGTCTTTAGTATTGTTACTCAATATTTTATTTCTGGACTAGGTGGAATTGCCGTATTTTGGAACAATCACATTGCTAAAAAAGGATATTTCGGAGCAAAACTCTTGTCGGAAGATCAAGGAAAAAACCTTTTATTGCAAGAAGAAAAAGAGCAAAAAAACATCAAAGAATCTTTTATAAGCAAACTTCTTAAAAGTCCAACAGCGAGTAAAGAAACAAGCGATTTGGCCAGCTTGTTGGCTAAAAAAGATGGTAGCACCGAGCCTTTGCCTAAAAAGAACACTCGTGCAACCAAGGCTAAAATTCAAGAGAAAATTAAAAAAAACCGACGAAAGAAAAAGCGAAGTAGAAGATAAATAACCCCAAAGATTTTATATGAAAATTGAAGAATACGTAAGCAAGCTTATAGAGCACCTTGGTTTTGAGGGCGAAATTGAAATCAAAATTGAGGAAGGAGAAAAACGAGTACAAGTTTGTATTCAAACCGACGAGAAAGACACAGCTCTACTCATTGGCAATCGAGGCGAAACGCTCGAGGCAATTGAGTTGTTATGTAAGTTGAGTTTTAAAGATGAATATCCAGATAAGCTAATTGTATTAGATATTAATCAATATAAGGTTCGTCAAGAAGATCGTTTAAAAGAAAAGGCTTATGATTTGGCACAGCGGGTTTTAGAAACTGGTAGGCCCAGTGAATTTCGCTATTTAAATTCCTACGAAAGACACTTAGTTCATGAGTTGATAGCGGAAAACCCAGAATTTAAAGATTTATATAGTCATTCCGAAGATAGAGATTTGGGTCGAGTGCTAATTGTAGAGCTGAAAAATGCTTGAGCTTGCGAGAATAATGCGCTAATTATGCGTTAATAATCAGAGGGTTATGAAAAAAAACATAAAAGTCTTCACTGACGGCGGTTCTAGAGGGAATCCTGGCTTGGCAGGTGCGGGAGTATATATGGAAGACGCCTCTGGCCAAGAATTTTATCGAGAATCACGCTTTTTGGGCACTAAAACCAATAATGAGGCAGAATATTTGGCTTTTTTAATGGCGCTCGATTATTTAATGCAATATGAAATTAAAAATCCTGGGTTAATTAGTGGCGTTGAGTTTTATCTAGATTCAAAATTAGTGGTCGAACAAATCAATCGCCGTTGGAAAATTAAAAAAGCTGAGTTGAAGAGTTTGGCGGACAGCGCTTGGAAAAATCTGAGCACCCTACCCTACTCGATTAAAATCAATCATTTGTTGAGAGAAAAAAATCAAAGCGCAGACTATTTGGCAAACGAGGCAATGGATCGAGCTTGTTAATTGTCCTGGCTTTAATTTACAATGAAGCTAGATAATGTTTGGCCAAAAAAAACAGTTAACCACTGAAGTTTCCGAAGTGCAACCGACGGTGTTGTTGTTGCTTGAGGAAGAAAACGCTTTCACCAGACAATTAATAGGTTTTTTTGAAAACAACAATTTGGGTGTTAAGCTCTTATTTTCAAAGTCATTTCTCGAGCCAGAACAAGCCCTTGCCGAATACCAGGCAATAAGACAAGTGGCGGCTTATAAATTACTAGTTGTCACCGGTTTTAAGCCTAATTTTGCAGAAAACCCCGATTTTTTATTAAGGGTAGCTCAAGCGATTGAGGAAAGTTTTGTTCAAGAAGGTCAAGTTTTGCCAACCTCTTTCTTAATTAATTACTCAAGCCCGACTAATGTTATTGATCTAGGGCTAGATAGTTTTAAACTGTTTTGGACTAGGCAAAATAGCTTTTTAAACGAGGCCCTAAAAAGTTTTCCTTTGGCGCAATTTTGTTTGTTGGAAGATTATGTTGATTTAGATTTTGATTTTAGCCTGAAATTTAATTTATATTTTTCCCTTTTTGAACAGCATTTGCTTTTAAACAGTCAAGGTCGGTGTTATTGGCAAAGCAAGGATGGTTTTTTTAAACATTTTGAGAAAATATTTTTTCAAGCTAAGTCTGGAGGAAGGGTGTTGTTAAGGGGTCAGAAAGAAGCGGCGGCGAATTTTTTAGAAAAAGCGCGTGATCTTTGTGATCGCTATTTTCTGGAAAAATTTAGCATTGCGCAGCTTTTTGTAAAAAAACAAGAGAACGAGGCTCTTTTAGCTGATTTTATTAAAATGTATTATCCTGATGAGTTTGTCAACAAAATCCTGGATCAAAAAATCCGTCGTTTGCCCATATCGCTAAACACAGAGTTAAAACATCTTTCTCAGGATTTAATGACAATTCAGGCTCAAAAAACTGCCAACAACAGTTCCCCACAAAGAACTAGCCGGGACGAAGTTAAAACGCCGAAAGTAAGCGAGCCAGAGCCCGTAAAAGACAAAATAAAAACACAAGTGGGTGAGCTAAAAACACAAGCGAGTGAAGAAACAGCTCCCCCGCTTAACAATAACGTGGAAGAGCAAAAAAAATTACCAGAAACCAATAATTTTGTTGAAGAAAAGCCCGCCGTTAAAAACAATGAAAACAAAGTAGTTAAAAAAAAGATTGATAAATCAATCGATATTGATAAAAAACTACAAGACATTTTTCGCAGTGAACAAAGAGAGCGCCAAGATGATCGTTTTAACAAAAATCTTAAGGGTGCGCATAAAATTGTTAAAAAAAGCAAATTTCGTCGCCTCTCCTTTTATGTTGGAATAATTTTGGCAAGTTTTGGTAGCTTAATTCTTATTTTATTTGCAAGTTTTTATTTGTCACAGAAAAACTTTGAAAATAATTTGCTGTCATTTATGGAAAAACAAGAAGCTCAATCTTTTGAGGAGAGTTTTGCCGTGAGCCAGAGGAAAACTAGTTTTTTTAAATGGCAATTAGACAATTATCAAAAAATTATTGGTCGCGACATCCTCTCTACCCCACTAAATTATTGGCAAATTTTTAATGAAATATCTCAAGAACAGAAACTTGCCAATGATTTAAGGACTGATTCATATAATCTGTATCAGGAAGTTTTAAGAAGCGATGGTGACCCAGAAGAATTCTGGTCAATTTTCTTAAATAAAAGCAAGGAACATTCTCAACAACAGCAAGTGTTGTATAACCAGCTAGAGCAACTTAATTTAGATATTTTGTCTGAAAACAAGGCTAAAATAATCTCAACTTATCAAGCTCAGTTGCTTAAAAAAATAAAAATTCAGCAGCGAGCGCAGGTCTTTTTAGAAGCTTTAAGCCAGCTTATTCTTAGTCCGGCGCGCAGCAACATTGTGTTCTTGGTTCAGGACAGTAATGAGTTGCGCTCTAGTGGTGGCTTTTTAGTTTCAGCGATTACTTTAAGTTTTGAAAATAGTCGTTTGTTAAATTGGCAAGTTTATGATGTACCCGCTCTCGACCAAAGAATTTATGGCGACCGAGTTGCTGATGATGAAATTAAGCAATTGTTGCTTGCGGAGAAACTACAACTAAGAGATGCTAATTGGCCGGTTAATTTTGTTGATGCTGGAACAGATATAGCTTGGTTTATCGAGCAAAGTTTAAGTTTAACTCCTGATTTAATTATCGGTATAAATAGTAAGAGTTTGGCTGAGATTGCTAAACCACTCTACCCTATCGTGATAAATAATGTTTCCGTAAATGAAAACAACTTTTTTGAAGAGTTATTAAGACAAGAAAATTTTGATTTTGGCAAATTCAGTCAGGAGCTAACTGATCGATTGTTAGCCATGTCAGCTACTGAATTTGAGCAAGTATTTGCAGAGTTTGTTTCAAGCTTGGAAACTCGAGAGACTTTAATCACTAGCAGAGATGAACAGCTAGCAAGCATTCTACAAAAAAACCTGTGGTCTGGTGGAATTTTGGATACACCTTGTCCAAGCGACTTTAGTAATAACTCTGAGCAGTGTTTTACTGATGGAATTTATCAGTTGGAAAATAATGTCGGTTTAAATAAGGTTAATCGTCTGATTACTCAAGAAATTAATCATAGTATTGGGATAAGCGATAAATTTATTAGACACAAGCGGGTGATTAAATTTAATAATTTGAGTCGGCAAAACTACTGGCCTGAAGGCAATTATCAAAGTTATTTAAAATTTTATTTGCCAAAAAATGCTAATTTAGAAAAAATTAGTTTCAATGGAACAGCGCTCCCCTCTAGCAACTATAATTTATTCGAGGAAAATAACAGGTTGGTGTTGTCTTATAGGTTCGCAGTGCCAATTCTTTCGACTGGAGAATTGGAAATAATTTATTTAATACCACACCAACTAACAGCACCATTTTCCTATGTGTTCTTAGATCAGAAGCAAGCAGGCGTCTTTAATAAAACAAGTAATTACAAGGTTTTATTTGCGGAAAGTTTTCAAGCTAAGTTGATTGCCCCTCAAGCAACATATGACAATAAAGAAATTAGCTTTGTAAATAATAATCTGGATAATTTCCTCTTTGCCGTTGCCTTTTAATTTCACGTGATAAAATGGCCTTTTTTCTGTAAATATAGCGACTTATAGCTCTTTATCATCATTATTTTTTTATTAAAAATCAAATTTAATTGATCTATTTCGTTCGCTGAATTTCGGGTAAATCATTTGAGAGATTTTGCGAGCTATGTGGTAGAATAGTAAACCGTTTACCCTGTCAAAGGAAACTTTCGAGAAAAATAGGAAATCTGCTTATGACACAAACTAAATTTAATGCAAACAAACGCTCGGCTAAAAAAGCCAAGCAACTGCGTCGACTTGGTCTTTTACCAGCTAACGTTTATATTCCAAAAAAGGATTCGATTGCTTTGGAAATCAATCCAGTCGCTTTTACCAAGCTTTATCAAGAAGTTGGGGAGACCGGACTTGTCTATTTAAGTATTGAAGGGGAAAGTAAAGCCATTCCGGCGCTTATTGATCAAGTAACTAAAGATTATTTAGGCAATAACTTTGAACACGTGGTTTTTCGCGGTGTTGACTTAAAAGAAAAAATCACTGCCAAGATTCCAGTAGAAGTTGTTGGCGAATTCGATGTTGTAGATGCAGTATTAATTACAGTTCAAGATGAAGTGGAAATTGAAGCTTTGCCAACCGATTTTCCAGAGAAATTTGTTTTTGATACTAGTAATCTAAAGGCTATTGGCGACAGCTTTTCATTGGCTGATTTAGTCTATGATAAAGAAAAAATTCAACTGGTTTTAGCAGAAGATGAAGATCCTAGCGAGCGAGTATTGGTATCTGTCCAGGCTCAAGCAGAAGAAGAGGTGGAAGAAGTTAGCGAAGAACTGGTAGAACCAGAAGTAATTGGCGAAGCAGAGCGTTCAGAAAAAGCTGAAGCTGAAAAAGCCGAGACTGATCAGGGATCGGGGTCAGAAAAGAGCGAAGATTAAAGAAAATCAACGCCTATATTTGTGTAGTTCACCAGCGCGAGTTGACAGCTAAAGTTTACCTCAGATAATTTGGATCGAGTTCCCAAGACTGTCTAAATTTTTCTCCAGCTAAATCTTGATCGTCTAATTCTAGTAATTTGCCTAAATTAAATAAGACATCTCGATTGTTTTTTTGTCTATTTTCTAAATCATAGTAAAAATTTTTTAAACTTTGAATTTCCTGTTGATCAAGCGCAAACAAAATCTCACCAGAATTTTGACTAAGAGCTGGTTTTAGTTGAATTATGGGGTTTTTCTTTTTTTGCCATAATTGCCAATTAATTAGACAAAGAATTAAAAAAACAAGCAATAATAGGGGAGTTAAAGCTCTCTTTTTATTGAGTTTTAACAAGAGAAATTGAGTGCCAAAAATAAGCAAGCTAGTCAGCAGGCGGATAATCAATATAGCCAATAAAATAAAATTTTTGATTTTTTTTAACATCTGGGCCAGGGGCTAGTCATTAGCATGGGCTCGTCGACTAGCTGTTCAGCAACTAAAATTTGCCAAATTTTTTCTGTAACAAAGGGAATAAAAGGGTGAAATAATTTCAAAAAAACTATTAAACCCTCAAGCAATTTTTCTTGACTTATCAGGTCTTTTTTTGATTCTTCTATGCATTGATCACAAAACCAGTGCCAAAATTCATTGTGCAGAGTATCTGCTGCTAAACCAATTTGTAGTTGGTCGAGATTGCGACTAACGGTGGACACAATTTCTTGTAATTTTTTAGTAAATTCTTTGTCTAATTTTTTTACTTCCACCTTGGCTTGAGAATCTTGTTTTATTTGCAACAGAATAAAGCGAGCAGCGTTCCACAGCTTGTTGTTGAGGTTGCGCATAGCCTTAAAATCTGCCTCACTAATACTTTTGTCTAAACCGGCAGTGGATCGGATGACAATGGCCATTCTAAGCGCGTCAGTGCCGTATTTTTCGCCTATTTCTAGTGGATTAACCACATTTCCCTTACTCTTGCTCATTTTTTGACCTTTAGCATCTCTAATGAGCCCGTGCAGGTAAATTTTCTTAAAAGGCAGTTCTTTGGTGAGATAAAGGCCCATCATCAGCATCCGCATCACCCAAAAAACTAGAATATCGTAGGCAGTTTCCATAACAGTAGTGGGGTAGAAGCGCTCAAAGTCACTTTTTTGATTATTTTGTAGAGTAATAACTGGCCACTGACTTGAAGAAAACCAAGTGTCAAAAGTGTCGGTTTCTTGTAAAAACTGCTTATTCTCATCTGGTTTATTTTTATTCACGATAAATTGAGCATTAATTGGGGCGCTTAAGCTTTGTAGGCCGGACTCAATTTCTTGGAAGCTGTATTTTTTTATTAGCTCAGCGATTAGCCCAGTTACTCTTTCTTGATTTTTATCTATAAAGCTAATTCTTAAATTAGGATTTTGTTCAATGTCGTACCAGACGGGCAAACGAATACCCCAGACAATTTGTCGGCTAATATTCCAGTCTTCTAAATTTTTTAACCAATGTTTGAGGATTTTGTCGTAACCAGCGCCATGAACAGTTAGTGCTTTATTGTCTATTTTTTCTAAAACTGCTTGAGTGAGTGGAGCCACTTTGACGTAAAACTGGGGAAGAGCCAGAGGTTCGATGTTACTATTACAGCGATAACATTTAGTGACGGCATGTTGATAATTATTATCAATTTTCTCGATGAGATTGTCTTCTTGCAAATCTTTGACGATTGCTTCTCTGGCAATTAGAGCTTTGATTCCAGCGTATTTACCAGTAAATTTGGTTAATTTACCGCTAAAATCTATAGCGATTGCTGGTGATTTTACTTCTTCTTCACTCAGCTCCTTTTCTTTGATAAGTGATTCTTTCAAGTCCACGTAGCCCAGCTCATTTTTTGCCACAGCTGATTCTAGTTCTGCTTGATGTCTCTGCCAAAAAGCAAAATCATTAAAATCGTGAAAAGGGGTGATTTTGACCGCACCAGTGCCAAACTCCGGATCAACAAAGTCATCAGCGATAACTTTAAGTTTAACCAAACCCAGCAAACCTTGATATTCAATGATTTGCCCGTGATATTTTTGATATCTTTTATCTTGAGGGTGAACGGCAATAGCCACATCAGCGAAAATAGTTTCAGGTCTGGTGGTAGCAATAGTAATTGGCCCGTATTTTAAATAATAAAGAGCGCCTAGTTCGTCTTGATGATCGACTTCTAAATTACTAAAACTAGTGCCACATTTTGGACAATAATTTACCAAGCGATTAGCGCGATAAATCAATCCATCATTAATCATTTTTGCAAAATTAGCCAAAACACTATTAACGATATCTTCATCTAGGGTAAATTTGAAACGACTCCAATCGGCACTAGCGCCCAGCTGTTTGCTTTGGCGAATGGCAGTTTGGCTATTTTCTGCCACGTAATCCCAGATCATTTGATATAAATCTTGCCGATCAAATTGAAAACGACTTTTTCCTTCTTTTTTAAGTTTTTTTTCAAAGACAAATTGAGTTTCGATTCCAGCGTGATCTGCTCCAGGCAGCCAAAGAGTGTCGTGGCCTTTCATTCGTGCGTGACGAATTAAGATGTCTTCCAAAGTGATAAAACAAGCGTGCCCAAGGTGTAGGGGATCGTTAGCATTTGGCGGAGGCATTATAATAGAAAAGCTTGGTAAATCATTATTTTTTAGCTTTTGGTTGACTTCGCTGTCTGGATTAAAAGCATCAGCTTTTTGCCAAAGCTGATAGATTTCTTGCTCATTTTCTTGTGCTTGGTAGTGTTTATCCATGAACCTTTAATTATAGCATTGAAGCTGGTGCGACTCTAGCAGAGCAGTTTTTGCTACTTGTCTGTTAAAATACTAAAGATGATGAAGAACGCAGTGAATTATGATCGAGTTAATTTGGTCAATGATAATGATGAAATTATTGCTAGTGCCGATAAATATGAGGCTCATTCGGGAGAAGCATTGCTTCATCAGGCAATTTCTTTATTTTTATTCAAAAAAAATCAACAAGGCGACATTGAATTATTAATGCAAAAGCGCAGTCAGCAAAAAATAGTTGGTGCTGAGCAATGGGCCAATACGGTCTGTGGCAATGTGGCTGAAGGTGAGACTCATCAACAGTGCTTATGGAGACGCTTGCGTCAAGAGTTGGGGATTAATTTCCCCAAGAACATTCAACAGCAATTAAAAGAAATATTTGTATTCAAGTATCATGTTGCTTGTAATCACAAGTACAGCGAGCGAGAAATAGATCATATTTTTGCTCTTTTTTTAGATGAGCAGCAAATTGCTGAATCAGGACTTAAAGACTTAATAATAGAATTCAACCTAGCAGAAGTGAGTGAAGTGCGCTGGCTTAATTGGTCAGAATTAAAAGAAAATCAGCAAATTTCTGGTTTAGTATTGACGCCTTGGTTTAAACTGTTTTTACAGGAGCCCAAAATTATTCAAGCTATTCAACAATTTTTAGAAGAATCGAGTAATTTAACTAATTAATCATTATGAAAAAAAGCATAATTTCTCAACAAGTGGCAGTCCCTCAACACGTAGCAATTATTATGGATGGTAATCGTCGCTGGGCAAAAAAACGCGGCTTGGCGATTATCAAAGGTCATCGTAAAACAGCGGAAGAAACCATTGAGCGTTTGGCAGATTACGCAATTCAAGTTGGCATTAAATTTTTAACGCTCTGGGCTTTTAGCACCGAAAATTGGCAGCGTGATCAAGAAGAAGTGGATGGAATTATGGATTTATTTCGTGAAACTTTTGCAACGGCAGCCGAACGCTTGCACAAAAAAGGGGTAAGAGTGCACAGTATTGGCGATTTAAGTCATTTTCCTGAAGATATTAGAAATGGAGTAGAAGATTGGAAAAAAGAGACGGCGAATAACCACAAATTAGTGGTCACTTTTGCACTAAATTACGGAGGTCGTGATGAGATAATTAGAGCGATTCAGCGTTTAATTGCTGAAGAAAAAAACTTAAAAAGTCATCAAATAGGTGTTGAACTCCTAGAAAAATATTTAGATACTCAGCAGGACATTAAATTACCTGATCCAGAACTAATCATTAGGCCGGGTGGAGAACAGCGTTTGTCTGGGTATTTGCCTTGGCAAGCGGTTTATAGCGAACTCTATTTTTGCCCAACTTTGATGCCAGATTTTGATGAAAAACAATTTGCCAAAGCCCTTGCAGATTATTCTTCGAGGCAAAGACGCTTTGGTCAATAAAATTTCAAATTTTTAGGGAATGGGTGTGGGCGTAGGTGAAACCCAGTTTTTTTCTGAACTAGGGATGGTAAATTCTTTCACCAGACTAACTCCGGTGAAATTTGCAATTAAATTAACAATAATAAAAGCTGATAGAGCCACAATGATTCCAATAACTGCAAAAGTGATAGTTTTTTTTGATTCTTCCACTTTTTGACTGTTTCCTGCCGACATCAATAAGTTAAAAGCAGCGTAAATAATCATCACAAAGCCAGCGAGCCCTAGTAAGCGCAGAACAACTGACAAAACATTGGCTAATAAACAACCCACACCTTGGATAGTAGCGACATCATTAATAACGCAGTATTCGCTAATAGTTTGCCACTCTTTAGTCTGGGCCTGGACTTGTTTAACAATGGGAAATAAGGAGATTGCTCTATTCATGATATTGATTATAACAATAATCCCCTCTCATTCCAAGCTTTCATGAAAAGAGAGGGGATATTTATTTATTTATTTATTTATTTATTTATTTATTTATTTAATTAATTACCGCTAATAGGGGTTACGTTTTTGAAAACACTGTTGAAGTCAGAAAATCCGAGGAAGTTAACCACCAAGTTAATTACCGCGTAAGAAGCAGCAACAATGATTAAACCAATGACGGCTGAGGTAATTTTATTACGTGCTTCTTCAGCTTTGCTTTTATCGCCACCAGAAGTAATCCATTGAATACCACCGAAAATAAGGAAGGCGAATACTAAAACTGCAGCAATTAACATCACAACGTTTAAGACAGAACTAAACATCTTGCCAAAATCAGTGGCATAACCAGTTCCTGGCTTGACTTCAATATCTGAGATCGTTGCTGCCAAGACAGTTTTTGCTGTTAAAAACATGCTACCCAACGCACTAGCGAGGCCCAAGGCAACTTTTTTTATTGATTTCATAAATTCTCCTTTTATATTTTCCTACTTTTATTATATCAAGTTTATTAGTATTTAGCAAAAAAATCTAGATGATTTTTATTGCATCGATACCAAGAAAATTAGCTACCAGATTAAAAAGAGCCATAGTAGCTGCTAAAACAATCAGGCCAATAACAGCATTAGTAATTCTATCACGTGCCATTTCAACTTTGTTTTTATCACCGCTAGAAGTAATCCATTGAATTGCTCCTAAGATGATAAAAGCCAAACAAACCACGGCCCCAAGGGTCATGGCTACTTTCAAAAGATTGCTGAGCCAAAGACCAAAGCCCCCATCTTGAGTATTGGCATTTTCGGCACCGAGCAGACCTTGTTTTTGAGCTTCTTCAGCTATATTTAGAACGGTTCCTCCATTGGCTTGTGCTGTAAGTGTAAGTTTATTCATATTTTTTTGCTTTTTAACGTTAATTGTCTGTTCCTGGAAGACTTAATTGAAATATATCAAATTCTCCAGCAAATAATAATTTACTTAGAAAACTAAGTAGAACAAAAGAGCTAACTAATAAAACCAAGCCAACAACGGAATTCATGATTTGATTGCGGGCTTGTTCGATTTTACTTGTATCTCCGCCAGCAGTAATCCAAGTAAAAGCTCCTAGTAGAAAAAACACGATGACCGCTAAAGAGCCGAGGGTAACAGAAGCTCGCCACAAATAAACAACATATTGAATAAATCTGCTACCACTTGGCGCGTCTGGATCGCTCACTCCCAAATTACCTGTCACAGGATTGGTAATTTGAGCAGAAACAGATTTTGCGCTGTAAAAAAAACTAATTAGAAACAAATTTAAGCTGGCAATTAGTTTTTGACTCAAGGTTAATTGTTTATTTTTTTTCATAATTTTTTATTAAAAAGGAGCTGGCGAAATTGTAATTACTGGCGGCATTATAGTTGGGACTGGCGAACTTGCATTTGGTAGAATTTGTCGAATCATGTTTCCTGGGTTTAATAGTTCTAAACCAATAATGCCCCCGATTAAACCAATAATCGCGTGGGTGGCGACAATGAGAATTAGGCCGAGCGTACTCATTACTAAACGATTTCTAGCTTGTTCAATTTTACCTTTATCTCCCGCAGCCGTAATCCAATTAAAGGCGGCTACAAAGGCATAAACAATAAAGAACAAAGTTGCTAAAATGGTGATCACGCCAATAATGTCGCTAATCCAGGTTTCAAAAGTAGATAAAACCGTGGCTTCTTGCAAATTTGCAGGTTGACGCACATCAGTAACAGGTTGGATGGAGCCGATATCTACATCGGCTATGAGTTTGGTGATTTTTGTCATAATTGTTAATTATTATTAATTAAATAGGACTTGGTATTTTTGGATTGATAATAAAAGTAGCATCTCCAAAGAGTATTAATCCAAGAACGGCTGCTATGGTGTAAGAAGCGACAATTATGGCTAAGCCAACTACGCTTAGCGTTAGCTTTGTACCAATTTTACTGAGAGATCCCGAATCAGATGAGGTGATATATGTAAAGCCAGCGGAAATAAAGTTTAACATTGTCCATAAACCAGCAATAACAGCGAGAAATTTAATTAGGTTGGAGAAAAAAACAATAATACCAATGCCGCTTCCTCCAGCTTGTTGATTGAGCAAGTCCACTCCTGGAGGAGCTTCGATGGCACCAAAAGGATCTTCGACAATAGTTGGAGCTGGACTCTGGGCTAGAACATGTTTGTGTGCAAGTAGGAATAAAGAAAAAATTGTTATGAGTAAAATTAAGATATTTTTTTTCATTTCAAACTCCCATTATACTAAGCTCCTTTTTAAAAGCCAATATCTGTTCCAGTTAGAACTTGAATAATTTGCATAATCCAATAGGCAGCAAAAATAATGATAAACCCCATTAAAGCTGAAGTCATCGTGCCTTTAGCCTTGTCTTTACTTTCAGTTGTACCTGCAGCAATCATTGATAAACCAGAAACGATTAGAAGTACAAAAAGAAGTAAACCGACCACAGCAAAGACCACTCTTATAATTAAATTAAGCATATCGCTAGGTTTTTGAAAAACATCGCTGACTTTTTGGCCACCACTTAATTTTAAATAACTTCCTAAATCAATTTCGACTTCTTCATCAACTGGGCTTGGACTGGGACTTTGACTTTGCGCATTAACTTGAGGTAAAAAATTGACATTTAAAGCTTTTAAACTTAAAAAATGTGAGATGAGAAATAATAAAATTAGAAAGAAGGCTGTTAATTTCTTTTTCATCAATAACAATTATAAAATAAAATTTTCTGATATGATAGGGTAGTTTGATTATGAAACGTTTTGTTGGATTTACAAACGAGCAAATTTTAGTTGAAGCCATCAAAAACGGCCATGAGTTGGCAATCGAATATTGGTTTAAAAACTATTATCAAAAGCTATATAAATTAGCCGCACAAAAATTACCAAGCCCATCAATAGCTGAAGAAATCACTCAAGAAACTTTTATTAATTGTTTGCGCAGTATCACTTTGTTTAAGGGAGATAGCTCACTACTAACTTACATGCAAAGCATTTTGCGTCATGAAATCAATGATTTTTACCGCAAACGCTATGCTAAAAAGTTCATTCAAATCATTCCTTTATCTGAATTTTTACTAGATCATGAATATAAAGATGCTCATGAAACAGCAGAAATGGTGAAATTAGTTTTGAAAAAAATGACTAGTCAATCAAGAGAATTATTAATAAAAAAATATGTAGATGAAAAAAAGATTAAAGAATTGGCTGAGGAGTGGGGGCGAACAGAAAAAGCTATTGAATCAGAATTATTTAGAGCCAGGAAAGAATTTCGCTTATTGTGGGCTGATATTGATCAAAACACTTAATTAAGAGTAAAAATGTTAAAAAACAAACAGCGGGAATTTTTAGAAAAATTAAAAGCCGAAGCAAAAGTAATAAGTGCTCTCAAAAAAGAAAAATTTGTGCCTGATCGCTTGAGTACTTTGGCTAATTTGGTAGCCTCTCATCCCTGGCAAATACTAATGCTTTTAGCGTTTTTTATTTCAGTTTTGTGGGAATGTTTTTTTTATCAAGGAAGCAATGGATAAAATTTCAGTCATTAACTCATTTTTTTATTCATTGGGACAAATTATTTTTGGTTTATTTGTCCACCCTTATCAGAGTATGCAAAATTTAGTTCGAGATCGGGTTTTTATTCCTTTGATGTTTTTGCCAACTTTTTTAGCCATTATTTTTTATCTGTTGTTTGCTTGGTGGTTATTAGCCTTATTTTATGACGGTTCATTAATTTTTAGACTGATTTATAGGTCTTTTTTCTTTTTCTTTTTATTGTGGCAGATATTATTGTTTTATTTATATTGGCGTTTTAAACGAGCTTTTCGCAATTAGTTATAAAATATTTTAAGAATATGTTTTTGCGCAAGTTAGCATTACAAAATTTTCGAAACTTTAGCAATCAGCACTGGGATTTTACTAAGACGACGATTTTTCTTGGTCAAAATGGGAGTGGTAAAACTTCAATTATTGAGGCGCTCAATTTATTAGCAAGCGGTGACAGTTTTCGAGCAGGCAGAGTCGAAGAAATGATTCGTCTAGAATCTGAATTGAGTAGAGTGCAAGCTTTGTTTGAGGTGGAAGCATCAAGGAATTCTATTTCTCTAGCCAAACCAAGCTCAAACACTGTAGGTGTGGCAAACGACAAAGCCAAGTCTCCAGAAGAATTAAAATTGGAGGTAATGCTGACCAGAGGCATGGTGGCTGGTAAAAAAAGCCAGTATCGCTTATTTAGCGTTAATGATGTGCGGCGGCGGCGTGCCGATTTTTTAAAAAACTTGTCGGTGGTCGTTTTTCGCCCCGAAGATTTAAGATTAATTGAGGGCAGCCCCTACCGCCGCCGCCTTTTTTTAAATCAAACTTTATCGATGTTGGATTGGGAATACCAGCGCTCGCTGCAACAATATGAACAGATTCTTAAACGACGCAACTCGTTGTTGCAAAAAGTGCGAGATGGTGAAGAAGAAGCAAATATCCTATCTTTTTGGAATCTAAACCTGATTAAGCATGGAGAATTTTTGCAAAGAGAGCGTAGTAATTTTATCGATTTTATTCGTGAAGTAATTTTTCCCTTTGAATTAAATATCGAGTATTTGCCTTCCCTAATTAATGAGGCTCGCTTAAACAAATATTTAAATAAGGAAATTCTTGTTGGGCATAGCTTAATTGGTCCGCACAAAGATGATTTTTTAGTTAAATTTTCTTTGCCTAAAAAAAAGATTGAAGATTTAAGTTTATTGGCTTATGGATCAAGGGGTCAGCAACGCTTGGGAGTGCTCTGGTTAAAGATTGCGGAACTGCAATTTTTACATAGTCGCATTAATTATCAGCCAATTTTACTTTTGGACGATATTATGTCTGAACTAGATCAAGATAGTAAGGCTATGGTGTTGAGTCTCCTGGAAAACTATCAGGTGGTTTTGACGACGGCTGATGATAATTTGGCAAAAGAATTAACCAAAACTATTAAACATTGCCAATTGATCAGCTTAAACCCATAGTGGTCAAAAACTTAGTTGCTACGGACTGTTTTTAAAAATTACGATTTTTTTAAATTTAGGATTATTTGTAGTAATAATTGGTGTAATTGTAAGCAGGGTTGCTTTGTTTTAATTCTCTAAACCAGGGAAATTGCATTAGCTGATTATTTAAATGTTTAGCACCTTGATCTGAGCCCAATCTTCTAAAGGCTGTAAGCTCTAACTCTAATGTTTCGAGGTGGTTAACAATATTTTTAAAAAATGGATAACATTTTTGTAACTCAGTAGAGAGAAGAGAATAAGAACCATACATTTTGGTGAAGTCTTGTAGATCAACATCTATGTTCTGGAAGCTTGTAGGATCTGCTTTTTTAACTTGATTTTTTTTATCACTATTGTTGCTCGGTTCTGGTGTCTGTTTTTTAATATTATTAAGCTGATTTAAATCATAAGAAGAATCAATTTTTTTTAATTCTCTAAACCAAAGAGATTGTTCTAGAATTTTACTGAGTTCTTCTCCTTCTTTGAATGAAGTTGTTTGCAAATAATTTGAGTTTTGATCTAAAGTTTTGGTAGATAAAATTGCTATATTTAATTTTATAAGATAGTAAAGAGTCTTTGCTAGATAAGGATCATAATTTGTTTTTTGTGCTTCTTCTTTTTCTGTAGTTTGAGGGTCGACTAAAGCATACAGTGGAGAAAAACCACTGTGGTTTCTATTAAAATTATGCAAGCGATGTGCACCCCAAGTTTGGGCAAAATCTTCCCAGTTTAGTTGCTGATATTTTTGTCCCAAGCGTTCAAATTCTGCTAGCTCTCTTTTTTCTTGTTCTTGCCACCTTTTTTTATTTGCTTTTGCTTGCTCTTCTTCTTGAATGCTTGCTTTTGACCCGTGCTCTTTATTGTTCATAATTAATTATCTTGTAGATGCAAAATAAACATTAAATATAAAATTTACTGTTTTATCTCATTAAGATAAAAGTTTGTCATTTTTGTAAAGAAACCTAGATATTCTATTGTTCTCTGGAAAAATGTCAAGTTTTTTGCTTTTTACTGACCCATAAGATTTTAGGAATATTATCAACCAAATCACTGGCATTAAAATGTGGACCAACGCTGTCAAAAAGATAGTCGCCAGTTTTCTTGTTGATATAACTAGCAATCACGGTGCTAACTACAGCTGAATTTTTGCAATACAAGGCTGCCAGTAGTCCAGCTAAGACATCTCCCGTTCCTCCTTTAGTCATGCCGGCATTACCACCCTTGAGCACAATCGACCTGGGCAGAGCCAGTTGTTTAAAATCTTGACCAAAGAAAATTTGATCGTTTGGCCCCTTGAGTAAACAAATGGATGAAGCTTGATAGTTTTCTTGACTAAAACGCAGGTCTTTTTTCTTCAGAACTTCAAGTTCTCTTTGATGTGGGGTGATTACACAATTGGCGTTCAGTAAATTTGGATTAATCATTTGCAGTGCGCCTGCATCAATCACCCATTTTTTTTCTGGATATTTTTTTAATAAACGATTGCTTAAACGAGCGGTATAAGTTCCTCTTTCCATGCCTGGGCCTAACAAAACACAGTCAGCTTCTTCTGTGTAGTTTTTGATCTGCTTGCGACTGATGACTATGCCTTGCCAAAAATTTTTCTTCGCCTCTTGATTGAGTTGCTGATCCAGCTCTCCCTTTTGCCACATGCTAATTAAACAATTATTGCTTGGTACCGAGCTGTAAAAGACCATATCAACTATTTTGCTGGCTATATCTAAACTCCATTTGCTGGCCGCATGAAAAAGCTGTGAGCCACCAATGATTAATAGTTTGCCATTTTGGCCCTTATGAGAGTCTTTTTCAGCAATTTTTAAATCGCGAAAACTTTGTTCAATTATTTGCTGAGTTTGCGCTGTTTGTTCTTGATCTTTAGACACCTTTTTATTTTACTATGTTTTTTTGCTTGTTGTTGTCTTTTTAAACGCCTGGTTCTTTTTCTATTTTTATCTTGCTTAAAATTATTGTTTATTGTGCTTAAAATCGCATGTTTTGCAAAAATAACTCTTGTTTTAGCTATCAAACTGTGCCAAAATATGACTTTAATGTACCAACCTCATTTCCAAATTAGCAATAATCTTTTAACCTATATCTCCGCGATTGAGTCAGCAAAAGCTATTATCGACAATTCGCCTTTAGTTCCAGCCTGGGAAGCTAAATTTCGCGATGAGGCCTTGGTTCGTAGCGTTCATTATGGCACCAAAATTGAGGGTAATGATTTGAGTGCTGAACAGGCGGGACAAGTATTGTCTTTAGAAAAAACTAATGATGCGCAGGCTGTGCTAGAACAAACAGGACTAATAGCCAGAGAAAGAGATATTCAAGAGGTGATTAATTATCGTAATGTTTTGGCTTGGATTGATCAGCAGCCATTGCTCAAAACAGAACAAATAGCAGAATCCTCTTTAATTAACCTTGAGACTTTGAATTTATTACATCGTTTAACCATGAACAGTTTGTTGGAAGACGAACAAGTTGCTACCTTGCGCACTAAACAAGTGATTGTGCGTGGAGCTAGAGATGGGCAAGTGGTGTTTCGCCCGCCCGTGGCAGCTGAAATTCCTTTTTTATTAGACGATTTGTTTTCTTGGGTAAAAAGTGAGGAGAGTCAAAACCTTCATCCCATTCTTCGAGCGGCCATCCTCCATTATCAATTGGTTTATATTCATCCATACGTTGAGGGCAATGGTCGAACAGCCCGGGCTTTTGCCACTTTAGCTCTTTATGAAGCGGGCTATGATTTTAAGCGCTTTTTCTCTCTTGAAGAGTATTTTGACAATGATGTTGATGCTTACTATCAAGCCCTGCTGTCTGTTCAACAAAACCCTAAGCAAGATTTAACTTATTGGTTAGAATATTTTACCTATGGTTTAGCCTTGGAAATTGATAAAGTTAAAGCTAAAGTTGCCAAACTATCTCAAGACTTAAAACTGAAGCGTGAACTAGGCCAGCAAGTGGCTTTATCTGAGCGGCAGATTATTTTATTAGAATTATTACAAAATCAAGGCAGCATGACTTCTGATGATGCGCAGAAGATGTTACCCAATGTGTCTGTTGACACAATTCTGCGAGATCTCAAAGACCTAATCCTTAAAGGAGTAGTCAAGAAGCATGGTGTGACCAAAGGAGTTTCTTACAGTCTTGATTAATTTAGTTTTGGCTTGGTTTTTCTTGTTATTTTGGCATAATATGCTTTGAAGGAATATATGTTTTTTAATCATTTTGCTCAATATTTAGCTGATTTAGAAAAACTTAATTCTCGTTTAGCGATGACCGAGCTATTGGCTCAATTATTCCAAGAATTAAATCAAGAAGAAATTGTTCCTGCGAGCTATTTATTGCAGGGAAGATTAATGGCCAGCTATCAAAGTTTAGAGTTTCAGTTATCAAGTAAAATGTTGATTCGTGCTTTAGCGAATTTTTATCTTCGTCACGAAGGACCTCTCGAGCAAGGCCAGTTGTCTGTCGAGCAAAATTTGTTTGAAGATGCTAATCAAGATCTAGTTATAGATAAATTAAATAAACAATATAAAGATTTGGGCGATTTAGGTGACTTGTTCTATCAGGTGCTTGGCGATTTGCCAGCGTCTTCGATAGCGAAAAATGAATTGAGCATTGGGCAAGTTCATCAAGAGCTAATTGCACTTGCTAAAGTTGGCGGTGAAGGCTCTCAAGATAAAAAAATTAATTTGCTGGCTGATTTGTTGGGGCAAGTCAATGCTTTATCAGCTAAATATATTTCACGAATTATTTTAGGAAAAATGCGTCTAGGTTTTTCAACAATGACGATGCTCGATGCCTTGTCTTGGGCAAAAACTGGAGATAAAAGCCAATCAACAATTCTAGAAGAAGCTTTTCAAAAAAAAGCAGATTTTGGTTTGTTAGCGCAATTATATTTATTTAAGGAAAATGTCGAAATAAAGGAATTGAGCAAGCTATATCACATGGAACTGGGTATTCCTGTGATGCCGGCTTTATGTCAGCGACTGAATAGTGGGCAAGAAATTATTGAAAAAATGGGCAGAGTTATTGCCGAACCAAAATATGATGGCTTACGCATTCAGATTCATATTAATAAAAAGGGTTTTCCAGATGGTAGCCTTTACAAGGCTTATACGCGAAATTTAGAAGAGGTGTCGGCCATGTTTCCAGAATTAGATTTAGTTTTAGCTCAATGTTTAGCTCAAACAGCAGTTCTTGATACTGAAGCCATTGGTTTTGATCCTGATTCTGGTAAATTTGTCGCTTTTCAAGAAACTATTTCTAGAAAACGCAAATACCAAATAGCGCTCAAGGCGCAAGAAACGCCGATTTGTTTTTATGCTTTTGATCTGCTTTATGTTGATGGTCAAGCGCTAATCGAAGAAAAATTGCTGGACCGAAAAAAAATATTAAACCGAGTAATTACTGATTCGCCAGTGATAAAAAAAACCCTTTTCCAAGAAATAAGTGACGCACAGGTCTTAACTGATTATCATCATCAGCAATTGGCTCTTGGTTTAGAGGGTGCAGTAATGAAAAAACCCGATTCGCTTTACCTTGCTGGTCGCAAAGGTTGGCGCTGGGTGAAGATTAAGGAGGCAGAGGGTCAACGAGGCAAATTAAACGATACTCTTGATTGCATTATGCTTGGTTATTATTTGGGCAAAGGTAAACGACAAAATTTTGGTATTGGAGCCTTATTAGTGGGTGTTTTTGATCAAAAAAGTGGCAAAATTAAGACTTTATCAAAGATAGGCACTGGTTTAACTGACGCTCAGTTTCAAGAAATTAAAAAATTAGCCGATCAACATTTAAGCAAGCAGAATCAAGCTAATCCTCAATATGATTTTAAAAAAGAATTAAAAGCTGATGTTTGGCTTGAACCAAGCATTGTCTTAGAAATAGCTGCCGATGAAATTTCTCAATCTCCTAGTCATACGGCCAAAGTGGCACTGCGTTTTCCTCGTTTAATCAAGATTCGTCGTGATAAAAATTGGCAACAAGCCACCACTTTGCAAGAATTGAAAGAAATTAAACAGGCATAAATAAAATTAATTGCTATTTTTGAGTAATTTTTCTTAGCTAATTTTTCTTTCTTTTCTAAATTATCTTTGCTTCTTGCTCTTGAAAAATTTGATCAATTTTTGCGATTAAGATTTTCCCTGATTGCTGATTATATTTTTTTAAATCTATTAAGGATTTTTGGAATACTTTCAGTTGCTCAGGATGATTGATGATTTCTAAAAGTTTCTTGTTGGCCATTTCAGCTTTTTCTTCTACGTAACCCAAGTGTTTTTCTTTAATAATGTCTAAATTGCCCTCTTCTTGAACCATATGGGTGATGGCAAAGAAAGGAGTTAAAGTGGCCACGCTTTCAAATAAAGTATTTGGTCCTGCTTTGCCAATAATTAAATCTGCTGCTTGCATGTAGAGACGCATGTCTTTAGTAAAACTTAAGGGAGTGATTAGCGCTTTTGATTGACCAAATGAAGCTAAACTTTTTTTGATACCTAAAACATTTTGATAAAGAGCCTGATTTTTTCCGCAAGCCACAAAAACTCTTAGTGGTTTTGGACAATTAATTAGGCTTGGTAAAATTTTTAGAATTGCTCCTGAACCCTCTGAACCAGAAACAATTAAAAAAACTAGATCTTCTTTAATTTTTAACTCTTGTTTTACTTTTTCCTTATCATAGTTTTTTTCATATTTATCACCAACAAACCAACCGGAAACAGTTGCTTGGCACTGCTTGTGAAAATTGGCAATAGCAGTCTGATCAAAAAAGAAATTGCTTTGTGCTTGAGGTGAAATTTGCCAGGGGTGAATGGTGCGTGGATCGGTAATAATGTTTAGATAAGGGACACCCATTTTACTTTGGATTTTTTCTAAAGTAGGGCCAAAAGGGAAATAGCAACTAATTGCTAAATCAATTTGATTTTTTTTGACAAACTGCAGGCTTGATTTATAAGTTGTTTGAAAAAAGTGATAATAAACTAATTTTTTTAGCTCAGTATCTTTTTCTACTATTTTGATGGATAAATCGTAGGGAAATTTTAGGGCTGATGGTGCAAGACGGTAAAAAGAGTCATAGACTAATTCCAATAAGAGCTTGGTATAAAAAATTTTTACCTGATAACGATCCTTAGCTTCTCGTTCAATTTTCTCTTTAATTGCTTCAGCAATGCTTTGATGACCCTGCTTAGTGCTAAAGATCCCGATCGTCTTTTTCATGAATTCCATTATAAAGCATAAGTTTTAAGGATAATAAAATGTTAAAATGAGCTTAATGAAAATTTATCTTGGCTTAGGTAATCCCGGCAAACAGTATCAACACACCAGGCACAACGCGGGTTTTATGTTTATTGATGCTTTGGCAGAGGCACTGGCTTTAACTTTCAAATATGAAAAGAAAATTAATGCTGATATAGCAAGCAAAAGAGATGATATTTTTTTAATTAAACCACAAACTTTTATGAATAATTCTGGTCAAGCCATTAGGGCTTTTTTTGATTATTTAAAAATTGATTTACAGGGCCCTTTTGTTGGACCTGAAGATTTAATTGTGATTCACGATGATTTGGATTTAGCGCTGGGGACTTTTAAATTTCAGAAGGGCATTGGTCCAAAAGATCATCACGGTTTACAATCAATTTATCAACATTTAGGCACTAGAGAGTTTTGGCATTTGCGTTTGGGGATAGATTCCAGAGCTGGTTTGAGAACCTTGCCGCCAGCTGACTATGTGCTGCAAAGCATGTCAAAACAAGAACAAGAAATTTTACATAAAACCATAACAGAGCTTTTACAGGAACTAGTGTTGGAGGCTAAAGCTTAATTATTTATGAAACTGCCCAAGTTCTCTTTTCAAAACAACTCTGATTTAAAAAGCCTCTATATTATTCGTCTGATGAGGGAGTTGGTGAATAAATTGGTGATGTTCTATTTGCCAATTTATTATTTTAATCTGCGTTTTCCCTTCTGGGATAGCATTAATTGGAGCTTAATTAAAAATGGGCAAACACCGTTTACGGCATTACAAATTGGTATTTTTAACATTGCTATCTTGCATCTCCTTTGTTATTTGGCCAGTTTTGTTTCTTCAGTTTGGGTAGCCAATCGTACGCTTAAACGTGGTACTAAGCACTCTTTTATCATGGGACAAATTTTATATGCCATATTCACAGTTCTGCTATTTTTATCTCAGAAAAATCCCTATTGGGCTTTGTTAGCCGTTTTATTTGAGGGTGTGCAAATTAATTATTTTTGGAGTAGTTATTATTATTCTTTAAGTCGCAATAGTGATCATCGTCGAGTTGGAAGCAATTTAGGAACTGTTAATTTTTTACTCAATTTAGTGACCATGATTTCTCCAGCCCTAGGTGGGGTGATTATTTCTAGTCTGGGTTATAGTAATTTGTTTTTATTGGGCCTGGTGTTGATAGTTATTGCCCTGATTTTTACAATTTTGATGGACAACGTTAAGATTCGAGACAAAATTTCTTGGCAAGAATTTGCAACATGGATGTCTGAACCTGGATTCAGACGCCTGGGTTTGACTTTTGCTGGTCATTATTTTAACAATGGCATGTTGTTATTGTGGCCACTCTATATTTTTATATTATTAGGCACCAGCACGAAGGTTGGTCTTTTGTATAGCTCGTCTTTATTATTAGCGATGATTATCAGTTATGGGGTGGGCAATGTTATTGATAAGCACAAGAGTCGTAAACCCTTTGTGGTTTCTGCTGGAGTTTTATCTTTTTTTTGGATCATTAGAAGTTTTATCACTGGTTTTTGGTCAGTAGTGCTGGTCAACACTTTTGATCGTATTACATCTAGTTTTCACTGGCTGTTTTTTGATCGTGTTTGGGTGGTGAGAGGCAAGGGGCGTGAGGGCTTATCCTATTTTACTTATCGCCAGATGATCACTAGTGCCGCTGCGGTTGCGTTTTGGTCTGTAGTGTTTTTCTTATTCTATTTTTTTGGTGAAGCCTGGATAAGTCTATTTGTGATTGCGGCCGTTGGGGTTTTGTTAACCTTGCTGGTTAAAGAGCATCAGGATCCAAAGATCTGACCGTTTTTATCACTTTTGCCGGTGCTGGAGCGTGTTTAAAAGCTTTGTTAGGAATATTTGTAAGTCTTGATTTTCCAATTGTTCAATTTCTTTGATAGCTTCTTGCTTTAGCTGATTAAGCAAGCTCGTCACTTGATTAAGGGCGTGAACTTGAAACATTGCTTGCATCGCCACCCCATCTTTTTTATTGATAGAAGTTGCGCCAAAACAGCGGTCTAATAGTTTCTTGTCATGAGCGTTCAACTTTTTACTTTTCACTAAATAATAATAAAAAATTGTTTTTTTTCCTTCTCTAACATCAGAAAGGATTGGTTTACCAGTAATTTTTTCATCTCCAAAAATTCCCAAATAATCATCCTGAATTTGAAAAATTAAACCAAGTTTTTCGCCGATCTTGCTTACTTGCTCGATGCTTGTTTGGCTTTGTCTCGCAACATAAGCAGCCAGCATGAAAGGTAGTGAAAAACTATATCTAGCGGTTTTATAAAGATTCATTTCAGTAATTTGTTGTAGTGAAGGCACTTTATCTTCGGCAGCCAATTGCACATCAAGCATTTCTGCCATAATCACTTGGCTAATTTCCCGATTAATTAATTCTTGAATTTTTATGGATACAGAATCAAGCGCTGCAGTTTTTTTTGAATTATTCATCGCTTGCCAATTCACCACGCCCTCATTAACTAGTTGATTCGCAAGAAAAAAACACAAGTTTCCTAGGCAAATAGCTTGACTTTTTCCGTAGTGTTGGTCAGCTGCTTGTTTTTGTAAAGTGTAGTATTGCCAAATTGAGTCTTGACCTCGACGCTGTTGGTCTTGGTCAATAATATCATCGTGAATTAGTAAACCAGCCTGGATCAACTCTATAGCACTGGCGAGTGGCAAAAGCCAGTTTTTTAAGGTTTTCTTGTCAACTTTTTTGCCAAATGCTTGATAAGTCAGAATTAATAAGTGGGCTCGAGTCATTTTCCCTCGTAAGGCAAAATTTTTGATAGTGTTAAAAACATCATCGTCTAGGCTAATTTTGGCAAAAGACTTCTTCTTTTGGGCTAAAAAATGAGTTAAATATTGTGCGATGCTACTTCTATATTCATCAAGAATAAGGTCAGGTTTAATCATGTTAAATATCATACTACGAAAGCGCAAATTAACTAAATTTGCGTGATTTCGTACAAAATTCCGACTAATAAATTATCATGGAAGTTCCAAGACATTGGCGCTTACAAAAAACGCGCTATGGCAATAGTGAAGGCGAGCTAAAGTTAGCTGTTTGTCCTGTTTGTGGTGAAAAAATATTTCCACCCAATCGTCCTTTTTGTACAGCGTGTAATTCTTCAATGCAAGAAAAGATTGCTGTTCGTTCCAAGGCAGTAGGCGTTGGTGCCCTTACTTTTGTTGCTACTGAAACAGGTTTAAAAGTATTATTGTTTGACGATGTTAAAAGTAACCCCTCCGATGATGAAAGCAAAAAACGAGAAAGAGTGATTTTTCCTGAAGAAAAGGACAAGCAGTATTCTTGGCTTAATCCTAGTTCAATAAATTTTGGTCGAGATATTTTTACGGAACCAACTGGCATTAATACCGTTACCGGAAAAGTTGATAATGGAGAATCTACAGTAGTGCTGGATTTTTTACATAACAGTGAAAATTATGCTTCCCTAGATTTTAAGGATTTGCCACCAGCTTTTGTTAATGCTTTATATTTAAGCATGTTGAGAGAAATGGAAGAGGAAGTTCCAGGTTTATCGGCTCGAGATTTAGAAGACAAGGTGCATTTGTTTTCTAAATCTTCATTTAATATCGAACAAATTCGGCCAATCGGCGAAAACAAGCAAGACAAGGCTTTGTATAATTTTATGGTCTTTGTGCTAGCGATTTTAATTGATGAGGGAGATTTGGCAAAAATTGAACGAGAAGGCTGGCAACTTTATTCATTTCAGGATTTGTCAGAAATAGATCAAGGGAAAATTCGTAAAGCTACATTAGCTGTGTTAGATTTCTTGCCAGCAGCATTGCTTTTTTTAGCCGAAGAAGGAAAAATTCCTCAAGAAGAATTAGCCAACTATTATCAAGACGCTAAATTAGTTAACTAATTTAAAAAAAGGTAGCAGTGTTAAAAAATTTAACTTTAATTAAACTTGGTGGCTCGGTAATTACTGATAAAGAAATTCCCATGTCCCTGAGAAAAAACATTCTAACACGCTTGGTTGGAGAAATTGCTCGCGCTAAACAGGAAAAACCAGATCAATTATTGATTGTTGGACATGGTCAAGGTAGTTTTGCTCATGTTCCTGCCAGCAAATATCAAACGATGGCTGGGTTTATCAATGAAGAAAGTTTATTAGGCATGGCCATTGTCCAAGATAGTGCTGCCACCCTCAATCGTTTAGTTGTTCATGAATTTCTTAAACATAATTTACCCGCTGTCTCTTTTTATGCTAGTAACACCATTGTCACTAAAAAAAGAAAAAAGGCTGCTTTTTGTGCCGAGGTGATTAATGAGTATTTGCGAAAAGGCTTGTTGCCAGTGACTTGTGGCGATGTTTTGGTTGACAGAGATCAGGGTTGTACTATTTGGTCGACTGAAGAAATTTTAGCTTTTCTCGCTCCCTACTTTTTAGAACAACAAATTCAGGTAAATAAAATTATCCACGTCACTGAAGTCGCTGGATTTTTAGATAAAACTGGGCAAATCGTAGCAGAAATTACTGCGCAAAATTGGACTAAAGTTAGTCAAGACTTGCATCGCACTAGAGGTTTTGATGTCACTGGAGGAATGGGCTTAAAAATTGAAGAATCATTAACTCTTGCAAAAAAAGGCATTGAATCGATGATCATCTCTGGGATGTTGCAAGACAATTTATATTGGGCACTCACAAATCGAGATTGTGTGGGGACGAGTATTCGTTAATAATCAGCGCTCACGAGCACCAAATGTGTGTTTATTAGAGTTTTTTTCTTGATTTTTCTCTAATTTTTGTCAATAGCTTGTGCGTCAGTATCTTGTGTTTCAGCCTCTTGCGCCTCAGTTGAAGAGTTATTTTCCTCAAGTTTCTGCTCCCAGTCATCGATAACAGCTCTGCAATAAACATATTGACCATATTCAAAAGCTTTTTCTCCTAAGTTTTTATCTGATGATTCATCGGTTTTAATTGAGCCAGAAATAAATTCTTGGGCGACTTTGCCTGCTTCAATAGCTTTTTGAGTGGTAATTTTAATTTGCTCTCCAGCGTTGCTGCTTAATTGATCTAATTCTAAGTTGAGCTCATCTTCTTTTTTGAAAGAATTAATGAAATCAGCAGGGCTTTTTATCTTTCCTTCCTGAAATTGGGCCAGCTGAGCCTGCAGAGGATGATTTTTGAGCCAGCCTTTTTGATAAAGAAAGAGACTGATCGCCAATAAAACGACACAAATTAATAGTATTTTAAAAAGTTTGGACAACAATTTTATCATAAAGGGTATGTTTATATAATTACGCTTAAAGCTATTTTAGCAAAAACCTCTAACTTTGACGAACGCCTCATACACCCATCATTTCGTTGTCGAATTTCGTGCCAAAGAAGTTGCTGTGTCACCCAAATCAATTTAATAATTTACCGTGCGTTGAACATGATCATGGTCAACACATCTCATTCCTTTTCCAAGCTTTTGAGATTCAAGAAGCGCACATTGAGTTGGGTAAGAATTTTCACTTAGCAACTTTAACGAATTTCCATCGAAGTAATAGTAGTCTGCAAGACTAATTTGGCTTGGACTACCAGTAAGCGCATACACTTTCCCATCGGGACTGACATCAGAAATCGCTACATAATCATCATGGTAGTAATCTTCAATCGACGGTGTAATTTTCAAATTTAATGCGTTATAAACCTCGTCGTAGTCCGAGAGAGTTTTCCCACAGGTTACGGTTACTGTGCTTACTCCTGGAGCGTGATATCCCCATACAGATTCCAAAACAATATTATAAATACTGTCTCCTTTTGTGAAAGCAAACACTTGCAAAACATTTTTGTTCGAAAAAGTTTTGAGTGGCAAAGTGTTTAGCGAATCGACAACAAAGCCCAGCTCCTTTGCCTTTTCATTTATTGATTGGCTTATCAATTCGGAATTGTTTTCAATAGCCGAGGTAATAAAATCATTTGAACGAAAATTATTCTGGTCTCCATAAACAGCTTCAATGCCGTTTATGATTGGATAAGTGATAAATGGTTCTAATGTATTTCTTTGCCAGCGAAAACTAGTAATTATATGTGGATTCATTTCCATCACACTTTGACTATCTGGTGACTGAATAGTTTTAGAAATAAAAGCGGAAAGCTCAGAAAAGTTTTCGCAAGTAACAGTTGGGGGCGTTGGATTATTGCTGACGATATTTTCAGGATTCTGTTGAACTTGATTTTGAGTTTGTGTATTCGTTGGTAGATTAACTTTGTTATTTTTGTATAAATATATTCCACCCATAATTAAGGCTATGAAAGTCGCTGCGCCGCCAACAATTAATAGCAATTTATTACTTTTTGGTTCAGGATTTTGTGGCTCAGGACTTTGTGGCATTTGGTAATTTTCTAGTACTGATTGATTGAAATCCTGATTATCCATATTTTTTCTTTTTCAGCCACGATCACTGTTAAAGTGATTGGTTGGTAATTTTTTAAAAGTTTACAACCTTGCTTATAGTTTAACTCCCCAATAATTGTTTTATAAAGTCCTCAATCGAAGTGTCCAAGGTTTTGCTAATTTTCGCTATAGTTTGTGCGTGTGTTAGGACTCGAACCTAAAACCGCCAAGGTATAAGCTTGGAGCTCTAACCGATTGAGCTACACACGCGCTTGATATGCATTATAGCAAACAACTGGAGAAAACTTATTTGCCAATTTTCTATAAAAGTTTTTTATAAAAGCAGTACTTTATAGAAGCAGTAGTAATAGAGCTCCTAAACCAAGAATGCCGAAACCAACTTTGATGAAGTTAAACCAGTCGGCAAAACCAGATTCGGTTGGCACAGTTACAGCTCTTTCTATAACATTGCCACCGTCAGCTAATCGACAATTAACATCAGTTGGGTTCACATCTAGGCGACAAAAACCTTCATAACAAATGTGACTAATGTTAGTACAATCGGCGTTTTCATTACAGCCTTCATTACAGCTAACAGTAGTAATCACTTGCGTAATTATTGGTGTAGGCGTGCTTGGAACAGATGTTGGTTCTTTCGTTGGCTCCGTTGTGGGTTCAGGAGTATCAGTCGGAGTTGGAGTAAGTGTACTAGTTACTGTTGGCGTAGGCTCGTCAGTTACCGTTGGCGGTGGCGTTGTTGGCGGTGGCGTTGTTGGCGGCGGTGTCGTCGGAGGTGGCGTTGTTGGTGGCGGCGTAGTTGGCGGTGGTGTAGTTGGAGGCGGCGTAGTTGGCGGTGGCGTAGTTGGAGGTGGCGTAGTTGGCGGTGGTTTTGGACGACAGTCACTTAAATCTTGCTCATAGCTTTCACAACCGCCAGAAACATAACAATAGCGATTTTCCTGATCAACAGCATCTACTTGCCAACAACCAGGCGCCTTTGGATTGTTTCGTGCCCACTTTAATAAATCAGTGCATTTTCCAAAATCCTGACCTTCCCCCTCATACTCCTTAATATCCTCCCAATCACAACCCCCACTTGAATTGCCATTAATGCACCAATAAACAACACAATTTCCAGTAAAGTGTTTACTAGGGTCATTTCTACAAAACTTGCCATAGTCATTTGGGCCACAAGTAAAACCACCTCCGCCATATGCCTCTTGCCTGGTGTCTTGACGTTGTTTCATTAGCAATAAGCCAGCTCCACTACTAACTAAAAGGAACAGTAATATTAACAATAAAAGGATATTTTTTTTCTTAGACGACATTTTTGTTTTAATTTTTTTAGCGCCTTTTCCTCCAGCAGTATTTATTACTTTGGGATCATTATCTGGAGAAGAGGTGTTAGTTGCCGAATCATTATTTGGTAAATTGTTAGCAACGTTATCTGTTGAAGAATGCTGAGGAAGATCGTGCTCTGGTATATTTAGAGAACTAATGGGTTTGATCATTTGATCTTCTGCCGAATTTTTTAGATAGCTTTTTGGTAGAAAGTTGCTTGGATCAGACATATGTTATTAAATACACAATCACAAATTGCTAATAATTAAGCATAATACATTTTTGGTATCTTAGGCAAGTAGCAATTAATTGTAAATACAGCATTTATTTTTTGTTGATTTTTAGAAATAATCAATTAAATTTCAAAACCCTTTGCAGTTGTAAAAAAATTACTTTAAAAATTAATAAATATTGCTGAATCAGATTAAGTTTTAATGTTTCTCTTTCTAATTTTTTCCAGGTTTTCAGATCCTGGTGTCTTTTGTCATCTAAAACCCAAAGTGAGAACAAACCAGGTTTAACCTGATGTCGCCAAGTGTACCAGTCAGGATCAATTTTTTTTAAAGAATTGGCTTCATTAGTTGGTAGTGGTCTTGGTCCAATAAAAGACATTTCACCTCTAATAATGTTAATTAGTTGCGGAAGTTCGTCTAAACCACTACGAGATAAGAATCTGCCAAATTTAATAAAACGCGGATCGTCACCAATTTTAAACATTGGCCATGGGGCATAATTTAATTTAGAAAGCTTAGTTTGATTCCTTGCACGGATTAATTCTGCATTTTTTACCATAGTGCGAAACTTATAAACGGTAAAAACTTTCCCATTTTTTCCAGTTCTTTTTTGTTTAAAAATAATTGGTGGACCAATTTGCCAAAGCATAATCGGCCAAAAAATAATAAAAAGGGGCAATAAAATGCATAAAGCTATTAAAGTCAAAATTAGGTCGATAAAGTATTTCAAAAAACCCTTAAAACTATGATGAATAAAGTTGTAATTTTTCATTTGCTAATACTCATTGCGGACAAGCTCAGTAATATGCAAATATTTTATCGAAAAAATTAATTAAAGATAGTCTTACTGCTTTTTTATGTTATTATTTGAGTGTTTTAAGAGAAAACGAACAATTAAATTATTTATGAAGTTAAGTAAAAAACAGCGACACTGGTTGGATTTTTTGTCTGCTATGACTCAAAAGGAAATTAAAGCTCGATATAAAAGAGCTAGCTTTGGTTTCTTATGGGTTGTGCTAAATCCATTATTACAAATGTTAGTTATGGGTTTTGTTTTCCAATTTTTCGTGCCGGTCAAAGTTGATAATTATTTTTTATATTTATTTGCCGGACTTTTGCCTTGGAATTTTTTTGCGCAAAGTTTAACAAAAACTACTCCGGCTTTTTTTTACGAAAGAAGTTTAATTAAAAAGGCCAAATTTCCCAGAGAAAGTATTATTTTATCTATCATTTTTTCTAATCTTTTCCATTTTTTAGTGGCTTTACTTTTATTAATTGTGGCACTAATTGGCGATAAGTTACTACTGGAAGGTTATGGGCTGATGCAATTGCTGTTTTATGCCTTGAGAATGTTGTGGGTGGTACCAGCCATATTATTATTAGTTTTTTTTACCGTTGGGTTTTCTTTATTCACATCTTCCCTCAATGTGCGTTTTCGCGATGTTAATTTTATGGTGGCACTAGCTGTAATGTTGTGGTTTTATGCGACACCAGTAGTTTATGCACTAAATTTATTACCAGAGTTTTTACAACCGCTTTTTTATTTAAATCCAATGACAACTATTATTGAAATGTTTCATCATGCGTTGATGGGTTTGCCCATAACTTTACCAAACTTTATTTGGGTGGCCATTGTAATCATTATTTGTGTTTTTTATTTGGGCCTGCGAATTTTTAAAAAAGAAAGTAAAAACTTTGACGATTGGTTATAATTTTGGAACAACATGACTGTAATTAAAGAAACAATTGTTCGAAGAAAAAAAAGCAGTGATGAGGTGGTGATTTCCTTATCTAATATCAGCAAAAAATATACTATAACCCATGAAAAACCAACTCTTGTCGAAGATGTAAGCCGAATATTGCATTTTCAAAAAAAAGAAGAGTATTGGGCGCTAAAAAATGTGAATTTAACAATTCATAAAGGAGAGAAAGTGGGTTTTTATGGGCCCAATGGGGTTGGTAAAACCACCTTATTGAAAATTATTGCTGGTATTAGTGCGCCAACTAAAGGCTCAGTTAAGACAAAAGGTAGGATAATTTCATTAATTGATTTAGAAGCTGGTTTTCACCCCGATTTAACTGGCCAAGAAAACATATTTCTTAATGGGCTGATAGTGGGTATGTCAAGGGATGAAATTAAGGAAAAGCTTAAGCAGATTATTGATTTTGCCGATATTGGTGATTTTATTACCGCTCCTTTGTATACTTATTCAAGTGGGATGAAATTAAGACTTGGTTTTAGTGTAGCAATTCATGCCGAGCCAGATGTTTTGCTATTAGATGAAATAATTAGTATGGGAGATGAAAATTTTAGAAAAAGAACTAGTCAATTAATGAAAAAAATGTTTGGTAATGGCACGACATTGCTGTTAGTTAGTCATAGCATTCAATATTTAAAAGAAAACTGTAACAAATTACTTGTGTTAAGTCATGAATAAAAAAACACTTATTAACCAAAATAAATATGAAGACATGAAAATTTTAACATGTTTAGATCAGATTCTTAGGTCTTCACGTCAGAAAATTTTTGCTATGCCCAAGCCAAAATCTTCAATCATTGTTTTGTTTTCTGGAGGGCTAGATTCTATCATTAGCACTGATATGTTACTTAGAAAATTTAAACTTAAAGTTTTCCCGCTCTTTATTAATTGGGGACAAATGAATTTAAAACAGGAGCTTAGGGCAGTGAACTATTATGAGGCGTATTTTAAAGATAAATATCCTCTAAATTTTATGAAAGTAAAAAAAATTAAAGCCAACATTCCTCCTTCTGACTTGTCGAAAAGTGTGCGAAATATCGTAGTATTACGCAATATGAATTTGGCTATTTATGCTGTGCAATATGCTAAACATATAGAAGAAATTTGCCACACAAAAATACGCACTATTTTTTGTAGTTCAGTTTTTGGCGATGGTGCAGTTGTGCCTGATTCTACCCTCACTGCAATTAGGTCAGTTAATTTAGCGATATGTGTCAATGAACAAGATTTTTCTTGGCAATATACTTCTCTAGCATTGGAGAGAGAGATTGGCAATTGTCTTGATAAATCTGACTTGTTGCGTTATGCACATTCTGTAAACTTTCCTTATGAAAATACCTGGAGTTGTTACAGAAGTTCCTCGCCTCATTGTGGGGCTTGTCTACCTTGCATCGGCAGACAACACGCTTTTAGAGTTGCAAAAATTACTGATCCGACTAAATATGCGCAAACGAAAAGGACACTGGTTAGAAAAATGCTTGGTAGAGTTAAGCAAATTTTCAAAAAAATACTTGCTGTAATTTATACAAATTGATTATAAATGCTTATCAATTTGTTTAAACATTTCTTTAATCTTATTTTCCCAATTATTAGTTTTTGCAATCATAATTCTGTCACTTATTGATTTCTTTTTTTGATTACCCAGTTGTATATTTATACATTTAACAAAATCACGTTTGTTGTTGGCAAATTTAACATGTGGTTGATAGCACTCCAATGCCTCTATTGGCACACTAACTACTGGTTTGCCCATAGCCATATATTCATAAAATTTCATAGGATTGTTTTTTAGCGGTTTTTTGTTAAAAATATAAGGTATTAAACATACATCAAAAAATGAGTAATAATTAGCCAGCTTAGATTTATCTTTTACTCCAAGATAGTGAATATTTGCCGTACGCAAGACACTAGCCCATTTCTTATCAGGGTTGCCGTGAATTGGCCCAATGATCACAAGATGCCAGTTTAGATTTGATTGTGCAATAAATAAGATTAGTTCTAGATTAATTCTCCAGTCAATCGTGCTTGAAATCCCCAACACTTGTTGGTTTTTTATTTTGGGAAAATCTGCTGGCGGGGTATTGAATATTTTTTTTGCATTAAAATATGTAGTTTTACAACCACATGGCACCAGAAATGTTTTAGTATTAAATTTTGAAATTTCTCTGTACAAGTATGGAGAATTAACAAAGTTTATCCTTGAAAGTTTTAGCAATTTATTTTGTTTTTGCTGTTGAATTCTATTATTTTCAAGCACTGGATCAATGCAATCATAAACAACTTGCAATTTACTTAAATGTTCGGCATATTGGAGGCTATTGGCTGAAAAAATCCATAATAAATTTTTCTCAGAGAGATATCCTTTTAGTGTTAGATAAAAGATAGTTTGAGTGATGTTAAAAAATTGATTAATTTTTTTTAGAAAACTGATGTTTTTTGTGGGCAAAAAACACATTGGAAAGAAAAAACTTATCTTGTGTTTAGAACAAATTTTCTTAAATAGCTTAAGTTTATTGCGATAATCATTACAAAATAATTTCCATATTTTGATCTGATAATTACTGTTGATTATAATTGCGTGATTGTTCTTAGAAATTGCGATTGCCGTTTCAAGTTCAAAATCACAGTGCCAGTCCCAACTATTCTCAAAAATGAGCACAACTTTTCTATTTGTTTTGCGAGTTATTCTATTCATTGTTTTGCCACAATTCTCTCTTTATCAAGATAAATTTTTCTATTACAAAACCAATCGGCAAATTGTTTTGAAAGGAGAGACACAAAAACCAAAGTTTTAATTTTTTCTATCTTTCATTATATCACTTTCATTTTGTTGTCTATTTTGTGCAAAATTAAAATTAAGATATAATCCTAGTGATCAGTCATGAAAAATAATTTAGAAACAACAAAAAAAGTCCCAACTTTTTTATTATATTTTTACGAACTGCATAATTTGCTGAGATATGGTCGTTTGGAGTTTTTTTCTAGGGTAGAAATTGAAACCAGTAGTTTTTGTAACAGACGCTGCAGCTATTGTCCAAACAGTGTTTTTGATCGAGGTAAAAAATTAATGAAGGAAGAAACTTTTAAAAAAATTATTCTTGAACTTAAAAAGTTGCATTACACTGGACATATTTATCCACATCATTACGGGGAGCCTTTGTTGGATAAAAGAATGGTTGATTTAGTAAGATACACCAGAGTTAATTTGCCATATGTCTGGATTAGAATTTACAGTAATGGAGACTATTTAACCAGCTCTTTACTGAGACAATTAGTAAAAGCAGGGGTTGATGAGTTTTTTATTACTGGTCACGATGGTTTTTTGCCTCCCCACATCAAAAAGTTAATGCAAAGTAAATTAGGCAAACAAACTATCAAGTTTTTTAAATTAGACAAGAGCAAGATGCCTTTATTTAATCGAGGTGGCCTAGTAAAGCCCCAGCGGAAGATTATTGTTAAACACTGTGATTTAGCATCTCAACATCTAGTGATCGACTATCGTGGCAATGTGGTTTTATGCTGTAATGATTATTTAGCTAAACACAAATTTGGTAATCTAGAGCAAGAACAAATTGTTGACATTTGGAAAAAGAGTCATTACCAAAAATTGAGAAAAGAAATTCAAGATGGTCGGTACCGCCTAGACATTTGTCGCAAGTGTGTTGCTTTATCACCTTAACTACCATTCTCTGTAAGAATTTCGTACTAAAGTTAGTTTTGTTGGCTCCACAAGGTGTTTTTACTCATTTTTTCTGCACGCTTTGACTTTCAATATCTTGGATTTTATTGATCGCCAAGTAAAGTAGAGGGGTAATCAAAATCTCGTAGCTTACCTTAAATAACCATTGTGAAAGGATCATCGCAAGTAATGCCTGTCTATCCATTATGCCCAAAAATGCTACGAGTACAAATAAAAAGGAATCTACTCCCTCACCAAGGATGCTTGAAGCAATGGTTCTCAGCCAAAGCAACTTTTTTTTAGTAACTTTTTTAAGTTTAACCATAATCAAGGAATTTAATAAGGAGCCGAATAAATATCCGCTAAAAGATGCCAGTAAAATTCTGAAGCTTTGTCCCAAAATTGAATCAAAAGCTTCTTGTTGTTGCCAAAAACTAGCCGCCGGTAATTTTTGGGCTATGGCCAAAGTTACTGAAAAAAATAGATTGGCAAAAAAACTGAGATAAATAGCTAAGCGTGCTTTTTTGAATCCATAAACTTCAGTAAGTGCGTCACCTATAATGTAGCTAATTGGAAAGACAATGACTCCAGCCGGTAAAGATAAACCTAGTACAGCAATTGTTTTAACCGCTGCAGTATTAGCAGTTAGAAGTGCGCTGGTGGAAAGAATTACCAAAAATAGGTAAGTTCTTGAAAAATAATTTACTTTATTAGTGTTGTTTTTCATGTTCATAAAATTCCCATAATTTTAATTGAACGAAGAATTGAATGATGGCAATCATTGCACAAAGAATGAATCCAGGCATGCCGTCTTTTCTACCTTCCATTTCAAAAAAACTTTTATAAAAATATTTGATTGGCTGACTGATTATTTTATGCCGAACGCTACTTTCTCCATTCTTGTAATGCCAGGTAGCTTCTAATGTTGAATATCTGTTTACTTTTTCAATGTACTGATGTAAATTTTCTTGTCTTTGATGTCTAATTTTATGTTCTAAATTGAGAATTTCTCCTTCAGCTAGCACTTTCTCTGGTTGAGCGACGATCCATTTACTACTATCCTTACGTAACAATCTGACTAAATAATTTTTTGCTGCTGGACCATGTGATAAAAGTTGACCTAAAAAATAATCATCTCTACGACAAGCAAAAGCAGCGGTGTTTGGTTTAACACTTTTTAGTTTTTTATGAATTTCTTTTTTTAAAGGACTGGGGATCGATTCATCAGAATCAACAAACAACACCCACTCGAATTTTGCCATTTTTAATCCAAAATTTCGTTGCTTTGCATAATCGCCATTTAAACTTCTTTGAAAAATTCTAGCACCATATTTTTTGGCAATTTGCATAGTTTTGTCGGTAGAATTGTCGTCAACAACTATAGTTTCATCACAAAACTTCAGACTTTTAAGACACTTTTCAAGGCAAGCTTCAGAATTATGAGTTAAAACACAGGCAGCCAGACTTGAGCATTTAGACATAAAATTAATTTTAGCACGGAACAGCCATTGTTGTGATCTTTATAAATCAGCAAAAAAATACAGCTTGTAAAATAAAAAGTTTTGTTGCTTGCCATCTTGTTGCCACTGCAAGCGTTCACCTCTCAATCTACCCGAGCTCTCTATTTTTTTCTTCAATCTTGAGTCATTGGCTTTTATTAGCAAGCAAGCTTGTAGACTTGAGGGATTATTGACAATAGTGATTTTTTGATCAATTTTTCTAATTTTTTCCAAAAATTTTTCTTTTCTTTGCAGGCAGTTAGCCAGCTTACTTTGCATTATAGAGCGGTTTAAATTGAGTAAGCTAAACCAGCTAGCTATTACACTGATTCCTGGTCTAGAACCAAGTAAAGTAGTGTCCCATTGATCAATATAAAAAATGTCGCGCTTAATATAATTAAGTAAGTTGGGACGGTACAAAATAAAGCCAGCTGGGTAAGGTACAGCTAGGAATTTGTGTAAGTCAGCAGTAATCAATTGCACTTGTGATTGGGCAAATGGTTGAAAGTTTTCTTCCAAAAAAATTTTACTTACTCCAGAAAAAGCCGCATCTAACCATACAAAGCACTTGCAATTTTTATGTTTTAAGCAGAAATTTTCAATTAATTCATTAATGTTTTGGTAGTTGTCATCACTGCCAGTAATCGTGTAACCCAAGGTTAAGGGTAGTAAAAAACCTCGATAACCTTTTTGGTAAAGTTTAGTCAGGGTTTGAAGTAAATGATTCTCGTCCATGCACCAATTTTGCATATCGAGTTTTATCTCAAAACTTTCCACTTGGCATAAATCCACTGCTTTACTTAGAGAGTAGTGGCTCAACTTTGTTTTCAATAAAGCAATTTTTTTTTGACTATTAGTAAGACCCAGTTTTTTCAGTAAATAATTACGCCCAACCCAAGTGGCATAAATATTACCCTCAGTAGAGCCAGAGGAAAAATGTCCCAAAATAGTTTTTGGTGCTTGGTAATAATTTTTTATAATTTCTAGACTGCGTTTCTCCAAACGATGGCTGAGTAAAGTTGGTTTTTTTATAGACCAATTACCTAAATTATTTGGCATGAAATCACCAGTTTCTTTAATAATTTGGGAAGCAAAAGCATTGGCTTTTTTACTTATTGGATGTTGAATATCAAGAAAATTAGATTCTTTTTCTAATTCTTGTTTAATTAGATGCATTAATGCTATTGTTTCTATTTTAGATATAGATTTGTTTGTATCAACAACTTCAAAATTTTTCGTTAAATTATTGATAATTTTTGTTTTAATACCAAACATATTATTTTTTTTGAATTACTCCTAATCCAGATTTAATATTATCAATTTTTAAATGCTGTTTATTTTTGCTAAATTCATTGAAAAATTGATAAACACCATATTCTCCCTCTGGCTGTTTATTTTTAACACAAACATCGTGAAAAATCATGTAGCCGTTTTTATTTAATTTTGTCCAAAATGTCTTTGTATCAAAACTAACTCCTTCGTAAGAATGGTCGCCATCTATGTATATATAATCATATTTTTTATTTACATATTTTTTTCTAAAATCTTGAGTTGTCTGGACGTATACTTTAATGAAATTTTCGAGACCAAATTTTTTAAAAGAGCTTAATCCCTTTTCGGTTTTCCAGTATCCTTTTCCTGTCCAATGATTTTTATCATTATCTCCGTAACCTGCATCAACAAAATCAACTTTTCCGAAGTTATTATCTTTACACGCTTGAGCCATAACAGCCGGAATATAACCATAACGTGAGCCAATACAGAGTAAATACTTTGGTTTTTGTTGTCTAATTAATCCATAATGAATCCATCCATATCCCAAGTCAGCTTTATTACGGTTTGCCTGATGTCCTAATTCGTCGGCCTGAAAAGCCTGCATTAATTTTTGAGTAAGCCACTCGTTGCTTAATTTACTTTTTTTATTAGCATAAACAAGATTTTTGGCAAAAGTTTTTATTTTAAACATATGTTTTTAACTAATTTAATAATAAATATTTTCCAATTGCGTTCAATTTATATTCCCAACTATTGTTCTTAGCCAGTGTTTTTTGTACCTGTTTTTTTTGAGCACTAAGTTTATTTTTTAAAAAATATTCAATATTTTTTTCCCAATCATTGTTTTCTTTGGATATTTTTATAAGATTATTAAACTTTTGTAAGTTTAGTTCAACGATTGGATTAGTAACAACTGGTTTTCCCATATAGAAATATTCAAAGATTTTCATTGGGTAGCAATATTTATTAAAGATAATGTCAGTATTATAAGGAATAATTGCTACATCAAAATTTTTTATGAGACCGTAAATAAAATATCGATCACTACTATAGCTAAAAAGAGTATTTTTGTGTTGTTTTAATTTTTTAATCCATTTTTGAGTGTGGTAAACTTTATCTTTTTCAACATTGTTTTGTTCTGGGCCATAAAATACGAACAGCCATTCTGGGTGATTGCTTATTAATTGATCAAGCAATGGATAGTTCAAGCGATAATTGAGTCCGCCAATATAACCAATCACGACTTTATTTTTTCCTTTTTTAAGTGGCACTGATTTTATTTTTTTATCATCGGGCTGAAAAAACCCCTGGGCGCTAATATAAATTGCTTGTTTATTGAGTTCCCTTTTTGTATACAAGTTTTTTAAAGCTTTTGAGTTAACAAAAAAATAATCAACGCTGTTAATTAAGATATTCTCTTCTTGATGATTTTCGCTATAGTCAACACAATCATAAATTTTTAGCATTTTTTGACTATTCATTTGTGCAAAATCATAATAATTTGGATAAAAAATCCACAAAATTTTATCTGCACGACGATGTTTTTCTAAAAATAATTTAAAACTTAGCCAGCGATTAAATTTATCTATGATTTTGAATCTCTCAAAAGGTAAATAATACTTAGCCTGGTGAAATATGATATTTTTATAAGTTGGGTAAACGTTTTTTCGATTTTTTTTGCCAAAAAAATAATGATTATTGTGGTCGTAAATATAAACTAAATTATGTTTACTCAAAACAAGGGCTGTTTGGCGCAAAAAATCAGCGCTATGATTCCAAGCATTTTCGATTGGGATAATGATTACTTTATTTTTTAACATTAGTGATTATTCATTGTCTAAATAAGTAATTTTCATGGCAAGATCTAAGTCAAAGTTTGGAATGTGAATGCTTTGCTCACCTTTTTTCAGGGTGCTTTCTGTCAAAATTGTGCCTGTTTTTGGCTCAATCCATTCCAATTTCGCCTTATTATTTAAATTTAAATTCAGCCAAGCATGTTTTTCTTTACTTTCATTTAATTTTAATAAATAGGCCAAAATGTAATCTTGGTTTGTTAATAAATAAGCTTGAGTTTGCAATTCTGCAATTACCATCATTTCATTTTCAACTGGTATTTCTAAATTTTTTGGTAAAAATTCCTGCAGATTGCGCAAATAAAGCCTTTCTCTTGGCCCTAAATAAATATTGGCATTATCCAGATTTTGGTAGATACCATTTTGCCCTTGAGTCCAAAAAATTAAACCCATCTTTTGGAAACTACCCAACCAACTCAGCACCCTCATACTTTCTGCAGAATTAGCAAAGTAGCTAGAATTTTTAAAACCAAATTCACTAATCAATACAGCTTTTTCTTGATTATTATATTTCTGATTTAAATACCCCATTTGATTAGCTAATTGACCAGGATCTGTAACATCGGGGTTATACCAATGCACTGATAAAAAGTCTAAATCTTTGGCTGATTCAGTTTCCCAGTTGGTGCTAATTGGATGGTGGTAGGGATCATTTTCTTTTAAATAATTTGTCACAAACTTATACCAAAGTTCATGAGCTTCTGCCTCATTACTTAATTCCCATAAATCGACATCAGCAGAGTAGCGGGCGATCACATAATCTAGATAAAATTTTAGAGCCTGTTGATTGTTTTTATCGCTAATTTCTTCATAAGAACGATAGGGAGGATAAAAGCCAAAAATTGTCATGATAATTTTTATATCTCTATTGTTTAATTTTTCTATTAGGGTGTCACCAAATTTACCTCCATTGGTACTTAAAACAATGTTTTTTGGGTCAATTGAGTGCCAGAGGGGCATTGTCCAATGATCAACTCCATAACGAAAAATATTGATTTTGGTCTCTGTTTGGTATGAATCAAGATAATCATCAATATTTAGATAAGAAAACTCATTTGCATCTGAGACGGGCTTATCGGTCGCAGAATCACTCATTGTGTCCATCATGTTCCCGTTATAATTCCAGTCTGCAAAGGCACCCTGTATGCCAAGGGGGAAGAAAACTGTTTTATTATTAATTAAAAACAAGCCTTCTTGACTACTAATACTTTCCTCTTTTCCAGCATCAAATTGAATAGTCCCAGCATGTTTTTTGATAGTAAAAGGGCTTTTAATATTGATTTGATATTTATACTGTCCGGGGCTTGGAGCAGAGAAGCGAATTTTCCAAGTGTTGTGATCGTAATAAAAACCACCAAGTTTTATTTTGTCTTGCTTATTGTCTTTTTCAAAAACTGCTTCAATTTTTAAATCAGTAAATTTATTTTGATAAAGATTTTCGTCATGAGTGATTGAAATTTCTAAAACATCGTTCTTAATTTCTTGATCAAAATTAAAAGCATAAATATTTTTAAAATTTTTGAAGCGATATGTGAATGTTGAAATTTTTTCTGTTAGCTGCCATAGCTTGTTATTTGTCCTTTCAATTTTTAAGTAAGGATCTTTAGTGTTTTGATCTTGATCATAAACAAAATTTATTTTTTTTATTGTTTTATCGTTTGGCTGTTTATTTCTAATATCAATCTTATTGAGCAAGGTATTGTCTTGGTTAAAAATAAATACTGCTTGATCTTTGACATAGATATCTTTTTTATTACTAATAAAATTAGTCGTATATGTCCATTTTTGTTCTCCTGTTTCTTTATTTAAATACGTTAAAGAGATTTTTCCGCTAGGTTTCAGTGCAATTACCAGCAGCTGATTTTTAATTAAATGCAGTGAGTCTGTTTCACCATCAATTGTGACTTTCCAGTTTATGGCTGAAGTAGCAGAATTGATTGAATAAAGCGCTCCCGTACCAGTGGATAGAAAGATATTGTCGTCATCATATAATTGATTGTTAATCCAGTTATCAACCTTTTGTGTTTTAGTAATGGCGCCAGTGTGATAATCAAGGAAAAGCAAAATGTTCTGATTTTCTAGTCTTGAGAAAGTTTGGGCAATAACTTGCTCTTTAGTAGTTCTTACACTTGGAAATTCTGCATTATTTTGCCAAAAAAGAACATTATCTACATTATTTGCGGTCCATTTTATCTCGCGAAAATTTATATCAATTTTTTGCAAAGCATGATCGTCTAAAATCAATAGTTGTTCTTCATCGTCCTCAATTTTAAATATTTCCCAAGCGACATTTTCTTGCCCACTGCGATTAATTTTTTGCATCGATCCAGTTTTTTTATCAATGCTAAGTACATATTTATTTTGTTTAATAACAATGTGATTTGGATAAAACATTGGTGATCTGTAACTGAACTCTAGATTGTCTATTTGCCAATTACTTGTCCCATCTAATTGTGAAATTGAAAAAAATTTATTCTCTACGGCATTAAAAACATAAACCGCATCATCATCAAGATAAATACTACCAAAATGAATTGAACCTCCGATAAAAGCTTTAGAAGCATTGAGTTCTTGAAATTGTTTTTTCCAAACCAATGAACCATCGACACTGTTTAAAGCGTACAGAGCTCCATTTCTCGAACCGATAAAAACCAGGTCATGATTGCTTGATTTTAACACTGGTGTATCAGGCTGGTATTGTTCTTCTGTGCTAAATTGCCAAATTTTTTTGCCAGTATTTTTGTCTAGACAATAAATGTTTCCGTCAAAATTTGCTAAAAAAACTTTATCATCAGTAATTGTTGGCGGAAAAGGACTGTAGTATTCAGCACTAAATATCCAACTAATTTGACCATTATTTTTATTTAAGGCATAAGTATTATTGTTTTGGCTATTAAAAAAAACTGTATTTTTGTCAAAAATTAAATTATCAAAAATATTGAGTTTGTTGTTTGGCCCAATGCTTTTATTTGTATAAAATTGCCAATTTTGGCTTTTTTTATATAAGTAAGTGAAAGAAATTAAGGCAAGGACAACAATAATAATAAACAACAAAAACAGCTGACTAATTTTTTTATTTATATTTTTTTTCATACATTCCTAAGCCCAAATATAAAAAGAAAAAAGCAGTTAATTCATAGTGATTGGTGAACACTGGATGAAATTGAGCAGCTAACAAATAAAAAAGCGCAGCTAAACTAAAATATTTGTTTTTTCCTTGAAAGCCAATTTTTAAGGAATAATAAACAAAAATAATAAAAAAGATAAATGCAAAAATGCCGGTTTCAGCCAAGATCTGAATAAGAATATTATGCGCAGGAGCTTGATCAAAAATCACAGGGAGACTGTCTACAGTCTTTAAACTTTTTGCTAGATAATATGGAGTCAAATCCAAGCCAAACCCAAGTAGTTTTTTATAAGACATGGATAATACTGTCCGGTTAAGTTCTGATCGGTAAGTTAAGCTTCCGGTATCAGTAAACACATTTTTAACACTATCCATCCGACTCAGGAAGTAGGGCAAAATCAAGATTAATGAACTGATAATAAGCGTTTTGAGCAGACGGTTTTTCCAGGTTTTTTGTAGTAATCTTATTGCTTGTTTTTTGTGTTTATAAAAGAAGACAAATAAATAAATGATTGTTATAGCATACAAACTTCGACTACCTGTAAATATGATAGCTACTAAAGCCAAGAAAATAATAATGTAATAAAAATAGCTGAGTTTTTTATTTTTATTTTGTTGAGCAATGGCAATATTGCTCAAAACTACAATGTTGATTAATAGAAAAATAGCACTAATATTTGGTTCATTAAAAATGCCATCTGCTCTCAACAAATCTTTTGACTCGGAGGATAGAGTACCCACTTCTAATCCAGGTAGTCTATTTTCAATAAATTTACCTATATTTCCGCCTTTTATTTGTTCAATAAAAATAATTATGCTGTGAAAAAAAAGACTACTGGTTACTAATTGAGCGAATAGTTTTGAGGATTTTTTAAAATTAAGTATTAGTGGTAAAGCAAAAATTAGCAAGTATTTAACAATAATCAGTGAGGAAAAAAACAATAGATCAGAAAATTCATGGTTGAGGCTTCTTATCAACACTAGGCAAAAAAACAAGCTTAAGCTGATAAAGGGCATTGCAAATTTTTTATCAATTGCTTGCTTTTTATGTATATTTTGCTTGTTCTTTGCAAAAAATTTTTCGGAGAAATAATTTTGGTAAATTAACAGTAAAAATAAATCAGATAAATAAATCGGGAAAAAATATTTAACGCTAAAAATTGAAAAACCGACGATTTCTCGGTGATCGATTAGAGTAGTTTCAATGATATTTCTGCCCACAATCAGCGGTAAAAAGTTAAAAAACATAATAAACAAGCTCAAGCGATAATTTTGCGTTTTTTTAATCAATATGATTAAATACGCGCAAGCAAACAATAATAGGATTTTGTTTGAATTTACTAATAATAAACTGAATAAAAATATTGTATTAACTATGAAAAAACGAAAATCTTTGCTTAAAAAGAAATCTCTCATAAGGCGCATTATACAGGATATAAAAGTTTTTATTAATAAATTAAATATCTTTGATTATTTAATAATTTTTTTATTATTGTTTGTCTTAATTTTCTTTATTCATAATCGCTTGCAACGCCGGGTTGTATGGACAAATGTTAGAGTAGCGGTAGAAAATGTTGACTGGTGGTATGGTAGTGGCACTCCTCCTAGATATTGGTATGGCAATAATCTTTTAGCAGGTGCTCAGGCAAAAGATGCCTTTGGTCAAACAGTTGCCGAGGTGGTTGATATTGATAATTACGATCAGGGCGGCCCCTATAGAATGATTTATGTTGATTTAAAATTAAGAGTCGATTTTGATAAGAATAAAAATCAATATTTATATGAGTTTAAACCTTTGACTGTTGGTTCTTCTTTGATTATTAATTTTCCAGAAAATCAATTGAGAGGAATTATCATCAATACTGGTGAACAAGAAATTGATTATTTTTACAAAACAATCAAAGTAGTAAAAAGGGGTTTATTGAATTCGACCGCTGATACAATTCTTGCGGGAGATCAGGCTTATGATACTAATGGAAATTTAATTGCAGAAATATTAGAAATTAAAAAAGAAACACATACTTTTTACACCTACTCAGATATTCGCGGCGAAATGATTAAAACTTATAATCCAGATTATCGAGACTTAACGATGTTAGTAAAAATTAAATCATTTAGCAGTTTAGATCGAGATTTTTATATTAACAACACCGTGTTAAAACTTGGTTCAACAATCTGGCTTCAGTTTAAAGATTACGCAATTGAAGATGCAACAATAGTGGAAATCATTGATTGATAATTTTATCATTAGTCTAATCTATCTTTTGCCAAATGATTTAAAATATCTTTTTAGCCAATTGATGATTTGTAAATTATTGCAAGGCAATAATTTACATGGCCTTTGGCATTTGACGATTTTTTTTCGATGTAAATTTGCTTTTTTACTTTGCCATATTTTTTCTGGATTTTCTTCTAAGATATTGCCGATTGTGCCCATTTCATAGCAAAGACGCATGTTGGCAGTAGTATCAATCATAAAATTATTAAATCCGACGGAACACTTTTCTGTTTCTTGAAATAATTCAGGATTTTCGAAGAATTTTTTAATGTTTTTTAAATCGAGAGTTGAGTTAAGAATAAAATCAGGTTGTTTATTTTTTAATTGAATTAATTCTTCTATTACTTTGACGGCTTTTTCTTTATTTTTTGGCCAAAAAGGGTTTGATTTAAACCAATCTTTTTTATAATCACTGGCAAAATTGGGCATAATTGCTTGAAAATTTATTCCAGAAACTTTTGCTTTTTTGGCAAAATATATGATTTTTTTAATTTGAGTATAATTATTATTAGAAATAACGGTATTAATAAAAATTGTTGGCGAATTCTTAGTAGTTTTTTCCTCATTTAGATAATTAATGGCTTTAGTGATTCTTTGAAAGGAGTCTTGCCTCCCTCTAATAAAATTGTGTTCTTTTTCTAGTCCATCTACGGAGAGGAAAATTTGTGTTAAACCACTTTTAACAATTTTTTTCGCTAAAGTTCTATCAATAAGGTAGGCGTTGCTATTAGTACTAGTTTTTATGCCTTTTTTATGTGCGTAATCAATAATTTTAATAAAATCTTTATTTAAAAATGGTTCTCCGCCAGCAAAAGTCAATTTAAAATTATTGTTGAGCCACTTCACCAGCTTGTTAATTATTTTTGTGGCTGTTTTATAATCTAGGTTTCTTTGTTTTTCTTTTAATTTCCAGATGTCACACATTTTACATTTGAGGCAGCAATCGTCAGTTACGTGAAGATGTACATCTGATGGTTTGTCAGCAATCACCTGTTTGTTTCTTTGAGCATTGTATAAAAAGTTGCTTAGCAAGTCTTTAATTATGGCTTTGATTTTACGCATTTTAGATATTTTCTCAAAAATACTTTATTGTTTTTTTCAGCATGATGTTGTTGGAAATACTTTCTTTCTGCCGAACCCATTTTTTCTCTTAAAGATTTGTTTTTTAGTAGTTTAATCACTTGTTTGGCAAATTCTTCTTCTGTTTCAGCCAGCAAATAGTGCTGTCCGCCAGTTATCCCTAGTCCATCAACTCCCAATTGCGTAGACACCAACGGGATGCCATTTTGCAGGGCAGTGAGGGATTTTAATCTCACTCCAGCCCCAGTTTGAAAAGGCAAAACAAAAACTTTACTTTTGGCTAAAAATTGATCAATATTTTTTTGATGCCCATAAAAAAATATATTTTTATTGCTTTTTAAATCCTCTAATCTAGGATTTTTGTTACCTATTACATGGAATTTAATTTTGGGCATTTCTTGATTGACCAGTGGCAAAATTTTTTCGCCAAACCAGCGGACTGCTACTTCATTGGGTGGCCATTCTAAATAACCAACAAACAAGATATCATAAATTTTATTTTGACTAGTTTTTACTGACTTAAGAGGATAAACCAGTGGTTGAGTAAAAACACTTTTACATTTTGTCTTAAGATAAATTGCTTCAGACTCGGAAATTGAAAAAATGTGATCAAATCTACGATAATTTATTTCTCCATAAAGTAAATTTAAACTACCTTCTAACAATAAATAGATTTTACGAATGATTTTTTTTGATTCTTTGAATCTAGTAAAAAACAAAACGTGATCTAAATTATGATTTTCCAAAATTAAGACTGGCATTTTGAGACAATTTTTTTTTAGCCAGCTCTTTTTTGGTAAAAATTGTGCAGAATTAATGTGATCTACATGAATAATATCCGGTTGCCAATTGAGAATCTTGTTCTTTATCCAGGGAAAACTAGGCTTATATCGATATTGATAGACAAAATGTGGCCGAAGTTGTAGGTAATTCCAAGCTAGTTTCAGATAATCTTCCTTGATGCTTTCTGCCATTAATTTGGTTTTGAAAACTTTGACTCGAATACCTAGTTTTTTAAACTCAGCTAATTGCTCTTTAGTGGCGTTTCTTTCAGAAACAAAAACAGCAAAAATATCAAATTTTTCTGAAAGCGTTTTTAGGGTATTAAAAGTTTTAATACGGCCACCACCATCGAGGGGTAGTGGAAAACACTGACTAAGATAAAGTAGTTTTTGCTTTTTTAGCATTATTTTTTATTTTTTTATTAATTGCTGAGGCTAATTGTCTCAGCAAATATTTGGGAACAGTCACTAAATATCTTTTCCATAGTCTTTTAGGCTCACTTATTAGGCGAAACAACCATTCTAAACCATTTTTTTGCATCCAGACCGGTGCTTGTTTTTTTTGCCCACTAATAAATTCAAAAGCAGCGCCCACACAAAAAATTTTCATTCCTTGAGAATGATCCTTTAACCAGTTGGTAATTTCTAATTGTTTAGGTGAGCCAATGCCAATCCAGACAAAGTCTGCTTTGGTATCAATAATTTTCTGATATTGTGCTAACTCCTGTTGCCGATTAATCTTTTTTGGCAAATAATCAGCGAGGATAAGGCTGTTTGGGTATCTTTTTCGCAACAAGTTGCTAATTTTTTTCTTAGTAATTAAATTTGGGCAGAGCAAATAATGTGTTATTTTCGTTTTATTTTTTTGCTGTTTAGTAAAAACTGCCAACATTAAATCTGGGCCATAAACTCGATCAATTTTTTCTTGATATTTTTTTTGAAAATATTTGGTGATGAGCATGCTGTCGGTGGTGCAGTAGTCAATGTTTTGATAAAATTTAGCATGACTTTTTTCGTTTTTAATTGCTAGCTCGTGTAAAGAACAGGCTAAAATTATTTGAGAATTTTCCTTTTTAGTCAATTTTTTAGCAAGAGCATCTATCACTTTATCAAATTGACCAATAATAAATTGCTTGTTTTCTAATAAAGCTAACATAAGCGCTATTATGCCATTAAAGAGAGAAAATTGGGGGCTTATTAATACTCATTTTTTACAATTTTTTTTATTTTTTTATCGAAGATACTTTTATCAAACTTTAACGCTTGCCTCACGCAATCTTGCTTATCAAAAAGCATTTTTTCAAAGTTTTCGATAGCTAAATTTAAGTCTTTTTCAGTATATTTTGTGAAAAATAAGCCAGTTTTTTTATTAATAATTGTTTCTTTGCTTCCGCCACTTTTATAGGCAATTACTGGCAAACCATGGCTCATGGCCTCGACAGGAACCATGCCAAAGTCTTCGTCAATTGATGCATAAATTAAAGCCTGGATTTGTTGAAAAATTTCAGCCATTTTGCTGTCAGGGACAAAACCCAAGAATTTAATATTCTTGTTAGCCATTGATTGCCACTTTTTTTCTTTGGGGCCTGTGCCAACTACCAACAAGGGTTTTTTATTTTGATTAAAAGTTTTTATTACCAAATCTATGCCTTTTTGTTCAACTAAGCGCGAATAAAATAAATAATTATTTGATTTTTGAATATTTTTCTTGATAGGGGGTGCGTAATTATTGTCAACTGGTGGATATATAACTTCAGCATCTAGACCATAATATTTTTTTATTCTGTTTTTTACATTAAATGAGTTAGTTAACAAATAGTCTATTTTTTTTAATTTGGCCAAATTTTTTTTTCTTAAATAATTAAAATATGGCTGAGTAATAATTCTAAAAAATGGACGCTTTAAGCAAAGCATTTGATTAACTTCGTCGTGTAAGAATCTTGGTGTGGTGTGAATATAGCTTATATGTTTTTGTTTAGTGTTTATCCAGTGAGCACAAAAAGAGTGAGAAGAGGATATCACCAAATCGTATTTATCCAAATTTAAACTTTCCCAATAATAATGAAAAAAATAAGGCTTAAACAAGCTGGGATATTTAATGGCCAGTTTTACATTGCTGAGTTTTGAGCAACAAAATTTTCCAGTAATCTTATTTTCAACTTGCGTTTTTAATTTTTTACTGGCTAATGAAGTATAAACATCTGCGCGAGGAAACATTTTTATAAGATAAAAAAGCACCCTTTCTGCTCCTCCAAATTGAGTTAAGGAATCATGTATGATGGCAATTTTTTTATTACCTATATCCACGAACTCTAGTTTACAATAAAATTACTTAATTCTTAACTTAAAAATAAGATGAAAAAAATATTTATTATAGTATTGTCGTTGTTTTTCTTGTTGGCTTCTTATTTTAGGTTTTTCAATCTTAAAAATAATTTTATGGTTCATGATAGTGGTTATGAACTAGAAGCTGCTAGATTAATCAATCAGAATAAAGAATTGCCCCTTGTTGGTCCGGCGGTTGGGATGGAAGATTTCTTTATTCCGCCAACTTATCTTTATCTTTTAGCAAGTATTTATTCAATTAGCGGAAATATTTTATTTATAAGCTTCTTTTATGCTTTGTTAGGAGTTTTAACAATTTTTATATTTACTTATTTTATTTATTTGTTAACTAATAGTAAATTAAGCTCTTTGTTAATTTTTATATTTTTTTCTGTTTGGCATTATCACATAAACTATATAAGTCGACAAATATGGCATCCTAATCCAATATTTTTTTTCTCGTCTTTGGCCCTTTTATTTGGGACTTTAGCTCTAAAAAAGGAGAAAATAACTTATTTACTTATTGGTCAGTTATTCTTTTTTATTGCTTTAGCGATTTATCCTTCGCCAATATTTGTTTTTCCAATAATTTTTTACAATTCATTCTACTTTTTTAAAGAAAGTATTCGGTTTAATCGCCTTGAAAGCATTCTTTGCAGCCTATTAACTTTATTTGTAAACTTTCTGATTGTTTATTTACCTTTATTGATTTTTGAAGCGCAAAATCAATTTATTTCTTTTCAATCTTTGTTTGATTTGTCCGAGAATCAGACCTTTAATTTTTTTGGAATCTTTGATCACTTTAATGTAATTTTTAGGAGTTTTTATTTATTGTTTTTTGTTAGTCATAAGGAATATTTGCTAATATTTTTAGTTTTTTTTCTATTAGTTATTTTTTTTATTTTTAGAAAAAATAAAAAAAGAACTTCTTATATAAAGCCCTTTACTTCTCCATTTTTGTTAATATGGATTATATTTTGTACTTTGTTATTAAAAAATCTTTCTTTTTTAGGAGCATATCATCGTTTTGATGTTTTAGCTTTAGTTTTTTTAATCTGGCTTCTTTTATTATTGGCTGAAAATAAAAAGCTTAATGGTTTTAAAGAAAAATTTATTTTTTATCTACTAATTTCTTTTTTCTTATTTACTTCATCTATTAATTTACTTGCCTCGTTTCGTCTTTTAAGGTATAAAAATATTGACTCAACATTCAACAATCAGAACATTTCACAGTTAATTCTCAACTCACTAAATGCAAACGGAATTCCACGAAGCAGAACCTTGATATTTAGCAACTTGGGTCAGATGTCAAGAGATGGTAACAGTGCGATGTCAAATCTGTGGTCACAGAAATGGCAAGGTGAAAAAATTGATCATTTTATAAACAAAACATACTTTTACACCAACGATTTGATTGCCAGCTATCAGAACACAAATAATTATTCTGGAAATTTGAAATATTTAAAATTTGACTATTATTATCTAGTTTGTTCTGGCGAAGATAATGATTGTGTGGCAGATTTTCTATTTGATTTATCTACTATTGCCGCAGAATCAAGTAGTCCAAACCAATTTGTTATCGAGGAAGAATTGTTGTATGAGGAAGACTCACCATTTCTTGTTAAAGTTTATTTAGTAAAAAATTTAAAAAATATATCAAGATAAAAAGATGGAAGAAATCGAATATAAAACAATGTTTGTTTTAGAAAACGAACATTGGTGGTTTTTGGGCAAAAGACTGTTTGCTAGTTCTTTTTTAAGCAGCATTAACTTTTCTGACACCAAGTCGTCAATTTTAGACTTGGGCTGCGGCACAGGAGGGATGACAAAATTTTTAGAAAGATATGGAAAAGTTTTAGGAGTCGAATCAAACCAGACGTCAATCGCTTTTTGTAAAAAAAACGATGTTCAAGTGATCGAGTCGTCTGTTGAAAAAATTCCAATACAAAAAGATAAATTTGATTTAATAACGATATTTGATGTTTTATATCATAAAGATGTTGAAGAAGCATTGGTTTTAAAAGAAGTTAGGCGTTTGCTGAAGAAAGATGCTTATCTTTTGCTTTCAGATTGTGCTTTACCATTTTTTTGGAGTGCTCACGATGAGCAAATGATGGCTAAAAAAAGATTTACTAAGCGGGAGATAGAGCAATTACTAGAAAAAAATAATTTTTCTATTGTTAAATCTTCTTATATTTATTTTTTTACTTTTCCATTTTTTGTTTTACAAAGATTGTTTTTAAAATTTAGTAAAAGGGAATCTAAGTCTGTAGTTTCTAAACTGCCAAATGTTATTAACAAATTTTTATTATTTTTAATAAAAATTGAAGCATTTCTCTTAAAGTATATAAAGACTTGGCCGATTGGTTCAAGCATAATGGTTTTAGCAAGGAAAAATGACTGATAAATTAATTAGTATTGTAATTCCTACCTACAATGAAAAAGAAAATATATCCTCACTTGTGTCAGTTTTGTCAAAAAAATTATTTAAATATAACTACGAAATAATTGTCATAGATGATCATAGTCAAGATGGAACAATTGAGGTCTTAAGGAAAATCGAAAAAAATAACAAAAAAGTTAAACTTTTTTTAAATCATCCTCCAAAGGGATTAGCAAAGTCAATTCTATTGGGCTGGAAAAAAGCAAAAGGGGAATTAATTGTTGGAATGGATGCAGATTTTAATCATGACCCCAATATTATCAATAATTTAATTCAAGAAATTAATGATTCAGATGTTGTAGTTGCTTCACGCTTCATTAAGGGAGGCGGTATGCAGAATAAATTTCGTTATTTTTCAACTTATTTGTTTAATATGATATTAAGAATAATTTTCGCTTTTCCTTTAACTGACAATGCAAGTGGTTACTATGTCATCAAAAAAAAATTGGCAAATAAATTGCCTTTAGAAGAAATTTTCCAGGGATATGGGGAGTATCACTTGCGTTTAGTGTATTTGGCTAACAAAAACAACTTTAAGATAGTTGAGGTGCCTGTTTATTATCAGCGTAGAAAATATGGCCAAAGTAAATCAAATTTGGTTAAAATGCTTGTTAGTTACCTAAAAACTGCTTGGGAATTGCGCTATAAATCATAAAAATTATTGAACGTCAAAAAATTTTTTATGTTCTTTACCAAAAAATGGACCCTGTTTAACCTCAAAAATCTCTGCATCTTCTAACAATTCAAAACCATGACCTAAATTTCTTTGGAAAAGTATGTCTCCTTTATTCAATACTTCTGTTTGAATCAATATTCCTTTTTTTGTATAAAAGTAAACTTTAACTTTACCTTTAACAATAAATAAAACTTCTTGCAAGCTAGTAATTTTATGATTTTTGAATTGGTGGTAGTGAGCTTTTAATTTTTCACCTTTTTTTTTGTTATGAAAACCAACTTGTAAGAAATCTTCTTTTTCAGAGAAGAATTCGATGCTGTCCACTGGATAATTTGCTCTTACAATAAAAGCAAATTCTTTCCCACGATAATTAATTCTTTCAATAAATTTTTCTTTTAGCATCGGCGTGTATTTGTTTAATAGCTGCTACTACCTTTTGGAAATCTTCCTTAGTATTACCCAGTCCAGATGGAAGATACAAACCCTCGGCACTTAGTTTTTCGGCAACTGGAAAATTATCATTGATATATAAATTCATTTTTTTGAAAGCAATTTGTGGAGGATAAAAAAACTCTCTAGTTTGAATATCATATTTATTTAGTAGGATTTTCATTAATTCTTTTTTGCTGACCCCAAATTGTTCTTTTTTAACTAAAATAGCATACATCCAGTAACTAGATTTAGTGTAAGCTCTTTTAACAGGTGTTATTATTCCTGGAATATCCTTTAACTGGTCATCATAATAATTAGCCATTTGTGCCTTCAAAGACAGGTTTTGCTCAACTTCCTCTAAAGAAGCTAGACCCAAGGCTGCTTCGAGATTACTTAATTCATATTTATAGCCAATGCCCTGATGAACAAAGCGTTTTTGTTGCGAAAAATTTAAATTTTTTAATCTTTGCATCTTTTCATACATCTTTTTATTATTTGTTAGGACAGCCCCTCCTTCACCGGTAGTTATAAGTTTATTGGCGTAAAAACTGAAACAGGCCAGATCACCAAAGCTACCTAATTTTTTATTTTTATAAATTGCCCCATGTGCTTCAGCTGCATCTTCAACAACTTTTAGACGATATTTTTTAGCAATCTTCAAAATGCTATCCATTTCACAAGCCTCTCCATACAAATGGACGGGCATAATCGCTTTTGTTTTATTATTGATGTTTTTTTCTATTAGGCTGGGATTTATATTATAGGTATCTGGTAGAACATCTATTGGTATCGCTTTAGCTCCTGTTTGCCAAATGGCAAAATAACAGGATCCAATTGTTAAAGCTGGAAGAATTACTTCGTCTCCAGCTTTAATATCAAGGGCTAATAGAGCCAGATGAAGAGCACTAGTTCCAGAGTTGGTAGATACAGCATATTTTTTACCGATAAATTTAGCAAACTCTTTTTCAAATTTTTCTACGTATCTACCTTGTCCAGATATCCAAGTAGATTCTACACAATCATTTAAGTATTTTTTAGCATTTTTTGGAATTTTAACTTGATTAACCAAAATCATTACCTTATTTTATCTTAAATATAATAATTTTGTTTGCATGCCTCAAATCCTATTTGCAATCGCTTTTCTCATCAGCCATACTAGATATTTGAATACTGCTGAAAATAAATTATGAAGAAGTTATTGGCTAATTTTTTTTACCCATTCTTTTTTTTACTTTTTTTATTATCAGTTTTCCTGATGGAAACAGAGTATAAGTTCTATTTATTTTTACTTTGGTCGATTTTTTTATTGATTTATAGGGATTTTTTTTCAACAATCATTGATAATATTAAAGAACAAAAAAACAAGAAAATCATCTGTTTAACTTTTGTGTTTTTATTGATCGCTTTAATTAGCCTTATTTTTTCTCACCACATTCCCTTAAGCATAGAAAAATATTTATTTTATCTTTTTTCTTTCAGCATTTTTTTATTTTTTTTAAAAAGCGGACAGAAATTTTTAAAAATTGATTTTTTTGTTGATTATCTATTGTTGTTAAGCGCAATCTTAAACATTCTAGTGTTGTTGTTAACAGTTTTCGATGTTTCCAGATTATCTTTTCAGGGGATGAATTTCCTGGTTCGCAGTTACGGTCATAATCATTATGTTGCTTTTTTATTATTAATTTTGCCAATGGTCTGGTGGAGAATATTAAATCCGTCCAAATCTCAGCTCTTTGGTCAAAAATTTAAGATTTATTTGGAGATTTATTTACTATTATCATCGTATTTATTGGTGCTAATTAGTCTGTCTCGTTTAGGCTTACTAATTGCCCTTGCGCAATTTATTATTATTTTTTTGCTGAATAAATCAAGCTTTGCTAAAATTCGCCAACAAAAAATCATTTTCTCTCTGGTGAAAAGTGTAATTTTTCTATTTATTTTTGTTTCTTTTATTTTTATTTTTTTATCTTTTCCCATCACTAGCAATAATCAAAAAAATTGCTTTTTGAAACTTTATCGAAAAGATTTGTGCGTATCAATCACGGAGAATAGTCGTGTGTTTTATTGGCGCCAAGCCTGGTTAACTTTTAAAAATTATCCAGTTTTTGGGTATGGTTTAAATACATTTAAAGACGCCTCCTATCGTTTTCCAGCGAAAATGGAGCAACACAGTTCTTATGCTCATAATATTTTTTTACATAATTTAGCAGAAATGGGAGTTTTGGGTGGAGGCTTATTTATTTTATTAATTCTCTACATTTACTATAAAAGTTTTCTAATAGTTAAAAAATCAAAAAATAACATCAATAAATTTCTTTATTTAGGTGCTTGTAGCTCACTATTTAACGCATTGTTTGATTTTGATTGGCATTTTTTTGGCATTTTTTTGTTAACTTTAATTTATTTAGCCTATATTTTAGTAGATCAAGAGTATCAGCTTGTTAAAGAAACAAAATCTAAATTTTGGCAAATTTATCCTGTTTTTTTGCTTGTAGTGAGTAGTTTTTTCTCAATTAGCAATGTTTTAACAATCACTTGGCAAAAAGAAAACTCCAAACATTGGCTGAAATATACGCCTTTTATTGCCAGCGCTGTGAAGGCTCCTTATACTGAATCAGTCAATACGATTGAGAATTACACGCTTATCTACGATTTATATCGTTATGACACTAGTTTTGTTTTTCGTCTTTTAAACTTAGATGGAGAATTAGACTATCAGTTTAAAAAGAATTTGTATTTAAATTTAGCAGAAATAGATCCAGCCAGTTATCTAACAAAAGTAGATTTTCAAGATTGGCAAGTTGAGGAGGCCAGAGTTCTTTTAGATCGATTATTACAGATAATTAAAGCTAATAATTTTTTTGAAGATGAGTATTTTTTAAATTATTGGCGAAAACTTGAACTAGCAAAACAAATTTTTACTAAGGCTCAAGAAGCTTATAAAAACAATGATTGGGAGAATGCTAGCTATTTTTACCAGCAAGCTCTTTTATTTGATGAATACGTCTTTTTTACCGAACAAGCTTTATTTCTTGAGGAAGACAACTTGGAGAATTTTCTTGAATTTTTCTCAAAATTTAAAAATATTTCACCTCACGTTCTTGGCAATTTTGGTCAATATATGTATTTGTATAAAGAAAATACCACCAAGCTTTTTGTGGCTAATCGCTTAGATGATTTTAAAAGTTTAATGATTGATATCTTAGATCAGGAAGCCGCTGCAAAATTCTATCTGATACATCACTTATATGATCAAATTGAAAATAAGGATCAATTGTTAATTTTAGAAGAAATCGAAAGTAATTATTGATTTATTTTTCTAAAACCTCAATGCCTGGCAATTTTTCTCCACTCAAAAATTCTAAAGCGGCCCCACCGGCACTAGAAACATGAGTAAATTGATTGTAAAGCCCAGCTCGGTTGATGACGCTATTGCTTTCTCCACCGCCAACCAGCGAAATCGCGCCGTCTTGGCTTGCGCGCGCTATCGCGCGCGCCACCTCTCTACTACCCCTAGCAAAAACTGGATTCTCAAAAACTCCCATGGGGCCATTCCAGACAATAGTTTTTGCTCCCTGCAGAATATAGCGATAAAGCCTAATTGTTTCTGGCCCGATATCTAAATATTTAATATCGCGATCATTGTCAGTATCGAGTACATCACTTAATAAGGCGACTTGTTCGCTCTCTTTAGCCTCGCTGTCTTTGCCTGCTAAAACATCAATAGGCAAGACAATTTTTGGTAAAGGTAAATTTTTTCGATCTTTACCTACGTTTTCAAACAACACTCGCTCTAGCGCATGTTCACCAAGAATATCTTTAGCTGTTTGCAGAATTTTGCCAATTTCTTCTTGTTCTTTTTCCTCGTCGGCGCCAATAAAAGAGCGATGAGTTTCAATGCCACCAGCTCTGAGCATGGCGTTGGCAATGCCGCCGCCGACCAAGACAACATCGGCTAAACGAGCTAGATTTTGCATGGTTGCCACTTTGTCAGAGATTTTTGCTCCGCCCATCACTACCACCAATGGTCTTTTAATATCATTGAGGGCTTTACTAAAAAGCTCAACTTCTCGTTGCAAATTGAAGCCAGCGAAACTGGGCAAGCGCTTGGCTAAACCAACGGTGCTGGCATGAGCCCGATGACTAGCGCTAAATGCTTCATTAATATAAATTTCAGCCGCGCTGTCTTTAAGCAATTGTTTTGTAAAATGAGGATCATTTTTTTCTTCTCCAGGATAAAAACGTAGATTTTCTAACAATAAAGCTTGGCCACTGCGCAAATTTCGCGCTTTTTCTGCCACATCTGCTCCGACACAATCATTAACAAATTCAACTGGTAAATCTAAGTTATTTTTTAAAAATTTAGCGACTGGCAAAAGACTTAAATCATGATTCTTTTTACCATCAGCTCGACCCAAATGAGAAATTAAAACAACTTTAGCCTGATTGTCTAAGAGAAAATTAATCGTTTCTAGTGCGCTGCTGATTCTATCGCTGTCGGCCACCCGCCACACCGCATTTTTATTGCCGGCTTTACCAGCGACCAGTTTGAGTGGAACATTAAAATCTACTCTAACTAAAACTTGTTTATTTTTAATATCTTTAATTTTTGGGCAGTTAATCATGAGCTCTATTTTGCCATCTTTTCCTAGAGTAAACAACAGCAAACTTGTGTTACAATACACAGATCAAAAAGAAAGGAACTATTTTGATATGGCGAATAGTACAAAAAAAATAACGATGGAGGAGCTTTTAAAAGCTAATGCAGATAAGCTAGTAATTCCTCAAAAAGGAGATACGGTTACTGGCGTGATTGTTGAAAAAAATAAAAAGAATTTAGTAATTGATTTAGGAGCTAAGACCGAAGCTTATGTGGCAGATAAGGAATTTGAATTTGCCAGTGATTTTATTGATGAGTTAAAAGTTGGTGATGAAGTTAAAGGCATAGTTGTTTCAACCGATTACGATAATGGCCAAGTCTTATTATCTCTCAAAGGAGCAGCTTCCGACGCGAAATGGGAATATTTTGAAGAGGCTTTAGACAAAGATCTTGATTTAGAGGCTAAAGGCATTGAATTGAATCGCGGTGGTTTAATTGTTTTAGTTAATGGTGTTCGTGGTTTTGTACCTTCTAGCCAATTTGGCCGTCAATATATGGGAAAAATTTCTTCTCTGAAAGGCGAAGCTTTTAAAGTTAAAGCGATTGAAGTTGATCGCGAAAAAAATCGTTTAATTTTTTCTGAACGTCACGTAAGCGAAGCCAAGGAATTGGCGCAAAAAGACTTAGCAGTGGAAAATGTTCAAGAAGGCGCGATTTATGAAGGAATTGTCTCTGGGGTAATGCACTTTGGCTTATTTGTTACTGTCGAAGTCCCCGTAAAAGATGAAGATAAAAAAGATAGCACTGGTTATATAGAAGGACTGATTCACATTTCTGAAATTTCTTGGGAAAAAGTCAATCATCCCAAGGATTATCATAAAGTCGGCGATAAAGTCAAAGTGAAAGTCTTGGGCATTGATGAGAGAACCAACAAACTTAATTTATCAATTAAGCAATTAGGTGAAGATCCTTGGAATAATTTGGTTGAACGCTATGCTGCTGGCACCACTTTTACTGGTAAAGTGACTAGAATTGAAGCATTTGGTGTATTTGTCAACGTAGAAAAAGGCGTTGATGGTTTAATTCATTCAACCAAGCTTGATCCTAGCAAAGAATTAAAAGTCGGTGATGAGGTAACTGTCAATGTGGAAAATGTTGTGCCAGAACAACGTCGGATGAGCCTCTCTATTGTGCAAACAGATTTACCGATTACCTACAAGTAAAATATTCTTGCTGGTGATTTATTATCTTGATATTTCAATAAAAAATTAAGCTTTTTACTAGCTTTTTTTCTCGACTAATGATATAATAGAGGTCTATGGCAAAACAAAGAATGATTGTTACTGACGACCAATTACTAATTGACATGGAATTGTTATTTAATGCAATTCGTGAAGCAAATGGTGATTGGGAAAAGGTAGAAAAAGAGATGTATCAATATTTAGCTTCAGTACAAGCTATGGCTCAATAATTTTAATAAAAGGAGTTTCATGAGCAAGAACAGTCGATCAGTTGAACCTGCCGAGTATCAGCCAGTGCCCTTAGTCATTGCAGATGGCGATGAAGGCGTGCAGCTCAATCATGGTCGTCGTTTTGCTTTTTTAGGCTCTGGTTTTCGTTTGCCACATTTCTCCAAGGTAGTAAAATCTTTGCAAAAAGTGCTTAATAATGCTTTACCCAAAGAACAATTAGATAAAAAATTAAAAATTGCTGCGAGCGAAGAAAATTCTTGGATTAAACAGCAATTAAAACTTAATGATTGGGATGAAACCAATGCTAGTGCGCAACAACATTTGGCAGCGCTGGCTGATCAGGTAAAGCTAGAATATGTGGGCATTTTGCCTTTTGCTGATCCAAAAGAATTGGCAGGCAGTGTCAAAGGACATATGGTTCGTCCTCACAATATGCATTTAGCTAACCAAGTCTGTTTTACAATTGCTGGTGGTGAAGAAGTCTATAATTTAGGCCAATATCTAATTAGCGCTGACTGGTTAGCCGAATTTACCAATAATGGAAAGAAAAATTTGGCTGAGGCAAAAGAGATTTTAAAAACTCAATTAGATTTTTATCAACAGCTGGCTGGAGAACATCAACTAAAAGTGTTAATTGGCGAGCAAGGTCCATTTGATCCAAAATTAGTGGCACAAAATCATCAACTTTTAAAGAAAATCATCCTTTGATTTGTTTCTTTTTGCTTTTACAATAGCAAAAAAGTAAACTTTTTATGCCTCTTACAAGAAAAAGTAAAAAACAAGCTAAATCAATCAAAATCACCGAACAAACTCTTTTTGATGACAATTTATTGAGCAAAAATAAAGAGCTAGGTTTAAGGCAAAACTCTCAAAAAAAAGATAATGAACTAAGAAAAGACAGCGATCTAAATCAAGATTTTGGCCAGCAAAAGCAGCCATTTAGCGCGATATCTGACTTGCTGAGCAATCATCCCATCAAGGCTAGTAATAAATATATTAGCCAAGAATTCCAAGCTTTTGGCTGTCATATGGCTACTGTTTTAGAAGATCAAGCTCGCACTTCGCTGTATATTAAATTAGCTAAAACTTATCCTCGAGCGATTCTGGAACAGGCTTTGGCTTTTGTAAGTGATGCGCACAATGCTAGAAGCAAAGCCAAGCTTTTTATGTGGAAACTAGATCTGCTTAAAAAAGAGAAAACAGCCAAGCAAAGTAAAACAGCAGGCGAGAAAAAGCAAAAACTTTAGTAAAATGATTTTATGAAATGGCGCAATCTTTTAATTGTTTGTTTAGCACTTTTAGCAGCTTTTTTAGCTTACAACTATTTTGCACAACCCTTTTTAAAGTATTTTCCCGAACCAGTTCTAGATGAGCCAGCTGATTTGCCAGAAGAGCAAGAACAAGAGTTAAGTCTTACCGATTTAACTACTAGAGAAAAAATTAGTCAAATGCTAATGTTGCCTCTAGTGATTGAACATGAAATCTCCGCTGAAGATAGCAACACAGATTCTGTAAATAATGACATTAATTTAGAAGAAAATGAAACCCTAAAATTATTAATCGAACACAAACCAGGCTTCATCATCTATTTTGGTGAAGAAATTTCTTACGCAGCAGCAAAAAAATATCAAAGCTTTTTACTTGATCACTTTGAGTCCCAATTTTTGCCCTTGTTAGCTGTTGATCATGAAGGGGGCCTAGTGCAACGTTTCAGTGGAGAAGGCTTTAGTATTTTGCCCAGCATGCGCCTATTTACTGAGAGCGTTAGCTCTTCTGAAGATGATGTGGACTCAACATCACTTAATGCTAGAGAGAGAAATAAGCTGCTTAATCAATCAGCTCAAGAATTATCTGAAGCGGGCATTAATTTAATTTTAGCGCCGATGGTGGATTATTCGCCAACACACAATCCGATTTTAAGCAGTAGAATTGGCAATGATCCAGATAATATTGTGCAAGTTGCTCAGGAATATATTAGGGCTTTTTCCAATTGGCGAATTATGCCAGTTTTGAAACATTTTCCTGGAATTGGCAGTATTGCGCAGGATTTACATTTCAATCAAGACACAGTGATTTTAGATAAAAACGATACTTTAATTTTTGAAAAAATTTTAGATCAATATCCCAATATTGGAGTAATGTCGACTCACGTGCGAATCCAAGATAAATTAGCTGGTCAAGCCTGTTCTTTAAGCAAACAGTGTTTGGATCAACTTTTTCAGTTTTATCCTAATGTCTTAGTAATTACTGATGATTTATTAATGGAATCGGCCAGTTATATACCTGGAAGTAAGGAAAAAAAGCCCCTTTCAACAATTGCCATTGAAGCAATTGAAGCTGGCAATCATGTTTTGCTTTTCGGCAAAGGCTTTGATTACGCCCAATTAAATTCCCTCATTAATGATTTGGAGAGCAAATATGAAGAATCTTTAGATTTTCAAAGATTGGTTGATCAAACTAGCCAGAAAATTTTATCTTTAAAAGGTTTTAATAATTAAATGTAATTTTGCTTATGAAGATATTTAATAAGAAAGAAGAGCAAGTTAAAAAAATTATTTTATTAGTGGTTTTAATCCTTTTTGTTTTGTTTTTGTTGATCAAGCAGCACTGGGACATAAGTAATTCATGGTCGCAAATTTTATTATTTATTTTTTCATACGGCTTGGGCTTATTTTTAATGTTGGGTGATGAAAAATATTTGCAAAAAATCTATCTTGATGAACTAGAAGAGAAAATCTTAATTACGCGCAGTCCCTTATTTATTTTAATTTTACCTTTTTTAAGTATTTTCGTGCTCACTTCTACGGGTAGTGTGGTTGGCATAGGTCTAATCATGGCACTCAATTTAGTCATATTGATTGAAATTTGGCAATTGAGTACTAAAGAAGATCTTTTTAATCAAAATTTTTTGCAAAACACCAAGAAGCGAGTAAATTTATCTGAGATGAGGATTATTCAAATAGTTTCATCTGCCTATTTTTTATTAATATTGTTTTTATTACTTTACTAATTACTTGAGCGCTCAATGTCAAATAAGCTTAAAAAAATTAAACTATTAATAGTAGTAGTCTTTTTCTTTGTTTGTTTAATACTGTTTTATCAGAGTCAGCTTTGGCAGTTTTTTGTTAAAGATGGTCAATTAGTCAAATTGCAGATCAAAAACAACTTTTTTTCTCGTCAAGGACAAACTCTATTAGTTGAGGTGGCAAAAAGTGAAAATTCTGTGCGGCAAGGCTTGTCATCTCGTTCGCAATTACAAAGCATTAATGGCCAAGAGATTGACGGCATGCTCTTTATTTTTCCAGAAACAAAAATTCGGCAATTTTGGATGAAAGATGTGCAATTCGACATCGATATTTGCTGGATAGAGGATAAAAAATTAGTAAATTGTACGAGGCGGGCACTGGCACCTGAACCAACAACTCCCACCGATACCTTGCCGATTTATCCATCGCCTCAAAAAGTAGATTGGGTGCTCGAGACCAATCCAGATTTTCTGTCAGAAGAAATGTTGGGGGACAAGCTCTATTTAAGCCTTTTTTAACTCTCTCTTTTTTTCTCAAGCAAAAACTTGTATGATGGATTCATGCCTAACGATCGAGCTACAGTTCCTTTATTACAAAATCTAGACTTGAAGAAATATCCAAACTTGGCTCAATTTTTAACTGCTCAGTCACTCTCCAGTGATAAATCAACAAACTTAATATCAAATCGACAAGCCTTAGACTTGCTGGAAGATGCCATCAATGAAGTTGAGCAACAACGACCAGCTGCTTCATCAACTCAGTCGCGTCAAAAAGAATTAATTCGACCGGCTGATACGGCTGTGCCAGAAGCTCAGCTAGATTTAGCTGAGCTGGGCAATAGCCAGCTAGAAACTCAAGTAGCTCCAGAAAAAACTCCCTCAACTGAGCAGCAAGCTAGTGAAAACGCTCCAGTAGCGGAACTAATTAAATCCAGCGAAGCTTCAGAAATAAGAGAGCTTGGTCAAGAATTGAGCGAAATCAAAGAAGTTGATCGAGAGCAAGAAGCCAAAGAGCTGGCCGAAAAACAACAAAGCGCCATAGATCAGCTTGCTGGTCAAGCCCAGACCGCGCCAAGCCAGGTTAAACCGGTGGTTGTTTTACCCATTACAGAAAAGCAAAAAACAGAAGCCAAGAAAAAAGGCCTGAATTTTAGTTTGCGTTGGTTAGCCGAATGGGCTGATAAAATCAGAAAAATTTTCTCAGGAGCAGTACTATATAAAGAAGAAGTCGAAAATAGTACTGATGTTTAAAATTGATAAAATATTAGAATAAAATAAACAAGTATGTCGCCACAAGGAGAACAAATACTATCTAGCGCCAATAATTTTGTCTTAAATTTTTTAACGGTTTTAATTTTGGTGGGTGTAGTAGCTTTTTTACTTTATTCTCTAAGCATCTTTATTAAAAATAGGCGTCGAGAGAAATATGCTCTTAATTTTGTCACCTTACTGGTTAAGTTGCCAAAAAGTAATGAAATTAAGATTGATGCTGCGGAACAAATGTTTGCAGGTCTTTATTCACTAAAAAAGGTTGGCGCTTTTTCATTCTTAGAACCTGAAGAAACTATTGGTTTTGAAATTATAGGTCTGAAAGAAGATATTGCTTTTTATGTTACTTGTCCTCGCCATATTCAAGATTTGGTAGAAAAACAAATTAATGGAGCTTATCCATCAGCGGCCATTAGTGAAGTCGATGAAGTTAATATTTTTAGTGATACGGGTCGAGTCGCGTTTAGTGATCTAAAGTTGGATAAAGCCAGTTTTTATCCAATTAAAACTTACAAAGATTTGCCAACTGATGGTTTGTCTTTAATTACCAGTGCCTTATCGAAAATGAGTGATGGTGAAGGAGCCACTTTACAAATTTTACTGCAACCGGCCGGAAGGGGTTGGCAGATAAAAGGCGAACGTCATAATCAAAAGCAAAAAAAACAAGAAGCTAATCCAGATACAGCTAGTTACACTCATGACCCCAAAGAAGTTGAAGCCATTAATACTAAAATTAGTAAACCAGGTTTTAAAACTGCTATTCGTATGGTTGTTTCAGCCAATAATGACATGACTGCCAAAGCTCATTTAAATAATTTAATTGGCGCTTTTTCTCAGTTTTCTTCTCCTTATAACGAATTTAAAAGAAGAAACATCCTTTTTAAACACTCATTTATGATCGACTTTATTTACCGCTACCTGTCTTTTATTCCCTTAAGAAAAACCATTCTGAATACTGAAGAACTAGCTACTCTAATGCATTTCCCTAATAAAACAGTTGAAACTCACCATATGCGTTGGTTAAGTGCTAAAAGCGCACCAGCCTCAAATAAAATTCCCACTAAAGGCTTGTATTTGGGTAAATCAAAATATCGAGGCGTCGAACGAGGGATTTATATGTCTCTTGAAGATCGCCGTCGTCACACTTATATCATTGGAAAAACAGGCACAGGTAAATCAGAATTTTTGAAAGATTTGGCTCTGCAGGATATTCAAAACGGCCAAGGAGTGGCAGTCATTGATCCTCACGGCGATCTGGTTGAGGATTTATTGCAATTAATGCCTCCAGAAAGAGCCGAGGATGTTATTTATTTTAATCCAGCCGATACTGAGCGACCACTGGGGATGAACATTATGGAAGCCCATAATGAAGAGCAGCAACAATTTATGGCCAGCGCGGTAATCGGTTTAATGTATAAGCTCTACGATCCTCATCGAACAGGAATTGTTGGTCCACGTTTTGAGCACGCCATTCGCAATGGAATGTTAACCATTATGGCCAAGCCTGGAGCAACTTTTATTGAATTGGTAAGAATTTTGACTGATTCTAAATATGTTGAAGATTATTTGCCTTTTGTCAAAGATCCGATGGTTAAGCGCTATTGGACTGACCAGATTGCGAGCACCAGTGATTTCCACAAATCTGAAGTCTTAGATTATATTGTTTCGAAATTTGGTCGTTTTGTGACCAACAAAACCATGCGCAACATCATTGGCCAAAGTGAAAGTGCTTTTGATTTTCGCAAGGCAATGGATGAGAAGAAAATTATTCTGTGTAATTTGAGTAAAGGCGTCATTGGTGAAGAAGATGCTAAATTTTTGGGTTTAATTTTAGTGCCTAAAATTTTAACCGCTGCCATGAGTCGTCAAAATGTCGCGATGGAGAAACGTAATGACTTTTTCCTTTATGTGGATGAATTTCAAAACTTTGCCACCGAAGATTTTGCTTCTATTTTGTCTGAAGCTCGTAAATATCGCTTAAATTTAATAGTCGCTAACCAATTTATTGGTCAAATCGAAGAAGATATTAAAAATGCTGTTTTTGGTAATGTGGGGACGATGGTGGCTTTTCGCGTCGGTGTCACTGATGCTAATTTTTTACAACATGAATTCTCACCAACTTTTAATGAAACAGACTTGGCCAATGTCGATAAATATCACGCTTATATAAAGACTATTGTTGATAATCAACCGGTAAGTGCGTTTAGCATGTCACTCTTAAAAGACATTAAGGCTCAGGAGGCCAAAATGAATCCTAAATTATCAGAACTAATTAAAAAACTATCACGGCTTAAATACGGCAAGGACAAAGAATTACTTGAAGAGGAAATCGGTCAGCGAGCGCAATTATTGTAAGTAAATTTTAGTCTGATTTGCTCTTGCATTCTTATTTGTTTGATTTTATAATTACAACTCCTCGCGACAATCCGTTATGGGTCTACCCATCAGGATTCCCTCCGTCAACAAATAGAATAGCGTGGTTTTTGACAGCGGCTTAAAATTGGGCCCTTAGCTCAGTTGGCTAGAGCGCCACATTTGCAATGTGGAGGTCAAGGGTTCGAGCCCCTTAGGGTCCACTCTATAATTAAAATTAAATTGGTGTTTGCTTATTAGGCTTTGGATGTTTTCCTAACGGAACTTCTAGAGGCTAATAAGTAGCCACCAAATATTGTTAAAATGTTTGTTTGGCAAACAACTGTTCTTTAACATGTGAAGAATTTTATCAACTGTTATTCAATAATAGTCGAGAAAAAATGAAGACTTCAATGATTCGTAATTTATAACTTAAAGCAAAAGGTGGATGCCTTGGCTTGTTTGACCGAAGAAGGACGCGTAGGGCGCGAAAGTCGTCGGGTAGCTCCCAAAAAGCTGTGATCCGGCGGTGTCCGAATGGGGTAACCCCACCTTGTTTACAAGGTGGCTCAAGCAATTTATTGTTTGGGGGGGTACGTGCTGAACTGAAATATCTAAGTAAGCACAGGAAAAGAAAACGAATGAGATTTCCTTAGTAAGCGACGAGCGAAAAGGAATTAGCCCAAACCAGATTTTTCTGGGGTTGTAGGACTCTAACATTGGACAGTAATTGTTAGTAGAACAATGTGGAATAATTGGCCAAAGACCGTGAAAGCCGGGTATACAAAAACAAAAACTGCCATAGGATGTTCCTGAGTAGGTTAAGAGACGGCAAACTCTTTTCTGAATCTGGGGTGACCATACTCCAAGGCTAAATATCAAACAAGACCGATAGTGAACGAGTACCGTGAGGGAAAGGTGAAAAGAAGGGCGGAAGGCCCCGTGAAATAGTATCTGAAACCATTTGCTAACAATCAGACAAAGCAGGATTTATCTTGTAATGTCGTGCCTATTGAAGAATGAGCCAGTGAGTATTTGCTAAGTTGCTTGGTTAAGACAATGCCATGTCGGAGCCGTAGTGAAAGCGAGCTTGAATAGAGCGTTTATGGTAACTAGTAAATGACCCGAAACCGGAGTGAGCTAACCATGGCCAGGATGATTTAGGGCGAGAGCCCTAAGGAGGTCCGCACCGTTGTATGCTGCAAGATGCTCGGATGAGCTGTGGTTAGGGGTAATATGCCAATCGAACCCGGAGATAGCTGGTTCTCCCTGAAATATATTTAGGTATAGGGTTGCGTTAAGCAGAGTTGGGGGTAGAGCACTGATCGGGCGTCTTATGGGAAACTGTGAGCGTCTAGTCAAACTCCGAATACCAATTTTGTGTTTCGCAGCACTCAGCACCTGGGAGCTAAGTTCCAGGAGCTAAAGGAAAACAAACCAGACCTACAGCTAAGGTCTCCAATAAACATTTAGTGGGAAAGGAAGTTTAAGTCCTAAGACAACTAGGAGGTCGGCTCAGAAGCAGCCATCCTTTAAAGAAAGCGTAACAGCTCACTAGCCGTAGGATTTATGCGCCGAAAATTTAACGAGGCTCAAATGTTTAACCGAAGCTTAGGATTCGTTCTAGTTTACTAGAACGAGTGGTAAGGGAGCGTTCTGTGTGCTTTGAAGGTGGCCCGTAAGGAGCTGCTGGAGTGATCAGAAGTGAGAATGCTGGCATAAGTAGCGTCATTGAAGTGAGAATCTTCAACTCCGAATGTCCAAGGTTTCCGCACCCACGTTCGTCGTGTGCGGGTTAGGCGACCCTAAGACAAGCCCCGTCTATGACGGAGGGTAGTCAATGGATTACTGGTTAATATTCCAGTCCTTGGTACAGATCATTATTACTTGGGGAGGGACGATGATGGATAGTGCTGGTACAAAAGTGAATTTTGTATCCAATCAACAAGACAGTCTAGTCAGGCAAATCCGATTAGGCGTTTATTCAAGTTGTGATAGGTCAATACTCTGCGTGAGTGTTGATCAGCATGATTTCATTATCCTGGAAAAGCTTCGCAAGGAGAGCTGTATCAAATCGTACCGATAACCGACACAGGTGGACAGGTCGAGTAGACCAAGGAGAGCGAGAGAAAGTAGTTTAAGGAATTCGGCAAAATAGCTGGGCGTAACTTTGGAAGATGCCCTCCCTGTCGCAAGATGGGGCACAGCAAAAGATATGAGGCCGACTGTTTAACAAAAACACAGGTCTGTGCAAACCCGCAAGGGGAAGTATACAGGCTGAAACCTGCCCGGTGCTGGAAGGTTAATTGCGAGGGTGATTAGTTTACTAATTGCTTTCAATAGAAGCCCCAGTGAACGGCAGCAGTAACTATAACTGTTCTAAGGTAGCGAAGTACCTTGTCACTTAATTGGTGACGTGCATGAAAGGCACAACGAACCTCATACTGTCTTGAACTACTACTCGGCGAAATTGAGATGGCCGTGAAGACGCGGCCTACTAACACCAGGACAAAAAGACCCCGTGAAGCTTTACTACAACTTGGCACTGATCTTATATATGGAATTGTTTAGTATAGGTGGGAGTTCCTTCATTTAGTGATGGAACGTCAGTGAAATACCACTCGTTTTATATATAGGATCTTACTTAAGACTAATGCAAACTTAGTCAAGGACACTGTCTGGTAGGTAGTTTAACTGGGGAGGTTGCTTGCTAAAGAGTAACGCAAGCGCGCAATGGTACCCTTAGTCTGGATGGAAATCAGACTGTACGTGCAATAGCATATGGGTGCTTAACTGTGAGGCATACGGGCCGAGCAGATGCGAAAGCAGGTTATAGTGATCCTCGTGCACTTTATGGAAGGTGCCGGGCTTATCGGATAAAAGCTACTCCGGGGATAACAGAGTCATCGCGCCTAAGCGTCCCTAGCGTCGGCGCGGTTTGCTACCTCGATGTCGGCTCATCGCATCCTGGGGGTGAAGAAGCTCCCAAGGGTTTGTCTGTTCGCCAATTAAAGCGGTACGCGAGCTGGGTTCAGACCGTCGTGAGACAGGTCGGCCTCTATCCGGTGTTAGCGTTAGAAAGTTGAGGGAATTTGTCTCTAGTACGAGAGGATCGAGATGAGGGAATCCCTAGTGTTCCTGTTGTTGCTATCAAGCGCACCGCAGGGTAGCTAGATTCCTTAAGGATAATCGCTGAAAGCATCTAAGCGAGAAGCCCTACCCAAGATTAACTTTCTCCATTAGACCCGTGGCAGACTACCACGTTGATAGGTTGCCGGTGTAAGTATGGTGACATACTAAGCCTAGCAATACTAAGTGTCGATTGAATAAATTAGGAATCAGTTTTCGTTAATTCTCAAGACTATTATTGGGTGACGGTTGACTTCTTCACATGTTTAAGCACAGTTGTGCTATATAATTAACAAATAAATAAAAAACCTTTGGTTCTGGTCTCTGGAGCGAGATGGTCCCAACTCTTCCCATCCCGAACAGAGTCTTGAAACGTCTCAGCGCTGACAATAGTTAGGGGTTTCCCCTTGCGAAGATAGGTCGAGGCCAGAACCAAGGGTTTTTTTATTAGAGAAACAATATAAAGGCAAGCAAGAGTATTGCAGCCATAACTAGATTAATCATTCCCAACAAATTAATCACACTGCTAAAACCAGTAATTAAAGTTTTTTTCATGACTGTAATTTGTCGGACAACAACTACAGAATAAACCAGATAAAAACTTGCTCCAAGCACAAAAAAAATTTTAAGTAAGATAGAAATAAAATTTTGATTAAGATAAAATTCTGGCACTAATTAACTCTCCCTTCAATTTTTTCTCTTTCTTCTTCGATCACTAATTCATTTAGCAATTTAACTACTTTTGCTGGATGAGGAACATGATCAAATTCAAACTCATTCTTGGTTGCAGCTGTTTGAATTAAGATCGTGCCATAATCAAAAAGATTAGCAACGATACCTGAGGATTTTTTGGTAATATCTTCGATATTATCTATTTTTGCAGTGGAAATATTTTTATAAATCATTGATATAAAATCAACGTCAATAATTCTTTCATCGGTAATAATGTAAACGTTAAAAAACCACATTAGAAAGGAACGGAAAGCTATACCAATAGCTAGAAAGAAAAGGAAAATATTTCCAGCAACTCTAAATTTATCTGGAAGAACAGCAGTCAAGCCAGCTACTTTTAGTAAGAACGGTAGAAATACAAACAAGAAAAGGATCATGAGCACGCTTTTAATCTGAGTAATTGGATGCTGTCGTAGCACTAGAACAATTTTTTCCTCATGATCTTGAATTTCAAAAGAAATTTTTTTAGGTTTGGGGATAAAAGCTCTTAGACAATTATTACTTGGAGTCTCTTGTCGCATGACTTCTGAATAATCATCGATTTGTCTTACTGGTTTTTTCATTAATTTATCTTATTTTAATTATATCAGTAACTATTATACATGTTAATAAAAGGTTTTTCCCCTAGTAATTTTTGAAAAAAAATGTTAACTTTGGAGCAGTCTGATTTTTTTATTAAATATGCTTAATAAATCAGATTCTTTTAATTAAAGAAAGGTTGATATGTCAGCTAAAAAAACTAAAAAAGCCAAAACTCAGGCTAAAAAGACAAGTCCTGCAAAAAAGCCAGTAGTGCAAAAAACAGTCAAAGTTGCGAAAACTCCAGTAAAAAAAGTTGTAAAAGCAGTAATTCAAGAACCAGAAGTTAAAAAAGAAGCAATAGCGCCAAAAGAACTTAAGCCAAAACAATTGTTATGGCCGATTATTATTCTTTTAATCGCTTTAGCTATGTTGTTTTTGAAGGATCAATTAATTGTTGCCATGGTGAATGGTAAACCGATTACTCGTTTTCAAGTGATTAAAGAATTAGAAAATCAAGGTGCTAGCCAAATTTTAGATTCCTTGGTCACTATGGAGGTGGTCAAACAAGAAATTAAGAAGCTAGATATCAAGGTGAGCGATGAAGAAGTTGATACTCAGCTAAAAGAAATTGAAGAAAGCCTAAGCGCCCAGGGGCAAAGTCTAGATGATTTATTAGCCATGCAAGGTGTTACCAGAGATGATATTAAAAAAGATCTCAAACTCAACTTGCAAATTGATAAAGTTTTGGCTGATAAAATTCAAGCCAGTGACGAGGAAGTATTAGAGTATTTTGAAAGCAATAAAGAATTGTTGGGCGATGGAGTAGATTTTGCAGAAATCAAAGAAGATATCAAAGCTCAATTAATTCAAGAGAAGCGTGCTACTGCTCAACAAGAATGGTTAACAACTATTCGCAATGACGCTCAGATTCGCTATTTTAGATTTGAGCCGAACAGTTTATTCTAATTTTCTAGAATAGCTAAAAAAGCTTCTTGATTCAGTTGGACTTGTCCAAACTGTTTCATTCTCTTTTTACCAATGCTTTGCTTTTTTAGGAGCTTCATTCTTCTGGTGCGATCGCCACCATAAAGCTTAGCAGTCACATCCTTGCGGAAGGCCTTAATGGTTTCCCGAGCAATGATTTTGCCGCCGATGGCTGCTTGAATGGGCACCTCAAACATGTGGCGAGGTATAACTTCTTTAAGTTTGGTGACGATAGCTCTAGCTTTTTTATCAGCATTACTTTTAATAGTGATAAAGCTGAGCGCTTCTATTTTGTTGAAATTAATTACGATATCTACTTTAACCGCATCCACCGCTGAAAAATGACTTAGTTGATAATCCATGGAGGCAAAACCAGAAGTGATTGATTTTAGTTGATCGTGAAAATCACTAACTAATTCTGCAAAAGGAATTTCATAGTAAAGTTGATTGCGACTACCTGCGCGCAAGCTGTTTTTTAAGACAGCTCGTCTTTCTTGGCAAAACTTCATAATTGTGGATAAATATTTTTCTGGAGTAAAAATATTGAGGGAACAAATTGGCTCTTTAATTTCTTTAATTTGACTGGAATCAGGCAATTCTGTGGGGTTGTGAATCAATATACTATTATTATTGGACAATGTGACTTGATAGGTGATTGAAGGAGCAGTGCTAATTAATGCTAAATTAAATTCTCGAAGCAATCTTTCCTGAACTATTTCTGCGTGAAAAATACCTAAAAAGCCCACTCTTAAACCATTGCCAAGAGCTGGCGAATTAGTGGCCTGATATTGAAGAGCACTGTCGTGCAAGCGTAATTTGGCCATCGCTTCCTTCAATTCAGTAAAATCTGCACTATCAATTGGATAAAGATCCATAAACACCATCACTTGTGGTTCTTGATATCCAGCTAGGCTACCAGCGTATTTTCTTTCTTTGGTCTTGGTAATGGTGTCACCAATTTTTAATTGACTGGTATCTTTTAATCCTGTAGCAATGTAACCCACCTCACCAGCGCTAAGAAATTCTTTTTTGGTCGGATCAGGAGTAAAAACGCCAATTTCAATTGGATTAAAACTAGTGTTGGTAGATATTAAATGCAGGCTTTCTTTATCGATTTGACCCCGAACCACTCTGACATAGGCAATGGCTCCTTGATGATTGTCGAATTTGGAAGTGATAATTAAGGCTTGAGTGCTTTTATTTTCATCATTAGCGTTTGATTTATTGTTTGTTCTTTCTTGGATCAGGGTTAATTGAGGTGGTGGAACTTTCTCAATAATTGTCTCTAAAATTTTTTCTACGCCTGAACCAGTTTTAGCACTTACTTGCAAAATTTCATCTTCTTTAAAATTAAAAATTTCCATCATTTCTAGCAAACATTGTTCAATATTTGCTGAAGGCAAATCAATTTTATTGATCACTGGAATAATGCTTAAACCAAGATCCTTGGCCTTTTGATAGTTGGCTAGGGTTTGGGCTTGTACGCCCTGAGTAGCATCAACCAACATAACGGCTCCTTCGCAAGCGGCCAGCGAGCGACTAACTTCATAAGCAAAATCAACATGTCCTGGTGTATCAATTAAATTAAGGATATATCCTTTATAATTCATCCGCACTGGAGCCAGTTTAATAGTCACTCCTTTTTCTTGTTCGATGGGATTAGAGTCCATCATTCGTTCGTGGAATTTCGATTTGCTCACCGCATTGGTTAAGCGCAAAAAAACATCGGTTAAAGTGGTTTTTCCGTGATCGACATGAGCAATAATAGAAAAATTTCTGATTCGCGAAAGCTGAGCCATGGTCTTTATTTGCTTTTAAGCTTAGCAAGTTGAGATTTGACGCGAGCTGCTTTATTTTTATGGATAATATTTTTTTTCACAGCTCGATCGATTTTGCTACTAGCCAAAGATACGTTTTTTGGATTAATTTCTTTTTTGACCTGATCAATAGCTGTTTTCATTTGCGATTTCAGTCTACGATTAATGAGGTTTTTTTTCTTACTAACTCTGAGTGCTTTTTTAGCGCCTTTTAAAATTGGCATTGTTATTTCCTTTTCAATTTAACAAGAGGCGATTATACAAGAAAAAAGACTATCATACAAGATCCCACAAGTTGAGCAAATTAATTCTTAGATTTATTTTTTCTTTATTTTCTCTATAATTAGCTTTAGCCATGATTTCTTTTAATAAACTTTTTCAAAGCAACTCTCACTGGTTAGCTAAAAAACAAAACTCTATTTTGTCTGCAGCATTTATTATTACTGTGGCTAATATTTCTTCTTCATTGTTGGGTTTATTGAGAGAAAGAGTTTTAATTAAGCTGTTTTTTAATGAGTTAGCCAGTCAACAAGCCTATGAGGCTTTTCAAATTGCTTTTCAAATCCCAGATCTATTGTTTCAGCTCATTGTTTTGGGAGCTCTCTCAGCTGCTTTTATTCCTTTATTTGCAGAATTAAAGAAAAAAAACGAGCAGAAAGCTTTTCAATTTACATCGATAGTGATGAACTTAGTCTTATTAATTTTTGCCATTTTTTCCGTTATTGCTTTCATTTTTGCTCGTCCCATTACCATGGCTCGCACTGGAGTTGAGTTTACTCCTGAGCAAATCGACACTGCTGTCAATTTAACCAGAATAATGTTATTTGCTCAATTTTTCTTTGCCATTTCTAATTTTTTAACAGGTATTTTGCAGGCTTATCAGCGTTTTATTGTTCCTGCGCTAGCCCCTCTTGTTTATAATCTGGGAATTATCTTAAGCTCAGTATTTTTAGCTAAATACTTAGGAATTTATGCAGCGGGTTTAGGAGTGGTGATCGGAGCTGCTTTACATTTTTTAGTTCAGCTCCCCCTCGTGCTGAAAACAGGTTATCGCTGGAAACCTCTGCTTAATATTCGTTTTGCAGGTGTTAAAAAACTATTTAAAATGATGCCTCCTCGATTATTAACCGTGGGCATCAGTGAAGTACAAAATTTAGCCTTAGGTTTTTTTGCGACTAGCGTTGGAGATTTAAGTTTTGTGATTATTACTTTAGCTCGGCGTTTAATGACCTTGCCAATTCGTTTTTTTGGTGTGCCAATTAGTCAGGCATCATTTCCTTTTTTATCTGAAGAATCATCAGAGGAGAATAGGCAAAAATTTAATAAGTTGCTAATTCAGTCTCTCAATCAAATTTCTTTTCTAGCCATGCCGGCCTCGGTGCTTTTATTAATTTTACGTGTTCCGGCAGTGCGCTTAATATTTGGAACAGCCAACTTCCCCTGGCAAACTACTGTTACCACGGGCAAAATTGTTGCCTTGATAGCTATTTCCATCACCGCTCAAGCCATGGTGCAACTCTTAGTGCGTAGTTTTTATGCCTTAAAGGATAGTCATTCTCCGTTTTTAGTGTCAATGATCTCCATGGCAACTTACATAATTGTTAACATTCTGGGAATTTATGTTTTTAATTGGGGTGTATATGCCATTGGCATCGCGATTACCCTGACCGCATTTGTTGAGCTATTGTTGATGTTAATATTGTTGCATAAAAAAATTAAATGCTTTAATTTTAAAGATTTCTTTTTACCACAGTTAAAGATACTCTTGGCTAGTTTTTTTATGGCTGTCTTTTTATATTTACCCTTTAAGATTCTCGACGAAGTTGTTTTCGATACCACTAGAACTGTTGATTTAATAGCCTTGACAGTATCGACAGGCACTATTGCTTTGTTGGCCTATATTTATTTCTCTATTTTGTTTGATGTTAAAGAATTGAAATACTTCAATAGTTTAATTGCTAAGTTTGGTAAATGGCAATCGGTTTTTAGTGATTCTGAAGAGGTGCTTTTAGATAGCTCAATCGATGGTGAATTGGGTAAATAGTTGATTACTCAAGGAAGAAGCTCTTTTATTCTCTCTTTAATTAATTTACAATAGGATTAATGCCCAAAGCTAGAAAAAAGCAAAAAGGAACTGCGGTTGTTTTAGATGTCAACTTAATACCCAAGGATCCTTTTTTTGAAACAGCCATCGGTCGATCTCTAAAGTGGACTGTCTCTATAGGGCGTTATATCGTAATTTTTACTCAATTAGTGGTAATTATTAGTTTTTTAACCCGTTTTGTTTTAGATCGGCAAGTAACAGATCTAAATTCAGCTATAAGTCAACAAAAAATGGCTATAGAATCTTATGGCGATCTAGAAAAACGCTTCCTGTTTGTTCAAGCTCAAATGACCGATATCAAGCAGCTGCAGCAAGAAGCCAATTTAGTAGAAATTTTTCCGCTATTAAACGAAACAATTCCAAGCAATGTTATCTTGGATGAGTTGACAATTAAACCCAGCGAAGTGGTATTTTCAGGCATAGCCCTATCTCAAACAGCTTTTGATATTTTAGTTAGAAATGTGCAATTATCGCCACACTTCGAAGAGGTGAGCATAGGTAGCATTGAATCTAGAGGTGAGGATTTACCAGGCTTAATGTTTGATATGCAGGCAAAAATTGTCGCAAACAATAAATCTAGCGAACAAACGAATAAATAATTAAAAGTTATGGCAAAAAGCAAACAAGAACAATTAGCAACAGTTTTAATGGATTTCTATCAAAAACCGGTAGCCAGAGTATCAATTGAATTAATTTTATCAGTAATAGTCGTCATTTTTTTTGCTCTTTTCGCTATACGTCCGACTTTAATTACTATGGCTGACTTGGTTAAAGAAATTGCTGATAAAAAAGAGATTAATAAACAGCTGGATCTAAAATTAGCCAGCTTAGCCTCAGCTCAGGAACAATATGATCTTTATCAACCTCAATTTTATTTATTAGATGAGGCAATTCCTAGACAACTAGATTTAGTTAAATCCTTGAAAAAAATTGAAAAATTAGCAGGAGAGGGAGAATTTGCGATTGACCGAATGAGTGTTCAAAAAGTGCCAGAAACAGTTGAAACTGAACTGCTAAGTGGCGATTTTGGGGATTATCAGCGTGAATTTTTAAGCATAAATGTAGGTGTTATTGGCTCTTATATAGACATTAGAGAATTTATTGAAAAAATTATGAATTTACGACAAGTGGTGGTGGTTGATCAGGTTTTAATAGAAAAGATGACAGAGTCTGATAATTTAGCAGCTCAATTAAAAGTTTCTTTGCCGCATTATTTATTAAGTTCAACTTTGGATAAAGAATGAATAAAGAAAAAGCCAGACTAAAACAAGAGTTGAATCGCTTGCGTCGTCAAAAAAGCATTCTATGGGTTGGCGTTTTGTTTTTAGTGCTGATTTTGCTTTGGACTGCCATTAGTATTTTCACTTCTCAAAAAAAAGTGCAAATTGATTCACATTTAACAGCAATTGCTAAACCACTAGTTCCTCGCTTAGAAACCGACGTTTTCTCACTAATTGAAGAAAAACGACTAGTAAGCGATGAAGAATTAGAGTCCTTTCCCATTTTTGTCTATTTTAAGTTTGGCGATGCTAAGAGTAAGGAAGAAGGTGTTTTAACGAATATCACTGATTTATCAATAAATAATGAAGGCGAAGGTGAAAATGTAGTTGAAGATGAAGCCGAATATGAAGCGGAAGTTGCGGATGAATTTGAATATGAAGCTGAAGTGGCAGATGAAGCTGCAGAAGAAATTATCGAAGAAAATAATTTTGCCGAATACTAATTTTAGATCACATGGCCTCTTAGGACTGTTATTTGCTTTTCAAGCAATGTTTGGTTTTTTTTCGCCTTGTGATCTATTTTCAATTCGTATAGAGTAAAACAAGACACTTTGACTGTCTTGTTATTGGTATGCAAATTTTAAATCAAAATCAACCAACTAATCCTCAACTAGGTTTAAATTTGCCAAAGCCGGTGCCTCCTCAATCCGCAACTGCTCAAACCAATACCCCTGTAAAAATGCCAAATCCGTTGGTTAATACTCAAAAAGCCAATCCCGCGCAAATTAATCTAACAAAACAAGTAAAATTGCCGAGCGCAACTCCAAAAGTAGTCGCTCCAGCGGGTTCCTCTCCGCCAGGTGTAGCATCAGCTACCAGTCCAACATCAGCTGCAGGCAAGGTTGTAGTCCCAGCTCAAGCTGTAGCTCCAATTCCAGCCCCAGTTCAAACTCCAACTCCAAGCGTTGCTCCAAGCTCACCCGCAAAGACAATGCCAAAAGCAAATTCAAATAAAGATAAAGTTGTACCAACTGAAGAAATTGGCAAAAAAGCTAAAGAAAAACCCTCAAAAAAATGGAAAATTTCAGGCGGAAAAACAGATAAAAAAACAGATAATAAAACAGTTAAGAAAAAAATCCCAACACTTTTGGGTTTACTGATTTTAATTGTTTCCATGGTGGCGGGAGTGCTCTTGTTTGGAAATGGCACCGGGCTGTTTGCTCCGAGAGCGACACCAGCCACAACTCCGCAAAATATTGTTGTCAGCAATGTCACAGACAAAGCCTTTACAGTTTCTTTTTATACTGATGAAGAGATTATTGCTTCTGTTAAATATGGTCCAAGCGCTAATGATATAAAACAACAGGCTAGTGATGATCGTGATCAGTTGTCTGGTGTAATTAAGCCGTATCGTTTACACCATATTACAGTCAGAGGTTTAGAGCCAAATACAAGCTACTATTACAATTTAAGCACTGGCAGCAATTCAAGTTTTGATAACAATGGTGCTCCTTATCAAATCACAACCGCAAGTAGTTTAAGCAATGCTTCTCCAAATAATCAAACAATCTATGGAACAGTTGGTCAGATAAGTGGTCAGCCTGGAGAGGGGGCAATTGTCTTTGTTACTCCTGAGGGAGCTGGCGCTTTATCAACTATTGTTAAATCCTCTGGAAGTTGGGCAGTGTCTTTAGCCAATGCTTTTAATTTAAGTCTTAATGCTTACCCACAAGTAAGTGAAGATACTGTTTTATCAATCAAAGTTCAAGGAATTGATTTAAATTCAGTCTCTAATAGAGTGGTGAATGTGGCTGGCGCTCAACCGGTGCCAGAAATTATTGTTGGTCAGGAGGCTAGCGAAGAATCATTAACCACCAGAGAAGAATTGTTGGCTGAGGAGTTTGAAAGTAGCGAAAATTCTGTTGATAGTGAAGAGCTGGAAACACACGAAGTTATCCAAGAAGAAGCAAGCACTGATGCCAATTTAGCACAAAACAACCAATTAGAGAATGAATGGGGTGAGGAGGAGATAACAGCTTTGGCTGATAGTCAGCGAATACTAGATTTAAACGAAGTTGATGAAGCTAGCACAGCTCAAGATAATGTTATAACAAGCACCCAGCCAATCATTAAGGCTAATTTACCACCCAATGTCACTGTTAAAATCGAGATTCATTCAGACACTGCCATTGAAACCATTGTAGAAACAGATGCCGATGGCAATGTTGAGGTCGATATAGCCAGTTTAAAAAAGAACTTAAGCCCTGGAGAGCACAGCATTAATTATACCTACATCGATCCAGGAACCGGTCAAGAAGTGTCTAAAAGCTATAATTTTACAGTTTCTCCTCCTGGCAGTAATATTGAAAATGAAACGAGACCTATTGCTAGCGCTCAAACAGGCTCAGACTTGCCTCATGGCACTGGCGATCCTTATTTACCAGTTAAAGATGTAACGCCAACTCCCGTTCCCACAGTCGAACCTATTGAAGAAGCAACAGCCAGTATTAGAGAAACTGTGGTTTCTACCCAAAGTGGTACCTATAATGCGGGCTCAACATTTAACACCTTAAGTTTATTGGTAATAGGCTTGTTTTTTGTAGCTACGGGAACCTGGTCTTTCTTCTTAGCGAAGCAATTTAGCAAAGATTTTTAATTTTCTCCTCATTTAATTATTCAAGCTCTTCACCACTTCCCACAAATCTCGACTTTCTCCCTCATATCCTAGTGCCCAAATAGCAATTCCAGCTAAGTCTAATTGTTTTGCATAATCTATTTTGTATTGCAGAGATTGAGCATTTTCAAAATAAACTAAATAATTAAGTAATTCCGCCTCTTCTTCATTCTCGGTTTTATCATTACCTCCTGGATTTTCTTTGGGACAGTTTAAAGTGGCAAAAGGCGACAGCGCCTCTTCTTGCCAATAAAGATTCAAATTGCGGCAATTTTCCCAACGACCACTTAAACTTTTGAGTGCCAAAGCTTCTTGATAACTAACAGTGAAACCAGTTCCTGGATAAGTATTGGCTCGAGGGTCTATGCTATCGGTTTGCCAGCCATAGCCATAAAATGGCAACCCTAACAAAATTTTTTCTCGAGGAACTTGCTCGAAAAAGCCTTTCATTAAAGTATTAATATCGCTTGTCCATAGCTCTTGTCCACCGAGCAAAGGTGCTCCTGGCCCAGCTTGGGTCGAATTTTGTCGATGGAAATCATAGGCCATCACAATTAGGTAATCTAAATGGGGTTCAAGCTGCTTAATGTCCCAAAGTAATTTTTTATTTTGATTGCCAGCGCTCGCATAAACATCGATGCTTAAGTTAATTTTTTCTTGACGAGCTGCTAAATGTTGATGAATACTGATGACTAAGTTAACAAATTGTTGGCGTAATTGATCACTTACCTCGCCTGGATATTCAAAATCAAGATTAATACCCGTGAAGGGGTAGGCAAGCAATAAACTGTCGATTTGTTCGATTAGGGTAATCCAAGCCCGCTGGTTGTCTAAAAACTGTTTAATTGTTGATGCGTCAAATTGACTTAGTACCAATTCATTTTTAAATTGATTGTTGTCAAGCAAATTTAAAAACTCATCACTATTAAGCTGGCGGTAACCAGGTTCAGTTTCTCCAGGTCGACTGTGGGTGACGATTTGCCCATCGGCGCCAACCTCTAGAGCAAAATAGCTTAAATGTGTGAGTTCATCTTGAACTTTGATTTTATTTAAATTCCAATAAGGCAAAAAACCATAAACAATTTTTTGCTGATGGTTTGTTTTAAATTTGAACCAATCTGTCACGTTCTTAAACGAAAAATTATCGCCAATTGGCGATTTTAAATTGTTTTGCCAAAGCCTAAAGCCCGCATAAAGAATAAGAGCAGAAGCGACGATACTTAAAAAAAAGAAGAAAAATTTAAATTTTTTTGTCACCTCATGTAATTGTTAATAACTAATTCACTAATTAACATAATTTTTTTCAAAAATGGTTTCGCCAGTTTCTTCATCAATTGGTCGAGTACAATCAGCACAGTAGAGGCTAGTAACTGGATCATAATAAAATTGATGTAATTCTAAAACCAAATCATCGGCTTCTTCGCCAACGGCAGGTGGTAGTCCAGTTTCCTTACGAATCCAAAACTCTTTTTGGAAACTACCAGAATAGCTTGGTAGTGATTCTTCCCAATAAAGCTCTTGTGCGCCAGCTTGGCAAGTTTGCGCTGGGTCAGTTTCTTGTAAATAAATTTGCTGTTGTTCGTTGAATTTAAGCGTTAAATCACTAGTGTTTCTATTCATCCAATCGTTACGATTATTGCCCAAACCACGATCAGCTGGCATGCCTGTTTGACAGACATAGGCCATCTTTACATCGGCTGGACGCTCAGGCCAAATAATTTGTTCATTTTCTAAAATATAGCTCATGATATCATTCCAAATTGGTGCGGCACCAGTGATGCCAGAAGCCAAGTAACTCATCGAAGAATTGTCATTATTACCCACCCACACAATGCTTAAAAATTCTGGAGTAAAACCGACAGTCCAATTATCTTTTAGGTCGTTGGTGGTGCCAGTTTTAGCACTCACTACTTTATCTTTAATTACTAGCTGGCTATTGCTACCAAAGGCCATGAGGCGAGCGCTATTGTCTTGCATGATGTGGGCAGTTAGATAGGCTGGCGCTCGCCGCATAACTCTTTCTAAATCAATTTCTTCAGTGATTTCTTCATTTTCAGTCATGTGGAGTAATGTTTGTTTGCGAGTTTCCAAATCAGCACTGCTCAAAACTTCACCTTTGTAATTTTTTACTTCTAAAATGGCTGTGCTTGGCACTTTAACTCCTTGGTTAGCTATCACAGCAAAAGCAGTTGCCATGTCGACCATTCTGACTTCTCCGCCTCCCAGAGTTAAAGATAAGCCATATTGACTTGGATCAACCCAGTTGGTAATGCCCATTTTATTGGCTTGTTTAATAAATTTTTCAACGCCAATAGTACTTAAAGCTTTGACTGCGGGGATATTCAGAGAATTGCCCAAAGCTTTTCTGACCGTGACTGGACCAGAAAATCCGCCACTATAATTTTTTGGACAATAATCCTTTTGACCAGTCACTCTAAAACAAGTGGAGATGTCTAAAAGCATTGAGCCTGGATTCAGTGTCTTTTCCTGAAAAGCACTGGCATACATAATTGGTTTAATTGATGAGCCAGGCTGTCTGAAAGCAATAGTTACATTAACTTGTCCATCATGATCCATGTCAAAATAATTTTTGCTACCAATCATTGCTAAGATTTCTCCAGTGTTTGGTTTAGTGACCAAAGCCGCTCCGTTACTAACTTTTAAATTACTTAACTTATTAATTTCGGCAGATAAAGAAGCTTGAGCCGCTTCTTGTAAATCTAAATCGAGGGTAGTGGTGACGCGCAATCCGCCAGTTTTAACCGTGTCTTCACCGTATTCTTTTTGCAACAAATCGATTATGTAAAAGACAAAATGAGGAGCTTTAATATCGGTTTTTTTTAGGGCGTAAGTTAATGTTTCATTTTCAACTTCATTCAATCTGTCTTTATTGATGTATCCGTCTTCAGACATTCGGCGCAAAACCTCTTTTTGTCTCATTTTAGCTTTTTCTGGATAAGCGCCAAAAGGCGAATAAGTGCTAGGTGCTTTTGGTAATCCAGCTAATAAAGCACTTTCAGCCATAGTTAAATCTTTGGCTGATTTATTGAAATATTGATTGGCTGCTGCTTCAACGCCAACGGCTGTGCCTCCATAAGGAATATAGTTAAGATACATTTCTAAAATGTCTTCTTTTTTGTAAATGATTTCGGTTAAAAATGATAAGAAGGCTTCTTTAATTTTTCTATCAAAAGTTCTATCTTTAGTTAATAAAGCATTTTTTACCAATTGCTGGGTGATTGTAGAACCGCCCTGAGTGTTGCCGCCAGTGATATTATTGATGGCTGCTCTCACTAAGCCCCGAATGTCTAAACCATGATGTCGATAAAAATTTTTATCTTCAATGGCAATGGTGGCTTGTAACAAATGATCGGGCAAAGACTCAATATCAACAGGAGTGCGGTTTTCGTCTCCATACACCTCATACAACAACTGACCATTGCGATCAAAAATTTGCGTACTAACAGCGTAATTTTCTGAAGAAGTTAATTTTGTAGGTGATGGTAAATCTTTTAGTAAATAGATTAATACAGCGATGATGAGCAGCAAGGCAGCCATCCAAGTAAAGCGCCATTTTTTATTTTGCCAAAAAATTTTTTTGATTTTTTTTTGCCAATATAAAAAAGAGCTCTTAATCTTCATTTTCTGGCTCTCAATCTTCTTTTTTTGGCTTTTACTAATAAGTTTTTTATTCAGCATGCTCTTGGATTTTTTTAGCTGTTTCAATTATAATCGATATGTACTTTTCTTTAATAGTAAATTATGCAAACCTTTCAAGAAGAACCCTGTTTTCAATATTTAGATTCTTGGCAGCAAAATTTAGTCAAGACTAGCTTTTATTTAAGCGAGCAATTTGTTAATGACACTAATATTAATGATTTCTCTTTTGTGGTTTTTCCTATGGCCAAGGCTTATGAGGGTTTTCTTAAAAAGGTTTTATTAGATTTAGAATTAATTAGCCACAAGGTTTATTATGGCCGGCGCTTTCGTATTGGTCGGGCCTTAAATCCTGATGTCAGTCCCAAACAACGAGATCAATGGTGGTTTTTTGATGATATTGCTCGGATTTTTAATCAAGAGTTGGCTAGAGAAATTTGGCAAACTTGGTTGGTTTGCCGCAACCATGTTTTTCATTTTTTTCCCAATGGTGAGAAAGTTTTAAGCCTAAGCGAGGCCATTGCTTATCTGCATAGAATGCAAAATGTCATGCGAGAAACAGTAAAATTATTAAACAAACACAATGAAAGCAAAGCGATTGAAAGTTAATATGTCTTCAATAGAATCTTTAAAAAATATTTACTACAAAAATGTCACAATTTCTGGTTTGCCTGGTTGTGGCTCAACTACTTTGCTCAAAATGTTGAGTGAAGAGCTTAAATACGCCGGTTTTACTGGTTTTTCTGGAGGAGAGTTCATGCGTGCCTATGCCAATGAAAAAGGCTTGTTTGATGCCAAATCAAAAGTTCATCACAGTGCCGTGGTCTATAGCGATGATTTTGATCGTCAGGTCGATATGGGAATTAGAGAAAAACTTCTCGGCGAAGAAGGTTGGATTATTGAGTCTTGGCTGTCTGGTTTTATGGCTCAAAATATCCCGACAACTTTAAAGATATTGATGGTCTGTAGTGATGATGCGGTACGCATTGATCGTATTGTTAATCGCGACAAAATCAGTGTTGAAGAAGCCAAAAATCATGCCTTAACGCGCTATCAAGACAACTTAATTAAGTGGCAAAGAATGTACAAAAAGGAATGGGAAAGTTGGTTAGTCGAGACGGGAAGGGTTGCTGCAAACGCGGAGCTTGATTTTTGGCGTCCAGACATATACGATTTAGTTATCGATACATATTCTCACAACCAAGAGGAAACTTTAAAACTAGCTCTGCATGCCATCAAAAAAAAGAACCACAACCAAGCGCCAACAAAATAAAAAGCAAAAACATCGATTATTTTGGCCTTTGCTGCTTGTTGTTTTTATTCTTTGGGTTTTATATCGAGCGCTATCGTCTTTCTCTGTTTTTTTTGATGAATTAGTGGGAAAAAGTATTTTTTTTGCACTACCAGTTTTAATTTATTTGAGCATTTCTGGTTTTTCGGCCACCATGGACACTTTCTCTTACAAAAAATTAAAAAAAGGCTTATTACTTGGCTTAATTATTGGCGGGATATTGGGTTTTGCCTTGCTCATTACCAAAGCTTTCATCAATCCTGGGCCTATTCAAGCACAAGCTTTTTACTTAGCTGATGATTTTTGGTGGGAGCTTTTTCTAGCGACTTTAACTGGATTTTTTGAAAGCCTATTCTTTTTCAGTTTTGTTATGTTGGTGATTGAAGATCGTTACAAGAAATGGCCTCTAGTTGCACAAATTATCTTGGTTGCCTTAATCTTTTTAATCTTCCATCTGCCTAATTTATTTTTACGTTTTAGTTTGGAAACAGCCTATGTCCACGCTATTTTATTATTTGCTTTTGCTATTGGCCAAGCTTTAATCTTTTATGTTCAGCGCAATGCTTATACTTTATTAATGACTCAGGCTATCTGGGGAATGATTTTGCTGGTTCATTTTTAATCATCGTCTACTTAGTAAAATTTATGTCTAAATTTTTTAAATCATTCTTACTTGTCTTAGCAATTTCTGTATCACTATTTATCTTGTTAACTTCTTTCAATGTTTTTTCCCAGTCAAAAATGACTGATATACCAAACTTTAAAAGCAGAAAATTCTATGTGCAAAAAGAGATATTGCCAGACCACTCTTTATATCCTGTTCTCATGCTTTTTGATCGCCTGCGCTTATCTATGGCAGATCGTGAGCGACGGATTTATTTATTAGTCGCTTATGCTAAGCGGCGGGTTTTTTATGCCAGTCGCTTAATAGAGAAGGAGGAGGCCGCTTTAGCTTTCAGCACTTTTACTAAGGCTCAAAAATATTACAACCAGGCTCTACAAGAAGTCAAAAGCTTAAATGATGAAAATACCCACGACCCAGCAGTTGAACAGCTAGTTTTTTTTGTTTTGGAAGCCCTTGATGAGCATCAAGAAGTTGTCGAAGAAAATCTTAATTATTTCACTGATGCAGATAATCGAGTGCTTAAGTCATTGCATGAAGAAACCACTTTACTGAGAGATCAGTTACTTCAGTAATTGCTATTGACAGCATACTCACAAATGTGAGATATTTTTATTCCAGTTATTAAAAATACTACATTTTGTGGTCAAAAACTTTTAAACCACAAAATGTTGTAGAATTCGCTAAAAAATAGCGCGATATAACCATATTAAAATCTAAAAATGTATTGTCCATTTTGTAAAAGCAAAAACACCGAAGTAATTGATTCACGGGAAGCTGATAACGGGGAGTCAATTAGAAGACGAAGAATTTGCCAAGATTGTGAGCAGCGTTTCACAACCTATGAGAGAGTTGAGGGTGTAGATTTGAAAGTAATCAAGAAGGATGGTTCTCGGGAAAATTTTGATCGAGAAAAAATTAAGCGTGGTTTGTTGAAAGCAACCTGGAAAAGACCAATTACCATGTTACAAATTGAACTACTCATTGAAGAAGTGGAGGCTAAGCTTCGACAAAAAAATGTTCAAGAAATAAAGAGTTGGGAAATTGGTAATTTAGTCTTAAACCGCTTAAAAAAATTAGACCCTCTTTCTTATTTATTATTTGCTAGTGTTTATCGAGATTTTGGCGATCTAGCTGATTTTGAAGAAGAGATTGCCAAAATCAAAGAATAGAAAGAAAAAATATGACTGCCTATAGAAAAAAAATGCAATTTCAAAACCGCCAATTGGCCAAAGGCTTAGGTGAAGCAGTAGCTAAACGCACTATTTTAAGGACCAAAGCCAATGGCGAGCTAGAATCTTGGCAAGATGTGGCAAAAAGGGTTGCTATTGGTAATTCCTCATTATTGCCACAGGAAGAAAAATGGGCAAAACATCAACAGCAAGAATATCGATTATTAAAAAAGCATTTATCTAATGCTTCTTTGCTTTTAAGCGGGCGGCACCTACAACATGGGGATGCAGAACAACCCAGCAGAAATATGGAGGTGTTTACAAACTGTAGCACCGCTTCTTCAAGCTTTTTATTATTTTATTTATTGTTGAATGGTTCTGGAGTGGGTCGCGCTTATGATGATGCGCTGATGGTGGTTGATTGGGATTATATGCCACTTATTCGTTGTGTTTTGAGTGATCAGCATCCTGATTTTGCTTGGGGCGAAGATGAGAGTGTGAAAGAGGCTCGACATAAATATCGTAAGGCTCATTGGTTTGAAGTGCCAGATACCCGTGAAGGTTGGGCTCAAGCAATAGAAAAAATTGAGGTAATGACTTTTGAGAAAAAATATAAAGATGAGCTCCTAATCTTAGATTTTTCCAAGGTGAGAGCCAAGGGTTCGCCGATTGGTGGGATGCAGGGTCGACCGGCTTCTGGACCCAGGCCCTTAATTAAAGCGATTCAGCGTGTGGCCACAGTCAAGGGAGCAGGTCTTAAGCCCTGGAAACAAAGCATGTATGTTGATCATTATTTGTCCGAATGTGTCTTAGTGGGAGGGGCTAGACGAGCAGCTAGAATTTCAGTTAAAACTTGGACTGATCCAGATATTTTTGATTTTATCAGTATTAAAAAAGGTGGTTTTTTGTGGTCTGCTAATAATAGTGTGGCTGTTGACGATAAATTTTGGAAGCAGAATAGTAAGCATTCACAAAAAGTCTTAGATGCGGTGATGCGTTCTGCCTATTTTGATCGAACGGGAGAGCCTGGTTTTGTTAACCAGCATAGTCTGGTGCAAAATGACGAAGGCTTTGATGGTTATTTAGATGGGAAATATGCTAGTAGTAAAAAGTTCCAGCCGATGAAACAAACTCTCAAAATGTTGGCTGAAGTGGCTAAATATGCCAGTGCCAAATATTACACTCAAATTCCCAATCCTTGTGGTGAAATTACACTGAATATGTTGGGAGGTTATTGTGTGATTGCTGACGTGGTGCCTTATTTTGCTCCTGATGCCGATAGCGCTGAAGAAGCCTTTCGCGTTGCAACTCGAGCGCTGATTAGGGTTAATACTTATATGGATAGTTTGTATACCAGAGAGGTTCAAAGAACCAATCGCATTGGTGTCGGGATGACTGGACTACATGAATACGCTTGGAACGCTTTTGGCTATGCTTTTCACGATTTAATAGATGAGGAAAAAAGCCAAGATTTTTGGTTAACTATTGCTCGTTTTAAGCGGGCTGTCGAAGATGAAGCTGAAAAATATGCCAAACTTTTGGGCGTAGTCACTCCTCATACCAATACGACCATTAAGCCCGCTGGCACGACTTCAAAATTATTTGCTTTGTCAGAAGGAGCTCATTTGCCAGCCATGCGCGAATATATTCGTTGGGTGCAATTTAGAGATGATGATCCCTTGGTAAAAAAATATAAAAAATTAGGTTACCCAATTAAAGAACTCAAAAGTTATCAGGGTACGACGGCTGTCGGTTTTCCAACCCAACCAGAAATTTGTCGCTTGGGCATGAATGGCAAGCTAGTCACTGCCAGTGAAGCTACGCCAGAAGAGCAATATCAATGGCTAATGCTACTCGAAAAATATTGGATTCGCGGCGTGGACGAAGCAGGGAAACCACTGAGCGAAGATAAAGGCAACCAAATTTCTTATACCCTTAAATATGATCCTGAAAAGGTTTCTTACCGTAAATTTTCTAATATGATTCGTAAATATCAACCACACATTAAAACCTGTAGTGTGATGCCAAAAATTGATATTACTGCTTATGAATATCAGCCGGAAGAAGCAGTCACTATTAGTCAATTTATGGAAGTAATCAATGAGATTAGCCAGGAAGATCAAAATGCTTTGCTAGAAGATATTAGCATGGAGCATATGAAATGTGAGTCTGGCGCTTGTCCTATTTAGACGCTTTTTTTCTTCTTGATATGTTAAAATGCTTTTTAGCATGGCAGTCAGGAAAAATTCTCAAGAAAAGCAAAAAAAATATCGCTTAGAGCAAAAAAAAAGAAAACGTGGCCGACCACAATTGGCTTTTCATGTGAAGTGTTATAGATTTATTCTGGACAAAATTAAAGAAAAGCAGAAAAAAATTAAAAAAAACGCAAAAAAAATAAAAGCAGGCTTTTTAATTTTGGCTAAAAAAACTGGAATTAAACAGAGTCCTGGCCGACCAAAATTAGCCAAAACTGTTAAATTTAAACGTTTTTGGCAACAGCGAAAAAACAAGAATGCTAAATCTCGAAAACAATTTCTTAAAAAGCATCAAGCTCGTTGGCAGAAATTTCTAAGATTTTGCGGTCTAAAAAAAAGAGTGGGTCGACCAAGAAAAAAGAAGACTCGTTTTTCATTTTTCAAAAAAAATTACTTAACTAGTTTAAGAAAAATCCTTTTTCAAAAAAAAGAAATTGCTTATTTTCAAACTGGTCTAAAAAAAGTTAAACGCTGGCGTATTAACTTTTCTTTATTTGCTTCAATTATTTTTTCTCTACTTTTTTTATTATTTAGCTATGGAGTTTATGATTTTGTTTTTAAAGATTTGCCCTCTGCCACTGATCTAAGTACTCAGCAGCAAAATCTCACGACGCGAATTTTAGATCGTAATGGACAAATGCTTTATCGAATTTACGAGGATGAAAACAGGACTTTGGTTCCTCTAAAATCTGTTTCTGAACATTTAATTAATGCCACGATTGCTATCGAGGATAAAAATTTTTATCAACATTTTGGTTTTTCACCTGTAGGCATTTTGCGGGCTCTATTTACAAATGTCACTAGTGATAAAGTGCAGGGTGGATCGACCATCACCCAACAATTAGTTAAAAGCCGTTTGCTGAGCAATGAACGAACCTTGCAAAGAAAACTAAGAGAATTGTTATTGTCTTTAGTAGTAGAAGGAGCCTACGAAAAAGATGAAATTCTGGAAATGTATTTAAACACAGTGCCTTATGGCGGTTCTACATATGGCATTGAGGAAGCTTCTTGGCGCTATTTTAACAAAAGAGCTAAAGATTTAAGTTTAGCTGAGAGTGCCTTGTTGGCTGGCCTTCCACAAGCTCCTAGTACTTATTCGCCCTATGGGCCCAATCCAGAAATAGCCAAAGCTAGACAAGCAGACGTTTTAAGGAGAATGGTTGAAGATGGCTATATTAGTCAAGAACAAGCAGACGAAGCTAGAGTAGAAAAACTGCAGTTTAGCGAGGATGTGATTGATATTAAAGCACCGCATTTTGTGATGTATGTTAAAAAATTATTGGCTGAAATGTATGGAGAAGATTTGGTGGCAAAAGGCGGTTTAGAAGTCAGAACCACCTTGGATTTAACTTTACAAGAAGAGGTGCAAAAGATAGTCAGTGAAGAAATTAATCTTTTGGGGAATTTACACATTAGCAATGGAGCAGCCCTGGTTACCAATCCCAAGACAGGTGAAATTTTAGCGATGATCGGTGGAGTGAACTATTTCGATTTTGCTCACGATGGTCAAGTTAATGTGACCCTTCGACCACGCCAACCAGGATCATCCATTAAACCTTTAACTTATGCCTTAGCTTTTGAGCAGGGTAAAAAACCAAGTGATTTAATTGAGGACAGCAGCATTACTTACCAAATAGTTGGCAGTCGTCCCTACACGCCACGCAACTATGACGGAAAATTTCGCGGCAAAATTACTTTAAGAGAAGCCTTGGCTTCTTCTTACAATGTGCCAGCAGTCAAATTGTTAGCCGAGCTAGGTGTGCAAAATTTAATTAATGAAGGCCGAGAGTTAGGTATCAGCACCTGGACCGATCCTAGTCGTTTTGGTTTATCTTTAACCCTGGGAGCGGGCGAGGTATTAATGATCGACATGGTTGAAGTCTTTAGCACTTTTGCCAATTTAGGTTATCCAGTTGAAGCTAATCCTTTTTTAGAAATTAGAGATGCCGGCGGTCAGACTTTGTATTCTAATAATTGTGCTATTTCTACAACTAATTGTTACACTTCCTTAAAATTAAGCCCCAGCGTGGCTTATACAATCTCTGATATTTTGTCTGATAATCAAGCTCGAGCTAGCGCTTTTGGTTTGCACTCGGTGTTAAATATTCCCAATCAAGAAGTCGCGGTTAAAACAGGCACCACCAACAGCATGAAGGACAACTGGACAATTGGTTATACTACGGATCGCTTGGTTGCGACTTGGGTAGGCAACAATGACAACACGCCCATGAGCTATGTGGCTTCTGGAATTACCGGGGCATCGCCAATTTGGAATAAAATTTTTCTCTTACTTCTTGATAAGCAAAATCCTCATCGCTTCGCGATGCCCAGCAATCTTAAAAAAGTTAAAATTTGTGCCACAACGGGGACTTTACCTTGTAGCGCTTGCCCTAAAGTAGTAGAAGAAATTTTTGTAGCGGGTACTGAACCACTGCAAGCTTGCAGCGATCAATATTTTATTGATTTAGCCGCGGCAAATGAACAAAAAACAATTGAGGCAGCTCAGTTTCAGGGTGGGCAAATTTTTTAATTAAAAAAATTAATTTAAAAAAAAGTGTAGAGCAAATAGCCAATTATTATGCTGACAAACAATAGGACTGGAGCCAGCCATTGCTGACTTAGTTCTTCTTTTTCTTTTTTTTCTTTTTTTTGTCGACGACGTTTGGCTTGATAATCTTTTTCAATTTTTTCGGTATCCTTTTGCAGCTTAAAGGCTAGCTGCTCGTCGCTCTGATTCTTTTTCATGAATGCTTTGCTTTTTCTTTAATCATTACCTCAACTTTATCAGCAATTAAAGCGACTACCTCCTCAATATTTAATTGACTAGAGTCTAGAATCCAAGAGTCAGCTGTAGCGTGGAGGGGATCAATTTGCCGATTCATATCTCTTTCATCTCGTTCTTGAACCTCGGCAATTACTTCTTCTAGAGTTTTATCAACGCCTTTGGTCAAGTACTGTAAATGGCGACGTTGAGCTCTAATTGTTAAATCAGCCGTTAAGAATATTTTCAAATCTGCTTCTGGCAAAACCTTAAAAGTAATATCGCGTCCTTCCATAACCACATTGGTCGTTTCGGCAATTTTCTTTTGTTTTTCCACTAAAATCTGTCTCACCTTGGCTAAGGTAGCCACTTTTGAAGCACCATCACTACATTGAGTAGTACGAATTGCCCAAGAGACGTCTTTGCCATTCAAAATTAAGGTCGTTAATCGGCCGTCCATTTCTTTATTCCCCTCGGGATTGCGCATCTCCAAATCGCTTTTAGCAATCAAATCAACAATTTTATCTTCTTGACTAAAATCTACATGATTTTCTATTGCTAAGAGAGCAGCAGCGCGATACATCGCTCCAGTATCAACATACAAAAAATTAATTTTTTCGGCTAATAGTCGAGAAGCTGTTCCTTTGCCAGCAGCCACTGGTCCATCAATAGCAATTTGAAAGAAATAAGAAGACTTACTCATAAAGAGTTTCCGACTAAATTAATATTATTATTATTTTTTGCGGGCAGTTTTTTTTCTTTTGGCTGGTTTGCTGCTGGGTTTAATAAGCCATTCTTCTTGATCAGAAGTAATTAATCCACCCAAACCAACTAAAATCATAATTATTGGCCAGAGATTCCAAAACATTTCTGGTAGAAATCCCATGCTTGAGGCCATGGAAATAAGACCCATAATTACTAAGGTGGCAGGCCAAAAAACTCTTTTAGGCATATTTTCCTTTTTTAATTGATACCTTCTATTAAAAAACAAAACGAGGCGACAAGCAAGAGTGACTTTTAAATTTTTATTTGACTAAGTTTTAATTTTTTGCCCATTTCTCTTCTCAAATCCTTCTTTTTCAGAGTTTCTCTTTTTTCAAAAACTTTTTTACCTTTGGCAAGGGCTATTTCTAGCTTAATGTAATTTCGTTCTAGAATAAAAGCTAAGGGGATAATACTGTAAGATTGTTGTTCGCTACTCTGCAACAGCTCTTCGATTTCTTTTCTTTTGAGTAATAATTTGCGACTTCTTTTAGGATCGTAATCATCATGTTGATTAGCAAAGCGATAAGCATTAATTTGGGCATTGATCAGATATAGTTCAGCTTGTTTGTTTTTATTGACTAAAGCCTTAACATAACTACCCGCTAAACTTGCATGTTTTAATCTTAAACTTTTAACTTCAGCTCCACTTAAAACAATCCCAGCTTGATACTTTTTTTCTAATTTATAGTCAAAATAAGCCTTTTTATTTTTTAACAATAACATGGCTATATTGTAACAGTTTTACAGTTGGATTTGATAAATAACCGAACCGCTCAAAGCAAAACAGCTTTGACCATCATCAGCTAAAACAATATCGCTCACCCCAGCTAACTCATTACTTTTGATTTCACTAATTAACTGACCCTCCCTGGTAGTGACGATTAAGCGATTATTGCCTGTGTCTAAGAAAACAAGCTTATCGGCATTTTCTTGGGTAGCTATTAAAAGCGAGCTATTGGGCATTTGTTCCAAACCGCTTAATGAAAATTCTTCTTGATAACCTCTATCAAATTTCATAATTTCAGCGTCTTTAAAAGTTAACCAAAGATTGCCGTCGACATTCAGGTCGCTAATATCGGCAAAATTAATGCCTTGTTTTTCGACCAACCAACCAATTGCTTCGCTTAATTCTCCACCTCTTAAAGTGTAACGATAAATGTTACGCTTTTCTGGATTCAATAAATAGAGATAAGCTTGATAACTTTCGAGTAATAAGGCATCTCGATCCGAATCTCCTTCACTTTTTAATTCACTTAGATTTGCATTTTCCCAATTCAAATATTTAATACCTTGGTTTTTGATGAAAATGTTGAGTTGATCACTGTTACTTCGATCAACAGCGAAATCTTGAAAATCATTTTCCCACAAGGAAAAATTGTTTTGTTCTTTGATGAGCAATAATTGATTTTTTTGATCATTAGCGACTATCAAACCTTGGGGACTACTCAGGATTTTTTTGCCTAAAAAATTGGGATAACTATCGTACCAATTGCTATAAATGACCAATTGATCCAGATTATTTTCACTGCTTAATTTTTCAGCAATCGCTTGTAATTGCTCAATTTCTGCCTCTATTTTCTTTTTGGCTGTTCGTGAACTTGTTTCAGTCAACAATTCTTGCAAAGTTGCTTGACTTTTGCTTATTTTTTCTCTGGCTAGCACGGGCTGAGTAGCACTTAACAACAACAATTCTTCGTCACTGGGAATTATTGAGCTAATTTCTTGCCCAATGCTATCTAGGGTTTTTTCTTGCTGATGTTGCCAGAGCAGAGTGGCAATCATCGTGATGAAAATAATTGCCCCAGCAGCTATAAATATTTTTTGATAGCGTTTTTTTTGTTCTTGTCGGAGGTCTTTTATTTTTCTCCAAAGACTAGTAAGTTTAGCAGGCATTAATTTAAGCCGATTGATATAAGTTTTTAGTTGAGCAAGCTTTTTTGTCCAAACAATTTTTTCTTTGGCCTGATAACGCCATAAGACTAAGGCAGTTTTAAAATTATTCTTGAGGTAATCATTAAGTTTTTCCTCGAGAATAAGTTCTAATGATTGACTTAGACTTTTTTCTAAAATAACTTGCCCCAATAAATGATTACCAGCTATTAATAATAATTGGTCATTTTCAGCATATTGACCAACCACCATTTGTATCTCATGTTGACTACTTAATAATTCTTTAAGTTGTTGATGACGCTTGAGCAAGATACTCCCGCCTTGGCAGACCAGTATTAGTTGCTTATGCAGTTTTAAGCTAATGGCAAAATTTAATTGCAATTTGTTTAGGCGACATTCTTTATTAAGGTCAAGCAAAGCAAGATGTAATTCTTCAGCACCCTTAAATTGCCAATTAAACATTTTTAATTGCAGATCCTTACCAAAAAAATGAGCATCTGGCCCCTGCAGACTAAAAGCAACAATTAAATTTTCTTGTTTATTATAAAAAGCAGCAACAAAATAGTGGGCTTGGGATTTGGCGAGTAGAGGAAACAAGACTAGTTCTTGCACTACTCACATTTTATCACGCTTGGCAAAGCTAGCCGATTTTTAGATTGGGCTGACGATCTAACTCTTGAGGATGATAATTTTTTTTCAATGAGCGAAACTGAGCGACGAGGGCAATCATGGCAGCATTATCAGCACAAAATTTTTTATGATAAGGTAAAAAAAGTTTAATTTTTTTCTTTGTAATTTTTTGGTAATTGCTTAAGGTTTTTCTAATACTAGCTCGCAAAACTATATTAGCTGCCACACCACCACCCAGCCAAACTTCATTGATCTCGGTCACTGGGGCTTGAATTTCTTGGCGCTTAATTTTTTTGAGATATTGTTTATTGGGGTAAGTTGTTTTCTTTAAATCTGGGCTAAACAGAATTCTTTCCAGTTTGAAATTAATTTGCGCAAAAACCTGTTTTTGCACACAGGCTGCTAGATCACAAACGCTTTGGGCATCTAATGGCTGTTTTGCTGAGAGTTGATTAATTAGCTGATGACCAGCCGTTTTCAGTCCAGAAAAACTAAGATTAAAATTTTCGACAGCAGTCATCGCTAAAGGCAAAGGCCAGCGATTTGACTTGCCTTTTTTTGCCAATTTTTCTAAAACTGGTCCGGCTGGATAACCCAAATCGAGCATCCGGCCAATTTTATCAAGACATTCGCCAGCGCTATCATCAACGGTCCAGCCGAGGCGCTCATAATCTCCAATTTTTTTAATTAAAATAAATTCACTATGACCGCCAGAAATAACGAGAGCTAAAACCGGAAAATTTACTGTGCGCGGTGCTTGGCAAGTTTGTGGATTAAGTAGTGGAGAAATAGCGTGCGCTTCAATGTGATTAATGGGAATAAGAGGAGTCTGCCACTTTTGCGCTAATTTTTTAGCATAGTTAATGCCGACCTCTAAAGCTGGAGCGAGACCCGGTCCGACAGTGACGGCTAAAGCGTCCAAGTTAGTTTTTTGCTCCTTGCTATTCGATAAACCAGCTCTTTTAAGCGCTAAATCTACACAGTCAGCAATATGTTCTTGGTGGGCTTGTTTGGCTAAAGTAGGAAACACTCCGCCATACTGCTGATGAATATTAGTTTGAGATGCTTGCACATTGGCTAAGACGCGAGTGCCAGCCAGCACCGCGACACTGGTATCATCGCAACTAGTATCGATAGCGAGAATTAATTTTTCTTTGTTTCCCATAATTTAATTTTACGCCAATTGTCATGGCCACTTAACTCTAGAACAATAGCTTGCTTTTTGATTTCCTCTGTTAAGAAATCGGCAACCTTATCCCACCATTCGATTAAGATAACATTGTTTGCTTTCAGTAAGCGATCAATTTTTAGTAAAGCAAATTCTGCCTGTTGATCAATTTTCCAGGCATCTAAGTGATAAAAAACACCCTGAGTGTTTTCTTTTTGAAAGGCATATTCATTAAGATAACTGTAAGTTGGTGAAGTGATTTCTTCTTGGATGTGTAAAAATTTAGCTATACCTTTGGCAAAAACTGTTTTACCCATGCCCAGTTCGCCATTCATAACAAAGAGCAAGCCTTGTTTTTTGAGTTTATGCCAATTTTTAAGCATCAAGCGCTTAGCTAATTCTTGAGTTTCATTAGCACTTTGCGAACTAAATTCAATAAAATCCGCTTGTTTGTCTAATTGACCACGTATAGTTAGTGGGGTTGATAAAGTGGTGTCGATTACTACCGATGGTTCATTTTTTTCAAGCTGGCCAACATCAATAATTAGATCAATTAATTTTTTCTGCTTATCACTAATATTTTCTAAAATGTCATTAATCTGATAGGGGCGTTTTTTATCAGAAGCATTAGCACTAGTGGCAGTAATGGCACGGTCTAATTGTTTAAGCAACTCTAAAGTAAAAGGATAGTTGGGAATGCGAATGCCCAAGGTGCCAAATTCACTGGCCACGCGCGGATCAATGTGACAATTAGTTTTTAATTCCGAAATGACGGTGTATGGTCCAGGTAAAAAACGTTGATAAAAATTTTGGGCTTGATCATTAATCGCCACGTATCTTTCAGCCATAGCACGATCAGCAACAGCTAGCGACAAAGGCTTACCTTCACGGCGACTTTTATACTGAAGCACTTTATCAACTGCTTGTTGATTATGCGGATCAGCGCCAATGCCATAAGTTGTTTCAGTTGGATAAATTAATAGACCTCCACCATTAATCACCGCAATTGCCTCATTAATGACTTGAGTAATCTTGGCTTTTTTTGCTAATGCTAAATTTAACTTTATAATTTTCATTTTCTCTAGTATGATAAAGGCTCTTAGGCTGGTTATTATACCTGAAATATGGCAAAAAACGATCATTTACGAGACTTATTAAATGAAATTAAATTGCGTTACTCATTAGATGAGGAACAATTTGCAGAGTCTATCAAAACTTTATCCTTAAATCAGCAGCCCGATGATTATCTTGAAAGCCAGCAGTTGGAATTTAATTTACAATTAAAACTGCTTGAAGCGCAAAAATTATCAGCATTTTTAGAAAAGATTAGCTTTAAATCGGAGAAGGAGAGGTCTCAGTGGTTAGATGGGCACCAACAACTTGTCATCCAATTGGGCGAATTAATTATTCAGGATTCTAATTTATCTTTAAACGCGCTAAGAGTGGCGGGCGAGCATTCTCAGCTCTCTCTCCAACTGGCTGACGAAATCAACAAGGTAATTAACTTGATGAATACGATTTTTTTAATAAATAATCAATTATCGATAAATTAGCAGTCTAATTCACCACTTGCTAAAATTGATAATTCGTGTTAACTTTTATTCGCTTTGATGACTCAAATTATTCATCAAATTTAATAGCTACTAAAAATTAAAATACCGAGAAAGGTTTTTATGTCAAAGTTAGCAATAAAAAAATTACAACCTACTGCTGGCTACATTTTAGTTAAACCAGCTGAGCAAGAAAAGCAAACTGCTTCAGGAATTATTTTAGCTGTTAATGATAGTGAAAAGCCTCAGTATGGGCAAGTGTTGGCTGTTGGCGCATCCATCCATGAGGATGGTCATGAAATTAAAGCTCCTGCTAAAGTTGCTGATAAAGTGCTTTACAAAAAATGGGGCGGTAACGAAGTTACTGTTGACGATATTGAATATCAAATTTTGAAATTTGAGGATATTTTAGCAATTATTAAATAATTAATTTGAATAATTAAAGATAAAAAGGAGAATTATGGCAGCAAAACAACTTATCTTTGGCGATGAAGCCAGACAAAAAATGTTAATTGGTATTAATAAATTAGCTGAAGCGGTTACCACCACTTTGGGGCCCAAGGGACGTAATGTAGCTTTGGAACGCAGTTGGGGGTCTCCTCAGGTGATTCACGATGGCGTCAGTGTAGCCAAAGAAATTGAGCTAGAAGATAAATTCGAGAACATGGGTGCCCAATTGGTAAAGGAAGCAGCTGATAAAACCAACGAAGCCGCTGGTGATGGCACCACCACTTCTACTTTATTAGCCCAAGCGATTGCCAACAAAGGTATGAAATATGTCACTGCTGGTGCTAATCCAATGATTATGAAAAGGGGAATAGATCGAGCCGTTGAAGCAGTGGTTAAAGAAATCCGTCATTTGTCCGATGTGGTGGTTGAAGCCGATTGGCAAAAAGTGGCTACTATTTCTGCGCAAGACGAAACAATTGGTAAAAAAATTGCAGAAGCGCTGAAACTAGTGGGTAAAGATGGAGTGGTTGAAGTCGAAGAGGGCAAAACCATGGAAATCACCATTGAGCACAAAGAGGGTATGGAGTTTGATAAGGGCTATGCATCTCCTTATTTTGTCACTGATAACGATGGCATGGAGGCCATTAGTGACAAGCCATACATTTTGCTGACTGATCAAAAAATTAGCAATATTAAAGACATTTTGCCTTTGCTGGAATCAGTAGTTAATTCCAGTCGCGAATTAGTCATTATTGCTGATGATCTAGAGGGCGAAGCCTTAACGACTTTAGTGGTCAATAAATTGCGTGGTACATTTAAGTGTTTGCCAATTAAGGCTCCCGGCTTTGGTGATCGACGTAAAGCCATGTTGCAAGACATTGCTATTTTAACTGGGGCCAATTTAATCAGCGAGGAAACTGGCTTAAAATTGACCGACGCCAAAATTGAAGACTTAGGTCAAGCCGACAGTGTTCGTTCTAGTAAAGACAGCACCAGAATTGTTGGAGGCAAGGGCAAACAAAGCGATATTGATGCTCGAGTAGCACAAATAGAGCGAGAAATTGCCAACTCTACTTCTGATTTTGACATTGAAAAATTAGAAGAGCGTCGAGCTAAACTAACTGGCGGTGTGGCAGTGATTCAAGTTGGCGCAGCTACCGAACTGGAAATGAAAAACCTTCAAGAACGAGTTAAGGACGCCAAGGGAGCTACCAAAGCAGCCATTGAAGAAGGCATTATTGCTGGTGGTGGCGTGACCTTGATGCGAGCTGGTAAGGTTTTGGCTGAAATTGAAAAAAAAGCCCAGAGTGAAGATGAGAAAACTGGAGTCAAATTGATTGCCGAAGTTTTAGAAGAACCACTACGCATGTTGGCAACCAACTCTGGAGAAGACGCTGGTTGGGTAGTTGGCAGAGTCAAAGACAAAAATAAAGACAATTGGGGCTTCAATGCTTTAACTAATGAATTTGAAGATTTATTAGTTGCAGGCGTCATTGAGCCAGCCAAAGTGGCCATTGCTTCTCTAGTGAATGCTGCTGGTGTTGCATCAATGATTCTAACCACTGAGTGTTTAGTAGCCGATTTACCTAAAAAAGATGAAGCAGCTATGCCAGCTGGAGGTGGCATGCCAGGCATGATGTAAAACTAGGCATGATGTAAAACCAGGTGTGATGTAAAAATTGTTACCGCTGAGATTAAAAAGGGAGTCTGATGACTCCCTTTTTTAATATTGGTAATAAGTTCTATAATACAAGTGAATGATAAAAATTTTTAACAAACAAAATCTAACTAGACTACTTTTTGCTTTAATTCTTTTACTGGCTAGTTTTTTAAGAATTTATCGACTAGGGGAAGTTCCGAAAGGTTTGCAGGCTGATGAGGCCTCTTTTTTAATTAATTCGAGCGCTATTTTAGAAACGCTGAAGGATGAAGACGGACAGTCTTTACCGATTCAGTTAAATTCTCTAATTGATCCGAAGCCAGCCTTATATTCATACTTGCAAGTTCCATTTTTGGCTATTTTTGGTAAAAATATTTTCGCCTCACGTTTGCCATCGGCTTTAATTGGAGTAGTTTCAATTGTATTGTTTTATTATCTGGTTAAGGAACTCAGCAATAATAATAAACGCTTAGCTCTATTAGCCATGTTGCTATTAAGCATTTCACCGTGGCACATTGTTAATTCACGAGCCACAGAGGAAGTGATTCTTGGCTTTATGTTGTTAGTGGCAAATTTAATCTTATTGTTAAAAATTACTAGAAGCACAAAAACTCAACCAACCCACTATTTTTTATTTTTTCTAACTGCCATTTTAGGAATGTACAGTTATCATTCAAATAAAATCATTTTGTTTGGTTTTTATAGTATCTACTTTTTATTAAATGTATTAAGAAAAAATTCTAAAAGACTTAAAAAAACTTATTTAATTTTATTGGCTTTAATTTTTTTATCCTTCATTTTAACTCTGAGTTCTGCTTTGACTAGATTTTCAGCAATTGGAGTTTTAAATAATGACTTGCCAAAAGCCTTAATTTTTCAATTTACTACTAAAAGCACTGGTCAGACCCCGTTGTTATTGCTTAGGGGCTTTTATAATAAGCCATTTTTCTATTTTAGATATTTTTTTGAGAACTATTTGGCACATTTTAATCTTAACTATTTATTTATCACTGGTGGAGCAACTAGGAGATTTATTGTTTTAGAACATGGTTTATTTTATTTTTTTGAAATAATTTTATTTTTTTTCGGTTTGGCACGATTAATAAAGTATAAAAAATATGCAAATTTAATTCCTTTCGTTTTAATTTTGTTAGTCTTAGCTCCGATTCCAGCTGCTCTCACCACCGAAGAAATTCCCAGTAGTATTCGCTCTTTTAATTTAATTTTGCCTCTAAGCCTGATTATTGCGCTGGGTTTAGAATATATTTTTCATATTTTAAAAAACTTGAAGCGTAAATGGAATTTTTTATTTGCCGCAATCACTGTTTTGTTATATGTTTGGAGTCTTGCTTATTTTATTCAGCAATATTTTATTGCTACACCAATTATTTACACCAATGCTCGCAGTCGTCATTATGAGATTGTCACGCCCTTAATTAAGGATCATCTCAATGATTATGATCAGCTTGTTTTTAGTAGTGACTTAAGAGAAATGTATATTTATTTGTGGCTAGAAGGTTTAATTTCTATTGAAGAGGTTCAAGCTCAACCACTGGCACGTTATGAGGCTAATTATACAATTGGCAAATTTAAATTTTACCAAGACTCATGTGGCTTTCCAGAGTTTGAGGGTAGAACCTTGTATATTACTCCAGCCAATTGTCGTGATGGTCGTCCAGAAAAGCTAAGAACTGTAGAGCAAAGTTATCTTGACGATCGGGAAACACCAGGATTTTTATTAAGTGATAATTTAAAAATACCTTTGTAGCGAGGGTGAGAGTTGAACTCACGACCTTCGGTTTATGAATCCGATGCTCTAACCAACTGAGCTACCTCGCCGCTAGATTAACTAGTCGGGGATATTTTAAGGTTTTTTCTCTTGAAAAACAAGCTGAACTTAAGCTATAATACAAGAATAAGTCGCGGGATAGTGTACGGTGCACGTGGGGCTCATAATCCCACAGGCTAGGTTCGACTCCTAGTCCCGCAACATTATTTAATATTTATTCTCAAATTTTTCCAGAATTATATGGCTGTCCAGCCACCGTCAACGGCAATAGTTTGACCAGTAATATAACTGCTGGCTTTATCAGCTAGAAAAAGCAAAGCGGTGTTTAGTTCTCCATCCTTACCAACTCTTTGCATTGGACAACTAATGGCTACATATTGTTTAAAATCTCCAGTATTAATAAAAGCACCTGTCATTTCAGATTCAAAAAATCCTGGTCCGATAGCGTTGACGGTAATATTATATTTTGCCCATTCTGCAGCTAGCGCTCGTGTTAAATTAACGACCGCGCCCTTGGTGGCATGATAATTGGCGACTGTGAAAGCACTATTAGCCACCAAGCCAAACATCGAAGCAATATTGATGACTCGGCCAAATTTTTGCTCTTTCATTAAAGAACCGGCATGCTTGGCTACCAGGAAAACGCCAGTTAAATTAACATCAAGCACCTTTTGCCAATCCTCTAATGACATTTCTTCAGCGGGGGCTATGGCTGATGTGCCCGCGTTGTTAACCACAATATCTAGTTTTTGCCACTCACTTTTAACTTTCGCAAAGCCAGCAGCAATTTCAGCTTCTTTGGTTACGTCCATGACTAAAACTAAGGCTTTTCTACCAAGGGCTTCGATTTCTTTGGCTACTTCTTGAAGCTTGTCTTCTCGGCGAGCAGCAATGGCCACATCAGCTCCGGCTTTAGCTAAAAGCAAGGCAAATTGCCTCCCTAAGCCACTCGAAGCACCAGTTACTAAAGCAGTTTGGCCCTCAAAGTTAAAATATTGCATATTATTTGACCTTTCCCAGACTAATTAATAGTTAGTAATTGCCACCAAGATTTCCAATTTTGCACTCTATAATCAAGTTTGTCTGGCGTGCTTTCTTGATTATAATTTATTTCGTCAAAATTTGCTTCAGGTATTAGTATAACCGTTTCTCCCTTTTTATTTTTGACTAACTCGTTCCTTCTGAGCCTTTCTTTATATAGGTCGCTTTTAGTTTGCTCATAAAAGGCTTCTTTTTCCATGACTGTTTCTTTAAAAAGTGCTATGTGTTCTTGATTTTTTTGCAAATTTTGACTACTGCTTTGCGCCTTACGCTTGTTTTCTTGCAGAGAGAGGATTAATAAAACTGCCAAAATACTGATTAAAATAACCATTAGGGGGTGCTCAAAGATTTGTTTAAGATTTTTATTCATCTTGTTTTTTTGTGAATTGAAAAAAATCCTAATTTGTGTTACTATAAGACATTAATATATAAATATAATAATTATTTTAAGCCTGTTCTAGATTAATGATATTATGCCCATAAATCTGAATGATGCGCAAGTAAAATTTACTGAGCATCTAAAGACTAGCGCTAAAGCCGAGTCAACAGTGATTGCTTACAGCAAAGATGCAGAACAATTACTTGATTTTGTTGCAAAACGTGGCAAAACCACTATTAGTGAAATATTGCCAGAAGACATTGATGAGTTTAAAGAATTGCTAAATAAGCAACGCTATACTAGCAAATCTATTTCTCGAAAAATAAACTCCATTAAAGCTTTTTTTCGTTTTTTAACTAGTGAGGGCTTGGCAGACACTAACCCTACCCTGAGCATTAGTCATCCTAGAATTGAAAATAGTCCGCCACGAGTTTTAGCTCGTCTTGAATATCGAGCCTTACGTGATGCCTGTCGAACTGATCCCCGCATGTATGCCATTGTTGAATTATTGTTACAAACGGGAATGCGCATTAGTGAATTAGCTTCTTTAACCATTACAGATTTAGATATGGAGCGAGAATTAATTCATATTCAGGCGCAAAATTCTCGAGATGCTCGTCGTGTGCCAATGAATAGTGCCGCGAAAAATGCCATTTTAGATTATTTAAAAGTGCGACCCAGAGCAAAAGAGAAAACCCTATTTTTAACTAAAACTTGTCGACCATTTTTGGTGCGAAATATTAGAACTGCCATTGATCGTTTTTTCCGTTTAGCGGGCATTAAAGAAGCTAAAGTTAATGATCTGCGTCATACTTTTATTGTTGAGCAGCTTAAAGCGGGTACTCCTTTAGTTTATGTTTCCCAACTAGTAGGACACAAGCGAATTACAACCACGGAAAAATATTTAAAACTAATCGAAGCGCCCGACATGCAGCCCAATGTTAAAATCGAAGAGCTGTAATCTTGTTTTTTTATCCCATTAATTGATGTCTTGTGTTAAGATTAGAGGTGTTATGTCAAAAACTAAACAGCGAGTTTTGTCTGGTATTCGTGCTACAGGCCAATTACACTTAGGCAATTATTTTGGTGCTATCAAGGGGATGTTGGCCTTGCAAGAAGATGCGCAATACGAAACTTTTTACATGGTGGCAGACGCTCATTCGATTACCACTCCTTATCAGGTAGCAGATTTGCGGGCTAGTCGTTTAGCAGTGGTTTTGGATTATTTGGCAGTTGGTTTAGACCCGCAGCGTAGCGTTTTGTTTTTACAATCTGCTGTGCCACAACATTTTGAACTGTCTTTTTATCTTTCTAGTTTGGTGTCAGTGGCTAAAATGCAACACTTGCCAACTTTTAAAGATAAAGTTAAGCAACACCCAGAGAATGTGACCATGGCCTTATTAAGTTATCCTATACTGATGGCAGCTGATATTTTGCTATATAAAGCGAATCAAGTACCAGTCGGAGTTGATCAAAAACCTCATATCGAAGCAGCTAGAGAAATTGCTCGAAAATGCAACAGCCTGTATAGAACAACTTTTCCTTTACCCAATTTTTTTAATCTTGCTGGCGAATACATTCCGTCTTTAACTGGTGAGGGCAAGATGAGTAAAACAGTTGATGGTAGTTATATTAATTTAAGTGATGATTTAGCCACGATCGAAAAGAAAATTGCTAGAATCCCCACTGATTCCGGCAAAGGTCAAGTCAAAAGCTTATCAACAGCAAAGACCAAACTCCACGACTCAGTATATTTTGATGCTAATGGTCAAGAATCGAAGGGCGTTAAAACCCTGATGATTTTAGTTGAATTATTTGCTGGCTCATCATTGAGAAAAGAATATGAAGCTAGTTATCAGAAGCAGGGCCTACGTTATGCAGAAATTAAGAAAGATTTAGCTAAATTAATTTTTGAGGAATTAATGCCAATTCAAGAAAAAAGAGCTAAATTAGAGAAGCAAGTTGATTATGTCAGTGCCGTCATTGAAGAAGGCAATAAAAAGGCTCAAACTGAAGCCACAAAAACTATTTTAGAAGTAAAAGACAAATTTGGTTTTAATAGTTTTTTCTAGTGTTACAATAGTGCAACAAAATATTTAATTAATTTAAGATTTAATCAATTTTAAGTAAAGATCTATGTCAACTAAAAAGAATTCCAATCAGCAAATACCCAGTGCTGATTCAGCTACCAAGCAAAAGCAAAATCAAAGTAATGAACAACAAGCCGAGACTGCTGCTGGAAAAATGCCGACAGAAAAAGCTTCTCAAGAAAAAAGCACTGGTAAAAGCCTTCCTAATTTGAATCAAGAAATGAAGCAAATTGATTTTCGCATACCTTTAATTAAAAGTAATCAAAAAAAAGTGATTAAGATTAATTTAAATAAACTTTTTTCCAAAATTGTTATTTACTCACTGATTTTATTTTTATTTGCACCATCCTTATTAGGTCTTTTTGGTATCCAGACAGCGAGAGAGTCCATCTCAGTTAGCCAAATGGTAAGGGATGTTCGAGACAAAAAGGTTAATGAGATTGAAGTGCTTGGTCAGGAAATGCGCCTATCTTATCAAGATGGAAGTCAAAAGGTCACTAAAAAAGAAGATGGCCAACAGGCTTTAGATATTCTGCTTGCTAGCGATATTGATTTAACAGAATTAGATTTGGCAGTTCGGGATGCTAGTTTTGGTCAGCTGTTTTGGGAATTAGTAATTACCTTTTTACCGATTATTTTGATGTTTGTGTTTTTTATTTTTATTTTTAGACAAGCAAGAGGTGGACAAGATGGAATTTTGGGTATTGGCAAAAGCAAGGCAAAAGTTTTTATCAAGGGCAAACAAGACATCAGTTTTAAAGATGTTGGTGGAATGGACGAGGCAAAGCGAGAACTAGAAGAAATTGTCGACTTTCTAAAAAATCCTAAAAAATATCAAAAAGTTGGAGCTAGAACTCCTAAAGGAGTACTGCTCATTGGTCCAGCAGGCACTGGAAAAACTTTATTAGCCAGAGCGGTTGCTGGTGAAGCCAATGTGCAATTTCTCTCTATCGCTGGCAGTGAATTTATGGAAATGTTAGTTGGCGTTGGCGCATCTCGAGTTCGAGATCTCTTTGAAACGGCAAAGCGCTTGGCTCCGTCAATTATTTTTATTGATGAAATTGATGCCATTGGACGTGCTCGAGGACGCAATAGCTTTAGCTCTCATGATGAAAGAGAACAAACTCTTAATCAAATTTTAGTCGAGATGGATGGTTTTACGCAGAATGACAATGTAATTGTGATGGCAGCGACTAATCGAGGCGATATGCTAGATCCAGCCTTGGTGAGACCTGGTCGTTTTGATCGTCGGGTGCAAGTCAATTTACCAGATTTAGAAGAACGTAAATTTATTTTAAAAATCCACGCTAGAAACAAAGTGTTCAGTAGCAGTGTTTCTTGGGAAAAGGTAGCTAAACGCACAGTGGGTTTTTCTGGCGCTGATTTAGAAAACATGTTAAATGAAGCGGCTATCGCGACCGCTAGAGAAAACAGACAAAAAGTGAACATGGAAGATATTGAAGAAGCTTCTATGAAAGTCAAATATGGACCAAGTAAAAAGCGTCTTCAGGATGATTTAGAAAAGAAAATGACCGCTTATCATGAAGCTGGACACGCAGTCTTAACTCATGTTTTGCCTTATACCGATCCCGTCCATCGCATCTCGATTGTTTCGCGAGGTCAGGCTTTGGGCTATACTTTCACTCCTCCAGAAAAAGACAAATTACAAGTTTTTAAATCAGAACTATTAGAAAATTTAATAGTCATGTTTGGTGGACGAGCCGCAGAAATGTTAGTGTTTAATGAGCAGACCGCTGGCTCATCAAATGACATTGCTCAAGCAACGAGAATTGCCCGATCAATGGTGGTTCGTTATGGGATGAGCAAATTAGGCCCAATGTATTTTGGCTCAGAATATGCCGACAATGATTATAATCGAGGCTGGGGAGATCAAGAACGACTTTCTGATAAATTAACCGAAGCCGTTGACAAAGAGGTACTATTAATTATCTCTAAAGCTGAAGACCAAGCTCAAGAATTACTCAAGAAACATCGCCAACAATTAGACAAAGTCGCCGAAGCACTTTTAGAAAAAGAAACCCTAGACTCTGATGAATTCACCAAAGTCATGGGCATAGAAAAAGCCAGAAGATAAAAATTACTGCCTTTGTTACAATAAAGGCATGTCTCGTCGTATTTTTCTCTTAGTTGATGCACATGCCTTAATCTATCGTGCTTATTATGCTTTACCAAATTTAACTGATCCACAGGGTCATTTAGTGAATGCTGTTTATGGTTTTGCCCGAATGTTTTTAACAGCACTCAATCATTTTGAACCAGAATATAGCGCAGTTTGTTTTGATCATAAGGGAGAAACTCTAAGAAAAAAGCAATATCAAGCCTATAAAGCCAAACGAGCCAAAATGCCCGATGATCTCATTCCGCAAATTTCCTTAACCAAAGACTTAGTTGACGCCATCAACATTCCTCGTTTTGAAATCGAAGGATATGAAGCAGACGACTTAATTGGTACTATCAATCGACAAGTTGAACATTTAGACAGCAGTCTATTAACTGTCATAGTCACCGGCGATCAAGACATGTTTCAGTTGGTTGATAACGATACCAAGGTGTGGATGCCAGCCAGGGGTCGACAGCAAGGAGACATGTTGTTTGATTCAGATTTGGTCGAAAAAAAGATTAATATTAAACCAACCCAAGTAGTCGACCTGAAAGCCTTAAGTGGCGACGCATCTGATAATATCCCAGGAATTCAAGGCATCGGTCAGAAAACAGCCTGTAAACTAATTCAGCGCTTTCAAAATCTAGAAGCCATTTATCAGTTTTTGCAAAAAAACCCAGAAGGCGATGATCTAATTAAGGGAGCCTTACTTGATAAATTAAAAAATGGCCAAGAAGCTGCCTTTTTAAGCCAAGAATTAGCTACCATTAGCACTCAGGCGCCAATCGATTTTGACTTAGAAGCCTGTCGAGTGACAGCTTACGACAAAACCCACACCATTCAATTAATCAACAAATTAGGCTTTAAATCATTGGTCAGCTTATTACCAAGCGACGCCTTTGAGAATTCAGTCCAAGAAGCATTATTCTAAATAAAGAATTAAAAAACTATTAAATTGAAAATATTTGAAAAAAATTAAAAAATTAAGCTTTAAAATAGTTTAAGGTAAAAAATATGCCTAAAATTGCTTTAATTCACGATTATTTACGAGAATATGGTGGTGCAGAACGGGTTTTGGAAGAATTACATCAACTATTTCCCGATGCACCCGTCTATACTGCTTTTGTTGATAAGCAGTCTTTGGGCAATAATTGGCAACGCTTTAGCGATTGGGAAATTCATGAAACTTTTTTAAGTAAAATTCCCTTAATTAAAAAAACCTTTTCTCCATTGCGAGTGTTGGCAGCGCGCGCCTTTGCCAAATTAGATCTCAGTGAATTTGACATTGTGCTTTCTTCCTCCAACGCCTATATGGCCAAAGCGGCGCGCGCCAGTAAAGATAATGCTAAACATTTTTGTTATTGTCATACTCCTCCCCGAGTTTTATATGGCTACACAGCTAAAAGCCATTGGCGCGATCGAGCAATTACTCGTTTTTTTGGCGAGCTAATCAATCATTATATGCGTTTTGTCGATTTTAAATCTGCTCAACAAGTTGGCGTATTTATTGCTAATTCAAAAGAGACTCAATCCAGAATTAAAAAATTTTATCATCGTCAATCAGAAGTTATTTATCCGCCTGTCAAAATGGTCGATGTGGCTCGAGACTATTTATTAGAGCATAAAAATTTTCATAAAGAGGGCTACTATTTATATGTCAATCGTTTGGCTTGGGCCAAACATCCAGAAATTGCTGTCCAAGCGGCAACTGATTTAAATTTGGCACTGAAGGTGGTTGGAGAAGGAGACATGTTGCCTTCTCTAAAAAAAATGGCTGGAGCATCAGTTGAATTTTTGGGAGCTGTTGATGATCAATCCTTGGCTGAGCTATATCGTGGAGCTAAGGCTTTAATTTATCCTGTTGAAGATGAAGATTTTGGGATGGTGCCGATTGAAGCTATGGCTTGGGGTACTCCCGTAATTGCTCATTTTTCAGGTGGTCCAAAAGAAACAATTATTAATGCTAAAACTGGTTTATTTTTTAATGATCTCAATGTTGAAGCCCTTAAACAAAGTATTTTTGATTTTGAAAAAATCGAATTTAATGCTCAAGAAATTCATCGTGCTAGTTTAATTTATTCCCCAGCAGTGTTTGGCAAAAAAATCAAAGATTTAATTTTGACTTGACAAATTAGCAATAAGTTTCTATGATTGCTAATATATGATTGACCTTGTAGCCAGACAAATTCAAATTTTAAGAGCTGTTATTGAAGAATTTATTGAAACTGGTGAACCAGTTGGTTCAGAAACAGTTGATAAAAAGTACAATATAGGTGTTTCTCCTGCGACTATTCGTAACGAAATGGCTTATCTCACTAAACAAGGATATTTAATCAAATCTCACATTAGTGCTGGTCGAGTGCCAACGGCTTTAGCGATGAAGCTTTATATTAATGAATTGGTTAAAGAAAAGGATTTGTCTGTTGCTGATGAAGTCAGTGTTAAGGAAAAAATTTGGCGCTATCGCAATCAAATGGAGGACTTGCTCCAAGAAACAGCCAGGGTCTTAGCAGAAAAATCGCATGCCTTAGGTTTGGCAATTACTCCAGACGGCAACATCGTGCACTCTGGTTATGCCAATTTATTAAATATGCCAGAGTTTTATGACATCAATTTAACTCGACGGGTTTTGCAAATGATTGAAGAGTTTTCAGTCATGAATGAAATTTTTGATAAATCGCAAAGTGAAAATCCAGTTAAAGTGGTTTTTGGTCAAGAATTGGGCAACAGAGAATTGGATCCAATTGGCATCATGTTTGTCGATGTCGATTTGTCTGAACACCCCTGTCGTTTTGCGGTCATAGGTTCAACGCGTTTTAATTATCCCTATATTTTGCCAATGATGAAATATTTCAAAGGTTTAATTGAAAGCATGGTGGATTAGAAGGGCTTAAAGTGAAGAAGCAAAATGTAAATAATTCATCTCCTGAGCTTAATAACTGCAAAAAAGAGATTAAAAATTTAAAAAAAACAATCGCTTTATACCAAGAAAAAGAACGACGAGCCTTGGCCGATTATCAAAACCTGCTTCGTCAGAGTCAGCAACAACGAGCTCATTTAATTAAATTAGCTAATGCTGATTTATTGCTTAGCATTTTAGAACCACTGGAGCATTTAAGGACAGCCAGTCAACAATTGCAAGATCAGGGTTTGGAAATAATCACCAATCAGCTTTGGAAATCATTACAAGCAATTGGCTTAGAAGAAGTTGAGGTTTTAAATAAAAAGTTTGATGTCAATACAATGGAAGTCCTTGACAAAAATGCTAAGGGTGAAAAGGTGATTGAAGTATTGCGCAAGGCCTATCGCCTCAATGGTGAGATTATTCAACACGCACGAGTAATACTTGACTAAATTGCTACTAGCAGTCAAAGCATTTGTCTGCTAAAATGGACACTTCGTGATCAATTAAAACAAAGAACACATAAGAAAGGATTAATAATTATGTCAAAAACAATTGGAATTGATTTAGGAACTACAAATAGTGCTATTGCTGTAATGCAGGGTGGTCAGCCAACTATTATTCCCAGCATTGAAGGTCGTAACACTTTTCCTTCTATAGTTGGTCTAAAAAATAAAGAAATTTTGGTTGGTGATCCAGCTAAAAGACAAATGGTGCTTAATCCCAAAACTACAGTTTATTCGGTCAAACGCTTCATGGGTCGTAAATTTAAGGATAGTGCGGTGCAAAACGCCATTAAGCACGTTGCCTACGATATAGTTGAGGGCAAAGACGGCATGACGGTAGTTAAAATTAATAATAAGGAATACACTCCGCAAGAAATTTCTGCCAAAATTTTAGCCAAAGCTAAGGCTGATGCCGAAGCATATTTGGGTGAAACTGTAGACGCAGCAGTGATCACTGTGCCTGCCTATTTTGATGACTCGCAAAGACAAGCAACTAAACAAGCTGGAGAAATCGCTGGGCTTAAAGTCGAACGAATTGTTAATGAGCCTACTGCGGCTGCGCTAGCTTATGGTTTAGATAAAAAAGGCAATAAGACTATTGCGGTTTATGATTTGGGCGGTGGCACCTTTGACATTTCGATATTAGAAATTGGCGACGGTGTTTTTGAAGTTAAAGCTACCAATGGAGACACCTTTTTGGGCGGTGATGATTTCGATAATGAAATTATTGGATGGATTGTTGCAGAATTCAAAAAAGAAACTGGTAAAGACTTGAGTAAAGATGCTCAAGCCATGCAGCGTATTAAAGATGCCGCAGAAAAAGCCAAAATTGAATTATCCAGTTCTCAACAAACCGAAATTAATCAGCCTTTTATTACTCAAGGAGATGAGGGTCAACCACTACACTTAAGTTTAAATTTAAGTCGAGCAAAAATGGAAGAATTAGTGGATCATTTGATTCAAAAATCTATTGAGCCAGTGAAAAAGGCCATTAAAGATGCCAAACTCACAGTTAGTGATGTTAATGAGGTGATTTTGGTAGGTGGTATGACTAGAATGCCCAAAGTCCAAGAAGTGGTCAAAGATTTTTTCAAAAAAGAACTGCATAAGGGCGTTAATCCCGACGAAGTGGTGGCAATTGGCGCTGCTGTTCAAGCTGGTGTAATTGCTGGTGATGTGACAGATGTTGTCTTGCTAGATGTTACGCCCTTAACTCTGGGTCTAGAAACATTGGGTGGAATTCGTACTCCACTAATTGATCGTAATACAACTATTCCAACCAGTAAAAGTCAAATCTTTTCGACGGCAGCTGATAATCAGACTCAAGTAGAAATTAATGTTCTACAGGGTGAGCGAGAAATGGCCAGCGATAATAAGAGCTTGGGTCGTTTCGTTCTAGACGGTATTCCACCAGCTCCTCGAGGTATGCCGCAAGTTGAGGTGACTTTTGATATTGATAGTAATGGCATTTTAAATGTCAGCGCTAAAGACAAGAATTCTGGTAAAGAGCAAAAAATCACCATTCAAAACAGCACTAATTTAAGTGATGAAGAAGTAGAAAAAATGAAAAATGAAGCAGAGAAATTTGCCGAGGCCGATAAAGCCAAACGCGAATTAATCGAAGCTAAAAACAAGGCTAATAGTGTGGCTTTTGAAATTGAAAAACAGCTCAAAGATTATGGTGATAAATTGGAAAAAGCAGATAAAGAAAAAATTGAAGCCGATGTTAAAGCACTCAAAGATTTAAGCGAAAAAGAGGATACGAGCAAAGAAGAAATTGAAAAAGCTATTGAAGCTACCTTTGCTAGTGCGCAAAAAATTGGTGAAGTGATGCAAAAGGCACAGGCAGAAGAAGCTAAAGCAGCTGAGGCAGCTGAAAAAGCAGAAGCAAAATCTGCGAAAACAGACAAAAAAACTGCTAAAGACGCTGAAAAAGAGGATAAAAAAAAGGACGCTGAAGAGGGAGAAGTAGTTAATTAAACAGTTATTTTGCAGCGATAATAAAAACCACTGTCATGAAAAATGGTAGTGGTTTTTTTGTTAGCATTTTTTTTCATTTTAATGTTAAATTATAGAGATGAGTAGATCAAAAATTAGCAGAGTCCTTTTTTGATTGCTGATTTTTTCTTTTTTTAGTGTACAATTAATGAGTTTTATGTCGGCCAAACGCGATTACTACGAAATTTTAGGTGTAGAAAAAACTGCCAGCGAAGCAGCTATTAAGTCTGCCTATCGCAAGGCAGCTTTAAAATATCATCCCGATCGCAACAAGGCACCAGACGCTGAAGAAAAATTTAAAGAAATTAATGAAGCCTATCAAGTGCTTTCAGATAAACAAAAACGACAAACTTATGATCAGTTTGGCCATGCAGCCTTTGATCCATCAAGTGGCATGGGTGGTGGAGCTGGGCCCTTTGGGGGATTTGATTTTTCTGGATTTACTGGAGCTAGTGGCCAGGGGCCATTTACTTGGTCATCTACGAGGGGTGGAAGTGCGGACTTTGATTTTTCAGACCCCTTTGAGATTTTTGAACAGTTTTTTGGAGGCGGCTTCGCTAGCGCTCGCCGCCGCCCTCGTTACGGCATTAACATTGACTTCATGGAAGCCGTTGATGGTTGCAATAAAGAAATCACCTTAGACAATGGTAAAAAGAAGACAATTAAAATTCCTGCAGGAGTTGATAATGGCACCAGAATTCGTTTTGATGATTTTGACGTGAGCATTAGTGTTGGCACTCACCCCCGATTTAAACGAGATAATGCCGATGTCTTTGTTGATGAATATATTTCTTTTAGCTTGGCAGCTTTGGGTGGAGAATTAAAGGTTAAGACACTGCACGATGAATTAAAGATCAGGGTTAGGCCGGGTACCCAGTCTCATACATTAATTAGGCTTCGTGGCGAAGGCATCAAACGTTTGAGGGGGCGCGGAGCAGGTGACCTGTATGTGCGCTTAATTGTTCAAGTGCCCGAAAAACTCACTAGAGAGCAAAAACGCTGGTTAGAAAATTGGCGTACTTTAGATCAACAATAATTTTTTAGATCAACAATAATTTAGTTGAATTTACAAAAAGCTGCTTCGCTGGTATAATAGTCTTTTGAAATTAAGGTGGTTTGGTAAAGGACTGATCTTGACGATAAGTCCTTTTTTATTAATTATCTTATTTTCTAATTTGTAAGATAAAAAAGGAAAATTATTATGTCAAGTGTTCAATCAATTGTGAGAACAGATTTTGCCGCTGCAGTCGCGCAAATTGCCGAAGAACGTAAAATTGAGGCCGAAGATATTTATGAGGCTATTCGCCAGGCTTTAATATCTGCCTATCGTAAGCAAATGGGTGATCTAGATAATGCTTATCATTTCTTTGTCGAACTAGATAAAGAAACTGGATCAGCAAAAATTTTTCAAGCTCCAGCTACAAAAATTGATGAAGAAACTCAAGAAGTTTTAGAATGGGATGAAACTAAATCCGAAGATGTAACGCCGGCCGGTTTTGGTCGCATTGCTGCGCAAACTGCCAAACAAGTTATTTTGCAAAAAATTCGTTTAACTGAAAGAGATACAGTCATTGCTGCTTATCGTGAGCGACTTGGAGAAATTGTCACAGGGCAAATTTTACGGATGCAAGGCCCCAATGTTATTGTTGATATTGGTCGAGGTCAAGGATTTATGCCTCCAGCAGAACAAATGCGGGGAGAATTTTACCGACTTAATCAGCGTATTGCGGTCCTCATCAAAGATATTGAAGAAAATAATCGTGGCCAACAAATTATTGTTTCCAGAGCGGACACTCGTTTGGTGCTGAAGTTATTTGAAAGAGAAGTGCCAGAAGTTGCCACAGGAGCTGTCGAAATTTCTGCTATTGCTAGAGAAGCTGGGGTTCGTACTAAATTAATAGTTCGTTCTACCCAAAGCGGTGTTGATCCAGTCGGTTCTTGTGTTGGTCAGCGAGGTGTGAGAGTGCAAAAAGTGATCGAAGAATTAAATAATGAGAAAGTAGATATTATTCCTTTTGCTGAAGATAAGGAGCAATTACTCAAGGCAGCGCTGGCTCCAGCTGAAAGCTTGGTGGTTGACATTAATGACAAGAAAAAAATGGTGACAGTCACTGCTCCAGACGATCAATTGTCATTGGTCATTGGTCGAGGTGGGCAAAATGTGCGTTTGGCAGCCAAATTAACTGGCTACCAAATCACAGTTAAGTCGGCTACTGGCAAAATTGAATCAGCAGTCACTGGTGAAGAAGAGTATGAAATTGATACTTTTAACATCACTAATGACACCAGAGAAATTTTAATTCAATATAAATTAACGACACTCAATGATTTAGTTAGATTTCGTGACAAGTGGGTGGATATGGAAGAGATTGCTGATAGCGATCGCCAAATTTTATTAGAAAAAGTAGCAGAATATCTGCAGGAAGATGAAAACTAATCATGGCTTTAATTAAACGCTGTCCAGTAATTACAATCATGGGTCATGTTGACCACGGCAAAACAACCCTCTTGGATTATATTCGACATAGTCGGGTTCAGGCTGGTGAAGCTGGTGGTATTACTCAACACATTGGAGCTTATCAGATTATGGTTCGTAATCAGCCGATAACTTTTATTGATACTCCAGGACACGCAGCTTTTAATAAAATGCGCCAGCGTGGAGCTCAAGTGACAGATTTAGTGGTTTTGGTGGTAGCAGCTAATGACGGAGTCAAACCACAAACTATTGAGTCGATTCGCCACATTAAAGAAGCCAAGGTGCCGGTGCTCGTGGCCATTAATAAAATTGATTTGCCCGATGTCCATCTAGAAAATGTGAAAAGTCAGCTGGTTGAACACGACTTATTGGTTCAAGAATATGGTGGTGATGTTGAAGTTGTAGAAGTATCAGCTAAAACAGGCAAAGGAGTCGATCAATTACTCGATACAATTTTATTAATCACTGATTTATTAGAATTAAAAGCAGATCCTCAAGCTCCGCTCGAAGCAGTGGTGATTGAGTCAACCAAAGACAAGAAAAAAGGGCCAGTGGCCAGCGTGATTGTTAAGCAAGGTACCTTGCGCATTCGCCAAGATTTGGTAGCGGGCGACATCAAAGGTAAAGCACGTTGTTTATTTAATGAAAAAGCCGAGCTGATAAAAGAAGTTTTACCTGGTTTTCCCGTAGAAATTATTGGTTTAGCTGGAGTACCTGAGGTTGGCGAGCTAATTAGAGACGCGGCTTGTCAGTATGATCCAGTTACCAACTCTTGTCTTAATCTAACAGGAGAATTAGAAAAAACCTTGGTTGGAGCTGAAGAAAATATTGATTGGGATAAATTAGACCTAGATTATATATTAGGCGAAAAAGAAAAAATTAAATTAATCATCAAGGCCGATGTTAAAGGCACGCTGGAAGCGATTCTCCAAAGTTTAGATCATGATAGCGTTGATGTCTTGCGTTGTGGAGTTGGTCAAATTTCTGAAGAAGATTTAGAATTGGCTAGCGGCGAGAAAGTCTTATTAATTGCTTTTAATTTGCCAGTTTCTAACCAAACAAAAAAACTGGCCAAAAACATGGGGGTTAAGATTAGAAATTACGATGTTATTTATCATTTAATTGAAGATTTACAGAAACAAATGTTAAAACTCATGGATGCCACCATTGACGAGGTGGTCACCGGAGAAGCCGAAATTTTAGAAATTTTTGAAATGAAGGGCGAGCGCATTGCTGGTATCAGAGTAAAAACAGGTGAAATTAAACAGCATGATTTATTACACTTGAAACGCAATGAAGAAATTATTGCTAATCCAGTGATTAAAAGAATGATGCACGGCAAAGATGAAATTAAAGTAGTTAAAAATAAAAACGAAGCCGGCTTAACATTCAAAAATAAGAAATTAGACTTTCAGGCAGGTGATTTAATCATTGCCTATCGTCAAGATGACTTATTGTGATACAATATCCAGGTTAAAAATAATAATGCTTACTTTGCCGTTTAGGCTGTGGCTTAAAGGTTAAAGGTAAAATCGAAAGGAAATATGGCATTAAATGGCGAGCAAAAAACTCAAATTATTAAAGACTTTGCCTTGTTTGAAGGTGATACTGGTTCTCCAGAGGTACAAATTGCACTTTTAACCGCTTCAATCCAAGAATTGAGCGAGCACTTAAAAACTCATAAAAAAGATAATCATTCTCGCAAGGGTTTACTAAAACAGGTGTCTAAACGTCGTCGACTACTTAACTTTTTATTAAGTCGTAGTGAAGATCGTTATCGAAAATTAATCGATAAGTTGGGCTTGAGTAAATAATATTTCTCCCATTTTGTGCTATAATATTCTTGATATTAATTAAAAAGAAGATCAAGGAGAGTTTTTGAGGATTCAAAAAAGACGAGAAACATTTCTCTTCTTTTCAGAATACTCACTCTTTTTGAACTTCCCAAACAAGCCCCTTTAGAGGGGTAAAAAGGAGGATAACATGTCTTATCCAAGTTATGAAAAACAATATCACCATGATGTGATGATTGGTGATAAAACTATTAAATTTACGATTGGTAAATTTAGTGAACAAGTAGATGCGGCTGTTTTAGCCCAATGTGGAGACACAGTAGTTCATACTACGGTGGCTCTTGGTCGACCGGTTAATTTAGATTACTTCCCTTTATCGGTTGAATTTGAAGAAAAACTTTATTCTAGCGGAATCATTAAAGGTTCGCGTTGGGTGAAAAGAGAGGGTCGTCCGACCGACGACGCCATTTTGCGAGCGCGAGTCATCGATCGCACCATGCGCCCTTTATTTCCCGAGGGAATAAAAAATGAAGTGCAAATTATTAACACAGTGCTTTCTTATGATGGTGAAAATGAGCCAGACATGATTGCTTTATTGGCAACTGGTTTGGCGCTACAAATCAGTTCAATTCCCTTTGATGGTCCAGTGGCTGGAGCGAGATTAGCTTTAGCCAATGATGGAGCTACAGAACAGTTTGTTTTTAATCCATTAAAAAGTGAGTTAAAAGAAAATAATTTAGATTTAATTGTTTCTGCATCAAAGTCATCAATTGTCATGGTTGAAGCAGGGGCCAATGAAATTGAAGAAAGTATAGTGGTTGATGCTTTAATTAAGGCTCAAGAAGAGTTATCACGAGTCTGTGATGAAATCGAAAAAATTGCCCAGGAAATTGGCAAAGAAAAAGCGACTCTAGTCGAGGCCATTGATCCAGAAGAACAAGCCTTTGTTGATCAACTTAAATCAGCCATTAATCAAGAATATGGCAGCGAAATTCATCAAGTGGTCATCAAAAGGGCTCATTTAGAAGATCCCAACTTGCCAGAATTGGTCGAAAGCATTGTTGCTAAAAAAATGGAAAACGCCCAAGAGGGCGAGCGAGAAATCACTGCTGATTTGGTCAATAAACTAATTTTTCAATTAGAAAAAGATGAGGCGAGAAGAATGATTTTGGAAGACGGTCAACGTCCTGATGGGCGAAAAGCCGATGAAATCAGGCAAATTTGGACTGAAGTTGATGTTTTACCCAGAGCTCATGGCAGCGCCATGTTTAAGCGAGGATCGACTCAAGCTTTAACCGTTGTTACCTTAGCTGATCCTTCTTTAGGTCAAACCATCGAAGATATTACAGGCGAAAGAGTGCAGCACTATATGCACCATTACAATATGCCTCCTTATGCGTCTGGAGAAGCAGGTCGTGTTGGCTATCCAAAGCGACGAGAAATTGGTCATGGCGCTTTAGCTGAAAGAGCTTTGCGACCCATGTTGCCTTCTCAAGAAGATTTTCCTTATGCCATTCGCGTGGTTAGTGAAATTATGAGTTCTAATGGTTCAACTTCTCAAGCTTCTGTCTGTGGTTCAACCTTATCCTTAATGGCTGCTGGTGTGCCTCTGAAGAGACCGGTATCTGGTATTGCCATGGGATTAATGACTGATGGTCAGGGAAAATATGTTATTTTGTCTGACATTCAGGGCTTAGAAGATCACGTTGGCGATATGGATTTTAAAGTGGCTGGTAGTGAGCAAGGTATCACTGCCATACAAATGGACATTAAATTAAAAGGCATAGATAAAGACATTTTAGTGAAGGCTTTATCTCAAGCAAAAAATGGCCGAATGCATATTTTGCAGGAAATGCTGAAGAGTATTAATCAGCCTCGTCAACAAATTAGTCAATTTGCGCCAAAAGTAGCTCAATTAGTCATTCCAGCCGATAAAATCGGCTCGGTTATTGGCAGCGGCGGTAGCGTCATTAAAGATATTATCGAGAAGACAGGCGCCGAGGTGAATGTGGTTGAAGATAAAGAAAAAAAGCAAGGAATTGTCAATGTTTCTTCACCAGATCAACAAGCCATTGATCAAGCTCTCAAAATGATTGATTCTTTGGTTAGAGAAGTTGCCGTTGGTGATGAATTTTTAGGCAAGGTTACCAGAGTAGAAAGTTATGGAGCATTTTTGGAATATTTGCCAGGACGTGAAGGTTTATTGCATGTCTCAAATATGTCAACTGATTTTATTAGAGATGCTCATGACAAAGTTAAATTAGATGATGAACTAACCGTTAGAATTAAAGAAATCGGCTTGGACGGCAAAGTGGCTTTAACTGCCTTAAGTCCAGAACAAGAAGCTCAACAAAAACAAGCTCGTTTTAATTCAGGCAATAACGGCAATGGCGGCAATCGATATGCTGATCGCAATCGTCATCATCGACCAAGCAACCGCCCAGATTATCATTCAAGAAAAAGATCTATTGATTAAAAAATAGATACTTAGCAGCCTTTATTTGCTATACTAAAAGGATGAAATTGTCCGCGATCAGTCGTCAGCGTCAGCTTTTTAGTGTTTTAGCGCTAGATGATGTTGTTGATTTAGCTAATATTTTATCTTTAGATTTAAATCTGGTTGATAATTTAGCTTTTTTAACTCAAGTTTTAAATTTATTGCTTGAATTGTCTCAAGAAGTAAGTGGGATTGTTGTTGATCCAATTTACAGTTTGCCTTTATTAGGCAACAAAGCACATCAGGCAGGAGCCATCATTCGCTTAGAACAACACCAAGAGCCTGATATTCAAGCGCTTCCGCAACTCTTTCCTAATTTTTCACTCATGGAAATCAAGAATAATTATGCTTTAGCCAAGTTGGCAATTAATTATCAGGCTCATGAAGAACAGGCCTTAGCCAAAAAACAATTGTTGGCGGAAATCAGAAATTACAGTCAAGATATTCAGATTGATTTCTTACTCAAGTTAAATGCTAATTTTGATAATGAAGAAGTGTTGCTCAGTAGTGTGCAAGAGCTGTGGCGATTTGCTGATATTTTAGTATTGGACAACATTAATGATCCTTTATTAGCCGCGACGATTAGTAGTGAATTAGATATTCCCTGGTTATTGAGTGCTGATTATCGTCAGAAATTAACTTATACTCAATTTAAAGATAGTTTTCGTCTGGCTATGGAGAATGGAGCCAGAGGTTTTTATTTGGGCAATTTTTTGTGGCAAGAATTAGCTCAGTTTCGACAAAATGATCAAGAGTTTGATTGGTCGGGCTTAGAAAATTTTGTGCGAACTCAACTTCGTGATCAAATCATTGAATTAAATCGCATTGCTGAAGAATTAGTGCTTGAACCGTTTGGGTAAAATTATTGTTTGCTATACTGTTTAAACATTGATAAATCAATCTTTTTTATTATTGATTATTTATTATAATTTTGCTATACTAAAATTTGCTTTATTAAATAAAAAAGGACTTATGCTAGAAATGACCACTTTACCTTATGCTTATGACGCGCTGGAACCCTATATCGATGAGGCAACTATGAGAGTGCATCATGACAAACACCATCAAGCTTATTTTGATAAGTATAAACAAGCCTGGGAAAGTCTTCCAGAGCTTAAAGATGTCACCGTTGAACAGGTCTTATGGCGCTTAAATGACTTAAATGGAAAAATTGATGATTCAGTGTGGCTGGCTTTAAAAAATCATGGCGGCGGTTTTTTTAACCACAATCTTTTTTGGGAAATTATGTCTCCAGATGGAGTCAGAACGCCAACTGGCGAATTAAAAAACAAGATAGAAGAAATGGGTGGTTTGCCTAAGTTGAAAGAGGATTTTAAAAATTTAGCTCTTGGTCAATTTGGTTCTGGCTGGGCTTGGCTGGTTGTAGATGAGCAAAAACAACTACAAATGTACGCTTTAGCCAATCAAGATTCGCCCTTATCTTTACATCATCAGCCAATTTTAGGCGTTGATGTTTGGGAACATGCCTACTATTTAAAATATCAAAATCGCCGTGCTGACTATCTAGACGCTTGGTGGCAAGTAGTGGATTTTTCAGCGGTGGAAAAGAGATATCTAAAGGCATTGGCCAATAAATAATAGTCAAATTTGAACTTGCAGACGAAGCAAAGTTATTTTAGGATAGTGCTCTATGTTGGAGTTGGTATTAGATGTAGAAACTAAAAAAACCTTTGATGACGTTGGGGGTTTTTTCCCCGAAAAATTAGGAATTTCTTTTGTTGGCGCCTGTTTAAGAGAAAATGGCCAAAAAACTGGGCAAATGTTATCTTTTTTTGAGGATGATTTAGCCAAGCTGTTTTCTTTACTGGAAAGAGCCGATGTCGTCATTGGCTTTAACATTGATGGTTTTGATATGCCCACCCTAAGCGCTTATTATCAAGCAGATATTAAAAAAATCCCCACACTGGATTTGCTATCACGGATTAAAACCAGTGTTGGTCATAGAATTAGTTTAGACGCAGTTGCCAAAGAAACTTTGGGAGCGGGCAAAATCGGCGATGGTTTAGATGCGATTCGCTATTATCATAATGGCGATTTTAGTTCTCTTGAAAAATATTGTTTAGAAGACGTCAAGCTGACTCGGGATATTTACGATTATGGTTTGAAAAATGGGACAGTTAAGTTTCGCAATAAATGGAATCGCTTAATTGAAGCTCCAGTTGATTTTACCTTTATTGCTCAAAAGGCTAATGGAACTCAGATGAGTTTTCTTTAAAGCTATATTTAGCTTTTAAAGTATCAGGCAATTAACTGCTATAATCTCAAAGAGAAAGTATTTATGAAACAACAACTAACAGATCAGGTTAAATTTTTACACAAAGTTGTTATTATGAAAACTGAACAAGGGCAGCAGCGGGCCTTGATTTTAAAACGGAATAATGTCAGTTCAAGACCTGGGGCTTGGGATTTGCCCGGTGGCAATGCCGAATGGCCACAAGCACAACAAAACAGTGTGGCAGATTTGCACCAATTAGACATTGCCAGAGAAGTCAAAGAAGAGAGTAATTTAGCAGTTAATCCTGAGATATTTGATCTAGAGCATTTGCTTTTTTTCATGACTTATTTTGAAGCTGATCGGCAAATTTACACTGTTATTTGTGGCTGGGGCATCAATTTTACAGACACCGACCAAGAAGTAGTGAAAATCTCTGATGAACATCTAGATCAAGCTTGGATTACTCTGGAAGAACTTGATAATTACAACTTTGGCGAAGCCAAGGGAGAATTTATTAAAGATATGATAAAAAATGCTTTTTCAAGATTAGCAAATGCTAAAAATTAATTAGCAAATTCTAAAAATTAATAAATTAATAAAAAACAATAAAAACTAATGACAGAAATTTTAGAAATTAAAGATTTGCAGGTTTTAGCCGGTGACAAGCTCATTCTTAAGAACATTTCTTTGAAGATTAATCCAGGAGAATCTTTGGCATTAATGGGAGCCAATGGGGCTGGCAAATCAACTTTAGTGAGAGCATTACTCGGCGATGAAGACTATAAAATTAAAAGTGGTCAAATTACTTTTTTAGGGAAAAACCTCCTTAGTTTAAAAGCAGAAGAAAGAGCTAAATTAGGCTTAGCCTTTGTTTGGCAACAGCCACCAGTCATCAAGGGAGTTGAATTATTCACCCTGCTCAATTTAATTCAAGAAATTCATGATGGAGATTATGATTATCAATTAGCAGATGCCCTGCTATTTAGAGAACTAAATAATAATTTTTCTGGAGGAGAAAAGAAAATTGCCGAGCTAGTGCAAGTTTTAAACCAAAATCCACGCCTATTAGTAATTGATGAATTAGACTCTGGCCTAGATATTGAAAATAAAAAAATTGTCTTAACTGCCTTAAAAAAAGAATTAAAAAAAAGAAAAATAGCTTTATTAATCATTACCCATTCAGGAGCCGTCTTGGAAGAAATTAAACCGCAAAAAATTGCTATTTTGCGCCAAGGCAAAGTGATTTGCCAAAGTCGAGACATAAAAAAAGTATTAAATACCATTAAACAATATGGCTATCAAAAATGTGAAAACTGTCAAAACCGCCTATAAACTCTTAGACCACCATCTAGAGGAAATATTAAGCCTTTCTGGCTCGGTGGTGATGAGTTCAGCTGAAGCTTGGGATAAATATATTTGGACTAGAAAATATTTTATTAACAAGCCAAAAGAGGGCTACTTTATCTGGATAAAAGAACAACCGGATTGTTCTTTGTTAAGCTGTATTGCTTTAGACAAACCTGGGACAAAACAAGAACTAAATAATTTAATAGTGATTGAAGCAGGTCTTTATGTTGATTTAACAGGAACCTGTGAATCAACGGGCTTTCTTAGTGAGCTTAAGCTGGCCAATAAGCGCCACCATCAATCCAGAGGTAAATTAGTGTTACGCAAAGGTTCTAGCTTATATTATCAACATTTGCATAATTGGGACAAACAAGATCAAGTTTCGACAGATTATCAGTTTTTTTTGGAGGAGGGAGCCAGTTTAGAATATACTTACAAAATTGAAACAGCAGCGGCGAGCATGAATTTGCTAGCTCAAATGCATCTGGCGAAAGGCGCCCGCTCTGATTTAAAAATTTTGGCCGACTGTCAACAGACAAACATTAATTTAACAGATATTGCCTATTTAGAAGGAGCGGGCGCCAATGCCATCTCAACCTTACGGATTGTTGGGAGGAAAGGGGCTCAGGTCCAAGCTAGGTCAAAAATTATTGCTCAAGCTGCGGCTAAGGGTCATTTGGATTGTGCTGCTTTAATGTTAGATAAAAAGGCTAAACTTGGTTTAATTCCTGAGTTAATGGTGGAAAATCCAGATGCACAACTCACTCACGAAGCTTTTATTGGTAAATTGTCAGCCGAGCAAATTCTTTATTTGAGGAGTCGTGGTTTAACTGCTAAAGAAGCCGAAGACTTAATTTTACGAGGTTTTTTAAGTGAATAATGAAAATTTTTGTTGCTTCAAAAAATCCAGTGAAAATTAATGCCGTTAAGATTGCTGTGAGTGATAGCTATCCCAAAGCCGAAGTGATTGGAATAGAGGTGAATAGCGGTGTGTCGGCGCAACCAATGTCTGATGAAGAGACTTTGAGAGGTTCAATCAACCGTGCTCAAGCTTTAAAAAAACTGGTTCTTGCCCAAAATTTATGCTCTGCTCAAGAAGAAGTTCTTTTTATTGGGGCTGAGGGCGGAGTTTATCGTCCGACTTTTGCCAACAAAAAACGGGAATTATGGTCGACGGTCTGGATTAGTGTTTTAGATCAGGAAGAGCAAGTTTATTCCGCTAGTGGTGCTCGCTTTCGTTTGCCTGAGCGACTGGGCGATGCTGTGTTAGCGGGCAAAGAATTAGGTGTGGTAGTGGGTGCTTTGTTTAAAGATGCTCAACTGAAGCGAAAAAGTGGGGCAATTGCTGTTTTAACTGATAATTTTATTGATCGAACAGAGGAATATGCATCAATTGCTAAATTGGCAATCGGTTTGTGGTATGGACGAAATTGGCAGAAAAAACTTGATTAGCGCGCCTCTAAGCCTATAATGGTAAAATGAAGTGATCTTGACAGCTTATTATTTATACTTCAAAATAGTATCATAATATAACAATTACTGGCAGCGCCAAAGGTCTCATGAAAGAAAAACTTAAAAAATTTGCTCCCTATATTTTCCCAATTTTAGCTTTTGCTTTTGTCGTCTTTATGTTTGTGCGTTGGTATTCGGCTCGAGTAGCTGAACAAGGCAAAAGTCTTTTATCTAGTGAATTAGAAATTACTGATTTAACTCAAGAACATGAAGAAAGTATTATTCTGGGTACAGCTGATTTCTCTACAATAGCTTTGTCATCTGAGGGTGAGAGTAAGGGTGAAATTCGCTACCAATTACTAGATGATAAACTAAATTTTACGGTGACAGCCAATTTACCAGATAGTAAAGAAGCTTTTGCGGTATGGTTAAAAGATGTTGATGGCGACACGAAGAAAAAAGTTTTCACTTTAGTTTATTCTAAGGCTGGTTATATTGGCTCAGCCTCGGTGCCGGCCGAAGTTATACCAGTGGAAGTAGTAGTGAGTACAGAATCAGATTTATTACTTGAGGACGCTTTACTAAGAGGGACCATTGAGTAATAGCTGATAATTGATGCTCTTTGATACAATTTGATAGTTAAAAAACAAAATTGCGTCTTGATATACCAGTCAAGTATGTTAATCTAGAAATTAGTAATTAGCAATTATTCTGGCTAGATGTCAGAACAAAGGAGACTAATATGGCAGCTTTTAGCTATGTCAACAAAAAAGGTCAGACCTATTATCTTCACACTCGTGATGTGACCCTAAAAAATGGCCGCGTGCAAACCATTTACTTTTTTGCACGAGATGTTCGTGATGGCTCTTTGAGTGCTGTTCCAGCCGGCTATATGGTGGTTGAAACCACTCGAACTGGCATGCCAGTATTGAAGAAAAAATAATTTTTTTCATTTATCGATTAAAATCCCGCATTTTTATAGGTGCGGGATTTTTATTTGCGGAATTTCTCTTTTCTTTGTTATGATATGTCTATGAAAATTTATCTAGCCAGCGATCACGGGGGATTTCAGCTAAAAGAAACAGTAAAAGCTTTTTTGGAACAAGAGTTTATTGATCTTGGTCCTCAACAGCTCGATCCTCATGATGACTATCCACAATATGCCTTTTTAGTGGCAGAAAAAGTTAGTCAAGATCCCGACGCCATTGGTTTGCTGTTTTGTCGTTCTGGTTCAGGAATGGTGATTGCTGCTAATAAAGTTAAGGGTATTAGAGCGGTTGATATTTATAATCCGCTTATTGCTCAACATGCTGTGAGAGATAATCACGCTAATGTGTTTGCCTTCGGCGCTGATTTCTTAAAAAGAGAAGATGTGTTAAACTGTCTATCTCTAATTTTTAAGACGCAAGCCAGCCAAGATGAACGGCATTTAAGAAGAATTAAACAAATTAGTGACTACGAAAATTAAACAGCATGCAAATTTATCCTGCGATTTTAACTGATAGTGTGGCTACTTTTGCTCAGCAATTGGCATTGGTCAAGCAAGAATCGACAATCAAAACTATCCAAGTTGATGTGATTGATGCTCTATTTACTGATAACATCACCATTACTCCCAGTGATTTAGTAGATTTTGATTTTGGAGCACTTAGCATTGATTTTCACTTAATGACAGAAGAACCAATGGATTATGTTTGGGAACTCATTGATTGTAGGCAACAGTTGCCGACTCAGTCAGTGACTGGCCAAGTAGAGAAAATGTCTCAACAGTCAGCTTTTTTAGAAGAAGTCAAAAGGGCTGGTTGGCAAGCTGGTTTAGCGCTCAATCTTCATACGCCTTTAGAAAGCATTGAAACCACAGCTTGGGAATATTTAGACCACATTTTATTAATGGCTGTGGAAGCAGGAGAGCAAGGTCAAGCTTTTAACCAAAGTGTATTTAGTAAAATTGAGCAGCTTCATGCTTTAATGAAAAAACTCAATAAAGAAGTAAAAATTATGGTTGATGGCGGTATCAAAATCAATCATGTGAGCGCCTTGCAAGCAGCCAAAGTTGATCAAATAGCAATTGGTTCTGCTTTATTTACAGCGCAAAATTTTAATGAAGAATTTAGTAAGTTTGGAAAGGAATTAGTATGAATCAGAATGATAAAAAAGAGCCAAAGGCGTCTGAAACTAAGCGCGTCAACAAAATAAATAAGGTGGCTTTTTATGGTGGTGCAGATATGACAGCCGACAATCCCGTCTGTCAAGCTGCCTACGAGGCAGCAGCCTACGTGGCAAGTTTAAATAAAGTGGTTGTGAATGGTGGTGGCCCAGGAGTTATGGCAGCCTCCAGTAAAGGCGCTAAATCCCAAAACGGTCAAACTTTAGCAGTGACTCTCAATCCAGTGGACATGCCCGAATTTGAAGGGCGTGCTTCAGATAACATTGCTGATCAAGAAATTAAAACACCAAATTATATTGAAAGAATGTTTGCATTAATGAATAATGCTGAGCTTTTCGTTTGTTTTCAAGGAGGCACAGGGACGCTGAGCGAGTGGGCAACTGCTTGGCTTTTGGCTCATCTTCAGTATGGTAATCATCGACCTTTGATTTTATATGGCCATTTTTGGCACGAGGTTATGGATGTTATTCATAAACATTTTTTAATTGGTCGCAAAGAATCAGATGTGTATCGAATTGTAGAAAATCTCGAGGAGTTTAAGGCGGCTTTCCAGCATTTTGAAGCTGAATTAAGCAAGCGTCAAAACTAACTGAGTACAATTTAAGTCTGGTCTTCACATCTCGGTTCTTGCAAACTCACTTTATTATCTTGTACAATGTGAGTACTGCCTATGTATGACTGTATTAGTATTGGATCATCACTAGTCGATATTTTTGTTAGTTCTCAAGATTTGGGCGTTGCTTCAGATAAAAATCAACATATTTTAAGTTATGGTGACAAGTTAGAGTTAACTGATTTTCATATATTCAGCGGTGGGGGCGCGAGCAATACTGCAATTGCCTTAGCTCGTTTAGGTTATAAAACAGCAGTTATCTCGGAAACCGGTCAAGATGAATTTTCTGATTTAATTATTAGAGATTTTGAAAGAGAAGCAGTTGCTACTCAATTATTAATTAGAGAAAAATTAGAAAGAACTGGCGGCAGTGTTGTTTTGGTAGCGAAAGATGGGAAAAGAGTGGCGATGACTTATCGGGGCGCAGCTTCAATGCTTGATCCCTATGACATTCCTGCTTTTTGGCTGACTCAGGCAAAGTGGGTTCATTTGTCAAGTATAGCTGGTCAAAAAGATACTTTATCTAAGATTTTTCAAACTTTAATTAAAGATCAAGACACTAAACTATCTTGGAATCCAGGAAAAAGCGAAATTGAACTGTTACTAAAAAAGACTTTTTCTTTTGAAGCCATTCCTTGTGAAGTCTTTTTTGTTAATCAAGAAGAATGGTCGCTGCTGCTGCCGGTCCAAAAATTAATTTTAGCTCACTTTCCCCAAGTTATTGTAACTATGGGAGAAAAAGGTGGTGAAGTTTTTCTATATGGAAAAAAGAAATTTGCTTTTGAAGGCCAAGCTAGTCAAGCCATAGATAATACTGGAGCTGGTGATTCTTTTGCGGCTGCTTATATAGCAGCCTTGATTGATGATTTACCCGTTGATGAGGCAATAGTTTGGGGAGTGCGCAATGCCAGCAATGTGGTGAAATTTTATGGAGCCAAAACAGGTTTATTAAGACGTTATCAAATGCTAGAATTACTAGCTGCACAAAAAAAATAAAAATGCTAAACTGGATAAGAACTATGAAACAATTTTTAATTAGCCTTATTTGTTTATTAATTATTTTTCCTTTCTTTTTTAGTAAAAAAGTTATGGCAGCATCTTTGCAAGTAACTGGTGTGGGCACTGTCAATGTAACTGGTCTAAATTTGGGAAGCAGTCTAAAGACTTATACTTATTCGGGCGGAACTTTTGCTTTATCTGGTTTAGCCTCGCCTTCGGCTACTATTTCAGTACAAATTGACAGCGCCACTCAAACTGCCACCGCAGATGAAGAAGGAGGCTGGAGCACCTTGGTTTCTTCATTGACTGAGGGCCAACATCAATTTAGTTTGACTTCTGGCACTGAAGCTTTAGATTTTATTCTAACCGTTGGAGAAGCAAGTACTGCTAGCGCATTAAGCGCCACTAGTGGAGCAAGTACAACTGCCACCACCAGTGCTACTTTGCCAACTGCTGGTTCTCCGCTTACTAGTATTATGTTTTTAGCTCTTGCCATGTTAAGCGTTGGCCTAGGTTTAACGTTTAGAGCGAAACAGTCTTAAGTTGTTTATGTCGCAAATTAACTCTGATGAAATTTTCAATCAGGAGCTTGATGAACTAAAAGCCAAGATTGAACAGGTTCATATTCCCGAAGAACTAGCAAGAAAAGTAAAAAAAGAATTTGTTTCTTTAGAGCGAAGTGTTAAATTTGGTAATTATGATGAAAAATATGAGAAGGTTTCTCGTTATATAGATTGGATAAGCAGAATTCCTTTTGCGCAAAAAACCACTGACACTTTAGACATTCAAAAAGCCAAGGAAGTTTTTGATAAACACCATTTTGGTTTAAAAGAAGTCAAAGATCGTTTTTTAGAATATTTAGCAATTTTAAATTTACAAAAACAAAATTTCACCGATCAAGAATTTTCTGCACCCATCTTACTTTTAGTTGGTTTAGTGGGCACAGGTAAAACCACTTTTGCTTATTCTTTGGCAGAAGCTTTAAATAGAAAATTATTGCGTATTCCGATTGGTGGGATGGCTTCAGCTAAAGAGTTGCGAGGTGAATCTCGCTTAATTTTGGAGGCTCAACCTGGAGAAATTATTCAAGGCTTGTGCGATGTGCAAAGCATTAATCCTGTGATTTTACTCGATGAAATTGATCGTGCAGCTGAAGATGCTAATAACGACATCATGGGCGTATTAGTAGAATTATTAGATCCAGCGCAAAATCATGCTTTTATAGATAATTACATTAATTTTCCAGTTAATCTAAGTCAAGCAATTTTTATTGCCACTTGCAATAACACCAGGCGCATTTCAGCAGCTGTGCTCGATCGTATGGAGAGGATTGATATGCCTTCTTATAGCGATGAGGAGAAAATTGTGATTGCTAAAAAATACATTTTACCAACGGTTCTTAAAGAAGCTGGTTTGAAGGATAAACAACTGATAATTGATGAGGCAGTTTGGCCAACTTTAGTTAGACCTCTGGGCTTTGATGCTGGTGTTCGTACCTTACAGCGTACCCTCAAAGGAGCGGTTCGTAGAGCAGCACGGATTATTGTTGAGCGTGGTTTTAAAGAAGTGATTATTAAGCCTGATAATCTAAAGATTTTTCTACCCAGTTATTAGTCTGTGTTAGAATTGCATTATGTCAAAGACTGGTTTATCAGTGAAAACATCATTAATGAAGGTAGATAATTTACTAGATCTTCAGAATTTGTTAGAAGAGCAGTTTGCTCATTTACCTTTAGTCACCCAAACCACAGATCTTGTTCATGGAGAAGGCAGTCAAGAAGCTGAAATAATGTTGATTGGTGAGGCGCCTGGCTATCATGAAGTTCTTCAGCGTCGGCCATTTGTTGGTCGTTCTGGACAATTATTGCGCCAAACTCTTGAAAACAATGGTCTCCCAGTCAAGGATTTATTTATCAGTAATATTATTAAAGCCAGACCGCCCGACAATCGGGACCCTTCGCCTCAAGAAATTTTGGCTTTTAAACCATTTTTAGACAAAGAAATTAACTTGATTCAGCCGAAATTAATCATTACCCTGGGGCGTTTTAGCATGGCCAAATTTTTAGAAGATGTAAAAATTTCTCAAACCCATGGTCGTTTACATCGCTTAAAATGGCAAAATCAAGACCTATTTGTTTTACCCATGTATCATCCAGCAGCGGCATTAAGATCTACCCAGCTTAAACAATCATTTATAGAAGATTTCAAAAAAATTGATAAAATTATGCAGTGGATTGAGTCACAACAAGAAACTTTGTCATTCAAAAAACAATTAAGAGAGGAATTATTTTAATATGTCAAAACTTAAATTTTTAGCTTTGGGCGGTATGGGTAAAGTTACCCAAAATCTTTATTTATATCAGTATGAACAAGAAATATTGCTGATTGATTGTGGTATTGGTTTTCCAGATTTATATATGCCTGGTGTTGATGCCCTAATCCCAGATGTTACCTATTTATTAAATCAAGTAGAAGCCGGAGCGAAAATTGTGGGGATGGTCTTAAGTCATGGGCACGATGATCATATCGGATCATTGCCTTATTTATTACCTACTTTGCCTGATTTTCCAATTTATGCCTCAACATTAACAGCTCAATTTGCTCATGATCGCTTGTTGGATAAAAAAGTTGACAAAGAGATCCAGGTGCTTGAAGATCGCCAAGTTGTTGAATTGGGTCAATTTTTTAAGTTTCAATTACTTGCCATTACCCATTCAGTGCCAGATTCTAAACACATCTTATTAGAAACGCCAGTGGGCAAGATTTATCACGGTAGTGATTTTAAACTTGATAAAACGCCGGTGGATGGACGCTTAAGTGATATGGATTTTATTCAAGAAATTGGTGAAAAGGGTGATTTATTACTGGCCAACTTAGACTGTTTAAGGGTTGAAAGAGAGCAGTGGACACCTTCAGAATCCACTGTCGGTCCAGCTTTATTTAGGGAAATGGAAAATGTTTCTGGGAAAATTTTAGTGACTTTAATGAGCTCACATTTGCATCGCATTCAACAAACCGTTGATGCTTGTGAAAGATTGGGTCGTAAAGTTGTCTTTGTGGGTCGCAGTGTTGAACAAAATGTTAAAACAGCTTTGCAAATTAAAAATTTGACTATTCCCAAAGGTTTGATGCTTGATAAGAAAAAGATGAGTCAAGTGCCTGACAATAAACTATGTATTATTATTGCTGGAAGTCAGGGGCAGGAGGGCTCATCTCTAGTAAGAGTGGTCTATGGAGATCATCAAATAGTGCAAATTAATAATCAAGACAAAGTCATCTTTTCAGCTGATGTTATTCCTGGTAACGAAGTTCCTTATTATTCTGCCATTGATCAATTGGCAGCTGATGGGATTGAAGTGGTTTATCCAGATATTCGCCCAGATATTCATCGTTCTGGACATGCTAGTCGCGTGGAACAAGAGCTAATGTTAAAACTCTTGAAACCAAAGTTTGTCATGCCTATAGGCGGTGCTGATCGGCATCGAGCTTTATTTAAAAAAACTGTTGCCCAGCCTCTAGATTATCAAGATTGGCAAATATTATTACCCAAAAGTGGCGATGTTTTAAACATTGATCAAAAAGGAGTATCTGTTGCCCAGCAAATTTCTTTAATGGCGACCACTATAGATGGTTTGGGCATTGGTGATGTGGGGCCAATTGTATTATCTGATCGTTTAAATTTGTCTAAGGCAGGTATTATTGTTATTCTTTTACCACGTTTCAATAAAAAAATTGATTTTACTAAAATGCAGGTTGTTTCCAGAGGATTTGTTTTTATGAAAGAGGCAGATGAGGTCATCAACTATATTAAAAAAGAAACGCTGGTGATTGCCAAAGATTTGGGAAACAATGTCAAAGATGAAGAATTGAAACATCGTTTAGAAAAACGTTTGGCTCGTCGTTTGTTCAAGATTATTCGTCGCGAACCAATAATTTTGCCAGTGATTTGGGATTTCTAAAGATTAGAAACAAATATTTACGCCTTACTGCTTGCAGTTTCAAGACTTTTGTTCTTAAATAGAGATACATTAATCTGATCAAAATATGGCAAAAAGAAAATCTTCACGGAAAAAGCGCCAGGCAATTCGTTTGAAAATGAGAGCTGATACTAGTTATTCGGTAATTGCTGTTTTGTTAATCATGCTAGGAGGCTTAGTCTTGTTGTCTTTTACTGGTCAAGGGCAGTGGCTAATGACGATTAACAATTTTTTAACACAAAAAATTGGTATATCAATGTTATTTCTACCTTTTCTTTTTATCGCATCTGGTTTGGTGATGATTAGGAGTAAGCATGCTTGGTCAAAGCCCACAATTTTGTTAGGGGTGATTTTGATGATGATTGGTGCCATGGGAGTATCTCGGAGTGGTGAAATTGGTATCAATATTTTTGATAATTTAGCAAGATTAATCACTTCGGCCGGCAGTTATATGGTGTTTGGCGCTCTCACCCTGATTGGTTTTTTAGTGCTTTCACAAAGTTCTTTAACTGATTTAGTCAATGGAATTACAAAATTCTTTGCCAAACGGCAAGCGCTAAAATCAGCTAAAAAAGGTGATAAGACTATTGATAAAGATGTGACAGATCAAGAAATTAAAAAATCTCGTCATTTTTCTATTCCCAACTTAAGCTTTGGTAAAAAAGACTTGCAAAAAGGCAGCGACTACCAAGAAGAACTAGAGATTGACCAGACTACTGGCACAGCGGTCTTAGCCGAAAAACAAGTTCTGACGGAGAAAGCACCAGCTGGCAACTTGGAAGGCGAAGAAGCTCTCAACGCTTCATCAACACCTATGATTTGGGATTATCCGCCCTTATCCCTTTTAACCGCAGAAAAAGGGGCAGTAGCAGATCGAGGTGATGTGAAAGCGAACGCACAGATTATTGAAAATACTTTAGACTCCTTTGGCATTAATGCTAAGGTAGCAGAATATAACCCTGGCCCAGCAATTACTCAATATTGTTTAAATATTACTCAGGGTACGCGTTTATCAAAAATTACTGCTTTATCAACTGATTTAGCACTTGCCCTGGCTGCGCCAACTGGTCAAATTAGAATTGAAGCGCCAATACCTGGCCGTAATTTAGTCGGAGTGGAAGTCCCTAATCATAGCGCAGAAATCGTGCCACTCAAAACAGTTTTGTCTTCTCCAATATTAAAGAAACATCCTTCAAAATTAGCTGTTGGTTTGGGAGTTGATGTAGCAGGCAAGCCAGTGGTGGCAGATATTGCGGAAATGCCTCATCTCTTAATTGCTGGAGCCACGGGTTCTGGAAAGTCAGTCTGTGTTAATTCTTTTTTATGTTCTATTTTGTTTAGAGCCACTCCAGAAGAAGTCAAATTCATTTTGGTTGATCCAAAACAAGTCGAACTAAGCAAATATGAAGACATTCCTCATCTATTAACCCCAGTTATTAATAGTCCAGACAAAGTGGTTTCAGCTTTAAAATGGGCAGTGGAATTAATGCAAAAACGCTACAAACTCTTGAAAGAAGTTGGCGTGCGCACTATTCATGATTACAACGAATTAGCTGGTCTAGCTACCATGCCAAACATTGTGATTGTGATTGATGAAATGGCAGACATTATGCTTTTTGCACCCAAAGAAGTAGAAGATAATGTGACGCGTATTGCCCAAATGGCCAGAGCGGTGGGTATTCATTTGGTGTTAGCTACTCAACGACCCTCGGTAGATGTCATCACTGGTCTAATCAAAGCTAATATGCCAACTAGAATTGCCTTTAATGTTTCCAGTGTGACTGATAGTCGAGTTATTTTAGATACACCTGGAGCAGAAAAACTCTTGGGCAAGGGAGATATGCTTTATTTATCACCAGATAGAGCAAAACCAGCTCGTATTCAAGGCACCTTTGTTACTTCTCAAGAAATCAATCAATTAATGGATCATCTTAAATCTCAAGGAAAGAAACCTCAGTATGAGGAAGAAATTACCAGTAAATATCAAGTTAGCAAGGTAGGTGGCTCGGTTAGCGTGAGCGTTGAGGGAGAAGCTGATCGAGATGTTTTGTTTGATGAGGCAGTGCGACTTTTTTCGAAAAGTAACAGTGCCTCGTCTAGTGCTATTCAAAGGCATTTATCAGTTGGCTATGCCCGAGCAGCACGGATTTTAGATCAGCTGGAAGGAGCTGGTTTTGTTGGTCAAGCACAAGGTAGTAAGCCAAGAGAAGTTTTCAGAACTAAAATGCAAGAACATTTAGCAGCTAAAGATTTAATGTAGTTGTTTCATGAAAAAAATTTGGGCTTTTTTAACTAGCAACAGATGGCTGTTGATAGCTATTCTGAGTTTTTTTATTGGCCTTGCTATTCGTTTTTATTATGGTTTGAGTACTGATTTATGGGGAGATGAGGCTCTTTCTTATTTTATTTCTCAGCGCAATTCCTATAATGATTTATTTTTTTCTACAGGAGATTATTTGTTTTTGGATCATCCGCCCTTATATTATGTTTTTCTTAAAATAATGTTAATTTTAAATAATGCTGATTGGTGGTTGCGCTTGACCAGTTTAGTTTGGTTTTTTCCCAGTATTTATTTAGTTTATAAAATTAGTTCGTTGTTCCAAAATCGCAACAGCACTTATTTAGCAATAAGTTTATTTTCTTTACACCCCTTACTTATTAATTCAGCTTTTCAAGTTCGATCCTATGCAATGATAATTTTTTTAATGCTACTCACTATTTATCTAGTGGCTCTCAATTTAAAAAAGCCTAAACTTTTTAGAAGTTTTTTAATTGGCATCTTATTAGCTGTTTGTTTTTTCACCAATTATGCCTCTGTTTGGTTGATAGCAGGACTATTTTTTTTCATGATTTATTTATTTTTAAGTAAGCGAAAACTTTTAGCTCAAAATTTGTTATATAGCTTGTGCGTTTTTATGGTAACAGGATTTTTTCAAATTCATGTTTTAGTGAACCATTTTTTAGCAAGTAAAACACAGCACTTGTCATTCACTCACAGTGTACCTTTTTTTAATGTTAGCTGGATTGTTTATCAGTTAAAAATGTTGTTTGGCAATGATTATTGGGAATTTTATATACCGCTGTTTTTACTCATAAATATCTTTAATTTACGAAAAAATAAATCTTTACTAACTCCACTTTTTTTTGTTTGTCTTTAACGACAATTATTTTGTCGATTGTTACTTCAGTGTTTTTATGTCCCAATTTTGTAGCTAGGCAATTGGTTTTGTTTACCCTTGCTAACGTCTTTATTTTTGCTCAATTTCATCAAAAAACTAGTCAAAAAATTGTTTTAATCATTACTTTATTAATTTTTACAATCAACTCATTAAACGCTTATGAATTTCTATTTATAGACAATATTGAAAGCAATATTAAAGATCAAATTGCCTCAAACAGCACTGTTTTGGCTACAGATAATTATGATATAATTAATTATTATTTAGAAATCAATAATATTAATTCCCCCGTGTATTCAATTGAAGAAGATCTTGTCGATCAAGATTTAGAAAATAAATTACTGGCTCTGCCGAGTCAAAAAATGTTTTTTGTAAGCAATGATAAAGCTTCTAATGCTGATCTTAAATTAAAACAGGAGTTACAAAACAGTATCTGCCACAAACATCATTGCTCAGAAATAGAGTTGTAAACACATAATTTTTCAAGAAATTTGCGGTTAAAACAATACCATTATATGGTGGAGATGGCGGGTTTTGCTCCCGCGTCCGCTAATCTGACCCTAATGATGTCTACAGATTTAGTTTATTTTTGATGTGAAACAAAAAGTTAATAAACAAACTTTCTTTGCTTCATCCAGATCAAGTTCTTGGAAATAAAGCGATCTGATTCTTTATTTTTGCCAATCGACTAGGTTGTCACCTAGCGCGAGTCGTCGATATGAACTCATCGCTAAATGCCGGCGTTTGCAATTAAGCAAAAGCTGGAGCAGCCGCATAACCGAAGTCAAAAAGACTTGCGATTTTATTAGCTGCTGTTTTTAAACTGTTTTTGACAGTTATATTTTAGTGTTGTTTAACATCTTGCCACCAAAGATGATCTGCCATGATTAAAGCTGATTGACGTCAAAGCAATACATCCCCTGTTAATGAACAAGTAATTATAGCATTTTTACTCGATAATATCAAGATAGATCAATATTTTTATAGTTTTAAAGCTAATTTTATAGTTTAGAGGCCAAAGCCAAAGCAGTGATCTTTGTCGCGCCATTTTCTTTTAAAATTTGACTAGCGCTATTAATGGTAGCTCCAGTGGTAATCACATCATCAATTAACAGAATGCGTTGATTTAACAAGCTATTTTTATATGCAGGAACAATGGCAAAGTTATGATTTAATCTCGCCAATCTGCTTTTTTTATCAGTGATCTGTGCCTGAGCTTTGGTGTTTTTATTTTTTACTAAGAAATTTTTACAGGGCTTTTTTGCCCATAAAGCTAATTCTTGAGCGATTAACTGGCTTTGATTGTAGCCTCTTTTTTTCTTTTTTTGCTGATGAATCGGGATAAATGAAATGTAGTCAATTTCTTGGTAATCTATATAGACGTGAAAAAATAACATTTGTGCTAAAAATTTTGCGGCGCGACTGTGATGCTGATATTTAAGAGATTTAATCAAGGAACTGAGGGGTTTTTTAAAACTTGCCATAATTTTAACTTGATCAAAATAGACTTGCGTAAAATTTTTGCCAAACAATTGAGTGAGATCTTCTTGCCAAAAAAATTCCACCAGCTGATAACAAGATTCGCACAACATTGGTCCTAATTTTTGACAGTCTTGGCAGAAGTCGGGAAAAATAAAGGCTTGCCAAAAATGCGAAAAAGACCAATCACCCAAATTACTCATTAATTTAGTCTAATGACGCTAACTGACAAGTAAGCGAATGCCTTATCAAAAAAGCGAGCTTTGTTTTATAATAAGACTTATAACTAGCGGACAATTAGCTCAGTTGGTTAGAGCGCACGATTCACATTCGTGAGGTCACTGGTTCGAGTCCAGTATTGTCCACCTAAGAAAAAAAGGATCATTATGAATTTACAAGAACAACTCTTTGAAGAAATGAAAACAGCCATGAAGGCTAAAGATGCTGAGCGTCTTGGCGTGATTCGCTTAATTCGCAGTGATATCAAGAATCATGAAATAGATCATGGAACAGCTGACGACTTAGTTGTCCAAAAAATTATTAAAAAATTACTTAATCAACAACTGGATGCTTTGGAGGATTTTAAAAAAGCTAATCGAGAAGATTTAATTGCTGAAACAGAAAGCAAAATCAAGATCTTAGAATCCTATTTGCCTAAGCAGCTCAGTGATCTTGAGTTAGAAAAATTTATCCAAGAATTTGTTGAAAAAAGCGCGACTAAATATTTTGGTCCTTTAATGGGTCAACTAAGCAAACAACTGGCTGCACAAGCAGATGGAGCGCGCATTGCAGCCTTGCTCAAAAAAATATTGAGTAATTAAGTTTAGAACTTGCTTTAGTTTTCAATTCTTTCTAAAATTGCCCTAATGAATCAAATGGTTAAAACCCAAACGCTGGGTGATTTATTAAAGACCAATCGAAAAAAAGCTGGTTTAGAGTTGGAGGATGTTGCCAAAGCTACTTTTATTAAGCTCAAGTATTTGCAAGCTATTGAAAATGATGATTTTGCTGTTTTGCCCAATGCTAGCTATGCCAAGGCATATGTGAGCAATTATGCAAAATTATTGGCAGTTGATCCACAACCTTTGTTGGCAATTTTGCGTCGAGATTATCGAGAAAGCGCTAAAGGTAGGCTGCTACCTCGTGAATTTTTAAAAGAAAGTTTTAAAAAAGCCAAATTGTTTTCACCAATACGTCTGACTGTCTCAGCAATTATTATTATGTTGCTGAGTTTTGCGCTTTATACGGCTTGGCAATGGTTTTCTTTAAATCGACCACCACGCTTAGTTCTTTTTCAACCAGAAGACAATCAAGTGACTGCCAACAGAGTGGTGGTTGAAGGGCAAACGGTGATGGATGCCATAGTGCTGGTTAATGCTCAGCCAGTAGCTCTCCAAGCCGATGGCTTTTTTAATACCGAGCTCTATTTTGACATTGAGGGCCCGACCACGATTACGGTTAAAGCTACAGATCGTCGTGGCAAAACCAGTGTTGTGCAAAAAAGTATTCGGGTTGAATTTTAATTCTTTAACTTAACTGGCAAATTGTTTTCTCTTGTCGTAAAATAATTTTACTAATTAAGAAAGCTCATTATGCCGGATACTTTACCTTTAGTACTAACTATTTCTGTCGCAATTTTAACCATTATGTTGGTGATTTTAGCAATAAAGCTGATTATGGTTTTGGGGCAGGTTCAAGAGTCTTTAAAAAAGTTTAATTTAACGATTGATAAAGCCAGTCAAGTAGTTGATCTCACACACAATAAAATTGAAGGCATTCTCAACCCCTTTCATGGCCTGAGTGTTTTTGTTAGCAATTTTATTTCTGGATTAAAAATTACTGAGAGTTTTATGGCTTGGTTAAATCGCGATCAAGATGAAGATCTTATTGATGAAGATAGCATTGATGACGAAGACGAAGAAGTAACTAAGTCGAAGAAAAAATAAGTTATGGATCAAAATAAACAGTCATCTGGTAAATTTTTGTCTGGCTTGGTCACTGGTCTGTCTTTAGGAGCGCTTGTGAGTTATTTTTCCACCGCTTCTGGCAAAAAAACTTGGAAAAAACTTGGTAAAAAGTGGGAAAAGGCTAGGCTCGATTTATATAAAGAGGGTTTAATCGACGATCCTCATTTAACATTAGATGAAGTTAAAAATAAATATTTTTCAGAATTAAAACAATCATTATTTGAATTTAAAGACAATATGAGTCTGGCTTTATTAAAATTAGAAAAAGAAAAAAATAAGGAAAAAGCACGGAAAAGCTCTTGGAGAAACAAAAAAAAGAATCAATTCAAGGGTATTTAGTTTGCCTGCTATAATAATTTCATGGCTAGTAATTCTTTAACCTTATCTACATTGCGCCGTTTATATCTAGATTTTTTTATCAATAAAGGGCATTTGTTTGTTCCTTCTGCTAATTTAGTGCCAGAAAACGATCCTAGTACCTTGTTTACTAGTGCCGGAATGCAGCCAATGATTCCTTATTTTCTAGGGGAAAGTCATCCTCATGGCAAAAGGATAGTTAATTCACAAAAATGTTTTCGCAGCGAGGACATTGAAGAAGTGGGTGATAATCGACACACTACTTTTTTTGAAATGTTGGGTAATTGGTCATTTGGCGATTATTTTAAACAAGAACAAATTGAGTTTTTCTTTGAATTTTTAGTGGATGTTTTAAAATTAGATCCCACGCGTCTTTATGTTTCTGTTTTTGCTGGCAATCAAGAACTAAATATTCCAAAAGATCAAGAAAGTGCCAACATTTGGCAGAATTTATTTGAGAAAAAAGGCGTTGAGGCCAAAATTGTTGATAATCCACTACAAGGTTTACAGGGTGGCAGAATATTTTTTTATGGCGAAGAAAAAAATTGGTGGTCAAGATCTGGAGTGCCTGGGCAGATGCCCGTTGGAGAAATTGGTGGTCCTGATAGCGAAGTTTTTTACGATTTTGCCGAGCCAAATACAGAGCAGTTAATTCATCAGCAATCGCCTTTTAATCAAGAAAATTGTCATATTAATTGTGATTGCGGGCGTTTTTTAGAAATTGGCAACAGCGTTTTTATGCAATATCAGCGGACAGCAAGCGGTTTTCAAGAATTAAAACAAAAAAATATTGATTTTGGTGGCGGTTTAGAACGTTTGTTAACGGTGATGGAGCATCAATCAGATGTTTTTCAAAGCAGTGTCTTTCGAGGAATTATTGAAAGATTAAGTAGCCTCAGCGGCAAGGATTACCAGCAAGCAGAATTTCAAGCTGCTTTTCGCATTATTGCTGATCATATCAGGGCCAGCGTCATGCTAATTGCCGATGGGGTTTTGCCAAGCAACAAAGAACAAGGATATTTGTTAAGACGTCTAATCAGACGCTCCTTAAGGCAAGCACAATATTTAGAATTAGAGCGCCAATCTTTGGTCAAGCTGACGCCAGCAGTCATTGAGCTTTATCAAGATTTCTATCCAGATTTAAAAAATAAAGAAACTTTAATTAATCAAGTGCTCAAAGACGAAGAAGATAAATTTAACCGCAGTTTGGAGCGAGGTTTAAAAGAATTTAATCGCTTATTAAGTGATCAGGCTCAATTAACAGCTGATATTGCTTTTAAACTTTATGAAAGTTTTGGCTTTCCTTTTGAATTGTCGATTGAAGAAGCTAAAATTCGAGGAATCGCCATTGAGGACAAAATCGAAGAAAAAATTATTAAAGCCAATCTTCAACACGCCAGCTTATCTCGCGACACTGCTGCGCAAAAATTTAAAGGTGGCTTGGCTGATCACAATCAACGAACAACCGCTTTTCATACAGCTACTCATTTGCTCCAGGCAGCCTTGCGTCAAGTTTTAGGAGATCAGGTGCAACAAAAGGGTTCCAACATTACTAGCGAACGCTTAAGATTTGATTTTAATTTTGATCGAGCAGTTAGTTCTACAGAATTAGAAGCTATTGAGCAATTAATTAATCAATGGCTAAAAGATGATTTACCAGTCTCAAGTCAGACTTTGCCAAAGGATGAGGCACTGAAGTCAGGGGCAATTGCCTTTTTTGCCGAGCGTTATCCAGAGCAAGTTACAGTTTATACCATCGGCGATCAAAAAAATTGGGTTTCTAAAGAATTGTGTGGTGGTCCGCATGTTCAACACACTAGCCAAATAGCCGAGTTTGGCGAGCTGACAATTTTTAAAGAAAAGGCCATTGCCGAGGGAATTAGAAGAATTTATTTACGTTTTAAATAAATTTAAATAAAGTTCACTCTGTTCTTCAAAATTGCTTGAAATTCTGCTTTAATAGAGCTTAAGGTTTAAAATAAACCCAGTCTTTATTATTCAAAAACTATGCCCAATCTTTTTAATAAAATAAATATAGCTAAAAAAGCTAAGCCAGATCAAGCTCCAACAAATGAATTGCCAGATGAGGAATTATTCATCTCCATTATTTTAAGTGATCAAGAATTGCAAAGCGCTTTAGTTAGTAAAAATCAAGAAATAAAGAAATATTCGTCCATCAAAAGTTATTTTGATCGTCAGGATTTATTAGCTCAACTCGATTCATCTTTACAAGATTTGGGTCCCGCTGCTGAAGAAGTGGCAGATTGTGTTTTTATTTTTGATGAAAATTGGTTAAAAGATGGAGATCTCTTAGATAGTAAAAGAGTAATAGTTAAAGAATTGGCTGATGATTTAAGTTTATCTCCTTTGGGACAAATGAGCATTTCAGATGCTATTCACCAAGCTCGAGTCGCCAAGGATTCTCACGATTCTTCATTAACCCTCTATTTGCGAGAAAAAGATTTTGATCTCTTACTCATCAAGCATGGTCAATTATTAGCCAATCTTAAGGTTGGTAGATCGGCTAAATTAAGTGATGATTTGCAAGAAGGCTTAGCCAGAATTAGTCAAGATCTAGTGGAAAAAGGCAAATATTTTCCCAATAAGGTTTTTATCACTTCACTAAACCTGCCGCAAAAAACCTTAATTAAAGAGCAAGCCATGTTGCAAAATTTTGATTGGACGCAAATTGGTGGTTTTCTGCAAGTGCCTGAATTTGTAGTTTTAGAGCCTGATTTTTTAATTAAGGCCCTGAGCATTGCTGCTAGCCAGATGCTATTAAAAGATTTAATCTTATCGCCTGATCTAGAAAATGAAGCAAGCAAAGAAGAAAAGCTCAAAGAGCAAGAGCAATCAGTTAGCAGTTTTGGCATTGATTTAAGTGATACAAAAACCAGTTTAGAGTTAAAAAAGCAAGCAGTTTTGTCTGACAATCTGCAAACTCAAGAACTGGATGCTGATGGTGCTGATGACTTGCAAGATGAGCCCGCAAGTGAGGTTTTGCCTACCAAAAAAATGACAAAAAAGCGTTGGATGATCAATGCTAGCCGTTTTTTTGAGAAGAATCGCAAGCCAATCTTAATTGGTGGAGGATTTGGTTTATTGCTGGTAATTTTAGTGTTTGTAATGTTTAGTTCCTTAATGTCTGTGACAATTAAGCTGACACCCAATGTGCAAATTTTACAGAAAAATTTAGAGATCACCCTAGATCCTCAATTAAATGAATCTGATTTCAGCAGAAATTTGCTCAAAGCTAGTTTGGTGAAAAAAGAAGTGAGCGGCAAAGATTCTTTAAGTACAACGGGCATTAGCCTGGTTGGAGACAAGGCGAAGGGGGAAGTTGAGTTGTTTAATAAAACTTTTACAGATAAAACTTTTGCGGCTAAGACAAATTTAATTTATGACAAAATTGTTTTTACTTTAGATGAAGAGCTCACTATTCCAGGCGCTGAAGAAAAAGACGGTGGCCGAGGTATTGATTATGGGAGTGAAAAGGTTGCCATTACAGCTAAAGATATTGGAGCTGAGGCAAACATTAAAAAAGATAGCAAACTTAAAATTGCCGATTTTAGTGAAGACACTTATTCGGCAACAGCTATTGCTGATTTTTCTGGAGGATCTAGTCGAGAAGTGAGAGTGGTTTCTAAAGATGACCTAGATAAGTTGTTAAACCAATTAAAAACTAAGCTAAATGACAGTGCTAGCAATGATTTTGCTCAAGAATCAACAGCTGGGGTGTATTTTGTGCCCACTGGTAATAGCCAAATAAAGACCTCTGACTATGACCATAAAGAAGCTGATGAAGTAGAAACTCTATCTTTAAGCATGACTTTAGAAGTTGAGGCAATTAAATATCTGTCTAGCGACCTCAAACAATTGGCAGAGGCAGTTTTACTTTTAGATCTCCCAGAAAATTATAATTTTGTGGACGAAGAGCCATCCTTACTCAGTGATCAGGCTAAAGCAAAAGGCGATGATAATAGTCGTTTAGTTTTGGATGCTGAATTATCTGCAAAAGCTAAGGCTAATATTGACGAAGAATCAGTAAAAAATTTAGTATTGGGCAAAAGTTTAGCAGAGGCAAAAAGAAACGTTTTAGAAGATGGTTTGATTAAACAAGCAGAAATCATAGTTAAACCAGGTTTTATGAAAAACTTTATTAAGAAAATACCTAAAGATGCTCAGCGCCTAAACTTCATTATTGATTAATATGTCTAAAAAAGACACACAACTAAATAAACAAAAAAAACAGTTGTTACAGCTTTATCGCCAAGCTCTTCAGGATGGTGTAGCTATTCAAGATGTAGATAAAAAAATTAATTATTATTTAAAACAAGATCAGGCTAGTCGTAAGGGAGAACAAGACTTAGATGAGCAGATTAAATTAAATTTTTGGCGCCGTTTACCAAAAACTATTAGAGTGGGTGCCACTATTTTTCCATTAGCCTTGATTGTCTTTGGTTTGGTACTGGCCTTATCAGCCATGTGGCCCCTAATTGAGTATTATTTGCCATGGAATAAGCGGGATGAACTAGCTTTATTGTCACCAATTCCGCATTCTCAGGTGTTATTAAGCACACCACTGCTTTCTGCCCAGGCGCAAAATGATATTGAATCCGAAGTTGTCAGCAATCCCACTGAGCCAGTGATTCTAGATCAAGCTCTTGATTTTACCGATTTAAGTAATTGGTTTAATGAAGATCTTGAGGTTGCGGAATTAGCCACTAGTGAATTTGTTGAATACAGTTTAGACATTCCTAGTTTAAATATTAGCAATGCTAAAGTTAGGGTGGGAGGCAATGATTTAAATCAGAGCTTAATTCATTACCCGGGCACTGGTTTGCCTGGTCAATTGGGTGCGCCAGTAATTTTTGGTCACTCAGTTTTGCGACAATTTTATAATCCTAGCGAAAAAAATCCCCGACGCTATAATTCAATTTTTAGTAAAATTATGTTGCTAGAAAAAGGTGATAAAATTTATTTGACCAAAGACGGAGTTAAGTACACTTACCTGGTTCAGAGTCGTACAGAGGTCAAGCCAGATGATACCTTCATTTTGGCCCAACGCTATGACGTGCGTCAGTTAAAATTAGTGACTTGCACTCCTGAAGGCACCACCTTGCGCCGAGGCGTAGTGACTGCTCAATTAGTTAAGGAATAGAAATAGGGAATGTCGACAATTTTAGCAATTGATTATGGCTTGGCAAGAATTGGTTTAGCTATTTCTTATGTTGCTTTAGCAGAACCGCTCAAGGTTTTAAAAAATGATTTGTCAGCAGAAAATACAGTTATTGGCCCTCACGCTCAGGCTGAATTAAAAAAAATTATTGAAACAGAAAAAGTTGAGAAAATTGTTTTAGGTATCTCTGAGCAGCAAATGGCAGAAAAAACCTTGATTTTCCGTGATCATTTAGCAAGATTATTCAATTTGCCAATTATTTTAGTCGACGAAGCCCTCTCTTCGCATGAGGTTAAAGAAAAACTTAAAGACTTGCCTAAAAAAGATCGTTATCGAGAAATAGATCACTATGCGGCAGCTATTATTCTCGAAAACTACTTAGAATTATGTTAAACTAAGTGCTCTTCATGAAAAATCCCAAAAAAAAACCTATTAAATTTATTGCTTTTTTATTAATTTGTTTAATATTGTTTGTTTCTTTTGTAACTATCTCCTTGTCTCTGTTGCGAGCGGTGGATAAGAATGACAACACTATTGTCACTTTTGTCATCCCCAAGGGTCAGGCGACTCAGATAATTGCTAAAAATCTGCACGAAGAGGGTTTAATTCGTTCGCCCCTAGCTTTTCGTTTGCTTGTCTTACAACAGGGTTTGCAAAATAAAATTCAGGCAGGTTCTTTTAAATTAAGTCCTAACTTATCAACTATTGAGCTAGCTCACCTTTTAACTAAAGGGACGGACGATGTGTGGATCACCATCCCGGAGGGTTGGCGACGCGAGGAAATAGCCGCGAGCTTGGTGAAGCAGGACTTAAGTAATTTTGATGAAAAAGAATTTTTAGATCTAAGCAGTGGCTTAGAAGGCCAGTTGTTTCCAGAAACTTATTTAGTGTCCAAAGCTAGTAGCAGTCAAACCATTGTGAATCTTTTACACAATACTTTTGAAAATAAAGCCCTAGCTTTAATCAAGGAGCATTTGCCAAGCAGCAATTTAACTGTTGAGCAGGTTCTTACTCTTGCTTCACTAGTGCAAAGAGAAAGCGCTCATGATACAGAAATGCCACTTGTTGCAGGTATTTTATTTAATCGTCTCGAGATTAATATGCCTCTTCAGGTAGACGCAACACTGCAATACATCAAGGCTTTTAGTACTGCTGAACAAAATTGGTGGTCAACTCCCACCGCTGCTGATAAAAAACTAGACTCTGCATATAATACTTATCTCAACCCGGGTTTGCCTCCAGCACCAATTTGCAATCCTGGTTTAGCGGCGATAGAAGCAGTGCTTAATCCACAGTCAAGCAATGCGCTTTATTATATTCACGATTTGTCTGGGCAAATTCACACGGCAGAAACGCTAGAGGCTCACAATGCCAATGTGAATCAATACTTGCGTTAGTTTTAATTTTCTGTTACAATACACAATTGTCTAAAAAAGACTTTAGCCAGAAGCAATAGTAAGTAGCCGAGCCAATTTGTGTACTTTGTTTTAAAAAACAACAAAAAAGCTAATTGATTTTAGCACAGCAAGTGATTTCATATCTTGACTGTGTTTTTTTGCATATCTGGCCTTTTAAGCTATATGCGTGGTATATAGCGCAATTTAAATTAAAAAAATAATTATTAAAAATCTATTAATCAACAGGAAATTTAGCAAGGATCTTCATGTCACAAGCAATCGATCGTCAAAATTGGGGAGAAAATCACAAAGTTTTACCCGAATCAAACTTAATTGCCCTGCAAATTGAAAGTTATCAAACTTTTTTAAATCAAGGTATCAAAGAATCATTACAGGAAATTAATGGCGAGCGAGGCATAGAAGATTTCACCGGCAAAAACTGGTCATTGAAATTTGGCGAATACCGTTTTGGGCAAGCCAAATATACTCCCGCAGAAGCTAAAACAAAAAATGTATCTTACGATCAACCTCTTTATGTTGAAGCCACTTTGTTGAATAAAAAAACTGGCGAAGAACGAACTCAAGAGGTTTTTTTGGGCGATATCCCGGCGATGACTAATACTGGGACCTTTATTATTAATGGCATTGAAAGAGGTATCGTTACTCAATTAGTTCGATCTCCTGGCGTTTTCTTTTCTGGAGAAGAAGATCAAAACACTAAAGAATTATTATATAAAGCTGAGTTGCGACCAATGCGTGGTTCATGGTTGGAAATAAACGTCAGTCGTCGTCATGTTTTGACGGTCAAAATTGATCGTCGCCGTAAAATGCCGGCTACCGTCTTGCTTCGCGCCTTGGGTTGGGAAAGCAATGATGATATTGCTACTGCTCTAGGAGAAGTCATTAAACAAGACAAATTAGATTTAATTAATAACACTTTGCGTAAAGATTCTACAGCTAATCAGGCAGAGGCTCTAATTGAGCTTTATGAAAAAATGCGTCCTGGTGAGCCAGCCGTCTTAGACACTGCTCAAGAATTTTTAAGCAATATGTTTTTTGATGCACGTCGTTATGATTTGGGCGAGGTGGGTCGTTACAAAATGAATCGCCGTCTAGGTATTGATTTAGATAAAAAATTAACGGTCTTGGCCAAAGAAGATGTCTTGGCTAGTATTAAATATTTAATTAAGCTGCAAAATGGTGAGGGTAAAGTCGATGATATTGATCATTTGTCAAATCGTCGAGTCCGCCAGGTTGGCGAATTAGTTCTCATCAGTGCTTTTCGTATTGGCTTAATTCGACTAGAACGATCAATTCGTGAAAAAATGTCTTTGACTAAAACCGAAGAAGTTTTAACCCCTTCTGCTTTAGTTAATGCCAGACCACTAATTGCTTCTATTGCTGAGTTTTTCCGTCGTAATCGTTTGTCCACTATCTTAGACCAAACTAATCCACTATCAGAAATTGATAATTTGCGTCGTTTGTCAGTGATGGGTACAGGCGGTGTTACTCGAGATAGAGCTTCTTTCTCCATGCGTGATATTAATGCTTCTCAGTATTCAAGAATTTGTCCAATTCGTTCACCAGAAGGTCCAAACATTGGTTTAGTGACTTATTTAGCCCTTTATACCCGCGTTAATAAATATGGATTTTTAGAAGCTCCATATTTTAAAGTGGAAAATGTAAAAGGCAAAATGAAGGTGACTGATGAAATTGTTTATTTAAGTGCTGATGAAGAAGAAGATTATTATATTACTCATGCTAGTGTCGAGATTGATGACAAGGGCTATATCACTCAAGATTGGGTGCCAATGCGCTATAGCAATAAATTTATTGAGGGTTCGGTGAATAAAGTTCAATATATTGATGTGGTGCCGCGTCAAGTGGTTGGCAGCAGTGCCTCTTTAATTCCTTTTGTGGCTCATGATGAAGCTAATCGTGCTTTGATGGGTTCACACATGCAATGTCAGGCAGTGCCTTTGGTTAAACCACAAGCTCCCACTGTCGGGACGGGTATGGAAAAGGAAATAGCAGCAGCTATGGGTTGGACGGTTATAGCAGAATTTCCTGGAGAAATCCAAAATGTAGATGCTAGTGAAGTCATCTTAAAGCTTGATCCTAAATATCACGATAAAGCTAAAGCTTGGGTGGAAAATGCCAACAATGAATATGTAGCTTATCAACAAGGAAACTTAGTTTATAAACTAAGAAAGTTCAATCGTACTGCTCAAAGTACTTGTTACAATCAAACTCCAGCTGTTTTAGTCGGCGATAAAATTAAGAAAGGCGATGTTTTAATTGATGGCCCAGCTACTGATCATGGAGAATTAGCTCTGGGTACTAATTTATTAATTGCCTATACTGCCTATAACGGTTTAGGTTATGAAGATGCGATTGTGATTTCTGATCGCCTAGTCAAAGAAGATGCCTTAAGCTCTATTCAGATTAGTGAGCATAAAGCTAAAATCATGGACACCCGTTTGGGCCCTGAAGAGTTAACTAATGATATTCCTAATGTTAGTGAAACTTTTCTAGCCAACCTTAACATTGACGGTATTATTCAAATTGGTAGCCATGTTAAATCAGGCGATATTTTGGTGGGTAAAGTTGCTCCTAAGGGCGAAACAGAACTTTCTCCAGAGGAACGCTTGTTGAGAGCTATTTTCGGTGAAAAATCTAAGGAAATTCGCGATACTTCTTTGCGTATGCCACATGGAGAAGAAGGAACAATCATTGATGTGCAAATTTTAGATCGTGATTTAGGTGATGAATTAGATCCTGGGACGATCAAAGAAGTTATCGTTAAAGTCGCTCAATTGAGAAAAATTGTGGTTGGGGATAAATTGGCTGGTCGACATGGCAACAAGGGTGTTATATCCAAAATTGTTCACCAGGCAGATATGCCTCATTTAGCAGATGGCACCCCAGTTGACATTATTATTTCTCCTTTGTCTGTTTTGGCTCGTATGAATCTAGGTCAGCTTTTAGAAACCCACTTGGGTTGGGCAGCTGATAAGCTTGGTTATCAAGTAGCGGTGCCTGCTTTTGAGGAATTTGATGAAGATAAAATTTGGCAGGAATTAGAAAAAGCTAAGCTGCCTGTTTCAGGTAAAGCTCAGCTTTACGACGGCTTAACAGGTGAACCCTACCATGAAAAATCAGTGGTCGGTGTGAACTATATTTTAAAACTCAGTCACATGGTTGAAGATAAAACCCATGCTCGCTCAACTGGTCCTTATTCTTTAGTGACGCAACAGCCTCTGGGCGGTAAAGCTCAAATGGGTGGTCAGCGTATGGGAGAAATGGAAGTCTGGGCACTCGAAGCACATCGGGCAGCTCATGTCTTGCAAGAAATGTTAACAATTAAGTCAGATGATGTCAGAGGCCGGGCGAAAGCTTTTGAAGCCATTGTTAAGGGAGAAGAAATTCCTGCACCAACCGTTCCAGAATCATTTAAGGTGCTCTGTAAAGAATTAAATTCCTTATCTTTAAATATTAATCCTCATGAAGAGGTGGTAGTGATTAGTGAAGATAAACCAAGCTCAATAGATCAAGAAGAAATTTTAATTTTAGATGATTTAGAAGCTGAAGAAAAAGATGCCCTTGGTATTGAAGATAATAAAGAAGACGAGGATTTAGATGCTCCCGATATCGGACAAGAAGACATCGAGGAAGAAGAAGTTGATGAAGACGAAGAAGTTAACGATGTTACAGAAATAGAAATTGAAGAATAAAGAAAGTTTAAGCATTAAATAAATATATTTTTATCAAGCAAAAATCGAAAATTTTATGACAAAATTCTTTAACCAACCAATTAAAAAAACTAAAGACATTGTTGATTTTAGTGCCCTACAAATAAAAATTGCTTCTCCTGAAGAAATCAAAGACTGGTCTTATGGCGAGGTAAAAAAACCAGAAACAATTAATTATCGATCACTAAAACCAGAAAAAGATGGTTTGTTCGATGAAAAAATTTTTGGTCCAGTTAAAGATTACGAATGTCATTGTGGCAAATACAAAAGAATTAGATACAAGGGAATTATTTGTGACAAATGTGGCGTAGAAGTCACAGAGTCCAGAGTCCGTCGTGAAAGAATGGGCCACATCCAATTGGCAGCTCCAGTCGCTCACATTTGGTTTTTTAAAGGAGCTCCTTCAAAATTATCTTTGTTATTAAATTTGTCTCCGCGCAACCTCAATTCAATCATGTATTTTTCTCAATACGTGGTTTTGGGAGTTGATAGCGAACAGAAAAAAGAAGTATTACAACAATTAGATGTTGATGCTGTGGCAGCTATCGATGAATTAAAAGATGGTGTTGAAAAAAGTATTTTAAAAATCAAAGAAGATTTTAAAGTTGAAACAAAAACACTTAAAGAAAAAGTAAAAAGTAAGGAAACCTTGCAACTTAAGTTGGCAGAGTTAGATTTAAAAACTAAAAATAAGATTGTCGCTGCCAAACAACAGTTAGCAGTGCAGGTTGAACAAACTGATGAAATTTATAAAACCATTAAACAAATGGTGAAAAAAATTAAACCTAGTGTTGTTCTAACCGAAGACGAATATCTCAAACTTGATGAATACAATGCTAATACTCATTTAAAAGTTGGTATGGGAGCTGAGGCAATTTTAGAATTGGTGAAAGCTGTTGATTTGGATAAAGAAATTGTTAATTTACGTAATGAGTTAGCCGAAAGTAAAGGCGCTAAAAAAACCAAAATCATTAAACGCCTGAGAGTGTTTGAGGGTTTGAAAAAATCGGAAATTGATCCGTCTTGGATGTTTTTATCTGTTTTGCCGGTGCTGCCTCCCGATTTGCGACCAATGGTTCAATTGTCTGGCGGGCGCTTTGCTGCTTCAGATTTAAATGATTTGTATCGTCGGGTAATTAATCGTAACAACCGTTTATCACATCTTATCAATTTGGGAGCTCCTGAAATAATTTTACGTAATGAAAAAAGAATGTTGCAGGAAGCGGTCGATTCTTTAATTGACAGCTCTCAAGCCAAACAAAGTCGTCGTCGTTCTAATCGTCGACCTTTGCGATCTCTCTCCGAAATGTTGCGTGGTAAAACGGGTCGTTTCCGTCAAAATTTATTAGGAAAAAGAGTTGACTATTCTGGTCGTAGTGTGATTATTGTTGGGCCAGAGTTGAAGCTTAATCAATGTGGTTTGCCAAAAGATATGGCTTTAGAAATGTTTAAGCCTTATGTGTTACGCGAATTGATTGTGCATGGCATAGCACCCAATGTAAAAAGTGCTCGTCACCTAGTTGATCGTCGCGAAGCAGAAGTTTATGCAATTTTAGAAAAAGTGATTCAAAATCACCCGGTGCTACTTAACCGTGCTCCAACTCTACATAAGCTTGGTATACAGGCATTTTTCCCTGTGCTAATTGAGGGTAGTGCTATTTCTCTTCATCCTTGTGTTTGTTCTGGATATAATGCTGACTTTGATGGTGACCAAATGGCTGTTCATGTGCCTCTAACCAAAGATGCGCAAGAAGAGGCTATTCAATTAATGATGGCCGATCATAATTTGCTAAAACCAGCCAACGGCGAACCAATCACTTTGCCAAACAAAGAAATGGCCATGGGTGTTTATTATTACACCACTTTTGATGATCGCTTAGAAGTTTTCCCCGCTATTTTGAGTGATAAAAACGAAGCTTATCATCTTTATCAAATTGAGCGTTTAAAACTTCGTCAAAGAATTCAGGTTAAACTTAAATTAGGCGACAGCTATCAATTAATTGAAACAAGCGTTGGTCGTTTGATGTTTAATAGCGTCTTACCAGAAAGTTTGCAATTTATTAATGAAGCCGTTGATTCTAAAAAAATAAAACAAATTATTACTAAAGCTATTGAAACCGAGCCTGAAGTGGTCGTGGCAAAAATGATTGATGACATTAAAGACGTGGGCTTTCAAGCAGCTACTAAATCTGGATTATCAGTTGGCGTGGCCGATTGTGGCATGATTGAAGAAAAAGACCAAATCATTGATAAAGCTAATGAAGCTGTGGAAAAAATTCAAGATTATTACATGCATGGTTTGATCACTGATGATGAGCGTCGTCGTCAATCTTTAGATGTTTGGATTAAAACAACTGAGGAGTTGGCAGAAAAAACTTGGGCTACTTACGATGATCACAATACTGTTAAAACCATTATTGATTCAGGTGGTACACGTGCTTCAAAAGACCAAGTTAAACAGTTGGCAGCTATGCGTGGTTTAGTGGTTGATCCATTAGGTAATATTGTGGAAATGCCTACTAAATCCAACTTTAGACAAGGTTTAACTATTTTTGAATATATTACTTCTGCTCGAGGATCGAGAAAAGGTTTGACTGATTCAGCCATTAAAACTGCCGATGCTGGTTACTTAACTCGTCGTTTGGTAGATGTTGCTCATGATGCCATTATTCGTTCCGATGATTGTGGAACAAGTGAGGGTATAGAAATCCATCGTGCTCCAAGAAAAGATGTGTTTACTGCTAGAATTATTGGTCGATACGCCAGTAAAGAGCTTAAAGACGGTAATAAAATTTTAGTTAAAGCAGATGAATTAATTACACCTGAGCTAGCTGAAACAATCAATCTTAGTAAAGTTGAGTCAGTGTGGGTCAGATCACCTCTGACTTGTCGTGCCAAACATGGTTTGTGTGCGAAATGTTATGGTTGGGATTTTTCTAACCGTAGCCCAGTAAAAATTGGAGTACCAGTTGGTGTTTTAGCTGCTCAATCCATTGGCGAGCCAGGTACGCAATTAACTATGCGGGTGAAGCACTCTGGAGGAATTGTTGGCTTAGACGTGACGCAGGGTTTACCTCGTGTTGAAGAATTGTTAGAAGCCAGAACACCAAAAGTTCAGGCAATCATTGCTCATTTCCCTGGCAAAGTGAGGGTTAAGCAAAAAGACAATGAACAGGAAATTAATATTAAAGGCAATAACGGTGAAGAAGAAGATTATGTTTTTTCCAGTTCGATTAAATTGCAGGTTACTGATAAGCAGCTTGTTCACACTGGTCAGGCTCTAACTGCTGGAGGAATTAATGTTCAAGAGTTGCTACAACTCTCTGGATTATTAGCTACTCAACAATATGTTCTAGATCAGGTGCAAGCGGTTTATGAATCACAAGGTATTACCATTAATGACAAACACTTTGAGGTGATCACACGTAAAATGGGTGATAAATTGCAAATTGATATGCCTGGTGATACTGATTTCTTAGTGGGTGAAGTTGTCGAACGCAATCGCTTTGTCGATGTTAATGAAGGTGTCATGGCCGCTGGTGGTGATCCAGCCACGGCAAGAGTTTTATTGTTGGGCATCACTCGTTCTTCATTATTTACTGATTCTTGGTTGTCAGCTGCTTCATTCCAACACACCAAGCACGTCTTAACAGATGCGGCTTCTGAGGGAGCTATTGACTATCTCAAAGGTCTAAAAGAAAATGTAATTATTGGTCGCTTAATTCCCACTAGTGAAGAAAGGGCTCGCTTAGAATAAACAGTTTGCAATAAACATTCTGGATAATCTTGATACCTTGTGTTAAAATTGCCCTTCAGCTATTAGAAATAAAATAAATTATACTGAAATTAGAAAAAATCTAAAAAAATTATGCCAACGATTAATCAATTAATTAGAAAAGGCGGAAGAAAAAGAAGACCTCAGCGAGTTAAATCGACTGCTTTGCGTAGAAGTTTTAATACTAATACGAATCGCCCTACCAAAACCAGTAATCCTCAAAAAAGAGGAGTGTGTACTGTGGTGAAAACCATGACTCCAAAAAAACCTAATTCAGCGCTGCGTAAAGTTGCTAGAGTTAGATTATCAAATAAGGTTGAAGTAACAGCCTATATTTCTGGTGAAGGTCATAATTTAGCTGAACACAGTGTGGTCTTAGTTCGTGGAGGAAGAGTAAAAGATTTGCCAGGAGTGAAATATCATATTGTCAGAGGTAAGTATGATTGTGCTGGAGTTGAAGGTCGTAAATCTAGTCGCAGCAAATATGGTGTAAAGAGGGGTTAATTTTATGAGAACAAAAAAAGCCAACACTCGTCTAGTTACTAAAGATGTTAAATATGGATCTACCCTAATCCAACATTTAATTAATCGCAGCATGAAAGATGGTAAAAAATCTGTAGCCCAAAAACAAGTTTATGCGGCTTTAGATATCATTGCTAAAGAAACCAAGCGTAAAGCCCCAGAAGTTTTAGAAGAAGCTTTAGATAAAATTAAGCCAAAAATGGAAGTGAGGACTCGCCGTGTTGGAGGCGCTTCATATCAAGTACCAATGGCAGTTAGAGATTTACGAGCTAGATCTTTAAGCATTCGTTGGTTAGTTAATGAAGCCAATGGAAGAGCAAATAAACAATATCATTCTTATGCAGAAAAATTAGCTGCGGAAATCTTAGATGCTTTGCAAGAGCAAGGGGGAGCTATTGAGAAACGTAATACCTCTCATCGTATGGCTGAAGCCAATAAAGCTTTTTCTCATTTTCGTTGGTAAATCGGCTGCTAGTTATTTTGCAGAAATAACTATAGAATTATTGTTTATATAAATTAATTTTTTATTAAAAGTAAAATAGTTTTAGAATTTTTATGTCAGGAATATCAAATCAACGCACTGTGGCTTTAGACAGAATTAGAAACATTGGCATTATTGCCCATATTGATGCTGGTAAAACCACTACCACTGAAAGAATTTTATTTTATACCGGGCGAAATTATAAAATCGGCGAGGTGCATGAAGGCGCAGCGACTATGGATTGGATGGCTCAGGAACAAGAAAGAGGCATCACTATCATGTCAGCAGCTACCACTTGTTTTTGGGAGCCTTATTTTGAAACTCGTTTAGCGAAAGAACGCTATCGTTTTAATATCATTGACACCCCAGGGCACGTAGATTTTACTGCTGAAGTTGAAAGATCTCTTCGAGTTTTGGATGGCGGTATTACGGTCTTAGATGCCAGTGAAGGTGTCCAATCTCAATCAGAAACCGTTTGGCGCCAAGCTGATAAATATAATGTGCCAAGAATTTGTTTTGTTAATAAAATGGATAAATTAGGCGCAGATTTTAAAGCAACGGTCGAAGATATTCGCAACAAATTTGGCGTAAAGCCGGCAGTGATGGTTTTGCCCATGGGTAGTGAAGATCATTTTGAAGGTGTAATTGATTTGTTAGCGGGTAAAGCTTATTTTTGGGAAGATCATCAAGTAGCTACTGAGCCAGAAATTAAAGACATACCAGAAAAATATCAAGCAGAAGTGGATAAATTACGAGCAGAATTAATCGAATTAGTTGCTGAAACAAACGATCACTTAATGGAGAAATTTCTCAATTCAGAAGAAATTGAAATCAACGAATTAAAAGCGGCTCTCCGTCAAGCAGTTATCGATTACAAATTGGTGCCAGTTTATGCTGGTTCATCATTAAAAAATACTGGTTTACAGCCTTTGTTAGATGCCGTTGTGGAATACTTGCCTTCTCCTATGGATATTGATCATATTACTGGCTTAAAGCCAGGCACTGAAGAGCAGACTGAACGCAAGTTAACTCCAGAAGAAAAATTTTGTGGCCTAGCTTTTAAAATTCAAACAGATCCTCACGTTGGTAAATTAACTTATTTTAGAATTTATTCTGGTGTTTTGAAATCTGGTAGTTATGTTTATAACTCCAGTAAAAATATTAAAGAAAGATTGGGTCGCTTATTATTAATGCATGCTAATCAAAGAGAAGAAATTACTCAAGGAGTAGCTGGTGAAATTGTTGCCATGATTGGCTTAAAAGACACCAAAACTGGTGACACTTTGTGTGATGAAAGCATGCCGATTGTGTTAGAGGGTATTACTTTTGCTGAACCAGTTATCTATTTGGCCATAGAACCACACACTAAGGCTGATCAAGAAAAAATGGGCATGGCACTAGCTAAATTAAGTGAGGAAGATCCTACCTTTAGCATCAAATCCGATCCCGACACTGGTCAAACTATTATTGGTGGTATGGGCGAATTACATCTAGAAATTATTGTTGATCGTTTAAAACGAGAATTTCATGTTGAAGCTGATGTTGGCAAGCCTCAAGTTGCTTATCGCGAAACTATTCAACAGTTGGCAGAAGGTGAAGGTAAATATATCAAACAATCTGGTGGTCGAGGTCAATATGGACATGTTTTATTACGCATTGAACCTAAAGAGCGTGGCACCGGCTATGAGTTTGTTAATGAAATTAAAGGTGGCGCAGTTCCTCGAGAATATATTGAACCGACCAATAAAGGAGTTAAAGAGGCTCTAGAACGAGGCTTTTTGGCCAACTATCCAATGGTTGATGTCAAAGTCAGTTTATATGATGGTTCTTATCACGAAGTTGACTCTAGCGAATTAGCCTTTAAGATGGCAGGTTCTTTTGCTATGCGTGATGCAGTCGCCAAAGCAGACATGATCCTCATTGAGCCAATTATGAAGGTCGAAGTGAGCACTCCAGAAGAATTTATGGGTGATGTCATTGGTGATTTAGGCAGTCGACGCGCCCAAATCCAAGGCACGAATCAAAGGGGTAATATCAGTATTATTACTGCGATTGCGCCATTGGCAGAAATGCAAGGTTATGTAACCTCTTTACGTGGCATGACCCAGGGTCGAGCTACAAGCGTCTTATTACCTAGCCACTATGCAGAAGTGCCACGTAATATCACTGAAGCAATTATTGAAGAAAGAAAAGGTAAGAAAGCCTAATTTCATTGCTTGGTGTATAATAAGTAGATTAAAAATTATTAGTAATTATTAAAAAAGGAGATAAAAGTTATGGCAGATGCACAAAAATTTGTCAGAAATAAGCCTCACGTTAATGTTGGAACCATTGGTCATATTGATCATGGCAAAACCACTTTAACAGCAGCAATGACACAAGTATTAGCTAAAAGATATCCTTCGGATATTAATAAAGCGCTAAAATATGAAGATGTTGAAAATAGTGCCGAAGAGGTTGCTCGAGGTATTACTATCAATATTTCTCATGTTGAGTACGAAACAGAAAAACGTCACTACGCTCACATTGATGCTCCAGGACACGCTGACTACATCAAAAATATGATTACTGGTGCAGCTCAGATGGATGGTGCAATTCTAGTGGTAGCAGCGACTGATGGCCCAATGCCTCAAACTAGAGAGCATATTTTGTTGGCTAAGCAAGTTAACGTACCTAAACTAATTGTCGCTTTAAACAAATGTGACATGGTTAAGGATGAGGAATTGCTAGATTTAGTAGAAATGGAAGTTCGCGAACTATTATCAAAATATGGATATGATGGTGATAATGTTCCAGTAATTAGAGTGAGCGCCCTCAAAGCTTTAGAAGGAGACAAAGAAGCTGAAGATGGCATCATGAAATTATTTGAAGCAGTTGATGATTATATTCCAGAACCAGTTCGCGATATTGAAAAACCATTTTCTATGTATATTGAAGATGTATTTTCAATCAAGGGTCGTGGCACTGTGGTTACAGGCCGTATTGAAACTGGCGTAATCAAAGTTGGTGAAACCGTTGATATTGTTGGTATTCGCGACAAAAAATCCACAACAGTCACTGGTGTAGAAATGTTTAGAAAAATGTTAGATCAGGGTCAAGCTGGAGATAATGTTGGTATTTTACTGCGCGGTATTGAAAAAGATGGTGTTGAAAGAGGACAGCTATTAGCTGCTCCAGGATCTGCTTCAGCTCATAAAAAATTTGAAGCAGAAGTTTATATTTTGAAAAAAGAAGAAGGTGGTCGTCACAAACCTTTCTTTTCTGGATATAAACCACAATTTTATATTCGCACCACTGATGTCACTGGTGAAATCAAATTACCAGAAGGCGTAGAAATGGTTATGCCTGGTGATAATGCCAAAATGACCGTTGAACTAATTACTCCAGTAGCTATTCACGATGGATTTCGTTTTGCTATTCGCGAGGGCGGTTTAACTGTTGGTGCTGGTGCTGTCACAAAAATTATTGAATAAAATATTTAAAAATGTTTTAAGCCCCTGTTTCACAGGGGCTTTTTTTATCTCTCTTGATCTTTGTTTTTCTCTCTGGTAAAATACAAGTCTCACTACAGGAGATAAGCAAAGGCGCTTAAAAGCTAGTTTTTTTATTTATCATCTGTACAACTTGAAGAAAATTAGTTATAATCGCGCTTTGTGATTTCTACAAGAAAAAATTTTCTCAAGTAGTGATCAGGTATCAGTTGCTTTTTAGCAATAACCGATAACAAGTTAAGAAAAATTTAGAAAATAGTATGGCGAAAAATCAAAACACATACAAGATTCGAGTGAGGTTAAAATCTTACGACCATCGAGTAATTGATGAAGCTAGTCGTAAAATACTGCAAACAGCTCTTTCTACAGGAGCTAAAGTTGTTGGACCAGTACCTCTACCAACTCATACAAAATCTTTTACTGTTTTGGTTTCTCCACATACAGATAAAAATGCCCAAGAGCACTTTGAGATTCGTACTCATAAGCGCTTGATCGATATTATTGATCCGACTAACAAAACCATCGACTCTCTAATGCATTTAGAGTTGCCAGCTGGTGTTGATATTCAGATTAAAATGTAATTATTTTTTAAGGACTAAAACCAAATTGATCAGAAAAAAATCAAAGGAAGCATGCTCAATACAATATTTGCTACCAAAATCGGTATGTCTCAAGCCTGGTCAACACTTGGAAAACGTCTTCCTATTACCAAGCTGTTTGTTGATGACAATGCTGTCTTAAGTGTTAAACAACAAGAAGATCAGCTTTTTCAAGCCGAACTGGCTTATGGCAAAAAGAAACTAAAAAACGTTAGCAAGCCCATTCGAACTCAAATTACTAAGAGTGGTTTTTCTTCTGGATTTCAACAAATTAAAGCTGTTAAAGTAGATGAAAACACCAAAGCTGGCGATACAATTTCTTTAGATCAAGTTTTAGCAGTGGGCGATGTGGTGGCTGTTCAAGGCACAAGTAAAGGACGAGGTTTTGCTGGCTCGATTAAAAGACATAATTTTCGTAGTGGTCCCAGTACTCATGGACAATCTGATCGTGAGCGATCACCTGGGTCAATTGGCGCTGGTACAGATCCTGGCAGAGTGTGGCGAGGCAAAAAAATGCCTGGACATTTGGGCGTAGAAACAAAAACTGTATTAGGTTTAGTTGTGGTTCATATTGATTTAGAGAAAAAAGAAATTTGGGTAAATGGCCCAGTTCCTGGTCATAAAAATTCGATAGTGAGAATTCAAAAAACAGGCACAAAAAAAGAAATAGAGCTTGATGGTAGTTTATTTGGAGATAAGCAAGAAGAACAAGAGAAAACTGCTGAGAAAAGCGCCGAGGAAGTCACTGAAGAGATTGCCGAGGAAGTGTCAGTAGTCGAAGAAACTGCAGAACCAGCAGTCGAAGAAACTGCAAAACCAGCAAATGACGAAGCGCTAGAAAATAGCAAAATTAAAGAAACTAAAGAGGAAACACCAGCGTAATGCAATTACCAGTTATAGATTCTACTAGCAAAAATGAGAAAATGAGAGTCAATGATGTCTTGTTTACAGATCAGAATGCAGATGCTCTATTAGCTCAGGCAATCAGAGTTTATCGCTCTAATTCAAGACAGAGTTCTAGTCACACTAAAACTCGTAGCGAAGTTAGTCGTAGTAAACAAAAATGGTTTAAGCAAAAAGGTACTGGTAATGCTCGTCATGGATCAAGAAATGCTCCTATTTTTGTAGGCGGTGGCGTGGCTCATGGTCCTCGTGGCATAGAAAATTGGAATTTAAAATTAAATAAAAAATCAAAACTGATTGCTCTGCGTTATGCGCTCACTCTACAAAAAAAGAATTTATTTATTAGTAAAGATATTACAACCTTAAAAGGTAAGAGCAAAGAAGCGCAAAAATTAATCAACAAATTTAGTCAGGATACCGACAATATTTTATTAGTAGTCAGTAAAATGACTTTAGCCATGAACAGAGCATTAAGTAATTTAAAAAATGTTTCTATTGTTGCGGCTGATAGGTTAAATGTTTTACAGGTTTTTCAGGCAGATAAAATCTTGATTGATCTTAATGCTTTAAAAATTTTAGAAGATCGATTTAATAAAGTTAAAAAAAAGAGTATTAAAAAGTGATCATGAATGCCTATTTAATCAAAAAACCAGTTATTACAGAAAGATCGCTAAGCTTAGCTAATAAGCAGAATGTTTATACTTTTGAAGTATTAATGAATGCTCATAAAGGTCAGATTAAGCAAGCAGTCGAAGATGTGTTTGCGGTAAAAGTTTTAGAAGTAAACACGGTGGTGAGACATCGAGTTAAAAAGAAAACTGGTCGTAAACGCATTAACACTGTGAGTCCAAAAACTAAAAAAGCCTATGTCAAATTGGCTGAGGGTCACACCATTGCTCTCTTTGACACTGGAGGAAATGAATAATGTTAAAGAAAAATAAAACAGGCACTCCTGGCAGCAGACATCGAGTTGATGTCGATCGATCAGACTTGCACAAGGGTGCGCCTGAAAAGTCTTTGTTAAGAAAAGGCCATAAAAAACGTTTGGGTCGAGACGCTAAAGGACATGTATCCATGCGTCATCGTGGTGGTGGCGTAAAAAAACGTCAACGAATCATTGATTTTAAGCGTAATAAGCTTGATGTACCAGCCATAGTTAAAAGAATTGAATATGATCCAATGCGCAGTGCCAATATTGCTTTATTATCTTATAAAGATGGAGAAAAGCGTTATATTTTAGCTCCAGAAAAATTAAAAATTGGTGATGAAATTGTGGCAGGCGAAAAAGTGAGTACTAAGACTGGCAACGCCATGCCGTTGAGAAATATTCCTCTCGGTGTGAACATTCATAATATTGAATTAAGACCTGGCAAGGGAGCTCAATTGGTTCGTGGAGCTGGATTGGGAGCAATTATTCAATCAAAAGAAGAAAAATATGCTATTGTCCAATTGCCATCTAAAGAATTTAGATTGATAAATCTTGATTGTTTCGCTACAATAGGCAGTCTTGGTAATAGCGATTGGAAAAATCGTAAATTGGGTAAGGCTGGCCGCAAGCGACTAATGGGCATTCGTCCAACAGTGCGTGGTACTGCTCAGCACCCCGGCAGTCATCCTCATGGTGGTGGTGAGGGTCGAACTGGTGTCGGATTAAGATATCAAAAGACCCCTTGGGGTAAAATTGCTGCTCCAGGAAAAAAGACTCGTAATCCAAAAAAAATTAATAAATGGATTGTGCGAGATCGACGTAGCAAAAATTAAAGGAAATTAATGTCTAGATCAAATAAAAAAGGACCATTTGTTGATCAAAAGCTTCTAAAAAAAGTTATGAAGCAAAAAGATAGTGGAGACAAAGCTCCCATTAAAACCTGGAGTAGGGCTTGTACTGTAGCACCAGAATTTGTTGGACACACTTTTTTGGTTCATCAGGGAAAAAACTTTGTTGAGGTTTTTATTTCTGAATTAATGGTTGGCCATAAATTAGGTGAATTTGCACCCACCAGAACTTTTAGAGGTCACGGCAAAATGGTAAAAAGAATTTTGGCTAAAACTTAAAAATTGGATTATAAAAATGATTATTATAGCGACACAAAAAAACACTAGACAACCTGCACGTAAAGTTCGTTATGTGGCTGACGTGGTTAAAAAAATGTCGGTTGAAGACGCACTTAAGCAATTAGCAGTCATGGATCGTCGAGCGAGCCTAGTGGTTTTAAAAACCCTGCGTCAGGCAATTGCCAATGCCATGAACAATCATCAGTTGGCTTTTGCTGACTTGCAAATCAAAAATATTATTGTTAATGATGCGCCAACCCTCAAGCGTTGGAGAGCTGTTAGTCGTGGCCGAGCTCACACCATTTTAAAAAGATCGTGCCACATCGTAGTCGAATTAGAAACCAAGAGTGTTGAGAATAAAGATGATTCGGTAAAGAAACAAGTTAAAGAAAATAACAAAGCAGCTGATAAAAAATCAGCAACACCTGCTAAAAAAACAAGCGCAAAAAAGACCGACACAAGCAAAAAAACTAGCAAAACTAGCAGCAAAAAAATAACTAAGAAAGATAAAAAATAAACTATGGGGCAAAAAGTTAATCCAATTCTATTAAGAACGGGTGGGATCTTCAACTGGAAATCTCGTTGGTTTGCTGACAAAAAAAGCTATGCAGACAACCTCTTGGAAGATTATCGTTTGCGTCAATATCTTGATGAAAAATTAGCTAATGCTAGTTTGGTAGATGTTAATATCAAACGCTCGATTAGTAAATTAACTTTAGTTATTGAAGTGGCCAGACCTGGAGTAGTGATTGGTAAAGGTGGGCAAAATTTAGAAAAAATTAAATCAGAAATTGATCATATTGTTAATGCTTCAAAGCAGAAAAAAGAAAAATCAAGAATTGAGATAAAAATTGAAGAGGTTAAGAAACCCGATCTCAGTGCCAAATTAGTAGCTGAAAGAATTATTAGTCAATTAATTACTCGTTATCCACATCGTCGAGCAGTCAAACAAGCCATGGAAAAAGTCATGGGAGCAGGAGCAAAAGGCGTAAAAATCCAATTATCTGGCAGAATTGCTGGAGCGGAAATTAGTCGAAGCGAAAAATATTTTGAAGGAAGCATTCCTACTCAAACCTTAAGAGCCAATATTGATTATTATGAAAAACCAGCAAAAACCAGATCAGGTTATGTTGGTATAAAAGTCTGGATTTACAAAGGTGAAATCGTTTAAATTTGGAAAATAAACAATGTTACAACCAAAAAAAGTCAAATACCGAAAAATGTTTAGAGGCAAAAACCGAGGTAATGCTAAGCGTGGTGCTGAAATTGCTTTTGGTGATTTTGCCCTGAAAGCCATTGAGGGTGGTGAATTATCAGCTCGCCAAATTGAGGCAGCTCGAAAAAAAATCACCTATGTGACCAAAAGAGAAGGAAAATACTGGATTAAAGTTTTTCCTCATAAACCATTAACTTTAAAACCAGTTGGAGTTAAAATGGGTTCTGGCAAAGGAGCCATTGAACAATATGTTGCTCCAATCAAACCCGGATTTATTTTGTTCGAAGTTAGTGGCGTTAGCGAAGATATTGCTCGTTCAGCTTTAACAAAAGCAGGACACAAATTATCAGTTAAAACTATTTTTGTGAAAAAATAAAATGAAAAGTAATGACATTAAAGCCTTGCACGACAAGGACCAAGCAGAACTAAAAACAGATTTAGCTGTTTTAATCAAAGACCTAGCTGGGATGCGTTTATTAGCCAAAGCAGGCAAATTAGATAGCCCAGCTAAACTAAAGAATTTAAGAAAAGATATTGCTCGAATCAAAGCAGTATTGAGTGAAAAAGAATTAAGCAAATCAATATGAAAAACTTACAAGGCAAAATAATATCACTAAAGAATCCAAAAACTGCCAGGGTTGAAGTGACCAGAATGTGGACTCATCATCTTTATGGCAAAAGAGTGAAACGAAGTAAAAAATATGCCAGTGATTTTGATCCAGAAAAAATGAAATTAGCTCTTGGAGATGTGGTTGAGATTCAAGAATGTCGACCGCTCAGCAAAACTAAAAAATTTAAAGTCATTAAAAAGATTGAAAAATAAACTATGATACAACTAAGAAGTGTACTAAATGTGGCCGATAACAGTGGCGCTAAAAAAATTAGGGTCATTCAGGTTTATGGTGGCTCACGCAGAAGATTTGGAGCTGTGGGAGATGTTGTAGTGGCTTCAGTGATTAGTGCTGATCCAGGTAGCAACCTCAAAAGAGGAGAAAAAGTGCGGGCAGTCATTGTTAGAACTGCCAAAGAGAAGCGTCGAGCAAACGGCGAGTATTTAAGATTTGATGAAAATGCGGCAGTTATTGTTCAGGCTCGTGACAGTAAAGATCCAGTAGGAACACGCGTTTTTGGGCCTATCGCTCGTGAAGTCAAAGATAAAGGATTTAATAAAATTGCTAGTTTAGCTCCGGAGGTATTATGAAATTTAAAGTAGGAGATAGAGTGCTTGTTACTGCTGGCAAAGATAAAGGCAAAAAAAGTGTGATTGTGGCTTTATTAAGCAAAGAAAATAAAGTGTTGGTCAAAGATGTTAATCTTTATTACAAACACACTAAGCCTTTTATGGACAAAGCTGGAGAAAAAACCAGGCGCGAACGTCCTTTGCCTCTGGCTAACATTGCCGCGCTCAATGACCAAGACCAGCCAGATCGTTTAGGCTATCGTTTTACAGCAGATGGTCAAAAAGAAAGAATTTTTAGGAAAACTGGTCAAGTGGCTAAAGTAGAAAAATTAGCAAAAACAATTAAAGAAACTCAAAAAGCAAATAAAGCGCAAAAGAAAGATTCAGCAGTTGCTGATGCAAATCAAAAATCAGCACAAGCAGCTATTGAAATAGAAAAAAAGACAAAAAAGAGCGCTGCTAACAGAGTTACTCAAATGAGAAAAATCAGACAAACTCAGGATAAAGGTTAACAACTATGAACCGTTTAAGACAGAAATACCAAGAAGTAGTGACACCGGCTTTAATCAAAGAGTTTAAATTAGCCAATCCCTTTGCTGTGCCTAAAATTGAAAAAATTGTGGTAAACATGGGTGTTACTGATCCAGCAGACCCAAAGGCTCGAGAAAAAGTTATGCCTATTATAGTTAAACAATTTGAAATTATTACTGGACAAAAACCAGTAGTCACAAAAGCCCGACAAGCAATTTCAAACTTTAAATTGCGTCAAGGTGATCCTCTAGGAGTGATGGTTACTTTAAGAGGTGAATACATGTGGGAATTTTTAGATAAATTAATTGCTTTAGTATTGCCCAGAATTAAAGATTTTCGCGGAGTGCCCAAAGCGGCTTTTGATAGTAATGGTAATTATAGTTTAGGTGTGGAAGAGCAAATTTCTTTTCCAGAAATAGATTTCGATCAAATTGAAAGAATTCGTGGTTTACAAGTTAATCTGGTAATTAGCAACAGCAACCAAGAACAGTCTTTTCGATTGTTAGAGTTGTTGGGCGTCCCTTTTGAAAAGGAATAAATAAAGAGGAAAATTATAATCTATGGCTAAAAAATCAAAAATTGTAAAATCTCAGAAACTCTTGAAAAAAAGAGAGGCCTATCTAAAATCTGGTAAGCGTAAAGAAAATCGAGTCTCGACTAGAGGCGTCAATCGTTGTAAAATTACCGGTCGCTCAAGAGGTTACATGCGTTTTTTTGGTTTAAGTCGTCTAACCTTTAGAGAATTAGCAAGTAAAGGTGAACTACCAGGAGTAGTTAAAAGCAGTAAATAAAGTATTAAAGAAAATATGACTGATCCAATTGCTGACATGATTATTAGACTAAAAAATGCGTGTATGGCAGAACGCAAGGATCTTGTTTTGCCTCATTCGCGTGTCAAAGAAGATATTGTCAAAATCTTAAAAGAAAATCAATACATTGAAGATTATCAATTAATTGAGAAAAAACCACAAAATGAGATCAAAATCATTTTGCGCTATGTTAACAAGTTAAGTGTAATCACCGATGTGAAGCGCGTATCTAAACCAGGAAGAAGAGTTTATGTAAAAGCTAGTGACATTCCTCAAACCCTCAATGGTTATGGTTTAACTATTTTGTCAAGCAATCGGGGGATTATTGATGACAAAAAAGCTCGTAAAGAGAAAGTAGGCGGAGAGATTCTTTGTCAAATTTGGTAAAAAAATATGTCAAAAATTGGTAGAAAAAATATTAGCATTCCACAACAAGTCACCATCGACGTGGCCAATGATCTTGTAGTTATTCGTGGCCCAAAAGGCGAACTTAAGACTCCATTAGCCAGTGGAATTAAGCTGAAAATCGAAAACCAAGAAATCATCTTTGAGCGCAAAAACAATTTAAAGCAAACTCGAGCCAATCATGGTTTAATGCGTAGTTTAATTGCTAATAATATTGTAGGTGTCACTGAAAGTTTCAAAAAAACTTTAAAATTAGTAGGAACGGGTTATCGTGTAACTAGTGCTGGAGCTGGTTTAAGCATGACCTTGGGTTTTTCACATCCAGTTATTGTTGATCCAGTGCCAGGAATCACCTTTAAAGTTGAGGGTAATGACACCGTCCACGTTGAGGGAATTGATAAACAATTAGTTGGACAGGTCAGTGCTGATATCCGTAGTTTGCGCCCACCAGAACCCTATTTGGGTAAGGGTATTAGGTACAGTGATGAATTCGTAAAAACTAAACCGGGAAAGACAGTTGCCTAATGTTAAATATTAAAAAAACACTTAACCAGCGTCTTAAAAGACAAAAACGCGTGCGGGGTAAAATTCATGGTACTAGCCAACGACCTCGACTAACTGTTTTTCGTTCTAATAAGCATTTATATTTACAAGTCATTGACGATATGCAGGCTAAAACCTTAGCAGCCAGTTCTGATATTAATCAAGACGAAAAAAGTAAAGAGAGCAAAACCGAACGAGCAGCACTAATTGCTCAAGAATTATTAAAAGCTTTAAAAACAAAAAAAATTGATGCTTTAGTTTTAGACCGTTCTTATTACAAATATCATGGACGGGTTAAAAAAGTAGTGGAAATTTTAAGAGAAGGTGGCATTAATATATAAATCATATGGCAAAAAATAACTCACAAAAATTCAATCAGCCCAAGGAATTTGAAGAAAAAGTTGTTCAAATTTCTCGAGTTTCTAAAAAAACTAAAGGTGGCAATCAAGCTGGTTTTTCCGCTCTCTTAGTAGTTGGTGACCGTAAAGGGAAAGTTGGTGTTGGATTGGGTAAAGCGAGTGATGTTTTGTCAGCTATCCAAAAAGGCATTAAAAAAGCCAAACAAAAAATGATTGTTATTCCTCTTGATGGCACCACGATTCCATTTGCCATCACTGTTAAAAGAGGCGCAGGCAAGGTGATGCTTAAACCAGCGAGTAAAGGTACAGGAGTGATTGCTGGTGGTCCAGTTCGGGCTGTAGTAGAAGTGGCAGGTGTCAGAGATGTGGTAGCAAAAATCATGGGTAGTGATAATAAAGCATCTAGCGTCTATGCAACTTTTGAAGCTTTAAAACAAATAACTCAATTAGTAAAAATTAAAGATATTAAGCTGCGCTCTATTGCCGAAATCGAAAAAGAAGAGCAACAAAGAATTGCTGTTTTGCAAGAACAAGCTAAGCAAAAGGCTCAGGATCAAAAAGTTGCTGCCAAACAAGCTAAAATTACTCCACACAATCAAGACTCAAAAAAACCAGTCAAAAAAGTAAGTGATAAAAATCTAAAAAGTACAAGCAAAAAGTAAAAATGTCATTATTTAATCAGTTACAAAAAACTACAACAAAGTCTGCGAAACGCTTGGGTCGAGGCTATGGTTCTGGTAAAGGTGGTCACACTGCTGGCCGAGGCCAAAAGGGACAAGGATCTAGAACTGGTTTTAAAGTTCCTTTATGGTTTGAAGGAGGTTCATTGCCTTTAACTAAGCGTTTGCCTATGTGGCGAGGTAAATCTCGTTTTGAGAATTTAAAACCCACAGCTGAATTAACTTTTGATGATATCAATGCAATGGATTTAGAAGAAATTAGTTTAGATACTTTAAAACTTAATAAAATCATTAATCCAGTTTTTAAAAAAGCTAAAATTATCAAAAAAGGTAAACTTAATCGTAAAATTACAGTTAAGGGGATCGCACTTAGTGAAGCTGCTAAGAAAGAAATTGAATCTTTAGGTGGAAAAGTAGAGTAAAAAAATATAAAATAAAAGTTTGTGCTAGAACAAATAAAAACAAAGATCCAGGCTATTTTTGCCAACCAAGCTCTAAAAAAAAAGCTCATTTTTACTCTAGTAATTTTTGCCATAACCCGCTTACTTGCTTATATTCCGGTACCAGTAGTTGACGTCGAACGTCTCAAACTAATTTTTTCCAGTAACGAATTTTTAAGTTTTCTCAATGTCTTTGCTGGTGGCACTTTAGCTCGATTTTCGATTGTGGCTGTGGGCATTAATCCCTACATTACTGCCTCGATTGTCATGCAATTATTAGGCATGGTTATTCCCAAAATTAAAGAAATGCAAAAAGAGGGCGAAGCTGGTCAAGCCAAGCTTAATCAGTATATGCGCTTTATTGCTGTGCCTGTAGCTGCCATTCAAGCAGTAGCTACCCTGGCTTTACTTAATTCTCAAAACCTCCTTGTTAGTACACAAACAAGCATGATGGCCATGGTGGTTTTAACCCTGGTCGCTGGCTCGATGTTAATGATGTGGTTTGGTGAATTAATTTCGGAATATGGAATTGGCAATGGCACTTCGATGATTTTGCTAGTGGGCATTGTTAGTCAAATTCCAAGCAGTATTGGCCAATCACTTTTAACTGGTGGTGAGAATCAATTAGTTACGGTGCTAGTTACCTTGGCTTTAATTTTAGCCGTGACCGCTTTGGTAGTATTTTTTAATGAAGCGGTGCGAAAAGTAAATATCCAGTACGCTAAACGGATTCAGGGTGGTCGTCAAGTTGGTGGACAAAGCAGTCATTTACCCATCAAAATTAATGTGGCAGGAGTAATGCCCATTATTTTTGCTGTGTCACTGATGATGGTGCCATCATTTTTGGGTCGAGTATTACCCCTAACTGGCAAAGAATTTCTCATCAATTTAGGTGAGAAATTAACTGTAGCATTTGCTCCAACTAGCATTTGGTATTTAATAACTAATTTTGTCTTGGTTTTTGTTTTTAGCTATTTTAGTGCCATTATCTTTTTCAACGCGGAGGATATTAGTGAGGAATTAAAAAAGAGTGGTGCTTTTATTCCTGGCATTAGGCCGGGTGGCCCAACTCGTAAATATTTAGAATTTGTCGTTACTAGAATTACTTTAGCTGGAGCAATTTTCTTGGCCAGCATTGCTGTTTTGCCAACTGTTGCCCAAATGATTACCAATATTCAATCTTTAGCAATTGGTGGAACGAGCTTATTAATTGTGGTTTCGGTAATTCTAGAAACTGCCAAACAAATTGATTCGCAATTACTAAGTGAAAACTACGACCACTATAGTAAATTAAATTAGTAAATGAAGGGGATTATGAAATTAGTGCTCATCGGTATTCAAGGAGCTGGCAAGTCAACTCAGGGTAATTTACTGTCTGAAAAGTATAACATTCCTTATTTATCATCTGGGCATATTTTTCGGCAAATGGCTAAAACCAAGACCGATTTAGGTCGCTTTGTTAAAGAAACGATCAATGCTGGTTTTTTAATACCTGATGATAAAACTGTAGAAATTGTCATTGAATATTTAAAGAGACCTGAGTATGCCAATGGTTTTATTTTAGATGGTTTTCCTCGTACCGTGCCTCAAGCTAAGGCTTTTGAGAAATCTACTTCTGGCGAAGAAATAGTAATTTTAATTGATGTATCAGATAAAGAAGCCTTATGGCGTATTTCTGGTCGCGAGGCTGATCGAGAAGATGAAACTCTCAAGGCGATTAGAAAACGCATTGAACTTTTTCATGAAAAAACTTCTCAAGTTTTAGATTACTATTCAGAGCGCAAACATTTAGCTGTTGTCGATGGAGAGCAAAATGTTCAAGAAGTGTTTAATGATATTGTCTTTAAGATAGAGAGAATTAAAAGTAAAGATGAAAAAAATCATAAATCTGGGAAATAGACAGATTTATAAGTGCTTTTTTTTGTTAAATCTGGTATAATGCTCGTTTATGGGAAAGGTACAAGAACACAAACGAGCTGCCAAAGCGAAGCGACAGGTTGATTTTACGCCCTCTGTGGCCAATAGTCAGCTTGATCGTTTTGAGATTGTTGGTGAAGTTGAAAGCTGTTTGCCAAATACGATGTTTCGTATTCGGGTGATCGATTCGACTGCAGAACAAATGAAAGGTCGTTTGTTATTAGGTACTTTAGCTGGCAAAATGCGTCTTTATCGCATTCGGGTAATGCCAGGAGATGAAGTAAAAGGTTACGTTAGTAAGTACGATCTAACAAAATGCAAGATTACTTATCGATCAACTGGTAGGCAATCGCACACAAATCAATAAGGAAGTTTAATATTCCGCAATGGACAAATTTAACTCTTTAAAAATTTAGTCCAGTAGGGTATATTGCACGTCTAGAATTATGAAAGTTAAAGCGTCATTAAAGAAAATTTGTAAAAATTGCAAGCTTGTTAAGCGACATGGGAAATTGTACGTTATTTGTAGTAATCCCAAGCACAAGCAGAGGCAAGGATAAATTATGCCACGTATTGCGGGTCATGATATACCAGATAATAAAAAAATTAATTATTCTTTACGCTCAATTTTTGGCATTGGGCCTCATTTAGCCGAAGAAATCGTTGCTAAATGTAAGCTTAATCCTGATAAAAGAGCTAAAGATTTAAGCGGTGAAGAAATCAATCGTATTCAGGCGGTTCTCGATGACTACCTAGTTGAAGGTGATTTGCGTCGAGAAATTAATGACAATATTACTCGCTTAAAAAGAATTCAGTCTTATCGAGGCATGAGACACAATGCGGGTTTACCTGCTCGTGGGCAAAGAACTAGATCAAACGCGAGAACTAAGCGTGGAGCTAGAAGAACTATTGGTTCAATTACTAAAGAAGCTGCCAGCAAAATGGAAGAAGCAAAAAGCGCTAAGAAATAAAGGTAATTATGGCTGTGACCAGTAAAAAAACGACTAATAAAAATAAAAAAAATAATAATAAACGTATCACTAGAACGATCACTAAAGGTCGTTTGTATGTGAGTGCTACTTTTAATAACACTTTGGTGAGCATCACCGATGAAAAAGGCAACGTTTTGTGTTGGGAAAGCACAGGAGGAGCTGGTTTTAGTGGTTCACGCAAATCTACTCCATATGCAGCCACAATTACTGTGGAAAATGCTGTTACCAAAGCAAAAAACAATTACGGAATGAATCAAATGGATGTTTATCTTAAAGGGCCAGGCCCAGGAAGAGATGTAGCATTAAGAGTTTTGCGAGCGCAGGGAATCGCCATTAGTTTGATTGCTGATTTAACTCCCATCCCACACAATGGAACTCGACCAAGAAAGGCTAGAAATTAAACTTCTAAAATTACTATGGCAAGATATATCGGTTCAAAACAAAAGCTCCAGCGTCAAATAGGTGAAGATTTAGGTCTAAAAACCAATGCTCTTAAAACAGCTAGACGATTAGCCATTAAACCTGGCCAGCATGGGGCCAAGGCGCATCGTAAATTATCGGATTACGCTATCCAGCTTAGAGAAAAACAAAAATTAAAATATATTTATGGAATTTTAGAAAAACAATTGCATAAAATGTTTGAAGAAGCCAGTAAAAATCCAGCCGCCACTGGCACAGTGTTGTTAAGTTCATTAGAAAGACGTCTAGATAATGTAGTTTATCGTGCTAGTTTTACTTTAACTAGAGCTGCAGCTAGACAATTAGTCAGACACGATCACTTTTTACTTAATGGTAAAAAAATGAATATTCCTTCTTATACGGTTAAAGTTGGTGATGTCATCACCATGAAAAAGAGTAAATCGGCAAAGATTCCTCAGGTAGCAGCCGCTATGGAAGAAGAACGACCAGTCCCTAATTGGATAGAAGTGAAAGGAACTTCGATTAAAATCATAAAATTACCAGTTAGAGAAGATATTATTGAAAAAATAGACGAACAACTAATAGTTGAATATTACAATCGTTAATAATTATAAATCTAGAAACGGATTCCTCTTTTGAGGGAGGCGAAACAAAGGAAAAAATATGACAGAAAATTTAAATGATCGCAGCGTTATGAATCCAATCTTCACGGTTACTGAAGTGGAAGGCGATGGCTCACGTGCAAGCATTGTTATTGAGCCATTAGAAAATGGCTATGGCCACACTTTAGGCAATGCTTTGCGTCGAGTTTTATTGAGCTCATTACCTGGCTTTGCAATAACTAAATTAAGCATAGATGGAGTTAGCCATCAATTCACTACTTACGAAGGCTTAAAAGAAGATGTGGTTGATTTAATATTAAATCTAAAAAATATTCGTATTAAGTCAGACAGCAATGAAGCTGGGATTTTACGCTTAAATGTTAAAGGTCCTAAGGAAATCAGTGCTCAAGATATTAAATGTGAGGCTGGTTTTGAAGTCATCAATAAAGACCTGTATTTAGCGACTTTAACCAAAGGTAAAAATTTAGATATTGAAATGATTGTTGAGCCTGGAGTTGGCTACAAATTAGCTCAAGAAATAGAAGTGGAAAATGTTGGTCAAATAGCAGTTGATGCTTTGTTTTCTCCAGTAATTAAGGTTGCTTATCGTGTTGAGGCAACTCGCGTTGGTAGTCGTACTGACTACGATAGCATCGTGTTTGATATTCAGACCGATGGCAGTGTGACCCCAGCAGAGGCAATCCAAAAGGCTAGTGAGATTTTAATCGCTCAGTTTAAACAAATTGTGAATCCTGTTTTACCAGAAGTTAAAGAAGAATTACCAGCCATTAGCCCCGAAGAATTAGAGGTGATGCGTTTAACTGTTGAAGAATTAGATTTGCCAACTCGTATAGCCAATGCGCTGCGTAAAGGCGGTTTTGAAACTGTTAAAGATTTATTAGCTAGCACTAAAGCTGAAATTTCCAAAGTTAAAAATCTTGGAGGTAAAAGCATTGATTTAATCGAAGAAGCTTTGTCAAAAAAAGGAGCCGTTATATCAGCTTAGGAGTAAGGATATGAAACATCGGGTCAAAGCTAAACATTTTAATCGTGATACAAAAAGTCGTAAAGCGCTGTTGCGTAATTTACTTCGTGCTTTAATTGAGCATGGGCAAATTGAAACGAGCGAAGCGCGGGCAAAAGAAGTCCGACGCTTGGCAGATAAAATAATTAGTCGAGCGCAAAAAGGTGATGTAGCGACTCGCCGATCAATTCATCGTTTTTTTGGCAAAAGAGATGTCGTTAACACTTTGTTTGATCAAGTCGTGCCAGCCTTTGCAGAACGCAAAAGTGGTTTTTGTAGCTTAGAAAAATTAAGTAATCGCCGTGGTGATAATATGCCAGTTTATCGTTTAAGTTTATTAATCGATGAAAAAAAATGGCAGGGTTTAAAGAATGAAAGCAAAAAATCCCCTAATAAGGATGCTAAAAGCGCAAAAGAAGTTAAAAAACCCAGTAAAGACGCTAAAAAACCCAGCAAAGACGCTAAAAAAGAGAAGGTATTAACAAAGACTGCCAAGTAAAGAATCATGCCAAAAAATAAAACTTTCATTGAAAAAAAAGAAGAAATCAAACGCGATTGGTACGAATATGATGCTAGTGGCCAAGTTTTAGGTCGTTTAGCTACGCAAATCGCAGAAAAACTCATTGGTAAGCATAAGGTCACTTATACGCCCCATAATGATGGTGGAGATTATGTGGTGGTCATTAATGCGGAAAAAATTGAAGTCACTCGTAATAAAGTTAATAATAAAATATATTATTGGCACACTGGTTTTCCAGGAGGCATTAAACAAAGAACTTTTGCTGAAATGATTGAAAAAAATCCGAGCAAAGTGCTTGAATCAGCGGTGAAAAACATGTTGCCAAAAAATCGATTACGAGATCTGCGTTTAGCAAGATTAAAGATTATTATAGGTGATCAACATCCCTACAAGAACTTGATAAAGGCAAAATAATATGGCAATTCGCATGAATAAAAAAACCAGCAAGGTTAAAAAGATAATTAAAAAAGCTCCAAAGCCTAGTGCCCTTAAAGTTAAAAGTAAAGCTTCGTCAGATTTTAAATTACCGAATACCAAGTATACAGAAGCTATTGGCCGTCGTAAAACTGCTACAGCCAGAGTCAGAATTTTTGAGGGAAGCGGCGATTCAGTTGTCAATGACCAGCTTATTGCCAACTATTTTGAGGGAATTCGTAATGCAGCCTCAATCTACATGTTGCCATTTAACTTAACTGGCACAAAAGGCAAATTTACCGTATCAGCTAAAGTTAGCGGTTCAGGTAAAAAAGCTCAATTAGATGCGATTACTCATGGTTTATCAAGTGCTCTGGTCAAGCATAATCCCGAATTTCGGACTTTTTTAAAGCCTGCAGGATTATTGACTCGCGATGACCGAACCAAAGAAACTCGTAAAGTTGGTATGGGCGGTAAAGCTCGTCGTAAACGCCAATCTCCAAAACGTTAAATTTTAACCTTAAATTTTAAATTTAATAATAAAAAACCCACCAATAAGGTGGGTTTGTTATTTAATTTAGTAAAATTACCAAACTTCTTTTTTAAGAGGTTTGCCAACACGGAAATTAACAACTCGATGGCCCTTAACTAATTGGCGTTTGGTTTTATCGCCAAAAGGCTCAACGTGCTTGTCATTGACTTTACTGACGTAGAAAGTTCCAAAACCGGAAATTACAACTTTGTCTCCTTTTTTTAGAGTACGAATCACTTCTTCAAAAACAGCTTCTACTGCTTCATTAGCTGCCTTTTTAGTTAAATGTGCCTTTTTGGCAACAACATTAATCAATTCAGATTTGGTCATTATTGATTCTTTCTTTTTACTTAATAATTTACTTTTTAAGTATCAATTAGTGTACTAGTTTGACTTATTAAGTCAAGTGGCAATTAAAGCATTTTTTGTTGATATAACAGTATAGACATCATTCCTAGGAAATCATAAGCGATGTCACGGGTACTGGCATAACGACCCGCAACAAACGACTGATGGACTTCATCGGAGATGGCATAAATCAAAGCGATAAACAAAGGTATTAGGTAATGTTTTTTTGTCGCTTGCTGAGTTTGATGGGTATTTAGGTAGGCATGGAACAAGAAATAATAGAAAACAGCATAAACAAACATATGTGCTAATTTTTTAAGTAAAAAATCCAATAAAGAAATACTAAAACCAGGCAATTGTTCTTGATTTGACATGATAAATATCAAACCTCCCCACAAAATGCTTGGCAAATAAGCTTTTAAATAAAGCAAAAAAGTTTCTTTTTTATGACTTTTTTTTTGCTTCATAACTTAATAAAACAGCTGCTATGATAAGAAGTGAACCTCCTATTATAACATCGACCACAGCTTTTGTAAGAATTTTTTGCCCTAAAAAAACTAAGCGTGCTTGGCGGAGCTGTCGATCTTTAGGGTAGTGAATTTGGAAATTTTTTTGCTGTTGATAATTGGCAAAATATTGATGAGCTAGTTCTTGCTGCGAGAGAGTTTGGCTATTTGAAGCCTTGTTTGACTGTGGCGAATTTCCTGCCCCCAACTTGTTTGTAGTAGTATCATTAGTTGTGGAATCGGGGTTTGTTGCCAGCTGCGGGTTCGCAGTGGCAGACGGTTTGGGAGTTGGCTGAGGAGTAAGCTTTGGATTAGGGGTGATTGTGGGGCTGGGGTAAGCAATGGGGTTGGGCAGATTGGGACTGGGTTCTCCAAGAACGAAGAGCGTTTCTTCCTGATTAACTCTTAACCAGCTCAAGCCCTTTTCTGTGGAGCTATAATCCATTTGATCAATAATGTTGTTGCTGTTGTCTTTGAGAATCACACTATCTTGATCGTTATTCAGCCCAGATACTTCGATTACTAAAAAATTATCTGACCATATTTCATCACCTTGGAAAGTGTAAATTACACGTTTATCGTCACTAATAGTAAAATTGAGATAATCAGCAGCGGAAAGCTGATCAGTTCCAAAATAAAAAATTTCTACCCACTCGCTGCCACTTACAGGATTGGCAAAAACTTCATTAATAATCAGAGCTGTGGCAAAAACACTCACCCAATTATTATTCACTAGGAATTGGACAAGAATTTGACAATAAAAAAACCAGCCCGAAAGCTGGTTTTTAAATTTTTAAAATTGTTCGATTTAATAGTGATTACTACGATTATCAGAACGATTTCCGCCGTAATTGCGTTGTCCACCAAAGCCACCACGATTTGGACGAGGTTGACGAGGTCGAGCTAAATTAACAATCACTTCGCGATCGCCAACTTTTTGACCAGCCATTCCGTCAATAGCAGCTTGAGCTTCTTCTTCACTGGCGTATTCGACGAAGGCAAAACCCTTAGGTCGGCCTGACATGCGATCAGTGATTAAATTAATATTGGTGATTTCACCAAATTTTGAGAAAACTTCTTGTAATTCTTCTTGAGTGGCGCTGAACGGTAAATTGCCAACAAAAAGCTTTTTTTTGTTTTCTTCTTCTTGTCTGTAATCAGACATGCTTTCCTTTTTCTCTTGCAAAATTATTTGCAAAGATAATAATAATCACCCTAAGCTAGGGTCATCTCATATTTTGAACTATGGAGGGAATAATATTGAACCTCAACACGTTTTCAATCTAAGACTTAGCTATTATATCATAAAATGAGAGAAAAAACAAAGCTGTGTCCAACACGTCCAGATGTTTTAGGCGGTGATAGCTGCTAAGTTTAATTCTGCTGGCCAGGTATAGGTAAAAAATTATGTTCGTCAAGATAGATGGTGTATCTAAGATTTTGATAAATGGGGGTGAAGCCATAATTAATTAGTTTTTCAATATAACTAGAACGATTGTTTTTGATGATAAAAATATCTTCAGTATTGATTTTACTAGGAACATAAGGAAGGCCCTCAGTGTTGTTTTCCGGTAGCCATTCGAAGTGAAAATTCTGATAATTAACTTCTCGCATCTGGTCTTTAGTAAGGTCCACTTCTTGAGGTGGGGTGAGGGCTCCTAGATAGTAATAAATATATTTTTCATCAAGATAGATTTGAAAATCAGATGAGGAATAACCCCTGTCGTTAAGCCAGTCGTCTAAATAGGAAAGTGGTTCAGAGAAAGTGTCGCCAAAATGTAGACTGGGAAAACCAGCCAGTGGCTGTTTAACAAAATAACTATGAGCAAAAGAAGAAAATGAGAAAAGAAAAATGATAACAACAAAGATGTAGAAAAGATTTTGCCAGTGCTTGAGAAATTTATTTGCCAGCCAAGTAAGAATAAAAACTAAACCATAAGCAAGGACAAAGTAAAAAGCGTTGAGGCGATAATTCATAATATCATCAAGAGTAAAAACCAGAACGAGCATGGCAATTACCCAGAAGGTGAGAAGAACATTGGTTGAAAACTTTTTTTTGCGAAGACTTTTAAATCCTTGAATGCAAAACATAATTGTGCCAGTAATGATGAAAATGGGAGTGAAATTATACATGGTGCCGTGTGAAGTGATAAAGGCTTCAGTATCTTGATCAGGAATAATAAAAAGAGTTTTTGGTAAATCAATGAGGCGTTCAAAAAAGTTTACACCACTTAGTTCACCAGCACGCCAGATCGTAAGTTTAGGAATATAGAAAAAACGAGAATAAACTGGAGGAAGATCGAAGTGATTAATGATGATTAAAATGATTAGTGGCCAAGCTAGAGCTAAAATAGCAAGACCAAACACAAGAGTTTGGCGCCAATTAATTTTTTTAATAATCAATAGATAAATAATAGTGAGAGTGATAAAAATTGGTATAGCAATATAACTGAGAATGTAGGTATAGAGAGTAACTCCCCAAGAAAGTCCTGCCAGAATCCAAAAGGGAAATTTTTGTTTTTTTATGGCGACAATAGTGAGATAAATAGAGAGAGTGGACATGCCTAGAAAGAGATTACAGTCAAAGCCAAGCCTGGATGCCATAATGAAATAAGGCATGATAGCGATCATAAAAGCACTGATTAATCCAGCTTTTTTCCCAAGAGCTTCTTTAGTAATAAGACTAGCGAAAATAATTGTCATTAAGCCGAAAATTACAGCTGGTGTGCGAATGATGAATTTACTCATGCCAAAGATAAAAATAAGCCCAGCGCTTAAATAGGCATAAAGAACACTTTGACCACCACCAGTGTTGGGGAGATAAACCGGCAAATGCATCATATTGCGGTTAACGCGCCAATTTGCAAGTGCCCAGGAGTCATAAGCCATACCAGCCTCGTCTAAATTGTAGCCCATAGGCAATTGGTCGAGTTTGTAAAATCTGACAAGAGCAGCAAAAACAACAATTATTGATAATAAAATTATAAAAAGTTTATTTTTGTCAATATTTTCGAAGAAAGTTTTTAGTTTTGAAAAATAGGGAATACTCTTTTGATTTAGCACAATGTCTATATCTTATCAGAAATAAAGTTAAAAAAAGGAAGAGGACAGTATAAATATCAAATCACGTTTTATGATTCTTCGTCATAATGATTGACGGGGTGCTGAAAGCTATCAACGGGCAATTATTGATGTTTTTTAGCCAGCAACAAAGTGTTTTCTAACAATGAAGCGATGGTCATTGGCCCAACTCCTCCAGGAACTGGAGTGATATAGCTGGCAATATTTTCAACTTCCTTAAAGTTAACATCGCCGACCAAGCCTTCTTTTGTTCGATTAATGCCCACATCAATTACCACCGTTCCTTTTTTAACCATGCTTTTGTTGACAAAATTAGCTTGACCAATCGCGGCAATGATAATATCGGCTTGAGCACAAGTTTTTTCCAAGTCATGCGTTCGTGAATGACAAATTTCAACAGTGGCATTACTAGCGAGGAGCATTAAAGCAATTGGCTTGCCCACCAAATTGCTTCGTCCGATCACCACCACTTTTTTACCGGCTACATCAATCTTATATTCTTGTATCATTCTCATAATGCCCTTGGGAGTGCAAGGGGCTAATAGCTCATCTAATTTAGGCAAATACTTCATTAAAAGCAATTCGCCAACATTATAAGGATGAAAAACATCAACATCTTTTTCTGGGTTGATATTATCAATCACAATTTTTTCATTTAAATGCTTGGGCAGAGGCAATTGCACTAAAATGCCATGAATTTTTGGATCTTTATTTAATTTTTTAATGACAGTTAAGAGTTTTTCTTGGGTGATATTTTTATCTAAAACAATTTTTTGACTATAAAAGCCGACTGCTTGGCAAGCTTTTTCCTTACTGTTTACATAAACTTGTGAAGCAGGATCTTCGCCAACTAAAACAACAGCCAGTCCGGGCTTAAACTTTAAACGGGCAACTTCTTGTTTAATTTGGAGCTGAATTTTTTTAGATAAAGCTTTACCATCAATTAATTGAGCCATGGCTTCCTTCTTCTCACTCGATTTTTAATCGAGCGTTAATTAAATTAATGTTGCTTAATAATTAGAACAAGCCTTTTATCACCCCTTGATCATTAATATCAATATTGTCGGCTGCTGGTTCTTTGGGTAATCCAGGCATGGTCATAATGCTGCCAGCAATCACGACAAAAAACCCGGCGCCAGCACTTAAGCGAATTTCTCTCACCTTAATTTTAAAATTTTCAGGTCTACCAAGTGCTTTGGGATTGTCAGAAATTGAAGCTTGGGTTTTTGCCATACAAATTAGCATGCTCCCTAAGTTCCATTTTTCATATTTTTTGATAGCTTGACGAGCTGCAACACTCCAAGTCACTCCACTTGCTCCATAAACTTTAGTGGCAATTGCTTCAACAGATTTTTCTAGGCCTAGTTTAGGATCGTACATATATTTAAAATTATTTTTTTCTTTAACCAAATTTAAAACCTCTTTAGCTAATTCTTGACCACCCTTGGCTCCTTTGGCCCAAACTTCAGCCATGATGGCATTAACACCGCGCTCTTGACAATATTTTTTAACCAAATTAATTTCTTGAGTGGTATCATTGGCAAATTTATTAATGGCTACCGTCATTGGCAAGCCAAATTTTTGCATATTTTCAATGTGTTTACCTAAATTGGCTAAGCCAGCTTCTAGCTCACCCTTACCATGATGTTTTAGTGCACGAATGGTGCCAACTAAGACGACGGCATTTGGTTGCAATTTGCCAATACGACATTTAATATCCAAGAATTTTTCTGCTCCAAGGTCAGCGCCAAAACCTGCTTCAGTGACCACAACATCTGCTAATTTGAGAGCGGTTTTTGTTGCAATTATAGAATTACAACCATGAGCGATATTAGCGAAAGGCCCGCCGTGGATAAAAGCTGGTGAACCTTCGACGGTTTGGACAAGATTAGGCTTAATGGCATCTTTCAACAAAACTGTTAGAGAACCTGCAGCTTTTAAATCTTTAGCGGTGATTGGTTCGCCTTTAGTATTAGTGGCCACAATCATTTTTTCTAAACGTTTTTTTAGATCTTTAAGATCTTTAGCTAAACAGAGAATGGCCATTACTTCAGAAGCGACAGTGATATCATAGCCATCTTGTCTAGTTAAACCATTACCTGTGCCAAGAGCGATCACGATTGAGCGCAAACTTCGATCACTCATATCCACACAACGTCTCCAGGAAATTTTACGAGGATCAATTTGCAGACTATTGCCGTGATGAATATGATTATCTATTAAAGAAGCTAATAAATTATTAGCAGCTCCCACAGCATGAAGATCGCCGGTAAAATGCAGGTTGATATCTTCCATGGGCAAAACTTGAGCGTAGCCGCCGCCAGCTGCACCACCTTTAATGCCAAAAATTGGCCCCAATGATGGCTCACGCAAACAGATCATTGATTTTTTACCCAAACTCCATAAAGCTTGTCCCAAGCCAACGGTGATAGTGGTTTTACCTTCTCCAGCAGGAGTTGGAGTCATAGCTGTGACTAAAACCAGTTTGCCATCTTTTTTCTCTTTTAATTTTTGCCAAATATCTAAATTTATTTTGGCTTTAGTCTGACCATAATATTCTAAATATTTTTCTTCTATGCCAACTGATTTAGCTACATCTTTTATTGCTTTCAGTTTAACCCCTTGAGCAATTTCAATATCTGATTTCATGAAAAATCCTTCCTTTTCAATTTCTTTTTTTGTTTGTAATTAATATTCGCCGAGAACAGGGAACTTCTTGCAAAGTTTAATCACCTCTGCTTTTACTTCCTTAATTACTTTTGAAGAAGCAATAATTTTTTTACGAGTTGCACTCTTTTTTATTTGGTCAAAAGTTAATTCTTGTTCACTCTGAATTCGCGCAATATCATCGATGATCTTGCTGATCCAAGAAGCAAGCTTAATCATTTCTTTTTCTTTCATGCCTCTACTAGTTATTCCTGGAGTACCCATTCTAATTCCAGAGGAGTAGAAGGGAGGATTAGTGTCAAAAGGCACACTGTTGCGGTTCAAAACAATGTTGGCTGCTTCTAGAGCTTCGGCAGCTAAATTACCCATCACTCCCTTGTTTCTTAAATCAATTAAAATCAAGTGAGTGTTGCTACCACCAGCTACTAAATGAAAACCTTTGCTTTTTAGCTCTTTGGCTAGAGTTTGGCTATTTTTGATAATTTGCTCTCCATATTTTTTAAATCGAGGACTCATGCTTTCTTTAAGAGCGATACCAATGCCAGCAATTGCGTTCATATGAGGTCCACCCTGCAATCTCGGAAAAACTGCGCTGTCAATAATTTTTGGTAAATCAGGATTTTTCTTCACTCCTTTTTTAGTGACCATAATCATTGCGCCTCTCGGCCCACGCAAAGTTTTATGGGTGGTGGTGGTGATGATGTGAGCATATGGAGCGGGAGATGGATAGACGCCAGCGGCGATCAGGCCAGATAAATGAGCAATGTCGGTCATTAAGTAGGCACCAACTTTATCAGCAATCTGGGCAAATTTACTCCAATTAACCTTTAGTGGATAGGCAGTAATACCCGCAACAATAATTTGCGGCTTGTGTTTGAGGGCAAGTTTTTCAATTGCCTCATAGTCCATTTTGCCTTGTTTGTTGAGGGTATAAGAAACTGATTTGTAATAAATGCCGGAAGTTGAAACTTTTGCGCCATGAGTTAAATGACCGCCGTGAGCTAAGTCTAAGCCTAAAATGGTATCTCCTGGTTTAAGTAGTCCAAGATAGACTGCTAAATTAGCAGGAGAACCCGATAAGGCTTGCACATTTGCGTGAGCTACGCCAAAAACTTTTTCTGCTCTTTTCTTGGTGAGATTTTCAATGTGATCAACAAATTCTTGTCCCTGATAATAGCGACGACCAGGGTAGCCTTCGGCATATTTATTGCCCAAGCAGGAGCCTACAGCTTGTTGAACAGCTTCTGAAGCAATATTTTCAGAAGGAATCATCATTAAAGTTTCCTCCTGCCTCTTACCTTCCTTAACAATCAAATCGGCCATTTCTGGATCAACTTTTTTAATTTGGGGAATGTAAACTTTCATGAACAACTCCTTTTTTTAATAATTGTTAAATGGTGCAGGCGGAACAATAATGTTATTATATGATCAAGTGTCTATTAATTCAAGTAAGATATTGAGTTATTTATGAAACAAAATTTATTAAAAACACAATTGTTAGCAACTATCAAACAAAAAGAGACATTGCGCAAGGAATTAATAATGCGTCGTGAGCAATTAAGCGAGCAAGAGCTGTTTAGTAAATCACAGTTAATTGAACAAAAAGTTTTAAGCTTAGCAATCCTTCGTGAAGCTAAAAACATTATGTGCTATGTTTCAAAAGATCAAGAAGTGGCAACTCATCAATTAATTAAAAGTTTATTAAAAATGGATAAAAAAGTCGCTGTGCCGTTTATTGTAAAAAAAGGCATGATGAAGCCAGCTTTAATTAATGATTTTTCAGAACTGAGCCCAGCTGGTTTTAATACCCTGCAGCCCAAAGTAGGCAATTTTTTAGAGCAAAAAATTGACATCAACTTGATGCCCGCTCTAGCAATCAGTAAAAAAGCTGATCGTTTAGGTTGGGGAGCTGGATTTTATGACCGATTTATCAATGATTATCGTCCAAAACTTAATCTGGCTTTGATTTTTGATTGTCAACTAGTCGACAATGTGCCAAGCGCAGCACACGACCAAAAAATTGACGGAGTAATCACCGAGAGCCAATACCTATTGTTTTAATGCCTTACCACAATTTGTAAGATATGGTCACTAATTTGGCGAGCTTGAAGGTGCCTTTGGCAGCCGCTTCTTCAGTAAAATCTTGGGAGAAGAATTCTGGTCTGACAGAGCTGGTGGAGCTTGGGTCACTGCTTTGCTCACTGATGGCAACTGCTTTGCGAATTAATTTAAAGTTTCTCAGACTAATTTTGCGGATTTGTTCTTTAGCTTCCTTTAGTGCTTTTTTAGTTGCTTCCTCTTCAAGTTTGTCTTGATTTTCAACATTTAATACTGGCTGATTAACCAGCGCTGCTCCAGCATTATATAAACTTCCAACTAATTCTGAAACACCGGCAATATTATTAGTTTTAGCGCTGATTTGAATGCTTGATTCAAAACCCTCGGCACCAGCAATTACTAATCCAGCTGGATAAGAAGTTACCTGCGATTCAGCAATATCACTTTCATTAATTCCGTTAGCAATTAATAAGGTTCTAATATTCTCACTTTTACTTTTTACCGCATCAATTGAAGCTGATGAAGTACTAGCGCTTGCCTTAATAGTTAAATTAATACTTGCGCTCGTAGCCGGTACGGACACTTCTCCTAAGCCTTGGACAGTGACCACCATTGGTGAGGAGATCCATTGCCAGAGAAAAACGCCAACAATTAATAATATTAAAGAAATCAATAATTTCTTTAAATCAAAGCCACCGCCGCAATTTAGTAAATATTTGAATTTGTGAGCTTTATTCTGCGTGTTTTCAGGTGCTCGGTTAGGTGGGGCAGTTTCATATTGATTCATATATGTCTATATTGAAGGATTTTTTTCAAGATGTCAATGCTTTTCTCATTGCTATTTCTATCTTAATCAGACTAAACTGCGCCCTAGTATTGAACAGGTATTTACTTTTTTAAATCAGCAAACTTTTTTTGCATGGTTGGGTTGCCGCGCGTGAGTTTTTTAATTGTTAAATCGTCCATTTTATTTTCAGCACTCAATAGATGTTTGTCTGATAAAGTGAGAGCATCTCTAACTTTTTCAAGATCTTTAATTGCTTTATTAATTTGTTCTATGGCTTCGACATGTTTTTGGCCAGCATACTTTATTGTGTTTAACCAGCTGCTTTTCCAGTTTTCTACTTCATCTTCAAAAGTGGTGATGTCCACATTTTGATTTCTAACTAAAGCTAATTCAGATTTATATTTAAGTGAATTTAAAGCTGCATTTCTCAACAAAGTGATCATTGGAATAAAAAATTGTGGCCGAATGACATACATTTTTGGATATTTATGCGATACATCAACGATACCAGTGTTGTATAGTTCATTGTCCGCTTCTAGCAAAGACACTAAAACAGCATATTCACAGTCCTTTTCTTTGCGATCTTTATCTAATTCTTTAAGAAAATCTTCGTTTTTTTTCTTAGTTTGCGTTTCATCGCCTTCATTCTTCATTTCAAACATGATGCTAACAATTTCTACTCCCTGACTATCGGTTTCTCTAAAAATATAATCACCTTTGCTTCCAGATTTTGCATCATTATCTTTTTCAAAATAGGCATTGGGAAAAGCGCTAGGTCGCAGTTTATTAAATTCGATTTCGCAGTGCTGCTCAAGTGTTTCTCCAAGTAATTTGGTCGACAGTTTGAGTTTAAGATCTTTGTAATATTCAATCATTTCATCTTTGCTTTTCAGTTCACCCTCGTGTTTTTCCTTAAGTGAAGTTTCAAGCAGTTTTGATTCAGAGTCTTTTTTATCTAATTTATGCAGTAATTCATCGCGTTCTTTTTCAAGCGTTTTGATGGCTTCTGTGACAGCTAATTTTTTTTCTGTTTGGGTGGCTTGCAATTGAGCTTGAAGTTTAGCAATTTCGGCTTCTTTTTTGGCAATATTTTCTTTGTTTGAACTATTAGCATTCGCTTCTGCTAATTTAACAGCTGTCTCTTTTTCCTGCTCTAAAATGGTTATTTTTTCGCTAAGTTTTTGCTCATTAAGTTTGGCTTCTAACTCTTTTTGCTGTTCAATGGTTTTGCGCGCTTTTTCTAACTCTGCTTCAAATGCATCTTTTTTAATAGAATCGACCACGCTTTTGATAGTTGATTGATCGATATCTAATTCGTGCAGTAAGGACAGATCAATGAGGTCGCCTTTTTGGCCATCTTCTTGTAATTCTAGAGTGTGTTCATCGCGGATAGAGACTTTGATTTTTTTCATTAAATTTTCCTTTTTATACTTTTACATTATATCAGCACCTCGTTGATGATGTGGAAAACAGAAGGCTATTTATCTTTACCGTAGTCTATTTATTTTGGCTGTTTGAAAGAAAGCCAGATTGCGCCAAGTCGACTTTGTCGGCTCGTTTTGATGTAAAAGTGACACCTTCGCGTATAAGTAATTGCTTTTTTTCTTGAATCCCGCCAGGGCCAGAGTAGCCATGCAAACTGCCATCGGTAGCTACCACTCGATGACAGGGAGTGTGTGGTGCATCAGGATTGGTGCGCATGTACAAGCCGACGGCTCGGGCTGCTCGTGGATTGCCTGCTAGCTTAGCAAGTTGGCCATATGTTATGACTTTGCCCGAGGGGATAGTGCGCAGAATTGCATAAACGCGTTCTCTAGAAAATTCCGATGCTGACATAGGATTGATGTAGCGATATTCAAACATAGAATATATAAGAAATCTAGTATATAAAGAAAGTAGAGCAAGACTAATAAATGCCGAGAGGGCTAGTATGAGGACGCAAACTAGAGTTTCTTCTAAACTAAAATCAAAAAAGGTGTTGGCAATCATTGTCATTAGCGCTCTTGCTTTATTGGGCTTATTTTTATTTTTGTTTAACTATATGGGTTTTGGATCTAGTCCACTGCAACCTGGCAACTCAGTCTTTATTGACTCAAGCAATCAATCAGAAACTAATTTTGAAACCAATTTTGTTGACTATGAGCTGGAAGTGTTTGCCACCGGGCTTCGTGTGCCTTGGAGTATGGTTTTTACTAGCCCCAATCGTTTGCTGCTTACGGAAAGACCGGGACGAATTCGACTCATTGAAAATGGAGTGTTGAGTGAGAATCCGCTACACACTTTTCCAGAAGTGCTGAACACCGATGAAGAGGGATTGATGGGCATAGCTCTTGATCCACAATATGAAATTAATCAACAGCTCTACGTCTGTATTGCCTATGAAAAAAATTTCGCAGAGCCAAGCGCAAGCAATACTATAAGTAGCGCAGTTAAAGTTGTTCGTATGACAGATGCCGGCACTAAACTAATTGATGAGCAAATTATTATTGATAACATTCCTGTGGCTCGTTTTCATGCTGGTTGTCGATTAAGATTTGGTCCAGACAATAAACTCTATATTTCAACAGGGGACGCAAGTAATAAAGAAAGCGCCCAAGATTTAAATTCTCTCTCTGGCAAGATTTTGCGTGTTAATGCTGATGGCAGTATTCCCGCCGACAATCCCTTTCCCAATTCGGCAATTTTTTCTTATGGACACCGCAACCCCCAGGGTTTTGACTGGCATCCAGAATCAGGCGTATTAGTTGCCACAGAACACGGCCCCAGTGGCAACGACGGCCCGAGGGGTGGCGATGAAGTTAATATTATTGAAGCTGGTAATAATTATGGTTGGCCAATAGTGTCTCATGAAAAAAGTCAAGAAGGATTGATAAATCCGCTTATTTTATTTACACCAGCAGAGGCTCCAGGATCGGGGATGTTTTATCGGGGCTCGGTTTTTCCTCAGTTCACCAACACCTTTTTATTTGGCGTTCTTCGCGGAGAAGGAATTATTCAAGTTGTTTTTGATGATAATGCTGTTGGCAAAGTTGTATCTTACCAAAAATTGCCAGATATCAATGTTGGTCGGGTTCGAGATATTGTTGAAGCTCCCGATGGCACAATTTATTTTAGTACAAGCAACACTGATGGTCGGGGACAAGTTTATGAGGGAGATGATCATATTTATCGCTTGATTCCAAAAAATAATAATCTTCCTTAGCTTTTTGGCCAACTCATCAACTTTTTAGCCAACTCATCTATTTAGTTTTTTAAACTACTTTCTTGTTGAAAGCAGCACAATTAATTTTTTTACTAAGGACAAAAATCTTAAGCTATAATTAAGTAAGCAAAGATATATATTGAAGCATATGAGAATACTTTTAGTGGAAGACGAATTAAAATTAGCAAATGCAGTGAAGCGAGTCTTGGAGTTGCAAAAATATGCTGTTGATGTGGCATATGATGGTGAATTGGGTTTGGATTTAGCTGTCGGCGAAGAATATGATCTGATTATTTTAGACATTATGTTACCCAACTTTAGTGGTTTAGAAATTTGCAAGCAAGTTCGCCAAGAAAAAATTACTACTCCAATATTGCTCTTAACTGCCAAGGGACAAATTAGCGACAAGGTGACTGGTCTTGACGTGGGTGCTGATGATTACATGGTTAAACCATTTTCTTTTGAAGAATTATTTGCCAGAATTAGAGCTTTGATGAGACGAGCTCCTCAATTAGAAGACGTTGTGTTGAAGATTGGCGATCTTGTTCTCAATCCAATAACTTCAAAAGTAACAATGGGTGAAACAGAAATTCAACTTTCTGCTAAAGAATATACAATTCTCGAATATTTAATGCGTCATAAAAATTCTATAATTAGCAAGGAACAAATAGTGAGTCATGTTTGGGATTACGATGCTGATGTGTTACCCTCTACAGTAGAAGTTCATGTGAAGCATTTGCGAGATAAAATTGATTCGCCATTCAACTTCAATTTGATAAAAACGATACGAGGTTTTGGGTATGAGATCTCAGATAAATAACATTAGATCTCAGACAAATAACATTTATGTTTAGAAATGCACGAATTAAATTAACTATTTGGTATGTGACAATTCTAATCATTATTAGTTCTTTATTTAGCGTTGCATTTTATGGTTCCGCTACACAAGAAATCGATCGCATAATTCACAGACTTGAATTCGAAAAACAAACAAGCCAAGAGGGGCTTCGTCCTCCTTCTCCTCCTGATACTCCATCAATTGAAGACCTGCTATCTTATAAAGATCGCATCAAAATGACTTTGCTATTTATTAATGGCTTAATTTTATTGTTGTCTGCCGGAGGTGCTTATGTCATTGCTGGAAAAACTTTGCAACCAATAAAAATAATGATAGACGAACAAAATCAGTTCATCTCAAATTCTTCTCACGAGCTTAGAACACCCATTGCAACTTTACGAGCTGAAATGGAAGGAAAACTTTTAGAAAAGCACATATCTGATAAGGATGCACGCAAACTCATTTCAAGTAATTTAGAAGAATTATCTGATTTGCAATATTTAGTAAATAATTTATTAAAACTTACTAGAGTTCACCAAGCGGCTGATTCATTTAAAAAGATAGAAAACGTTTCGCTAGTTGAAATAATTAAGCTGAGTTGTCAAAAAACTTTAGCTCTTGCAAATAAAAAACAAATCAAAATTGACAAGACTGTAAAAGAGAAAATTTTTAGTGGCAATAAACGAAGTAACTGTACCCAAAAACGAAGTAACTGTACCCAAAAACGAAGTAACTGTACCCAAAAACGAAGTAACTGTACCCAAAAACGAAGAAAAAGTAATAGAAGAATCAAATCCTCATAATCTACCAAAGTGGAGTTTTTTTGACAAAATCCGTATTGATTTTTTGACCGATTGGCTTGACGAGCGGAGTTTTTCCCAAACATCCTTCTATCTGCCTAGCCTTGAAACGAAAGTGAAAAATCAAAGCGCTAAAGAACTCGAAAAAATGTCAGTGTGATTGTTTATAATGATTTTTAACTACTTCTAGTGCATCAGAAAGCTTAACTTGATTTTCTGGATTAGCCAACAGTCGCGGACTAAACATAGAATCACTTGGCGCATACCAAGGAGTGACTTGAATTCCTAAAATTCCAGGATTACCTGTGGTTGCACAAGTTAAGTCATCTATTAATGGAATAAGGTAAGGTTTCATAAAGGCAAAAGCTACTTTTTTATCAGCAGCTGAACCCATCCACAAAAACTCAGATTCTGTATCTCGACCCTCCATCTGCGGATGGGAAAATAATTGATGCTGCTGCGCCAAAGCCATATATTCTGTCATTAGTTTTTTAGTTGTGGGATCAAAAAGATCTTCATCACACACATCTATAAGATCTGTATAGGAAGGCGAATTAATAAGAATCAAATCATCCGACCAGTATCCAAATTCTTGTAATAATTTTTGGACTTCTTCCCAACTAGTGGCGCTTGTCAAGATAATAACGGTGCCAACTTTTTTCAACTCTTGAAAAGGAGCTAAAGCATCTGGGTTAGGAGTAATCGGCAGCTCATTATTGACTAGGACATTGTTAAAATCCACCAATATAGGATTGTGTATTTGTTGCAATAATTCGGCAACCTCAGTAATACTTCTACCTTGTTTAAAAGCCTCATTGAGTCGATTCGATATAGCTGGCTCTTTAGGACTATTGTCTTTCTTAAGACTTATTTTTTCATCTCCAGGGGGAATTTCTGTTTTTATAGGCATATAGTATTTATATTTTGTCTTGCGGAAGCGGTGGGATTCGAACCCACGAAACCCATAAGGGTTCAGGTTTAGCAAACCTGTGCAATTGGCCACTATGCGACGCTTCCTTATTAAATAACAATCCCACAACAGCTTAGAAGCTCTTGCATTATAACAAAGATGCTTCTAATTGAATAGCAATTCCCTCTAGTTTTATTTGGTATTTGTTTAGTGAATTTCTGCGCTTTTTTCTTTAAGAAAATTTTGCCAATCTTCCACCAAACGGATAATGGCAGAGAAAGGGGTGTCTACCAAAACAGTAAATAAGGCTGCGACAATATTATATTCTCGCCACTTATTACTAAACCATTGACCAAATTTTGCCATGGGTACGGAAAATAAGTCAAGAAAAGATTCTAATATATTGCCCTTATCCTTAATGGTAATTTCTTTAGAAGAAGCTTTAATGGCTGTGGCAGCAAAAAACACCATTGCCACATTGATAGTGTCAATATACATAGATGTCCATGGAACCTTAGCAATTTTAAACAGCCAAAAAACCAGTGCCAAACCAGCCAAGCCAAAAAGAGTGGATGCCAAGATAAATAAGGCATTTAAAAACTTATTTTTCTTTTTGTAAAGTTCAAGCTCATAAACATCTTCTTCACTTTGTTGATAGACAATTTTTTTAATTTCTTGAACAATTACTGGATAATTGCTTGGATGTGGTGGTCTGATCGCTAACACCAATAAAAACATTACCAAGCTTGGAATTAATAAATCAAAAAACAGTGTTGTTAATTTAAAAGGTTCACCTGCTAGTCTGGCTACTGGACCTTCAAAAATGATAAAACTAGCCATGCCAGAAACAAAAATTGATAAAGTCGAATAGATAGATGATCTAAACAGTCTTTTTTTGAGGGTTTTTCTTCTTGTTTCGTAGACCGATTCAATTAATTCATTGAGTTTTTTTTCATCGGCATAAGTGTTTCTTACCACGCTGGGCGTGTTGTTAATTTCTCCTGTGATATCATTAATCAAGCGATAAGCCGCATCATATTTACCAGCAATTTGAAAAAACTTCTTACCTAAAGGGTTTTCTAAATCTTCTTCAAGATCTTGGCGAATTTTAATCGCTTCTTCGATAACTTTTTTAACACTGGCGGGGTCTTCTTTGACCCAAAATGGATATTTTATTTTAATTAAGTTATAAGCAATAATTGAATTGTCAAAATTATATAAAGTTCGATGGACGGCAATATAAGTTTGCAAAAATTTTTCCATATCATCAACTTGATTGCTCGGTGTGATGCCAATTTTTTGGTAAAGGATATTCGTCATCAAATTGATCAAAGCATTTTCTTTAAAGTTTGGAAATAATAATTCCTCAATTTCGCAAGCGGCTATCTCAATAATCCAATTATAAAAATTAATTTTTTTCTTCACATAAAGATCATCATTATCTTTTGGCAAACGGCTATCGCTGAGGATTTTAATATATTTATTGAGGATTTTTTCTAGCTCGATCACGTGACTCCGACCAACTCGTCCACGATCAAAATAACCACTACGCATTAATTCTAAAGCGATTGGCTCGGCAATTTCGCTAGCCTTAACGTCGGGCATAATACTAATGCCATAAAGTTTAGAAATTAAGTGACGTTTTAGTATTCTTTCAATGGTGGCTCGACGTAATAAATTTTCGTCTTTCCAATCAACTACCTTGCGCACTTTTTCGTAGGCTTTGGCAATTTTTGAAGCTACGCCATCTACTTCGAGAGCGGCAATTACTGGTTGATTGTGGTATTCCCAATCCATCTGGTATTGTTTGATGTAATCCTCAAAATAAGGGGAAAGGGGCAGTAATTTTTTAGCTTTTTTTATTTCTTCCGACATAAAGATAAGGTTCATTATAGCAAAAAACTCGGCTTTCGATATAATGGTTTAATTATGGCTGATAAATTTAAAGCAACTTGGGTTTCTCACAGCTCTATCAGTGATTTTATCCAATGCCCTCGAGCCTATTATTTAAAAAATGTTTATAAAGATCCCAAAACTAAACACAAAATTCAGCTAATGTCGCCACCACTGGCTTTGGGAGCAGCTGTTCACAGCGTGATAGAAGCTTTATCAATAATCCCTGTGAATCAACGTTTTTCTGAGAGCTTAATTAAAAAATTCGATCAAGAGTGGAAAAAATATAGTGGAATTAGAGGTGGTTTTTTTGATGAAGCAACAGAAATGGTTTATAAAGAACGAGGTGCAGACATGCTGCGAAGAATCATGAATAATCCTGGGCCCCTCAAAGGTTTGGCTGTCAAAATTAAAGAAGATTTGCCACGGTTTTGGCTCTCTGAAGAAGAAGAGATTATTCTATCTGGCAAGATTGATTGGTTAGAATACTTACCAGAAACAGATCAAGTGCATATTATTGATTTTAAGACTGGAAAAAATGATGAAGATGTCAACTCTTTACAGTTGCCCATTTATCATTTATTAGTTCATTATTGTCAACATCGAACGGTGGCTAAAGCCAGCTATTGGTATTTAGAATCAAGTGATAAGCCAGAAGAACAAAAATTACCAGATTTGGCTTGGGCTGAAGCTGAGGTGCTAGCCATTGCTAAAAAAATTAAGACGGTGCGTAAATTAGATCATTTTAAATGTCCCCATGGCGAGAAAGGCTGTTGGGCTTGTCGACCCATGGAGCAAATTATCCGTGGTGAAGCTCAGTTGATGGGGGAAAATGATTACCATCGAGATGTTTATGTTTTACCGAGTAAAGAGAAAAGCGCGCTTGGTGAAGAGAGCAGTCAGTTAATTTAATTAATAATAATTAACATGAAGATATAAGCTATCAACACTACCTTCGTGTTTTACTTTGACGTATGGCAGGCGACAACCCCCTTGTCCAGTATAACTGCCGCGATACAACTCTCCATCTTTGACAGCTTTAACCGAGCTTGAATTAGTTGGAACTATGTCTATTCCATTATGAAATGAATAAATTCTGCTAACCCAGGTGTTTTTTACTGCCCAGGTATAACCGTAACCTTGAGTAAGAGTAACAGGACCTTTGATTGGCCATGGCCAACTTCCCGATGGGTTAAAGGGATCAGAGCTTTCACTTCCACAAGAACTTCCAGAACAATTTTTATAATCAATTTTTTTTAAATAATTAAAAGGATTTTGAGAAACACTTCCTTTTGTAATCATAAAATGAAGATGAGTGCCTTTAGAATTACATGATGTTCCTTGAATGATGCTAGCAATAGTATCACCACGCTTTACAGTTTTAACTAGTGATTCACTACCTTTTCCAGCAATAATAGCGTTAATGGCTTCTAATTCTGACATTATTGTTGCTAATTTTTGCTGATAAACCGCTTCATTATTTTTAGTTTCAGCCAATAAATTATTTTTCGCGCTTTTTTGTGCATCTAATTCTGCTTTTTGTTGTTCTAAATCAATTTTTTTAGCATTCACCTCTGCTTGTTTTTCTTCTTTCAAAGTTTTCTGTTGATCATAAGTGGCGCGTTGCAACTCAGTGCGGCGCATCACTTCTAAGGTTTGTTCTTGAGCTATATTCAGATAGCGGTATTGGCTGACAAAGTCATTAAATGAATCATTGGCAAACAAATTAATTTTGAATTGAGTGCGACTTTGTTTGTAACTGGCACGGACTTTTTCAATTAAAATGCCACTCAACTTATCTAAAGAAATACTCAAACCCTCAATGCGTTGGGTTAATTCGACAATCTCTTTTTCTAATTGTTGAATTTCATTGCTGGTTTGTTGGATTTTGATGGCTTGGAGTTGGATTTGACCGTTAAGGATATTAATGGTTGATTGGAGAGTGTTAGCTTGAGTTTTAGCCTGACTAATTTTACCTTCCCAACAAGCTTTTAAGTCGTTTAAACAACTAGTGTATTTGTCTTTTTTTTCTTCATCATCTTGATATTTTTCACAATTATGTTGTTCATCACAACTTTGGGCAAAAACTGGCTGTTTCTGCCAAAATAACAGAGATAAAGAAATGATAATAAAGGCACTAAATTTAATTGAAGTTTTGCTGACTTTCATGTCGACTATTTTTTTAACATGCGTTTGACCGCCGTTAAACTAGCAAAAGTACCAAGTAAGACAGCTGCGATTAAGCCAGCTACAAATTGATAAACGAAGAATTGCCAATTAATTGGAAATTCGATAATTCCTTGTAAAAAGTCACCTAGCCACGGGGTCATGTAAAAGAACAGGGCAAAATAACAGGCAAAAGCAATCACACTAGCAATAATGGCCAGTAAAATTCCCTCAAGAAGATAGGGTTGACTAATAAACTTATCGTTGGCACCAATGAATTTCATGATTTTAATGTTTTGCCGTTTAGCACTAATTTTTAGATTAACAGTCACCATAATCATTAAGAAAGAAACAAGCACTAAAATGATCAAAAAGAACAAGCCAAACAAACGCAGGGCAGTTGTCCAACGAGTCAAGCTTTGCATCACATCCTTTTGGAAATCCACTTCTTCAACAAATTTATTATCTTTTAATAATTGACTAATAGTTTCTAGATTTTCCGCGTCATAGGCTGACACTTCGATACTGGCTGGCAAAATATCTTCAGTCACCAGTTCTAAAAGCAGCGGGTTATCTTGATTTTCTTGGCGATAAATTTCTAGGGCTTCAGTTTTATCTACAATATCAATGTCTTTAACAAAGTCTTTTTGTCTTAATTCTTCGGCCAACTGATTAACTTCACCATCATCTGTCTCAAGTTTAAAAAAAGCTATTACTCGAGGTTGAGTTTCGAAATATTGCAAAATTTCTTGACTACCAATGGTCATTATTGAAAAAATAAAGGCAATAAAAAAAGTGATCGTTAAAACAATGATGCTTAAAATGCTTTGATATGGTGATCGGCGAATTGCCGTTAGGGCTGAATTAAAGCTTTTCATAATTATTTGCTTTTTGTTTTTTTCTTTTTATTGCTATCGTTTTTGTGATCTTGGTTTTTATCCTCTTCTTTGCTTTTTTTTGATATGGATTTTCTACTTTTTTTAATATCTACTTCGTGTTCTTCATGCACCTGTTCTTCTTGCTCAAGCATTTCTTCTTGAAATTCAAGATCTTGCATTTTTTCAAGTTGTTCAGCTTGTTTTTGATTATTTTCTTCTAATTGCTCAATTTTTCTTTCTAATCTCACTATTTTTTCTTTAGCCAATTCTTCGAGTACTAAATTATCATGGGTGGCAAAGAGCAGAGTGGTGCCTAATTGATTGATTTTTCTAAGCAGGCGGGTAATGGCAATACTGGCTTCTGCGTCTAGGTTGCCAGTTGGTTCATCTGCAAAAATTATTTTTGGTCCACAAGCTAAAGCTCGAGCAATACTGACCCGTTGCGCTTCTCCTCCAGAGAGTTGATTGGGGAACAAAAGGGCTTTGTCTGTTAAACCAATTAGGTTTAAGAGATCGGTGACTCTTTCCTCAACTTCTCGATCAGTTTTACCTTGAATATAAGCGGGTAGGGCAATGTTTTCCCAAACATTCATTTCTTTGATCAATTTATAGTCTTGAAAGACCACGCCAATTTTGCGTCTTAGTTGAGGAATATTTGTTTTTTTGAGTTGGCTTAATTTTTCTCCATCTAGTTCAATTTCGCCCTCACTTGGCTCGTATTCTTTAATTAATAAATTCATTAAAGTAGTTTTCCCTGTCCCAGAGGGTCCAGTGATCACTATGAAATCTCCGTCATTAATTTGCAGAGAAAAATGTTTGATGGCAGTGTCTTGATTGCCAAAAGATTTACTGACGTCTGAAAAAATAATCATAGGCAGTTTCCATTAAATCATTAACTAGGTGATTCGTCTAGACTTTAGATAAGTGGTTCGGCATCAACAGCAATGATTTCGACTCGACCAACATCCATAAACCAACCAGAGACTTGGGCTTTATTGGTTTCGCCCCAAACCTTAATTTCCATACCCACAAAATCATCAAGTTCTGTAACTGAAGAAGTGATAGCAACCGTTTGACTGGACCCACCCTCTCTTAACAAGCGATGAGATCCTTCTCCATTAACACCACCCTTTTCTAAATAACCCTGAGCGCTATCGGTAAAAGTTCCTTCATCTGTGACACCGAAAAAGTCGCCAGCTTTAATGCTGTCAACTTCGCTGGCGACTTGAGCTACGTTGCCAGCATCTAAATTATTTTTTTTGCTGAGTTTAGCGCTGCCATAGCCAGTTAATATCCCAACCGCAATGGCTACGACAATAAAAATAATAAATTTCTTTTTTTCTGCTTTATTCATGGTTTTTTTATCCTGTATATTTGTGTCAATGATGGTGTCGTCGTCTAAATTCTCAATAATTGTATTTGGCGAGTCTTGATTGTCCTCAATTTGTTGAGTTTCGTCAATATTCATTTTTCTGACTTCTATCATAATTATTTTCCTTTTTTTTATTGTAAAACAATTTTGCGACGAATTAAAGCCAAAATAAATTGATCTAAATCTCCATCTAAAACTTCACTGCTTTGGCTGGTTTCAACTTGAGTACGCGTATCTTTTACCAATTGATAAGGGTGTAAAACATAATTGCGAATTTGCGTTCCCCAGCTAGCATGATGATGATCGCCTTTTTCTTGAGCTAAAGTGTTTTCTAGCTCTGTTTCTTGAATTTTCGCTAATTTAGCTTTTAAGATTTTTAAGGCTCGTTCTTTATTTTGAATTTGGCTGCGTTCTTCTCGACATTTGACGGTAATGCCACTGGGCTTGTGGGTTAATTCAACGGCTGTATTAAGCTTGTTTACTGACTGGCCCCCAGCTCCCCCAGCACGAGTGAAATTCCAACTCAAATCGCTATCTTTGAGCTCTATTTCTTGACTGTCTTCAATCATAGGTAGAACCTCTACCAAGGCAAAAGAAGTTTGTCTTAAATTATCTGCGTTAAAGGGACTTAGTCTTACCAGCCGATGGGTGCCGTGTTCGCCCTTTAAATAACCATAAGCAAAATCCGCTTCAATTTCAAAAATAACTTCTTTAATACCGGCGTCTTCACCTCTGGTCTTGCTGACTAAGCGATAGGCCCAATTTTTTCTCTCAAAATAGCGCTGATACATGCGCTCTAACATTTCTGCCCAATCCATCGCTTCAGTACCTCCTTGGCCGGGATGAATGGACATAATCGCTCCACAGTGATCAAATTTTTGATTGAGGTAGTGTTTGAGTTCTAAGCTTTTTAAGCTAGTTTTCAATTCTTTACTAATTTTACTGATGTCGATTTGTAATTCTTGATTTAAATCTTGTTGATTTTCTTCGCTTTTTAAGTCTAAGAGGGTTTGTAAATCGGCTAATTTGACCTTAATCAAAGTAATTTCATCAATCATGTTTTGCGCTCTTTTTTGCTTTTTAATGATGCTTTGAGCCTCTTCCTGCTGCCAAAAATGAGGATCGGCACTAGCTGCTTGAGCCTGATCAACAATGTCCTGCTGGTCTTGTAAGTTAAAATTGGCTAGAAACTCTTGTGCCTGGCTGATGAGCTCGTTAAGATTGTCCTCTGTCATGCCCCTATTCTAACTGATCGCTGGTCAGAGTCCAATTGCTGATTAATTCTTGATCTTGATAGAGAAAAATAGGAATTTGTTTGATGCCCGATTGTTTTTGAATTTCTAAATCTTGATGGATATCGGCGTTTTCTAAATCAATTACAACTTCTAGTTGTTCTTGTTCAGGCACAGCTAGCAAAAAACTAACTTCTAAAAACTCTTGACCACTCTGGTTAAAGTAGGGTTGACTGGTGAACTCAAGCTCGTTTTTTTCTTGTTGAGCATCAATTGTTTGGATTTGTTTAATCTTAACTTCTGGAGAGAAATAAAGACGCTGATAGTTAACATAAGTTAAGTGATTAGCAGTTTTTAAATCTGGATTATCATTAATTGATTGTGGCACCTGATTATGATTAAGAAATTTAATCATAATTTGTGTGATTTCTTGATCTTGGCGATAAAAATGAAATTCTCTGTCTATCAGGCGATTGGCTTTATTGATGCCGACATTGCTTTCTACGCTAAAAAAATAAAAACTCTGGGGATTTTTCTTTTGCAATTGACCAGCAAAATCATGTTTTTGCCAAATTGCTTGAATTTCTTGATTTTGACTAAAAATTTGTATATTTTTATTGATTAAATTGTCATTTATTAGCTTTAACAATTGCCACTGTTCTTGACTAGATAGTTGAGTCAATTTATTGGTAATAGCTACTTTACTATGATTTAAAAAATTGGCTTTTTCTTTTGAGCCAGCAAAGAAATCTGTACGACTAGCGCGAGCTATTTCGGCAAAATTTTCTGCACTAATAGCTTGATCATAATCACTCAATTGAATTGGGCCAATTTGAGCGAGCAAGTTTTCGATAAAATCTAAATTAACAAAAATTACTCCAGCAATCTCATAATTTTGGTCTATATAATGGCTGGTTTGCGCAATTTCCTGTCTTAGTTTGAGTATGGTTGTGGCACTGGTGGCTACATCTGGCCACCAATTAGCATCTTGAATTAAGAAGCCTTTACCCTCACTCAAATATTCATAATGTCCTGGTGGGCTAGCAGGGAAATTAGTTTGTTGACCAGCAATGGTGTAGATGTCTTGAATACTGCCGATATTCCACATTCCACGTGAAAACTCAAGAAAAAAATATGATCCCATAAAGCCACCGCTTGCTCGTAATTCATCACTATTTTGCAAAACTATTAAATAACTATTATTTTTTTCATTTAAAAAATGCGTTAAAATAATCGGTAAATCATCACTAAAATCCTTAAAAACTATTTTTTTAAGGTTTTTATTAATTTTTTTATAGTTTTTTGTAATTTTTTTGACAGTTTTTTCCATTAATTGTTCATCGGAACTATTGCTTAAATTTAAGTTGATATATGTTTTCACATTTTTTTGTAAAACATATAGGGACCAAATGTTGCTTAGTAAAAGCAGTAAAACAATAGTTAGCAATATGTAGCTTATTTTTTTTGCCATAAATCTTGATAGCTTTGAGCAATGGTTGACCAAGTCAAACTTTGTCGAACTTGATTGTCAAAAGTTTTCACTACTGGGGCTTTAATGACAGCTTGAGCAATTTTTTGAGCACTATCTGTCATAAAGATATAATCTTTATAAATTGACATTGACAGATAGTCCTTGATGAATTGATTGGGATAATGAGCAATGACTCGACAGTTTTGAGACAGGGCTTCGCAAATACTTAAATAACTTGAAACAAAGGCGATTGGATATTGACGAAATAAGTGCTCTGCATCAGCTACAAAACCGTGAAAAGTGACATTTAATTGCTTTTGCTGCGCATATTTTTGAGCTTGAGTCATTAATGGTCCATTCCCAAAAACATCCAAATGATAGTCCTCACCCTGATCTTGAAGAATTTGCAGGGCTTGTAAATAACTCAAGATACCGCTTTCGCTAACCAAGCGACCCACAAAAATAATCTTTTTTGGAGCAGTTTTACGCTGAGTAGCTTTATTATTAGTGGTTTTGTCATGATCGCTGGCACCATCAATAACATAATCAGTCTTAGTTCCATAATATTTCACGTGAAAACCACCAATCGCAATACTCCCCTTAGCCAGTTTATTGGCTAATTTATGCCAAAAAATTGCCTTGTTACTTGGCCCATCTCCAGATTCATAACCGTGAAACGTGATGTATATTTTGTGAAATATCAGCGGATAAAGTGGTATTATCCACCAAAAAACATCATGGATGTGAATAATGTCTGCATCGAGTAACAGCCGCCTGTTTTTGATTATTTGCCGCCATATTTTACATTTATAGTTTTTTGCTGGAGCATTGTCTATGCGGTAGACCTGAACTTGATCAAGGAGTTCTTGGCTTGCCAGTTGCGGATCATCATTACCTGTTAAGACGCTGATTTGCTGTCCTTGCTTAATTAGTTCTCGATTTAAGCGACTCAAATGTTTTTCGACACCGCCAACTCGCGGGCTATAATACTGGCTAATTTGTAAGACTTTCATATAATAGCTTTGTGCCTAAGTCTGATTATAAGAAAAAAACGCTTTCCTTGATAGTCACGGTTTTTAATGAGGCCGAGACAATTGAAAATTTTTTAACTAGCTGTTTGAAACAAACTTTAGCTTTTGATGAATTAATCATTGTCGATGCTAAGTCCACTGATGCCACCGTCAAGATAATCAAAAACTTTGCCAAGAAGCATGCTGTTGCTATGCGCTTGTTTATTCGAGAGGGCAATCGGAGTGTGGGCCGAAATTTTGCTGTGGAAAAAAGTCGTGGACAATGGCTGGCGATTAGTGATGCTGGCTGTGTTTTAGATAAAAACTGGCTAAAAGCGCTCTCTGCAGAACAAAATAAAACTCGAGCTCTGGTGGTAGCCGGTTATTATCAGGGTTTAGCGGCTAGTGCTTTTGAGGAAGCAAGCATTCCATATTTTTTAGTGATGCCAGATCGTATTCAACAATCGCAGTTTTTGCCTGCCACGCGCTCAATGTTAATTGAAAAATCCTTGTGGGAGAAGCTGGGCGGATTAAATGAAAAACTAGATTACAATGAGGATTATCAATTTGCTTGGCGCTTAAAAAACTTAGATATTAAAATTGCTTTCAGTGAGGAGGCGCGTGTTTATTGGTTGCCTCCGCGAAATATTTTAGAATTTTGCCAAAAAATTTTTAATTTTGCCAGGGGAGATGCTTTTGCTGGCTTAATTCGCAAAAAAGTTTATCTAATATTTTTGCGCTATTTAATTTTTTTCGGAATTTTAATATTTTTTCCTAATTTTTATTTAATTTTTTCTTTGATGGGAATTTATTTATTATGGGCAATAATAAAAAATATGAAATATTGCCCGCGTTCTTTTTTTTATTTGCCACTTCTGCAATTGTTGGCTGATGGGGCAGTCATGCTCGGTAGCAGCATTGGCTTGATTCAAGCTATTTTTAATAAAGCTTGATACTTTTTTCTTAATTTAGTGTTTCTCTTTTGAGAGAAGTAAAAACTAATTTTTGCCTTATCTTCTTGCTTTTTTTGATTTTTTGCACAGTTGAGCTTTAATTGTTTAATCAGGTGCGAGGCTGTTCCAAGATTACCATCAACAATTAAGCTTTGAGGAAATAATTCGACAAAATTGTTTCTAAAAAAAGAATAATGAGTACAGCCCAAAACTATAGCATCATATTTTTTTTCTTGATTAATATTTTTTCGCAAATAATTATTAATTTTTTCTTGATTAAAATTATTATTTTCAACAGCTGTAATTAATTCTGGCAAGATGACGGTGTCGTAATTAGCTTGGTGCGCAAAATTTTGTTTAAGCGTGGCCAATTGCTGACTTTTAGCAGTAATACTGGTGGCAGCAATTAAAATTGCTGCCTTTTTTACTCTGCTGCCAATGCCTTGCTGCTCTAATTGATCAACAGCCAGTTTGACTGCCGGCTCCATGCCAAAAATTGGAAAATCAAATTGACTTTGATTTCTTAATTCCTTAATGGCCAAACTTGTGGCAGTATTACAAGCAATCACCATAGCATCAATCTTTTTTTTCGCTAAAAAATTGACACTATCCATAACATAAGCAGCCACTGCTGCTGGCTCTTTGTCACCGTAAGGCAAATGTTGATAGTCGGCAAAATAAATATAATTGGCCGCACAAGACAAGTTTAGAAAAGTTTTAAGAACAGTCAAACCGCCCGCACCAGAATCAAAAATTGCGATAGTCATGGTTTTGATTATAGCCCTATTTATTTCTATTCAGCAGCTACTATTTGCTGATTGCCTCCTGCTGTTTTGCAATTGCTTGCTAATAATTTTTAATTACTTGATAAAATAACAATATTAACAAATTTATAGGTGCAAACACTATGAAAAAGAAAACTTTAGTCGTTTTTGGCATTTTATTGTTAGTGGCTATTATTCTTTTTTTTCTGATCAAAACTAATATTTTTAATAAGCAAGCAAAAAACCCAAAAAACAGTGCTGAGTCAATTGCTGATAATCGACCCAGCTATTTGTTGCCTGGATTTCCCATCGATCAGGTGCCTCTACATCAACTTGAAGAAATTTCTTCTAATAAAATTTTTGTTAATACTGATCCCAAGAATACTTCCACTTTTGATAAGACCAACTACGCTTATTACAATGTGGTTTTTTTGACAAAAGCCAGTCAACAAGAACTATTAGATTTTTATAAAAATTTCTTCGACGAGCAGATTGTGGAGGAGTATAACTCTCCAGACATGGTCAAGGGAACAGTTGGCGAATACCAAGTGTCAGTGGCCCATTATGGTGCTGATAATACTGCTTACATGCAAGTCCACTTGCCCAATTATCAAGATCAAACTGTTGAAAACTATTTTGCAGAATATCCAGACATTTTTAAAAATAATGAATTATCCATTGAGCATGAAAAATCTTACGGCTTGCTTAATCAAAAGGGTGGCGAGATTGAATATACTAAATACTTTACAGTGCTAGACAGCGGAGATTTAGACAATGACGGCCAGGATGATCGGGACGAATTCAAATTGTTAGAGGAAGAATATAAAGAAAAATATCAAAACGAATTAAATTATCGATTCGATGAAACAACAAGGACTTTAAGCTGGAATCAGGGTGATTATGAAGCGCATCTGGTCCTCCAAGCAGATCATGGTCGGATTTATTTGATGTTAAGAAAAAGTATGGATGGGTAAGGATTATTTGTAAACCTTAATATCAGAGTAACAGCCTAGTTTTTCTCGATGTTGTTTTTCTAGTGCTCTGATTAAAGTTGCAGGCACACAGCCTAAATCCCCATGAATAGAACAGACTAAAACCAGGTCTTTTACACCCTCTGGCAAGGTGGACATAATCTCGCCATCTTCAATATATTGGTGGTTTTTTAATGGTTTCAATTCTTTCTTCATATTTCCTTTATTTTTGCTGTTATTATAACCGCTCTTTTAATTTATGGAATGATATTAATGATGATAAAGCCTCATCAGTAACAGCATAAAACGTAGCAAATATAAAGAATGTTTTTTTAAATTACTTTTCTTGACTAAGTAATGTAGAATTAAATCATGCAAAAAGAAATTACTGCAGAAAAATATAAGCAAGCCTTTGACCAAGTTGCAGGTTTATTCATAATTGATGTGTTTAAAGCAGCTGGTACCGAGCTTTATTTTATTTTACAAGATAAGAGTGGTGAGGAACTAACAATGACCATAGATGGTTTTTGGAACTATGATAGTGATAATTATTTGTTTATGAGTGATTTTAAAGATGACAAGGAAACAGCTGTACAACTCTACAAAAGAATTGAAACCTTTGTTGAACAAAAACTAAAGAATAAAATTAAAAAAATTTCTGCATTTAAATTCAGTAAAACAGCTAGGGCAGTATCAATTGTCTTAGATGATCAAAGCATTATAAATGTTTTACCAAATAGCTTTGGTTTAATTTCAATATCAAATCACCAGAAAAAAGAAATTGTTTTAGCTAAACAAACTGATGATTATCAGTTGTCTTTTTTTCATGAAATTGGCTAAAAGTAAAAGAGGGCAGATTTATCTGCCCTCAGTTGGTGAACTTACTACCAGTTATTACGGTGGTATGGATTGTAGCCGCTGCGGCCACTTTTCCATTCCTCGGCGAGACGTTTAAGCTCTCCGTAAGACATGTAATCACTGAGTAAGTTTCGGTTGTGCATGTATTCACTGAAAGCCCTTCGCTCTTGTTCTGAAAGACCGGCAGCCTTGCATGCATTGTAAAACTTGCTGTTCGCTGATTCACGATTCTCTTTCCTATAATCAGCCACGATACACCTCCTCAACAGTATAAAAGATTTGCTGAATCAACAGCAAATAATAATATACACCTTATGTATATATCTGTCTAGTAATAAAGATAACAAAGCCTATATATTTAAGATTTAGTTAAAATAACTATTTATTTGAGATGAGATAAATAAAACAGAAATAAAGTGTTTTGTTTTTATAAAATTTTAGGCAAATGTTTATACAAGATCTATTCCTTGAAAAATTTTTGCACCTTTACTACGATTGCATTTCCAGCACAAGCACTGTAAATTTTCTTCAACTGACATACCTCCTTTTGATATTGGGATAATATGATCAATTTCTAATAATAATGTTGGTTCATCTTCAACACTAGTATGACACTGCTTACAACTAAAATTGTCCCTTTCTTTAATTTTAGTTCTAAGTTCTTGTGTCATTATGATTCTTTGGTATTGTGCAGATTTTTTATATTTAATTCTATCGTCTAGCCACTCAATAAATCTTTGTAATGTGGGCATTGATAGTTCTAGTGTATAGGTGAGACCACTATTACCTCCAGGGCTTGTGTAAGAAAAAACATAGCGTGGATATATAACCGATTTTAGATCTAGTGGAACTAATTCTAGTTTTTTATACAGAGATTTTTTAAATATTCTAATCAAAAAAGGAAGTTTATTTTTGATAGTATTGAACAAATTATTTCTTTTTGTTTCTAGCAGATTTCTTGATTCGACATATGAAATAAAGTTGTTTAGCATGTCATTTGCTAAGCTACGATGTTCTTCATCAGTCTTGATATTGAAGTACTTACATAAATATTTAAAACCATCAACTTGGGCATTACTAACTACTAAGCGGGAACAATGATAGATTTGGCTATGGCTTTGTCGGCTAAACAAGCCACCATGTTGATATTTCCAACGACTGGTGTTTGAAGTTTCACCGACAAAAGATTGTCTATTTTGACCACCTAAAACATTCAAGCTTAAATTATCTGCGTAAATATTTAAATCATTAAATTCAGTAATCAAATCGCTAACACTGTTTTTAATTTCTGTGAAGTTATTTGATCTGAAATATATTGCTCTATAAATAACTATAGTAGTAATAATAATGATAATTATAAGAATTATTGGCATGATGGGCTTTCTTCGTTTCTTGCGGAGGTGACAGGATTCGAACCTGTGAAGCCGTGAGGCTCTGGTTTTCAAGACCAGCGCAATTGACCGCTATGCGACACCTCCAAGTGTAAATCTGTTATTTTTCCTAAAAAAGCTTTGAATTTCCCAATTACAAGCCTAATTATACCAAGTTTTTGCTAAAAATTGTTAAATCTCTCCGCTGTGCGTAAAAAATTGTTAAATCTCCCCATTGTCAGTAAAAAATGCTATACTTTTTAATGATGCCCGAACTAAAAAATACTGCTCCAGGCGAAAATCAATCTACTCAAGCTCCTAAAGAGACCGATTCCACTGATCAAGCAGTCAATTTACCAAAATCTGCCGAATTAGAGAAGTCTAAAGTTGCTCCTGGCTATTATCGACCAATTCCAGAAGAAACCCTGGTAACTTGGGAAGCACCCGCTCGACCTTTTAAAAAAAGAAAAAAGCAATTTTTTAGCACGATTTTTATCATTGCTCTTTTAGTTGCTTTAATTCTGTTTTTTGCGGGACAAGTGCTGCCGGTGGCCTTAGTCATTTCTGTGGTTTTCTTGGTTTATGTGACAGCGATGATTCCACCCCAAAATGTTTCGGTCAAATTAACTAATTATGGTTTTTATGTCGATAAAGACGCTTATGCTTGGTACGAAATGGGCCGCTTTTGGTTTGACAAGAAAGAGGGTTTTGACACTTTGCAAATTGAGTTGGGACGTTTTCCGGGCCGATTAAGTCTGGTTTTGGTCGATGGAGTAACACCAACAAAAAAGAGTCTAGAAGAAGTCTTATCTGAAGTATTGCTCAAAGAAAAACCCAAGCCAACTACTTTTGAAAAAATTTCTTCATGGTTTGCTAAAAATATTCCTTTAGAATAAATGAGATGAGATAAACACTATGGCGGAATTAAATTTGCTTAGCCAAATTGCTCAAGCAAAATTACTAGGTCGAGGTGGAGCTGCTTTTCCTGTCGCCAAAAAATGGCACAGAATTAAAGAACATCCTGCACCCAAAAAATATGTGGTTTGTAATGGCAGCGAAGGTGAGCCAGATGTTAAAAAAGATTGGCATATCCTGTTAAATTATCCAGATAGAGTTTTTCAGGGTATAATTTTGGCTATGAATTTTTTGGGGACTAAGGAGGCTTTTTTCTATTTAAATGCAGATTATTATCAACAGCTGCAAGCAGGACTTGATCCTTTATTCAAGCAAGCTGCGGCAGCTGCTTACCAGATTAACTTGGTTTTAGGCAAACCTAGTTATATTGGTGGTGAAGCTGGAGCTTTACTCAACACCATTGAGGGCAAGCCAACCCAACCGCGCATCAAACCACCTTCTCCTTCCATTACTGGCATTAATGGCGTGCCAGTATTATTACAAAATGTCGAAACATTTTATGATATTGCCCTTGTTTACGCTGGTACTTACCAAAATCAGCGCTTTGTCACCATTAATCAGGGTCAAAATGAGGGAGTTTTTGCTCTTAATCGAGATGTAAATGTCGAACAAGCTCTAAAAGACACTGGCAACTATCCAGATTTTGCCTTTTTTGTTCAAGTGGGCGGTGGAGCCAGCGGTGTAGTTTTACATCAAGAACAATTGGCTGAGGCTCCATTAACAGGTTGTGCTTCGATTACTATTTATCCAATTAACAGCGCGGTTTTAGACATGTTGAGTTTGTGGTCTAATTTTTTTGCAGCAGAAAGTTGTGGCAAATGCGCTCCTTGTCGCGAAGGAAGCAAACAAGTTAAAAAACTGATAGATCAAGCAATCATTGAGCAAAAAATTGATGAAACTCTTTGGCAAAAAATTTTAGCTATCGCGGGGAGCATGGAGAAATCTTCAATTTGTGGTTTGGGGCAAGCCTTAATTGTGCCTCTCAAAACATATTATCAAAATGTTTACTTAAAACTTGATAAATCAAACCAAGCTTTATAGTTTGTTTGATAGGGTTTGTGCTATAATTAAAGTAATTATGCAAGAAAATCCCCTCGAATCCATGCCTAATGTCGAAGCTAAAAATAAAACTTTTGTAGTGGTGAGTGCCATTTTATTGTTAATGATTGCCCTAATCATTGCTATTTTCTTTAATAAAAATCAAGCAAATCCCGATATTAATCCAGAGGAAATAGATCAAAGCATCGATGTTCAAGACGAAGGCCTTGATACTGATCTTGAGCAGACAGACCAAGCAAGTAATCTTGTTTTTGCCGATTTAGTTGATAAAAAAGAGGGTAGCTACCATTGTCAAATTGATAATGAAGATGGTTTTTACTCTTATTATTTGCACAATCAGCTAGTGGCCATTGAGGTCAAAATACCTAATTCGCATACCAAAACCATCATTGACCAGGACTTTACATATACCTGGAATGTTGATGAAAAGCTTGGTACCAAAATTTCCAATCAAACCGAACAACTCGAGGCTGGAGAGCAACTTCAAGATGAAGAAACGACGGCAGATTTGCCAGAAGAAAACGTGCTACCTCCAGAAGACATTGGTCCTTTTGATCCTGCAAATTTTGTTTGTGAAACCTGGGTGGCTGATGAAAGTCTTTTTATTCCGCCAAGCGAGGTGATGTTTCAAGATGTAAGTGAAATTTTGCCATAATGGTTGACCAGAGGTGATCTAGGCTGAAAGAATGGCTTGTTCAACAGAGTTATTTAATTTGATATTTGCTTTGGATTGTCTCGATAATTTGCGCCAAACCTGCTTTATTTAAGTTGCTTATTCGCAACATGTGCCTGATGCTGTCGACAAAACCAGGAGTTTTTTCCATTTTGCCGTCATTAATATATTGACAAATTTTGTCAGCAAGAACTGCTGGCTCGGCAAAAATATTTTCTAAATACAGTGAAAGTAATTTATTTGTAGGGCTCAAACGATCATATCTATTTTTAACCATGGCCTCAAAATCAACACTAGTTAGTTTTTGCAATTGTGCGTAAGTATCTTGAGGTTTTTCTTTTGGCATTTTGTCGGAACAATTAGAGATGTTTTAAGCTTGCCTTTTATTTTATCAAACAATTAGTCAAACTCCCACAACTTTTGATAGAAATCGGAGAAACACTGCCTAGTGTAGTTACCAATTCAGATTGAGTTAGATTATAATGAGCCCATGGCGAGTGAAAAACCAAAAATAAAACTAAATCCAGAAAAGAGGAATGATGCGATAACTTGGAGCGGGGTGGTTCATCACGCTGTTGATTTGGAAGGTAGGCAAATAGATTTTTTTCAGCAGAAAAATGGTTGGGATTGTGGTCCTTGTCTGTGCCTAAACATACAAGACTCACTCCAGGCGAAAAGTAACGCTGATGGGGTAACCGATGTACAAAAGTTTCGGCAATGGGCTACGGAAAACGCAGCACTTAGCATTGATTATCAAAATGGTAGTTGGTTAACTTTTCAGGATATTTACAACTATATCAAAAACCATTTGGGGTTAGAGCAGAAAGAAATCAAGAAGGATAGTGTTGCTAATCAAGCTCAAAGACAATCTAGTGGTCCTCAAATAAGCCTTCAGAGAATTAACAACAGAGAAGATAATGCTATTTCCAAAGAACAATTAAGACAAGATAGACGAACCAGATTTGTTTGGGGAGCAAGAGGCAATCACTATCTGGGTTACCTGCAAACACAAAATGGCATTTATTTGTTTGATTCGTTCAATGACTCACATGTAGAAAAAACTCAAGCAGACTTAAATGATTTTATTGAAAATGTTACTGGTAGTGCTTATGTTGTTTTTCCACCAACATCAAGAATTACAATTGGAGAACAATCCCCCAATAATGCCAATGAAGGAAGTGATTTTCCTCAACAGCCAGAGAGAATTAATATTAGACATGGGGCTGATGAGACAGCAGCCTCAGATCAACCAGCCAAAATTGATATACAAAGCCGAACTGATACTGCTTCACAAAGATTTATCAATAAATTAAAAAATATATTCTCTGGACGATAGAGTGGGTTTTTGTCGGAGAGACAGGACTCGAACCTGCGACCTTACGCACCCCATGCGTACGTTCTAGCCATCTGAACTACTCTCCGCGTACAGTTTGATTTTACTGCTTGTAGGCTTTTCTGTAAACTTAGGGTCTTAAACTACTCTATGAAGAGTATAAAAAAATAGTAAAAATATGTAAAAACAAAAACACAGAAAACAAGAAAAAAGCGTAATTTGCACGAAACTGTAGATAATGCTATAAGTAAAAGCAATTAAAAAAAGGAGATCGTCAGTATGGTAAAAAAAAGCAAAGTTAAAGAATCAATTGACAATGTTCAAGGTGGTAAAGATGCCAAATCTCAAGCGGTGGCAATAGCCATGTCGCAAATTGAAAAAGCATTTGGCAAGGGTTCAATCATGAAATTGGGTGAATCACTTAAAGATATGCCCAAAGTTCCAGTGGTTTCTACTGGCTCTTTGTCTTTAAACATGGCACTCGGTATTGGTGGTTATCCCAAGGGCAGAATTGTCGAGATTTATGGTCCAGAAGCATCGGGAAAAACCACGCTGTGTTTGCACGCGATTGCTGAAGTGCAAAAGCAGGGTGGGACAGCGGCTTTTATTGATGTTGAACATGCGCTAGATCCAGTACGAGCCGAAAAAATTGGGGTGAATCTTGAAGAAGTCCTCATTTCTCAACCAGATTATGGCGAACAGGCCCTAGAAATAGCTGAAACTTTAGTTAGATCGGGCGGAGTCGACATTATTGTCTTGGATTCGGTAGCGGCTTTGGTGCCCAAGTCAGAAATTGATGGAGAAATGGGCGATCATCAAATGGGCACTCAGGCCCGTTTAATGTCTCAAGCCATGCGTAAATTAACGGCAGCACTCAATAAAACTAGAACTTTAATGATTTTCACCAATCAAATTCGTATGAAAATTGGGGTGATGTTTGGTAGTCCTGAAACCACCACCGGTGGCAATGCCCTCAAATTCTACGCTTCCCAGCGCCTAGATATTAGAAAAATTGGCAATATTCAAGAAGGAGATGAGGTAGTTGGCACCAGGCATCGAGTCAAAGTTAAGAAAAATAAAATTGCTCCACCATTTAAGGTGGCAGAATTTGATATGGACGAAGCGGGAATTTGTCGGGCTGGAGATGTGATTGATTTAGCAGTTGATAGAAATATTATTGATAAATCTGGTAGTTTTTATAAATATAATAATGAGGTTTTAGCTCAAGGTCGCGAAGCCACTAAAGAAAAATTAAAAAATAATCAGGCTTTATTAAAAGAAATTGAGAAAAAAATCTGGCTAGAGTCAGAGAAGAATAAGTAATAAAAAAGCTTGATATATAGTTATTTTTATTGTTTCATCTGGTCAAAAATAAATTGACTTTATTGTCTTATTGACATATAATATCCCCATTAGTCATTAATATAAACATTATTAAATAAACAGACCGATCAATAAGACTTTTGAATCAGGTATTATTAGAACATTGAGAATAATCGAAACTAATATTAATTTATGCAAGTAAGATACAGAGAAGCATTATTTTTCTTACTATTTTTCGATAATAATACTGGGGTTTTTTAATCCTTTTCAAGTTTTAACTGGTCGACGATGTTTTTTTAAAAACAAAGGATATCTATGTCATTTTTTAGTAATTTATCAACCCTGTTTGCAACAAGCAACGAACAGAAAAAAATAGAGCACAAAAAACCACAAGTAAAAATTGCCGAGACCAACCAGCCTAAGAAGGCTAAAGAATCTCCAGCACTCGCTCAAAAACAGCTCCAACAAAAACAAGCAGCTGTTAATCAGGCTAAAAACGAAGCGGAAAACATTGTGCGCGATGCACGTTCCAAAGCCAGAGAAATTATCATTGAGGCCAAAGATGAAGTTTTAGAAATGCGCTCCAAAGCCGAGAAAGAATCTCGTCGCATTGAGCACGAATTAGCCGAACAACAACGCACCCTGCAAAGCAAATTAGATAAATTGGATTTCCGTTTTGATCAAATCGAACAAAAAGAAAAAAGAATTGATCAACTCAAAGAAGACCTGCTCAAACAAAATGCCGAAATTGAGAAATCTAAGAGCAATGTTCTAAAAAAGCTCGAAGAACTATCTGGCTATTCTAAAGAAGAAGCCAAAAATTTATTAGTCGATGGTTTAAAGAAAAAATTAAGTCACGATTTAGCTAAAATTGTTGCTGAAAAAGAAGAACAAGCCAGATTAGAAGCTGATGACAAAGCTCGTGAAATTTTAATTGACGCCATGCGCCACGGAGCAACTGATTATGTTGCCGAATATACTGTTTCAGTTGTTAATATCCCTTCAGAAGATATTAAAGGCAAAATAATTGGTAAAAACGGGCGCAACATTCATGCTTTTGAACTGAAAACTGGAGTTGATATTGATTTAGACACTTCTAACACAGAAATTAAATTATCTTCTTTTGATCCAGTGCGTCGTGAAATTGCGCGGGTCGCCATGGAACGCTTAATTAAAGACGGCAGAATTCAGCCGACTCGTATTGAAGAAATAGTAGACAAAGTGACTGAAGAAATTGAACGCATTACTTTTGATGCTGGTAAAAAACTGTGTCACGAGGTGGGTGTTTACAATATTCCTAATGGCCTAATTGCCATGTTAGGAAAATTTAAATATCGCTTTTCATACGGTCAAAACTTGATCAAACACACCATTGAAGAAACTAAAATTGGTAGCAAAATCGCCCAAGAATTAGGCTTAGACGTCAATATCGTTAAATTAGGTTGTTTACTGCACGATATCGGTAAAGTTTCAGAAGATCCCGATGAAAACCACGTTCAGGCAGGTGTTAGAATTGCCAAAAAGTTTAATATTGCTCCAGCAGCTATCGCTTGTATTGCTGAGCATCACGAAGATCAGGCATTTTCTAGCCCAGAATCTGTGGCAGTCTATATCGCCGATGCTATTTCGGGAGCTAGACCAGGTGCTCGTTATGAAAATCATGAAGAGTACGTGAAACGCATGGAATCGCTAGAAGCCATTGCTACTTCTTACAAAGAAGTTAAAAATGCCTATGCGGTTCAAGCTGGTCGAGAATTAAGGGTGATTTTAATACCAGAAAAAAGCAAAGACGACGATGTGACTTTATTAGCCAATGAAGTTCGAGATCGGGTGGCCAAAGAAGTGGTTGTACCAGGTACCGTGACAGTCACAGTCATTCGGGAAACACGTGGACAAGCGCAAACAAAATAAAGTAAAATAGGAATTTATGAACAAGTTTTTTGTACTCACTCAAACAATAATCTCATTAGTCTTAGTTGCTTTGGTTTTATTGCAGAGTGGTGCAAGTGGATCAAGCAATGTTTTTAGTGGTGGCGGCGGTGAAACTTACCACACGCGAAAAGGAATTGAAAAATTGTTTTTTTATGCCACCATTGTTTTTGCTGTTCTCTTTGTGCTGAATAGTTTATTGTTATTGATTTACTAAATTATGCGCAAGATTTATTGGTATATCAGCTCATATATTCGTCGTCATGGCTGGGTGTTTTTAGCCTCGATTATTGGGACGATTGTCTTTTTTTCTATTCTTTTGCCTTTTTTTCTAAAAAACATTACTTTAAAAAAACAACATTATATTGCTGTCGTCGGTCAACATACTCTGTCAAACTTGCCAACAATTATTAAGCAGCAGTTGAGCTCTGGCCTAACCAGTATTAGGAGTGATTCAAGTCCCCAAGCTATGTTGGCTGAAAAATGGATTCTTGAAGATGACAATCAACAATATCGTTTCGTTTTAAAAAAAGGCATCTTTTGGCAAGACGGCAAGGAGCTGGTCCCAGAAGATGTTTATTATAATTTCACCGACGTGACCATTGTTACAACACCCAATGATGTGATTTTCAAATTACCAGAAGCTTTTGCTCCTTTCCCAGTGGCAGTGAGTGAGAGTATTTTACGCTCGACAGTTGAAAAACATTTTTTGTTACCAAGCACCACTCGTTTAATTGGCATCGGCCAGTACGAAATGCTTGACTATAAAATGCTTGGCAATTATTTAAAAGAATTAAGAATTGATGGTCCCGATGAACGCTATATTTATCGTTTTTATTCAACAGAAGACGCGGCAGTGCTAGCTTTCAAAAAAGGCGAAGTTGATGTCTTGTTAGATTTAGCCAGTTGCCATGACTTATGTGATTGGCCGAATTTAGAGGTGGTTGAGGATTTGGATTATGATAGTTACCTGGCTTTATTTTTTAATAACGCTGATCCTCAATTAACTAAAAATATTCGTCAAGCCATGTCTTATGCTTTGGAAAAAAATTATGGTCAAGCTCGAGCAAATAGCCCATTTAACCCTAATTCTTGGGCCTATCTTGAAGGCGGTAAAGATTATCAAAAAGATTGGACAAGAGCGATTGAGCGCTTAATTGATGAAATGCCTAGAGAACCTTTAAATTTTGAATTAACGACCACCACCATTTTCCAAGAAGAAGCTAAAATGATGAAAGAAGAGTTGGACAACTTTAGCCAGGAAGCGATTAGGGTTTGTCAACAAAGTAGCGACGTTGAGGATAAAAAATTGTGTGACAATTTAGCAATTAATTTGCAAATTAAAATTAATAATTTCCCCGACACCAATAATTTTCAATTATTATTAATTGGCCAAAGTATTCCTATAGACCCAGATCAATATTTTATGTGGCATAGCACTCAAGCCACCAATTTCACTCACTATAAAAATACCAGAATTGACAGCCTCTTAGAAAGAGGACGACAAACCATAGATGTGGAAGAAAGAAGAAGTATTTATCAAGAATTTCAACAGTTTTTATTAGAAGATCCTCCAGCAGTATTTTTACGCTATTTGGATAGATTTTCCATCGCTCGCTAAACTAATTTATTTTTGTCTCCACAATTGTCAAATAGCAGAGTCACCATGTTAGTGGTGTTGCTATGCTATTAATTATTCAAAAACTCAAACTACTTTGTGGCAAAATCATCGTTTTTGTATTGATTTTTGCAGCTTCCGTTAGTCGCGTACGGGCACAGTCATCAGGTCAATTTTTAACTTTTGCTGATGGGTCTTTGGCTGCGGAAAATTGGGAGTTAGTTTTGGGTGATTTGAATGATTGGCAGGTGATTGGGGGGCGGTTGCAGGGTGACCTGCAACCGCCCCCTGCAATCTCTAGTTACATCAGCGCGATTACTTTTAAGCCTGCTTTATGGCCGGTAACTGGCAATTACCAATTTACTTTTGATTTTATACCTCTCGATTCTGCCGATAAAAATTTTGGCGTGATATTTGATCATCATAAAAATAGTAAAGGTAAAGTCTTGTTGAGTTATTTAAGTTTTCATTTTAGTGATCAAGTGCTTTGTATTGAAAACTTTCAAAATCATTATTTAACTCACAAAAGTAGAATATCTTGTCCGCTTGAGCCAGGAGCCACATATCACATGCGTTTGCTTTATCAAAAACCAGATTTTGAGCTCTATATCAATGATCAGTTGTTTCACTCAAGTAAAAATGATAAAGGTTTTTGGCCAGATTTTTTAGAACCAGGCAGACCATTATTTTATTTAACTAAGGGGCAACATGATGAGTCAGCAGTCATTTATGATAATTTTTATTTAAGCTTTTTTCCACAATTAAGTGTTCCTTATTTTTCTCAATTAGATACGAGTTGGGGTTCATTAATTTACGATCATTCTCAAGAATTTTTTGATCCACCTCTCACTATGGCTAGTAGTGCTTGTGCCTTAACGTCTGCGGCCATGCTTTTAAATTATTATGGTCAAGACAGTTTTCCCAATGACGACAATTGGCCAAGTGAGTTGCGAGGTCAAAAAATTAATCCAGAAACTTTAAATTTATGGTTAAAGAATGAAGGAGATGGCTACTTGGGTGTGGCATTGGTCAATTGGCTGGCGATTGCTCGTTTAAGTTTATTATTAGCTCAATCAAGCGCCGATAATAAAGCTAGTTTAGAATTTACTTATGCTAATTATCAGGCTGAGATAATTCTTCAACAATTGCTTGCTAATCAGCCGGTTATAGCAGATTTGGGTGATCATTTTGTCTTAATTAGCGGGATTAATGATAGTGAAAAAAACCAAGATGGGCAAATTAATGATTATTTAATTAATGATCCTATCAGTGGACCGACGACTTTAGATCATGAACTAACTCCAATTAAATCACTTCGTTTGTTTAACGCCAGTCAAACAGATTTGAGTTATTTTTTATTAATTAGTGGAGAGCCACTAGATGTTAAATTGTTTTCTGGAGAAGAAAAAAGCGAATTAAAATTAGTTGAAAGTAGAGAAAAAAATTTATTAAATGTGCAAAACGACTGGCATTTATATTATTTAGCCCAACCAGAAAGTGCTCATTATACTTGGCAATTTAGTGCCAATGATTTAAATAAATTAGCCTTAGCCCAGTTGTTAATTTATCAAAAAAATGGTCAGGTGCAAATTTTTAATCTAGCTGATTATCTATCGAGAAAATTAAATTTAATTTATGACAAAGAGCAATTGGCAGAATTAACAGCGTTGGAAACAAATTCGTATTTGCTTAAATATCATCAATATTTATTAAGTTATTTTGGGAAATTACAGACTGAGCAATTTTTATTGGGTCAAGCGCATAATGCGCTTCGTTATCAAAATTTAATTGAGCAATTTTTAAATTTTTACCAGTTATAATAAGGCGTGGATAAAAAAATTTTATTAGCTTTGGCGCCAATGGATGGGGTCACAGATTTTGCCTTTCGCTCTATTGTTAAAAAATATGGCCAGGTTGATTATCTGTGGACAGAATTTGTGAGCGTTGAGGCTCTGTGTCGAGGAGCTGCACCAAATTTAATTCATCATTTTGATTATGATGCCGAGCAAAAACCGCTTGTTGCCCAAGTTTTTGGTAAAACTCCTGAATATTTTTATTTAGTCGCTCTGTTAGTTGCCGAATTGGGTTTTGCGGGAGTTGATATTAACATGGGTTGTCCAGCTAAAACTGTCGCTCAAAGTGGGGCTGGTGCGGCTTTAATTAAACAGCCTCAATTAGCTCAGGCGATTATTGAACAAACAAAACAAGCAATCCTCGATTGGGCCAATGGCAAAAATTTAAATGACTGTAAAAATGTTAACCCAAAATTGTTAAGAGCGCTGGCCGAACAAAAAAACTTTTGGCAAATAAAAACAGTCAAGCGCCAACTGCTCCCCGTGTCAGTGAAAACTCGTTTGGGAATCGATAGTAATCAAATCAAAACCTGGTTGCCCTATTTATTAGCAAGCAAACCAGATTTAATCAGCATTCACGGACGCACTTTAAAACAATCTTATAGCGGAGAGGCCGACTGGCAAGCCTTAGCTGAAGCCGGAAAAATGATTAAAAAGCATGATCCAAACATTCAATACTTTGCCAATGGTGATGTTAAAGATTATGAAGAAGCAATGAGCAAGGCTCATTTGGCTCAAGCCGATGGGATTATGATTGGACGAGCCAGCTACGGCAATCCTTTTGTCTTTCTCCCACTGGCAGAGCGCCAGCGCCTAGCAACAAGCAAAAATTTTTTTGCCTTGGCCATTGAACATGCCGAGATTTTTGAAAAACACAACTTAGCTAGAGGCAATGATAAATTTTTTAGTATGCGTAAACATTTAGCGTGGTATATTAAAGGAGTAGCTAACGCTGCTCAATTGCGCTCTCAACTGGTAAAAAGTAATAGCGCCCAAGAAGTAAAAGCTATTTTAAACAAGTATCAAGATGAACAAAGCACAAGCTAAAAATCTGTCGGTTTTTCAAAAGGCTTATCAGCAGTTAAACCCCCTGCAAAAACAGGCAGTTGACCACATCGACCAAGGACCGCTATTAGTCATTGCTGGGCCTGGCACAGGCAAAACGCAAACTTTAGCTTTACGTATTGCTAATATTTTATTAAAAACTGATGCCAAGCCAGAAAATATTTTAGCCATAACTTTTACCGATGTAGCGGCAAAAAATATGAGAGAGCGCTTGTTGAAAATCATTGGTAAAGAAGCCTATTACTTACAAATTCACACTTTTCACTCCTACTGTAGTCAATTAATGAGCAATTACCCAGAATATTTTCCTTTAAAAAATAATAGTCAGGTCTTGGGAGATTTAGAGCGCTATCAAATCTTTGAAAATTTAATTGAACAATTAAAACCCAAGCACCTTCGTCCACTCAATGATCATTTTCATTACTTAAAAGCGATTATTTCCGCTATTTCCGATTTAAAAAGAGAAAATATTTCAATTTTGGAATTTGAAGAAATGCTGAAGGCAGAAGCTCAGCAGCTCATTGAATTAGAAGCCACTACTAAGAGCCAAGTTAAAATCAAAAAAGCCACTAAAGACTTAAATAAAAATAAAGATTTAATATTGATTTATCAAGCTTATCAGCAAGAGCTGCTTAATAGCAACTCTTATGATTTTGACGATATGATTAATTTTGTGATTGATGCTTTTGACACTTACCCAGAATTATTATTAGAGCAACAAGAACAATTACAGCACTTTTTAGTGGATGAATATCAAGATAGCAATAATAGTCAGACTCGTTTGCTCAATTTATTAGCTTCCTATTGGCCAAAACAAGGTTTAGAGCCGGACGTTTTTGTGCTTGGCGATCCTAATCAAGCAATTTATCGATTTCAGGGCGCTTCAGTGGAGAACGTTTTAGCCTTTACCAGGCAATATCCCAATGCCACGGTCATTACTTTAGATACTGCCTATCGTTGTCCACAAAATATTTATGATACAGCTAGGGATTTAATCAAAAATAATCAACTATCTTTTGCCGCCCAAGAACATTTACCAATTGATTTAGCTGCTCAATTACATTCGCCCAAGGGTCAAGGAGACAAAATTGTTTTATATCAAGCGCCGAGCGCGTCCATGGAGATCATTTACATTGCCGAAGAAATAAAAAAACTGCTCAAGACTGGGGTTAAGGCTCAAGAAATTGTTGTTTTATATCGCACCCATGCCGAATCTACAGCATTAATTGAAGTCTTAAATAAATGGCAAATTAATTACCAACTTAACAAGGGTGATGACATTTTACAAAGCCCATTAATTCAACAATTATTAATGCTGATGGAGCTCGTTGAGCAATTTCAACATGGACTGGAAATGGACAATCTTTATCAAGTGATGATGTTGCCCTTTGTTAATTTAGATTCAATATTAGTCATGAAATTAGCTAGAGTCGCTGGTCAAATCAGTCGAATTAAACGGGAAAGTATTTCACTCTATCAAGTTTATGGCTTGGGTTTGGCTGAAATTAACCAACACCTAACTGGCCAAGAAATTACTGAAGAACAATGGTCGAGCTTAGAAGATTTTTTTGCTAAATTAGCTAAGTTGGCCGTTTACAGTCAGCAATTAACTCTGACAGCTTGGTTTGAAAAATTAATTTCGGATGAAGCTTGTAATCTTTCAGCTTATCTCAAAGACCGAGCGGATAAAATTAATAGCTTGTTGGAATTAAATACTTTATTTAAACAAATTAAAGATTTAACAGCCCGAGATCATCAATTAAGTTTAAAAAAATTTTTAGATTATTTTGCCACTTATCGTGAACATCAGCTGAGCATCCGTTTGCAAAATCCACTACCCGCAGAAGAAGCCGTGCAATTATCCACTGCTCACGGCGCAAAAGGCATGGAATGGGAGTATGTATTTGTTTTAGATTTTATTGATGGCAAATGGGGTAATGTGCGCAACAAAAACAAGCTAAAATTGCCGGAAGGCATTCTAAAAAATACTGATTTATCAAGCAAAGAACGCAACGAAGATGAGCGACGTTTATTTTATGTGGTTTTAACTAGAGCTAAAAAAAGAGTGTATCTTAGCTATCCAGAATTGTTGGAAAGTAATCTCAGTTCGAGCAATAAAGTGCCCAGTATTTTTTTGAGCGAATTGAGCGAAAAAGAATTAGACAGAGTCAATCCTAATTTAGCGAAAGAAATGGAAAGTCACTTGTCCACTTTGTTAATGCCTAGCGCGAGAAGCCCCATTACTCTTTATGAAAAAGATTTTTACAGCTACTTAATTAAAGATTTTTCTTTGTCGGTAACGGCACTCAATAATTATCTAAAAGATCCACAGGATTTTGTCACCAATAATTTATTAAAATTACCCACAGCGAAAAAAGTATTTATGTGTTTTGGCACGGCCGTGCACAGCGCTTTGGAAAGATTCTATCGATTCTATCAGCAGCAAAATCAATATCCTAGCTTGGATGTTTTTTTAGCAAATTTTACTCAAGCGCTGGATCAAGAAATTATGAGTGAGTCAGACTTTAAAGATCGCTTAAGTTACGGTCAAGAAGTGCTTAGTCAATATTATCAAGAGCTGATTCAGGAAAAACCTCGAGTGCTGGCAGTTGAACAAAGTTTTGGTGGGCAAAATCGACGCATTATGCTGGGCGATATTCGTTTAACAGGTAAAATTGATCGCTTGGATTATCTAGATCAAAAACAGGGCTTAGTGAAAGTCATTGATTACAAAACTGGCAGAAGTAAAAGTTTAAATGAAATTATAGTTAACACCAAAACTACCAAACAAAATTTGAACGAGCGCGAACTTAATTTACCAGCAACAATTCGCGGCAACTATCAGCGCCAATTAGTTTTTTATAAATTATTAATGCAGTTGGATCGTCAGTTTAGTGGAAAAATTGAAGTTGCCGAAGCCGCTTTTCATTTTGTTGAACCGACAGAAAAAGGTGGTAAGAAATTTGTTAATCGTAGTTTGGCTGTCAGTGATGAGGCAATTGCTGATCTCAAACAATTAATTAAAGAAGTGATGGCTGAAATTCGTTCGCTGAAATTTTTAGACAGTTTAGATTTTTAAATTCTGATTATTTTGCCAACAGCTGGTTTATGTTGTTTTCTGATGGAAAAATTTAGTTATAATAATCAGTTCGGTCACAATCAGTTATAAAATTCGGCGCCATAATTTATCAAAATCGACGCCATAATTACACCGCAATTTATGAAAAAAAATCTACAAAAAACCAGTTCCTATCAGCCTTCAACTAAAATCTTGCAAAAATATGCTGAAGTTTTAGTTAATTATGCACTTAATTCTGGCGAAGGAGTTCACGCTGGGGAAGTGGTGCAATGCATGGTTCCAGATGTCGCTAAGCCTTTAGCTTTGCAATTGCAAAACGCCATTTTACGAGCAGGTGCGCATCCAATGCTTTATTTAACAGCTACCGGTTTTGAACGAGATTTTTATCAATTAGCCAATCAAGAACAATTAACTTTTTTTCCGAGAAAATTTTTGCGATCCAGAGTTAACTTAGTTGATCATCAAATTAATATTATTGCCGACCCCGACCCCTTAATTTTGCAAGGCGTCGATCCGAATAAAATCATTAGTGCTAGAAATAGTAAAAAACCTTATCGCGATTGGCTAAATGCCAAAGAGAATGCTCAACAATTTACTTGGACAATTGCCTTGTGGGGCACTGAAGCCAAAGCCCAACTTGTTGGTTTAAGCCTCAAAGATTACTGGCAACAGATTATTAAAGCTTGTTTTTTAGAGGAAGCTGATCCAGTAGCTAAATGGCAATCCATTCAAGCCTTGCAAAGCACTATTAAAGACAAATTAAATGATTTAAAAATCAGCTACCTTGAAGTTGATGGTCCCGATGTCCAATTAAGCGTTGGCATTGGCGAAGATCGTTGCTGGAAAGGTGGCGGCGGACGCAATATCCCAAGCTTTGAAATTTTTACCTCACCCGATTGGCGCAGAGTTGAAGGGAGAATTCGCTTTAACCAACCCCTCTATCGTTATGGCAATGTGATTACTGGAGTTGAGTTGGAAATTAAAGCGGGACGCGTGGTCAAAGCCCGAGCAGAAACTGGGGAAGCCTTATTGTTAGAAATGTTAAAGAGTCCCAACGCCGATAAAATTGGCGAATTCTCTTTAACAGACAAACGGATGTCACACATCACTCACCCTATGGCAGAAACTTTATTTGATGAAAATATTGGCGGCCCCTATGGCAACATGCATTTGGCTTTGGGCATGGCTTACCAAGATTGTTATCGAGGTGATCCCAGTCAATTGAAAAAAAGCGATTGGGCAGCTCGGGGATTCAATGATAGTAGCGAACACAGCGATATTATTTCTACAAGTGATCGCACTGTTAGGGCTTTTTTAGCCAATGGTCAAAGTCAAATTATTTACCGCAAGGGGCAGTTTGTGATTTAAATCACTCAGCTTTGTCTTGCTTGGTGCTACAATATAGTCATGATCATCAATTCTCCACAAGCATTAAAACGCTATCAACAAGCGGCAGACAAATCAATGATAATCCTCAAAAGATTGTTTGATGCCACAGTGGAAGGTGTTACGCCTCGGCAAATTGATCAATTAGCCGATAGTGAGTGTCAAAAAATGGGAGTAATTCCTTGTTTCAAAGGCGTTGGGCCAAAAAATAATAGATATCGTTTTGCCACTTGTATTTCTGTTAATGACACGGTGGTGCACGGCATTCCTGAAGCGAAAGTTCTAAAAAAAGGCGATCTAGTCAAAGTGGATTTTGGCATTAATGATGATGGCTGGTTTACTGATCATTGTTTTTGTAAATCAATTGGCCAAGCTAGCCCAGCCGATCAACAATTAATGGCTGTAGCTAGAAAAGCCATTATTGCGGGAGCTAAACAAGCCGTAGTTGGCAAGAAAATTGGTGATATTGGTCAGCAAATCCAGTCAATTGTTGAAGGCGCCGGCTTTAGTGTGGTCAAAGAATTTGTTGGTCATGGCATTGGTCATGATATGCATGATTTTCCGCAAATTCCGGCCTATGGCGTGAAAGGGACGGGTATTAAATTACAAGAAGGTATGGTTTTGTGTGTTGAGGCTCAAGTTTTAGCCAGCAAAAACGATCAAATTTATGTAGAAGACAACGGTTGGACAGTCAAGAGTGCTGATGGCAGTAAGTCGGCTATGTTTGAATATATGGTTGTTGTTGGCAAAAAAGAAGCGATGTTTTTGACTGATACCCGCGATTGGCCACTTTTTTAATGATTTTTAGCTATTTTTTAACTATTTTTAGCTGTTTTTAGCTGTTTTTCACTGTTTTTAAGCGGTTTTTAACTTAGGGTCTTGCTTTTCGCTTGATTTTTCTGTACAATTATACATTCAACACGCTGAGCCTTATCTGGTGGATAGGCAGCCACGACAGAAAAGGTCTTGACAGTGATCTTTTTATTTTATTAGTCTTATTGAGGCAAGAACTTATGGCCACCAGCAAAAGCAAAAAATCTCCCAAAGCTAAAACGAGCAAGAACAGCGTTAAAAAAGCTGCTAAAAAAGCTGTTAAAAAAGTTGAGCAAAAATCTTCAGCAAAAAAAGCAAGCAAAGAGACAAAAGCAACTAAAGAAGCAAAAGCAACTAAAGCAAGCAAGCCAAACAAAGAAGCAAAAGCCCCTGCTGCAGCAAGCACAGCGACCAGCATCCTGACTCCTGGACAAGAAAGCAAGAAAAAACCACCAAAATCTCTATTAACTGATGTCAAAAATCTCATTAAAATTGGTAAGAAACGCGGCTATCTATCTCAAGATGAAATTTTAGATGTCTTTGTCGAACCAGAAATTTATATTAGTTTATTAGATGATTTTTACAATCAGCTTTTTCAAAAAAACATTGATGTTTTTGAATCAGTGTCCGAAGAGCAGCTGGAAGAAGATGAAGATGTCCTACAACAAGAATTGGATGTTTTGGCCAATTTAGGTAATGTTGGCGTATCTGATCCAGTGCGCATGTACTTAAAAGAAATTGGCCGAATTCCTCTGTTAACCCGTGAAGAAGAAATCCGCATTGCCCAACAAGTAGAGGCGGGCAGCGAAAAAGCCAAAAGAGATTTAATCGATGCTAATTTACGCCTAGTGGTGTCGATTGCCAAAAAATATATTGGTCGGGGCATGACTTTTCTTGATCTGATTCAGGAAGGCAACAAGGGCTTAATCAGAGCAGTCGAAAAATATGATTGGACTAAGGGTTTTAAATTTTCTACTTATGCGACTTGGTGGATTCGTCAAGCGATCACGCGTTCCATTGCTGATCAGGCCCGAACGATTCGGATTCCCGTGCACATGGTCGAAACCATTAATAAACTAATGCGCACTTCCAGAAGATTAATGCAGGATTTAGGCAGAGAGCCAACCCCAGAAGAAATTGCGGAAAAAATGGAGTTAGAGCCAGACAAAGTGCGAGCCATTCTCAAAATTTCTCAAAATACTACTTCACTGGAAATGCCAGTTGGCGACGGTGAAGACGACAGCACCCTCGGCGATTTTATTGCTGATGATAAGCAAGCTTCTCCCTATGATTCAACTAGCAAGCAAATGTTAACGGAAAATGTTGAAGAAGTCTTAAAAGCTCTCTCTGATCGAGAAGCCAAAGTGCTGCGCATGCGCTTTGGCTTAGCTGGCAATCGTACTATGACTTTAGAAGAAGTTGGTCGAGAATTTGGCGTAACTAGAGAGCGTATTCGTCAAATCGAAGCCAAAGCTTTAAGAAAATTAAAACATCCAAGTCGACGTAAAAAATTACAAGATTTTTTGGAGTAAACTTATGAAAGAAAGATCAACCTCAAGTGAAATCCGCGGTTTAAACCGAGCATATTTTCATTTTGTAGTTACAGAAACATTTCTGGATCGGGGTTTAGCTTGTCCAAGTGCTCAGCAAATTGATGCTGCCATTCAGCAAACCAGCGGTTTACTAAAACAAGTTTTGGAAACAAGCTTTAGGCTAATTGAGCCTGCAAAAGTTGCCGCAGAAGTCGGTTTAAGCGTGATCGAAACTCGACAATTATATGATCAGGCTGTAAGCAAAGTGATCTCCATATTGGAGGGCTAAGCAGAAAGTAAAGAGGATAGTCTTAATGAAAATTATTAGTTTAAACATTGAGGGCGATAAGCATCTTGACGACAAAATTTTGCCCTTTTTTAGCAAGGAAAAACCCGATGTCTTGTGTTTACAGGAAGTCTTTGCCAAAGATATCCAAAAAATTAGTCAAAGCACTGGTTTGACCAAATATAGCTTTATTTCTCAAGCCAAAGTGACTAAAGATAATCCTCATTTACCAACTAATGGTCTCTGGGGTCTGTGTATTTTTGCTAAAAATTTAGCCAAAACAGGCAAGCATTTTTACATTGGTAATGCCAATCAAATCCCAGAATTTTTTGCTCATGAAGATCCCAATTCAATGAATCGTTGTTTACTAACTGTGCAAAGCGAAATTGATGGGGAAATTTATCAATTGGCCACCACTCATTTTACTTGGTCGGGAGAAGGGAAAGTCAGCGCTTTACAGGAGGAACATTTTCTAAAACTTAAAGCTTTTCTAGGCAATTATCCAGAAATTGTTTTTTGTGGCGATCTTAATACACCGCGTGGTCAAAAAATTTATGATCAATTAGCCAAAATTTACAAAGATAATATTCCCAGTAAAATAGACAGTACTATCGATAAAAAGATTCATAAAGCCAAAAAAGACATTCGCTTAGTGATTGATGCCCTCTTTACCAGCCCAGGATACAAGGCGAGCAAGGTAAAAGTGGTGGCTGGAGTCAGTGATCACAAGGCAATTGTGGCAGAAATTAGCAAGCGCTAGCGCTTTATCACTGGTTATTTAGTTAATTTATTGATAAAATCGAGCGTGTTTTAACAAGTAAATACAATCCCCTGTAGCTCAATGGCAGAGCAGGAAGCTGTTAACTTCAAGGTTGTAGGTTCGAGTCCTACCGGGGGAGCAAGAGTAGATGATTGGCATAATTTATAATCACAACTAATATCCTAGAGGGTGTTTTGAAGATTTCATTATAAAGTTAAAGGAATAGATCAGTCATTCTTCTTTGAAACAAAATCAATGATTTTCTCCCAGTTGATTTGCCCATCTTCAGTTAAGAACTCATTAGCAAAATCCTTGGTCAGCTCATTGATTTTGGAGAAGTATACTTCTTTAAATCGTTCATCTCTCACTTTTGCCTCTTTATCAATCGGTACTACTATTTTCTGATAAAAGTCATCATCTCCAGAAACTAGGCTCCAAAATTCTTGACCGCATAGCTTGTAGTAGCTCCGATCACCATCGCCCTTCAGTGGGTGGTTATCTTTTCCGTACATGCAGCCATTAACAGCAATAATTTCGTTTTTGGTTGCTTTAGAAAGCAACTCTCTAGCCACGATAAAATTATTTATCATTCTATCTACCTGATCTTTGTTTCCCCAAGCTGGTCCGGATTTTATGCCGACAATATAAGTTTTTTTGTCTCGATCAAAAATAAGGTCAACGCTTTTATATATACCTTGCTCAGCTTTGTACCCACCAAACACTCTTTTGCATACATAGACTGCCAAATCCTCCATGAGATTTCCAAAAATAGTTTCTTCTTGAGAGGATAAAAAGGCATCCAAAATATATTTAATCATTTCTTCTGCTGTTTGAATATTCTTTGCCTTAAATAAGTAGGGGTTCTTTCGCCTCAACACAGAGTTAAGTTGCAAGGACTCTAATTTACTTAGACGCTTCTCATAAAAAGGAGAAATGACGCTTTGAGATATAAAAATTTGAATTTCTTCTTGATCTAGTTTGTCCATAGTAGTTCCAGCTGACTATTATTTGTGCTCGGTGTAATAATACCATTTTCTACCTTAATAGTTTTAGTGGTAGTTTTAATTATGGGTTGTTGTGTGTCGTGTGCAAAACGTTGAAGAGCGATGGCATAGTTTTTATCTACAATCTCAATACCTATAGAGTTTCTTCTAAGTAAGGAAGCGGCTACTGATGTTGTTCCACTTCCAAGGAAAGGATCAAGCACCACATCACCCTCTTGTGTAAAGAGCTTTATAAACCACTCTGGTAGGCCAATAGGAAAGGTCGCACTGTGATTTTTATTTGCACTTTCAGTGGCCATATGCAGGACGTTTGAAGGATATACAAGTTCTTTGCCAACCCATTTGGAAACATTTTTCCCAAACCCACTTCCAACTCGAGAGTTGTCTCGTTTTTTATCGGTTTCACTGAGGTTTTTGAGTCGAGTTTTAGACCAGTCCCCAATAGGTACCTTCACACTGTCTTGGTACATGTTAAATTTTTTATTTTTATTAAACTGTAATAATCGTTCCCACGCATCTCTAAATCTATTAGGCCATTTCCCTGGATAACAGTTTTTCTTGTGCCAAATAAATTCTTCGGTCCAAAGCCATCCTTGTTTTCTCATCTCAAGTATCAACTCCATTACGTAGGTGTGTCGCTCTCCACCAACTACTTTTTCTTTAATATTTAAGATAAATGTTCCAGTGGGTTTGGTTACTCTTAATAACTCAGCGGTGATAGGCAAAAACCATTTTACATATTCATTGGGATGAATTCCTCCGTATGTATTTTTTCTTTGGTCAGAGTAGGGTGGCGAGGTTATAGTGAGGTCAACACTATTGTCAGGAAGCTGTTTTAGGACATTCAAACAGTCTCCTAGATAGAAAGTGGCTTTAGTGTTCTGATAATTTAGAATATCTTTTCTCATGTTTATCTGTTTTTTATATTTTAACTTATTTAATTTTACAGTTGTCGACACAATTATTCTGGTCTGATTAAACCAGCGAATATCCCTCTAATCTCAAGTTGCTTTGGGATAATTATGTCATATTTCTGATTCCTTGGTTTGAGGATAAATTGACCGTTTACGTTATCGAGGATCTTTAATGTGGCTCCTTTTTCTGTTATACCAACAACCACATCTCCAACATCAGCAGTCATTTGGTGTTTAACTAGGATAATATCATTATCTAAAATTCCCATGTCAATCATGCTGTCACCTTTAACTTTAAGAGCATAGTAGGAATTATTTTTGTTTAATTTTATATTTGTAGGAATCTGGACAGGCTTTGAGTTTTCAATCGGCTCTATAGGTGTGCCAGCTGCAATGTATCCCAGCATAGGTACAGTGTGTTTTTGTATAGCAGGAATTATTCCACGATTTTTATAAGGATCTCGTTTGAGATATCCTTTTTTCTCTAATTCTTGAATAAAATATTGCGCTGTACTAAGGTTTTTAGTTTTAAGAAAATGAGCAAGTTCCTTGAGGGAAGGAGAGTAACCTTTTGTAGCGATGAAGGAGTTTATAAAATCCAAGGCTTCTTTTTGTCGGTTTGTAAGAGGCTTGACAATAATGGGCATATTATGATAACTTTATGATAAATATACAGTGGTGTCAAGTGTGACATTAAAAGAACATAAATAACTATGATTTCAAGAATTAACAAAATAAAAAATCTTGGATTAATTTTTAGTGATTATTATATTGAGGCTAGTTGTTTTCCTAGTTTTAAAAAATGCAATCTTGGTTATGTGGAACGGAAGTGAAAAACAACTTTTTAAGGCTTTTGGATGCACCAAGTGGTGTTGATATAGCGAATCTAGAGTATGAAATAGAAGAAAAGAAAATGAGTAATAACATTCATAATAAAGATTTTGGAGTAATGAGTGACTTCTCTGTAGCTAGGAAAGCACAAAGATTTCAGCAAAAGAAAAAGGATCATGAGTTAGCTCAAATAGACTTTGACAAAATAGAACATGATTACTTTGATCTTTTGAAGAACTTAACAATTTTGTCAGGGACAGTTTTTGCTTCATCCATTGCTCTGGCCTCAGGGAGAGAAGTTAACTTGCTATTTTTTACTGGAGAGTTCTTTTTGTTTCTCTCGACTTTGGTTGGAATAATATTTCTTTGGAGTCAACTTAAAGGAAGGGAGTGGCTTCATTTCTTTTTTCAAAAAAACTGTATGGAAAGTGATTTAAATTTGAATAAAGACATAATAGACGACTTTGAAAAAAAGATAGTACAAGACACCTTAGGGCGTTATAAGAAAATCCTTGATAGAAAAGGTATCATTTACGTGTTCCTAAACATAGTAAAGATTGATTCGATTCCTACGCTCTTTTTTGCTTGTTTAATTCTGGGGCTTACCTTTATTTTAGCTTTAATTTTTCCAATTTAATATTGTTTCCCACCCACCATCAATTTTGTGCTATCATAGCTCTCGATATGATAACCTTAACTACCAATGCTTATTATTGGCATTATACCTCTCAAAGGGAGGCTGGTAGTTTTGTGGTCTAAAAACTAGATTTAGCAAGAAATAACTACTCAACCTCCCCAACGGGAGGTTTTTTAGTGGAAAAAAGTTATGAAAAACACCATAAAAAACACCATGAAAAACACACAACCAGCCAGCTTCAGAAACCTATACGCCTTTGCTAAAAAATTGCCGATAGATCTTTCTTTGAGCGAGAACCCCCTTGGCTGTTCGCCAGAAGTGGCTCTGGTTTTAAAGCGGCTTACTCCAGCTGATTTTTTTGACTACCCAGACCCAGATTGCAAGCAACTCAAAAAAGTAATTTCCGAGCGCTTTCAAATAAAAGCTGAGGGTATTTTTGTGGCTAATGGCTCAGAGGCTATCATCAAACTTTTACCCCAAGTCTTGCTTCGACCAGGAGATGAGGTCATCATTCCGAGCCTAACTTTTCCACTGTTTAAAATAGCCTCAACAATGAGCGGAGCTAAAGTTATTCTCTCGGAAATGACGCCAAGCCTTGATATTAACTTGGCGGATATTCAGTCAAAAATCAGCAAAAAGACCAAACTAATTTTTCTATGCAATCCCAACAATCCGACTGGTCGAGTGATCCCTAGAAAAAATATTTTAGACTTTGTTAAAAGCACCAAAGTTCATGTCATTGTTGACGAAGCCAATATAGAGTTTGGCGGGGAAACGCTGATTAGAGATACCAGCAGCCTTGCCAACTTAATTGTCATCAGGACATTTTCAAAAGGATTTGGTCTAGCAGGATTGAGGGTGGGTTTTTGCGCTGCTAATCAAGAGTTGGTTCAACAATTACAAAAAATGGGCCAACCCTTTCCCGTCTCGACTGTGGCTGAAAAAGCGGCCATAGCGGCCTTTGCAGATGCCGGGTTTATAGACAAAAGTAAAAAATTTATGCAGCAAGAGAGGAATTTCTTAAGCAGGGAATTAAGCAAGCGAGGTTTTGCAGTTGTTGAGTCGGAAGCAAACAACTTACTGGTTGTTATCCATACATTTCTGCCAGATTTGGTCAGTAAGTTGAATGAAAAAGGCGTGTCGGTGGTAGATGGCTTGTCATTTAATTTAAATAATGTTAAATTTATCAGAGTCAGCCCAAGATTAAGAGCGATAAATAGACAGTTTATTGCAATAATTGATCAGCTGCTTAAGGAGCAAGGTTAAATTGCGCTTTAAGCATTGCAAAGGCTGTTCTAAGATCTTGTAAGCTCAAATTATTTAATTTTATAATTGCGGATTTTTATGAAAAAAACATATTTTGAAAGCATCAACAACAAACAAGTTTTTTGTATTTTGACTGAGCCAGAGCCAAGTCAAAAGAAAATTGTCATCATGAGTCACGGTTTTCGTGGGAGTTCTACGGGTCCAGCCAGAACCTTTGTTGATTTTGAGAGTTTACTCTTAAAAGAGGGTTTTTCTGTTTTAAGATTTGATCAGCCATGCGGAGGCAACTCTGAGGGTGATTATTTAGACTCTTCCTTTAATGAGTGGATCCATACAACTTCGTATTTTGCTCAAAAATATTTGGATCTTGGATACCAAGTTGCTTTATTCGGTCAAAGCATGGGGGCAACAACTACCATGGTCGTTGCAGGGCAAGATAAATTTAAGGACCAAATTCCTTGCATTATTCTCTGGGTGCCTGATGCTAAAAGTAATATAAGTGTCGATCCTAACAAAATTTATGAAGAAGATGGGCAAAAATATCGGGGTAGTTTCTGGACTGAGGCCGCAGCTGCTGATTTCTGTGGAGCATTAGACAAATACAATGGCGGGATTCATTTGGTTTATGGCGAACATGATAAGTATGTTGCTAAGGAGTTGCGAGAGAAAACCATTGCCAAAGTTCAAGCCAAAGGGCAGCCTTACATGATTTTGCCTGGTCAAGATCATAGCCCTTGGGATTTTGATCTGGCTCAACAAGTTTACCAAGAGGAAATTAGCTTTTTGTCTCAATACATTAAATAATTTATTTGTGTTGATAGCTCCACTTTCAAGGTCAACAAATTCGCCAAAAAACATGCTAAAATTTAAGTTTAATTATGGAAACTCTTCTCTACATTTTACTGGCAACTTTTTTAATTAGTGCTGGGTCTTTACTGGGGATTTTTACTCTGGCCCTAAAAGAAGATAAATTAAATAAAATTTTACTTTTATTGGTGTCGCTGTCGGCAGGGGCTCTGATGGGTGGCGCTTTTTTTCACCTGCTACCCGAAGCTTCGGAGCAACTTGAGGCGTCTAGTGTTTACAACACGGTTCTTTTATCTTTTATTGCCTTTTTTTTCATTGAAAAACTTTTTCATTGGCGACATTGTCATAAGGGTCACTGCGAAGTGCACACTTTTGCCCACATGAATTTATTTGGCGATGCTCTGCATAATTTTATTGATGGGCTGATTTTGGCTGGGGCATTTATGACTGATATTAAATTGGGTGTGGTAACCACACTAGCTATTGCTCTTCACGAAATTCCTCAAGAAATTGGTGATTTTGGGGTGCTGTTATACGCTGGTTTTAGCAAAAAAAAGGCACTTGTAGCCAATTTTTTAGTGGCATTAAGCGCTGTGTTTGGTGGTTTGGCTGCTTATTTTCTGGCATCGCTAGATCATTTTATTGCTTATTTATTACCTTTTGCTGCCGGTGGTTTTCTGTATATTGCTGCATCAGATCTGATGCCCGAAATTAGAAAAGAGCCCAGTTTAAAAAAATCTCTGGCTTCTTTTGCTGTTTTTCTGATTGGGGTGCTGATTATGTATTTAGTGACATTGCTTGAGCATTAAGATTGGAAATAGCAATTTCAAAGGCAACAAAATTGTCAATAGGTGGTCCTGTTAATCATCAATCTAACTACTGGTCGATACTACCATGTTTTTTCATTAATTCTTCTAATGTCATATCTTCGACTCGCACACCTAAGTGCTTATAGAAGGCCACAACATAAGTCTTAAGTGTCGGGAAACTATTATCTAGTGCTGTTATTAGTTCTGGCTGATCCTTAAGTTTTATTGCTATATCATAGAGTTGAAGTGCAGTTTGTGGATCTGGTGATAATTTTTTAAGCAGTCCTTCATAATATGCTTTATGAGGACTATCTTGCCCATTAATTTTTTCGGAAATCCCTTTGAGAGTATTTCTTAAGAATTTTGTACCCAAATACTCAATTACAAGCTCAACCACACTCTCATTTGCAAGCATATCAACTAACCCTTCACCTCCACGAGGTAGTTGTAGGTGCTCTATCCCTCGCAACACAGCTTGTTGAATAAAATCAGGGCAGTCTAAAGGAACAATCTCTGTTAAAACATCACTGTCGAAAATAAATTTATCTGCAGCATTGCAGCTATAACTGCCCATGAGATAGGGTTGAGGAGTTATGCCCTGCGTATCAACGCGAGTAGCAATATGTTCTCGTCGTTCTCTTAGTTCTTGAGGTTCTTGAGACTGTTCTAGCCCCCTATCATGGGGTGATCTTTCAAAGAATGTACTAAGTTGAAGTAAAGCATTCAGGTCTTGAGGAACAAGTCTATAATTCTCACCGCTTAAAACATCTACTTCTGCAGAATAAAGATTGCTTACTCGTGTAAGTTGTTCACTTGTTGTTATTTCAACTTGTGCGTGTGGATCTTGTACTAGTTTTGCAACTGGGTCATCTGGTTGTGGAGGAGTAAGTTCTGCTGTTTCAGCAACCAGTTTGGGGTCTAAACGATAACTAGTACCTTTGCCCTCATAAAATCCGTAACGATGAACCATTTCAGGTGATAGTCCTGAATAACTAATACTTGCGCCAGTTTCTAAGTTAATAACTTTATAATCGGCGTTAGTTAGTGTTCCATCATTAAAAGGAGATTGTTGAATACCTCTCACTCGCTCCACAGCACGAGCAAATTTTTTCCCATCTACGTCAACAACTTCATACTGTTCATACTGTCCCAATTTTTTCTCTACTGGCGCACTAGCAATTTTGCGTAGAAAATTAGCAAGTTGTTGGTGGGTTAATCCCAACCCCAAAACAGTTTCATTATCATCAACAAGAACCTCTATAAGTGATTCATGGTTACCTAGAAAACCTGCTCCTGAACTAGCTCCAGGTCGCATAATATTTTCTAATTGGCTTATTGGCTTACCGTTTAACGAGGTGAGTGAAAGGATAAGTGAAGTTTCATTTTCCCCATGAATTTTGAAGCCTTCGGGGGTTGTTATGATTTCTACATTATTGCCTTGTTCTTTTCCTCCTGAGGGTGAGCCACCTGTAGTTTCATCTGTCATATGTGGCAATTATAGGCGTTTTTGGTTTTGTTGGCAAGAGAGGGTGGTATATTAGATGATTTCGCACCCGATGCCTTTTGACACATTAAGTATCTGTGTTACAATCTCTCCAAATGACAAAAAAAGAAGAAGCCAAGCGAAATATTAAACAAATAAGTGACTTCTCTCCACCTATAGTTAACTGTAGAGGACCTAGTCCATGTGGCAGATTAACTAGTAGGGAAGTTGGCGATATTAAATCATTGCCCATAGCAACAGATCTTAGAAAACAACAAGCTGTATCTAAACAATACGATTGCCCTAGGCAGGGTAATACAGAAATAGCTTATTTTCCAAAAGAAATGCTGCCAATTCTTGGAAGAAATCCTATTATTGCAATACAAGCTCTATGTTTAAATAGGACATGTAAATATAATTTGGGTTTGCCAGCGAAAAAATAAACCAGCTTTAGCAATTACTCCAATATTGATATACTTCAGCTCGTTTGTATCGAGAAAATTATTGTGGATAGCTTATGGGAAAAACAAAATTTGCCATTATTGCTTTTGCCTATCAAACCAGCCATCAAACTTTAGCGGGCAACACTACACCAGACTAAACAGCACCTTCATCAAACTTTAGCAGGCAACACCAAGCGCAAGCTAATTCTTGACAAATATCCTATAATATATTATACTTAGACAATGTATTCTGACAGGGAAAATAGCAGAGTGAAATAAAAGCTATTTTATCTCTGCTTATTCTCAAGTCAGAATGCTCTTTAACTTAACAAATCTAATGATTGTCATTCTCCCTGCTTTTTCTGTGGGTAGCATAATGAGCATTTTCTAACTTGGAATGTTTATTATGCTACTCATAGAGCTAGCAACTCCACTGTAAGTCCGCACCTTTTGGGCGGCCGTGGCGAAAGGAGAAAAATGATATATAGTAATGTACCGCTATCAGCAAAAATTCGCCAAATGTCATTTGGCGAGCTCCGAGGGATTTCCCTCGGAGAACTTGGTCGAGGGAGAAAAGAGATCTTTCTCCCAGTACCATCCAACTGTCCCCCAAATTTCCCCGCGGGGGAAATAGTCCGCGGATTTTCCGTGGGCTATAGTAAAACCGGCCGTCCTCGCATTGTTGCTGAGGACGGTAATCTGTATTTAATACTAGACTGCCAGGGGGTTTATACTAGAGGGACCCTGGGCGTGGTCAGCGGGCTGGTTGGTCACGAATACGATGTGATCGCCAACGCCTACGGTGCGTACGGGGATGCCGGCAGGATCGGCAGCTGGTGCAGCACCATTTTCAAGGCGAAAGACGGAGACGTCTTTCGCGTGACAAAGTCTGGGGGGATGAGCAAAGTGGGACCAAGTATAGTGTACTTGGTCTCTGGAAAGAACGTCTACCACTGCGAGCAGCCGCTCGCAGAGGAAATGTTTGAAGCTCTCGGAAGAGAGCTCCCCTTCACACTGAATAGCAATAGTAGGGTTCTTTCAGAAGAATGGAAGAAGCTTATATAAAATTCATTAGTCATTAGATTTTTAAGTTCACCCCTCTCGAGGCTAAATTTGCCAAGAGAGGGGTTTTACTATTCTGCCCAAATTGTTTTCCACACTCTAACGAGCAAATAAAGGTATAATCAGCATTGATATTAATTGTTAATGAAGAGCTTTCAATGAATAAAAATAATAATAACCCTGCCACTTTAGCGTCTCAAGATCTACTCAACGCAACGCTTCAAGCGCTTCAAGCAAAAAACATTCAGCCTACTGTGGTGAAAACTGCTGCCGAGGCTTTGGAAAAAATTAAAGGCTTAATTCCTGCAGGCAAGTCGGTCATGAATGGTTCCTCTATAACGCTTAAGCAAATTGGCTTTACAGATTTACTAAAATCTGGCAAGCACCCTTGGAATAATCTACATGCAGCAATTTTGGCTGAAAAGGACGCCGCTAAACAAGCTGAGCTCAGAAAACAATCTGTTTTATCAGACTTTTATCTTGGCAGTGTCCACGCTCTCACCAAAGATGCTGAATTTATTATCGCTTCTAATTCTGGGAGTCAACTGCCGCACGTTGTTTTTACTTCACCCAACCTCATCTTTGTGGTGAGTAGCAAAAAGATTGTCAATAGTTTAGATGACGCCATGAATCGTCTAGATAATGTAGTCGTGCCTCAGGAAAACGCCAGACTAATGGAAGTATATGGTGTTGAAACTTCTTTAAATCAAATTTTCATTTTTAAAAATGAAAATCCGATGATGAACAGAAATATCCAGATGATTATTGTTGAAGAAGATTTAGGATTTTAAGTAATCATCGACCAACAAGTATTTTGACTAAGCTATAATTGTTTTATGAAAGTAACTCAGTATCCAGATGTTAATGAAGTGTTGAGCTTGCTGTCCACTCAGCTCCAAGAAGTTGCTGGTAGCGAGCTTTAATAAACAAGTGTTTTGATAGGCAAAAGTAATTATTTTCAATTAAAATAGCATTATGTCAATCAAATTAATTGACTCAGCTGAAAGTCGGTCACCAATTCAAGAGATGCAACTATCTCAGCTCATGGCAGAAACGCCGCAAGGAAACTTATATAGAAAAAGATTGTCTCCTTATAAAGCCGCCACTGTATTTCCTCAATTACATGAAAATGTTGAACAAATATTAACCGCAGTCGATCCACCTGCCAAAGAAAAACGCCGCATCTTAATGCGTAAATTAATTAGAAATGCCCCCAACAATTTCCCAATCATTGGCAAACCTAGTTCTTGTTTTGCCTTTCGTGATAAAGTTGGAAATATTTTTCTTGATTATTTGCTTGAAAGTGTAGACAAGGAAAGAGAAGGTATTACTTTACACACATTTTTACGAGAACATCCTTCATTAGCTCCAGCGTATCAATTAAAAAATCTATTTGCTAATTCAACTGAATCTTTAATGTCGGGTCACATTGCTGATATCACTCCAGAATACAGAACTAATGGACCAGCTCAAATTTTTTTAATTGACAAATTTTCTGCAAATTCAAAATTAACATCATTAGAAAAAGTGATGTTAAAAATAATCATCGGCAACGGCATTGTTCCGATTGGTGGTGAAGGAGTATTAGTTGAGCCATTTAAACTAGCAGAATAAATATGCATTATCAGGTGATTTTATGTGAGCCACTGTATAATGCTTTAAATGAATATTCTCCAACTACTTTTAGCAAAAACTGAACCATGCCAGATTTATTAGTCAAAGAAATTCAAGCAATTGTTCAAGAATTGAGTCATTTGCCAGTGACTAATGAGTTTATTAGTCGGATACAACAAGCTAAATTAACTCGAGATGAAAACCCTCAGTCTCACTTTTGCGTTTATTTTGCCGCTTATGATTTAGCCAATCAACAAATTTTTATCGGGCATCATAAAAAGTCTGATTTATGGCTGTTTAATGGTGGTCATATAGATCGTGGTGAAACTGCTAGCGCAGCCCTACTTAGAGAAATGCATGAAGAATGGGGCCTGCAGTTTGATCTGGAAAAAATTACTCCAGCAAAATTATTAAGCATTACTTCAGTTCTTAATCCCTCAATTAAATGTCAAAAACACTATGATATTTGGTATTTTGTGCCTGTGTCGATGCAAAATTTCCTGCCCGATCAAGAAAAATTGGCCAGCGAATTTTACACCACAGCCTGGAAAACGATTGTAGAAGCGAAACAGCTGATTAGCGATCCAAATACTTTATTGGCTATAAAAAATATTGAGGAATTGTTTAATTAAATTAATGTTTGGGCAATTGTTTAAAATTGTGCCAATAGCGAGTCCACTCATGTATGAGAGGTTTTTAGGTATTTTTTTATCTTTTTTTATGTAAATAGGGTATAAGCATCGCTCCCAAGCTGTTACCCATTGTCATGACTAATAATAAATACCAGGCTGAAAAATTTTTAAAGGCCCCAGCTAGAGCGAAATAAAACATATTAGCCACACAGTGTTCAAAACCTGCCAAAATAAAGACCATAACGCAGAGGAAAATCCCCAAATAACGACCCACACCCTCTTCTTTTTCCTTGTAAATATCAACCGCTATATACATCAACAAACCACAAAAAATAGATAAAATGAACAAGCTTAGAGGACTATCTGTTAACTTGGTTTGCACTAATATATTGGCTTTTTCGATCAATCCAACACTAGTGATGCTGTTCTGTGCTAACCTGGTGTTTTTTAGTAAAAAAGCCACAATGTTGGTACCTATTAAATTTCCCAGCCAGACGATGCCCAGAAATTTTAAATAAGCGGCGTGTTTCTTTTTTTTGATCGCATCTGGCAAATAGCCGACTTTTCCAGTAAAAAGATTAAAAGCAAAAACGCAAATGGTATATAAACCCAGAGCAAATAAAAAAGATCCGACTATTTTATTTTCCACGCTCAAATAAATACTGCCCCCTAGAGCAATCATTATTCCAGCCAAAATTGCTTCCATAAAGGATTGTCGATTATTTTCTTGCACTAGCACCTTCCTAGAGAAATTAAATTTTTCTAATTTTTAAATTTTAGCACTTATCTAGGTGACGGCAAACGGCAGTTTAAGTTATAATTAGTACTTGCCATTATTAATTATGAAAGAATCCAACCATGTCTGATCCAAAACAATCAGCAAAAAAAACCAGCGTTGAAAAAAATGGGGGTCTGTCAAAGAGCAAGCAATTACGGGCTAGTCGTAAAGGGCGTTTATGGCTCATTGTGATTTTGATGGCCATTGTTGCTATTTTATTTTTTGTTTGGGAAAAAGCTCGGATTGCTTTAGTGATCGTTTTTATCCTTTTAGCAACAGCGCTTGGATTAGAAGTTTCTCAAAACGATTGGGATTTGAAAACCCTGTGGGAAACTAAATCTTTTGAACAAGCCAAAGTTAGTCGTGATATGCAGGGTAATTTATTGTTTGATAAATCAGGCAATATTGTGACAGATAGCTCTATTGGCAAAGGAGCTGACGAATACAACTGTGACGATTTTACCACCCAAGAAGAAGCGCAATACTTTTTTGAAAAAGTTGGTGGGGTGGGGAATGATGTTAATCGCTTAGATGGCGATAAAGATGGCACAGCCTGTGAGTCTTTACCTAAAGCTAAATAATCGGCTTTTTGATCTATTTTTTTATTGCTCTAGTGGGGGTGTTTTTGTTGCTTTTGTAGAGGTATTTTTATGGCTTTCGTAGGGGCTTACATCTTATAATAAATAATTATATTTGCTTTTTCTGACATTTTTTGATATACTTATTAGGTATTTAGATAGATTGTCTTCTATAAAAACATAGCGTTTTTGGCGAGGATAATCTAGCTCTTTAACAATCTCACATGCTTTTTGCTGTGCGCAAAAGTGAGGGTAATACTAAATCGCCTTCACCTAGCGCACAGGAATATTGTGGTGCTAGTTAATCCCAAATTGATCAAAGTTCAAAGGAGAACGAAATGAAAAGAGAGGATGTTGTAATAGTTATTGTATTGGTGTTTTTGATGTCCTTGTTTATGGGTGTGCTTGACGCTTTTGCGCAAACCCCTGAGCAAGAGGATGTCAGTATCAGCGGTTTCCAGCTTGCTGGAGACCGTACCACGGAGTTGTTGACAACCCCGCTTTCTATTAAGCCGGGGGATTGTGGTGCGCTCCCTCCTCCCTCGTTTGAGGGAGTAAAGAGGAACCTCGAGCTTAACGAGGACTCAACAAAAATTCAGGTCTACTATGACTCAAACAAGGGCATGGTATGTGCCCAAGTTTGGGGTACCTGGCCTGGAACTGTCAACAATGACGGAGTGCAAGAGTTTGACTCCGTCATGCGGGTGTATAAGGGTTACAATCTATTGGAGGTTCAAGACGAACCTTTGATTAAAAGTAATCCATTTACAGGTGGAATTCCCTTCCACTTGTATTCATTTAAGCTCCCCAAGGGGGGTGGAGAGTATTATTTTTTGTTTGATTTTTACCAGCAACAATTGCTGGGAAAAGACCGCTTGGGGATGCCTCACCGTGACTGGTCAGGCACCTTTCGTAGCGGACCGCATAGGATATTTCTTCCTATCATCATCAAGCCGGTGCCACCAACACCGCCACCTCCTCCACCACCACCTCCTCCTCCTCCACCAACCGATTGTCCAAGTTGGACAATTGAAGCGGTTGCGCCGGGATTTAGCATTCCGGCGTTAACTTACGAGAAAGGGGGTAATCATTACCCCACCATTGGATACTTGTATTTTGGACAGACGATGTCTGTCAAAATCAAGAACAATGGTGTTGTGTCCAATCTCCCCACGGGTGGGGAGACCACCGTGTACGACGGAGCGGGTAACGTTGTGGCTGAATATGGCCGCAATGGAAACTTCAGTGTCGTCGGGGGTCAAGGTGTCTTTGGTGAAGATTTCTTCACCTTTGACTCCTCCTTCCTCTGGCAAGGGGGAAGCTGTCGTGCCTCATTCACGATTTGGGACCCCGAACCGGTCCTGAATCATTTGGAGGCAGAACTTGGCGTGAGTCGTGAAGAGGCTATTAGCCTTTTGAACGACTATTTTAACGAAATCGCCACAACCACTACCACCACCACTACAACCCTAACTCAGGATGTCTGGGATTGGGTTGAAACTATCAGCAAGTGAGATGTCAACCAGCTGCCCGCTTTTTAGCGGGCAGCTGGAAATCTTTTCTTTATTTAAATATTTTAATTTACTGCACTTTTGTGTAGTTTTTTTAGTAGCTAAAATTTTAGAACAGCGCACCGTTATATAGTTTTTTTGCTGGCTGAAAAAAATAAAAAGGGAAAGTTGTAAGCGCAATTATCGTTTTTCTAGCAATTCTTATTCCATCAAAAAATTATAAGTAGCGTTTTATTATTAATCATTGTCCCATAGAATATCTATATTGTATTGATTTTTTGATTTCTTTTGATACAATAATATCTGTTTTGTGATAGATTCTCTTCTATAAAAACATAGCGTTTTTGGTGAGGATAGTCTAGCCCTTTAACATTCAAACATTTTGTGGACTTAAATTGACCCAACCAAAAGAGGACTCATAATAATCTTTTTTTGGTTGGGTCAATAGAAAAAAGAAAGAAGGTAGAAATGATACAGACTTTGTGGGAATCACTGTTGCAACTTTTGTCCAATATAATTTTATTTATTGGGCAACTGTTTACTGTAGGGGGCAAAATGATTGCCCTCCCAGGTTTTCTCGGCCTGGCAATTGGACTAATACTATTCGCAATTGCTTACAAAAAAACCGAGCATCTTTTAGGATCACTCCTCCTACTGGGAGGGGCAGGTCTGACAGTATTTATAATAGTGTCGTACCTACTCTGGCCTTTTTTGTTTAAAGGGTCAGAGAACAGCGTCACCAGCTGTTACAAGGCGGCTGGAACAAATATAGCAGCCGTGTCAATCTGTGACAGCATTTCTAGTGGTTTTGTTCCCCCATCAACAACACCTGGTGAGCAAACACCAGTTGTTGTCGTTCCCCCTACTGATCCTGATGATCAGCAGGTAGTTAGAACGTTCAAGGCAAACGCCTTGGAAATTTTAATCCTGGGGTGGAATCTAAAACCACCTGGTACGACTAATTTAATCAATCCTGCGGATGTTCCGCAGGGCATTATGTTGTCTTTTGAGTGTGACAATCCAATTGCTACACGTCAAAACGAGGTCTGGAAGGTTACCATTTCTGGCATCGTGCCAGGACTAGGGCAAAAATCCCTAGTAATAGAAACAAATGGCTACTTCGCCAGGGACGGCTTTAAAGCTAAACCTGGCACAAGTGTTGTTGGAACAGGAACTTGGGAGGAGGTTTGTCCAAGTTGCTATACCGATGTGGTGGTTACCCCACCACCTCAACCAACACCCACTCCAGCTCCCGCTCCAGCAACGACCCAGGTCGCCTTTCCAGAACTCATTTGTGGGTACTGGGGGTGGCTTTTGCAGTCTGGCAATGCGCTGGTGGTTCCAACCACTGGTGGGCAGCCAGACTTTGCCCACGCGGTGTCCCAAGCTGCAGCCGCAGCGGACATCGCTAAGAGGTGTCCCGGCGAAACCTTGCCGGCACCTCCATAAAAACCATGAAATGTTTGAAGACCCAACTTCTTCCCGGGGTCCGCCTTTGTGTGGACTCCGGGAACTAAGGAAAAATTAAAATTAATACTATTAATAATATTTTTATTGAATTATTGCTAATTGCTAATAATTTAAAAAAACAAAACAAGGAAAAAATGGCAAGAAAAGAAATACCAGGATTTAACGCTCCTGCTCCTGATAGCGATCGTCCTCGATCAAGAAAAGAAAAAATACCAGGATTTAACACTCCTGCTGATGATAGCGATCGTCCTCGATCAAGAAAAGGAAGTTCGTTTTTAAAAAACATGCTTAATGCTCCAGGAGTCGGTGTTCCTGCTGATGATAGCGATCGTCCTCGATCAAGAAAAGGAAGTTCGTTTCTAAAAAATATTTCTAATATACCAAGCATTGGTGTTCCAAATCAAAAGTTGCTTGAAGAAGAGGCCAACAAAAAACAACAAGGAGCGCAGAAACGAGCACAGATAGAAGCACTCCAACAAGATAAAAAAGATGCAACTAATCAAGCAAAACTTGGTGCAGTTACAACAGTGGTTGGCTTAGCTATTGAGGATCCTCTAATGGCTACTGAGGGATTTATAAATACTGCGGCAGGTGTGACTAAGAGGAAAACAGCTAAAGAACGGATTAAATCGGTGAAAAAAAATCCCAGAGCAGCCAATAGCGTTGGCTCAAGAACTGAGGATGGTGGTCAATTTAGTGGTGTAATTAAAAAAGCAGCTTCAGCCATTTTCAGTAAGATTTTTAGCAAAAAAAGTAAACCTGCTGAGACAGAACAAGCAACTCAAACGCCACCAAACGCATCAAGCAAAAGTGAGAGAGCTTATACTCCACCAAACTACTCAGATGATGAGGATATCATCGAAGGAGAGTTTACCGTCGTTGACGATGGCAAGCCCAAACAATTAACCAATGGTAAAAAGAGCTAATTATATAAAAACACTTAAAGAAAAATATTATGTCAAAGGAAAGAAGAGGTATTCCTGGAATAACTCATCCGCCAGATGAGACTGACAGACCTCAAACAAATTATTCACGACCCGAGCCTAAAGATCATGGACTTGGTCAATTGTTACAAGCTCCAAAAGACATAATAGTCACAGGTTTGCGAGCTATAGCTGGCGCTCTTACTATATCTTTAGCAAGAACTTTAGGCATTAGAGACTCTGTGTCTCGAGCTGAAAAAGATTTAGCCATCTATGAATCACAACTTAATAAAAGAAAAGGGAATACTGAGAAATTACAGGAAAAAATAGATAAGACAAAAGCTTTACTGACTGAATTGAATAAGGGAGTTGAGTTGAGCGAGGCAATTTTAAATATTCAAGAAGACTATAACGAGTTATTGGCAGATGATGAACATCTTTTGTCATTGTTAGCTAAAACAATTGGCAAGGAAGGTTTAGAAACTATTAAAGGAAGTTTTTTAACTAATCAAAAAACTCAAGTAGGAGTTAAGTCCGTTACTGATGAGGAAATTAAATTAGCCCAAGAATTTTTTGCTAGAGCTGATAATGATGAAGAAAGAAGTAGCTCACTTAAACAACACATTCAACAGTTAGCCGAAACTAATTTAATTGTTTTAGGTAAACAGTTGGTTAATTTAGCAAAAATTAAAGAAATTGATGAAATTAATCAAGAGACAAATTTTCCTATTAACTGGGTGTCTTGGGACGAAGCCTTAGCAGCTTCGGTAATGGGAGCTACGGGTAGAACTCAAGAATCTCTTCGGGGTGGTTATGGAGTGAATATGAAAGCGGGTGGATTGAATGTTTCTGCAGGACAGGATATAAGCCAAATTGGTCCTATGGAACAAATTGTAGTTCATGCTGATATACCACAAAATATTGAAGCTGCTAGATCGGTGGCAAATGGTGAGGTGCCTCTCTTTAGATCAGCAATTATTAAAAGTTTATTTAGAAAAGCTATGGGTGACCTTTCACTATTGCCTGGAAGAATTGATATTAATAACACTGGTAATAATAATACTAAGTCATACCCCGCTTTAGATGTTAATCGTCAAATGAACAATATTACTTTAGTTCGTAAGGCTGCAATAGAAATGCAAAAAATTTTAAAAGGTCTTGAACAAATTGACCTTGGCAAAGATGATGATCAAGCAACACAAAAAAGCAAATTAATTACTGTTGGAAGTAGGGGGGCTTTAGCAATACCAAGATATCAAGTTATTGTTGATTTAATGGAGCAAATAAGTGCAACAGATCCAGGAATTATTGCTAATTTAAGTGAGCAATATCGTGTGCTAGAGGAAGTGGCTGATGAAGACTTAAACGATCAAAATTTGGATGGCGAAGCGGATTTGGCCGAAGAACAACAAGAGGAGCAGGAAGATCAAGCTGATGAAGATGAAGATCAAAATATTAATCAAAAGGAGAGAGATTTAATTGAAGCAGTATTTCCTCAGGGAATTGATCAGCGGAATGCAAGGCGGATTATTAACCGTCCAAAAATTTATTTTGACAACTTCACTAAACGCTTTGGTCTAATAACAGGTATAAGAACCATGGTGGCTGTCGCAAAAGAAGCTAGAAGGCTGGTTGATACACAAAAGACTGATCAAAACGAGGGTGATTTAGTTGAAGCAGTATTTCCTCGGGGCATTGATCAGCGAACTGCAAGGCAAATTATTAAACATCCAAAAATTTATTTTGACAACTTCACTAAACGCTTTGGTCTAATAACAGGTATAAGAACCATGGTGGCTGTCGCAAAAGAAGCTAGAAGGCTGGTTGATCAGGAAGACAGAAGGATATTAGAAGAAGAAGCTTTAAAACTAGCTGGTTATTTTCACGGGATGAGTATTGAACAAGCCACAAACTTTATAGACAATCTCCAAGCTAATCGTGAGAAATTACGTAGGATGTATGGCACAAAAAAGGGCAATAAAACTGCTGATCTAATTAAAGAATTTGCTAAAAAAATTCTTGGGCAAGTGGGTAATTTTAAATAAATTAAAAGATGTCGTTATTACTAATTAGCTTGAGGATTTTTTGATATTAGCATCAATCTAATCCTCCGCTCTTTAACAAAGCAAACAAAAATAATGGACACTTAGTGATCCTAACAAGATAAATATAGCATTTGTTTTGTTTGGGTCACTAAGTAGTTGAGTCATTAAACTAAACAATCATAAACCAGGAGGTGGTTAGTGAAACGCAAATTGTTTTACACCACCTTGCTGGTGGTGTTGTTGACCCTCACCATAATGGTGGGGCCAGTTTTAGCTGGCGAAACGTGGTTAAATACTCCAGTAGTTGGTTCCATTCGATGTGGAGCTGGCTTTGGAGAAAGAAACCCGCTCGGCGGGCAAGACTTCCACAATGCCGTTGATATGGCATGTGGAATGTATCGCGCACGGGTGCTGGCAGTAGCATCTGGCGAAGTCGTTTGGAACACTTATTGGCCGATAGGCAGTGCGCCAAACGTGGGTCACGGTATTACCGTGATTATCAAGCATCATGATGGGCTCTATACCTATAGCGCTCATCTGGATGAAGCCGCGGTGAAGGTAGGTCAACAAATCGACCAAGGATCGGTAATTGGCCATGTTGGGAATACTGGGTATGTTATTAGCACTCCAGGCAATCCCAATTACCATTTACACTTTGCCGTAAGGAATACTGGCCCAGATGATGGTGGTTGTTGGGATGCCACTTGTTGGCTTAATCCCGACAATTTTTTGGGAAAAAGTCCGGAAATTGCCAATCCGGATCCAGGCACTCCAAACCCAGAACCCAATAAGTTTAATTTAATCACAACAATTGATGAAGTTGTTGCGATTATTAAACACATTCCAAAGTTTAAAGATTGGGATGAAAAATGGGAGGGGATTAAAGGATATATTCCTTATATTCCCTGGGTCTTGGCCGGGTTAACCTTACTGGTTTTTCTTGGCCTCTTATGGCTAATAAAACCAGTGTTGAACTGGCTCGCGAAAACTCACTGGTGGCGAAAAAGATATCATAATGTCGAGCTGTTTTGCTTAGCGTTAGGTATCAAGCTCTTTGGCGAAGGTCTCTATTGGGCACAAATGGCCCAATTCGCTTTTGCTGCCTGGGGCTTTTACTTTTCGGAGCAAATAATTGAAAGGTCTTATCGCCATTTTAATTATGATCCAGATGTTAAAAAAGACGGCCCTGGCAAAAGAGAATGGCTAAGAAAAATTATTAACATTATGTTCAACATCGCGTTAATAATGTCAATCTTGGCCTATTCATGGGGATTTTTCCTCATGAACTCAGATTTCCAGGAGCTTGTTGATGTCTGGGGGTGGTTTGATGATCCAGACCAACCAGATCAACCAGACCCACCAAGCCCGCCAGATCCACCAAGCCCGCCAGATCCAACCCCAAAGCCTCCTAATATAATTATAGGTGGAGGGGTGAAAATCGTCTTTGATTGCAATTTTAATGCAATCAAGGCTGGATTGGGACCAGTGCAGGTAGGCTGCGACGCCCATGGTTTGCCAAAGTTTTTGATCACTTGGTGGAATGGTCAAAAGTTTAATTTCCAAATTCCATTGGAAATTTGGATAGCAGCCCTGGAGGCGGGCAATACCCCAGAGCAAGTTTTGGGGATTATTGCCATTGCCAGTTCCGAAAGCACCGGGTTTACCAATTACCAAACGGAAAACCCCTATGGTGCCCTAGGCGTTTGGCAATTTTTGCCTGCCACCTACACTGCCTGGGCGGAACCAGGCTATGAGAATCCTGCATACCGCACCAACATCCCCATTGCTGCAAAGGCAGTTGGGAACATGATGGAAGGTGGCATGAATGAGATTTATCTCATGGATCACAGCAATTTTGTCTCCTGTTTTATGGGAGGGAACGGTTGCTGGACCTGGAACCAACATTCCGCGCAAGCGGATTATGCCTACCGCATCCTTTTTGCTTTAAAGGTCGCGGCAGGTCTCAAATAATTTTTGTTTGCTTTAAAGTGGCCCTCCTGGATTTATCCAGGAGGGCCAATACACATTAAATTCACCCCCCCCCACTAAGAGCTAAATAGCCTATCTAAAAAATGATTGCTAAATGACCCAACTTTTAGTGTTTGATATTGACTGATGATTATTAACACTGTTTAATGGATATAGTACTTTTAATATTCTTTTATATATGAAAATATCCTGCCCAAAAAAAACAATCTTTCTTGTAAGTGTTTTTGTAATTTTTTTATTGGTATTTTTTAGAAAAAATCCAAACTTTTTTGCCTTTTCAGACTCGACTAAAGGCAACTTTTATCTTAATCACCAGATGGTGAGGGCTAATGAGGACGAGTCTGATCCTTCTCCTGTCACAGTAGAATTAGATCCAGCGCCAAGCCTAATACATAATTTGACTCCTAGTTTTAGTGGCACAGCTACTACAACTAATGATTCATATATTGTTAGCGTAATGTACAGGATTGATGAAAATCCTCCAAAATATTGTTGGGCAAAAGATGAGGATTTTGATAGTGATTCTGAGGATTTCATTTGTCAAATTGATAGACCTTTAGCAAATGGGGAGCACACGATTTTTATTAAGGCTTGGGATGAGGATGAATCAGAAAGTGACCCTGAATTATCAAAAATTACTTTTACCATTAAAAATCCTAATCCCCCAGTCGCTGATTTTCCGCAAGTTGCTGGTGAAGTCTATGCCACTGCCGTGAGCGATGACGGCAAGACCTTATATATTGGTGGTGATTTTGAGAGTGTTGAAGATCCTGAAGGAACTCCAAAAGAGCGCCATAATTTAGCCGCTATTGATTTAGAAACGATGTTGGTAACTGATTGGAATCCTTCAGATTGGTATTGGAGTGGTCCAGTTTATGACATTGAAATTGATGGAGGGTATGTCTTAATTGGTGGTAGTTTTTATTATAGTGTGGATGAAAATAATGTTAGTCAATTTGCTAAACTCCATCAAGAAACTGGCCTGATAGATGAAGCTTGCACGCCTAGGGTGCTGAGAACTGGAGATTTTCAGACATACACCATATATGATCTTAAGCTCACAAATGATTATATTTATCTTGGAGGAGACTTTGATGACATTGATGACACCAGAGTATATGGTCTCGCTAGACTTAATAGAGATACTTGTGCACTTGATACAACTTGGCTTCCTGAAGTAGGTGGCAGTGTGCAAACTATTGAAACAATGGGTGACAGTGTTTTTATTGGTGGTGATTTTTGGGAAGTTAACGAATCAGAGCGCGAGGGATTTGCCAAAATTAGTGCCAGTACAGGCATTTTAGATAGTAATTGCATAAAAGAGTTTGATGACAACAATACAATTTATTCCATCAAAGCCGATAATAATTATCTATATGTGGGTGGTGAATTTGATCAAATTTATGATCCACCTTTAAATGCAACTTTTCAGCGCAATGGTTTAATTAGATTAAAAAATGATAATAGTTGTTTATTAGATCAGATTTGGGATCCCAATCCTCATTTTTATGATTTTGAAGATGATGATTGGTATCCTGGTGCTATTTACTCTATTAATCTTGATGAAACAGATAGTAGTATTTATGTTGGTGGTAGCTTTAGTAGTATTGGTGGTCAAAGTGGTAGTGAATTTGCTAAATTAGACATTGATACTGGTTTAGCAGACCTTAATTGGAACCCAGGAATTTGGGTGAAGGATGGAGGCGGAGGTTCAAATCCTGTTCCCAGCACCGTTCATTCATCAGTCATTACTGATAATTACTTAATTGTCGGAGGTGGTTTTGATCGAGTAGGAACTGAAGAAAGACACTCTTTGGCGGCTTTTCCCCATGAGAAAGCACTTGGTCCCACTCCAGAACCATCAACATCTTCTGCTGATAAAGCTAAAAAAGATCATCAAGACAAAACCGAAACAGTGCAAATTCCCCACGCAGTTAAAAAACTTTTTGGCTTGATTGTGGCTAAACCGGTTAAAGACTCAAACACCAATGGCCAAGAAGTATTGAGTATTGTTTTTAAAGACACTTTAGATTTTGATGCTTATCTCTCGGTTAATCATACGCCGGTAGGCGATTTGCCAATGCTGAGAGAACAAAATAATCAAGCAAGCGCCAATAATACAGCTGCTAATAAAGGTAATTTCCTAATTGCTGGTTGGCGGGGTCATCAATTAATGGGTTTTAAAGAAAATAAAACCATTTATTGGCAAATAGGCAATATTCAACAAATGTTTTATAAAGCCTATCCAGTTGCTGGAAAAGAAGCGCCCGTAATTATTCCAGAAATTCAACATAAATCTTCAATTATTGCGCTCAAATACAATAAGAGTCAGCTAATTCCACCTGGAGAGCCCAATACTAAATTTAGCGAATTAAAACTCAAACTTGCCCACTCAATGGATGGTGTCAACTGGCGGGTTATGCCCAATTCAGTTGTTGATCCGATCAATAACACTGTGGCCGTTATTGATAAATTGGGTGGTTACTACGTGATTGTTGCTAGTTATTAGTTGATTAATTTTATAAAAGCCCTGTTTTTTTACTAAAAGCCTTGTTTTTTACTAATAAATTTTGTTATACTGAAAGACATGCAAAATATCAATCCTGCCCCTTCTCAAAATAATTATAATCAGCCTTTAGTGGGCAATAGCAATCCTAATTTGCAAATCCCAAATTCTCAAACCCCAAATCCTCAAACACCGGTTGCACCCGCCCCAAAGCCTGTTATTGGTGAAACAATCAAGGTCACAAAAGCTAGTGGTTCGGGCAATACCTCAAACAAGTTGTGGATAATATTTTTAGTATTAGTTGCGCTGCTTGTTGGTTTTTGGCTTGGCTATTTTACCAATGATTATCTCTATCAAATGGCTGAGAAAGAGCGCCAAGAACTTCTCTCTGCAATAGATGAGCAAACAGCAAGAGATTTAGTCCAAGCACCCGATCTAATCGAAGTAGAAAAATCTTATATTAATTTTCGTGGTGAATGGAATTATATTGGCGATGCTTTAAATTTCACTTCTGACCAAGAGTGTGTTGCCGATGAAATTGTCACCTTAACTGCCATTAACGATGATTTTGTCACAATTGAAATCAAGCACCCTGTTTTACAAGAAGATTCTGGCGAGTACGTCATGGAGTTGGGCAATTATCTGCTTAGGGATCAAGAATGTTTAGTAGCCGAATCATCTTGTTTGGGAACTAGCATTGATCGCTGTTTCTCTCTAAAAAATATCGATGATGTTTGGCACCTGGATTATGATTTAATTGAGAGTACGACACCCGATCAAGCTGAAACAGTCGAAGCAGTTCAACCAGTCGTGCCAGTTAACACAGTCGTGCCAGTTAACACAGTCGTGCCAGTTAACACAGTCGAAGCAGTCGAAGCTGAAATATAATTTTTCTTATTGAACTTGATTGATAATTAATTTATATTGCTGTATCTAGCTATGTTAAAAAAGAAATCTAGCTTAATTATTGCGATTGTTTTTTCTTTACTTGTTGGCGTGGGTGGTGGCTTATTGCTTAGCCACTACCAAGATCGTTTGCCGCTAATTGCTAATTTAATTAAGCAAGACTCAAAGCAAAATGAAGACAATGTTTATTTAGCTTTTTTACAGGAGCTTCGCCAAATTATCTTAGAAAATTATTGGGACACCATTAATGAGACACAGTTTGTTAAATTACATGTTTTAGTGCTTGAACAAATAACGGGAACAACTTTTGGTGATGCCATAGAAAATTTCACAGATTTAGATCAGCAAATTCTTGAATTACTTAAAGACTATCCCGAAGAATTGAAGCAAGAATTTACTGTGCAGTTGGCCGATTTAGTTTTAACTAATCTAGAGCCTTTTGGTCGCAGTCGACTTTATTCTCAACAATTAGAAGATGATTTAGCTGAACGGGTCAACAATATCGATCCAGAAGCTGATCATTATCAGTCTTTAAATGTAGCTAAAGACGCTACCAGCGAGGAAATTAGTCAGGCTTTTGTAGAGCAAGAAGCTATTTTAGAAAAAGAGAATACTCCAGAAGCAGCAGCTCAATTAGCAGAAATTCGCCAAGCTTATCAGACCTTAGCCAATGAAGAAAATCGCCAGCGTTATGATGAGGCAGGGGTTAATCCTAGTATGGAATGGCGTTTGCTTAATTCTGCAGTTTTTTATGTGCATATTAAACAATTTACACCAAACACCGTTCAAGAACTTTTAGAAGTCAGCCAAAAAGTTGATGATCGAGGAGAAGAGTTGGACTCATTAATTCTAGATTTGCGAGGCAATATTGGTGGAGCTATAGACGGTTTGCCCTACTTTTTGGGGCCATTTATTGGTCAAAACCAATACGCCTATCAATTTGTTCAACAGGGAAAAATTACCGATTATAAAACTCGTAGCAGCTATTTACCCTCTCTGGCTCGTTATAAAAAAGTGGCTATCTTAATCGATGAGCAAGTACAATCAACAGCCGAAGTGATGGCCAGTGTACTGAAAAAATACAACGTGGGGGTATTAATTGGCACTAATACTATGGGTTGGGGCACAGTCGAACGAGTTTTTCCTCTTGAAAAGCAAATTAGCGAGAGTGAGCGCTATTCAGTTTTTTTGGTTCATCATCTAACTTTGCGTGAAGATGGCGTAATTATTGAGGGCAATGGGGTGGCGCCGGTTATCAACACTCAAGATGTGGCTTGGCAACGGCGTTTAGCTAGTTATTTTGGTGATTCAGCCATTGTGTCAGCGGTGACAGAGCAATTTGCTTTCCCAGAAGCAAATTAATGCCATATTTCAATTAAAACTTAACTTGTTTTCGATAAAAAAACTGGCTATACTGGAAGTGTTAATAAACTACTAGTTTTTTGTTGAAAAACCTGCCTTTAATGCTCAGGATATTTAATTTACTTTACCAGAGAAAAACAAAATTCATTTCCCAAGAGGTTTATTTTTGTGAATATGCCGGCAGCGTTTATCTGATTGTTCAAGATAAAGAGACGGGCAAAATCATTAAATCAGCCAAAAGTAAAGATGGTTTTTTATTTCGTAAGGTGAGAATTAAGGAAGCTGCAGTTAAGCAATACCCCCCCTTTAAAGAAAAAAGACGCAAATTTATTCAAGATCGCTATGTCGGACATTTAGCTCCATCCAGTGAATTCATTGATAAATCAAAGATCGCTGTGCAAAATGCTTTTAGCACTCCCGATGGCGTCTTGTTGTTTTATCATTATCACAATCATCAATCTTTTCAGGTGGGCGTGGCAGGTTTTACCCATGGCAATAATCCGCAGTTAATCTGGCGCCACCACCAGCCAGTTTGGGAAATGTATGATCAGATCGCGGATAAAAAAATTGAATTTATAGATTTAATTGAAATTCGGGGTCAGTTAATTGCCTATTGGCTAGTAGAAAATGAAGCGGTTTGGGCAACTGTTTATCCTAATTATCGCATTACTGAGCAAATTGAAATTGTTAAAGGTTCACAGCTTGAGCGACCCAGTGGCAATCCCCTAATCAGTCCAAATCCTAGCCACGATTGGGAAGCTTTTACCACTTTCAACCCCGGTGCCCTCTACGACGCCGGCAAAGTTCACTTGCTTTATCGTGCTCAAGGTTATGACTATGTGTCTTCGATTGGTTATGCCAGTAGCACTGATGGTGTGCATATTGAGCAGCAATTGCAAAATCCAGTTTTTATTCCCACTCAACCCTTTGAAATTCCGCTCCAACCAGGCAAAGTCAACATGAATTTTATGTCAGCTGGTTATGGTGGTTGTGAAGATCCGCGCATCACTAAAATTGATGACCGGATTTATATGACTTATGTAGCTTTTAATGGTTATTCAGAACCTAGAATTGCCATGAGCTCGATTGCTGTGAAAGATTTTCTAGACCACAATTGGTTGTGGACTCATCCCGTTTTGATTTCTCAGCCTGGAGTGGTAACCAAAAGCGCTTGCATTTTACCGGAAAAAATTGATGGTAAATATGTGATTTTTCATCGAGTTTTTCCTGATATTTTAATTGATTATCGCGATGATTTAGATTTTAGCGACGGACAATATTTAACTGCGCAAAAGAAAATCAGTCCTCGTTCGGCATTATGGTGGGATAGTCGCAAAATTGGGGTGGGCGCTCCACCGCTAAAAACTCGAGATGGTTGGTTATTAATTTATCAATCAATCGATGACAAAGCTGGCTACCCCTATAAAGTTGGAGCCATGTTGCTCGACTTAGCAGATCCAAGCAAAGTTTTGCATCGTTCTCGTCAGCCAATTCTTGAACCACAAGAGTGGTATGACAATGATGGTTTTAAAGCAGGAGTAGTTTATCCCTGTGGAGCAGTAATTATTGATAATACCCTGTTTGTTTATTATGGTGGAGCTGATTCACGAGTCTGTGTGGCGACTGCCAACTTAGCAGAGTTTTTAGATCAGCTCAAAAAAGAAGGCGATGCTCGAGTTGAACCGACTGTAATTGCCAAACTAGATCAAGAAAATTTAGCCAAAAAAGGGTTTTTTCATCGGTAAAAATTATTCAATTATGCGCATTAAAATAATTGCGCACATCAAAAGAGCTTTCTAAAAGGTAATTATGAAGCAAGATCAGCAACAAATACAATTTAAAAGACATCCAAAAAATCCACTTTTTTCTCCTCTTAGCAATAAGCTCACAAATCAAGAATGGCAAGCCAAAGCGGCTTTTAATCCTAGCCTAATTAAAGAAACAGCAGATAGTTATCACATGTTATATCGGGCCGTGTCTTTAGAAAAAGAGCATGCTGGTCAGTGGATGAATTTATCTAGCATTGCTTATGCAGAAAGTCGCAACGGGCTAGATTTTGAGCACTCACGCCAGTTAATTGTTCCAGAATATGATTGGGAAAAATTTGGTTGTGAGGATCCGCGAGTGACCTTTATAAATGGTCAGTATTATATTTTTTACACGGCGCTTGCCGATTATCCACACAGCGCCGATGGCATTCGCGTGGCAGTGGCTATTAGTGATGATTTAAGAACTATTAAAGAGAAACATTTGGTGACGCATTTTAACGCCAAAGCGATGGCCCTTTTTCCAGAAAAAATTAATGGTCAATATGTAGCAGTTTTAACACCCAACACCGATCAGCCACCATCAATGATTGCTGTAGCTAGATTTGACGAGCTAGAAGATATTTGGTCTCCAGGATATTGGGAAAAATGGTATCAATGTGTGGGGCGCCACCAAATTAATTTAGAGCGCATCGACAGCGATCAAATTGAAGTGGGCGCAGTCCCAATCAAAACGAAGGATGGCTGGTTATTAATATATGCTCATATTCAAAATTATCCCACCGAAAACAAAAGAATATTCGGGATTGAGGCTGCTCTAGTAGATTTAGCAGATCCACGAACAATAATTGCTAGAACCAAAGGGCCACTGCTCACACCAGCAGCCGACTATGAAGGCGACGGCATGGTACCCAATGTTATTTTTCCCTCATCAGCTTTAATTGAAAATGATAAATTGCGTTTATATTATGGAGCCGCCGATACCCATTGTGCTGCTGCAGATATTTCTTTAGCAGAGCTGATTAAAGACATGAAAGCCAATCCCTTTAAAGAAACTTATCACTTAGTTAAATATCGACGCAATCCAATTTTAAGCCCGCGTAGTGAGAACTTTTGGGAAGCAAATTCAGTTTTTAACCCAGCAGCAGTGCATGTTGGAGATAAATATTACTTGGTGTATCGTGCTCAATCTCCAGATAATACCTCAACATTGGGTTTAGCAGAAAGCGACGATGGTTTTAATTTTAAACGCTATCACGAGCCAATTTATGTGCCACGCAAAGCCTTTGAACAAAAAGCTGAACCTGGCAGATTATCTGGCTGTGAAGATCCGCGCATTACTCGCATGGGCGATGAATTTCTGATGTTTTATACTGCCTATGATGGTATTAATCCACCCAGAGTGGCACTGAGCTCGATTGCTGTCAGTGATTTTGTTAATCATAATTGGCAGTGGTCAGAGCCGATAGTTATTTCTTCACCAGAAATCGATAATAAAAATAGTTGTTTGTTCCCTGAAAAAGTCCGCGGTCGCTATGTCATTTTACATCGTATGGCTGGCAAAGAAATTGCCATCGATTACCTTGACGATCTCAGTCAACTGCAAAACGAAGGCGTTTGGTTGGAAAAAGAACAATCAATTTCTCCGATTACAGAACACTGGGACGGTCTTAAAATTGGTATTGCTGGCCCCCCTTTACTAGTGGATCAAGGCTGGCTGTTGCTTTATCACGGTGTGTCAGATATCGATCATCATTACCGAGTTGGTTTTATGCTTTTGGATAGAGATGAGCCTGGAAAAGTTTTATATCGCTCACCTTATCCAATTTTACGACCCACCGAACCCTTTGAGCGCATTGGTGATGTGGACAATGTTGTTTTCCCCTGTGGAGCAGTGATTGTTGATGGCACCTTGTTTGTTTATTACGGTGGAGCAGACAAAGTAGTCTGTGTGGCCACAGCCGATCTCAGCGAATTATTAGCCCAAATTAAATAATTTATTCTTGGCTTGCCAGACAATTATCTTAATTTTATATTATAAATATATGTAGATATATCCACTTATACATATATATAAGTTTATTTTCACGGATAAAAAGACTTGCACAAGTCAATAAGTATAGTAAAATAAGGGCAAACACTCGTTGATTATGTGTTAATTAATTGGTCTGTTGCAACACGACGAGTAGTACAAAAGGTATCTATTATGAAAAAACGCACCCGCGCTCTCTTTCTTAAAGTAATTACTTTTTTCCAAATTTTCTCTCTCATTTTTCAACCCCTAAGCTTATTATCTTTGTTAGTACTTGATCCTGTCGTGGCAAGAGCTCAAGATGAAGTTGTACTTGAGGAGCAGATTTCTGTAGAGCCAATGGCAGAAGCCAATGTTCAAGCAGAATCAGTAGTGGATGAAGATGCCGAAGAGATCATTGAGCATGAAGACGCAGATGATGATCTAATAGATATTGAAGAAGATCTTGAAGAAGAATCTGAAGAAGAGTCTGAAGAAATTCCAGAAGAAATTCTGCCAGTGGCAGATGAAGAAGAGCCTAGCGAGGATGATGCTAGTGCTGAAGCAGATCTAGAATTATCAATCCCAGAACCAACTTTAACTTTAATTCCTACCCCGATGCCAACAGAGTCAGTAGCTGAAAGTAAGGAAGACAATTCTTTAATGCTGGGTGATTTTATGTTTAGTTTAAATTCCGAAGGAGCAGGAGAATACACTATTTCTGGTACTAGTGGTATTTGGACATCAACAAGTAATAATAACATCGTTAGTGGTAGAAATACTAACTATATAAAATGGCCAACATCTGGTAATCAAAGTGGTCTTCGCTTTACAGGGGTTAGTAGCTTTAACTTTAACGAAGAGCAGACTTTTTCTCTAGGTAAGTTGGAGCATTTTAACTATCCTGTAAGTAGTGCAATAACGAAAGCTACTCTTAGTGTGGATATAAATATATCTAATCCTAACTTAGGTACAAAAACTTTCGAATTTGAAATGCTTATTGATGAAACTGATAATGTTGCTGGGAGATGTCCTAGTTGGCATACGTATGGCCACCCCGCCTGTGATGACAAAATTACTTTTCCCACATCATACGCTAAACAAACCTTTGACATGGGTGGGAAAAAATATACATTAGAGATAACAGGATTTATTAATTCTTCTGGAACTAAGGTTAATGAATTTATTACAGAAGAGAGCAAAACAAATGAGGCTACATTAGTTGGTAAGCTAACATCTGTAGATTCCGAGGTAGCTATTTGTCATGCAACTGGAGATGAATCTAATCCTTATCAAAAAATTACTGGTGTTGATGCAAATGCTACTGTAGGTGATCATGATAGTGACAATGGAGATGCTTGGTATCCTGGGATTACTGGAACTTGGGGCGATATTATTCCTAGATTTTTGTATTTTGATGGAAGCGGTAATATTCAAGCATATGAAGGAAAAAATAATGATGAATACGGTCTTTCCCTTTTAGCAAATAATTGTGAACTTCCTAGTGGAGAAATTGAAGTAAAAAAGGTTACTGTTCCAGAGGGAAACAACACATCTTTTGGTGTTACTGGAACTGGTGTAGCTTCTATTTCTAACTCTCCAGTTACATTTATAGATGGAAATACAGGAACTATTTCAGCGACAGAGTCAAAAACATTCAAAGTATATCCAGGTAAATATTCATTTACTGAAACTCTACCCAGTGGTTGGATACAAACAGGTAATACTTGTAATAATATTGAAATTGAAAATGATGATGAAAAGTCTTGTACTATTACAAATACTCTTCAGCACGGAACATTAACACTCGTTAAAAAAGTTGTTAACAATAATGGGGGACAATCATTAGCCTCTGCTTGGACATTATCTGCTATTGGAAGTGAGGAAAACTTAAGTGGTAAAGGAACTCAAGATCAAAATGAAAATAAAGCCGTACTGGAACTAAAAAATGTTAAAGCAGGAACATATACTCTCTCAGAAGCAGGTCCTGCTGGATATGGTGCAAGTGATTGGAGTTGTAAAGATGATGATACAGGAAATGATGTAGCTCACCCAGTTACATTAGCAGGAGGCCAAAAAGTCACCTGTGCTATTACTAATGATGATATTCAACCTAAGCTTACTGTGACAAAAATAGTTGAAGGTGGAAATAAAAATGTAAGTGATTTTAAACTCTATGTCGGAAACACTGAAGTAACTAGTGGTCAGCAAACAGGGTTTAATGCAGGAACATATACTGTTAGAGAAGATACCGATTTAGATTATAAATCTGTCATAGGAGATGATTGTGCTTCAAATGGCAGTATTACTCTAGCCCCAGGAGATGTTAAAGAGTGTACTATTACTAATACTAGAAAAACTGGACAAGTCTCCTTTACTAAAAATGTCACATACGGTGATGCACAACCAAGCAATTGGTCTTTTGCTGTGTATAAAGAAGGTGTGTTGGTGGGTACGTATGATCACAATAGTTCAGTGGCATTAGCTACAGGAGTATATACAGTACAAGAAGTGGGTTCCACTTCTTCTTTACCTTACTATTTAGATAGTATAGGAGGGACAGCATGTAGTGGAACTGTTTTATCTGGAGTTGCACAACTTACAGTAACAGAAAGTGGAGGTACCTGTATATTTGGAAACTCAAAGAAACCTCAGCTTACTGTTATCAAAGTAGTAGAGCCTACGGATAGTACAGATATCTTTGGTTTTACAATAACTGAAAGTGATGAAGATATAAGTGAATTTACTTTAGGTCATAGCGAACCAAAAACTGTAGATGTTATGCCTGGTTCATACACTATTACAGAAACAGGAGCTACAGGATACAGTACTAAAATAGAGTGTACTGATGATCTAATTCCTACTTTTGCTACTGCACGCACTATTTCATTAAATGCAACAGAAAATAAATTCTGTAAATTTACTAATACAAAATTAGGTTCTATCTCTGGAACTAAATGGAACGACATAAATGGTGATGGAATTAAAGATGAGGGAGAAGAAGCTGTAGAAGGAGTACAGATTTGTATAGATGCAAATGCAAATAGTGTTTGTAATGAGGGTGAGGTTTCTGTAGCTACAGATGCTTCTGGAAGCTATACTTTTTCTAACCTCTTACCTGGTTCATATACCATTATTGAAACACTTAATTCGGGTTGGGAGCAGACATATCCAGCAGGAAGCCATACGGTTGTACTCTCGGCTGGAGAGGTTGAGACTGATCATAATTTTGGCAACTGGAAACTTAAACCAGGAATTAATGTGGTTAAAAAATCAACCACAGAATTTGTTACGGATGCCGGTCAAGTAGTGCCATATACTTTTACTGTTACTAACATTGGAAATCAGATTTTAACCGGAATTACTGTTTTAGATCTAAACTGTGATGTTGCACCTGCTTATCAGTCAGGTGATACAAACGAAGATAGCGAGCTTAATTTAAACGAAACTTGGATTTACACCTGTAGTCACACTGTCACTCAAGATGAAGTTGATGTTGGTGGCGAGCTTCATAACAAGGTCACTGTCGATTCTAGCGAATCAGAACCTGAAGAAGATGAGAAAGATATTCCGATCACACAAAGTCCTAAACTATCTATAGAAAAGACTGGAGTATTTGATGATGGAACTGATGGCATTACAAATCCAGGAGATTTAATTACCTACACCTTTAAGGTAACGAATACGGGTAATCTTACTTTAACGGGAATAACTGTTACAGACCCATTACTAGGAGGTGCTATTACATCTTGTTCAGCTACCGTTCTAGCAGTAGGTGCAGATATGACCTGTACAGCAACTTATGCAATTACCCAAGCAGATATTGATGCGGGTAAAGTAGATAACACAGCAATTGCAGATTCAGAAGAATCAGAAGAAGCAAAAGATGATGAAACAGTTGAATTAGAACAAAGTCCTGAATTATCTATAGTTAAAACAGCAAATCCTATTACATACAACAAGGTTGGAGATAAGATATCTTACAGTTATGTTGTAACCAACACAGGTAATGTTACCTTAAAAGGCCCATTTACTGTTACAGATGACAAAACAGATACGAGCTGTCCAGAACCAGAAAGTTTAGCACCAAACGGATCTATTACTTGTGGTGCAACTTATACTATCACTCAGGCGGATCTTGAGAGCCAATCGGTTACCAATATTGCATTTGCTTCCAATGATAAAGTAACTTCTGATAAAGATAGTGCAACAGTAACTTCTGTAGCAGGAAAAATAATAATTGAAAAACAAACTCTTCCTGATGGATCTGCAGAATCATTTGAATTTAATCCAACTTGGAGTGAAAGTAACTTTAATCTAACAGATGGAGAGAAAAACGAAAGCGGATGGTTAGCTGCAGGCACATATTCAGTTTCAGAAATTGTCCCAAGTGGTTGGCAATTAACTGATATTGAGTGTGATAGTGAAAACACTACATCTACTGTAGGTTACAATACAAACTCTGCTAATATAACTCTTGGAAATAGTGATATTGTAACATGTGTATTCACTAACTCTAAAAAAGGTACTCTTACAGTAATTAAGGATGATAATATCGATAGTGGTCAAGAATTTACATTCTACGCATTACAAGGAGGAGCACAGAGAGAAACCCGATTCACCCTGTCTGATGATGGAAGTAATAATGCTGAAAAGAATAGCAAAACATTTGTAGGATTAGTATCTATTCCATACAAAGTAAGAGAAGTTGTTCCAACAGGATGGAGTGCATCTTTGGTAAGCTGTACATCTAACAATCCAATGCCTAACCCAGATAACAGCTTGGGAACCGGAGAAATGAGTATTTCATTAAGACCAGGTGAAAATATTATCTGTACCTTCATAAATACTCGAGACACAGGTTCTATAAAAGTAAATAAATATACAGATATAAATGGAGATGGTGATTGGAATGATAGAAACGAAAAAGATAATTCTAATGCAAATAAATTAGGATTTAGATGGAGTATAGATGGTGGAGACGAGAATAAAATGGGAGATAAAGTATCTGGTATACATACAGGAACATATTCAATAACGGAATCAATGCCCGATGGCTATCACTTCGTTTCTTGGTACTATACTAAGGAAAATGGCAAATCCTGTACTAATCCAAATGGAACAACTTTTCCTTCTTCACTTGATGTTACAAAGGGAAACACAACTGAAATCACAATGTGTAATGTAAGAGATACGGGTACGGTTACCATTATTAAAAATTCTGTCAATGAAAGTGGACAAGACTTTTACTTTAAGACAGATTTCCCTTCTGGAGGATTTTTCTTAGAAGATGATGGGCGTGATAATCATGGAACTCCCAATCAAAGAACATTTACCCTGCCAACGGGTGAGTATTATGTCGATGAAAGAGAATATACTGGTTGGCAATTAACTGATCTGGATTGTGAGGGAGATGCTGAGTCTGTAGTTGATTTGGCTACGGGACGAGTAGATATCAACTTACAGGCCAATGAAGAGATTACCTGTACCTTTACCAATACCCAATTAGCAAAAATTTGGGGATATAAATATAATGATAAAAATGGCAACGGCTCTTGGAATTTGGGTGAATGGGGTTTGGGTAACTGGAGAATCTTTTTAGATGAGAATGGTAATGGGATATATAACAAGCCAGAAGCCAGTACCCTCACCAGCAATTTCCCACTGTTACTCACTTTGGGATATTACCAATTCGACAATCTATTACCAGGAGATTATACAGTCTGTGAAACACAAAAAGCTGGCTGGAGCAATACAAGTCCGCTTTGTAGAACCATCACTTTAAAGCCTGGTGAAATTGCTAATGTGAATTTCTTCAATATTCAGTATGGGCAGTTAAGCGTGCACAAGTATTATGACCAGAATGGTGATGGACTTTTAGACGAGGGCGAGCAAGGATTAGAAGGCTGGGAGATGAATGTCTACAAAGGTAATAATTGTTGGGGCGAGCCAATGGCTAGTGATCTTACTAATGATCATGGTTATGCAGTCTTTGAAAACTTAGTGCCTGGACAATACTCTGTTAAGGAAACTCTAGAGGATGGTTGGGAAACAACCAGCGATGTTTGTACTACTATAAAAGTGGACCCAGCAAGCCATAAAACTGTTGATATTGGCAATCGATTGATCGATAGTCAATTAATGATCGAAAAAACCAACGATGCTTGGCCAAACGATCAAGAAATTGGTGACGAGGTGACTTATACCATTAAACTTATGGCAACTGATGGCCCGGTTTATGATGTGTCACTCTTTGATTTACCACCGCATGCTTTTAGCTATGTGGCAGGTAGTTATACGGCTGACTCTTCGATTGCTGGTGATTTAAGTCTCTCTGAACCCAATTATGCTTCGCCAGGAGAATGGCAGCTAGGTGATTTAGCCAAAGACGAAATTGTCACCGTGAGCTATAAAGCGATTATTGGTGATGAGGCTGACGCGGGTATTTACCCAGATGCAGCTTGGGCTACTGGCACTAGCGCTGAAGCTCAATATTTTGGGAAAAAAGCAGATTTATTAGCTTTGTCTGATCCAGACTTTAAGGCTGATAATGGTGAAGTGGCTTTCCTAGGTGAGCAGGGTCATTATGGCGAAGAGCATTTTGTTGGCACTCGGGTGGCAGTGGTCACTGATGAGACGCCAAGCGCTAAATACAAGGTTGAGAAGATTAAAGAAAAAGAGGGCGCAGTGCTCGGTGCGATTTTACCAGCAACTGGTGCCAACTTCTGGCTCAGCCTCTTAGCCATAATAAGTATTTTAACTGGTACGGGCTTACTCTTAGTGCCCAATCGTAAGCGTCGCCAAGGAAAGGTGCTAATGATGCTTTTAATGCTAGGTTTAGGCTTATTAATGGCCAAACCAGTTCAAGCGCTAACCTCAGTTAGACTGGCTCAGCCATATAATAGCAGTGCTGAGCTTGATCAAGATGCGATCACTAATCAAGACGAATTCCGCATTGATTTTGTGATCCTCAATACTGATGGTGCAAGTCTTACTGCTCAATGTCAGCAACAAGAAGATGGTGGAGCTTGGACTAATATTGACACTGTTTATACGGCGAAAGCTGGCGGCAATTCTGGTTATTGTGAGGCTAAAGATTTAGCTAACAGCAGCCAATATGCTTTCCGAGTCTTAACTAGCGACGGAGAAGAAAGTCAAAGCGTCAAGGTTGGTCTAGAAACCGATCGTCCTAAAAAACCAGTCAGTTACGAGAAGCATGAAATCAGTTCTTGTAAATATGAAATTAAATTTAAAACGGCTGATGATGGACGAACCAGCAAGGTTGAGGTCTATCGTAGCGATGACAATGTTTCATTTACTGCTAAAGCCAGTAGTCGCATTAAAACGATTACGATTGGCTCAGATGAAAAACACAGTTTTGAAACAACTCGACCTGATTGCGACAAAGATTATTATTATGCTATTCGCGCTTTTGACCAGTATGGCAACGCCTCAGACTTAGTTGGTGATCGGGAAGTGAAGACGGTCATTGTTGAAGGCACTGAAGCAGAAGAAGCAGGCGCTCTTGCAGTCACTGAAACCGTCGTTTTAGACGGAGATGTAGGTGATGCTGGCGTCCTCAGCGAAGGTTTACTTGGCGAAGAAGTGGCAGAAGACGAAAAAGGGACAATTTTAGGCATAGATACAGAAAGTCTAGTGTCCTTTTTAACCAAAGTTGCTTTACCAATTTTAGTCTTTGTTACCATCGCGATTTTAGTTTATCGCTTGGTCATTGCGAAGCGTAATGAAAAATAAAAAAGCTTGCCCTAAGCTAAGGCTGGTTTTGGCCAGCCTGTTGATTATCGCTGGGTTAACGATTTTACTGGTGGCTTATGGGCCAATTTTAGTGGCTGAACTGCGCTTTGTTTTTCGCCAGCGTAATTCTCAATTAATTGACAATGGTCAAGCTAGCTCTCAATTTACCGAAATCAAGCCTGTCGACGAGGACTTTAGCATCGTAATTCCCAAGATTAATGTGAATGCCGCCATCGTCCAAGATGTTGATCCTTATAGTTCTTTTGAGTATCAGCGGCAGTTGGCTAAGGGTGTGGCTCATGCGGCAGGCACCGCTTTGCCCGATGAGGAGCGCAGTATGTTTTTGTTTGCTCATGCTAGTGGCGATATTTTGATGGCGCGCCGCTATAATTCAGTGTTTTATTTGTTGAACAAATTGGAGGCGGGCGACCAGCTGCTGATTTACTATCGCGGCGCGCCCTATCACTACCAAGTTATCTCTAGTAAAGAGGTTGCTCCTGATGCTATTGCTTATTTAGAAAACAATGATGAAAGTGATCTAATTTTAATGACTTGTACGCCTCCTGGAACTACTTGGCGTCGCTTATTGGTTTTTGCTGATAAAATTTCTCCCTAGTTTATAAAGCTCGCCAACAACTAACACCAAGCTCGATAAAAGAAGGGCTCTAATCACTTCTACACTACTTAGATTGGTAAATCTTAGAAGGCTAGCCATAAAACTATTGCTTATGGCAAAATATAATAGTCCTAGGGAGGCTAGTACAGCTATTACTAAGGATTTATTGCTGAAAAAACCAATGCTAAATACAGATCGATCTAGAGAGCGCATATTAAAAATATTCACCAACTGAGTTAAACAAAGTACTAGGAAGGCTCCTGTTCTAGCTTTTTCTACGCCCTGAGGTAGCAAATCAATAAACATCCAGAGGGAACTGGCAACCATACACAACATAATTGGTGTTAAAAATCCCAGCATTTTTACTGATAAGATATTTTCATCTTTGGCTCTTGGCTTTTGATTTAAAACATCACCGTGTCCTGGTTCGACTGCTAAGGGCATATCAATCAATCCATCGGTTACCAAGTTAACCCATAAAATTTGTGAGGCAAGTAGGGGCAGTGGTAATCCAAAGACGATAGAAATCATGATTACTAGATATTCAGCTAAATTTGTTGTAATTAAAAAGGCGCTAGCTTGTCTGATGTTATTAAAAACTACTCTGCCTTCTTCAACTGCATCAATTAGAGAAGCAAAATTATCATCGGCTAAAACAATATCACTTGCTTCTTTCGCAACATCGGTCCCTATTTGGCCCATGGCTATGCCAATATTGGCTTTTTTAAGGGCTAGAACATCGTTAACACCATCGCCAGTCATGGCTACGATGTGTCCAAGTTCTTGCAATCTCTCTAAAATCCTTAGTTTCATTTTGGGTGTTAAGCGTGCAAAAACAGAAACTTGTTCAATTGCTTGATCAAACTCTTGGCAGCTTAATTTTTCTAAATCAGCTTCAGTCATCACTAAGGAAAATTCAGTGCTTACTTCTTTTTCGTCAATAATCCCAACTTGCTTGGCAATTGCTAAGGCTGTTTCTTTATGATCGCCAGTTTTCATAATGACTCTGACGCCAGCTTTTTTGGCTTTTTTAATTGCTTCAGCAACGCCTTTGCGAGGAGGATCAATCATGCCGACAAAGCCAACAAAGACTAAATTATTGAGTGAATTGGTTGAAAGCTTGGCAGTTTCTTCGTTGCTTTTTTTATAAGCATGAGCAATGACCCTCATGGCTTGGGTAGAAAACTCTTTGACTTTTTCTAACAACAGTTCCTTATCTTTTGCGTTGAGTTCAATGACTTCTTTATTTAGCAATTGTTTATGACACAGTTTAATAATTGATTCTGGAGCGCCACTCACATAGATTTCTTTTGTGTCATTTTCTTCTATGAGTATTGCTTTTAACTTTAAATCCTGGTCAAAGGGTAATTGGTGTTCGATTTCAATTTTTTTTAATTGTTCGTTTAATTGGGCTTTATAGCTGAGCACAGTTGCAGCTCCATCAGTAGGATCACCACTAATTTGGTAATCGGGCTTATTTTTAGTACCTTTATTAATTAAGCGAGCACGACTGTTGAGGCCGGCAATTGATATTAACTTTTTTAGGGCAAAATTATTTTGTGGATTAACAGCTTCTCCTTTTTTGAAAAATTTTCCTACTGGATTCCAGCCTGAGCCAGACACAGAAACAACTTGATTGTTTAGATAAATTTCTGTGATAGTCATGCTGTTTTGCGTGAGGGTGCCGGTTTTATCGGTGGCAATAATATCGGTGACGCTTAGGGTTTCAGTGGCTGGTAGAGATCGAATAATGGCATTTTTTTTGGCCATTCTTCTGGCTCCAAAAGCTAATACAATAATGAGAATGATTGGTAGTCCTTCAGGAATGCCAGCCACCAAAGACGCCACTGTAAAAGTAAAAACATCAGCAAAACTCATTTGCTTGGAAAAGTAGCTGGTGACTAAAATAAACAAGGCGCCAAAAATTGAAATCAACGACATTTGTTTTACTAAGCGTTCGGTTTTAATATGAAAATGAGATTTTTCTTTTTTGATTTCTCCGAGAGTTTTAGCGATTTGCCCAAAGGCTGTCTGCACTCCTGTTTCAGTAACTAGGAATTTAGCAAAACCACTGACCACAAAAGTGCTCATCCACACATAATTATGTCGATCTGCCAATGGGGTTTTGTGTTTTATGCTTTCTGTTGTTTTCTCTACGGCAAAGGATTCGCCTGTTAGTGAAGACTCAATCACTTGTAAATTGTGACTTTCTATTAAGCGACCGTCAGCGCCAACCTGATCGCCTTCTTCTAGTAAAACAATATCGCCAGGAACTAGGTCTATTGTTGCTAATTCAATTAATTGACCATCACGATAAACTTTACTAGTGTCAACAACAATTTTCTTCAATGATTCTATAGCTCGATTAGCTTTATATTCCTGAATAAAACCAATGACCACATCTGTTAATAGGGCAAAAATTATGAAATATGTATCAATTTTATGGTCGAGGAAATAGGTAATAATAGCCGCGCTCAGCAAAATAAAAAACAACAGATTGTTAATTTGATCCCAAAGCAGATTAAGAATTAAGTGCTTGGGTTTATTGTCTGTAATTTTATTGGGCCCGTATTGTTTTTGGCGCTTGGAGGCTTCGACAGTGCTTAAACCATTAATTGGGTCAGTCTGCAGTTCTTCTAAAGCTTCTTGATAATCTACACTGTAATAGGGAATTTTTGGCACAATAATTTAGTTTAACAAAATTATCAAGTTGCAACAAGCTTTTAGTCTAGTGTTTCTGTTCACTAACTGCTAAACTATAGCGGTTAATTATGCTAAAACGAATTTTAGAATACGCCAAGCCTTTTCGTAAAACCTTAATTTGGGTTAGTTTTTTGATATTGCTGATGGCTTTGCTTGGTCAGGTTGAGCCTTTTATTACTCGATCTATTACTGATAGTTTAGTGCAGAGTCAGGGCGATGGTCAGGGTTTATTTACTTATATTGGTATTTTGCTTTTGGTTTTATTGCTAGTGAAGCTAGTTCAATCAGGATTGAATCGTTTGTCTTGGTTTCTTACTAATATTTTTGTGATTAAATTTGAGGCACATTTAAAATCATTGAGTTTTGATCATTTGATGAACTTATCTTTATCATTTTTTAATCAACAAGAAAGCGGTAAGATCATCAGTAAGCTTGATCGAGGCGTAAATCGCTTAATTTCAATTATCAATAATTCAGGCATGCATTTTCTGCCCAATGTTATTACGGCTATTATTTCTTTTGCGATTGTTATTTATTATGAATGGCGGATTGGCGTAATTACGGTGCTGGCTTTTATTCCTTATATTGTAATCAATCGTTGGCGTTTTGAAAAAAATAGTAAATTGGAGCACGAAGAGCATCAGCTTTACGACAGGCACTATGCTCATTTTTACGAAGTTTTAAGCTCCATGGAATTAATCAAAGCTTTTCGAGCTGAAGAATTTGAAAAAAAGAATCTGAGAACTTTTTTCAAAAAAGCTATTCGTCTTCGTCAAGAAATGGAAAACAATACCAATCGATCTATGGTTGGTGATATTCTTTTAGAACTCCTCAGCTGGTTTATGTATGCTTATATTGTTTATATTACTTGGCAGGGTCAAATTACCATTGGCACTTTAATTTTATTAGTTAGTTTAATTCAATTGATTAGGCAACCGCTTTGGCAGCTGAATTGGATTTTTTGGGAAGTTAAAAAAGCTCAAATTGGGGCAAGAGATTTTTTCAAAATTATGGATGCCAAGTCCGATGTTGTCGATCCAGTTAAACCTTTAGAGATTAAAGATGTTAAGGGTGAAATTGTTTTTGATAATGTTTCTTTTACTTATAAACAAGACGCCTTTAACTATTTTGACAAAAACTATGATGAGCAGACTAAAAATGAACAACAAGACGAGGAGAGGCCCAAGCAAATCCCACGCAATTTACAAGTTTTTAAGGATGTGTCTTTTACGATTAAGCCAGGAGAAATGACGGCTTTTGTTGGTCCTTCTGGGGCTGGAAAAACCACTATTGCGAGTATGCTGATGCGTTTTTTTGATCCTGATCAAGGAAAAATTCTCTTAGATGGTGTGGATGTTAAAAATTTTCGGCAACGCGATTTGCGCTCGCAAATTGGCTTGGTGAGTCAAAGTGTTTATTTATTTTCTAGTTCTATTGAAGAAAATCTGCGCTATGCCAAACCCAATGCCACTGAAGCTGAAATGTGGCAAGCTTGTAAAATTGCCCGAGCCGATGAGTTTATTGAAAAACTTGATAAAGGTTTAAAAACTACCATTGGCGAACGTGGGGTAAGACTCTCTGGGGGACAACGCCAGCGCTTATCTTTGGCAAGAACTATTTTGCGAGATCCAAAAATTATTATTTTAGATGAAGCGACTAGCGCACTCGATTCAGAATCCGAAATGTATATTCAGCAAGCCTTGACTGAAGTCTTAAAAAATCGCACTTCAGTGGTTATTGCTCATCGTTTATCAACGGTGCAGCGCTCTGATAAAATTATTGTGATTAAAGATCAACACTTGTTAGAAGAGGGCACTCATCAACAATTACTCAAAAAAGATGGTTTGTATGCAAGCCTGTTTAAGATTCAGTCTGGAGATTTAAGCAAATTAAAAGAGTGGGATTTAGTGGGATAGTATATAATCAATGAGTTATATTAATTATTACTTTAAAAGCAATATAAAAATAATTTAAAAACATATGAACAAAACTAACAAAAATCTCAATATTATTTTAATTGTTGTCGCCGTAGCCATTGTTGCTTGGGTGGCTTTGGACTTGTTTGTTTTAAATGGTCAAGGACTATCTAAAAAAGCAGACAATGCCGAACAAGAATCAGTCGTAGCGCAGGTCGGAGAGCCAGTTGATAATGACATTTTTTATTGGGGCGATGGTTGTCCTCACTGTCAGGATGTTAAAGATTGGATGGCAGCCAATAAGGCTGAAGAAAAAATCGAAATTGAGAGTAAAGAGGTTTATAACAATCGCACTAATTCTGCCGAATTAACTGCTAGAGCGAAAAGCTGTGGCATGGATACTCAGCGTATTGGCGTGCCTTTTTTATATACCGTTGATGGTCAATGTTTAGTGGGTTCTCCACCAATTATTGAATACTTGACGGCCAAGATTGCTGAATAAAGCTGTTCCAAATAATTCTTTTTTTTGCCTGAGTTTTATCTGAATTTTGTAGTATATTATACTCAAGTTAACGAAAGGATTTTATGTCACGTCGTGATTTTTTCAAAGTTTTAGAAAAAGAGGTAGCCCGCATTGATGAGGCTAGTGTTACTAAAAGAAAAGAGCACTTAATTGAGGGTTTTACCCAGGAAGCTTCACCCAAAGCTTTGATTAATGGCAAAACCTATCGGATTTTTAATTCCAACGACTACTTAGGTTTGCGTCATCATCGCAAATTAAAAAAAGCTGAGCATCAAATGACTGAATTATGTGGGACGGGTCCTGGAGCGGTGCGCTTTATTTCTGGATCTTTTAAAGTCCATCGTGATTTAGAAAAAGCTTTGGCTAATTTTCATGGTCAAGAAGATGCTATGGTTTTTTCCAGCGCTTTTGCCACAAATTTAGCTGTGCTATTTAGTTTAATTAAAGGTCAAAGCAAGGATTCTCTCCTACAAAGTGAGGCTTTAGTTATTTCCGATGAATTAAATCATCGCAGTATTATTGATGGTATTCGGGTGGCCAATTTAGCCAGTGAGCAAAAGGCTATTTTTAAACATTTAGATCCCAAATCATTAGAAGAAATTTTGGCAAAAAATAGTAAAAAATTTAAACGAGCCTTAGTGGTGACTGATGGCGTATTTTCCATGCTTGGCGAATACCAAAATTTGAAAAAACTACGCACTATTATTAATCGCTATGACAAAATTTATCCAGAAGGAGTTTTGCTGGTAGTTGATGATTGTCATGGAGTGGGAGCCTTTGGCAAAACTGGTCGTGGGACTGAAGAAGTGTCTGGAGCTAAAGCCGATGTGATGATTAGTACTTTAGGCAAAGGCTTGGGTGCTGATGGTGGTTATGTGGCAGGTAAACAGGCTATTATCGATTACTTGCGAGAATCAGCTGCTACTTATATTTACTCTAACTCAATTTCACCAGGAACAGCCGCTGCCGCTTTAGCTGCGGTCAAATTAATTGACACTGAAACTGGAGCTAAATTGTTAAGGAATTTAGAAAATAATTTGGCTTATGTTAAAAAAGAATTATTAGCTTTAGGTTTTCAATTTGCCGCTGAATCTATTCATCCCATTCAAGCCATTTTAATTGGCGATACAGCAAAAACCAAAGCTCTCACCCAAAAAATGTTTGAGCGCGGTTTCATGTTAACTAATATTAACTATCCTGTAGTGCCTAAAGGTAAAGACGAAATTAGAGTGCAAATTAGTGCCAGCCACAATAAAGCAGATTTAAAAGCCTTCTTAAAAAATATTAAAGAAGTTGGCAAAGAGCTAGAAATTATTTAATTTCTTTACTTGGCTTATTTGTTTTTTGCTAATAGAATTAAATTAGCTATGAATAATTTTTTGCAAAAACTTCTTATTGTTTTGATTCTTTTAGTCTCTTTTTTCAGTCCAAAGCATGTTCAAGCCCAAGAAATTAGGGGAGAAACACTCGAGGGTCGAGTCACAGACATTATCGAAAGTGGTGAAAAAATCATCGATGACCAGGCTTTTCCTTATCAAGTTTTAGAAATTCTTCTCAATAAAGGGAGTTTAGCAGGTTCAAAAATTCAAGTCGTCAATGAATCTAGCCTAGAAGCTAATAGTCTTACAGTAGTTAATTACCGCGAATATAAACTAGGCGAAAATTTAAGAATTTATACTGATTTTAATTTAGAAGAAGAGCGTTTTTTTGTCATTGAGGGTTTAGTTAAAAGACAGGCGCTCTTGTTTTTATTAATTTTATTTGTGGTGGCAGTGTTGGTGGTGACGGGACGCTTGGGTTTATTTGCTTTGCTGAGTTTATTCCTTTCTTTTTTTGTCATTAGCAAGGTCTTAATTCCGATGATTATGGCTGGTCGTCCTCCTTTATTATCGGCTTTTGTGAGTTCCTTAATCATTATTCCAACTGGCTTTTATTTGGTTCATGGTTTTAATAATAAAACTCATAGTGCCGTGATCGGGACTTTATTGTCTTTGCTCATCACCATGTTGTTGGCTTTTTATTTTGTTAATTCAACTAATTTAACAGGCTATGCTAGTGAAGAGGCTATTTTTGTGCGCAACATGAGTCAGGGAAAAATTGACTTATTAAGTTTGTTGTTTGCGGGAATCATGATTGCCGCCTTGGGCGTACTAGATGATGTGACTATTGGTCAGGCATCAGTGGTTGAGCAACTCAAATTAGCTGATCCGAAATTAGATAACTCCTCATTATTTCTAAAAAGCATGAAGGTCGGTCGAGACCATGTCTCATCAATGATCAACACCTTAATTTTAGTCTATGCGGGATCAGCCATGCCTTTATTACTTTTATTTTTTGATGGTCAACATAGCTTTATTGATGTGATTGAATTAGAAATTGTTGCCGAAGAAATTGTGCGCACCCTAGTGAATAGCTTGGGCTTGATGCTGGCAGTTCCTTTAACAACTTTTCTCAAAGTTTTTGTCTTTGAGACTAAAGCGCAGTCGGATTAGTGCTTTGCGTGGCTAATTCAAAGATGATTTTTTTCTCGTTTCCTACGATGGTTGAGGCCAAACGACTATTAACTTCTAGATAAAGTTTTGTCCAGTCCTTTTTCTTTTTTTCTAAACTTTTAAATTTTTGACTAAACATTTCTCCATAGTCTTGCATTGCTTCCGTAATTTCAGGTGTTTCTTTTTGAATATCAATATTTGCTTGTTCTGCTTGTTGATATTGTTGCTTTTCTTCTTCAATTTTATTAAGTTCATTAGCTATCAGTAATTGAATTTGTCGAAGAATGAATTGTTCAAAGCGCTTAGCTAATTGATCGGTTTTTATAGCGCTCTCGCGGCTATCTTTTTTGGCCAAAACCTCTCTTTGAGCTAATTCAGCAAAAACCGCTGATACTAATGGATCACCTGGAGGTCCAAATTGCTCTCTGAGATATAAGGAAGCAATTTGTTCTTCTTTTTTGTCTAGTAATTGGGCAATTTCTGTTTGGAGAGTGGTAATCATTGTTTCGCCAGTGAGACTGATGCTTCTAATTAAATTTTGGCTGGTATTGTCAACTTGCTCAGTCAAATTTTTCAAAAACTCAACGGGATTTTGCTCTATCATTCTTAAATCTACGCCATCATCTAGATGCGCAGAAACTTCTTGTTTCCAATTTTCTCCATACCAATTATTAGCGTATTCGCGGGAAGAAACATTTTCTTTCATTAAGCCTTTCTTAAGCTCTATTAGCTAAGTTCATGTTCAATGAACTTCAATTAATAATTGCCGTGGAAAAGCCTTGAAAAATCGTTTGATGCTCGTCAAAACTGATTTGGGCTGAAGATCGGACTTAGTTGCCTTGAGGACAAAATTACCGTTGCGGCACAGTCATGGAATTTCACCATGTTCCACAGCAAATTCAATTTAACAGAAAATTTTTATTAAGGCAATGCTTAATTTACTTTGGCTTGAGTTTGCTATTTACTTGCAGGGGCTATTCATTTGCAGTGCTTATCAGCAGCGGGGGCTTAATCTACAGCTATTCACCCGCAGGGATTTCACTTGTGGGGACTATTCACCGGCAGGGGTTTCGCTGGCAAGGTTTTGTTGAATAAAACTTTGCAGCTCGCTCCAGTTGTTATGACCAACTTTAGGTATGAGCACAGAACCATTATTACTCTTAGAACTCGTTAAAACGTTTTCAGTGCTAATATTAATATTTTTGATAGCAAAATCATTGGCGTTGATTAATAATGGAGCAAAATATTGAAGAATAGTTAAATCAAAATCGCTAGCCACATGTTGACCCACTTGTTTAAAAAAACGAGGAATGTTGCTTAAGGCATCTAAATCAAATAATTTTTTTCTAATACCCGTTAGTACCTCAACTTGACGACGACTGCGATCAAAATCACTTGAGCTGTGGCGAGAGCGAACATATTTTAAGGCATCTCCTCCCTCCATTTTTTGTGTTCCAGCCGAGAAATAAATTTTTTCATATCTACAAGCAAATTGTTTTTCTAATTCAAAACCACTTAAAGTTTCCGTTAAATGGGCTATTTCTTCATTACTATGCCCACAAGGATCGAGTTGCCTGCCTTCAATCGGATACCATTGGTCAGCAAAGTCTGTTTTGACATCAACTTCTATACTGCCAAGCTCCTGACCAACCAAACGCTGAAAACCCACAAAATCTATGGCAATAAAATATTTGATGTTTAAATTGCTGACCGAAGACAATAAATTTTTAGTGACTTGGCCGGCATTTATTATCGGTTCTGAACCACTCATGTGTGAGCTAAATACCGTATTAATTTTACGATAACTGCCATCGTTTAGTTTTAATTCTAAATCTCTGGGTATGGAGATAAAGGCAATAATTTTATTTTCAAAATCTATATGAGCAATTTGAATGAGGTCGGCTAACATGCCACCTTGATGACCAGCACCTCCATAGCCAATTAATAAAACATTCAGCTCTTTTTGATCGTCACTGGCAATTTGACTCAGATCATCATTTAACTGAGGTATTTGCTGATTTTCCTGAGCGACATCAGCTTTTTGCTCTTTTTGTAATTGACGAAAAGTAACAGCTGTTGAAACCCCAACACTCATGAGCAATAAAAATAAAAAAGTAAAAAATAATCTCTTCTGTTTTTTACTTAATCCTCGATATGAATTTAATAATTTTTGTTTTAGTTTCTGTAGCATTTGCGTGATTTTAGTATATCTTAAATGATATAATAAACACATGTCAAAAAATTCTTTTTTTACTTTGCAAAATAATCAATTTCCTTATAATAAATTAAGATTTCCTGGTCAAGGTAGTGATGAAAAAATCCTATATGTGACGCGAGAGCATGTCATATTTTTAGTCTATAAAATCCTCTTCATCTTATTAATTGCTGTAACGATTATTGTTGCTAGTGTGATGTTAAATAGAAGTTTTGGTCAAGTTTTTCATAATCAGCTTTTATCCAGCATCTTGGCGATTGGATTATTAGTCTTTTTTGTATTTATTTTATTGGGCGTGTGGTGGGTGTTTACCTTGTGGAAAAAATCAGTGGCCATTGTCACTAACAAGCGTCTAATTAAATTTATTTACACAACCCCAGTCAATCGTTACAACATGAGCTTACCCCTAGAAATGATCGTTGACACTAGTTATCACAACAAGGGTTTTCTTAGTTCATATTTAAATATTGGCAGCATTACTGCCCGATCTAGTGCCAGCAGTTCTGGAGTGGCAACAGATGATGTTACGCGAGTTAATAAAAAATATTTTTATTTAGAAAATATTCAATATGCTGAAGATTTACAGCAATATTTAAATAAGCTTATCAATGCTTTACACAAAGATTCCTCAGCTTTAAATGATTTGCGTCCATTTTTACCCAATTTAAAAGGGGAGGAGAGAGAAGAATTTTTAAGAGAAAATTATCCTCAATACGCAAAAAACGCAAAAAAATAGGCCAGTCAGACACTGCTTAAATCTGTTAAACTACCCTTATGACTGCTGATTTTAATCAAGTGTTAAGTGATTTTCACTATCCCCTGGCTAAAGAAAAAATTGCTCATCAGCCACTGGCTAAACGCGAGCAATCACGACTCTTAGTTTTTAATCGCCAAACGGGCAAATTTAGTGATCGGCATTTTTTTGAATTAAGTGAATTATTAAATGCAAACGATGTTTTGGTCTTAAATGAAACTAAAGTTTTCCCCGCTCGGCTTTTGGGCAAAAAAGATACTGGTGGCAAAGTGGAATTGTTGCTTTTAAAAAAAACAGCGGCTAATGCTTGGCAAGCCATTAGCAAACCCGCACTAAAAATTAATCAGCGCCTATATTTTCCACCTAGAAATTTACTTTTAGATGAAGATTATGATTTAGCTGATTTTTTACAAGCTCGAGTATTAAAAAATCAAGAGACTAGTGCGCTAGTCGAAGTTGAATTTAATTATGCAGCTGATAAATTGTGGCAAGCAATTGAAAGAACTGGTTACACCCCTCTGCCTCCATATATTAGAAATCAACAAAGTGAAGACTTGCGTCGTAGTGAATATCAAACCACCTTTGCCAAAAACATTGGTTCAGCGGCAGCTCCCACTGCTGGCTTACATTTTACCGATGAATTGTTAAAAAAAATAGCCGATCGAGGAGTGCAGATTGAAAAAATTGATTTAGCAGTTGGTTTAGGTACTTTTGCCAAATTAACTCAAGAAAATTGGCAAAACCAAAGGCTTCATGAAGAACATTATCAAATTCAAGAAGCTGTGGCTGACAGATTAAGCCAAGCCAAAGCAGCCGGCAAACGCCTAATTGCGGTTGGTACCACTAGCTTGCGAGCTTTAGAAAGCGCTGTTATTAATCCAAAAATAATTAAAAAAAATAAATCAGAAGTGCCAAAAAATTCGCAAAAAAATCAAAAAAATGATTTGCTATTTAAAACTGGCCAGCAAAGCACGAACATTTTTATTAAGCCTCCTTATCAATTTCAAGCAGTTGACGCTTTAATCACCAACTTTCATTTACCAGCATCCAGTTTGCTCATGCTGGTGACGGCTTTTAGCACTCAGCCCAATTCTCCCTTTGTTTTTAAAAACTTTTTAAGATCGCCTATCGGTCAAGCCTATCAACACGCCATTAATAATGACTACCGCTTTTTTAGTTTTGGCGATGCGATGTTGATTCTTTAATTATTTCTTGCTAGGCTGAGCTAAATATAATGACAAAAAAAGAAGAAAGAACCCTGCTTTTATCAGCTGATAAAAAAATTGTTTTAAAACAGATTTTACACTGGTTAGAATTTCAAAGCCAAAAACAGCCATATTTAACCATTGGTGGTTATGCTGGAACTGGTAAAACCACTTTATTAGCAGTCTTACGCCAATTATTGCACAAAAAGAATCCAAAATTAAAAGTGGCCTTTGCCGCTTTTACTGGGAAAGCCACTCAAGTTTTACAAAATTATTTAGCTGAATTTAACCTGCTTTATGCCCAAGATTCAGTGAGTACCATTCATTCGCTCATTTATAGTGTAGTAGAAAACGAACAACAACAAATTGTTGCCTGGCGCAAAAAAGAGCGTTTAAAAACTGATTTGATTATTATTGATGAAGCCTCGATGCTTGATCAAGACATTTGGCTCGACCTGCTTTCTTACCATATCCCAATTTTGGCAGTTGGTGATCATGGGCAATTACCCCCAATTCATGGTTACTTCAATTTAATGAAAAAACCAATGTTGCGCTTAGAAAGTATTCATCGTCAAGAAATAAGTAATCCCATTATTGATATATCAATTTTGGCACGGACGCAGGGCCAGATTCCTGTCGCCAGTTATGGCAAAAAAGTTAAGAAACTCTTAAAAAGTGATCCAGATACCGCCGAGCAAATTGAAAATTATTTGCAAATGGCTGACGAGGACACCCTCATAGTTTGTGGATATAACAATACTCGCTTGCGCCTCAATCAATACCTGCGCACTCTCAAAGGTTTTGAAACTGCAGAACCACAAGTCGCTGATCGCGTCATTTGTTTACGCAATAATCATCAAAAACAAATTTACAATGGAATGTTGGGTACAATTGAGAGAATTAGGCGGATTGATCAACATTTTTATGATATTGTAGTAAATTTTGACGACCAAGATCGAGTTTATGAGGGCTTAGCCTTAGCAAAACAATTTAATAGTGCCAGCACCATAAGTTATAACAGTCCCGATCGCCAACTGTTAAAAAAAGCTGATTTATTTGATTTTGCTTACGCCCTCACCGTCCATAAAGCGCAAGGAAGTCAGGCGGCGCGGGTCATTGTTTTTGAAGAACGCTTTAAACAAATGAGCGATGAAGATTGGCGCCGGTGGCTATATACGGCCGTGACCCGCGCCGAAGAGGAATTAATTATTATTGGTAATTAATGAATGTTTGTAATTAGTTCGTTCTCTCGCACGCTTAATTTATGTTCTTACAAGCGACAAAATTAATTTCAATCTTTCAAGATTAGCGTATATAATTAAGCATATTCTATGAAAGGTCGTATTAATAAAATCTTGGCTGATTTGGGGCTAGCTTCTCGGAGAGAGGCTGATGCTTTAATTCAAGCTGGTCAGGTTCAAATTAATGGTCGGCGAGCTAAACTGGGCGAAAAAATTGATTTAAGTCATGATCAGCTCAAAGTTAAGGGTAAAATCATTGATGATGCTTTAATCCAAACTGTGGCCAGTGGTGAAAAATTTGAATATTGGCTATTAAATAAACCAAGAGCAGTAGTGTCAACAGTCAGCGATGAGCTTAATCGTAAAACGGTCATGTTCTTTTTAAAAAATAAAAGTCAGGCTCGTTTATATCCAGTTGGTCGTCTTGATTATGATTCAGAGGGTTTATTGTTAATGACTAATGATGGTGACTTGGCTTATCGTCTTACGCACCCCAAATATCAGGTAGAAAAAGAATATCTGGTGGAGGCTCAGGGAATTTTTAGTCAAGATAAAATTAGTCGTTTAGAAAGAGGCGTGCTGTTAGCTGGCAAGCGGGCTCGGGCAGAGCAGGTTGAATTAGTGGATAAAAAAGGTCGCGACTTAGTATTAAAATTTATTCTTCATGAGGGTCGCAAGCATGAGGTACGTCGTTTGTCTGCCAAAGTGGGCTGGGAAGTGACGCGTTTAACCAGAACGCGCCTGGCTAATTTAGAACTAGGCAACCTACAAGCAGGTACGGTAAGAAAATTAAGTGATGAAGAAATTTCGGCCTTAAAAAAGACCGTCCAATTAAGCAACTAACTATGTCTAATAATTTTAAATATTTAATTTTTGATTTTGATGGTACTTTAGCCGATACTGAGTTTATTCATCTTGAGGCTTACAAGCGGATTTATCGCCGTTTTGATTTGCCAAAATTTACCCAAGCAGAATTAGTAAAAATTAAATCAAGCAAGATTAAAGATTTGATTACAGAATATAAGATTGGTCCTGTTAAATTGTTAAAAATTGCTCAAGCTCTAAATCAAGAAACTGCTTCTCTAATTACTCAGGCGAATTTTTATCCAGAGATTAAAAAGATTTTACTGCAATTAAAAAAAGATCATGTTTTAGGCATTTTAAGCTCGAACCAATTAAGCACTATTGAAAGTTTTTTTAATCAACAAAATTTACCCTTGGCTAGTCTGTTTACTTTTTGGCACTGTGAAAAAGAAATATTTGCTAAAGATCGAGCACTTAAAGCCCTGATGAAAAAACATAAAATTCCACGCCAAGAAGTTTTATATTTTGGTGATCAAGTTAGAGATGTTGAAGCTTGTCAGAGAGCTGGTGTGGCAGTGGCAGCTGTTACTTGGGGTTTTGCTAATGAAGAATTGTTAGCTGGTGCTCAAGCTAATTTTTTGCTTAATCGGCCAAATGAAATTTTAGACCTATTATCTTAATTGTCTGTTATTTTTTTGTTGAAAAGAGTATAATCTAGCTTTTGTTTTTAATAAATTATGCAAATTCGTAATATAGCTATTATCGCTCATGTTGATCATGGTAAAACCACCCTGATTGATGGGATGTTGAAGCAAACTCATGCTTTTCGAGCTAATCAGGCTGAAATGGGACAAGAAACCATTTTAGATAGCAATGATTTGGAACGAGAAAAGGGCATCACGATTTTAGCCAAAAATACCTCAGTATTTTATCAAAGCTTAGCTGGAGAAGAATATAAAATTAATATTATTGATACTCCAGGACACGCTGATTTTGCTGGAGAAGTTGAGCGAGTAATTAGCATGGCAGATGGCGCTATTTTATTAGTTGATGCTGCCGAAGGCCCTTTGCCTCAAACTAAGTTTGTTTTGCAACAAGCTATTCAGCAACAATTACCGATTATTGTTTTAATTAATAAAATTGATCGCCGTGATGCTGAGCCAGCAAGAGTCTTACAGCAAGTTGAAGAATTATTTTTGAACTTAGCTAGTGACAGTAGTCAATTAGACTTTCCAGTTTTATATGCGGTGGGTCGCTTGGGAAAAATTTGGTCAGCATTGCCAGCGCTAAATCAATTGCAAGATTTGCCTCAAGCAACAGGTAATTTACAAGTCTTATTTGAAGAAATTATTCGCACTGTTCCCGCTCCTCAATGTGATACTCAGGCAGCTTTTAAAATGCAGGTGTCGACTTTGGACTTTGACTCATATAAGGGTATTTATGCCATTGGTAAAGTCACCCAGGGAGTGGTTAAAAAAGGCCAACGCTTAGTCATTTTGCAAGAAGAAGAAAAAGTGGGGGAAATATCTGTTAATCAGTTATTTGAAAGTGTGGGTTTAGAAAAAAAAGAAATTCAAGAGTCACCAGCGGGAGACATCATCGCTATTACAGGAGTGGAAAAAATTGCTATTGGGCAAACTTTGGCTGCCTTGGGGGAAACAAAGGGTTTTCCTATGATCAAAATTACCGAGCCGACTTTAAAAATTGCGATTACTGCTAGTGCCTCACCCTTTGTTGGTAAAGAAAGTGAATTTTGTACTGTTCGACAATTGGCAGAGCGCCTCAAGCGTGAACAAAAAACCAATTTAGGTTTAGATATTCAACAAAAAGAAGGCGGAGTTTTTATAGTGGCTGGACGAGGAGAATTACATTTAGCTGTCTTAATTGAAACGATGCGCCGCGAAGGCTATGAAATGGAAATTGCTCGACCTCAGGTTATTTTTAAAGAAATTGATGGTGTACAGCAAGAGCCAATCGAAGAATTAATTGTCGAAATTGAACAAGCTTATGTGGGAGTCATTACTGAAGAATTGGGCAAGCGTCATGCTCAGCTACAAAGCAGTTCAAGCAATAGCCGAGGTGTAAATCACATGCTTTATCATATTAGCAGTCGCAATCTCTTGGGTTTTCGCAGTGAAATCTTAACAAAAACCAAGGGCAATGGCTTATTTACTAGCTCTTTTTTACATTATGCACCTTTGCAGGCCAGTAGATTAAAATTGAGAAATGGGGCTTTAATTGCTACTGAAGGCGGGATGGTCACTGCCTATGCTTTGGAAAGCGTCCAACAGCGTGGTAAAACTTTTGTCATCCCTGGCGAGGAAGTTTATGAGGGGCAAATTGTGGGTTTATGTAAACAAAAAGGCGATTTAGAAGTTAATGTTTGTAAAAGTAAAAAATTAACTAATTTTCGATCAAATGCAGATGTTTTGACAGTGCTCAATGCAAAAGTTGATTTAAGTTTAGAGCAATGTCTAGATTTTATTGAAAATGATGAATTGCTTGAAGTCACACCAAAAAATCTTCGTCTCCGTAAACGTTATTTAAGCAAGTTAGAACGCAATAAAAAAGCTCAAGCTCGGGATTAATAAAAGTCAAACTTAGGCTTAAGTAATGGTCAAGCATAAATCTGCTTGTTTTAGCCAATTGTTAAAAATGAGTGTTAGAATAGGCTTGTGTCTGATTTTAATGAACCTTTAGCCTCCCTACTGCGTCCCAAAAATTTAGCAGAATTTGTTGGTCAAAGCCAACTAGTTGGTGAAGGTAAACCCTTGAGCACGATGATTGCCATGGGCTCGCCCTTTTCCTTAATTTTTTGGGGACCTCCAGGAGTGGGAAAAACGACTTTAGCCAAAATTATTGCCCGAGAAACTGGTCGTTCATTTATTGAATTGTCGGCAGTATCAGCGAGTAAAGCTGATGTGAAAAAAGTCCTTGATCAAAGTAAAGAACAAAAAAGCTTATTAGAATCTTATCAGGCGCCAGTACTCTTTTTAGATGAAATTCATCGCTTTAATAAAGCCCAGCAAGATTTTTTATTACCCAGTGTTGAAAGTGGCCAAATAATTTTAATTGGGGCAAGTACGGAAAATCCTTCTTTTGAAGTGATCGCTCCCTTGTTATCAAGAATGCGAGTTTTTGTTTTACAGCCTTTGACAACTGAAGATTTGATCGCCATCACCAACAGAGCTTTAAAAGTATTAAAAATTAAAAAAATTGCGCAAGCTAGTCAAGAATTTTTGCTAAATTATGCTGATGGCGATGCACGTCGACTGTTAACCATAATTGATAATGCTTATGCACTTTACGGTAATTTAAAATTGTCCTCACTCAAAAATGCTCTCCAATCAAAACAAATACTCTACGACAAAAAAGGAGAAGAGCATTACAACATCATTAGTGCTTTTATTAAAAGTTTAAGAGCCAGTGATGTTGACGCTGCGCTTTATTATCTGGCTAGAATGGTCAAAGCTGGCGAAGATCCAAAATTTATTGCCAGGAGAATGGTAATTTTTGCTAGTGAAGATGTAGGTATGGCTCAACCAACCGCCTTAGTAGTAGCCAATGAAGTTTTTGATGCCGTGATGAAAATTGGTTATCCAGAAGCGCAAATTAGTTTGGCACATGGTGTGGTTTATCTTGCTTTAGCCAAAAAAGATCGGCGAGCCTATGACGCTTATTTTCGAGCTTTGAACGATGTCGAAAAACACGGCAGCTTAGCAATTCCTCTTAAACTGCGTAATGCGCCAACTCAATTAATGAGAGACTTGAATTATGGTAAAGACTATCAAATGTATAAGCCGGGAAAAGATAAAAAATTAGAAAGTTATTTACCAGAAAAACTGCAAGGCAAAAAGTATTATTGATCAAAATTTTATAAAGAAGTTGGGGTAAATTCAGCAAGACATTCGGCAATAAGTTCAGCAATATACTCAACTGGGGCTACTTAAATTAAGAAACAAATTTTTACTCTTAAAACTTATTAAAGATTGATAAATAAATGTTTTTTGTTTATTGATTATTTTATTTTTTTTGTTAAACTCAGAACACTAACTATTTAAACAGAAAGGTTTACATGTCAGAAAAAAAATTAAAAAATTGTTGTCCGGATTGTCCTTGCCGAGATTGTCAATGTCCCGAGCAGTGCAACAAGCATTGTGCTCAAAGCACTTCATCTTTTCCCTTAATTGGTGATCAGTTTCCTGAAATAAAAGTGCTAAGCACGCATGGCCCTCTTTCTTTCCCAAAAGACTTAATGGGCAAGTGGACGGTCTTATTTAGTCATCCAGGAGATTTCACTCCAGTTTGTACCACCGAATTTGTCGCTTTTGCTAAAATGGCTCCAGATTTCAAAAAAATTAATACACAATTAATTGGTTTGTCCATTGATCAGGTTTTTTCTCACATTAAGTGGACAGAATGGATTAATGATAAATTGGGCGTGAAAATTCCTTTCCCAATTATTGCAGATAGTATGGGTAGGGTTGGTAAATCATTGGGCATGATTCATGAAAAAAAAGGTAGTGACACCGTGCGGGCAGTTTTTGTGATTGATGACCAGGCAATTATTCGTTTGATTCTATATTACCCTCAGGAAGTAGGTCGCAACATGGAAGAAATTTTACGAGTAGTTAAAGCCCTACAATTTTCGACTGCTAATAAAGTAGCTATGCCAGCTAATTGGCCTAATAATGATTTTCTAGGTGATCATGTCATCATCCCACCTGCGAAAAGTGAGGCAGAGGCTGAGAAAAGACGTGGTAAAAAAGATTGTTTTGATTGGTGGTTTTGTCACACCAAAGTAAAAGAACAAAAAAAATAATTTCACTTGAAATCACCCCTATTGAACTAGGGGCTTGTTTTTGAGATAATAGGGACTTGAGAAAAAGCGCCCATAGCTCAGTTGGATAGAGCGTTTGTTTGCGGAACAAAAGGTCAGAGGTTCGAATCCCCTTGGGCGCACCATTTTCTACAATTTCCAAGAGTGAAGACGATTGCTTTGTTTTTTTTCGTTTATTGGTTTAGAATACACGCATTATGCTAGAAAGAAAAAAAGACAGAGAAAAAGCACTAGATCAAGTTCAGCCTTTAATTGATGAAAAAGGCAGGATTTTGCGATTACAAGCCGAGACAGGAAAAAATTATTCTGCTGTACTAAAAGACCTTGATCAGCGGATTAAACAAGCTCTTCGAGGTAAAAAATAAATAACTGATTAGAAATATTTGTCTTTAAGCTAGATTGAAGATAAATAAAAAAACTGCTTGCGAGCAGTTTTTTGTTTTTCTGGACTTTTCGCGTTAGAATTACAATAGGAAGGGTCGCATAGTGGCTATTGCATCAGTTTCGAAAACTGACGCCCTTTTGGGCATCGTGGGTTCGAGTCCCGCCCCTTCCGCATCCATTTATTCTATTTTTGGTAAAATTACTCTAGACTGAGGATTGAGGGCTAAAGCTACTCCATTACTAATTTCACCAAAGCCAATTAAATTCCTCAGTGCTGATAAATTTTATTTTTCAGTTATAATTTCCTTCATGAAGCAAAAACAAAAAAAATTAGGTTTAGCGCTGGGTAGTGGCGGCTGGCGTGCTTTAGCTCATTTGGGGGTGATTAAGGAGTTGCTGAATAATGATATTGAAATTAGCTATATCGCTGGTAGTAGTGCTGGAGCATTAGTTGGCGGTATGTATAGTGCTTTACTTGACATTAATCAGGTCGAAGAAATTTTTCGCCAAAACATGAATTACCGAAGCTTACTTTACGCTTTTTCTGATCCCCGACCAGCTAGAGGAATTTTTAGGGGCGATAAAATGGAAGAGATTTTTGCTCATTATCTAGCTGGGCGTCGCATTGAAGATTTAAAAATTCCTTTTTGTGCGATGGCTTGCGATCTGATTACCGGTCAAGTTGTTGAATTGAAAAAAGGTAGTCTGAGTAAGGCAATTCATGCCAGCATAACGGTGCCTTTTGTATTAGAACCAGTCAAGCGGGGTAAAATGCGCCTAATTGATGGTGCTTCAGCTGTGCCGGTGCCGGTTAAAACGGTGAAACAAATGGGTGCAGAAGTGGTGATAGCAGTCAACTTACAAAAAAATCAATTTCCAATGAGCAATGACAAGATTTCTGCCTTGCGAACGGTTCTAAAAACTTCTCAGGTGATGTTGCATCATTTGGCCAAACATACACAAAAAGATGCCGACCTAGTTTTATTCCCCGATATCAAAGAAAGCGGTGAGTACAGTAATCCTTTTTCAGGGTTTGTGACACGAGGTGATGTCTTAAGTAATGGTCAAGCGGTTGTCAAAGAAAATATCGAAAAAATTAAAGAATTATTATATTAATTTTAAAAGCAAAAAAATGGCAAAAATTGCTGATAAAATTATTTTAACTTTTAAAGAAGCAGCTAATCCGCAAAAAGCCCAACACTCTCAAAGATTTTTTAAAACTGCGAAGGGTGAATATGGTGAAGGCGATTTATTTTTAGGTGTAACAGTTCCGCAAGTACGAAGTATTGTTAAACAGTATCAGAATCAAGTTAAAATTGAAGATTTGGTAGAGTTGGCAGATTTACTCATTATTCATTACCATGAAGTTCGCCTAAGCGCTTTACTACTATTGCTAGAATTATTTAAAGGCGCAAGCACTCAAACAGCTAAAAAACAAATTGTTGATTTTTATTTAGCGCACAGCGCTTATGTTAATAGTTGGGATTTGGTTGATTTATCTGCCGACAAAATTCTTGGTCAATATTTATTGGAGACAAATCAAAATAAACCCCTGCAACAAGCTCCCAGCTTATTAATTAACTTGGCTAAATCGGAAATGCTTTGGGAAAGGCGCATCGCAGTTTTGTCGACTTTTGCTTTTATCAGAGCGGGGGAATTTCTGCCCACCCTAAAATTAGCCAAGATTTTACTTAATGATCAAGAAGATTTAATTCATAAAGCAGTGGGTTGGTTGCTTAGAGAAGTGGGCAAGCGCGATGAAAAAAGCTTAATTAATTTCTTAGATCAATACACTTTGCAGATGCCTCGCACCATGTTGCGCTATGCCATCGAAAAATTGCCCGAGAACAAAAGACAGTTTTATTTAAATAAAAAATATTAAGTAATATTGTGCTAAAGTAATGCTATGTCTTTAATTAATTTTTCAAACAAATTTAAACAGCGAATAGCCATTTATTTAATTTTTTTTATAGTAGGCGCTTTATACCGCTTTTGGCTTATTAGTAACAATAATGTGTTGTTTTGGTTTGATCAGGGTCGAGATGCAATTATTGTTAAACAAATGGTGGATGAAAAAGATATTAAAATTCAGGGTCCATCTGCGAGTGGCACAGATGATGCTGTTTATCATGGGGTTTTATATTATTATCTAATTGCCCCTCTGTATGCGCTTGCTGAAGGAAACCCCCAGATTGTTTCTGGCTTATTAGGTGTAATTAGCATGTTGGCCTTAATACCGATAGGCGAATTAGCTTGGCAGTTGTCGAAGTCAAAATATGCATTTGTTTTAACCTTATTTTTATTTACTTTCTCCACCGATAGTGCACAACTAGGCACCTGGCTCTCTAACCCAATGATTGCGCTTATTACTATTCCCGCCTTTTATTATTATTTGTATCGGGTTTTTTGGCAAAATAAAACTAATGAAGCTTGGCTATTAGCCTTGTTTTTAGGCCTGTCTCATCAGGCTATTATTTTTGCACTTTATCTTTTCGGAGTCTTAATAATAGCTTGGTGGTTTAGAAATAATCAGGGTCATAAATTAAGATTTTCCAGAAAAGAACTAATTAGCTCGGGGTTAATTTATCTGGCAAGCATCAGCACTATGCTTGTGACTCAATTGCAATTGGCTGTAAGAGGCATTTTTAATCCTTTGTCATTTTTTAATAAACTCAGTTCTACTGGATTAGCTCCATCTGAAATACTTATTGGAACAAGTAGTAATTATTTAAAAATTATTACTCAATCGCTTTTTCCAACCATGCCGCTTTTATCAATATTTTTCTTTCTTGGAATAATATGGTTTGTGGTGAAAAAACTCAGTAAAAAAAACGGATTTTTATTTTTACTATTTTTTCTCGGACCAATCATTTTATTTACTCTACAATATCGAGATTCTTACTATACCTTTATAGGTGTAGCTCCTTTATTATATGTCTTTGCCGCTTTATTTTTGCTGTTTATCAAGGACAAGCTATATCTAGGTAAATTTATTGTTTTTGTTATCTTAATGTTATTTCTTATGACAAATATAAAAGAATTAAGATATTCAAACAAAACCGGTTACCATCCTGTAGCAATTCAGACAGGAACAATACTTAAAGATCAGCTTGAGTTAATTGATTACACATATCAAGTGGCCTCGTTTGAACCATTTAGCTTTTCCTCATTCACTGCTCCCTACGACTACAATACAACTTGGGCTTATTTATATGGTTGGTATGGTAACAAAACCTACTCTTATACCCCAAAATTTATTGGTCCGTCTCAAACTGGAATTTTTGGAGGGGATTTGCTAGAGGAAGATAAAATTCCGGATCAGGGTCCTCATTTTGCTTTATACGAGCCTCTCGGTGGTATTGCAGAACATTTATTAAAAAACTTTGTTGATAGACAAAATGGTTTTTCAATTAAACAAAGTGAAAAACTATTCGGTTCAATGGCAGTCGAAGAGAGGTTGGTTTTTAACTAAAATTATTTACCCAATGCTCTAGCTTGATACTTCTAGCTTCGATAAAAAACGTTATAATAAGAGTTTTAAGGAGGTGTCGCATAGTGGTCAATTGCACACGCTTGGAAAGCGTGAGCCTCACGGCTCCAAGGGTTCGAATCCCTTCACCTCCGCGTAAGTATCGAAAAGCTTTATCACCCTAGTTAATAGGTGTTTTTTCTCGTATACTAATTATATGAATCAGGGTTATATAACACTAATTCTATGGATTGTCGTTCTCTTTTTTATTAGGTTTGTAATTTATACTTTTAAAGCTTTTACTAAGAAAACAGATTTCCGCTATAAAGCTAAAGGTCCTTACCTACTTAGTAAAGGAGAGAAAATATTTTTTGATGCTTTAATGCAATCAGTTCATTCGGATTTATATATCTGTCCCAAGGTGAGAGTTGCTGATTTAATTGAAGTTGATTTGCCTAAGGGTGATAAGCGTTTTTGGACACTGTTTAATAAAATTTCTAAAAAACATGTAGATTTTGTGTTGTGTAGTCGAGTAGACTTTTCTCCTCAATTAGTTATTGAGCTTGATGGTGGTAGTCATAACACACGAGCTCGCTCACAAAGAGATATTTTTGTAGATGAAGTTTTTACTCAGGCTGGTATCCCAATTTTACACGTGCCTGTGCAGAGTTTTTATGATCAAAACCAGATAATAACTCAAGTTCAAGATGCTTTGGCGAATAATTTTTAATTAAACAAACCCTCATCATTGAGCAAGGTTAGATCTATTTTTTTATCGAGAGAGAGTAGGGCGTCTTTCATGCCTACCAACTTGTCTAAAGAGTTCAACTTAATTAAAAATAGAAACTCAGCTTGATTATCTTTTTCATCGACTCGCTTTAAATCAATAAAGCTACAATATTGATCTAAAATATTATTGATCTTTTTTAAATCAATTTTGGCATCAGCTTTAATATTTAAATATAAAACTTCATCAGTTTTAAGGTTTAAAAAGTTAAACTTTTTCGCGATCAGGCTTCTTAGTATAATGACAAGACTAATTAAAACAAAAAAGACAATTGCCACTTCCCGTTGACCGGCACCAAAAGCCAAACCCAATGATACCGCTAGAAAAATATATGCTAATTCTTCTGGCTCTTTGATGGCTGAGCGAAACCTAATAATTGACAAAGCTCCAACCAAACCCAAAGATAGGGCTAAAGATGATCTAATCACAGAAATGATCATCATAGTAATTAATGATAATAAAACAAAATTTGCCGCAAATTTTTTACGATTGGATAGAGAATTACCAAATTTTTGATAAATTATTGACAATAAAAAGGAAATTAAAACTAAAATGCCGACGTCTAAAATAAACTCATTTAATGAGCCGGTAATTTTACTATCGTCAAAGTAGGAACTTAAAAATTCCAGTTGATTAATTTTTGCCATAAGCTTCTTTCTTTGCTAAGTGTTTATAATAAAGCAAAAAGAGGTGAATAAAAACACCCAAATACATTGCTAGCTAAGTATACTCTGACCAGGAACGGAATTTAAAAGGGAAATCGATGCTTGTTTGGCCACTCAAAAAATCATATAAAAATTTAAGAAAAAAGAATAATGAAGCAGGAAATATGATAAAAAAATGCTTGATGATTGGCTCTATTTTTTTAAATTTTCTTTTCAAAATTTCATAAATAATAAAAGAAAAGCTCCCATAAGCGCCAATAAATAAATATATTTGACCCAAATATTGCACGATCCCTTGCGTATTATGAATGCTGACTTCATTTTGACTATCAGCGTGTTGCAGAATTAGTTCCGGTGTTTGAAAATTAAAGATTCTTTGTCCCCAGGAGATTTCATCGCCTGCTACAAATAATAAGACTAATCCGCCAAACAGGTAGAATAGAAAGTAGAAAGTGTTTTTTTGTTTTTGATGCAACAAGGCCAGTAAGAAGGCTAAGCCAGCTGAAAATATTACTACAAAAAATTGCAATGTTTCAATCAACTGATCTTCTTTATTAATTTCAATAAAGAAATTTACTGGAAAAGTATAGGTAAATAAGCCCATTAATAGAAAAAAGAGAAATAAAGTGCTAATTAAAACATTAATTCTTTTTTTGAACCAATCCCAACAAGTTAATAAGCTTAGCACTGCCCCCTCAATAAAAAAGAGCACAAAATAGGCATGATTGATATGAAACAAGTTGTAAACATAATTTTCGTAGTGAATGAACTCTAAGTAAGAAAAGCCAAGCATAAGGATCAAGTTGATCAACAGGAAGGAAATGCTAAATCTTTTTAAAAATTTATTTTTAAAAAATTCTTTATTTTTGAAAAATAATAAAATTAAACTAGCAATTAATAAAACGAATAGATACTTTGAATCCAGAAAAAAATGTTTTTTGAAAAAACCAGGATATTTATAACTGTCTAATAAGACAGTTAAATTAACAAAAATAAAAAAAACAAAATAAAAAATATTAAAAATTTTTTTATTTATAATTATTTTTTTCATAATTATTATTATTTATAATTAGCAATTAAATTAATATTGGCATCAAGTAAAAAATTAATTTTCTCATTGTCCGACTCAATATCACCAGTCCAAGAAACAAATTTACAGCCGGCGCTTGAAATTGCTTCTACATCAATTCTAACATCATTAAAATATTCTCCAACCCAAGGCATTTGTTCTTTATCAATAACAATGCTATTGACCTTAATTGAGCCACAGGCAGGATTATTAGTATTAATGCTTATATTGCTCATGCCTGAAAGATTAAAAAACTTGATTGTATGTTCTTTCATATAGATTGGTCGCCAGTAAGCATAGACTTTTAATAGTTCAACATTATTTTTCCATTCCTCATAAGAGCCTATGCTTTTAATTTTATCAATATTTTCTTGATTATTTATGATTCCTGGCCAAGTTTCTTTATTGTGCCAGCGCTCAATTTGTCTAGGCATTTCCGAGTCAATTGCGCCTGCCAACTCATCAATTTTTGCTACGACATTTTCATATTTAAAGGATGTATTTAATAAATCAGCGTATTGATTGACAAACTCATTAGCAAAGCTGTAGTTATAAAATAAATTTCTAAAGGGGAAGTGGTCATCAACTAAACGATCTTGATAAGGATTGGCTCTGGCAGATCTTTGCATGTCTTCTTCACTTTGCTTGCCAGCCCCAAATCCTACATCTAAATCAAAAAGTAACCAGCGGAAGCGTCCATCTAAACCATAGGGAGCATTCGGTTCAAAAGCATTGGTTTCATAGCGCCAAAGTTTAGCGTTACCATAGGGCCAATCAAAATTATTAAAATGTAATTCAGTAATTAAATAATCGCGGTAATTAATTGGGTCCAGATATTGTTGTAAATTATTTAAGTCGGTGCAACTTTGGCAACTTTTTGTTTGATCAAAAAGTTTGTTATAAAGCTCAACGCCCCCGGTGTCTTTTCCCTCATCTAGTTTTATGCGACCGCGATCAACGCCAACATCATGAGGCACATAATAAATATTGACGCGTTTTGCATCGGCACCGTAGTGGTTGCTGAAATAGTCTTGGTCATATCTTTCACGAATGTCATATAAACCCCAATATTGACCATTTAAATAGAGAACTGCTGGGCGATAGTCTTGTAAATCAACTGTTAAATTAGCGTCTTCAACGATTTCTTGCATCAAGGCATCTCTTAAATGGGTATGACTCCAATCACCACCAGCATTTCTTAAAATAAAAGAATTAAAATTCTGTACTTTGCCATCAGGAAATAAGGGGTACTTAAGAGTTTGATTATTTTCCTTATTAGTAATTAAAATCCGAAAAGATTTTTGCGGCAGTCCTCGTGTTCCACCACCATGAATTCTAATCCCTACTTCTCGAGAAAATCCGCGTGTTCCATCTTCTTCATAAAAATTTATTACCCCATTTCTTTCCCACTCCTTACCCTTTTTTGCATAATTTTTTTCCGTATAGATGCCAATTTCTTCATCCCACAAATTAACTGGGTCTGTGGATAAAGAAATTACTGCTAGATCGTGCTGGGTATTAATAAACACATCATGGGTTTGCACTGCCCCCAGCTGTTTGCCTTTTTTATAAAGGACAAATTTTAAAGTAGTGCTTTCCTTGATTTCAATGGGATTTTGGTATTTGTCGCTGCTTTCATTGGGTGTAGCACCATCCTTAGTGTAATAAATTGTGGCGTTTTTAATCGGTGAGCTTAAAGTTAAATTAATCGCTTCTTGTGAAAAATTAATATCTGGATCAAAGCTTATTTTTTGTTTTAATAAATTAATTTTTATAAAATCAAAATTAAATAAAATTAAAATGAAAAAAATTAAAATAAAAAAAGCACTTAAATATTTTAAAATTTTTTTCCAAGCCAAATGAAATTTTTTGTCTTTTTTTAAAATCATGTTAAATTTTAACTTGCGGATAGATTTTTAACATTCCTAGCACATATTTAGATGATTTAGTCATGCGAAAAGGAAAAAAGGAGCTAATTTTATCTGCCTCTGCATCGTTTTGCTGATCATATTTTAATTCTAAGATAGTTGCGCTAATTTGCAGTTTCGTGTTCCAAGATATTTGATTGTTATTAATTTGATAGAAGCGTAAATCACGATCAATGGTTAGGCGATATTTTTTATCAGCCGATTGAAAATAGCGCCGAAAATATGAAATTAAAAGCACTGGTTGGAGATTTTTTAGCTTATGTTTAGTGAGCGATGCAAAATTATTTTCACCGATAAGCAAGTCATGAATTGTTGGCAAGTCACCAGCTGAGGAAAAATTTTGGCAGGCAATTGTCTCCTTACTGCCTAGTAAGCCAACTTTAATTTTAAATTCTAAGTTGGGATCGAGAGCATTTTCTAAGTCATCATACCAGCGCAGCCTAATTTTTAAACGCTCCTGACTACCTTGGACATTATGTTGATAAAAATCGAGGCTATGATTATCAAAATAAAGGCTGTTGACCTGGCGCTCATGATATATTTCTGAAAAAATAGCCGGGTGCAGTTTAATAACGGTTTCTAATTGCTTATCATTTAACTCAGTCAAAAAAAATTTCCGCTCGTATCTCGCGTTCTGCATATCTCAATTTTATCATTAAACTTTTTTTAACACATTGGACAAAAGCTTGATTTTTTCCACATTTTTCAGTATAATGTCCCATAATGATAAATAAAAAGACGAGGGTGAGATTATATCGAAAATCCCCGGCTAAATTTATTTTACAAAAAGCAAAAAGCCTCAAGAAGTTGGCGATGTTTTCTTTTGTTTTGAGTTTTTTACTACTTATCTTAAGCAATCCATTTTTTAGTTTTCAAGCAATTAAAAACTTACCAAATGCACTTAATCAATCAAAACAGATCATTGGTGCTGTTCCCGAATTTCTTCAAAATTTACCACAAGAAGTAGAGAAGAACACCTTTGCCTTTTTTGATTGGACAAAAATGCAACTTGACAGGACTTGGCCAATTTTTGCCAGAGAGGAGGCCCCAAGCCAAGAAGCTGGTCAAAGTGCTTTAGCTAAGCTCATAGAAACCCCCGACTACGCGACTTTGCCTTTTTATATTGAAATACCCAGCCTAGAACTCTATGAACAGGTTCATCCCAACATTGATCCTAATATTCCTGAAGAATATCAGGCGGCACTAGAATCTGGTGTGGCACACGCCAAAAATTCAGCTTTTCCTGGTCAAGAAAAATTAATTTATATTTTTGGACACTCTACTAATGGTTTATGGAATGTCGAAGCTTACAATGCGGTTTTTTACCAAATTAAAGACTTGGCTATTGGTGAGCAAATCATTCTTCATTTGGGAGATGAACAATTTGTTTACGAAGTGAGTGCTCAAGATGTAGTTGCTAGTACAGAGATTGATTTTGTTAACAATCTTCAGGAGGAAAACATCTTATTACTGCAAACCTGTTGGCCACCGGGCACCAGTTGGCAGCGTTTATTTATTACTGCCTTACCTGTTGTTAAGGAATAATATCCCATAATATTGACAATAATTAATTATAAGTATATAATACGCTATCATATATATTATTAATAAAAATTAAAAAATAAAAAAGTATTTATGAAAAAAATAATTTCTTCCCTTTTATTAGCAACAGCTTTTCTTTTAGTGACTCTTAATGTTGCCAGTGCTCGCGATTGTCACACCGTTTATGGTGGTGGTGAAGTCTGTGAGAACGGTGATTTAAGCCTAGATAAAAAGATTTTTAATCCAAAAGCTAATGAATATTGGGATAATATTGCTGCTAGTTCTTACACTTTTGCTCCTGAGCAAGAAGTTAAATTTAGATTACGCATTAAAAATGTGAGCGATGTTAAAACCAACAAAGTTCGTCTAATTGATGATTTTGCTCGTTTAGTTGATTACATGTTCTATTTAGGAGCAGACGGTAAAGAATATCCAGTTGAATTTAAGGATAATGAATTAAAATTTATTTTTGATACTGTTGATCCTGATGAAGAAATTACCGTCTATTTTACTGCCCGATTTAAAGGTAAAAACGAATTGCCAGCTGGCACTACTTGTATTACCAATAAGGCTAAAGTTTATTCTCGACCAGATGATGTGAGTGATAGTGATTATGCTAGCTTTTGTGTAAAAAGCGATGGTGCTGCTATTATTACTGAGAGCACTCCAGATACCGGTTTTGATTTAAGCACAGTTTTGCTTTTAGAAGCAGTGGCTTTAGCTGGCGTTGGTGCTTTTGCTTTAGGCAAATCAAAGAAATTTAGTAAATAAAATTTACAGAGATAATTGAAATTGAAAGCCCTTCTTTGACAGAAGGGCTTTTTGAAATAGTCGAAGTGACTTTTCAACTTATTGGCAAAAAGATAATTTTAACATCCCATAATATTGACAAAAATGACTTTATTTGATATACTTATATATATTAATTAATAAATAATGAATCTTTTGATTAGAGAACAGTTTTTGACAGCTCCATCTTTTCCCCCAAACCCTTGTGTCAAAAATTATTCTCTACTCGAAAGAGTAGAAGAAGGAGCTCTTAAGTAAAGCTTAAAACCTAGAAATTGCTTCTGGAGTTTTGAGTCACTTACGAAAAGAGACGCACCTTAACAAGGAGGAAATAATGCCCGAGGCATTTTGGTCCAGCTTTTTTAGCAATCATGATTGAGGTGGTTGTTAGAGAAGCTGGTCCAAGCGTGCCATCAGGGCAATGGACGAGTCGGTGACCACTGCTGTTTAGTGGAATTAGACGCATAAAAGGAGAAAAGATCATGCGCAAGTTTTTTGTTGTTTTGTTTGTTTTGGCGAGTTTACTCGCCGCCTGCCAGCCGAAGGCTGAGCAGGAAGCAACCCCTCTACCTCCAGCAGAGGTAGAGGAACCCGTAGTCGAAGAACCAACGGTTGAAGAGCCCGTGCTTGAGCCCGTGGTCGAAGAACCGGTGGTCGAACCCGTGGTTGAAGAACCCGTGGTTGAAGTACCGGTGGAAGAACCCGTGGTTGAAGAACCAACGGTCGAAGAACCGGTGGTTGAAGAGCCGGTAGTCGAACCCGTGGTAATCGCGGAGTGTCCCCTCAAGGATCAGGGCTTAAGGATTGAATTCCTCGGAGCCCTTCATCCAGAAGATGGGTTTTATACCCTGTCTTCGGGAATGGAGCAATTGGCGAGTTATGTCGGTTGCAATGCTTTGATCGAGGGTCGACAAGTCCTCGCCGAGGAGCACCACATCTGGGTCTTTGAAGGCCTAGCCGAGTGGGAACTCCCCGTGCGCGAGGGCAGCCTGTGGGTTTACCCCATTGGCTGGAACATGAGCGATTTCTCGGCAGCTAAGCCGCCAATCGCCAGCGAATTTGTGACCGCCAAGCGTCACAATCAACTGGCGAACGACTATGATTGGGTTATCTATGTCCATGACGGGAAAAACACTTTTGTGTTTCCCGCGGGGCAGGATACACCCTCGGTGTTTTTACCGGACAACGCCGCCTTTAGCCAGCCACAGCCCATATCCGTTCACGGAATCTGGGATGGCTCGTCTTTCAACGCCAGCATTGGCGCCGAAAAGGCCACAACTGTGGCCTTGTTGGATGGCGAACTGTTTTCCTGGGTAAACGCCCGGGACAACATCCATTTCAGCTCGATCCAGGCATGGACCATGCCGTCGAGCTGGAGTGCAGCCCAGGTAAAGGCCTGGGCGGCCGCCACCTTTCCGGGGCAAACTCTTCAAGAGTATGCCCCATAAATATCCTCCTTGCCCGCGTCCCCCTTGAAACACAGGAGACGCGGGTAAAACAAAGCCCATCAATTAGGATTGGTGGTTTTTGTTTTACCAAAAATTATGAAATTAAGTAACAAGACCTACCAGCGCTTTAATGATCCAGCTACTTTGTTGCTAGTTTCTAGTTTTCCTCTGCAAGGTGAGGAAATTGCCAAACGTAACGCAGTGGCTCGTTATAGCCAATTATTGTTGCAACACTTTCCTAATCAACAACAAGTGGTGGTTTTGTGTGAGCAAATTGCTGGTGCAAATAACCAGGCTTATTTACTCAAAAAGAACATTTTAGTTATTCCCAGCTATACAGTTAACTCAATTAAGCTTTTTACTCAACTAAATAGTCAATTTAAACGTTTTTCTCAGGCAAAAAACATCCTCCTTCAGTTTGAATTTAGTTTATTTGGTAAAGAAATTATTACTTTTTTATTACCTTTTTTCTTTCTCTGGCAACGCTTACTTGGCAAAAAAATCTACAGCATGCTACATCAGGTAGTTTTAGATTTAGCTACTTTATCTGGTCAAGTGGCCTTGTCTGCTAGTTCGCTAAAAACTCTGTTTTTTAATGGCGCGATGCGTCTGTTTTATAGTGTTTTAGGCTTGGCTAGCCAAAAAATATTGGTTCATGATCAATTTTTAGCTGAAAAATTACAAAACCTAGTGCCTCAGCATAAAGTGGCCATTATTCCTCACGGTATTAATGGTTATCAAAATTTTACTCAGAAACAACAAGCTAATTTTAAGCAAAGTTTAGGCTGTCAGCCTAGTGATCGACTAGTTTTAGCCTATGGTTATCATTCTTGGTACAAAGGTACTGATTGGTTAATCAAGAACTTTTTGCGTTTAAAAAAATCTGGCCAGTTGAGCAAGAATACTAAATTATTGTTAGCAGGAGATGTGGCACCTACCCAGAAAAATCAGGCTCATTTGCGTGCTTTTTATCAAAATCTGCACAATTTAATCAAAAATAATAGTCAAGATATTATTCACACTGGTTTCGTGCCAGAAAAAGAGGTAGCAAAGATTTTTGCAGTGGCAGACTTAGTAGTTTTTCCTTATCGTGCGCGTATGTCCAGCTCGGGAGCTTTAGCTCTGGCTTTGCAATATCGTAAGCCTTTTATTTACTCAAGTTTTTTTGCCGAAAACTTAAGAACCGCTGAAGCGCAAAAATTAGCTAAACAGAATGGTGTCGCTACTGATCAATTATTATTTGACTTAAATTACAATTCTTTTGCCAAAGTATTTTTAAACAACTGGCAAAATCAAGTTTTAGCTCAAAAAATGTGGAATTTTGCTCGTCAATTATCCAAGGCGCATGACTGGAATGAGGTTGCTGGACAATATTTAAGCCATATACCAGTCAAAAAACAAGTTGTTAAAGAACAAATTGTCAAAACGAGTGGGCTAGAAAAAGGATATGTTTGGCAAAAGCCAGCATATTCTCAAGCTGGCACTTAAGCTTAGTTTTTGTATACAATTAAGTTATGAAATTTCTTTCCCTAGTTAAAAAGATTTGGCCACAGTTGTTTTTATTTTTCTTGGTCACTGTTTTGTGTTATCAGAACTTTACTCCAGATACCTATCTAATTGGTTGGGACAATTTACCCGTTGAACTTGATTTGGGGATTAATTTAGAAAGAACTTTTAATGCTGTTTGGCAAGAATATCAGGGCTTGGGTTTATTAGGAGGCATGGCTCATGGAGCAGATTTAATTCGCCAGCTTTTATTATGGCCCTTGTCTTTAATCTTAAAACAAGAGTGGCTAAGATATTTTTGGAATTATTTGACTTTATTATTTGGTGTTTTAGGAGCTTTTCGTTTATTTACCTATTTATTAAGAAATAACAAGCAGCGTCAACTATTAGCTGTTCTTGGTGCTAGTTTTTATTTATTAAACTTGGGCACAGTGCAAAATTTTTATGTCACTTTTGAACCTTTTGCCGCTTTTTTTGCTTTTTTCCCCTGGTTAATTTATTACTTTTTAAGCTATCTAGAACAATCGACTAAGAAAAACTTATTATGGTTTATTGTGTTTTCTCTTTTGGGGACAATTTTTGCTTACGTGCAAACGGTGTTTGTTGTTTATTTATTAATTTTATTGCTCATTCTGGCTTTTTTTCTAATCAAGAAAAAAATTAGCTGGAAAAAGGCAGGTACAATTTTATTAATAGTTTTTTTAACTAATGCTTTTTGGCTATTGCCTGTCATTTATTTTACAATTTTTGCTAGCAGCACCACCGTCGATGCCAAAATTAATTTGATGTCGACTGAGGTAACTTTCTTAAAAAATAATCAATTTGGTAGTTTTGCTAATTTAGCCACTCTAAAAGGTTTTTGGCTGGATTACACAGACTTTAATCAGTGGGGAAACAGTGTTTATCTGATGGATGTGTGGAAAACTCACTTTCATCAACCGGGCGTCATTGTTTTAAGCTGGCTATATTTTTTATTATTGCTTTGTGGTTTGGGATTATTAATTTTTAGCAAAAAAAATAAATCATTTTTAGCTCATAGTCATTTAGCCATTCTGCTGGTTTTTTTGTTTACAGCTTTTATTTTGGCTGGTTCTAATCCACCCCTGGCTTTTCTTTATGATTTTTTACGCCAACATTTACCTTTGTTTGGTCAAATATTTCGCTCAGCTTTCACTAAATGGATTGTGCCCTACAGTCTTTTTTATAGTTTGTTGCTGACTTTTGGCTTGGCTTGGCTTTTTTCTTTATTGAAGAAGAAGATTTGGCAATTTATCTTGACTGGCTTATTTTTCCTGTCCTTGTTGTATTATTCTTTGCCTAGTTTTACGGGTAATTTTTTCTATTCGCGTTTACGAGTAAATATTCCCGATGCCTATTTTCAACTTTTTGATTATTTTAAGCATCAAGCTCCAGCCAGCAGCCGCATCGCTAATTTACCTCAGCATACTTTTTATGGCTGGCAATGGCACGATTGGGGATATCGTGGCTCTGGATTTATTTGGTATGGTATTAAACAGCCTATTTTAGATCGAGCTTTTGACGTTTGGAGCGAAGCTAGTGAGCGATATTACTGGCAATTGCAGTCGGCTCTCGATCGACAAGATATTGTTGCGCTAGAAAATGTCTTCGCTCAATACGAGGTCGACTATTTAATCTTGGATGAATCAATTATTAATCGTAATACCAGAAAACCCTTTAATTATCAGGCTATAAGTGATTTTTTAGAAAGTTCGGCTAATATTCACTTAGTTGAGCAATATGACTTTTTAAGTATTTATCAAGTCAAAAAGCAGCCGCACCAGGCTCGTCAAGAATTCATTGGCTTATATGATGATTTGCCCAAAGTGATAAATAACTACCGTTTTAGCTGGCTTGATCAAGCTTTTACTGATTTGTCTCATTATTTAAGCCTTGATGATCAACTGCTTACCGAGCAACGAGCCGATGCTATTAATCCCGATCTTATTTATCCTTTTCCAGCATTATTTACTAATCATTTGCAAAAAGATCTTGAATTCTCTTTAAGTGAAGATGAAAATTATTTTTATCTTACTAGCTTGAAAGCTAGTCCCAGCACCGACTTGCAACTGCATTTTACAGACTTAGTTAAAAGTGAAAAAGCCTTGCCTTTTCGTTTAATTTGGTCAGTGGAAGATGGCGTGGCTCAGCTCAATTTTAGTTTGTTAGTGCCAGAAATTATTGAGCAAGAACAGACAACCAGGCTTACTTTAGAAAAAGATTTTGTTTTTGATGCTCATTTGTGTTTAGCTAGCGAGGCTTGTTATCTCAATATTAATAATCATTTAATTGGTCAACTTGAAAACAGTGGTCAAATTGATTTATTGCTCAACACCAGGGTTTCTAACACGATATCCTTAAGTAGCGAGCAAAGCACTGCTTATTTTGACTATGCTTTTTTTGATTTAAATTTGTTTAATGTGCAGGTTGAGCAAACTGAGCGGGTTGCGCAAGAGACCCATCAAGGGGCCGAACCATTATTAGTAAAAATTCCCCGCATAATTTTGCAAAGTAATCTAATGACGAGTGAGGAAAATCTTTTTGAGCCAGTTGATTGTCGACCATTACAAGGAGGATCTGTGGCTAAGGAGCAGTGGACTGAAGGCACTTTTTATCAGGCAGTCGGCACCAGTGTCTGTGATCATTTCCCTTTAGCCAACTTAAAGCACGATTTGGGCTATTTAATCAGGCTTAAAGCCAAGAATTTAGCTAGTCTACCTGCTGTTTTTGCTGTGCAATCAGATAGCTTGGGTCGCAGCCCCATCGAAACTTATTTAAGCGAAGGAATCAACTATCAAGTTTTACCACCGACTGAAGATTTTAACCAAGCTTACACCTTATATTTGTCAATTGACTCTTATGGGCGAGAGCTCAACGAAGATTTGATTGAATCAGCTGAAGTATTTTTCTGGCCATATAATTTCTTGCAAAACTTATCGTGGCAAAATTCTACCGCTCAAGTTTTTCAGCAACAGCCTAGTAGCTGTGATTTTACTGTTCAGAAAAAAGCCTTGTGGTTTTATCAAGTTAGTTTGTCGTCTGATTGTCAGGCAAAATACTTAACATTAGCTCAAGCTTTTGATCCTGCTTGGGTGGCCTATCAAGATGGCAAAAAATTAGAACAGCACAAATTAAGCAATTGGGCTAATGCCTGGGTGATCAATGGGCCAATTACTGATAATCACCCTAATAATATTTATATTATTTATTGGCCTCAACTTTTAGAGTTGGGAGGGCTGATACTCTTGCTGCCTTTATTATTAATTTTTCTAGCTAAATGGCAAAAAAATCAAGCACTCCGTTTGGAGAAAAAAAGCTCAAGATAATTTGTTATACTTAAAACGTGCCAAAAAACCATATTTTACTCAAAATTAAAACCAGCAAGGATGGTGAAGAAACTGCAGAGGCAGCAGTGCAATTGTTGTCTACTTTGCCGAAACTTAAAAATAACTTATTTGAGAAATTATTGGGAAAAAACGAAAGATTGAGTTTTGAAATCCTAGTGCGCGAGCAAAGTATTCATTTTTTGATCAATGTGCCTGTGCGACTGTTAGCCTATTTTAAGGGAGCAATTCACGCCAGCTATCCCAAAGCCGTCATCGAAGAAATGGATTTTGACCCAGTTGATTATTTTTTACTTGAAAATCGCCAGCTGGCTGTTTCCAGTTTTAAATTAAAAAATCGTCATTATTTGCCACTAAAAACCTATCATGATTTTGCAGACATTGATCCTTTAGCGACTTTAATGTCAACTTTATCGAAAAACGAAGGAGAAGACACGATTTTAATTCAATTGCTATTAGCTACTGATTTTTCTTTCTTTTCTATAGACCAAACTCCATCAACTGAGGAATTGGCCGAACACCCTCAGCAACAACTAATCAAGCAAAAACTAGAACAAAGGCAATTAAGAGCTGCTTTTAAAATTGCGGTAGCGACTGACGATCGCCAAAAAAGCCAACTCTTATTGAGCAATATTGCTGCCGCTTATCAAGCTACTTCTAGAAGTGAAAGCAATGAATTACTTTTCTCAAAACGCCTCTTTCTCAAAAACTGTTTTATCAAAAGCATGAAAAATCGCAGTTTCAACTTGGTGCCAGCGCTGACTTTAAGTGTTGATGAATTAGCCACTATCTATCATTTTCCTAATCAAAAACTGAGTAATATTAATAATATTTCTTGGGGTAAAAAAATCCTGGGCGAGGCTCCAGACAATTTGCCAATCATCAATATTAACAGTTCTGAAGAAAGTAAAAACAAGATTAATATTATTGCCGAAACCAATTATAAAAATCAAACCAGTAAATATGGCTTAACTGATGCTGATCGGCGTCGTCATGTGTATGTAATTGGTAAAACTGGCACTGGTAAATCAACTTTATTAGCCAACATGGCCATTAATGATTTAAAACATAATAAGGGTTTATGCGTTATTGATCCCCATGGGGATTTGGTGGAAACCTTATTGGATTATATTCCCAAGCACAGGATTAATGATGTTATTTATTTTGATCCAGCTGATCAAGAGCGCACAGTGCAAATTAATTTATTTGAGGGAGAAAATGTAGCTCATCGGGAGCTAATTGCTTCTGGGATTATTTCAGTTTTTAAGAAATTGTATGGTTATTCTTGGGGGCCAAGACTTGAATATATTTTACGCAACTGTCTGCTAACTTTATTAAAAAGTGAGCAAGCTAAGCTCTCAGATGTTTTAGATTTACTAACCAATGAAAAATTTCGTGAGCAAGTTGTCAGCAAACTCGATGATCCAATTTTAAAGAATTTTTGGGTCAATGAATATAACAAAATGAGTGATCGCCAACGCCAAGAACAAATTGCCTCAATTCTAAATAAAGTTGGTCAATTTGTTTCTTCACCGCTGGTGCGCAATGTGGTTAATACCACTCAATCATCTTTTAGTATTGAAAAATTAATGAACGAGGGCAAAATTTTGTTAATTAATTTGTCTCAGGGGCGTTTGGGTGAGGACAATGCCACTTTGTTGGGCGCGATGATGATTACTAAAATTCAATTGGCAGCGATGGCTAGAGTCAACACCGACGAAGCAGAGCGTCGTGATTTTTATTTATATGTTGATGAATTTCAAAATTTTGCCACCGATGCTTTTGTCAAAATTTTATCTGAAGCAAGAAAATATCGACTCAATTTAATTTTGGCCAATCAATATATTGATCAGATTCCTGAAGAAGTGCGCAACGCTATTTTTGGCAACTGTGGCAATATTATTAGTTTTGTGATGGGAGCGGGTGATGCTAATTATTTCCAAGCTGAATATGGGGGACTCTACACTCAAGATGATCTAGTCAATTTGGGCAAATACCAAATCATTAATAAGATTTCTATTGATAATGTTTTGAGTCGGCCATTTCCAGCTTATACGCTAAGATTAGCCAGCAGCAAAAACCAAAACCGAGAAAAAGTGATTCGCAGTAGTCGAGAGCGCTACGCTAAACAAAAAATGGGTTAGTCACTGGTTGTTTATTTCTTTTTCTTATCTAATTTTTCCAAGCCCAAGCCTTTAACTCCAAAGTAAACAACGCCAGCGACAATGGTGAAGTTAATCAGCGTAGTGACAAAGTTTCCCCAGGCGATTTGAGCTGAACCAATTTTCAAGACAGCTTGAGACAGATCAACTTTTCCTAGAATAAGTCCCAAAAGAGGATTAATGATATCGACAACGATTGAATCAACCACTGAGCGAATTGAACCGCCTAAAATAAAACCGACGGCTAAACCAACCACTCCTTGTTCTCTAATAAAATCGAAAAAGCCTGAAATTGGCGAATTAAGTGATGTTTCGGCAGTCATTTTTTTCTTATTTTTTTTCATAATGTCCTATTGTACCATTAACCCTATTATTAATCCTATTTTATAATAAAATCTTTAGCTTATAATTAACATTTACACAATGTCATTAAACATTAAAGCTAAACCAAAAATTAACAAGATTGCCATTTTATATTCTGACGCCAAGCGAGAATATTTTCCCACCGAAGAAGTTTATATTACCGAAGTAGAAGTCAAAGGACGCGCTCAATTAATTGCCAAAATCTTAAAGAGCAAGGGTTATCAAGTAGAAACTTTTCCAGGCAACGCTCAATTACACAACACCTTGCTGGAATATAAGCCAGACAAAGTTATCAACTTAGTGGACAGTGTTTATGGCCAAGAATATTTAGCTGGTACTATTCCAGCCACCCTCGAGTTATTACAAATATCTTATACTGGCAGTGGCATGTTGGCTACTTCTATTAATGCTAATAAATATTTGACCAAATCCCTTTTAGAGCAATATGGCGTGACTACTCCCAAGTATCAATTGGTTAGACACTCAACCGATGAGGTTGATGAAGAATTAGATTACCCTTTATTTGTTAAACTTAATGAAAATCATGGCTCTTTGGAAGTGTCGCAGTCCTCAGTCTGTTTTGATGAAAAAATGGCTAATCAGCAAATTAATTATTTATACAACACTTATCAGCAACCAATTTTATTAGAGGAGTTTGTAGCTGGTCGAGAAATTACTGTGGTGCTTGTTGATGGTGGTAATAAAAAAATTTACGCGGCTGAAAAAATCTTTCATCGATCAGATGAGGATCCTTTTAGAAAAATTGTCACTTTTGATGATAACTGGATAACTGAAGAAAAAACCATTACTTATGAAAAGTATGAATTGCCAGAATCAGTTAAAAAAGCGGCTAAAACCGCTTTTAATATCTTAAAAATTGAGGATTATGCTAAATTTGACTTTCGCCTTGATGAGGCTGGTCGCCATTATTTAATTGATGTCAACGTTAATCCCGCTCTTGGTCCAAGTGGCAGTTGTGCCATTGGCAGCATTTTAGAGCTTCATGGTGTATCTTTCTATACTTTATTGGATAGATTAATTCACTATTAAACATAAAATATATTTGTCGCCCCTTGATTAAAGTTGGCTAATCAGGCTTATGTCGGTTAGAATATCTTTATCTGCAGAAAAAAATATATTTATCTTTGTTAATTGTTGTTTCTCTTTTGTTCTTGGCATATTTGTTTAGTTTTTTAAACTTTGCCCAATTTAGAGATCAATTTAATTCAACAGTTAACAAGCCTAGCCAATCGCCGTCAGTTCCAGAGCTGGTCAGAAAAGCACCTTCTCCCACTCCCACTCCTCAGAGTTTTACTTTGGCTGTGGGCGGAGATCTGATGTTTGATCGACATATTCGCAGCAAGGCTGAAACTCAAGGCAATTACGATTTCATTTTTGATCAAAAACTAACTAATTATTTGAATAGCGCTGATTATGCTTTGGCTAATTTAGAAGGGCCGATCACCCTAGAGAACTCAATTAGTCAAAATACCGTTCCCGGTGGCCCTGGTAACTTCACTTTTACTTTTTCACCAGCCATCATTCCCGTTTTAAAAAAGAACAATTTAACTTTGCTTAATTTAGGCAATAATCATATTTTAAATTTTGGTCAAAAAGGCTTGATGAGTACGCGTCAATATTTAGCTGATGCCAATATGATTTCTTTTGGAGATGTGGGTGAAGAAGCCAGTGAAGAAAATTTTTATTACTTAGAAATTTTTGAGCAAAAGATTGCGCTGATTAGCTATAACCAATTTGTTAACGGCAGTAAAAATCGGGCTTTAGCAGCTATTTTGACAGCTAAAAATCAGGGAGCCAGCCTGATTATCTTATTGAGTCACTGGGGCAATGAATATGTTCCCGAGGCCAATCAAGTCATTGTTAATTTAGCTCATGAATTTATTGACGCAGGGGTTGATTTAATTCTTGGCGGTCATCCTCATGTCATCCAAAATAAAGAAGTTTATCAAAACAAAACTATTTATTATTCTTTGGGCAATTTCGTTTTTGATCAATATTTTTCCAAAGAAACTCAAGAAGGCTTATTATTAAAAATTAAGTTTACTTATGATCCCAAGCAATTATTATGGAGCTACCAGATTGATGAGCAGATTATTGAAATGAGCCAAGACGGCATTACCAGTTTGCGCTTAACGGAGCTTGATTAAACATCATATTTTTCACGACTTTTTTCCAGCAATGAATAAAGACAACCGCAGTAATTTTGTTTATAAAAACCGCGATGGGAGTGATCTCGCATCGCTTGATCAATTTTTGGAACATAAAAATCAATTTGATATTCTTCACTTAATTTTTGGGCAATCAATTTCACTTTGTCTAAATCTTGATAATTGCTGCTAAATAAAGTTGAACTCACTAGGGGAATTTTTTCTGCCTGAGCTTTTTCAAAGAGCGCTCTCAGCCTGAGCTCCCAACACAAGGGGCAACGTTTTTGTCGTGAAATGATCGTGAAACGATCGTCAGCGCTTTTGTTTTCACAGTTTTCACGATTTTTAGCATCACGATTTTGACGACCACGATTTTTAGAACTATCACGATTTTCAGGATTAGCCTTTAATTTTTTGATAGTTTGAAAATAATCTTGAGGCTGATAGTTAGCGACAATAATTTTAATGTCTCGGTTGAGACTTTTGACGACTTTTTTAATGGCTAATAATCGGGCTTGATGTTCTTCTCTGGGGTAAATATTGGGATTATAAAAAAAGATTTGCACAGCTGCCTGCATTTCCTCACTCAGCGACTGATAGAGCTTGAGAAAACAATCGGCGCAACAAGTATGAATTAACATCTTCTGTAGGATAGCTGTATTATATTGACTTTTATTTATAAACAGTATATTTTACTCCTAGAGATGTCACAAATTCAAGAGGTTAAAGACGCGAATAATATTGTTGAAATTATTGGGGAAAGAATTGATCTAAAAGCCTCTGGTAGTAGTTTTAGGGCTCGTTGTCCTTTCCATAATGAAAAAACCCCCTCATTTTTCGTTCATCCTGAAATGCAACGCTATCGCTGTTTTGGCTGTGGAGAGTCAGGAGATGTCTTAAATTTCTTACAAAATTATGACGGGATGACTTTCTATGAAGCTTTAAAATATTTAGCTGATCGGGCAGCCATTACCCTCAAAGACTTTAACCGCACTAGTGAAGATGAAGAACGCGAACAATTATTAGCGATTTTAAATTTAAGCAAGGAATATTATCACTTTTTATTGACCGAGCACCGGGCTGGCCAAGTCGCTTTAAAGTATTTAAAAGATCGGGCAGTTAACAATCAGTCAATTAAGTTGTTTAACTTGGGTTATTCTTTAGCTAGTTGGGATGGATTAATCAATTACTTGCATAAGAAAAAGAAATATCCTTTAGATTTGATTGTTAAAACAGGCTTAATTATTAAGGGTAATGATGGTCGCTATTACGATCGCTTTCGCGGACGCCTGATGTTTCCTTTAAAAAATCATCGTGGTCAGGTGGTTGGTTTTTCTGGTCGCTTATTAGACCAGCAAGCCAAAGAAGCTAAATATATTAACAGTCCAGAAACGAGCTTATACCATAAATCAAAATTGCTTTTTGGCTATAGTGAGTTATTCCGAGAGATTAGGAAAAGCAATAAGGTGTTGGTGGTTGAGGGTGAATTTGATGTTATTTCTTCTGCTCAAGCGCATCTTAACTATGTGGTGGCCATCAAGGGTAGTGCTTTAACCAGTGATCAAATTGATTTGCTATCGCGGGCAGCGCAAACAATTATTCTAGCTTTTGATCAAGATGATGCTGGTATTGAGGCTAGCAAAAGAGCTATTACTTTAATTAAGGATAAAGATGTTGATTTGCGAGTGATCGACTTTCCCAGTTTAAAAAAGTTGGCTAAAACGGACAATCTTAAAGATCCAGATGATTTTGCTCGCTTCGAACCCAAGTTGTGGCGGGAGGCAGCTAATCAATCCATTTCTGTTTATAGTTTTCTATTAAATGTGATTTTTGCCAATCATGATGCGCAAACTCCCGATGGCAAACGAAAAATCATCAATGAATTGGCGCCAATTATTGCTAGTATTGATCATTTGGTTGAGAAAGAATTTTATTTGCAAAAAATTTCTGAAAAGTTAAATGTTAAATTAAGTTTGATTAAAGAAGATATTGAGCGAGTTGCTCAAAAAAAATCTTCAGCAGAAAAGCCAGCTAAAAAAGATGCGCCAAAAAGCGATCAAGTCAAAGAGCACCAACAAGTTTTAGAAGAATATTTATTATTTTTATTGTTTAAACTAGACTCAGAAACGTTTGAACAAGAAGTGAAAAAAGTTTTAAGCCTTAATTACCAAACTCCAGGAATTAGCAATATTCTTGAGTCCCTAGCCAGCAAGCTTAACAATTTTAATTTAGAAAAATTTAGTAAAAGTTTAGCCGATGATTTGAAAGAAATATTAATGGAATGCCTATTAAACCCTGTTTTTATTAAAAATACAGAAAATGTTGATCTGAAAAAAGAATGGCAGAAAATTTTAGTACAAGTCAAACAAAACATAGTGCATAGTGAAATTGAAAAAATTAATTTAGAACTGCAAGCTCTGGATAATAAAAATGAAAGAAGTGCGAAAGAAGAACAGCGAGTGAATGATTTATTAGAAGAAATTGTGAAGAAACAAAAACAGCTCAAAGCATAATCTCGCTTACAGAATTGCCTCTTGCCAACATACCCCCATAGGGTATAATGAAATTATGGCTTTCAAAAACACAATCACCATTAATGCAGAAGATAAAACAATTGCTCAATTAAAACGGATTCGGGGTCAGGTTGATGGTTTAATTCGTATGTATCAGGATGAACGGTCTTGCGTTGAGATAGCGCAACAGATTACCGCTGTCCGCAACTCTTTAGCCAGAGTTTCTAGAGATGTTTTAACTGGAGCTGCCAATCGCTGCGTCAATGATCGGGAGCAGAAGCAGTTAAACTCAATTTTAAAGGAATTATTAAAGTAATTATTATAAAGAAAGGTGCTTATGCCAGCACAACATTTAGATAGTAGTAATTTTCAAAGCACATTAGACAATGCCCAAACTCCAGTTTTAGTGGATTTTTTTGCTGAGTGGTGTGGTCCTTGTCAAATGGCTGCTCCAATCATGGATAAATTAGCTGATGACTACAAAGACAAAATGCTCATTGTTAAAGTCGACATTGATGAGGCCAGAGATATTGCTGGGCAATTTAACGTGATGAGTATTCCCACAGTAATTATCTTTAAACGCGATGACAATAAAATGCTAGAATTTGATCGTAAAATTGGTTTTCCTGGAGAAAATGCCTACAAGGAAATGATTGAGCAAGCTCTAGCTTAAATATAAATCTAGTTAGAATCGGTATAGAGGATTATTTTATGCAAAACATATCAGTGGCAGTAATTGGTTCTGGTCCAGCGGGTTATACTGCGGGCATTTATTTGGGGCGAGCTTTGTTAAAGCCGGTTTTGTTTAGTGGTTTAAGCATGGGCGGTCAATTAATGTTCACCAGAAGTGTTGATAATTTTCCGGGTTTTCCTGATGGTGTGCCTGGTCCTCAATTTATCTTAGACTTGCAAAAACAGGTGGCTAAATTTGGTGCCGATCTTCGCCATGAACAAATTACAGCAGTGGATTTTAGTCAACGCCCTTTTCGCTTGTGGACTTCTTTGCCAGAAAATGTGGATCATGAAGACATGAAAAATATGTCTGCAGAAGAACTGGCGCAGACCATGGAGTTAATAAAAAATAGCAAAGAGGCTGATTATGCGGCCGAAGCTGTCTTAATTAGCACTGGCGCTGAACATCTTAAACTAGCTGTTCCTGGAGAAAAAGAATACATGGGTAAAGGTGTTGGTTTTTGTGCCGTTTGTGACGGAGCTTTTTATCGAGATAAAAAAGTTGTTGTGGTCGGGGGTGGCGACAGTGCTTTGGGAGATGCTCTGGCACTCACTAAATTTTCTGATCAAGTGTTTCTTGTCCATCGTCGAGATAAACTTCGCGCCTGCAAAACTTTACAAGAACGCGTCTTCAATGATAATAAAATTAAAGTGTTGTGGAATACCGAGCTTAAAGAAATATTGGGTGATGGGCAACGGGTGACTGGACTCAAACTTCTCCAAGAAAGCAAAGAAACTGAGTTGAGCGCTGATGGGGTGTTTGTGGCCGTGGGCTATCGACCAAATAGTGCCATTTTTGTCAATCAAATAAAAACCAATCAACAAGGCTATATCACCACCAAACAATTTGGTAATCCTCAAGCACTTTTAGAATTAAATAAAGAAGAAAAATCAGCTGCAGAAAATTATTTTCCAACAATGACTTCTATTCCTGGTGTCTTTGCCGCTGGTGATGTGACTGATAGTCTTTATCGTCAAGCAGTGGTGGCAGCTGGTTCTGGGGCTATGGCCGCTATTGATATTGAGCGCTGGTTGGAAATGTCAGATCAGGCTTAATAATTGCTTTCAGAGGTGTTTAAAACTGCGTGAAATTTCGTGAAACCGTGTGAAATTATGTGAAATCACCACGAATTACTTGCACTGCTTATTTTTGTTCAATAAATTTTTGAACTTCCTGCCAAATTTCAGGACGATCTTTAGCTAGGGTTAAATTGGCCAATAACCAGCCTAGGGGATAACCTCCATCTAAATATTCACCACTCGGCTGATGGATGACTACTTTATCGGTCAAGGCTAATTGACTAATAGTATCGGTAATGTAGAGTTCACCAGATTGAGGATTGGGCTGTTGCACATCAATGAGATCAAAAACGCTTTGAGGAAAGATATATTTACTAATATTTGCCAAGTTTGATGGAGCTTTACCTGGCTGAGGTTTTTCCACTAAGGCTTTTAGATAAAGAAAGTCACTTTCTTTATTAAAAGCGGCGACTCCATAGCGATGCAACAAGTCATCTGGTTTTTCTATGCAAGTGACCAAGCCTTTAGCTCCAGATTTAGTAAAAGTCTCGATCATTGCGCCAACCTCACTAGCTTGACCGTGGTTATAAATAAAATCATCACCCATAAGCACTAAAAAAGCTTCTTCATCTTTCAGATATTCTTTGGCTAATCTAACTGGGACAGCGGTGCCATAATCATCATCATCGCTTTGTTTTACAAAATGAAAATTAGCTTGCTGATGGATATTTTTAATGTGATCGTAAAGGGCTAATTTATTGTTTTTCTTTAAATATTGATGCAATCTTTCATTTTCTCGATAATAATGAAGCACCTGATAATTGTGTTCGTTCACGACGAAAATAATGTCAGTAATGTTAGCTTTGACACAATCTTCAACTACATAGTCAATGAGTGGTCGATCGATGATGGGCAGCATTTCTTTTTGAATGGTTTTACTGATTGGCAAAAATCTGGTACCGAAGCCTGCCGATGTAATAAGTGCTTTAGTAATTTTCATATTTTTCTTTGTAACATATTTTTGTATACTTGTTAAGTTTATGCAATTCATTTTAGCATCTCAATCGCCACAACGGGCCAAGCTTTTGGCAACTTTGCCTTATTCCTTTAAAATTATCCCAGCTAATATTGATGAATCAGCAATAAATTTCAAAAATCAACGCCAGAAAGCGCAAAAAATTGCCTTAGCCAAAGCTCTAGAAGTAGCCAAGACAATCAAGGGCGAGGCAATTATTGTGGCTGCAGATACCTTTTGTGTTTGTCGAGGGAAAATTTTAGAAAAACCAAAAACTAAAGCTCAGGCTAGAGAAATGCTAGAATTGCAAAATAATCAGAAAATTCAAGCAATTACTGGCTATGCCTTTATTTATCAAAGCTCTCAGGGACAGATTGTGGAAAATGCCAGTGTTTTAACAAGAGCGCGTTTTCGTCAATTGTCTTCAGCGGAAATTGAGCATTATTTGGCCAATCAGCCAGTGCTGAGCTGGTCTGCTGCTTTTTGCCCCGCCTATGACGCTGGAATGGCCTTATTAGCTTGGTCACGAGGCAATTTAACTGCCTTTACTCATGGTTTGCCAATAGACTTATTGATCAATTTTATTAATGAGAATCTTGCCTAAGCGTAGATTACAAACATCACCCCAAGAAACCACAGAAAAACTGTTAGCAACAAAGTTTTGTCCTTGAGTAAGACGTCCACTGGAGCTTCACCGCGATTTTCTTCATAGACTAACTGTAAATAGCGCATGATGCCAAAAATAACAAAGGGGAGAGTGAGCATGAGTAGTTTTTGTGATTGTAAGGTGCGAGGCAAATCAATGGCTAAATTGGGGAAGTGTTCATAAAGTAAATTTAAACCATCACCAGGAGAATTTTGAAAAGCGAAGAGGGCGTAGGTGATCCAAGTTGAAGTAGCAAAAATACTGGTGTATTGGTCTAAAAGACGAGCGCTATAAGTGTCTAAACTTTTTCTGACAAAAGACAACTTGTGTTCAGTCATCAAAGTGCGTTCACTTTGTCTTTTACCAACAGCCAGAAATAAGGACATGGAAATGACGGTTAATAAAAACCAGACACTCATGTGCAGATTAACCACCACCGCTCCAGCATAGACTCGAATTAAGAAACCACCGGCAATAGAAATAATGTCTAAAATAGCAATTTGTTTTAGGTAGAGCGAATAAACTATTTGCAGAATTAAGTAAGCAAAAATTAAAAGCTTAAACACGAGAGGTAAAGGCAAACTTAGCCAAAAAACCAGAGCTAAACAAAAGACAATGGCAAAAATAGCCACAGGAATTGCCAGTTCTCCAGAGGCAAGTGGTCGGTATTTTTTGAAGGGATGTTTGCGATCAGCTTTAATGTCAATTAGATCATTAAGAATGTAAGTAGCACTGGTTAGTAGACAAAAAATTATAAAAGCGTAAGTCACTGAATAAAAATAGGGATGACCATCGGCAGGTTTGAAAAAGAAAAATCCAGAAAAAATTAAAGAGGCATAAATCGCTAAATTCTTTAACCATTGTTTTGGGCGGGCAGTTTTAATCAACAAAAAAAGCTGATGAACAATGTTTTTCATGATTTCTTTAGTTTATTATAAATCAAAAAAGCAAAAACAAATAAGCTGACAATAAGTATCGAAATAATTTTACCATTTGTATCTAAAAATAGTGACAGAAAACCCAGAATAAAACTAGTAAAAATATAAAAAATACTAATTCGCCTTTTACCCCAACCAAAATTATCAATTAATTTATGATGCAAATGACCACGATCTCCCCAAAAGGGTGATTTTCCAGCCAAAATTCTTCTCAAAATAGAAAAAACCCCGTCGGCAGTGGGAATAGCTAAAACCATGAGAGTTGTGGCAACTTTGGCTCCTGACAGTATTGCCAAGACGCTTAAAAAATATCCAGCCAAAGAGCCAGCGCCGTATCCAGGCATAATTTTTTGTGGATAAAAATTCCAACAAAATAAGCCAGCATAAGCTCCAGCCACAATTAAAGCTAAATGAGCAACATTAAATTGACTTGGTGCATCATGAAAACTATTGGCTAAAACAGCGATAAAGAGACAGGCCACTGTCACAAATCCAGGTAATTGTCCATCAACACCTTTTGACCAATTAATAATATTCATGTTCCACATAATAAAAAAGACTGCAAAGAGACTAGATAGTATCCAGATGCTTCTTTGTTCACCAAATAAATAAAATTGCAATTGAGGCTGATCTAGGTGAATTACCCCTGGTCCCAAAGGATTACTGACATAGGCGATGCCAATCCCTGCTCCAACCACAATTAAAGAGGCCAATAAGCCACTCAGTAAGCGCCAATATGGACTAAGATCGTAAATATCATCAAGCACTCCAACAACACTGAGGACAATGCTTCCCAAGAAAATAGCAATTAAATATCGATCAAATTTAAGAAAAAAAATTGAAGTAATCAGCACTGCCAAAAAAATAACTAAGCCGCCTCCTCTGGGGACGCTTTTGGAATGAGTAACTTTGGCATGATGGTTTTTAGCTGGATCATCAAGCCAGTTGTGTTTTTTATATAACTTAATAATGAGTGGAGTAATACTAAGACTGATAATAAAACTGATAATTAATGAGCACATAGTTTAATGCAAAATAATAAGCAATCTTAATATAATGGCTAAAATTAATATTTGGAGAGCCAGACTGCTTAACAAAAAAACATGCAAAATTGTGGGGTGGGCATCTTTAAAATGTTTGACTATTAAAAAATGAGCGGCTGTAATGACTGAAGCTAGTCCTGGTAAGATAAAAATTGTTTCTTTTTTGCTTAATTGCTGTAACTCTGGCAGCGAAGAAAATAAGGGAATTTCTTTTTGTAAAGACGAAAAAAAGATTAAGACGACGACGATACTTAAAGCGTTGAATATAAGCATTGCCAGCGCAATCTGACGTAATTTTTTTGGTAAAAAAGTTAGATATTTAAACTCTTTTTTTCGTCTAGATGAATCAATAAAACTAGCATCCATAAGCCCATTATAAACTAAATATTAAAAAAATTATTATTTTTTAAGATAAAGATTCATGTGGTCAAATTGAGAATTAACCAAATAGTTTTCTTTCAGATACAAATTGAGTTGAGGAAAAGAATCTTGGTCTTGTTTCATCACCACGATTAATTTTGGTTCCTCAGCTTTAACTTGATCTAAAGTGCGTTCGTAATCATCAAAATCTTTAATATGAAAAGCGACAGTAAATCTTGAGGTTGGAACAGTTTTGCTTTGAGCGTAGAGCATCGCATTATTACCCCAAATAAAGATTTTTTCTAAACCCAATTCATCAATTAAAGTTGTGATTTTTTGATTATCTTCCATTAAATTGTTAAATGCGAAGTCATATTCTTGCTTGGTGATTTTACCACTAAGCATCTGCCAAAATTCTCTATAGTATTTAGCCACTGGATAAGGTTTGAAACCTAGGCTCAGCATCACAAAAATGCTTAAAGCGATGAGAGCAAAACCGGTAGAGATGCTTTTATAATTCTTTTTAATAGCCTTGCCCTTTTTACTTAATTGAGTAGCTAACTCAATGAGAAGTAAGGAAAGAGGGGCGACCATTTGAATAAAATAATGGGGATAGGGGCGATTGGACAACAAAGTGGCATAAAGAGTGGCAACAAACCAAATGCTTAAAAACTGAAAGCGTTTGCTTAGTTCTTTGGTATTGAGTGCGATCAAGACTAAAAATGAAAAGAAATAGAGTGTTTTGCCAATTAAGGAAAAAGAAAAATTAACAAAGGCTGAATTAAAATCTAGTTGCCAAGATTGACTGTAGCGCAAATTGTAGAGCAAGCCATAATCTAAATAATCTTTTCCAGAGCCAATTAGCTGATAGTAAATTATTGAAATTAAGATTGGTAGCGCTACTCCTGCTGCAAAGATCAAGCCTCTCCACAACAAGTGTTGAAAAATTTTCTTCCAGTCTTTAAATTTATTGTTGACTTTGATTATTTCTTCAAAAAGTAATAAGCCAAAGATGGCTAAAAAAGGCACTAAATCTAAGAGTGCTGGAACTTTAGTCAAGATACCCAAGGAAAATAAAGAGCCAGCAAAAAAGAGCAACAAACTTTCTTTAATGCTTTTTTTAGGGTATTCAATTTTTTCTGTGAAAAAGTTTTTCCAGACCTGAGTTTTGCTAAACAAAAAGGCGCCAACAATAACAAAACCCAAGACAAACAGTTCTCCATTAGGAATATTTCCCTCTAACCAAGGTAAAGAAGTGAGTAAGACCATAATTAAGGTGGCAAAGAAACTTGGGAGCTCTTTTTTAAATAATTTTTTGGCAAATAAGTAGAAGAAAGTTGTGGCAATCAACATCCAGCCTAAGTTTAACAGGCGGAAATAAAATTGATTGGGCACTCTAGCAAATTGATAAATAAGTGGTGTTTTATGATCAATGATGGTCGTGTAAAGCTTGCCACCCTGATTAAGGGCGTTGCCAACGCTTAAATAAATGGCTTCATCACCATACCAATAGGGTTCAAAAAAATTGGGAATTCTCAGAATAACTAATAAAAATAAATTAAGGAATAGGGCGGTTTGTTTGTCGAGAAACACATCGATTTTTTTTAAAACTTTAAGAATTGACATATGCTTCATTTTATCTGGAAAAACATCAAGAGCGCAAGAGGCATTTACTGCTTAGGATCTTGAGTTGGGTTAGCGACTTTTTCGGTCACTCGGTATTCTAAATATTTGCCAAACATTAAACGAGTGTGCGCATCTATACCGGGCAAGGCACCGAAAAAGAAACCAACTATAGGAATCAATAAAAATTCTAGAGGTTGCGAGAGATAGGATAAAAAGTTTTTCTTTGGTCGGGGAGGTCTGTTTTTAGCATCGATAAAAAACATAGATAGCATGGAAACCATGGATAAGGTGAGGAGAGTTGAAGATACCTGGGGCAAAGTTTTGCCAATAATTGTTCGACTAAATTGGTCATTGAGCAAAGGAGGCATCATCGCCGATATGGTGATAGCAAACCAATTAACTGGCCACAAAAAATGATCTTCAATAACTTTCATGACTCGCAAAGTTTTATCAATTATGGGTATTTTATTGTCTAAAACATAATGGCGAATAATATATTGATCGTCACTAACTCCCCAAGCCCAACGTTTCATTTGCTCATATTGATTGAGCATGGTTGCCCAAAATCCAGTTGATTGAGCTGCGTCAGCATAAATCGGCAAGAAAATAGGTTCAACGTCAAAATCACCCTGCTTAGCAAAATAAGATTTAAAAAATAAGCGATAGTCTTCTGGGATCACATCGGTGTCCCAATAGCCAATCTCATCAACATGTTTAAGAGAAACCGTATAGGTAGAAAAATTTATTAAACGATCTCGAGTAGCTAAGATATGAATTTGAGCAACAGATTGAGTGGCAGCTAACACGCGAATTGGAGCGGGTACTTGCCAAATATTATTATAAAAACAAATAGCTGCTTGCCAGCTCTTATTGTGTGGTTTTGGATTTGTTAAAAAGCTATGAGTCAGGTAAGAAAAATAAAAAGGATGTAAAACCGCATCAGCATCTTCACTGGTAATAGTACAATTTTCAATTTTGATACCGTCTTGATCGACTAATAATTGCTTAGCTTTTTTAGCCCCCCAAGCAGTATTTGAAGATTTGCCTTTAATTTCTCCATCAATGTCGGGATGCCTGGTAGACCAGAGATGGCCAAAAGTTTTGCCAAATTTTTTTTGGAGTAAGGCTGCTTTTTGATCAGCTTCTTTACCCTCTCTTTCTTCAAAAGAAAGCATAATGTGGATATTTTTTCTTGGATAACTTTGTTTACTTAGACCAGTGATGGTCTTTTCCAGTGTTTCCAGTGGTTCTTGAAAAGTTGGAATAATAACTACATGATGAATGTCTTGCCAGCGCTTGGGAAATTGTTTTTTTAATGTGGGTAAAATATCATTTTTAGAGTTTTTTTGTACTTTTTTTTGAGCGATACCAGCAAAGATTGCTAAATTAACTGAACGATAAAGCCAATAAACAGCAAAAACAATGACGTAATAAGCCACAAACTTAGGCACAATAAAGGAACCCCAAATGGGAAACAAGATTAAAGACCAAGAAACTAATCCTGGTAAAATTTCTAAAGCTCTCTTAGTGCGGATTGGATGACGCTGAAAATATCTTTTAATCATTGCTTATTCATCACTTTCTAAATTAAAAGCTCTTAAAGAATTTTGAAAAATTAATTCTAAATTTGCTTGAAAATTATTTTTAAGAAAATTAGCCAACTCAGCAATCATCGCTGGCTGACAAATTTGTCCTCGAAATGGCACAGGTGCTAAGTAAGGAGCATCGGTTTCTAACAAAATTTTTTCTGGAGCTTGTTTTTGAAAGAGCTGAAATATTTCTTGCAAATATTGAGCATTTTTAAAAGTTAAATTACCGTCAAAACCAAAATAACTGTTATCGATTTGCATCGCTTTTTCAATGTAGGCGAGGGGGCCAGAGAGACAGTGAAAGATAACATTTTGTTTAGCTGGCCAATGTTCTTCTAAAATTTCTAAAATTCGCCAATAAGCTTCTTCACCCTGATCTCGACTATGGATAATTAAAGTTAGATCGTTTTCTACAGCTAATTGTATTTGCGCGATAAATAGTGCTTCTTGCTTTTTTTTCTCTTTTTCAATTGTTGCTAAATCAGCTGCTTTATCGAAATGAAAAAAATCTAAACCAGCTTCACCAATGGCGATGACAGCATCATCCTGACTTAATTCTTTAATGGTTTCGATAGCAGTGCTTAAGTCGATTTTAGCAGCTCGGAGTGGATGAACTGCGACACTGGCATATAAATTGGCATCAGTTTTAGCAATTTCAACAGCTAACTGACTGCTTTTTAAACCAGCTCCGGGGATTAGAGACTTTTTAATGCCTTGTTGTTGCGCTTCGAGCCAGTGGTCTTGCCAAGTTTTTTGTAAAATTGGATCCTTGTCATCGATTTTAAAATTCAAAACTTGCCCGCTATATAAAGGTTCGAGATTGTAATGGCAATGTGTATCAAAAATTGGCATAGGCTCTTCAAAAATTATAGTCTTTTAAACAATCCTTCTGCAAAAGGCTCAATGTTTTTTTGGGTAAATTTTTGAGCAATTATTTGAGCAGTTTCTGGCATAAAAATTGATAAACCAAGATTTATATCTAATAAATTTTTGATGGCAGAACTTAAAATTTGCTCATTTTCCTGACCATTTTTTAGCCAAGGTTTTTCCTGAGACAAGTATTGATCTATTTCTTTTAAAGCATCATCAAGAAAATTAAGAGCGGGAGTGAGATCATGGCAATCCATATATTTAAGAAATTGTTCAGGTAGTTGTGCTTGATAATCAATAGTTAACTGCTGCAAATTTGCCATTTTCGCTAAACGTGAACAAAGATTGCCCAGGCCGTTAGCCAAAAAGGCATTATAAGTGGTATCAAATTTTTGCCAACTAACGTCCATATCTTCGGCAAAAGTGCCTAGTTTAATGAGTAAATAGCGACTAGCATCAGTTCCATAACGCTCAATCATTTCCTCAGGCGTAATAACATTCCCCAAGGACTTACTCATTTTTTGTCCATTAACGCCGATAAAACCATTAATTAAAATTTGTCGAGAATTAGTGAGACCAGCAGATAGCAACATCGCTTGCCACATGGCTGCTTGTTGGCGTAAATTATCTTTACCTGCGACTTGCACCGCTGGCCAAAAGCGCTGAAAATCTTCGGTTTTTTCTGGCCAAGCAAGAGTGGAAATATAATTGACTAAAGCATCAAACCAAACATACATCACATGCTCATCATCATCGGGTACTGGAACACCCCAACTCATATTCTTTTTTAATCGGGAAATACTAAAATCTTCTAAACTAGCGTTCACAAAAGTTAAAATCTCTTTGAATCTACTGGCTGGTTTCACAAAATCTTTTTGCTCATTATAAAGTTTTAATAAATCTTTTTGATAACGACTAAATTTAAAAAAATAATTTTCTTCTTCTCTAATTTCCAGTTCTAAATGGGGATGTAATGGGCAATGATTGTCGACCAATTCGCTAGCAGTTTTGGCCAATTCACAACCTACGCAATATTTTATTTCATATTTAGCTTTGTAAATATCACCATTGGCTTGACAACGACGCCAAAATTCTTGGGCAGCCCTTTGATGCGCTGGATCTGTGGTGCGAATAAAATTAGTGTTCGTTAAATTCAGGATTTTTTTTAAATTTTTGAAACTCTTTACTTGTTGATCACAATAATCTTGGGGTTCAAGCTTGAGCAGTTTGGCCTGTTCTGCTATTTTTTGCCCATGCTCATCAGTGCCAGTATTAAAAACAACTTGCTGATGAAGAATTTCACGATGGTAGCGAGCTATTATATCGGCCTCTATGATTTCTAAAGCAAAACCAATATGAGGTGAAGCATTAACATAAGGCAGAGTGGTGCTAATGTAGAAATTTTGACTCATAAAGCTTCTTATTATAACAGTCTTTTCTCGACTTGGTGCAAAACCAAGCAGATAAGCGATGTTAGGCCTAAAATAATAAATAAATAATAATTAAAAGTTAAGTTTTGCAACTTAAAAAAAATGAGTAAAGTTAAATTAAGAGTGATGCAAAAGGCTAGTTTTGTCTTGATTAGAATAAACTTTAATAAAAAAAAGCCAGTTAAGAAAAACAAAATTAAGAACAATAAGTATGAATTAAAAACTAGTAAATTAGCAATGTCAGCGGGGGCAGTATAAAACATTAATAAACCCAACAAAATCAGAAAAAAAATCCCTAGGAAAAGATCACTTAGCAATCTTTTTTTAGGATCAGCCTGTGTCTGATTGCTTTGAATTTGAAGCTGAGGCCTTTTCCGTAAGCGTGAACGTCCTCGAACAGTATTTACAGCTTGGGTGCTTTCCATACTTCTAGTATACTTAAAGAATATGAATCTTGTTATTGTAATTTTTTTAATTTTACTAATTTTATTAGTATCTTTTCTACTATTTTTCTTATTAAAAAAACAAAAAACTGCAGCTGAAGAAGAGAAACTCATCGATGAAAAATTAGAGTCTGCCGTTAATAAAGTTTTTGGTATGACTGCCAATAAGATTGCTCTACAAAGTAAGAGCATTTTGCAAAGTGAGCAAGATTTATTAAAAACAGATTTAGCTAACAAGCAAGCGATTATCGAAAAATTAGTGAAGAAACTTCAAGAAGATTTACAGCAAAGACAAACAGAAATTAGAGAAATCGAGAAGCAACAAATTGATAAAATCGGCAGAATGACTACGGCGATTGAGGATCATCGCTTGCTAACCAAAGACTTAAAAGTGTCTACAGAAAAATTAGCTCAAGTATTAGACAATAATCAAACGCGAGGTGCTTGGGGAGAAAAAATTATTGAGGATTTATTGCGAGCCAACGGCTTGCAAGAAGGAGTTCATTACTTGCGCCAAAGTAAACAGGAAAATGCCAGTTTAATACCAGACATTACCTTACTTTTGCCCGACAATCGCAATGTGCCAGTTGATGTGAAATTTCCTTATCAAGAAATTCAAAAGATGTCTAATGCTGAAAGTAAAGAAGAAAAAAAGAGCCATTTGCAACAATTTGCCAGGGATTTAAAAATAAAAATTGACAAAGTGGCTGAGTACATTTCACCAGAAAGAGACACTTTAGATTATGCCATCCTCTTTGTGCCTAATGAAATGGTTTTCTCTTTTATCAATCAAAAATTGCCAGAAATTATCGATGAAGCCTTAGCTAAAAAAGTCATTCTATGTTCGCCTTTTAGTTTTTTAGTGGTGGCTAGAACGGTGATGGAAAGTTATCGAAATTTTATGGTGGGTAAAAAAATGCAAGAGGTGATTAAACAAGTGGAAGCCTTTGGCGAAGAATGGAAAAAATTTGACGAAGAGTTTCAGAAATTTGGTAGAAGTATTGAGAGCTTGCAAAAGAATTTTGACACTCTCAGTGGCACGCGTAAGAAACAAATGGAAAAAAGAATTAGTCGGATCGAAGAATACCGCTCTGGTTCAGGGAAATTATTAAGCAAAGTAGACTGATTATTTAATTATATTAAGGAAAGTATCAATTTAGCTTTATAATAAAGAAGTTTATGTCAAAATCAACTTTAAGCCGCAGCTCTATCATTAGCAGTAAAGATAAAATTAACGATCTGGTTAAATTAGCCGGTTGGGTAGCCAATAAACGTGATCATGGTAAAGTAACTTTTATTGATTTGCGCGATGAAACAGGCTTAATTCAGTGTGTCGGTATTAACAATAAATTAAAAGATTTGACGATTGAATCTGTTGTCGAAGTCTTTGGCAAAATTAATAAAAGACCAGAATCATTAATTAACCAAGAACTAGAAACTGGTGAGATTGAACTATTTGTTGAAGATTATCAGATTTTAAATAAAAGTAGCGAATTGCCGATTAGCATTGAAGACGATGGTTTAAACATTAATGAAGAATCACGCCTGCAATATCGCTATTTAGATTTAAGACGCAGTCGTTTACAGAAAAACTTGCGCCTAAAATCCAAGTTGATTAATGCTTTTCGCAAAGAATTACTTGATCAAGATTTTGTCGAAATTGAGACGCCAATGCTGACTAAATCGACCAAAGAAGGGGCTCGAGATTTTATTGTTCCTTCTCGACTTCAGACTGGAAAATTTTATGCTTTACCCCAAAGTCCGCAACAATACAAACAATTGTTAATGGCTGCAGGTTTTGAAAAATATTTTCAACTAGCTCGCTGTATTCGCGATGAAGATTTGCGAGCTGATCGAGGCTTTGAGTTTACCCAATTAGACCTGGAAATGAGTTTTGTTGATCAGCCAACAATTATGAATTTTTTAACAAATTTAGTGATTAAGGTCTGTCAAGAATTGGGCGTAAAAATTAAAGATGAAAATTTTCCTATTTTTGATTATCAAGAAGCTTTGACAAAATTTGGGGCAGATAAGTTTGACTTACGTAGTCCAGAAGATAAAAAAGAAGGTGTTTTGGCTTTTGCCTGGGTAATTAATTTTCCTTTTTTCAAAAAAGTTGATAAAAATGATCGTGCCGAAGCCTCGGATAGTAAAAGTGCTTGGACTTTTACCCACAACCCATTTTCCAGTCCAATTCCAGAGCATATTGCTGCTCATTTAGAGGGCAATCAAACAGAAAAAATTATTGCTAGTCAGTATGATTTGGTGTGCAATGGCTTTGAAGTGGCTGGTGGTAGTTTACGGGCTCATCAGGCAGAAGTGTTGCGTGCCACTTTTCGCACCATGGGCTATAGTGACGAGCAAATTGAGGAAAATGTGGGCCACATGTTAAAAGCTTTTTCTTTAGGTACGCCTCCCCATGGTGGTATTGCTTTTGGCATTGATCGTCTCCTGATGTTGATGGCGGGTGAAGATAATTTAAGAGAAACAATGGCTTTTCCTATGACCGCTGGTGGTCGAACCAGTGTGATGGATGCTCCAAGCGCTGTCAGTGATGAACAGCTGGCCGAATTAAAATTAAGCGTGGCTTCAAACAAAAAATCGAGTTAGAATTAAATAGTGAAGAACTTATCTTGGCGAAGTGTTTTATTGTATTTAATTGCTTTATCTTTATTGTTGACTTTATTTTTAATATTTTATCCAGTAAAAGTAATCAGCAAACAAGCTGTTTATTTACGACCGCTAGATTTATTGCCTGTTTATAAAAATCCCGATATTAATCAAGAATTTCTTTGGAAAAATTTAGATCTCAGTGCTCAAAGCGCCTATGCTTTTGATTTAACAACTGGGACTTTACTCTATGAAAAAGATTCGCAACTCAAGCTTTATCCAGCGTCTACCACAAAAATGTTAACAGCTCTGGTTGCTGTTGATCATTATTCTTTAGAAGAGTCGCTAAGCGTCAATGGAGAAAATCAAATTATTGGTAATAAACTTAATTTAGTAAATGGCGAGCAAGTGAAGGTTAAAGATTTATTAGCTGCTTTACTATTGGCTTCGGCCAACGACGGCGCTTATGTTTTGGCCAATAATTATCCTGGCGGCTTAGAAGCTTTTGTAATAGCAATGAACGACAAGGCAGAAGAGTTAAATTTACAGGATAGCGTTTTTTCTAATCCCGCTGGCCTAGATGAAATCCAACAGTTAAGTTCTGCTCGAGATTTAAACATTTTGGCTAGAGAGTTGTTGAAAAATGATTTGTTAAGAAAGTTAGTGGCTACACCATATTTAGAAATAAACGCCTCACATCAAGAAAATTTAAAGCAGGTGACTAGCGCTTATCAATTATTTAATACCAATCAGCTTTTAGGAAGCTTAATGGGCGTTAAGGGTGTGAAAACTGGTACTACTGATTGGGCTGGCCAAGTCTTAGTGACGCTGATAGAGCGTGATGGACGAGAAATTTTGATTAGTTTAATGAATAGCCAAGATCGTTATGCTGATACGCAAAAATTATTAGCCTGGATTTTTAATACTTATCAATTTATTAATCCGAGCGAAAGTATCATTAATATTAATTTTTAAGAACTTGAATAGTCTGGAACAAGCCATTATACTAATAAATAGATTTATATGAATAATTCAGTCACTAATAAAAATAAGACGAGCATGGAACCAACCCTAACTAATATTAATTATTTTAGTCGGGTAGGACTGAAATTTTTATTAATTGGGATAGTGGTATTAATGCTTGGCCGAGTTCTCTGGAATGCTTTTATTGCTTATTGGACAAGAACCCATCCTCCTGGTCCTCCACCACCAACAGTTGCCTTTGGTATTTTACCCAAACTTAATTTTCCAATCCAAGATGAGGACGATAAGCCCGACGAATATGTTTTAGAAATAGCTGGCACTCTAACTGATTCAGTTGACCAATTAAAAGTCTATTTCATGCCCAAACCATCCGTCAGCCTATTAACCGATCAAAAAGTTAAAGAAATAGCTGCTAAATATGGTTTTATCTTTTCTCCAGAAATGCTGGCGGGAGATCTTTATCGTTTTACTAAAACTCAACCTTTAGATATGAGTTTAGAAATTGACTCTAATTTCTTAAATTTTTCAATTAACAGTAATTATTTGGCAAAACCAGAATTATTAATTAGTGAGCAAAAGCGCAATTTACCAGAGGAATTTGAGGCAGTTAATGTCGTTAAACAGTTTTTAACGAGCGGTGGTTTAATGCCAGTTGATGTGGCTACCAGTGCGGGCACAATTAATTATCACAAATCTCTTGGCGGAGAACTTAATCCAGCTCTGTCTTTGTCTGAAGCAGATTTTGTGAAAGTTGATCTAAATCGGATTCCCGTTGACGATCTATATCCACTCTACACTCCTGAGGGAGAGAAGGGCGTCATTTCTGCCATGATCAGCGGGGCTGTTTCTGGAACTACTTCTGTTGTAGAAATGGACTATTTTTACCACGAAGTCGACTATTCAACTTTTGAAACCTATCCTTTAAGAGGGATTAAGTCGGCTTGGAACATGGTCCAAGCTGGAGAAGCCTACGTGGTCGGCGGGCAAGATTTAGAACGAGTGGTGGTGCGCAGTGTTGAATTAGCCTATTATGATGATTTTCAGTATCAGGCTTATCTTCAACCAATCTATGTATTTAAAGGGGACAACAACTTTTTGGCCTATGTTAGTGCCATTCATCCCAATTATCTTCAGAAAGAATAATGATGCAAAGTGATAAAACGCCAATTCGCACCAGAATGGCACCTAGTCCTACCGGTGATATGCATGTGGCTAGCATGGCAACTTTATTAAAAAATTATGCTTTTGCTAAGAGACATCAGGGACAATTTATTTTAAGGATTGAAGACACTGATAAAGTGAGAGAGGTTGAAGATGGAGTTAATAAAATTCAATCAATAATTAAGCAATATGGTTTAGATTGGGACGAGGGGCCTGGTAAGGATGGCGCATGCGGTCCTTATATTCAATCTCAACGACTTGAAATTTATCAAGAGAAAGCCAAAGAATTAGTAGAGCAGGGTCAGGCTTATTATTGTTTTTGTTCAAAAGAGCGTTTAGATGAGGTCCGTCAGCAACAACAAGCCTCGCATCAGCCTCCTCGCTATGATGGACATTGTCGGCATTTAGCTCAAGCAGAAATAGAAAAACGTTTAGCGGCTGGAGAAAATTACGTTATTCGTTTAAAAGTTCCGGAAAATCAAGAAATCAGTTTTACAGATTTACTTCGAGGTAAAATCACTTTTAATTCAAATCAAGTCGACGATCAGGTTTTATTAAAATCAGACGGATATCCAACTTATCACCTGGCTGTAGTGGTAGATGATCATTTAATGAAAATTACTCATGTGATGCGTGGTGAAGAGTGGATTAGTTCCACGCCTAAACATATTTTATTGTATCGCGCCTTTAATTGGTCTCAGCCAATTTTTGCTCATTTTCCGCTTTTCTTAAATCCCGACGGCAAAGGCAAGATGAGCAAAAGAAAGGGTACAGTTTCGGCACAATCATTTTTAGATAAAGGCTATTTACCAGAAGCGGTGCTTAATTTTTTGATGATTCTGGGTTGGGCAGCTAAAGATCAAAAAGAAATCATGTCTTTAGCGGAATATATCCAAGAATTTGATCCTGCAGATTTGAGCATGAATTCAGTGATCTTTGACATTCATAAACTCGACTGGTTAAATGGGATTTATATTCGTAACTTATCTAGAGAAGAATTAAAAAAACGTCTACAAAACTTTATTCCACCAGAATTTCCTCTAGATAAATTAGATCAAATTTTAGATTTAGTTTATGAGCGCTTAGTGACTTTAGCTGATTTCTCCGAGTTAACAGATTTCTTTTACAAGGAGATTGATTATTCGCCAACACTCTTGCTCAAAAAAGCTGAAAATCAAGAAGATTTAGTCTTAGAGCAAATTCAATTAACTAAAAATATTTTTCACTCCTTGGCTGATTTCACAACTTTAGAACTCGAAAAAGAAATTAGAATTCTTCAAGAAAAACAAGCTTGGCAAAAAGCTCAATATTTTATGATGTTGCGAATCGCCATGACTGGCAAAACAGCCACTCCACCCTTGTTTGAAACAATTGACGCACTGGGTCGAGAATTAGCTAGCCAAAGATTAGATTTGGCTACTAAGAAAATTAAGAATCATGAAAAAACAGAAGACAACAGCCTTTAAAAACGGCTCTCAACAACTAGTGGCAGGTTTAGCTGTTGCGGGACAGATGGCCATGATGAATCCTCAGATTCGCAATGAATTGGTGCTAGATAAAGCAATTTACGCTAAAACTGGACATGAAAAAAATAAGGATTTAGCTTTTGATTTATCAGCCACAGAATATCAAGAAATTATGGCTAAATTAACTTCTTTTGTTAATGGGCCAGCTGGACACTTGGAAACAGAAACTCAACTATATTTAGAACAGCAATTAAGTCTGATTTTAGGTTTTGATGTGCGCCATGAGCTTGAAGGAAAAAAACTAAATCATAGCATTGGTATTATGGGAGCCGAACAACACCTGATGCGTTATCCTGGCGACAGTCTTGATCAGCACGATGCCTATCGAGAGGCTGGTTTGGCAAGTAATCGAGGAGCCTTTTCTTGGTTCACAGAAGCGGGTGAACTTACTCAAGAAGCAATTTTAAGAGAAAAATATTATTTTGCGGTGCAATTAATGTATTTGCCCAATTGGAATCAAGATTATCCTGAGTTAAAACCCTGGTATAAATACCGTAAAATGATTATGATTAACCCAAGTGAACAAATGGCTGTGGTTGGGGTAATAGCCGATGCTGGTCCAGCTGCCTGGGTACAAAAACAATTTGGTGGATCACCAGAAGTAATTAGAGAGGGAAAAGTCTGGTCTAATAACACTCGAGGTCGAGTATTTTTGCTTTTTGTGGATGATCCAGAAGATCAAATTCCTTTAGGACCTCTTGATATCAGTTTAGAAGCCTTAATGGCTCATTAAAGAAGATTAATTATGATTATTTGTAATTTATATATTGGTTCTCGTTATCCAGTTAAGCGAGGGCAATTACGGGCAACCGTCAAGCGTGTCTTAAGCGAACGAGGGATTGATCATGCTCAAGTTGATATTTCCATAGTTGGCAGTCGAAAGATCAAAGAACTTAATGAATCAAAACTTGGACACTTTGGTGTAACCGATGTTTTGTCTTTTCCACAGCACGACAAGGGTCAAATTAATGACTTGCCTTTACCAAAAGAATTAGCTCCTCATTTAGGTGACATCGTCATTAGTTTTCCAGAAGCAGTCAAAACTGCACGGCGTTTTGGTCGGTTAGTTGACGACCAAATAAATTTTTATTTAGAACATGGCTTATTTCATTTATTAGGTTATCATCACGATGACCATTAATTTTTTAATGTGTTACACTGAATAAATATGGCTTGGCATCGTCAATATCGTCCAAAAACTATTGAAGAACTAGATATAAAACAGGTTAGAGATAGTATAAAAGCAATGATGGAGGCTGGAAAAATTCCTCAATCATTAATCTTTGCTGGGCCGAAAGGCACTGGTAAAACTTCTGCCTCAAGAATTTTAGCACTCTTACTTAACGATAAAAAAAATGAAGCTTTAGTGGATCAAGTCTACTTTAGCCAAGAGTCTAAAAATAAAAAAACCCGAGCTTTTCAAGAACCAGATCCAGATTCAGCACTAGCTAAAAAAGTTTATGAAGGCCAATCATTTTTAGTGAATGAGCTTGATGCTGCCAGCAATCGCGGCATTGATGATATTCGCCTACTTAAAGAACGAATCGTTCTTCCTCCACAGGGAGCAAAAATGGCCGTCTACATTTTAGATGAAGTGCACATGTTAACCACCGAAGCCTTTAATGCTTTTTTGAAGATGCTTGAAGAACCACCACCGCACGTGGTTTTTATTTTAGCTACCACTGAACTACAAAAATTGCCGGCTACCATAATTTCCCGATGTACCGTCATAAATTTTCAAAAAGCCAGTCAGGAAGAAATTGTCGAATCACTGAAAAGAGTTTTAGCTAGCGAAAAAATTAAATATAAAGAAGAAGATTTATTAGCCATTGCCAAACGAGCTGATGGCAGTTTTCGTGATGCGGTGAAAATTCTTGAATTAGCCTGTCAAACTGGAGAATTAAAGATGAGCAGTATTGCTCATTATTTGGGCCAAGACAACCTGGTTTATATTAAAGAATTGCTAAACTTATTATTAGCTAAAGAAGCCAAAAAAATTAGTCAAATTTTTGAAGAATTGCGCAACAAAAATGTTCAACAAAAAGATTTTTATAAAGATTTATTAGAATTTTTACACGATGATTTATTAATCAATTTGGGTATCAAAAAGGGTCAGGCCTTTTCTGAAACAAAAATTGATCGATTTTTGTTAAAAGAATTTTCCATGTGTAACTTACATGAAGAACTACCAATTGCTTTTTTAGCCTTGGAATTAAGTTTTTTGGATATCATCGATCGGTCTAATATTCAGAATAAAAAGCCAGGTAATACAGATCAGGGGAAGACCAAAGAGCTTGATTCCACGCCAACTCCAGTAGCAAGCAAAAAAAAAATCCTCATTAACTCAGTAGTGCCTGATTTCAAAGACAATCCGATAGAACCTGATCTCACAGAAAACACAGAGCCTCAATTAACCCAGCAACAGCCGGCCCAACAGCAAGCAACCCAACATGAATCAACACATAATGGAAGTAATTCATTGTCTAATATTTTACCCATAGAATGGTGGCAAAAATTATTAAACCTTGTCGCTAAAGAAAATTTTTCTTTGTCGGCCTTATTAAAATCCTGTCGTTTAGAAGAAGTGATTGATAATACCGCTAAAATATTAGTTTTTTATGATTTTCATAAAGAGCAACTCGAACAGCAGAAATATCAGAATGTGCTCGATCAAAGCTGTCAACAATTATTAGGAGAAAAAATTCAATTCAATTTTGTTTTAAGCAAAGCAAGAGAAACCAGCGAAAAGGATTTGCTGGAAACAGCAAAAGATGTTTTGATATAATTCAGTTAATAATATTTATTATTATTAGTAAAAATTAGTAAAAAAAGGAGTTTATGTCAGACAAAGCAGGTTTATTAGGCCAGTTAGGAGACCTTAACAAATTGCGCAAGCAAGCCAAACAGATGCAACAAGATTTAGCAGCAGAAGAAATTGTTGTTGAAGAAGGGGATATTGTGGTGACAATTGCAGGAGATCAAAAAATTAAAGATGTTTCAGTTCAAGGCATTCACAGTGCTGACTTAGTTAATGCTCTGAACAAAGCCATTAAAAAATCTCAAGAAGTGGCAGCTAAAAAATTACAAAGCATGACTGGTGGTTTAGGTGGAATGCTTGGCAGATAAATTTTCATGCAGATATTGTTTGCCAGTTCCAATCAGGGCAAAATTGCAGAAGCCAAAGACATTTTTCTTAGCAGCAAACATCAGTTGTTAAGTGTTAACGATCAAGAAATTCTTGAACATTTAGGAATAATAGTTCCTAAAAATTTAAATATTCAAGAATCTGCTGAATCTTTTCAAGCCAACGCCTTAATTAAAGTTCAAGCTTTTCATCACTTTTGTCATTTACCTTGTATTGCCGATGACAGTGGCTTGTTGTTGGATGCTTATCCTAATTTTCCAGGAGTGAATTCTAATCGCTGGATTGAAGGTAGTGATTTTGAGCGCAATGTCGCTTTGCTCAAAAAATTAGAGAATCAAGTCAATCGTCGTGCAAAATTTCAAACCATACTCTGCCTCTATGCTTACAAAAATCATCAAGCTTTATTTTTCTCAGGAGAAGTAAGTGGCCAGATTGCGCTAAAAATTCAAGGAACAGAAGGTTTTGGCTATGATCCAATTTTTATCCCTGATTCTTATAACTTAAGTTTTGCGCAATTGGGCGTGGCAGTAAAAAATAAGATTTCTCATCGGGTGAAAGCCTGGCAAACTTTACTTGAGTTTCTGGAAAAAAATTAAGCAAACTGGGCAAGCAACTAGATAAAAAACTAAGCAATAGTAATTTGTTCGTTTAAATAAACATCCTGAACAGCTTGCAGCAAACGCACGCCCTCAGCCATTGGTCGTTTAAAAGCTTTCCTGCCTAGTATTAATCCTGATCCACCCGCTCGCTTATTAATGACAGCGCTTCGAACCGCATCTTTTAAATCACTATTAAAATCACCATCAGCACTACTTTCACCACCAGAATTAAGCAAAGGAATTCTACCAGCATAACAATTGATTACTTGTAAACGAAGCATATCTATTGGATTTTCCGTGCTGAGAGACTCATACATTTCATCATTATATTTAGCAAATTTAAAATGACGAAAAGCGCCATCAATCGTGGGCATTTTTTGTTTAATAATATCAGCCCCAATTGTGACTCCTAAGCGATTGGCTTGAGCGGTAATATCAGCACTCGAATTATAATCATTATCTTTAGTTTCCCAGGCGCTGTTGCGTGGATAACACCACAAGATAGTAGCCATACCCAAGCGATGAGCCTCATCAAAGGCTTGAGCTATTTCAACAATTTGGCGATTACTTTCGGCTGAACCAAAATAAATGGTGGCTCCGACAGCCACTGCTCCCAATTCATAGATTTGTTTAACTTTGGTAAAAATAACCTGATCCCATTTATTTGGATATGTTAAGAGCTCATTGTGATTGATTTTAACAATTAAGGGAATTTTATCTGCGTATTTTTTACTTATTAATGCTAAAGCACCAAGGCTAGAAGCGACTCCGCTACTACCTGCTTCAAGGGCTAATCTAACTATATTTTCAGGATCAAAATATAATGGATTTTTATAAAAAGAAAAGTTAGCACTATGCTCTATATCTTGATCAACTGGCAAAATTGATAAATAGCCGGTGTTGGCTAAACGACCATGAGCATATAATTTTTGTAAATTATCTAGCACCTTTTGATTACGATTTGATTGCGCAAAAACCTCTTGAACTTGGTTGGGATTAACTTGATAAATCAAGTCTTTCGTTAAATTATTACAACGGTGAGCCAATAAATACTTGGCCTCTCCATCTAAAAGCTTAACAATATCTTCGTAAGTCATGTGTGCTTATTTCTTGCTTTTTTTAGGTTTAGGTTTAGATTCAGAAACTTTAGGGTTTTTTGCAGCAACAAATTCAGCGCGAATTTCATAAAGAAAATAGAAAGTAATTACAGCAGAAATTAAGGAGCTCCATATACCTCCCCAACCCAAAACTAATAAAACAAGGCTGTGCGCTACAGATACAATACCGGTCCAAAATAGCAAAAGCCAAGCCTCATATTCTTTATTTTTAATAAGTTTGTGGGACATCAAGTAAAGAGCACCAATTAAAATAGCAAAAGCAGCGTTGACATAATAATAAGATCGCCCAATTCCTATCCATTCTGTAAGAAAACTGCGACGACTATAGGATAATAAATTTTCTACTCCAGAAAATACAGATGCTACGCCAAAAACTAAAACTAAAATGGGTAAGACTTTAACAATATTTTTTACCCAGTCTTTTGGAAGATGGGGCAAGTCTTTGAGAAGTGCTTCTCCTTTTTGAGCGATTTCTTTAATTCGTTTGCTGTATAGAACAGAATTAAGTTTTTTCATCATAATAAATTATTCTAGCAAAAATTTTATTGTTTTAATAGTCAATCATTGAAAAATTTGCTTTTTATTGTTAGACTAGACCACCTTTATAAACAAACTTTAGAAATTTAAATAAAAATAATAGCATTGGACAGAAGCCAACAACAATGAAAAATATAAAAAATAAAAACAAGTTTAAAACTTTTTTCACTGATAAAAGTAAAAGACGCAAATTATTCTTTGGCCTATTGATTATTATAGTAGTTATGGCCTTATTTTTTTGGAATCGAGCTAAAAAACAAGAAGTTGAATTTAGCGAGTATCAGCTCTCTCGACAAGATATTAGCCAAACCATGCTTTTATCAGGAAATCTTGATGCTAAAGAAAGAGTTAATTTGAATTTTGCGGGTGGCGGAAAGCTGGTTTATTTGGGAGCAAAAACAGGCGACTGGGTCAATAAATGGCAAACCATTGCCACTATTGATACTCGAGATTTACAAAAAAATCTTGAGAAAAATCTTAATTATTACGAAAATACTCGATTAGACTGGGACGCTCAATTAAAAGAAGACGAAGGCGAAGTTTTAGATGACGATGAAAAACGAGCGCGAAAAAAAGAGCAAAATCTCATGGATAATACTGTTTTAGATGTGGAATTAACGAGCGTTGCTGTTGATGGTCGAGTGATGAGTGCTCCTTTCGCTGGAATTTTACTATCCTCACCGACGCCTGTGACAGGAGTGGTCTTATCTCCCAGCGACGTTTTTGAATTAATTAATCCCAAAACTTTGCTGATTAGAGCCGAGATTGATGAAATTGATCTGCCACTAATTTCCCTGGGTCAAACAGCTAAAATTATTTTTAATGCTTATGCAGAAGAAGAAATTGTCAGTCAAATCGATTACATTGCTTTTAAAAGTATGACTGGTAGCACTGGCACAGTTTTTCAACTAGAGTTACCTCTGGCTGGAATTGAAGATTTGAATAAGTATCGAATTGGCATGAATGTAGATGTCGAAATTGAGTTAGCCAAAAAAAGTGATGTCTTAGTAGTTCCCTTAGAAGCCATTTTTAGTCAAGAAGGTCAAACAATGGTTAAGGTCAAAAACCCAAATCAACTCACTCCCGAGGACAGAGTAATTAAACTAGGTTTAGAAAATGATGAAATGGCAGAAGTAGTTGAGGGTTTAGAAGAAGGCGAAATTATTCTTATTGAAAGTTAGATTTGCTTATGGCTAAAACTAAAAAGAGTCTCACAGCCATTTTGGAGTTGAAAGAAGTTTCTAAAATTTATACTTTAGGTGAGCAACAAATCCCAGCTTTAAACAAATTATCCTTAAGTATTTGTGAGGGAGATTTTGTGGTAATTATGGGGGCATCTGGATCTGGCAAATCAACTCTATTGCAAGTAGCTAGCATGCTATCTCAAGCCACGCATGGAGAAATTTTTCTAAAAGGCAAAAACGTGACTGAATATGATGAGGTAGATCGAGCTCATTTGCGTAATAAAGAAATTGGGTTTATTTTTCAGCAATTTAACCTACTAGCCAAAACCCCAGCTCTTGAACAAGTTGAGTTGCCTCTGGTTTATGCTAAAGTTTCTGAAGAAGAAAGAAAAGAAAGAGCGACAGTCATGCTCAAAAAACTAGGTTTAGGCAATCGCTTATCAAATAAGCCAGGAGAATTATCTGGTGGACAACAACAACGAGTGGCAATTGCTCGAGCTTTAGTCAATAATCCGAGTATTATTTTTGCTGATGAACCAACCGGTAATCTTGATTCAAAATCTGGAGATGAAATAAAAAAAATCTTAATTCAACTTAATCAGGAAGGCAAAACTATTATTTTGGTTACTCATGATCAAAGTGTAGCAAAAATTGCCAGTCGTGAAATTATTATTAAAGATGGTCAGATAGTTAAAGATCGTCGAACTGATGGTAAAAAATGCTATTAAATACTTTTAAAGTTGCCACTAAGGCTCTATTAGTCAATAAGGGTCGAACTTTTTTAACAACTCTAGGCATTATTATTGGAGTTTTTTCAGTGGTGATGTTGACCGGTTTGGGCAATGGTTTACAAGCTTATGTTTCCGAACAGTTTGAGAGCTTGGGCTCTAACACAGTTTTTGTATCAATGGGTCAAATGCTTGATAGAGAGGGCGGTGTCGGTCAAGGAACCATGGATCGTTTTCTCTCAGAAAAAAAATTTACACTACGGGATATTGAGCGAGTCAAAAGACTTAGGGAATATGTAAAGGACGTTGCTTATAATTCTTCGGGAATTGATGAAGCTAAATTTCTAAATAATACGATGAGAGTCACTATTTTAGGCACTTTGGCGAATTATCCAGAAGTGATTACCGTCAAGATAGCTAGTGGGCGATATTTTAATGAAAGTGAAGAAAGATCTGGAGATAGGGTAGTGGTTTTAGGTCATGGGGTAGCTGAAGAATTATTTGATCGTGTTGATCCAGTTTCTCGAAAATTACGCATTGGCAATCAAGTATTTACTGTGGTGGGAGTGGCAGCCGAACAAGGTCAAAGTTTTTCTGGAGCTGGTTTCGACAACCGTGTGTATGCTCCTCATTCATTAGTTAGTCGAATTTATGAAGGTGGAGATTTAACTGAATTTGCAGTAAAAATTAAAGATCCAAGTTTGATTCCACAAGCAATTAAAGCAATTGAAAAAGAATTAGAAAAAAGTTTGGACGAAGATGACTTTAGCGTTTTTGATCAATCTCAGTTATTAGACACAATTAATAATATTTTGTCCATGTTAACTGTGGCATTGGGCGGTATTGCCGCCATTTCCTTGTTGGTCGGTGGGATTGGCATCATGAATATTATGTTGGTGTCAGTTTCAGAACGCACTAGAGAAATTGGCTTGCGTAAGGCTTTAGGAGCGACGCCTAAGCAAATTTTAGTACAATTTTTAATTGAAGCATCAATACTTTCTATTTTTGGGGGTTTGATGGGCTTGGCTTTAGCTGGGCTTGGTACTTGGGCTATCCAATCAATTTTTCCAGCTAAAATTACCTTAACAGCGGTCCTCTTAGCTCTTGGAGTATCAACAGCCGTTGGCTTAATTTTTGGCGTAGCGCCAGCTAAACGAGCGGCTAATCTTTCGCCAATTGAAGCCTTGAGATACGAATAGAATTTTACTGAGAAAAATTTACTAGTTTTGTTTCCAATTAAAAGAATTTGTTGAGAAATTTAATAATAAAAAGTGACTTTTTAATTTTCTTTATCAATTTTACGAACCCAAAGCTTTTTAAAATACACTTTTAGTTTTTGATATAACAACGCTGAAATCACAATTGGAATTAAAAAAGGTCTGGGAAAGAGAAAGTACATAAAAAACATTAACTCGAAAATATTATTGGGCAAAGGAATTGCTGTTCCAGATGTTGATGGTTGCGGAGGAAGCACTTTCATCAAATGTAGCAGGTTGACTATTAATAGTGGCAGGAGAAAAGCTATTCCAACTGATGAAATAATTGCAAGAAGCAATGGTTTGCGGCGCATTAATTACTTATACAATGCTTAAAACATTTTGTGAACTGGAAAGTTGGTAGAGGAAGAAGTAGTGGATGATTAATTTCTCAATTATTTACAGATGAATTGAATTGCTTAGTAATTACTCCAAATCTAATATTGGCCAAAGACATCATAAAAAAGTTGATCAATTTTTACTTAATTAAAAATTTAAGAGAAAGTCATGAACAAACAAAGTGAAAAATTATTAAGAAATGATAGAATATAATTATGCAAAAACAAATTTCAATAAATCAGGCTATTGAACATTTTAGTATTCTCAAAAAACTACCTATAAGTAGGGCTTGGAGAGGTTATGGATCTTCTATCTTCTTTGAATTTGGTAAAATTGATGATAAAGGAGCAGGTGATTACACTCTAGCTGTTTCAAATAACTGGTGGCTAAAAAGTAGTGCTTTATCCTTAGATGCTGGGAGCAGTTTTAGTGAGATTGATAATTTTCTTCAAAAATTAATGAGTATGTCTTTGCAAGATGTATCTGTTGTAGACGATAAACTACTATTTACTTTTGATAATTGTGAACTAAAAATTATTTTGAATAGTATGGAAAATAATGGATGGTCATTAAACAAAATTGAAGAAGCTTTTTTGACCACGTCTGGTGGAAGTTTTATTTTAGAAAAAGAGGACTAATTTCTTAGTCCTCTACTTTTTTGCTTGCCGACAGGAATTTCTCCCTAACGGATGCGTAATACTACTTCGCTGGCAGCGGACTTCAGCTCTTCATAGGACATGTAGTCTTTATATACACCTAAGTCTTTTTGTTATTGTAAAATAAATTATTCAAATTTTTTTATCTACAATAACACTATGCACAAAGGTTTCTTGTCAATTTAAGATACGCTCCCCCCTCAACGCTTGCTTTGTTGTAAATAAACACTAGTGTGGTAAGTCTAACAGTGGATGCGTGCATGGACACCCCTAGTCAAGTAGGGGGAGGGGATAAAGTATGTCAAAAAAAGCCGATATAGAGCGTGTGAGAAGACAGTTTTATTCAAGCAAATTAAGGTTTTTAAAGCCTCAAATGGACAAAATGTGACCCTATGGGGAATCGAACCCCAGTTGCCGGGATGAGAACCCGATGTCCTAACCGCTAGACGATAGGGCCTAGTTACCTCTGGATTATACAAATTTTTTAAGCCTTTGTAAATGTGAGCAAGTTTGTCATTTTCTATTTAGATAATGCATTTAATGCGTCGTTTAATATTTTTCTTACTACTAATTATTTTTTATCTGCTTTTTCCCAATATTATTGATGCGCACGAATTACAATTCACAATTCCTGACAACATTATTCAGCTTAAATTACCTGGGGACTATCAAATTAAGCAGCAGCTACAAGTTTCCGAAAAAAATGAAGAGAACAGACGCAATGAGCAAAGTAATGAAGCACAAGACAATTTTTATTTAATAAGGGAAGATCAGTCTTATTTACTCAAGGAATATTTTGATCCTAACTTAATCATTGAAATAGATAAGTTTTATTCACTAGAGCTAGCCAAAGATTTTTCACCTGCCATCAGCTTTGAATATTTTGTTGACAGTGCTGAAGACTTATCTGCCTTTGATGAGCCAGTTTTTTACATCAGCATTGAGGGAGAATCTAAGCAAGAATTAATTTTTGCCAAAACTATAAAACAAAGCGATGGTCAGTGGCAAAAAGTTATTTTAGATTTAAGAGTCTATGATTTATTTGATAAACATTTGCATTTTTACGCGGGAAATTTAGGAGACCAAAACAAGCCAAGTTCTGTTTATATAAAAAATCTTAGTTCACAACTGATTGTGTGGCAGGCTGGCGATCAATTGTTACTAGACAATCAACTTATTCAAAATCCAGAAGAATACATTGAACAAGGAAAGATCAGGATTGCGGAAAATGATTGGCCAATTTATCAATTTATTTCGCAGAAAATTACTAAGCCGATTGTTATCGAGGAAGTTGATGGTAGTTTTACTTTTATATTTTCAGCAATTAGTGAAAATATATTTAAGAATCATCGTTGGTTTTTAACTTGCGGTCAAGAAAAGAGCGAACAATTAATCCAAAAAAACCATTTCCTTTTTCCTCAAATGACTATTACAGATTTTTGGCCCAATTTTGGCGAAGAAATTATCATTAATGTTCAAGATTTAAGCTGTGTAAATTCAAGTAGTGCTTATTTGGAGGTGATTTGATGCCCAGTGGTCATCAAATAATTATCAATTGCGGATTAAATGCTACTGATCAGTGTCAATTAGCTGAAGAGTCTTTGCCTGGAATTAATATTAAAACCCAGCGAACACCTGCCCAATACAACTATTATTTATTAATTCATAATTACTTAAAAGATAGCTGTCAGCTGAGTTTGGAAGCCAGCCCCGAGCAAGAAGTTGGGGAAAAACCTTGGTCCAAAATATTTGTCAAAATATTTCAGCAAAACCAACTCTTATTTGATGGCAATTTACAAGTATTTTTTCAAGAAAAAATTGATCTTTTAACCCTTGCTAGTGATAGTTTTAAGCTTTATCGATTGGAATTTTATTTAGCAGAAGCCAGAGAAGAATTTCAAACAAACTTTTTATTAAATTTTAAGCTTAATTGTCAACAGGCAGCAACTGCTCAGCCTCAAAATCAAGAAGTTTTAGGCCTTCAAAGTGAAGAAGGAGTGCCACAAGCCCTTCCAGCACAAGCCGCTGTTGCACCAGTGGCGCCAGAACCCAAGACATTTGTAATTATTTGCTTAATTATCTTCATCTTTTTTTTAATATTAATATTTTTTATTTATCGATCAATATTTCCTAAATCAAAGCAAAAGGAAAAAGTATTAATTAGCTCAAAGAAAGGTAATCTATGAGCAAAAATAAAAAAATTAAAAAACTAAGCTTGGGTCTTGTGTTGACAATAGTTTTGCTGTTTGGTGCATTGCGCCTATCAAAAGCATTGTTTTCAGATGTTGAAACCTTACAAGACAATACGGCTGGAGCTGCCAGTGTTAATTTACAGTTGGGTGGCAAGGATCCAACTGTAGTTAAATTTTCTTTTCCCAACCTAATTCCTGGAGTGCCAGTTAGTTCGACAGTTGGGGTGACAGACATAGGCACAGGGGCAGATTTTGATGAAAACTTGTATATTGGATTGGTAGTTACCGACAGTGACGAAGGCACTAATACTGAGGCTGAAACCGATATCACTGGAGAAGGTGAACTTGATGATTGCTTAATGATGCGAGTAAGCTACAAAGATTTGGGTGGTAATATGGTTGAAATTCAGCCCTACACATTGTTTTCTGAATTAGAAAACATCTTTATTGACGAAGAGAACTTTTCGGCACTGGATGATTTGTTACAGATTACCACGGTCAATATAACTTTTGATGTTAGTGCTGATGCTTGTGGCAATGAAGCGATGGGAGATACAGTTACTTTTGATCTAAATTTCTATTACGAACAGTAAGCTTGTGGCGAGTCAAGCAATGCTTGCTTGACTCGCCATTATTTGTCATAATGATTTACTATTTATGTCTAGAGCAAGAAAAAAAAGCACTGCTCGTTCTTATCGTCCTAAAAAAATGACTTTTAAAGAAGGCTTCTATAATTTGTTTTCACCTGGGAAGAAAAACTACCATCGTCCACAACTTTTACATCCAGAATCATTAATGCTTTTGTCTTTTGTGGTGCTAGCTGTTTTTGCTCTATTCAATGCGGTTCGTTTTTTTCCAAGCCTAGCTGATAAAATCCTTGGTTTTGCAACAAATATTGATGTGAATCAGGTCCTAGTTGCCACCAACGACAAGCGAACGAGTATGGGCTTGAGTCCTCTGCAAATCAATGAAAAACTTAATCAGGCTGCCCTAGCCAAAGCTCAACACATGTTTAGTGAGCAATACTGGGCTCATAGTGCTCCAGACGGTACTCAGCCCTGGGTTTTCATTAAAAATGCTGGTTATGTGTATAAATATGCTGGTGAAAATTTAGCTAGAGATTTTGATACAACTGATGAAATGGTAAAAGCTTGGATGAACTCGCCAACTCATAAAGAAAATATTATCAATCCAAATTTTACTGAAATTGGGCTAGCGGTGGTCAATGGCACCCTCAATGGATTTAGTACTACTTTAGTGGTTCAAATGTTTGGTGCTCCAGGAGCGGTTGAACTTAAGCAAACTGCAGAGGGAAGGGCAATTAATTTACCAGCTCCAGCTAACAACAATATTGGAGAATTGTCAGCGGGAAATTTACAAACTGATGTTGTTGAATCAGAATTGGCGGGTAGCGATAGTTTAGGCCTCGTTGAAGGTGAAAAATCAGCGAGTGGAAAAATTCTTTTTTCACCGATTTATTTAACTAAGACATTTTTCTTATTAATTGTGGTCTTAATCATTTTAACTTTAGTTTACGACAGTTTTGTTTCAAAAAATGCACGCTACGAACGAATTGTTGGTCAAAATTTTGCGCATATTATGCTATTTCTAACTGTTGGTTTTTTGTTAATTCTATTTCGAGGAGGAACGATTATTCCCTGAGGTATGCCGAAACTACTCAAAAAACACCGCCTAGCTTATCTAATTTTGTTTTTGTTTTTAGCGATTTTTGCTTATCTTTTTTCTCGTTTCTGGATTGATAAAATGTTACAAAGGTACTTAGCCTTAGCTATTGGGCTTGGGTATTTTTTTTGGGGTGTCCTTACTCATGTAAAAAGTAGTAAAATTACCAGTGAAATTATTTTTGAGTATTTGGCTATGTCGATGTTGGCAGTCTTATTATTAATCTTAATTACGCTTTAAGTTTTTTATGATAAGATTTGAAATCAATAAAAAGAGGAGCATATGCAAGAAAAAAATATGAAGGGCATTATTCTAGCAGGAGGAAGTGGGACGCGTTTGTCGCCACTCACGAAAGTTACCAGCAAGCAATTATTGCCCATTTATGATCTGCCAATGATTCACTTTCCTTTAGAAACATTAAGGCAGGCAGGGATTGTCGACATATTATTTATTGTTGCTCCAGATCATGCTGGTGATTTTTTGAAATATTTGGGCAGTGGTAAGGATTTTAATTGCCATTTTTCCTACGAGATTCAGGATAAACCTCAGGGAATTGCTCAAGCTTTTCAGATTGGTAAAGATTTTATTGATGAAGACAATGTGGCCTTGATTTTAGGCGATAATTTATTTGAGGATGATTTTTCTCAATCAATTCAGAGTTTTAAAACTGGTGGGAGAATTTTTGCTAAAAAAGTTGCTGATCCAGAGAGGTTTGGCGTAGTAGAGTTTGACGAACAAAATCGAGCCATTTCCATCGAAGAAAAACCAAGCAATCCTAAGTCGAATTATTGTGTGACCGGGCTTTATATATATGACAACACAGTCGTTGAAAAAGTGAAAAATTTAGATTTTTCACCGAGAGGAGAATTAGAAATAACGGATTTAAATAATTTATATTTAAAAGAAGGCTCTTTAGATGTAGCTTTTGTTGAAGGTGCTTGGTTTGATACTGGGACTTTTGAATCAATGTTTGAAGCCACCCAGCTTATTCGAGACAGGCGTTTAGCTAAATAAACTAACAAAGAAAAAATGTCTTATCAAATAAATAATAAAAATAAAAAAATTAGCTTGATCTTGTTTTTTTGTTTGGTGGTGGCATTAGCTATGGTGAGAGTTCATTTGGTTAGAGCAGATGAGTCAGCAGCTAAAACAGATCTCATTTGGCAAAAAGAGAGATTAGAAGCAGAAATTACTCAAGCTCGCCAAGATTACAATCAAAGTTTAGAGGAATATCGAAACAAAGAAAGAGTTTATGATATTGCCTACGATCAATACGCTTCCCTAAAAACTTTGGCCACCTTAGAAGATTTAGTGGTTAAAACTAAAGCAGTTGCTGTCAGCAGAGATCAGGTTTTAATGAATTATTTCGAGTTATTAAAACTCAATCTTTTTGCCAGCGAAGGTGTTGAATTATCAGTGAAAAACCAATATTTAAACTTAATAGAAGACAAAATAGGATTGTTAAAAAAACATCATGAGCGTTTGCAAGAAAAAAATAGTCAAAGTGAAGTGCAAGAGAGCTTAGAAGATTTTGCTGAAATAAGTGATTTAGAAAAAATCAGCCAACAAGTGTTGGCTTTACTGGCTATTTCTCGTTTACAAAGAGTGTATGATTTAGCTATCCCACTTAAAAAAGATATTGACAGTTTTCGTGATCTTGAAGAGCTGAGTGCTTTGAGCGCGCTAGTCAGAGCTTCAGAAGAAACTGATAAAACGCTAGGTCAGGCTAAAAGTAATCTCAAGCTTTTGTGGGAAAAGGCAGAAAAAACTAATTCTCTAGAAACTATTTATCGCAATCTAACCACCGAGCTCAACCCAGTCTATATTAATTTATCTCAATCTTTAACTTATTTAGGTGAATTATTGAAACTTTAAATAAACTTATGGCAAAAGACAATTTATTTATAAATAGCGATCAGACGGTTTTTGTTGATCAAGCTCCCCTGTGGCGAAAAACTTCACAGAATAAAATTGATTTAAAAAGTAATCTAACTAAAAACAAAAATTTAAAGCCTTTTTATTTTTTGATGGCAGGAACTTTTTTATTACTTGCTTTTTATATTATTATTTTTTATTTACCTAAAAGAGAAAAGCCAGTTGTTGTTGATGACCCTGAAGTAGTTGAAGAAATTTTAGAAGCTGATCCGCTTGAACAAAGAGTTGACCAACTACAAAAAGATTTGAAGAATGCTGATCCCACTCGTCAAACCTTAGCTTTTCCTAATATTAATTTCAAAATCCGTTTTCCTTAAAATTTGTTACAATCTACTTATATGTTAATTGACCCAGCCAGCTATCGTCCAAGATTTACTAAAGCCATTGAATACGTGAAGCAAGAATTTAATTCCTTAAGAACCGGGCGTGCTTCGGCACACATTCTTGATTCAGTAAAGGTTGATGCCTATGGCAATCAAATGTCTATCACTGAATTAGCTAGTATTTCTGTTCCAGATTCACAGTTAATCATCATTAAACCCTGGGATAAAAGTCTCTTGTCTGTTATTGAAAAAGCAATTCGCGTGGCCCAGCTCAATCTAAACCCCATAGTTGATCAAGAATTAATTAGAGTGCCGGTTCCTACTTTAACCACCGAGCGTCGTCATGAATTGGTCAAAATTTTGCATCAGCGGGCAGAGGATGGTCGGATCATGATGAGGCAAATTAGGGCTGATCTTCGCAAAGAAATTGAGAAACAAGAGGGTGAGGCTGGAGTTAGCGAAGATGATATTAAGAAAAGTTTCAGTCAAATTGACGATCAAGTTAAAAGTTCTATTGAAGAAATTGAAAATCTAGTAGCCAAAAAAGAAGAAGAGTTGTTGAGTATTTAATCATGTACGAAATTATTATTTTTGTCTTAATTTTATCTTTTTTAGTCACAATTCATGAATTGGGACACTATTTATTAGCCAGAAAAAACAAAATTATAATTAAGGAGTTCGGACTTGGTTATCCACCTCGTTTACTTAAACTATTCACCTTTCAAGGCACTGTTTTTTCCCTAAATGCTATTCCCTTCGGCGGTTTTGTAAAATTAGATGGTGAAGATGGTCCAGAAGAAGGTGAACAGGAATTACTTGATCAAAAAAAGACAAAACCAGCCGCCAAGGACAAAAGCAAGGGTTGGGGGCCATTTTTTGAAAAATCAATGTCGGCTCGTTTGCAAACCTTAGCGGCAGGAGCTTTTTTTAATTTTATTTTTGGAATTTTAGTTTTTAGTCTGGTTTATATTATCACCGGTGTTCCTCAAGAGTTGGGCAATCAAGCGCGAATTTATGAATTAAGCGAAAACTCTCCAGCTAAAATGGCTGGTATGCTGCCAAACACCAATATCATTGCTCTGTACAGTGATCAAGATGAACAGTGGGTTCAAGTGAGTAGTGTTGCCCAGGTACAAGAATACGTAGCTCATCATTTAGGAGAGGACATTAAAGTAAAGGCAACTAATCCCTGTCACAACACTGTTTGTCCAGACGACTATCAAGAGTTTTCCGTTTATTTAAGACGAGAGACAGAAAGACCCGAGTCAGAGGGTGCCATTGGGGTGGTATTTACAGATATGATTATTGAACAAGCTCCTTGGTATGTAGCACTCATAAAAGGGCCTTATTACGCTATTAAAGATGCTTTAGGCTTGAGTATTTCAATTTTACAGGCTTTGGGCAAGCTAATTGTTGACTTAATTAAAGGACAATCTGTGTCGACGGATGTCGCTGGTCCAGTCGGTATTGTTCAACAAATTCAAACCCATGGTTATTTTGACGGAGGTTTCCTTAAAATTATTACTTTTGCGGCATTATTGTCAATTAATTTGGCCGTGATGAACATGTTGCCCATCCCAGCTTTAGATGGTGGCAGAGTCTTTTTTATTCTATTAGAAAAATTATTTCCTAAAGAAAAAATTGAAAAAATAGCTAATTGGGCAAACTATGTTGGGTTTTTTATTTTAATTTTATTAATGATTGTTGTTTCTGTTAATGATGTGTTGAGACTTTTTTAATAGTAATTTTGTTATATAAAGATCTTATGGCAAAAAAACGTAGCAAAGCAGATAAAATTCGAGCTCGCGAGCGTTTGAAAAACGCTGTTAAGCCAGAAACAAAGCAAGAAAAATTGTTATCAAGCACACAAGCTCCGGAAAAATCAATAAACAGCAAAGCCTCTGACCTATTTCATGCTGAGCTGAAATATATTAAACAAGACTTAAGAAAAACTGGCTTAGTTACTCTAGTTGTTTTAGTAGTTTTAGCTTTAATAACTTTGCGCTATACTTAGTTTTGTCAAATTCAAGAAAGGCAGTAGAACAAATATGTCTAAAAAAAATTTAATTATTTTATTATGTGTTTATTTAGCATCTAGCTTTGTGTCTTTTTTCACTTTTTCCTATTTTTCTAAAAAAGCCACTGCAGGTAGCCAAGTAGCTCAAGAACAACAAGAATCATTACTGGCTGGCTTATTAAATATCGATCCCAATGAAGCCAAGGATCAAGCCTGTCCATTAAACGGCAAATATTACACATTAACAGAAAAAAATGCTTGGGAAACTCGACGACCACTATTTGTCATGATCGAAAACTCTCCCGATGCCAGACCTCACTCAGGATTAAGTAGAGCTGACGTGATTTTTGAAGCGGTGGCTGAGGGTGGAGTGACTCGTTTTGGTGCTCTTTATTATTGTGCAGCACAAAATGAAAACGTCATCATTGCTCCAGTGCGTAGTGCTCGTACTTATTTTGTAGACTGGGCTTCCGGCTTTAATTTACCATTATATGTACATGTCGGAGGAGCCAATGTGGCTGGTCCAAGCAATGCCTTAGGACAAATTGGCGATTATGGTTGGCGAGGGGAAAACGACATGGATCAATTTTCCATTGGTTATCCAACTTTTGTCCGTAATTACAGTCGTGTTCCTGGTAAAGAAGTTGCTACCGAGCACACTATGCAATCTGATACTGAAGCATTATGGGAAGTGGCAACTGAACGAGGTTGGACCAACTTAACACCAGCCAGGACAATTGGCTATCAAAAAGTTGCTGCTGCCCCATGGCAGGATCATTACCAAGGCTGGACTTATGAAACAGAAATTCCAACGCCAGGTTTAGTGCAAAAAATCAGCTATGATTTTTGGTCTGGATATAATCAATTTTCTGTAGAATGGAACTACGACCAGGAGCTAGACGCTTATAAAAGAAGTACTGCTGGAGAAGAACAACGTGATTTAAATAATGATGAGGTGATGGCATCAAGCACCGTCATAGTTTTATTTGCCCAAGAAAAAGGCCCGATTAATGAGCTAAAACACATGCTTTATACCACCACTGGACGAGGCAAGGCCCTAATCTTTAAACATGGTCAAGACCCAATTGATGCCAATTGGAGCAAAGCTAGCAGAGAAGCGGAGTTAGAATTTACCGATGTTCGCGGTAAAGCAATTGAGCTAGCAAGAGGTCAAGTCTGGATCAGTGTTCTTGCCACTGGCAGCGAAGTTGTTTACTAAAAAGATTTGTCTTTAATAAGAAGCCGGCGATAGCCGGCTTATTTTTACTAATTGTAGCGAATTTATCTCTTGTATTTTTGTTTTTAATCGCTTAAAATTGAGTAAATATTTGTTTCAAAATTAATCATTAACATAAGGGAAATATGTCTTGTCTCAATGATTTATTAATTTCTAAGGTGAGAGTTAAAGTATTAGAATTATTCTTCAAAAACCCTGAAGAAATTTATTATGTTCGAGAAATTACTCGCCTTGTCAAAGAAGAAATTAACGCAGTCAGAAGAGAGCTAGAACGAATGTTAGAGTGTGGTTTGTTAAAAAGTGAACAAAGAGCTAATCGTTTATATTATTATTTAAACAAAAACTATCTTTACTATCAAGAATTACAAAGAATTGTGGCCAAAAGCACTGGTTTAGGTAAAAAAATTCGTCGTTACCGCCGTAAACTTGGCACCTTATCCTTTGTTGTTTTTTCTGGAACTTTTATTGCTCATCAAACTCCTCGCCCCGACGAACTAGATATTATTTTTGTTGGTGATGTGGTCTTGCCCGAATTAGAGCAATTAATCAAGGCTGAGCAGGTTGAGTTGGGAAGAGAAATCAACTACGCGGTCTTAAGTGCTGATGAATTTGAATTTCGCAAAACTCGTCGCGATCCTTTTGTAATGGAATTTCTTTACGCTGTGAGAGCGATGATTATTGGTGAAGAAAATGAATTTGTGCAGCGAAATTTACCAACTAATTAATAGATTATTCACTCCATGATAAAAAAAACAAAACCGAGCGCTCTAATATTACTCTTAGTATTGTTTTTAATTGGCGCTTACATCGCTTTTCCTAATCGTTTGACTGTAGATCAGAAATTATTTAACAAGCAGATTAAATTTGAAATTAATAAAAAGCCGATTGATTTTTATTTTTGGGGAAAACATATTTATAAAGATTTTCAATTAAAAAAAGGTTTGGACATTCAGGGTGGAATGCAGGTAGTTTTAAGAGCCAACATGGATGAGATTGTTCCTGAAAATCGAGATGCCGCTTTAGAATCAGCTCGAGAAATTATTAGTCGCAGGGTTGATTTATATGGCATTAGTGAGCCGACCATTCAAGCAGCTCGTTTTGAAAATGATTATCGATTAATTGTGGAATTGCCCGGCGTCGATGATCCACAACAAGCTTTGGATTTGGTTGGAAAAACTGCTGAATTAGAGTTTCTCATCGAAAAAGAATTGACTGAAGAGGAAATAGCTGTTGCGACTCAATCAGCTGATTTTTTAAATACTTATTTTGTTGAAACAGGTTTGACTGGTCAGCAACTAAAACTTGCACAATTACAATTTGATCAACAAACTAACAAGCCGCTCATTGCCCTGGAGTTTAATGATCAGGGTCGTGATTTGTTTGCGGATATTACCAAAAATAATATTGACAAAGTTTTAGCAATTTTCATGGATGGATCGCCAGTGGTCATGCCCAGAATTTCTACTGCCATTTTAGATGGTCGTGCAGTGATGACGGGCGATTTTACAATTGATGAAGCCAAGAATTTAGCCATTCAACTCAATGCAGGAGCTTTACCAGTTAGAATTGAAGTCTTAGAGCAAAAAAATATTGGTGCAAGTTTAGGTGATAATTCAGTGCAAAAAAGCATTAATGCTGGTTTGGTGGGTTTAGCCATGGTAATTTTGTTTATGATTCTGTATTACGGCTGGTTGGGTTTTATTTCATCCATCGCTTTAATTATTTATGCGACTTTAACCATTGCTCTTTATAAAATTATTGGAGTGGTCTTAACAGTGCCTGGAATAGCTGGTTTGATTATTACGATTGGCATGGCACTTGATGCTAATATTCTGATTTTTGAAAGAATGAAAGAGGAACAGCGCGCAGGTAAATCATATGCAGAATCAATGGAACTGGGTTTTGGTCGAGCTTGGGATACGGTTAAGGATGCCAATTTGGCGTCAATTGTTACCGCTCTAGTTTTAATTAATCCGCTTAATTTATCTTTTTTAAACACTAGTGGTTTAGTTAAGGGCTTTGGCATTACTTTTTTACTGGGGAGTTTATTGAGCATGTTTACTGGTGTTACTGTGTCAAGAATTTTAGTGCGCCTTATTATGCCACTAGTTAAAGCTAAGGAATTTAAATCATGAATCTAATGAAATATAAAAAATTATATTTTTTCATATCAGCGATTTTTTTAATTCCAGGATTAATTTCTCTAATGCTATATGGTTTAAAACCAGCGATTGATTTTGCTGGAGGTAGCTTATTAGAAATCAATCTTCTCAACAAAGAATCAAGCACTATTGAAGAACAAGAAGAATTAAAAAATGATTTGCAGCCAGTGTTTGCGGTTGATACGATCCAAACCAGTGGCCCCAACAGCGAAATTTTCCGAGGTAAAGAAATAAGCAATGAAGCAAAGGAACAAGCTTTAGCTATCATTGAAGAGCGGTATGGCGAAATCGAATTACTGCGTTTTGAAAGTATTGGTCCGGTTTTGGGCCAAGAATTATTAAAAAAAGCTATTAACGCTGTTTTAATAGTGGCAGGTGTAATTATTATCTATATATGGCAACAATTTCATGATTTAAAATACGGTATTTCTGCTGTTTTAGCGATGTTTCACGATACATTAATTTTACTGGGAATTTTTAGTTTATTGGGACACTTTTCTGGCGTCGAAGTTGATGTTTTATTTATCACCGCGGTCTTAACTTCTTTATCATTCTCCATTCATGACACCATTGTTGTTTATAATCGCATCCGCGAATTGAAAAAAACCCATCGACAATTATCTTTAACAGCAATTGCCAATTTAGCAGTTGGCAAAACCCTAAGTCGCTCAATCAATGATTCCTTGACGATTATTATTATGTTGTTATCCTTGGTTTTACTTGGCGGTGAGAGTATTCGTTATTTTTCTTTAGCTCTCTTAATTGGAGCCATAACCGGCACTTATTCCAGTAGTTTTATTGCTGTGCCAATTCTACTTGTTTGGGAAGAAATTAGTAATAAACGTGCGCAAGCTAAAAGCAATTAATTATTAGTTGCTTTGATAATTTTCTGTGTTTCTTCTATTAGTGAAGGTTTGGTGTTGAGTGCTGGATTTTCCATGACTTCTTCTAAAAGCTGATTTAGAATTTGGCCAATGAGTGGACCAGGCTTTAATTGAAATTCATCCATAATCACCTGGCCATTAATGGCCAAATCACTTAAATCCATGGGCTGATTGAGTTGTTCAATAATTCTTTTTTTAAATTCTTCTAAACGCCAACTAGTTTTTTTGGCTCCACTACCTAAACGATCGCCCTCTCTCAAATCAAGAATATCATCAATATTTTCTAAAGAAACTTTTTTAATAAAGCGTCTGATTGAGGCGTCGCTGTGGTCAGTTTGATAATAAAACATATGATATCTAACCAAAATAAATATTCTTTGCACGTCTTTTTTTGAAAGTCTTAGTCTTTTGGCAATTTTACTTGCTATTCTTGCACCCAAGACCTCATGATTATAAAAAGAAATTTCTTGATCTTTTTTTTCATAAGTATCTGGTTTGCCAATATCATGAATTAGGGTAGCTAAGCGAACCACTGGATCCTTGCTAGGACAAGTAGCTAAAGCATCAAGACTATGGGTCCACACATCGGTCTTATGATGTCCCGATTGATCCATGTTTTTACCCATTTTTAACTCTGGAATAATGTGATTTAACAAGCCACCTTCGTCTAAAAGCTTGACGCCTCTAGCTGGATCGGGGGAAGCTAAGATTTTCATCATTTCCCCACCAACTCTTTCAGCGCTAATAAAGGACAAGGAATCATGATTGTTTTGAATAGACAAAAATGTTTCTTTTTCCAGTTCCATGTTTAGTTGCACTGCCAGTCGGATGGCCCTCAGCATTCTTAAAGCATCTTCAGCAAAGCGTTCATTGGGATTGCCCACTGTTCTGATTAAACCAGCTTTTAAATCTTGAAAGCCTTGGAACTCATCTATTAGTTGCCAATCATTGCTTTGGAGTTGATAATTTTCTAGAATAGATTGTTTTTCAAAAATATGTTTTAAACTTTGTTTGTCTATGGCGATTGCCATAGCGTTAACTGTAAAATCACGTCGACTTAAATCATCAGTAATGGTTTTGCCCCAAGCAACTGATTCTGGTCGGCGATGGTCTGCATAATTGCCATCGCTACGAAAAGTAGTGATCTCAAATGGCGGCAAATAAACTTTAGGAGCATTCTGTTCAATTATTTTTTTCGAATCAAGAACCTTATCTTTCAATGAATAATGGATTTTTTTAGCTGTTTTAAGATTAATTATTTTTTCTTTTTGATTTATTTTATAGAGAGCTGTTTCGTGATCCAGCAATCTTTGATAAATATTTTTTTTGGGTAAACCCCAATTTTGTTTAATTAATTGCTGTAATAAATTCTCATGAGTAATGCTTACTGTGCCGAATTGATTTTCATAAAAACTTTCAGGGAAAACCTGCTGAATTTCTTGAGGATTGGCATTGGTGGTAAAATCAAAATCATTAATTAACTCTTGTTTAAGCATTAAATCGCGAACAGCTCCGCCAACTAAATAGGCTTCAAAACCAGCCTCTTGAAGAGCATAAATAATGTAAAGCGATTCAAATGGTAAATTTAATTGCATGAGGTTATTATAAAAGAACTATGAAGAAATGGCAGTTGCAATCTAAAACAGTGGTGACAGACAAGAATCAACTGCTGGCGGTCTTGTTAAAAAATCGCCACATTACTGAGCAAAAAAGCTCTGCTTTTTTTCAAGCTCCGCATCCCAAAACCTGGCAATTAAGTCAATTGGGTTTTAGTCAGAGGGCTTTTAATAAAATTAAAAAACGATTGCTACTGGCTAAAAAAAATCAAGAAAAAGTCTATATTTTTGGAGATTATGATAGTGATGGAATTTGTGCAAGTGTTGTGCTATGGGAAGGTTTGAAGTTTTTTGGAATTACTAGTTTGCCTTTTATCCCTAATCGTCAAGAGCACGGTTATGGTTTGTCGATCAAAGCTTTAAAAGATTTATTTGCCAGTAAAGGTAAAGCAGATTTACTCATTACTGTTGATAATGGGATTGTCGCCTTACCTGCCTTAGAATATTTGGCTAATGAGGGGGTTGAAGTGATAGTAACTGATCATCATCAGGCTGATAAGCAAAAATTACCCGTTTTAGCCAGTTTTCACTCTACCAAAATGTGTGGGGCAGCAGTGGCTTGGTTTTTACTTAATGAATTATTTAAAAGTCATCAAGACCAAAAGCAGGCTGATAATTTTTTAAATGAATTATTGTCTTTGGTAGCTATTGCCACAGTCACTGATTTAATGCCACTGCAAGATCTTAATCGCAGCTTAGTTGTTCATGGTTTATTAGCTTTACAGAAAACTGATCGCCCTGGTTTATTAGCTCTTTATCAATTAGCTGGAATTAATAAAGCTGAAATAAGTAGTTATCACTTGGGATATGTCATTGGTCCAAGGATTAATGCTATGGGACGATTGGCAGATAGTATGGATGCAGTGCGTTTGCTATGCACAAACAATGACAAACGAGCAAAACAATTAGCCCATCTTCTACAAGACACCAATGTTGAAAGACAAGACTTAACCAATGACTTAATTCTTCAAGCAGAAGCCTCGCTTAGCGAAAAAGCAAAAAAAGCATCACTGATTATTGTTGATGGTGAGTATCATGAGGGAATAATAGGTTTATTAGCGGGTAAACTATCGGAAAAATTTCTAAAACCTTGTGTTGTTATATCTGTGCCCGCCAATGCCAGCGATAAAAAGTTGGTGATTAAAGCCTCAGCAAGATCACTGCCTGGTTTCAACATTACTGATTTTTTAAGACAAGTAGAAAATGACTTATTGAGTGTTGGTGGGCACCCTTTAGCAGCTGGTTTTTCTTTAAATTTAGAGAAATTAGAGTCAGTTAAAAAAAAGCTTTTAACCCTGGCAAAAAAACAACTTAGCAATATTTCACTTAAACCGCAAATTCGCGTAGATTGTCCAATCTCAAGCAAATTGCTCAACTTAGACTGCGCTTTGGCATTAGAAGCTTTTGAACCTTATGGCAATACTAATCCTCGACCAGTTTTTTTATTAGAAAATTTATTGTTAAATAATTTTAAGAATTTGGGCAAAGATAATAAGCATGCAAAATTATTTTTTTCCACTCCTGAAAGTAAACAAGAAATTGTTGTTTTAGCTTGGAGATTTCAAGAGCAAGACCTTCAATTTACTATTGGTCAAAAATTCGATCTACTAGTTACTCTTGCCATCAATTCTTGGAAAAACAACAAACAACTACAAATAAATCTACTAGATATTAGAGAAAAAAACTAATTTTTTTTACAAATGTTTTGCTAAAGTTGCTTCAACTTCTTCAATTGGCAGTGCTCCTTGAATAAACTCTCTGCCAGCTTTTTTACTGATAATTACTGTGGCAGGCGTACCGCCAATTCCAGCGCTTTGAGCTCCAGCCATCATTTCGCTAACGATGCTTGCAGTTTCTTGTTTTTCTAAACAAGCTTGAACTTGATCTGCAGAGGCACCACTGCTAGTAGCAATACTTAAAATACTGCTGTCACTGATTATTGAGTCACCGTTTTCAAGTATGTAAATTGATTTATCAGTCAGTTTGTCATAGAGAACATCAGTAAATTTCCAGAATGCATCTTCGCCAGCATCTTTTGCTACACATTCACTGGCTTGGATTAATTTATCAGAATAAATAGAACCTAAAGAAAAGTGACGGTAAACGAAAGTAATTTGATCAGCATATTTTTCAACTAAGGCGTTAAGAGTCGGATGCCAGCGCTGACAATAGAAACACTGAAAATCAGAATAAGAAATCATCACCACATCAGCATCTTTTACACCTTGAAAATGATCTTTATCGTTAAATTCTGGGATATTTTCTAAAGCAAGAGCTTCAACACCTTCGTCACTGTCACTTGGGTTATCAGCTTGCTCAATTGTTTTATCAGATTTCAACAATTGATTCTCAGTCCAGAGAGATCCACCCAAAAAACCAAGTACTAAAACAATCAAGATAATAACTATTAATGAGAAATGTTCGTTGAGGAAATTAAGGAAATTATTAAAAGAGAATTTGTTTTCTGATTTTGCCATTTGCGCTTTCTATTTCTATAATAGCAATTATTCTAACACACATAAAATCAAAAGAGCATTAAGTAATATTTATGAGTAATTATTCCTCTACTAGTAAAAAAGTGTCTATTTATGAGCAACAACAAGTGCTGAAATATGGCTTAAATCTAGATGATTTTATTAAAAAAAGTGAGATGCCGGTTGAGTATTTTACTGGCAAGGTAGACTTTGCTGGCTTAACTTTAGCAGTCAATAAGCAGGTCTTAATACCCAGAATTGAAACCGAGGAGTTAGTTGATAGGGCTTTGCTAATTTTAAAGAGTCGGGAAAAGCGAGTAGTTAAAATCATTGATTTAGCTACTGGCAGTGGAGCTATTGCTCTAGCTTTGATTAAGCAACTGAGTTTAAATAACTATTTTAAACGAAGATGGGAATTTTATTTAATCGATGTTTCTCAGCAAGCAATTGAGCTAGCCAAGAACAATTATCAAGATTTAATTGCTCAATTAAACTGCTCAGAGCAAATTAAGGCGACATTTATTGTTAGTAATTTGTTTGAAGAGCTAGATAAAAACTTGCAATGTGATTTGCTGCTGGCTAATTTGCCATATATCCCCAGCGCAAAAATACAAAACCTACCAGCTAGTGTCAAAAAATATGAACCAGTCATTGCTCTTGATGGAGGAATAACTGGTTTTGAATTAATAGCAAAAACCCTCGAACAAGTTGCTTCGAGTAATTTATTGGCCAAGGATGCAATATTATTGTTTGAAACAGACAGTAATCATGATAGGCAATTTGTCAATAAAAATTTCCCGACTCTTTTGCAAAAATTCGAATTCCAATTTATTAAAGACCAATTTTCCAGACAAAGATTTATCCAAGCAGGGGAACTTTAATCTTGCAGTTATAATAGATACAGGTTAAAATTGCATTTATTCAAATTAAACAATTTAGGATATTGTGATGACAAATTTTTTTAAGAAAGTGGCGCGCTACTCCCTGTTGATTTTATTGCCAGTTCTATTTTTAATTGTTTCTATTAAATCACCGGTGCAGGCTAGCGGTGAAGCAAATATCCACTTCTTTTCTTCACAATATTGTCCTCATTGTCGCCAAGCTGAAAATTTTTTACGTGAATTAAAAACTGAACAACCATCATTACTCATTTATAAATACGAAGTTTCTCATCAACAAAATTCTCAACTACTAACTACGCTTGCCAGTCGTTTAGCTGTGAGTGGGCAAGGAGTGCCTTTTATTTTGATTAATAAGCAAAGCATTATTGGTTTTTCTGAGGGCACGGCTAGCGAGATTTATTCTTTGTTAAATTCAGAAGAAATTGAGGAAGATTTTGTGGCAGAAATAATTAAAGAGAATCGTTTAACTCCTATTATTGAAGAAATTACTGTGACAGAAGCCGATCCAACAGAGTCGGAGGAAGATCAAGCCCCAACAAATGAAGATCAACAGGTTCAGGAAATTGAGTTACCTGTATTTGGTCGAGTTAACCCTCATAATATATCTTTACCCATAGTTACTATAATGATCGGTCTTGTCGATGGTTTTAATCCTTGTGCCATGTGGGTATTAATTTTCTTAATTTCTTTGCTCCTGGGCATGAAAGATCGACGCAGGATGTGGGCTCTAGGCTTAGTTTTTATTTTAACTTCAGGCTTTGTTTATTTTTTATTTATGAGCGCTTGGCTTAATTTCTTTTTGTTTTTGGGTCTGGTTAATTGGGTTAGAATTGCCATTGCGCTATTAGCTATTATCGTTGCCATTAATTATTTAAGAGATTTTATAAAAAATAAAGATGCTGCCTGTCAAGTCGATTTGGGGGGAAATAAGAAAAAAATCTTTACTAGTTTAAAAGAAATAGTTTATCGAAAAAATATTATTTGGTCTTTGCTTGGCATTATCTTATTAGCTTTTAGCGTCAATCTCTTAGAACTAGTTTGTTCTGCTGGCTTACCAGCAGTTTATACCAAGTTGTTGAGCATGCATAACTTGACGAAATTCGAGCATTATTCCTATCTATTGCTCTATATTCTAGTATTCATGTTAGATGATGTCTTAGTGTTTGTTATCACCATGATTAGCATGAAGCGGGTGACTTTAAGCACAAAATATGCCCATTATGCCCACCTAGTAGGAGGTATTATGATGCTAATTATTGGTTTATTAATGCTTTTTAAACCAGAATGGATTATGTTTGCTTAATGAGTTGTCTCTTTATAGACAGTGATTTATGATATTAAAAAAAATTACAATTATTATTAATAGAAAATTAATATAAAAAAAGGAAGTATGACTAAAAAATTTAAAGATGGTGTTTGGCAAAAAGAAATTAATACTAGAGATTTTATTTTGCAAAATATGACTCCATACGAAGGAGATGCGAGTTTTCTAGTGGGTCCAGCTGAAACAACTAAAAAACTTTGGCAAAAAGCCAGTCAGCTTTTAAATGAAGAATTGGCAAAAGGAGGCATCTTAGACATTGATACAGAAACTATTCCAACGATCACTAGTCATAAGCCCGGATATTTAGATAAAAAATTGGAAAAAATCGTTGGTTATCAAACTGACCAACCTCTTAAAAGAGCCATTAAGCCTTTTGGCGGAATTAGGGTAGTAGAAGCAGCGGCTGAAGAAAATAACTACAAAGTGTCTGAAGAAGTAGTCAAAATTTTCGATGAATATCGTAAAAGTCATAATGATGGCGTTTTTGATGCTTATACAGATGAGATGAAGCTTTTGCGTTCAACTGGAATTTTAACTGGTTTACCAGACAATTATGCTCGTGGCAGAATTGTTGGAGATTATCGTCGAGTGGCTTTGTATGGAATAGATCGACTGATTGAGGCTAAGAAACAAGACAAACAAGCTTTAGTAGGAGTAATGACAGACGAATTAATTCGCCTGCGAGAAGAGGTGAGTGAGCAAATTAAAGCCCTCACAGCGATGAAAGTTATGGCTAAGAGCTATGGCTATGATATTTCTAAACCAGCTGAAAGTGCACAAGAGGCAATTCAGTGGACTTGGTTTGCTTTTTTAGCCGCACTTAAAGAACAAGATGGCGCAGCCATGAGTTTGGGTAATGTGAGTAGCTTCTTTGATATTTATATTGAGCGTGACTTAAAGGCTGGCAAAATCACTGAGCTTGAGGCTCAGGAATTAGTAGATCATTTTATTATTCAGTGTCGATTAATTAGGCATTTACGAATGGATGCCTATAATCAGCTCTTTGCTGGCGATCCCACTTGGATTACTGAGTGTTTAGGAGGATTTTTTAGTAATGGTCAACATAAAATCACTAAAACCAGTTTTAGATTCTTACAGAGCTTGTATAATCTGGGGCCAGCTCCTGAGCCAAATTTAACAGTCTTATGGTCAGAGAAATTGCCAAAGGGCTGGAAGGATTTTTGTGCTCGAGTCTCAATTGATACTTCTTCAATTCAATACGAAAACGACGATTTAATGAGAGATAAAGGTCAATGTGATGATTATTGTATTGCTTGTTGTGTGTCGATGATGGAAACCGGTAAAGAAATGCAGTTTTTTGGCGCACGCTGTAATCTTGCTAAAGCAATGTTGATGGCCCTTAACGAAGGTCGAGATGAAAAAAGCGGTGAGCTAGTAGTGCCAGGCATCGAGCCTTTGCCAGCTGGACCAATAGATTATCAAGAATTTAGAGACCGTTTTGAAAAAACCATTACCTATTTAGCTAGTTCATATGTCAATACGATGAATGTAATCCATTATATGCATGACAAATATTATTATGAAAAAGCTCAATTAGCTTTAATGGACACTCATTGTCATCGTAATATGGCTTTTGGTATTGCTGGTTTAAGTGTGGTAGCTGATTCACTATCAGCTATGAAATTCGCCAAAGTGACTCCTGTTAGAGATAAAAATGGACTCACCACTGATTTTAAGGTTGAGGGTGAATATCCAATGTATGGTAATGATGATGACCGAGTCGATGACATTGCAGTTGAGTTAGTCAAGCGCTTTAGTGCTGAATTAGCCAAAAATCATATTTATCGCAATGCAACAGCCACTTTGTCAGTTTTAACTATCACTTCTAACGTGGTTTATGGTTCTAAAACAGGCGCTACTCCAGATGGTCGCAAAGCTGGAGAGGCATTTGCCCCCGGTGCCAACCCCATGCATGGTCGAGATCACTCTGGAGCGATTGCTTCCTTAAACAGTGTGGCAAAAATTGATTATGCCGACGCAAGAGATGGTATATCTAATACTTTTTCAATTGTGCCTAAAGCCCTAGGTAGTGAACAGAAACAACAGGTTAATAACTTAGTTGGTATGTTAGATGGTTATTTTAATCAAGATGCTCACCACCTAAATGTTAATGTTTTAAACCAAGAAACTCTAGAAGACGCCATGGAGCATCCAGAAAATTATCCACAGTTAACTATTCGAGTTTCTGGTTATGCGGTGAATTTTATTAAATTATCTCGGGCTCTCCAAGAAGAGGTGATAGCACGGACCTTTCATAAAACAATGTAGCATGGCCAAAACTCTTAGAATTCATTCATTTGAAACGTTTGGGGTTCATGATGGACCAGGTATTCGCCTAGTAGTTTTTGCCCAAGGTTGTCCTTTTCGTTGTCTCTATTGTCATAATCCCGACACTCAAGACTTGGAAACCAATAAAACCATACTCAAGACTGTTGATGAAATCATTGAACTCTTAGAAAGAGAAAAACCCTATTTTGGTAAAAGTGGTACTGGCGGTGGACTGACTATTTCTGGAGGTGAACCAACTCTACAAGCCAAGGCAGTGACTGCTATTTTTAAAAAAGCGCAAGAAAAGGGTTTTCACACTTGTCTGGATACTTGTGGGGCAATTGTTAACAAAGATGTGGAAGAGTTATATCGTTACACCGATCTATTATTGTTGGATGTTAAACACATTAATAATGATTGGCATCGGAAATTAGTTGGTCAAAGCAATGACAATGTTTTAAAAAATGCTAAAATTAGAGAAAAAAGTGGCCGAGAAATGTGGTTGCGCTATGTGCTAGTGCCAGGATGGACTAATCAAAAAGAATATATGCTGGCTTGGGCCAAATATTTCGCTCATTTTAAAACCGTGAGTAGGGTTGAGATTTTACCTTATCACGAACTTGGCAAACACAAATATCAAGAATTAGGCAGAAAATATCTCTTAGAAGAGATAAAGCCACCCAGTCAAGCAGAAATTAATCAAGCAAAAGAAATTTTTACAGAGTATTTTGGAGAGAAAGTTTTAGTACACTAAAAAATAGAAAGACTTTATGAATTTTCAAGCTCTTTTTCAACCACAATCAATTGCCATCGTTGGGGCATCAAGCAGAGAAAAAACTGTTGGCAATGATGTCGTAAAAAACTTGGTGCAACAGGGATTTGCTGGACAGATTTTTCCCATTAATCCAAAAATTGACGAACTATACGGTGTCAAAGTCTATCATGATATCAAAGACCTAGATCAAAAAATTGACTTAGTGGTGGTGGCCATTCCGGCTAAATTTGTTAATTCAGCCATCGAGGAAGCAGCCAAAAAAGGCGCTCAAGCCGCAATAGTTATCTCTGCTGGTTTTAAAGAAGCGGGCAATTTTGCCCTGGAACAAGAATTGGCTGAAACTTGCAAGCGCCACAATATAATTTTAGTTGGTCCAAATTGTCTAGGAGTCATTAATGCTGAGCAAAAAATGAATGCTTCTTTTGCCGCCATTATGCCTGAAGTAGGCAATGTGGCATTTATGTCGCAAAGTGGAGCCCTGTGTACAGCAGTGCTAGATTACGCCAAAGAATTGGGTTTAGGTTTTTCAAAATTTATTAGTATTGGTAATAAAGCTGCTTTAGATGAGTTGGCCTTAATTCAATATTTACATGAAGATCCCCAGACAAAAGTAATTTGTATTTATGCTGAGGCTCTTGATAATGCTCCAGCCATTATTGCTAGTTTGAAAAAACTTAATCGAGGTAAGAATCCTAAGCCTGTTATTATTTTAAAATCAGGCAAGACTGAAGCTGGAGCCAGTGCCATTGCTTCTCATACTGGTTCTTTGAGTGGAGGAGACAATGCTTATCAGGCTTTATTTGATCAGGCAGGCATAATTCGTGCTCAATCAATCAGTGAATTGTTTGATTTAGCATCGGTGATGAGTACTAATCCATTAAAAGCAATTAAAAGCGTCACCATTGTGACAAATGCTGGTGGACCAGGTGTATTAACCACTGATGCAATCATCGAAAATGGTTTGACAATGGCTGAATTAGAGAAAAATACCGTTAAAAAATTAAGAGAATTTTTACCTGCAGCTGCTAATGTTCACAACCCTGTTGATGTTTTAGGTGATGCTGTTGGTGAGGTCTATGAAAAAACCCTCAATGTGCTTAGTGAAGACAAAAATACTGATGCAATATTATTACTTTTAACCCCTCAGAGCATGACTGAACCAGTTGAAACTGCTAGAGCTGTGGTGAATTTACGAAAAAAAACAGATAAGGCCATTGTTGTCTCACTCATGGGTCGAGATTTAGTTGCTGGGGGAGTGAAATTGTTAAGGGATAATAAAATTGCTAACACCACCTTTCCTGAATCAGCAGCACTGGGCTTGGGAGCCTTGGCTAAATTTGTCGCTTGGACAAAAATTAAGGAGAGTGGGGTAAAGGTGTTTGCAGATGTTGATCGGGAAAAAGTTGCTAAAATCTTTCAAGAAGCGAGAAAAGTGGGTAAAACTAGTTTTCCTGAAGCAGAAGCCATGGAAATTTTACGTGCCTATAATTTCCCCTTATTAAAAAGTGCCACAGCTAAGTCTGCTAAAGAGGCTAAAAAAATTCTCAGTGAATTTAATTGCGCTGCAGCAATGAAAATTGTTTCACCAGACATTTTACACAAGAGTGACGTTGGCGGAGTTATGCTCAATGTAACAGCAGATACAGTTGAGAGTAAATTTACGGAAATGATGACTGTTGTGGCAAAAAATATGCCTCAGGCAAAACTTGAAGGAGTCTTATTAATGGAAATGGCGCCTCAGGGCCATGAAACAATTTTAGGTATTAATAAAAATTCATTAGGCAGTATGTTGATGTTTGGTTTGGGCGGCATTTACGTCGAAGTTTTTAAGGATGTGACCTTTGCTTTCCCACCATTAACACTCTTAGAAATCAAAAAAATGGTTAATGGCTTAAAATCGAGTAGTATTTTTGCAGGAACTCGAGGACAGCAGGCAATTGATCAAGAGAGTTTGATTTCGGCCATTGCTCGCCTAGCCCAATTAAGTAGTGATTTTCCTGAAATTAAAGAATTAGACATCAATCCTTTGTTATTAAGCGCTAGTGGGGCCAAAGTGCTCGATGCGCGGATTGTGATCGATTAATATGACAAGAGCCTTATATGCCCTTTCTGGAGATCCAATTACTCATGGACATCTAGATGTTATTAAGCGAGCAGCCAAGGCTTTTGATCAGTTAATTGTTGCGATTGGCATTAATCCACTTAAAAATTATTTATTTACCCTAGAAGAACGCAAAGAAATGGCTCAGCGGAGCCTGGCACAATATAAAAATGTCAAGGTGCTTTCATTTACTGGTTTATTGGTGGATTTTGCCTATGAAAATAATGTTGATTTTATTATTAAAGGGGTCAGGAGCAACCAGGATTTTGAGTATGAACATAATTTACACCTAATGGGTGAAAGTCAACGGCTGGGGATTGACACCTTTTTATTGTTTACCAAGGCAGAATTAGCTCATATTAGTTCGAGTGCCGTTAAGGAAATTCAAAATGATCAGGGCTTGATTCAAGATTATGTCAGCCCTTATGTTAAACAATGTTTAGAAAAAAAATTATCTAAACAATTTATTATTGGTTTGACTGGAGAAATTGGCAGTGGTAAGAGTTATATTGGTCAGGAACTAGTTAAGCTGGCCGAGGCAGATCAGATTGTTGCTCATAACATCGAGTTAGATTTGATTTCCTCCCAAATTCAAGAGAATTTAAGTGAAGAAAAATATAAATTAGTCAGACAAGAGATTATCAAAAATTTTGGTCAAGAAGTTTGTAAAAAAGATGGTGGTCTTGATCGAAAAGCTTTGGGAGAAATTGTTTTTGCCGATAGCAAGAAACTCAGTAAATTAAATGAAATTATGCACACGCCTATTTTAGTGAGATTGCGTAAAGAATTAAAAAAGAAACAAGGTTTAATCATACTCAACGCTGCCTTGTTAGCCGAAACCAAGATGATGGACTTAAGCAACTATAATTTAATTTTACTAAATGTTGATGAGGCAACCCAAGAAAAACGCTTAATTGAGCGTGGTTTAAATAAAGAACAAATTAAGCGTCGTTTGGCAAGTCAGTATGATTTTGCCAAAAAGAAAAAAATCATTAAACAAGCCATTGATCATCACCAACACGGACAATTATTTATTTTGGAAAACGGTGTTAGTGCTGATAAGCAAGAACTTAATCTCTTGTGGCAAAAAGTTAAAGAATATTTTGCTCTCTAATTTACTTGCTCTCTAATTTAGAAAATTAGTTCGATAGAAATCGGGCAGTGATCTGATCCTAGTACTTGCTCATGAATCGTGGCTGCTTGCAAATTTTTAAGCAATGGCTGGCTAACAAAAAAATAGTCAATTCTCCAACCGACGTTGCGTTGTCTCGCTCCACTTCTTTGACTCCACCAGGTGTATGCCTCAGTTTTGTTAGGATAAAAATGCCGATAACTATCAATAAAACCCAATTCTAAAAGTTGGTCAATCCACTTTCTTTCTTCTGCTAAAAATCCAGAAATTTTTTCATTAGCTTTTGGTCTAGCTAGATCAATTTCTCGATGCGCAGTATTAACATCACCAGTGATAATAATATTTGCCTGTTGTTTTTTTAGCGTCTTTAAATAGTCAAGCAGATAGTAATAATAGTCCATTTTATAAGCTAGTCTTTCCTTGCTGGCTTTACCATTAGGGAAATAGATATTAAATAAGACGAAGTTTGGATAATAGTGAATAATTGTTCGACCTTCTCGATCAAAGCGTTTCTCGCCTAAGCCAATTTGAATTTTTGTGGGTTTTATTGAGGTATAAGTGGCTGTTCCGCTGTAACCTGCTTTTTCTGCACTGGCAAAACTGACTTGAAAATTATCAATATCTGTTAGTTCAAAACCAAGCTGATCGGGATGAGCTTTTGTTTCTTGAAGACATAAAATATCTGGTTTTTCATTCGCTACCCACTCCAAAAAACCCTTTTTTAAAATTGCTCTAATGCCATTGACATTCCACGAATAAATTTTCATATGCCTTATTATAGCGAAAATACCGACGATGGTTTATTATAGTTGAGTGGCAGAATACTTCAATGCTTTAGATCACGCTGTTTATTTTACTTTAGCTTATAGCGATGTCTTTAATTTCCCCTTAACTAAAGAGGAAATTATAGCGCGCTTACCAGTGGTTTGGGATTGGCCATATCTTACAGATCAGCGAATCAAAACCCAAAAATTGCTTCTTGATTCAAGCGAAAATAGTGTTGAAAAAAGTTTGCTTAAGTTAGAGAAAAAGCAAAAAATTGATAAAAAACAATTAAGAAATACCAGCTATTATTTCTTAAAAAACCGCCAAAAATTGCTTGTCCAAAGATTAAAAAAGCAAGAAATTGCTCAGCTGAGACAAAGCGCAATTGATCAAGTTAGTAATTACTTGAGTAAATTCCCCACAATTAGCGCTCTCGCCTTGACTGGGGCTAGTGCAGTTAATAATGCCAAGCTAGATGATGATTTAGATTTTTGTATTATTGTTAAAAAAAATACCCTGTGGATAACCCGCTTTTTTGTCATTTTATTAACGAAAATTCTTCATAAACAGCCACAAATTATTCTGCAGACAAAAGAAAATAACAAACAAGCTTGGTGTTTTAACTTATGGTTAGATGAAAATAAATTAAATATGGCTAAGAGAGGTCTTAGCATATTTCAAAGTTATGAACTTAAACAAATGTCCTGGTTATTTGATCGGGCCGATATTAAGCAAAAAATATTACTAGCTAATCCACAACTTGTATCATTAATTGATGTAGCAAGTCAAAATGGTTCAGCTGTGATTACTAGTGACAATATTTTTGATTATTTAAGGAAGCTATTAAATTATATTTTCTATTTCATTCAATGCTTTTATCGATATTTTAAATTTGGTAGAGAAAATTATGACTTAAGTCTTTACCAAGCTCATTTTAATGATCTCAGTCGTCAAAAACACATTTTTCAAAAAATTAAGAGAAAAATGACCAAAAATGATTTTTCTGATTTTTAAAGTATTTAGCTTTTTTGCAGGCTGTAAACCAAGTTCTGTCCTATTTTTCCTCCAAGTAATTTTTATTTTAGTCATGATCATATTGCTTCTTGTAGCAATTAATTTAGTCCAACGCCAATTATGCTTGAGAAAAATTCGCTCAATTATTAGTAATTATTATGATTTTTTAATCAGCTCGCTCTCATTAATTGATGCTGGAAAAATTTCTTGTTTATTAGCCAATAATTTTAAAAATAATTTAACATCCTTACGCTTGATTGCTGATTCCTTTCAAGACCCAGAGTTTTTTCAAAACAAAGAGCAGCTTAATAAATATTTAATGATGGCGGAAACACTATTGCTCAAAATGAAAAAAAGAGAAGATTTATTGAATAGGCAATTAACTCCAAAGCAAGATCCCCTCCTTTTTGAATTAGTAGAAGAGATTGAGTCCCTCTTAAGCTTATATCAAGGCGTTTTAAGGGAAAATAAAATAAGACTTTATTTTATTAGTGATAAAAAATTTCGAATTTTTGCTCATGAAGACTACTTACTACTAGTAATTAATAGACTAATTTTAAAATCTGTTGAATCATTAATCTTATCTGATCAAAAAGAAAAATATATAAAAATATCCTTAGTTAAAAGTAAAAATTTACTAAAAATAAATATTGAAAACAATGCAGCAATTAATAATTTTCCTCAAAGTAAAAAATTACAATTTAAAAAGAATTGTCTCAGTCAAAAAAATATCACTCTCAACTTTCTTGACGCGATTATGTCTCAATATTTTCAAGAAAGAATTAGCATGACAAGACTGAAAAACCAAAATGTTTTGCTATCCATAAAAATTAAAAAATCATTTATTTTGGCTGAGTCGAAATTAAAGGTGAGGCTTAAAATGTGATCCCGGGCCAGGATTCGAACCTGGAATAATTGATTCAGAGTCAATGGTGATGCCATTTCACTACCCGGGAATTTGTATTTTTTTTAAAATTTTAACTTAACTTTATCTTTCTCAATTAGAATCTAATCATTATTATATAACAGAAGGCATTGTAATGAGATGTATAAAATATTAATTCTAGAAGATGATCTAAATTTATTAAATACCTTACAAGGGGTACTCAAAAAAGCTGGCTATCAAGTTGATCTGGCGCAAAAGCTCTCTAGAGCGGAAGAATTAGTTGCAGAGCAAGATTATGATTTGCTAATTTTTGATCGTCTAATTGGTCAAGAAGATAGTGCTAATTTTTTAGAAGAAATTAAAAATGAAAAAAAATTTCTTCGGATATTAGTGATTAGTCACAAAAAACTTCTTCCTGACCGACTTTTATCACTCAAAGTCGCGGATGATTTTTTAGCCAAACCCTTTGTCCTTAATGAATTTCTGCTTAAAGTCAAAAATTTACTATCTCGCTCTAAACTGAGTGTTGAAGATAGTTTTGCTTGTCCATATTTTTTTCTGAATGATTCCGGGATTTTACAGAGTGCTAAAAATAAGCAAAGCTTCTATTTGCCAAAAAAAGAAAAACTGATTTTAGAATGTTTATTGTTGCATCAAAATCAGGCTGTTAGCTATCAAAGCATTATGAATTATGTTTGGCCTAATTTAGATAATTTACCACAACAACGAACTCTTAATGTCTATGTAAGAAGAATTAGATTAAAAATTGGTAATTTCGGTCAATATATTAAAACTATTCGAGATTATGGTTTTATTTTAGATTGTAGCCAAGCGGAATCTCAACAAAAGCAGTAGATCCCTGATCTTTTTTACTAATAAATTTAATTGTTCCTGAAAATTTATTTTTAATAATTCTTTTAGAATAAAAAATTCCTACGCCTTGGTGATCATCTTTGAGAGAATAAAATTTTCTACCTAGCAACTGTTGCTCTAACCAGCTCATTCCACTTCCTCCATCTGTTATTGCAATTTGCAAATTTTCTTTGGCAATTTGTGTTTTAACTAACACTATTTTATTAACATTTGTTGATCGATAAGCTTCAACCGCATTATTAAGTAAACAATTAATTACTTCCTGAAATAGCAACTTATTGCCACTTAAAATAAGGTCATTACTTTGTTTTAACTGTTTAGTGTAGGAAACATCCTGATGAAAGCATTGATTCAGTAAAATAATTTCCACCAAAGCATCATTGACTGTAAATGACTCCCTATTTCTTTCGCTATTAAGTAGATTTTTTAAATAATTGGCGCTTAATAATATCTCTTTAAGATTGCGAGTATTATTTTTTTCACTCAAGGCTAATTGGCTATTTAGTAAGATATTGGACAGAGGAGTGCTGGCAGCATGTTTAAAAAAGTCAAAATGTGAGAAGTGCTTCATAAAGCCCCTTTCTGTAAAACAAATAATAAATCACAGTTTACAGACCATACATAAAATTAACGTAAAGTTTTTAGTAAAACTTACTTTTTTGGGATTAAAAAGCTAATGTCCCACAGTTGCAAGCAAGGTGCTTCGTTGGGACGACAGTATTCGTGTAGTAAATAGCGCTTATCTAAATCAATTCTTAATCGATGTGAATTAACCAGCAGCCAAACGTTTTTATAATTACGACTTTTTTCAATAAAATTCTCGGGAATAGCTGAGATTGGTTGACCAATACCTTCTACCACTAAATTAGTAAGGTTTTTTTGATGCAAATACATTAGTATCCCATCAGGCAAAGTCCCGAAATAGCCCTCTGTAGCGACCGCTAGGCTCTGCTTTTCTTTACTTTCCAGCATTAATTGACTGACCTCATAAATACCCTGACCACTAGACCATTCTTCTAAATATTGAGCCCGATCAGCTCGGCTGAAAGGAATATCATCAATAGAAAAATAACTGGGAATAATGAATCCAAAACTTTGAATGAGAATTGAGATTGCAAGTAAGCCTCCTATAATTCGATAAATTAATTTTTTTTGTGTGAATAAATAAGTTAAATTTAGAGCAGCTGAAATAATTAAAAAAAGACTGGCAGGCAATAAATATCTTGGATAAATAATTTTTCCCATACAAGCTAGGGGTAAAATAAAAGCCAAAAAAGAGGTTAATAATAGAAGTTGTTCTTTGCGCTGCTCTTTGTTAAAAAAAACAAAGGCTAACAACAGCAAGCCCAAAGCAAAATATTGTAAATATTGCTCAATAAAAAATTTAAGATTATTAAAAGTGGTATTAATCACTTCTATTTTAAATAATGAACTAAGTGGATGTAAAAAATCTCCGCCTCGACTAAATATCTGTGGGAAAACCGCTAGACGTTTAAAACTATAAAAAAGCAAAAGACCTAAACCAAGAGCCAAAGCCAAAGCCAAAATATTTTTACCCAAACTCTTGACATCAAATTTTTTAGAATAAAAAAATAAAACAAATAAAACAAGTAAACTTGGAATAAATAAGAGTGCGCTTAATTTACTAAATAAAGCTAAAAAAAAGCTGAGACTTAATAAGAGTAAATATTTTAATTTAATATTTTTGAGAAATTTTAAGCCGAAGTAAAAACTTAAATTTAAATTAAAAAATAATAAAGCATCGGTTAAAGCCATACGATGATGAAAAAAAGTAAAAGGTGAAAGGATAGTCATTAACATGGCCAAATATTGCACTAGCTGTTGTTGCTTAGTATCTTTGCTAAATTCTTTGCCGATGAGGCCAATGATTAAGACATTGCCAGCTCCAATAAGTACAGATAAAAATCTTCCAGCAAAAAGCGGATTAGTAAACATAAACTGAAAGGGGATCATCAACCACATTTGTAAAGGGGTTTTTCCGTCATTCATCGGAAAAAATAGATAACGACGCCAGTCATCAATGATCAACTGTGTCCAACGAATGTAGATGGCTTCATCAGCAAAAACCGGTAGTTTAATTAAACGAAACAAAGTTAGCAAAAAATAAACAATTAAAATTGCTAATAAAATCAGATAATGCTTTTTTTTAGCGCTTAGTGTTTTTAACATGTTTACTGATGACATTATATAAAAAATATAAACCGTAAGTAACTGCTGGAAACCATAAAATTATTTGTTTATAAAGTAAGAGATTAGGTAAATCACGATCAAAAAATAACCAAGGCACATAAATAATATCTGGTAAATAGCTAAAAAGAGCGCTACAAGAAAAAATTAATAGACAATTTCTCCACCATTTGCTTTTTAATAGTGGTAAAAAAGCCATCGGCCAAATTAGATACCAAGTTAAAAAACGTTGAGAGCGAGCGGTAATTAGGGGTACAAAAAACGCAATGCTCATTAAATCCCAAAAATAGTAATTAATAAAGTTTCTTGCTTTGACAAACCAGGTGTTTTTGGCCAAAGCCAAATTCTTTATTTTATTTTCTAAAAATAAATAAAGAAAAAAAGGAATAGTTAATAGACTGGTATATTTAATAAAAATAGAAAATAATATTAAGGCGATTATTAAACATAAAAGTAAAAAATTCTTTTTACCTTCTTTGACAAATTTCTTAGTGAGTAAAAAAGCTAATAAAATTGGCCACATCATCCACCAATCATTGTGAGCACTGCTTAAAGTTTCGATGAGAATTAGAGGATTGAGCAAGAGCATTGCCAAATGATAATTTTTTTTGGAATCATTGATTAATAATTTATTTAAGCAGAAAGCACTGATGAGTAGGCCTAAAAAAGCAAATATTTTAAAATTTAACCAAGTAAAAATAAATTTACCAAAACCAAAAAAATAAGGAATAGTTGAAATTCCAGACCAAACCTCTCCATAAGGAGCAGCAGTGTGGGTATTATTCATAAAGCGGATCCAGGGATCAGCAGAAAATGTTAGAGCTACCACTCGGTGAGGGTTAACAGCATATTTGACCAACATTCTGGCATTAAATATGTAATTAAATACATCATGAGATAGGGCGTTATAACTAACTAATAGCAGTAAAACAATCAATATAAGCAGTAAAACTATTTTTTTATTAGAAAAAATAGTTTTTTTTGGCCAAAATTTAATTAAATAAAAATAATTAATAATTAAAGCTGTTGTTAAAATTAAATAAACAATAATTCTTAGTGCATGATTGGGCAAAATTTTTTGCCATAAAAAATTTTGCCAATTAATAATAATGGGCTGATTAATTAAGGTTAAATTGGGGTCAGTAAAGACATAAGAAAAAACTGCCCAAAATAGAAAAAGAATTAGATAGCTTAGCAAAAAAATTATAAACTTTTGCTTCTTATTGTTTAACATGATTGGGGTATTTTCCAGATAAATCAGCTATTCTAATGCGCATAATATCTAAAAACATTAAAAAAGAATCTTTTACAGGATTAACCCGATCAGTTTTATGATGTTGCCAGATTACTGGTACCTCTTTCATTTTATAATTATATTTTTTAGCTAAATATAATAATTCCACATCAAAAGCTCCAGTAAATGCATCTCGACGATGAGCCTGACCAGAATAGACGTAAAGTTTAGGGAACAAGTCTTTAGTTGCTTGAGCTGAAAATAATTTAAAACCGCATTGGGTGTCAAGCATTCCTGGGACTGCTAATATTTGCACCAAGAGATTGAAGACTCTGCCCATCACATGGCGATAAACCGGCTCTTTTTGTCTTTGAGCACCAATAATTTCTCTTGAGCCAAAAATAATTTGAAACTGTTCAGAATATTTTAGTAAGGAATTAAGCTCGCTTAATGGAGTTGACTGATCAAAATCACTATATAATCGCCATTGTCCTTTTGCGGCTAACATCCCCGCGCTGACCGTTGGCCCTTTGCCTCGATGAGGATTTTTTAACACTCTAATGCGCTGATCTTTTTTAGCAAATTTTTCTAACAAGGCCGTCGTGCCATCGCTAGAGCCATCATCACTTAAAATTAATTCCCATGACTGCGGATACTGCTTAAGAAAATCATAAACTTCATCTAATACCCCCCGCTTAATATTTCTTAATTCATTATAAGAGGGCAGAATGACGGATAAATAAATTGACATATTCTTACTCATTATAATTGTTTTCCGCTTTTCCTAATACGCTAATTTCCGGCCCCTGATCGAGCTGATATTTTTCTAAAATGTTTTTCTCAGGAAATACGGCAATTTCATAAATATTTAGATCAAGTAGATCTTCTTCTTTTTTCTCTTCATTAATGATGAAAAGTTTCTCAGCTTGATGATGATCTTCAATTTTGACTGGTGGGTTGGTCATGGTAGATAAGAAATAACGATAATTCATGCCGTATAAATCCTTAGATTCAGAGAGCAAAACTATGTTATATTTTTCTCCACCTGCTACTCGATCATGAATGCTCTTGGCTACTGCCCTCATATCATTCACCCCCCAGCCACTATCAGCAAAATTATATAATTTTAGATTGTTAACAATAAAAACGAGAAGAAATACACCGCTCACTAAGTAAAATAACTTCTTTATTTTAATTTTATCGAGTAAGTAAGCCTGAAAGATAGCCACCATTGGCAAAAGATAGGCAAAATAATGAGTGTAAATATCGTGTTGATATAAACTTAAGCCCGCTATACCCGTAAATAAATAAGCAAAAAGAACTTTGTCTGCTTTTTTAAGCTTATCTCGATTAGTGAATATGTAATAGAGAAAAAAAGCCAAACTAATATACATAAGCCAATAATTAATTTTCGATTCACCAAGTAAACTATCAAATAATACTGTTCTACCTTGTTTTCTTAAGTCATGGGTGAAAAGTTTAACTATGGCGTTAATGCCTTGTCGACCCTCTTTTCTTTCTAGTTTAAAACTTTCTTCTTTACCAACAATGTTTTTTAGAGCATTGATATTGCGCCAATCATGTTTCAGATCAAATAATAATAGAGGAGTGAGAGAGAGCAAAAAAATTACTACTGACAAAAGGCCAAATTTAATTAGTTGTTTAGAATTTTTTTGGGAAATTTTCTTTTTTAAATCTATTAGGAAAATAATGCCAGCACCAGCCAAGGACAAGAGTGTGACATAGTGCAACTGGGCTAAAATGCTAAACATGGCACTTACCAACAACCAATATCGACCATCCTTTTTCCAGGCTAAATAAGTGAAATAAAACATTAACAAGGAAAAAAATGGTGCAGGATTGGGATTCCAACTAAAACGAGCTAAATTAATGTTAGTACTGGAAAGGGCAAAAAAAATCGTGGCAAAAATGGCTATCTTGTTATTAAACATTTTTTTACTTATCAGATAAACTAAGGCCACGGTAATCACCGACAAGGCGGCTACGGCATAAACTGGGCCTATGGGATTAGGATAGCTAATAAACAAAAAAGGCAACATAAAATAATAGTAAAATGGTCCTAAATACATGTTGCCGATGCTAGTGACTGGGCCAATAAAGACTGGATCCTTCTCTTTAAAAATGTTAGCTACTACAAGCGCGTCCCGACCTTGGTCGCCCATAAACATATAATTGTTGGGTAAATTATAAAAACGCAAAAACGTTGCAATAAGCAAAATGATGATTAAAAAAATATTATTGGGTGTTAAATATTTTTTGATTTTTTGCATTTAAAAATTAACTTTAAATTATTTCTTTTTTTTCCAAATGAAATTATTGTAAGCAAAAAAATTCCAAAACATGCCAATTAAAATACCAGTAACGGCGTAGATCATGCCAGTATCAACATCGATTGAAACAATTGGTAGAGTAAACAGTTTAAACAAACCAATGGTATTTTCTCCAATGGTTGCCACCAGCATTTGGATAACTAGCGAACCCATAGAGGCTAAATTAAATTCTAAAAACTTTTTGAGAATTGATTGGTTTTTAATTTTTCGATCAGCAAAAGTCCAAAGATTATTAAGAATAAAGTTACAAATAATTGCTGTTTCAGTACTTAAGATAGTTGCTAAAGTAAAATCACTAAAAAATGCATATTGAAAATCTGGAATTAAGAAACGGTATAAAGTTAATGAGGAGAGTTGAACCAAGGCACCAGTTAAACCAACTGCAGCAAATTTAAATATCCTTGAATTGAATATTTCTTGAATTCTCACTTTCATAATATATAACAAAGTATTTTTGATATACTCTGGTCCTATTTTGCTTTTACCGATTTCCCGATCTTTAAAAGCAAAAGCTACTTCATTAATTTTAAATTTTTTTTGTCGGGCTTTATTTAAGAAGCCGATTTGAAAAGTATAACCGAAAAATCGCTCAGACTCCAGTTCTTTGGCGACGGCTTGATAAACTTCTTTTTTGATTGCTCGAAAACCAGTTGTCCAATCTTTGATAGAGAAATCCCACATGACAGTGCGAATAAATAAATTACCAAAAACACTTAAAAATTTTCGATGTAATCCCCAGTTTTCTGGGATAGAGCCGCCTTTTATATAACGTGAACCCAAAACAAGATCACTACCTTCATTAATTTGCTCAAGCATTTGCGGAATTTTTTGTGGATCATGTGAGAGATCTGCATCAAATTCAAAAACGACATCAGCTTGGAGTTGATTAAAAGCATGATCCATACCTTTTAAATAGGCTGCCCCTAAACCCTCTTTATTTTTTTTCAGCAATAATTTTAAAAAAGGATATTGTTTTTGCAACTTTTTGACGACCTGAGCAGTCCCATCTGGAGAATTATCATCAACCACTAAAATTTGCATTTGCCAATCATGGATTTGCTGAAAAACTGCTGCAAGTTTTTTAATAGTTATTGGTAAATTTCCTGCCTCGTTATAAGTGGGGATAATAACAATTGCTTTTGACATATTTATACATTTAAGCAGCTGATTTTTTTTCGATCTCTAGGTCAGCTTCAACCATGAGTTTGACTAAATCTGCAAAACCCACACTGGGTTGCCAATTGAGTTTCGTTTTAGCTTTACTAGCATCACCAATTAATAAATCCACCTCTGCTGGACGATCAAAGGCAGGATTGTGTTTGTAATATTGTTGCCAATCGCCAAGGTCGGCAGCCTGACAAGCCAATTCAAGAAATTCTTGAACACTGTGGGTTTCGCCAGTGGCAATAACATAATCATCGGGATTTTCTTGTTGGAGCATCAAATGCATGGCTCTCACATAGTCTTTAGCGTAACCCCAATCTCTTTTAGCATCCAGGTTGCCTAATTCCACATATTGTTGTTTGCCTAGTTTGATTCGAGCAATAGCATTACTAATTTTTCTAGTAACAAATTCTAAACCGCGTCGAGGTGACTCATGATTAAATAAAATACCAGAGACGGCAAACATATCGTATGACTCTCGATAATTAACCGTGATCCAGTGTCCATAAATCTTGGCAACTCCATAAGGCGAGCGGGGATAAAAAGGAGTATTTTCATTTTGCGGTACTTCGCGAACTTTACCAAACATTTCGCTTGAGCTGGCCTGATAAAATTTGGCTTCTGGACAGGCTAAACGCACCGCTTCGAGAACTCTGGTAACACCAATAGCGGTGAATTCACCGGTGAGAATCGGTTGTTCCCAAGAGGCCTGAACAAATGATTGGGCGGCTAAGTTGTAGACTTCATCGGGTTTAATTTTTTGCAGGGCAAAGGTGAGTGAATGCTGATCCATTAAATCACCAGAAACTAATTTTAAATTGGGATTGTGGATAATATTTTGAATTCTAGCAAAATTTTGCGTGCTAGTACGTCTAGTCAAACCATAAACCTGATATCCTTCTTCTAACAATAATTCAGCCAAATATGAACCATCTTGACCAGTAATTCCGGTGATAAATGCTTTTTTCATAATTTACCTTTCTTCGCTTTGATCTGCCTGTTTGCGCCACCAATTAAGCACTCTTTCTAGGGTGGCGTCAAGAGAATATTGAGTGTCCCAAGCTAAATTTTTTATTTTTTTATTATCACAAATTAGTATTGGGCGATCACTTGGTCTTAAGAGTGCTGGATCAGTTTCTAATTTTATATCAACTTTGGCGAGAGCGATTAGTTTATCTAAAACTTCTTGCATGCTATAGCCAATTCCAGAACCAACATTATAAACTTCAGCACTCACGCCCTGATTCATTAGCAGGATGTAGGCTCTAACCACGTCTTTGACATCTGTTAAATCTCTAATTGTCGACAAATTACCCACTTTCATCACCTCACTTTGACCCCTCTCGATTTGCACAATTTCATGGGCAAAATCACTCACCGCAAAACCTAAAGCTTGTCGCTCGCCAATGTGATTAAAAGGTCTAACCCGAACAATGTCTAGCTTTTCACTTTGGCTATAAGAATAACTTAAAAAATCTTGAATCATTTTTGAGAGTGCGTAGGGATTGGTGGGGCCAAGTGGCGCGTTTTCATCTAATTTTTGATCGGAATCTTGATATTCAAGGGCGCTGCCCACACTTAAAAGCCGAGCTTTAGGACAACACTCCTTGACCGCATCAAGAATGTTAAGCTGTAATTTTAGATGAGTTTCTAAAATAAACTGTTGTTGTTTGAAACTATTTCCGACATTAGCTAGTGATGCCAAGTGGTAGATTTGCTGAGGCTGGAGTTTATTTAATAAAGCCTTAGTTTGTTCGTGATCGGTTAAATCAAGAGCGTGAATATGCTCATTGCCCAGTAAATCATTTAAAAAACCAGCTTGATCGCGAAAGGCCGTGACATGAATATTGCTGTAGCCCAATTCAAGCAGGGCTTCAACTAAATGACTGCCAGCAAAACCAGTACCGCCAGTAATCAAAATTGTTTGTTTTTTATCAAGCATTTATGACCTTCCAATGCCCACATACTGATAATTGGCTTGCTTAATTATTTCTGGATTTAGTTGATTGCGACAATCAAAAATAGTTTGTGGTTTATTTTCTTTATACTGGGCATAGGGGAATTGGACAATTTCAGGCCACTCAACCACTAAAAAGATGGCGTCAGCCTCCTTAATTGCTTCTTCAATAGTATTAACTTGCTGATGATTTTGATATTTTTCCTTGGTAAATTGTTCATAATTAGCCATTGGATCAAAACTCTTGATGTCGGCACCTTTGTTGGCTAAATAGGGGATAATTTTAGTGCTTGGCGCTTCACGCATATCATCGGTATTAGGTTTGAAAGATAAACCTAGTACAGCCACTTTTTTATTAGCAAAACCATCAATCTGTTTTTCAAAATTAATTAATAAATCAAAAATGCGTTGTTTATTAATTTCATTAACTTTATTCATTAAATTACCTTCTTCACCCACAGTCCTTGAATAAGCAGCTAATTCTTTGACGTCCTTAGGAAAACAAGAGCCGCCGTAGCCTAAACCAGGATACCAGTAGTGTTGACCAATTCTTTGATCCAGACCAATCACATTAATGACTTCCTCAATGTCAGCCCCGTTTTTTTGACAGAGATTGGCAATCTCGTTAATAAAAGTAATACGGGTGGCCAAATAAGTATTGGCAGTATATTTAGCCATTTGTGCTGAAGCGACGCCACAGTGCACAATGGGCGCATTCAAAGCCTGGTGCAGTTGATCTAATTTTTCAAAAACAAAATCGTCTGTAGCACCAATGACGATTCGGTCAGGATGAAGGGTATCGTGGACAGCGCTACCTTCTCTGAGGAACTCTGGTAGTGAAGCCCCATAAAATTTAACTTTAGTTTGCTGTTTAACGAGTTCCATCAGTTTTTCTAAGGTTCCTGGTGGCACAGTAGATTTAATGGCGATAATGGCATCTTTTTGCAAGTAAGGAGCTAGACTTTCGGCACTACTCATTACATAACGCAAATCAGCGGTTTCATCTGGAGCAGAGGGTGTGCCAACAGCAATAATAATCAGCTCGCTCTGGCTGATAGCCTCCTGATAAGATGTAGTAAAACTTAGTTTTCCAGCCTGCTGCTGCTCAATCAATAAATCTTCTAAACCAGGCTCAAAAAATGGAACTTGGCCTTTTTTTAATTTATTAATTTTTTCTTGATCAACATCTAAACCAATCACTTGATTACCAAGTGAAGCATAAATGGCGGCTGATACCACCCCAACAAAACCAGTGCCAATAATAGTGATGTGCATAATTTCTTAAATACTTTGTATTTGTACCTTTGTATTATAATGATTAGCAGAATATAACGCCAGTAAGAGAAAATTATGCAGATTAATATTTTAACTATTTTCCCTGAGTATTTTAGCGATGTTTTAAACACCTCCATTCTCAAAAGAGCTCAGCAAAAAAATCTTGTGTCTTATCGGGTGATTAATCTTCGTGATTTTGCTCAAGACAAGCACCAGACAACCGATGATCGGCCATTTGGTGGTGGTCCTGGTATGGTGATGATGATTGAGCCAATCGACCTCGCCCTGCAAAGTCTCAAGCAGCAAAAGGGAACTCCTAATAAAAAAATTATTTTAACTTCAGCCAAGGGGCAACTGTTTAAACAAGAAATTGCGCAGAACTGGAGTCAGCTAGAGGAGTTAACAATTATTTGCGGTCATTATGAGGGAGTTGATGAACGAGTCGCTCAATATTTAGTTGATGAAGAAATTCGCATTGGTGATTATGTGATGACGGGAGGAGAAGCAGCTGCCTTAGTGATTAGTGATGCGCTCGTTCGGCTTATTCCTGGTGTATTGGGTAACGCAGCCAGTGGAGTTGATGAGTCTCATGCGCAAAGTGGCCTAGCTGGTCCAGCCCAATATACCAGGCCTGCTCAATACAAAAATTGGTCGGTCCCTGAAGCTTTACTTTCAGGCGATCCAAAACAAATTGAAGCACATAAAGCGCAGTCAAGAATTAAACTTAAAAATTAAAAAATTAAGCTTTAATTTCAGCAATGGCAGTGTCAATTGTTCTTAATGGAAAATCCAAAACCGCTTTTAATTTATCAACAGCTAAAGCGGTATTTTTTTGATAAGGACGCTGACTAGTTTTTAAGTAATCATTGAGGCTGCCGGCTTCGACTTGATAATTGAGCTGTTTTTTTTGGGCAATTGTTTGAGCAAAAGCAAAATCAGTCCACTGTTCACCGCTACTGGCGTTAAACAGCCCAGTCAATTGCAAACGAATGACTGCATCTAGAACTTTAGCAAAATCATCAATATAAGTTGGCCCAAAAAAGTGATCATTAAATTGAGGATATATTTTGCCTTGTTTCATGCCCGTAATCAGTTTCCAGGCAAGATCTAATTTGGGAAAGGGGTCGGAGCGAAAAGGTTGATCAATACGCAAAATAGTCCAGTTTAAATTTGGCGTACTTTGAATTAACTCTTCAGCCCAAGCCTTAGTTTGCCCATACCATTCAATCGGTGACAGAGGATCTGCTTCTGTGTATAAGCTTTCTTTTTGCCCATCGAAAACATAGGCAGTAGAAATATGAATTAAGTGCTTATGATATTTTTGACAAGCAAGGGCAATATTTTGCGTGCCATGCACATTAACTTGATAACACAAGCCATTTTTATCCCCATTTTCTTGCCAAGCAGCTGTCACATCGGTAAAAGCAGCAAAGTGAATTAAAAAATCTGCGCTAGATTGAGCAATAATTTTTTCCACCTGTTGGTAATTGGTAATGTCGACCGGCCGTTCTGGATCGCGTAAATCTAAGTTGTCAAATTGATAGTGATTAGCAAAATCACTGACAAACTTAGAGCCAACTAAGCCGTTCAAACCCGTTCCTAAAATCGCTTTTTTAGGCATTGTTGTTTCCATATTGTTCTTGAAAATATTCTTGATTTTTTGCTTTTAATGGACGCCACCAATCTTCATGTTGCTGATACCAGTCGATTGTTTGTTGAAGACCTGTGCGTAGATCGACACTGGGTTGCCAGCCGAGCTCTTTTTCACTGGCAGAAAAATCCACGCTATAACGACGGTCATGTCCCGGACGATCTTTAATCATCTCAATGGCGCTTTCATCTTTACCCATCAGCTGAATAATCATTTTAATCAATTCAAGATTAGAAATATCTTTATACAAACCGCCAAACAAATAGGTTTCGCCAACTTTTCCCTTAGTCAGCACTGCTTCAATCCCACGACAATGATCTTGTACATACAACCAGTCTCTAACATATAAACCGTCTCCATAAACTGGCACTTGCTTACCATCGATTAAATTTGTAATAGCTAAAGGAATTAGTTTTTCAGGAAATTGATATTCACCATAATTGTTTGAACAGTTGCTAATAGTAAATGGTAAGCCGTAAGTATCGCCATAAGCTCTGACTAAATGATCAGCTGCCGCTTTACTGGCGCTGTAGGGACTGTGAGGTTGGTAAGGCGTGTTTTTGCTAAATTTTTCTTGATTGTTTAATGGGAGCGCTCCAAAAACCTCGTCAGTCGAAATATGATGGAAGCGTTCAACCTGGTGTTTTAAGGCAGCTTCTAGCAAAACTTGAGTGCCAATAATATTAGTTTCTAAGAAGAGTTTAGGATCGAGTATTGAGCGATCAACATGAGATTCAGCGGCAAAGTGCACGACAATGTCAACTCCTCTCATCGCTTGATCAACTAATGTTTGATCACAAATGTTGCCTTGAACAAAATGATAATTGGCTTGCTGTTCAACATCCTTTAAGTTTTCCAGATTTCCAGCGTAAGTCAGCAAGTCTAAATTTAGCACATGATCTTCAGGATGATTTTTCAGCCAATAATGAATAAAATTAGCTCCGATGAATCCAGCTCCGCCAGTGACCAAAAGATTTTTTGCCATCTCAATCCTTTTTTTCATATTCTAGTAAATTAATACTATTTAAATCTCTTTGAGAAATAATTAACTCATCTTTATTAAAAGGCCATTGGATATTTAAATCTGGGTCGAAAACAGAGATCGCTTGATCGTCATCTTTATTGCGTTCTTGATAGCTTTGATCCACTCCATAAAGATAATAAACTGGGCCATTAATCGCACAAATGGAATTACCCAATTTAGCTGAAATATATAAGGATTCGCCAAAATCGCTTTGCTCATTGGCATTAATATTAAAATAAACAAGTTTTTTATAAGTGGGTGAGTCTTGTCTAATATCAGCAATTACTAATTGAGCTTGGCCACTAAGTACTGTCACCAATTTATTCCAATTTTCCGCATGAATTCCTCGTAACACCTTACTTTTTGAGACTGAGAGATTAACTTGTTTAATTTGAAAATCAGGGTTGATTGCTTGACGAATCTGCTTGACTTCCATTGTTTGAGCAAAAAATCCTCTATCATCAATGTTTTTTACATATCTCAAATAAAATAAGCCATCAATTTCTGTCCGATAAATGTTATTGCTCAGCATCATTTTTTCATCTGCTTGATAATATGAAATTTGCTGCATAAGAGTCCTTGTTTTAATTGTCGGCTTCCTTATTTACCATTATTTTGGTGTTTTCGCATGTTTCAAGTTCTGTTTTTAGCTCTAGATGGCTATTTTCTAGAAGTTCATATTTGCGTTTTTCATTTTCCAATGCCGACTGAAAATAACCAACTGCCAGTGCTAAAAAGATTAGTAATACAAAAATCAGCCGATTAAATGTTTCTTGTTTTAACATTAATATTAGTTTAACTCATTATTCGCCAAGAAATCTTGGAGAGTTTTTTTAAAAATCTCTAAATCGCGAATCTGATAAATCCATTGTCGCTGAGTTTGCCAGAGCGGAGGATTGTAAATTAAGCCATCGGCGTTTTCAGGATAGACGGGGATTGCAAAGCTAATAAATTTTGGCGCAGCAATTTCTTCATCTTCATTGTGGATGATTAACCAACTAGTAGCAATTCGGCCCACTTCATTGACGCTTAGCGATTGAGCAAAATGGTTAAGGTAAAAACGATATAATTGGCCAAATTTTTCTGGCTCATTAAGTAAAAAATCAAGATTGAGGATTTGCTTTAACAAGGCTTGAAGCACCACTTGCTGTCTGTGACCCCTGGCTAAGTCGTTGCCTTGATCATCGCCGCTATTTCGACTGCGCATATATTGCATGGCGCGATTGCCATCCATTTTCTCCTGACCCTCTTCAAAAACTATGCTTTCATAAAGAATGGCAGGATCAGTTTCAATTGAAACATCAACATTTTTTCTGGGAAATAGTGGATCAGTAAAGCCTTCCTCAATAGTAATTTCTACTCCGCCAACTAAGTCGATTAGTTCTTCTAAGGCATCTATTTCGATTAATAAGGTGTGATCAATGTCAATCCCAGTTAGTTCACTAATAGCCCGAGCGGGAAAATCAAGAGGCTCGTCGGGATTATCCTCTAAGCCATAATAATAAAGAGCATTAATGCGTGTTTGATAAGCTGAATGATAAATATCTCTCGGTAGAGCAATCGTTTTAATTTGATTGTTTTGCAAGTCTAGTTGCAACAAGATCATTGTGTCAGTTAATATAGCGCCATCATCTCTGCCTGCCAGCTGATCAGCACCGAGAATTAGCAGAGTTTTCTTTTTGATAGCCTGATCTTGATTTTCCAGTAAATGTGCTGAATCTTGTCTGAAGCTTTCAATGGTATTCAAGAGATCTTCTTGACTAATTTCTGCTCCGCGCAAAAATTGTTCCTGATATTTTTTTGCTCGCCGATAAACAATAAAAGTATTAATACCAGTGATAACGAGGAAGAGAAAAAAGAGAATTAAAATGACTCGCCAGAACCGACTAGGCTTTTTATATTCAATGCTAAGGGTCAGATCTTCTTGCGCTTCTAAAGATTTATTTTTCATAACTGTTCACCTAATATTTCTAATCCAAAGTATACTTTAAAAACAGCTTATTTTCAAAGCTTGAGAAAAGCATTAGAATAAACCTTATGTTAAAGACAAAAGCCGGTAGTTCAGTTGCTCATTCAGCTCAATCAACAACCGAGGTCGACTTAAAAAAAATTAAGAAGAAATCTTTAAGTGGCATAATTTCTTTTTTTATCAGAACTGTTTTGCTGCAGGTGATTGGCTTTGTTTCAGCATTAATTCTCAGCGCGTTTTTAGGGCCTGAAGAGTTTGGCATTTATGGAATAGTTACCCAAATAATTGCCTTATTAATTTTTTTCTCTGATATTGGTTTAGCCTCTTCCTTAATTCAAGAAAAAAAGGAACCAAGTCGGGAAGATTATCAAACAGCCTTTACTGTGCAACAAATTTTGTCCTGGGTTATTTGTTTAGTAGTGCTTTTACTAATTCATTTTTCTGTATTTGAACAAAAAATTGGCCAGGATGGAAATTATTTACTATTAGCTTTAGCTGTTTCTTTTCCTCTTGCTACTCTCAAAACAATTCCTTCAATTATCCTGACGAGAAAATTAGAATTTGATAAATTAGTTTTGCCACAAATTTTTGAACAATTAGTTTTTCATGTTGTGCTGATTGTTTTAGCTTGGAGAGGTCATGGAGTAATGTCTTATGCCTATGCCAGCATTGCTCGTAGTTTAATTGGGGTAGTGGTCATGCAACTTATTCAGCCCTGGTTTTCTGGCCTAAAAATTCATAAAAAATCCCTCAAAGGTCTGCTAAATTTTGGAGTAAAATTTCAACTTAATGATTTTCTAGCTAGAATCAAAGATCAATTATATTTTTTAGTCTTGGGCGCCTATTTGCCACTTGATCAGTTTGGTTATTTGCAGTGGTCAAAAAATTGGTCGATGTATCCATATAATCTAACAGTTTCCAATGTGATGTCGATTACTTTTCCCACCTTTTCTCGTTTACAAAATCATCCAGAAGTTTTAAAAAAAGCGATTGAAAAATCAATTTATTTTATTAGTTTCGCTATTTTTCCTATTTTAGTTGGCATGTCTTTATTTATTCAGCCATTGTTGACGGTTTTTCCACGTTATGCCAAATGGCTGCCAGCCGTGCCTAGTTTCATTATGTTTACCCTCAGCGTAATCTGGGCAGCTATATCGACACCACTCTTAAATGCGCTCAATGCTATAGGCAAAATTAATCAAACCTTAAAACTAATGTTGTTTTGGACAGTTCTAACTTGGGTGTTAACGCCGATATTAATTTGGTTCTTTGGTTTCAATGGTGTTGCGCTAGCGGCATTATTAATTTCTTTAACTTCGATATTGTCGGTAATGTTGATTAAAAAATATGTGTCAGTGACTATTTGGCCGAATGTGAATGCACAAGTTGTAGCTTCTTTAGTTATGACAGTGTTTGCTATGGCTGGGATGTCGATTTGGACTCAGTCTTTAACTAAATTATTTTTTGGTTTAGTTCTTAGTGGCTTTAGTTATTTACTAACTTTTTATTTCTTATCAGGCAAGCGTTTGTTTAAGGAAATTCAGTCAATTAGAAACAATCTCTCAAAAGATAAATCACAATAAATTAAAGGATAAGTTGAAGAATAAATTAAAGGCGCTGTTTAATAAAGAAAATTTATTATTATTTTTTTTCAAAATTTTTATAATTTTTGTTTTAATCTTGTTATTGGCAGAAGTTTTTTTAATTGATTTGAGCGGATTTTTTAATGCTAGATTATTTTTATTATTTTTATTAATTTGCTTGCTATTTTTCAGAATTAAAAAAATCAAACTTTTTAATCATCGCTTTAGTAATTTTTTAGCTTTGATTGCCATCTGTTTAACGGGACTTGTTACGTTTTTAATGCTGCTTGAAAAAAAACATGGCTTTCAATACCTTGAAACAACTTTTTTTATATCTTATTCTCGAATGATTTATCTAGTTTTGTTCAACACTGCTTTGGCCGCTTATGGACAATCATTTTATTTAAACAAAAGTAAAATGAAATTATTTTTATTTTTTCTACCGCTTCTTTTATATCTTTTAGCGCTTTTTGTTTATTTGAGAAACAATCAGTTGTTTAGAATTCTTATTCAAGATGATCACCTAGTTGAATATTCACAATTTTTTTTATTACTGTTATCGTCGATCACTTGTCTCTTTTTGCAAAAATATTGGTGGAAAAAGGACAAAATATTAGCTATTTTATTTTTATTATTAGCAATTGCTTGTTTTTTTGTTGCTGGAGAAGAAATTTCCTGGGGTCAGCGAATTTTCAATATTGAAACACCGCAACAGTTGGCTGAAAGAAATACCCAAGAAGAATTAACCATTCACAACATCGATGTTCTATTTGGCATGGTTTATCGAGCTTACATGCTGATTGGTTTGGTCGGTAGCACTGCTTGGTTTTTCCTCAAAATAAGTCGTAAATTTTTATCTAAAAAAACTAAACTTATTTTAAGCAATATTGTTCCAGACTGGTTTTTATCACCCTATTTTGCTGTCGCCTTTTTTTATAACCTTGACCGAATTTACTTAAATCCAAGAACAGGTGAGGAACTCTGGGAAGAGCCAATGGAATTATTATTAATGTTTGGAATTTATTTATTTTTATTAATTAAATATTTTCGAGTCAAACAGAGTAAACATACAAAATTCAAAAATTTTCAAAAAAAATTACTAATTGAATAAGTTTCTATTATTTAAATATTGACGGAACGCTTTTACCTAAATCTAATTTATCGTTCAGCAAAGACGGCAGTTATTTCTAAATTTTTTGTTGGATTAATCAATAAATTCTTTTTTCTTAAACTTTCTGGGTTTAAATCATCACTTAGCCAGGATACAAAGTTACAAGTTTTACTTGATAAGCCTTCAAGAGCAAGTGGCTTGTTTAATGGGTAATCGCCAAGCCAGGGAAAATGATTGGCATCAAGAGTTAAAGAATTAACTTTAACTTCAGCAACACAAGGACCCTGAGTATTAATTTTTATCTCATATAAACCCGCCAATTCAAAGTATTGGATTAGGTGGTTTTTGACGTAAGCTGGTCGATTGCTGGCAAAATTTTTTAATTTTTCAATATTTTGATACCAAGCTTCTTTACTAGTTAACATGCCTTCAGTTTGATCTCCCCAACGCGCAATATGTCGAATAATTTCCTGATCAATGCGAGCACTCAACTCTTCAATCTTTTTGATTACAGTTTCCTCTTTAAAAGCGCTATTTAGCAAATCAAAATATCTACTGACAAATTTATTTCTAAAATCTGGGTTATCAAATAAATTTTTAAAAACATATTCTTCTCTATCAAGTTTATAAAACATGTCTAGCGAGAGAGCATCGTCCTTAACCAAGTGGTTCATGTTTTTCGGGCCATCTAGGGCAAAACCATAATCGGTATCATAAATCAACCAGCGCCAACGACCATCGAGCGGACTTAGTGTTTCTTCAAAAATGTTATTTTTATATCGCCAAAACTTATAATTAGCGTGTGGCCAATCATAGTTGGCATAAAACATTTCGGCAATGTTGTAATCAATAAAATTGTTTACATCAATCTTATTTATTACCTTTTGGTAATTAGAAGTGATTATTAAATAGTTATTTCTTACAAAGTTAATTAACTCCGTGTAAGAATCACCATCTTTTTCTTTACCGATTTTAATCTTTGGCAAACCCTTTTTATCTAAATAATTGTGAGTTACCGAAACAATAATGTTTTTAGATTCAAGCTTATAATCTGCATAATTTTGGACAAAATAATCTCGATTATATCTTTCTCTAACATTATAAATTCCCCAATAATCACCATTTAAAAAAACGACAGCTGGACGACAAGCCTGAGTGCTTAAATCAGTATTATTTAGCAAAAGCTCTTGCATCAAACAATCACGAAATAAGGTTGAATACCAGTCGTTGCCTGAATTACTTATCTTTAAACTGTCAAAAATCTTTCTTTCTCGATCGGGAAAGATTTGATAGTTGATTTGATTGTTTGGCTCTGAGTCAGCAAAATAAAGGTTAAAAGATTTTTGGGGAAAATAAGCGCTTGAACCTCCTGAAATTTTTATATTTATTGACCTAGAAAATATTTCTTGATTATTTTCAAAATAGCTTAAATGAGCTGGTCTTTTCCAGGAATCATCTTGTTTGGTGAAATTGGCAATATTGGGATCATTACCCACAACATAAATGCCAATCTCATTATCCCAAAGATTAGGTGGATTAGTGTTGATAGCAAGAATTGGCAGATCGCTGCTAAAATTTATAAAATAATTTTTATGAACCACACTGCTCAATTGTTTATTATTTTTGAAAAGAGCGGCTTTGATTATAGTATTGTTCTTAACAAGTAATCCCTTAGCGCTTTCATACAAATGTGATTGAGGGGTCGGTGTGGAACCGTCAAGAGTATAAAAAATTTGAGCATTTTTAATGGGAGAAATTATCTCAAGCTGAATTTCCTCATCTGAAAAATTATTGCTGGGTGTAAAAAATAAGTTTTGTTTTAATATTCTAATTTTAAAAAAAGTGCTTTGAGAAAAAACTAAAAATATTAATACAATGATTAAAAAGGGGGCAATATTTTTCAGCCAATTTTTTGAATGCAATGGTTTTTTATTTTTTTTGTTTTTAATTATCATTTAAATTTACTAGGGTTTATGTTTTGCCAAATAGTTTATTCAAGTTGAATACCAATTTTTCCATGTTCTGAAAATAAATTATTATTTTCGTTGGCTGGATAAACAATTTTTATGCTTTTACCATTTTCTTTTTTAGTAATAGCGGGTTCAATCAAATATTTTAGACCAAGATCGCTAGCGTGGGGTATTAAATAAATGATTTCTTTAATTTCGTGTTCTTGATCAATTCTTAATACATCATTTTTAATAGCAACACTATTGCCTAAAGTAAATTCACGATCACGGGTAATTATGGAGCTTTTTAAGTATGAGTAATTAAATATTGAAAATAGCAAAAACATTAATAATAATAATTGTCGACTAAATTTAGTGAATGTTAATGCTAGAACCAGCATTAGTGGCGGGAGGCCAATAACTAGATAATATTCTGGAATTTCTCCTTGATAAAATGACATTAATATAATCACCAGTATCGGCCAGAACAATAATTTAAAAAACAATGCTTTTTCTTTTCTAAATCTTATAAAAAAAGTTGCTAAAATAAGCAGTAAACCAATTACTTGGCGAATGGTTGAATTTTTACCATAAAGAACTAATCTTCCAAACACATCCAAAGTAAATTTTGTATTGTTATAAATATTTCTCAAAAGATTTATGAGATTAAAACCCGATGCTTCGTTTGAAAATAAACTTAGAATACCCGATATATTAATAAAGCCATGTCGCAAATCAAAAATTATTGTGGGTAACAAACTAATGCCAAGGCCTAGGCAGCTAGCAAAAAAAATCTCTTTTGGTCGTTTAAAAATTAAGGCAAATAAAAACACGGTTGGAATCAATAAAAAAGCAGAGAAATGGGCCTGATAAGCTAAAAATGAGCCCAAGGCAATTAAAGCCAGATCTAATTTTTTTGGTTTTGTTGCAAAATAGATTGGCCAAACAACTAAGGAAAAAGCAAGAAGACTTAAATTTGGATTCCAAAATGTCCGATCAATTTTCAAAAATAAAGGAGAAATTGACCAAATGGCTACAATAATTAAAGCTGATTTAGTTGTTTGATAGTGTTTTGCTAAAAAATATAAGGCGACGCCGGTAATAAAACTAATTAATACTGGCAGAATAACTGTGCTATGAATGTTGCCAAACACAAATAAAAAGGGGACGGTTGCATAATAAATTAGCGGACCAGTAAAAGTACTAGCTGGACCAGTTCTGGGACCAATTAAAGTTAATTTGCCCTGTAAGATGCTTTCCGCATTAGTAAGAATTTGTACTTGATCAAAATTTAAAACATAGTTTTGCCAGTTGTAGGATCTAAGACAGATTCCTATTAATAGTAGCAATATTAATAGGAAGTTTTTCCTAAATAATAAATAAACTGTTTTAATCATCGAGTTAATCATATAATTATCTCTAAGAAATTAAAAGATCAAGATCCTTCAAGGGCAGCTAGTTTTTTACTGAGTTATAATTTATGATAGTTTTAGTCTATGTTAATTGCTGTTTTTAAAATTTTTTTACTTATTCTTTTTTCTTATTTGGGTTTTGGTTTATTCATCTTAAAATTCTTTAAAAAACTTAACTTTACCGCTTTAGAAAAAATCTTATTCGCATTGATTTTGAGTATTTCTACTCTCAGCATGAGTTTTGTGCTTTTGGCAAAATTCTTCTCAACTAATAGTTATTATTTATTAATACCCAGTTTTATATTAGGTGCTATTGCTTTGTGGCATGAACGCGATATCTTTACTGAATTAATTAATAAATTTAAAAATAGATTGTGGCCAAGCATCTTTCTATTATTTGCTGTATTAGTTTTAGCTAGTGGCTTGTTTTTTTCTTCTTTTTATAAAGACAATCAATTACTCTTAAGGGACGGGTATGACGGCTCTTGGCACGTCGCTCTAATTGAAGAAAGTTTGAGAAGTTTACCCCCTCATCATCCCTCTAATCCAAAAATTATTTTAAATAATTATCATTATTTTTATGATGTGTTTTTGGCTAGTTTAGGTTTTTTTAGTCATTTGCCTGCTTTAAATCTTCACTACCAACTTGGTCAAATCCTGATGGCTGCTTTGCTAGTGTTGAGTGCCTTTTGTCTTGGTCGGAGAATGCATTCTACAAAAGCTGGTTTATTATTAGTATTTTTTACGACTTTTGTCGGTAGTTTTGCCTACTTAATTCCGCTCTTTTTACCAGGGCAAGCTTGGTCTGAATCGAGTTTTTGGGTGAGTCAAACCTTTGTAACGATGACCAACCCCCAACTAATTTTTTCTATTGCAACTTTTTATGCTCTATTAATTCTTTACACAAAAGATTTCTTTAAAATGAAAAAGCGTCATTTATTGATAATCTTATTAATTATTCCCAGCATTGGTTTTAAAAGTTACGGTTGGATCTTAATGAGTTTACTCTATGCGATGGATTTATTAACAAACTTTCTTGCTAAGAAAGACTTTAAATATATTTTATATGGATTACTTTATTTATTGTTATCTTTGCCAATTATTTATTTAATTACTGGTTTCAGGACCAATAACTTTTTTTATCACCCCCTTTGGTTTATTGACTCAATGCTTGAGGCGCCAGATCGCTTAAATCATTTAAAGTGGAAATTTTTGCTCGATCATTATCTGTTAACTAATAATTATCCGCGAATTCTAATTTTAAGAATTATCGAAATCTTCATTTTTTATATTGGTAATTTAGGCACAAGAGTTATTTCTTTATTATATCCGATTTGGCGCTTGCTTAAGAGGAAAGAGTGGAAAGAGCAGCAGCCTCTTTTTGATTTTCTCTTTATTTTATTTTTGTTTAGCTCAATTTTTCCCCTCTTATTTTTACAAAGAGGGACGGTCTGGAATTCGATTCAATTTTGGTATTACGCTTTAATTTTTACCAATATTTTAGCTGTCGCAATCTGGATAAAATTAAGCAAACACTGGAAAAAGCGGCAGCATTTATTGGCTTTGTTGATACTAGTTTTACTGAGTGTTCCCACTTTTGTACAGGCAATGACTGTTCGCTGGAAAAGTTTTACTTCTGTTCCTCAACAAGAAGTTGAGCACTTAGCTAATTTAGAGCCTGATAAAAAAATATTAATTTGCCCCGATGATGGCATGTGGTATGACCACTCATCAATAGTGGCTGCCTTAACTCCAGCGGTAGTATTTTTAGCTGATCCAGGACAAGTTAATCTTTTAAATTTAAAGACTGATGATTTCCGAGAATTTGCAGAAATTTTTGAAAAACAAGATCTAGCTCGACTGCAAAACACTATTGATGAGGAGAAAATCGACTACATTCTTTGCGTCGATGAGAAGGATTCAAGTTTTATTAGAAAACTAAATTGGCAAGAGCAAGAGTTTAAAGATTGGAATTTTTTTTCCGCAGAGAATATTGCCAAATAAAAAAAGCTAAGAGTCCGCACAGGCTTAAACAATCAGCAATCAAGCGCAGTTTGTTTTCTGTAAAATATAATTCTACTTCCAGTTCCCCAGCTGGCAGAGCCAGCTGAATATTTCCTAAATTAGGACTGCTTAATACTTCGATATTTTGACCATTAACTTTGGCTTGCCAGCCTGGAAAATTGGCAATTTTAAAGTTAACTAATTCTTCGTTTTCTAAATTAAAGGACCAAATTTCTCGCTGACTTTGTTTTTTTTCTAATTGAGCATCAATTATTTTAATATCACTCGTATGGTTAATATCACTCATTTTCTCAGCATCACTTTCACCATCATTGCTCGCAGCGTTTTCCTTTTCTAGCCAAACTACGGGTTCTGGATGTTGTTGATTAAATTCTGCTAAAAGTTCCTGATTAGCCATTTGTAAGGGAATGTAGTCGGGCAGAATTTTGCTAATGTCACCAGCAATACTAATTTTTTGATCAGTATAATAATCTCCTGGATTATCAATGATTTTTTCGGCACGAAAATATCTAAAATTTGTCAAAGTGACTAGGGTGATGAGTAGCACCAACCAATAACGAACATGTAATTTTTTAAACAAAAATAATCCAGCAGCAAAACTTACAGCTAAAAAGAACAAACTCGCACCAAACCAGCGCCAAGGAAATTGCAAATAAGAAAAAATTGGGAAAATCGACCACAATAATTGGCTTTTTTGCAAAGTGAGAAAAAGGGTGACAATAAAAAAGGCCAAAACAATTAATAAATTTTTCAAGCGCTGATCAAACAGCAGTATTTTATGTTTTTTATTTTTAAGTTTAGCAAGAAATTCTGGATATAACTTATGAAAAATTATTAATAGGAGAGCAATTATTGCTAACAATTGCCCATATCCCAAAAAGAAGGAAATGTCGTCGCCAGTACCCCAAGCAGATCCACCATAAGCCCAATTGTCCCAAAAAAGTTGACGAATATAGACGAAATGTAAGCGATAATCAAAATAATCAGTAAAAATAGCATTCACCCTAGTTAAATTTTGCTCAAGAAAAGCAGGTAAAATATAAAAAGCAGAGCTTAAGCCAGCTAAAACAAAAGTGAAGAAAATCCGCAAGCGCTGTTTTTTCTGACTGGTTAAAAGGGCAAACAGTAAAAGTAGCGGAATAAACATTAGGGCACTTAAATTGTGTGACAAAACGATGCCGAGTAATGAAAAAAACAAAAGTAAATAATTTTTATAATGCTGAAATGCTTTGCCAGCTTGTTTTTGCAAATTCACCACAGCCAACATTGCCCAAGGAAAGAAAGAAATTGCCATCGCTTCACTGAGGGCTCCTCTGACAAAGAGTAATAAAGCTCGATAAGGTGCAAGAGTAAAAATAGCGGCTAGGGCCAAACCTGCAGCTCTGCCGCCAATCCGTTTACCCAATTTGTAACTGCCAAGCATGGTAAAAAAATTAATTATCAAATACAAAGCTTTAATAACAAAAATTAAATTGTGGCTAAAAAAATAGAGTAAGGCTCCAATAATATATGGCAGTGGTGCATAGAAATTAAATAGTGGCATGCCAAAGCCATAGCCAAAATTAGCGCTCCAACGAGGGGGAAATTGACCAGAAGCCATAATATCAGCCATTTCAGCAATTCTGGCAGCCATTGGAAAATCATGAACAGAAAAAAACCCACTTTGAAATAAATAGTAACTACTTGCTAAAAAAATTAAACACAAAATGGGAATGGTCAGGTAATTTGCTAAAATATTTTTGATTATTTTTAGCATTATTAATTTGTAGAATTGCGTTTAAATTTAATTGATAGATAGGTAATAAGAGCCTCATAGCAAGCTTTAATAATCACTTGCAAATTGGCACCCGTTGGCTGTCCATAGCGGCGGGGATAATGATTAACTGGCAATTCTTTAAATTTAATTTTTTTCTTTTTTAGACGATAAAGAATTTCGCTGCTGGTAAAGGCACTACCAGAATTTAGGGTTAAACTTTTTAATAAATCAGTTTTTATCAGTTTAAAAGCACAGTCAATGTCTTTGACATGAAGCCTAAATAATAAATCAATGTAAAGTTTAAATAAACGCGTATTAAAACTCCGTCTCCAACCCTCAGCTCTATTTTTACGGTAACCAATGACAACCTGATAATCAGAAGTATAGGGTAAAAAATCCCCCAACTCTGCTAAATTAAATTGTAAATCGCCATCGGTAAAAAAAAGCCAATCTTTACTTGCTTCTTTTATGCCAGTTTTTAGTACTTCACCATAGCCAAGATTTTTGGGATGAGAAATGATGCGCCATCTCGCATTGCCTTGAGTCAATTCTTCTGCAATTTGTTTGCTAGCATCACTGCTCCCATCATCAATAATTAATAACTCGTAGTCCTTGGCCAACTTGGGAATAATTTTATTGGCAGAATCGATGAGTAATGGAATACTTTCAGCTTCATTATAAATAGGAAAAAAGACCGTTAATGACTCGAGTGGTTTAACTTTTGACACAATATCCATAATAGACGATAATATACTCATGTCAATCTCTGCAGTGATGGTGGTGAAGAATGAAGAAAATAATATAGCTCGAGCTTTAAAGTCTCTAAAATTTGTTGACGAAATTATTGTTTTTGATATGCACAGCACTGATCAGACAAAAAAGATTGCCGAAAAATTTACCGATAAAGTTTTTGATACTCCCAAGGACTTTGGTTATGCGGATCCAGCACGAGATATGGCAATGAGTCGAGCCAAAGGCGAGTGGATATTAGTTTTAGATGCAGACGAAGAAGTGCCAGACTCTTTGGCTAAAAAAATTACAGAACTGGCAAAAAAGCCAGACATTGATGTTTATTTTTTGCCTAGAAAAAATATTATTTTCAACAAAGCTCTTGAACATAGTGCTTGGTGGCCAGATTATCAGGCGCGATTCTTTAAAAAAGGCATGGTTAGTTGGCAAGTTGGCGTGCATCGCCAGCCAGACGTTAAGGGACAAGTCAAATATTTGCCAGCTGAATCATCTTGGGCAATTACTCATTATAACTATCTTAATGTAGAGGAATTTGTGAATCGCAGTCAACAATATACTAGTTTACAGGCTCAGGAGCGACCAAGTGATGGTCAAGTGACTAGTCAGGGCTTAATGGAGGCCTTTTCTGGCGAATTTTTCAGACGCTTTTTTTTCAATAAAGCTTATCAAGACGGCATGCATGGCATCGCCTTATCTTATTTACAGGCTAATTATGAATTATTAATTAAGCTAAAACAGTGGCAGGCTCAGGGGTTTACCGAAGAACGGTTAGAGAAAAAAGAGCTGATCAAAATCCTCAAACAACAAGAAAAAGACTTTAGACATTGGCTTCTTGATTTAGAAAAAAGTAATGCTCCGACTTGGCGAAAAATCTACCTATCACTTAAATATAAATTGGGCAGGTAAAAATGAAAAATCACATTAGTATTATTATCGTCAACTATAATACTCCAGATGAAACAAAAGCTTGTTTGCGCTCGCTGGCTGATATTGAAACTTGGGGTTTTGATTACAAAATTATTGTGGTTGATAATGGTTCAAAAGAATCGCTAAAATTTAGTAAACAATATCTAAAAAATAATCCTCGATTAGAACTCATCACTAGTTCTAGTAATTTAGGTTTCACTGGTGGTAATAATTTAGGCATTAAGCATGCGGCTAATGCCTATGACAGCGACTTTTTTTTATTGCTCAATAGTGATGCCACTGTCACCAAAGATTTCCTTAAAGAATTGTATTTAATGGCTAAAAATGATCCGAAAATTGGCTTAATTTCGCCAAAAATTTATTTTCAAAAGGGCTATGAATTTCATGCTGACAGTTATTCCCCAGAACAACTCGGGCATATCATTTGGTATGCTGGCGGCAAAATCGATTGGTCAAATTTATTTTCTTACCACATTGGTGTTGATGAAGTTGACCGTGGCCAATTTGAAGAAGCGCGTGAAACCGATTTTGCCACTGGTTGCTGTATGTTAATTAGTCGCGAGGTGGTGGAGCGAGTAGGCACCTTGGACAATCGCTTTTTTCTCTACAATGAAGATGTCGACTATAGCTTGCGTGTCAGACGCGCAGGTCTAAAAGTTTATTATTGTCCCAGCGCCAGTGTTTATCATAAAATTTCTGGTTCAACTGGCGGCACTGGCTCACAGCTTCAGGAGTATTATCAAACTCGAAATCGTTTATTATTAACTTTAAAACACGGTTGGAATAGAAGAAAATTAACTGCCCTTCATTTAATATTTGATTTATTAACTAAAGGCACTCCTACCGAACGCAAAGCAGTTTTAGACTTAATTAAAAGTAATTTAGGCAAGCAAACTTATGTCTAGAGCCAAACTTACAGCTGTAATTATTGCTAAAAATGAAGAAAAAATGCTTCCAGCTTGTTTGGAAACGTTGACTTGGTGTGATGAATTATTACTCATCGATTGTGCCTCGACCGATCAGACAGCGCAAATTGCAGACACATACGGCGCTAGAGTTATAGGTTTTGACCACTATTCTTTTGCGAAAATTCGCGAAAAAGCGCTGGAAAGTGTGACGACTGATTATTTATTTTATATCGACGCTGATGAGCGAGTAACACCTGCTCTTGCCAAAGAAATTTTAGTTCATTTAGAAAAACAAGACTGCCAGGTGATGGAAATTATTAGAGAAAATATTTGTTATGGCCGAAAATTTGCTTATGGTAATTGGCAAAATGATCGAGTGCTAAGGGTTTTTCATCGTGATAATCTAAAGGGCTGGCAAGGAGAAATTCATGAAAGTCCTATTTATTCTGGGCAGCCTTGCTTATTAACTTATCCATTAATTCATTTAACCCATCGCTCTACCAAGGACAATTTATTTAAGAGTGCTCAGTGGACAATTAAAGAAGCAAGTTTAATTGCAGCTAGTAAAGAAACGAAGAAAGTGACTTTTTTAACCATTTTGCGCAAAGGCATTATGGAGTTTTATCGACGGGCTTTTAAATTTAAAGGATATAAGGATGGTTTAGCTGGTTTAATCGAAGCCTTAGTTCAAGGAATAAATCGCATGTTGGTTTACATTCAAGTCTGGGAATTGCAAGAAAAGCCCAGTTTAGAAGATCGCTATCACAAACAAGAAATGCAAGTCAAAAAACTGTGGCAAACAGAAGGTTCAACCCTAAAATTATAAAATGAAAATTGTTTTCTATTCACCTTATTTTCCCAAACATTTTGGTGGGGGAGAGAAATATTTATTAGATTGTATTAGTGCTTTATTGGAGCGAGGAAAAGATGAAGTATCTTTGGCTTTGCCCTCTCAAGACTTTTTAACTGAAGAAAAAAACACAATTATTCGACAAAAATATCAGAAATTTTGTGCTCATGATTTAGCGCGCCTAAAAATTATTGCTACGCCACTTGGCACCGATGCTAGTTTTTGGCAAAAATTAATGTGGACAAAAAAATTTGATGTTCTTTATCATTTAACCGATGGTTCACTCTTTTTTTCACTGGCGAAAAAAAACATTCTACACATTCAGGTGCCTTTATCCTTAAATAAACGCTCCATTATTGAGCGTTTAAAACTAAAAAATTATCAGCTAAAAAATACCAATTCCTATTTCACCAAAAATTATGTAGAAAAATTTTGGCCAGTAAAAATTGATCTGGTTCATCAACCGCTGGTGAGCTTAGAAGAATTTCCCAAGCAAGCTGATCCGCTCAAGCACAAAAAAAAGATTATCTTACATGTTGGTAGATTTTTTCGCCAATTACACAGTAAAAGACAAGACGTTCTCATCAAGCTTTTTGCTGAATTAATTAAGACTAATCCTAAATTATTGCTAGGTTGGGAATTACATTTGGCAGGAGTAGTTGAAGATGAGGCCTATTTTAAAAGTCTGCAAAATTTGGCCAAAAATTTACCAGTTGTTTTCCATCAGCAATTAGATCGCCGCAATTTAGTCAAATTGTATGAAGAAGCTAGTATTTATTGGCATGCCACCGGCTATGGTTTGGATGAAAGTAAATCCCCAAGCGCGGTCGAACATTTTGGAATCGCACCGCTCGAAGCCATGGCTGCATATTGCGTGCCTATCTTAATTGCTAAAGGCGGACATAAGGAAATTTTGGGAGATGAATTGAGCACTTATTTATGGCAGACTGATCAGGAGTGCATTGAGAAAACTCTATTCTTAATTAAAAATGAGCGCGAACGAGCAAAAGTTGCCGAAACCATGCGCCATAGAGCCGAAACTTTTGCTCCTGAGCGTTTTAATCAACTATTATTTAAAATGATTGATGTATAGCAGTTTTTTATTATGCACAAGCAATTTTTTAAAATATAAAAATGCCAAAAGAAAATAAAAGACCAGCAGTCAGCGTCTTAATACCCAGCTACATGGGTCAAGCCCTATTAGCTAAACATTTAAACAAAGTTTTGGCCATTATGCAGGCTGGCGATCAACTAATTATTGTTGACGATGCTAGTCCAGACGATAATGCCACGCTTAATTTTATTGTTAAAAAATTTAAATTAAAACAGCAAGAGCCAGATCAAGACCAGCGGCAAGAGCAAAAGCAAAATCAAGCCAATTTCTATCAGGGTCAATGGCAAGGCATTGACATTGTTCTAGCGATTAATCAAAAAAACTTGCGCTTTGGCGCTTCAGTAAATTTTGGCTTTAGCTTAGCCAAACATCCCTTAGTCTTTTTATTAAATAACGATGTAGCGCCGCATCCAGACGTTTTACAATATTTAATCCCTCATTTTCAGGATCAAGAAGTATTTGCCGTCAGCTGTTTAGAAAAAAATGGCAGTCAAGAAAAAGATTGGGCAGGCAAAAATAAATTGTGGTTTGAAAGAGGAATTTTTCAACACAGCAAAGCGGATAATTTTACTAGTGGGCCAAATGCTTGGGCAAGTGGTGGTAGTAGCTTAATTGACCGCAAGAAATTTTTAGCAATTGGCGGCTTTGATCAGCGCTATCAACCTGCATATTGGGAGGACGTAGATTTATCCTTTCAAGCGAAGAAAAAAGCCTGGCAAGTAATTTTTGAAGCCAAGGCAATTGTTGAGCATCATCATGAAAGTACCAATCAAACAGTTTTTGGCCAGCAAGAAATTGATCGAGTTAGCTGGCGAAATGCCAAAAAATTTACGAGAAAAAATGCCGATTTTTGGCAAGCAATTGCTTATTTATTGTGGCGCCCCTATTGGTTGGTCAAGGAATTTCGCCAAAAACAAAATAAAACTAAATTTAAAAATTCTTTAATTTTATTATTAATTTTATTATTAGCTGGAGCTTTGCGTTTTTATCAGTTGGGGAGAGTACCCCAAGGAATGACTGTGGATGAAGCGGCTATTGGTTATAACGGTTTTGCCATTTGGCAAAGCAGGCGCGATGAATGGCTAGAATTTTTACCAATTTCTTTTCGTTCATTTGGTGATTACAAAGCCCCTTTAGCGATCTATTTAAATGCTTTTAGCACTGCCCTCTTTGGTTTAAATTTGTGGGCAGTGCGTCTACCCTTTGCTATTTTTAGTTTATTGGCACTTCTAGGCCTTTATTTTTTGGCTAAAGAATTATTAATACAAAATAAAATGGATCAGAAACTTGCGCTGTGGGCCACTTTTTTTATGGCGCTATCTCCTTGGCATATTCATTATAGTCGTCTGGGTTTTGAAGCTGGCATAGCCCTGAGTCTATTGATTTGGGCACTTTACTTTTTTTATAAATATTTCCGACAGCAACGCTTTTCTCATTTACTGCTTTCGACAATTCTTGCTTGCTCGACCCTTTACGCTTATCACAGTAGTAAAATTACCACTCCATTATTGTTTATTATCGTTTTTTTATTTGAGCAGCGAAAAAAGAAAATTAATTGGAAGCATTTGCTGGCAGCAGTCGTGCTGGCCTTATTTTTTCTTAGTCCTCTAGCTTACGATGCTGTTTATGGTCAAGGATTAACTAGAGCAGGATCAAGCATTTTATTTAAAGACATCAGCATCATAGAAAAAATAAAAATTATTGCGCAGAATGCTCTCTCCTATTTTTCCTGGAATTTCTTAGCCAAAGGAGAGCTTAATGGACAATTGCGTCATGGAGATGGGCGTTTTGGTGTTTTAAGCTATCCAGCTTTGGCATTAATTATTACTTATATTTTAAGTTTGTTTTCACCCCAAGTTCGCTTTGAGCAAAAAAGCAAAAAACTTTTACTATTAATAATAGCTTGGTTAGTTATTGGTAATTTACCAGCAATTATTGGTGATCAGGCTTATCATAGCAATCGGGCTCTTTTAGCATTGCCGGCTTGGATTTTTTTGGAAGTCTTAGCTTATGATCGGCTTAGACATTTTTTTCAAGATCATCGTTGGGGACTTAAATATCCGATTATTATTGCCTATTTAATATTTACTTTTGTTTATCAGCGTAATTATTATCTAAATTATCAGAAAATGACTAGCGATGCTTTTAACGAGGGCTATTTAGAAACGGTAGATTATTTAAAGACGATTGACCAGCAAGGCATTGATAAAATTTTATTTAGCAATGATTATCAACACGCTTATCTCTACGTTTTGTTTGGTAATCAAATTAATCCAATTGCTTATCAAGGTGGAAGCTTAGCCATTTACGAATTTAATGAAAACATTGATTTTCAGGATTTAAATCGTGAAAAAACCATTGTTGTAGCTGCTAAAGATGACGAGATGTTACATTACAAAGCTGATCACACTATTTATGGTAGTGACGGAAGTGAGCGTTTTCGCATTTATTTACCAAAAGATTAGTTAATCGCTTATAATAAAGACTATGAACATTGAGCAAAAATTACAAAAAGCGATTTATCTTAGTTTGCCTGAGCAGCTGAGCCAATTAATGTCAGCCGATGATATTTTAGTGGAAAAACCCAAGCTGAACAATTTTGGGGATTTAAGCTCTAGCATTGCCATGAATAAACATCATTTAGTGAGTGAAGATTTTCAAAATCCTGAAGAGTTGGCTAAAATAATTGCAGACAATTTTAATCAACAAAATCAAGACATTGAGGCCAGAGTTGCTAAACCAGCTTTTATTAATTTTTATTTAAGCGATGCTGTTTTTTGGGAAATTTTTAATAATTTGCCCAATAACCCGCCCAATAATTTGCCCAAAAACGAGGCTAATTATTTATCAACAGAACGACCATCGCAAAAAGTGATCGTTGAATACTCTTCACCAAATATTGCTAAGCCATTTGGCATTGGTCATTTGCGCTCAACAATTATTGGTGATGCCGTGGCCAATCTCTATGAAGCAGTTGGCTATGAAGTTTTTCGCGATAATCATTTGGGCGATTGGGGAACGCAATTTGGTAAACAGATTGTGGCAATTAAAAAATGGGGTAATGAAGAAGCAATCGCTAAAAGCGACAATCCAGTAGCCGAACTAGTCAAACTCTATGTTAAGTTTCACCAAGAAGCAGAAGAAGATGAGAGCCTGAATGACGAAGCTCGACTGTGGTTCAAAAAATTGGAGGCAGGCGACAGCGAGGCTCGCCGCTTGTGGCAAGCTTGTATTAATTGGTCGCTTGTCGAATTTAATAAAATTTACCAGCGCCTTGGAGTAAAATTTACTGAAAATAATGGCCAGGGTTTTAGCGAAGCCTATTTCGAAAAAGATTTGCAACAACTGATCGCCGAATTAAGTGAACAAGAATTTGTTAGAGCAGGCGAGAATGGAGCAAAATTAATCTTTTTCCCCGATGATCAGTATCCCCCACTGATGATTGAAAAAGCCGACGGTGCTACTTTATACGCCACTCGTGATCTTGCGGCTGATAAATGGCGTTTGAGCCAAGTTCGTTATCGTGGTGAAAATAATGAAGCCCCAGTTATTATCAATGAAGTTGGCAGCGAACAAAGTTTGTATTTTCAACAATTATTTAAAGCAGAAGAAATGCTAGGTTGGTACAAAGCTGGCGAAAGAATTCATCTCAAACACGGTCTTTATCGTTTTGCAGATGGCAAAATGTCTACCCGCAAAGGTCAAAGTATTTGGCTCAATGAAGTTTTGGATAAAGCTCAAGCCAAAGCCGAAGAATTAAGTGGCGATCCCGAAACAGCCAAAGTGTTGAGCATTGCGGCTCTCAAATGGAACGACCTTAAACGCAACAGCCAGCTCCACATCACTTTTGATTGGGCAGAGGTCTTAAATTTACAAGGCAATTCTGGCCCCTACATGCTTTACGCTTATGCTCGGGCAAAAAGCATTTTGCGCAAAGCTGAGGAACAAGGAATTGAGCTGAAGCGCGAACTGAGCATCGATCATCAATCTCATCCAGATTTAAACTTAGAAACATTAGAAAAAGAACTTATTCAACAGCTAGCGAATTTTCAAAAAATCATTAAACAAGCTCAGCAAGAATTAAATCCTGCACTACTTTGTAACTATTTATATACTTTGGCCAGTCAATTTGGCAGTTTTTACAATAAATATCAAATTTTACAAGACTCCTCTGGAGAACTAGCCCTTCTAAGGCGTGATTTTCGGCTTAAATTGGTCGAAGAGCTAGCTTTAGTCATTAAAAAAGGCCTAAATATCCTCGGCATTGACACTTTAGAGCGTTTATAAGTTTTATAGCTTGCTATCGTTTATAATTTGCTATCTTTGATAATTTGTTATAATGAACATATGATTTCAGTCGTTTTAGCCACCCACAATGAAGCCGACAATATTGAAAAGTGTTTAAACTCAGTAAAAAATTTTGCTGATGAAATAATTGTGATCGATGGTGACTCAACAGATAACACCCGCCAGTTGGCAAAAAAGTTTGGCGCAAAAGTCACTAAAACCAGCAACAAAAAAAACTTTCACATTAATAAACAGCTGGCCATGGATAAGGCCAAAGGCCATTTAGTTTTGCAAATCGATGCCGATGAAGCGGTCGATGAAGAATTAGCAGATTTTATTAAAAAAACCGACAAAAATCTGAGCAAGCAAAAAAAAGCCACTACCAATGCGCCAGTCGCTTGGTGGATTAGACGCCACAATTTATTTATGGGCAGGTGGCTAAGAAAAGGCGGACAATACCCAGATCCAGTCATTCGTTTATATGTTAACGGCAAGGCTGGATTACCCCAACAAGATGTTCACGAGCAAATGTGGGTTGATGGCCAAACAGGAGTTGCCGAAGGTCATTTGTGGCACTATAGCAATCCAACTTTTCGTGTTTATTTACACAAATTCAATACTTATACTAGTTTTAAAGCTCAGCAATTGGTCGATGCAAAACTCAGAATCAATCCATTCACTTTTATTAATTACATGATCATTAAACCGCTAATCACTTTCCTAAAATTATATATTCGACACAAGGGCTTTTTGGATGCCTGGCCCGGTTTTGTTTTTGCCCTATTTAGCGCTCTCCATCATCCAATGGCTTACTTGAAATGCTGGGAATTAAAGCTGGGAGAGGATTAAATGAGGGTTTTGCTCGATACCAGTCCGCTAAGTGATGCTAATGCGACCAGAGGAATCGGTACTTACACTAGATTTTTGTTAGATCGTTTATTATTGAATGATCAGAGGATCGAAGTTTTTCAATCTGGCGCCATGAGCGAAACAGAATTAAGCGATTTTCAAGCTAATGTCATCCATTATCCCTATTTTGATTTTTTTCACTCCACCTTGCCTTTCAAATTTTTGACTAAAACAGTGGTGACCATTCACGATGTCATTCCTTTGATATTTCCCAAGCATTATAATCCAGGAATACGCGGTAGAATCAAGCTATTTCGCCAAAAGTTAGCTCTGAAAACGGTCGATTTGATTATTACTGATAGCGAATCATCCAAAAAAGACATTATCGAATTCCTCGGAGTGCCAGAAAAAAAAATTAGAGTCATTTATTTAGCTGCTAATCCTAGACTCAAACCCCTCAGCGAAACTGTTTTACGCAGTCAGCAGCGCAAATTAAATCTCCCTGCCCATTATTTACTCTATGTGGGCGATATTAATTACAACAAAAATTTAGTGCAATTAATTAAAAGCTTAAAGTTTATCCCGCCGCATGTGAAATTGGTCTGTGTTGGCAACAATTTTCATCCTCAAGAAATTCCAGAATGGGCCGCCATTGAAAAACAAATTGCCCTAAGCGATGTGGCAAAGCGAGTTAAGTTTATTGAAGATGTGACCAGCAATGACCCAGACTGTTTAACTGCTATTTACCAGAGTGCCATTGCTTATATTCAGCCTTCAATTTATGAGGGCTTTGGTTTGCCCATTTTAGAAGCGATGCGTTGTCAAACTCCCGTAATTTGTGCCAAAAATTCTTCTTTACCAGAGATCGCTGGCAATTTTGCTTATTATGTAGAAAAAGCCAAAGCTGAAGATTTTGCCGAAGCTGTCAAAAATATTTTAAATTGGAAAAATAAGGAACGACAAGATTTTATTAAAAAGGCTGGATCATGGGAAAAAAAGTTTTCTTGGGAAAAAACAGCCAAGCAAACTATCAAAGTTTATCAAGAATTAAGTAAATAATTCGCTAGTAAATTTAGAGAAAGGTTTTATGAAAATTTTAGTGACGGGTGGAGCAGGTTTTATTGGTTCACATGTTGTCGATGCCTATGTGGCTATCGGTCATGAGGTCTTGATAGTTGATAATTTATCCACGGGGCAAAGAGCCAATCTCAATCCAAAAGCTAAATTTATAGAGTGTGACATTGTCGATCAAAAAAAAATCCAGAAAATTATCCTAGAAGAAAAACCAGATGCCATTAACCACCACGCTGCTCATATTCAAGTTGGCTATTCTGTGAAAAATCCGCAATTTGATGCCCAAAATAATATCATCGGTTTACTAAATATTATGGAAGCCGCTAAAAAAGCTGGAGTTAAAAGAGTGGTGATGGCTGCCACAGGCGGAGCGATGTATGGCAATAAAAAAACCCCTTTTACTGAACAAATGAAAGAACAACCGCTATCTCCCTATGGCATTTCCAAACGCGCTGGCGAACTTTACCTCAACTATTATCATGAAATTCATCAGATTCATTATGTGTCACTGCGCTACAGCAATGTTTATGGCCCGCGCCAAAATTCTCATGGCGAATCGGGAGTGATTGCCATCTTTTTGGAAGCGCTAGGTGAGGGTAAACCAGCCATTATTAATGGCAATGGCAAACACACCCGCGACTATATTTATGTAAGCGATGTGGTGATGGCCAATGTTTTAGCTTTAGAAACTTACTTTGTTGGCGAATTAAATATTGGCACAGGCATTGAAACCTCAACTAATGAAGTTTTTGACAAATTAGTCAGTGAACTAGGCATAGACATGCCAAGAGAATATGGACCTGAGCGCATCGGCGAACAAGTGACCAGCTCGTTAGATGCGAGCAAAGCCAGGGAAATTTTAGACTGGCACGTAAGAATAAATTTTGATGAGGGCGTAAAAAGGACGGTTGCCTGGTTTAAAAATAAAGCTTAAAACTTTAGTCGCCTGCTATTTTTAATTATAGAGGGTCTATTTTCTTTAATAATCTAATTTCTAGATCATCTTGGCAAGAAAATGTTTCAATTTCTTCACTGGGGCCAAAAATAGTTAACTCGTTAAAAGCAGTTTTATTGTGCTCGTATTGGCTTTTTTCCACCACCACTGCTAAATAGTCGGCATCAGCCGTGTTAGTGACTAAGTCTTTAAGATCACAAGCGCTGTGCAGGAATAAATATTGCCATTCCATAGCGTTGTGATAAGGATGAAAATCAGATTGCACCGCTACAAATAGAGCTTCTTGGTGAGAATTGCAGAAATTTCTAGCACAAGCCAGTGAATCATCAACACTGCGATAAGCTGGAGCAAAATAACTGGCCAATTGAGCTGGTTTCAACCAAAAAACTAGTAAAAAAGGCAAAATCAAGAGCGCCCAGCGATTATTAATTAGTAAAAAAGCCAAAAGCAAAAACAAACAAGTAGTTAGACCAAAAATATAATGAGCTTGAATAGCTACCGGCATCAGCAAAGTAATAATTAGAGTCAAAAAGAATAAAGCCAGAGCTAGTAGCAAGTCAAAAGATAGTTTTTTCTTTTTGTTGATCAAATAAACAATCGTCGTTAGCAGGATTAAGAAAATTGCTAAGTAAAAAACATTTGGCAAATGAAAGACAAAAGAAGTAATTGCCTCAAGTTTAGCCATTAAATAGCTGGCTGGCTGAGGCATAGCTTCGCGAGTGAGCATCATATTCGTCAATAAAAAATTATGGCGCAATTCAAAAACAATAGTTGGTAAGTTGGCTAAAGCTAAGGAAGCGATTGTTTTAAAAGCCAGAGGCCAAAAATCTTTTTTAAAAACAAAGACTGCCATCAGGGCAAAAGCCAAGAAAACAGGAAAAACCGAGTAAGAGAAACTCAAAGCCAAAGCTAAAGCCATGGCAAAACCCCAACTTAACACCTTATCTAAAGATTTTTCTTTAAGATATTTGTTGCGCAGGGCTAAAAAAGCATAAAAAGCAAAGAGTAAAAAAGGAGTGACAAAACTAGGATTCCAGACAAAACGATTCTGAATAATATATTGCGGATGCAAGCAAATTAAAAAAAAGACAATCAGCAAGGAGTTTTGCCAGCGAGGCTGTTTGCGCAATAAATATAAACCCAAGATAAAAGCCACAATATAAAAAATTGCCAAGGCTATTAAAGTGGCATAAGGCGAACCATTACTAATTAAATAAAATGGATATAGCAAGTAAAAATAAATAGCACTTTGATTAAAAGGAATAGCGCTGGTCTGTGGCCCCAAAAGTGGCGGCTTATTAGAATGTTGCCAATTCCAAAGCACTAAAAAATCTCGACCAATATCATTAAAAAAAAGCAAAGAACTGCTAATTTTATAAAAACGCAAAAAAATAAAAAGTATTAATAATAGAACTGCCAAAAAATAAGGAAGGATTTTTTTAAATTTTAATTTAGTCACAATTCAATTATACAGAGCCTATCTCTTTTATACAGAGCTTAAATTAAATTTGTATGCTTTTATGTAATATTTTTTTGCAAAAATAGTTACATGACGTATTCCAGTGTCAATCCAAATTTGATTTTAGCTGTTGATTGGACTAAAATAGTCCACAATATGTCCACAATTCAACTTAAAGTCACCTTATCTAAACAATTGCACAGTATATTGCAAAAAAGAGCTCAAACAATTGGCCTAACCATGTCTTCTTATGTGAAAAATCTGATTATTGATGATATTAAAGAAACAACTTTCGAAGAAAAATTAGTTAGTGATCAGGTTGAAATGGCATATGAAGATGCCAAAAACAATAAAAAACAAGCTATTAAAATTCATAAATTACAAAAAACACTCGATAATTTATGATAGAAATTTCTTTCTCGCAAAATTTTTATCGTAAACTTAAAAATATCAAAAGAAGAAATCCAGAATTATTTAAAAAAATTAACTCACAGCTCTTATTATTTGCTGAAAATCCGCGACACCCTTCACTTAGACATCATAAATTAAAAGGTAAGCTGCAAAATTCCTGGAGTATTAGTGTGACAAAATCCTTCCGTTTGATCTATATGGTTGACGAAGAATATTATTTTTTTGATCTAGGTTTTCACTCAGAGATTTATAAATAAGCTTTGTGATCTAATCAATTCTCTCTGCCAACTTCATCGCCTCTGCCACTGCCTCATCCATATTTAAATAGCGATAAGTACCCAGTCGGCCAGCAAAATAAACACCTTTTTGCTCTAGTTCACTAACTTTAGCAAGATATTTTTTAACTACTTGATGATTTCTCGTCCTTGGCACCGGATAATAAGGCTCACCCTTACTCTTTGGGTATTCACGAGCAATGATCGTGTGTTTGGTCACTTTAGTAGGTGCAAAATATTTAAACTCAATAATACGCGTGTAGGGTACAGTTAAATCTGGATAATTAATGACGCTGTTGTTTTGGTAAAACTCGGCATTGACTTTACAAAATTCAAATTTGAGAGAGCGATATTCTAATCGGCCATATTTATAATTAAAATATTGGTCAATCGGCCCGGTATAAATAATTTTGTTAAATTTTTGCAGATAATTTTTCGACAATTTGAAAAAATTCTGTTTCAACTGCACTTTAATCTGCGGATGATCGAGCATCTTTTTAACCAGGGCCGTATAACCAGCTGTCGGCAGGGCTTGATATTTATCAGTAAAATAGCGATTATCAAAATTGTAGCGAATGGGTAGGCGATTACTAATACTAGTATCTAAGAGTGCTGGATCAAGACCCCATTGTTTAAAGCTATATCCGTAAAAAATTTTCTGATAAATAACTTCACCAACTTTGGACAACAAATAATCGGCTAAACTATTAATTTCTTTGATTTTGAGGGCTTGAGTGGTCAAAAAATGCCTCATTTCTGCCCCTGTTTTAAGCTTTAAGCCAAACAATTGATTAATAGTATTAATGTTGACAGGCAAAACCACGCTCTGATCGTTAACTTTAGTCAGCACTTGATGCTCATAAGCACGCCAGTCGGCAAATTTTTGCAGGAATTGCCAAACCGCTTTACTATTAGTGTGAAACAAGTGAGCGCCATAGCGTGAGACTAAAATATCTTCTAAATCCTGATCAAAACAATTGCCTGCCAGATGCGCGCGCTTATCAATCAGCAAGATTTCCATCCCCCGATCGGCTAGCTGTCTAGCCAAAGTGGCTCCTGTTAAACCAGCGCCAACAATTAAAACTCGATCTGCCATATAGCCATTATACTGCACAAACTCTCAATCGGGCTGAGTGAGCTGGCCACCAACTCACTCACAAACTCCCAATCACTCAATAATTTTTCAATGTTATACTAATTATAATGTCGATGATTAAGCTTTTTAGTCAATATCATGAATTGTTGGGCCAGCTTACCAGCCGAGAAATTAAGCAGCGCTACAAACAGTCGGTGCTGGGCTATGCCTGGGTCATTCTCAATCCTTTTTTTCAAATGTTGGTGATGGCTTTTGTTTACAGTATCATTATACGCATTCCAGATCTGGGCGTGCCTTATTCAATTTATTTGTATGCTGGTTTGTTGCCTTGGACATTGTTTAATAATTCTTTAACAGGTTCAGTCAATTCATTGGTGGGCAACGCTGGTTTATTAAGTAAAATTTATTTTCCTAGAGAAATCTTTGTCATGAGCACGATGCTGGCTAAAATGGTGGATTTTGCCCTATCCTGCAGTATTTTTATTATTTTTATGATTTACTTTCAAATTCCTGTGACTTGGAACATTCTTTGGGTCATTCCCATTCTACTTATTCAGCAGCTTTTTACTTATGCTCTGTCTTTATTTTTAGCAGCGGCCAATTTGTTTTATCGAGATATTCAATACTTGCTAAATCTAGTGCTCTTAATCTGGATGTATTTAACCCCAGTTATTTATGCCACTGAATTTTTTCCAGAAAAATATCAGTGGATTTTTAAGCTCAACCCAATGGCCATCATTATTAATGCTTATCGCCAGGTAATTTTAGCTGGAGGAATGCCAAATCTACAAAGCTTAGGCTTGGCTTTACTTTTATCGCTGGGTATTTTAGCTCTTGCTTATAAATTTTTCAAAAAAGTTGAAGGCCTTTTTGCCGATGTTGTTTAAACCATGAAAGACAATCAAACAATCGCTATTAGTGTGGCAGAAGCAAGCAAGCTTTTTCGTTTGCAAAAACAACGTACTTTTAAGGAATTATTACCAGCCTTGTTTGGTGGGCAAAAAGCTGTGGAGCACTTTTGGGCATTAGAAAATATTAATTTAAAGATCAAAAAGGGTGAAACAGTTGGGATTATTGGCCCCAATGGCGCAGGTAAAAGCACTTTACTCAAACTAATGGCAGGGGTAACTAAGCCGACTAAGGGTAAAATTACGCTTAATGGTAAAATTGCCCCACTGATTGAACTTGGCGCTGGTTTTCACCCTGAGTTAACTGGCAGAGAAAATATATTTCTCAACGGCATCATTTTAGGCTTAAGTAAAAAAGAAGTAACAGATCGGTTTAGCGAAATTGTTGATTTCGCTGAGCTTTGGGAATTTATTGATCAACCGATTAAACATTACAGTTCTGGCATGTATTTGCGCTTGGCTTTTAGTGTGGCAGTCCATACTAATCCCGATATTTTACTAATTGATGAGATTTTGGCAGTGGGAGACGATAATTTTAGAAAGAAATGTTTCAAAAGAATGGAGGAGTTTAAAAAAGCAGGAGTAACAATTATTTTGGTATCTCATGCCCTAGAACAAATTCAAAAGTTTTGTACTAGAGCAATTTATTTGAATGAACATCGAGTGATTGTGGATGGGAAGGTGGAAGAAGTGAGTGAAAAATATGTAAATGCGGGTGTGAATTAATATAATACTTAATTTATGAAGAAACCTCTGAGGATTTTAGTCACCAATCATCATTTGTATCAATACACTGGCACAGAGGTTTCATCTCTAATTCTTTGTAAATATTTAAGAAAAGAAGGGCATGAGGTAGTTTTCTATAGTAAATATCTAGGAAATAAGTTAGTTAAAACAATGGAAGACTATAAGGTTAAGGTTGTCGACAATTTAAATTTAATAAGAAATCAAAAATTTGATATTGCGCACGTTCAACACAATATTTGTGCTTATGAAGTAAGATATTATTTTCCAGATTTGCCGATGGTTTTATGGGTTCATGGATATGTGCCTTTTTTAGAACAAGTGCCAGCCATTGACCTAAATATCTCATATATTTTGACTATTAATAAAACCGTGCGTGACCATGTATTTAAACTGGGTGTTCCGAAACACAAAATAATTGTTTTTAGGAATTTAGTTGACTCAGAGGCTTTTTATGTAAAAAAGCCAATTTCGAAAACTATCAAAAATGTTTTGGTATTAAGTAATAAGTTATCTGTAGAAAAGCAAACAGTTATTGAGAGCGTGATTAATCAATTGGGTTTGAAAAGTGTTCATATTGGCTCTGTTTATAATAATATGGTGGATAATAATAAATTGGTTGATTATATCAATAATGCAGATTTAGTTTTTACCATCAGCTTGGGTGCAATTGAAAGCATGTTTTGTGGACGAATACCAATTTTATTTGATGAAAATTCGACACAATTTACTGATGGACTAGTAGATACTGGAAATTTTGATTTTTTAAAAGAAAACGGTTTCTCTGGGAGATCTTTAAAAAGGATAATGACAGAAAATGACATATTAGATGATTTGCAAAAATATAACTACAAACAAGGCGAATTATTAAGAAAAAAAGCATTAAAAAACTATGAGGCTAATCAGCAGATTAAAAAAATTGTAGATATTTATAATCAAGCTATTAAAAATTTCAAAAAGAAACAATTATCTAAAAAAAATAATGAAATTTTATATCATTTAATTCGGTCTGTTGAAGAAGCACGATTCTATTCTATTGATGTCTTACGGGCTCAAACTTCAACTATTCAAGGCCTGGACATTAATTCTTTAGAATCAGATGATCAAAAAATTATGCATGAGTGTTTTCATTATGTTGAATTATCGAATAGGGTAAATTCACTTAATGAAAAGATATTTCAACTAAAACTTGATTTAAACAAAATTAAAAACAGTAGATATTATCTATTATGGCAAAAATTTAATAAATTAAAAAAAATTATAAAATGAAAAAAAAGATGACCGATTATCTAGTCTCACGTAATAAGCAACTTGAAGAAAAACTTGTCGATCTAGAAAATAAAAAAAAGGAACTTGAAGATCAATATGTAACTATTCATGAATCAAAAGCTTATAAATTTTGGAGAAAAATACAAAGTTGTAAAAAAACATTAAAAAATCCTCATTTTTTAAATCATAAAGATGTTAATTTTTAATAACAGAATGTTTACTAAATATAATTTAAAAATTTTACTTAAAGGTATTAAGTATTTATTTTCCCACAACCTATCTTCTTTTCTTAAAAAAACATCAGCAGTAATCGAAAGAGAATTGCGGATAGCTCAATACAATAAACAATATACTGCATATCTTAAACAAAATAGCTTAACAGATGAATTTATTGCAGATGAAAAAAGACTCATATCTAGGCTAAAAGTTAAACCAAAAATCAGCCTTGTAATGCCAACCTATAATTCCTCAATTAAATTTTTAAAAATGAATATTGACTCAGTTATTAATCAAATTTATCCAAACTGGGAACTTTGTATTGCCGATGATAATTCTAGTGATGCCAGAGTTAAGGAAACCATTGAATATTATTGCAAAAAAGATAAAAGAATAAAATGTGTTTTTCGGGAATCTAATGGCCATATCAGCAAAGCTAGTAATTCCTGTTTAGAAATTGCCACTGGGCAGTATGTTGGACTCTTAGATCATGATGATCTTCTATACCCAAACACTTTAAGCGAATGCATAAAAATAATAAATGAGCAGCAAACTGTTGATTTTATTTATACAGATGAAGATAAAATTGATGCCCATGGCAAACGCTTTGAGCCGCATTTTAAACCCGACTGGTCACCTGAAACATTGCTTTCAGGAAATTACATAACCCACTTCTCTTTGATTAAGAAAAATTTAATAAATAAGGTTGGAGGTTTCAGAGTTGGTTACGAAGGAGCACAGGATTTAGATTTATTTTTAAGAGTTACAGAGTTAAGTAAGCAAATCTATCATATTCCTAAAGTTTTATACTCTTGGAGAACATTAAAAAGTTCTACAGCTAGTTCAGACTCTGATGCTAAATCTGATTATGCTTATAAAAACGGCATAAAATCAATTGAGTCTGCGTTAAAAAGAAGAGAAATAAGGGCGACAGTGACTGAAGGAGCTGGGCGAGGATTATATGATTTTACTATTCACAATAATTTTGAATACGCAAAATTTATATCAAGGTCGACGGGCGAAAGACTCGGAATTCAAGTATATGACTTTATAAAAAATAATTCTAGTCAATATATTATTTTCCTTGATAAAAATTGTTCAATATCTGATGAAAATATTCAGCGTTCTTTAGGACTGTTTATGTTTCCAGGAATTAAAATGCTAACTATAAAGATTGTTAATCAAAAAGGAACAATATATAAAACTGGAATTATAATTTCTAAAAATGACAAATTAATCCATGCTTTTCAAGGAATGACTGAGGGAGGTTACTTTAATTTTAACTATAGTCGAATGTATAAAAATTTTTCAGCAACTAGCTTGTTGGGAACCATAATTGATAGAGAATTTTTTTCTAAAATTGATCTAAAGCCTATTAAAGAATTTGATAATTATACCGATATTGGCTTGTATTTAAGTTATTTAATCTCTAAAAACAAGCAAAGAATTGTTCTTGGATATAATCCATTAATTATTTATAAGGGAGACTATCAAAATGACAAACTTTCATCCCAATCAATAAAGATGGCTCAAAAAATAATTGAAAAAAAAGAATATGATCTAAATTATAATCCAAACTTAAGCACTAGTAGAGTAGATTTTAGCATTAATGGATAATATTGTAGGAATTAATAGCCAGTTATCGCGAAATTAACAGGGGGTAGAGTAAATACTCGTCTTCATTTTTTATAATCAATGTCTCTTTAGACCCTTCTTCTCTAGAGAGTTTATCTATAGCAACACAAATATAATCATTTTTTGGATTAATAACTCTCTTAAGTGGAATAGTTCTGTTTTTTCGCAAATATTCACTATTTTCGTAATCAATAAAAAGTAATTTTGATTTATCACTACACTCACCATCATATACAGTGAATTGATAAATTGCGCTTTTTTTCTTTGTTTCTTCCTCTTCTTTTTCTTTCATAAAGAATTGTAAGCCACTAAATTTATCATCTCCGATAAATAAAGTTATTCTTTGATTATCTAATTCCTCTTCTACAATTTCACTTAGGGCTTCAATTTTATTTTCTATTAAACTGTCATTGCCAAAAGACATAGAATAATCATAGTATCGATAATAAGTTGTGGAAAGTATTTGATAAGAAATAAAACCCATTCCTAAGCCCAATAACAGATTTTTAAACTTAACAGCGCCAATTTTGTCGTGTAACAACTTTAACCAAAAAATTAAGAAAGGAAAATAAACCAAAAAGTACCTACCCTGTACCCCATCAATTATCTTTGCTCCAACGGGGGACCAAGTAAAGTAGAAGGAGCTTATGATTAAGAAAATTCCTCCAAAAATAATCATTCCCAAAAAGATAATGCTAAACCAGCTTATATTTTCTATACGATTGCTTTTAATGTATTTATAAATTGAATAAAAAGATAACAACGCAATGCACAAATAAGTAATAAAGTTTAAATCATAATCCAACCATCCAAAAATTCCCCAAAAACTTTTAAGCCAAAAGTCGGGTAGTCCAGCACGCATAGTTGACTTAAATACATCAAAAAAATAAAGAGGATTAGATTTGAGTAAATCAAATTGACTTATTGCACCATATCCACCAGTTTTAGAAGTTCTTACATTAGAAAAAGTATTCCAAAAGACAATTAGTAAAAAAACTAATAATGCAAGGCTAGACAGCAAATAAAAATTTTTCTGATTTTTATTCAGATGCTTCCAACTTTTTACGATCAATAACAAGGGTAATAAAAATAAAGAGTAATATCCTGGCTTGGATATTAAAAATAAAAAAGATAATAATATAAATATCAAAATTTTTTTGTTATCAATTTTGTTTGAAGTAAAAAGAGATACAAAATAAGAAAACAACACTAAACCTAAACCTAAAGGCACCACATCATGGCTTATAGAAGTCACCTGAAACCACAGCATAGGGATCAATAAATAGGGGAATAATAGAGATTTGTTTTTAGCTAAAAGTTTCACTGAAAAATAAAGACAAATTGCAAAAAATAATAAGTTAAACAAACGTCCTAAATAAAAAGAAACGGCTGGATATGCTGAAAAAGAACCCAAATTTATTCCAATACTTACAGGTAAATAGGAAATAAAAGAGGCTAGAGATAGGGCGGGGGTATATTCAACCAGCTCGTTACTGGGATCTTTTTGCCAGGCTAGTTTCCAGGGGTATTTTAGAGAATAATTGTGTGCTATCGAGCCAATTCTGTTAATTGAGGGGTAATCATAAAGTCTTTTTAAAACTTTTGTTTGACTAGTGTTTAAATTTAAATGATGGTTTATCGAAGTAGCTCTCCAGAAATGAACCACTTCGTCAGGCTTTTGAAAAGGTGGCACAAAAAAAATAAACAGAAAAATTATAAAAATTCCTAGAGAAAAAAATATGTTTGATATTTTCTGATTTTTCATTATAAATTCTTTCATAGTGGATATTAAAATTTATTTTCCCAAATAATCATCTTTTGATGTAGACAGTTTTGCCCAACTTCGATTTGTCATGTACCAATCAACACTTCTCTTTATTCCCTCGCTAAAATCAACTTTTGGCTCCCAATTTAACATGTCTTTGGCTTTAGTGCTTTTTGCCAGCGTGTGCTTCATGTCTGCCTTGGAAAATCCACTATATTTAATTATGGCCTTTTTATTAGAATATTTTTCTATTAAATTAATTAAATCTTTTAAGGAGTAAGCTGCCAACCCACCACCAATATTAATTACTTCATAACCCCTTGGTTTTAAAGCTAAAACTGTTCCTTTAGCAACATCATCTATAAAAGTAAAATCTCTTGTTTGCGTTCCATCGCCATTTATTACTATTTCCTTTTCTTCAATAATATCTCTTATAAATTTGAATACCGCCATATCTGGTCTACCAGCTGGCCCATATACGGTAAAATACCTTACGATTGTGGCATTAATATCGTATAAGTGGTAGTAGGTGTATGCAATCATTTCTGAAGATTTTTTTGAGGCTGCATAGGGTGACAGTGGTTCATTTACTGCTAATTCCTCACTAAAGGGAAGTGCCTGACCAGCATACAATGAAGACGTTGAGGCTTGGACTATTTTATTAACTTTATATTTTTTCATTAACTCTAAAATATTCAACAAGCCAATTGTGTTTGTATTAAAATACATGAGTGGATTAAGCATGCTGTACCTAACCCCAGCTCTTGCTGCCAGATTTATGATTGCATTAAGCTTATACTCTTTAAAAATTTTTTCTAAATCATCATAATGTTCAATATCAAGTTTAATAAACTTAAATGCATTACTTCTATTTAAAGATCTTAATCTGTATTCTTTGAGATGGACATCATAGTAATCATTCATATTATCCAAGCCAATAACATGGTTTCCAGTGTTAATTAGCTCTTCACAAACTTTGTGTCCAATGAAACCAGCAGATCCGGTAACCAATATATTCATAATATTTATTTCCATTATTATTATAGTACAATAATAATAATGGAAAAGGTAAGATGTCCGATTTGCAATAATCACAAATTTACGCATATCTTAATTGGTCAAGACAATATCAACAAAATTCAAGGAAAATTTAACATTGTAAAATGCACAGGTTGTCATTTGCTACTAACTAATCCAAGACCTAATTTAATAGAAATAAAAAAATATTATCCAATTAAGTATATTCCTTATCATCCTGATTTTAAAAAATCAGTTACAATTGCTAATTTTAGATTGAAATATCCATTGATTTATAGCATTATAGATCCACAACATAATATTAATTTACTCACTCATAAAAAAATAAATAATATATTAGAAATTGGGTGTGGCGCTGGTAATTATTTGTACGAATTGAAAACTCTGTATCCAAATTGGAATATTTCAGGAGTAGATATTAGTGAAACCAATATAAACTATCTTAAAAAAAATAATATAAATGCATATTTATCTAATCTGACTAATATTCCACACAAAGACAGTAGTCTTGACATTGTTTATGGTTGGATGGTATTAGAACACGTTCATGAATTGAACAAAGCTATATTAGAAATACACAGAGTATTGAAAAATAATGGTATATTTTGTTTGTCTGTTCCAAATGCTGCTAGCTGGGAATTTAAACTATTTAAAGAAAATTGGCACGGACTACATCTTCCTAACCATTTATATCACTTTACTCCGAAGAGTATTACGATGTTATTAGAAAAAAATAATTTTTACGTAAAGAAAATTATTTTTCAAAAGAATTTCTCATCTGTGTTTTCTAGTCTAAGTGTTTCAATTGAAAATAGTAGCTCACCTAAATTTATAAAAAAAATTTCGCGTAAAGTTTTAAAATGGAATATTTTCTATCATTTGGTAACACTACCTTTTTCCTATTTGTTGTCTTTCTTAAAACAGTCTGGGAGAATAACCATAATCGCGTATAAAAAATGAAAAACCTAGTTAGCGTCCTTGTCGTAACCCACAATTCTCAAAAATATATATATAGCACTTTAAATAGCTGTCTTCAACAAGAATACCAGCCAATAGAAATTCTTATTTTTGATAATAACTCCTCAGACAATACTGTTGATATTATTCATAAGCTAAAGACTAGTAAAGTAAAAGTATTTAAATCAAAAAGAAACATTGGACCATACGGAGGATTAAATTATTTAATTAATAAAGCCAAGGGTAAATATATTGCTGTACTAGATCATGACGACCTATGGCTTCCTCCAAAGCTTAAAGAACAGGTAAATTATTTAGATACTCGTCCAAAAGAAATTTGCTGTGGAACACAAACTTACATTTACTACGAACATAAAAATATTTTAATACTTGATAAGAAACCTCTCAGAGTTAACTATGTAAATCATATATCTTTAATGTTTAGGAATATCGGTTTCAAATATGATGAGAAGTTTACTTTTAGTGATGAACATTTTGAGAAGATCGTATTAGGTGGAAATTCTTCTAAAATACACTGTATACCTAATGCGCTATCTATTCATAGAATTAGAAGTGATAGAAATAATTTTTCTAGAAATAGATATAAGCTCAACATGGCATTTATTAAAGAATATTTTTCTATTAATCCGATTGGGATTAAAACACTGATTAACTTTATCGGCTATATGGTATTTAGATATTCTCCAACATCCATAGAATGGATGTTAATAAATATTGTAAAAAGGAGATCAGCTAAATACTCTCTAAAAGAATTCAAAAAAATGCACCCCAATTTAATTATTAATTAGTGTCACATTTTTACTAAAACCACATCAAAAGAAAGATGAATAATATCTTTCAAAGAGTATTTTTTTCTTAAATAAAATGGCAAATCATCAGTCCACACCTCATTTACTTTTAAATCTAATATCTTAAGATTATATTTTTTAAATAAAACTTTATAGTCTGATAGTCGCATTCTATTTACCCACAACCCAGTATTTCCAAATAAGAAATTAAATATTTTTTGAGGAATAAAGAGGAAGAAAAGGCTTTTTTTTGAAAAAACATGATCTTTTAAATCCACCGAATGATACATTATACCACCCTTCTTAAGAACACGCGTCATTTCACTTATACTATGTTCTAAATCTTTAATGTGTTCTAAAACAGCACATGAATATATAACATCAACAGTAGAATTATCCATTTTGTATGAATAATTTTTTGCGAATGAGATCATTTTAACCTTACTCTTAGCTTTTTCTAAATTTTTCTTATTGCCCAATAAGTCTAAATATAACGACTCTGTTTTTTTATAATTTAAATGATTGTTTTCATCAATTGCATAATAGGTTCCAAGACCTCCCTCTTTAATTGCCAACAGTCCGAAACCAACAGATGCTCCCGGACCGAGTTCAAGCAAACGTGTTTTTTTTAAACTTTTATATTTATTAACGCTTTTACTAAAAGAAGCGTATTGTCCATGTATATATTCAGCATAATTTTTTCTAAAATAAGGATTGTAGAGTTTTTCAACCAATCTTCTTGACTTTGGAAAAAAATAAAATAGGGCGTTTTCTGCCAAAACTAAGGGTAATTTAATGATAATGTTCATATTGCCTCAAAAAGTTTTATATAATTTTTAATACTTTTATTCCAACTAAACTTATCAATTATGGTTAATCTAGCCTTATTCCCGTAAATTTTATATAGATCATTCTCAAGAAGTGTTTTAACCTTATCCTTAAGCTCTAATGTTTTATCAAAATTACATATGAAACCATTAACTGCATCAGATATAACCTCACTAGCTCCCTCATTCTTTGTAGCCACTGGACAACAACCACACAACATAGCTTCCAATAAAGATGTCGATAAGCCACCTCCTGAATAGGAGGAGTGTAAATAAATATCTCCACATTTCATTATGGAAATTGCCTCATCTCTACTTTTTTTACCCAAAAAAACAATGTTTTTTGATTTATATTTTTTTAATTTTTCATAATCTTCACCGCCTCCGATAATTAAAAAAACAACTTTCTCGTTTTCTTTTAACAACTGATTAATTAAAGAAATACTTCTTTCTATTCCCTTCCATTTGTAAAGTCTGCCGCAAAAAATAAATTTTGTAAAATTTTTATATTTCTTGGATATTGCTTTATTGACTTCTATTGCTTCGATATTTTTTATATTCAGACCTCGTGTTATTACCATTCTTGGTCTTTTATCAAATTTCTCGATAAATTTATCAACAGCCTTAGATATTGGAACATTGTAATCACTATTTTTAAAAATAAGCCTACCTATGCTTTCATCATAAATTCGAGCTATTAGGGTTGTTAATGGATTAGATAGTTTTACATAATCTGAACCGTGTTCTATATGAATCCATGTATAGTGATTTTTTTTTGAAAAAATTAGGGCCATTAAGGAAGTTAAAAAAAATCTTGTTCTAGAGATTACTATACTATATCTAGTCTCATTAATTATTTTTAATAATTTCCAAAAATCCTTTTTCCAAAACTTAAAAATCGGAAAGTTAGATACTATTTCTGTTGCTGGAAACCTATAAACTTTAACAGTAGCAGATTCTTCTTCAACAAATTTGCCTGTTTCGGGAAGATCTGTAGTTAAAACAACAACTTCATCAAAGTAGCTTGAGACATTTTCATTAAATTCTTGAGCATGTGATTCTAATCCTCCTACATGCGGAGGATAATAGGGTGAAAAAACCAAAAGCCTCCTTGATTTCATTTTTTTTTCGCCAATTTCCTAACCAATTTTTCAATCTCTTGTTGCATCTTGTTTATCCTAATATGATTCTCAAACATTACATAAGTTAAAACTATTAAGGCTGTCACTGTAATAAAATCAAATAACCTAATAAAAAATAATTCTTTGATTAATGGTTCTAGAGACTTTGGAAATAATGTCACCCAAATTAAGCCTGCCCACAAAATTAGCCAAACAATGGCACCACGATTGCCAATTGAACCTTTTTTCCAGTGTATAAACAAGTTATACAGCATGAGCAGACCGAATGCGGAAACAATGATTTGTACACCTACGATAGTCATTTTTTTATATACCAATAAGGGATCTTTATAAAAAAACCGAATGCTTCAAAAATACTCAGCCCCTTATATTTATCTATATATATTGTATCAACATTTACTTCAGAAAAGGAGATGTTCTTTTTTCCAGTCATTGCAGCAATCTGCGCCTCAACTCCATATCGAGGCTCATCCCACTCAATTTCTTTATAAATTTTTTTCTTGACAGCAAAATAACCACATAAAATATCAGATCTTTGAATATTGAAGAACTGTTTAACTAGTTTTACCATTAAAATATTTCCCCACCTTCTGATTATGGGCATTTCCACCCCTAATGCTCTTCGTCCAAAGACTAAATCATTATTTTTTAATTCTTTTCTGAATTCATTAAGGTGTTTGGGATCATGTTGACCATCGGCATCAAGAAAAACCACCGCATCACAGCCGATTTGCCAAGCTTTTTCTACGCCTGTTTTCATGGCTGCGCCTTTTCCTAAATTGATAATGTGCTGAAGAATTACAACTTGCTTATTTTTGCCAAATTCATCTTGTAGAATTTTGTATGAATTATCACTTGAGCCATCATCAACCAAAACAAGCACTGCTTGTTTATCAAGCTTCAGTATCTTTTTGACCGTATTTAGCGCTCTTTTTTCTTCGTTATATACTGAAACAACAATGGCTAATTTTTTAACACTTTTCATTTATTATTAAGTTTCATTTTTAACTATCTCTCTTTAAGACTATGCTTGTTTTTAATAAACCAGGAATATGAGGCTTTTATACCACTCAGTAAGTCAATTGAGTGTTTCCAGCCCAGATCATGAAGTTTGCTGACATCTAATAATTTGCGTGGTGTTCCGTCTGGTTTTGATTTGTCCCAAATTATTTTGCCTTTATGACCAACTACTTTTTGGATTATCTCTGCCAGCTCCATAATAGTTAAATCTTTGCCTGTGCCAATATTAATAATTTCTCTGTCATTGTAATTTTTCATTAAATAGACTAGGGCGTCAGCTAAATCATCGACATGAAGAAATTCTCTTTTAGCGCTACCAGTACCCCACAGGGTAACGGGTATCTGACCAGATATTTTTGCCTCATGGAATTTCCTAATCATCGCAGGCAAGACATGTGAGGAGGTGAGGCTATAATTATCATTTGGCCCGTAGAGGTTAGTCGGCATCACCGCAATAAAATTAGCTTGATATTGATCTCTAAAACTTTGACACATGGCAATACCTGCTATTTTGGCAATAGCATAGGCATCGTTACTCGGCTCTAAAGGGCCTGTTAATAAATATTCTTCTTTTATTGGTTGGGGACTAAGTTTTGGGTAAACACAAGAACTGCCTAAAAAAAGGAGTTTTTTGCTGGCATATTTATAGGCAGCATAGATAATATTTGTTTGCAGTTGAATATTTTCATAAATAAAATCAGCTTTAAAGTTTGAATTAGCCATGATTCCACCCACTTTGGCAGCCGCTAAAAAGACATATTCTGGTCTTTCTGTCGCAAAAAAATTGTCAACTGCCGCCTGGTTTAATAGATCTAATTCCAGTCTGCTTTTTGTAATGATCTTGCTGTATCCTTTTGACTTTAAATTTCTGATAATTGCTGATCCAACCAAGCCCTTGTGTCCGGCCACATATATTTTGCTTGTTTTTTTCATATATTTTTATCTTACTACAAACTGTTTAAATATCCCTTTAAATTTCTCCCTCTTTCTATAAGAATGAGGCCAGCAAATTTTTTCCATATCTTAAAATTATACCTTCTCATGATGATTTTCCACCAATTTTGTAAATCTTGTTTATTCTTAAAGCTTTTTTGCTGTTTGCTTGTTGTGGCATGTTTATGATGATAAACCACCGCTTTTTCTGCCAATACGCAGCTCATACCTGCTTGTCTAGCTCGCAGGGCTAAATCTACATCTTCTAAATAGGCAAAAAAATCACTTTCCAGTAAGCCGACTTTCTCAAACAGATTTTTTGTATACAAGGCTGCTGCGGCATCTGGGCCAAAGGGTTCTTGCAGCTTGTTCTTGGGTAATAAATCTGGATTATTTGACCAATAATCTTTTTTATCACTCAGCGAGCATTTTAAGTTTTCATCCAATGCTTCGGCTTTGCCTCGCCAGGCAAAAGCAAAACCTTGAGAATCAAGAGTTTTTTTATCACTGAGATAAATTTTACTTGCCACCATCTCAGCTCCAGTAACTTCTTGTTTCAAAAGCAATTCTTTAAGCCAGTTTTTATCAACTTCAGTGTCATCATTCAGTAAAATAATATGTTGGCTCTTGGCTTGCTCAATGCCTGCATTGACCGCTCCAGTAAAACCCAAGTTTTGCTCCAAGCACAAGTAATCGATGGTAAATTGTTGATTTGCACTTGTCTTGTTGAGCATATTTTTGAGCTCTGCTTGGGCTTTGGCAAATTGCTGACGATCAGTATTAAAAACAACAAGCACTTGAATTTTTTTTGCTGAAAAATGCTTGCCCAGTGCAGATTGATTAAGCGATAACAAACAATTAGCCAAGTATTGCTCGTTGCTCAGCAGGGTGGGGATGATGATGCTGGCTAAGTATGGCATAGCTTATTTCATCTCCTTCCTCACCACCACCAGACTATAAAACAAGACTGCTAGCGTTGCCACGATTCTACTGGCTGCCACAGCTTCAGCACCAAATTTAGGCAAGAGCCAAATGCTTAAAGCAAAAATAATCACGATACGCATTAAACCTGTTGTCGAAAAATAGCCAGGTCGATCGATGGCATAAAAAACGGCAGTTAAGGGTAAAACGGGGATTAGCAAAAAAACATTGACCAGTAATAAGCGCAAGATGCTGTCAGCCGCTAAATAATCAGCTCCCAGAGTAAAAATGATTAAATATTTGCTCAATGGTAAAACAGCGAGCAACAAGACTAAACTTAAAATAATTAAGATTTGGCTTTTTTTAAGAAATTGTTTGAGTACTGCTTTATCCTTGTATCTGGCAACGCGACTATTCAGCACTGATTCAAGCGATGCGCCAATGATGCTTAAAAACATGGCAACTTTCATCGCTCCGCTATAAAGCCCAGCCGCGTGCTCTCCCAAAGATTGTTGCACCAGCACTAAATCTAAATTATCAATTAAAACAAGACTGATGGCGGCAATCGCGCTGTGCAGCCAAAAGCGATTCACCTGTTTAGCTAATTTTCCTGTCAGGGCTTTGGGTTTAAAAAATAACTGCTCTTTGCTCACAGCCCACAGCACTAAGCCAGCCAGCAGTAAAGCTAAATAATAACTGCTACTAATGGCTAATAAATTGCTCTGCCAAGCAAAAATGATGGCTAGAAAAGCTAATAATTTAAAGGTCGCTTGTAAAATATTGATTAAACCTGCTTTGGCAAATTCTTGTTTGGCAATAAATAAATTAAATAAATAACTATAAAAAGCGAAGAAAACCGCACCTAAGGCACTTAGTAAAATCATTGTTGAATGGGGATAATTTAATATTTTTGCCAGATTTGGCAAAAATAACCCAACTACTATCAGCAAGATCAAAGCTAATAAGCCTTGCCAAAATAAAACGTGGGCTAAAAAGGCTTTTTGTTTTTGTGGCTCTTGATACCAATTACCCACAAAACGGGGGATTAATTGACTAAAACCGACATTAATGACTTGATGAAAAATCAACATCAAAGACACGCCCACTGAAAAAGTGCCAAAATCAACTGGCCCCATCCTTCGACCAAGGATAATCATCGCCACTGCCATCAAGCCAGCCGCTAAAAAATTGGCAACGGTGGTCATTAAGGATTGTCGACCGGCAGTAGACTGAAAAAGTTTTATAAGTGGCTTCATGCTCCCTTATTTACTCTAAAATTTGTGCTTCTTCACTGCCAAAATACTCAATTGTTTTGGCTAAACCATCACGAAATTCAATTTTTGCCTGCCAATCAAGCAATTCTTGGGCTTTGCTAATGTCTGGTTGGCGGCGGCTTGGATCATCAAGTGGCAATTCTTTAAAAATCACATCACCTTTGGTAATTTCTTCATTGATAATTTTTTGCACCAAGAGGGCTGTTTGCAGCACGGTATATTCATCTGGATTACCTAAATTGACGGTCACACCAGCCAAATCATCTTTGCTGCCTAAATTAATTAAACCCTCAACTAAATCACTGACATAGCAGTAAGAGCGCGTTTGCTTGCCATCGCCATAGACCGTTAAAGCTTCTTTTTTCAGCGCTTGATTAATAAAATTCGGCAAAATGCGGCCATCATCGGGGCGCATTCTCGGGCCATAAGTATTAAAAATTCTGGCAATGCGCACATCAACTTGGTAGAGGCGATGAAAAACCCCACAAATTGTTTCACCCAAGCGCTTACCCTCGTCATAGCAGGAGCGCGCTCCATTAGGATTAACATTTCCCCAATAATCCTCAGTTTGTGGATGAATTTGTGGATCACCATAAACCTCACTAGTGCTGGCATAAACCATGCGTGCTTGGGGATAATTAGCTTGTAAATATGTCAACAAATTGTGGGTGCCTAGAGAATTAACCAAATAGGTGGCAATCGGCTCTTTTTGATAGGCTGGAGGAGAGGCGGGCGAGGCTAAATGGTAGATGAGATCAATTTTTGCCACTTCTGGTCGCTCAATGAGCAGCTGATCGATGGCTAAACTTAAATAATCTTCGCTAGGCTTGCTCACATCTGCTTCAATTAAATAAAAATTGGGATTATCTGCTAAATGACGCAAGTTTACGCGCCGACCTGTAATAAAATTATCTACCCCAATCACTACTGCGCCAAAATGTAGGCATCTATCGACCAGGTGAGAACCAATAAATCCTCCAGCACCAGTAATTACCACCGTTTTGTTTGTTAAATAATGTTTATCAATAATATCTGACATGCCTTTATTCTAGCAAATTTCGCTTGTCAGAGGGAAGGAAAATCGGCATAATGGGGCTTATGACTCTAATCTTAGTTTTGGCTTTTATTTTGCGTCTTATTAGACTTAATGATTCATTTTGGCTTGATGAAGCCGCCCAAGTTTTAGAAAGCGCTCGACCACTAGCCGAGCAATTACAGATCGCTGGCGATTTTCAGCCACCTTTAATGCACTTGCTCACTTTTTTTTGGCTAAAGTTTCTAGGTTTATTTGGCCTAGAGCGCAGTGAGGCTCTAGTTAGATTATTGCCCAGCGTCATCCCTGGCTTAGTTAGCGTTTGGGCTACTTACCAGATTGCCTTAAAATTTTGGCCAAAAACCAAATCAAGTGCTACCAATACCAGTGCTGCTAAAACTAATGCTGCTAAGACCAGCAAAAAACATGCTCTAGCTTTTTTTTCAGCTCTTTTACTTGCTACTTCACCCCTACATATTTATTTTTCCCAAGAATTGCGCCCTTATAGCTTAGCCATGATGTGGGGCTGTTTGAGTTTATTGAGCTTGTTAGATTTGAGTCAAGAAAATACTTTGCCTAGTTTAAAGTCCGCTGCCAAAGCAAAGAGCAGCGCTGCAAGCAAAGCAGCCAACAGCGCCCAAGCCAATACCACCAGCACCGTAAAAATCTTTAATAAGCACACTCTAGCTTTTATTATCTTTAATCTTCTCGGCCTCTATTCCAGCTATCTTTATCCATTTTTTTTACTGGCTCAATTGGCCCACCTCTTTTTCGTCAAAAAAATTGATTTTAAAAAATTATTACTAATTGTCACTCCCATTGTCTTGGGCTTTTTACCTTGGTTGCCCAAGCTACTAGAACAAGTTCGCGTTGGCCAAGCCCTACGCCAGCAGATGCCTGGTTGGGCAGAGGTGGTCAGTTTACCCCAATTAAAAAGCTTGCTTTTTGTGCCGCTTAAATTTATCTATGGTTTACTAGATTTAGAAGTCAATGTCTTTTTTGTGGCCACAGCTCTGCTTATTTTTGGTCTACTTGCTTATTTACTTTTTCAGCAACGAAAACTCAAAAGCACCAAGCAGAGCTTAATTTTCTTTATTTACTTTTTTCTAGCGCCTTTACTAATAATGTGGCTATTTTCCTTTTTTATTCCACTCTTACAACCTAAACGCGTGCTTTTCCTCATGCCCGCCTTCTTTATTTTAATCAGCCAAGCCGTTCTTTATGCTCAAAAAAAACATCAATCTTTGGCACTTTTACTCTTAATTTCTCTTTTTGCCATTCATTTTTATGCTTTAATTACTTATTGGTACAAGCCATCTTTACAAAGAGAAAACTGGCGAGGACTTGTTCAGCAAATCGAATATAACTTTCCCTCACAAAACGCTGTGGCTGTCTTTTCTTTTAGCGCGCCTTTTGCTCCCTTTGCCTATTACACAGAAAATAAATTCCCTACTTTTGCTACGCAAAGCTTTTATTTGCCTGCAGAAACTGATTTAGCCAACAAAATTAAAGTCATCAGCGACTACGATTATGTTTTGCTCTTTGATTATTTGCGAGATTTAACTGATCCTCAAGATCAACTGCCGGCTTTAATTAAAGATTTAGCTTTTGCAGAAATTGGCCTTATTGATTATCCTAATATTGGTTTTGTTAGAATGTATAGCAAAGAAAGTATTACCGCATATGAAGGTGGGTCTCGATGTCAGTAGTTTAATTTATCGGCGAGGTGTTTCTCGATATACGAGCAATTTAATGCTCTCTTTACTCGAGTTGCGCGACATTGAATTATTGCTTTATGGCAATTCCCTGCGTGCCTATCGTCAATTAGAAAAAACCCTAGACACCAAGCTAAAAAGTGTTTTACCAGATAAATATGATCTTTTTCTGGGTAAAATTCCTCCGCGCTTGCTGGCAAAATTGTGGGCTTGGGGGCTTCATCCACTTAAAAAAACCATGCCCCAAGTCGAAGTTTTTCATAGCTGGGATTGGTTGCAACCTCCCGATAAAAATTTACCCCTAGTTTCTACCATTCATGATTTAGCCATTTTAAAATATCCAGCAACCGCTCATCCAAAAATTTTAGCGGCTCATCAACGCTCTTGGGAAGTTCTTAAACGCCGTCAAGCCCAAATTATCACAGTCTCTGAAGCTAGTAAAAGAGATATTGTTCGCTTATTGCAAATTCCTCCTCAACGAATTACCGTTACTTATGAAGCTTTACCTCGAGAAGTTAAACAGGCTAGCGATCGATTAGCTAATAATGTTGAATTACGTGTCCGCCTCAAAAATGCATTAAATCTGCAACGGCCATATATTCTTTTTGTTGGCAGCCGTGAACCTCGCAAAAATCTGGAACGGCTAATTAAGGCTTGGGCGCCTTTAGCCAATGATGTTTCATTAATTGTGGCAGGTGAAAAAGCCTGGGACAGCAGCGCTCAGTTTCGCCATCAACACCTGCACTTTTTAGGCCAAGTTAGTGATCTACAATTGGCCGCTCTTTATCATTATGCAGAATTATTGGCTTATCCCAGCTTAGATGAAGGCTTTGGTTTACCCATCCTTGAAGCTTTTTCTCATGGCTTACCAGTTTTAAGTAGTAATTTGCCAGTAATTAAGGAATTAGCGGGCAATGCTGCCCACTTAGTCAATCCCAACAGCATTGAGGACATCCGCGCCGGCTTAGAATTCTTATTAGCCGAAGAGAAGAAGGCTGCTAGTATCCGCATGCAACAAATGATTATTCGTCTGCAACTTTTTAATTGGACAAGAACTGCCCGTCTAACTACCGAGGTCTATCGAAAAGCCTTAGAACAGGGTAAATGAGTCAAAAAAAACAAATTATTCATCTAGCGATTGATGGTAATGAGGCTAATGTTAAAAATCGAGTTGGTTCTAATGTTTATGCCTGGAAAATCATTGATCAGCTACACCGACTTTGCAAAAATAGTCATCATTGGCAAATCACTATTTTATTAGCTCATCCCAAAGTTGCTGACTTGCCTAAAGCCCGCAAAAATTGGCGTTATGTTTATGTTCAGCCTAGTAAGCTCTGGACTCAATGGGCACTACCCATTCATTTACTTTTACACCGAGATGAATATGATCTTTTCTTTACTCCTGGTCATTATGCACCTCGTTTTTGCCCAATTCCTTATGTGAGTAGCGTCATGGATTTGGCCTATCTACACTTTCCCGACCAGTTTCGCCCCGAAGATTTACTACAACTTCAATCTTGGACAAAATATAGCGTCAAAAAAGCAAGAAAAGTCCTTACGATCAGTCAATTTTCTAAGAGAGAAATTGTCAAGTATTATGGCCGAGAAGCCACAGATATTATTGTTGCTCCGCCCGCTACTAATTTTGCTAAAAGCGCTAAACAGCCAGCTATTAGGCAATTTTTCAAAAAACACAATATCCATCGAGGCTATTTTTTATATCTGGGCACCTTGCAGCCTCGCAAAAACATTGTGTCATTAGTCAAGGCTTACGATATTTTCTTGATGAACTTGTTGGCGACTAGCAAAGAGGCTAAAGATCGCACTCTAGCTCGGGCACCTCAGCTAGTCATTGCTGGCAAAATAGGTTGGCTGAGTGATGATTTATTAGATAGAATCAAAAATTTTGCTTTTAAAGATAAAATAATTATCACTGGTTTTGTGCCAGATAATTTTAAAAAAGCCCTCTATCAGCAAGCAAAATTAAGTTTTTTACTCTCTTTATATGAAGGTTTTGGTATTCCACCGCTAGAATCTATTGAAGCAGGTTGTCTGCCTATCCTGGCCAACAATTCCAGTTTGACCGAGCTGTTTCATGATGCCAATTTCACCGTTGACCCACAAAATCACCAAGAAATCGCTCAAAAAATGTTGGAATTTAGTCAATTAAAGCCAAGTCGTTATCAACAACTATTAAAACAAAAACAATTAGCCATTAAGCAATTTAATTGGCAAAAGTCAGCCAAAATTATTCTGCGTGAACTGAGGAAAATTTATCAGGAATAGTCATGACTAATCCCATTATCATCGGCATTGATCCAGGTTACGACCGCCTCGGTTGGGCAGTGGCTCAAAAAAACCCTGGCGCTTGGCATATTTTTGATCAAGGTTGTATTGTCACCGATCGACAAGAAGAAATTGAGCAGCGATTTCAGCAAATTTTAGACGACTTAAGTGCCATTATTCAGCGCTACCAACCTCAAGAAGCGGCTGTTGAAACCTTGTTTTGGTTTAAAAATCAAAGCAGTGCCATGAAAGTCAGTGAAGCTCGTGGTTTAATTATTGCCAATTTACTTGACGCAGGCATAAAAATTAGCCAATACACGCCACTGCAAATCAAACAAGCCATAACTGGCTATGGACGAGCCGATAAAAAAGCGGTAGAAAAGATGGTAAGATTAGAGTTAGCAATTGATCAAAACGAAGCAAAAAATATCATAGATGATACTTTTGACGCGCTCGCTCTGGTCATTTGTCATCAGGCAAGCAGAAAGTTAAAAAAAATATGATTGCTTATTTAAAAGGCCCAGTTTCAGTAAAAAAAGATTATCTAGTGATTGTTTGTGCTGGTGTTGGTTATCGAGTTTTTACGACCAGCACTTTTGCTCAAACAGCTGCGCAGGCTGAACTAGCTGGGGAAGAACTCGAGGCCCATATTTTTACTCATGTCAAAGAAGATCGCCTCGATTTATATGGCTTTGCTCAAGAAAAAGAATTAGAGCTTTTTCAACTAGTTTTAACTGTTTCTGGCGTTGGGCCAAAAACTGCCTTAGGCTTAATTAATGGTGGAGTAGAGCAACTAATTAAGGCCGTTCAAGAGGCTAATTTGAGCTTTTTTACCACCTTGCCACGCGTAGGTAAGAAACTTGCTCAACAAATTATTATTGAATTGAAGAGTAAATTAGGTAGCCTCAAAGAATTAAATCTAGCCACTCTTTCGCCGAAAAAACAAGATGTTTACGATGCACTCTTGGCCTTGGGTTTTGATGATCAGAGTATTAATCTGGCTTTGGAGCAAATTGACGTAGAAAATCTAGATTTAGCCATTGCCATCAAACAAGCCTTGCAAATTGCCAGCGGAAAAAAAATATGAGTCAAGAAAAAAAGAACATAAGTCAACAAAAAATTGATCCACATTTAATTAATACTACAGACGAGGAATTACTTTTTACATCCTTGCGTGCCAATGATTGGCAAGAGTTTTTAGGTCAAGAAAATATTAAAAAATCTTTGAAAATTGCCATCGATGCGGCTAAACAACGCAAAGAAGCTCTAGATCATTTGTTATTTTATGGCCCAGCTGGTCTGGGCAAAACCACTTTGGCTCAATTAATTGCCAAAGAAATGGCAGTTAATTTTCGTATTACTTCTGGCACAGCCCTGTCAAAAACCAGTGATTTAGCCGCTATTTTAACCAACCTAGAAGATGGCGATATTTTATTTATTGATGAAATTCATCGCTTACCCAAAGCTGTTGAAGAAACCCTCTATCCAGCCATGGAGGATTTTGCCCTAGATATTGTCATTGGTAAGGGCCCCAGTGCCCGAACGGTGCGGCTGGATTTGGCTAAATTTACTCTGGTTGGTGCCACCACTCGCTTTGGCTTGCTCACCGGGCCATTTCGTGATCGTTTTGGCATTATTCATCGCTTAGAGTATTATCAACCAGAAGAATTAGAGAAAATTATTGATGTTGCCAGTAAAAAATTGGGCAGCAAAATTGATCGACCCGCTCGGCTCTCCCTAGCCAAACGAGCTCGCGGCACACCGCGCATTGCCCTCAAGCTTTTAAAAAGGGTCCGCGATTTTGCTCAAATTTTAGAAAAAGAACAAATTGATAGCGCTATTGTTGAACAAGCCTTAAAAATTTTTGAAATTGATGAGCTTGGTCTTGACGAAAATGATCGTCGTTTACTGATGGCCCTCATTAAAAAACATGACGGCAAAGCAGTTGGTTTAAAAACTCTCTCTGCCAGCATTAGTGAAGATGCCGGCACCGTTGAAGAAGTCTTAGAACCCTATTTAATGCAGATTGGTTTTATTCGGCGCACACCCCAAGGGCGGATTGTTGCCAAAAAAGCCTATCAATATTTCGGCATTGAACCACCAAAAGAATAAAGCAGTAAAAACAAGCAGAGGCTCAACATTTGCTCGCTCTGTTGTATACTAGTCTTATGCCTATTCAAGATAAAAATGGACGAGCTCTCTCTACTGCTGAAGTTTGCAGTAAGGTGAGAACTCGTCTTAAAACAATTTTTCTAGAAATTTGGACTGGTTTTCTCTGGTGGGGTGTGGGTTTTCTCCCTTTCCACACTTTACGACGATTTTTCTACCGCCTGTCAGGCATGAAAATTGGCCCCAAATCAACCATCCACATGATGGCCAGAATTTATTATCCAGCGGGAATTAGTATTGGTAAGGGCACCTTAATTGGCGAACGTGTTAGCCTAGACGGGCGACGACAATTACCCAATTCTAAAGGCGGTTTGCAGATTGGCAATCATGTTGATATTGCTTCAGAAGTAATGATTTGGACTAGTGAGCATGATATTCGATCAAGTGAAATGAAAACTATTGAAGAGCGAGTGGTCATTGGTGACTATGTTTTTATTGGCCCCCGAGCGATTATTATGCCAGGTGTCATTATTGGCGAAGGAGCAGTGATCGCTGCTGGCGCCATTGTCACTAAAGACGTTGAGCCTTATCAAATTGTAGCTGGTGTACCAGCCAAAGTTATTGATCAGCGTCCAAAAACTGCTATCAATTATTGTCTAGGACGTCCGCGCTTATTTCAATAATCATTGAAAATTATGTCAAAACTTTTGTCGGTCATTATTGTTTCTTATAACACTCAAGACTTAACTATAAAAAGTTTAGAAAGTCTGATTGCCGATATTAGAACTAGCGATTTATTAAAAAATGATACTGAAATTTTTGTAGTCGATAACCATAGTCAAGACGACAGCGTGTCGGCCATAAAGAAGTTTTTTAGCAAGGTAAAATTTGCCGATTACCAATTAATTGTTAATCAAAAAAACCTTGGTTTTGCTCGAGCCAACAACCAAGCCCTCAAAAAAGCCAGTGGTCAATATTTATTATTGCTCAACTCTGACACCGTTGTTAAAAAAGGAGCTTGCGAAACCCTAGTTAAAACTTTTATTGATGTACCAGACGAATTAGTCACTGCTGCCACGCAAGACAGCGACAAAATCATCGATTATCTGGGTATTTTAAGCCCGACTTTGCTCAATCCTGATGGCAGTTTGCAACCACAAGGCGGATCGAGCTTGTCACTTTTGGCAGTTTTCAATCAAATGTTTTTTCTTGATGATCTACCGCTAATTGGCAAGCACTTACCTTCGACCCAGCAGACGGGTCGTAGTCGGCATTTAAGCCGAGAAAAACTGCAACTCAAGCAGAACCAACAACACCAGCTGATTCCTAAAGCTTGGGTAGCTGGCACTGCTATGATGATTAGAAAAGACCTAATTACTCGCATTGGTTATTTAGATCCCAATATTTTTATGTACGGAGAAGACCAAGAGTTTTGTTTGCGAGCTAAACATCATCATTTCGATATTGCTGTTCACCCTCAAGCTGAAGTAATGCACTGGGGCAGTGCCAGCTCTTCTAGTAAAAGTGCCATTTTGGGCGAATTTCAGAGCTATTTATATATCTGGAAAAAGCATTTTCCAGCTTATCAATTAAGGATTTTGCGCTGGATTTTGCGAGCAGGAGCGGGGATTCGTGTCCTTTTTTATCGCTTGACTGGCAATCGTAGACAGGCGACAATTTATCTTGAAGCTTTAAAAATTATTAAATAATTATTTAGATTAATGATGACCAAGAAACAGTCTTTTACTCAAAAACTACTCACTTTTATTGATCAACGCCTGTTGTTTTTTGCTTCGCTATTTCTTTTAATTTTTATTCCTCTTTATCCCAAGCTGCCCTTGCTTGATCTGATTCCTGGTTATATTGTTCGACTGAGACTAGAGGATATTTGTGTTGGCCTGGTGACTTTATTTTATCTGATTCAGGTTTATAGAAAAAAGCTAACTCTAAACAATCCTCTATCTAAATGGGTGTTTGCCTATGTAGCTGTGGCTTTTTTATCCATTATTTCTGGCATGTTCATTATTCGCACTATTCCTTTAGAAACTTTGCATTTTGCCAAATCATTTTTACATTTATTGCGATATATCGAGTATTTTTCTTTACTTTTTATTCTTTACGCCAGTGTTAAAACTGAAAAAGACTTAAAAATTGTCATTTACACTTTAGCTATCACCCTCTTATTGGTTTGTATTTATGGCTATGGCCAAAAATATTTTTATTGGCCGGTTTTTTCCACCATGAATCGCGAATTTAGCAAGGGAATGGTCTTATATTTAACTGAACATGCTCGTGTTCAATCAACTTTTGCTGGTCACTACGATCTAGCTGCCTTTTTAGTTTTAGTTTTGCCCATTTTTTATGTTTTAGGTTTTACTAGTCAAAAACGAGGGGAGAAAATTTTCTTTAAAATTTTGCATATTCTTGGTTTGTGGTTATTGGTCACCTCAGCTTCTCGCACCTCTTTTGCTGCTTACGGTCTGGCTATTTTCTTGAGCATCGTGCTGGTGGCCTGGCAAGAAAAAAAGCTATTAAAACGATTTTGGCAAATTTTTCATCGAGGAGTGACTTTTTCTTTATTATTATTTTTAATGATTGTTTTTTTTGGTGGCGACATGCACGATCGTTTTGTACAAGTTTTGCGTGCTTATCCCAAAGTTTATGAGACTTATCAAGAAGGTTATAAATTTGGTCAACAACAACTCAAATATCTGGGAGAAGAATATAAAGTAATTGCTACCTGGGTTAAGTTGCGCGGTCATCCGCCTGATAATGGCATTGGAGTTGATGAAAATATTTTGACCGAAACTGATGAGCGGCCAATCGCTACTCGTCCCGTCGATGTCTATGTCGATGTGCCAATAGAGGTGGTAGAAACAGATTCAGACGGCAATGATGTGATAGTCGAAAAAGAACGAACTTGGTCGGAGAATGCCATGAAATATGGTTTATCACTAGCGATTCGTTTGGATGAACTCTGGCCCAATGCCATCCGCGGTTTTCAAACTAATCCTTTGTTCGGCAGTGCTTATGCCACACTCAATAAGAAAGATTTTTACCATTTTACAGAAGCTGAGAGTACGGATAATAATTTTTTGCGCACCCTTGGTGAAACTGGGCTCCTCGGTTTTATCACTTTTTACGGCATCTTTGTGCTGATTTTTTATCTTTTGAAAAGTAATAAACACGCTAGTCCCTGGTTGAAAAGTTTAAATTTAGCTTTTTTTGCGGCCAGCATTGGCTTACTAGCCAACGCTTTATATATTGACGTTTTTGCTTCCTCCAAGGTGGCCTTTACTTACTGGGCACTGGCTGGAGCCATTTTAGCTATTAATTATCAACAAGCTCATGAACCACAAGCTAAAAAAATTAAAGCTAAAAGTAAAAAATAATTGGCCAATTGCGGCTATTTTATTACTTGCTTTCATCTTGCGTCTTTATCGATTGCATTATCCGCTCCTTGATTGGCATAGTTTTCGCCAAGCCGATACGGCTTCTGTCACTAGAGAATACTTAAAAAATGATCAGCTAGATCTCCTTCATCCTCAATATCAAGACCTATCCAATATTCAATCGGGTTTAGAGAATCCTGAGGGCTATCGGATGGTGGAGTTGCCTTTTATTAATGTCCTCATTGCTCAATTTTTGCGTTTTAGTCAAAGCCTGGGTTTTAACTTTGACTTGGTCATAGTCAGTCGGCTTTTTTCTGTTCTTGCTTCACTTGTTGCTATTTACTGTCTCTATCGGCTGATTGAACTGATCGATAATCGCAAACTAGCCTTATTGAGCGCTTTGATCTATGCCATTCTGCCTTATGCCGTCTATTATGGTCGAGCTATTTTGCCTGAACCCTTTATGCTAGCTTTTTCCTTACTCTCCCTGTGGCAATGGGCCGAATATTGTCAAAAATTAAGTTTGACCAGCAATAATTTAAAAAAGGGGAGAGTGCTTCATTATTTATTGGCGCTCTTGGCTCTGACCCTAGCCAGCTTGCTTAAACCTTTTGTGGTGTTTTTAGCTCCAGTCTATTTAGCCATCGCCTGGCATTATTTGGGCAAGGGGCTTTTCAAAAAAATCCCCATTTATCTTTTGCCGATTTTGGCTTTTCTACCATTGTTGCTGTGGCGACAGTGGATCACTAATTTTCCCGAGGGCATTCCTGCATCAACTTGGTTATTTAATCAAAATAATATTCGTTTACGACCAGCTTGGTGGCGCTGGCTCTTCTATGAGCGAATTACTAAGCTCCTGCTTGGGTACACTGGCATTATTTTGCTGGTTGCCAATCTGTTTAAAAGCGATCGTAGTCGAATAATTTATGCCGCTTGGTGGTTGGGCATCATCGCTTATTTTGTTGTTATAGCTAGTGGTAATATTCAACATGATTATTATCAAAACTTGTTAATTCCCATCCTTGCCATCAGTATGGCCCGAGGAAGCTTGATACTTCAAGGAAAAATTTTTAACAAGGGTCTTAGCACTCTCCTTATTTTACTGATTATTTCCAGTAGTATATTATTATCGGCCCAACAAATTCTTCCCTATTTTAATGTTAATACCTGGGAATATGTTGAAGCGGGCGAAGCTGTTGATCGTTTAACTGATAAAAATGCCCTAGTCATCGCTCCAGCGATGGGTGACACCGCCTTTTTGTTTCAAACTAATCGTCGTGGCTGGCCCATCGGCCATCATATTGAGGATAAAATTGCCAGAGGTGCTACAATCTATGTAAGTATTAATGATGATAGTGAACGACGCGCCCTGGCAGATAAATATGAAGTTCTGGAAACCGGCGAGCGTTATTTAATTTTAGATTTGACTCAAGAAAAAAAATGATACCATGAAAATTTTAATGCTTACTCCATATTTGCCTTATCCTCTCTTGTCAGGCGGGCAAATTCGCACTTACAATCTCTTAAAAAAGCTGGCTAGCAAACACCAAATCACTCTCTTTGCCTTAATCAAGGACGAAAGTGAAAAGGCCCACATTAGCGAATTAGAAAAATATTGCCAAGAGGTGAGAGTCTTTAAACGCAGCCGTACACCCTTTACCTTACGTAACATTGTCAAAACCGCTTTTTCCACTTATCCATTTTTAGTCATTCGTAATCAAGCACTAACCGTGACGGGGGCCATTCAGGAAGAATTGAGCAAGAAAAATTATGACTTAATTCACGTAGAAACCTTTTACATGATGTCTCACTTACCAGAATTAAAAATCCCTAGTATTTTAGTTGAACAAACTATCGAGTATCTCGGGTATGAAAACTATGCCAAAACAGCCAATTTCTTTTTACGGCCAATTTTAAATATTGATGTGAATAAAATTCGTGATTGGGAAAAACACTATTGGCAAGAAGCTGATCAATTAATTGTCATGAGCGGTGAAGATAAAAAATTTATTGCCAAGGAGTTGGGTAGAGACGACAAAATTGCGGTGGTCGCTAACGGGGTTGATAATCACTGGTTTGATCAGGTGCCTCGACAAAAAACCGCTTCACCAACAATTTTGTCTGTAGGTACTTTTAAATGGTTGCCTAATCGCGAAGCGGTTGATTTCCTGGTCAATAAAATTTGGCCTCTAGTAAAAAAGCGCATGAAGCACTGTAAATTAAGAATTGTCGGCAATGACCCCAGTCAAAAAGTGCTAGATTATGGTTTAAGAGATCCCAATATTGAAGTGCTGGGCAAAGTTGAAGATATCCGTTATGCCTTTAATAGTGCCGATTTGCTCTTGGCTCCAGTTTTTAGTGGTAAAGGCACTCGCTACAAAATTTTAGAAGCTATGGCGTCTTCCACACCCGTCGTGGCAAGCAAAATTGCTGTTGAGGGTTTAGGTGTGGAAAATGGCAAACATGTGTTGGTTAGTAATGACGCTAATGAGCTGGCTGAATTAACCATTAAAGTTTTAACTGATAAAAAATTATGGCAAAAATTATCCAAGAATGGTAAAAAGTTTGTTCAAGATCGATATGATTGGCAAATCATATCAAGAAAACTTGATGCTATTTACCAAAAAGTCGGTAAAATAAAGAAATAATTAACAAAATTTTATGGAAAAAAAATTAGATCTAAGCATTATTATCCTCAACTACAATGGCTTGTTTTGGTTAAAAAAACTTTTGCCCACCATTGATAAGCATTATTTAAAACACAGCAAGTATCAGGTTGAAGTGGTGGTGGTCGATAATAATAGTGAGGATGAAACAGTCTCTTTTTTGCAGAAAAATTTCAAATGGGTGAAGGTGCTAGAATCTGGAAAAAATGGCGGTTTTGCTTTTGGCAACAATGTTGCTCTACGACAAAATAAAGCTCGTTATGTGATGCTCATTAACAGTGACACTGAATTTATCGAAAATGCCAGCAATCTTGATATTCTTATTAAATATTTAGATGACAATCGGCAAGTAGCTGTTGTGGGCCCCCGTTTAGAACTCAGTAATGGTCAGCTAGATCCTGCCAGTCATCGTGGCGAACCTCATCCTTGGGCCGCTTTTTCTTATTTTATTGGTTTAGAAAAATTATTCCCCCATCATCAATTTTTTGCTCAATATCACCTTGGACACTTGGATCTTAATACTATTCATCAGGTAGATGCTGTGTCGGGTGCCGCGATGATGGTGCGCAGCAGTGCCATAAAAAAAGTTGGCCTATTAGATGAAGATTTTTTTATGTATGGTGAAGATCTGGATTGGTGTCGCCGTTTTCGTGATGCTAATTATCAAGTCTGTTTTCATCCCCAGGTGTGTATTGTTCATCATAAATATAAGTCGGGCATTAAGAGTATTAATAAAAAAACAGCGCAGAAGACTAACCGCTTTTTTTATGATGCCATGTTGACTTATTACGATAAGTATTATGCTGGCAAATATCCAAAGTTTTTAAGACGTATTGTACGTTCATATATCTTCTTTAAACAGGATGGCAACTAATATGACAAAGACGCGCAAAACTTATCGTTTGGGCATTGACTGCCGCCTAGCTGGCAAAGATAACGCTGGCATTGGTCGCTATTGTGAAAACTTAGTTAGAGAATTAATTAAAATCAATCAAGAAAAAAAGTTCTTTGAACTGGTTCTGTTTTTTAGAAATCTCAATCAAGCCAAAGCCGTTTTGGGCTCAGATTGTTACCAAGAGCCCAATCACTATCACCTGAGCATTAAACTAGTTGATATTCGTCATTACAGCCTTAAAGAACAAGTCTGTTTGCCAAAAATTTATCGACAAGCAAAGCTCGATTTGCTGCATGTCCCACATTTTAATATTCCTGTTTTTTATCGACACAATTTAATTATTACCATTCATGATCTACTCTGGCATGAGCAAAGAGGGATGAATGTCACCACTCTCAACCCGCCACTGTATTATATTAAACATTTCGCCTACTTAATTGTGGTTAAACAAGCCATTCAGCAAGCTAAATTTATCTTGGTGCCCACTCACCATATTAAACAAACAGTGCTCAACTACTATAAGCAATGTCAAGACAAAATTGTGGTCACTAGAGAGGGCATTGCTGATGCTTACCAAAACAATTTGGCCATGCTGTCTGAGCAAAACTTAGCTAAAAAAAGAATTAAAAAGCAGTTGGTTTATACGGGCTCACTCTATCCGCACAAAAATCTGCTTTTAGTTTTTAAAGCCTTGAAAAAATTACCCAAATATCAATTATTGTTGGTTGGTTCGCGTAATGTTTTTCAAACTCAAGCTAGAAAACTGGTTGCCCGTTATAAAGTTAAGAATCAAGTTAAATTTTTAGGCTACGTGCCCGATGATCGATTAATTAAAATTTATCAAGAATCTTTAGCCCTGGTTCAACCATCTTTATCAGAGGGTTTTGGTTTAACCGGCATTGAAGCGATGGCTGCTGGCACCCTAGTTTTAGCCAGCGACATTCCGGTTTTTCGAGAAATTTATCAAGATCATGCTTTTTATTTTGATCCAAAAGATGTGACGAGTTTTTTACAAGCGATTAACAAGTTAGAACTTGCCAAACGAAAACAACTAATTAAAAATGCGCAAAATTTTGCTAAAAAATATCGTTGGCAAGATATGGCAGATCTCACTTATCGGGTTTATGTGACTGCCTTAAAAAACACTTAATTATGTTGCCTAATAAAAAAATTGCTATTGTTTATGATCGAGTTAACACCCATTATGGTGGAGCGGAAAAGGTCTTACTCGCTCTGCAGCAACTCTATCCACAAGCCGACTTATTTACTTCTGTTTATCGTCCTAAAAAAGCTCCTTGGGCAAAAAATTTCCGAGTCTATACCAGTTTTTTGCAAAAAGTGCCCTTGGCTAAATATTTTCATCGCTATTTTGTGATGTTGATGCCACTGGCTTTTGAGTCCTTAAATTTGCGTGATTATCAGATTGTTATTTCAGTGACTAGTGCCGAAGCTAAGGGCGTCATTACTCGAAATGATCAACTGCATTTTTCTTATTTATTGACTCCGCCACGCTACCTTTATCACTATCAAGAAAATTATTGGAAAAAAGACAAAATTTTAAAGTTGCCAATTATTAACTATTTTTCAAAAAAAATACTTAATTATTTGAAAAAATGGGATCATCTAGCCATCATGAGACCAGATGTCATCGTCCCCATTTCCCAAAGTGTTTCTAGAAGAATTCATCAATATTATCATTTAGATCATTATCCAGTTATTTATCCACCAGTTGATTTGGACAAGTTTCAAAAACTAATTAGCAAGGCTGATAAAAACAATTATCAAGTCAATCCTTATTATTTATTAGTCTCCCGCTTAGTACCTTATAAAAACATTGATTTGGCCATTAGGGCCTGTGTTAAACTTGATAAACAACTGATTATTGTTGGCGATGGTTCTGATTTTCGCCAGTTAAAAAAACTTAGTCAAAAACTTTTATTAGCCAAATATCCAAAAACTGCCAATTTTAAGCAAATTCTCTTTCTCAAAGAAGTGAGTGACCAACAATTAAGTCAGCTTTACGGTCACGCTCAAGCCTTATTAATGCCTGGCATAGATGATTTTGGCATTGTGGCACTTGAGGCCAACCTCCATGGCTTACCAGTGATTATCCATCAACATTCTGGTGCTAGCGAATTATTAGTTGATGGACAACACGCGCTTTTCTTGAATTATCCAGAAATTATGAAGGAAGAAGACTCTGAACAATATCTCACTGAACTCTGTAATAAAATCGAACTTTTGGAAAAAACAAATTTTGACCTGGAAATTTTACCTAAAAACGCTATAAAATATGATACGAGCCATTTTTTACGAAGATTTAATCGACAATTAGAAACTGCATATAAAAGGAAATTTAATGAACAATAATAAACATCTTTACGCTGTCTTGTTAGCTGGAGGTGGCGGAACGAGACTCTGGCCAAAATCACGAGACAATTTTCCCAAACAGTTTTTAAAACTAACTGGCAGCAGAAGCATGATGCAAATTGCTGCTGATCGCATTCACGACCTGGTTGACTGGTCGAATATTATTGTCGTCACCAATCATAAATACGTTAAGGAAATTGCTAAACAGTTGCCTAAAGTTTTAAAAGAAAATATTATTGCTGAACCAAGTAAAAGAGATACTGCCCTGGCGATGTTAGTGGGTGCTCTTTATGCCAAAAGCAAAGATAAAAACGCTGTGATCATCAATGCCGCTTCAGATCACATTGTGGAAAATCTGGCAGAATTTGATCGAGTCATGAATAAGGCAATTAGCGTTGCTGAAAAACATCAATATTTAGTGACTGTGGGTATTACGCCAACTCATCCAACTAGTGCTTTTGGTTATATTAAGGCTGGTAAAGAAATCAAAAAATTAGATCGAGATCTAAGCCTGTTTAAAGTTGATAGTTTTACTGAAAAACCAAATTTAGCTACGGCAGCGGCCTTTATTTCTACTGGCAGATATTTTTGGAATGCCAATATGTATGTTTGGTCAGCTAAAGCCATTCAAAAAAGTTTTATCAAACACATGCCGCAATTAGCCAAACAAACCAAACATTTAGAAAAACTTAATACTAAAGAGTTTCACCAGGCAATTAAAGAAGTTTATCAAGATGCCGAGGCCATTTCCATTGATTATGCCATTAGTGAAAAAGCCGACAATCTGGTTTTAATTCCAGGTGATTTTGGTTGGAACGATGTTGGTGATTGGCGAGTGGTCTATCAATTGGGTGCAAAAAATGCTGCTGGCAACGTCATTCTCGGAGAAGAGGGTGCAGTTCAAACCGTCACCCAAAAATCCTATGGCAATCTCATTCATGGCAACCAACGCCTAATTGCTCTTTATGGCTTAAAAGACTTTATCATCGTTGATACTAAAGAAATTTTATTAATCTGTCCTAAAGATAAGGCTCAAGAAGTAAAAAAATTGGTAAATCAATTAAAAGAAGAAGGCAAAAAACAATTTTTATAAAATTTATCAATATTGTTAATTGCTAAAAAAATTATGACATACGAATCTAAAAAACGCATACTAGATTTAACCGTTGCCGTAGTTTTAAGCATTGTCTTTTTGCCGTTCTGGCTAGTGGTGCCCATTTTAATTGTGTTAGATTCGGGCTTCCCCATATTTTTTTCACATCGACGCGTGGGCAAGGGCGGCAAAGAATTTGATTTATATAAGTTTCGCAGCATGGTACAAAATGCTGACGAAATTTTACACAGTAAAAATCATGAGCTCTTAGATAAGTTTAAAAAGAATGATTGGAAAATTGCTGCTAAAGACGATCCACGAATTACTCGCTTGGGCCGATTTTTGCGCGCCTTTACCATTGATGAATTCCCCCAGATTTTTAATGTTTTTCGCGGAGAAATGAGTATTGTTGGTCCACGAGCCTACGTCAAAAAGGAGTTGCAAGAACAGACAGTTAAATATCCAGAAACCAAAAAATATATTAAAGATATTCTCTCGGTGAAACCAGGAATCACTGGGCCCTGGCAAACCAGCGGACGCAATGAAATACCATTCAAAAAAAGAGCCTTAATCGACTCAAATTACGCCAAGAATCGCTCAATTCGAGAAGATTTAATTATTCTGGCTAAAACACCAAAAGCGATGATTTCTAAATGGTAATTTGCTATACTAGTTTCTATGCAAGATTTTACTAGTGTTGAACAATTATTTGATAAAGATCAGCAAGAATTGCCCAACCCAGAGGGCGAGTCTTTTTTTCATTCGCTAAAACAAAAATTTTTAAATAAAAAACAAGCTATGAATTCAGAAAAAATCAAGCCAGATGAAGTTGCAAAAAAGCCAAAGAAACGCTTAAAAACTTGGCAAAAAATTTTATTAATTCTTTTAATCTTGCTCTTTATTGCGCTCGTTAGTTTATTGACCTACAGCTATTTGCGTGCCAAAAACATGATCAGTTTGGCAAATTCAGCAAAAATTCAAGCCATGGAAAGCCTGGATTTGCTCAAAAGTCAAAATCTACCCGCATTACCTGAAAAAGTTCAAGTGCTGCAAGAGAGTCTCAACAGCCTTGACGAAGAATATCAATCTTTAAACATCTATCAATATCTGCCTTTTGTTAAAACTTATTATGCTGACGGGCAAACTGTTTTTCTTTTAGCCCACAAAGCTCTTGATCTAGCTGAACAAGTAGTCGAAGATATTTTGCCTTATAGTGAATTACTTGGCTTTGCAGGCGAGGGCAGTTTTGAAGGTGGCACCACTCAAGATCGTATTGTCTTAATTTTACAAACCATTGAAGAAATCCAGCCAACTATTGAAAACATTGAAGAAAGACTCCAAGAAATTGCTGATGTGAGTCAAAGCATCGATGCTAGTCGTTATCCAGAACAAATCGCTGATCAGCCTGTCCGCCAAGAAATTATTAAGGCCCAAGAGCAAATCACCCAAGTAGTCCATACTTTCAGTGACTATCGACCCATCATGAGCGAACTGGCTAAAATGGCTGGCGCAGAGGAAGCTCAAAAATATTTAATTCTTTTTCAAAATGACAATGAGCTGCGACCAACCGGTGGATTTTTAACCGCTTACTCCATCGTCAAAGTTGATAAAGGCCAAGTAATCCCAGAAAAATCTGGAGATATCTACGATTTAGATCTCAAATTTCGCCAAAACACCGCTATTCCCAAAGAATTGGGTCGTTATTTAACCACCGAGCGCTATTGGCATTTACGCGACATGAATATTTATCCAGATTTCAAAAAATCGATGGAAACTTTTTATCAAAACTATCAAACCATTCCTAGTGAACCAAGCGACATTGATGGCATCATCGCAGTTGACACTCAACTCTTAACCTGGTTGCTAGAAGTCATCGGCCCAGTTCAAGTTGCTGGTTACGGCACCTTTAGTGCAGAAGTAGATAAACGCTGCGACTGTCCTCAAGTAGTTTATGCTCTTTCGGAAATTATTACCCGACCCACCCCTTATTTGCGTGAAGATCGCAAAGGCGTCTTAGGCCCTCTCATGAGCGGTATTTTAAGTAAAACCTATGAACTAGATAAAAGTAGATTTCCTGAACTAATTAATGTTGCTCTTAATAGCATGAAAGCACGTCACGTACAGCTTTATTTTGTCGATGAGCAATCACAAATAGCTGCGGAAAAAATCCGCGCCGCTGGTCGACTTTATCAACTGGACAATAATTTTAAAAATTGGCAATTTGGGCAAAATCAAGACTTCTTAGCCATTGTTAATACTAACTTAGGCGGAGCAAAATCTAATCTCTTCATTGATCACGATCTGAAAATTACTGTCAGCGCCCCTGAAAATAATTATATTACTAATACAGTCGAGATCACTTACCGCAATAGCGCCAAAGCCGATAATTGTAATTTAGAAGCTGGGCAATTGTGTTTAAATGCCACTCTTAATGACTGGATCAGGTTATATTTACCACCAAATAGTGAGTTGATCGAGATTCAGGGATTAGAAGATCAAGAAGAAGTTTATGAAGAAGAGGGCTACACCGTCGTTGATGGTTTCTTTAAATTAGAGCCACTGGGCTTAGCCAGAATACGCTTCACTTATAAAGTGCCTTATCAAGATCAGGAAAACTACAATTTGCGCTTATGGAAACAAGGAGGAATTGATCCAGTACCAGTATTAATAGACGTCACTGGCGGAGAAGAAGAACTGTTAATGGATCAAGACCTCAGCTATTCAACAGTCTTTTAATCATGTCGCGATCTTTTTCTACTCAAGCCATTGTGCTCAAGCGGCGCGCTATCGGCGAAACCGACCGCTTGTTGACTCTCCTTACCCAGAGTCGCGGCAAATTGGTGGTGCTGGCAAAAGGCGCGCGCCGCCTAAATTCATCCAATCGAGCCAATTTAGAACCTGGCAATTTAATTCAAGCTTTCTGTATTGAAACTCGAGGTCTGCCTTTGCTCACCCAAACCCGCTTGCTCTTTGACACCAGCTGCGTTTATCAAAATCTTCCTCAACAACAAGCCTTGAAAAAAATCAGCCATATTCAACAAATTTTAGAAATTTTTGATCGTTTATATGTTGAAGAATTTATTGATGAGGGCAGTTTTACCTTAGCCAAAGAAATTGAAAAATTAGTCTTGAGTGACACCAATCAAGCTGGCAAGATTAAAAAACTTTTAAATCAGCTCTTAATTAGCTTGGGTTATCAGGATATTAAGGACACCAAGCATCAGAGTATTCAAGATTATGTGGCAGAAATTAGTGAGCAGAAAATGAAAAGTTTTGATTTTTTAAATTCCTTTCACTCAAGTTAATACTCGATCAAGCTAGTTTTTCGCCATTACTTATAATATAATTTGTCTGGAAACAAAGAACATGACAAGAAATCAAACTCAACCAGTATCACTCGAAGAAATAACTGCTTTGGCTAAAAGGCGCGGTTTTGTTTATCAAACTGGTGAAATTTATGGTGGTTTAGCCAACTCTTATGATTACGGACCACTTGGCACAGAATTATTATTAACTATTAAAAACTTGTGGTGGGATTATTTTATTCGTCGTCGAGATGACATGCTTGGTCTGGATAGTCAAATCATGCTTCATCCGCAAACCTGGGTGGCTTCTGGTCATGTTGATTCTTTCACCGACCCTCTGGTTGAAGACTTAGTCACTCACAAACGCTATCGTGCTGATTTATTAATTGAAGACTATTTTAAAAAAAATCCCCAAGAACAGCTAGTGATCGCTGATCTTTCTACCAAGGAACTGGCTGATTTAATTGATAAATACCAAATTAAATCTCCTGATGGTAATCCCTTATCTAAAGCTCAAGATTTTAATATTTTATTTGAAACAGCGATTGGGGCAGTCAGTGATAAAAAAAGCCGAGTTTATTTGCGAGGCGAAACCGCTCAAGGTATTTTTACTAATTTTAAGCAAATCCTCAATAGTAATCGCCAAAAACTTCCCTTTGGGGTGGGGCAAATTGGTAAAAGTTTCCGTAATGAAATTACTACTGGTCAATTTGTCTTCCGCACTCTTGAATTTGAACAAGCCGAAATTGAATACTTCTTTGATCCAGAACAAAATAATTGGCAAGATTTATTTAGAGATTGGCAAAATTATGTCTGGGATTTTGTGACTAAAGTTTTGGGCATTGATGAAAATAATTTGCGTTGGCGTCGTCATACTGATCAGGAGCGCAGTCATTATAGTCAAGAAACTTCTGATCTAGAATATCATTATCCTTTTGGCTGGAAAGAGCTGTGTGGGATTGCTTATCGAACAGATTATGATCTGAAAAAGCATCAAGAATTTTCTCAACAATCTTTAGAATATACCGATCCACAAACGGGGAAGAAGTTTTTACCACACGTGATTGAGCCGGCAATGGGTATTAGTCGCATATTCTTAATGTTACTCTGTGATGCTTATCAAAAAGATCCTGATCGAGAACGCCTACTACTCGCTCTCAAAACCAATCTAGCTCCTTTTCAGCTAGCCGTCTTTCCTTTGCTTAAAAATAAACAGGAACTAGTTGATAAAGCTAGAGATGTTTATCAGCAATTACGGCAAAAATATCAAGTTGCTTGGGATGATCGAGGCAACATTGGTAAAAGATATTTAGCTCAAGATGAAATTGGCACGCCTTTTTGCTTAACCATCGACTTTACAACTTTAGAAAACGACACCGTCACCATTCGCCATCGTGATTCTGCCCAGCAGGAGCGATTAGCTATCAGCGAACTTGATAATTATTTAGCATCTATGTTAGCCTAAACTATGAAAAATATGACAATTATGAAAAACATGACAAAAAAGAAAAAAATTATTTTTATTGTAATTGCTGTCCTGCTTTTAATTGCTGGAGGCAGCTTTTTTTATATTAAAAACAAGCAAAATAAAGAGCAAGATACTCCCGATAATGTTAAACAAAAAATTTCTCCAAAAGTGAATATTATTCCCGTTAGCGAGCGACCCTACATGCAGCTCTCGCCAAATGCTGATGGCCACCATATTACCATCTCAGTTCTTGAATTAAAAAAGCCAGCTACTAGCTTAAATTACGAGATGGAATATCAAACCGGATCGATGCTACAGGGTTTTCAAGGCATGCTCAAGCTAGATCAATTACCAATTAGCGATAAAAAACTCTTTGGTTCTCAATCAGCTGGCGGAGCAATTACTTACCACGAAGATATTAAGGGTGGTAGCTTTTTAGCAGAATTTATGGGCCCTGAAGATTATGCGGTCAAAAGTAACTGGCGTTATTTCACCAACAATAAGCGAGAAAGCGAGTTTCAATCTCAAGACACCAAGTTTACTATTGCCAATGACAGTTTGAGCGCTTACTCATACTTGATTATTTTCAATAACCCCGGCTATCCTGGTGAAATAGAAGGCGAGTTGATTAGCGACATTTACAGTCTGAGTGCGGAAAAAAGCCTAAAAACATTGAGTTCAGAATTTACAGTGACTTTTTCATCCAAGGAAGAACAAGCCCAAATTTTAGGCTACGACGGTAATGATTGGCAAGAAATAGAGACTTTACAGAGCGATGGTCTGGCCACTGCTAGTAGCGCCTTGATGGATGCCTACGTCCTAATTAAAAAATAAACTGGCTTATTTTTAGCCATTAGTTTTTCTATTTTTTTCTCCTTTAGTATTGCTATTCCTTTATCTTTCATTTGTTGATGAGAACAGGCCAGTTTGTGCCTGTTTTTGGTATTTAGACACTAATTTCTCTTTTTACTCTTTACAAGTTAAAAAAATGTCTATATAGTTAAATATGGTAGGAATTGGTAAATAGGCTCATAATAATGCTCATTGGCAAGTATTATCATAATCTAGAGGGCAATGGACGGATTTCTTTGCCCAAAAAATTTCGCAATACTAGTCAATCCTGGATAATTACCAGAGGACTAGATGGTTGCTTATTCCTCTTAAAAAAAGAAAATTTCAGCAATGAATTGGAAAAAATCAATCAAGTTGGCTTAACAAAAAAAGCCAATCGAGACTTGGTGAGATTAATGACCAATGAGGCAAGCGAGTTAACTCCCGACAGTACCGGTCGAATAAAACTGCCCAATTATTTGATCGAATTTGCCCAACTCAAAAAATCCTTAGTGATTGTTGGTAGTCTCAATCGTCTAGAGATCTGGGATCAAGAGCGTTATCACCGCTATCTAGATCAATTAGAAAGTAAAGCAGAAAGCATTGCTGAACAAGCTTATGTCGCTGAGTAAAGAACATCGACCAGTTTTGCTTGAAGAAACCCTTGATTTTTTGGCCCCAAAAGAGGGTCAATATTACCTCGATGCTACTTTTGGTCGGGGAGGCCACACCCAAGCCATTTTAGATCGAGGCGGCTTAGTCATTGCTTTAGATTTTGATCAAGAAGCCATTGATTTTGGTCAAGAACAGTTTCGCGAAGCAATTGCTAAAAAACAATTGATTTTAATTAAGGATAATTTTAAAAATCTCAGTGAAATCATTAATAATTTAAGTAAAACTCTCGACATTCAATTGGCTGGCGTCCTTTTTGACTTTGGCACCTCGACCGAGCAATTAATGTCAAGTGAGCGAGGATTTAGTTTTAATGCTCAAGCAGATGAGCTGCTAGATATGCGGATGGATCAAGATTTGGGCGTTAAAGCTGGTGATCTATTAATTGTACTCAGTGAAAAACAGCTTGCTCATCTATTGATGGAATATGGGGGAGAAACTCAAGCTCGACAAATAGCCAAAGCCGTCAACAGAATTAAGAAAGAAAATCCCCAAAGTCTGCAATACAGTGCCACTTTATTAAAGATCATCGAGCAGGTTAAAAAATCTAAATCTGGAAAATTACATCCAGCGACCAAAACCCTGCAGGCTTTACGCATCGCTGTTAATGATGAATTACACAACATTGAGTTGGCGCTGCCAGCGGCTTTTCATTTATTAAAAAATAGTAGCGCCTTAGATAAAAGGCTGGTTTGTATCTCCTTTCATGAGGGAGAAGATCGACTAGTCAAACACTTCTTTAAAAAACAAAGTGAACAAAATTTTGCCAAATTATTAAGTAAAAAAGCCCTGACGGCTTCTGATCAAGAACTAAGTCACAACCCGCGAGCTAGAAGTGCCAAATTGCGCGCTTTAGCCATCTAGTTGCTGAAAAAAGAAAGAAGGAAAGTATGAACAAAAAATTACAAACTTACTACAAAATCATCTTCCTGCTTGTTTTAATACAATTAGTTAGCACCGTGGCCACCTTAACCAAAAATATTGCTTATGGCCAACAAATTGAATTACTGAAGAAAGAAGAAGCCAGTTTAATATCTCAAGAGAGTGTGCTAAATCAAGCTATTGCTCAAGAAATATCCATTCAACAATTAGCCGATGATCCAAGCTTTGAAGATACCACTAATTACCTTGTGCTCAAAGTAAAAGACAATGCGCTAGCACTGCGCTAAACAAATCATGGCTGAAGAATTTAGTTTTTCCAGAAAGAAAGTATTTTTAAGCTTTATTGCCTTGGCAGTCATCTTGATTATAGTTAGGCTGTTTTATTGGCAAGTGATACGTGGTGATGAATTAAGAAATCTGAGCGAAAAACAGGCAATTCGTAACAAAAGCCATGAGGGCTTGCGGGGCCAAATTTTTACCAGCGATGGTTATCTTTTAGTCGGCAATCAAGAAGTCTTTGATTTAAAACTCGATCGACAAAATTTTACAGGCGATGTTGAGCAATTAAGCCAACAATTAGCCAGTATTATTGCGCCAGAAAATTGGCAATTCCAAGATGCTACAGATAGTGCCAGTCGCTTGCTCGTGCAACAGCAAATTGAAAGTAATTTGATCAATAAATTTTCCAGCCAAGCAAACTGGCCGCAGCTAGCCAGTCAACTCAGCTTAAAAGCCAAAGAAGAAATTTTAGCTCTGAATAATCCTCATTTAGCTTTTGATAGTAGTTCAGCTCGTTTTTATCCAGAAGCGTCCATGGCTGCTCACATCACTGGTTTTGTTGGCCGTGATGAAGATGGCCAAGAAATTGGTCGTTATGGTATCGAAGGAGCTCTCGAAGATGAATTAAAAGCCAGAAAAGAAAGTGGTTGGTTTCGTACCGACGCTTTTGGTGCTTTGCTGGCAGGTTCTAATTATCAATTAAAAAATCTTAATGGCCGCGATGTAACCTTAACTATTCGTCGAGACATACAACATATCGCTGAAACTAATTTAGCCTGGGGGATTGAACAATATGCTGCTGATCGAGGAGAAATTATTATTCTCGATAGTCAAACTGGCAAAATTCTAGCTCTTGCCACTTGGCCAAACTATCAACAGTGGCAATATTATAAATATCCAGCCGAAATCCTCAAAAACCCAAGTTTAACACGGCTTTATGAACCAGGATCAACTTTTAAAGTTTTAACTGTTTCTAGTGCCATTGATGCCAAGCTCATCAATCCCAACACCGTCTGTACTCGTTGCGCTAGTCCTAGACAGTTTGGCAATTATACGATTAGAACCTGGAATGACGTCTATCATCCCAATATCACGATGACTGAGGCCTTAGAAAAGTCTGACAATGTTGCCATGATTTTTGTGGCAGAAATGTTGGGGCAAGAAAGATTTGCTGAATATTTAAAAAAATTTGGTATTGGTCAGAGTTTAAAACTAGATTTGCAAGATGACAGTAGCACTTACTTTCCACAAAAAATTGGCCCAGTTGAACTGGCCACCATTAGTTTTGGTCAGGGTATTAGCACTAATAGCTTACAACTCATCCGAGCTATTAATGCCATTGCCAATAAAGGCAAACTACTCGAACCAATGATTATTGAGAAAGTTTATGATCATCAACTAGCTGAAGAAATATCGGTTGAGCAAAAAAAAGCTCAACAAGTTATTAGTCAAGAAACAGCCGCATTAGTCAGCGAAATGATGGTGGCTGCCGCTGCCCATGGTGAAGCTCAATGGATTGCTTCTAAGCGCTACACTGTGGCTGCCAAAACCGGCACTTCTCAAGTCCCTGATCCCCAAGGTGGATATAAAAGTGATGAAACAATTGCTAGTTTTATTGGTTTTGCACCTGCGGAGAATCCTCAGTTTACGATGTTGATAAAATTAGAAAATCCTAAATCAAGTCCTTGGTCTGCTGAGACAGCTGCTCCTCTTTGGTATCGAGTTGCTGACAAACTCATGCTCTTGTTTAATATTGCTCCACATGTAGATTAGTCGCTTAGGCTCAAGTCGCTATTTAGCGATATTCATGAGTTTTTCCAGATCAAGTTGAGTTTTATCTGGCGAGCCCTTGAGGGTAATGGTAACTTTAGTCTGTTTTCTTGAACGTACCACTTTCAGAGTGGTGTTGTTTTTAAAATAATGTTGCAATTTGTCTTCCCAACGAGCCACTTGCTCTTCATCTTGAGCTAAAGGACGCCCTCGGCCATCGTCATATTTTTGTGTGGCTTGATCTTGACCAGCTTTAATTCGTCTGACTAATTCTTCTGTTCTTCTGACTGAAGCATTTTCCTTTAAGACTTGCTTGTAACAAGCAATCATTAGGGCTGGATTTTTTAAACTCACTAAAGAGCGAGCATGACCCTCAGTGATTTGCTGACTTAACAAGCCATCATTAATAGCATCTGGCAAATCTAACAACCTAATAGTATTGCTAATATATGAAGAAGATTTGCCAATTCTTTGAGCCATCTCACCAATGGATAAGCCAAATTCTCGACTTAATCTAGCAAATGATTGGGCTCTCTCAATAGGATTTAGATCAGTGCGCTGCACATTCTCCACAATGGCCATTTCTAACATACCTTGGGGGCTAGTTTTTTTCACGTAAACTGGTAATTCTTCAATGCCCAAGACCTTGGCTGCTCGCCAGCGTCTTTCACCAGCGATAATTTGATAACCAGCTGGAGTTTCTGCTACCACTAGAGGTTCTAGGACACCATGAATGCGAATTGATTCAATTAAATCCATTAAATCTTCTTTTTTGACTTTTTCTCTAGGTTGAAAAGGGTTAGCTTGTAAATGACTGGCGGGAATTTTTTTGATATCTGTCATACTCTATATATAACACAGTATATCAATTTTGCCTAGAGTTTGTTTCACAGTTTTCACAAAAACACTAAATCCACTAAGACGTGAAAATTACCAGAGGAAAAAGCGAAAAAATTACTTTTTAGGCAAGACTCGAACCACAGTTTTGCCCCAACGCTTGGTGAAATTAACCGCACCATCAATCATGGCAAAAACCGTGTAATCTTTACCCATTTTGGCACCTGCACCAGCTTTATATTTTGCGCCTTTTTGTCGCAAAATTATTTGACCGACTTTAATATCTTGGCCACCAAATTTTTTTAAACCAAAACGACGACCTGGTCTTGAACCTTGTGCGTGTTGTGTAACGCTACCTGAACCTTTAACGTGTGCCATATTTCCCTTTATTTAAAATTAAAAAAATAAACTTCGCGCTGAACCCTGGCTCCTTGACGAGCATAGAGTAGAGGTGAAACTACAAGATTGTAGCCTTTTGCATTTAATTTGTCAATTAAATGATCGAGAGAAAAAACCCGATGCTCAGCCACAACTTTAGGAAAAATTATCGCTACTTTGGCGCCGGGATTAAGAATTTTACTGAAATTATTAAAAGCTCCTAAATACAATTTACTCAAACCTTTAAAAATATTAGCTAATTCTTCTTCTTTGGGTGTTTGTCTACCTAAAAATGGTTCAGTCACCAAGAGATCGAACTTTTTACCTGCCACTTTTTCAGCATTGAGTTGGCCAACATCGGCCACAAAGATTTGTTCCGCAAAATTTTGCCTGGGCAAATTATATTCATTGCTAAACCAATCTAAATTTTGTCTGCTTCCCCAAACTGCTTGTTCGTCTAAATCTGCTCCGTAAACTTGGTGACCAAGATTTAAAGCCTCGATTAAAATCGTGCCCGTGCCACAAAATGGATCAATCAACTTGATTTTTGCGGCTGATTGATTTTTTTGTTCACTTAAATATAAGCTGCCAGCAATGTTGACCAACATCCGAGCTACTTTTGGGGGCAACATGCCCTTCTTTCGATCGAAATAGGGCTTGGATCGATCGCGCTTAGTCCAATCATCAATATCTTGCACAGCGACTAAATAACTAAGATAAATAGCCTCCTGATCGTGGTAAAGGAAAATTTCTTGGCTGGCTTCTTGATGCAGAGCAAAAGCACTACCCTCAAATGAACCCTTGAAATAACGAGAGCGATAACCCCTTTCTTTCAACAAATCTTTAATTTGGGCATGATTAATAGCTTTTTGCCCTTTGCCTTTTTGATAAATACTAAAATAAGGTTGATGACTCTTGCTAATCAAGCAATCAACTACAGCGTTTTTTAAGCTTGTTAAATCGCTAGACTTGTTTAAGGTTTTTTCTAGTTGAAAAATTTTGACTAAGCCACCGAGTTTGTTGATGAAGTCGGCTTTTTTAAATTCTTCATCGGTCATCTCTGCTACAGCCAGACGATTAGCCAGCTCACCTTCAGCACTCAATAATTGAGCCTTTAATTGAGGATAGACACTGTTTAACTCCAACAATGATAGCTGAGGAGTATTACCAAACAAAAATAAGAATTTGGACATAGGTCCTAAGTAATTTGCAAAATTTTAACCAAGCTTTGTAGCTGACGGTGACCTTGGACTTTTCGATGACGAGATTTAGCTTTATATTTGGCTACGCGAATTTTTTCGCCTTTATTGTTTGCCACAACTTCACAATCAACCTTGGCTGATTTGACAATGGGTTGGCCAATTTTGCGCTTATCACCATCAACAAGCAATAAAACATCGCTTACTGAAAATTTTTCACCTTCTGCCTTATCTAGTCGATCAACAGTAATTTGATCACCTTCACTGACTTGGAATTGTTTGCCTTGTAATTGAATAATAGCGTATTTCATAACGAATTGTGATTATAACATATACTAAAACTATTGAAAGATTGAGCTTGCTAGCTTTTCTTCTTCTTCGATAATGTTTTGTAGCGGGGCTAAAGAAAAAAATAAGGCCAAAATGCTACTACCACCATAAGATAAAAAGGGCAGGGTAATACCTGTGATTGGTAACAGAGCTAAATTCATACCAATATTAATAAAAATTTGCACCAAGAGCATGCTAAAAATTGTCAACAAATATAATTGTTTAGCTCGATTCTCCTCATGATAAGTTAGATACAAAATAAAACCTAATAAAGAAAAATATAAACCCAAGATTAGCAAAGAGCCTAAAAAACCCCATTCTTCAACAAATGAGGCAAAAATAAAATCAGTCTGCCTTTCTGGCAAGAATTTTAAATGGGACTGCGTCCCCTGACCTAATCCCTGGCCCCAAAGCTGCCCAGCGCCCACAGCAATCACTGACTGGCGCGCATTATAAGCAGCACTGCTTTCTTGAGTAAAATCACTACTTAGGCTTTTTTCAGGACTAGTAAAAAACAAAAAACTACTTAATCGGGATTTCTGATAATCAGCTAAGACAAAGAACCAAGCAATAGCCACCAACAATATAGACAGACCAGCAAAAATAGCAATTTTTTTCCAACCGATGGGGTTATAAAAAATAAAAACCAATAAGGCTAATAAGAAAACCATTGCTGTCCCCAAATCCGGTTGTAAATTGATCAATAAGGCAGGCAAGAGAATGATTAATAAAATTTTTATTGTTTCAGGCCAGGATAGTTGTTTTTCTTTACTTTTCTGATTTTGCTTTTTAAAAAAGCTAGATAGATATAAAGCGGTAATTGGCACTGCTAATTGTGATGGCTGAAAGCGTAAACCAAAGGGTAAGTTAATCCAAGCAACTATACCCCTGGTTGTTCGTCCCCAGATTAATAAGCCCAATAAAAGCAGATTAAGCAAGCAATATAAATAAGCACTCGCTCGCCACCAATAGTTTATGTTCACTCTCGATAAAATAAAGAAAAGTAAAAAACCCAAGACGTAAGCCAATAACTGAACGTTTAATAAATCGGGAGCAATGCTTCTTAAAGTCACCAAAGCGACAATCATCAATAAGAACAGCAGGGTCGTTAAAAAATACTTTCGCACTTCTACAGACTAAAACAAAGTTTCTTTTTTTTCAATGCTGATTAAAGAAAAAGTGCTTTTACAACTCTTGCAGGCCTTCGATTTGGGCTCTCACTAATTGACTATTGCTTTTCTCTTCAATCATTTTAGTAAACTGATTGGGCCAGGTTTTTAAATAAACCTTAGTTTGCTCATCAATTGCTAAATTAGCTTGCTTGCGCCAAGTTTGAATGCGCCTGATAATAACTCGGGCTTCGCCCTCTGCCCTGAGATCTTCATTAAGCTCTAAATCAAAGTCGACCCGCATATCAGCTGTGGTTTCTTGACCCCAATTAACAGCTTTAACATTTAACTCTTGTTTGAGGATCGCTTCTAATTCAGCATTGCCCATAAAACTCGCTGCTTTATTAAAACTTACTGAAGCTAAAGGTTGACGCAGAGGCATTTTTGCAGTTTTTCTTTGAGCATGACCCAATTCCACCAATTGTCTTAATTCGGCCATTTGTTTTTCTAATTCCAGATCTTGATACGATTGGATGTCTGGATAGTCGCATAAATGAACCGATTTGCCAGTTGTATGTAGCTGTTGATAAACAATTTCGCTAAAAAAAGGTGTGAGTGGAGCAAACAATTGGGCTGATACATTAATCACTGTCGCAAAAACTTGAGCGGCTTGTGCACTTTGATTCGCCTTGAAACGATCTCTAGATAATCTCAAGTACCAAGTTGAAAAATCATTGATAAAGGGGGCTACTAGTCGAGTCGCACGCATCACATCGAACTTATCTAAATGTGTGCTTAATTGTTCGCTTAGAGTGCTAAGCTTTGATAATAACCAGCGATCTAAAACATGGTCGATTTTTGTCACTTTTTGCAAATCTAGCTGCTCAAGATTTTTTTGAGCAAAACTTTGATAAAAAGCCAAAATATTCCACCAAATCAAAAACACTCGTCGGCGCACATCTGCCACTTCTTGTTCAGCAAAATTTAAGGTTTCAGCCTTGACTGCGGCTGATGACAATAGATATAAGCGCAAACTATCGGCTCCATATTTATCAATAATTAACTCTGGTTCTGGATAATTATTTAAGCGCTTACTCATTTTTTTGCCATCACTGGCCATAATTAAACCAGTACACATCACATTGGCAAAAGCACTGCTCGCTGCTTTATTCAGACTTGATTGCTGTTTTTCATTAGCCATGGTTAAAGCTGTGGCTAAGACGTGCAATGTATAAAACCAACCTCGAGTCTGATCCTGACCTTCAGCAATAAAATTAGCTGGAAAATTCTGTTCAAACAAATCTTGATTAGCAAAAGGATAATTGAATTGAGCATAAGGCATAGCTCCAGATTCAAACCAACAATCTAAGACTTCTGGCAAATGCTTGAATTCCTTGCCATCTTTTTTAATGACAATCTGATCCACAAACTCTTTGTGTAAATCATCAAGCTTGTGCCCAGACAAAGCTGCCAATTCCTGACTACTACCAACACAGATTAATTCACCGTCATCACTCTGCCACAGAGGGAGGGGAGTTCCCCAAAAACGATTGCGCGAAATTGCCCAATCTCTAGCATCGGCTAACCAATGACCAAAACGACCTTCTTTAATATGTGTTGGTTGCCAATTAATAGCCTGATTATTTTTCAATAATTGCTCTTTAAAAGAACTAACTGCGACAAACCAAGAACTAGTCGCGTAATTTAATAAAGGCGAATCACAACGCCAACAATGAGGATAACTGTGGGTAAATTGTTTTTTAGCAAATAATAATGATTTTTTGGCTAAATATTGAATAATTTTAATGTCAGTCGCTTGAATTTCGTTTTTCGGTTTGACCTCAAGTCCTGCAAAATCGCTCACTGCCTTAGTAAAGCGCCCGCTCATATCTACATGTTGAATAAAAAGCTTGTTTTTAACTGCAGTATCAAGCTGTGAAAAATGCAATAAACTTTCTCCCAATCGATAATCATCTTCGCCAAAAGCTGGAGCCACGTGCACAATACCCGTGCCCTCTTCTAAATTGACAAAATCACCAGCCTGAACAGTGAACAATAACTTTCTTGCTTCATCGGGCAAATCTTGATCAGTTTTTAAATTCATAAAATAAGGGAAAACTGACTGATAATTCAAGCCAATTAGCTCTTGACCCTTAACAGTTTTCAGAATTTGATAGTCTTGATCAGCAAAAACCGCTTCTAAACGAGATTTAGCCAAATAATATTTTTCTGGATGATCAGCGATTTTAACTAAGACATAATCTAATCTTGGATTGACTGCCAAAAACATATTACCTGGCAGCGTCCAAGCCGTCGTTGTCCAACTGAGTAAATAGATCTCCTCATCTTCAAGATCTAATTTAAATTTGACTGTTAAAGCCAAATCTTTAACATCTTTATAGGCCTGACTAACTTCAAAATTTGAGAGGGGAGTACTGCAATGAGGGCAAATGTGCATCGCTTTATGACTTTGATAAATCAAGCCTTTATCAAAAAGTTCTTTAAAGACCCACCACACACTTTCCATGTAGCTTTTGTCCATCGTTTTATAGGCATTTTCCATATCAATGAATCGACCGATTCTATTGATAGTTTTTTTCCAATCCTCAGCATAAGTTAAGACTCTAGCTCGACAGGCTTGGTTAAAATTAGCTACGCCATAATCTTCGATGGCTTGTTTATCTTTGAGCTTCAATTCTTGTTCAATTAAGTTTTCAATTGGTAAACCGTGACAATCCCAGCCCCAAACTCGCCTCACATATTTACCCTTCATCGTTTGATAACGAGGGATTGAATCCTTAATCATTGATTGCATTAAATGACCGTAATGAGGTAATCCGGTAGCAAAAGGAGGTCCATCATAAAAAGAAAATTTTTCAGCCCCCCGTCTTTGTTCAAGAGATGATGCGAAGACTTGTTCTTTTTCCCAAAATTCTAGAACTTTTTCTTCTAGTAAAGCTAGGTCTGGTGCTTGTTTATAGTCTTTAATTTCTAGCTGTTTCATATTGCCTTTTTATACAAAAAAACCTTATTAAATCTCGTTGCTTAACGGATTAATAAGGCTTGCTAAAAGCAAAGGTACCAGCCCTATCACTACTCAATTTTGACTATTACGCAGTCACTGCGGCTCGTTCTACTTTTTGACACAACTAACTGGTCAAATTTCTGCGAGCGCCTCGTCAGATGATCACTGACTCAAACGGCTTTCTTCTTTTATTATAACAGAAAATTTAGCTACTATTTATTTCTCAAAAAAGCTGGCACCTCAAACTCACCAAATTCATCATCGTTTTCCGCATCTTCTTTTTTGTCTGATTGGTCTTCTTGCTTAGGCTTGTGGTCTTTTTTTAAATTAAATAAAGCACTTCTAACAAAAGGATTGTTGCTTTCAATTTTTTCTTCTTTTGCAGGTTTGCGATCGGCTATGGTTTGCGGTTGAGTATATCCATCTGGAGCACGGTCAATTTTGTCTTCTTCAACTGCTTCCTCAACACTTGTTTTTGGGCTAGTCGTAGTAATATTGCCCATTTTTCTTTTCGATTCTCGTCCATAAGCGCCAAATAGAGCGCGAGTGCCGGTCGCATTGTAATTGTCGCTAAAGCCAGTGGCTATGACGCTAATCTTAATTTTTGAACCCATGTTTTCATCAATGGTCGCCCCAAAAATAATATCAGAATCAGCATCAGCACTATCAGCAATAATTGATGATGCGTCAGACACTTCGGTCATGGTCATGTCTGGGCCACCAATAATATTGTATAAAATGCCTTTAGCTCCAGTAATTGACACCTCCAAAAGGGGAGAAGAAATGGCCATTCTCGCTGCCATCACCGCTCGATCCTCACCAGATGCCTCACCAATACCCATCAAGGCAGTTCCAGAATCAGACATAATGGTTTTGACATCAGCGAAATCAACATTGATCATGCCGGCAGTAGTAATTAAATCTGAAATGCCTTTCACGCCTTGACCAAGGACATTGTCAGCCAAACGGAAGGCATCAATAAAAGTCATTTTTTTATCTACGACTTCTAATAAGCGTTGATTGGGGATGACAATGAGGGTGTCAACCATGTCAATGAGATATTCAATGCCTTCTTCAGCAGTTTGCATCCTGCGCACGCCCTCAAAAGCGAATGGTTTAGTCACCACCGAGACGGTTAAAGCACCGGTTTCTTTGGCAATTTCAGCAATAATTGGCGATGCACCAGTCCCAGTTCCTCCGCCCATACCCGCTGTGATAAATACCATATCAGTATCAAATAATAATTCTTTGATTTTTTCTCGACTTTCTTCTGCAGCTGTTCGACCAACTTCAGGATCGGCTCCTGCCCCCAAACCCCTGGTAAAATTATTGCCAATTTGTAATTTAGTGTCCGCTTTGGAAGTTAAAAGTGCCTGAGCATCGGTATTAATCGCAATAAATTCGACATTTTTAATTTCTCTAGAGAGGATCATTGAATTAATCGCATTATTGCCACCACCGCCAATCCCAACAACTTTAATTTTTGCAAAGGTGGTATTTGAGGGTTTAACTAGTGCCATAGGTCTTTATTATAGCTATTATTTATATCAAACTATCACAATTAAATTACCTGATTTTAACATAAAAGTAAACTAGTAAAAGCACTTTTTAAAAAAAATTAAGGGAAAATTTTTTTAAATAAAGTACCAGCTTTTTCCGCAATCGTTTTAAACAAGTCTTTTGGCAAAATGTTTGTTAGGGAAAAATCACTAACACTAGCTCCAGGACCAACATTCCCTTGACGTTTGGCATATGCCAGCAGTCCCAGAGCAACAGCAAAGTTAACCTCTTTTATGTCGTCAGTCAAACCTAAGATGCTATTGGGTTTGCCTAATCTTACTGCCATTTTGGTCATATGACGCGCTATTTCTACTAGATTGTAAGTTAGGGCGCCACCGCCAGTGACAACAATGCCAGCGGGTAATTTATTGTCATCCAATAGGCCCGCTTTGGCTAATTCCTCCATCACTAAAGAGAAAATTTCTTTAATTCGAGGCTCCATAACCACGTCGCTGACAAACTTCCGAGAAATGGGATCTCGATTGCTAATCCCAATTTTTTCTGAATCAATTAGATCAAATTTCTTTTTCCGTTTAGTAAACTCTACTTTCGATTCTCCAGGTAATGGCACTAATTTAACTTCTTCGTCACCGCTTAAATATAATTTTAATTTTTCTGCATCTTCTAGAGAAATCCTTAAACCAGAGGCAATGTCTTGAGTAATATATTTAGCTCCCACCGGAATCACTGCGGAAAATTCCAAGACGCCTTCTACGAAAGCGCAAATGCTGGTGGTACCTGCCCCAATGTCCACTAGCACCACCCCCAGCTCTTTTTCGGTTTCGGTGAGGGCAATTTCACTGGCAGATAAAGCTGAAAAAACAAAGGCATCGACATTTAAACCTAAATCACCCATACATTTTTCAAAGTTGCGTAAACTGGTTGAAAGACCAGTAATAATATGAGTTTCAGATTCTAAACGAACACCCATCATCCCCACCGGATCTTTAATGCCTTCTTGAGAATCAACTTTAAAATCTTTGGGAATGACATGAATTATTTCTCGCTCACTGGGTAAAGAAATCGCTCTAGCTGCTTCGATGACTCGATCAACATCTAGAGAGGAAATTTCTTGATTGGGCGATGAAACTGGCACCACTCCCTTAGAATTTTTATAACGAATGTAAACTCCCGAGACTGACAAAACCACATTTTTGACCGCTAAACCAGCCATTCGTTCTGCCGCATCAAGACTCTGACCAACAGTGGTTAATGCTTCTTCCAAATTAACAATTGTGCTGCGTCTGATTCCACGAGAAGGAACAACACTAAAACCTAAGACTTCTAATTGTGAGGATTCATTTACTTTGGCAATTAGAGCCACACACTTGTCTGTACCCAAATCGATAGCGCTGATGATGTTTCCCTTGCTCATATTGATCAATAATTATCATACAGAATTAACTGTTTACTGTCGAGGACAAAAAATCAAGGTTTTTCCCGAATTACTGGCAAATTAAAGCGCAGGTCCAAAACGCCCTGCTTCTGAATTTCATCAATAACAGTTTTATCCTCTAGAATTAGGGCTAATTTTTTGATTGTTTCTTTGGGATCAACATGCTTGTCCAAAATGACCAAATAAGATTTTCCTAAATCTAATTCTAAAAGATCATTGTTTCGCCAAATTAAATTTTTGGCATTAATTTGATAGTAATCTAAGCTAGTTTTGAGGGAGAGAAAAAATTGATGATAATCATCGTTCAAATATTGCTTATTTTTACTGAGAATCTCTTCGTCTCCATGATAAACAATTGTAAAAAGTTGGCTTTGACTCAAATCTTTTTTTAAATGGCTATTTTGATTTAAGATAAAACTTTGTTCTTCTTGCTGCTCATTGATAATCCTTAAGCGATAATCGGGCAACTTGCTATCTAGATCTAGAACTAGTTCTCCAGGTGGGATTTTTTTTAGTGAGGATAAATAATATAACTGCGAGTAATCACTTTTCTCAGCCAATTCTTGCCAAATTTCTGCTTCAGAAAAATTAAAAAACAGTAGCGATTTTCCCACAAAGGCAGCATTAATATCTTGACAAACCTGAGTCAATTCTTCCAGCTTGGCTTCTGGCTGATAACAGCTGACCTTTTTCACTCTAAAAGCAAATACTAGCAATAAACTTGTCAACAGCAGCACGCTGACAAAAAACAAATAAGTGGAATATTGCTTCTTAATGATGGACATCGACAAGTAATTGATAAATTTTTGGTTCAGCTTCCTGATAGAAATTTTTTTGACTTAATTGACGACGCATGGCAGAATGTTGTTTTTTCATCTGTTTCACGGCCGAGATTAGTACTGCGGCTGTTAAATTTTTTTGCTCAATCATAATTGCTCCGCCAGCTTTTTCCATCATTTGAGCATTGAGCGTTTGTTCATCGTTATGTGTGTTAGGCAGGGGCAAGAGAATTGCTGGCAAGGGAGCTAGACACATTTCTAAAACCGTATTGGCTCCTGCTCGGGTAATAGCAAAGTCGGCACGTTGGTAAAGCCAAAACAACTCTTCTTCCTCCATCCATTGCCGAATAAAATAGCGTTTTTCTAAGTTTTTGGGTAGAGAAGCCTTGATTTGCTTTAACTCGCTGGGAAAATCTCTTAATTTATTAGGGCGACCACACTGATGGACCACCGTAAAATCAACCAGCAAGTCTTTAATGAGGGTTTTGATCAAATTATTAATAACAAAAGAACCCTGATTACCACCCATAATGAGCAAAATATTTTTATAATCTTTGGGCAAGTAGTCGGGTTTTTGTAAATTTTTCTTAAAAATTGCTTGTCTAACGGGATTACCCGTCACAGTGTAATTATCCTTTTTTAAATATTGACTGGTTTCAGCAAAAGAAATCGCCACCTTATCCGCTAAATTGGCAATAAACTGATTAGCTTTACCCATGGCCAGGGTTTGCTCGTGAGTGACAATTGGAATTTTTAAATTTTTCGCAGCTAAAACAAAAGGCACTGCCAAATACGAGCCAAAAGATAATAAAACATCTGGCTGCTCTTTCAATAAAATTTTTTTAGCTCGATTAATTGTTTTGGGAAAATTTAAGATTGCTAAGATCAAATCAATCAAAGAAGAGTTAACAAATTTCACTGCCGCAAAAGGAATAAACTTAATGCCTCTTTTTTTCACTTCTTGCTCTTCAACAGCTCTTTGTTTTAATCGCTCTTGACTATACAAGCGACCAACAAAAACCATCTCATCTCCTGGATGTTTAAGTTTTATATAATCAATCAAGGCTAGAGCAGGAGTCAGATGAGCGCCGGTCATCAGAATTTTCATAATTTTATCTTAACACTTTGCTATTGCTTTTACTAATATTTAGTAAAATGGCACTCACAAAAAACATGCTAATTAAAGATGAACCTCCTTGAGAGAAAAAAGGTAAAGGCATGCCACTTAATGGTAAAATTGCCACCACAGCCCCCAAATTAAACAAAAAATGAGCAAGAATCCAAGCTAAAATCCCATAAAACAAAAGATATTGATACTTATTTAATTTTTTATCTTTAATCATTCTCTCTGCAAAAAAGAAATAGGCGGCAAACATCAACACAATTACTGAAGAGCCAATAAAACCAATCTCCTCAGCAATAATAGCAAAAATCGAATCGCTACTGGCTTCTGGCACATAGGCGTATTTTTGTTGAGAATTGCCAATACCCCGACCAAACCAAGAGCCGCTCCCTAGGGCCAGTAGCACCTGGTGACTATGATAGGCCTCATTTTGCACATTAACATCTCGATTAATGAAGGTTAATAAGCGTTCTCGTCGATAGGGAATTAGTAAAATTGCTACCAGACCCAAAATTAGTGATCCAGCTAGCACTGAAATAAACAGTTTAATGTCTACATTCGACAAAAAAAACATGATCATCGCGCTAAAAAATAAGACCAATAGCGAACCAAAATCAGGCTGTAATAGTAAAATTAAACTGGGCCAAATCAGAAAAAACAAAAAACTTAAAATGTTAGTTTTTTTAGCCAATAAACTGGCATAAAAATTAATGAAAAAAAATTTAAAAATTTCTACCGGTTGAAAAGTGTAGCCGAAAACATTTATCCAGCGACTAGCTCCGTTGAGAGTGATGCCCAATCCTGGTATTAGGGGCAAGGCTAATAAAATTAAAGCTAAAAAATACAGGATTAATGAAAGTTTCTGAAAAATTCTCAAATTAATAAAATAGGCAAAAATTGCCAAAAGAAAAGCTAAACCCAGCCACTTGGCCTGCTGAGTCACAAAATGATAAGGATGATCAAATAATTTAACGCTCTGAACAGTTGATGCTTCAAATAAAAAAAACAAACCAGTAAAAGCTAGTATCATCACTAAAACAGTAAAGCGCCAATTTGCTTTTGACATTAATTTAAATAAAAGCCAACCACAAGCCAAAAAGAGTTAGCATAATTTGTATTAACCAGGCTCGTTGGACAATTTTTGGCTCGTCCCAACCGCGTTCTTGCAGAGTTAAGTGCAGAGGAGCTGCTGGCAAAATTTTCTTTTTAAAATATTTTTTCGCTAGCAGTTGGACTAAGGAACTAAATATTTCTAGCACAAAAATAAAACCAATAATGATCAGGGTAAAGACTTTGCCCAATAGCAAACCAACCACAGCCAGTGTCGCCCCAAAAGCCAGTGAGCCAACATCCCCCATAAATAAGCGAGCTGGATAGATGTTGAAATACAGAAAAGAAATTAAAGAACCCAGCCATAAAGCAATAAATACTGACAAAGGCACATCTAAAATACTGGAAGACAAAATCCACAAACCAAATAAAGCCACCATCAATAAACCAGAAGCCAAGCCATCTAAACCATCTGTAATATTAACCGCGTTGGTAAAAGCAACGATAACAAAAGTGGCAAAAGGAATATAGCCCCAAGACAATTCAAAAGTCCCAATGAAAGGAATATGTAAAATTGAAATGCCCAAGCGAAAATAGAGCATGCAAGAGATGATGAGGGCTAAAATTATTTGCAGTAATAATTTTTGGCGCAATCTTAAACCAAAAAATTTACTTTTTTCAAAGGCAAAAAATTTTTTAATATCATCATACAAACCAAGCAGAGCAAAAGATAAAAAAGTAAAAAATAAAACCTGAACTTCAACTTGGCTATTTTGATGTAAAGAAGTGATCTCAATACCAAAATATTCCAAAAGAGGAATCATCAAAGCAAACAAAATCGACACCAAAACAATAATTAATAAGCCTCCACCAACTGGCACTCCTGCTTTGCCTCGATGAAATTTATCAAAAATTGGCGTCCTTTTGCCAAAAGCATCAGTGGTTTTTTGTTGAGCACGACGAAATTTTAATCGATAAAGCAAATTAATAAATGGCACTACTACCATGCTGGTCAAAATAAAGGAAAATAATAAAATTCCTAAAAATAAAACAAGTGACCCCATATTATTTCCTTTCGATTCTGGCTCCCATTGATATCAATTTTTGATCAATTTCTTGGTAGCCTCGTTCAATCTGTTCAATATTTGTTAAGATTGTTTCGCCTTTGGCCGCAATGGCTGCTAATAAAATCGTTGCTCCAGCCCGCAAATCATGAATTTCAAATGTCCCTCCCTTAAAATCACAAGGGCCAGTAATTCTGATGGCGTGTTGATCGCTGCTACGATTATCTGACCAATTAAAATTATAAGTTTTTTCAGGATATTTTACTTCTGGATTAAAATATTCAATTTTTGCTCCCATTTGTTTGAGGTGGTCAACATATTGAAAACGACTCTGCATCACGGTTTCATGAATAACACTTTGACCGTGGGCTAAACAGAGTAGAGTCGCGAACAAAGGCTGCCAGTCGGTCATAAAACCAGGATGGATTTCCGTTTCGATATCAGTCGCTTGCAAGGCACCTTTATAAAAAAAGCGAATACCATAATTGCCAATTTCGTAACCAGCTCCCAGCTCATCAAGTTTTTCCAAAAAAGCCGTTAAATCTTTATGCACGGCATTTTCTACGACAATATCTCCTCGAGTAATTAAGGCCGCACAAGCATAACTGACCGCTTCATTACGATCAGGCATCACTCGATGAATAGCTCCACCAAGTCGTTCTACACCCTCAATCTCAATTGTGCGAAAAGAACGTCGGCGAATTTTAGCGCCCATAGCATTGAGAAAAACAATCAGATCATCTATTTCTGGCTCGAGCGCGGCATTTTCAAGAATAGTTTTTCCCTCTGCCAAAACCGCAGCCATAATTAACGTTTCTGTGCCAGTATGAGTATTTTTTTCAAACTTGTAATGACAAGCCTTTAATCTTTTTTTACGATCATTATTCTTAATTTTGGCTAATAAAATATCGTCTTCTTGGGAAAAAACCACGCCCATCTTTTCTAGACCTTGAAGGTGGCGCTCTAATGGTCGCTTGCCAATTTGATCACCACCGGGTAGCGGCACTGCCGCTTCGCCAAATTTGGCTAACAAAACCGGCAAAAACAGGGATGAAGCTCGCGAACTTTTACCATATTGACCATCCACTCGACTAAAACGAAAATTTTGTGGATCAATAAACAGATTATGCTCGCCTGCGTTATAAGCTCTGGCTCCCAATTCATTGATCACTTGCTTGACCATTTCCACATCAGCAATATTAGGCAAATTTAATAAGCGACTTTCCTGACTACCCAATAAAGAAGCAATCATCAGCTTATATGAAGCATTTTTTGCCCCGCCAACTCTGACGCTGCCATGCAAAGGCGTCCCACCTTGAATATAAAAAGCTGCTTTAGCATTTACACCCATATTTGCTTTCTTTGTATTATTAATTTTTTAATCATGATTAATTTAATCTTGACCAAGATAAAATATTTCTTCTTTTAATTCTACTTTAAATTGTTTTTTTACTGCTAGCTGAATTTGCGCAATTAGTTTTTTAACATCCTGAGCTTTAGCGGGTAATTGCAGTTCTTCACTCATATTGACCAAAAAGGCAGCGTGTTTGTCACTCACCACAATGGCTCCCACTTGTTGATTTTTCAGCCCGGCTTGATCAATTAAGAAGCCTGCAGGAATAAACTCCCTTTGAGCGAACTGTGGAAAAAGTTGTCGCAACTCATCGGTGTTGGGAGGATTGCGAAAAATACAACCAGAACTGGGCAGATGTAAGGGCTGCGTCTGTTGTCGATGTTCTTGAGCTTGGAGTAACTTTTCTTTAATAACGTCTGGCTGATCTTTGCGTAAAGAAAAAGTTGCAGCTAAAATGACCAGCTGTGGATCCTCTTGAAACACCGAGTGTTCATAAGCAAACTTGCACATTTCACGTGAAAAGATAATTTCTTTATTATGTTTCACGTGAAACGCAACAACACTTTCTACATAATCGCCAATCAACGCCTTGAGATAATGAGCATTATTGTAAATAGCTCCTCCCAAAGTACCTGGAACGCCAATAAAACCCTCCAAACCAGTTCCGCCAAGATTAACTGCCTTGCTAACCAGCTGACTGGTTTTTATGCCCGTTGCTGCTCTAAAAACTACTGCATCTTCTTGATCGCTAAGCACTTGAAAATCTCTAACAGCGATTTGTAAAACTAAGCCACTCACTCCCGCATCTGCTATGACTAAATTACTTAAACCACCGACAATTTTCCAAGGGATCCGTTCTTGCTCACAAAAGACTAGGATTTTTTTGAGCAGTAGCTGATCTTTAACTTTATAATAAATTTCTGCTAAGCCCCCCAGTTTAAAATAACTTGATTCCGCTAAAGGATAATTAAAAGACCAGTCCAAATCAGGAAATTTAGCTTTTACTAATCTTTGATTATTCGTCATTACTGCCTATTGTACTTGTTATTTAAGAAAAATCTCAAGGGTAATATAAAACTATTATAATCAATTATGAGATGAAAGATGAGCAAGAAATAAAATTTAATTAAAATTCGTCAGATATTCAACTTTTTCAATTAAGGAAATCTCGTTTAAAGGCCAATAGCGCAAGAAAACTCGACCAACAATATCACTTTTTTTAATTGCTCCCCAAGATCGGGAATCACTAGAATGGGGACGATTGTCACCAGAAACAAAATATTCGTCGGCACCCAAATAAATTTCTTCATTGAGGGTCGCTCTCCCTGGAGAGATTTCAAAATTAGCAGGGATGTATGATTCAATTAATTTTTGACCATTAACCCAAATGGCATTATCTCGAACTGCCACCCGATCGCCTGGTAGGGCAATAATTCGTTTAATAAAATCACAACCGGTGCCTTCAACACACTCGGCTGCGGGCGGAGCATGAAAAACCACTACTTCACCGCGTCTCGGTTCCCGAAATTTATAAGATATTTTATCGGTCATCACATGTTCGCCATGTTGAAAATTGGGCACCATTGATTGACCATTTACTTGATGTGGCTGCATGATCACTAGATAAACTACCAAAAAAATCGATAAGGAAATAGCCACCGTTTCTACGAGGTCTAAAAAACCACCAGCAATTTTTCCCAAAACTTTTGTCATAAACATCTATTTTAACGCCGCCACTTAGCAACTGGCAAGTGGAAAAGATTGCTTTATAATTAAGCTATGGGTTATCAGCGACACGCCATTATTGGTTTCTCTGTTCAGAGTTTGCAAAAGGTTTTTGTTTTTGTCATTAATTTTGTAAAAATTGTGGTGTTGGCTAGATTACTCAAGCCCAGTGATTTTGGATTGTTTTCTTTGGTCATGATTGCCCTAGGTTTAACTGAAAGTTTTACGCAAACTGGAATTAATACCACTATCGTTCAATCTAAAAAAGATATTAATTATTTTCTGGACACTGCTTGGGTGATTGCTATTTTTCGTGGCTTAATCATTGGCTTAATTATGTGGCTATTAGCCTCATTTTTGAGCAATTTTTATCAAGAAGCATTATTGTTACCGCTGATCAGGGCAGCAGCCTTGGTGCCAATTATTAAGGGTTTTATCAATCCAGCTGTGGCTCAGTGGCAAAAAAACTTTAATTTCACTAAGGAAGGCTTGTATCAAGCTCTTCATTTAGCAGCTGAACTTATATTACAAATTATTTTAGTGCTGATCTTAAAAACAGTCTGGGGCTTGGTTGGCGGTGTCATTCTGGCAGCCGTATTTGAAGTTATTATTTCATTCCTAATGAATAAAGAGCGCCCGCGATTTCATTATCATGTGAATCGCGGGCGCTATATTTTTAAAAATGCTAAATCTTTGGCTTTGGCAAGCTTGTTTTCTTATTTGAATGATAACGCAGATGATTTTGTGATTGGTAAATTGCTTAATTCTCATCAACTAGGCATTTATCATAATGCCTATTCTTTGAGTCATAAAGTCAATTATGAGCTTTCTAAGGCTGCTCACCATGGTTTAATGCCGGTTTTTGCCAACCTCCATCGAGAGCAAGAAGAAGCTCGTTTAAAACAAGCTTTCAAAAAATCTGTTTTTAGCACCCTGCTGATCACTTTGTTGTTTAGTTTGCCTTTAATTATTTGGCCTGAATTTTTTGTGAAGGTGGTTTTGGGTGATCAATGGATAGAGGCCAGTCAGGTTTTGCCAGTTTTAATCCTCGCGGGCCTAGTACACAGTGTTGTGAATATTGTTTATGCCTTCCTTATTGCTCAAAAAAAATATTTCTCCATGAATTTGCATTTGACTGTTTCTTTAATCTTAATGTTGCTGGCAATCTTTTTGCTGACGCCAACTTATGGTTTATTTGGTGCTTGTTTGGGCATTCTAATAGCCAGGGTTATTAGCTTTCCTATCAGTCTAATTTCTCTGAAAAAGAGTACATGCGAATCAAAAATTTAAGCATCATTGTTTTAAATGATCGGCAAGATCAACTTTTTGAACAAGCTTTGATGAGTGTTGCTTTTGCTGAGCAAATCATTGTCTTAGATCAAGAAAGCGCCAATGATTGGCAAGCATTAGAAAAAAAATTAAAAAAACTCAACCCTCAGCTCAACTTTCGTCTAATTTTTAGAAAAAATCCCATCACTGATTTTGCCGCTCTTCGCAACAAAATGATCAAAAAAGTAAGTACTCCTTGGTTAATGTTTTTGGATAGTGATGAAATTCTGAGTCAAGAAAATTTGAAGCAGTTGGCAGAGCTACTTAATGATGAGCTGGTGGATGCTTATCTGCTCAAAAGAATTGACTATTTTCACCAGCGAAAACTGAAGTTTGGCGAAACGGGCAATTATTATAGTCCGCGTTTAGCTAGAGTTAATGCTATTAAATATGATCGTCAAGTTCATGAAGTCGCGCAAATTACTGGTCAAGTTAAAAAGAGCAATTTAATCATTAAGCATTTCTCTCATCAAAATTTAGCCAATTTTCTGCTGAGTGTTGATCAATACGCCCAACTTGAAGCAAATTATCGTTTTGCTCAGAACATTCCTTACACAAAGACAAAAATTATTTTACAAGCTATATTTTATCCAATGGGTAAATTTTTACTTAATTATTGGCTAAAATTAGGTTTTTTAGATGGTTTTGCTGGCTTATGTTATGCTTGGCTAATGAGTATTCATTCTTTACTGGTTAGAATTTATCTTTATGAAAAATATTTTCTTAATTAGTCTTTTATTATTTCTTGCTGGGGGAGAGTTGGGTAAAATTCATCTGACAGAAACAATAGCTGTTTATTTACACGATTTTTTACTAATTGCCTACCTATTATTTAATTTTAATAGTTTAAAAAATATTATTAAAAAGTTAAAAAAAATTAATAAAATTAATAAAAAAATACTTTTCTTACTAATTGTTAATGTTTTTTTAGCAATTAGCTACGCAATTTATCAAAATCGCTTCCAATTGACTAGTTTTTTATATATGGCTCGAGCTGTGGCCTATTTTTTATTTATTTTGCTCTTAAAGCAAAACTTTACTAAGAAAAAAAATCTCAATGTCTTTTTGTCTGCCTCCTTCTTGATTTTAATTCTGGGCTTGTTGCAGTATTTTCTTTTACCAGATTTAACTAGTCTTTATCATTTAGGTTATGATGATCATTTTTATCGACTCGCTTCCACACTGCTTGATCCTAATTTCACTGGATTGATTCTAGCGTTTAATTGTTTATATTATTTTAAGCAAAAAAATCTTGATAAAAAGAATATTTTCTTAGCCTTATTGTTTTTAGTCGGCCTAGCATTAACTTACTCAAGAGCAAGTTATTTGAGTTTGCTGCTGGCTGGCATCTATTTAATAATCAATAGTCAAAAAATCACTAAATTATTTATTAGTTTCTCCTTACTTTTATTCATTGTTTTCATCCCCTTTTTACCCAAAAAAAGTGGCGGAGAAGGGGTAAATTTAACACGAGTTAGTTCAATTTCGGCAAGAATGACTAGTGCTCAACAATATTTAAGCAGCAATCGGGGTCCAGCTATTTTCTTTGGCCAAGGACCTTTTTCTCCCCAATATCAAATTAATCAAGAGGGCAGTATTAGTCACGCCCGCTTTGCTGATAATTTTCTAATTTTTCTATATAACGGTTTTGGAATTTTTGGTACTTCTTTGATTTTACTTTTACTAATCAGAGAATTTAAACAAGAGTGGGAGCATAAACATCATTGGCAAATCAGTCTATTAATTGCTCTGCTTGTCCACAGCTTATTCAATAATAATATGACTCAAGCTATGACAAGCTTAACTTTTTGGGCTTTTTATCTTTAATTTATCTTTAGTTATTGAGAAATTTCACTTTAATCTCTAATTCGCTTTGATTACCAGCGCGATCCACAGCCACAAATCGTAAAAGATTGTCGCCTTCCTCTAGATAGTAAGTGCTAGTAAACTGACCATTTTCATCAGCCAAAATCAACAAATCATTAAGATAAACTCTAGAAGATGGCTCTGTTTCGCCAACTACACTGGTGGTCCGATTCCGTTTTAACTCTATAGTGCTGTCTGCTTTTGGCTCTGTTATGGTAATGACTGGCGGCTCATCATCGTAGACAAGTTGATAGGTCTTGCTTTGCAAGGATTCCGTGCCTAATTCATTCACCGCATATAAGGTTAATTGATTATCACCTTTTTCTAATTGCAATTGCTTGTCGAATTCTCCTTTTTCGCCAATTAGTTCTTCTTCAACCTGCTGGCCATTTAAGATAAAAACTACTCTTGAATCTGGGTCAGCATAGCCTTGCAATTTTAATTGCGCACTAAAAGTTGCTTCTGGAGGCGCCTCAAATAAAACCGGTGCCTGTGGAGGCAAATCATTATTAATATCTGTGCCAGAATCATTATCGATAAAATTAAAAACCAATTTAATTAAATTCGGCATAATTACAAAAAGAAACAGTAATAACAACACTATCGCTAAAAAAATGAAGAAAAAGGTTTGTTTACGCATCTCTTTTTCTTGTTTTTTTAATAAACGAGAATTGCCTCGATTGCTTCGAGAACTAGTTTTATAAACAGAAGAATATCGATTTGAACTTGCCATATTAAATTATAAATTAAACTAAATTAATCATATCATAAAGTCGATTTATGAGCCAAAGGTGGGATTCGAACCCACGACCTGCGGTTTACGATACCGCTGCTCTAGCCAGCTGAGCTACTTTGGCTGTTCTTGTTTTAGCGAGCGACCGAAGGGAGTCGAACCCTCACCTCAAGCTTGGGAAGCTCGCATTCTACCGCTGAACTACGGTCGCTGTTAGCTTATTTTAACATTTTTAATATTTTGATGGGTGAAATTTCTATATTTATTTGGCGACCCCGACCGGGCTCGAACCGGCGATCTTCTCCGTGACAGGGAGATATGTTAACCAACTACACCACAGGGCCTTTTTAATTTGCACCTGGATTATAAAAGGAAAATCACAAAACTGCAAGAAACAAGCGAAAAAAGTAAATTAATCGTATATAATGAAATATATAATAGTTAACAGTGAAAGGAATTTAATGCTTTATATCTTAATTCCCATCATCCTTATCGCTCTCTATGTTATGAGCGTTTTTAATGGTCTGCAACGTCTTAAAACACAAATTCAAGCCAGTATTCAGGAAATTGGTAACCAATTGAAACGTCAAGCTGGTTTAATTCCAAGCCTTGAAAGCACGGTTAAGGGTCAACTGAAACACGAGCAGGGTATTTATCAAATGTTAACAGATGCCCGTAAATCCACAATTAAGGCTGAACAAAGTGGCAATAGTAAGGACATTAATCAAGCCATTGATGACATTCAAAAAGTTATTCCGCAAATTCAGGTGGTGCTTGAAAGTAATCCAGAACTAAAAGCCAATGAAGCTATTAAAAAGTTTATGGATGAGCTCACCGACACCGCTGATAAATTAAGTTACGCTCGCAGAAGCGTGATAGATTTATCACAATCTTACAACGAAAAATTAGTGGTGTTTCCATCAAACATTGTAGCTAATTTATTTGGATTCAAAGCTGAAAAAGGTTTAGAAACTCCAATGACTGGCGAACATGTTGTGGTTACAGAAGAGGAAATGAAGACTCCAAAAGTGGATCTTTAATTCCGAGCAATAAAATTACAAAAAATATTCAATTAAGAGGATCGTCTATTTATGACTCATTATCAGTTAGTTGCTAAAAATAAAGCTCGATCTGTAGCAGTTATGCTTGGTTTTGTCTTATTTGTGCTTGGGGCTAGCTATGTTATTGCGCGTGCTTTTGATTACCCTCTTTCTATAGTTGGCACAGCTTTTATTGTTGCTGGAATGAGCACTTTCTTTTCATATTTTTTTTCCGATAGGATCGTTCTGACCATCTCTGGAGCCAAAGCAGCTAATCGTAAGGAACACTTTGACTTCTATACTATTACCGAAAATATTGTAAACAGTCAAAGATTGCCCATGCCCAAACTTTATGTCATCGAGGACAGCGCGATGAATGCCTTTGCTACTGGCCGAAATCCTAGCCACGCCGTGGTTTGTGCCACCACCGGTTTATTGGCTAAATTAAACCGCAGCGAACTTGAGGGAGTCATTGCTCATGAGATTAGTCATATTAAAAATTATGACATTTTATTAATGTCACTTGTTTCTGTCCTGGTTGGCTTAATTGCTTTGTTGGGTGACTGGGTCATGCGCGGTTCAATGTATGGTCCAATGCGAAGTAATAATAAAAAAGACGGAGAACGCAGCCAGTTAGATATGATTATGTTTTTTGTCGCCATAGTCATGGCCTTGTTGGCACCTATTATTAGCAAACTGATGAAACTAGCTCTTTCCAGGCGCTATGAGTTTTTAGCTGATGCTAGCGCCGCTGCCATGACCAAGAATCCTGAGGGACTAGCTAGGGCCTTAATTAAAATTAGTCAAGATCAAGAGCCTTTAGAAGCAGCCAATAAAGCCACCGCTCATTTATATATTAGTGACCCTCTAAAAAATAGTCGCGGCGGAGTTGCTACTTTCAAAAATTTATTTCAAACTCATCCACCTGTGGCTGAGCGAGTTCAGGCTCTCAGAGCCATCACTACTAAATAAGCTGAATTACTTCTAAAAAAATTGCTAAATTCTGCTAAACTAATGCCTATTGTGTCAAAAAAAATTGTTAGCAAAGACCAGGTTAAACATATAGCTCAACTAGCTAATATTCCTATTAGTGAAAGTGAAAGTCAGCAGCTGGCTAAAGATTTTGCTCAAACTTTAACTGTAGTTGATCAATTGAAAACAGCCGATGTTGCCGAGCTAGCAGGCACCCATCAGGTCACTGGCTTTAAAAATATTACTAGAGAAGACATTGTCGATGAAAGCCTCAGTTTTACCCAAGAAGAAGCACTGGCTAACGCTAGGGAACAACGAGACGGTTATTTTCTTGTTCCTCAGGTCTTAAACAGCGAAGATAAGTAAATATTAAACGGCGAGGACAAGTAAACATTAAACGGCGAGGACAAATAAACATTAAACGGCAAAACAATTAAATCGGAAAAATAATGACTTTAAATCAATTAACCCTTCAAGAAGCACTGGCTGGTCTCAAGGCTGGTTCATTAGACATTAGTGATTTATATCGCGACTTAAATGATGCTATAGAAAAGCAAAAGTCTTACAACATTTATTTGCAACTCAATCCACAGGCAGAAGCAGAGGCCAAACAACTACAAGACAGACAATTAAAAGGTTTGCCAATTGCTGTTAAAGATAATTTTTGTAGTAAAAAATTAGCAACTACTGCAGCCTCCAAAGTTTTAGAAAATTTTATTCCACAATATGAATCAACTGTTACCGAGCGTTTACAAAAAGCTGGCGGAGTAATTATTGGAAAAAGCAATTTAGATGCTTGGGCTCATGGTTCCTCTACTGAAACCAGTGATTTTGGACCAAGCCTCAATCCGCGCAACCCCGATTACCTACCCGGTGGTTCATCGGGCGGTAGTGCTGCTGCGGTAGCCGCCGACCTGTGTTTAGCAGCGATCGGCAGTGAAACGGCTGGTTCTATTAGACAGCCGGCTGCTTGGTGCGGAACAGTTGGCTTAAAACCAAGTTATGGGCGAGTCAGTCGCTTTGGCGTGGTGGCTATGGCCTCGTCGACTGATAGTCCAGGAGTTTTATCCAAAACAGTCGAGGACGCTTGTCTCGTCTTAAACACCATTGCTGGACCAGATGCGCGAGATGCAACTTGTAATCAGGAGCCAGCTCCAGATTTCACTAAATTTTTAGATCAAGACATTAGAGGTTTAAAAATTGGCTTAATTTATCACGACGTTCAAGGCGTTGAAGAAGCTAATGAAAAATTGGCCCAGGAATTAGCCATCTTAAGTCAGCTCGGAGCTAAAATAGAAAAAGCCCAAGCACTTGACCCACATAATGCCATTGGCGTTTACACCGTCGTTCAGCGTGCCGAGGTTAGTAGTAATTTAGCTCGCTATGATGGCATCCGCTATGGCCAAGATCGCTCCTATTTTGGCGATGAAGCTAAAAGAAGAATTATGCTCGGCACTTATACTTTATCGAAAGGTTATGCTGATCAATATTATAATTTGGCACAAAAAGTCCGCACGCAATATTTAAATGATTTTACCCAATTGTTTAAGAAATATGACGTTCTGGTGAGTCCAACTTCACCAGGTTTTGCAAAAAAAATTGGTGCTTCCGCTAATTCTGCAATGTTTGGAGAATTAGAAGATATGCTGCTCGAAGCAAGTTCGGTCAGTGGTTTGCCGGGCATCAATGTACCTTACTATCGAGACCCTCAAACTAATTTATTTTTCGGAGCCAATTTTGTCGCACCCATGTGGCGAGAAGATCTGGTAATAAAAGTGGCAGATGCCTTTGAAAAAAATAGCAAGTGGAATACCTGGAGAAATCGTTAATGTCTGAAAACAATTATCAACTAGTCTGTGGTTTAGAAATTCATGCAGAATTAAAAACTGCCTCGAAAATGTTTTGTGCTTGTAAAAATGACCCATTTAACGCTGAAAAGCCCAACATTCACACTTGTCCAGTTTGTTTAGGTATGCCCGGTGGTTTACCCTTGGCCAATCGCAAAGCCATTGACTGGACCATCAAAATTGGTTTAGCTCTTAACTGTCAAATTAATTTATTTTCAAAATTTGATCGAAAAAATTATTTTTATCCCGATCTGCCAAAGGGCTATCAAATTAGCCAATACGATATTCCTTTTTGTCATGATGGTTATTTAGATACCAGCCAAGGTCGAGTAAAAATTCAGCGCATTCATCTTGAAGAAGATACTGCAAAATTAATTCACCAAAAAGACCACACCCTGATTGACTTTAACCGCTCAGGCGTACCCTTAGTGGAAATTGTCAGTGACATCGACATTAAAAATGCTCAACAAGCCAAAGAATATGCGCAAAAAATTAGACAAATTTTACGCTATTTAGATGTGGCAGATTGCGATATGGAAAGAGGAGGCATGAGGTTGGAAGCAAATATTTCTTTAAAGAAATCAAGCGATCCAACCGACTTTATACCTAATTATAAAGTCGAGTGTAAAAACATCAATTCCTTTCGCTTCATGGAGTTAGCCATTAATTACGAAATGGAGCGTCAAGCGCAATTGCTTGAAAAAAGTGAAACTCCAACTCAAGAAACAAGAGGTTTTAATCCTCAATCTGGTAAAACTTTTAGTCAACGAGCCAAAGAAGAAGCACAAGACTATCGTTATTTTCCAGATCCTGATTTACCACCCATAGAATTTAGTCCTGCCGATATTGAACGCATTAAAAACGAACTAGTTGAGCTTCCTGATCACTACGCCCTCAGACTTAGTCAAGAATATCAGCTTGACCTAAATTTATCTACACGCTTAGTCAGCAGTTCAGCGGAAGCACATTTTTTTGAGAATATTTTAATATTAGCCAAAAAAGAAAATATTGAAGCGGAAAAAATCATTAACGCTTTATTAAATAAAAAAATTGATTATCAATTAAGTGATGATCCGCAATTACTTATCAAACGCTATCAACAATTAAACAGCGTTGAAGATATGAGCCTGGAAACAATTGCTAATTTTGTCACAGAGGTGCTTAAAGAAAATTTAGATGCGGTGGCAAAATATCGGGCAGGCAAAAGCGAAGTCCTGGCTTTTCTCATTGGCCAAAGCATGAAAAAAATTGCTAAAAAAGTTGATGTTAATCAAGTGAAAAAGATTTTGTTAGCACAATTAAACAGTTAAATGAGATATACTAAGTCTAGATATGGCCCTGCAAAATAATGATTTTGTCCACTTACACACACATAGCGAATATTCCATTTTAGATGGCCTGAGTAAAATTCCTGATTTAATTGCTCAAGCAAAAAAATTTGGCCAAGAAGCTCTAGCCCTCACCGATCATGGCAATATGTATGGGCATATTGTTTTTTTTAATGCTTGCAAAGAAGCCAATTTAAAAGCAATTATTGGAGTAGAACTTTATCTGGCTAAAAATTCTCGTTTTGATAAACAATTAAAAATGGGCACCGACCAATTTCATCTAACTTTGCTGGCCAAAGATTTTACCGGCTACCAAAACCTCATGAAACTAGTGTCCCTAGCCAATTTTGAAGGCTTTTCTTATAAACCGCGGATTGATCATGAACTCCTAGAAAAATATAACGAAGGTATTATCTTGCTGAGTGGTTGTATGAGCAGTCTTACCAGTCGACTGTTATTAGATGATAAAGATGACCAGGCTATTGAACTATTTAAAAAATATCAAAAAATCTTTAAAGATCGTTTCTACTTAGAAATCCAAAGACATCCTCATGTCCCAGAAACTTATACCCTGACTAAAAAATTAATTGCCATTGCTCGACAACTAAAATTGCCCTTGGTAGCGACCAATGATTCTCACTATCTAACTAAAAACGATGCTGAGGCCCAAGACGCCTTACTCTGTGTGCAAACACGACGCTTGATAAGTGATGACAGGCGCATGAAAATGATTGACCAACCAGATTTTTATTTTAAATCTAGCCAAGAAATGATCGAAGCATTTAATGATATTCCTGAGGCAATTAGCAATAGCAAAAAAATTGCTGATCAATGTGAGCTGACGATTCCCACTGGTAAATTAATTTTTCCCACTTTTGAATTACCCAAGGGCGAAAATTATGCAAGCTATTTAGAAAAAATTGTTTACCAAGCTGCTAAGCAGAAATTTCCAGAAATCACTCAAGAAATTAAGGATCGTCTTGATTATGAGATTAAAATTATTAATGAAAAAGGCTATCCTGCTTATTTTTTGATTACTCAAGATTTTGTTAATTGGGCAAAAAATCAGGGCATTGCTGTGGGTCCTGGACGGGGCAGCGCTGCTGGCTCTTTGGTTTCTTATTGTTTAAATATTACCACGCTTAATCCTCTAGAACACGGTCTGCCTTTTGAACGCTTTCTCAATCCAGAAAGACCAACACCGCCCGACATCGACATTGATTTTGCAGATATTAAACGTGATGATGTCCTTAAATATGTCGCTACTAAATATGGTGAAGATCATGTGGCCTCAGTCATCACTTTTGGGCGAATGGAGGCTCGGGTCGCTGTGCGCGACATTGGCCGAGTTTTGGGTCTACCTTACGAAGAACCTGATAAAATTGCTAAATTAATTCCCAATGACCCTGGTCGGCGCGTATCGATTAAGCAAGCTATTCATAGTGTCCCAGAATTGGCTAACTATTATCAACAGAGTAGATTTAGAAAATTACTTGATTTAGCCATGAAAGTAGAGGGCACCATTCGTCAAGCGGGGATGCATGCCTGTGCTGTCATTATTGCTGATAAGCCATTAACTAATTACACGGCTATTCAAAAAGATTCGCGGTCTGGCAAAACTCTCACTCAATTAGACATGTATTCACTAGATTGCAATGTAGATGATGATGCCATTGGTTTGCTAAAATTTGATTTATTGGGCCTGCGAAATTTATCAATTATTCAAGAAGCGCTGGCCTTAATTAAAAAATATCAAAAACAAGACATTAAAATCGATAATATTTCTTTAGAAGATAAAAAAACTTTTGCTTTATTAGCCAGTGGCGACACCACCGGTGTTTTTCAACTTGAATCTGCTGGTATGCGTCGAATTGCCAAAAGCTTAAAACCCAACAAATTTTCAGATATTACAGCTATGGTCGCGCTTTATCGACCAGGACCAATGGATCTTATCCCGCGCTTTATCGAGGGCAAGCATAATCCAGAAACAATTGAATATCCTCATCCATCGCTTGAGCCTTTCTTAAAAGAAACCTACGGCATTATGGTCTATCAAGAGCAGATTTTAGAAATTGTCAACTTTATGGCTGGTTATAGTTTGGGAGAGGCTGATATTTTACGGAGAGCCATTGGTAAAAAGAAGAAAAAACTGCTAGACACCAATAAAAATCGCTTCATTAGGCAATCTGTAAATAAAGGATATAAAAAAGCCACTGCAGAGCGAGTTTGGGGCTTCATTGAAGCTTTTGCTAATTACGGTTTTAACAAATCTCATGCTGCTAGCTACGCCATGATTGCTTATCAAACTGCTTGGCTTAAAGCTAATTTTCCAGTGGAATACATGACTGCGGTCATGAGTATTGAGTCTAATTCTCACTCAATGAATCGAGACGAAAAAATAGCTATTACCATTGAAAATTGTCGACAAATGAATATTAAAATTTATCCGCCTGATATTAATCTTTCCGAAAAAGATTTTACTATTGAAAAAGATCCTGATTCCTTGGGAGGCATGGCTATTCGTTTTGGTTTGGGAGCAATTAAACATGTTGGCAGTGCTGCCATTGAAAATATTCTCACTGTGCGACATGCAGAAAAAGAATTTCAATCTTTCACGCATTTCCTAAAAACTACCAGCACGCGCAAGGTTAATAAAAAAACTATTGAGAGTTTAATAAAAGTTGGTGCCATGGATCGCTTTGCTCATCGCTCGTCCATGTTAGAAAACCTCGAGCAAATTCGTCAAAGCGCAGAACAATTTAGCTCAGAAATTGATGGTCAAGATAATTTATTCGCCAATCTTGAAGATCAAGTTGTTAAAATTACTGATAATTTTGTTGAATTAGAAGAGTATCCAAAACAAGAAATTTTATCTTTTGAAAAAGAGCTTTTGGGCATTTATTTAACCAGCCATCCCTTGGCTGATGCCATGCAAGTTTTACAAAAAAGAAATAGTTTAAAAATTGCCGAGATTGATCCAGAAATTCATCAAGACCAAATCTTTCTTTTTGGTGGAGTCATTACTAGATTTAAAGAAATTACTACTAAAAATGGCAGATTAATGGCTTTTGCCACTTTAGAAGATACTAGCGGCAAAATTGAGTTTTTAATTTTCCCCAAGCTTTATCAAAAATGGATTGGCCGTCTCGCCGAAGAAAGTATTATTCTGCTTCGAGCCAAAGTGCAAAATCGTGATGAAGAACTAAAACTTATTGCCGAAAAAATCACTTTGCCCTCAGACGAAGTAATTAATGAAGAGAATTTAAGTGATTATCAAGAAATTTTTATTCCCAGAAAAACCAGTAAAACAACGCTCAAAGAATTAGGCGAACTACTAAAAGCCAATCTAGGCAAAACCCATGTTGTAATTATTATTCCTAATGGCTCAAAAGCAGAAAAAATCAATCTACCTTATCAGGTAGATTGGAACGATAAGCTAGCACAAGAAATTGAAAACTTATTGCAATAAATAATGAAAATTACCAAGCCTGCCCAGCTACGAAACACCGCTTTTAAACTTAGACAAGATATTCTATCCATGATTTATCAAGCCCAAAGCGGACATCCTGCGGGCAGCTTGGGCATGATTGATTTAATCTTATGTTTATACGCCACTGGTATTTTGCGTCATGATCCCCAACGACCTACTTGGGAAAAGCGTGATTATTTTTTGCTGTCCAATGGACATATCTGTCCCGCTCTCTACGCTGTTCTAGCTCAACAAAAATATTTTGCCAGAGAAGAGTTGGCGAGTTTTCGCCTGATTAATAGTCGCTTACAGGGTCATCCGCACCTACTCATGGCTGGGGAAAATATCGATCCAAAAACTTTGCCCGGTATTGAAATTACAGCTGGCTCTTTGGGGCAGGGAGGATCTCAAGCGGCTGGTTTAGCCTATGGTCTGCAATTAGCTGAAAGAAAAAATCACGTTTTTTGTTTATTAAGCGATGGAGAACAGCAAGAGGGACAAAGTTGGGAAGCCTATATGTTTGCCGCTCATTATCAACTGCGCAATTTAACTTTCATCATCGATTACAATCAAATACAAATCTCTGGTAAAACTAGGGAAATTCTCTCTCTAGGAGATTTAAAATTAAAATTGATTGCTTTTGGTCTCCATGTTCTTGAAGTTGATGCTCATGATTTTGAGGATCTGCAAGACAAACTCACCCAAGCTAAAAATAATAAAAAGCAGCCAGTAGCCTTAATTGCCCACAGCATTCCAGGAAAAGGCGTATCATTTATGGAGGATGATTATCGCTGGCACGGCAAAGCTCCCAATAAAAGGGAATTTGAAAGTGCCATGCATGAGTTAAGAATTAAAAGACAAAACGATCATGAGTGAAAACCAACTACTTGCCACTAGAGATGGTTTTGCTGCCGGCTTAGTAAAAGCCGCACAAGTTAATCCAAACATAATGGCTTTATCTGCAGATTTAAGTGATTCTTTGAAGCTGGCAGACTTTAAAAAGCAATTTCCTAGTCAATATGTTGAATGTGGCGTGGCAGAACAAAATATGATTGGTGTAGCCGCTGGCTTAAGCTTGCTTGGTAAAATACCTTTTGCCACTAGTTTTGCTTCTTTTAATCCAGCTCGCAATTTTGATCAAATAAGAAATATAGCCTATTCAAATCTTAACCTGAAAATTGTTGGGGGACATGCGGGTCTGGTTACTGGCGAAGATGGAGCGATTCATCAAGCTTTAGAAGACCTAAGCCTCATGATCAGCTTGCCAAATATGCGACTTGTTTCTCCAGCTGATGCCAAGCAAGCCAAGCTAGCCACTCTTGCTCTGGCTAAAGATCTTGGTCCAAGTTATTTGCGCTTAAGTCGCTTGGCTGTGGCGGATTTAGAACTTTCCTTAAAAAATTTAATTAACAAGCGAGAAGACTCAAACAAATTTTCTCTAGATAAAGCCCAAGTTCTAACTTCTGGCAAAGATTTAACTATTGTTGTGTCGGGAACTATTGCTCATCAAGCTGTTCAAGCCTGTTTTGAATTACAGCAACTCGGGATTAGGGCTGAATTAATTAATCTAATTTCACTAAAACCCCTCGATCTCGAATCTATTTTACTGAGTTGCCAAAAAACCCAAGCCCTATTGATTATTAGTGAAGAACAATTGGGCAGTGGTTTTAATGCTTATTTAGCTCAACAACTCCTCAATAATTTAGGAGAAAAAAATAGTAAACCCTTGCTAACTGAGTTTGTTGCCGTCAACAATACCTTTGGTGAATCGGGAACTGCCCAACAATTATTAAGCAAATATCACTTAGACAGCCAAGCAATTTTAAATAAAACCCTGCTCTTGTTGAAAAAAAAGAGAAAATTATTGAGTATTTAGCGCCGGCAACTAAGTATTTAACGCCGGCAACTAAGTATTTAGCGCTGACAACGTTCGCAATAAAAACTGCTTCTTCCGCCCAGCTTAACTCTTTTGATTTTAAAATCCCGGCCACAATCTGGACAAATAGCATTTTCTTGACCGTAAACCAGCAATTGATCTTGATAGGAACCAGCCAAACCATCAACTCCAACATAATGACCGTCAAAAGTAGTGCCACCAGAAAGAATAGCTGTCTCAATTATTTGCTGCATTTCTAATAATAAGCGAGTCATTTCAATTTTACTCAAGCTATTAGCTCTCCTAAGAGGGGAAATTTTCGCTCTAAACAGCGCTTCACTCGCATAAATATTACCAACTCCAGCTAAAACCTGATTATCCATAATAAATTGCTTAATGCTAATCTGCCGATTTTTAGCTTTCTCTAATAAATATTTGATATTTAAGTTGGGATCGTTAACATCTAAGCCATAGTGAACAAATTCTTGTGAAAGTTGATCTTGTGCTTTGAGTCTGAGCCAACCAAAAACTCGCATGTCATTAAAAAAGAGTTGACTGTTTCTTTGTTTTCGATCTTCTAAATCAAAAATTACTCGGGTATGTTTACTGGGCAAATCATTAAGCCAATCAGCAGTCGGATGACCGCCACCTGCGCGTTGACCATCTTTATCAAGAAAAATTAATTGTCCAGTCATTTTTAAATGAATCAATAAATGTTGACTATTACTTAACACCAGGTCGAGTATTTTTGCCCGACGCCTGACATCAATAAATTGCTGACCAATTAATAAACTCTTATTTTCTGCAAAATTGGGAAAGCTTTTTTCTCTCAATAGGTGAATGTCTCTAATCCTTTTTTCTAACAAGACTGGAGCTAAATTTTTTCTTAGCGATTCAACTTCAGGTAATTCTGGCATATTGTTTAGGGTCGATGTTCTTTGGCCCCAATTAATCCGCACTTTTTATATTTTAACCCCGATCCGCAAGGGCAAGGATCGTTGCGCCCAATTTTTTCCGACCCCGTTGTGGGAGCAGACGAGTCGCTGCGATTAGTGCTCGTAGCGCTTGGCTGATTATTATTAGCATTAGCTAAAAGTTTAGCCAAATCACTAGTGTTAGCTGTTTTTCCAGTTGCTTGAGAGGGAGTTTGCCCAGCTCGCCTCGGATCTGCTGCGACTGCTTGTAATAAGCTGTCAGCAACATCAGCTTTATCTAATTGCATGTTTTTGGGTATGACAGATTGTTGTTGCACCAAGGGCTGGATTCTAAAAATTCTTGTAGCAATGTTGCTTTGAATATTGTTGATAAGTTCTTCAAACATTTTAAAGGCTTCTCTTTTGTATTCTGATAAAACAGTATTTTTATCACCACGCAGCCAAATACCCTGACGCAAATCATCGATCATATCAAGATGATCCATCCATTTTTCATCAATCGTTGACAGAATGACGAATTTTTCCAACTCACGCATCAGTGCTTCACCAACTTTAGCTTCTCGTGACTCGTAGGCTTGCTCAACCACTTTCATTAATTCATCAATTAATGCTGATGGATCTTTTTCTTTAGCCAATTTTTTAGCTATTTTTTGTTGAGAAGCTTCATCGAAAGGAATTATTTTAGTAAAATCTTTGACGATTAATTGATATGCCTCAGCTTCGCTTTCTGCATCGGTGTTTTCTAAGCTCAATCGATTATTAACCAGCAAAGTCACTTCCTGCTGAATATAATCCAAAATTTGTGCCTTTAAAGTGGTTTCTTGGCCTTGCTCATCCACAATAACATTGGCCAAACGATCATCACTCTGTGCCTGCTTAATACTTATAGTTGCCACTTCAAGTAAACGACGACGACGCTTATAAATTATTTCACGATGCTTGTTCATCACATCATCAAAATCTACCAAGCGTTTGCGTTGATCAAAAAAGAAGGTTTCTACTTTTGTTTGCGCTGACTCAATGGCTTTACTAACCATTTTATTTTCAATTACTTGTTGCTCGTCGATTTGCAATAAATTCATTAATTTAGCAATTTGCTCGCCACCAAAAATGCGCATGATTTCATCGTCCAGTGAGACAAAAAATTGAGAACTACCTGGATCTCCTTGTCTACCTGATCGACCGCGCAATTGATTGTCAATACGTCTTGATTCATGGCGTTCTGTACCAATAATTGCCAAACCGCCTACCTCAACCACCTCTTGATGCGCCTCTTGCCAATCTTGCATGGCCTGGGCATATTCTTTCAATTTATAATTAGCTGGATTAATTAGACTTGGTAAATCTAGGTCTTTATAAGCTGCTGGAATTTTGCTTTTTTTCTTGCTTAATTGCGCTTTGCGGTAATTTTTTAATTCCGGTTTTGCTCCACCCAAAACAATATCAACTCCTCGACCTGCGATATTAGTAGCAACAGTAATGGCTCCTTTTTTACCAGCATCGGCAATAATAAAAGCTTCTCTTTCATGATTCTTGGCATTTAAAAGCTGATGATCGATTTTTTTACGGCGCAAAAAATTTGAAATTATTTGATTATGTTCAATCGACCGAGTGCCTAACAAAATTGGTTGACCAGTTTCATGAAGTCGCTCCACCTCTTTAACAATCGCCGAATATTTAGCGGCCGTGTTTTTATAAATTTGATCGGGACGATCTTGACGAATCACCTCTTCGTTGGTGGGAATAGCTAAAACATCGGTGTGATAAATTTGATTAAATTCTTCTGACTCAGTTAAGGCTGTACCAGTCATACCAGACAATTTTTGGTACATTCTAAAATAATTTTGCAAAGAAATAGTAGCTAAGGTTCGAGATTCTTGTTGAATAGCCACTCCTTCCTTGGCTTCAATAGCCTGATGTAGACCATCACTGTAGCGTCGACCAAACATTAAACGACCCGTGTGCTCATCAACAATAATTATTTGATTATCCTTAATAATGTACTCTTTGTCTTTGTGGTAAAGAGATTGCGCTTGGAGTGCTTTTTCAATATGGTGAATAGTATCAAAGTTTTCTTCATAAAGATTGCTAACACCTAGTTTTGCTTCTAAACGCTTAACACCTAAATCAGTGAGGGTGGCGCTTTTCGACTTTTCATCAAGTTTATAATCTTGCTCTTTGCTTAGGGAACGCACCATGTCGGCAAATTGATAATATTTATTAGTTGGTTCAGTATCAGGAGCAGAAATAATTAAAGGCGTCCGCGCTTCATCAATTAAAATCGAATCGGCTTCATCAACGATTGCAAAATGATGAGGATGACTTTGCCTTTGCACCATTTGCTGTAAATTTTGCACCATGTTATCGCGCAAATAATCGAAACCAAACTCGTTATTGGTGCCGTAAGTGATATCAGCTAAATAAGCCTCTTGTCGACTAATTTCCACAAAATGCTCAAGGCGCTCATCACCTCGTTCTTCGCTATCCACATTTGGATCATACAAACGGGCGTGGTCATGAACAATAACCGCTGTTTTCAAACCTAAAAAATGATAAATTGGGCCCATCCAACCTACACCAATTTCAGAAAGGTAATCATTGACTGTCACCAAGTGGGCTCCATGCCCCAATAAAGCATTAAGATAAAGAGGGCAGGTGACGGTTAAAGTTTTACCCTCACCAGTTTTTTGTTCAGTAATATTGCCTCGATGAAGAGCGACACCAGCCAACATCTGCACATCAAAATGTCGCACACCAATGAGACGACGCGATACTTCACGAACCGTAGCATAAGCTTCAGGCAAAATTAACTCCAGAGTCTCTTGGTCTATCTTCTTTAAAGCATCTTGATAAGCTGGAGAGTTAGCTTCGAGAGCTGGATCAATTTTTTGTCGATGTTGTTCAATAATTTCTTTAAACTTCTTGGTCTGCAAGGCTAAATCTTTATTGTTTTTAGCCTCCATTTCCGGCTCAAAAGCGTTGATTTGATCAACTAATACCTGATACTTCTTGAGCTTTTTTTGTTCCTCATCGAAAAGGCTTTTAAGAAATTTAAACATATTTTCTACAATCTTAAAAAATTACTATATTAAAAATATTTTTTTAGCACTTGCGGAATCTCAATTGTAGCATCTTTTTTCTGATAATTCTCAATTATGGCCGCCAGTAAACGAGGTGAAGCAACAACTGTATTATTTAGCGTATAAACATATTTAATGCTTCCGTCTTTAGCCTGGTAGCGAATGTTCAAACGCCTAGACTGAAAGTCATTAAAATAACTAGCACTATGAGTTTCTCGATAAGTATTCTGACTGGGGAACCAAGTTTCAATATCATATTTTTTACGCTGTCCTGCTCCCAAATCACCAGTGCACATAGCCATCACTCGATAGGGCAGACCCAATTGTTTTAATAATTCTTCAGCAAAACTCAACATTAGTTCATGCCAGCGTCGCGTTTCATCTTCGTCAGCGATGGTTAAAACTACTTGCTCAACCTTATTAAATTGATGAACTCGAATAATTCCTCGAGTGTCTTTGCCGTGAGCACCTATTTCTCGGCGATAACAAGGCGAAATTCCACAAAGTTTAATGGGTAAATCTTTTTCCCTCAACAGTTCATTTTGATGATAGGCGGTTAAAGCCACTTCTGCTGTGCCTGCTAAAATCTGTTTATCTTGAGTGTAATAATGGTCGTCTTGTCCCCAAGGAAAATAACCAGTGCCCAACATTGCTTCTGCTTTTACTAAAGTTGGCACAGATAAGAGTGTAAAGCCTTGCTCACGCATTGAATCTAGAGCAAAATTTAATAATGCTCTCTCAAGGAGTAAAGCCTCGTTTTTCAGAAAAAAAGCTCTAAAACCAGCAATTTTGACTGCGCGCTTAGTATCTAGCCAATCTAATTTTTCCATTAAGGTTTGATGGTCTAGAACAGGAAAATTAAATTGAGGAATTTTTCCCTCTTCTCTTAGCACTTGATTAAAACTTTCGTCACTACCAATCGGAGTGTCGGCGGTTGGAACGTTAGGAATAGCCAACATTAATTCTGTAAAGCGCGCCTCATTAGCAGCAAGCTCTGGTTCGATTTTTTTTAATTCATCTTTGATTGATTTTCCTCGATTGACCAGTTCTTGACTAACCTGTTTGCCTTGAGCAAGCTCTTGTTTAATAAGACCAGCATTTTCGTTACTTTGTTTTCGCCAATCATCTACTGTGAGCTGTAATTTTCGTCTTTCTTCATCAACTACCAATAGTTGATCAACTATTGAGCTATCCAGCTGTTTATTGATACAGGCTTCTTTAACTTCTTGCGCATGTTGACGAATAAAATTAATGTCAAGCATAATTCCTTATTAATTTTTTTTATGTAAGTCTTTTAGTTCTTTTATTCTATCCTGAAGTAATTGTTGATCAATGTTTAATAAAAACCACGCCGCTCTTGGACCAGATTTTTTACCTAAAAAAGCCAGATAGATTGATTTAAAAGCAGGCCCGGTGCCAAGACCTTGCTTAGCCAAATCAAAAATAGCCTGTTGCAATTCTTGGGCCTGCCAAGATTGACCAGCGATCATTTTACTTATTTCTTCTAAAAACATTATTTGTTCTTCGCTCAGTTCTTGAGCTTGCGGAGGCATGGTTTTTTTAGCTCGCCACTGATATTCTTCAGGAGCATACTTGCTAATCCATAATTCAGCATAATGTAGTCGCTCAGTGATGACTTCTTTTTCTAAAGCAGTTAATTCAGCCCCTTTAACTTTACTAGCTTCCACAAATACATCTTTTTCAGGATATTGCATCCACTGAGCTAAATCACGAAAACGAGTTAAAAAATGAGCTTGGGGAATTATATTATCTGGCTGTGACAAAACAAAAGCACGCGCTAAACGCTGATCTCCTTCTTCTTGTCCCCAATAAATTCGCGCAGCTCGATCATAATCGTCAAATAAATCAGGAATTGCCATGCTGGCCGGATCAAAATCTATCACCTGATTGTGATCTTTGTTAACAAATAAAAAACGTCCAACACTTGGAGGAAAAAGAGCAGTAAATTCACGAGCTGAAGTGCCAACTCCTTTACTAGAACTCATTTTACTCCCTCGCAACAGTATCCACTCGTAAGGGATGTCAAAGGGCACTTGAGTTTTAAAAACTTCTCGACAAATGGCATTAGCCATGTCTCTTGATCCACCAGCACTAGTGTGGTCTTTGCCGGCACCCTCAATATTCACACCTAAAGTTCTCCAATGAGCTGGCCAATCAACTTTCCACAGCAACTTACCATTGCCTGAAAAGGGGCTAATTTTGCCCTGATGACCGCAACCCTCAGCCCATTTAACCGCGTGTTCTTGACAAACAAAACCAACTTCTTGGCCATCCCAATCAGTCACTAAAGTAGTGCCAATTTTGCCACAAACTGGGCAAATAACTTGAAATGGATACCAGTTTTCTGGCAAATCATAATCAGCCACCTCTTTATAAATTTTCTTGAATAAATCGACATGATCTAATGAAAAGCGAATGACTTCATCCATTTGGCCACTCTCATACAAGTGATGACTCCACACTATTTCTTGACTACAACCTAGGGCGCGAAAAGTATGAATGAAATCAGTGGCATAAAATTCTGCAAAATTTTTGGCAGCCTCTAGCTCCATTCTTTCTTGTTCATTGATTTGAGAGAAATCAATTCCAGATTTATCCAAAGCTGGAGGAGGGATTAAATATAAAGGTTTACCCATATGTTGAAGATATTCCTCTTTATTTAAATAGAGAGGTAAACCGTCCATCGGATCCATATCATTAAAGACATAAGTGCTGAGCACTTTTTGAGCGCGATTTTCTTGAGACTCCTTGTCCAAATGTTCTTGAATGATTTTAGCAATGACATCGTGTAACAAGACCCCTCGCAAAGCACCCGTGTGCACTCTCCCAGATGGAGTTTTCATATCATCAACATGCAAGTCTTGAATAGCTTGTTTTTTTTGCCAAAGTAAAATTTCTTCAACTAAGGTATCTAAACTATGAGCTGACTGCTCAATGGGCTTCTTTTTATTCATAAATCCTTTATATTTTAGCTTGAATATCTGGCTTTATCTAGACTAAAAACCCCGCACTTGGCGGGGCTGACATGCTTAATTATTTTTTTAACTTACGCTGATAATTAAATATTCCATTTTCCCGGCCGGCGTTTCAACTACAACCCGATCGCCCTTTTGTTTATTTAAAAGGGATTTACCCACTGGAGATTCTATGGAAATTTTACCTTCTTCAAGGCTAGATGCATATTGACCAACCAGCGAATAGCTTAATTCTTGATTAGTATTGATTAAATGGACTTTTACTTTTGAACCCAAAGCCACTAAATGACCAGATTGTTCCTTGACCACTTTAGCTCGATCAATAATATCTTCAATTTGATCTATTCGGGCATTAAGCATCGCTTGCTCATCTAGAGCTGAATGATAATCAGAATTTTCGCTCAAATCACCCTGGTCACGAGCATTGGCAATTCTGGCCACTGCTTTTGGCATCTTCACTTCTTTAAGATCTTTAAGTTCAGTTGTCAAATCAGCCAGACCATCTTCGGTTAAAATAATTTGATCGTTTTTATCTTTGATTTGTTTCGACATAACAGGCGATAAGTATAAAGATTTTTTTCTTCTTTGCAAGTCCCTAAACGTATTTTGAAGTCGTTCTACTTGGCTAAAACTAAGACAGCTTGAAAAGCACCTTCGCTGTCTTCTCCAGCAATTTTATCTGATAGTTCCCAGTCAAGCTTAGTCAGCTCGCTGACTTCTTTGAGTAGCGCCTGATGAGTGGCCTCTGTTGCTTCGTTTAAATCACTGAACAATAAATAATTGCCCTCTTCATATTTGCCACGAGCATTTTTGGCTGCTACATCTGGAAAACCTGCTTCTTCTAGGGCATTGGCTATCTCACCAGCGTAGCCTGCCTTAGTAGTCGCATTGACCACTAATAGTTTATAGTCTTCTTTATTAATTGTGACCTTTTCTGGTTCAGGCGTTGGCGTTACTTCTTCTATTGGGTTGCTGGTTTCATCACTAGGTTTGACATCTGCTGGCTGCTTATTAGTTAATTGTAAAATCCCATAACCAAGACCAATGCCAATAGCAGCAGTTAAAACGAGGCTAAAAAAAGCAATGCCAATCATTTTGAGCACGCTTTTTCCTTCAGTAGTAGTATTCTTAATGACCGGTTTGCTGTCTGACATACTTGGCTCCTTATTGAATTTTTGTGCATCTTTTTTATTCAAGACAGATGGATCAATAGCTAAATTGGCAAACTGTGCCAAATCAATTTCACCAGCGGTAGACCCACTCGCTTCCTGCTTATTTTTGACATTTTTAGGCGACTCTTTTTGAGTTTCTTCTTTTATTTCTTGATTAAGCTCTTTTGCCTCTGGTTCAGGTTTTGTCTCCTGCCCCAAATCTTTCTGAGTCTCAACCTGATTAATTTCCTGTAAATCAAGCTTTTTGGGAGCAGGTAGCGTTTCACTTTCTAAATCTTTTGGCAAAACTGCATCTACTGCTGGCTCCTGCTCGCCTGGCTCTTTTTCTGCATCTGTTTCTTCACTACTTTCAGACGCTTGATCGTCACTTTCTTGCACAATATTTTCTTCGCCAATTACTGCTGGCTTGCTAATTGCAGCCGCACTTGTTTCGTCTTCTGCATCAGCTTCTTCTAATTGTTTAGTGTCTAATTCTTTATCATAGTTTTTATCAATTTCAAACTGTGGCAATAAATAATCAGGAATAGAAAAAGTTTTTGCTCCCGCTTCAATAATTTTTTTGATATAAGAAGGTATTTTTTCTCCCTCCGGGGTTGGTTCAGCTAGTTGCTGAACAGGGAGAGTATCACTCAGAGCTTCTTTAATTTTTTGATCGACTAAAGCGTCAGACAAAAGATATAGGGTTTGGATGCTTGGCTCAACACCTTTGAGTGTTTTGACAGTGTCAGCAAAGTCATTAGCATGATCTATTGAGGTGTTAAAACATTGGTCAACACCGATGTAGTGTTGAGCCAAATATAATTCTCGGTTAATTTGCAAAATTGAAACTGAGGGCTCTAAACTGACTAGGGACTTAACACTAAAGCTCAGCGGAGCAATCGCAGTGATTTTGAGGTCTTTATTATTTTTGAGAGCTTTCACCAATGGCAAAACAATGCCTTTTTCTAAAGCAGTTAGCTGCACCTTAAATGATCCGCCATAATTACTTAAGACAGTCGTGTGTAAATAAAAGTCTTCTTTATCAATTTTTAAATCAACTAATAGATGGTCATTTAAATAATCTTTAACTTCTTCCTCAGTCTTTACCTTCACATTCACCATGGTATTGGTAAAAAGGAAATCGGGTAAAATTAATTGATATGTCCCAGGTTCGAGTTTATCAACCAACTTCTTAATGTTTTTTTCAATCAAACTATTTTCATCTAAGAATTGACCATTTAACTGGTGAAAATCGCTAATAACAAACTCATGGGCTTTTTTTGTAGGATTTAACTTAGCAATATAAGCTAAATCGCTAAGAATATAGAGAAGACGTGTTTCTGTGGGCATATCTAAATTATAACGATAAAGCACCTAGAGTGCAAGAAAAAAATAAAAATGAAAACTTTTAAGAAATTTACGCGTCAAACAAAACTCTCACTAGGCTTTACTATTTTTGTTTACTGGCGAAAACAAAACAAATATAGTCGTGTACTTGATTGGGGACTATCTCTATTTCAAACTTGTGTTTTTTTAAAACAGTCAATAAATCTTGATACTGCTTTTTCATTTTCTGATTAAATTGATGGGCCTCCATGGCAATAAATTCAATCTTATCTAAATCCCTAGCACTCGCGTTATTAAAAATATCGTATTCACATCCTTCACAATCAATTTTTAAAAAATTGCAGCGCTCAATACCTTTTAAAATTTGAGCCAATGACTTGGCTTTCGTATCTTTTAAAAGCACATTTATGACTTTATTTATTTTTAGATTTTTTTTCATCAACCGCACTCTTTCAGCGTTGCATTCGTAAGCAATGACTTTTTTTGCTTTCTGAGCTGCCAGTATTGAAAAATCTCCAATTGCTGCCCCAATATCAATCACCACATCTTTTTTATTAATCATTTTCTTAGTTCTATATTGATCATCTACAATTACTTCCTTTAAGGTCCATATATCCATGAAATTACTGACATAAAAACTAGATTTATTTTTAATTTTGATGACAATTTCTTTTTTAATAAAAAGCAAAGGAAAGCCATACCAATTAAAATTGTTAAGAGTTGTTAGAATTGAGGAAAGATAGTATTTTGCAGCCGTTTTATGCATCATCAGCAATTATACTGTTTTTTAATAATCAGCCAACAAGAATCGAGTTATTTCGACCATCACCAAACTATTAGTGAAAAATTTAAGATGGGTGGATGGACCCTGTGTTTTTGTGAGTCCGCCGGGACTCGAACCCGGGACGCACAGCTTAAAAGGCTGTCGCTCTAACCGACTGAGCTACGGACCCATGTTTTTGCTTAAAGAACAATCGTTTATTATATACTAAAAAAAATTAATTGACCCTAGAAACATAATCACCAGTAGTAGTATCAATTGATAATACATCGCCCTCCTTAATAAACAAGGGTGCTTGAACAACTAAACCCGTTTCCATAATCACTGGTTTTTTTCCAGCAGTTTGCCGATCACCAGTCACAGCATTGTCTGCCTTAGCCACTTTCAGTTTAACTTTTGGAGGCAAACTCACTCCCAAAGCTTTCTCTTCATAAAAAAGCACATAGACTTTAATATCAGCGGTTAACATTTCCACTTGGCCTTCAAGTAGTTTAGCAGGAACAGGTATTTGTTCGTAGCTCACTGGATCCATAAAAATAACCTCATCATCAGCTTTATATAAAAATTGCATTTCTTTGCTCGATACATCTAGCTCTTCAACATTGTCGTGAGATTTAAAAGTAAACTCAACATTGGCTCCAGAACGCATATCACGCATTTTCACTCGAGAAAAAGCTGAACCCTTGCCAGGAGAGACAAATTTCACATAGGACACATAATGAGGTGCATTCCGATACAGAATATAACTGCCTTTTTTGATGTTACCTGCTTTAATTATTGACATAAGTTAATATTCAAGGCTTATTAAAACTTAATTTGTTTGCCTAGTCAAGTTAATTTATCAAACAGCCTTTAAGCAAACAGCTCACTAGCTGGAAAAAATAAAATATCATTGATGTCGCTCACTCCAGCAAACAACATAATAATTCTATCAACACCCACCGCAATTCCTCCAGATTCTGGCATGCCTACTTCCAGGGCTTTAATAAAATCTTGATCTAGCTCATAAGCAATTTTATTTAATTCTTTTCTCAATGACAACTCGGATTTAATGCGCTGTTCTTGTTCTTGATGATCTGTCAATTCACTAAAAGCGTTGCCCAATTCTAAGCCAGCTAAATAAAGCTCAAAGCGCTCAGCAAATTGAGGATTGCTGGTTTTTCTTTTAGCCAAAGCAGCTTGAGATAGAGGATAGTCACAAATAATTACCGGATGATCTAATTGAGCCAATTGTGGCTCAATTTCATTTAAAAATAGTTGATAAAACAAATCGTCCCAGCTCGCATCGCTAGCTAATTGATAATTTAACTTCTTTGCCACTTGATAAAGAGCGTCTCTATTCAGCAATTCTTCTTCTTGAATATTTAAATATTTGGCAAAAACTTCTGCCACAGTTAGCCTTTGATAGGGTAATTGTAAATTATAATTTTTACCCAAATATTCAAGTTGCTTATCTCCCAATCTTGCCAGCATGCTTTGTGCAAAATCGTCTGTTTTTGTGCTGTAATATTTTTTTAATTCTTCATGAATAAAAAGTATGAGTTGCGCAAGATCCAACATAATATCTTGATAGTCGGCTGAAGCCCGATACCATTCTAAGATGGTAAATTCGGGATTATGATTCTGCCCAAAACTTTCTTGATTACGAAAACTTTTGCAAATCTGATAAATTTTATCTAGACCAGCAGTTAATAGTTTTTTCATACTATATTCTGGGCTAGTGAGTAAATAAGCGGGCTGACTATGATCGTGTTCGTCTTTTAATTCCGTTCTAAAGACTTCTAAATAAGGCTCTGAACCAGGTGCTTTAACCAAGAGCGGTGTTTCCACTTCAAGAAACTGCTGCTGATCAAAAAATTTTCTGATGGCTTTAATGACTTGTTCACGCAACAATAAGCGTTGAGCAAAAAACTCATCATGACGCATTCTTTGCCAATTTTTTTCCATATTTTTTTTCACAAGCGGATATTATAGTACCATTAGGCCAATTATTAAAAGCCAGAGAGCTTTAAGATGATATATATTGCATAGAGAGCAACCATTAATATTGATTCTTTGCGCTCAAATTTGTTTTTGCTCAATAAAAAGAGCACCGCTATAATCGTCGTAAATAGCAAGTAGGGCACATCAAACAGCACCAATTGCCTATTAATTTCCCAACTAGTAATAGTGCCACTTAGCCCCAAGGCTAAGAAAACATTCAAGATATTACTGCCAATTAGATTATTCAAAGACAGGGCGGTTGATCCCTTCCTCATGGCCGTAATTGACACCATTAGTTCCGGCAAGCTGCTACCCAAACCAACCAAGAGAATACCCACCAGCATTTCATTAACTCCCAACACTTCAGCGATTAACACCCCGTGACTTAAAACCATTTGCGAGGCTTTAAATAAAATTACTAAACCTAAAATTAATTGGAAAAAACTTAAATAATTAATTTTTTGAATTTTCTTTGTCTTTATTTTTTTATTTTTTTTGCAAAGTAAACTCTGTTTTTTTAAGTTTTGTCGATTTAAAAAGAGCAAATAAACAAGATAAAAAAGAATTAATAATATGCCGTCTTGTTGATTGATGATGCCATCCTGACCAAGAAAATAAAAGATTGTAGTCGACATAACCAACATCAACATATCCAATAATAATTCGGTTTTTTGCAGCTTAATCACTTTTAACAAACCCACAATGCCTAAAATTAAGGCTAAATTAGCCATACTGGAACCAATGACATTACCTATCACGATTTGACTAGAATCGATGCCATTTAATTGGCGAATTGCCCCAGTGACCGCAATAATAATTTCTGGAAAACTTGTCCCAATTGCCACGATAGTGAGACCAATAAAACCCTCTGACATGGCTAGCGACTTGGCAATTTTGATGGCTGCCCGCGTGACTAGTTCTGCCCCCAGCCACAATAAAAACAAAGCAATAAAAAATAGCGCAAAATTAGACATTGCTTACATTAAAGCAGAAAACCCTATTAGTAATCAAGAGAAAATGAGCGGGTGAGAAGGGAAGAAAGTGAGCGGGTGACCAGAATCGAACTGGCCTCTTCTCCTTGGAAGGGAGATATACTACCGATGTACTACACCCGCGCTTGCCCAATGCGCAATTTACCACTTAGCAAATTACTGCTTAGCAAACTTAGTTAACATTTTAAATGATTGTCATGGCAAATCAAGGCGATATTTTTTTTAAAGCTTTTTTTAGTGCACTAGCTTGAATAGTGGGTAAATCACTAGCATCCACAAAACCAAACTGGGCAAAAGGTCCTGGATCGCCTTTTAACACAAAAGGGGTAACTGCCACAACTCGTTCATCACTCCAAATATTTTTGAGCGCATAGGCATAATAATCGCTTAAATAAAAATTAATCATATAGCTTGATTTCCAGCCAGTTTCAGTAATAAATGTTTGAAAATCTAAACCCGTTTTGTTTTTTAAAAAATTTAATTCATAAATAAAACCTCTTAAAGAATTTTGCCCATTAGTCTTGGGTGAAGCTGAAAAGTTTGGATTTGGATAAGAGTGAGAATTCCAATAATCAATATAAGTAAAAATCTCTGGATCAACGCGGAGCATTGTTTCTAAATAACTAAAAGCTTCCATAGTTGGAAAAATATTAGCTGTGGCTAAATCAAGTGCTGCTGGCAAAACCTTATAATTTAAACCCTCGCTGCGCAACCAATTACTAGTAAATTTTAAAACCTGCGTGTAAGCTAGCGGATCAATTCTACCACCCCATTCTTGAGCGTGATTAACTTCATTAAAAACAACTACCAGTTTTTCCTTTTGATGCCAATTTAAACTTGATAAAAAAGCAACCAAATTAACAATTTCCTTGCGCGTGGGGATTGTCCAATGCTGTTGCTCGCTATCATAGCTGGTTGCTAAACGAATAATCGGAATCAATTTAAGTCGATAAGCTTCATCAAAAAATTTTTGCCAACGCTGCCAGTTTTGCGTATCGCTAGTGGCTAGAGGAATAGTGGTATAGCGCCACTCATCATCCTCAAAAATCATGCGCACATGCTTGAGTTCTTCTGGCTGCAAAATGTGCATGCCCAGGACCTCATTACTTGCCCGAACATCTTTTATACCAATTGCTAAAAAACACAGTAAAATAAAAAGATTTAATAATATTTTAGATTGATATTTCAGCATTTTATTAGATTTAATAATATTTTAGATTGATATTTCAGCATTTTATTAGATTTAATAATATTTTAGATTGATATTTCAGCATTTTATTAGATTTAATATATCAAGAATTCTTGTTAAAGTCAATGAATTAGTATATGATAATCTCAGCAAATAATTTCTTGTATTATGAAACAAGCAAAACAAAAATCTATTTTTGCGTCTTTATTTTATAGCTTGTCTTGGATTTGTTTTAGTGCTGCAATCATAATTGTTACAAGTTTTGTTTACAACTCTTACTACAAATTTAGTCCTCAGGATCAAGAACGGCTAGTCTTAAATCAAATCTTAGACAATCATCAGCCAAACAATTTGGCTCCAGCTGGGCAACAAGTGCTCAGTGTGGTGGAGAGTGAAGATGCTCGAGCAGAATTGATTGCTAAATTTTTGGAAAGGCATAATTCGCCAATGACTCCTTATAATGTTTATGGGCAAAAATTGGTCGAAATTGCTGATCGCCACGGCTTAGACTTTCGGTTTTTGCCAGCCATTGCCATGCAAGAATCAAATTTATGTCGCGTCACCAATCCACAGGCGCCAAATAATTGTCTGGGTTTTGGCATTCATAGTCGAGGAACTTTAGATTTTGAGAGTTACGAAGCGGGTTTTGAGCGCGCTGCTAGGGAATTAAAACAAAATTATATTGATCAGGGTCTAGACACAGTTAGCTTAATTGAAACTAAGTACACGCCTTCAAGCAATGGCTCTTGGGCTAATTCGGTTAATCAGTGGATGGCAGAAATTCGCTATGACGATCGAGACATGGGGCGTAGCGAAAAAATTAATACTAATGTCCTAGAATTCGCTAATTAAAGTTTTAAAATCGTTTTTTCCAGACTAAACAATATTTATTAAAGAGATACTTGACATCCTTATAATTTTTGTTATAATAATATCATCTCAGAAGGTTCTTCCTCACCGGGACTACGTTCTGAGCTCAAAAGATCCCGCGCTAAGCGGGTTTTTTTGTGCTTAATATTGGAAAATTACTTGGCAAAAGCTGCCAAAGCTATTTTTTCGCACAAATCATCATAACTAATACCACTAGCAAGAGCTTCTTGTGGCAACAGGCTTGTTGGAGTCATACCCGGCAAAGTATTTGCTTCTAAACAATAGGCCTGATTATTTTGATCTAAGAGAAAGTCGATTCTGGAATAAAAACCGAGGCGCAAGATCTTGTGTGCTTTAAGCGCATTGTTTTGCAACAAGGCACAAATTTCATCTGAGATCTTGGCTGGACATATTTCTTTAGTCAAGCCCTTTTGATATTTGTTTTTGTAATCATAAAAACCAAGTCGAGGTTTGATTTCAATAACGGGCAGTGCTTTTCCATTTAAAATGCCAACTGAAAATTCTCTGCCAACTATCTTTTCTTCTATCAGGGCAAAGTTGTCGTATTTTTTAGCCAAATTGAGCGCAGGCCTGAGTTGAGTAGGGGTGTCGACGATGCTCACGCCAACACTTGAGCCACAATTGGCTGGTTTGACAACACAGGGAAAGCCGATATCATCAAGATTAATCTTCTTGTATAAATCAACATACTTCCACTTGGGCGTTAAAACATTATTTGAGAACATTAGTCTTTTTGACAAGTCTTTATCCATGGCCAAAAGGCTACCAACATAATCTGTGCCGGTATATTTTATTCCCTTGATATCTAAAAGAGCTTGTAATTGACCATTTTCACCTATTGAACCATGCAGAGCAAGAAAAACCACATCGGCTTGCTTGCATAAATCGATGACGCCAGCCCCAATGAGGCTGCCCTGATTATCCACACTCAATTTAATAGTAACTAAATCGGGTTCCTGCTCTGGAACTAAATAAGAAAAAGTTTTATTCGACTGGCGATTGACATATACTGGCTCTATCTGCGTGTTATTAATGCCTAGATACAAATCAAGCAACATGACATCGTGCCCCTTGGCCATTAGTGCATTTGCTATCAGTGCACCAGAGGAAAGCGAGACATCTCTTTCAGGGCTAAGTCCACCCGCTAATACGATTATTTTCATAAAATTCTACTTTCCTGTTGTTTAAAATGCTGCTGCGCTTTCAAATTGACTGTTATACAGTTCCGCATAAAATCCATGCTGAGCAAGCAATTTCTTATGAGCACCTTTTTCAACAATGTCACCATCTTTGATAACCAAAATGGAGTCGGCATTTTTGATTGTGGAAAGGCGGTGGGCAATAATGAAGGAAGTACGCCCTTGGGTCAGCTTATTCATCGCATCATGGACGAGCTTTTCTGTGCGAGTATCCACCGAACTCGTCGCTTCATCTAATATCAGCAAGGGCGAATCCTGGATAATGGCGCGGGCAATTGTAAGAAGTTGTTTCTGACCTGCCGACAGGTTCGCTTTATCGTTGAGAAGAGTATTGTAACCCTGTGGCAGTGTCTGGATAAAGTGGTGAACACCAACCGCCTTGCAAGCGGTGACAACCTGTTCATCTGTAACACCCTGCTTACTATAGACAATGTTTTCTTTAATAGTTCCCTCAAAAAGCCAGGTATCTTGAAGCACCATGCAGAATTGCTCATGCACATTTTCCCTGGTAACCTGATTGATTGGTATGCCATCTATAAGAATTTCGCCGCTGTCTACTTCATAAAAGCGCATAAGCAAACTAACTATTGTTGTTTTGCCTGCGCCAGTGGGCCCAACGAGAGCAATTTTTTGCCCAGCTTTGATCTTTGCGGAAAATCCTTTGATGATTTTTTTACCCTTGGTGTAGCCAAAGCGAACATTTTTAAATTCCACATCACCTTTAACATTCTCTAACTTTTGCGATTTTTGGCTTTCATCCGCTAATTCCTCTTCGTCTAAAAATTCAAAAACGCGTTCACTGGCAGCAGCGGTCCTTTGCAGCTGTTGTATGGCTTGAGCCAAGCGCGACAGCGGTTGCGTAAATAGGCGAATATAGATCATAAAGGCAACGATCACGCCAAAAGAAATGCTGCCTTTCATGGCAAGCACTGAACCAACAACACAAACCACTAAATAACTGAAGTTTCCGATGAAGCCCATCAGAGGCATCATTAGTCCAGACAAAAATTGAGATTTCCAGCCACTTTCATAAAGCGAACTATTAATGGCTTCAAAGGTCTTTTTTGCCATTTTCCCACCGTTATATGCCTTAACAACATTGTGTCCTGAATAAATCTCTTCAATATGGCCGTTAATATCACCAAGCCCCTGCTGCTGAGTATTAAAATGCTTTTGAGATTTTGACACGATTGTTCTTATCAAGGTAAATCCGATCAGGGTAAAACTAACAGCGATGAGCGCCAATATCCAACTATTGTAAAACATCATAATGAGGGAACCAAAAAACATGGTAATTGACTTCACCAAAGTATCGAGGCTTTGATTCAATGTGTGACCAATCACATCCACATCGTTAGTCACTCGGCTAATTACATCGCCATAGCTTGTTTTATCAAAATATTGGAAAGGCAATTTGTTGATTTTTTGAGAAACACTCGTCCTCAGATTACTTGAAATTTTAGTGGTGATCGTTGCCAACAAATATCCTTCTACAAAACTTAAAATAGCTGATAAGGCATAGAAAAATATAAGAAGCATGCCAATATTAAACAGGGCTGTAAAATCGATGGTACCAAGAATGGGCTCTCCATTCACCAAGGCCGGCAGTCCCTTCATGATTTCGTTAGCCATCTCTTTTAATTTATCTGGGCCAATAATTTGCAGTAAGGTTCCTAAAGCCGTTATCACCAGGGCAAGGATAATGGCGGGCATGTAATTTTTGCAATAACTTATCAATTTACCCAATGTCCCTTTGAAGTCCTTGGCCTTTTCACCGCCCATATTCATACTATGAGGGCCTCCCATGAAACCTCTATGCTCTGATCTTTTACTATGTTCGCTCATGATGCCAACTCCTCCTCGCTTAATTGCGACATAGCAATTTCCTTATAAACAGGGCAATCACGGAGCAATTTTTTATGTGTTCCTATGCCCACAATTTTACCCTCATCAAGAACAATAATTTTATCCGCGTCCATAATTGTGCCAATTCGCTGTGCGACAATTAAGCTGGTCACACCCGCGGTTTCCTTTTTCAAAACTCTACGCACAATGCGGTCTGTCTTATAATCAAGCGCTGAGAATGAGTCGTCAAAGATATATATTTCTGGACGGCGGCAAACGGCACGGGCAATGGCCAGGCGTTGTTTTTGACCACCGGATATATTCGCGCCACCTTGCGATACAGATGCCTGGTATTGGCCGTCCATTTTTTTAACAAAATCCGCACCCTGAGCGATATTGACAGCCCATTTCACTTCGTCTTCACTAAAATCGCCTGCTCCGTTGTCACCGTAAGCGACATTCGAACTGACTGTTCCTTTGAATAACACCGCTTTCTGTGGCACATAACCAATTTTATTAAGAAGCGATTCTAGTTTGTAGTCTTTCACATTTACGCCATCAATTAATATTTCACCTTGGCTTACGTCAAAGAAACGGGGAACAAGATTTATCAAGGTTGATTTACCGCTCCCAGTAGAACCAATAAAAGCAACCGTTTCACCTGGCGATATAGTAAAATTTATATCTTCTAGAACTGCCTCTGCTGCGTCGGGGTATTTGAAGCTAACAGACTTAAATACAATCTCACCATGAATACCTGGTTTACCCTCAGTTACACTGCCATCTAAAATCTGAGATTCTGTATCCAGCACTTCATTAATTCGTTTGGCTGAGACACTGGCTCGGGGGATCATGATGAATATCATAATAAGCATCATAAAGGACATAATCACCTGCATGGCATAACTAGAAAAGACAACCATGTTGGAGAATATTGTCAATTTATCTAGTGCGCCAGCTGCACTAATCAGGTATGCACCTATCCAATAAATAGCCAGTGGAAGCCCGCTCATGATTAAATTCATCACCGGCATCATGATTTCCATGGAACGACTGGTAAACATCTGCATACTAGTCAGCTCTTGATTTACTGCTTCAAATTTATCTTCTTGATATTTTTCGGCATTGTAGGCGCGAACAACGCGCAAACCGGTAAGATTTTCTCTAGTCACACGAGTGATATTATCGGTCAAGGTTTGCATTTTCTTAAATTTCGGTATCACAAATATCATGAGAAACGCAACCATTAGCAAAACAAGCATTACACCAATACCCGTGACGACTGACCACTCAAAGCCTTTACCCGCAATTTTGCTAATAGCCCAGGCTGCTGTAATTGGCGCTTTAACCACCAATTGCAAGCCCATCACAATCAACATCTGAACCTGCGTCACGTCGTTTGTGGAACGAGTAATTAGGCTTGAAGTTGAAAAACGCTTGATTTCTTCTAGAGAGAATGATTCAACCTTATTAAATAATAAACTGCGCAAGCGCTGGGAAAAAGATGCAGCTATTTTTGCCGCAAAGCCACCGACCGCAATAGCAGCAAGAAGACTGCCTAATGCGCAAAGGAGCATATAGCCACCGTTGAGCCAAATCTCACTCATTGCACTACCCGGGGTCTGGGTCAAGGTTGTTATTTCCGACATGTAGTCGGGAAGCTTTAAGTCAAGCCAAACCTGTATGACAATGAAAATCAGGCTAGCACCCGCCATGAGCCATTCTTTTGTCTTAAAATACTTAAAAATTCTTAACATCAAACAATTTTCTCCTTATCTTTGTATAGAACAGAATCCTATTAGCAATGAGGTAACGCTCATGTAAATTGGTGCCGAAGAGAGGACTCGAACCTCCATGAGTTGCCTCACACGGTCCTAAACCGTGCGCGTCTACCATTTCGCCACTTCGGCTAAAAACTTTACCCATTAATTATAACTGATCTGCGTTGATTATAAGTATTAAAACCAAATTATCATTGACTTTTTAGTTTTTTTTCATAAGCTAGACTAGTGTCTTTAAACTTCACTTACAGGCTTAAAAAAAGTTCAAGAGCTAGATCCATACGCCTTAGTATTGATGCTCGAGGGGAAGTCCTTGTTTCTGCGCCAACACTTTATCCTAATTTTCTTATCGAAAAGTTTTTAGAACAACAGCAAGCCTGGATTTTAGCCAAGAGGGCAGAAGTAGCCAAACTACAAGCAAATATTAAACAAGACGAGGTTTTTATTTTTGGGGAAAAATATCAAATTATTGTTAAACTTGATCAAAATCAAGCGCCAGGAATTACCCTTGGTGATCAGCAAATCATTATCAATCAATTAAAGCCTGGAGCTTATCACAGTAAACTCGAGAAGTTCCTGAAAAATACTGCCACCAAATATCTGACGCAAAAAACTGCCATTTTAGCTAAAAAAATGGGCATAGATTATCAAAGAATAAGCATTCGTCAACAAAAATCACGCTGGGGGAGCTGTAGTAGTCGAGGTAATATTAATTTTAATTGGCGCTTAATTCATTATTCTCCTGCTACCATTAATTATGTAATTATTCATGAATTAGCCCATCGCCAAGAGGCAAACCATTCAAAAAAATTTTGGCAATTAGTTGCTCAATACGATCCCGATTATAAAATACACAAAAATGCCCTTAAAAAAAGGCTATATAATTAAGAAGATGATCACAATTGTTCATGGCGAAAATTTAGTCAAGTCTAGAGAAAAATTATTTCAACTCAAGCAGCTTGCTAAAAAAAACAATCAAGAGCTGACTAGTTTATTGGCCAAACAAATTAATTTCCCAACTTTAGAAAAAGCGCTTTATGCTCATGATCTTTTCGGTCAACAACACTGTTTGGTCATCGAGGAATTGCACTCTTTAGCTCACAGTAAAATTAGAACTAAATATATTGAACAGATTCAAAAGGCTGGGCAAAATCTTGATATTATTCTTTGGGAAAAGAAATCTTTAAGTAAAAGCAATTTGCAAAAATTTCCTCGAGCCCAGGTTTTTACTTATCCAATGGGTAAAGCTCTTTGGGATTTCTTGGATGCGCTCCAGCCACGGGCTAGTAGCAAAAAACAGTTGTTGCTGGCTTTAAACGAAGCCGTCGAGCAAGAATCTGCTGAACTTTGCTTTATCATGATTAGTAAAAGAATTAGCGAATTACTAGCCTTAAAGTTGGGGAGCGAAATGAACATTCACCCTTTTGTTAAAAATAAATTAAGGCAACAGCAGCTATTATTTACCCAAGCCCAATTGCTTGACGCTCATCAACAACTTTATCAATTAGACAAAAAACTAAAACGCTCACAAAATCTCTTAAGCCTGAGGAGTGAACTTGACCTTCTCTTAATAAATCTGTAAATTGATCTTACTAAATAAGAAAGGCTAAACATGTACAAAATTGTTGATCAGATTAATCCCAACATCTTTCGTGGTTATGACCTTCGAGGTTTGATGGACAAGGATCTAGATGAAAATGTCTATTACACTTTAGGTAGGGCTTATGGGGCATTTTTGGCTAAAAGGAGAATTAAGGAAAGCGCTGTAGGTCGCGATAATCGCCACAATGGCGAGTTGTATGTTAAAGCCTTTATTCAGGGCTTAAATGATAGCGGGATTGATACCATCGATCTAGGCTTAAGTTTAAGTCAAATTGTTTATTATTCGTCCTATGAATTTAAAACCAAGGGTGGAGCCATGATCACGGCTTCACATAATCCAAAAGAATTTAATGGTTTGAAAATGAGTGTCGGCTATTCGGACACCATGGTCAGTGAAGAGATTAAAGAATTGCAAAATATTGCTGCCAGCAAACAATTTGTTAATGGTCAAGGCAAAAATCGCCAAGCAGACATTACTCAAGCTTACACTCAACAATTATTGAAGCTTTTTTCACTAGAAAAAAAATGGAAAATTGTGCTTGATGCTTGCAACGCTGCTGGAGGAAACTTTTATCCAGAAATATTTAGAGCAGCCGGTTGCGAAGTGATTGAGCAAAATTGTCAATTAGATGCAGATTTTCCTCTTGGACATCCTGATCCCACCGAACTAAGTGTCTTGCAGCGTCTGGCTCAAGGTGTGCTTGCTGCCAAAGCTGATTTAGGTTTTGCTTTTGATGCTGATGGTGATCGCATGTCTGTGGTTGATGAAAATGGGCAAATTTTATGGATGGATACGATTGTTTCTATATTTGCTAAAGACGTTTTAGATTTTTTACCAGGAAGCAAAATCATCTATAACACCCTTTGCTCTCGTCAGGTGCAAGAAACTATTGAGCAAGCTGGTGGCGAAGGAGTGATGTGGCTCACTGGCCACTCTTTTATTAAGGCCAAGGTTAAAGAGGAGCGTTCACCTTTTGGAGGCGAGCTGTCTGGACACATTTTTTTCATGGATAATTTTTACGGTCATGATGATGCCGCTTATGCTTGCTTGAGATTGCTAAGTTATTTGGAAAGAAAAAAGATTAAGCTCAGCCAAGCTGTAGCGACACTGGTCAAATATATTAGTAGTCCAGAAATTAAATTGGGTTTACCCGACGAAGTAAAATTTCAACTCATTGATCGGGAAATTAGCGCCGACTTCAAAGAGCACTGGCCTCAGGCAAAATTCACTAAAATTGATGGTATTCGCATGGACATGCCAGAACAAATGGCCATTATTCGGGCTTCCCAAAATGGACCTTATGTCACAGTGAAGTTTGAGGCAAAAACTGAAAAACAATACCAAAAATTAAAAGCAGAATTAAAAGCTATTTTGAAAAAATATCCAGCAGTCAATTGGGGAGAGGGCTCTAATACCAAAGCTTTAGATTAATATTAATGACAGCAGATCAACATCTAATCAACAATTATCATTTTTGTCCGCAGTGTAAAACTGCATTAGTCAAAGATAGCTCATGTCTGTTCTGCCCTAATTGTCATTTAAAAATTTATCACAATCCCGCTTTAGCAGTTGCTGTGATTGCTTTTAATCAACAAGGCGAGGTTTTGCTCAATAAAAGAAAAATTTCTCCCCATCGTGATTACTGGGATACTGTGGGCGGTTTTGTCAATGTGGGTGAAACCGTAGAGCAGGCTGTTGAAAGAGAGTTTCTCGAAGAAACTCAAGCACACTGTAAAATAGTCCGCTATTGGGGCTCAGCTCCAGATGTTTATGGTCCTGAGCAATCAGCAACTATTAATCTATTTTTTGAGGTTAAAATTACTAGCGGGCAACTCCAAGCCAGTGATGACGCCGCTGAATTAGCTTTTTTTTCTCTTGATCGCTTGCCCAAAAAAATCGCTTTTGCTAACACTAAAGTTTTTCTCAATTTATTAAAAAATGAAAAAGGAAAAAAATGACAAATCAACAAAACGCCTCAATTCTTGACGATCGCAGTCAATTGGCAACAATCGATCCCGATCAGGCTTTAGCTAGCGCAGAAAGTTTGGCTGATCAAATCAATCAGGTTTGGCAAGAACGAGCACAAGTACGTTTTGAGAATCTCGACAACACGCCAATTAAGAATATTGTCGTAGCAGGTATGGGCGGTAGCGCCCTCGGCGCAGATGTGATTCTCCACCTATTTAAAGATACTTTAGCAGTGCCTTTATACATTAATCGTGACTACCAATTACCCGACTTTGTTGACCAAAACACCTTGGTCGTTTTATCAAGTTATTCAGGTAATACCGAAGAAACTCTAGCCTGCGCCAAAGAAGCAAAAATTAAACAGGCCCGAATTGCTGTGATCAGCGCTGGTGGTGAGTTAAGTAAAATTGCTCAAGAAAATCACTATCCAGCTTTTTTAATTGATGCTAAATTCAACCCTTCACAACAACCGAGAATGGCAGTTGCTTATTCAATTATGGCTTTTATTGTCATTTTATCGGCTGCCAAACTATTAGACTTCGATGAACATCATTTGCTAGAAATTATCGATCTGGTAAATCAGCGCACTGAAGCCTTAAAAATCGAAAATCCTCAAGAAAAAAATCAGGCTAAATTATTAGCTTTTTTATGTCTAGAAAGACGACCAATTTTAGTGGGAGCAGAGTTTTTAGAAGGAGCCTTGCATACAGCCTGCAATCAATTTAACGAAAATGCCAAAATTTTCGCTGATTATAAAATCATTCCCGAGATCAATCATCACTTGTTGGAAGGATTAAGTTTTCCAAAAAATAATGCACTCAATCATTTTTTTATTTTCTTTCAATCGAAGCTCTATCATCCAAGAAATCACAAGCGCCTCGAATTAACTCAGCAGTTTTTAGAAAAACAAGGCATCGACAGCATCCTCATTAATTTGGAAAGTGAAAACAAGCTAACTCAAGTTTTTGAATTGATTACTCTCACAACTTTTGCTAACATTTACTTAGCATTTTTAGAGAATATCAATCCTTGCCCAATTCCCAGTGTCGATTGGTTTAAGGAGCAATTAAGTAAATAACAAGTCTTGACGCTTACAAAGCGAGACTAAATTATATATACTGCTAGTGTTAATTTATGGCTAAAATTTACGCACTTCAAGCAAAAGAAGTATTTGATAGTCGTGGTATTCCAACTATTGAATTGCTTTTGTGGTTAGATAATGGATTTTCCACTATCACCTCTGTGCCAACTCCCACCGATGAAAATCAAAACGAAGCCGTCGATTTACGAGATAATGACGAAAGATTATTGGGGCTTGGAGTACACAAAGCCATTAATCACATTAATCAAATTATTGCTCCGCAAGTTGTAGAAAAAGAAATTACAGCCCAAGGCGAATTAGACAAAATTTTACTTGACCTAGATGGCACAGCCAATAAAAGTCGTTTAGGAGCCAATGCAATTTTAGCGGTCTCTCAAGCTGTTCTGAAAGCTGGAGCAATTAGTGTCGGCTTACCTCTTTACGAATATATTCAAAAAAAATACAACCTAGTTCAGGAACTTATTTTACCTTCCTGCATCGTCACCGCTTTAGACGGAGGTAGTCACGGTGGAAAAAATTTAGATTTTCAAGAATTCTCTCTGATACCTGCCAGTCACTTGTCTCTAGAAAAATCTTTAGAGATGATTGCCGTTATTAAACAAAAACTAGAAAACTTGCTCATCAGCAAAGGCGCCATCCACGCCACCGGACTCACTGGTGGTTTTACTCCAAATCTATATCGCAATCTCGATGCTTTTGAGCTCTTGGTTGAAGCTATTCGCACCACGCCTTACAACTTTGCCCAAGATGTCTTTTTCGGTTTGCAAGCATGTGCGACAAGATTGTTTGAGGCTGGCAAATATCGAATTAGAGATAGCAATCAAGGTCTAACCGAAGACGAAATGATTAAATTTTATGAACAGCTTCGAGAAAAATATAAAATCATTTATTTAGAGGATCCTTTTATTGAAAATGATAAAAAAAGCTGGCAAACACTTAATCGAGACCTTGGCGAAACAACCACTATCGCTGCTTGTCGTCATGTCGCGGCCAAAGTTAATGAAATTAATAAAATTCAACAAAATAAAATGGCCAATGCGATCGTGCTTAAACCTAGACAGATCGGCACCGTTAGCGAATTAATGGAAAGCATTAAAGCCGTTAAAGACCAAAATCTGAACTTAATAATCAGTCATAGCACTGGGGAAACCTTAGAAACCTTTATTGTTGATTTGGCAGTGGGAGTAGGTGCTAATTTTGTAAAATTTGGTCCACTCAATCGAGGGGAACGAATCGTTAAATATAATCGCTTACTAGATATTAGCCGTGAATTAAACAGCAAGGAAAATTAATCTTTAATTTCTTTAGCTTTTTTAGTTTTTTTAGTTTCTTTAGTATCTTTAATTTCTTCGTTCTTGTTCTTAAAAATTCGATCCCAGTTGTTGCGTAAAAAGTAAAAGGCAAAACCAACAAAGGCAACAACTATCACTACTTCTAAAACCAAGTTTAAAGTATCCATACTATCCAACAAACCCTGAAACTGTTTTAAACCATAGAAAGCAGCCATTAGGTAAAAAGTATTACGGACCAACATGCCTAAGAAAGTGCCAACTATAAACACTCGATATTTAATTTTAATTAAACCTACCACCACGGTAATTGGTACGGTTGGCACAAAGGGGAGCGCTCTTAATATAAAAATAATCAAAGTGTTGTTTTTACTTTTAGAAAAAATCTTGCCATAGCGCTCAATTTCATTAGAATCTAAACCTAGAAATTTACCAATTTTTCCTCGAGTAATTAAGTCTTCAAACTTATCAGCAAGCCAAAAAATAGAGGAAGAGGTAAAGATTTTAGCGGTCGCCCCAACTAGAGCTAAAAATAAAACATAATAAAGACTTTTATTACTGCTCAGGGCTAATGTGCCTGCTGTTAAAGGAACAAAGGGGGAGGGAATAATCGCAATAACTTCTTCGACAATTGCGCCAACTATCATAAAAATTGGCAAAGAAACCGAGTTAGCAAAATTAGTTAAAAAGTTTAAAACAGACTGAATTATTCCTGACATAATTTTAAAAGTATAACTGAAGCAAATTAATAAACCAAGAGCAGTTTACAATACTTGCTCAATTTCTAGAATAATGTAAATTATCCTAATTGATATGTTTTGATGTATATATTGCTAGTTGAGTTTTGGGGGAATTTCGTTTATTTTATGGTTATTATTCGTTATTACTTTGTGAAAGAATCGGGTCTATGGCAGTCACCTTATACAAAAGACAAAGACAAATTGTCGATTTTATCGGTCAATATATTCAAAAAAATGGTTATTCTCCTACTCTCAAAGAAATTGCTGACTCCATTGGCGTGTCCTCTTTAGCCACTGTTCATGAACATTTGCAGGCGCTACAGCGCAAAAAAGTGATCCGCAAGCATGAGGGAGCTGTTCGAGGTATTGAATTAATTGATCGCACTTTTTTAAATATTACTGACAGTGTTGATTTGCCTTTTATGGGCTATATCGCTGCAGGAGCGCCCATCGAAGCTCATGAAGATCCCAATGCCTCTTTTAAGGTTTCGCCAGAAATGATTTCTGGTAAAAAACGCGCCTTTGTCCTTCAAGTCAAAGGCAAATCAATGATCGAAGATCATATTGATGATGGCGACTACGTAGTCATTGAAGAAACTCCAGAAGTCAACAATGGCGACATTGTAGTGGCACTCCTAGATAACGGTCTAGCCACCTTAAAACGCTTTTATAAAGAAGTAACACGCATCAGACTAGAACCTGCTAATTCCACCATGAGTCCTATCTATGCCACCAATGTCCAAATTCAGGGTCGGGTAGTGGGCTTAATTAGAAAATTTCGTTATTAAAATAGTTAGCTGAAGCTACTTAAACAAGCGGGCTTAGGCCAAAACTTCTTTAGTTTGCAACTTATAATTAATAAATATTTTTAGGACATAGAGATAATCGCTAGTCCGATTAATAAATTTGATTAATAAATCACGCAGATCTCTTTCAGAATCGAGAGCGACTAATCTTCTTTCCAGACGCCGACAAATGGTTCTAGCCACATCTGTTTGAGCGGCGAGGCGATTGCCGCCAGGTAAAACAAAATTATTTAAAAATTTTTCCCCCAATTTTTTTTGCAAAAAAATAATATTTGCTTCCATTTTTTCTAAATAAGCACTGGATAATTTTACTTTCGGCGATTTAGCTATTTCTGCACCCAATTTAAAAAGTTGTTTTTGTAAATTGATCAAGAATTTTTTTTGCTCTTTTAAGTCGGATAAATCAATGTTTTTTTTGCTAGATGCTAACTCTCCATCCCAATCTGCAAGCAACAAGCCAAGACTACTATTAAATTCGTCCAAAGTCCCCAAGACCTCAAACACCAAACTGTTTTTGGCTAAACGCTCGCCATTAATTAATTGGCTTTGACCCCGGTCTCCGTTTTTACTAAAAATTTTATTCATCATTTCTATTCTAAATTCATTTTGAGCCTTTTCAAATAGCTAAATGCTATTTATAATGAAATCCCGTGATGGTTAATATCCGCGGGTTCCTCCAACAAGCAGCAAAAAAGCACCCCACCAAGTATGTATTTGTATCTGGTGGAGTTCTTTCAGGACTGGGCAAAGGCATTACTGCCGCTTCATTGGGAGTCTTATTAAAGGCTCAAGGTTATAGTGTTACCAATATTAAATGTGAAAATTACTTAAATATCGACTCTGGCAATATTAATCCAACCGAACATGGAGATGTTTTTCTTTGCGATGATGGCTTGGAAGCAGATTTAGACCTCGGTTCTTATGAGCGCTTTTTAGGCGAGGAGGTTGGTTACAAAAACTTTGTGACCATGGGGCAAGTCTATAGCACTGTTATTGAAAAAGCCAAAAATTTAGAATATGAGGGAATTACCGTTGACGCCATCCCCTTTGTTCCAGAAGAAGTTATCCGTCGTATTCAAGCTGCTGGCAAGGGCTACGATATTTGTTTAGTCGAATTAGGCGGAACAGTTGGCGAGTATCAAAACATCATCTACTACGAGGCCTATCGCATTATGAAGATGACCTTACCTGAAGACGTCATTATTATTCACGTCACCTATTTTCCTAATCCCAGCCACATCAACGAATTAAAATCAAAACCCACCCAATTGTCGGTTAAAACACTCAACTCGATGAGTATTCAGCCAGATTTTATTGTCGGTCGAGGGACTTCTTACATAGACGATAAACGTAAAGAAAAAGTTGCTTATTTTAGCAATATAGAAAAAGAAGAAATTATTTCTAATCCAGATTGCAAATCAATTTATGAAATTCCCTTGATTTTTCAACAGCAAGATTTTGGCAACAAAGTACTAAAAAAGTTGAATTTAGCTCACAAACAAATTCAACTTAAAGACTGGCAAGCCATGGTCAAAAAAATCTATAGCAAAAAAGATAAAAAAATTACCATAGCCATTATTGCCAAATACATCAAAAGTGGTAATTATCAACTTAAAGACTCATACGCCTCCTTATTAGAAGCCATTGATCATGTCGCTTGGCAAGAACAATTGGTTGCAGAAATCGTTTTTATTAATGCTGAAAAATTAGAAAAAAAAGATAAAAAATCATTAGCTGATTTAAAAAATGCTGATGGCATACTAGTGCCCATTGGTTGGGGGAAAAGGGGAGTAGAAGGCAAAATTCAAGCCATTCAATATGCTAGAGAAGAAAAAGTTCCGTATTTAGGCTTATGTTATGGCATGCAACTAGCTTCAATTGAATTTGCGAGAAATGTGGCTAATTTAAAAGATGCTCACACGGTCGAAGTTGAACCTAAAACCAAACACCCAATTATCCATGCCATTCCCTTTGATGAGAAATATCAAACCATTAAAAGCAGTGAAGCGAGCATGAGACTTGGCACTTACGATTGTGTACTCAAAAATGGCACTTTAGCGCATCAAATCTATAAAAAACATCACGCATTTAAAAATGAAAAAGCTAATTTAATTGCTGAAAGACATCGTCATCGTTTTGAGTTTAACAATGATTATCGTCAAGCTTTAGAAGATAAGGGTTTTGTGATTTCTGGCACCAGCCCCGATAATTTTTTTGTGGAAATGATCGAACTGCCCACCACAGTCCACCCCTTCTTTTTTGCCACCCAAGCTCATCCTGAATACAAATCTCGGCCTTTAACCCCTCACCCCATTTTTATTGAATTCTTAAAAGCCATCGTAGAAAACTCCAAGCAAAAGTAAAAACAGCCCATTTTTCAAGCTTGCTAAATTAGCACTTACTCTGTACAATAACCGCTTGTTATGGCAATTAGTTTTAATTATCACGAGCAAAAAATTAAGGTTGGTGACTCCGTTCGCGTTCACCAAGAAATTGTTGAAGGCAACAAAAAAAGAGTGCAGATTTTTGAAGGCATTGTCATTGCAATCAAGAATCGAGAATTCAACAAAAGTTTTACTGTGCGCAAAATTGGCGCTAACAATATTGGTGTGGAAAAAATCTTTCCATTAGCCATGCCTAGTATTAAAAAAATTGAGTTAAAGCGTCAAGGAGATGTACGTCGAAGTAAGTTATATTACTTGCGTGACAAAGTCGGTAAAGCAGCCAGCAAAGTTAAAGAAAAAAATCTTTTCGAAAAAAGCGCTCAATAATTTTCCTGTACGACAAGGGTGTTTGGCTGAAGCTGTTGCCTGTGCATTTTTAACAAAAAAGAATTATCAAATCATCATCCGCAATCTTTGTTTTAATAGGCACGAGCTAGATATTGTTGCTCTTGATCTTAAGCATGATGAATATGTTTTTGTTGAGGTGAAGTGGAGAAAAAATGAAGATTTTGGAGAGGGCAGCGCTGCCGTTAATCAACAAAAATTATTATCCATGCAAATAGTCGCTGATCAGTGGCTAAGCAAACAAAAGTTTTCAAAAGCGTGGCGATTTGATATCATATCTTTAGTTGGTGATTTAAATAAAGCAAACTTAACAATTAAACACTATAAAAATGTTAGTTGGCCATAAATATGGCCCCATCGTCTAGCGGTTAGGACATCGGGTTTTCATCCCGGCAACTGGGGTTCGATTCCCCATGGGGTCACAAAAGAGGTTTTTAATCTCAACTTAAAAAAATATAACTTTCTTGTAAAAAAAATTATTTAACAGAAATAGCAACTAATTTACCAAGCTCCTCGTCAAAACGATAGTGAGTATAAGCGATTGGCCTATGGTTTGCGTCTAATTCTACTGAAGATAAACTAAGTGATTCTAATGTTTCACTAACTGGAATGCTAATTTTAGATTGACCATCTTTTATAAGCAATTGTCCTTCTTCAAGTATCACTGATTGAACCTGAGTTAAAGGAAAATTGTCTGCCAATTGTTCCATTCTATTAAAATAGGCTGCTCGATCATCACCATGCACTTTTCTTGATTCAATCAGCTTATCATTAGTATAAATTTCCCAATCACCAGTTATGTGGATTTGGTGCTGACCCCTAATATAGGGTTCATCTTGCCCATCTGTGCCTGGCAGCGTATCTGTATATTTTTGACCCAAATCAATAGTTAACCAACCGTCGGCAGGATGAATAACTCGCCAAATTGATTCATCAACAATTTTTTGGAAGGCTAAGACAAAATTTTGTAAAAAAATGACTTGCTTATTCATACCTTAATGCTCATCAGCATAATCAGGATCGCTTAGCGCATCAGCTTTAGTTGGATGAATTTTTCCATCAGGATGTTCTGCTGGCGCATAAACGGTATAAAGTTGCAGTGCTTCTGTATTAGAAGTGTTAATAACGTTATGTCTTTGACCAGCAGGAATGACTATGGCCACTCCATCACTTAAATCATAAGTGCTTTCACCAATAATCGCCTGACCAAAACCCTTTTCGACTCGAATAAATTGATCGTGATCGTCATGAGTTTCCATGCCAATATCGTCTCCTGGAGCAATTGACATGACCACCAGCTGAGTAAGGGGAGCGGTATAAAGCACTTCTCTAAAATTTTGATTTTCTAAAGTTTTCTCTTCAAGATTGATACTATAGCCTGACATAAGATCCTTTCTACTTTTTTTAATTTTTCTATTAGTTCTATTAGTTTAGCAGGTCTTTTAAATTTCTATTTAAACTAGACTTTGACCAGTCATTTCTTCCGGTTGGGGCAAATCTAATAATTTAAGGATGGTTGGTGCAATATCAGCCATCACTCCTTGCTCGCGATTAAGTTGACCGTCGTTGAGCAAAACAAAAGGCACTGGATTGGTACTGTGTTCTGTTAGAACTTCACCTGTTTCGGTTAGCATTTGTTCACAGTTGCCGTGATCGGCAGTGATCATTAAATAATAATTGTGCTCTGCTGCTGCGCGACAAATTTTGCCCAAAGCATCATCAACTGCTTCAACAGCTTTAATGGCTGCTGGAATATCACCGGTGTGGCCAACCATATCTCCATTACAAATGTTGGCAAATATTACTGAATGTTCACCGTTAGTCATGGTTTCAACAACTTTATCAGCAATTTCTGCTGCTTTCATTTCTGGTTTTTCTGCATGACTTTCAATTTTGTTGCTATCGAACATAAAACGATCTTCGAGCGGGTAGGGCTCTTCACGTTTGCAATTTAAAAAGAAAGTTAGATGAGCAAATTTTTCAGTTTCGGTAATTCTCATTTGCTTAATTTGGTTTGCAGCTAAGACTTCAGCCAAACCATTTTGAATAGTTTCTGGACCATAAGCCACTGCCACTGGATATTTGTCACTATAAAGAGTTAGTGTGACAAAGAAAATATCTTGAGGTCCGCGTTCTAAAAAGCGCTCGCTTAATTGTCTTGGTCGATCATTACGAAAATTAGCAAAAATCAGACTGTCGCCAGCTTTCACTTTGGCTTTTTCTTCATCTGTGACTTTAATCGTGCAAGGCACAATAAATTCATCGCCTTTACCATTAGCATAGGACTGCTCAATGGCAGCCTGGGCACTCACAAATTGAGGCGCCTGACGATCTCTAATGGCTTGATATGCCAGATCTGTTCTTTCCCAATTATGATCTCGATCCATGGCGTAGTAGCGACCAGCAATCGTAGCTAATTGAGCGCCAGTTTCTTGACAAATTTTAGCTAATTTTTCAAAACTAGTTAAACAACTTTTAGGAGCGACATCTCGACCATCAGTCATGGCATGCACATAAATCTCTTTGACGCCAAAGTCAGCCGCTTCTTTAATCAAAGCAAAAATATGATTTTCATGAGAGTGCACTCCGCCTGGGCTTAATAAACCCATAATATGCAGGGCTGTCCCTTTATTTTTCACATTGGCAAAAGCATCGCGAATGGCAGGAGCACTGTGTAATTGGCCCTCTGCTGCTGCTTTATTTAATTTAACCAAATCTTGATAAATCACTCGACCAGAGCCAATGGCCGCGTGATTAATTTCGCTATTACCCATTTGACCAGCTGGTAAACCCACGGCTTCACCAGAAGAAGTGAGGAGGGCATGGGGCTGTTCTGCCCAAATTTTGTCCCAATTAGGTGTATTGGCTAAACTAATGGCATTACCCGGGTAAGCCTTGTAATGACCCCAGCCATCAAGAATAATAAGAGCGAGTTTTTTTGTAGAATTCTCTGACATAAATCCTTTTCAAATAATTTGCTTAACAAAGAGGGGTGATTAAACACCCCTCTCAATAAACACATTATTTGTGAAAGGGAAACTTAGCCATTTTGGCCTTATCACCTAATTCACGCTCAATCATCATTAAACGATTATATTTAGCCACTCTTTCGCTACGACACATCGAGCCAGTTTTAATCTGTCCCGTCCCTGAGCCAACCACAAAATCTGCGATGAAAGTGTCCTCTGTTTCTCCGCTACGATGAGAAACAATACAAGTCCAACCAGCACTTTGAGCTAATTTAATCGCTTGGATCGTTTCGCTAACGCTGCCGATCTGATTCAGTTTAATTAGCACGGAGTTGGCCGCTTTTTTCTCAATCGCTTTTTGAATTCTTTCAGGATTGGTAACTAACAAATCATCGCCCATGATTTGGACGTACTTGCCTATAGTAGCTGTTAACTCGGCGAAACCTTCCCAGTCATCTTCGGCCAAACCATCTTCTATCGAAACAATTGGATATTCTTCAACCCATTGTTGATATTTTTTAACCATTTCACTACTACTTAATTTCTTATTTTCTGTTTGCAAGTCGTAGTAGGCGACACCTCCTTCGTTTTTATAAAATTCAGTGGCTGCTGGATCTAAAGCGATAAAAACATCTTGCCCAGCTTGATAACCTGCCATTTCAATGGCTTGGATCATCATTTGCAATGGTGCCTCATTGGTACCTAAAGATGGAGCGTAACCACCCTCATCACCAACTGTTTTTTGCATGCCCTTAGCTTGGAGTATTTTGCCTAAGTGATGAAAAATTTCCGCATTAATTTGCACAGCTTCCACCACACTTTTAGCAGCTAAAGGAAAAATCATAAACTCTTGCATATCAGAACTACCAATGGCATGTTTGCCGCCATTGAGCACATTAGCCATAGGAATTGGCATAGTAAATTCTTCAGTACTGTTGCCAAACAATTGAGCAATATAGGCGTAAAGAGGCATTTTGCTGGCGATAGCCGCTGCTTTTACACAAGCCATTGACACTGCCAAAATCGCATTAGCCCCAAGTTTTTGTTTGCCTTGAGTGCCATCTAGATCAAGCATTATTTGATCTAGCTCTGCTTGCTCTGTGACTTTATGGCCAATTAGTTTTGGAGCAATTAGATCGTTGACATTAGCCACCGCTTTTAAGACTCCTTTGCCTAAATAGCGACTATTATCTCCATCGCGTAATTCTAAAGCCTCGTAAGCCCCAGTTGACGCACCAGATGGTACTGCAGAAAATACCTCGGTGCCATCTTCCAAACTTAGGGTCACAGCAACGGTTGGGTTACCTCTTGAATCTAAAAGTTCTTGGGCAACAATTGATTTAATAATCATAGAATCTTTCTAGGTCTCTAGACCATAATTAATGTTGAGGTGCGGGCGGGATTCGAACCCGCGAACGAAGGTTTTGCAGACCTCGCCATTAGACCACTCTGGTACCGCACCTTTTTTTAACAAAAACACTATCTTTAAAAACAAAGTTTACATAGCTATTTTAATCTAATTACAGTGAATGTGAAGAGGATAGGCAATAAGATGTTAAAATAACTATTAGCAAATGCCAAAAAAATATTTTATTAAAACCTATGGTTGCCAAGCGAATAAAAGCGATGCCGAAAGAATGGCAGCACTTTTTGAAGCTGATGGTTTTGTTGAAAGTGATTCTTGGCAAGATTGTCATAAATTAGCCTTAGTGACCTGCAGTGTGAGGGAAAGAGCTGAACAGCGAGTGAGAGCCTTTTTATTAAAAGTGGCAAAATATTATCAAGACAATCACATCAAAAGACCTGAGATTATTTTTTCTGGCTGCATGATTCACCATGGTGAGCCAGCTTTAAAAAAAATGCTCCCCATGATTGACCAAATTTTGCCTAGCAATCAAATGGCTTTTTTAAAAAAAGCCAAGCGTCATGACAAAAAACATGCTTTTGTGCCAATTTCAGTGGGTTGTAATTCTTTTTGTACTTATTGCATTGTCCCTTATGCTAGAGGAAGGGAAAAATCGCGACCCTTTGCAGATATCATGGAAGAAGTCACTGCTTTAGCTAAAGAAGGTTATCAAGAAATCACGCTCATTGGGCAAAACGTTAATTCCTGGGGCTTGGAAAAAATTGGCGTGGCTAATCGCAAGAAAAAATTGCGTTCAGCCTTAGCACTAGAGAATTTGCCCAGTAATCAATCTCAATATTTAACTCCAGTCGGCACCCCACCATTTGTGGAATTGATTCAGGCTGTTGCTCAATTAGAGGAAATTAAAATTATCCGCTTTATGAGTAGTAATCCTTGGGATTTTCATGATCAATTAATTGATGAAATTGCCCATAATCGCAAATTAGATCGTTTTATTCATCTGCCCGTTCAGTCGGGGAGTAATACTGTCTTACAAAGAATGAATCGGGGATACAGTCGAGAAGATTATTTGAATTTAGTTAAAAAATTACGAGCAGCTGCTCCCGATTTAGTGTTGGGTACTGATTTAATTGTTGGCTTTCCAGGCGAAACTGAAGAAGAATTTGCCGAGACAGTAGATTTGGCAAAAAGGGTTAAGTGGCAAATAGCCTTCGTCAATATTTATTCGCCCCGACCTGGCACCGCAGCCCAACAACTTTATCCTGATGACATTCCCTACGCTGTAAAAAAACGACGCTGGCAAATTTTAGACCAATATATCAATAAAAAAAATTTAAAAAGCAGGCCAAAAGTAGTTTAATATGTCAGCAGCATCATTAAATAAACAAATCATTGCCATTACTGGCGCCACCGCGACTGGTAAGAGTAAACTAGCTCTCAATTTAGCCGAAGCGCTAATTAAGCAAAAACGAGCTAATCGGGTTTTTTTGTTATCTGTTGATTCGCGACAAGTTTATCGGGGTTTGGAAACTCTAACTGCTGCCACTATTCCTCATGGCTGGCAATTAAACAACAGCAAACCTTATCCTTATTTATCTCATCCGCAATTAGCCATCAGTCTTCATGGAGTCAGCATTATTCCCATTTGGCAGGATTGGTCACCCGCTCATTTGCAAAAATTGTATCTCCATATTAAGCAGCAATTACAAAATAATGATTTTCTAATTTTAGTCGGAGGCACTGGTTTTTATCATCGACAACTTAATCAACCGGCAGCAACTTTATTTATTAAACCTAATCTTACTTTACGCCAGCAATTAAATAAAAAGTCTGTGAGTTTTCTGCAAGAACAACTTCAGCAACTCGACCCAGAAAAACTGGCAGCAATGAACCAATCAGATGTGAAAAATCCCCGCCGCTTAATTCGAGCCATTGAAGTAGCTAAAGCTTTACAAAAAGATCATGTTGGCAAAACAAGCAGCGAACAAGAAGAACATTGGCCACTAAATATTCATTTAACTTTAAATAAAAAAGAGCAAGCAGAGCAAATTAAAAGACGCGTCGCTGAACGTTATCAAGATGCGCTTCATGAAGTCAGAGCTTGCGTCAAACAATACAAATTAAGTGCGGAATTACCAGCCGCGAGCGCCATTGGTTTTAAAGAATTACTTGACCACATAGAACAGCGCACATCGCTCCAGGCCAGTGTTTTAGCTTGGCAAAAAGCAGAAATTCAATACAGTAAAAGACAAGCCACCTGGTGGAAAAAAATTAATAATTTAAAAAATTTTGCAGCCGATGACCCAGAACTTTTAACTAAAACTCTTGAGCTTGTGTTATAGTAATACTATGGAAAAAACACAGAAAAAAGAACTTTTAGTAAAAATTTCACCATCGATTATTGTTTTTATTGTCCTTTTTTTCGCAGCCATTTGGTTTGTTGAAAAAATTAAAAATATTTTATTTATCACTTTTGTCGCTTATATTATTAGCGTTGGTCTTAATAAGCCCATTAGTAGCCTGCAAAATAAGTTTCATTGGAAACGATCAACTAGTAGCGTGCTGGTTTATGCATTATTTATTGTGATTATGGGTGCTTTTCTAGCCCTGATTATTCCACCTTTTGCTAAAGAGTTTTCCACTATGATTGGTTCTTTTACATTGCCTCCAGAAATTGATAAAGTCTTTGACACCTTTGAGCTTAATTTGCAAGATATTAGTCAATTCACTGCACAATGGAGCGGTTCCTTAACTACTGCCTTTAATTTAATTAGTTCAACCTTTTCTGGAGTTTTTACCGTCATTGTGACCATAGTCATTTCTCTTTATATTTCTATCGAAAAGGGTCAAATGGTTAAAGATTTTTCTTGGTTAACTAAAAATAACAAACTAATTAAACAAATTAATGAAGCTACCAGCGAAATTGATATCCAACTAGGTAATTGGATTAGAGGGGAGGCGACTTTGATGATAATAGTCGGCGTTTTGGTCTTTGTGGGCACGGCGCTCATTGGTTTACCTTATCCTTTACCATTAGCACTCTTAGCTGGAGTACTGGAAATTGTTCCTAATATCGGCCCAACTGTTGCAGCAATTCCAGCAATTATCATCGCCCTGGTCACGCTGGGCTGGCCAAGCGCAATTGCTACCTTGGTTTTATATATCGTCATTCAACAATTTGAAAATAATTTGATCGTGCCTAGAGTGATGCAAAAAAACGTCAATGTCAGTGGTTTAACAGTAGTCCTGGGAATTTTAATTGGCGGTAGTGTTTTTGGGGTAGTAGGCGCTTTATTGGCAATTCCAATGATCATTGTGATCCGCACTGTTTTTGCAGCTTGGCTCAAATATAAGCCCCAAGGAGACTTAATTTAATATTGTCTTTGGCAACTTACTCGCCGTACTCTTGCTTAAAAGTCTCAGCACTTCTTATTACAGATGTGGCAGTGAGACCTCCTCCTGACTCATCCCAGGTTTCTTTATTCGTTTCCCAACTAAGCCCCATAGAATTAATAAAGGATCTATAGTTTTCCTCATTGTAAAATGACATTTTTAAACTAAGCAAGTCTCCATCCTCATTGCGAAGCAAGTCGTAATAAATATAAATAATATTACCTTTGTCATTAGTGGTATTGACATCGGGCTTGCCTAAATATTTTTCTACTGATGCAATGTTCTTCAGCGAATCACTTTCATCTAGTTCATCATATTCGCTCACGCTCATCTTACCTTTGTTAGTTTTAGAACTTTCACTCTCATCCGCTTTCTGTGATGCAGCTTTGTCCTCATCTTTTTTGTTTGCGTCTTGTTTGTCCGCATCTTTTTTGTCTTCTTTAGCTTCTTTTGCGGGACTTTCTAAAAATTCTTTAACTTCTTCTTGAGTCATAGGCTCTAGTTTTACATTAAGACTATTTAACCATTCTTCTACCTCAGCCATTTCCATTTCTGCCACTGTTACTGCGCCAGGATATTTTGTCTGTTTGATTACTTGAAAGGGAGGGTGATACTCAAAATTTTTAAGATCTATGCCAAGTACTTTTCCTTCTTGAGCTGTTTGTCTAAATTTCTCTAATCCAAGCATCACACTATCAACTTTCCCAAAAGCAGTACCAAGGTTACTCGGCACATTAGTGATAGCAATCACACTAGCAACCGGCTCGGTCACCTTCCTCACATCTTTAACAAAAGAAGACACCTTATTCTTATCTCCAAAAGCTACTTGTGCTCCGTCTTCTGTTACCTCAAGCGCTAAATCGACTCCCACAACTACTGTGCCGATTTGAGTCATAGTGCCTGCTGCCGCAAAACCGGCTGCACCACCAGTGAGAATGACACCGCCTACAAAACCAGTTACTTTACAGCCATCTTTAATCACTATTGCGGAGTTTTCTAGGTTCTCAAAAGCATCGCCTTCTTCACTAAAAACCTCCACACTTATGCCATCTTGAGCCTGGTTTAAAATCAACTGAGCTCGTTTAGCATCTACACCCAGGTGTTTAGCTAAAGTGGCAATTCCTTTAAACTTAGGCGCTTTATCAAATATGTCAGTAATTTCCTTTGCCGTATAAGCCTTAACAGTTGGCATTGAAATTGGCTTCATCGATACTTTATCTGCTTCTTTATCGGCAGCACTTTCAAGTTTTTGAGACTCTTGTTCTAGAGTTGCCCAATCTTCAATTAAGGCTGACATATCTTGATCCCAAGAAGCATAATCGGAGTATTCCTTGGCTTTGAGTAAAATGTTGTCGGTACGATATCGAAGTGATAGATATTCTCTGCTTATATCGTAGGTAGATGTTAAAACTTCTTGTTCGCTCTTATTTTTCTGCTTAATGAGCAAAAAAGCACTGATAATTAATACAATAATGATCATGATGCCCACAAAAAATTTTTTTGTTTTCATATTAAAAATATTTTACCATACTATATATAGGCCTTTTAGATTGAAATAATATTACTTACAGAGACCATCGAGATTGTGATAAAATCCTTAAGACTCTAGCAAATAATTAAGGGAGTAATTTTTTATGCCACAATACAAACTTGATAGTAGCAATAAAAAAGCAATTATTTCGCTCGGAGGATCATTAATCAATCCTGGAGAGATAGCCGTAGATTTTCTAAAAAAGTTTAAAAAATTTATTGAAAAAAGAGTTGAGGAGGGATGGCAGTTTATTATTATCACTGGGGGAGGCGCACCAGCCCGCTGGTATATCAATGGTTCTTCTGCCATCATGGGTAAAAGTATTACCAAAGACGACATGGATTGGCTAGGAATTCACGCCACTCGTTTTAATGCTCATTTAGTTAGAACAATTTTTAGAGATATTGCTCAACCAGCCATCATCACAGATCCAGAAAATGACGTCATTGATCATAAAAAAGCCATCGTGGTTGGAGGAGGCTCTAGGCCCGGCAGATCAACTGATCACGTTTCTACAGCAATCGCGGTCAGAGTTAATGCTCCCTATGTGATTAATTTATCAAACATCAAACAAGCCTACACCGAAGATCCAAAGAAAAACCCAGACGCAAAACCAATTGACAATATTACTTGGGCAGATTTTTGTGCCATGGTTGGCGACACTTGGGAACCTGGATTAAATACTCCCTTTGATCCAATTGCCTCCAAACTAGCCAAAGAAAAAGATATTACAGTGCTAATAGTTGAGGGAACAAATCTCAAAAATTTAGGCAAACTCTTTAGGTCAGAAAAATTTGTGGGAACGGTTATTTCTAATTAATCCTCAGGCTGTTTATAGCTTAATTATCAGGCTTAACCTTGGAGCGAGAGACGGGATTCGAACCCGCGACCTTCTCCTTGGCAAGGAGACATTCTAGCCACTGAACTACTCTCGCTTAATCTAACCGTGCCAAGCCTTGGAATCGAACCAAGATCCCATGTTTTTCAGACATGTGCCGTGACCAACTTGGCTAGCTTGGCTATGTTAAACTCTTGTATTGTAAACGATTTTTCGTCACAAGCAAAGTAAAAGTGGGTAATATAGGACTCGAACCTATGGCCTCATCGATGTAAACGATGCGCTCTAACCAACTGAGCTAATTACCCGTCTTGCTCTTTTTGGTGCCCGGGAGAGGACTTGAACCTCCATGAATTGCTTCACAGCCACCTCAAGACTGCGCGTCTACCATTTCGCCACCCGGGCAAAATTTAAAGAACTTGTGTTTTGTTAACTTAGCATTGCCAAAACACTATTATAAACGACAAGGCTTGTGCCGAGAAGAGGACTTGAACCTCCATGAGCAAAGCTCACACGCTCCTGAAGCGTGCGCGTCTACCATTCCGCCATCTCGGCTCATAGGGAGATTATACTATTTTTTCACTGCTTTTGGATTATAATACTTAAGCAATTAAAAATTTTAATAAGTAAATGATGAAGCCCCCATAGCTCAATGGATTAGAGTAATGGTCTTCGGAACCAGTGATGGAGGTTCGAATCCTCCTGGGGGCACAACATTACAAAAATTGGGTCGGTAGCTCAGTCGGTTAGAGCATCTGCCTCTTAAGCAGAGTGTCGAGGGTTCGAGTCCCTCCCGACTCACTTTGATTTACTTATTTACTTTTTAATGGTTTTATCTGATAATTCAGATAAAACCATTCATATGCTTCCAGAACACACTCAGCCAAATCATGATACTTATGAAACTGGCGAAAAATTATCTCCAAAAAAACCAGTGGTTATTATCATTGAAGATTCAAGTCATTATAGGCAAATACACCAACGTCATTTAGCTCAACTCAATGTAGAAACTATCGTTTTTGCTAATGCGGTGAATTTTAATAAGCAAATTGCTGAAATTATGGAAAACAATAATGTGCTAAGCGTAATTACTGATGGTCTTCATGGCGGCTGGATCGATATTTACTACTCAGCCAAAGAGCATAAGATTAATAAAATTTGGCTGGTGAGTGACGACAAGCACATGCTTGACAATAGTAGAAATTATCCACATATGAGAGCTGTTGGTAAAGAAGAATTGCGACAAAATCCAGACATATATCGAACTTTCGCGAATAAAAAATAATCATTGTCCAATTTAATTATCAAACTTAATTTTTTGCATTAAGTCATTAAAATTGCTATAATATTCTTTTATTTAAAAAATAGAAAAGAGCAAGCATATGGCAAAAGAAAATCTCAACCCTGAGTGCACAGCTACGCCTAAAGAAATAAGACAACATTGTAAAAACCGATTTAGTCCCCAATCTGACGAAACTTGCGCTAACTGCACCTATTTCGAACGCGGTTCAAGATGGAAAGTTCCCCAGTTTACTAGAGGGGGAGAGACTAGAGAGCAATCTGAAGAGTGGCGTAACATAAAATCAAAATATGGCATTCCCCACGGAGACAGTTAAAGTCATTTTAAAATTAATTGAATATGAACTTTATTTCTGGCAGTTCTAATCCACAACTCACAGAAAAAATTGTTGAAAAAATCAATAATCTATCAGCTGATGGCAAGGCACAACTAATTCCTCTAGAAATTTCCAAATTTGCCAATGATGAAAAACGCGTCTGGATTAAAAACAAAGAATTGGTACACAAGCAAGAAGTTTGCTTAGTGCAAAGTTTTAATGCTCCAGTTGATGAACACGTTGTAGAAACCCTGTTGATTGTTGACGCTTTGGAACGACTAGGAGCAAAGAGCGTCACACTAATCATTCCCTGGTTAGGCTATTCTCTTCAAGACAAAGTATTTCGCCCTGGCGAGGCTATTGCTGCTAAGGTAATTGCCAATATCATTTCTCAGCCTTTCATCAATCGCATCTTTTTGTTGGATTTACATAATTCCAGTATTCCTGGGTTTTTCTCGGTACCAACTCATCATTTATTTGCCGATGCAATTGTGATTGAACACCTGCAAAAAAATCTAGATCTTTCACAAACTATCGTTGCTAGTCCAGATTTTGGAGGAATTAAGCGCGCCCGCATTTTTGCTGAAAAAGTTGGTCTAGATTTAGTCAATATCGATAAAAGTCGCAATCTAAAAACTGGTCAAGTCATTGCTCATGAACTACATGGTCCGTCGGTTGAAAACAAAACGGTGATTGTCATAGATGACGTTATTGTCTCTGGTAGTACGGTCATTGAAAGCGCCAAACTATTAAAGAAAATGGGTGCTAAGCAAGTTTATTTTGTGGCCAGCCACGGTGTTTTCTGTCAAGGATTAAGTAAACTGGAAAAGAGCGCGGTTGATCAAATTGTCATTAGCAACTCTATTCAACAAAAGCCAAACAGCAGCAGCAAACTCACAGTTTTAGATATTAGTTCAATTTTTGCTCAAGAACTTCTTGCCTAATTATTCTTATATCTGGTCAAAAGTAGATTTTAGCTCTAAAATAGGGTAGTTATGCAAATGTCGAAATTAGCCTTTATTCCTAGTAAAACTCCGCCAGCTAATGCTGATACGATTAATCATCGTTTATTGGTTCAGGCTGGTTTTGTGCGTCAATTAATGGCTGGTGTCTATACTTACACTCCTCTTGGACTCAGGGTCTTGCGTAAAATTGAAAATATTGTTCGTCAAGAAATCAATCTACTTGGCGCTCAAGAGATTTTAATGCCTGCCCTCCATCCCAAAGCCAATTGGCTCGCGACTGGCGGCTGGAATGACATTGACGTATTGTTTAAACTTAAAAGTCAAACCAATCGTGAATATGCCTTAGGCCAAAGTCATGAAGAAATTGTGACTCCGCTGGCAAAAGAATTGATTAAATCCTATAAAGACCTGCCTTTAAGTCTTTATCAAATTCAGTGGAAATATCGTGACGAATTACGCTCAAAATCAGGTATTTTGCGTGGCAAAGAATTTTACATGAAAGACATGTATAGTTTTCATGCTGATCAGGCCGATTTTGAAAAATTTTATCAAATCACTAAAAATGCTTATTTGAAAATTTTCAAAAAACTAAATTTAGATGCTAAAGTGACAGAGGCTAGTGGCGGCAATTTTAGCGACAAAATTTCCTATGAATTTATGGTACTCACCGATGCGGGTGAGGATGATATTTTATATTGTGATGCCTGTAGCTATTGCATTAATACTGAGATTAGCAAGGTAAAAGCCGGCAGTCCTTGTCCAAAATGCGGAGTGGCACTGAAACAAGCCAAGGCTAGCGAAGTGGCCAATGTCTTTGATCTTGGTCAAAAATTTAGCAAAGCATTTAACTTGCAATTTGTTGATCAAAACAATCAACAGCATTATCCAATCATGGGCTGTTATGGAATTGGTATTAGTCGGATTATGGGAGTAATTGTTGAAAAAAATCATGATCAAAATGGCATTATTTGGCCAAAAACTATTAGTCCTTTTCCTGCATATTTAATCAGTCTCGAGGGAGAAGAGGAGCGTGCTCAAAAAATCTACGACACTTTACTAAAAAATAATATTGAAGTTATTTGGGATGATCGACAATGTTCTGCTGGAAGAAAATTTGCCGATTATGACTTAATTGGCTTACCAATTCGTTTATTAGTTTCCAAACGCAATCAAGATCAAATTGAATGGCAAACAAGAACCAATAAAAAAGCAGAATTGATTGGATCAAAAGAACTAATAAACCGTCTTAAACTAGAAAAATAGATAAAACTTAGTCTTTATTGCAGAAAATGCAATAAATAGTAATCCTATATTATTAAATTCGCTTAGTCTGAAAAAAAATTATAAGGCTAGTGATCAAGCTTTTTTTCATGTTTGAAAAAAGAAAATTTAAGTTATATTGTTAAGTGTTTTATCGGTGAGGAAGACTCCCACTGAAATCTACCCTCAAGGCGATTTCGGTGGGTTCTTTTTTTAGCAGCTGATATAATGAGCCTATGCCTAAACGCAAGCTCTTAGTTACTCATCATTCACCAGATTTAGATGCCATTGGCGGAGTGTGGTTGTTCAAAAGATTTGATGCTAATCGCTATGCAGCTGCTAAAGTGGCTTTCGTTGATCCTGGAGACAAAATTAGTCTTCAAGATTGTGAAAAAAACTTCAATTGTCAGCTGCACGAAGTAACCCATGTTGATACCGGTTTAGGAGAATTTGATCACCATCAAGTAGAAAAGGCGGGACCAAATGTTTCAGCCAGCTCCCTAGTTTATGACTATCTTTGTCAGCGATATCCAGATAAAAAAGATGATCTAGCCTTAGCGGCCATGGTTAAACATATTACCGAGATTGATCACTTTTGCGAGGTTAATTGGCCAGAAGCCAGCGAAGATCGTTTTATGTTTTCGCTGCATACGGTCATTCACGGTCATGAGTTTATCAACTTTCACGATGACGAAGCTCAGCTTAATTTCGGCCTCCAAGCTCTAGATTCTGTCTATGCTAGTTTAACGCAAAAATATAAAGCCAAAGAATTGATTGAAGAAAAGGGTCAAAAATTTTCTACAAAAATTGGACCTTGTTTAGCCATTGAAACTGCCAATGACGAATGCATTAAATTGGCACAAATTCAGGGCTATCAATTAGTCATTCGTAAAGATCCTGAGCTCGGGACGATTAGAATTAAGGCACGACCTGATAGCAAAAATCCTGATGGCAGCAATTTTACCTTGCAAGCCCTAGATCAAGCTATTAGACAAGTCGATCCAGCAGCGTCTTGGTTTTATCACGCGAGCGGCAAAATGCTGCTTAATGGTAGTAGTGGCTGGCAACAAAAAAAAGCTAGCAGTTTAAGTTTAAAAGAAGTTATAGAGTTAGTTAAAAAACTTTACGCATAAAAAGGCAATGAGTACCATGACAGAATCAGTGTTTACAAAAATTATTAAACGACAATTGCCAGCAACCATTCATTATGAAGATGATGAATTTATTGTGATTGCTAATAATGACCCTAAAGCCCCGGTCCATATTTTAGTTATTCCTAAAAAGGCCTATGCCAATTTGGAAGAGGCTAGCATCAATGATCAGGGTTTCCATGCTCGCTTACTAGTGTTGTGCCGCAAAATGGCCAAAAAAATGGACATCGCAGATAATTATCAAATTCACATTAATGTTGGTCGACAGGTGCAACAAGTTCAACACCTCCACGTTCATGTTTTGGGCGGCTGGACTAATCTCAAACACATCAAGGCAATCATTTAATCTTCCAATAAATAGCCATCTCCTCTAACTGTTTTTATCAAATCCTGACCAGATAATTTTTTAATTTTTTTGCGTAAACCACTTAAGTGCATGGCGATGCTATTACCATACACGATCTCCTCATTATCCCAAACTAAATTAGCTAATAAGCTTTTTGATAATAATTGCCTCGGTCTTTTAAAAAATATTTGCATTAAATAAAATTCTTTTTTGGTTAAATGAAGGCTATTGCCTGAACAAATTAGTTGACGAGATTGCTCGTCCAATAAAAAATTTTGATAAGCTAATGCCGGTTGCTGTTTGTTAGGAAATTGAAATAGCATCATGTTAAGGCGCAACTGCAATTCATTAATATTAAAAGGTTTGTGTAAAAAATCAATTTTACGCTGTCCTAAATAATTATAATCATGACTTGCCACTTCGCCCGTGGTCATTAATAAAACTGGAGATTGGGATTTTTGAAAAACTTTGCAAGCGCATTTTTTAGATCGACAATCACAAAAAATAGCTGAGCTGAGTAATATTGCTTGGTAGAAATTATTATCTAATAAATTAGATGTTTTAGCTAAATTACTTGATATATCAATTAAATAATTGTTTATTAAGGTGTTGACTAATAAATCTGACAGAATTAAATCATCTTCGATCACTAATATGCGCATTTTCTGTGTGATTTTTTTAAAAAACTTTGTCAAAGTTAACATTAATTAAAATGACTGTCAATTAGAAAGGTTTCCAAACTAACTCTAGTCAATTTTACTTAATCGCTTATAATTGTTGCCTGTATATAGAATAAAAAAGTCGAGAGGAGGTGATTTACTTGCCAATTATTATTAAAGCTAAGAAAAACCAATCTACTGGTGATATTATTCGTCAATTCAAAAAAGCAAGTGCTAGCGCTGGAACAGTGCAAATTGTTAAAGATCGACGCTATTTTGCCAAACCCTCGAGAATTAAGGCTGATTTAACAGCTGAAAGAAGTCGTTTAAAAAAGCGAGCTCGTTCTCTAAAAAACCGCAAAAATGTTTCTCCTGCTGCGCTTGTTAGAATAAATCAACGCCTAGGAGCATAAAATTGATTAAAATATGAAAAACCCGCCTTGCTGGCGGGTTTTTTAATATTTAAAGGTAATGATTTTTTTGCTTAAGCAGTGTTATTTCTTTTTAATTTTTGCTTTAATCACAAATTCCCACTGATCACCCTCGCTCGTGTCAAAGCTCGTAGAATTGGTTAAACTATGATAATTAATCAAATGACTACTAAGTGTTTCTTCTAGATCCTTTTTTTGTTCATTTAGGTCGGCCACATCAACTTTTAGGCTAATCACTTGAGGATTGTTTTGCAACTGGCTTTTGCGTTCCTTATATTGTTGATTGTATTGGTCAATTTCGTCTTTTTTTTCACTTAAAGTGGCATCGTTTTCAAAAACACTCTTCATTGCTTCTCTTTTTTCTCTCAACTCAGCATCAATTTTTGTTAATTCTAAAGCGTGGCGTTCGATTAAATTTTGTAGGGAAATTAAGGTATCTGCTAATTCATCAGAACGCTTAATTTCTTCTTCTTCGCTCAGTGGGGCAGTTTTTGCTTTGGCAACTACTTCATCGATAGTCTCATCGCTAACTGCTAGGGCTTTTTTTACTAAATCGTCACTCATATTTTCTTTCTTTTACAATATCTAGCTGACAGATTAACAGAATTTTTAGTATAATACAAGAGAACATGGCCGAGTAATGGGTCATTGATGAAGATCTTTGACAGGAAAGTCCGGACAGCCGAGTAGAGGGTGCGTGGTGAAAGCCACGACTAGTTTAATTACTAGCTAGTTAGAGCAACAGTGACGAACTGGGTAACGCCAGCTGAAACGATCAAGTTTTTGGATAATTAATCAGCAATGATTAATTGGCAATCCTCCCCGCTGCGAGCAACGATTTTGACCTAAATGGACCTACTCCCTTTATTTCTTTTAGAATGAGGTCATAAAGTTGTGCCTAGACAAATCATTACTAATCAAACAGAATCCGGCTTATGAGCCATGTTCACTGTTATTATTGTTGCTAAAGATATAGAATAAAATAATGAATTTTTGGCAAGCAATATTATTGGGTTTAGTCCAAGGTTTAACAGAATTTTTACCCATTTCCAGCTCTGGGCACTTATTTTTAATTGAAAACTTATTTAAAATCAATGATGGTTTTATAAATTTTGAAATCGCCTTACATCTGGCTACATTATTTGTCGTTATTGTCTTCTTCTGGCCAAGTATCAAAAAAATTAACAAAAGAGTTTTTTTCTTATTGTCTGTGGCAACTTTGCCTCTAGTACTACTAACTTTATTGATTAAACAACAGTTTAATACCGCAACTTTATCTACACAGCACCTGGCTTATTTTTTTCTATTTACTGGAATAATTAATTATTTTAGTTTCTTAAAATTAAAAAAGAATCAAGAGTTGGCAGCAACAGAAAAATTAGAAGATATTAGCTTTTTAACAGCCTTAAAGATTGGTTTATTTCAGGTTTTAGCTATTCTGCCTGGTGTTTCAAGATCAGGCCTGACTCTCTATGCTGCTTTTAGAAATAAACTGAGTGCTAAAAATGCTTTTCAATTTTCTTTTTTATTATCTATACCTGTAATAATCGGCTCAGCAATTTTTGATTTACTACAAACAAACGGTCAAAGTTTTGGCCAACTTAATTGGGGACTCACTCTTCCAGCGATGCTGGTGGCCGCAATTAGCGCCTGGTTTAGCCTCAAATTGCTACAAAAAATCATCGTCCACAATCATTTTTTATTGTTTGCTTTTTATTGTTTATTTTTAGGTATGACCCTGTTAATTGTTAATTTTTAATGCTTAATTTTTAATTGAAAGCATAAGAAGTTTGACGAAAGCTCAGCGCCTCAGCAATGGCGTAATGAGAAATTATTTTCTCTTCAGTAAAATCACTAATAGTTTGTGCCACCTTGATAGTTTTAAAATAGGCTCTAACACTCAATTTTAACTGACTTCTTGCCAGATCTAAGGTTTTTTTTGCCTGCTTACTTAATTGACAAAAATGTTTAACACCAGCGCTAGTCAAGCTAGCATTGGAAGTAAAATTGCTATTTTTAAAACGCAAGTTTTGCCTGTTTTTAGCTAAGAGCACTTGTTGATAAATTTTTTTGCTGCTTAGTTGATTAGCGGAATCAAAAAATAACTCTCTTTGATGATCGGCTTCAAGACGGATGCTTAAATCGATACGATCTAAGATGGGCCCAGAAATTTTTTTCTGATAACGCAATAAATCATAAGTGCTACAGCGACAAGGCTTGTTACTGGCATAATAACCACAAGGACAAGGATTAGTCGCCGCAATTAAGGTAAAATTGGCAGGATAGGTGAGCTCATGCTTGGCCCGATTAATTTTAAAATATTGACACTCTAAGGGTTGACGCAGCGCTTCAATTAAATCTCGTCGCAATTCAACAAATTCATCTAAAAATAAAATGCCTAAGTGCGCTAAACTCAATTCTCCTGGAAAATCTGGACTACCCAAAAAAGCAGTTTTACTAATGCTGTGATGGGGCTGACGAAAAGGGCGTTGTGTTAAGAGACCGTTTTCTAGTGGAGCTAATAAAGAATAAATTTGGTTAATTTCTAGGATTTCTTTTTCTGTTGGCTTGGGCAAAATTGATAAAATGCTTTGCGCTAAATAAGTTTTGCCAGCTCCAGGCTCACCAAATAATAAGAGATGATGGCCACCCGCTGCACACAAACTCAAAGCTCGTTTGGCTTGGTATTGTTCCTGAAATTCTCCTAAATCTGGAACATTAATTGGCAAATGCTTGCTAATAGCTTTTTGCTGATCGTGTATTTTTAACTTGAGTTTTTCTAAAGAATTATTTTGAGCTAAAGTAATTAATTCCTGCAAATTTTTAATAGGAAACAATTCAAGATCTTTAATCAGACATAATTCATCTAAATTAGCCTCTGGAAAATAAAATTTACGAAAACCTAAAGCTCGTGCCTGCAGCGCAATGGCTAAAATACCTTTGACCGCCTTCAGTTGACCAGTTAAGGATAATTCTCCGAGGAATAAGGCTTTTTGACAGTCTATCGATATTTCACCATATTGGCGGAGTAGAGCAACAGCTATAGCCAACTCTAAAGCACTACTAGTTTTTCTTAATTCGGCTGGAGCTAAATTGACCACAGTTTTTAAGGGCTTAATTCTGATACCACAGTGTAAAAGAGCAGCGCTAATTCTTTCTTTCGATTCTTCCACCGCTTGATTAGCTAGGCCAATTAAAACAAAAGCAGGCTTACCTATAACCGTATCAATTTCTACTTCAATTTTTTTGACCGTTAAACCCACATTAATCGCGCTAAAAGTTTTAACAAACATCTCTTGCAATTATTAACAATCAATATGACAATTCTAAGCATTGTTTAGAAATTAGCACTATAGTGTTATCATATAATTAGTATGTTAGATAGTTTTTTATATCAAGCAAAAAAACCCTATCATTTTTTGAAAACTGCTTTATTTAAAGCTTTGCCAGCTGAAATTCAAAACAACTTTCCCCAAAAAAAACTAAAAATTATTGCCATTACTGGCACAGACGGGAAAACTTCATCAAGCAGCTTGCTCTATCATTTATTGAAAACTGCTGGCTATCAAACAGCCCTCATTTCCACCGTTGCTGCCTATATTGGTCAAAGACAAATTGAAACCGGTTTTCATACTACCAGCCCAGCCCCAGATGAACTTTATCGTCTAATGGCCCAAATGCTAGAAGAAAAAGTCGAATATCTAATATTGGAATTTACTTCTCAGGGCGCTTATCAATATCGCCTGTTTGGGATTAAGCCTACTTTTGCTGGAGTAACCAATATTACTCGTGATCATTTTGATTATCACCTGAACTACCAAAATTATCTCAATGCTAAAGCTTCCGTGCTTAAAAAAAGCAAAATTGTTGTACTCAATGAAGACGATCTCTCTTATTACCGATTAAAGAAAATGTTACCAAGCAGCGACTACCAAATTTTAACTTACAGTAAAGAACAAGAGCTTTCCCCAGTGTTAAAACGAGAATTAAAAAATCGTTTTCCTGAAGAATTTAATCAAATGAATGCCCGCTTGGCGATTACTATCGCAGAAAAAATTGGTTTAAGTGACAAAGAGTTGGTCGCGGGTTTAAAGTCCTTTCAAAATGTAAGCGGTCGCATGGAATTTTTGGATTTAAAAAAATTAACAGGTCGACAGTTTAATTTCCAAGTAGTCATAGATTTTGCCCACACTCCTCAAAGTCTAACCGAAGCTTTAAACTCCTTAAGGCAAAAAATGAAAAAAGACAAAATTACTGGCCGATTAATTGCCATTTATGGTTGCGCGGGTCTTCGTGATCGCGACAAGCGCTCCATCATGGGCAAAATCGGTGGTGAATTGGCCGATCTGGTGGTTTTTACTGCCGAAGACCCGCGCACCGAAAGCGTCTGGAACATTATTCGCCAAATGAAGGAAACTTTAGGCAATAATCATCATAAAGTCATTTCTATTGCTGATCGTCAGCAAGCAATTAATTTCACTTTGCAAAAAATTGCTAAAAAAGGCGACCTGATTGCTCTGTTTGGCAAGGGGCCAGAAAAAAGCATGTGCTATGGTGAAACTGAAGAACCCTGGAGTGAACATGAGGCGGTCAGAAAAGCATTGAAATAAATTGTTATATGTCTAATCATTCCCAGTCAGGCACTACTCAAACTCCCTCCGCAAAAAAATCCCTCCTGGATTATCAAAATTTCTATTTATTTGGCATAAAAGGGGTGGCAATGACTTCTTTAGCTCAATGCCTGCTGGATGCCGGTAAAAGCGTCCGAGGCTGTGATGTCGCAGAGGATTTTGTTACCCAAGAAATTTTAGAAAAAAAGAAAATTGTTGTTGAAAATTTCAATCAAGATTTTTTGCATAATCAACACTCAACAGCACCTGATTGTTTAATTTACACCGCTTCTCATCAGGGCATCGATCATCCTCAAGTTCAACAAGCCATCAAGGCCAATATTCCAATTTATTCGCAGGCTGAGGCCTTGGCCGAATTATTTAATCAAAAAGAAGGCGTGGCAATTTGCGGAGTTGGTGGCAAAAGCACCATCAGCGCCATGTTGGTTTGGGTTCTTAAATACTTGAATATACCCATCTCTTTTTCAGTTGGAGTTGGTGAAATAATTGGGCTAAAAAGCAGTGGGGAATGGAACAAACAATCAAGATATTTTGTTGCCGAAGCCGATGAATATGTCATCGATCCTAATGCTAAAAAGAAGGGGCAAGAGTTAGTGCCTCGTTTCTCTTTTTTAAAACCCTCGATCGTTGTTTGTAGCAATCTCAGCTACGATCATCCAGACGTTTATCCAGATTTTGCGACCACCAAAGAAGCTTTTAAAAAGTTTTTTTTACAAATTAAAAAAAATGGTTCTTTAATTATCAATGCTGATAACCCAGATTTAGTAAATATTGCTCAAGAAGTAAAAAAACAAAGAGCCGACCTCAAGATTATTAATTTTTCATGGAACAAAACGAGTCAGTACTGGCTTAGTGATTGGCAAATTAAACATGGACTCAGCTTAGCCACTGTTCAACAGCAATTAAGTGATCAAAACACGCAAGCACATCAAAGCACGCAAACACAACTGAAACTAAAAGTTCCTGGTCAATTTAATTTAATGAATGCTTTAGCTGCTATTGCCGCATTGTTTGAATTGCAAATTCCCTTAGAACAAAGCTGTCTGGCATTAAGTAAATTTCAATCAACAAAGAGGCGTTTTGAGTTAGTGCACATCCAAAATCAACAACGATTTTTTGACGATTATGCCCATCATCCCAATGAATTGAGCGAAGTCATCCGCACTCTTAATCAATATTTTCCTCAAGATAAAAAAGTCATCGCCTTTCAGCCTCACACCTATAGCCGCACTAAAGCCATGTTTGCTGATTTTGTGGAGGTGCTCGGCAGTAATCTGAGCAGTGAAGATCAACTAATTATTCTAGATATTTTTGCTTCTGCTCGAGAAGCAATTGATGATAGTGTTTCTAGCCAACAGTTAGTCCAAGCTATTCAAGATAAATTTCCACAAGCAAATGTTTTATTTTTGTCAAACATTGAACAGTTAGCAGACTACCTAAACGAAAATAATTTTGACTTATGTATTACAATCGGGGCTGGAGATATCTATAAAGTTTATGAATCCTTGCCTTTCGATAAATAAATAATGGTATAATTTGAGAGTCGCCGCGGTGGCGGAATTGGTAGACGCGCGAGACTTAAAATCTCGTGCTAGCAATAGTGTGTGGGTTCGATTCCCACCCGCGGCACTTTTTTAACAGCTCTTCACGGGGAATAGCTCAGATGGCTAGAGCGTACGGTTTGGGACCGTAAGGCCGCAGGTTCGAGTCCTGTTTCCCCGACAAATTTTCCCAACAGCCTTTTTCCTAACAATTTTCCCCAACAAAATTAATTTATATGCTTTCTTGTTTTTCCTGTTCACTAAACTAAATTGGTGACCAGCATCGATAATGAAAAATTAGCTAAAGAAACTCTGCAGCGCTATTTTGGCTTTGCTGATTTTCGTCCAGGGCAATTAGCGATTGTCTTATCAATCTTAAACAAACAAAACACCTTAGCCATTTTACCAACTGGAGGTGGCAAATCAATTTGCTTTCAGGTGCCAGGACTAATCTTTCCTGGAGTCAGCATTATTATTTCCCCCCTAATTTCACTCATGAAAGATCAAGTTGATCACCTTTTGGCTAAAAATATTACTGCCACTTTTATCAATAGCCAATTAGATAAAAATATTATCGAGCAAAGAATAGCCGGTCTTTACCAAAATCAGTACAAATTTTTATATCTTGCCCCAGAAAGATTAAACAATAAAAACATTATTGAACTTTGTCTCAAAATTAAAATTTCGATGATCTGTGTTGATGAAGCTCACTGCATTAGCATGTGGGCTCATCAGTTTCGACCCGCTTACAAAAAAATTCCAGAATTTTTAAAAAAAATTGAAAAAAAAGAAGAAAAAATTGTGATCAGTGCTTTTACAGCGACTGCCACTAGCTTAGTAAAAAAAGAAATCAAAGAATTATTGGAACTCGAACCCTGCCAAGAATTTAGCAGCAGTTTCTTGCGAGAAAATTTATTATTTCATAATTTAATTTGTCAAAATCAAGCAGAAAAAAATATCTACCTGATTAAGATTTTGAAAATGTATCCGCAAGAAAATGCGGTCATTTATTGCAGTACGCGCGCAGCCTGCGAAAAATTGTGCTTATTGTTGCGCTCGCTCCAGCCCGACCTAGCCATCGCTTTTTATCACGGCGGCATGGAAAAGGCTGCGCGCCAAAACACCCAAGATCAATTTTTAGCTGGAGATTTGCAAATTATTATTGCCACTAATGCTTTTGGCATGGGTGTTGATAAAGCAGATGTTCGTTTAGTTGTTCATTATCAAGTGCCAGCTAATCTAGAAAATTATTATCAAGAAGCGGGCAGGGCAGGGCGCGATGGCCAAGCCAGCTATTGTTATCTGCTCTATAATGAGCAGGATTTGCTTATCCAACGAGGCTTATTAGCCAAAAGCTATCAAGATCAGCCCCAGCATCCCCGCCAAGCCATTGAATTAGATAAAATCAAAAAAATGAAAAGCTATGCCCTGAGCAAGACTTGTCTAGAACAAATCATTGAAAATTATTTTAAGGCAGAAAAAATAAGTACAAAAAATAATCAGAAAAGAAGCGATAAATCAAGAAATTTACCAAACAAAGCAATTAAAAATTGCCAACATTGTTATTTATGTTTAAATCTACAGCTCTATCTTGATCAAGAAGAAATTGACCATATTCAACATTTATTAATGATTAATCAACAGTTAACAAGAGTAATTTCTCAACAATATTCTTTATTTAAAAAACAAGCCTTTCTTTTGCCATGTGTATATCATCAGCAAACTATTGAGGCCTTAGCTATTACGCGACAAAAATTTCAAGCTCAATCGCTCTTACCAGGAATTGGCTCTGCCTATTTTCAACTAAAAATTAATCAATTAAAGATTGATAAGTGATATAATAAACACTTATGCAATTAGAAAAAATTATCCTTGAATATAAAAAAATTGCTAAATTTTTAAATAAGCGTTGGCCTCTTAAAGATGACAATCAAAAAATTTTTGCTCGTACCATGAAAATCGTTGAAGAACTGGGTGAGTTGTCTGATGAGATCTTAACCAGCATGCGTTTGCAGCGTAATTCAAAAATTGCCAATTATTCAAGGCAAAATTTGGAAGATGAATTTGCTGATGTTTTTGCTTCTTTAATTCTCTTAGGGATCGAGCTTGATATTGATATTGAAAAGGTGGTTGAGCGAAAAATTGCCTTTACTCGTCAACGACTGGAAATCGATAAAAAAGATCAAACTTTACCGCTTAAAGACAAAAATTGATATAACTTGCCATCAGTAAAACCGCGTTTTCGATAATATTCTCTAGTGCCAATGGCAGAAATCACTGCTAAATTTTTATAAGAAGCCTGCTTGGCTATAGCCTGTGCTGCTTCAATTAAGCGACTGCCAAGCCCCAAATGTTGAGCGCGACCCTCAGCCTCACTACCCAAAGCCAGTGATTGTCCATAAACATGGATTTCACGAATCATGGCACTATTATTTAGCTCTGCCAGCCAATGCTTTTTTTGTTTTGGTAAACTCAAGCGCAAAAAAGCCAAAATTTTTTCTTCAGCATTTTCTACTTTAACGGTAAATTGTAAAAAATATTCATCGCTAACACTAGTTTGATATTTAATTTTACTCAGTTTAATATCCTCTTGTTTAAAATTTTGCTGACGAATTTCTCTGGAGCGAATTTCCTTAATAGCTATTTCGTCTTTTTTAACGCTAGCTTCAGCAATTTGTCGGAAATTACTTTTTTTATTACCTGCCACAATATCTTGAGCTGGAATATCTCTTAGCATCCGTGTAATTCGACAATAGGCTGGAGTATTTTTTAAGGTAAAAGTGGTAATAGCCAACAACTCCTCATAAGTATAAGGTTGCCATTTTTTATTTTGATAATAATCCATCAGCGGCGCACTGGCGATTAATGAGCAAGGATAAATTTTTAATTCGTCAGGGCGGAACGCCTGATCACTAAACAATTTTAAAAAGTCGGCTTGATCTTTTTTAGGGGTGGAGCCATATAAATTAGCCATCCAATGAACGTGAATTTTAAAACCTAGTTGACGCAAAATAGCAAAAGCGGTTTTGGTTTCAAGCACACCATGACCGCGACGATTCAGTTTTAAAATCTGCTCATCTAATGTTTGTACTCCTAATTGAATTTTGGTTGCGCCTAGTTTACGTAGATCTAAAGCCGTCTGCTGATTTATTTCATCGGGTCTTGTTTCTAAAACCAAACCAACACAACGTGCTTTTGCCACTTCATTTTTATTTTGAGCCAGAGTTAATTTCTCCCAAGTTGATCTTTGCCAGGCACTGATACCGGCTTTTTTTTCAGGCTGCAGATAATATTTATTAATTAAGTGATTATAGTTAGCTCTTATCTGTTCCTCACTTAAGGCCAACTTTTGCAAAATAGCTAAATTTTGTTTGGCATCGCTACTGGTATAAGGTTGGTCTAATTTTTTAATGGCAATTTCATATCTCTTGCGTAGTACTGCTGATCGATCTCGGAGCGCAAAATCATTCATTGCCTTAAAACACGATTCAATAAACCATAAGCGATAAGCTTCTGGATAATAAGTCCAAGTTCCGCCTAAAATAATTAATTCCACCTTATCTGTCCGATGGCCCATATCAGCTAAAGCAGTCAAGCGACTCATGACTTGCAAGTAAGGATCAAAAAAATTCTTTTCAGCTCGTTGAGCTCCTGGTTCTTCAGCCAAATAGCTTTTCGGCATGCGTAAATCGTTGGGACAAAACAAACAATTACCTGGGCAAGGATAGGGTTTAGTTAAGACTGTGACTGGTGCCACTCCAGAATCACTACGAATTGGTTTTAATCTTAACTTCTGCACTAATTTGCTATATGGCTTGGTCGGGTAGAGTTGGCGATAAGCATTGATAATTTCGGTTTTACTAAAAAAGCCACCAGTTTTTTTTGGATATTTTTTAATTAATTGCAAAATTTTTGGCCAAGAAGAATGTAAATTTTTTTCTAATTGTTCAATAAGATCGACAACAATTGCTTGGTCATTTACAGCACCAGCTTGATTATTTGTAAGAACCGTCTGCTCTTTGGCAACAATTACTTCTTTATCACTTTTTGACATTGAGCTTTATTATACCCTGCAATTCCTGTTTATTTGTTAAAATAGGCTAGAGTGCAAAAAAGAATTATTAAAGAAATTAATCAACTCAATAAGAGCTTCTATCAAAATGTGGCTAGTGATTTTAATGAAAGCCGACAATATTTTTGGCAAGGCTGGCAAAAAATTCCCCAATATTTGAAAAAAAATATTAAAAAACAAAAAAAAATTAAAGTCTTAGATATTGCCTGTGGCAATGCTCGCTTTGCTACTTTTTTAAAAAGTCAAAAAATTGATTTTCAATATTGTGGCTTAGATAGCTCACAGCCCCTGCTTAAAATTGCACAAGAAACAATCGCAAAAGAAAAAATTCTTGGACAAGCTATTAATTTTGATTTAGTCGCTGATTATTTAAAACATGACAAGATCAGCTGGCCACTTGCCCAACAATTTCATTTAATCACTGTCTTTGGTCTCACTCATCATTTAGCCAGTCATGATTTGCGTTTAGCTTTTTTTCAATCACTAAGTGAATTGTTAGCAGATGATGCTTTAATCATTATTAGTAACTGGCAATTTGCTCAAGATCCGAGATTTGCTAAAAATATTTTAAATTGGCAAAAAATTCAAGAAAATCCACAAATTAATCCAATCCAAAAAATCCAACTCAAAAACTTATTGAAGAATTTTAGCGATCATGATTATTTATTAGATTGGCGAAAAACAGAGCTATCCCAAAGTAAGCAGGCTTCAATTCGTTACTGTTATGATCTCTCTGAACAAGAAAGTTTGGCTTTAATTAAGCAATCGGGCTTGGCTGTGGTGGCTAGTTTTTTTGCTGACGGAAAATCGCAAAAATTAAACCAGTATTTTGTTTTGAAAAAAGCTGTCTAAAGAATTATAATAACGAATTGTTACTTAAACTATGCCCGATCGTCTAATGGCAGGACAGAGGCCTTTGAAGCCTTTAATCTAGGTTCGAATCCTAGTCGGGCATCACAATTTATACCGCCCAATTGCAGATTCAATAATTTCTTCAATAATTTGTGTATAATTCATCCCAGCTGCTTGAGCCGCTATGCGCAAATAGGAAATAATTGTCTCATCGGGATTTATTCCTGGCAAAGTATTGATTTCTAAAAAATATAATTGATTATCTTTTGAATAGCGATAGTCAATTCTAGCTACATCTTTCACTCCCAACAATTGACAAATATTAAGCGCACTTGCCTGAATTTCTTGCTCTAAATGATGGTCTATGGGCGCGGGGCATTGATAAGCGGATGAGCGATTAGCTATTTGATCCTCATAAATCCATTTCAACTCATAACCAGCAATCTGATGCATATTTTTTGGTAAAAAATCAAATTTTTGCTCCACTATTGGCAAAACCCGTAATGGATGACCGATCACAGCCACAGTAAATTCACGTCCCTCAATAAATTCTTCAGCGATAATCTCTCCTGCCATTGTCTGGCGCAAAGTACTAACATAATTATTTAACTCCCTTATTGATTTGACCACAGATTTATTGGTAATGCCTTTACCAGAACCTTCAGAATTAGGTTTCACAATTAACGGAAAATTTAAACCCTGTGGCAACTGCTTCACTCTTTGTCTAATCACAAATGATTTCGGCACAGCCGTCCCAGTTTCTTTCACCAGCAATTTTGTTAAATGCTTATTAAGGCTCAGAGCATGCGTAGTTGGCAAAGAATGGGTGTAAGGAATCTCTAACATTTCACAGAACAAGGGAATTTGTGATTCACGAGCATCACCGCACAAACCCTCAGCAATATTAAAAACTAAGTCTATATCTTGTTTGTTTTTTCTTAATTTACGAAAAGCGTCGAGATCGGCTTCTATCATAATTACTTGGTGACCTAAGCTTTCAATTGTTTTTTTGATTGCCTTAATCGTCTTTGGCGAATCAAATTCAATTTCCACTTGTTTGGATAAATCTAATTGGTGATTTTCTCTCTGTAGATTGTAGGCTAGTGCAATATTCATGAGATCAATCTTAGCATATTAGCTGATATTTTATCGTTTATTTTTATAAAACTTGCTAACAAATTAAGCATTTTATGATATACTTCTATACATTAAAAAATAAGTGCAAGCGCGAAAGGGCCCATGAACAAAGAAAGAGGAGAAAACCTAGGAAACCCAATAGTTGAAGTAAAGTTTATAGCACCGAAGGCTTCCAGTATTGAAGATGAGGAGCTTTTAAATAGAATTATTTTTGACTTTAATCTTCAAGTGCCAGGTGCTGTGCATACTACAGAAGATCTTACAACTCCTGACACACCTGAACCTTATTGTTTAAAAGTCATGGTTGATCAAAAACATTTAGAAGCATTTAAAAACTATGTGACCAAAGAGACGGAAAAAGAAAGAAATCTAGGTCTTACCTTCTGTTAATCAACATTTTTAACATACCTTCTATTAAAAAATGTAAGCACGAAAGGGCCTATGAATAAAGAAAGAGGAGAAAATCTAGGAAACCCAGTAGGAAAGTTAGCAAAACCAATAGAAGATCCAATAGCAAATATAGAAAAGCTGATAAAAAATATAAAAAACCCAATAGAAAATGTAGAAGAGCTAACGGGAAATATAGACGAGCTAATAGACAATACAAAACAGCTAATAGAAAGTATAAAAAAACCAAGAGTCAATGTAGAATTAATACTGCAAAACTCTCCCAATACTAACACTCAGGAATATTTAAATGAGCTTACTTTCTTGTTTAATAAGCAGGTGCCGAATGCTGTTCATGGGGCAACTGAAGTTAAAACTCTTGACAAATCTCATCGCTTAATCGTCTCGGTCGAAGAAGCGCATTTTAAAGAATTTAAAAAATATATTAGAGAAAAAGATCTTAATATTATTTGTTTATTAGCAGTTGAGAAAAAAACTTAATTTTCTAAGTCAATTAGCTTTATTGAAGCAAAAATAATTGCTTAAAATCATTTTTGCGCTTGGCTTAATTTTCAATATTTTTCACTTTGTTTTTCATATTAGCTCGTTGTATAATTTTCATTTATGGGCTATGAAAATGAACAAGTAATTGTTGAAAATCGGGAAAAAATCAAGATTAGACATAGTAAATTGGGCTTAGCTTCTTATATCAATCCACGCACTGTTTGTTCACAAAAAGAACATGATCAACAGTGGCAAGCCTTATTAGATAATTGGCATTATTTAGAATGCTTAGAAATTCAATATGAGCATGATTATCGAAACAATTGGTGGCAGAGCTTGCCCGCAATGTTGCAGCATTATGCTGGAAAAATCATCGTTCATGGCCCAACACAAAAAAGAGATTTAGCCAGCATCGATCAACAATTAAACTTGCAATCGCTAACAGAAAATAAACTAGCTCTAGATTTTGCCACACAGATTGGAGCTGAAAGCATGATTTTGCATATTACTCCTAGAAATGATTTTAATTCTAGGTTAAAACAGCTTGATCGAGCAATGTTGTCTGCTACTGAATTAGCACAATATATTAAAGATAACAATTTGCCAGTAGCCTTAATGTTAGAAAATTTAGAATATCCTAAATGGCCAGCAGACGCTAAGGAGGCAGTAGATTTGTTAAAAGATTTAAAAAATATCCATCCAAATTTATGCTCTTGTCTCGACTTACCGCATCTTTGGCACAATCATGCGGCTTTGATTCCTGGTCTTAAATATTCCGATGACGATTTTATTGAAAATCTTATTAACTATATTGTAGAAGTCGATAGCATTGCTCCCATTCAAAGATTTCATTTTGCAGGAGCCTATGTTGATAGAGCAAACAATATTCATGAAACCCACGGTGTACCAGATTTAAATAATCATCATTCATCGGCAAAACAGATCGTTAAAATGCCTGTTACTCAATGTTTAAATATAATGGATGAGTTTATTAATGATCAAATTGATAGGGGAATCAAAGCCGCTGATATTATTTTAGAAATGCACGTTGGGTGTCAGGAACAAGAGCGGGCGCTCAAGAACATACAAAATTATCTTAGAAAATAAATAATTATGTCTGTTAATAAAGAACAAAGAGAACTGAGCAAGGCAAAGGAAATCCACAGGATTGAAGAATATTATGCTCATCCAGTCGTTTCTCAAGCAATAGCTAGATTTTGTGGGGCCGATCACTTGTCTCCTGATTTTAGATTAAATGATCCAAACAATAAATTAGCAGATTGGTCTTGTGAGTATGTGGCAATTGCTAATGAAAATATCGCTCATGAAAAAGCTGATAGAGGCAAGGATTCTCCAGCTAGATCTATTAAAAACAAAGACTTAACTACAACTCTTAAACAACAGCCTAATAGTGAAATATTTATGTCCTTTTGGCAAAAAGAGTTAGAAAATAATCTTCCCAGTCGGGCACTATTTGTGATCGATCTTGAATATTATAATAAAAACTCTCCAGATAGATTTCTCATTGATCAACTGGGAGTGTTCAATTTAATAGAACCTGCTTATCAACTGATTTGTCAAAAATTACGTCAATATGGTTTCAACTTTAATACTGTGATGACTGGCAAGGGTTATCATTTCTTAAGCCAAATCTCTAATCAAAGTCCTATCTTAGAAAAAATAATTAGCCTTGGGGCTAAAGTTGATCCTGCTCTGAGAGGCCTGCAAGAATCTATTCCCAGCAACTCTAAACGAGATCGAGCTGTAACCCTAGCAAGTCAACAGGCTCATCAAGGAATGGGCAGGCTAGTACAATTTTTTGTCTCTCAATTAATTAATGAAGTTAGAAGGAATAGTCAAATTCCAATTGAAATTTCTGACTTAGGTACTGAAGGCATCGCTCTTGATTTAACTCCCAATCTGGTTAGATCAGTTGAAACTGGCATGATCGGTGTACCAGGCTCTTTGTATCTAAAACCCCAATACAGTTCTAATATCTATAATCAACATGGCACTGTGGATCATACAAGAATTTTAACGAGAGTTTATCGGGAAAGCGCTGGTCAAGAAATTGAATCCTTGCCCCAGTTAATCTTAACTAGACAAAACTATAATTTAGCGATCAATAACCTCCAGCAAGCCAACGCGAATATTCCTGAATCAGAAAAGGGTTTAGCCAAACTAATTAGAGACTATCAAAATTCTGAGCTTTATCAATTTCATCAAGCCTTAGACGACAATCCTGGTGATCATTGGACTGAATGGGCTCAAACCTACCGTAATTACGCAGGCATCGCTGGTAATAATGAAAGATTACAAAGAATCTTAGCACCAGGCTCTCATGATTTACTAGAACCAGGTAATTTAAATTACATCCTCAACCATTTATTTGACCACTGGGGTGCTAATGATAATTTAGCTGTCGCCGGTCACATCCGCAGCTTCTTGCGCTCAGCCTACGAAGATCCTCGATTTGCCTGGGGTGATCGTTTCATCAGACACTACAGCGCCACTCAACACGCTGAAGGTTGGGCAACGATTATTTTGGGCCAACGCTTTGATCAAAAATAATAGCTCCTGCCTGCTAAAAAATCATTTTTGTTGTAACATTAGTTTGTGTTAAGAAAATTTTTTAAGTGGCTAACAAGAAAAAAACAGCTTTATTACTGGCTCGCAGTTGCTATTTTCTTGCTCTCCGCTTATTTGCGTTTTGCCCATTTAAATTGGGATAAGGGTCTTGCTCTCCACCCAGACGAGCGCAATATTGCTGCCGCTGTTGCTCGCCTGGATTGGCCACAAAAAACTGACCCAGAATTTTATGCTTACAACGGTTTTCCGCTATTTTTAACAGACATTAGTTCGCAAGTCATTAGTTATCTAAGCAATGACTTAAGCTGGCAAACAGATTATGGAAAAATTAATTTAATCACTCGCAGCTATTCAGCAATTTTCTCCTTAATCGCTGTTTTTTTTGTTTACCTGATTGCAAAAAAGCTTTTTAGCAAAAAAACGGCCATCTTAATCACTTTTTTAGCTGCCAGCACTGTCACTTTTATCCAACACGCTCATTTTGGTGTCACAGAAAGCCTCTTGCTTTTAGAAATGCTCATCTTGAGTTACTTATCCATTCAACTCATTGAAACAAAAAATAAAAAATTAATCTTGCTGATGGCTATCCTTAGCGGCTTTAGCCTGGGCACTAAAACCACGGCCATGTCTTTTATCTTCATTCCTGCTTTATCGATCATTCTTACTTATCGCTGGCACCTCAAAACTTTGCTGAAGTTAATCATTTATGGTCTTCTAAGTTTTTTGTTTTTTTATTTAGTATCACCCAACACTTTTAATTATTTGCCAGAGTTTTTATCAACAATGAAATACGAACAAGCAGTAGTCAGTGGTCAGCAAAGTGTTTTTTATACCATGCAATTTATTGATACCATTCCTTATCTGTTTCAGATCAAAACACTCCTTTGGCTAACATCTCCCGTTGTATTACTAGCTGCTGGCTGGGGCTTATTCATCTTTTTGAAAAATATTAAAAAATATCAAACTTTATGGCCTTTAATATTTTTTTCTTTTATTTATTTTCTTTATGTTGGCTCTTGGTTTGCCAAATTCAATCGTTATTTGATACTAGTTGTGCCAAGCATAATTTTTTTGACCGGCATCGCTCTTGATCAGTGTCAAAAAAAACGATTTGGCAAAATAGTAGCTGTTATGCTCTTACTTTTTAATGCCCTGTGGGCTGGGGCTTTTTTTAAAATTTATCAAAATGAACATGTGCGAATCACTGCTTCTGCTTGGATCGAAAGCAACCTGGCCGAAGACAGCCTGATTCTGCACGAAGAACGAGACGAACGCTTGCCAATCATCACCAATGATAAGACTTTTCAATATTCACTGCTTGAGCTTTATCAAGCTGATAGTTTGGAGAAAGTCGAGCACTTAGCTAAACAATTGGCTGAAGGCGATTATTTAATTATTGCCAGCCAGCGACTGTTTCGCACCATCCCCAGGAGTCAAGAACATCCTTACACCAGTCATTATTATCAATTGTTGTTTGCGGAACAAGTGGGCTATCAAAAAATAAGGGAATTTCATGCCTATCCAAATTTATTGGGCATTACTATTAAGGATGATGGGGCAGAGGAAACTTTTAGGGTTTTCGATCATCCCAGCATTTATATTTTTCAAAACACCAAGCAGTTTCAAGAAGAAGAATTAATGGAGCTGATCAGCGATCTTGATTAAAAAAGTGATCACCAACACAATCATTGCCTAATTTTAGGTTTCTATATCAAAATATATCAAAATATGTATTATTTATACAAGATACATCAATTAAAAGTAAATTTGGCCATTATTAGCAGAGTCCCGTTTTGACTGCTAATTGTTTTCTAGAAAATAATTGTTAATGTGCTATACTAATAACTTCAATCACTAAATACAACTCAAGTCTGTATTAAATTTAGCTAATTGATAAAATATGAAAAAAGACACCCTTATATTTGTCCTTGCTAGTCTCGTTTTAGGGGGAGCCTTGATTTTCGGCTTAAACAAAATGAGGGCTAATAGTACTAGCCTAGAAGAAAACTCTGAAACGAGCCAGTTTAATAATCTTCAGTCGGCTAGCAGCCAAAAGCTCGAAGAATCAGTAGAAAATAAAAATCAAGAAGAGGAACGCACTATGCCAGCTACTTTATCTGCCAACCAAGCCTTAAGCAAGCCCGCCATGACCATTGATCCGCATAAAACATATTTAGTGACGCTTAACACCACTCAGGGCTCAATTGTCATTCAGCTTGATAGCCAAAACACCCCCGTGACCAGCAACAATTTTGTCTACCTAGTCGAAAAAGGCTATTATAACAAGACAATTTTTCACCGAACTCTCGAAGGTTTCATGATTCAAGGCGGTGACCCCCGTGGAGACGGTACTGGTAGCCCTGGTTATCGTTTTGACGATGAAGATTTTGTGGGCGAATATACGCGAGGCACTGTCGCCATGGCTAATTCTGGACCAAATACCAATGGCAGTCAGTTTTTCATCATGCATCAAGACTCTGCTTTACCCAAAAACTATGTAATTTTTGGTCAAGTTGTTGAGGGGATAGAAGTGGTCGACGCCATTGCCACTGCCCCAGTGGGCATGAGTCTTTCTGGAGAAAAATCTCGACCTATCAATCCAGTTATGATAGAATCAGCCTCAGTAAGAACTAACTAATGGCACAAGAACGCAAGCAACGAGCTTTTCGTCAAATTTCTATCTTTGATCGGCCAGAGCCAACTGAGCCAAAAGCTAATCGGCCAGAGCCGACTGAGCCAAAAGCTGATCGGCCAGAGCCGACTGAGCCAAAAGCTGATCAGTTAAAATCGGCCGAAAAAGGAGAGATTTTTAAATTTCCCCCTAGAACTCCTATTTCGCTAGGTATAAACAATCAAGTTCACGCCGAGAATGCTTTTAAAGTGGAAAAACTGCCAGGCCAAAGATGGGCTAGGTTAAGTGCTTTTAAAATACTAGAAAATACTTTAGTTTATTACCACAAAGATTATGAGGGAAAGAAATATTTTCATCTTACACCTGGTAAAGTTGTAGGACTATACACTACAAAAACTGCTTATAAGCCAAAACCAATTAAATAAAAGAGCTGATGGCTGCTTGTAAATTTTGTCTTAAGGGAAATTGTTCAAGCAGGCTTTTTTCTTGCAGCTGAGTTAATTCCTGATGATAAGCTAAGCGCTTTTCTTGATAAAAAAGACCGAGTTCAATTGGCTCTTTTTGTAGCACTCGCTTCAGTGCTGCTGCCTGATCAGCTAAATCATAGTCAATTTTTAGGGCTCGGGTATGTTCTAAATACCATTTCATGTCTTGAGTTTTGTTGAAAGTTGGACAAGGTTGTAAAACATCAATTAAAGAAAAACCCTCATGTTCAATGGCTTGTTTCATTAGTGTGCTTAATTCTTGGATGTGACCAGCAAAAGCTCTAGCCACAAAGCTGGCATTGGCACTAATCGCTAAAGCCAAAGGATTAATCGCTTCTTCAATCACTCCTTCGGGGGTTGATTTGCCTTTGGTACCTTTTTTGCTGGCAGGTGAGCTTTGACCAGTAGTTAAACTGTAGCGTTCATTATTGTGCACAAAAACACTAATATCGTGATTGCCTCGAGCTGCTGCCAATAAGTGGTTTAGACCTTCACCATATAAATCTCCATCACCGCCGGTGACGATCACTTTTAAGCGATGATTGGCTAATTTTATCCCGATGGCATTGGCAACTGCTCGGCCATGAAGCGCGTGGAAGCCATTAACTTTGATAAAATCTGCCATATTACCACTACAACCAATACCAAACAAGACCACCACATCTTTAAAATCAATATCCAATTCTGTTAGCACCTTTTTTAATGAGGTTAAAATACTAAAATTTCCACAACCAGAACACCAAGTGGGGGTGATCGGGGAGTTGAGTTCTTGAGCTTGAATTGGCATAGTTAATTGAATTTAATTTAATTTAATTGATGCTATTCTTTAATTTTATAAGCCTGAGTAATTTGCTTGCTAGACAGCCACTCTAATAAATCTTCGGCATAAAAAGGTCTGCCGTCATAGCGCAAGATACTTTTGATGTTTTTTAATTGGCTGTTGGCTTTTAATACTTGAGCTAGTTGGGCACTAGCATTGCCTTCGACAGTATAAACTGCTTGTTGGCCCTGATTGATTTTCTGCCAATCAAAGAGTTGATTAAAGTCACTGGTCGGAAAAGGTGCCACAAGGGGCAAGTGAATCATCGCGGGCTTGGGTTTGCCTTGTTCGGCTAATAAATTTTCTAATTCTAATAAAACATTAATTGTTGAGCCAAAACTGATTAAAATTGTTTCTGCCTCTTTGACGGCAGCACCAAAAACAACTGGCTTGGGTAATTCAGGCATCAGAGTCTCAATTTTACGCGTGCGTTTGTCCACCGCTTGTTTGGCAATGTCTGCTGCTTCTGTAGCAAAGCCTTCTTGATCGTGTTCATATGAATTAGCTAAATAAACAGCTTGATCTACACCGGGAATAGCTCTTGGAGAAATGCCGGTTTCAGTATCTAGGTAACGCAAATATTTTTCTGATTCAGCGGACTTTTCTACTATAGAGGTAGTTTCTGCTGTGTTTGCTTCAAGCAAAGACAATCGCTCATTATTAACTTCTAATTCTGGTTGGGGCATGCTTTGTTGAGATTCTAAAATAAATTTGTCCGATAAAATAAAGACTGGCAGTTGATATTTTTCAGCCAAAACAAAAGCCAACTGGGTTAATTGATAATGTTCTAAGACTGTACCTGGGGTAAAAACAATTTTAGGAAAATCACCGTGCCCAGCATGAATCACAAAATTAAGATCTGCTTGTGAACTCCATGTTGGCAAGCCCGTTGCTGGCCCCGGACGCATGGCTTCTAAAATAACCAAGGGCAATTCAGCCACGCCAGCTAAAGATGTTGCCTCAACCATCAAGGCATAACCACCACCAGCACTGCCAGTCATCGCTCTCACTCCAGCAAAAGAAGCGCCGAGCGCTTGATTAATGGCTGCAATCTCGTCTTCACTGTGTTTGACAACTAGTGGATAATCTTTTTGCTGACTAGCTAAATAATGTAATAAGCCAGAAGCGGGCGTCATTGGATAGGCGCTAAAAAACTGCACCCCAGCACTCATCGCTCCCAAACCAACTGCTTCATTACCGGTCAATAAAATGTCTTGATTGGCCGCTTGAACGACCGGTAGCGCTTGTTTATGAAGAGTAATCACAGTATCGGCAACAGATTTATCTAATTCTTCACAAATTAAATTAATGGCTTGCAGATTTTTGGCAATCACTTCTTTGTGTTCAGCAAATTCTTCCTTCACTAATTGAGCTAATTTACTTAAATCAAAAGCAAAATATTTAGCACTAGCAGCGACGGTCATAATATTAGCGGTCAATGGCTCCTTAATTTCTTGTCTAGCTAATTGAGTAAAAGGCATACAAATCACTCGACTTTTTAGTTGTGGATATTGGCTGCTATCAAAATTTTTAGCATTCAGCACAACTAAGGAATCTTCATTTAATTCATCTAAATGTAAAGCTAAAAATTGTGGCTGGAACAAGACCAATAAATCGATGCTGCACCGCTGACAAAAAGCACTCGTAGAAGCGGCATATACTTGGCCAGTTTGGTGCCCACCCTTAATTAATGAAGGATATTCATAGTAATTGAAAACTTTTAAACCTTGGCGTTGACATAATTTGGCAAATAACTTGGCAGCAAGCATCACTCCATCACCAGCTTTTCCAGCAATTTTCCAATTTAAGGAGAATTTTTCCATATAATTGCATTGTAAAGGGGAGAGGAACAGTGGTCAACAGCGAGCAGAGGAACAGTGCTTAACAACAAGTAGTGGTCAACAAGGAGGACTGTAGCTTAAGGCTAGTCAAGTGAAATTGCCAGTTAAATCTGCTAAAATAATTCTAATAAAAATAAACAGAAAGAACTATGAAAAATCTTTTAGTCTATGGTACTTTAACTGGTAATACTGAAAGTGTCGCTCAACAAATCCAACAAATAATTCATGATGCGGGCAAAGAATTGGAGATTAAAAATATTAATCTCAGTAGTGTTGCTGATTTGGCTCAAGTAGAAAATTTGCTAATTGTCGCTTCTTCAACTTGGGATGATGGTTTGCTTTGTAGCGATATGGCAGATTTTTTAGAAGAAAACACTGCAGAATTGCCCGATTTAACCGCTAAAAAGTTAGCTTTTTTTGGCTGCGGTGATAGCAATTATCCAAAATTTTGTCATGCTGTTGATACACTAGAAAATGTTTTCACTAGCAAGGGTGGACAAAAAGTCATCGACAGTTTAAAAGTTGATGGTTATATCGAAGATGAAAATAACCAGGACAAAATTAAAAACTTCGCCCAAGAATTAATTTCTTGGCTTTAATTGCTTAAGCAAAAATTACTTAAGGGCTTTTTTAATTGCTTTTTTTTGTTGGCTCAATGTTTTTTTGCCAGCAGCTTTGGCTTGGTTGGCAAGTTTTCGAGCAGATTTCTCAACACTTTTAGCAGTTTTTCTGGCAAAAGCTTCTGGATTTTTTTTGACCTCATCGTAAGTTTTTTTAACTTTTTTTCGGTTCTTTTCATCAGAAAAGAAAACTGCTGCCGCGCCTGTTACAGCACCTACAATTAATGGAAGTACACCTGTTTTTTTCTTTGACATGAGTTCCTTTTATATTAACTAACTGTATTTAATTCTAACCTTTTTTTAATAAAACCACAAACTTATTAAGCAATTGTTATTAATGATAGAGAATCGGTTCGTCTTTTGGCGATGTCTTTGGCAAAAGATGAAATGATTAAGACTCGTTCACCGCTTTTAACAATCTCATGTTCTTTCAAATTCTTGATTAATTCATCTTCAGTTTGATAATGAAAAAACTCTTGACTGGTTAAAATTGGATCAATGCCAAAAGATAAGGCCAACTTGTTATAAGCCTGTCTGCTAGCAGTTAGGGCTTTAACTTCAATTCCTGGTCTAAATCGAGAGAAATTTCTCGCTGTTCGTCCGGTTCTGGTGAGTAGGACAATTTTATCAACACTGTTGGGTCGATTTTCAATCAATTTAAAGGCGGCAAAACTAATGGCACTCACACAATCCTCGCCAACAAATTCCCATAAATAATTCTCTGCGTATGGCTCATTAAACATCGCTATTTTACTTTGTGTTTCGACACATTTAACTGGATATTTACCCAAAGTGGTTTCTCCAGAAAGCATCACAGCATCGGTGCCATCATAAATGGCATTGGCCACATCACTGACTTCTGCTCGAGTTGGGCGAGGGCTAACGATCATGCTCTCTAACATTTGTGTGGCAGTAATCACTGGTTTACCTGCGGCACGCGATTTTTCAATGATCAGTTTTTGCCAAAAAGCTAATTGTTCAAAAGGTACTTCAACAGCTAAATCTCCTCTTGCTACCATAATCCCATCTGATGCTTCAATAATTTCATCTAGGTTATCAAGAGCTGCCTGATTTTCAATTTTTGAAATAATATCAACATGCAAATTGCGCTTTTTTAATTCATCTTGCAGAATCGCAATATCTTTGGCATTTCTCACAAAAGACAAACCCACAAAATCAATGTCATCATCAGTCATGTTGTCCAATTGTTCTAAATCGTTAGGCACTAAAGAGGGCATATCGATCACAATTCCTGGAGTATTTAGGGTTTTACGATGTTTAACAACAAAAGGGCTGAGAGCACGAGCCACCAACACCTTGTCTTCTTTTTTGATGATGGAAAATTCACAAATCCCGTCATCGATCGAAATTACATCTCCAACTTGAATTGAATCAACAACAATTTCTGGAATACTAATTTCATTTTCAGCTGGTTCACCTACCACAAATTTAGTTTCTCCATCTTTTTCTAACTCAAAACTACCGCCATCTTTTAAATCAATTCTGATTTCTGGGCCTTGTAGGTCCAGCAACACGCCGACTGCTTTGTCTAATTCTTTAGCTACTTTTTTTACCCGATGGATACGCTCTAAGTGCCAGGCTGGAGTGCCGTGTTTCGTATTAAAACGTGCCACATTCATGCCTGCTAAAATTAATTCTTTCATGACTTCTTCAGTCTCACTTGCAGGACCAAGAGTCGCAATTACTTTTGTCAATTTAGACATTTCTTTCCTTATCTTTTTTACTTTATCAATAAAAAAATTATATATAAAATATCTATTATCCACCGAAAGTCTTAGTTTATCAAGACTATTTTGTCTTATTGGAGCTCACAAATTTTTTACACTTATTCGGATCTGCGCTTTGTTTAATACAAGTTTCCAAAGGATCTGGTTTGGCACGCCGTTTAGCCAATTTATTATTGTCCAATAATTTTGGTAATTTATCTAATAAATTACGTTTAGCATTAAAGAAGTGTTTGCTAAAACTGTGAGTTTTTAAAACCTTTGTCATAAGCACCTTTCTTTTATTTTATGCCCCTTTTTTAATGTTGGGCTTTTTTTCAATGCTAAGCTTTTTTTTAAGGCTAGGATTTTTTTTCAAGTAAGTAATTAAGACAAAAATTAAAGCAGCTACTGCTAAAACCGCTAAGCCAATTAAGGGACGATAACTTAGCCAGGCTATACCGATGACGATTAATGACAATAGTAAAGCAACTATTCCTGACAACAAGTTGCTGCCAAAGCGCAATATTTTAGCAAAAAACGGCACCACACTGCCCAAAACTGCCAGTGGCACCAACATGGTTTTTAAGCCAACATACATAAAAATAAATGCCAATAATCTAAACAACCAGCTAGTTGAGTGATTAACCTGAACAGCACCATCAAACATTTCTGTAGCCGAATGCTGTCCCAATCTAATCATTTCGATACTTTTGCCTTGTTTGCTTTGATAAGCTTGTAGATCTGGGCCATTTTGCTGAGCGATGATGCTGACTGCGCTGGGTCTGATAATTTGATAATAGACTCGAACATCGCCAATTTTTGGATTGCTTGGATCTGCACTTTGATAAACATAATTATTAAAAACTTGCCACTGCTCTTGTTGGGCATAAGTTAAAGTTGTTAATAAGTCATTGGCTAAATTAAGTCGTTGATAATCAGTTAGTGAATTAATTAAACGATCGGATAGAGTATAAGCACCGACGCTAATTGGGCTGGCTGTTTTTTCTTCATTTTCCAGAGGTTTAATTTGAGGGTTTAGGTGACTCGCCTGGTCTTTAAAATCTTGAGAATTAATTAGCCGATCATCCCAAACTTGCTTATAATTGTAAGTGGTCGTCGTTTCCATACTACCACCTAATTTTTCAACAGTTTCTGACTGTTTTTCTTCTGCCCACTGATAAATTTCAACAATTCTTTTAAGTTTTAAGGCGTTTTCGCTCACCGCAAAAGTATCATCGGTTAAGACGCTCGGCGTTCGAGCTTCTCCAGTAATATGAATTAATTGACCATCGTCTTGAGAATTAATGTGTTCAGAGTCAACATTAATGACCGCACTGGCACCTTCTTCTAAGCTACGATAAGTTTGAATCTCTCGAGCCTCGTTCCAAATAATGAGGGGAAAAGCAATGGCAAAGAGCACTAAGCCCGTTACAACGCCCTTTATTGAACTGCCTAGTCTTTGTAGCCAAGAACGTTTTTCAACTTGGCTTATTGGTGTAGAAGAATGTTGGTCGCTCATATAACAATAGTGTAACACAAAGCGCTTTATCTTATTATATAATTTAAAGGTGGCTAAAATAAAAAACGGTATTTTATTGCTAATCATTCTAGTTCTAGCCTTGTGCTTGCGCATAGCTGGGATAAATTGGGATCAAGGACAGTTTTTACATCCTGACGAGCGATTCTTAAACATGACTATTCAAGAATTGAGTTTGCCGAGTAGTTTCACTGAATACCTAGACCAAGCACAATCACCGCTCAATCCACGTAATTTTGCCAGAGATTTCTTTGTCTACGGTAATTTTCCCGTCTCGTTGAGTAGAGTGGTAAGTACGATTTTAGAAAAAGACGGTTTAGAAGAAATTACCATTGTTGGTCGAGCCTTATCTGCAATTGCAGATTTATTAATCATTCCTCTTATTTTTCTAACAATCTTATTGTTAGAAAAACATTCCCGTGATCAACAGTTCGCTATTCATCCCCACACCAAATTTTGGGCAAGCTTAATTTATGCCCTGATGGTTTTACCCATTCAGCAATCTCATTTTTTTACTACTGATACCTTTTTAAATTTGTTTATCTTTACCAGTTTTTATTTTAGTTTAAGGTACTTTTTTGAGAAAAAATTTATTAATGTAATTGTCGCTGGCATTGCTTGGGGCTTAGCTCTTTCTAGCAAAATTACCGCAGCTTTTATTTTGCCTTTAAACCTGATTTTGATTAGCTTAAATTATTTCAAACACCTCAAAACAGCAATAAATTTAAAAAAAATCAGGAAAAGCATCTTATTAATAGCAGCGACTGCAGCCATATTTATCCTGAGCGCCTATCTCTCAACGCGCTTAGCCGCTCCCTACATGTTTGAAAATCCCTCTTTTTGGAAAATTACTCCTAGCACTGAATTTGTTAATGATTTAAAAGAGCTCAGTACTTATAGTGATTCAGAAAGCTGGTTTCCACCTGGCGTCCAGTGGTTAAATCGATCGGCCTTTTTTGGCATTAAAAATTTAATTATTTTTGGTCTAGGTTTAGTCATAACAATTTTTGCTATTGTGGGCACATATTTTCTGATCAAAAAAATTAGCTCTTTATTTAAACAAAAAAAGTGGTCAAAAGTTTCAGTAGTGTTTGCTTTAAGCTTACTTTGGCTTGGTGCTTTTTTAACATATTATGCGCTACAAGTGGTGCAAACCCTAAGATACTATTTAATTATTTACCCATTTATCGCGATTATTTCTGGGATGGGTCTTAGTCATTTTTTAAGAAAAAGAAAGAAACAAGCCTTGTGGTCAAGCCTAGCATTAGTCGCACTCAGCGTTTGGCCACTAATGTTTATCTCAATCTATTTTAAGCCACATTCTCGCGTCCAAGCGTCTGAATGGATTTATCAAAATATACCCACCCAGAGTATAATTTTATTCGAATATTGGGATGATCCTTTGCCACGCCCTTTAGCAAAATATCCACAGCAGTATGAGTTGGTACAATTGCCGGTTTTTGATCATGACAGTGAAGAAAAATGGACAGAAATTAATGCTAATTTAGCCCAAGCCGATTATTACATTTTATCTTCTAACCGAGCTTGGGGGAGTATTATCCGCACGCCAGAAAAATACCCTCAAATGAGTCATTTTTATCAAGAGCTAATGGCCAATCAAACAGATTACCAACTGGTCACTGAATTTTCTTCATACCCGAGTTTAGAATATTTAGGCATCAATATAACTTTCAATGATTCCTGGGCTGAAGAAGCTTTTACGGTCTATGATCATCCACAAGTGCTGATTTTTAAGAAAAGGTAATAATCTTTTGATAGTTATTAGAGTTGCTCAAAAATCTGGTCAAGCACTTGAGCACTTTGCTTGTTGTTAATAAATGCTTGGGCTTTTTTTGCTTGCTTAATGAAATCCCGATTAGTCTTTAGATCTTTGACTCTGAAAATAGCTTCTGAGAGAGCGTGGGCATTTTTGGCTGGGACTAATTCTCCCATTTTGAATTTTTGCATTGCCTCTCTCACGCCAGGCAAATCGCTAGCCACGATTGGGGTAGCCACTGACATGGCCTCCCACTGCACCAAACCATAAGCTTCAGTGCTATTAATTGAAGGTAGTGCTAACAAATCAATCGTCTGATAAAAAGCAAATAATTCTTCATTGCTTAATATGCCCAAAAATAAACAATTAATTTTATTTTTTTTAATTTTATTTAAAAGATCAAGATAATATTTGTTTTCACCTGCCACTTCTTTCCCTTTGGGACCAACAATTACTAAGGTGTATTGTTGATAATCGCTTAAATTTTTAATCGCGTCAATTAAATAATCTAAGCCCTTTTCTCGAGAAATTCTACCGACAAAACCAATCCAATGTTGATTTTTTTTCTTTAATACCAATTTGTTTAAGAATGAAACATCAGGCTTAGCCTGATTTATTAGTGGCTTAACATAGGTGGCTTTATCGACTAATTTTTTTGACCACTTTAAACTAGCAATATAATCTTTTGAAAAAACCAAGTAGGAATCTGCCAAAAGCAACTGAAATTTGACTAACGAGTTGACTAAAAAACTCAGCAGTCGCTCAATTAAACTAGGTCCTAAATCAATATTACAATAAAAAATAGCCAAAACTTTTACTCCTAATAATTTTGCGAGTAATACCAAAGGGATAGCTTCAACACTGGGTAAATTGATGATTATTAAGTTTTTGTCTCGAATTTTTTTTAAAAAAAACAACCAAGATTGTGGAGATACAAATCCCTTGGAAATTCTAAATAAAAAATTCATTCTGTAAATTTTTAGCCTATCCACATCGTCTACTGATGGCAACTTAGAGTCGTGTTTAAAAGTTAAAAGCTCGATCTCATGCTTTTGCTTTAATTCATTTAAAAACAGTTTAGAGTAAACAGATATTCCCGAGATATAAGGATGGAAATATGGAGTAAAAAAAAGAATTTTCATCTTCTTTGAGAATCAGTATTGGCCCGTGTCAAAATTGTTAAAGCTTCTTGCAAACTCATAACTTTTGAGTGGTAATCAACACGAAAATCTAAAATATTACTCAGCCAAATAATAGTTGCGGATTTATCTTGACCTTTTGTTTTAGCAAACCGTTGGTCTAAATATTGAACGATATCCCAATTGTCTTCGATAAAGTAATCTAACTCTAGCTCTCTTATCAATTTTTCTTTAAATAAATGGGGCTGTTCATCATTACTATTCATATAAGATTGAACAAATAGTTGATCAGCCTTCATTTTTTTGCGCCATTTGTCATAATTTTTTTGAAGATGAGCAAAGCGACCAGTAATTAAGTAAGGCTCAACTATTTTGGCTTTTTTTAACTCAACAATTTGTTCAAAACCTGGCGCCAAACAAATACTAGATTTGTGTAATAATTCCCAAAAAAATTGTTCAAAACCTGGCTTCGGCACATAAAATTCAAGTTCTTGTCGATTTGTTATCACCTTTTTTTTCTTCATCAGAGTGATAACTGGACGAGCAATTCGCGCGGGGTTATAGAGCAGAACTCCATCCAAATCAAAACCAACTTTTAATGTTTTTTCTTTCACCATATCAATTATATAGATTAAAAATTAATTAACAAATTTTTATTTAATAAAAAAAGAGGAGCAAAAAATTTCATCTTCTAATTTTTCAACAGCCAAATAATTAGTTTTTAAATTAATAAAAGGCTGGAGTGAAAAATTAGCGCATAAGTTATCGCCATAAAGCGAAAAGTGAGTACCATTGTCAATTAAAGATACTATTCTAGTTTTAGCCAGTGTTTGCTTATTTGGCTGACATGGCTCTTTTAACCAGTCAATTACTAGTGTCGTATTTTCATCAAGTAAATTATCTAAATCTTCTGGACAACTATCATAGATTTTTATTCTATCCCCATCCAGCAACCTTGGTCTTTGCTGGGCACTATTAATCAGCGCCGACCTGGTTTCAGTTTTAAGTAATTGATTATAAGTTAATAAATAATCATAGGTCGCGCTTGATAGATCAGTCACCAAAATAAACTTTTGCTCAGCTTGTCTATCTATATAGTTAGCTAAAACACGATAATAAAAACCCTTATGTGCAGTTTGCCTAATGGGGTAGCTAATAAAATATTTATAGAAAAAAGGCGAGCTCATTATTATATAGATAGCAATAATTAAATAGCGCATTTTTTTAGATTTAAATTGCTCAATAAGTAGAGCAAGTCCAATGCCGGCAACCATCACCAAGCCAAAAAACGCAAAAGCATTGCGAAAAGTAATCCAAACGTTATCACTTTTTAAAAGAGTGGGGAGAGTACCAAGTAAAATAAATGATAAGAAAAATAAAAGCAGGTCTTTATAATTTACAAAAGCTTGAGTAATTAAGAGCAAAAATAAAGCAAATAACATTAAATCAAGAGGATGAAAAAAACCATAATCATTAAGCGCAAAAGTATCAACACTTAAATCTCCTCTTAAAAATAATATGTATGGGTCAAAGGATTTTAATAATTTACGAAAAATCGTTGAGACATACACCGTTAATTTATTGGTGAAAATTTTATTCAGAGGTGAAGCAAAAGCCAATCTTCTTTGCTCAATAACGCTGTCGCTCAACTCATCTTGATTAATGAAAGTGATTTCTGACATTCTCTCTGCTGCAAGCGAACTACTCAAACGCATTACATAATTTATTGACAGAAAAATAAAAAACACAAGAATTATTAAGACCGGCAAATTTTTTAGAAAAACCTTTTTAAACTGTTTCTTTTTGAGTGCTGTCCAATCTTTAAGCAAGAAAGAAAAATAAAGCAAGGCGAGTAGAGGAATAATAATTATTTTATGCCCCTGATATTGAAAAAATCCAAGAAACAGGGGTATTAGGGCCAACAACTTTTTCCATTGAGCAAAGTACAATAAAAAAACAATGCCCAATAAATAAAAAAATGAACTAAACAAAGAATCAAAACCCATTCGGGAGAATTGAAATATCCAAGGATTTAAGCTCGCCACCAATGCCGTACACAACAAAAAGCTCTTTTTTCTAAAAAAGTAATAAACAATTAAAGCCAATAAAAGGGGAATGGCACTACCCATAATTACAGGAACAAATTTGCTGGCCAAAACTAGATTATTAGGAAAAATAAGAAAACCAGGAATCAGGGTGCTGCTAGTTAATTCAGAATATAATGTTTTTGAGGGCAACAGCTGCCAAGGTCGCCACTCACCACTCACATCTGTACCATATTTCAGGATAATTTGCGCTTCTGCCACATAGACCATTTCGTCATAAGTAGCTCCAGGGGGAATTGAGTTGATTTTAAATATTTTACAAGCAAAATTTATTAGAAAAATTATAATTAAAAGCAAAACGAGTGAGTTTTTCTGTGGCTTGTTTTTTGAGAATTGAATTGTTTTTCTCCCCATAAACTCAATTATATAAATCTCTCAATAAATAAACAAATGACTTATTTTTTTGCCAACCATTTAACACCCCAATAAGTTAATGGTGTTTCAACCACCGACATAAAACATTTCAATAACCAATAGGGGATAACAATGCTCATAATAAAATTAAAATTAGTAGCTAAACCATCTTGAAATGAATAAAACGCCACACTAGTAAAAATAAAAGTATCTAATAATTGTGAAATAAAATTAGAAAGATTACTACGCAACCATAACATCTTGCCCTGTGTTTTAACTTTTATCTTATGAAACAGTGCTACATCTAATAAGCCAGAAATAAGAAAGGCCAGTAAACTAGCTAAAGAAATTCTAGCAGCCTTGGCGAAAATGGCATTGTAAGCTTGACCATCACTAAATCTATTTGATTCTGGTAACCAAGTTACAAAAATCGAATAAATCATGATAAAAGCCACCATTACTAAACCGGTATAAACTAATTGTTGGGCTCGAGCTCTGCCCTTAACTTCAGCAATAACATCATTAATTGCAAATAAAATCGGAAAAACAAAAATTCCCACACTGACATTCAACTGGTAATTAAATATTTTAAATAATGGAATGGTTTTCATGCTCATTATTTCTGCCAAAGCTAAACAGGTGATGTATAAAGCTACTAAAAATTCCATTTTATTAAATTTTGTTTTCATAGTTCTTTTACTCAACTAATAATAGAGTTAGTTTAACACAATTTAGCAAGCATAAAATACAAATTATTGTGGGCTAATGTTGTTTCTATAATTCACCACATCCATTGCGTTCTTTCCATTAGTTTCTGCCTTAATTATTTCAGTACCAAAAGCAGCCAGCATTTCTTCACGATTATCAAACACAAATGGAGTTAAGCGTAAAAAAGCAAACTGATCATCATTGTTGGGACTTATAAATAAACTTCCTTTAGGCAACCACAGACCATTAAATAAAATGGGCTTAACATTGATCAAAGTATTTGCGCCATGAGTTTTTATTAAAAATAAGTGGCCATTAATTATTTTTTGATAAAGTTGACCATACTCCAAAGCTGAACAATAATAAGTAGTAATATCAAAACAAGCTCCATCACTCAATTGAATCGCTTCTTTTGTTATCTCAATGTCGCTTGCTCGATCATTTTCATCTCTTTCTAGCAATTGCAATAAAATGTCTTGTAAAGCGCAAAGACCTTGATCTTGATTAGGATACTCTGCCAATGCTTTTAACTCTTCATGTTTAGGAATCATATTTTCCTGATTAATAAAAATTGAACTAATTTTACTTAAGTCTCCAGACCATAAAATTTTCGCAAGCAAACGACTAATTTCTGTATATGGCCCACCAAAACGATCGCTAAAAGACCTGCTTCTTCCTTTAATTAAAAATTCTTCAAACTCGCGACTAAATCTAAGCTTGGCATATTGGAGCGCTTCAATTAATTGCACACCAGTGGGACGATTAATAAAAGCTTCACACGCAGAATCTGGGGCTTGATTAGCCCTCTCTAACATATTATCTGCTATTGAACTACTGATGGCTAAATGCCAGCCAATATTAAGTAAATTATCTAAATTTACCACTTTAGTACTTGGAAAAAAAATCAATTTAACCCCAATCGCTAAATCAAAAACAACTTGTTTAACAGTCTGATCATTATTTCTCACCACCTTATCTTCAAAGGCTTCTAACAAAAGGGCTTTTGCCGAATCTTCAAGCGGCTGTTCTTTCAATTGATTTCTTAAACCATATCCATCAGACATCATACTGAGTGATATGAAATATAAAGCATTAAGTACAGGATTATCAGCCAATTTGATAGCTTGTTCGCTCATGGGAGTTGTTGTATCAGGAGTGTGTTGCTTACTGAGTTGAGTGAAAATCTTCCAAAAAACGCCCTCAGCTAATTCTTTCTGGATGGCTTCTTGTTTAGCTAACAAACCCTCGCCATCTAAAAAAGTTAAATTAAAATCAACAGAAGAATAACGCTCTACTTTTACCCTCACATCCTGCGTTTGCAAGCGTGCAATATCCTTTTCTCGCATGCCCAATATCTGCTTTGCCAAACCCAGTATTTCTAAAATATATAAATTACTGAAAGAAAAGAAAAAATCTCTACCACGATGTTCATCATCCTTATTTAATAAATCATGTTCGGCAATAACATTAATTGCCTGAGTTGCTTTTTGCAGAGAATTATTAATTTGTTGTATAGCATGGTTTTCCAAAGCCTGTTGTAAATATTCTAGATAAGAACTTGGCTTTTTTTTAATTTCATCCTGTGAAGATTTATCTGGCTCAACAGCTAGAGGGTTTTGTTCTTGTGGTGTAGTCATAAATGTAAATATTAATTAGTGTTTTTCTTAAACTAGCTCTACTTAAGCAAACAACTTCCAGCCAGAGCCAGTAAATATTTCAAAAAACAAAAATAATAAATAAAAAAGCAACAAAACAAAACCCTCACTACGTGAAATTGATTTTTGACTTTTTGCAAAGTAAAGAAATGCAATCAGGGCATATAAAAAAACCAACATAGAAAAATTAGAACCAGTGGTCAAAATCGGCTTATCACTAATTAAACCAAATAAGCCCAATTCAAAAGTATTTAATGTGGCTGAGCCTAGATAATTACCAAATGCAATATCTTTCTTTTTTGCCAACATCGCCCTAATGGCAATTGATAATTCTGGAATATTGGTGCCCACCGAAATAATTAGCAAGCTAATTATAAAAGTTGAAGCACCTAAAGCCTGCGCCAATGCAACAGTTTGTTTAACAAGAATATTACTGGCAAAATAGACAAGTAAAACTGCTACCAAGACCTTGGCCATATTTAAATACATTGTTGATTTGTTCAAATTAACTAAAATTAATCTGCGAAAAGTTTTGTTCTGTTTTTCTTGCATAAAAGCAAAATAGAAGTAGAGAATTAAACAAATTACTAGATCTATTAAACTTAATTTGCCATCAAGAATTAATATTGTTGGAAATCCTACTACTAAAGTTGCTATCACTAAATCTTTAAACTTAAAAGAATGATTTAAATTTACTCCCTTGCCAAGAAAGGCTAAAAGTGGGATTACTAATAAAAATATTACAATTGAACTACCAATCAAATTCCCCACAAAAATTTCTGGTTGTTTATTGACTACAGCATTAATGCCCACCATCATTTCAGTTATGGATGTAAAAAAACCCATGATTAAAAATGAGACAAAAAATGAAGACATCCGTAAACCATAGGAAATCTTAGTAATTGCATGTACCGCAATACCTGAACCCACCCACAATAGAAAAAAAGCTAAAACAAACAAGGCTATATTACTATAAAGCTCCATACTTATTAATATTACCTTATTTTTCCAAAGGGGAGAAGTCGAGATTGTTGGCTTATTCAATTTTATCGGACTTACTAAGAATGCCTGACATAAAATGCCCGATTAATATCGGGCATAAATTATGTCAGTTAGAATTTAGCAATTTCCAAGCACAAAATCTAAGTCTTTATCACCTCTCCCAGAAAGATTAACTAAAATGTTTTTATCTGGGATAGACGGTGCTAATTTAATAGCATGTGCCACCGCATGAGAACTTTCTAAGGCGGGAATAATCCCTTCAAGTTTAGATAATTCAAAAAAAGCACTCAAGCAGTCTTTATCATTAATTCCAACATAAGTAGCTCTACCAGTTTCATGAAGCAAAGCATGTTCTGGACCAACACCAGGATAATCAAGACCGCTAGAAACTGAATGAACTGGAGCGGGTTGCCCTTTATCATCTAAGAGGAAGAGGCTACTAAATCCTTGCGCGCTAGCTTTCTCACCAAATAAAATTGTAGCTGCATGTTCACCAATGATGTTTTGCTTAGCATTTTTCATTTTTCCCAAGGGTTCGACTCCAACTAAATTTACATCTTCATCTTCAATGAAAGCTTTAAAAATTCCTATTGCATTTGAACCACCGCCTACACAAGCTATTACATAATCAGGAAGTTTCCCATTAGTTATTTCTAAAAATTGCTCTCTGGCTTCAAGCCCAACAATAGATTGAAAATTTCGAACCATCTGTGGAAAAGGATGGGGTCCGACCACTGAGCCAATCGTATAAAGCGCAGTTTCTGCTTCTTGAAGATACGAAGCAAAAGCACTATCAACTGCTTCCTTTAAACTTCTCCCTCCAAAAGTAACGGGTATTACTTTTGCTCCCAAAATTTCCATTTTTTGTACATTGGGTCTTTGTTTAACAATATCAATTTCTCCCATATGCACTTCACATTCCAAAGCAAAATATGCGGCAGCTGTGGCAATAGCTACGCCATGTTGTCCTGCTCCGGTTTCAGCAATCAATTTCTTTTTCCCCATTTTTTTAGCTAATAAAGCTTCACCCATACAATGATTTAGTTTATGGGCTCCAGTATGATTCAAATCCTCTCTTTTTAAATAAATGCGAGCACCAGCGATTTTTTCGCTTAAATTTCTAGCATAGCTGATTGGAGTTGGTCTACCTTGAAAATGCTTTCTGATATATTTTAGTTCATTAATAAATTCATGGTCATCTTTAATCTTTTGATAAAAATCATTAAGCTTAGCAAGCTCTTGTTGAAGTTTTGGTGAATCCAAATGAACTCCTCCGTATTGTCCGAAGTAGCCTTCTTTATTTGGTAAATTATTAAAAATTGTGTTTGTCATAATAAAAAATCTATTTTAAAAAAAATAATATTAAAAGTTTAATTGGAAAAAAAATATAGTAGGGCTAAGCCCACCAAGTAAAGGTAGCATTAACAAAACTAATCGCTAGGGACTTGTTGTTATGCATGAAGTTATTATATCTCATATTTTATTCAACAACAAAACTACCGCTACTAAAAATTAATTCTGGATCAATATTTTTATCCATCAAATGTTGAATGACAGCTCCTGCTACAGCAGATAGTAAAATTTTTGCAGTCAAGGAAATATCTTCGAGTTCGGTAAGCTGAGCTGCTGCCATTTCGTTCAGCAAGAAAGTTTTACCTCTTAATTCTGAAAATTCTTCAGCAATTCCCCAGAAAATACTAGCAGTTTCCGAACCAACTGTGTAAGTGATTTTTGTCATATTCTGGGGTGGCTGACGAGACTTGAACCCGCGACCTCCGCTTTCACAGAGCGGCGCTCTAACCAACTGAGCTACAGCCACCGATTTTAACTTTGTATTATAACAAAGGTGTACGTCGGGCGGGATTCGAACCCACGACCTACTGCTTAGAAGGCAGTTGCTCTATCCAGCTGAGCTACCGACGCTTAACTAGTCAAGAAATCACTTCTGGACATCAAACAAATGCATTATACTAAAAGCCCCATTATTAAACAAATTAGATTAAACGAATCAAATTAGAGAAACTCAATCCTGGTCGAGGCATTAAAAGCCTTCTCCGATAAGGTATAATGGAAGGTTAACCATTTTTGAAAAATTTTTAAAATGAAATTTAAATTAGAAGCCAAATACCAAGCCACTGGAGATCAACCTCAAGCCATTGAGCAATTGAGTAGGGGAATTGAAGAAAATAAAAAAAACCAAGTGCTTTTAGGCGTCACTGGTTCTGGAAAAACTTTTACTGTCGCCAAAGTTATTGAACGCACTCAGCGACCAACTCTGGTCATTGCTCATAATAAAACCCTAGCAGCTCAACTTTATCAAGAGTTGCGTGATTTTTTCCCCAAAAATGCGGTCTCTTACTTTGTTTCTTATTATGACTATTACCAGCCAGAAGCTTATTTACCCAGCAGTGATACCTATATTGAAAAAGAAGCGATGATCAATGACGAAATTGATAAATTGCGTCTAGCTGCCACCACTAATTTATTAACTAGACCTGATAATATTGTCGTCGCTTCGGTATCTTGCATCTATAACTTGGGTTCACCAGTCGAATATGGCCGTTTTATTTTAGAAATTGTTGAGGGAGAAGTCATTGAACGCAAAACCTTATTATTGCAATTAAGCAACTTACAATATAAACGCACTAGCACTGATTTTGAGCGAGGTAGCTACCGACTGCGAGGAGACACTATTCAACTCTGGCCAGCTTATAGTGATAAAGCCATCAAAATTGACACTTTAAATAATCAAATTACCCAAATTGAAGAAATTGATCCAATTTCTGGTCAAAAAATTCCCTTAAAACCAGGCGAAAAAAAACAAACACATTTCGTCATTTATCCAGCCAAACATTATCTCTTAGATCCTCGCAGTCAAAAAAAAGCTCTACAAGAAATTCGTCAAGACACTAGCCAACGAGTCAAAGAATTGAGTGCAGTGGGCAAAACGCTGGAAGCTTATCGCTTACAACAAAAAGTTAATTACGATTTAGAAAGAATTGAAGAATTTGGTTTTGTGAATGGAATTGAAAATTATTCTCGGTATTTTGACGGTCGCCAGGCAGGAGAAGCGCCTTACACTTTGATTGATTATTTAATTTTTAATCAAAAAAAATTCAACAAAGCATCTTTTATGACGGTTATCGATGAGAGTCATATGACAATTCCGCAAATCAAAGGCATGTTTTTTGGTGATCGATCTCGTAAAGAAACCTTAATTGAATATGGTTTTCGCCTGCCGAGCGCCATGGACAATCGGCCGCTGAATTTTACGGAGTTTTTAGCGAGACAGCAGCAAACGATTTATCTGTCAGCCACGCCAAAACCTTGGGAAATCAATCAAAGTCAAGGCGAAGTGGTCGAGCAATTAATCAGACCAACGGGCCTCATCGATCCACAAGTGGAAGTTAGACCTAGCCAAAATCAAATTGAAGATTTAATTAAAGAAATTGTAAAAAGAGTGGCAATTGGTGAGAGAGCTTTAGTCACCACGCTCACCAAAAAAATGGCAGAAGCGCTAACTGATTATTTAAATGACCCAGAAAAAATAAATAAACTCTTGGCAAAAAAAACCAAGCAATTGCCCAAAGTTGCTTACTTACACTCTGATATTAATACCCTTGATCGCAATGATATTTTGGACGATTTGCGCAGTGGTAAATATGACGTTTTAGTCGGGATTAATTTATTACGGGAAGGTTTGGATTTGCCCGAAGTTAGTTTAATTGGTATTTTAGATGCCGACAAAGAAGGTTTTTTAAGAAACGATATTGCCTTAATTCAAACCATTGGTAGAGCCGCGCGTCACATTAATGGTTTGGCAATTTTATATGCTGACACTGTTACTCAATCTATGCAAAAGGCCATTGATGAAACAGCGCGGCGCAGACAAAAACAAATCAATTATAATCAGCAACATCAGATTAATCCGACCAGTATCAATAAGCCCATTAGAAGTAAATTACTGCAAAGAGAAAAAGACGGAAACGAATGGCAAAAAGAGCTAAATAGAACACAAAAAAACCAAAATAAAAAAGCCATTTATTTACAAATTAATAAACATCAAAAACTGAATTTAACTGCCATTAAAAGTGAAGAATTAACCCCCGAAGAAAGAGTTAAATTAGTTAAACAACTGCGTCTACAAATGAATAAAGCAGCGAGAGATTTAGACTTTGAATTAGCAGCAATTATTCGGGACAAAATAGCTGAATTGAAATTAATATAATGCCCATAAAACAAAAACAAAAATGATTAAATCAGAAATTACTATTACCGGCGCTCGTGAGCACAACCTAAAAAACATTAATATTTCATTACCAAAAAATAAATTAATCGTTTTTACAGGTTTGTCTGGTTCAGGAAAAAGCTCCTTAGCTTTTGACACTCTCTATGCTGAGGGTCAACGTCGTTATGTTGAGTCGCTCAGTTCCTATGCTCGGCAGTTTTTAGGTGTCATGCGCAAACCAGATGTTGATCAAATTGAGGGTTTGTCACCAGCCATAGCTATTGATCAAAAAACCACCTCGCATAATCCTCGCTCAACCGTAGGCACGATTACGGAAATTTATGATTATTTAAGACTACTATTTGCTAGGGTAGGGCACCCACATTGTCCAAATTGTGGCCAAGAAATTGCCACACAAAGTATCGACCAAATCATTGATAAAATCCTAGAACAAATAGCAATACGTTTGCAAAATAATGCTGGTTTACCGCAAAAAATGATGTTGCTATCGCCAGTAGTAAAAAATCGTAAAGGTGAATTTGATGCCTTATTTCAAAATTTAGTCAAAAAAGGTTATTCAAGAGCCAAAATTGATGGGCAAATTTATAATTTAGCAGAACCATTAACCTTAATTAAAACTAACAAGCACAGCGTTGATGTCGTCATTGACCGCTTTGTCTTTAGCAAAGAACAATTAAAAAACACAGAAGAATTGCGCTCGCTCCGCTCGCGCCTCAACCAGTCAGTCGAAGATGCCTTGCGTCTAGCCAATGGTCTAGTCACTGTGGCTTGGATTGATGATACTGGCTTTGATTTCCCAGATAAACCAAAAAATATCAGCGAGCAATTATTCAGCGAAAATTTCGCTTGTAGCGATTGTGGGATTTCTTTAAAAGAACTAGAACCTCGTTTATTTTCTTTTAATGCCCCAGAAGGAGCTTGCGAAAGCTGTAACGGCCTTGGATCAATTTTAAAAATCGATGCGCAGAAAATCATTGCCCCAGGATTAACCTTAAGTGAAGGAGCCATCATTCCCTTTGCTCGGATGATGAGTCATGACACTTGGTATTCACGCTTAGTCAAACAGGTAGTGGAAGATGCTCAATATGATTTTCGACAAACTACCTGGCAAGATATGGATGAAACTTTTCAGCAACTTTTACTTTATGGTGGTGAAAAAATTTATAAGGTCATGGGAGAAAATCGCTTTGGCGAAAAAACCAATTTTGAGACAAAATTTGAAGGCTTTATTCATAATTTAGAGCGTCGTTATGGTGAAACTGATAGTGATTTTATTCGTAAAGAAATAGCTCAATTTATGCATAAGGAAACTTGTCCGACTTGCCAGGGCGCTCGTTTGAAAAAAGAGGCTTTAGCAGTCCATATTGGCGGCAAAAACATTGCGCAAATCAGTCAATTGACCATCGATCAATCATTAAAATGGATTGATGAATTAAGTAATAATCAAAAAACAACACTTAGTAAAAAAGAATTAACTATTGCCGATTCAATTTTAAAAGAAATCAATAGTCGTTTACATTTTTTAAATGCGGTTGGTTTAAATTATTTAACTATTGCTCGAGAAGCAGGCAGTTTAGCGGGTGGAGAAGCTCAACGAATTCGCCTAGCTTCTCAAATTGGCACAGGTTTAACAGGAGTGCTGTATATTTTAGATGAGCCAACTATTGGTTTACACCAGCGTGATAATTACCGCTTGATCAGCACTTTGAAAGATTTGCGAGATAAAGGCAACACTGTAATTGTGGTCGAACATGACCGCGACATCATGCAGGCTGCTGATTTTATTGTCGATTTTGGGCCTTTGGCAGGTCAAGACGGAGGACAAATTGTCTTTGCCGGCACTTATCAAGAATTACTTAACAGTCAGGGTTTAACCGCTCAATATTTGTCTGGCAAAAAACAAATTACTCGTCAAGAAAAAAATAAGCAACGCCTACTTGTTGATCCAGAAACAACGGTCGCCAGTGTATTTGAACGCTCAAAAATTATTTTTAGAGGCGCCAAACATCATAATCTAAAAAGCATCGATGTTGATTTTCCCTTAAACACCTTAACTTGTATCACCGGTGTTTCTGGTTCTGGCAAATCAACTTTACTGGACAATGTTTTACATAATCATTTAGCTAAATATTTGGGTAAGAGCTTTGACGGCAAGCTGGCGAAAATTGAACAATTAATTGTTCCAAACCAAGTGAAGCGCTTGAGTTTAATTGACCAAAGTCCTATTGGTAAAACGCCTCGCTCTAACCCAGCTACCTACACCAAAACCTTCGATCATATTCGGCAAGTTTTCGCCAGTACTAAAGATGCGCAAATGCGGGCATATGCTGCTGGACGCTTTAGTTTTAATGTTAAGGGTGGGCGCTGTGAAGCTTGTCAGGGAGAGGGGCAAATTAAAATTGAAATGCAATTTTTGCCTGATGTTTATGTTGAGTGTGATGTTTGTCATGGGAAAAGATATAACAGAGAAACCCTTGAAGTTTATTATCAGGAAAAGAATATCGCTGAAGTTTTAGATCTCAGCATCGATGAAGCCTATCAATTCTTTAAAAATCACTCATTGATTAGGCATAAATTAACTACTTTACGAGATGTTGGGCTGGGTTATTTAAAACTCGGACAAAGCGCCCCCACCTTGAGTGGTGGTGAAGCTCAACGGGTCAAATTGGCCAAAGAATTAAGTATTAAGAGTCATGTCCACACCCTTTATCTCTTAGATGAGCCCACCACTGGTTTGCATTTCGCTGATATTCAAAAACTCCTCAATGTTTTACATAAATTAGTGAAGCAAGATAACACCGTTATTGTTATTGAACATAATTTAGATGTCATTAAAAATGCTGATTGGATTATTGATCTTGGCCCAGAAGGAGGTGAACAGGGCGGGGAAGTAATAGCTAGTGGTACCCCTCAAACTATTAGCCAACACCCTCGTTCCTTAACTGCCAAATATCTACAAGCAGAATTGGCTTGAAACTAAATTTTCCGCTACAATTAAATGAATGAAGATCGCTGATTTAATCATCAAATTTTTGCGTAAAAAAAGCTGGCTATTAATTTTTAGCTGTCTTTTACTCCTTGGTAATTTTTTGCTGGCTGGAAAAAATCCCGCTGTGGCAGCTGATGAAGATCAATATTTTAGTATCAAGCTCCACAGCACTTATCAAGTCAATGCTAATGGCAAAACTCTGGTCACGCAAAAATTTACGATTCGTAATTTAAGTCCAGAATATTTTATTAGCAAATACGGCATCATTGTCAGCTCGACCAATTTAGAAAATATTCGCGTTACTGACAATGGCTCTGTGATCGAGCCTCAAATTAATAAACTTACTGGTCAAACTAGCATTGGAGTAACTTTTGCTGAAGAAATTTTGGGAGAAAATAAAAGTCGAGAATTAGTCATTAGTTATTTAGACGGCGATGTCGCTACTATCAGTGGCAAAATTTTAGAAGTTAATATTCCAGCCTTGGCTGATCCACAGCAATATGAACAATATCAGCTCGATCTCTTAGTGCCAAATATTTTTGGGCCAGTGAGCAGGATTAATCCTAGTAATTTTACTCTGAAGCAAGCTGGTGATTTCGATACTTTTCATTATGACAGTTTACAGGGTCAAGGAATTAGTGCTATTTTTGGCAAACAACAGTTATTTGATCTAAAACTTACTTATTATCTGGATAATCCCAATAATCAAAATGCCTTAAGCCAAGTGACTTTACCTCCAGAAACACCCAATCAAAAAGTTTTTTATCACCAGCTAGATCCGCTTCCTCAAACAATTAAAGTTGATGCTGATGGTAATTTTATTGCTACTTACGAGGTGTCAGCCAACAACACCCTGAAAGTCGAATTATTAGCTCAAGTTCAATTACTACTAGAAGCTGATCCAAACATATTGCCAGCCCCAGTATTACCCAGTCATTTAACTGCCCAAAAATTTTGGGAAAGCGATAACAGCGAATTACAAAAGGCTGTTTTAGAGCTTAATTCTGCTAGCGAGCTTAACCAATTTGTGGTCGATACCCTTAACTACACAGAAGAAAACCTCAACAATCAATTTTACCGCTTGGGTGCTGCTGCAAGCTTTTTAGAAGAAAATCGCTCACTGGCTACTTGTCAAGAATTTACTGATTTATTTGTCACTCTCGCACGTATTAAACAAATTCCTGCTAAAAGAATTGTTGGTTATGCTCACAGTAGTAATGAAGAATTAAAACCAATTAGTGTCGTCGGCGATGTTTTGCACGCCTGGCCAGCCTTTTATAATCCGGAAACTAACAATTGGCAAGAAATAGATCCGACTTGGCAAAAAACTACTGGGGGCATTGATTACTTTTCAAAATTTGATCTCAATCATATTACTTTTGCTATTAATGGCGTTTCAAGTGTTTTACCTTATCCAGCTGGTTCCTATCAAACCGACATGCAAGCTCAAGAAAAAAAGATTTTTGTAGATTTTAGTCAGAATGAATTTCCTGATATTAGTCCAGAAATTACATTTGAGCTCAGTGCAAAAAAATACTTAAAGCTCGCTATTCCAGGTAAATATAATTTGCTAATTAAAAATCCCACTGGCCGAGTTTGGTATTTTGCAAAAATCAAGGCTGAGGGAGAAAATATCAGTGTTCAAACGGGCGATGATTGGCCAAAATCTATTGCTCCCTTTCAAGAAATAAATATGCCACTTAGCGTTTATAATAAGACAGGTTTGGTGACCAAAGAAAGCACACTAAATCTCAATGTCCAATTAAAAAGTGGAGAAATTTTTAATCATGAACTCACAGTCAAAACTTTGGGAAAAATCAGCATCCAAGATCCAAGAAGAATCATTCTTGTGGTCGGCGGATTTGTCCTCCTTGCCCTCGGAGCCGGGAGTTTATTCCTTCTTGGACGAAAAATCGCAAGTGCTTTACGTCGGCAAGGCCAAAAATCTGAAGAAAAGGATCAAGAGCTACACTCATTATCATCAGCTCTCAGCGAAAATCAAACAATTAGTCCGGAAAGCCACGACGATCAGGGTTCAAGTCCTAGCCAGCGAACTTCAAGCTCTACTGATTGAGGCAGAGTTAATTCGAGCCCACCAACCCTTTTACAATAGTTTACTCAAAGACGACAAATCAAAACTTTATTTGTTTTTTACCAAAGAAAGCTATCCGCGGATCTTGCGTCTCAGAAAAACAGATTTAAGAAAAAAAAGCTATCAACAATCTTTAGCGATTTTAGGGCCTTTTGCTAGTAGTTATAAAGTTGATGAACTACTAAAAATAGTCAGACCAATTTTTCCTTGGTGCAATAAAAGGAATAAAAAAGATAATCAGGCTTGTCTCTATTATCATTTAGAGCTCTGTCCTGGGGCTTGTTGCCACAAAATTAGTCCAGAAGCTTACCAAGAAAATATTCGCCAACTAATTTTATTTTTACGCGGGCAAAACAAAAGTTTAATTAAAGAACTCAAACAAGAAATGACCCAAGAGGCCAAAGAAGAAAAATTTGAACTAGCCCAAAAACTCAAAGAAAAAATAGACTTAATTGCTGAAGTGACACAAAAAAAATATCAATTGCAACCTGATTTAATTTTACCTAATTTGACGAGGCAACATGAACAAGAGGCACTGGTTCATTTGCGCCATATCATGCACCAAGAGGGCATAGTTGACCTAAAATACCTTTTTCATCGGATTGAAGCCTATGATGTGAGTAATCTTCAAGGTAAACAGGCCACTGTGTCCATGGTTTGTTTTATTGATGCTTATCCTGAAAAAGCTGAATACAAGTTTTTTAAAATCCGTCAATCGGGTCAAGCCAATGATTACGCTATGTTGCAAGAAGCGCTGCTGCGTCGGCAGCAACATCCCGAGTGGGGTAGGCCAGACTTAATTGTCATTGACGGAGGCAAGGGTCAATTACGCAGCGCTAATCAGGTTTGGCGCCAAAGACAATTGTTTAATTGTCCCATCATATCCTTGGTCAAAAATCCTGATCGCTTAATTTTAATCAATCAAGATGTTACGGCTACAAATAAAAAGTGGCAAACCATTATGATTAATTTGCCAAAAAATCATCCTGTCCTGCATTTAATTGGCCATTTACGAGATGAGGCTCATCGTTTTGCCAAAAAACAACATACTAGACTAAGATTAGAAAATCTTTTACAATAGTAGTAACTAGCTTGAAATATAATGAAGTATAAGGAAATTTATGAAACTACTTAAACCAATTATCGTCTTAATTGCCACCATCGCTATTTTAGCTTGGGCTTTGCCAAATGTGGACTATAGTAACTACATTACGCTGATTATGGCTGGAATCGTTTTAACTTTACTAGAAAAAGTTATGAAACCAATCTTAAAATTTCTGTTTTTACCAATTAATGTTGCAACCCTTGGCTTTTTCTCAATTATTATTAATGTCTTTATTTTATGGTTAGTCACTTATTTGGTGCCAGGGTTTAATATTCAACCAATGATTATTTTAGGCCTACGATTAAATCAATTTTTTACTTTACTTTTTGTTTCAACCTTGATTGCCTTTTTTCAAAATATTGTCAGTTTTATCTTATAAAAACTAGTAAGGTCTTATGCCTAGTAAAAAATTTTTGTCCCTCTGTTTAACTATTATGTTGTTGCTTGTCAGTAGTGTGCTGATCAACCAAAGTCGGCTATCAGTAGTTTTCGCGCAAAGTCCCAATCCAGTGAGATTTGAAGGCGAGGATCTAGCCAGCCTAGAAGCCATTGAAGAATCAAGTGCAGAAGCTGAAGCTAGTGACAGCACTAGCTTGGCTTCTCCATCAGCGGAAATTGTCGAGAAAATTCAACAAAAGGCCGATGAAGATATTACTGAAACCACTGGTCGACAAAAAAGCGTTTTAGCTGCCTACTTAGACGAAAATCCCATTGGCCCCCTAAACCCAACTAATGTTTTACAAAAAGCCATTCGCCAAGCTGTTGCTCAAGGTTTACCTGCCAGCTTAGTGGTGATTATATTAATTTTTCCCGTCGTCGCTTCTTTAGTGGCTTTGGCTCGCCACGTGATTGGCTTTAAGGGTTTTGGCATTTATATTCCAGCCGTTTTGTCCGTAGCTTTTGTTTCTACTGGTTTAACCACCGGGATTATTTTGTTTATTTCTGTATTGTTAGGAGCCATGTTGGCTAGATATTTATTGAAGTTTTTAAAAATGCCAGTTTTGCCTAAAACAGCCATGGTCTTATTGCTTGTCTCAATTGTCATGCTGCTGTTGTTGACTGTTGGCTCAGTGTTAAAAATTGATTTAGTCTTAAATGTTAGTATTTTTCCTTTACTAATCATCATTTTGTTGACAGAAAATTTTATGACCAGTCAAATGTTTGCTAGTCGAGGAGAAGCCCTAAGCATCACTTTTGAAACATTGCTCTTAGCCATCATCGGCGCCTTAATTTTTGGTAATGAAACTATTCAGCGCTTCGTCATTTTAAAACCAGAATTAACTATTTTATTGGTAGCCATTCTTAATCTGGCCATCGGTCGTTACACCGGTTTAAGACTTTTAGAATATTTTCGCTTTCAAGATTTACTCAAAAAAAACAGCCGTTCCGAGAAATACAAGAAACTAGACAATGATGATTCTCCAGGATTAGAAGAATAAATAATTTTATGATAAAAAAAGCCAACGCCAGCGATCTTCTGGGTATCAACGCGCGTAATAGTCTTTATGTCAGTCGTAATTCTAGAAAGGCTAAGGCTATTGCTCGTTCGAAATATGCTACAAAAATTTTATTAAATGACAATGATATTCCTTGTGCCAAAATTTACGGTATTTTAGGCACTGGTGAGGATATTAATGATTTTGCTTGGGAAAAATTGGAGGGGGATTTTGTCATTAAGCCAACCAACGGGCATGCTGGCACCGGAGTAATTGCTTTTAGAAAAAAAGTTAATAAAGAGCAGTGGCTAGATGTTTTAGGCGATAAGTGGGACCTTGATGATATTAAACTTCATTGCCGAGATATTCTCAGTGGTCAATATAGCATTCATGGTTCCAATCATAATATTATTATCGAAGAACGTATCCCAATTCACCCCAAATTATTGAAATATTCTTATCGCGGTACGCCTGATGTGAGAGTGATTGTCTTTAATCGAGTGCCGGTCATGGCCATGTTACGACTGCCCACTGAAGAATCCTCTGGAAGAGCCAATGTTTCTCAAGGAGCCATAGCGGTGGGCATTGATCTTAGTAGCGGCATTACCACTTACGCAGTTGCTCATAAAAAACAAATTATTAAATACTTGCCAGGAACAAAAAAGAAATTAAACGGGATTGTGATCCCTAATTGGCAAAAAGTCTTACTGAGCGCGGTTCGAGCTAGTGAAGCAGCTGATTTAATTTATTGCGGAGTTGATGTTTTTCTACATAAAATTAAGGGGCCAATGATCGTCGAGCTCAATGCTACTCCAGGACTTTCTATTCAAGCTGCTAATCAAGCCGGATTGCGTCGACGCCTGGAACGAGTAGAGGGCTTAAATGTTGTTAATGCAGAACACGGGGTAAAAATAGCTCAAGCGCTTTTTGCCAGCGATTTTTCTAATCGCATCAAAGTTAAAAGCGAAATTACCAATATCGGCTTAAAAGAAGAAATTATTTTATATGGCGAAGAAAAACAACGCATCACCACAAACGCCTTTATTAATACTGGTCGCTTGCATAGTGCAATTGCTCGAGATTTGGCAGGAAAACTAGGTCTACTCGATGTCGAAGACTTATTGTGGTTCCAGAAAGAAAAAGAAGAGGGCAATTTGCCAGTCATTAACATTAAAATTAAATTAAGAGGACAAATTATTAAAAGTACCATGTTAATCAGTAAAAAGCTTAATCATCGATTACACAAAGTCGAAATAGGTCGCAAAGATTTAGATGGTTTTATCATCAGTCCGGGTGAAAATGATTAAACTCAAAGACCTTGTTCCAGTTAACTTAGCTAGTGAAAAAGAGAAATTTTTTGCTAAACAGGCAAATTATAATCCACAATTTCAGTATCAAAAACCGATTGACAGCTCATCTTTAAATTATTATGGCAAAAGCAATTGCTACTATGCCCATTTGGCTAAAAAAATTATTAAACAAGCGCAAAAAGAAAATCTCTTTCAACAAGAACAAAGTCACAATAACATTTTAAGCGAAGAAGAGGTTAAAAAGATTGTCACAGCCTGCCTCGATGATTATGCCCTAAGCGACAAGTATCAAATAATTTTTAGTGAAACTTTTACCAGTCGTTTTGCCGTTAATTTTTCAGAAAATTCCATTAAAATTCGTTTGCCAATTAATTTTAAGCAAAAGCGCTTAATCAACACCCTAGATCATGAAATTGGCACCCATATTCTCAGACAAGAAAACTACTTATTGCAACCCTGGTACAAACGAAAAAAAGCCTATTCTTTCCGCAATCATTTGCTCACCGAAGAGGGTTTAGCCGTCATCCATCAATACTTAAACAGAGATCAACAATTAGTTTTTCAGCCAGCCCTCTCATATTTGGGAGTACAACTGGCAAGTAAAGCAGATTATAAAACTGTCTATCAATTTTATTATCAGTATTATCAAGATCCACAAAAGGCTTGGTCTCAGGCTTTAAAAAACAAAAGAGGACTGACTGACACCAGTTTGCCAGGAGGATTTAGTAAAGGTCTAGTTTATTTGACCGGCTTTGCCCAAGTCTTAAACTATTTACGTCGTCACCATTACGATCCAAGCCCTCTTTATTATGGGAAGTTGGCTTACCAAGATGTCAAAAAAGCCCAAAAAATTAACCCCAATTACCAAGCGCTTCTACCTAGATTTTATACGGATGATCCACAGGCTTATCGCGAAAAAATTCAAACTTTAGCTAAAAGAAATTTTATTTTTTAATATGGCAAAAAAAATATTAGTAGCCCTTTCTGGAGGAGTAGATTCTAGTACCGTTGCTTACTTGTTAAAAAAACAGGGCTTTGATCTCAGTGCTGTTTATATTAAATTTTATGCGCAAAACGCCCAGCAACAAGCGCTGATTGAAGAAGAAAGCCAAGTCGCCCAGACAGTTGCTCAAACTCTGGATATTCCTTTTCAACTACTAGATTTTTCTCAAGAACAAAAAAGCGAGGTTATAGATTATTTATTAGCTAGTTATCGCCAAGGTCAAACTCCCAACCCCTGCATCGTTTGCAACAAATTACTCAAGTTTGGCCAACTCTTAGCATGGGCTGAAGCAGAGGGTTTTAGTCATTTAGCCACCGGCCACTATGCACAGATTGTCAAAAAATCTCAAGAATTTTATTTAGCCAATGCCCAAGATCAAAGCAAAGATCAAAGTTATTTTTTATATCAATTAACTGAGCAGCAATTGGCTAAAATCTTATTTCCCCTTGGTTCTTTAACTAAAAAAACAGTCATCGACTTAGCCAAACAAGCCAATTTAGCACATTTAAATCGTGAATCTTTTGATATTTGTTTCCTAAAAAAGACTAATTTGCAAGATTTTCTAAGAAAAAATATCCAAGAAAATCCTGGAAATATCATTGATCGACATGGGCTAATTATTGGTCGACATCAAGGCTTGGCTTTTTATACCATTGGTCAACGCCATGGTTTTAGCATTGATCGAAGCGCATTAAAAAAGAGCACCTGCATAGATTTTCCCAAAGATCGCACGCCCGTTTTAGTAGTGAGCAAAAAAATAGTCGAGTCTAACCAGTTGGTGGTGGACACAACAGCAAGGGCTTTTACCCAAGAATTCTTTATTAAAGACCTCCATTTTGTCAATAACAGTCAAGAAAAACTCTGGCAAAAAAGGCAAAAATTTTACGCTTTAGTCAAAATTCGCAACACCGGAAAACTAATTCCTTGCCAAGTTCAAGCAAAACAAGAAAAAATTCTAGTTAAAAGCAAGAGTAAAATTTTTGCCCCCGCTGCTGGTCAAGCCGCAGTTTTTTATCAAGAAAAGCAAGATCATGTATTACTTATCGCTGGGGCAATAATTGACAACGTAGCTGTAAATGCCTGAGTTTGTGATTGGCAGCAGTCATTGGATGTATTTTAAATTCGCTAATTTTTTCTCGAGCTATTTCACCCTCACCGCCCTTGGTTTTTTCTTGATCTGTTCTATCTTCGCTTTCACTAATTTTTTCTTGATCTATTCTATATTCGCTCTCACTAATTACTCCCTGACCATCCCAAAAAGCATAATCTTTTGTTTGCAAATGAAAGATAAAGTTGCTAGTTAATAAATGAATTTTATCGCTTAAACTCTCACTGATTTTTACAATCTGAGCTTGAGAAAAACCCTTGTCCAAATCGTCGACTACTAAAATTAAATTTTGATCAATTTGTCTGGCATTACTATAGAGCGCTCTAAATTGCCAAGTTTTACTACCAGATACATAAAAATGTTTGATTAGAGCAATAATCAAATAATAAATTAAAGCCAAGTAATTAAAAATACTTGGATATCTCAAGACAAAAGGTAAAATAAATAATAAACCCAATGTCCAAAACCACCAAGGGTAACTAAGTAAATAAGCCAGAATAATGCGTATCCGCTCAATTAGTGGTAGATTGTTTTTCCCCTCTGCCATCAGCGTGGGAATTGCCAGAGCCCGTTTGGCATTAAACAAGTTTGCTGCTTGATCAGTGTTTTTTGCCTTAGTTTGCTGATCATTATCTTCAATCATAAACACTTCTTTTTGATAAAAGTTATACCAAGTTAAAAAAGCCGGTTTCTGTTCACCAATGGGGAAATAAAAATTATTATCTTTGACTTCAAGGGCAAGAGCAGTATCATTTGGCCAGGAAAAGTCAAAAAATTGACCTAAATAACTGGTAATTTGCCAGTCAATAACTTCTTTTGTTTCAGCATCGATTAGTTCAACTCTCACTAAAGGTGCTGCCTGACTATTTCGGTATTCAAAAACTAGATTTTTCCTTCTAGACCAGGGCCAGAGCGCCAAAAACACCTTTTTCAAGCTGGCCCATGATAAGTATCGATAAAATTTCAATAAAAGTAATAAATATGTGGTAATAGGCAATAATAAAGCGAAAAACAAAGCAATAAACTGGGATATAGACTTCCAAAGTGAAGTGCGAGCAAATTCAGTAATAAAAGTGGCAATTCTACTTGGCAAACTTTCTCTAACCTCTTCAAATACTTCTTGAACGATTTCTCTTGGCGGAATAATGGGAACCTGAATGCCTCGAGGAGTAGGGCTGGGAGTTGGGCTAACAATCGTTTGACTAATTGTTGGTGTAGTGCTGGTGCCAGTTGGGGGAGTTGTTGATGGTGTTTCAGTGACCGTAACACTAGGTATCGGCGTAGCTGGCCAATAATGTTGTGGAATAATAATGTATAGGTTCTTGATATAGCTGGTATGTCCCACTACATCGCTAATAATGAAATCTAGACGAATAATTTGATTTCTCGGCAAAAGATCCAGTTGTAAGCTCCAATCGCCCTTAGCATCAGTATATTGGCTATAAAACAAACTTGCTCGATTAGGAATCGTGACCACTAAATCAACTTTTAAATTAGCATCTCCCAAAGCAATGATCCAAGGCTCATTAGCAAAGGGATCTCTTTGAAATAGACTAATTGGATTCTGAGGCACGCTATCGGGCCTATCACTACTAATATTGACGGCTACATCGCCAATTTTTTTCAAATTAAAAACTGGGTCTTTAGTAAAAACATTAAACTTCCAAGTAGCAGAACCAGCTGAATTGTCGCCAAAATCCCAAGCAACAATCTGCCAACGATGACTTCCATGAGTTAAAGCTTTTTTAGCGACTAGAGTATAAATGCCAGAGTTAGGATCGTAATCTAAACTATATTGATCATTAGCAAAATCCGTCAAAGGAATCTTGTCGAACCACAAGCGACCGTCAAGAAAAAACTGATAATGAGACATGTCTTTATTGTCTGTGCTTTCATACCACTGAAAGACTGGATAAGCATTATCTAAATTAGCACCATCCTCTGGATTAATGAGAATAGGCGTCGAGGGCGGGACAATATCGGGCACTGTTGCCGTCACTCGTACATCACGATCAGTTTGGAGAACTACTTGGGCAAAAACCAAATTCCTGGACGCAAAAAACAATAAGAAAATCAAGAAAAAACTTTTCAGAAAGAGATTAATTCTTCGAAAATTGTTCTTCTTGAATAAACAAAACAGATATTGTTTATTCTTGACGCTCTTGATCATCGATTGGCTGTGTCTCAGTTTCATGATTAACCTGAAGGGCTTCTTGAGCCTTCTCCTGTTTTTTCTTCATTGCGAGCACTACAGCCACAATCAACAATATAGTAAGTAAGACAATAATAATGATAGTAACTGGAATTAACCAAATCACCCTTGTGGCATTTATGACTTGGCCACTCATGCCATAGGCTGCATTCAAGGTGATGGTATATGGCCCAAAACCCCATTTCTTATCCCAAACATCACTAAAGTCACGCTCGGTAAAAGGAAAAACGTTTTTGGTATCTAAACTAAAACTAGCTATCTCTTTACCAAAAATATTACTGATACTCACCGAGGGTTTGGGAGTAATGTGGATATCTGATTCATTTTTAATCTTAATTTCCATTGGCACTGGGCCTTTTTCCAAAAACTTAGGTATGTTAAAGCGGCTAAAAAGGGCTGATTCGTTGATTGGTCCATCTATTAAGACATAAATTAAGGTGCCCGCTCTTTGAGAAATGCCTGAACCTGTCTGATCTTCAACATTGGAGATATTAGGACTGTGCAAAACCATCGCGTAATGTCCGCCTGGTAAAGCGTCATTGGGCACTTCTATTAGCACGTTAATCGTCGCAGACCCTCCAGCTTTTAAATAATTTTGTGCTGGAGCTAAAGTGATCCAGTCGGCCAAACTCCAACGATTGTCTTGTTCTTCAGTGACTGGTAGGGGAGTCGTGCCATCTTCGTCCACAATAAAATCAAGAACCTGACTTTCAATTTGTAAATCGGCATCTGAATTATTTTCAACTTTAACTTGAATTTGTTTTTTCTCTCCAGGAGCCAAGAGCAAAGAATTATCATCACCAATTCTCACTGGCTTGACAGTCAAAGTGACTGCTTCTTGAGCAAAAACCTTGGCTTGCAGGGTCAAGCTCATAATTAAAAAGAGAACCACTGAAAAAAATAATCTTAATTTGATTTTTGGGCAGGCTGCTTTCATAATTTTTGCTTTTTTTATTTTTTAATTTTTTAAATATTTACTAAAAACTGGCAGTGGCGGTATAAACGATGTAGTTTTCGTAGTCACCAGCATAATTGAGGGCAGAAGGAGTTAAACGATAACACACATCGACCAGATCATTTTGAGCTCCTGTGCCTCGTGAAAAAATCAGCTGAGGAGATTGGGAAGCTGCTAAATCGGCAAAATGACGAGCGTCATAGGTACCGTTTTGATTGTAGTAAAAAGCTCGAGTAAGACCGCTGGTGGCATCACCTAAAGTATAAGCAAAGCCATATTGATCCTCATTAATCCAATTAGCCGCAACACTAGGACTCATACCAGAAACATTAGCATCAACAATACAACCCAGGTCAGTACTCGGAGTTGGACAAGCTCTACCATCTCGACCCAATTGATCATTTTGAATAGCCGTCACCTGATAACCATTTTCTGCATTGGTCGTCACTCTTAGAACTTGGGCTAAATCAGAGAAAACACCTACGGTTATCTCTCCAAAAGGCACAGCTAGGGGAGTAGTTGCATATTTGGTAGTAATACCACATTTGCTCTCACCACCTGGAACTCCAATAATTTCAAAGGTTAATTGAGGCAAAATAGTGGCAGTTACTCTTACCGCATCAATTACCGCAATTTTAGTGACCGTTTGGTCAATCACTATATCATCACTGGTTAAATGTTGAACAATCACGGTGTAGGTATCAGCCACACCCAAACGCTCATTTCCTACATCTAGAGTTCGAGGTGAAGGATTAATTAAATTATTAATAATAAAAGCGCCATTAGCGCCACCGTCAAAAACGGTATTAACTGCTCCTGTGCCAGTATAAGTACAAGTAAAACTGTGATAATTTGCCCCACCAAGCTGAACAGTACCATTTGCTGCAAGTTGTGCACCACCCCAACTATCAAAGCCACTAGGCGAACCGCTTGGACAAGTGATAGTAGCTGTGTTGCCAAAGTCAAAGCCATCGTTATCTGGTATTCCGTTATTACTTGCGGCAGTGCCGTCTTTAGCTGGCACTAAAATGCGAATTTTGCCATTGGGCAAGGCACTTGCTGTAGTTAATTTAACTGTCATGTTTGATTTTTGAGTAGAATAAACGGGCGTATCGTCTGTCACATCAGCTGCCAACAAGCCAGCAGTTAAACTTAACTTATTATCACTAGCATCATCAATCGTCGTTGCCACATTATAAGTATTGGTGGCACCAATGTGCAAAAGATCACCGCTTTGTGCCTGCAAGACTGAAATTGATGGATAATTAGTGGTATCCAAAGTGATCAGTGAAGAGCCAACCGTTTGCGTTCCCTCAAGCGCTGTTTGAAAAGAAAAACGAGAATTGTTCAATAAAACAGTCACGTTTTTTACGCTAGCCGCTTGAACTTGGCCAAAACGAGGCACCCAGCCAAAAAATAGGCTTAGAAATAATATGGGCAACAGAAGGAATAATGCTTGTTTATTTTTCATATGTTTAACGCTAGCTACTTGTTATATTCAGTTTAATCTTTTTCTTGATCATTAGTCAATAGCAATTTATCTATTAAATAATTAGCTAATTATTGGGGGGTCATTATTCTTTTTAATTGCAATTGATTTTAGTAAAAAAGTAAAAAGCCGATAAAGAATTGGCAATAAAATCAGCACCAGCACGATAGAGATGGGCAGCGCCACCACTCTCTCGACTTGTGTTTCATCGCCCAACTCAACTCGAAAATCATAAGCCCCCAATAAAAATGGCTTTTTATAGGAAAAATCACTTAATAAATTATTGTCCAAAAATTGACTCTGCACGGCTAAAAAATTTTCACCATTAGCCGTCATCACTTCTTCTTGTTCGGACAAAGATTTTAGATGATCTAAATTATCAGCGCTCATGCCCCGCACTTGTCGCTGACTATTAGCTAAAACCATATCGGGATAGAACTCATATTCTTGCTCGGCGGGTGAGGGCCAATGGCTAATCGTTAGTTTTCCAGCTACCGGCCCCGCATTTAAACCAATATTTTTTGCCCACAGCCGAAAATCAATGCCCATTAAACTATCAACCACCTTGGGTAATTTAAAATCTTTAATGACAATTTGACTACGATCGGCCTCATCCAAATTAACTGCCAAGACTAAGTGGCTAGCCACCACTCCAGATAAAATGGTATTAGCATTGTTTTCCACGTCTTCTAGCAGCATTTGTTCAACATTAAATAACACCGACAAATAATATTCTCCTTGTGGAAAATCAGCCGGCAAGGCAATGGTTAAGGGTAGAGTATAAGCCTCTCCAGGTCTAATAATGAACTCTTTGCCCCAGCGCTCATGATCTCCCGCAATCGACAAATACTTAAAATCACTACTTTGTTGCAAAAGCACTTGCCCAGTTTCTTGGTCGGGGCGAAAATCAACAAATTGCGCGCTAACGCTTAAAGTATAACGACCCTGATTTTCCAAATAAATTGGCGCACTAATCCCAGCACCAGGTTTCAAATATAAATAAGATACTGGAGGACTAATATTAATTGAGAGCGCGTCAGTGCTTTGAGCAGAAACAAGATCAGTATTTATTAAAGTGCTGGCAAACATCAATAAAGCAAGCACTAATATTGCTAAAATAATTTTATTTAATATTTTTGCTTTCATCTTAATATCCAGGCACTGCCACAAACATGACATAAGTTTGATAATCGCCAGCAGTTTGGGCTGCCGAGGGCACCACTTGATAAGTTACAGTCGCCGTTTCATCAAAAGCTACATTCGGGCTACTCATAATAAGTTCCATGTCCTCACCCACACTGTTGTCGGCAAAAGGTCGAAAATAAGTACTATTAATAAAATCATTAGCCACATTATTACCAAACACATTGTAACCAAAACCATCACGATTGGGATTATCCCAAATACCTGCCAAGCTTTTAGTACAAGTAGTATTACAAGTTGTGTTAGGAATCCGTATGCTTAAATTATTTGCCAGGCTCAGCGGTCGATCTTCAAAGACATAAATTTGATAACCGCCAGCACTCCCAGTATTAATAGTAATCGTATGACTATCATTGGCAAAAATCCCAGCGGTCAAATCACCAAATTCAATGGCTAATTTTGAGATACTAAAACTAAACTGGCGAATTTGATAAATATATTGAAAACCGCTGCCAATAAAATATTGACTAGTGCCGTATTCGCCAAAAGGACCGACTGCCGTTCCCCCCAAGGTATAAGTTAAACCAAATTGACCAGTCCGATCAAACTCACCACTGCCCATATTAAAATTACCAAACTGCAAATAATAGGAATCAGAAGTCATATTCTCTGCCTTGACCGGAGTCAAAGACAAGAAGAGAAAAAGCAGTGCAAAAAACAAACTAAGTTTCTTCATCGATGGCTTTAATTAAAATTTCCGCTTCTGCTTCAACTAAGATTTTTTCTTCGCGACTTTTTGGCCGATTAGCATCTTTGTGATTTATTTCTCTAAGTAATTTATTTAAATTCTTTTTTAATAATTCAAGTTCAGCATTAATGGTGACAATATTTTTTTCTGGTGAAATTAATAAATATTCCAACATTGGCAAATGTCGATCTAATAAATTACTGATAAAATCTGCCACTGCCTGATCATCAGCTTGGGCTTTTAATTTTTCTTGTTTTTCGCAATCTAAAAGTAGTGTCTTGTAATGCAAGCGTTGAAATTGCACTTTGCCAAATAAATAAAAAATCATGACTAAAGGAATGGCCAATAAATTATTGATTTCGGTCATGCTCATCGCCGTTAAATTTAATCCATAACGATTCAGAGCTAAACCTAAATAAAAGAGGATTAATTCCAACGAGAGCAGAATAGCTAAACGATTTTCCAAAGCCAAAGCCAAAAAAAACAATTGCACAAAAGTTAAGGCAAAAAAAGCAGAGCTTAAGCCATTGCTATTCCCAATCAGAATCAAAAAAGCTAAATTTAAAACTAAAGTATTTGTAGCTGCGCCCTCGTCAAAGACATAAAAAAATTTTTTACCGCGTTTTTTTTGTAAAAACCAAAAAACCAGGCACAAGATAGCAAAACACTGCAAAGAATATTTTGCCAAAACCGGAGTTTGCAAAAAAAGATAGGCAAAAATAACCGTCAAGGTCATGATAATTGCCTGCTTAATGATGGACATTGCTTTTAGTATAGAAGAAAAAGCTTGCTTTGTAAAAAGCCTAAATCAAGCTCTTATCAAATAATGGAAATCTGCAAAAAAGCATTTTCTGATCTGGTTTTTATAGTTGACTTTAAAAATCTTTGACCCTATAATACCCTCACTTCAAGGAAAAAGAAGAGAGTAGAGAAAGCAAAGGGTTTTCTCCTTTCTTTTTTTTGCCTAAAATTGTTTTATCGACCTTTAACAAGTGAAGACAGCTATTTTTTAACAGCAAATATAGTGATAGAAAGTGCAAGAGAGAATTAATTGCTGATTTTCAAATCAACAATTGCTTCTCGTCAATTTGTTTTTTATTTTTTTATAGAGCAAATCAAACTTTTTTGAGAGTTTGATCCTGGCTCAGGATGAATGCTGGCGGTGTGCCTTAAGCATGCAAGTTGAACGGTAAATTAGTCTTCGGACTAATACGAGTAGCAGACGGGTGAGTATAACACAGGAACTTACCCTCAAGTGGGGAATAGCCAGTCGAAAGATTGGGTAATACCGCATGTGATCTACGGATCAAAGCCTTCGGGCGCTTGAGGAGAGGCCTGTGCCCTATCAGGTAGTTGGTGAGGTAATGGCTCACCAAGCCAATGACGGGTAGCCGGTGTGAGAGCACGACCGGCCACAAGGTTACTGAGATACGGAACCTACACCTACGGGTGGCAGCAACTGGGAATATTGCGCAATGGGCGAAAGCCTGACGCAGCGACACCGCGTGTGGGAAGAAGCTCTTCGGAGCGTAAACCACTGTGGCAGGGGAACAATTTTTGAGGGTACCCTGCTAGAAAGCACCTGCTAACTACGTGCCAGAAGCCTCGGTAATACGTAGGGTGCAAGCATTATCCGGATTTATTGGGCGTAAAGCGTCCGTCGGCGTTTTATCAAGTTTTGACTTTAATACTGGAGCTTAACTCCAGCTACAGGTTGAAATACTGATAGAATTGAGTTTACTAGGGGGAGCTGGAATTCTCGGTGGAGGAGTGAAATCCGTAGATATCGAGAGGAACACCATTCGCGAAGGCGGGCTCCTGGAGTATAACTGACGCTCAGGGACGAAAGTTTGGGTAGCAAAAGGGATTAGAGACCCCTGTAGTCCAAACCGTAAACGATCCTTGCTAATTGCTTGATTCTTTGAATTGAGTGATGTAAGCTAACGCGTTAAGCAAGGCGCCTGGGGATTACGACCGCAAGGTTAAAACTCAAAGGAATTGACGGGGGAGCGCACAACCGGTGGAGCATGTGGTTTAATTCGATACAAAGCGAAAGACCTTACCTGGGTTTGAAATGTAACTGCACGGTCTAGGAAACTAGACTTTCTTCGAGAGTGTTACACAGGTGTTGCATGGCTGTCGTCAGCTCGTGTCGTGAGGCGTCCACTTAAGTGTGGTAACGAGCGCAACCCTTATCCCGTGTTACAAGTGTCACGGGAGACTGCCTTGCTTTTTGCAGGGAGGAAGGAGAGGACGACGTCAAGTCAGCACGACCCTTACATCCAGGGCAACACACATCCTACAATGGAGCCGACAACGGGTAGCGAAGCCGCAAGGCGGAGCCAATCCTTATAAACGGCCCCTCAGTTCAGATTGTTCTCTGCAATTCGAGAACATGAAGTCGGAATCGGTAGTAATCGCAAATCAGCAGGTTGCGGTGAATACGTTCTCGCTCCTTGTACACACTGCCCGTCAAACCAGCAAAGTTAGTAGCGCCCGAAGCGGGTGACCGTAACTCGCAAGAGAACGGCTCTTCTACGGCGAGATTAGCGATGAGGGTTAAGTCGTAACAAGGTATCGGTACTGGAAGGTGCTGATGGATCACCTCCTTTCTAAGGAGAATGGGTAGGAGTTTTCACGACCTCCTTCTCCCGTTTAAGGCAACTTAAACGAAAAATTAAAAGCCTATGGACATAGGTGCCTAGGTCATTTTCTATCACTGTATTTACTGTTAATAAGAGACGAGCCCGCGGCTCGTTTTTTTATGATTTAGCCCCAGCGGCTTTTAGCCAATCCTCGTTTTCTATGATTTAATCTATCAAACTGTATCAAAATATATAAGATAGATCAAGCAAAAATAATTTAGCCCATAATTGGCAGAGTACCGTTTTGACTGCTAATTGCCCCTATGCAAAAAAGATCAGTCGCGCTAAAATTGCTGTAGCAATCATTTACTTTTAATTATTTTGGGCCATTTAACTTACTTAAATGGAGACAATATGAATTTTGATCGATACACCACTAAAGCAGCAGAAGCCATGCAAGACGCCATGCAACTCGCTGGTAAATTAAAGCACAGCCAAATCGATATTTGGCATTTATTGTTGGCTTTGGTTGAACAGGCAGGCGGCATCGTCCCTGATTTGCTAGAACAGCTAGATAAAAAGCCAGAAGCGGTTGCCAACTTAATCAGAAAAGAATTAAGTCAATTAGCTAGTCTTGAAACAGTCACCCAAGCTTACGCTTCACCAGAATTAGCTAAAGTTTTAAGCCAAGCTGAAACAGAAGCAGTCAAATTAAAAGATGAATATATCAGCACTGAACATTTGTTCTTGGCTCTCTTAAATCAAAAAAAAGTCAGTCAATTGCTCGATCTTGATTTAGCCGCAGTCACTCAAGCCCTAAAAACAGTGCGCGGGCAACAACGCGTCACAGATCCAGAACCTGAAGGAAAATATCAGGCTTTAGATAAATATTGTTTAGATTTTACTAGCTTAGCCCGCTTGGGAAAAATTGATCCAGTCATTGGTCGTGATGAGGAAATTCGCCGCATTACCCAAATTTTGTCGCGTCGCACTAAAAACAATCCAGTTTTAGTGGGTGAACCGGGCACGGGCAAAACCGCTATTGTTGAAGGCTTGGCAAAAAAAATTATTGATGATGATGTTCCAGAAGCCCTCAAAAATAAAAAAGTGCTATCTCTAGACATGGGAGCATTAATTGCTGGAGCAAAGTATCGTGGAGAATTTGAAGATCGTTTAAAAGCCGTCATTAAAGAAATTGAAAAAAGTGAAGGGCAAATTATTCTCTTCATTGATGAACTACATAATATTGTGGGGGCGGGTGCCGCTGAAGGCTCCACCGATGCTGGTAATTTGCTTAAACCAGCCCTAGCGAGAGGGACTTTACGCACTATTGGCGCCACCACCCTCAAAGAGTATCGCCAGTATATCGAAAAAGATAGCGCGCTCGAAAGACGCTTTCAACCGGTCATGGTAGAGGAGCCCTCAGTTGAAGATGCTATTTCGATTTTACGCGGCATCAAAAGTAAATATGAAGCGCATCATGGTGTGAAAATTTTAGACAGTGCCATTGTCGCTGCCGTTAAACTTTCTCATCGCTACATCAGCGATCGTTTTCTGCCAGATAAAGCCATCGACTTAATGGATGAAGCTGCTTCGGCTCTGCGCATTGAAATAGATAGCAAACCCAGCAATATTGATCAGCTAGAGCGTAAAATTCGTCAACTAGAAATAGAAAGAGAATCTTTAAAAAAAGAAAAAGATCAAAAAAGTTTAGATCGTTTAAGCAAAATTGAAAAACAAGTTAGTGAATTAAAAGAAGAATATAAAGGCTTAGAGCTCAGGTGGAAAAAGGAAAAAGAAATCTTAAATTCCATTAAACAAGCTAATCAACAGTTAGATGATTTACACGAAGAAGCCAAAAGAGCTGAACGCAATTATGATTTAGAAAGAGCAGCGGCAATCAATTATGGTGAAATTCCGGAAATTGAGAAAAAAATCAAAGAAGCTCAGGAAAAAATGGCCAAAATTGATCCAGCCAAAAGATTACTTAAAGAAGAAATAGACGACAGTGATATCGCTAACATTGTGGCTAAATGGACTGGCATTCCAGTGGAGCGCGTCTTAAGTGAAGAGAGCGATAGATTGCTTAATTTGGAGAAAGCATTGGCTCAGCGAGTGCTTGGTCAAACCCAAGCCATTAAAGCCATTGCTGGAGCAATTCGGCGCAGTCGGGCTGGCCTCAGTGAAGAGGGCAGACCAATCGCTAGCTTTTTGTTTTTAGGTCCGACTGGTGTGGGGAAAACTGAATTAGCTAAAGCTTTGGCTGAGCAATTGTTTAACGACGAAAGTTTGATCACTCGCATCGATATGAGTGAATACATGGAGAAACATAGTGTGGCTCGCCTCATCGGCTCGCCACCAGGCTACATCGGCTATGAAGAAGGAGGGCAACTGACTGAAGCCCTGCGACGCCATCCTTACACCATTGTTTTGTTAGATGAAATTGAAAAAGCGCATAGTGAAGTTTTCAATATTTTATTGCAAGTGCTGGATGAGGGGCGCTTGACCGATAGCAAGGGTCGCACTGTTAATTTTAGGAACAGTATTATTATTATGACCTCCAATTTAGGCAGTCAGATTATTAGTGAAACCAATCACGACCCCGTCGAGCAAAAAAAAGCCCTCGATGGTTTATTAAGAGTGCATTTCCGCCCTGAGTTTATTAATCGCCTCGACAATGTCATTATTTTCCAAAACCTTGGTCAAAAGGAAATCAAAGACATTGTTCGCTTGCAACTTAATTTAGTAGCCAAACGATTAGCTGAGCAAGATATTGCCTTAACATTTGGCGAAAAACTAATTGAGCATTTGGCCGATGCTGGTTATGATCATGTTTTTGGCGCACGGCCTCTGAAACGCTTAATTCAAAATGAAATTTTAGATCAACTGGCAGAAGAAATTATTGAGAACAAACTAAAAGCTGGTGATAAATTAGAAATAGATTGGCAAAAAAATAAACTTGAGTTAATCAAAGGCTAAGTTAATTAAAGGCTAAGTTTGAATTGGCAAAGAGCTGATTTGTGTTAAAATATGATTCTGCTTAATTTTTAAAAATATATGGGTGTGTAGCTCAGTTGGTTAGAGCGCAGTCCTGATAAGACTGAGGTCCTTGGTCCGATTCCAAGCACACCCACTTTTAAAAACTCCCATTTAGCAATCAAACTTGCACTCTGCCAATTGCTCAACATTTTTGCCTAAAGTTAGGGTATAATTAAACAGAAATTATGAACAGTGAAGTTATTCAACTACCCAGTAATTCCTTGAATCTAGCGGTGCTTCCTATCCGCGAAGGAGTCTTATTTCCGCAAACTGAATCGGTTTTAGGTTTTGGTCGGGAGCTGTCTATTCAAGCTATTCGTCATTCACAAAAACAAAGTAAACATATTATTTTACTCACCCAAAAAAACGCCCAAATTGAAAAGCCTCAAGCTAAAGATTTATACCAAATTGGCACCTTAGCCGTGATTGAAAAAACCATTCGTAATAATGATAATATCAGCGCTTTGGTACGAGGCATTAGCCGAGTCAAAATCCAAAAATTCACTCAAGAAGAACCATTTATCCAAGCTATAGCTGATAAAGTTGTTAGTTTTATTGAACGAGATGACGAATTAATTGCCCTCAGTAATCATTTACAAAAATTATTTCGCCAAACTGTGCAAATGGGCAAACAAATAGAGTTTTTAAATTTCATTAAATTATTAAGCGGTGTTAATGAGGGAGAGATGGCCGATCAAATTGCCAGCACCCTCAATATTGCTACTGCCAAAAAGCAGCAAATATTAGAAACCACCAATGTTAAACAGCGCATCCGCTTGATTATTGATCATCTATCTAAAGAGGTCAAAATTTTAGAAATTGAACAAGACGTTAATCTCAAAACCCAAGAAAAATTTGATGAGCACATGCGCGAAAGTGTGCTTCGTGAGCGTTTACGCACCATTCAAAAAGAGTTGGGTGAACTAAGCGATGAACAAAGCGCTGCTCACGAATATGAAGAATTATTAAAAAAGAAACAATTACCTCAAGAAGCTGAAATCAGAATTAAAAAAGAAATTGCCCGCTTGGGGCAAATGTCGCCCAATAATCCAGAAACTGCTTATATTAGGAGTTGGCTAGATTTAGTGTTTGATTTACCTTGGCAAAAAAGTAAAAAAACCAATATCAATATTAAACGAGCGGCCAAAGTCCTCAATCAAGATCATTATGGTTTAGAAGAAGTTAAAGATCGAGTCCTCGAGCATATGGCTGTCATGCAGTTAAAAAATCAAAATGATAGTCAAGAAAAAAATTTACCAACTATTTTGTGTTTTGTTGGACCTCCGGGTGTAGGAAAAACCAGCATTGGTCGCAGCATTGCTAAAAGCTTAAATCGACATTTCATTAAAATTTCTCTTGGAGGAGTGCGCGATGAATCAGAAATCCGCGGTCACAGGCGCACCTATGTTGGCGCCATGCCTGGTCGCATTATCAAAGGTTTACAAAACGCCCAAAGCAATAATCCAGTCTTTATGCTCGACGAAATTGATAAATTAGGCCAAGATTTTCATGGCGATCCAAGCAGTGCTTTAATTGAGGTCTTAGATCCTGAACAAAATTTTAGTTTCGAAGATCATTATTTAGACATGCCTTACGATTTGTCTGAAGTTTTGTTTATTGCCACTGCTAATAGTCTAGAGAGCGTGCCAGCGGCTTTATTAGATCGCTTAGAAGTGATCCAGTATTCTGGCTATACTCTCAACGAAAAATTTGAAATTGCTAAGCGTTATTTATTGCCCAAAACTATCAAAAAAAATGCCCTAAAAAAACAGCAAGTGGTCATCAATGACAAGCTTTTGAAACAAATAATCGCCCGTTATACCAGAGAGGCTGGCGTTCGTGATTTAGAAAGACAACTGAATAAAATCATGCGCAAAAGTGCTAGAGAAATTTTAGAAAAAAATAAAAAAACCATTACTATTAATAATAAAAAAATTGTGGAATTTTTGGGGCCAGTGATTTTTGATGAAACCATCGCGGAAAAAAGAGATCAGGTTGGTTTGGCTGCGGGCTTAGCTTGGACCAGTGTGGGTGGTGATATTTTGTTTGTTGAGGTAGCTCTTTCTCCAGGAAAAGGCCGCATTAAACTGACCGGTAAACTAGGAGAAGTGATGAAGGAATCGGCTCAAGCTGCTTTAACTTATGTGAGAGCCCACCACCAAGAACTAAAAATTGATATCGAGAAAATTAATCAAACCGATGTGCACATCCACGTTCCAGAAGGGGCTGTGCCGAAAGATGGCCCATCAGCGGGGGTGACAATTACCACCGCCATTGTCTCGGCTTTTAAAAACAAGGCCGTGCGCCGTGATGTTGCCATGACTGGAGAAATCACTTTGCGAGGGAGAGTCTTAAGAATTGGCGGTCTTAAAGAAAAAGCCATTGCCGCTCATCGAGCTGGCAGTAAAATCGTCGTCATCCCTCAAGATAATGAAAGAGATTTGCTTAAAATCCCCAAAGAAGTCACAAAAAATCTGCAATTTTTTCCCGTTAAAGACATTAAAGATGTGCTCAAAGTCGCTCTTAACTAAGACATCGGCAAATTTGTTATACTACGAGTAGTAATATAAAATTAATAGATGATTAAGCGTTATTGGCCATTTTTTCTGTCGATTGTGATTTTAAGTGCTGCGCTGTTTCTGTATTTTAATCCTCCTCAATTAATTAATGTAGCTGGCTTACAAATTGAGTACCATGGCTCAGACCAATACGCCAGTGTTTTTTTAGATAATCAGTATTTGGAAAAAGCACCCTTGTCTGAAAGAACTATTAAGAGTGGCGACTATGTTCTGAAAATTATCCCTGATGATAAAAATTTAGCCGAACTGAGTTTGTTCATCACTTTAAATAAAGGCACGCTCACAGTGATTTCCTATACGCCAGGAGCCAGTGCCAAAGAAAGTTCAGCTAGTATTTATGAACTTGAACCTCTAAAAAACTCAGAAGATTTGGGTGTGCTCAGTTTTGAAACTTATCCAGAAAACGCTCTCCTCAGCTTTGCCGATGATGCCGCTCAATACACACCAGTAACTTTAGAAAACTTAACACCCAAAGAATATACTTATCAAGTCAGTCTGCCTTCTTATCAAACTCAAGAAAATGTCGTCCAAGTTTTACCTGGATATAAAATTAAGGCAACCATTATGTTGGCTAAGTTAAACTCAACTGTTATTGATCCAAATATTGATCTACAACAGGAGTCGGTCGACTCTATTGTGGATACCACTGCCAGTGACTCGACCCAGTTGCATGAAAATTTAACAGAAGATGAAAGCTGGGGCAGGGCAGAGGCAAGAGCAATTATTGGCAAAAAGGTCAAAATCAACAGCACCAATTTTTTTGTTGATAATTTAGAAGTTTTAAGAGTTAGAAAAACAGCTGATAAAAATGCCAAAGAGCTGGGTTTTGCAAAAACTAATTTTTATTATCCTTATTTAGAAGATTTGCCAGCTGATTTAGAGGCTACAGCCAGTGCGCAAACTAAAGACTGGTTAAAGATCAGGTTTGAAGGGCAAGAGGCATGGGTGAGTGCCGAATTTGCTGAACTCGTCACTGACTAAAATTGAAGGACAAGAGGCATGGGTGAGTGCCAAATTTGCTGAGCTCATCAGCGATAAAGAATGTTACTCTTACAGTGTTTTTACTTATTATTTGGAGTTCCTACACTTTTCAAAACCAGCCAATCTGTGCAATAATGACCACAATATGAACAATAATAACAATGCCTTTTTTAAATTTTTAATAGTTTTTATTCTCGGTTTTTCAGCTTATTTTTTAATCCAAAATTTTACACCGCTCACACTGTTTGATAAGGAAAAAAGCATCATTACTGTTCAAGGTTTAGCACAAGAAAACGTCTCCAATCAGCTCGCTGAATTTTCTGCTGGCATTGAAGTAATTGCCCCAACAAAAGAGCAAGCAGTGAATAATGCCAATCAAGTTGTCGATCAACTCTTAATTGCTGTTAAAAAATTTGGCATTGCTGAAGAAGATATTCAAACCAATCAAGTAAGTGTCTATCAAGAAAATAAAGACCCAATTGTGCCATTGGCTAATCCAGAGACAATGATTAGTGAAGAAATTATCACGGGTAAAACTGGTGATTGGCGAGCTAATACCAGCATCAGCATCACTTTGCGCAATGAGCAGAGTGCCTTACTCAAGCAAGAAAGTGAAGAATTACTACATATTTTAAACCAAAGCCAAGCAAATTATGTCTATGGGCCTAATTTTAGGCTAGACGAACAATATGTGAGCGAGGGCGAATTAATTAATAGCGCCGTAGCTGATGCCCGTAATAAAGCAGAAACTATTGCTGCTAAAAATCAACAAAAAATTGTCAAGATTTTAGAAATCGTTGAGAATGATGTTAGTTATCGATCTTTTTACAGTAAAGAGTTGGCAGTTAATTCCGATATCTCAGCCACCTCACTAGAACCCGGATCCAGCACTTTATCTAAAACAGTGGTGGTTACTTTTCAAGTAAAATAAGATAATCCTGCTGCAGTCCGTCTTCGCTACCAGTCCAAGCTACTTGACCTAAGCTGAGTAGAGCCTGTTCATTTAAGTTGGGATATTTTTCTCGCTCACGATTGCTAATCACTATATATTTAATTTGATATTGATCTAAAAGAGCATGGCTTTGTTGACTAGTGGGATTTAGATAAATCGTTTCAACTTCGACCAGGCGCTCGGCTGGGAGATCCCAAGTGCCCCGCCACAACCATTCGTGAACCTGCCAACCAACAACAGTTGGCATACCAGAAAAAGCCGAAACCATGGAAAATTCAGTGAAACTTTCACCACTAGCTTCCAAAATACTAACTTGTTGAGCTTCATTATTTTTTAAATAATTAACCATGGCATAAGAGCTTGGATATTTTTTATTCATCCATTGCAAACCATCTAAACCCTGATAGTGCTTAAAGCCATAGTAGTTTTTAAAAGCTAAAACTGGATAAGCTGCTAAGCCAACAATTAAAGCAGTGATTGGTAAATAAAGAAATACAAAAGTGCGAACCGCTACTTTGACTTTGAATAATTTATTTTTTTTCCAGGGCAAAGATTCACGAATATCAATCAATTGCCAATTAAAGCATTGTTGGCTTTTTGCCCGACTGATAAAGAAAGAAATGGCCAAGGCCAATAAAATCGCTATCCAAATAAAACCTTGAAACATCAGCTTAAACATTGTATTAGATCGCGGATAGCCAGTATAAATATCTTTAAAATAAAAGAATTCAGTAAAAATTAATAAGACAAGGAAAGCCAAAAAAGCACCCAGTGTAAAGAACCAAGCTGCCTCTTCTTTTTTACTTCGTCGTTTTCTATTAAGCAACAAAATAATAATAAAAATTAAAACCGGTATTGTGTGAGCTCCCCATAATACTAATAATTGCCAAACTGGAGAATGTTCATTGGCCATGTGAACTCCTTCTGCAATAGATTGAAAATTTAGAAACCAGGGCGCACTGACAATTGCCGTAGTTAAAGTTAAACCTAAAGCTGAACTGCAAAGTGGCCAGAAAAAATCAGTTCGCCACATCAATAATAAAACTCCCAAGACTAATAATAAAATAGCGTAAATAAAAACATCCCAGGTGTTAGTCATGGCTAAGACGCCAAATAATATACCCATACACAAACTTAAAATAAAAAATCGCTCAGCAAAGAGTTTGATGATTTTTTGTCTTTTAACTTCTTCAATTAATTCGCTTAACCATAAAAAAATTGTCATTAACAGCGCAATAACTACAGGCATCGAAAAAACATGGGCGTGCAAATCGCTAACCACAAAACTATAAACAGGAAACTCATGAATAGCACGATCGATAAAACGGGTGGCATTAGGATACCAATAATCAATAAAGTTGCCCTTGGTCAAAAAATACCAAATTGCGTGGCCATTGCCAAATAAAGTGACTAGCAAGCTGGCGAGTAGAGCAGTCCCAGCCGAAGCTGAAAAATTAGCTTGTCCTTCAGTCTTTTTTTCTTTTTTAACTGATAATTTCCAAGCAAAATGGCTTCTAATATTAAAAGTTAAAGAAAAAACTTCGCTAGCCAACAAAGCCATGACGGTTGCCAATAGAAAATTGTAAGAGTAAGCCAAATCAATTCGCCATAGATGAACTAAAATCGCACCCATAAAATGACCAAAGCTATAATAATTTATTGATTCGCCAGCAAACCAGATATCTGCTGCGGGCAGAGTAGGTGATTTCAGATAAGCCTGAATAAAACCAGCATCCATGAATTTTTCTAAACCAAGAATCTCTGGTTGAAAACTTCGGACAATTAATAAAAAAACAAAAAAAGCTAAAAAGACTAGTTCCTCGATAATAATCTGGCGACGAAACTTCTTCCAATAATTTTTAAGTAATGCTTGTTGTTGCTGACGGTGTTTGGCAATAAATAAAAAATAAATATTTACTAAAAAAAACACTAATAAGACAAAATAGACGCCAACCACCGTGTTGATGGGGATTTTTAAGTAAGCGATAAAAAAGACCAGTAGCGACAGAATAAACCAGCTAAAAAAACGAGCAAAAGCCCACAGGCCATCTTTAATTTGTGTAAAAGTTTTACTCAAATACGCAAACAAGGGAATTGCTAATAATTGTAAAAATAATAAAGATAAATAAACTTGAAAAATCATCCTCACTACTATAACAAAAAAATTCTAAGTTGTGATCTAGAATATTTCAGCAACACTAAAGCCCCAGGTCTTGCTTAATCTCAGTAACTAGCTGGTTGCTGGCAACAATCGCCTGATTCAGTCCTCGATCAAAAGGATAAATGTGTTGCATTGATACCCAATAAAGCTTGGGGCAACTAGTGCGCATTTTTGGCAAATGTTGACTGTGATTGACCTTAACTAAGGGTTGAGCAAAATCTTCTTTATACAAACGATAATCAATTAGCAATTGCTCAATATTCGGGTTTAATTTGCGCAAGTATGGTAAATAACTTTGCCAAATTGTTTTGGCTGACTGGCGATAGGCTGGCTCATCACTCGATAAATATCTGCCTAAATAGACTAAGTGTTCCTGGTTATAATGCTTGTTATCAATAAAATTATTGTGTTCAACGACCGCTAAAAAAGGCCATCTTTTTTCATTAATATTTAACCAGTAGATTTTGTCTGGGAGAAGGGACTCTTTTAAACGGACAACCATGGTCATGGCCGATAAACCCCGCAAGTGATCATCTTTTAGTTCGGGCAATGCCACTATTTTTTTGAATTGGGTGGAGGGGAGAGTGCTAATAACTAAATCATATTTTTTTTCTTGAGTGGTGCTGTTTTGACTTTTCAGTGACTTAGTTTTTAATTTGAAATAGGCTTGATTATTTTTTGCTTGCTTTGGCAAGTAAATTTTTTCAACCCGCTCTTGCAAATGAAATTTAACACCCTTTTTAACTAGTTGCTTTTGAATTTCTGAGGCCAATGATTGAAAGCCACCTTCAACATAAGCTAATTTAACCGTTCTTGGCTTGATTCTGGCCCAAAACCAAGCCATATTAATATCCGCTGCCCAAGCAGAAAATTTAGATTTAAATAGCGGTTGCCAAATTATTTGCCAGGGCTTCTTGCCCATAGTTTTTTGTAAAAAAACACTGGCGGGATATTTTTCCAAAAATTGACCATTGGGTAAAATTTTTAAAAAAGCTAAAACTACGCCAGTGCGCAAACGATCAAATAAACTTAATTCTTGAAAAGCCAAAAGGCTCAAAGCCGAATCTAATTGAAAATTTTTACCCTGCCAACGGGTGCTAGTTTTAGTCTTTTTGAAAAAAAGTTTTTCCTCAAGACCTAAGCTTTTTAAAAATTTTTGAAAAGCACGATCCTTGGCAAAAAGATGGTGATAGTGTTTTTCCAAAGTCCAAGCCCAATTTTTCTCTGTAAAACCCCCAGCCATACCAGCTACTTGTTGGTCTTGCTCAAAGACATTAATCTGCAATTTGTCTGGACCAGCAATATTGCTTAATTGCCAGGCCACATTCAAAGCGCCGAAACCACCACCAATAATTGCTACTTTTTTCATATAAGCCTTCACCAGCCGAACTATTATTCTGCTAAATTATACCTTATTTATACTTATCGCCAGTTGGCTAAGAAAAAGTAAAGATAGTGAGCAGCTTTTTCTGGAACCGGTAAGGCAGTCCAATGGGGATAAAAAAGCATAGCCACTAACAGCGGCCAAAATAAGAAATGAAAGATTAGCGCTCGGCGCTGGTCTTTAGATTTGATTGTTAAACTAAATAAATACACTGGCCAAGCAACTAATAAAACCAGATAGGGGAGCGCAGGCAAGAAATGATAAAAAAACATTGGTCTAGCAAATAAAATCCAAGGTAAAAAAGATGCTAAAAAAACTATCAGCAGCCTTAAATAGGTGGGCTGAAAAAGTGTCGCTTGCCATTTTTTTATCAAAGCTTTGCTTTTCAAACTTTTTTTCCATTGCCATAAAAAAACAGGTAAAGCAAGCAAGTACAAAAAAAGCAGGGGATTGCCTTGCGCATAAATATCCTGACGCCAGTTGCTATGCGATAAATCAGTAAAATACCAAACCGGTCGCCAATTAAGTATCCAAGCTAGTGGCCCCGATTGATAAGGATGAGGACTGGCCCAATGTAATTGAAAATTTAAAATCTGCTTCTGTAACTGAAAAAAATCAAGCAAACTTTTACCACTGAAAAAATAGGGAAGATAAGCAAATACATAAATCACCACTGGGGTTAGCAATAAGGAAAAGAGGACAAATGCCAATTGTTGATAGGATTTTTCCTTAAAAATTCGCCATAATTCCAGAACTAAAAACAGAATAATTAACCAAACGGCAGACCACTTAGTACTGAGAGCCAAAGCCAACATTAGGCCACTCAAGAAAAAGACAATTAAGTTTTTTTGCCGACGATACAAAAAATAAAAATAACTGGCACTCAGCGTAAAAAATAAATAAAAAATATCGTTCATGGCTAGGCGACTCTGCACTAAAAATAAACCATCACTGGCAAACAGAGCACTGGCGATTAAGGCAAAATTGATGGCTAAATCTTCTTTTTGCAGCTTGCTTTTAATTAATTTATTAATTTTGTTATTGTCTAAAAGTGCAAGAGCCAATTCCTTAGCTAAAAAATAAAAAACTAGCAAAGCCATTAGCCCAAAAAGCACCGAGGGCAAGCGCCAGCTGACTGGGGCTGGCCAGAAGTTAAAAAAGCGCAAAGTAAAGGCTTGCAGGTACTTGGCCAAAGGCGGATGCAACCAATCAAAATAAATTGGCCAATCGGCCCGATGCCACCACTCAAAAGGCGTCGTAAAATCCCCAGCTGCTAACATTTGCAACGCTGGCACATGATAGACTTCATCAAAATACATCTGTTCGGGGATATTTAAACGCCATAGGCGCAAAAAAAGAGAAATTAATAAAATTAAACCCAATAAAATGATTTCTTTAATTTTCACTATCTATCAGAATATATATAAATAGTACAAATTTTCAAGTTGTAAGTTAAAAAATTACCCAGTCAATTTATCCCAAAGCCTGCATGAGCAGGATAAAATCATTTAATTCTAATGCGGCACTCGACACCAACACCCCATCACTAATCGCTAAAAAGTCTTTAATGTTGCTGGGATTGACACTGCCACCATAAATTAATGGATTAAAGGGAAAAAATTGACGAAGTTTTTGAAAAAAAGCCTTGACTGTCTCAGGCTCAACTGCTTGACCGCTGCCAATGGCTGAAACGGGTTCATAAGCCACACTCACTCGGGTTCTTTCTTGTTCTGTTAAGAGTTTAGCCTGTTCAGGAAAATCAGGCTCATCTAAACACAACATGACTCCGATATCTGCTGCTAAAGCTCTGTGCACTTTGCTAGCAACTAGTTGCGAACTTTCATTAAATAGCTTGCGTCTTTCACTATGGCCAATAATTGCCATTTCTACACCTAAAAATTCTAAATTTTTGGCCACTACCTCGCCCGTATAAGCTCCTGCTCCTTGTGCGCTAATATCTTGCACTGCCAAACTAATCGCCAATTGCTGATGATCAATTAAGCGACGCATCTGAGCGATAAAAGGAAAGGGTGGAGCGATTAATAATCTCAAATCTGGCTTATTAGCCAGTAAGTCTTTCGGAAAATTATTTAACCAATGCTCAACCTCAATAATATTTTTATTGGCTTTCCAATTTAGTAAAATTGTTTTTTGCACAATTTTATTTTAGCCAAAAGCAGATCACAAAGCAATTTTTAGCATTTAGAACAATTTTTGCCATTTAAGGCAATTTGCCATTTTGCCATTTATTAAAAACTAGCAATTTTATGCTACGATGATCATTATGTTTGAGAGTCAGGAAATCTTGGACCAGCTTAATAGTGAACAGCGCCAAGCAGTCTTACACAACACTGGACCTGCGCTTGTTTTGGCCGGGGCTGGGAGTGGCAAAACTCGAGTCTTAACCAGTCGGGCTGTTTATCTGATTAAAGAAGGATTAGCTAAAGCCAATGAGGTACTGCTACTAACTTTCACCAACAAGGCTGCCAATGAAATGAAAAGGCGGGTTTTAGAATACAGTGGCCAAGAACTAAGCTATTCTGGAACATTTCATAGTTTAGGAGCAAAAATATTACGCTTAGAAAGCAAGCGAGCTCTCCAAAATAATCAGGCATTACAAATTAATCAAAGAGTTTTGAGCCATCAATTCACCATTTATGATGATCAAGATCAACTTCATCTATTAAAAAATATTTTAAAAGAAAAAAATATTGATCAAGAAAAATATAAGATTGCATTGGTTCAAGCACTAATTAGTAAAATTAAAAATCAATTGCTGAGTCCAAGTGAGTATCTTGATGGCGTCAACAATGATTTCGGTGAGACGATTGCCAAACTTTATCAAAGCTATGAGCGGCGTCTGCAACAAGAAAATGCCCTAGATTTTGATGATTTATTAATTCTGGCTTATCGATTATTAATGGAAAATGAGGCAGTGCGTCACCACTATCAAACTCAGTTTAAATACATCTTAATTGATGAATTTCAAGACAGCAATAAAGTTCAATACTTGTTGAGTAAAATTTTAGCTCAGCCACAAAATGAGTTGTTTGCGGTCGGTGATTTTTCACAAAGTATTTATGCTTGGCGCGGAGCTGATTATCGTAATCTTCAACAATTAAAAAGTGATTTTTCTCAATTGAAAGAATATCATTTGGAGCAAAATTATCGTTCCACCCAGAACATTCTAGATGCAGCAACGCAACTTATTCAACAAAACCAACTGCACCCAATTTTAAAATTATGGACTGACAACAGCAAGCAAGCACATAAAATCCAAGTTCACGAACTAAGCAATGGTGAATTAGAAGCTGAAACAATTGTCAAACTGATTAGGCAAGAATTTGTTGATTCGCTAGATCAAATTGCGGTTTTATATCGCACCAATGCCCAGTCTCGGGCACTGGAGGAAGCTTTAATTCGTCAGCAACTGCCTTACCAAATTATTGGTGGGACAAAATTTTATCAACGCAAAGAAATTAAAGATTTATTGGCCTATTTGCGCCTGTCTTTTAATAAAGATGATAGCCCAAGCTTGAATCGCGTCATTAAGCTCGGCAAAAGACGCTTTATGCGTTTTCAAGAGTGGTTGCTTAAAGCTGAACAAAATATTTTAAATAATCCCGGTTTAGCTTTGCAAGAAATCATTAAAATAAGCGAATACAACAATAAATTTGATAAAAATAATCCTGATGACCTAAATCGCTTAGATAATATTGATGAATTACTCAATGTGGCCAGTTTATTTGAGGACAGTCAAATCTTTCTAGAAAACGTCGCTTTAGTTCAAGATGGTTATTTGCCTGATAAACAAAATCAACAGCACTACCAAGGCGTGAAACTGATGAGTTTACATTCGGCTAAAGGCTTAGAATTTGACACTGTTTTTATGGTAGGCATGGAGGAGGGTTTGTTACCGCACAATCGATCTATGCTTAATGAAGAAGAACTAGAGGAGGAACGTCGATTGTGTTACGTCGGCATCACCCGGGCCAAAAAACAACTAATTTTTAGCTATGCTCGCAATCGTTATCAATTTGGTGGAACCCAGCAAAATTTACCCAGTCGTTTTCTTGGAGAAATTCATACCAGCTTATTAAGCATTCATCACCATTTTGATGAGGATACACAAGCTGGAAATTATTATGCTTATAAAAAGCGGCGGCAAAAACTTAAAACAACAAACAATACTAAAAGACGCTTAATTATTGATGAAGAACAGTTAGACGCCCTGTTAAATGATGAAATAGACATCAAAGATTTTATCAATGATTGAAGCCCTACTGACAAGAGAGCTTTTTTCTCCTATAATCAATGACTACAAATATGTTAATCAGAAATATTAGACCAGAAGAAAAAGACATTTATAACCGTGCGGTTATTCACCCAATTCAATCATATGAGTGGGGAGAGTTTCGTAAAAAAACCGGTTTAGAGGTGGAACGCATTGGCTTTTTTGCTGGAGGAAAACTGCAAAAAGCCATGACGGTCACCTTCCACAAACTGCCCTTTGTTAATTACACCATTGGTTATTTCCCTAAAGGTTTAACGCCAGACGAAGAGCAAATGAGTACTTTACAACAATTAGCCGAAAAGCATCGGGCTATTTGTATTAAATTGGAACCAGCCGTTATTAAAGAATTAGATCAGCAACATGACAATCATCCTAGCGTTAAATTTCTCAAAAAATATCAAATAGAGGAGGGGCGTTCTTTATTTACTCCTTTCACTTTTCATTTAAATCTTAAACTTTCTGAAGAAGAGTTAATGAACAAGATGACTAGTAAAGCTCGTTACAACACGCGCTTGGCCATGAAAAAAGGCGTGAAAGTCGTTGAAGACAGCAGCGAGCGGGGCTTGGAAGATTACATTAAAATTCTAGAAGAGACCACTAAAAGACAAGCTTTTTATGCCCATTCTCCAGAATATTTTCGCAAAATGTGGCAAGTTTTTAAAGATAGCGGCATCATGCATATTTTAAAAGCCAGCTATGAAAATCAAGTGTTAGTGGTGTGGATTGTCTTTGTCTTTAACAATGTCCTTTATTATCCTTATGGTGCTTCAAGCAGTAGCCATCGCGAAGTGATGGCCAGTAATTTAATGATGTGGGAAACAATTCGCTTTGGCAAAAAACATAATTGCCAACTTTTTGATATGTGGGGAGCGCTTGGACTGAATCCAAATCCCAAAGACCCCTGGTTTGGTTTTCATCGTTTTAAGCGTAGCTATGGTGGCCAGTTAGTTGAAAGCATTGGCACCTATGATTTGGTATATCAATACCCAATGTATAAATTGTACACTGTGGGGGACGCTTTGCGCTGGAAGTTCTTGCGCTTAAAGAAAAAATTTACTAAACTATAACCAAAATAAGGAGCCTGCCTATGAAAAATTTTGCCATTAATGGCCTTGGTCGAATTGGTCGCCTTGCTTTTAGAGTGTGGTTTGCCAAACATCGTCAAGTTTTAGACCTAAAAGTCATTAATACTTCAGGATCAATGGATGTGGAAGGCTGGGCTAAATTATTAAAATATGACAGCATTTATGGCACCTTTAATGAGGCAATTAGCTTTGAAGAGTTAAAAAAAGTTAAAGACTTGGCAGATGGCGAAATTGAGCTTGGTTATTTAATTATTGGCGAACATAGAATTGTAGTGACTGCCGAGCGCGACCCAGCTAAAATCCCCTGGGAAAAATATGAAGTCTACAGTGTCTTAGAATCAACCGGCGCTTTTGAAAAAGCTAAAAAAGCGGCTCTACATTTGCAAGCAGGCGCTAAAAAGGTTTTACTCTCTGCACCAGGGAAAGAAGATCCAGATAATTTAATCAACACCGCTGTCATTGGCGTCAATGAAATTGATCAAAGTAAAGATATTTTTTCCAATGCTTCTTGTACCACTAATTGTGTCGCACCAGTTGTGCAAATTATTCAAGATAATTTCGGCATCGAAAAAGCCATTTTAACCACTATTCACTCTTTTACCAGTGATCAAAATTTACATGACAATTCTCACCATAAAGATTTGCGACGCGCTCGATCAGCAACCCTCAATTTAGTGCCAACTTCGACTGGAGCAGCCAAAGCCACAGCTGACATTATCCCCAGCCTTAAGAGTAAATTCGACGGCCTAGCTATTCGTGTACCTACTCCAACGGTGTCTATTTCTGACATTACTTTTTTGTTAAGTAAAGACAGTAAGCTAGAAGACATCAAACAAACTTTTATCGAAGCCGCTCGGGGCAAATATCAGGGAATTGTCGCAGTGAGCGAGGAGCCCCTGGTATCTAGTGATTTTATCGCTTGTGAGTATAGTGCGGTGGTAGATTTACCACTTCTACAATTAATTGATGGCAATTTATTAAAGGTAATCGCCTGGTACGATAATGAGTGGGGCTACACCTGTCGCTTAATGGAACAATTAAGCAAAATTTAATAAGTAGCACGCATTTGACTAGGTTTTTCAAGCCCTCTAACCAGCTGCTAAATCATGAGGTATAATGCTTGCTTATGACAAAAACGAAAAAAGCACAACAGGCTAGTGTCAACTCCAAAGAAACTAAAAAACCCTCTTTAATTAGTCCTAATGATCAATTGCGGATTAATATTGCTTGGTCTGAAATTGAACAGCCCTATCAAAAAACCATTCGTGATCTGGCAAAAAAGCTGAAAGTTGAAGGCTTTCGCCAGGGGAAAGTGCCTTTAGCTATCGCAGAAAAGCAAATTTCTTTAGAAAAAGCAGCAGAAATTATTCTCAAAGATATTTTACCCGATAAATACATTAAAGCTTTAAAAGAAAGCAAAAAACAAGCCATTACTGCCCCAGAATACCATTTGGTGTCGCTCAAAAAAGGTGAAGATTGGGTAATAGATGCTTACTTTTGTGAAGCTCCACAAATCAAGCTCAAAGATTATAAAAATCACATTAAAACTGCTAAAAAAGCCGCTGCTGAATTTATCAAAAAACACAATGAGACCAAACCAGAAGTAAAAACCGAAAAAATAGAAAAAAAAGATGGAAAAAAAGAGGAAAAAACTCAAAGTGAAGCTTCAAAAACAGCCGGTCAAGCTCCAGCAAAACTCTCTCCAGATCAAGAAAAGGAAATTTACTACCAACATATTCTGCGAGAATTAGTGCTTAATATTCGTCCAAGCATTGGTGAGCTGTTACTGCGTCGGGAAACTCAAGCAGAATTTGCAAGATTTAAAGAACAGCTAGCTGCCTATCAATTAAGTCTTGAAAAATATTTAGCACAGCGACAAATCACTATAGAAGAACTAAGCAATGAGTTGGCTGGTACAGTCTTAAATCGTTTACAAATCGATTTTGTCTTAGCGGCAATTGCCAGGGAGCGTCAATTAAAAGTTAGCGATCAAGATCTGCAGAAAGCCTTGGCTGATATTCAAGACGAAAAACTTCGCGAACAAATTTCAGCCCATGAACATTATCTGGATAGTTTTAAGGCTCAATTATTGCGTCAACAAACTATTAATAGCTTATTAGAAGATTAAGCACTTAGTTTTTACTGATTCCAGAGGAAAAACTTGACTTTGTACTATTTTGATCCTATAATATATAGTTGATCTAATAAGTACTTTTAGTATTTATTGTTCTTTTCGCTAAACACGCTACAATCATGAATAACTTGAATCAAAATAATAAATCATCAGCGAGGAATACTACTGGGCAAAATCAAAATTTGGCCAGAGCTCTTCTAGAGAGAGAAAAAAACGCTAATTCTTATATTCACTCAAGCGATGGTGGACATGATCAGCTAGATGCTTTTGCACGCGCCTTGAGTCAAAGTGGAGGAGACGCATTTTCTTCACTAGATAATAATGAGCGAAGAATTCAGGCTAGTGAGCTTGCTCAACAACAAAAAGAAGCTTTACGCCAAAAATTACATGATCGCATCAATCCAGTTGAAACTCATGAAATTTTTACTGCTCAAGCTGAGCGAAATCTTAAAGAACTACAAGCAACTCGAGAAGAATTAAAAATGTTGGCTGCAGATATTAAAAACTTGGACAAAGAAATCGATCTTGCTCTCAGTCGAGAAGTGGTTGATCCTGGTACTACCGGCATCGGCTTCTTTAATTTTTTTCACAAACTCCGCGAGTGGATTATGTTGTTACGCCAACAAGTTAATAGCGCTCGAACTTGGATGAATCAAGTAGCTGGCAAGGGTAAAAAGGGACGAGGAACAGCTTTCAGCTTTAAAAACAGTAAAAGTGTTCATGATGCCATGAATAGTGAGAGAAATTTTGGCATGAACATGGGTGGCTAAATATTCCCTTAGCTTAATTTTGACACGAACGCGGGTGGCTAAATATCCCATTGGCTTAATTTCACAGCAAAATCATAAGCTAAGCTTACTTGATCTTGCTCAAGTGATAATTTTTCTTTTTCAATCTCCTCTGACAATCGCTTGATTTCAGCACTTAATTGATCAATATTTGAATTTGTTAATTCCTGAAGCTCATTTTGATCTTTAATGTATTGTTGTACAAAACGAAGAATGGGTAAAATTTCCTCAGCCTTACTATTAATGATTTTTTCACTTAATAAGTGTAGTGCCGAAGCTGAAACTTGGCTTGTTTCTTCTTCACTTAACCAATATTGAGTCCTAAGATTTATTTCGTTCTTACTAGCCTTGTTTCTTAAATTAATGACATTTTCTCTTGTTTGTGAATCAAGGGCTGTAATTAATTCATCTAAAAAAGGCACTGGACAAAAACTCAGCACTTCTACGGCCAATGCTAGCCGTTGATCTGCTGCACTATCCGCATTATCTAATTGAAGCAATTGCTCGACTCGATCAAGAACACGACCTGGATCACCAAAAAAATAATAATTAGCTGGTACATCCAGCTGTTTTTGTTTGATCTTTTCATCACTCATAAGCCCCTTACTAGGGCAGACTAGTTGTCAATACTAAAAAGTGAGCTTGAGAGGACTCGAACCTCTGACCTCTTCGATGTCAACGAAGCGCTCTAACCAACTGAGCTACAAGCTCGATCATGAAGCAAATTGCATTATACTTGATGATAGTTGGCAAATCAATCTGTTTTTTTTGCTAAAAAATTCATGTTATAATCATTAAGGAAATTTGGAGAACATTAACTGTTGATAATCTCTGCCAGAGATTACTCACTAGTTTTTTGGGTAATTTATAGTATAATTCTTAACCTCAGGTGATCAGAAAAAAATATAACAAACATATAAAAGATAACTTATTTGTGAAAGCGAATGCCAACATTCGTTTTCCAGAGGTGCGCGTTTTAACAGAACATGGTGAGATGGTGGGCACCATGTCGTCTAGAGAAGCTTTTGTGAAAGCCATGGACGAGGGTAAAGACTTGGTATTAATTACTGAAAAATCTCAACCGCCCATTGTTAAGATTATTGAATTGTCGAAATACAAATATCAGTTAAAAAAGAAAGAAGCTGATAATCGTAAAAAATCGAAAATTCAAGATCTAAAAGAACTGCGTTTCTCACCGGTAATCGGTGAGGGTGATTATCAAACCAGATTAAAACAGTTAAGAGAATTTTTGACCAAGGGTCACAAGGTAAAAATTACTCTTTTCTTTAAAGGTCGACAAATCACTCATAAAAAAACCGGTTATGAAGTTTTTGCAAGAATCGTTGAAGATTGTCAAGATTTAGCAAAACTCGAAATTGAGCCTCGCCTAATTGGCAAAAAGCTACAAGCTCAATTAGCGCCACTGGGCAAAGAAAACAAAAACAAGGATAGTCATGAAAAAAATTAAAGTTAAAACTAGAAAAGGCGTGGCCCGTCGTTTTCATATTACTGGCACTGGCAAAGTGATGCGACGTATTCAAAATCGTCGTCATTTGCGCAGAAACAAAAGTAAAAAAGCTATTCGTAATTACCGTATCCCCGTTGAAGTTAAGGGTCCTTACGCATTAAAAATTAAAAGAATGCTCGGTCTTAATTAATTTGTCAGAAAGTTATTATGCCAAGAACAAGAACTGGTACTGTTAGACATCGTCGCCATAAAAAAGTGTTAAAGTTAACCAAGGGTTTTCGCGGAGCTAATAGTCGTTTATACAAAAGAGCCAAAGAAGCCCTGCTTCATTCTGGTCAATACGCTTATATTGGTCGTAAACTACGCAAACGAGACATGCGTAAGTTGTGGATTATGCGAATTAATGCTGGTTTACATCAAATCAATCAACAATTTAATTATTCACGATTTATTAATAATCTAAAAAAAGCCAACATTGCTCTGAATCGTAAAGTCTTGAGCGAATTAGCTGTTAGCGACTTCGACACTTTCAAAGAAATTGTGCTTAAAGCACAACAATAATTATTGAAAAATTGGCATGAATTTATCAAGCCTAAACAAAAAACACCGCTTTACTCAAAAGTTTTTTAGCTTGAGAGTGGGGTAGTGATTTTACAATTTGGTAAAAAACCCCGCTACAAAGCGGGGTTTTTAGAATTAACAATAAGAGAAAAAACACAAAAAAACTGCTAAAATACTAAAAGAAAAGATTAGAAAGAAAATTAAACATGTCTGCTTACCAAAAATTAGTGACACAGGGTCAAGATTTGTTTGAGCAATTTCTCCAAGAAATCAATCAACAAAATGCTCAAGAATTAGCAGTTAAATATTTGGGTAAAAAGGGCTTATTTAATCAACTCGCTGCGCAAATTAAAATTTTAACAAAAGAAGAAAAAAAAGATTTCGGCAGAGAACTCAACCAATTAAAAAATAAACTCGAATCAAAACTGGCAGATTATCAAAAGCAAGATTTTGCAAGCCAAGTTCATCAAGACTTGACTATGCCGGGCATTCAGACCAAGGTTGGTCACTTACATCCAGTCTCTCAAGCCATTGAAGAAATTAGCCGAATTTTTGAAAAAATTGGTTTTGTTCGAATGAGCTATCCAGAAGTGGATTGGGATTATTACGTATTTGCAGCTCTCAATATGCCGACTAATCATCCAGCCCGCGATGAATGGGAAACTTTTTTTGTCGATCAAAAAGCTCATCCAAGCTTGGGCAAAATGGTGCTCACCACCCACACTTCCAATGGTCAAGTCAGAGAAATGGAGCGAGTTAAAGGTCAATTGCCAATTCGCATGATGAATATCAGTCGTTGCTATAGACGTCAAAGTGATAATACTCATACCCAAATGTTTCATCAGTTTGAGGGTTTAGTGATTGATAAAGACATCAATATTCAACATCTAAAAGGAACAATCGATTATTTTGCCAAAGAATTCTTTGGTCCAAAAACTAAAAGTCGCATTCGTCCATTTCATTTTAAATTTACTGAGCCATCTTTTGAAGTCGATTTTAGCTGTCATATTTGCCGAGGCACCGGCTACATTAAAGATGAGCATCATCACAAAATAAATTGCCGTTTTTGTAAGTCTGGTTGGCATGAAGTGGGTGGGGCAGGCATGGTCCATCCCAATGTCTTAAAAGCGGGTGGCTTTGATAGTAATAAATATCGCGGTTTTGCTTTTGGTTGGGGAGTTGAGCGCAGTTACACCCTTAAACAAGATTTGAACATCGACGACATTCGCTTATTTTATTCAGGTAATCAAGAATTTTTAGAACAATTTTAAAAGAACAATGCAGATAACAAAGGATTCATGAATATTTTAATACCACATAGCTGGCTAGGTGAATATTTGTCCAGTAAAGCGCGAGCTAAAGATATTCAAAAATACCTCTCTTTGAGTGGTCCTTCTGTCGAACGCTTAAACACTGTCAAACTAGCTAGTGGTAAAAAAGACTATGTTTACGATATTGAAGTTAGTACTAATCGCGTTGACATGATGTCCATCGAGGGTATCGCCCGAGAAGCCACGACCATCTTAAATAGAGCTGGCTACACAGCGCGCATGATTAAAAAAAATTGGCCAGCCCTTAAACAACACCCCCAGCGTAACTTGGCTTTGCCAGAAATTATTTATGAAACTGAAGGTGTGAGAAGAGTGATGGCTGTTGTTTTAAGTGATATTAGCCAACAAAACAGTCCTCAATACATTCAAGATCGTTTACAAGCGGTGGCCATTAATGTGCACGACGCTGTCGTTGATATTAGCAATTATGTCACTCATGAATTAGGTCATCCTTGCCATGTCTTTGATTACGACAAAATTATGCAAATGGGTGGCAAAATTATTATTAAAGAAGCTAAACCAGGAAAAAAATTCATCACTTTGGATGAAGAAGTTCATCATACGGTAGGTGGAGAAATTGTTTTTGAAAATAGCGCTGGAGAAATTATTGATTTACCCGCGGTTAAAGGGACACTGAACACTGGTATCGATCAGAACACTAAAAACATACTATTTTGGATCGAATCACTAGATGCTCATAAGGTGAGATATGCTTCAATGGCTCAAGCGATTCGCACCACAGCTGCCCAACTCAATGAAAAAAATGTTGATCCTTATTTAGCTGAAAAAGTGCTGCGCTATGCTGTTTATTTATTTGAAAAAATAGCTAAAGCTAAAGTTGCCAGTCCAGTTTATGATTATTTTCCAGATCAAAAATCCGGAAATAAAATTATAGTTAATAGTCAATTAATTAAAGATTATTTAGGCATCGATTTACCCAAAAAAGAAATAACAGCGATTTTGAGAGATTTAGATTGCCAAGTAACACTTACTAAAGATAAGCAGGCAGATAAAGACAGGCAGGTAGATCAATTTGTCATTCTTGCGCCAACTTATCGAGCTGACTTAGAAATTCCCGCTGACATTATTGAAGAAATTGCTCGAATTTATGGTTATCATAATTTGCCCAGCCAATTAATGGCTGGCCAATTGCCCAGCGAGCATCCCCAGCAAAAGTTCTTTCAAGTCGAAAGTCGAATCAAAAACTTTTTAAGCCATTTGGCTTGGCAAGAAATATATAGCTATTCATTAGTTAGTGATAAGGAAGCCTTAATGTCGGGTTACTCTTTGGCCAGCCATCTAAAATTGAGCAATCCGCTTAAAGAAGAAAATGTTTATCTCCGTCGTTCAATTTTGCCTTCTCTAATTAGTATCATGCACAATAATCCGCAGAATCATGATTGGCAATTGTTTGAAATTGCTAGAACTTATCAGCCGCAAAAAAATGCCCTACCCAAACAAGATAGCTATTTAGCCATGCTCAGTAGGAGAAATTTCCGTCAAGTTAAAGGTGATCTGGAATTATTACTCAAGCAATTTTTTATTTTAGAAAAAAAAGTTGTGGAGCTAGTTGTTGAAGAAATCATGACCAAAAATCATAGTATTTATCAGCAAAGTGCTAAATTAATTATTAAAAAACCCCAGGAGCGACTAGTGCTTGGTCATTTACATCTTTTTGAAGATGGCTTGGCTGGCATCGAAATTAAATTAAATAATTTATTAAAAGTTGTTAATTTTTATCCTCATTATCAGAAAAGTAATCAGTATGCGCAAATTATTGAACAGCTCACTTTCACCTTAAAAAAACCAGTCGCAGTTGGTGATTTTATCAACACCCTGATTAAAAGCCACAAGGATATTAAAGATTTTACTTTGGTCAATGTTTATCAAGATAATTATACTTTTGCTATTATTTATCAAGACAACAATAAAAATTTAAGCACAGAAGATGTTGAACCAATTCGCCAACAAGTGGTCAGTTTGGCAAAGAAAAAATTTCAAGCACAGTTGGTGGGAAAAATTTAAACAACTGTTATTATTTTTTACTGTCTTCAGTTTAAGCAGTAATTTATTTTTTAAATTTGCTATTGATCAAGCCTACCTCAAAGGCTTGTTAGTTGATTATTTAATCCCCAAAATATATTTGTTTGATTGTTTACTAATTGTTAATTTATTAATTTTTTTATTTAACAAAAAAAACTGGCTAAAACTAAAAAAAATTAAAATAAAATTAAAAAAAATTGATCAGCTAATTTTATTCTTGTTGGCTATATTTTTGATCAGACAATTCCTGCACATCAATTTAGCTGTCATTATTTATTTATTGCGCTTAGTGCTGATAATTATTTTTATGATCACTATTTATCTGGATCAAGAAAAGCAATTAATTGTGAGAAAAGCTTTATTGTGCTCGATACTCTGGCTAAGTTTTCTGGCTTATTATCAATTTTTTATGCAGCGATCTTTGGCTCCCTATCAATTTTTTGGCGAGCCAAACTTAGGCCATTTTGCTCTCATTAGTCGCGCTCAATTTTTCAATCAAGAAAAAATTTTACCCTATGCTAGCACTGCTCATCCCAACATTTTAGCTGGAATAATCAGTCTTTTTACCATGATCATCCTTGATAATAAAAATAAAAAACCACTAATTTCCAGCCTGTTGCTGCTGAATGCTTTAGTAATTATTTTCTTAACTCAATCTTTATCAGCTTTTCTTACTTTTTGTTTATTTTTAATTTATTCATTCATTAAGCAGCGTGCCACAAATAAGCAAATAAGTGCTTGCTTAAAATTTTTTAATCTTTCTTTAATTGCATTATTCATTTTTACTCCACTGATCATTAAACAATTGCAGCTCAATTTAGCTAAAGAATATCCGTCAATTTTACGACGAGCGACGCTTAACACTGCTGCTTGGGCCATGTTTAGCAATCAAACAATTTTTGGTGTAGGACTTAACAATTACGTCAAAGAAGTCGAAAATTATAGTCAAAATCAAGAAATTGTGCGCTTTATTCAGCCAGTGCATCACGGGGGATTATTATTGCTCAGCGAAGGGGGACTTATTGCTCTTGCTATCTTACTGTTGTTGGCTTGGAAATTTAGAACGCAAATTGCTTGGTCAAAATTATTAATTCTCAGCCCAATTTTTGCCTTGGATCATTATCTAATTACACAAGCAGTCGGGCTAACCAGCTGGCTGCTAATTATTACCATCAGCTGGAGGAGTCGGCGTTAATCCTGTGGGCGCTGCAGTCGGCTCTGGTGCTTTACTTGGTTTTGGAGTGGGACTGGGCTGTGGAGTTGGAGTTGGTTCAACATAATCCCAAGCAATACCGCCAACACCGATTCTAACTTTGCTACTGGTCTTTATTTCATTATTTTTTGCATAGGCCTTAGCATAAAGCTCATATTTACCAGGCGCTAAATTAATTTTGCCTCGATATTCACTTTTGCCCTCGATGGTTTCCAAGAGCTTGTCATTGACATAAAGCTCTAATTTTTTGACACCATCATTACTCCCTGCACGAATTTCGATCTCAACTTCTCGATCTTTAAAATTTTGTTTATCATCAGGCTTTCTTAATCTAACGCTCACATCTTCGAAATCACCACAATATTCAGTGGGGAAGTGATAGCGCGAATCATCTTGACTAGCAATCCAAGCATCAATGCCGATCTGCCAACGATTTTGCCCATCCTCACTAAAGGGGTCGTATTCTTTAGCATAAATGAATTCTCGTTTATCATAATTACCAGCAGCAATTTTCGCTTCAGTAGCTAATTTATCATTTTCCCCTTTACAAACTTTTTCTAAACGATGAATATGATCTGGAGAAGTAGCTAGCGTTCCCTTGATCACATAATCAGATTTACTGGGAAAATCATCATGCTTTGGAAAACCAGAAATTGCGTCAAGCTCAACTAATTCAACAGAGTCTGGCACTTCCCATTCGGGAGCCAAATAACCCATGTCCAGCGAGCCTAAAATAATGCGACGCCAAATTGGTGAAGCTCCAGTAATACCTGAAGCTACATAACTCATTGAGGTATTGTCATTATTGCCCACCCAGGTTGCCACTAAAACATCGCTGCTCCAACCAATTGTCCAGTTGTCTTTCATATCGTTGGTAGTTCCAGTTTTCACAGCAATTGGTCGGCCAGTATTTAAGAGAGAATTAGCACCAAAGGCTAAGAGGCGAGCATTATTATCTGAGAGTATATGATTAATTAAAAATGCTTCACCTTCTTCAATGATTTTTTTACCTTGAGTTTTTTTATACTCATATAAAACTTTTCCTTCATTATCTTCAACTTTCAAAATTGCCACTGGCTCAATTTTCCGACCACCATTGGCAAAAATACTGTAAGCACTACCCAAATCAAGCATGTAGACTTCACCGCCTCCAAGAGTCAAAGCTAAACCAAAACGTTGTAAATTTGCTTGACTCGGTTCAAAAGTTTTCAAACCCATATCGTAAGCTAAAGTTAAAAATTCTTCTAAACCAACAGTAGCAAGTGATTTAACCGCTGGAATATTTAAGGAGCTACCCAAGGACTGGCGCAAGTTCACAGGCCCACGAAACACGCCATCATAATTTTTTGGTGTATAGGGCTTTTCATCTTCATTGCGTATAAAAGTAGTTTGCACATCCATAATCATGTGGGCAGGACTAAAACCACGCCTAATCATGCCCAGATAAGTAATTGGCTTAATTGCTGATCCAGGCTGTCTCAAACCGTTTGTTACCACATTAAATTGACCACCAATCTCATCATCAAAATAATCTTTACTACCGACCATCGCTAAAATTTCTCCAGACTGAGGATTAAGAGCTAAAGCTGCTCCATTGCTAATTTCATATTTATTAACTGCCTCAACTTCTTCAGTCACCACCGTTTGAGCTAGTTCTTGTAATTCCCAATCGAGCGTTGTGGTAACTTTAATGCCACCTTTTAATAATAATTCTTCGCCAAAAAGCTCTTCAAGTTGTCTTTGCACATAAAAAACAAAATGTGGTGCCTTTATCTCACTAATTGCTCGATCAAAAGTTAAATTATCTAATTCACTTAATGCCTGTTGATGATCTTCTTTAGAAATGTAGTCATTGTCTTTCATTGCATTAAGCACGGCTGTGGTACGCATTTTCCAGAAAGGATTACCATTGCTATCCAAATGTGAAGAATATGGGGAATAAATACTGGGTCGCTGAGGCAAACCAGCTAAAAAGGCACTTTCGACAATGCTTAATTCGCTCATTGGTTTATTAAAATAAGCCTCGACAGCCGTGACCACCCCCCAAATATTACCACCATAAGGTGCCTCGTTGAGGTACATGGTTAAAATTTCATCTTTACTAAATTTTCGTTCAATTTGGATTGATAAAACCAATTCTTTAAACTTACGAACAATGGTACGTTCATTTGTTAATAAGGCATTTTTTACCAATTGTTGGGTAAGAGTAGAACCACCCACCACTCGTCCTCTAAAAATAAAATTGTAAGGAATACGCAAAATGGTTAAAAAATCAAAGCCACTGTGTTTATAAAAATCGCGATCTTCAATGGCAATGGTGGCATTTTTTAGCACCTCGGGAATGTCTTCAATACGACTCGGCTGACGTCGTTCTTCTTTAAACAAATCATATAAAAGTTGACCATCACGATCGAGAATTTTACTACTATAACCCTCTCTTCTAATGACCTCTCCTGGCTTTGGCAAGTCTTTAGAGAACCAAATAAACATGACAAAAAAAGCAATTATCCCTAAAACAACCAGCGCGCAAAAGGCAATGGCTAAAATTCGCCAAGTTTTGATTTTTCTTAATTTCTTTTCGCTCGGACTTAATTGTTTACGACTTAAGCGTCTTCTTTTTGGCATAATTAAATATAAAAAACTTTCCCAATAAATTGTTAATTTTGTTTTGATGCGTCTTAGTAACCACTGTAAGCGACGCCACCAAGAAATTTGCCTTTGAGGAGCTGCTACCCTGTGTTCCTCAGGTACTTGATGTTCACCATGCTCCTCATCTTCTTCGCCGCGTATTATTTGCTCAGGCAATTCTTCGCTTGATGGTGTTTGCTCAGGCAGATCATCCATGTCGCCATTCTATCAAACTTATCCACATGCTACAATAAAACGATTTTATGTCAAATAAATTAAATACCAATCTAGAAGAAATTAATAAAGTGCTTGAGCGCGGTGTTGAGCAAATCTTGCCCAAGAAAGAGACTTTAGCCAAACTGATGAGTGAAAGAGTCATCACGCTCTATCTTGGCATTGATCCGACCGGCCATCAATTGCATCTGGGGCACAGCGTCCCTTTGCGCAAGTTACAGGACTTTGCCGAACTTGGTCATCGCGTCATTCTCCTAGTGGGCAATGGCACGGTCAAAATTGGCGATCCTACCGGTCACGATCAAAGCCGACCAATGTTAAGCGATGAGGAAATCAAGGCTAATTTTGCCAATTGGCAAAGACAGGCAAGTAAAATTTTAGATTTTTCGCTAATCGAAATTCGGCATAATGCTGATTGGCTCGATCGCCTAACTTACAGCGATTTATTAAAATTAATGGCAAAAGCCACCGTCCAACAATTATTAGAACGAGACATGTTTCAAAATCGCTTAAAGAAAAATTTACCAATCTATGCCCACGAAATAATCTACCCCTTACTACAGGGTTATGATTCGGTGGTCATGGATGTCGATTTAGAAATTGGTGGCAGAGATCAAACTTTTAACATGTTAATGGGTCGGCAGTTGCAAAATGTTTATCAGCAAAAAGAAAAATGGGTGCTCAGCACACCGCTGATTGAGGGCACTGATGGTAGAAAAATGGGCAAGTCTTTCAATAATTATATTGCTCTCGATGATAGCCCCGTAGATATTTATGGCAAAATTATGAGCATTAGCGATGACTTAATTATTAAATATTTTGAAGTTTTAACCAGAGTCGATATGCTGCAAATTCAAGAAATGAAGCAAGCCCTTGATCGTGGAGAAAACCCCATGTTATTTAAAAAAGAATTAGCCAGGCAAATTACTGCCGATTTATATGATCAAGAAGCTAGTCTTAAAGCTAGTGAACATTTTCAAGCCATTGTGCAAAATAAAGCGACGCCTGATCTTGAAGAATTTACTGAATTAATTATAGAAATTAATGAAAAAAACGGCCAGCTATCTTCCTCAAATAACATCTTTAGCAATAGTGAATTAGGACGCTTGTTAGAGCAGGGGGCAGTCAAATTATTACCTGAACAAAAAACTATTAATTCTTGGCAAGAATTACTTGCCTTGGCTAATGATAGTCAATTAAAAATTGGCAAACATCGTTTTTATCAATTAAAAATCAAAAGATAAACTATGTCATTGAGTCGAAAAAAAAGAGCAAAAATTGTCCGTTTTTTTGTAATTTTTGGAACTGCAATTATCATTTTTAGTAGTCTTGCTAGCCTGCTTTTTGTCTTTTTCTAAAAACCAACTTTGTCTTTATGTACCAACTCACACATGCTTTAGATAAGGTCCGCGGAATAGGGGATAGTTGGACTACTGCTTTAGCGAAAAAAAATATTAATAGTATTTTGGATTTTTTGCTCTATTTGCCCATTCGCTATGAAGATCGTTCGCAAATTTTTTCCATAGCGCAACTCAAACGCCTACATAATTCAGTGCTAGTTGATGATGTCAATCCTGGGCTAAAAAATGAGCCAAATCATCAGCAACAAACGAGCAAATTTGCTAAAAAAGAGCGGAATTATCAAGCAAAACAAGAGTTTTTTACACTAGTCATCAAGGTCAAAGATTATCGACAATATTATAAAGGGCGGCTACTGATTGCTCGCGCCACCTTAGTTGATCAAAGTGGCGAATTACCAGCCATTTGGTTTAATAATAAATTTTTAAAAAACAAAATAAATGCTCAGCAACAATACTATGCTTCTGGTCAATGGAAAAACGGCAGTTTACTGCAAGCCAATTTAGAAGCAATCACTACTGATAGCCCTCATACAGCGCGCTTGGTGCCGATTTATAGCCAAGTCACTCCATTTAAACAGGGTAGTTTACGCCGCTTACAAAAAGAAATTATCGATCACTTAAATCCTCAAGAACAACTACTTGCCAAGCAACTTACCAGTTCAAACAGCACCAGTCAAGTTTTTAGTAATGTGCAAGAGTTTTTCCAAGCCCTTCATTTTCCTCAATCAAGCCAAGATATCATCCAAGCTCGAGAACAATTGGCTTTAGAAGAAATAATTTTTCTAATTAATAAGGCAAAAAAACTCAAAAAATCCTGGCAAGAAAATCACACTGCTCCCCAAATTGCCATTAATGCTCAAGAACTCATCCCCAGCACTTTGCCATTTGCCTTAACCAAAGCTCAACAAACAGCCATCAAAGAAATTAGCGCTGATTTACAAAAATCCACTGCCATGAATCGACTCTTAATTGGCGATGTTGGTAGTGGCAAAACCGCAGTGGCAGCCATCGCTGCTTGGCACTGTTGTCTAGCTGGTCACAATGCTGCTCTCATAGCACCAACGCAAATCTTAGCGCAACAACATTTACAAAGTATTAAAAATTTATTGCCTAAACAAAAAGTGCAATTAGTCACTGCTCAAACAAGCAAAAATTTTAAACTAGATTCAGCGACTTTATATATTGGTACTCATGCTTTAATCAATAAATTAGAAATCATCAAGCCAGCTTTAATTATTTATGACGAACAACATCGTTTTGGCACTAAGCAAAGACAAAGTCATCAGGCCCATCTTTTAACCATGAGTGCCACCCCCATTCCGCGCAGTTTAATGCTCACCATTTTTGCTCATTTGCAAAGTAGTATTCTTGATGAAATGCCAAGCAATAGAGTAATAGCAAAAAGCTGGGTAGTTCCTCAAGTAAAAGAGGAAGCTGCTATCATGTGGTTGGCAGAACAATTGCTCAGTTCCAAAGACAAACAAGCATTTATCGTTTGTCCTTTTATTGACCCATCTCAACACGCTGCTTTAGAAAATGTGGCAGCAGTCAAAAATAGTCTCGAACAATTAGAAATAATATTAAACAAATATTATCAGCAACAAGGTCTTGCTAAAAACCAACACTTAAAAGTTGCCATCTTACACTCAAGGCTCAAAAAACAGGAACAACAAGCGATCATCGATCGTCTTTACCAAAAAGACATCCAAATTTTAGTTAGCACGCCGATGATTGAAGTAGGCATTGATTTACCCAATGCTGATCTAATAGTTATTCAAGCTGCCGAGCGTTTTGGTTTGGCTAGTCTGCATCAATTACGGGGCAGAGTAGGCCGCGCTGGACAAAAAAGTTATTGTTTGTTGTTTAGCACTCAGCAAACAGAACCAGCCCCAAATAATTTATTAAATCGGCAGGAAAGCCACAAGCGTTTACAAATTTTTGCTCAAGAAAAAGATGGTTTCAAGTTGGCACAACTTGATTTACAACACAGGGGCGCCGGCGATATTTTTGGCAGTGCTCAAAGTGGCTTTAATAAATTGCAATTTGCCTCTTGGACCAACCTTAAAATCATCCAAGAAGCAAAAAAAATTAGTGAAGAGCAGCTTGATTATCAATCCCTCTTAACAGCCTATTTTGAAAAACAAGATTTTTTAAATACTATTAATAATAATTAAACGCAGAAATTAGATAACAACTAGATAATAATAATTAAGTACAATAAACAGTAAAAAGCGCTTGTTCTTGTTTCTTTTTTGCTTTATGATGAATAATATGTCCAAAATTTCTTCCCGCCCGATGAGTGGTCAGATTGGTATTATTGTGGTGTTGATCACGGCTGCTGCTCTAACTTTTGGTCTGTCTGTAGCTAATCGAGTAGTCCAAGAGAATAAGGTTGTTGTAGATCGTAGCGATTCAATTAGAACTTTCAATACTGCTGAAACCGGTGTTGACACCGCTCTCAACAAAATTTTTCAATATGAAAGTGGCTCGATACCTCTACCAGTTGGAAATGTTGTCGATGATGATCTAAACAAAGTTTCAATTGCCCAAAGTAATTCTTATGAGGGTCACATTAATCAGGGAGAAAGTTTGCAAATTGATTTAACGGGTATTGGTGGAAATATTACAATTAATTGGTCTAAAACTGCTTGCTCCTCAACTCATAAAATAGGTTTATTAATAACCCTGTTGCACCGCAGTGGCAGCGAGTATCAAAGTAATTATTATTTACTTGCTCACAGCGATTGTTTACATAGTAGTCAACAAAATTTTATAGGAGCCACGGCCACTGGTGGCACATTTAAATATAGCTATAATTTTTCATTACCAGCTTCCGCCGATGCAAGTCTATTAATTCAGCCACTGGGTGCTGCAACCGATATTAACATTACCAACGCACCTGGCCTGATCGCCAACACCCAATATGAAATCGAATCTCGGGCAACAAGTGATAGTGAAAATGCAGTTAGTAATAAAACAATCAAAGTCAGTAAAAGCGTGCCTAGCGCACCAGGATTTATGAGCTTTGCTTTATTTAGCGGAGGTAATATCGTAAAATAGAAACTAATCAATATGTCAATCACTGCCCTAGACATTGGTACTCATACCATTAAAGCCATTTCAGCAAAAACTGGTAAGCAAATTCAATTGCTCCAAACAGTTGACGTTCCCAATACACTTAATCTCCTCATCCCGCAAAACGAACAAGAAAGCGCTCAATTTAGCGAAATGATTGCTAATTTAATGAATGATTTCAAACTTGATGCCAGCGATGTGCGCTTAAGCTTGCCCGAATCAGTCATTGCTAATAAAGTAATCGAAGTACCAGTGCTGACTAATGCCGAATTAGCCAGTGCTATTGGTTGGCAAGCAGAACAATACATCCCCATTCCAAAAGATGATCTATCACTGGAATATCAAGTTCTAGCTCGACCAAATAATAAAAATGCAGAGGCAAAAATGAAGGTTTTGCTAGTTGCTTCTCGCAGATCTTTTATTGAAAAACTAAACGATGTTTTTCTTGGCCTGGGTATTGAGCCAACCATTATGGAAACACAAATCTTTTCCATTATTAGAGCTCTTGAGTTGACTAGCGAAGATCCAGAAACCCTGATTGTTCACATGGGAGCTAGCAATCTTGACCTGGCAGTGGTAGCCAATGGCCTATTCGACTTTATCTTTAGCAGTAAAAATGGCTCACAATTGGTCACTAATTCCATTGCTCAAAGCTTTGGTCTTGATCTTAAACAAGCCGAAGAATACAAAACTAGCTATGGTTTAAACGCAGAACAACTTGAGGGAAAATTGGTGCAGGTAATGTTGCCAATTGTTAATAACGTTGTTGTCGAAATTCAAAAAGCCCTACATTATTTTAGTCAATTACATCCTGGCCAAACAATCAAACGAATAATTTTATCAGGCGGACCAGCAGAAATGATTGGTTTTAGTCAATATCTAGCGCAACAAGTCAATGCTGAAATTTTGTTAATGAATCCTTTTGCGACAGCAAAAGGCCAAATCCCTGAGACCAAGCAGTTGCATTACACCGTCTGCATGGGTCTGTTAATGAGAAAATTGTCATGACAGAAATAAACTTTTTGTCTAGCCGAACTAGACATAAACAAAAACAAAGAGAACAAGACAAAAAACTCTTTAAAATATCCAGCATTGTTTTAATAGTGGTCGTCAGCATTCTAGTGGTCATTATTGGTGTAAAACTGGTAATTAATTTAAGAATTAAAGATAAAAACAAAACCATCACTAGCTTAAAACAAACCATTGTCGAAAAAGAAGCAGTTGAGTTATCTTACCTAATTTTTGTCAACAAACTGAAAGCAGTTGGAGAAATTTATGCCTCACGCAGTGACAAACAAACAGCAATGAATTATTTTGCTGACTTAATGAGCGATGTCGCAACGATTACTGCCATGAATTACGAAGAAGAGAGCGGGGGATTAACATTAAGTTTAGATCATCAAAACGTTTTTTTCCTAGAAAAAAGCACAGCCATCCTTGATTCTCCACAGGTCAAAGAGGCTTATAAAAACGTCAAAAGGGGTTCCTTAACTCGTGCAGATCAGGGTAATTATGTATTAAATTTAACAATTCAATTAAAAACCGTAGAAGACTTGGGCCTATTTGATGCTACTCCAGTAGAAGATGAATTTGATGTCAATCTTGATCAAGAAATAAACAATGATCTTGAATCAGAAAGCTTGATAGAGGAATTAAATTAAATGGCAGAGAACAAAGAAAAATTCAACTATCGATTAATTTGGAACACTCGCAAGGAATTAGTCTTGGCAATCTTGTGCTTTGTCCTGGCTGTTTTCATCTTATTTATGCTTGTTCTAAAACAAATCGAACCAGTTAAAGGCGTTTTTGCACAATTAGAAAAAACCAATCTAGAATTAGAGAAGTTTCAAACAAAAGTTGACGAGCTCAACAACATTTCAATAGATGGTGAATACAATAAAATGACCGAAATTGACAGTGTGCTTCCATCTTATAAACCATTATTAGAGCTGCTCAACAATCTTAATAGCGTGGCATTACAAAGCAACACCCTGATTAAAAACTTTTCTCTTGCTCCTGGAGAAATTGCCACTGATAGCACCTTAGTTGCTAGAACTAGAAGACAACAATTTTACGATGAATTAGTTTTAGAATTTTCCGTTTCTGGCACCCTGGCTGATGTGCAAAATTTTATGAATCTCATTGAACTGGTCACACCGCTTAGCACCATCACCAACATTTCGCTCAATCAACAAATGAATGCTGATAGTGCAATAGAAACAACTGCCAACCTTACCCTAAAAACTTTTTATTTTACCCAACCGATTACTGTAACCTTAACCGAAGCTTTACCGCCAATCGAAGATGAAGATTTAATTGTTTTGGAAGAAATTAAAAAATTAATTCCAAACAACTTACCCACTCAAGAAGAAATCATTAAAAATGATCGAGGTAATTTATTCAATCTTCAAGGGATGAGTATTGAGGAATTAGAAAATCAGCTAACAGTCACCGACACTGACTCCGATCAAGTCGAATGGCAAACAGTTGATGAAACTGGGCAAATTGTTGAGGAAACTGGAGAAATTATTAACGAAACCGGGCAAATTATCGAGTAGTGAGAAGCAAAATTCCCTGATAACTAAGCGCAATTATTGAGCAGTAAAAGGCTTATCTTCGACCAATTCAATCCCAACTCGCAACTGATCTTTAATCGCTCTCACTTGAGCTAATTTGCGAATCGCTCTGATGACTTTACCACCTTTGCCAATCACTCGTCCGTAATCTTCTTCATTCAGTTTAATCAAGTACTTCTGAAAACCAGCTTCTTCATTTTTTTCAATGGCTAGGTCTTCAGGAAACTTGATGATTCTCAGTAAGATAAATTCTAATAAACTTTGCATTTTTTTTCTTTAAGCTTTTTCGGCTGTTTCAGCTGGTGCTTCTGCTTCTTGTGCGGCTGGAGCTTCGGCTGCTACGCTTGCTTCTGTCTCAGCCACCTCTGCTGTTTCTGCTGGAACTTCGGCAGGAGTTTCTACAGGAGCTTCTGCTGGCTTTGCCACTTCCACTTCTTCTTTTTTCTCTTTTTTGCCCTCTGCTGCTTCTTTTAACTTAGCTTGAGCTTTTTTAGATAATTTGGCTTTTTTTTCTGGGAAAAGTTTACCTGATTTAACTCGCTTATAAAGAGCTGCCACCGTTTCAGTAGGCTGAGCACCTTTAGCAATCCATGATTCATAGGCTTTTAGATCAAGTTCTAAAACTTTAGGTTGATAAGTAGGCGAATAATGACCCAATAAGGCCACATATTTGCCATCGCGTCGATCGCGTGCCTCATTTACCACAATACGATAATGGGCTTGATTTTTTTTACCAAAACGAGCTAATTTAATTTTCAACATACCGGAGGATTCTACAAGAAAAATACAAATATCTCAAGGGCAAGTTTCGGAAAAACTTAACTAGAGATCGAGTGCGCGTCATCTTCACCTGCTAGCTTTTGCAAAGCCATGGCCGCACTCGCTTGCTGCGCTCGCTGTTTGCTATTGCCCGTCCCAACACCCCAAACTTTGTCATTAATTAATACCTCAACAGTAAAAGTTTTATGATGATCTGGTCCTTCTTCCTTAACTACTCGATAAATTGGCGTCGGCAAGGATTGCGCTTGGACAGTTTCTTGTAATAAACTTTTCTGATCGCGATAAGCCTTGGTGCTTAAAATATGACTAAATTTGGGAAATAAGACTTTAGCTAAAAACTCCTCAACGACAGCGTAACCCTGATCTAAATAAAGCGCACCAATCACTGCTTCAAGCACATCAGCCAAAAGACTAGGATTATCGCGGCCACCACCAGCTTCTTCTCCTTTGCTGAGATACATCTGTTGATCTAAACCCAACTCTTTAGCCAATTCAGCTAAACTCTCCGTACGCACTAAGGCACTGCGATAAGTGGTCAACATTCCTTCAGCATCACTGGGTCGCTGTTGATAAAGAAAAATGGTACTGGCCAACTCAATCACCGCATCACCAAGAAATTCTAGGCGCTCATTTGATTCACTAGCTGCTGTACCAGACTGTTCTTTTTCATTCAGCGCACTGCGATGGGTCAGGGCCGTCATTAACAAGTGGGGATCATTAAACTTTGGCAACATAAGTAAACCTATTTTAACCCAATTCGTATTCGTCGTGAATTAGCTTAGCCAACTCGGCAACAGTGGCACCTGCTTCGCTGAGCTCTTCCATGACTACATCTGGATCTAATTCAATGGCAAACTGGCGATTGATTAAACTAACTAAGCGCGTTAAATCTTCATCTAGATTTAAGCCCAAATCTTCTTCTAAACTGGCCTCAGGCCTAATTTCTTGACGACTGAGGACCGTCATTGTTTCTAATAAATCTTGGACTTGTGAAAAAAATTGCGCATCTACATTCATGGTTTACTTTCTATTTCTATGAAAAACTAGCTTTTTTGCTCTACTTTTAAGGCTTTTTTTGGCTTTTTAGCAGCCGGTTTTTTAGTTTTTTTGCTAGCTGCTTTCTTTGTTTTTTTACTAGCTACTTTCTTTGTTGTCGGCGCTTCTGGCAAAAAAAGAATTTTGCCCAAAACTCCATTAATAAATTTTGGCGAACTGTCGGTGCCAAATTCTTTGGCTAATTCAATTGCCTCATCAACCAAAACTTTTTTAGGCGTATCTTGAGTTCGACTTTCAAAAACAATTAAACGCAAAATAGCTAAATCAATTTTGTTAATGTCATAAAGCGGTCGCTCGGGAGCATAGGCTGCCAGTTGCTGGTCGATATCTGGCAATTCCTCAACCAAATCAGCAAACCAGACTCGATCAGGCGCGGCCAAAATCATTGGCTCCGTTTCTGGATCCTGGGGCCTTAAAAAGGTCCTAGCAAATAAAATTTGCATGCGCTCAATGCGCCGACTATGACGTTCATCCATGACAGTAGATTAGGGGAAAAAAGTTAAAGATGCAAGAGGGAATTTGCCTTCTTTTTGCTCAAGAGCCAGATCCACCAAGCAATTAAACTTAGTTAATACCTAATTTTTTGAAAATACTAGCCGTCAAACCCTGTTTGTGGGCTGGGGTAGAGGCGCGTTTAATATCTTTTTTAAGATTTGGTTTATTACCCGCTCGTCGCTTACCTTGCTCAACTCGAGTGATTTTGTTTTTTGGTAAAGCTCCCATGAGATCCTTTTTATTTAAAAATGTTGATAAATAAGGGCTTTATTTTAAGGCTAAGCCAGCAAAAAGGCAAGGGGAGAGCTGGTCAGTAAAATTGCCAATAAGCTCGCTCTTGCTAAATTAATCAGCTAGTCCTATAATAATAGATAGGGAATAAAAATATATGGCAAACATTGAACAACAAAAAGATAGCAAAGTTAATAACGAAGTAGCTCAGCATGACAAGTTAAACAAGTTAAGAAGACAAATTTATAAAGCCTTAGGGCCAGCCCTTGTCGCAACCATGCTCGCAGCTGGCTGTGTGCCTGAAAGTGGCGTTACTGAACCGAAGCCAGCCATTACCCAAGCAATTGGCGATGCCGAGCCAACTCCTGAAGAAGAAGACCCTGAATTGGGCACTGAAGTTGTTCTTGTTAGCCCCGAAGCCAGCGAAACAGTTATTGCCAGCCCAACTTTAGAAAATACCCCCACCAAAACAGCTACTGCCACACCAGAGGCAACGGCTACACAAGAAAACACTGCCACACCAGAGGCCACAGCCGCTCCTAAAGAATTAACTCAGGCTCAAATTCGCTCTGAAATTTTAAAAGCTGGCGTTAATCTTGACGATCTAGCTAGCTCCACTGATGAGTGGACTAGCAGCCACCTAGCTTTAGATGTCATCCAAAACTCCATTGATCATGAAAATTTTGGTAGAGAAGGAGAAAATTGGGTGACCACCGTAGTGATTGGCTTAGAAGAAGCAATTAAAAATCCACAAGAGTTAGAGCAAGCGATACCCACTGATGGCGGTTGGAAACTAATGGCTTTTGTTAAGGTGGCTTTTAAAGATGTGAGTGGCGATTGGCAAATTGCCAAATTGCCAGTGGTGGCTTTTCATGAAGACAATAACTTGATTTGGATGAAACCAGCTAGTATCAAGTCAGAACCAAACTTTTTTGATGTTAATATGTTATTGCCACGTGATGAAAACAATTTATATATACTTGATGAAAAAAAGAATTTCATTAATCCACCCATTAACTTTTGGACTGGAACTAATGATGCACGTGGCTACCATCATGGCATTGGCAGCTTTATTAAATTCTTTACTGCCTCGGTAGATGATCCACGCTACGCCGGCAATGATTGTCTTATTGGAGAACCCCCTCGCTACACTGAAGAGCAACTAATTGAGTTTAGAAAAACCGGTGATCCACATATTTTTGGCTATAAAGATGTCAAAGCCTATCCCATCATTTGGCCATTGACTACTTTTCAAGCTGATTTGTCTGACAAAAATTTTTATAATAATCAGCCTTAATCTACAAGCAACTAAAAAGCTCAGTAATTGGCTGATAAAGAGCGTTTCATTCTTGACGATTGGCTTTAATATCTTTAAACTAAATTAAGTGAAAGATTTGTGGTGGAAATATTTATTATTGTTGCTTTTGCCAGCACTGTTTGTTGGCTTGTTTTATTGGCGTAAAACCAGTATTCAAGAACAACTGCAACTTGAACAAACAACTGGTGGTGAAACAGCTAATACCATCCCCGAACTTCCAGAAAACCGAGTGACTAATCCTGTTGACCTTAATAGTTTTCCTTTAAGCCCGGGAGGGGAGGGAGACCTGTTTTATCGGCTAGATTGCCACTACAGCAAACTCATTATTTATCGCAATTATCAACAACTACCTCTTTTGCCTGGTAATTGGCACTCTTTGGTCGACATTGCCTGTCAATACCTCAATAGTCAGGCAAAGCTAGAGACTATTTACCTACCCCTACATGTTTATCAGCCAGAAACTCAGCAATTGTTGCTGGTTGGAGGCTCGATTAAACAAGCAGAAGAAGCGGCGGTGCTGGAACTGGTTAAAGAAGCCGATGAGGCTTTTTATGAGGCCATGATGCTCCATGCTCTAGATAAAAAACCAGGATTGGAAACTCTTAAAATTGTCACTAATTACCCAAACGATGATTTTAAAGATAATAGAACTAGGGGTATCGGCTTTGACAGCCTACTAGAGGTTGATCCTCCTTACACTAGAGAAGATTTAATAAATTTTTATCAAACGGGTTTTAGTCAATATTTGCCAGAAATAGCTGGCAAAGCTTATTTTTGGCCAGTAGCCAACTACAGTTTTTAAATGAAAAAATATTTATTACTAACCTCTTGCTTTATCTTTAGTCTTTTGTTTTTAACCAACTTAAAGACTGTTGCAGCACAAAATTACGACAACTATTGTACAGGTGGCTGTTGTTGGGAATCAACTGGTGGCACTGCCACGTTTTATAGTGGTTGTACCAATAGCCGGGGATATTGTGCTGGCACTGGTAACACTTCTCCAAATTATTGTCGTTGCCGAAACGATAATCCTAGTTATGCAGGAGAGTGCAAATGCGATTTAAATTATAATAAGAATGATAATTCTGGACCAAGTTGTGCTACTACACCCAATACTTGGGGAACTTGTTTTAGGGCTAGATATAGTGATGGAGTGGCTGTTGCCTGTGAAAAAAACAGCGATTGTATTAATTATGGGGGGACTGGTGCTTATTCAAATGATTTTTGCGTTATTGAGTCTGGCACAGATTGTAAAGTTCAAGAACCCCCTTGGGTTTTGGGGTGTTGTTATTATGGTAGTGATTGTGGTGGCGGTGGCGGAACTGGCCCCACCAATACACCACCAGTAATCGCGCCACCAACCAGCGTGCCACCTACTTCTACTCCTAGTCCTACCCCCAGTCCTACTCCTACCCCCAGAGTAATTGCTGTTAATATCAATGTTTTCCGCGCCTCTAGTGCCGCCTATAACAACTCCACCAGCTCTTGTACAACTTCAGCATCAAGTGTTACTCCATATAATCAATCTGCTAAAATAAGCCTTAACTACGAATCACAACCCACGCAAACACAAACACAAGCTACTGGATTATTCTCTTTTACTGTGAGTGGTGTAGAAACCGGCAACCAACTCACTATCAATATTGATCCTTTAGACAATAGCTACTCTTGTCTCTGTCCCAATGGCTGCACCTATGCTTTAACTGTCCCAGCTGTGGGGACAAATGTTATTAGTCGCAATATTTATCTGTCTAACTTTACTGATTCTTGGTGGCAGGTTGTTGGTGGCAATGCTTTTGTCAATGGTATGTTGAAGTCAATTGTTCCTGATCACCTGTGCACATCACCAACTTGTCTGGCAGGAGTCTTCCTGCCCTTACCAAGTCAGAGTGCTTTCACTAGTGGTTTTCCTTTTTTGCATGGTACAAATCTTAATTCCATTAGCACCCATCAAAACGCTACTGAAAACTTAGCTAATATTCATTTATCTGGTCAGCGCACAAATTCTCAAAGTGCTGATGGTCTAGTACTTGGCTTTACGCCTACCGATCTAAATTATAATTATTTTTACCAATTGGCAACAAATAATGGGACGATTAATAATGTTACTTCACTTGATTTAGCTCAATGGCGAGCTGATACTAATCACAACACCCAAGGTCTTACTATCTTTAAACTACCCACTGGCGATCAAACAATTAATCAGAACAACAACTTATTTGTGCAAAATGGAGAAAGAGTAGTCATTTTTGTCGATGGCAACCTCACAATTGAAAACAATCCATTTGTGAGTGGGCAAAAAATTACCACTGTCAATCAGGGCGGATTTTTAGGTATTTTTGTTAGCGGTGACATTATCATTGAACCCAATGTTGGTACAGCACTCGATACCGGCAATCCTGCAAACATTACTCCCGTTACTTTAAGCAATACCCACTTAAATGGTGTCTTTTTTAGCGATGGTACTCTAACAATTGAGGGAGATACTAGTTATCCAAATTATAAATTTATTGGTGCTGGCACTTTTATTGGTAAAACCAGTGTAACATTAGGTCGTCAAACCAACGATGACACAAAAATCCACAACAGCTACCAAGCCCTAGAAAGCTTTATTTACCGTCCAGATCTCTTAGTTAATTGGCCAAACGAATTAAAATCTAGCATCATTAATTGGCGAGAAGTAGCTCCCAAGAGCTTGAATTAGGGGTATTGAATTAAGGGTATACGTGTCAAAAAAAAGCCTGCAATCATCATCACTCGCTGCTTTTACTTTAATCGAAATTTTAGTGACGGTTAGTATTACTGCCTTGATTATGCTGGGCATGACCAGCCTGTTTATTAGTTTTGTAATGTCAGCGAGTAAAAGTCGCATGAGTCAAAGTGTTCGAGAAAGTGGCACTGTTGCCATGCAAAAGATAATTGAAGAGTTGCGCAATGCTAAGAACATCAACATAGCTGCAGCTCAATGTAACGGCACTATTCAACTTGCAACACTGTCTTTTAAAAAAACTAATGCTGATAATGCTGAAATCAGCGGCAAGTTTTCTAGCTCAGGTATTTCAAACAAAAGAATATTATTTACAGAGGGGACTAACGATTATTTTCTCACCGGCGATAATCATTATCTAAGTAATCTTACTTTTGTCTGTCATGGCGGGGCAATGCCAAAATACATTGAAATTAAGTTTACTTTAGCCACCAGTGCTATTGCTGCCAACAACCCAAACCAAAGCAAACTGGATTTCAAATCTGGGGTAACTTTGCGTAATTAATATTTTTTGAAAGTTTGCTCGACGGTGTAAAAAGCATCATCCGAATCGCCAACCGGAGATCCTGATTTATCAAAGCGATAAATATCAATTTGCACCTTCACACTCTCTTCATTTAGACTATCAATTTTTGTAATAGTGGCTTCAATACTATAATAAAAAAAGTTCAAGTCTCCCTGATGAGCACTGCAAGAACCGAGAACAGAGTGCATATTAGCAATATCTCCTGGAAAAGTATTTAGACAATATGTTGCATTATGATTCAAGTTTGAATAGAAAGCAGTCCAACCCCTAACCAGCCGTTCACGACGAAAAAATTCTATGCTCTGTTGCGCCTTCATCTGGGCCAATTGCTCCATTTCATTGGCTTCTGCCACTCTTACCGATAAAGCCATCATCGACCCCAAAGCGGTCATTACCAGCGCTACAATTGACACAGCAGCCAAGACCTCAACAAAGGTAAAAGCTCCTTGTTTCTTTTGCCATTTTTTTCTTTTTTTTAACATAAAATAATTAATAAGTAACTTTAATACTTCCTCCATGATCGATATTGAAGGTGGCAGTAGAAGTACTGCCTGTCGAACTAATTGTAAAAGAAGCATCTCTACTTAAATTGCCAAGCGGATAAAATTTTAAATCATACAAGTTATCACTTGTAGTAAATTTGTTTCCCTCTGAAACTCTGACAAGAGATTTGTTACCTGGAGAATATGTAGCATCTGCAGGTTCTCCATAACACCTTATTGAAATTTGATAATATAGCCCTCTACCAGGATCACTCTCATAGTTATATACACTAAAATTTACAAACTGTAATTGGTCACATTCGCCCAAGTAACCAATTTTGGCCATATTTTGCGCTTCCCTAAAACCTGACTCTATTTTTTCTGCCACTGCCACTAAGCGCTGTTTTTCTATAAAACTGGTATAACTAGCCACGGCGCCACTGACCAAAAGCATAATAATAACTATTGAAACTAGCAGCTCGATGAGGGAAAAGCCTGATGATTTATGGGGTGAGGATGACATAATTAGAAGCAGGATCAGTCTCTAGCTTAGCGCTTAATTCGACTTTATTACAATTGGCGCCAGGTGTAGAAGTACACCGCGCCTTATAAACATAGGTGGCGTCACCAGTTTTTGGATCAGCGATGCCAGTTGATGTTAAATAACCATCAAGTGCTAAGCGATCAAGAATATTGGTAAAATTGCCTGCTGTAGAACTCCCAGTAACATTTCCATAACTACCCTTATCTTGTCGATATAAAACTAGTGCCTGACGTACTGTTTCTAAATCGGTTTTACGTTTAGAATTTCTTGAGTTTTTTTGCGCATTGGAAAAACTAACCGCAGTTACTGTAACCAAAACCGCAATAATCGTGGCCACTACCAAGATTTCAATCAAGGTAAAAGCGCGAATTTTTTTGATTTTATTTGACATAATTAACTTTTTTAATTAATAAGAAGCAAAATTATTGTAAATTACTAACACAAAAGAAATTTTTAGTACCACCATAGGCGCATGAGGTACCAGTAGCAGCTGCATTCGCGTTGCCTGCTCCAGCGGTTTCTAATTGCGCACAAACACAATACTTGTCGCCATTTGATCTACCACCATATTGATATGGACTTACATTTTTCGGATCAACTGGTGCCCCGGCAGGAAAATAGTCCGTACCAGCAGTAGTTATCATAGTGGGTAGCGTAATCATCGCTCCACCAGCACCTTTTGGATAACCACCATCATGGTCTGCATAATATTGCTCTAAACCATTTTGTACTGCTTTTATATCTTCTCGGCGTCGGCTATCTCTTGATTTGCGCTGGGCATTACTAAAACTAGCCACTCCCAGAGAAATTAAGATAGCCATAATAGCAATTACTACCAATAACTCGAGCAAAGTAAAAGCTCCTAATTTATTTTTTTTCATAAATTTCCTAATTACTTACTATAATTTTTAAGCGACTTAATTCGTAATCCACCGAAGGCGTCAAACGAGCGTCTTTAGCCTCGATCCAAGCCTCAAAATAACAAACACCTTCTCCACAAGTATACACATGATCAACCACTCCCTGCAAATCTTGCGTGCTAAAACTTTGCCCATCACCAAAAAAAATCGTGCTGCTAATCGGCAATTGCACTGTCTCAGCCGATTTTTTTTCAATATTACTCAGCAAATCAACAAATACTTGCAAATGACTTTTCCAGTGTAAAAAAGAGTTGTCTTGTTCATCTAACACAGTTTGATTACTAAATAACTGTTGTTTGCCATCGCCAACAACATAGGCAAAGGCCACTGTTTGTCCTGAAGCAATACTCACCATTCTTTTATCATTGGCATTACTTGGCATTGCATTGAAGGCTAAAACAATCGGCCGTGGCTGACAACCCTGGTAACAAGTTTTTGGACAATCGGTGGCTGAATCTTGTTTTTTGCCAATCCCTTGCTCGGTGTCATTTTGACAACACTGATAATTAAAACCAGCACATTCACTAGCTGGACCAGATGTGTAATCGATCATGGTGGGAGCTTTTCCAACAGTTAGCTCATTGATTTCTTTAAAAACAGTGGTTTCTTTTCCCAGAGCATTTAAGACTATTTGACTAGCTCTTTTGTTTTGGAGATCAAAAACAAAACCAGAGCCACCATCAACTTTTTTCACAAAAATTGGTAAAGTTTTAGTTTCAATTAAAATTGGTCTTTTGGCAAAATCACTACAGACAGTTTCTAGCTGATATTCTCGCTCATTAATAAAGCGCAACTGGCCCCAAGCCGAGGGAGACCTGGAAAAGCCGTCATAACAATTGCTGAGATGATTTTGATTGTTCATTAATAAATTGGCCGCTCTTTGCAAATCATTAGTCGCCAGCAGCATTAGTAACTCTCGACCTAAAAAAATACCAACTAGCAATAAAAAAACAATGAAGACTAAGCTTGAAAAAATAAAACGAATAATTCTCATATGCTCACGTAATTAAGGCTAAATACCAAGCCCATATTGGTTCTGCCCAAAAATAAGTCAGGATGAAACCAACTAGTAAAAATGGCCCAAAGGGCAGCACTTGACCAATTTTTTTCTGTTTAAGGAGCAATAAAATTGTAGCAAAAAAACCACCAACAATAAAGCTAAGGAAAATCGCTAAAACCACTTTTGGCCAGGTTAAAACATAGCTTAAAGGTAGCATTAATTTAATATCACCCAAGCCGAGAGCATCTTTTTTTAAAATCCAGGATGCAAAAAAGTAGAGTAGAGTAAAGAAAGCTATCGAAACTGCAACAGCAATTAAGCCACTGGTGTAAGCAGAACCAGTTAAAACAATGGCTAATAAGCTTAATAAAACAATAAAAAAGTCAGGAATAATTAGATATTGAAAATCAGCCACTGCCACAAAAATTAAGAGTAAAAAAAATAAATATTGAGTAGCGACTAGGATTGGATCTAAGGCTTGACCAGCACTAATTTGCAAATAAATAATTAGGGCAAAAGCCAGTGAGTAAAGCCCTGCCAACAATTCAGTAAAAAAATGCTTTTGGGCAATTTTAGCCCGACAATGGGGGCATTTTCCCCTCAGCATTAAAAAAGAAACAATGGGAATATTGTGCTTGGCACTGATGGGTTTTTGACAACAATCGGTGAATGAGCGACCTTGCCAAAAAGGCGGTAGCTTCAATCTCTTTCCTTTTTTATTTTTAATAAGGCCACAATCACTAGCAGTTCGATAAATCACCACGTTCAAAAAGCTGGCTAAAATTGCTCCCAAAAAGAAGCAGACTAGAGCAAAAATAAAATAATAAAGGTAAAAAATAATAGTCACTAATTCATCATAACAAAAAAACCCGAGCCTTGGGGCTCGGGTTTTAATTATTAACTTAAACTGTTAGGGGAGACAAATACAGTTGCCTTTTTCACCACAACCACCTTCTTCAATTGGATCTGTATTATCTATTGCTTTTGCTACTGGGTAATCTTCTGGTAAATCAGTTAAAGCCCGCTCACCCGCTTCTTGTTGCATGGCGTTAGACTGCGGAGCAAAACAAACATAGGTAGAAGTATAAGTTGAATCATTGTGATAAACATTTAAGCGATTATTTCGATCATCATCCATTTTGGTAACAAAGCTCAGTTTCAATTCTTGAGTACCTGGCTCATCGTTACAATTGGTGGTTAGTCCACTCGTCACTTCGCTCAAGCGGTTAAGAACTGGACACTGGCTAAAAGGTGAAGTATCTACTACCCAACCACTGTTCACTTCGACCCACTCTAAGTTTGGAGACTGACCAACCGCAGTATTCCATGGGTAATAACCGGTCATCGCGTAGAAACGCTCAATAGCCGACAATAATTGCTCGGCATCAGATCGGCTACCCGTATCTCGACCTCGATTAATCTGCTCAATTGGGTTAATGGCCGACAGCACTGCCACCGCCAAAATACCCAAAATGGCAATTACAATTAATAACTCAATCATGGTAAAAGCTAATTGCTTTTTTAATCTGGGGAAAAAAGATTTGGTTTTCATATTTTTCTTTTTTTATTATTTGTAATTATATTCAAATACCTCCTAACATATTCAGTGTAAACTATGATCGATACCTATTTCAAGTAGCAATTTAGAATTGACTGGTTAAACTGTAAATTGGCATAATAATTGCCACCACCATAAAACCAACACCAACAGCTAAAGCAATCATAATCATTGGCTCTAGTGCTGCAGTCATATTTTTGACCGCATACTCGCTTTCTTTTTCAAAATATTCAGCCAATTTGCCCAATATTTCATCTAATTTACCAGTTTCCTCACCCACACTCATCATTTGATGCAAAATTGGGGGAAAATCTTCATAACGAGAAACTGCTGCTGATAAGGAAGTACCGCGTTCCACCTGTTTGGCTGCTTCCGCCAATTCCTCTCGATAAACAGCATTGTCAATGGCTTCTGCAACAATGTTAATCGACTCTAATAGTGATACTCCAGCTCCTAATAATAAAGCTAAAGTACGCGCAAAGTCGGTGAGAATAATTTTCTGACGCATAGGACCAAAAACGGGAATAGTTAACATCCAACGATCAATAGCCAACTCTCCCTTTTTAGTTTTTTTATAAGAACGCAAGGCAAAAATGCCGCCCACCACTATTAACAACAGCACCCACCAAAATTGCACCATAAAATCTGAAATACCCATAAATATCTTGGTTAAAGCTGGTAGTTCAGCATCAAAATCGTCGTACATTTGCGTTAATTTGGGAATAACTGCCACCATCATCACCACCATCACCACTACCATGGCTATTAAAATAATGACTGGATAAATCATGGCGCTTTTGGTTTTGGCTTTAAAATCTTTATCTTTTTCTAAATTGAGGGCCAAACGCTCTAGCACTTCATCTAAAACACCTCCTGCTTCTCCAGCTTTCACCAGTTGCGTATAGATGCGAGTAAAATTATCTGGATATTTTTGTAAAGCATCAGAAAAACTTAAGCCGCCTTCAACATCTTTAAGTAAATTGGCACTTAATTTACCCATTTCACTTTCACTCTCTTCTTCTAAGATTGATAGGGAGTTCGCCAGGGGCAATCCAGCATTAATCATCGTTGACAATTGCCGCGTAAAATTAACTAATTCGGCAAATTTTACTTTGGGTTTAAAAATTTTAGATAAAAAACCTGCTTCTTGACCCAAGCTTGATACATCAATCACAAACAAATCTCGGGCAAACAAAGTCGAAACTGCTTGCATTTTCGAAATGGCTTCAACTTTTCCTTTAATCGTTTCTCCGCGTTTGTTTTTTGCTGTATATTTAAAAATTGGCATAATTACTTTATTACTCTTCTAATAAGCGTAACATATCTGTTGGGCGAAAGGCATAATTTAATGCTGTTTCTCTACTAATCACATTTTGTCTATGAAGATCGAGCAGATGACTTTCCATTAACATCATGCCAGCCACAACATTAGTTTGAATAATGCTATCAATTTGAAAAACTTTTGCATCGCGAATTAAGTTGGCTACTGCCGCATTGTTAAATAACAACTCTATGGCTGCAGTGCGACCACCATGAATTTTTGGCACCAAACGCTGCGAGACAACCGCCTTCAAGACGCTAGCTAATTGTTGACGAATTTGGCCTTGTTGATGCGATGGAAACACATCAATGATACGATCGATGGTTTGCGCCGCAGTATTGGTGTGAATCGTTGCAAAAACCAGATGACCTGTTTCAGCAAGAGTCAGTGTGGAAGAAATTGTTTCCAAATCTCGCATTTCACCAACTAAAACTACATCTGGATCAGACCGAAGAGCACTTCTTAAGGCTAATTCCCATTGGTGAGTATCCTTACCAACCTCGCGTTGAGAAACCACACTTTTATCTGACTGATAAACAAATTCAACCGGATCTTCGATGGTTAAAATATGTTGACTTTGAGTGTGGTTAATCTCGTCAATAATCGCCGCTAATGAAGTTGATTTTCCCTCACCAGTTGGACCGGTAAAAAGCACCAAACCCTGCTTGTAAGTGCCAAATTTATGAAAAACCTGAGGCAAAGCTAATTCATCAACAGTGCGAATAGTTTGAGGAATTAAGCGCAGAGCTGCTGCATAGCTACCCAGATGCTGATAAACACAGATACGAAAACGAGCCCACTCATTAAACTGATAAGCCAAATCAATTTCTTTTTCTTCTTTTAATTGCGCCTGCTGCTTGTCGCTTAATAAGTCAAAAATCCAAGCTTGAGCTTGATCTGCTTTAAGCAATTGCGGACCAGCTGGAAAACTTAAGACGCCATTAATTCTAATCGACAGAGGCGATTCTGGAATGATGTGTATATCTGAACCATCATTATCAACTAAGAATTGTAGTATTTCTTGCACTTTCATAAAGATTTTTCTCCATTAATTAATGCTATATTTTGCTTTTTTTGCATATAATTGACTAACCAACTTCTGCCACCCGCAGAATCTCTTCAATGGTGGTAATTCCTTCTAATACCTTGATGTATCCATCTTGTTTCATTAAAGTCATGCCTTGTTGAATAGCGGTGGCTTCTATTTCACTTGATGGTCGACGATTTAAAATTAAACTAGCAATTTCTGGAGAAGTCGGCATCACTTCAAAAATTCCAATTCGCCCTCGATATTCTGGCTCAGTGGCTGGTCGCTTACTACTTGGTCTAAAAAGGGTAATTTTATTTGGATCTTTACCTTTTTCTTTACACCAACGCTCAAAGTGAGGACCCAAGACTTTTTTGATATCTTCGACCACCACCGGTTCTGGGGTGTATTCTTCTTTATATTTTTCATTAATTCTTCTCACCACACGCTGACCCATTGATAAAACAATTGATGAAGCCAATAAAAATGGTTCAGCTTCCATATCCAATAAACGTGGTAGCGCACCTGCCGAGCTGTTAGTGTGCAGGGTAGAGAAGACCAAATGACCAGTTAAAGAAGCTTGTAGCGCTAGATCGGCAGTTTCATTATCTCGAATTTCTCCCACCATAATAATATCTGGATCTTGACGTAAAAATGAGCGCAAACCAGAAGCAAAAGTTAAGCCCGCTTTAGGATTGGTTTGCACCTGACTGACTCCTGCAATCTGGTATTCTACTGGATCTTCCAGGGTCATGATATTAACCCCCACCTTGTTAATAATGTTCAAAATAGAATACAGAGTGGTAGTTTTACCAGAACCAGTTGGTCCGGTGATTAAAATAATCCCGTAGGGAATTTTGATGGCTTCTTTAACTTTTTGTAAACCAAGACCTATCAAACCTAAATCTTCCAAAGACGGCACGGTGGTATCTTTTTTCAAAAGACGCATCACTACCTTTTCGCCATTAACTGTTGGTAGGGTAGAGGTACGCAAGTCAATTTCTGCATTATTACTCCTATAATTAAAGCGTCCGTCTTGAGGTAATCTTTTTTCATCAATCTTTAAATTGGCCATAATTTTGATACGAGAAATAACCGCTTCATGAACATTCTGCGGTAAAATTAATTTTTCAACTAAAATTCCGTCAATACGATAACGAACTCGAGTCCGACCAACTTGCGGCTCAATATGCACATCAGAAGCAGAAGATTTGATGGCAAAATCTAAAATATTTTCCACAATGCGGTTGATGGGGGCATCTCGTAAAATTGCTCCGCTTTGTTTGTTTAATTCAACAGTTGCAGATCTTTGATCGTCTTGCTGAGTGGTGCTTTTTAGTGCCTCAGTGACTTCTGTAGATAAACTTTGCGCATAATATTCATTAATCATCCGCACAATATCACTGTTTTCAGCAAAATAAGCCTGAATCTCATGATTAGTTTTTTGTTTTAAAAATTCAACCGCTGCTAGATCTAAAGGGTTAACCATGGCCACTTTTAAAGTGTTTTTTTGCTTATCAATGGCAAAAGGTAGGGCTTGGTAACGTTTGGCTATGCCCTCATCAAGCAAAGTTAAGGATTCAGGGTCAACGCCAATTGCTGATAATTTTATGTAAGGCACATTGCTAAATTCAGCCTTAGCCTGAGCGACATCTGTTTCTGTAACTAATTGCTTACTTAAAACCAATTCCTCATAACTAGTCCCTTGGCTTAAGTTTTCTTGACGCAACTCTTCGGCTTGCTCTGGTGAAATTTTCCCCTGATTAAGCAAAACATCAAAAAAAGAATTTGTTGCTACAAAATTGACAGTAGCCTGTGTGGGGATATTGGGGTGGGGAAGATCTGGTAAGGCCTGAGTTGGCAAAGTTGTTTCAGCCTCGCTATCATCCGCGGCTGGTGTTTCTTCAATATTGACTGGTGGAGTAATTGCTTCACTCGTTGGATCAATATCGTTTGACTGATCACTTGTTTCATCAGCCGCACTAAGAGCTTGATCTGGTGATTCATCACTTAATTCTTCTGTCTGTGCCTCGTCCAAGTCAGCCACGCTCACGGGAATTGCTTGAGAAAAAATTGGCTCGGTAATGCCTAAATCATCTGGAGCGTCACTTGTTGGAATCGAATCTGTTGCTGGAATTGGATCCTGTGTTGGAATCACGTCCTGCGTTGGAATCACATCCTGTGCTGGAATTAGATCTGATGTTGGAATTGGATCAACGGTCGGAATCGCATCATGTACTGGCTCCGGCTCAATAGCTGGCAATGAATCAATAGACGGTAGCGAATCTACTGTTGAAAACTCAGTTGGGGCTGAACCGATATCTTGATCCACACTTGGCAGCGGATCTATCCTTGAAGTCGAATTCATAACAGGAGCCACATTCTCATTAACAGCCACTTTATTACCGGCAATTAACAATTCTTGTGCCTCAGCATCCGACATCGCCTGATCACTGTCACCCAAGGAAGGTTGTATCTCTAAATCTTTAGCGATTTGATCTATTGTATGCTGCAAATCAGCATCAATTTGTACACTGGAATCGTCTGGTTGATTATTTTGGGCAGTTAACATAATCACTTACTCCTTTTATAATGCCATAAAATGTCAAAATTTTATATAAGCGAAATTTTATATTTAGCCAAATTTACAGAGATAAATCGGGATAATGACGCTAAATTGGCAGATATTCAAGAATTAGTCCTCAAACACCTGCAAAATAAAGAACTGCAAGCAAGCATTAAAAAAGAGCAAATCCTCTGGTACAACACTCAGTTGGCTAATTTTAAAATCGAATTAGTAAGAGAAATCATTAGAGAAACTCAATATGCTAATTGGGATAAACAAGGCCTGAGAGTCATTGTTTTGCTTAATTTCACCAGCGCTAGTTTGGCAGCACAAAATGCCTTGCTCAAATTAATTGAAGAACCGCCGGCAAATACTTTAATCATCTTGCCAGTTATCAGCGACAATCGCTTATTAAGCACTATCACTTCGCGCTGCAATTATTGTCAGATTGATAGCCAACATAGTCAAAAAAAAGCAAAAATTGAAGAAACTAGCTGGCCCAACGAGCCAACCGCCATCTTTCCGCTGATTGAGCAGCACAAAGATCGGGAAGCAGCTAAAGAATTAATCCAGAATTTGCTGAGACAAAAACTCAGTTATCGGCAAAAAAAAGCCTTAAGTCGCGCTTATTTGGATTTAGAAGCCAATGCTAATGTGCGTTTAACACTGGAACATTGCTTTCTCACAACTGATTAATCCACTAAATACCAGACTATTTAGCCTGGAGCCTTAGAAAAATTAGCGCTTAGAACGCCCAAAATCGGCTTTTTTCGACTCAGACATACTTTTTGAGCTTTATTTTATATAATAGATGTGGTACAAATAAAGGTCTTATGGCAAGTCAGATAGATGTCAACAACTACCAAGCAGAACAAATTCGAGTCCTAGAGGGCCTAGAACCAGTAAGAAAACGTCCTGGAATGTATATCGGCTCAACTGATGCTAAAGGTCTTCATCACTTGGTTAAAGAAATTTTAGACAACTCAGTCGATGAGGCCATTGCTGGCTTTGGTCAAACAATTCAACTGTTCCGTGATCAAGCCACCGACCTACATCGAGAGTTGTTCCTAGCTCACAAAGCCAATAAAAAAATTCCTGCCGCTGAGAAAATCATTGGCGAAGAAACAATCACCGTCGTTGACAACGGTCGTGGTATTCCAGTCGCCCAACACGAATCTGGAGCTTCAGCCATGGAAGTCGTCATGACTAAATTACATGCAGGAGGCAAATTTGAAAGCAAAGCTTACAAGGTTTCCGGCGGTTTACATGGTATTGGCTTAAGTGCAGTCAATGCCTTGTCCTGCTTAATCCAGGTCGCAGTTAAACGCAACAACAAATACTATTACCAATATCATTCTCGAGGAATTCCAGCGGCTCCAGTGGCTGAAATTAGTGAAACAGAACTTATTGCTAAATTTCCCCAACAAAGTCGCGACTTTGTTACTTATGAAAGCGGAACCATGGTGCAATTTATCTCTGATCCTCTGATTTTTAAACAAGCCACTTATCAACATAAAAACATTATTGAAATTGTCAAAGATCGAGCCTATTTAATGGCTGGCATCTATTTTCAACTTTTTGATCGAGTTAATAATCTCGAACAGCACTTTTATTTTGAAGGCGGCATTCGTTCTCTAGTTGAACACATTAATATGTCAAAAAAATCCTTACATCGGGTTTTTTATTTTAGTGACCAATGGGCTGATGAAGAAACAAAGAAAGAAATCGGTATTGAAGTCGCAGTCCAATACAATGATTCTTACAAAGAACATGTTGAAAGTTATGTTAATGTCATTAATACACCAGACGGAGGAACCCATGTTCAAGGTTTTCGTCTCGCCCTAGGCCGAGTGATTCGCGATTATGCAGAGAAAAATGGTTTAATCAAAGAAAAAGAAAACTTCAATTCAGAAGACCTCAAAGAAGGTTTAACTGCCGTCGTTTTTGTAAAAATGCCATCTAATGATTTGCAATTTGAATCACAAACAAAGGCAAAATTAAATAATGCCGAAGCTCAGTCTGCCGTTTATCGAGTTTTTAAGAAACATTTTGACACTTATTTAGAAGAACATCCAAAAGTTGGAAAAATTATCGTTGAAAAAGTCTTAATCTCTGCTCGCGCTCGCCTGGCGGCTCGCGCAGCCAAAGACGCCGTCATCCGCAAGGGCTTGCTTGAAGGCATGTCTTTGCCTGGAAAATTGGCTGATTGTCAATCCAATCGACCAGAAGAAAGTGAAATTTATATTGTTGAGGGAGATAGTGCGGGTGGCAGTGCCAAACAAGGCCGCGATCGGCGTTTTCAAGCAATTTTTCCTCTGCGTGGAAAAATCCTCAACACTGAGCGCGCACGGCTGGACCGCATTGTGTCTAGCGACGACTTAAAGAACTTAGTCATTGCCCTCGGTTGTGGCATTGGCGAAAGCTTTGATCAAGAAAAATTGCGCTATCATCGCATTATTTTGATGAACGATGCTGACGTTGATGGCGAACACATTACCACCTTAGGCTTAACTTTTTTCTTCCGCCATTTGCCAGAATTAATAGAAAAAGGCTATTTATATGTAGCTATGCCACCACTCTTTAAAATTACTTATAACAAAGAAGAAATCTATGTTTATGGCGAAGAAGAGCGAGATAGTGAAGTGCAAAAAATTGCTGCTAAAAATCCCAATGCCAAAATTAATATCCAACGCTACAAAGGTTTGGGAGAAATGAATCCAGAACAACTCTGGAGCACCACCATGAATCCAGCCACTCGAGTCCTGAAAAAAATTGATGTTGAGGACGCAATCAAGGCTGACAGCACTTTTGAAGTGTTGATGGGTGATGAAGTTGCTCCTCGTAAAAAATTTATTCAGGGTCGCGCTAAATTAGCCAAATTAGATATATAAGGATCTTATGAAAACTTACATCATCGGCCATCTAAAACCAGATACAGATGCGGTTGTGTCAGCCATGGCTTTGGCTGAGTTTTATCAGCAGACTCCTAGTTTTTCTCGTCCGGCGGCGACAGCGGTGATCAGTGATCCAGTCAACAATGAAACTGCCTTTTTACTAGAAAAATTTGGCTTAGTTGCGCCACCAGTCATTAAGGCTAGCGACATTGATCCACAAGATCAGATTGTTTTGGTTGATCACAATGAAATGGATCAGCGACTTGACGGCATGAATCAAGAGCAGATTGTAGAAATTGTTGATCACCACAAGGTTAATTTGTCTCTTGGCCAAGCAATTTTCTTAACTTTTAAACCCTGGGGTGCTTCCAGCACCATCGTTTATCATCTGATGAAAAAATACCAATTTAGGCCCAATCCTAATTTGGCTGGTTTAATGCTCTCGGCCATTCTTTCTGATACAGTTGGTTTTAAGTCAAGCACTTGCACCGAGCAAGATATTGAAACAGCCACAGAGTTGGCTGATATCGCTGGTATTAGTGATTTATCTGCCTTAACCCTAGAAATTTTTAAAGCCAAATCAGATCTTGGTCAAATGACTTGTGAAGAAATGGTAAAAAATGACTACAAAATTTTTGAATTTTCTGGAAAGAAAGTATTGATAGATCAATTAGAAACTGTTGAGCAAGCCAAAATTATTAGTGAAAAAAAAGCCTGTTTGTTAGAAGCGATGGCTAAGGTTAAAAGCGCCCTGCAAGTCGATTTAATCTTTGTCGTTGTGTCCGATATCTTAGCCAGCAATAGCAAAATTCTATTACTTTCTCCTGTCGAGCAAAAACTGGCTGAATTAGCTTTTGCTGAGACTGCGACAGATCAAATTATCGATATTGGACCTAAACTATCCAGAAAAAAAGATATCGCTCCGGCTTTAGAAAAAGCCATACAAACTAATAAGTAAGATATCAAAAGATTAAACAACATGTCAGAAGAAACAGCAGCAGAGAAAAATCCAGAAATTACTAGTTCAACTAGCCATGACGATGTCGCCAATGACGACAGTATCGCCAACAACAGCAACGGCAACAATAACAATAATGGCACAGACAACAGCAATGGCAACGATGATCCTAGCAGCAAATTTGGCACCATAGAACACACTGAATACGGTCAATTAAAGCACACTGATATCGTTGACGAAATGGAAAAATCTTATCTGGATTACGCCATGAGCGTCATTGTTTCTCGAGCCCTGCCAGATGTAAGAGATGGCTTAAAACCAGTTCATCGTCGCATTCTTTATTCGATGTATCGATCTGGCATTCATTACAATACTCCCTATAAAAAATCAGCCAGAATTGTTGGTGATGTATTGGGCAAATATCACCCTCACGGTGATAGCGCTGTTTATATGGCACTCGTCCGCTTAGCTCAAGACTTCAATATGCGTTATCCTTTGGTTGATGGTCAAGGTAACTTTGGTTCCATTGATGGCGACAGTCCAGCAGCCATGCGTTATACCGAAGCTCGCAGTGCAAAAATTACTCAAGAATTACTAGCCGACATCAATAAAAATACTGTCGATTTTAGTGATAATTTTGATGGTTCACTCAAAGAACCAGTGGTTTTACCAAATCGCTTGCCTAATTTTTTACTGATGGGTTCTGAGGGTATTGCTGTGGGCATGGCCACTAAAATCCCACCTCACAACTTGACTGAAAGCTGTAATGCAGTGGCAGCGATGATAAAAAAAGGTAAATCCACTAGCGAAATAAGCATCAAGCTTGATGAAAAACAATTAAATTCAAATTCTGCCTGCATTGACACTTTACTCACCAGCGAGCCTCGTCAACTAGCAGGTCGTTTTGAGAGTGACATTGATCACGATGAAATCATGACTCATATCAAGGGTCCAGATTTTCCCACAGCCGGCATTATTTATGACACCAAAGCCATTAATGAAGCCTATCGCACAGGCAAAGGACGCATTGTCGTTCGAGGCAAAGCTAGTATTGAGGAAAGTAAGCGTGGCCAAATGGAAATTATTATCACCGAGTTGCCTTATCAGGTTAATAAAGCTCGTTTACTAATGAAAATTGCCGATTTAGTTCGAGATAAAAAAATTCTTGGCATTAAAAATTTGCGCGATGATTCAGACCGAAATGGCATGCAAATTACCATTGAATTAAGAAAAGACGCTCGACCAAAAGTAGTTTTAAACAAACTATTTAAGATGAGCGAGTTGCAAAGCAGTTTTTCACTCAACATGGTGGCTCTTAATAGCGAAGGCACACCTCAATTAATGACTCTCTTTCAAGTGCTGAAAGAATATATTGTTCATCGACAGCTAATTATTACCCGTCGTTCTCAAGCAGAACTCAGAGATGCTCGCGATCGAGCCCATATTCTTGAAGGACTATTAATTGCCTTAGCCAACCTTGATGAGGTAATTGCCACCATCAGAAACAGCAGTGATACAGAAGTCGCTCATCAAGCTTTAATGAAAAAATTTGGTTTAAGTGATCCGCAAGCCACAGCCATTTTAGAAATGCAACTGAAGCGTTTGGCAGCCTTAGAACGACAAAAAATTGAAGATGAACACAAAGCCATCCAAGAAACTATTATCAATTTAATTCATCTACTCAGTGAACCTCAACAAATTTTACAATTACTGCTTAAAGAAAATCAGGAAATGATTGATCTTTACGGAGACGAACGCCGCACCAAAGTCATTAAGGGCCGCGTTGGCGAATTTAATGAAGAAGATTTAGTGGCAGATGAAAATACCGTTATTACACTGACTGAAAGTGGTTATGTGAAGCGCTTGAGCCCAGATGCTTTTCGCTCTCAATCTCGCGGAGGAAAAGGGGCTAAAGGCCTCAACATGAAAGCTGAAGATGTCTTAATGTCGATTGTCACCTGTACCACTCACGATCAATTATTTTTATTCACCAATCAGGGCCGAGTGTTTACTATGAAAGCTTTTGAAATCCCTGAAGCAACGCGGATTGCTAAAGGCACGGCCATTGTTAATTTACTCAATCTTAAACCAGAGGAAAAAGTGTTATCTATTGTGATTGTTAATGCAGAAAAAGATCAAGATAAATACATCACCTTGGCTACCAAAAAAGGTTTAGTCAAAAAAACTGCCGTCAAGCTCTACGACAACATCCGCCAAAATGGAATTGTGGCCATTACTCTCAACGAGGGCGATGAATTAGTCTGGGGCAAAGTCACCACGGGCAAAGATAATATTATGCTCATTACTCATGACGGTAAATCAATTCGCTTTAGTGAAACAGAAGTCAAGACTTCTCAACGCGATACTAAAGGTGTGAAAGGCATCACGCTGAAGGCAGGAGATTATGTGATCGGGGTCGAAGTTTTTCGCGATGATCCAGAGATTTTTAAAGAACACAGCCTGATGATTATTACTGCCAATGGCATGGGCAAACGCACTTTACTGGAACAATATCCAATGCAAAAAAGGTCGGGCATGGGAGTCAAAGTTTCCGAAATTACCAAGCGCACTGGTCCAGTGGCCGCTGCCAAACTAATTTCTGATCGACATGATGAAATTGTCATTAGCACTAAAACTGGCAAAGCCATTAAGATGCCAATCAGCAAAAAATCAATTCCAACACTTACCAGACCAACTCAGGGAGTAATTTTGATGAAGCTCGACGACAGTGATCAAATAGCTGCCGTAGCCCTCACTTTAGCAGAAAATGACAAAGCTTAAGCTTAAACTCATCCGCCATGGTGAAAAAAAATTGTTCTTGCCTAATCCTGGCTTAACTGAATTAGGTAAAAATCAGGCAGAAGCTTTAGCCAAAAAACTAGCACTTGTCAACAAAGTAGAGCAGAGCAAAAAAATCCTACTCTTGGCCAGCCCTTTGCAACGCACTCAAGAAACAGCCGCTATTATTGCCGAGCAAGTGCGTTTGCCAGTTGTAACTGATCAATTTCTAGCCTTTGATCAGCACATTGAGCCAAATCCTCAGGGAAAACAAGCCATTATTAAGCATTTTAGCGATTATTTTAAAAATTTAGGTCCAGAGATTGAGCAAAATTTAGGCCCAGAGATTGAAGAGGGAGAAATTTTAGCTGTCACTCACAGCCAAAACATCAAAAATTACTGGCAAGTCTTGGCTGGACCAGGTAAAGCCATTGTCGATGTCTACGAATGTGGGGTTTGGACAATTAATATTGAGGGTCAACTAGATCAGACAAACAGTGAGATTAATCTTGATTTTGAGTGGACCGAAGGGGACTTGAACCCCTGACCTCTTCTATGCCATAGAAGCGCTCTAGCCAACTGAGCTATCGGCCCTTTTTTCTAACTTTTTGATTCTAACATTGATCGAAATAATTTAAAAGTAAGAGTCAAAACTGCATTTCTTAAATACTCATATATAGTTAACAGTTGTTTGATATGGTTTAAAAAACAAATTGAGAATATTTGTTATATTAATATAGTTTTATTTATTTATTTTAATATTTTGATAGTGTTAATTTAAAATTAATAGCGAAATTAATTAGCTTTCTCTTTACTCACTTGCGAGCCTATATCACTACCAACATCTAAACTTAAACAATAAAATATTTTTTACTCTAAAAATTTATTAAGAAAATTAAAAAAATAAATCAGTAGTTGTCTAAAAAACAAGCCCACTGCCTAAAAAAACAAGTCTGCGCCAATTTTTTTCCGCCCAAATCATTATTAACACTTAGCAGTCAAAACAGCACTCTGCTAAAAGCAGCTTTTTAATCTATTTATTGATGAATCAAGCTATTTTTCAGTGTTTTTTTTAATTAATGATTTTTTTGCTAAATAATTTTTTTCGGCAAAAGGACGTTGCACTCGAGTAAACAAAAATCGGCTAGCACAGCTAAAGTTCGGCTAGCATGCCTAAAGTTTTGAGTGACGCTTGTCGTAAACTTTTTTTAACTGAGATTTAGTGACGTGAGTATAGATTTGAGTAGTGGCAATATTTTTGTGACCTAAAATTTCTTGCACATCACGCAGGTTGGCACCATTAATTAAGAGATCAGTAGCAAAGCTGTGACGAATACCATGCGGCGACAGTTTAACAGTCAGTCGGGCTTGGCGCGCATATTTATCTACCAAGCGTTGTACGCTCCGACTAGTCAGCCTCATGCTTTCATCATCAAAAGCGGGATGCACTTTTTTACCAGAAAAACGAATAAAAACCGCTCGCCACATATCTTCGCGAGTTGCTAGCCAACGCTCAAGCCAATCTGCCGCCCGATCACTTAAAAACACCACTCTTGGTCGACGGCCCTTACCAATCACCCCAAATTCTTTGCGAGTGAGGTTAATTTGATCGCGATTGAGCTTAACCAGCTCACTCACCCGCAAACCAGTAGAGAAGAGGACTTCTAAAATGGCCCGATCCCTTAAACCAGTTTCACTGCTGAGGTCTGGCTGGATTAATAAGCGCTCCATTTCTTCAATATCAATGAAGCTCATTGGAATAGATTCAGCTTTGGGCAGATCAATTTTCTCTGGATGAAGCACATTGAGGTCGTTTTTGATTAGATATTTAAACCAAGAGCGCAGGGCGATCACATGATAACTTTGAGTTCTTTTGGATAAAGTTCTGCCTTGTTCATCAATATACCTGGCTAAAAAAACTCGATAAGCGCGCAAGGAATCGAGATCTAGTTGAGCTAAATCAGTGGCGCCCTGTTCTTTGAACCAGGCGTTGAAGCGTCTTAGATAATGACTATAATTACGAACTGTGAGGCGGCTGAGGTTCTTTTCTACCTCGAGTGACTCGAGGAAAGATATCAGGGCCTGATCTGGATCAGTGCTCAAACGAGCAATACTTTTGAGCACCTGTTTGTTTTTAGGCCCAGTTGTTACTTGATCGCTACTCATAAGCTCAATTTACAATAAATTTAAGTTTTTGCCTACTGGTAGATCTGGTTTGAAAAAAATCTGCTGTGAAAAAAGGGGAGAGGGGAAAATGTTTTTAGGTAAATTTTTCAGAAAAATTAGGCAGAAAAATAACTGATAATGGCAAAAAAACCAGAGTAAAAAATAGGGGAGACTACCCTATTTTTCCCTAAGTATAGGGGACCCAGTAGCGTAATTTGCGCACTGGAGAGTCGTCTTGCACTAGAGAATTAGCAAAAATCCCGCCATTTTTCTCGATAATTTTTTTTGAACCCAGATTGGTTTCATCGCACGTGAGCAGTGCTTGCTTAGTATCAATTTTTGGTTGATGCTGACGGATTTTTTCTAGAGTTAAAGCTAATAAACGACTGCCGTATCCCTGGCGACGAGCACTTGGCCTAATGACGTAGCCAACATGGCCGCCAATTTTTCGCAACTTGTCATTGAGTCGATGGCGAATAGAAACTCGACCTATCCAGACTAATTGGCCATCAGTCTGTTCTTCCATTAACCAATAAATGCTTTGTGGCACTCGATTAGGCGCTAAATTAATACCCAGTTCTTGTTCTGCTAAATAAGCTAAATATTCTTTGAAAAACTTTTTGTTGCTTAATTGAGCGAGATCAAGATTTTCTTCTACGTAATATCGTTCATGTTGGTGGGCTTGTAATTCGCTAAGACCATCAATGAAAGCCCGATGATGAGCTAACTGTGGTTTTAACAAAAAAACTGCATTTTTTGGCATATGAGCTATTATAGCCTGATTTGCAACGAGGGATTAATCATATAAAGGAAAAAAAGCCGATTTTAGGCTTTTAGCGGGCTTCTTGAGGTATTTAGATTGATATATCAATTTAATATGCAATTTAGCTTGTAGATTCTTTAAAGATTTTAGCCTGGACAGATCTGGAGAAATGGCTAGGCAAGAGGCAAAAAGGTCGGAAATGGCACCGGGCTAGATAATGAAAATACCAGGAGAAATGATCAGGGAGCAAGCAGCAGATAGGATAAATAAAGAAAAATAAGCACAAATTAATCGAGAAATTAAAAGATAAGATTAAATGTTTAAAAGTGGTCTCTTTGCCAATTCTAGGGTTTATGTCGCAAAAGTTATATTGTGCGACATAACCCCAATCTCTCGATGGCTCCTACACTGCCAACAATGCTCTAGGGCAGTCAAGGGTAGCAGCTAGATATTATTGTCTTTCTTATTGATCTTTTTACACTGCACTCTTAAACTCGCTTGCGCTCCTTAGCGTGTCGATCTAATTTGCTCCCAAATGGTCTCCCTCAACAGTTTTTAAAAAAGCATATTCGGGTTTTTTATTGATTAATCAAGCCTTTTACTCCCCAGAGCGTGCCCGGGGATAAAAACTTAATCACTTGAGGAAATCCAGAGAGGAAGTTGAGCTGCAGCGCCTGGCTCTACCAGGCTATATTTATTTTTGCATCCTTATCTGTAACAATATCTAAGTGTATCATTGTTAAGTGTATCAAACTATATCACTCCAGGCTTAAAGAGTCCTATAATAATTGAGTTTTCCACAATTTTCACGCCTCTACCCTTTGCCGAGCTTATTACTTTTTTTCTTTCTACCCTAGCTAATATTTATTACTATTTTTTATTAAAAATTTTACTCAAAAAATTATTTTAAGCTTATTAAATAAGCCAAAACTGTGAGGGATTAGATATTTCTCTTCACTCTAATTTAACTAGCAAAGGGCTTTATTTTTCTCGCTCTTCCCCACTCCAATTATATAATAAAACACTGATACATCAATGTTTTATTCTTATTTACCAGGGAAAGCAAAGATAAAAGTAATGACAATGAAAATGGCTACTAATATATATTCGGTGGCAGTGTTTTTGAACAGTCTACCCTGCAAGAGGTTGTGAAACAATGACAAACCAACATAAACCAATGACATGATAAATAAAGAAATATGCCAAATTTGCATCGGTAAAAAAGAAAAAAAGATACTAAATTCGGTTAAAATTAAGACAAATAGCAGACTGTATTGTAGAATTTCTCGATCAATGCGCGGCTCTAATTTAACCGACCATAAAGACATTAAAATCAAGAAAAAGTGCGTCACAGCCACCAATAAAGCATTTATATAAAAAGGTAGACGCAAAGAAAAAATCGTATTGGTTAATAATAAAGAAATAATCATGGTGAAAAAGAGAGCGATCGCCTGTGCTGCATACAACAGCTGAATAGTTCGGCCCTTAGCCACCGAAAAAATATTGGCAGTTAAAAACAAAGCATACATGCCAATGCCAAAAATGGCTAAAATAACCAGGCGGGAGATTAATAATTCGGGTAATAAAAAATAAAAAAGCGCAACAGAAGTGGCATATAAAACGGGTAAAGGTAAAATTGTCAGCCATTCGTAAATCTGCAAATCTTCATTAAGCGCCCAGGCCGACATAAAATAGCTAATAACAGCAAATAAAATGATTGCTCCATAGCGCCAATCTACTGGCACATACTGAGTGGCCAACAAACCCAGGGCTAGCAAGACTGAGACAATAATAAATTTTTCACGACGACGCATAGACCTTAATTTTCCTTTGGCAAATCGGCTGCAACAAATACATCTTCAACATCTTCATTTGCTCTTAATTGCTCGACTAATTCCAGCACTTTTAATAATTGTTCCTCGCTTAAATCAACTTTAATTTTTGCCTTAAAACCACCCTCTTGATCACGTTCAAACATATAACTAGCGCTTCCAGGACCAGCTAAAGAACCAGCGTGCTTACTTAATAAAGTTCTTAATTCGCTAGCAGTCCGATTATTATTATTAGTCAAAGCCACAATCATCAAGGCTACTCCACCCGGCGCAAAAGCCTCATAGACTATTTCTTTGACTTGATTTTCCCCGGCTTTTCCTAAAGCCACATCAATCGCTCGTTGGATTTTTTCTTTCGGCATATTGGCCAAGCGGGCTTTGTCTAAAATCAACCTTAAATTGGCATTGACACTGGGGTCTCCCGAACCACCGGCCTTGACCACAGCCCGAATTTGTCGAGAAAATTGACTAAAAACCACTCCCCTCACCTGATCCTGAGCACTTTTCCGATTTTTGATATTGCTCCATTTACTATGTCCTGACACATTACTATTATAACAAAACTTCGCTAGTCCCAGTATTTGATTTTGTGAGTTGACAATTTGATTAGCAAACTGTAACATCCCCCAAAGAAAGGTCTATTAAGCATATGACAATGTCAAACAGCTCTCAGCTGCGAGCCAACGCCATCCAAGCGGTAAAAGACTCTGACTGGAAAAGTGCCGTCTTAATTAATCAAGAAATTCTCCAACAAGCTCCTAAAAATTTAGAGGCAATGAATCGTTTAGGTCTTGCCTATTTAAAACTTAAGCAAGAAAAAGAAGCTACTAAAGTTTTTAAAAATGTATTAAAAATTGATCGCTCAAACATTATTGCCAACAAACACTTAAAAAAACTCAAGAATAATGAAAAAACCAAGGATATAATTTTCAACCATCAAGCAGATTTCATTGAAGAGCCAGGAAAAAGTAAAATTATTTCTCTTCACCGCTTAACTTGTCGCAGGCAATTATGTGATCTTAAAGTTGGTCAAGAGTGTTTTCTGCAAATTAAGAACCGCTACATTAGCATTGTTGATGACAAGAAAAAACATGTGGGAGCTCTTCCTGAAGATATTTCTTTCCGTCTCAGCCGACTGATTAATGATGGCAACGAATACAGTTGTGTTGTTTATCGAGTAGATGACAAACAATGTTGTATTCAGCTTAAAGAAACCTTTCGCTCAAAAAAGAATAAGCAGCTCCAATCATTTCCCAGTAAAAAAATTAATAATCAGTTTAATCTTGACGAAGAGATTGTTTTAGAAAAAGATATACCCTTGGGTATTATTAGCACCGATGATGATGAAGATAGCGAAAGCGATGGTTTAGAGGTCTTCATGAAAAAAATCGACAGCTCTGATTCTTAATTGAGCCAAATCTTCAGCCAAAAAAACAACAGCTCCAGCTCGGTATTGCTGAGCTAATTCTCGATTAGTAGTGATGGTTTTGCCTGGTAGTAGTTGTTGGAAACGATCCACCATCGGCTGACAGTGTGAATTTTCTGCATCAATTAATAAAGAGCTTGAAGCTAATTTGTCTTGACCACTGTCTCTTTTCACCACTGAAAAGCCATCTTTTTCCAATAATTCTGCAAAGGCACTAGCCAAACCAGTAGCTCCACTACTGTTGATGACTGCCACCGGACATTCAAACAACTTGTCATAGCTAACTGCAGTATTTCGATTAAGAAAATTAATAAATTGTTCTTGTTTTTTAGCTAGAGTATTCTCTCCAACATCAGTCGCCCATTCCCAAGTCAGCGCATCAACCTCTACATAAAAAGCTAAATTATTTGCCTTGCCTTTTTTTAAATCCTCGATTAGATAGGCCCTAAATTCATTTTGCTTGTCTTCACTTAGGGTCTTGCTCGGATATTCGATAATTTGGTCAATAAAGCTGTTAAAAATTAAGCTGTAATAGAGGGTTGCCTCCTGCTCGTTGATTTCTTGCTGAGGCTCTTCATTTTGCCAATTAGCAGCACTCAATAAATTAAAATCGAAAACTTTAATCTTTTGTTCGGCTGGGGCTAAAACCACCCAGGCGTGAGCTCGCCCTGTTTCCATGATTAGCAAATGCTGATTGCGTTCCAGCTGATGACGCTTCATCAACTGATTGCGGAGTAAATAAAACACTAAAACTACTAACAACGCCAGTAGGAGTAATGAAAAGCCGAAAAAAAATAATTTTTGCCAATTGTAGGAATGGCTTTGCTTGTTCCTAGACCGACGAATTTTTTTAGCTTTGACTTTTTTAGCTTTAAGTTTGGCTTGTTCTTGGCGGGACGGGCAGTAATCACGCATAAGACGGTATTAATTTAGTTTAACAATTATCAATCTTTTTCGCCAATCATAAAGCGCTTAAAACGAGTTAAAACGATTTTTTCACCGATTTTTCCAGACAAAGCTTTGATGGTTCGCTCAACACTTTCGCCACTATCTCGAATAAAATCTTGAGCTAATAACTCAGCTTTGTCTTGAGGATTCATGGCCACCACTTGCATGGCTAAATTCTTGGCCAATTGCTGAAATTCTTCATTTTTTGCTACAAAATCTGTTTCACAGCACAATTCCACTAGACTGGCAATTTGGCCAGTTGCATGAGTATAACTGGCAATATAGCCGACTACAGTTTCTCGATCACTACTCTTCTCTGCTCGAGCTAAGCCTTTTTCTTGAACATATTTTTTAGCTAATTTTAAGTCACCTTTGGCGTCTTCTAGAGCCTTTTTACAGTCCATAATTCGGGCTCCAGTTTCTTGCCTTAATTGCTTTACTAATTCCATGCTAATTGTCATTTTTAACCTTTCAGCGACTATTTACTCGCTACTTTACCCGCATTGTAAGCATTCTTTAAGCGTTGCACAATATATTGCACACTTTTGCTGGTATCGTCATTGGCGGGAATAATAATATTAATTTTTCTGGGATCGGCATTGCTATCAGCTATAGCGATTAACTCTACTCCCTCACTAAAAGCTTCTTTCACTACAATTTTTTCTTGTTCTGGATCAATGACAAAAATACAATCTGGTTTGCCTTTTAAACCCTTCAAGCCAATAAAAAATCTTTCTAGTCTGGTTTTTTCTTTATCTAATTGCAGGCGCTCGTATTTGGTGTATTTATCAAATTTTCCAGATTCAAGACCAGTTTCAATATCACTCATCCGCTGAATAGATTTTTGCAATTGATTAAAATTAGTCAATAAACCACCCATCCAACGAGAAACAATGTAAAAACAGCCCATTTCTGTGGCTGCCTCTTTGACAATGTCCCGAGCTGAACGCTTGGTGCCAATCATTAGTAAACTTTTGCCCTCTTTGGCTAAATCATAAAAACCTTGGCAAGCTATATCGAGTTGTTCAGCTGTTTTTTCTAAATCAAAAATGTGAGAGCCTCCCTCGCTACCATAAATATAGGGAGCCATTTTTGGATGCCACTTGGCAATTTTGTGGCCAAAATGACAGCCAGCCTCAAACATTTCTTGGAGGTCGATTTCGGGTAAATTGGCAACTCCTGTCGGTGGGATTTTGTTGGCTGGTTCTGGAGAGACCTCTGGTAAAGCCTGATCTGCCTTTGTGACGGCTGGAGCTGATTTTTCCTCAACTTTGACGGCTGGAGCCGTTTTTTTGGTGGCACTGGCTTTTTTGGCAGCAACGGGCTTTTTGGTGGCACTGGCTTTTTTGGTGGCACTGGCTTTTTTGGCAACAACGGGCTTTTTTGTAGCAGTAGCTTTTTTAGCAACGGGCTTTTTAGCAGCAGGTTTTTTAACACTGGCTTTCTTAGCACTAGCTTTTTTAGCAACAACAGTTTTGACTGCTTTAGCAGTACTCTTTTTAGATGAATCAGCTTGTTTAGCTGTGGAATTTTTTTTGCTTTTTGGCATCTACTTCCTTGTTTATTTCAGATTGAGTCTGAAAATGGCTCGGGTGTCTGATCAGGAAAATAAACACCTAGCCCAAATTAATAATTAGAGCTTAAATTGTACCACACTTCTTCACTAAATCCAGTCAATTTCCTCAAATTCCTCAAAATTTTCTTACAATTGTTCCCAATATAATTATGGGCTAATTTACAAAATTATTATGGGATATAAACTGGCGTATTATTGATCACTGAATGTAAAAAAGCAGATAAAATAGCTGGCGAAATATTAAAAGTGCTAAAATCGGCTAATCTAGCCCCTTCGTCCTCGAGTTCTCTAGGCAGATGACTAGTGCTAATAATCTGTCCATTTTCCATTAAGCATTCTAAAGCAGCAAAGTGTTGATTAGATTCTAAAATTAAGCCACTGTTATATGCTTCTAGCAGATAACGATCAAGCAATTCTGGAGCAATTGGTTTACTAACTACCTCAATCATGTCACTAAAAGTATGTTCTTGACCATTGACCAATTGACTAGCAATATCCCAACGCAAAACCACCTGCCCAGAACTTGGAAAACAAAAATCTTGTCGTAGTTGTTCGCGCCACTGCCAAAATTTTTCCTCAGGAAGCCCCTCTGGATATTGTCTAGCCAGCTGATGATTTTGTTGCCAACTACCATCTTCTTGATAAATAAAGGAATTAACATCGGAACCAGCAAACAAGACCAATTGACTGAGCAATAAATTAAGATCTTGATTGTCTGATCCATCAACTGTTTGGCAATGTTCAGGATATTGCTTAACATCCTTAATTAAATTGTTCACTTTACTTCTAGCTACCTCGGCAGCCCGCACAGCGCATTGTTCTTGATTCGGATCAGAAAAACAAATTACTTCTCGAGGAACTAATAGCTGGCCAGTTAAACGATTTATGAGATCGGCTAGAGCTAAAGCTTTCTTCTTCTTGCCAGAATTAATTACCAAAGCACTTAAATCAGCCATTAATTCTCGTAATTGCTCTTTTCTGTGCGCTCGAACTCCTTCTTCGTGAAGAAGGCGCTCGTTGGAAAAAAGTGTGACTGCCATAAATTAAAGTCTAAAATTTAGGTATTGTAGTTTTTTGATTGTTAAGAGGAGCTAAGATGTTTTTTTAATTCCTTAATCTCAGTTAAGGCTAATCCTGGTCTTTTTTCATAAGGTAACAAGGCACGCCAAAGTCGTAGTTGCTGTGAATAGTCGCCACTAGCTACTGCCTGTTCTAACTGTTGTCTCAACTCTGCTTTAAGCTCTTCTTCTTCAAGCGTTTTTTTCAATTCTACTTGAGAATTTGTCAAATGTTCTTTGCTCATTTTAGAACCTTTCTAATTAGTTTTTTTATAAAAATACTTAATAATTTTTTCTGGAAAATTGAGTTTTGTTAATCTTCCCTTAACAGTTATTTCATCAATACCCTGCTCTCGCCAATTATTGACTAATAAACTAGTCATTTCTCTCAGTTCAAAGGGGAAAATAATCCAGGCATTAACCAGGCTAGCATAAAAATCTGGAATAATAGCCGATCGTTCTTTTAAAAAAAGCGTGGCTGTTTTGACCTCTGTTGCCCCCTGCTCTAAGAGATAATCGCTAGCAAAAAGCAATGATTCACCGGTGTCGGCCACATCATCGAACAATAAAATTTTTTTTCCTTTAACACTGATTGGTAAATCTTGATACACCTCTGGTTCGCTGAGGCGTTGGTTAATTCCCGAGTAAAATCTAATCCCCAAACTCACTAAGTTGGACATGGCTAAATAATCAACAAGAGTGCGACTCATGGGCCAAGCCCCTTTGGCTAAGGCAACCACCAAATCAAACTCTTCTCCAGCAGCATTTATTTGCTTGGCGAGTTCAAAACACAACTGGTCTAAATCTGCCCAGCTTGGAACAATATATTTAGCTGGATCAAGATCAAAAATTATTTGTTTAAATTGCATTTTTTCTTTAATAAAAAAATGAGCGCTCAACTTTTCCTATTCTCTTGGTTTCCCTCTTGACTAAAAGTCAAGATTCGTTGCTTGGGAATACGAAAAGCTTAACGCTCATTCGCACTCTTCGCTTATATTTTGTTATTGTAACAAATTTAGTGCCTTTTGTAAATCAGCAGTTAGCGGCACCTCTATTGACTGTCTTTTTTCCCAAACTGGGCCCGTTGGTGAAAAAAATTTTAAACTGGCAGCATGTAAAAAGTGGCGAGGACACCAGAGTTGATCCAATGCCTGGCGTTTTCTGCCAGAGTAAATTTTGTCAGCAATTAGAGGATGATGCATTGAGGCAAAATGAACCCGAATTTGGTGAGTCCGACCTGTTTTTGGCTGGGCTTTGACCAGGCTAAAACCACCCTGATATAGCTGCGGCCCTCTTTTCAGCAGTTTATGCAGATTTTTACTGCTTGGTGAAGAATCATCTGTCCCCAGTTGCGACTGCAAGGTGTCCCGTAGTTGCGACTGCAAAGTATCCCAGGAAAACTCATCATATCTCTCAATGACCTGATAATGAGTTTCGGCCACTCGGCCAGTGGCACTCAGGGCAAAGCGCAAGCGGTCGTTCCTCGCTCTAGCCAATGGCACACTAATTTTGCCCTGATTTAAGGCAAAGTGCCCATGGCAGAGCGCTAAATACTCTTTATTAACCTGTTGTTCTTTAAATTGTGCCAGTAGGTTTACTAAAGCACCGGGGTTTTTTGCCAACAGCAGTGCTCCAGAGGTTTCTTTATCCAAACGATGCACCAAACCCTGTCGAGCTAACCAAATTTCTTCTGGTGAACCAAAATCATCTTGAAAGTTGTAAGGGACCAAATGTGCCCATTGAGCGCGCTGACGCTTGATGTTTTCCTGAGTAAAAACTGCTTCGCCCAAATATTCGACTAGCCAATCCTGTACCGTAGCGCTTTTATGAGTTAAAGCCTTGTTAACCACCAGCCCCGCTGGTTTATTAATCACGATGAGATTTTGATCTTCAAAAATAATTCTTATTTTATCCATACATAGTCGCCAACAAAAAATTATAAATTGATCTGGGGAGGTTTTTTGTGTTTGGCTTTGATCGTCAATCCAGATCTAGACAACAATAAAAATACACCAAAAATTAATAAGACTAAATAAACCCAATGGTCAATCACTGTGCCTAAAACAAGCATTCTAGGCACTGAAACAGCAGTCATCAACAAGTAAAAAGCACCAACGGCAATTAAAAAGGTCGATAATAAAAAACCTGATTGAGCGGTCTTTCTGCCGCGTCGATACCATTCAAAAGTTCGATAGCGATATTCAACTCTCAGTAAATAATTAAATAATAGTAGATAGAAAACAAAAAAATACAATTGCACTGGATGACTTTTTTCAAAATTACCTGGCATCACCACTCCCCACGGCATACTGGTAAAACGCCCAGGATAACTACCTGCGAGAAAAAAGCCAAAATAAAGGAAAATCATCCCCAAACTAATAGCTGTCACCCAAAAATCTAAAATTTCAAAGGGATCCCATTTGCGTTTTTTAGCCAGAAAATATAAACAAAAACCAGCAGCTACTAAAGTTAATAAGGGTATATTACCAGGCACCTGATTGAGATTAAAAATCAACCACCAATTGTCTTTAAATAAAGCTAAATTAAACAAGACAAAACTTAAACGACCGATTGCCACGCCAAAAGCACCAGAAATAAGAAAAGCATCAAATAACTCCATGTTGTCGTAATGCTCTTCTTTACCCTTGTGCCAAAAAACAAAGGCTGCAAAAAATAAAGCTAAAATCGCCAATAGTGTTAGAGATTTTAACTGAAAAAAACCAAAATTAATTAAAGTTGGCCACATAAGCGTGCCGAGAGAGGGAATCGAACCCTCATGAAGTTGCCTCCATAGGTTTTTGAGACCTACGCGTCTACCTATTCCGCCATCTCGGCTGATGACTTTTTTCTAAAGCTTGCTTATTCTACCGTAAAAAGACTTGTTTTTGTTAAGAAAATGCTTCATGATAATATTGAGATAAAAATATGGATGCTATTAAGAACTTAATTCAACAAGCCGTCGCAATTGATAGTGTTTGGTCAATTGTCACTCGTGGTGTGATTTGGGTAATTATTTCAGTGATCATTATTGTTAGCATGGATAATCCCAATGCTGATTTGGCTCAAAAAAATCTAAAAGCGAATCTGGGTTTTTTTATAATTTTTATGCTGTTATCTGGCGGTTTAATTTATTTACTTTTTGGTTTTCAGCAAGGCTAATTTATACCACCGGCTGTTTAAGCCATGCCGCCTTGAGAACGTTTCATTTCCATACCATAAAAACGCACCCGATTGCCTTTAAAGAATAATTCTAAGTCTCCCAAACTACCATTACGGTGTTTAGCAATTTTAAGTGTCACTTCTTCTCGATTATCTTCCTCTTTGCGATATAAAAATAAGACAACATCGGCATCTTGTTCGATTGAGCCTGATTCACGCAAATCAGATAATTGTGGAGAACGCTCACCTCGTTGTTCAACAGCCCGAGACAATTGCGCTAATGCCAAAACCGGTATTTTTAATTCACGAGCAATATTTTTTAATCCTTGAGAAATTTCTCCCACCTCCTGGACCCTATTCTCGCGATTGGCCCCATGAGCTAATTGAAGATAGTCAACTATGAGCATGTCGATATTCTGCTCCATCATTAAGCGGCGGGCTTTGGTGCGCATCTCAAAGATGCTTAAGCCCGGGGTATCATCAATAAATAGTTTAGCTTCAGCTAAAACACCCATGGCATCGGACAAACGCCCAAAATCATCTTGATCTAAACGACCAGTTTTTAATTTCCAAGCATCAATATCTGCTTGAGCTGTTAACAAACGATCAACTAATTCTTCGCGACTCATTTCTAAAGAAAAGAAGCCCACTTTCTTTTTAGCGACCACTGTTAAATATTGGGCAATATTGACCGCCAAAGCTGTTTTACCTGTGCCAGGACGAGCGGCTAAAATAATTAGGTTAGATTTTTGAAATCCAGCCAATTGCCGATCTAAATCAGCAAAACCAGACGGCATACCGCGCAACTCTCCTCCACTCTTTTGCAATTCATCTAAACGATCAAAACTTTCAACAAGAGTGTGTTTAACTGGTAAGAAATCTTTGCGAGCGTGTGTCTGAGAAATTTCCATCACTGATTTTTCAGCATTATCTAAAATTTCACTAATTTCTTTACCTTCATCAAAGGCTAAATTAGCTACATCACTTGATAAAGCAATTAATTCACGCTTGATGTATTTTTCTCGAACTACTTCTGCATAGTTGGCCGCATTGGCACTGGTTGATAATAAATTAGAAATGCGACTAATCCCCGATACTCCACCCGCTAAACTTAATTTTTTATGTTTTTTTAATTGATTTTTCAGTGTAATAACATCAATCGGCTGGCGATTATCATAAAGATCAAGCATGGCCTGATAAATTGCTTTATTAGCTGCGCTATAAAAAGATTGGGCAATCAGGATTTCTGAAACTTTTAATATGGCATCTTTATCAATTAAAATAGCTGCTAAAACAAACTCCTCAGCCTGTAAATCGTGAGGTGGGATTTTAGGATCAATTCTGCTATTTGCCATAGTTAAGTACGAGATAATACTACTAATTGCATTTCTTCTGGTAAACGATCCTTCTCAATAATTAATTTTTCCTCAGGTGCGGCTGTCGTTCCGTAAACTTGAAAAAAATCTTCAATTCTCTTGAGAGGAGCATCTTGAGGATAGGCGTGATCAGCATAATGCATCGGTATTACATAATTTGGGCTAATAGCTTGAGCCACTTTAACAGCAGTATCTCCCATTAAAGAACTGGGACCGCCAACAGGTAAAAACAGCACATCAATCGCTGCTAAATCTTTTAATTGCTCCTCACTTAATGGATGAGCTAAATCGCCTAAATGACAAACAGTAATGCCATCAATTAAAATGGTAAAAATTAAATTGTTGCCTCGTTCTTTACCATTTACTTCATCGTGATAAGTATTCACTCCAAAGACACTGATGCCGCCCACTTCATATTCTCCAGGAAAATCAATGATAAAAGGCTTTTTTCGATTGACCGCGCCTTTAATTTTTTCGATAGCATTGTGGCCTCGATGCTGATGTGAGATCGTGACAATATCTGCAGAAAGTTTGGGCATGCTGATACCATAAACCCCCTCTTCGCTATAGGGATCGGTAACTACCGTGCCGCTTTTTCCTTTTAGTTTAAAACATGAGTGACCATAATAAGTAATTTGCATACTCGCATAGTACCTGCAAAGTTGACTTTTTTCAAGATTTAACATAGGATAACCTCTCAATTACAATAGTAATTATGCGGAAAGAAGTTCTTTTAGCGATTCTAGTTGGGGCCAGCTTGGGTCTTCTTATCACTTTTGCTGTTTATCGAAGTCAGCGAAACGTAAGTGATGCTCAAAAAGATCAGGTGCAAGATGTGATTAGTAGTCAAAGCGCAGATGAACAAGAAAGCTCTGGTCAATTAGCCATCACCTCTCCTGAAGACAATTTAATTGTCGATAGTCAAAGACTCATTGTGAGTGGCAACACCCAGGCTAACAACTCAGTGGTTATTGCCCTTAATGATCTAGAAATAATTACTAATGCTGATGCGTCAGGTAATTTTTCCAAAGAAATCCGTTTAGATCAGGGCGCTAATGTTTTATCCATTTATAGTATTAGTCAAGATGGTTTGCTAACAAGAGTGGATCGAACCGTCATTGTCGATGAAGAATTTTTGAACGAAGACTTTTCTGAGCAAGAAGCGGAAGCAACTGGCGAGAAAACTCCAGATGAAGAACAAGCCGAAGCCGATAAGCAAAATTAAGATGAAGCAGCAGATCTAGAAAAATGAAAATGAAAAAGCAACAAGTGAAAATTTTTGAGCAAAAAAAATTTTATAAATCGCCACTGTATCTATTTTTCATTGCTTTATTTGTGCTTATTAATTTATTAATCATTAAACCAAGTCATCGCACTCAAGCTCAAGCAGAAAATGAAAAAGAAGCGAGTGAAGAATCAACCATCTCCAACATTAAAAAGGTTATTCAAGATAAAAAAGTCGAATTAGAGCAAAATAATCAGCAAACAAATCAGCAAAAACAGGCCTATTTGGCTCAAGTCAAAAGAGTCAGTGCCGAAACCTTGACGGTCTTGAATGATCAATTATCGATCGTGATTCCAGTTGCTGACGATTTTGAAATTATTAAAGAAGACAAAAGCATCTCTCTAGACCAAATAGAGGTTGACGATTGGGTGCTGGTTTACAGCATTCTCAAGGAGAATACTGCCAAAGTGGTGAGAATAGTTGTCACCAATAAAGATTTTACTAAAATTGAACGCAAAATTGCGCTAGGAGCAATTGTTGAAATTTATCCCAGCAATTTACTTTTTGATTCTCGAACAGGAGAAAATAATTTAACATTTCTATTAGATAAAGATACGCAATACCTTGATGCCGATGGTGAAGAAATTACTGTCAAAGACTTTTACCCAGAGTTGCAATGTCTAATTATTGCCAAACAAAAAGCAGATGGACAATGGCAAACGACCAGCATTAAAGCTTTGGCCGAAATTGATTAAGAGTGGACCTGAGGGAAGTCGAATCCCTGACCTCTGCAATGCGAATGCAGCGCTCTAGCCAACTGAGCTACAGGCCCGTTTTTCAAAGATCATTTTTCTTTTAAAAAGATCCTAAGAGGGATTATAGCAAATATTTATTTGACTATTAGCCTTAAAAAACATATAATAGAGTGTTGATGCAAAAAACAATTGCTCAAGTACTAGTCGCTCATCACTTCCCTATCTAAGGGGGATGTTTTGCTGACTAAAAAGCAATTGTAGAATCAATCCCCTAAGACTGGGGATTTTTTGTACAATAAAGATACTTAAAGGACTTATGAAAAAAAATCAACAATTACAAACACCAAAAGGCTTCCGAGATTTTTTACCAACAGAAGCCTTGCTGAGAAAGAAAGTGCGCTCTATTATCGAAGATAGCTTTAAGCGCTTTGCTTTTTTGCCTTTTGAAACGCCAACTCTTGAGTACGCCAGTTTGTTATTGGGTAAATATGGTGAAGAAGCTGATCAGCTAGTTTACACCTTTACCGATCGAGGCAATCGTCAGCTGGGTTTGCGTTATGATCAAACTGTCCCGAGCGCTCGTGTTTTGGCCAATTATCAAGATAAATTAGGCAAATATTTGCGTCGCTATCAAATCCAAACTGTCTTTCGGGCAGATAAACCCCAACGTGGTCGATATCGGGAATTTATGCAATGCGATGCGGATATTTTTGGTAGTAATTCGACTCTGGCCGATGCCGAAATTTTAGCCCTTTTTTATGATATTTTTCAAAGCTTGGGCTTAAATGAGGTTAAAATTGAAATTAATGATCGGCAATTATTAGTCGAAAATCTTCAAGAATATGCGCAAAAAGAAGTGTCGGTAGCATCTATCATTCAAAGCATTGATAAATTAGATAAATTAAAACCCGAAATTGTTGAGGCAGAATTGTTAAGCAAAGGCTTGTCGCAGCCAGCTATTAAGGAAATATTTTTCAAGATAGATAAGATTGATAAGTCTGAATTATTAATAGATATTGAACAAAAAGTTTTGGATTTGGGAGTCCCCCAATCTGCCCTAATATTTAATCCCAAACTAGCTCGTGGTTTAGATTATTACACTGGCCTGATTTTTGAAGCTAAACTACCTAATTCGACACTTGGTAGTTTAGGCGGCGGCGGACGTTATAATAATTTAATTAAAGAGCTAGCCGGTCTTGATTTGCCGGCGGTTGGCTTTGGTCTCGGCTTTGATCGAGTGGTAGAAATCATTAAAGAACGAGATGGTCTACAGGAAGCGAGCGCCCAGGTTTTAATTAGCTATTTTGCCGATGCTGGCTGTCAAAAAAGAGCTTTAGAATTAGCAAAACAATTAAGAACGGCTAATATCAGTTGTGAAATAGTTTTAGAAAAAAGCAAAATTGCCAAGCAATTTAAATTAGCTCAAGAAAAAAGTATCCCCTGGGTGGCCCTCATTGGTGAAGAAGAACTGAAACAAAATTTTATTAGTCTAAAAAATATGAAAACTGGCGAACAAACTCAAGTAAACGGCGAGCAATTAATTAAAGAGCTCAATAATTAAACTCTCTGTTTGAAGCTAGTTTTTTTGTGCTATAATTGCTCTTCGTTATGAAAAAAGATATCCATCCTAACTGGCATCATGACTGCGTTGTTACCTGCAGTTGTGGCAATAGTTTTACCACAGGATCAATGAATAAAACCATTAGTGTTGATATTTGTAGTGCCTGTCATCCCTTTTTTACTGGAGAAATGAAGTTTGTTGACCGCCAGGGTCGTGTTGACAAGTTTATTAAAAAACGAGCCACTGCCGAAGCGATTGCCAAAGAGAAAAAAGCTGCTAAAAAAGTTACTCAAAAAAGTAATGAACCAGTCAAATCTTACAAGCAAATTCTTCAAGAACAGCAAGCAAGCCTCAAACAAGAGAAAAAAGCTGCTTCAACCAAAGAAGTTAAAGCAGAAACAAGCACTAAGCAAGCTAGCGAAGCTGTCGCTGATAAAACTGTCGCCAAAAACAGTTAGCTTATCCCCCTTTTTTAAATTCAGCCACTCTATCGGAGGGCTTTTTCGCTATAATTAAAACAATTAAATAAAAATATGACTGAAAATAACAATCCTTACCAAGCTGCCATTGCAGAATGTCAAGAAAAACTTAAGAGAAATCAAAGTTTACTAGCTGACCCAAGTTTTGCAGACTCAGCTATGCAAGCCTTAGTTCTCGAGGAAATTGAGCAAATTAAAAAAGAATTGACAAGTTTAGAACAAGCTGCTGCAGCTTTAGCTGAAGACAGAAATAGCCAAGAAGGAGCAGATCTGACAACTAGTGTTGCTCAGTCTAATGCCATTGTGGAAATCCGTGCTGGAGCTGGCGGTGAAGAAGCAAAAATCTGGGCGCATGAATTAATGCGTATGTATCAAAGATTTTGTCTTGATCACCACTTACAAATTGAGCTTATTGATGATTTAGTTTTTAAAGTGAAAGGTAAAACTGAGCTACCGGTTTTTCAGATAATCGATAAAGACGGAGTTGAAGAACTTATTGAAACTGATCAAGTAGAAGAGCTGGGGGCTTTTGCTGTTTTGCGTTATGAGGCTGGAGTGCATCGAGTGCAAAGAGTGCCAACAACTGAAGCTCAAGGCAGATTGCACACTTCAACTGCCTCAGTCGCTGTTTTACCAGAAATTCATGCTAGAACTATTGAAATTAGAGATGAAGACTTAGAATTACAATTTATGCGCGCTAGTGGCGCAGGTGGACAATCGGTTAATAAAACTAGCTCCGCAGTGCGCTTAACCCATATTCCCAGCGGGATTGTGGTGGTGGCTAGAAGTGAAAGAAAACAGACGCAAAATAGGCAAATTGCCTTAGACATCTTAAGGGCTAAACTTTGGGAAATTGAAGAAGAAAAGAGACAGGCAGCTGTCGGTGCTGCGAGAAAAAATATTGGTCGCAACATGCGCGCAGAAAAGATTAAAACTTATAATTTTCCACAAAATCGCTTAAGTGACCATCGCATTAAACAGTCTTGGCACAATTTAAGTGAAATCCTTGAAGGCAAATTAGATGAAGTGATTGCTCAATTTAGAGCTTATTTAACTCGAGAAAAATAATTATTCCGGAGCAAGCAATTAAAGAAAAAAAGTTAGCTAAACCAAGTAATTAAAGAAAAAAAGTTTGCTAGACCAAGTAATTAAAGAAAAAAAAGTTTGCCAAACCAAGCAATTAGCCAGAAATCAAATAGTCTTTAAAATTCTTGAATAGCCCGATCTAGAACCTCATCGGCTTCGGTTTCGTAGTCTTGGGCGACTTCGATATCTACAGCTAAACCATTGTCATTGATCCAATCACCTTTTGGCGTTAACCAGCGACCAATAGTGACGTGTAAACCGCCGCCATTGCTTAATTCACGTCGATCTTGAATAGTCCCTTTACCAAAAGTCTGTTCACCAATTAACTTAATGCCCTTGTCGTCTCGCAAAGCCGCTGCCACAATTTCACTAGAGCTAGCACTACCCTTGTTGACTAAAATAACTGTTGGCACCTGCTCTAATTTTGCTCGGCCTGAGCTAGAATAAGCTTTTTGGCTATATTTACTCTTCTGCGACACAATGGTTCCCGACTTAATAAAATCACTCGCAATGCTAATCGATGCATCAAGATAACCACCGGGATTATTACGCAAATCAAAAATTAGTCCTTGAATTTCATTTTTGTGCCATTTTTCAAGAATTTTTGTCACTGCCCCATCCCACTCACCTTGAGTACGATCACCAAAGCGACTCAGTTTTAAATGAGCTACTGATTTATCACCTTGAGTAATAAAGTCTAAAACCACGCTCTCAACAATAATTTCATCACGGACAATTTCCACTTCTCGATTCTCACTCTCTGCTGGCTGACGCAAAGTTAAACTCACCTTTGTCCCCTTTGGACCACGAATTTTTTGGACCGCTTCGTCTAAAGTCCAACCACTAGTTTCTTCGTTTAAATTGGCTGCTACATCATTGACTTGCAAAATCATATCACCAGCTTTGACTCCCGCTTTCTCGGCAGGACTCCCAGCGAGTGGCGCAATAACGCCTATGACCCCATCAACATAACCAAGTTCAATACCAACCCCATAAAAACTGCCTGCCAAATCTTCACCTGCCTTTTCGTTATCTGCTGGAGATAAATAGGCTGTATAGGGGTCTTCAAGCCCCCAAACCATGCCTTGAATAGCTCCATCAATCATTTTATTGTAATCAATCTTGCTCGGATCGATATAGTCGCGTTCGACTATCTGCCATACTTCCCAAAACACATCCATTGAAACTGGCGCATTTTGTTCAGAACTCTGCACTAAACGCGCAAAATCCTCTCTTTGTTGGGAGAATCCGATTTTATCTAAAAATCCTAGACTTATTTTAACTGGTAAAGCGCCAATTGCGTAACGATAACCAAGAATAATGCCTAGAACTAGGATTAATAAGGCCATAATAACGGTGATGATTTTTTTGAAAAGGCTTTGTTTTTCTCTAGGCATATTAGTTTCTATAGCTTGATTAAATTCTTCCACAGAATGATCGATATTAGGCATCTGGGAAACCATTGTAAAACTTAGGCATTAAAAAAGCTAGTTAAAAACTAGCTTTTTTGTTATTAACAAATTAATTACATCGTTTGCGTAAACGGTAAAAGAGCTAAATGACGCGCTCTTTTGATTTCTTTGCTAAGTTTTTTTTGCTCTTTAGCACTTAGACCAGTTTTACTTCGAGGTAATATAGAGCCATAAGGCGTAATAAACTTACGAAGTGTGTCTGGATTTTTATAAGTAAACTGTTGTTTCATTAATTCTTTCCTTATCTAGTTTGTTAAAAAGGGATGTCATCGCTGACATCTTCGACTTCTTCGCCCTCGGTTGATGGCGCGATTTCTTCTACTTCAGAATCGAATTCTTCTTCATCTTTTTTAGCTTTAGTCTTGCTTTTGCTTTTTTTATCAGCCTGCTCTTCGCCTTCAACATTATCAGCCACGTATCCTCCTCGACTACTTAAAAGCATCATGTTGTCGATCACAACTTCAGTGATGCGACGCTCAGCTCCCTCTTCGGTTTTCCAATCACGATTTTGAATGCGTCCTTCTACATAAGTTTTATCACCCTTGTGGAGTAATTGACCACAGATTTCAGCCAATTTACCCCAAGCAACAACATTATGAAAATCAACTCGCTCTTGCTTTTCACCACTATCATTGCTGGTCCAAGAACGATTGGTAGCTAAACCAAATGAACAAACGGCTGTACCGTTGGGAGTAAATCTTAAATTAGGATCTCTCGTTAGGTTTCCAATTAACATGACTTTATTTAAAGATCTTACTGACATTTTTTCCTTTCTCCATCACAGAGTTATTTCATTAACAATATCTTATTATTACTTTTTAATTGACAAAATCCCTTATGTTTTATTAATTACTTAATTTTCAATTTTTTCTGCTGCTTTTGCTGTCTTTTCCGCAGCTGGCTTTTCTACAGGCTTATCACCTTCATTGACTATCACCAGGTGGCGCATGATTTGTCGATGCAAATCAAGCTCCTTATTTAACTTTTTTAGTTTTTCTGGGAGTAATTCAATAAGTAAATGAGTGAAAATTGCTTCGTGATGAGCCTGACCATTATTATTGATTTTGTAAGCTAAGAGCTTGCGTTCCCAATCTTCTTCTTCAAGAACCTTGCCTTTCAGCTTAGCAATTAGGTCGGTAATTTCTTTACGAATCTTTGCTACATCGGCATCTAAAAGATCGCCTGTAACCAGGTATGTTACTTCGTATTTTCTTTGGCTAGGATTTTTGACCAAGTTCATCTGTTCCATTCTAGTTCGCAGAAAAAATTGCCGGATAACAAATTTTTCTTTGGATAATTAATAAATTTAGCGAACTCAGAGGGTATTTTAGTATAGAATCTTTAAAATTACAAGCAAAAAATGCGCTATGGTCTTGATTGCTTTAGTCTAGGAGATATAGTCTAGAAAACTAGCGACCAATCATAAACTCCACCACATCGCCGTCTTGCATAATGTAATCTCGACCCTCTTGACGAATTTTTCCTGCTTCTTTAGCTCCTTGCCAACCACCAACACTCACAAAATCAGTAAAACTAATAATTTTCGCGCTAATAAATTTATCATAAAAATCACTGTGAATAACGCCTGCTGCTTGCCGAGCGGTCATACCCCTAGTAATTGTCCAAGCCTTAACCTCAATTTCGCCAGCCGTTAAAAAACTCTGCAAATTTAAAGTGTCATAAGCAACCTTTGCCAAGCGCTCCAAACCGCTTTCTTTTAAACCCAGGTCTTGAAGATAAGCTAGCTGATCATCCTTGTCTAAAACTGCCAATTGACTCTCAATTTGAGCGGAAATAATGACTATTTGTTCGGGTGATAAATTGAGCTGCGTAGCCCACTCTTGCTGCAAGGCAGGAGCTTTAAGCAAGTCCCCTTCATTGACATTAATCACAAAAATTTCTGCTTTAGCCGTTAACAAACATAATTCTTGAGCAACTAAAGCCTCAGTCTCATTTAAACTAAAGTCATTGCCCCTTGTTCGAGCATCAGTTGGCAAAACATTTTGCCCTTGTTCTAAACTTTTTTTGAAGTTTTCAATAATCGACCAACGCTCTCGTTCGGCTTTACTAGATGAACCCTTCGGCGGGCTTTGTTTTTCAAGTGTATTCAAGTCAGCTAACTGCAGTTCAGTCCGAATCGTGAGCAAATCTTCAATGGGAGAAACACTGCTCTCTCTTGAAACATTTTGATCATCAAAAGCGCGCAGTACATGGCAAATTGCTTGAGTTTCACGAATATTAGCTAAAAATTGATTACCCAAGCCCTCTCCTTGAGATGCGCCTTTCACTAAACCAGCAATATCAATAAATTCAACTAAAGCGTGCTTAATTGGTGGCAAAGCAGTTAATTTTTCAGCCTGATGAGTGATGTCGGCCAAAACTTTTAAGCGTTCGTCAGGAACTTCCACCACTCCAACATTAGCCTTGATGGTGGCAAAGGGATAATTAGCGGCCAGCGCCACCTGTTTTTTTAGTAAAGCATTAAACAAAGTTGATTTACCAACATTGGGTAAACCAACAATACCAATTGATAATTGACTCATGGCAGTTATTGTAGCATTGATAATTATTAAGAATTGTTACAGTCTAGAAAGTTTGGTTTTTGCTCATTATTTTCTAAAGATTAATTCTAAGCATTAAATTCTAAGCATTAATCTTCTAGTGGCATTATTATCCAGGCAATAATATAAATTAATAAACCAGGAATCCCTCCAGGAATAAAAGTTAAAGCTAAGATGAGACGCACTAATACTGGATCTATCTCAAAATAATTAGCTAAACCGCCCGCTACTCCAGCAACTATATTGTCTGTCTTAGAGCGAGTTAAACGTTTAATGGGTTTTTTCTTACTTGGCATTTTTACCTTTCGTCTGACAAATAATTTCTTTAGCTTTATTATACCTGATCAAGTAGAATATGCCTGATGAACAAATTTATTGTTGATAATAGCTCACAGATCTTACTAAAAAAGCTGCCGGTGTTTATGCCCGATGCTACCTTGGGCGTGGTGCGCAGTTTAAGCCCTGAGGATTTGCAAAGCCTTGGCCTAGAGTGGCTGATGGTTAATACCTTTCACCTGATGAATCAGCCAGGAGAATTAGCCTTAAAAAAAATCGGCAATTTGAAAAAATTGATGAATTGGCCAGGCTTTCTTGCCTCCGATTCTGGCGGCTTTCAACTTTATTCTCTTATTCACAAAAATCCCCACTTAGGCAAAATTACTGATGACGGGGTTGTTTTATATACTGGACCTAAAAAACAAAAGAAAAGTCTATTCACTCCAGAAGAATCAATCCGTTTGCAGTTTGCCATTGGCAGTGATATTAAAATTGTTTTGGATGATTTTAGTCCTCCAGATGCTGATGAAGCGCGCCTGGAGAAAAGTGTTAAAAGAACCATCGCCTGGGCGAAACGCGCTAAAGCTGAATTTGAAAAAGAGCTCCAGGCGCGCCAAAAAAAAGCCCAGCAAAAGCAAAACCGCCAATTGCGCCAGCAAGAAAAACAAACTCGCTCTCTCTCACCAGCCCAGCCTCGTCCTTTACTACTTGCCCCAATCCAGGGTCTTAATCATCAAAAATGGCGTCGCTATTGTGCTGATGCCCTGCTGGAGATCGGTTTCGACATGTATGGTTTAGGTGGTTGGCCTCTAGACAAACAAGGTCAATTTGATTATCAACTTTGCCAATTTAATGCTGAATTAACTCCTAACAAGCAACCTCGTTTTGCTCTGGGCGTGGGCAGTTTAGAAAATATTGTTCAGCTGTTTTTTATGGGTTATCAGTTTTTTGATTGCGTTCTCCCCACTCGCGACGCACGACACGAACGTTTGTATATTTTTAAAACTAATCCGCAAGAATTAAGAGCTCAAGATTTAAAAGACTTGGCTGAAAAAAATCAATTAGAAAAAGTTTTTGACTATTTATATATAGGGCAAGGTCGTTATCAGCATGACTTATCAGCAATTAATGAACACTGTGATTGTCCAATCTGCAGAAATACACAGATAAATAGGGCTTATTTGCGTCATCTTTTTCAGGTTAAAGATAGTAGTGCTTGGCGATTAGCTACTCTACACAATTTGCGAACTTTTCAATTACTGATCGAAGTATTGAGAAGATAAATCCTCACTCAAAAAAACAAATACTCACTCCCAAATTCAAATCTTGTTTTGTCACTTTCTTGTCAACTAACAAGCCTAAACTTAATTAGTGGATAATAATCGACAAGCTAATAATAAACAGCAAAATAGTCAGCCAGCTATTTACCGCCCCAGAGAAAAATTGTATTACTCTGGAACAGATAGTCTAGATAATAGTGAATTGCTTGCCATTATTCTTAATCATGGTCATAAAAATCTACCAGTTTTAAGTTTAGCTAAGCAAATTTTAAAAAAGATTCCTCTTTCTCAATGGCATGAAATTTTTTTATTAAAAAATTTCCAAAAAGAACAACAACTACTCAGAGATTTGCAAAACATTTTAGGCTTGGGTTTTGCCCAAGCTTGTAAAATCATTGCTGCCATAGAACTAGGTCGCCGCAGTATTCAAGAGGCAGTCACTAATCCACTCCATTCACCCAAGCAGGTTTATCACCATTGCACTTCCTTAATTAATAAAAAACAAGAATATTGTTTGGCTTTTTTTCTTAACGGACAACAAGAGGTGCTACTCAAGAAAATTATCACTATTGGCGGCTTAAATTTTAACTATTTAGAGGGTCGAGAAATTTTTGAAATAGCCTTCCAATTGCAAGCTAGCAATTTAATTTTAGTGCACAATCATCCATCTGGTAATTTAGAGCCTTCACTAAATGATCTCCGAGTAAGTAAAAAATTAGCCAACTTAGCCGAAGCCATGGGCATCAACTTAATTGATCACTTAATCGTTTCAAAAAAAGGCTATTTATCGATTAGAGAAAGGTGCGGTGAATTAAAAGATCTTGATTGTAATTTTTAATGCTTAATTTTTCGGATCAATAATTCTTCGTTTTCAGCATCTAAGATTTCGTAACCTTGATTCTTTAATTGTTCGCGTAATTCATCTGCCTGAGCAAAATTTTGAGCTCGCCTGGCAATTTGTCTTTGTTTAATTAATTCTTGAATAGAATTAGGCAAATCTGCCAAAGCAAGAACCTCTCGTTTGAGACCCAAACTATGGGCAAAATCTTGATCAATAATTTCTTTTGCCAAGGAAGTTTCGACTGTCTCCAAAAAATTTTCCTCGTTTAAAGCAGCTAGACCCAAGCCCAAAACTTGATCAAATTCCATGATTAATCGATATAAAATGTCGGCATCAAAAGCACTATTTAACAGCTCCCAAACTACGGTTAAGGCCTCATTACTTTTTAAATCATTTTCTAAAGCAGCAAAAAAATCTCGATGTAATTGCAGGGCTGCTGGAAAATCACTTAATTCTAATTCCTTATTGCGTTCACTAGCCCGCAGGTTTAAAACAAAACGCGCTAATTTCAAATAAGCCTTTTGTGCAGCACTTAAACTATCCCAAGTAAAATTTTGTTCGCTGCGATAATGACTCATTAAAAATAGCAAACGTAAAGCCTTAGGCGAAAAACCTTTTTCAATAAGATCATCGATGGTGTAAAAATTATTGAGAGACTTACTCATTTTTTGACCATCAACAAACAAGTGATTATGATGCACCCAATAACGAGAAAAAGGTTTCTTACCAGTCGTTGCTTCAGACTGAGCTATCTCATTAGTATGATGAATATTAATGTGTTCTTTGCCGCCAGTGTGAATATCAATTTGTTCTCCTAAATGTTCTAAAGCCATGGCGCTACACTCAATATGCCAGCCAGGAAAACTGCGCTCGTGCCATGGACTTGGCCAAACCATTTGCCGATTCTCTCCAGCTTTTTCAAATTTCCAGAGCGCAAAGTCGGTGGGGTGTTTTCTACCAGGCACTTTTTCCACTCTTTGCCCCTCGCGTTGGGCAGTTAAAATTTGCTTGGCCAAAACTGGGTCTTTATTAATTAATTTGCCGTAATCATCTATTTTGCTTGTATCAAAATAGACGCCATCATTGTCTATCACATAAGTTAAGCCCTTTTTTTCCAAAGCTAAAACCATTTCTAATTGAGCCTGAATGTGATCAGTAGCTCGACAACTGAGACTAGGACGCAAAACGCCCAACAAATCCATGCTATAAAAAAAATAATCTTCAAAGCGTCGTGCCACTGCTTCAGCACTAGCACCAAACTTTTTAGCTCCTTTTTCTAATTTATCTTCTCCCACATCGTCGTCACTAACCAAATGTCCCACATCAGTGATATTTTGCACGTGTTTAACTTCGTAACCAGCATGACGTAAGACGCGAATTAAAAGATCATCTAAAACATATTTGCGTAAATGACCTAGATGAGTGTAATCATAAACAGTTGGCCCACAAGCGTAAAGTTTAACCAGGTTTTCTTCTATAGTTTGCAATTCTTCTATCGATCGCGAAGCAGTGTTGTAAAGTTTCATGAATAATTTATTTTAACATTAAAAAACTACTCTGCTCCAGTCAAAGTAGTGCGTTGACGCTGTAAAATAGTTTGCGATTTTTGAGAACCAGACATGCCACCAACACCTCTAAAACCAGTTTCTCGACCTTTGGGTATGGGCAACTCTTGAGCTTGTTGAGCTTCAAGTTCTTGGGCCAACTTTTCTTTTTCTTCCTCTTCTTGACGCTTTTTAGCTAATTTTTCATCATAGATAGCTTGAGCCGCAGCTTGTTCGTCAGCAGTAAGTTTTTGCCAATTAGCTGCTATTTCTTGTTGTTTAGCTTGTTCCTCTGGGGTTTTGCTTTGAATATTTAATAGCCGATTAACACTAAATATTGCCTGCAATGAATCTTTAATGTCTTTTGTGGGACGCTTCAGCAATTCTTGACTTAAATTCCCCACTCCCCTAGCTTGAGCGGCAGTCTTCTCAGGAGTTTGGGCTAAAGCAGTTTCACCAGCTCCTTGGCTGGCCGCCGCCGCTTGCAGCGCTCCTTGTTTGCCCAACACGCTTCCTTGCTGAGCCAACTGTTTGTTTTGACCACCGGCGGCGGCGGCAGCTTTGTCTAAATGCTCTTCAGTAATACTACCACCAAAAGTTTGACGAAAACCACCACTGCTAGTTAACTGGCTTTTAGCGCCAGCACCTAAGCTTGATCCGCCTTCCATAGATTAGTCCAATCTTTTTAATTGTTCTACTTGAGGTGATTTATTTTCCGCCTGGCCATTTGTAGTTGAACTAGCATCACCTTCTGCCTCTTCTACTGATGCATCATCTTTAAGCGCTCCTGGAAGTTCCTCTCTCAATTGAGCAATTTCTTCTTGATCTTGAGCGCTTTTTTGCTCCTCTAGCTCTTGAATTCTGGCTTGTGCCGCTAGTTTTTCAGCAGCCAGGGCTTCTTCTTGTTCTTGCTGAGCAGCTAGCTCTTCTGCGCTCGGTTCAGCAGTAGCAGGCGGTTGTCCCTCTGGACTTTTCATATTGCTTAATGCTTGCAAAGGATTTTGATTATCTGTCATAAGACTAGAATAGCACAAAAAGCAAGACTGTAACTACTACTTATGGTGGATGTGCCCTTTTACTAGGGCTACTAGTACTAGTATCAATAATCTAAGTGTTTTTCTTTATTTTGTCTTAATTTTCTGCTTGCGACTTCAACTGCATCAACGATAGCATCGTAAAAGTCGTAACCAGCCACCTCCACCCAGACATCTTCTCCAGGAATTTCAATGCGATATTTGACCAAGACATTCTTATTTTTACTGCTTTTTTTAGTGCTTTGTTCTAAATAAACTCGGACTGCGCTAATTTTTTGCCCCAATTTGTTTAATTTCAAACTTTGGCGTTCAATAAATTCACGTAAAGCTCTGGTTACTGTTAGACTTTTAGCTTGGACAATCACTTTCATGGCTTTCTCCTTTTTTGCGCTCAGGCCTACTAATTAATACTTTTTTTAACCATAATATGACAAAAAAACCGGCAACTTTGCCTAAAACAAGGTGCTCGGTTTAACTTAGAAAGATGTTGGACCATCTAACTTCAATATAGCAAAAATGGTATTAATAAACAAGTTTTGTTATAATTATCTTATGACAGAAACTCCAGAGGTAACTCCAAAAATAACTCAAGAATTAATTCGAGAAACAACTCCAGAACAAAGAACAGAGCCCAATGATCCAAGAAAAACGATTGAGAAAAGCAATTTGCCTCAAGAAACTAAAGATGCCGCTCTTACCATCATAGATGCTGTACAAACAAAAACTGAACAGCAAAAAAAACCTATTAACAAAAAGGCCATTATTAATCTAATAGTTATGATTGGTTTTCTGGGTGGGACAACCGCTTGTAGCGAATCCTGGCAACGAAGGGCTGAGGAGCAACTAGATCCAGCCAAATATTCAGATGACCCTAATGTTCAAAGAGCATACAGCACTTATTTACAAGAAAAAGAAAAACAAGATCTTGGCACTGATCTTGAAAGTCCGGTTCAAGCTCCTGAATTAGATCTTACTAATCAGAGTTATGAAATATTTGGAGCAACACAAGAGTATGCTGCTGGAACAAAAGTTATGGTTGATGCTGGTGGCTATGGGATCAATGTGAGAAACTCCCCAGAAATCAATTCTCGCGAAGCCACGATTTATCCAGATGGCACAATTTTTATTATTAATGAATCAGCTGGCTCTAAAGATGGTTATAATTGGGTATCTGTAGCAACAGAAGATGGTGAAATTATTGGCTTCGCTGCTACTAATTGGCTCAAAGTGCTTCAACCTTAAATTAATCAAAATAAACAACTATTGCCTTGATTAATTACAAGCCTCTTCTGCCTTCAAGCGCTCTGGCTAAAGTCACTCCGTCAGCATATTCAATATCGGCACCAATTGGTAATCCATGGCCAATTCTGCTAATAATTAACTCGCCTTTGGCAATTTTGTCAGCAAAAAATTGATCATTTTTCAATAATTCAGCAATATAAAGAGCAGTGGCCTCACCTTCCATGGTTGGATTGGTGGCTAAAATTAATTCTTTGACTTGCAATTTTCCTGAAGAATTTTTCAATCTATTCATAATATCGCGTAAATAAAGTTGATCAGGACCAATATTATTTAAGGGAGCAATTGCCCCATGCAAGACATGATAATTACCTTGATACTTGCCGGAATGCTCAATTGCTAATAAATCCAGTGGCTGCTCCACAACACATAATAATTCTTGATCACGAGCTTTATCTTGACAGATTGCGCAAGGATCTTCTTCGGCAACATTGTGACAAAGACGACACATCACGGTATCTCTTTTTAAGGCTAGTAATTTTTCTGCAAAATCAGCTAAATGATTTTCTGGTGTATGGAGCAAATAAAACACCAAGCGCTGGGCAGACTTAGGGCCAATGCCCGGCAAGGCTTCAAACTTCTCAATTAACTGGCGGACAGCTTTTGGTAATTTTTGCATAAAATTATGATGTCTTTATCAATTTTTATTTTTTAGCTTGCTGGATATTCTAAATCTAAATCAGCAATTTTATCTTCCCAGGAACTTAACTGATTTTTTGCTAAAAATTCTTTAACTATCTGCCAAATTTTTTTCTCTACCTGATCAGCACTGGGTCGAGCATCAATCACTACCCAACGAGCATTTTTACCATGTTGTTCTTGATCTTGCTTGGCTAAATCTAAATAAGACTGGCGAACTTTTTGATGAAAATCTTTGGCTTCCATATCTAGACGATTAATATCGCCAGCACCATTTCTTCTTCCAAGACCAATATTTACTGGTATATCAAGTAAAAAAGTAATATCTGGATAAGTTTTTTTTGTTGAAATATCATTGAGCTGCTCAATCAATTCTGTGCCAAAACCGCGTACCATGCCCTGATAAACAACACTACTATCACGCGAACGATCCATCACCACTACTTTTCCGGCCTTCAGTGAGGGCAAAACTATTTCTCGATAGATTTGTGAGCGAGCTGCCTGAAACAATAAAACCTCAGTAGTAAAAGCAATACTAGTATTTTTACTTGACAAAACTATTTCTCGTATTTGCTCGCTGATGGTTGTTCCTCCTGGTTCACGCAAGATCACCACATCTTTACCCGCTTCTGTTAAATGTTTTTTTAAACGCACAATTTGGGTGGTTTTACCACCGCCTTCTCCTCCTTCAAGAGTAATTAATAAACCGGTTTTTATTTTTGTCTTCATATTTTTTCAATAATAATTATATCTAAATCAGAATGCAATCAACAGTTGGCTTATTTTTTGCCGGTACTGCCGAAACCACCACGATTATTTTTTTTGGAGAACTCTGCTACTTCTTCCCACTCTACTTTTTCTCGTCTGAGCACTAGCATTTGCACCACTCGCTCTGCTTTTTTAACTAGCACGGTTTTTTTGCTAAAGTTATAAACCGCGGCTTGATATTCATCATCACTGCCACAGTAATCACTATCCCCAATACCAATGCCATTAATCAGCATTAAGCCCATTTTATGTAAAGAACTCCTGGCGGCAACTAAAACAAAACTATCCTTGGGAACTTTTAGGGCAATATTTAAGGGTAAATAAGCAACCTGATTTGGCTCAATTTTAACTTCTACCCGACTAGATAAATCGAGGGCAGCTGCCCCAGCGGTTTTGTACACTGGTAAATCTAGACTTTTATCAAAACGCTTAATCTTCACCTTCATGATTTAGCCTTTTTTATAATATTCTCTCAATCCTGCGACAATGCTAACAAATTTTTAAGAAATAAGCTAGACTAAAGTCATGAATTTACAAACTTTTACACTAGGAGATTTACAAACAAATTGCTACTTGCTAGACAACGGCCAAGAAGCATTAATTATTGATCCAGCTGATGATGGCGATTTTTTAAACGAAGAGCTGAGTCGACAAAATTTAATTTTAACTAGAGTAATTTTAACTCATGGACATTTTGATCACTGTTTGGGTTTGTTAAGTTTAGCTACTGCCTGGCCAAAATTACCCATTATGCTTCATCCTGCTGATAATTTTTTAATTGCTCAAGCTCAAAATAATGCTCGCCATTGGCTAAATAAAGAAATTGATCCTGTGCCTGAAGCTAATCAAACCCTGAGTGATGGGCAAATCATCAATTTTGGGCAAGAAACTCTCAAAGTGATGCATATGCCTGGCCATACACCGGGAGGCGTTGCTCTACTAAGCGAAAAACAAGACAATGATGAAACTTATTTGTTTACCGGCGATACTCTTTTTGCTAATGGCGTCGGTCGTACTGATTTTTCATATAGCAGTTATCAGGATTTGTTAAATAGTTTAGCTAAACTAAAAGGGCTCAAACAAGCCGGGGCTTATTCTCTCGCTTTACCAGGTCATGGTGACAGTTTTTATTAAATATATTGTTTATTAAAAATAATATAGGCCTTGTCAAAAAAGGCTGTTTGTTATATACTGAAGGTCTATGAAGAAACCAGAAATGAGTCAAAGACAAGAAATGAGACTTGAACTAACACCATATGCACAAATGATTGAAAGTGCTAAAGAGTTAGCATACTCGATTAGGAATTTACCCGAAGAGGAAAAAGTTAAAAGAATGGTGGAAAATTACCCAGAATTAGATCTCAGCGTAATTAAATCACTTTTGGAAAGATAATAACACTAATCGATCTCCGATTCTTAATCTGCTTTTCTCACCCAATGTTGAACAATAGTGCCCTGCTGATTGAGCGGCATTTCTTTGACTAATTGAAAATTACCAAAAACTTTATTGTCTTTGAATAATTTGATGCCATCGCCAAATTCAATTGGCTCAATAGTGATAAACATTTCATCAACCAAATCTTCATCAGTAAATAATTGATACAAGCTAGCTCCACCACATAGAGCCACTTGCTCATAACCTTCATTAGCTAAAGCTTCTAATACTTCTTGAGGAGATTTGCTAGTAAAACGCAAATTATTGGGCAAATAATCCATTTTTAATTTTTGTCTAGCTAGTTCACTTTGCTTGTCACTATCACTGGTTAAAACAATAATTAGCCGTCGAGGTAAAGGGTGGCCAATGGTCTCATAAGTGGCTCGACCCATGATCATGACCCCAATTTCTTGAGTTTTCTCAGTAAAAAACTGATAATCTTCTTTACTTGTCCACTTGGTTGAAGGTAATTCAACGCCATCAGCCGGGCTAATGTAACCATCTTTGCTACTAGCGACAATTAGGGTGTCTTTAATTCTTGATCTTAGTTTTTCACTCATTTCTTTTGCCTTTTTGCCAGTTTGCCTTAGTTAATAAAGGTCCATACATGTCGTCTTCAATTTCAATTCTTAAATCGGCTAATTCTTGATCATTTAAGGGTCGATCCATAAATTCTACCATCTTGCTGTCAGTGACCAGAGCCAATGGGGTTTGTTCATCGACTTCGCCCATTTCCAAAACGGCTGCCACGGCCAAAGCCTCAGCGACATTAACTTGAACCATTTTAATTTCTCTACCAAACAAATCTTCATCGCCCACTCGACTATTTAATGGTCGGAAACCACAACTGGCCAAAGACATGCCCACTACTCCCCAGCGCAAGGGCACTGAACGACTATCGGGAATAATCACCCCCACTTCCTTAACGCCGAAATCTTCTCGCAAATTACGCCAAATTTTTTCAGCTTCGGCATACAAATTTTTTGGCCACAAAATATAGTTGTCGTTGGCATTGGATTCATCGATGCCCGCATTAACCATGAGCGTGGCTTCGGCAATGGTTAACATTAAATCGTATTTAGAGCTGTGTGGATCTAGATAATAATCAGATTCTTGACTAACTAACTCATGCTTAAAAGCTCGTTCTTCTTCTCGACTAACTTCTCTCCCCTGTTGTGCCGCTAAGGTTGGGACTAAGCGCCCTTGTTCATAAGCAATAATCTTTGAGGTCACCACTAAAACCGAGCGTTCTGGTAGACCATCGGCAAAATTTTCCTTAATACTTTGATTAATGATTGGTCTTAATTCTTGACCAACAGCAATCATGGGTGTTTTGAGCGCTATGACTTTCATAAAATTCCTTAAATGCAGCTTTATGATATATTAGAAGTTATGGAAAAACAACGATCTCAATATCAACTGCTTCTAAAAGAAATTCTCGATCATGGACAAACAGTCACTACTCCGCAGGGAGTAGATGCTCTCAGTATTATTGGCCCAAAACCCATGCATTTTAAATTAGCTGAAGGTTTTCCTGCGATTACTGAACGCAAATTAAGCGAGAAAATTTGGCAACAAGCCATTGCCGAAATTATTGCTTTTATTAATGGAGCTAGAACCATTGATGAACTAGAAAGTTATGGTTGTTTTTGGTGGAAAGCTTGGGGCAGCGAAGCTAAAGCGAAAAAAAGAGGGCTGGAAACTGGCGATCTTGGTCCTGGGTCTTATGGGGCAGCTTTTCATGACTTTCCGACTGCTGAAGGAAAAAATTACAATCAATTTGCCAATATTTTGCAACAAATGCGTGAGCAACCACATTTACGCACCCATTTCATTAGCCCCTGGATCCCTCAATACACCATGCGCATTAAGGGTCGTACGCAAAAAGTTGTGGTTTGCCCTTGTCACGGTTGGATTCATTTGCGAATTATTGATCAAAAATTAACCCTCCACATGTTCCAGCGCAGTGCCGACGTCCCCATCGGCGTCCCGTCAAATATGGTGCAATACGCTGCTTTAACGATGATGATTGCTCAAGTTTTGGGTTTAGAGGCTTATGAATTTGTCCACAGTTTTTCTGATGCTCACATTTATGTGGACCAAATTGAGGCGGTCAAAACTATGTTAGAGCGCGAAGTCAAACCCCTGCCACAAATGAAAATAAATCCAAAGATTAAGGATTTATTTGCTTTTCGCAAAGAAGATTTTACCTTAGAAAATTATCAAGCTCATCCTGGAATTTGGAATATTCCAGTAGCGGTCTAAGCATGGAAAAAGTAGTAGTCTAAACATGGCAAAAGTAGCAGTCTAAGTATGGCAAAAAAAGTTAAAAATCAGTTTATTAATCTAGCTAATGCTCGAGAAGAAGAGCAAAAGTCGGTGATGAGTGATATTGCTGATGCCAAGCATTGTCCTTTTTGTCGGGAACATCTGGCTAAATATCATCAGCAAACCATTCTTCGGGAGGGCAAATTTTGGATAGTCACAACGAATCAGTGGCCCTATAAAAACACTAAGCATCATTTTTTATTAATTTATAAAGTCCACGCTACTGATTTGAGTGATTTATCACCAGCTGCTGGTCAAGAACTATTTGAATTAGTTGCTGAAATGGAACGAGCTTACGCCATTAAAGGTGGTGGACTGGCTATGCGCTTTGGCGACACTGATTATAGTGCCGGCACCATTAGCCATATCCATGTTCAATTAATTGAGCCTGATATTACAAATCCAGATTTTGTGCCAGTGCGGATTAAAATTGGTACTGATCGAACTAAATAGGAGCTGATAAAACTAAGCAAATACTGATAAAACTAAGTAGGGACTGATAAACTTAAGATTTCATTTAGAAACCAAGCCACCGCATCTTCATCATTAGATTTGTCTAAGATTAATCGGGCTTGCTCTTTTACCTCTGGCTGAGCGTTGGCTACTGCCACCCCAATACTGTTGGCCATTACTTCTAGATCATTCATCCCATCCCCAATCATTATTAGTTTGTCTGAACTCAATTGATAATGTTCAAGCCATTTTTCAACACCTTTGACTTTGGAAATATTGGGTAAAGTTAAATTGTAATAAGCTTGATGATTGAAAGTGCTAACAAGTTTACTTAAATGAAAATTAAACTCATTTTGCAAACTCTGAGTATATTTTTCTACTGCTTCATTTAAGTGATTAATTATTATTAAAGTTGTGGTCCAATCGTCATGTTCGGCAATAGCAGAATAAGGTAAAAATTTAATTAATTCTGCGCCCTGGCTACGCTCTCTGAGAAAATCCTCTCCACAGTAAAAAGCATCCTGAAAACCAAAAGAAAAACTACCACCTAGAGATTCAACATCTTGACAAATTTGCTTAATAATTGCTGAAGAAAATGCTTCTTGGGAAATTACTTTTGCTTGGGCATCGATTAACATGGCACCATCACAAACAATATGCACAGAATCTGGAGCATTTTTAGTAAATACGGGCAAAACAGTGTTAATTAAGGCCGCTGGATGACGAGCAGTACACAATGCTAATCTTGGTAAATTATGATTATTTTGCTGTTCGCGCAAATAATGCTCAATGGTGGCTAAGCTCAGGTTTGACAACTGGCGCCGACTATTGAGCAAAGTACAATCAACATCGGTCAGCACTGCTTCCGCTTGATGATGTGCAATTTCTTTAGACATCTTATTTAAGAATAGCGTTGTTTTAAATTACTGGCTGTTTGTTTAGTTTTTAATAACTCCGCTTGTTCTTTTTTAGAAAATTGTACTTGGATAATTTCGATCTCGGCACCTTTTAAAACAGCCAAGCCGTCTAAAACAGCATAGCCTTCACTAAAATACAAGCGTTTAATGCCTGTTTTAGCAATTAGTTTGGCACAAACTGGGCAAGGAAAGGTTGTCACATATAAATCTGCGCCGGATAAGGCGATGCCTTGGGCGGCGGCGCGAGCGACAGCGAGCGCCTCTGCATGAATGGAACTAGTTAATTCTATGGCTTCGCCAGATGAAAATAAACTGCGTGGGTCACCGTTAAAATGTTGTTCTTGGGTGCTGGGTAAATGTTGATTATAAGTGCTAATTAATGTTTTTCCGTCTTTGGCAAAGATGGCTCCAACTTGTCGCCACCAATCATTGCTGTAATTAGCCTGGACAAAGGCATCTTTCATCATTTCTTTTTCTAATCCAGCTTGATCGATGATGCGGTCAGCTAACTGGGTTTCTGCGCTGATTGGTGTTTTGTCTTGGCGAGCTAATTCAACCGCTGATCGATCCCAGCGTAAAAAATATGAACTAATGCTGATTTTTTGTCCCTGCAAAATTTCTTGAGCTAAATATCTGCCAAAATCATCATTACTGATGATCCAATGTCGCTGATTATTTTTGATCCATAGTAAAAATTCTTGCCAATCTTTTTGTTCTTTGACAATTGTAATTTCTAAATGCGGAAAAATTTGCTTGATGGCTTGCTTCATTAATTGGCTATCAAGGGCTCGAATGTCTTTTTTTATATAATCAAAATCTGGCCAATGGCGTAAAAACTGTTGATCAAATAAAAATAAATTTTTGCTGCCGTGATGTTTTTCTAAAAATAAGCGATAGCCTTCATGTAAAACGGGTATGTATAGAGCAATTGCTTTTTCCATATTATTTCTTGTTTTCAATTTGCTGTTTAGGCTTCTTTGAATTCGGCTAATACGTCTTCAATGCTTTTGCTTAGTTTACTGCTTATTTTGTCTTTAATGCTGTTAACGGTTTCGATTTGCATTAAGCGAATTTTGCCAGTGGTGCTGGTGGTCGCCATTGGCTCCAACACAATGATCTTAGCACAGAAGGATTTTAGTTTCTGGATTGTGCTAGAGTCATAAGTATTTTTAGTAGCCACTAATACATCTGGTTTTATTAATTTAATTAAATTAAATTTTGGATCAGTAATTTCTTTCAAAACTACATAGTCAACGCTGCGTAAATGGGTGAGCATTTCCATGCGTTCATCTTGAGGGACAATGGGGCGATTCTGGCCTTTACGAGCTTTAACTTTCTGATCGCTGTCTACGCCAACGATTAATAAATCGCCAAAGGATTTGGCTTTTTCACAATATCGGGCGTGACCAATGTGTACTAAATCAAAAGAGCCCTGGGTTAAAACAATCTTTTGGCCGCTTTTTCTAGCTTTAGCAACAATATCTTGGATGGCTGTGGGGTTGGAAATGATACGCACACTTTGTTTCATAAAAAAACTATATCATAGCTTTGACTAAAGACACAGCTTGTTTATTGTACAGGCACTTTTTTAATTTTAACGCCAACTAAATCAATTTTTGAGAAATCTTTTCTCACTAAGTCCCAAAACTTCTGAGATAATTTCTCGGCATAAACACTATATACTCCCCGGCCCATGGCAGCACAGAGGCGTCGATCGTAATCACGAACCACATCTAATACTTCTTGTCCAATTTGGTGAAAAGCTGCTGCATGTTGATTTTGATCTTGTTCAAATTCTTGGTGAATTTTAGCAAAATTATCAAATAAAGTGCGATGTTCATCAATCATTTTCTGGTAATAAATTTGGTATTTAGCTTGTGGCATATATGCGATTTTTTTTCAGATAATTGATAATTTTTGGATCAAGTAGTTCTGTTAAATCTACTCTTTTATCTGCAGATTGTAAGGCTTCTCTAACTTGAGTTGAGGAAATCTCAAGCGGGCTAAATTGTGATAAAAGAATCATTGCTGGATATGGGCTAGTTAATGGAAAATTGACTCTTGGATATACGTAAATTGGATAATGTTTTAATAAATATTGATAATTTCTCCCCAATTGATCTTGCCACAAATGAAACTTGGCTAAATTATCACTGCCCATTAAAAAAGAAAATTGATGCTGAGGATAGCGCTGACTTAGATAATCAAGGGTGCTGGCTGTGTAACTGGTTGGAAAATAACGAATTTCACAATCTTCAATTTTTACTTGATCAAAAAACTTTTCTCCGCGCTTGGGTAAAATTAATTTAAGCATTGCTAAGCGCTGTTTTGGAGAAATCATTTTCTTGGAAAAATCATGTTTGCCCACTGGTAAATACCAGACTTGATCACTTAAGCCTGCTTCTAAAATTGAATTCACTATTTGCTGATGGCCAAGATGAGGCGGATTAAAACTGCCTCCAAAAATCATGATTTTCATGAAGATTTTTTCTGTAGCTTAGTTGCTGCTTTTGCTGTTCTGCTAGTTTTTTTTACTTTTGTTTTAGTTGCTGCTTTTGTTTTAGTTTTTGACTTTGTTGTTGCCGTTTTTCTTTTTGCTGTTTTTGTTTTGGCGGGCTTTCTTTTAGCTTTGCTTTTCTTAGTCGAAGTTTTTGCTGTTTGACCCTTGCTCCGTGCCGCTTTCCAAGCCGCTCTTTTGGCTTGAATTTCTTCCCACTCAGCAGCAGTTAATTTCAAATTTGGTTCTGGTTTTTTCCAAGAAGCCCACTGGCACTTGGGATAATCAGCACAACCATAAAACATTTTTCCCCAACGAGTGTTTTTGACCACAATTTTTGCTTGCTGACAAAGTGGACAAAGTTGATCGCCAAGGGTTTCCACTAAATTTTCCGTGTATTTACAGTCAGGAAAACGACTGCAACTCTTAAATTTTCCATAGCGACCGGTACGAATCACCACTTCACCAACTTCTTCTGCTTTTAATTCACCTGCTTTGACTAATTTCAAACACTCAGGACATTTTTCACCAGTTTTTTCTACTGGCACTGCTACTCGACTGGCTTCTTTGCTAACTAAGTCAATGCGCTTGGCTAATGGTTGATAAAATTCATCAACCACTTTGGTCCAACTTTGATTTCCAGCAGCAATTTCATCTAAGCTAGCTTCAATAGTCGCGGTAAAATCATAATCCATTAAGGTTTGAAAATGTTCTAACAAAAAATCACTAACAGTGATGCCAATGGGCGTAGCAAAAAACTTCCGCTCCAATCTTTCAACATAAGCTCGTTGGATAATTACTGAAATAATCGATGCGTAAGTACTTGGTCGACCAATGCCCTTTTTCTCCAATTCTTTAACCAATGAGGCATCATTATATCTGGCTGGCGCTTGGGTAAATTTTTGTAAAGGATTTTGCGCTAAATAGGTTAAATCTTGGCCAACGGTAAATTCTGGCAAGATTAAGTCATCTTTTTGACTAAATAGCCGTTGCCAGCCTGGGAATTTCATGACCGAGCCCACTACTTTCAATTCATATTCTTTATTTTTAAGTGACGCTTTGACCAAAATGGTGTTTTGATCATAAACAGCCTCGCTCATTTGCGAAGCTACAAATCGACGCCATATTAGATCATATAATTTAATATGATTAGCACTTAGTTGAGCAGCGTGTTGGCTAATATTGTCTTGAGTAATACTCAAATCTGTCGCTCTAATGGCCTCATGAGCTTCTTGAGAATTTTTATTCTTTTTGCTAAAAAAGCGTGGTTTCTCAGGAATATAATTTGGGCCAAAGTTTTGGGCTATATATTGACGAGCAGCTTCTTGAGCACTTTTGGCTAGATAAAAAGCATCGGTACGATGATAAGTAATTAAACCCTCTTCATAAAGACGTTGCGCTAGACTCATTGTTTGCTTGGCACTAAAACCAAAACGAGTGGCTGCTGCTTGCTGCAGTAAAGAAGTGGTAAAAGGAGGTAAACTTTGACGCCTTTTTTCTACTTGTTTGACTTCTTTCACTTGATATTGAGCTGCTGCTAAATCTTTCACAACTTGATCTGCTTCAGCTTGATTTTTGATGACTAATTTCTTATCAGCTAGTTTTTCAACAGCAAAGGAAACAATTTCTTTGGGCAAATTTGCTTGCTCTTTATTATCACTAAAAATTCGACCTGCTTCTTGCCATTTGGCTAATTCTTCTTGGCTAAAAGAGTTGGGAGGAGTGAGGGCTACCACAAATTCCCAATATTCTTCACTTTTAAAAGCTTGAATTTCTTTTTCTCGCTCAACAATTAAGCGCAGGGCCACCGATTGCACTCGACCTGCTGATAAACCACGTCTCACTTTTTTCCATAATACTGGTGACACTTTATAGCCCACTAGGCGATCTAAAATTCTTCTGGCTTGTTGAGCATCAACTAAATTTAAATTGAGTTGTGTCGGTTGCTCGATTGCTTTTAAGACTGCGGACTTGGTAATTTCATAAAAAATCGAACGCAAAAAGGTGTTGGCAGTGCTTTTATTTTTTTTGCCTTTTTGATCATCTTCTAGCAAATACTGAATATGCCAAGCAATTGCCTCTCCTTCTCGATCTGGATCCATGGCTAAATAAACAACCTTAGCTTCTTTAGCTAATTTTTTTAATTTATTAACAATCTTTTTTTTGTCACTACTCACCTCATATAGTGCTTCGTAATTATTTTCCAAATTAATGCCGAGATTCTTTTTTGGCAAATCACGCACATGACCAATTGAGGCCTCTACAGTAAAGTCTTTCCCCAAGTAAGTTTTAAGTTTTCTGGCTTTGGTTGGTGATTCAACAATCACTAAATTCATAATTATCCTCGTTATTTATTCCTAAATTCCTTGTTTATTCCTAAACTCATCATTTATTTCTAAAAAGTTTATTCTACTCTCTTTGTATTATAGTGAGCAATGCAAACTCAGCCCTCATTTTAAGATGATTATAGAAAAAAAAGCAAATGGAGCTTAGTTTTTGCAGATATAATTTTGTCCTTCTTGCTGAATAATTTGCTTAATTTGTAAATTTAATAAATATTCTGCCAATTGAGCAGTTTCGTACTGAGTTTGAGAAATTAACTCATTAAAAGAGAGAGCTGTGCCCTGATTTCTTAAAACAGTGAGAATTTTTTCTTCTTGAGCTGAAAGATTTAATTTTGCTAAGGAAGATTTTAAGGCAGAGGCGCTAGTCTCCTGCTTTTGCTGGTTTTTATTTTCTAAATTTAAGGCTAGGTAAAAATCTTCGACACTGCTGACTAAATTAGCCCCCTCTCTAATTAGGTGATGACAAGCCACTGAATAAGGATTGCTAATTGCACCAGGCACAGCTAAGACTGGCCGTCCCTCATCGATGGCGGCTTGAGCAGTTAGCAAGCTACCGCTTTTTTCAGCTCCTTCAATGAGCAAGACTGCTTGAGATAAACCAGCAATAATGTGATTTCTTTGCACAAAGCTACCAGCACTAGCTTGTACTGCCGGCGGGTATTCGCTAATAAACACTGCTCCTTCTTCTAACATTTTATCCATCAACGCTTGTTGCTGTCTGGGGTAGCAGTAATCAAAGCCATAGCCTAAAACCCCCAGGGTTTGACTTAGTTGATGAGCAATTTTCATGGCTTCCACATCGACTCCATACATGAAACCAGATACCAGTTTTGCTTGACTAGCGAGCAAAATATCACGCAATAAAGTTTTGATAATGAAACGACCATAAGTAGTAATACGCCTGGTACCAACCACCGCTAAAAAGAAATTTTGCCAATAAGTTTTATTTAATTCCTGATGAGTTTTGACAAATAGAACTGGCGGATGATGCTCCGCATTTTTTAGCAAGGGCGGATAGGCTGCTTCCCGATCTAATAAGACCCGAATTTTCTTTTTTTTTAAAGCTTGATAATAATCGGTATAATTGTGTTCTTTTTTAAACTTTTTTATTGATTCTTCTTGCTTTTTTGTTAGTAGTGCTTTTTGCCAAACCTGCTCGGTATTTGCCCAAAACTCTTCGTCAGAGATTTGGGCTTTTTTTGTGCTGATAAACAACGCCGAAAACTTTGCCGACCAATGCCAGTGACTGACCACAAAGCAGTTAAATGACTTTTGCTAAATTGTTGCATGCACACATTGTGCCAATAAAGTTTGACAAAATTTTGACATAGAAAAAGTTAGAGAAAATTAAAAACCAGTCATCCACTTTAAGATTTCTCTGACAATTGGCGCGGCATCAGCCGATCCTTCACGATAGACCACTTCTCCATCACTCTCTACTAGTACCGTAATAATTAATTCCTCTGGCAAGAGATCGTTTTCTAAAGCTTTCAACCAATATTCTTGTTCAGGACTGGCCGTTTCTAAGCCTAATGTCTGCCAATGATCTAAAATTAATTGCTTATTTAGGCCGACCGCGCTGGAAAACCAAGCGTGAGTGGCTCGATAACCCTGTTGATTAGCGCTGCCAAACTCTGAAGTGCCAGTTTTACCAGCAATCATCCCTGCTCGAATCTTTTCCTGAGCACTCAATTGATTAAAAGCCTCCTCTCCCAGGCGTTGTTTTAAAGTCGCGCTAAGCAAACGATTATAATCAAATAAAGGAAAAGCTGTGCCTCCGTCTTGGGCAACCCCCAATAAAGCTTGATTAATTAAATCTAAATTTTCTTGATGTAGGGCGAGATCATGACAGTCTTGCTGATTAAGGAGTAAGGTGGCTCGACACAAGACGCCATTGTTATTAATAGCCTGAAAAACTTGAGTAATTTGCAAAGGAGAAACTAATAAGTCTCCCTGTCCGATGCCAAAATGGTAGGTGTTTCCCAAAAACCATTTTTCGCCAGAACGCGCTTCTTTCCAGACTGGATCTGGCACCAAACCAGAAGTTTCACTAGGTAATTCAATGCCGACTGGCTGACCCAAACCCAATAATCGAGAGTAATCGGCAAGTTTTTGTGGACCCACTAGCTCTGCCGCTTTATAAAAAAAGATATCATTACTGCGCACCAGTGCCCGTACAATATTAATCGCGCCTTCAACTCGACCATATTGCGTGTAATACCAATTAGCATACTGATAATCACCAACTTCTAGAATTCCCTCATCAACAACTGTGCTGCTAGCATCTAGCACTCCCTCCTCCAAAGCAGCCAAAGCTGTGACCACTTTAAAAACAGAACCAGGTGGATAATTCCCGCTCACAGCTCGATTAAAAAATAGCTGACGATCGTCCGTTAATTGTTCGGTCATTTCTTGTTGGGCTGCAGTATTTTTTTGCTTGGCTACACTGGCTAAACGCAACTCTTCAAATAAATTAGGATCAAAGCTGGGACTACTCAGCAAGCTTAAAACTTGGCCAGTTTTAGCATCCATAATCACCACAGCGCCTTTTTTATCTGCCAGGGCCTTGTAAGCCACCTCAGATAATAAGGGATCAAGACTAGTGCTGAGGCTATTACCAAAAACAGCTTCGGTTTTGCTAATTAACTGCTGTTTTTTTCCCAAGGCATCTACTTCAAAAACCTCGGTACCCAATTTTGATCTTAAAGGAGTGTCAAAATAGGCTTCTAAGCCTGTTCGACCAAACTGCTCAGCAAAATTCAAACCCTGATTGACTAATAAATCCTCAGCCGTCACGCCAGTGACATAGCCCAGGACATGAGCAAGCGCCTGCGGATATAAATAGACTCTAGAAAAATCTTGAGTAACTTGGGCACTATCAGTGGCAATCAGCGACAAGGCTTGATCATAATCAATTAATTGTTGTTGACTGTAAAGCTGGTCTTGATCGGTCAATAAATAATAATTGGGTCGATTTTTTAATAAAGGCTGTTGAAAACGATCAAAAATCAGTGCCCGCTCAAGCAAATATTTTTTTGAAAAATAGCGATTTTGCTCGGCTAATTTTGCTAATTCTTGACCTCGCACCAATTGCAGGTCAACTAAACGCAATAATAAAAGACAAAAAATCACAAAAAAAATGACAAAAAAAGCAAATAACTTCTTTTGATCTCGCTCACTAAAACTTCTGCTTTTCATAGCCTGTTGATTTTGATAGTTCTATAAATCAGTAAAATTAGCACAAGTAAACCCTGCACCAACATAAAAATATTCAAGCTTAAACCTGATAAAAAAAAGATAGCTATTTGCAAAGCTGCGAATAAACTCAATTGTAAAATTTGCCATTGTTGAAAATTTTTACTAAACATTTTGCTGCCAAACAAACTACGCAAATAATAATAAAGAAAAACCAGCACAATACAGATACTAATCCCCAGTTGATAAAATAAAGCCAAACAAAAACTCAGGAGCAATAACGAGGCAATTAAATAATAAAAACTTCGATCATCCCGAGGATTAAATCTATCTAGAAGCTTAAAAAGCAAGTAGAGAGTGAAAATTGGTGTTGCCAAAGTCGATTCAACACTCAATAAAATTAGCAAAAAAACAACTTGAAATAGGTAGTTTAAATAAATCATGGCTGGACCTCAACCAAACTTAATTCATAAAAATTAACATCTTGTTGCAAAATTGCCGTTTGAGTAGATTTTGCTTGATCTTGTTCCTTTAAACTCACAATTCGCCCAATAAAAATGTCTGGACCAATGCCCTCTTGCCCAATAGTCACCACTCGTTCTCGTAAATTCAGTTCGGCCTCGCTCAAAACCTCAGTAAACAAAATATCTTTACCATCTCCTTTCACTATGCCTTTGACACCAGATTCTGTCTTGGCAACTACTCCTTGAGTCTGCATATCTTTGAGTAATAGCACTCGAGCTTGTTGCTTGCCCAATTCTTCAATAATACCCAATAAATTTCCCTCGCCCAAAACTACCGAACCAACTTGTAAATCACTATCGCTGCCAAGGGATAAAACCGGCTTGGCAAAAGAACTAATTGGTCGAGTAATAAAACTTTTTTGATGAACTTGATTGGTGTTTTCCAAAAGATTTCTTAAGGCTTGATTTTCTTCGCGCAAGGCTTCAAGTTCAGTGAGCTGCACCGAAGCTTCTCGATAACGATATTCCAAATCCTCTAATTTTTCTCTCAATTGCCACATTTGGCGTACTTGAGCAAGGGGTTGAGTAAGAACCTGCATTGCCTGATAATTTTTTGCCTGCCAATCAATTACTCCGCTCCGCCAAGTAGAGAGCCCTAACAAGCCCAAAAAATCCAATAAAAAAACAAAAAGCAATACAACAGTTGCAAAAAAATAGCGAGTAATTTTAGGATAATTAAACATAAGAAGCCAAAGGTTCTTGATTAAGAATTCCTTCCATTTTTAAGTGCTGACTTAAATCATCGACGATTGAGCTACTATTAATCGCAGGATGCATAAAAAAATAAAAATACTGCCACTTCTCCTGAAATAATTGGCTTGGCACATTCAAAATAAATCTATCAACTGCACTTTGCAGACGTTTAATTAAAACTGCTTCGCTGGAATTTTCGGTGAAGGGTAAATGCTGTGTTTTTAATTTCTTATCTAGTAAAAATAAAGATAATTCAGCAAAATCTAAATTTAAGTCAATAATTAATTTTAATTTAGAATAATCTTGTTTGCGTTCTAAATACTGATAGAAGAAATCTGATCTATCTATAATTGTCACCGGTTTTAATAATTTTTGCGCAAATAAATTTTTAATAGACTCTTTTTCTAAATCACTATTGGCACTACTGACCACCACTTGTAAACGCGTGGCTGTTTTAAGGCGAAATTGATCAAAAAAAAGCTGATTATCTAAGACCTGTTCCAGTGCCCATTTTGATTGCAAAATACCAGCTCTAAGGGGATAAATTAATTTCCAAGATTCATTACCCGACTCTAAACGATGCCACTGCCACCAATCTAGGGCTTCTTGGCCCAAATTAATGATTTGCTCTTGATTAGAATCCCACAAAAATACACAGGGCTGCTGAGCAAGATCAACTAGTTCAATCCCTTTCGCCATATATCAAAGCTTAGCAGAAAGTTAATTTTTATTCAAAAGAGCTATTGCTGTTTTGTAGCGATCCGCTTTAATTAATTCTTGAATCTGGTCTAAATCTGCCATTAAACTTAAATTATTGTCTTCACTTGCCTGCTGTCGGCTTTTTCTGATTCTTTCCTCAAACATTTCTTTCTTCAACAATAGAGCTTTCTTGTACATTATTTCTTCTAAATTGGGAATAAGTTTCTCTAAATAAAGTAATAAAGCCTCTTTACGCTCATCATCGCTTTTAGTAGTGTCAGCTAAAATTTGGTCAGCCTGGGCTTTTTCTTCGACATTTAGTAACTGCGCTAATTCAAGCTCAACAAAATTATCCCAAATTAATTTTTCTAAGTCATCTAAAAAAGCTTCTTTTTCTGACTGCTTTAAATGGTCTAAACCCAACATTGCAAAAATATTTTGACTTTCTAAATCTTCTGCATCAACTGCTTCTTCTGGGGCAAGAACTGGTGTTTCAGTTGTAGCTGGTGTTTCAGTTGTAGCTGCAGCTGACTGAGTTGGGTGTGGCTGCTCTTCTTCTAGTTGGCCATTGTTTAAGGTAAGATCTGGCTGTGTATCCTGATTTACCTCAGACAAATCTAAAGATGGTCGCTGATGACTAAAATTTTCTGCAACAGCAACTCCTTGTGGATGTGGGATCTGAGCTTCGCCAGTTGGCTCGGGTTGAGCCACTTGCTTTTCTTGTTCGGTCTTGGGTAATTCTGCACTAGAGACCGGTGCTTCTTGATTGAGAATCTGCCTTGTTTCTTCTACCCTTTCACCAAAGGATAGTTTTTGCTCTCCTTCTTGCTTATTGGCGGCAATTTTTGCTTCCAATTCTTCAATAAATTTATCTAGATCGGCATCGGAAGGCTGGGTGGGCGCTAATTGTGGATCATCACTACTTTCAATTATTGGTGTAACCGGTGGTTGCGCTAATTGTGGATCATCACTACTTTCAATTAGTGGTGTAACCGGTGGTGCTGTTAATTTTTCAACCTTATTCTCCTCTTCTACTTGAGCTTTATCTGTCTGAACTTCCATAGTTGGAGTTTTTTCCACAGCTGGGAGGTCCGCTACAGCTGGGGTGTCTGCTGCTGGAGCTTCAGGAACTACAGCCTTGGCTGCAATTTCTTGATGGAGAGCATCTAATTGGCTAATTAATTCGTCAACATCGGCTCGGCTGGGTTTAGGTTTAGCTGCTGGCTGTTCAGGTTCAGCGACTTCATCATTGCTTATTACTGGCTGTTCAGGCTCAGCGACTTCATCATTGCTTATTACTGGTTCACCATTACTCACTGCTGATGAATTATCATCAGAGTATTGGCTAATTAACTGATCGTCTTGAATATTGGTCATAGGCAGGCTTTCTTATTTACTCTTTAATTTAACATAAATAAAGAGTAAAAAGAAGTAGAAAATCGGCTATACTATGCACATTATGATCCACGAAAGACAAAAACTTGATCGTTTGCTAGATACCATCATTTTTGCCTTGTTTAATATTTTAATTTTTACTACTCCTTTTATTTTTACTTGGTTTAATCAAGAATTATTTGAATTTAACAAAATGATTTTTGTTTATTTTCTGAGTAGTATGATTGTGGCTTTATGCTTATTAAGATCTTTGCTTAGCAAACACTGCCCGTTGCGCCAACAAGCAGGCTTTTACGTCACAGCCGCGTTTGTTATTTCGCAACTACTATCTACTATTTTTTCCATTCATCAACGGACTTCAATCTTTGGTTACTATACTCGTTTTAACGGTGGCCTGTTGTCTGTTTTTACCTATGTCGCTTTATTTTTTACTGCTCAATACAGTTTGGATAAAAAACAACTAATTGCCTTGCTAAAAAATCTACTACTAGCTGCTCTATTAGTCAGTTTATATGCCATCCCCGAACATTTCGGTCACTCAATGAGCTGTCTCATTGTCTCCGGTGATTTTAATGTGGCTTGCTGGGTTCAAGATGTGCAAAATCGAGTATTTGCTACTTTTGGTCAACCTAATTGGTTGGCTAGTTTTTTAATCATGACTATTCCTCTAACAATTTGGCAATTGTGGGAAAAAATATTGGCAGATCATAAAAAAATAGGCAGAATTATTATTTATTTGTTGCTCCTAGTCCTACAAGGTATGGCTTTGTTTTTTACTAAATCTCGATCGGGCATTTTAGCTTTAGCTATCGCTTTAGTCTTTCAATTACTGGCTCAACATTTTTTGCTTAACAAGAAAAAAGAAAAGAAACTCAATCTGATACAACTGTTATTGCCCCTATTTTTAATTATTTTAACCCTGGCCACTTTTGGACGTAATTTAAGTTTAAATAAGCCTAATCAATCAATCTTGAGTTCGCTCACAGAGGGTTTGGATAATGAAACAGCAAATAATGAAGAAATAGCAATTAATCCCGAACAAGCAGGCGGTTCTAAATCTAGTGATATCCGTAAAACAGTTTGGCAAGGGGCCTTAAAAGTCTGGCAACGCTATCCGCTTCTCGGATCTGGAGTGGAAACTTTTGCTTATAGTTATTATCGAGATCGACCCGCCGAGCATAATTTACTCTCAGAGTGGGACTTTTTATACAACAAAGCGCACAATGAACTGCTAAACTTTTTAGCCACCACCGGCTTAGTGGGCTTAATCACTTATTTAGCCTTGTTTGTGGCACTGCTGGTCTATCTTTTTAAACAATGGCGTCAAGAAAAGTTGACTAGTCTGCAGATCGCCTTAGCTAGTGCCCTATTAGCCATGTTTATTAGTAACTTTTTCGGTTTTTCTACGGTCACTACTAATCTCCTTTTGAGTTTGTATGCAGCAATAATCGTCAAACAAGAGGTGAAATGGCCAAAAATCAAAGAAAATCGCCTCAGCTGGTCAGAGTTACTTATCTCCGCTGTCGTATTATTAATGTTAGTTTTGCTCAATCGTGGCATCTGGCGAATTTGGCGAGCCGACAATCTTTTTTACAATGCTAACAATCGTGTTCGTGAGGGAGAGTGGCAAACCGGCTTAAGCCTGATGCAGGATGCTATTAAATTATCACCCAGAGAAGCTTTATTTTATGATGAACTAGCTAATCAATATAGTATTTTAGCCATTGCTTTTGCCGAAGAAGGTCAAGCGACCAATAGTGCTAAATTTGCCGAAGCAGCAATCGAAACAAGTAATTATGTACAAAAAATTAATCCGATGCATCTGAATTTTCTTAAAAGTCGAGCAAGAATTTTTATCAGATTAGCGCAGTTAAATAAGGCTTTTTATGAAGTAGCTAAAGAGACTTTAGCTAAAGCCATTGAACAATCCCCGACCGAAGCCAAACTCTATTACAATCTTGCTTTAGTAGAAGAAGAATTGGGCAATCGCCAAAAGGCAATTACAATGCTCAAGCAAGCAATTGATCTCAAAGCTAATTATTGGCAAGCCTATTATAATCTTGGCCTGATTTTAGACTCAGACAATCAAGCGGCTGAAGCAGCAATTAACTATCAATATATTCTAGACAACATTGATCCAAATAATGAATTAGCGCAACAAGCTTTAGAAAAGCAAATAAAAGAATAAAACTTAATAAATCAAGCATTTTACGGTATAATACCCCCATGGAAATTATTACAGCCCCTCATCCAACTCTGCGCCTGGTGGCTAATCGAGTAGAAAAATTCGATAAAAGATTGCTGAAGTTTGTTGCGCGACTGGAAAAACAACTCTTGCGCCAAAAAAATCCTGAAGGAGTGGGCTTAGCGGCTCCTCAAGTCAATAAATCTTGGCAGATTTTTATTATGCGCCATGTTCAAGAACAGCAGGATCAGCATGATCAGCATCAAGAAAAAAATCAAGATCGACTAACTGCTTTCATCAATCCAATTATTATTGACCATAGTCAGAATAAAACTTTACTCAAAGCACCAGAACATTTTGAAGGCTGTTTATCAGTACCAGAAATTTATGGCCCAGTTCCCCGCTGGGAGTGGGTAACTATTAAATATCAAAGCCTTGATAGTGCTGGAAAAGTTGAAGAAAGAACCGAAAAATATCAGGGATTTTTAGCCAGAATTATTCAACATGAATACGATCATTTACAAGGTGTTTTATTTACCGATCACCTATTGGAGCAGGATTTACCAGCCTACATTATGGAAAAAGATCAATGGGTGGAGCTTGAAGATCGCACAATTTTAAGCAAATTTTAAGCAAATTTTAAGCAAATTTTAAAACAAAGGGCAAAATGTCCATGATTAGCAAGAAAAAAATTCGTTTAGCGATTGCTGGTTCAACCCAACACAGCCAAAAAATTGCCGAAACTCTAGTGAAAGATCCGACTTTTGCTTTAGTCTGGGTGCTCACTCCACCTCCTAAAAAAATTGGTCGCCAACAGCTATTAACTATCAATCCTCTGGCACAGTGGGCTCAGACACAAAAAATTAATACTTTTTTGGTGCCAGATAACTTAAAGAACCTTCAACTTAAAAAACAAATTAAAGAACAAGAGATCGATCTTTTTTTAGTCGTTGATTTTGGCTATTTTATCCCAGATTGGCTTTTAGCTTTTCCGCAAATTACCACGCTAAATATTCACCCCTCACTATTACCTAATTGGCGAGGTAGTTCTCCTGGGCAATTTGCTATGCTCTTTAAAGATTTAGAGCGGCCTTGGCAAAAACAAATAATTGGCAGTCAAGAGAGCGCAGTCACCCTCATGACAGTGAGTAAAGATTTAGATGCTGGAGATATAATTATCCAGAAGAAATTTAAGATCGAAGATAACTGGACTCTCAGTGATTATTATGCACAGGCTTTTGCCCTAATGGCAAAATCCCTAGCCAAGAACATCAAACAATTTATTGCCGGCGAATTAACCAGTACTCCACAGCCCAAACAATCACCCACTCCCTTTGCCCAACGTTTAAGCAAAGCAGATGCCTATGTTTCATGGGTGCAATTAAAAAAACTGATGAGCCCAACTCCAGAAAACCAACTCAATAATTTAGCTAAAAACCCTTCCTCGCTGAGTGGTCAAAAAGAAGCTTTACTCTGTCAATTATTGGCTGCGCAGGGCATCTTGGGTAATTTTCCATTAACAAAACTCGAACAAATGCACTTAATCAACAATGCCTGTCGGGCTTTTCAACCTTGGCCTGGTTTATGGACTATTATTCCCACACACAAAGGCGATCTGCGACTAAAAATATTAACTTGCCAAATTGAAAAAACGGCAAGTGGTCAGCGTTTGCTTTTGGGAAAAGTACAATTGGCAGGTAAAGAAGCTTGTCAATTCAAACAAATGCAAAATTTACTCAGGTAAATGGTCAAGAATTTTTCGCTAAGCTTAGTTGCTCTTAACTGCTCTCAATTATTCTCAATTGCTCTCAATTACTCTCGGGCTTTTGATAATGAGTCGTCAAACCAGCTTTTTTTAACTGGCGCAATTGACTAGTTGGCACTTTGATTTTTTTCTTCACACCGTCTAAAACAACTGTGGTCGCATGTAAATTATATTTAAATTTACGCTTGGTGCGATTTTTAGCATGAGAGACATTGTGTCCAACATGAGACGCTCGAGGGAGCTTTTTGATAAGCTTGCTAACTGTGGCTTTTTTCATAGGAGAGAATTTTAACATGTAGCGATCTTTTCTGCAATCAGCTCAAGTCTTTGCACTCAGGCTTGTCATAAATAGTTGCACAGGTTTGTCATAGATAGTTTCACAGGCTCGTCATATAATTACTGCTCACCCTTGTCACACATTTATTTGTCACATATAATTGCTGCTCACGCTTGTCGTACATGTAGTTGTTACATATAGTAGAATGAAACAATGCTTGGATTATTATTTAGCAGTCCACTAGCCTTTTTTTTAATCTTAATCGGCTTATTGTTGTCGATTAGTCTGCATGAGGCTGCTCATTGTTACGTGACTGACGGGCTTGGCGATCCTACTCCCAGATTGAAGGGCCGCCTCACTCTTGATCCACGCGCACATCTAGATCCATTAGGCACCATCTTAATCATCCTCACTGGCTTCGGCTGGGGCAAGGCGGCCCCCTACGATCCCTACAACCTTAAATCACCAGTTCGTGACACTGCTATTATTGCGCTGGCTGGGCCACTAACCAACTTGTTAATTGCAGTTATATTATCTGTTCTTTCTCGAATGTTTGCTAGCGATTTTTTCAGTCTTTTTGCTAGAGTTTTAATTCAGATCAATCTCTCCCTCGCTTTGTTTAATCTATTGCCAGTTTATCCACTTGATGGTGGAAAAATTATGAGAGCTATTCTACCTAGAGAAAGTAGTTTAGAGTATGAAGCGATCATGGAACGCTATGGTCAGTTTATTTTATTATTTCTCATTTTGCCTATTTTTAATGGTCAGTCGGCAGTGGTGCAACTACTTAGCCCAATTATTAACTTGCTTAGTAGTTGGTTAATCTAAAGAACATCTAAAATAGGCAGAGTTAATTTATATAATGTTGATTTACATAATTACCTTAGCCACATCTCCCCCAATCAAATAAATCAATTATAGAAATGCAAATAAAACAAGAAAACAAGAACCAAGCAGTTATTAGCAAGGCAAGCAATCCAGATCAAGAACGTAAAACGCTTGATCCAGCGACTATCTATCCTCCCCTTGATGAAACTGAACAGCTGCCAATTGAAACTCAAAACTTGCTTAAGCCAGAACAAATTTCTTTACTTAAAGACGAGTTTGAGTCAAGCCTACAGTTTTGGAAAAATGGTTTTAATCATAAATTAGTTCAAAGAACAGAGGCAGAAACAAGCAATAGTAATCTACCCAAACAGATTGGAAATTTTAATGTCGAAAAAATTAATGATGAGATTTTAATCACTGTTGAAGAAACTGGTAAAAAACCGACTCAAATCGTGATTACTGCAGATAATAGGCTCAAAATCAACATCATTGACCCTGAAAAACAGCAAGAAATCTTGAATAAAATTTTTCAATTTACTGAAAACAGCGTTGAATACTCAGATTTGATTGAAGTTGAAAAAACCATGTCTTTAGCGCATTTTCGAGAATTAAGAAAAAGAGCAGAAGAAACAATCCAAAATCAAGAAAATGATGATCGATTAAATTTTGATATTGAGCCAAAAGCGATGAACTTAGCTTATGACATAATCAGCAACATGGAACAAGCTCCTGAAATTGAGGGAATAAATAGGCAGAAAATATTTAGAGATGCCTATATTAGCGTCGCTAAAGATTTTTATCATAAAGCAAATCCACAATTCCAAGAACTCTTTAAAGCTTTACAAAATAGTCGAGTAATTTTTCTCAACAACAAAGATTATCGAAATTTTTCAAATAATTTTTCTGATACACCCACTAGTAAATCTTGTCTAGCAGGCACTTATTTTAAAGGTGTAATTGTCTTCAACCAAGAACTTTTGCTGCAAACAGCGGCTAATCCATATTTTTTACAACTATATGACTTAATACAAAGAGAAGATTTTACCTTACCAAAGAATCAAGAACAAATGATCGATGTGTTGGCCGAATATATTCCATATAGATTTGGAATATATAAACCAATATCCCCAAATTTTAAATCAGAAAAACCAACAATAATTAAGCAAAAAGAAATGCTTGAACACATACTGTGGACAGCTGCTTATCATGAGTGTCTACACATATTAAGTGGCGCAAATAAATTTTTAGTAGGATTAGATGAAGCAGCCACTAATTACTTTACGGCTCTAGCCACTTTTAAAGAAAGAGGAGCAAGTGCTTTTGGCATAGAGCTACTAACAGCTTCTCTAGATCCGAGCGTTAATTGGTTAACTTTTATACGAAATTTTCAGATTGATCATCAATTAGCTGAAGAAATGTATTTTAACAAATACGAGCAATGGAGCTATCAAGCAATGCTTAATCTTTTCCCTAATAAAGAAGAAGAGTTTTTAAAGGTCTCGCTTAACGAAAATGCTTTGGATCTAAATAAAGCAAAAGCTGATTAAACTGACTCAATTTTCGCTAAGATCTCTGCTCTGACCATGTTGGTTTTAGTATTTAGTGAGCAGAATGCTTAATTTTTCTTTAATTCTGGCAAGAGTTCCATCTCTTCCAAAGGCATAGCTGGCTTTGGATCGACATATTTCACTTCGTCATTAAAGGGAATTTCTGCGTAAGGCAAACTAATGGTCTGGGCGGTGCTCGCCCACTGGTCAAAGCTTTGCCAATCAACTTGCCTGGAATTAAGTGCCTGCTCATAAACATTCCACCAGTCAAGCCGAGTGCCGCCAATATAAACGTGAGATACTAAAACCATATCCTGCGGCCGTTGATCACAACTTTCTTGTAAGAGTTGAGCAAAGTCTTCAGTCAGCGAACCGCGTTGATACAAACTCACATCACAAAGCGAACCCGAACCCATCTCGCCAAAAACTAAATTTGACACCGACAAAATCCGCGCTTGATACTCCTGGGGGGTATAGATGAGGGCTTCAATACCGCTTCCCCGTCCCAGCACATAGGGAATGCCTAAAGCATCGGCTGCCTTGAGGGTATTTTCATCATAAGCAAAATATTTAGAGGCAAAAATTTTGATCGGCTGCTGCAAAATAGCCTCGGCCGTTTCCTTATATTCTTTCATAATTGCGTACTGTTCCGCATAAGGCATGTGCCAAAAAGGGGCCTCAGCATAAACAGTCGCTACTTCATAACCTTTAGCCGCTAAACTACGGAAATAGTCTGGATAAGCCTCCAGCACCGCTCGATCAGGCTGAACAATTGCCCTATAATTTTTAGCGTCCAAAGTTTCTTCCCACTTATAATAACCAGTAATATCACCAGTTGTTTCAATGAGCAGGAGAATGCCATTGATTGGTGTTTGTCGAGTAATATGTTTGTAAGTGAGCGCTAAAGCCAAAATGGCTAAAGAAATAATAAAAAAGAAAATATAAGAAAAGCGCAGTGTTGGCTGTTGAGAGGGCTGTTTAGAAGGGCGTTGAGAAGTTTGTTTAGAAGGGCGTTTAGAGGAAGATTTGGGCATAATTACTTTCAATTAATTACTATGCATTTATGATAGGCTGAAAAAATCAGCTTTTCAAGTTTCAAGTCCAAGTTTCAAGAAAAATATTAAGTGCTTAAAAGCTGGCGTAAGGCAAAAATATACAAAACCAAGCCAACTAAAACTAAAAACAGTTTAAGCGTCGCTTTAAAATCATCACTTCGCTCTTGTCCCCGCCACTTATTAAAAACTTTGAGCAAGACCAGCACTAATAGATAACTGGCAATTTGAATAAGCGGATTATTCGCAAAAAAGTTATCGCTATTGCTAATATATAAAGTGCCGCCAGGATTTGAGGAAAAATAGTGCAAAAAAGGCAATAATAGATAAGCACTGCTCAAAGCCGACAAGAACAATTGTAGAGAGCTGGGCTGAGTGCGTTTAAAGCGCTTGCTTAACCAAGTTGTCAGAGCAAAAGCTAAGCCAGCCAGCAACATCATCACTAGCGGTGATAAAAGAAATAAGCCAAAAAGCGGAAAAGAACGCCTCAGACCAAATTGCGTCAAGATCGGCAAAATAAAAAGCACTGGCAAGAGCGAACAAGCATCAATCGTCAGCCAAAAAAAGTCTTTGAAATTTTTGAGAGCGAGATGAGTTAAATATAAAACCAGCCGCAGGCTTAAAAATAAAATTAAAAAAATAGTTAAATTAAGTAAAAAAGGCAAAACCGGCTGCACAATAAAATTAAGCAAGAAATATAAGGGTGGGGATAAAAATAAACAAACATAGCAACTTAAGTTCGCCCAATCTGGGAATTGATATTTTTTATATAGTTGCTGAAGAATTACATTAAGGGGCAAGTAAGAAATTAAAAGCAAACCCCCCACTACCAAAGCAGTCATCCAATGTCGAGACAAATTAAAGTCTGCCAAAGGCCCATATCCTAGGTGACCGTAAAGAAAAATCAGTTGACGATCGGTAATGGCAAAGCAAAAAACATAAAAAGCTAAAATACTTAAAGACAGCACAAGAGCATGAATAACTAGAGCAGGTGTAGGCTTTGGCACTAGGTTTAGTGTAGCATAATTGCAAGTTTTTAGAAAAACTTTATGATAACTTTATGTTGGTGTGCTAGGAGCTTATAAAGAAAATATTTTAAAATGTTGATTTTTACTTTAAATTTTATAGTCTTCTAGATTTAATTGGTCCCCTCCAATTCTAAAAAGGATATTATTAGCTATTCCCAATTGATCTTCTATCCCCAAATAAAGCATTAGCATAAAAAAGTACTCAGTATCTTCATAAAAAGTATCTCCATAAGCCTGATTGAGTTCTGCAATAAGCACATCTTTACTCTTAGTTAAATAGATATTTTGTAGCTTATCTAAGCCAATATCATCAACCATTTTGTTAATTATTGTTACTATTACTGGATAGCCCAACTCCGTGCTAATTTTTAATTCTTGTTCAATTGATTTTCTAGCAAAATATTCGGTTAAGCCCTCCTCAAAAAAAAGTGGCAAAACTTTTTCATCTGAAACATAGCTTGTATAGTGAAAATATTCGTGCACCAAAGTCGATAAATAATCAGCTAAAGAATTGGCGCCAGTGTTATCTAATGCGATTTTTATATTTTCACCAGGTTCAAATAGGCCTAATTCATAAACTGTTGCTTCTTTTTGGGACTCTATTAATGAAATATAGGCATCGAACTCTTGCAAAGTTTCTTTGTAAAAGGCTGCTTCTTGTCTAGCCCAAGCTATTGTTTGGTTTAAGCTATCAATATTATCATAATATTCTTGGATAATAGCCGACCATTGATTCCATTCACTTTCACATGTTGAGTCGCTGTATGTTCGATAAAAAACTTCCAAATAATATGAATAATATCCAGCAGTCATACAATAATCGTAATCGCTCGTTCTTCTTAAAGTAGCCTCTTGAATATAGTATTCGTTTTGTGAAATTGCCCTCTCGGCTTCATTGATCATTCCGTAAACACCATTTAATTCTGATTGTAGTTTGGCGCTTATCTCTTCTAACTCAAGAACTTGGTCATTTATCATGTCTGCTCGATATGAAAGATAATCTTGTCTGCCTAGAACAGTAACTGTTGGTAATTCTTTTACATATTTATCTTCCAAATAAGATTGCACATAAAGCTTCCCCAAATTAGGACTTAGTTTTTCAATTGTGTCTTTATCTATTTTTGGAAATATCAATTGATTTTCTATTAAAACTGCTTTCGCTTCTGCAAAAGTAGTGTCTGTCTCGATGAAAGTTGGACTTATAGACACAAGATTTTTAAAATAACTATTGCCAAAAGCAACTTGACTCGCTAAATAGGCATGATGAATTTCTGAACCAAGATCCTCAAAAGAAACTAAGACTGTGGGTGGTTTGTCCATTTTTCGTAGTTCTTCATTAATCAAATCGGAATCAATTATGATCGAGTTTGAAGAAGGCATTCTCCATAATAAATAATTTTTATAAAAGAATGTTAGGGTAAAAACTAGGAAAAAAGCGATAAAGACGGCAATAAATAAATAAATAATAAAATGAATAAACTTGCTGATAACACTTGATTTTTGTTTAATAAAATAAATTAAAAAAACTAAAAATATTAGACCGAAAGAAGCAATGAGATAAAGGTTTTGGAAAATTGAAATAACATTGTTAAGGGTGTCTGAAAAAAAACTAAAATCGCCTATATCGCCTACTTTAAATACAAAAATAAGTAAATAAACAAGTAAACAAACCAACAAGCCGACCAAAAAAAATACAATTTTTTTTGGTTTTTTAATTAATCGCTTACTTAATTTAAAAGTCTTCTCAAAATTGATGTCTGTAGATTTCGCCTTTGGTTTTTTTTCTTTTATCTTTTTTTTTGATTTTAAAAATTTCGCCTGAGATAAAACTTTTTTAAGAAGGAGAAAAATAATAATCAAAGCTGCTAAGACAACATAAAATAAATCTTTATAAACATAAGACAAAATTAACAACAACAATAAAATAAAAATAATTAAAAGAAAGGGTTTAATTTTAAAAACTAAGTGAGCTAGTTTACTCATTTTCTTCTGCAGGAGGTAAATCTGTTATAAAAACAAGTTCTTCTCCTGTGGTATTTGCTTTACAAATAAATCTTAATTTGCCATTTTCTGTGTCATACTCAATTTTATTTGTTTCATAATTGACAATTGCGCTTAGTTGTTCAGTGCTTGGTGGAACTTTATTTAATTCAGCAATTAAGTTTTCTAAATTATCAACAATCGGTATCTCATCAAATACATCTTCATAGATTGAGGTTTTATACCAAGATAAATTACAAATAAGGGCATCAACCTCCCAAGGTTTTAATGATTCAACAAAAGGATAATTATCAATGGGATTTTTATTCAAATCGTCTAATAATAATATTTTTTTAATATTAATTGCCGCAATTTCTTGGCTCAATCTCCTTTTGCTCTCTTCGTTTTCACTAAATGCATCGTCAGTATCAATGTTAGAATCAGCTGCCTGATTCGTCAGGCTAGCATGTTTATACCTTGCAGATTCATAATTACCAGCTGCCACGTCTTTAGCAATCAAATATAAACTAGAAATATAGTTTTTATTAATGTCTAGTAACTCTGATCCAGAAGTATAATAAGAACGAATTGCATCTTCTTGATCAAATTTAAAATCAGTATGCGTGTATTTTTCTGCACTAGAAATTTGTCCAAAGTTGCTAGCTAGATCGTCTAAATCATCAGATATAGAAAAATAATATTCAATAATTAATCGATCCTTTAACAATTTATAAAGATTCTCCGTAAAAGCTATCGATATTGTTATATTTTCATTATTTTCTATCTCATTTTCATAATAATTGCTCGTAAGATCAAGAAATTCATTGACAAATTCTTTTTTTGAACCAAGTAAGAATGTGGCTCTTTTATTTATTTTTTGATATTTATGATAGTTATCAAGCAAAAGCTTATAGTACTCTTCATGTGTAATTTTGTTTAAATAAAAATAAGAATTAAATTTTTTGTAATTACTTTCAATAACATCAGGCTCTTCTGTTAAAGAATCGATAAAAACATTAACCGCTTCATCGTCCTGCGCTAGTATGTTGCTTTTTTCTATTAATTTCAATTCAGCAAGGTCGGCCTCTCTTTGCAAATTATTTAAGTAATTTAATACATACCACTCATTATATTTGTAGCCAAAACCAATCAATAATACTGAAAAAACAATAACAAAGGAAATAAAAAAATTGGTTTTTTTGGAAATGACCATAAAATCCTTTTATTTTTATAGCCTCTACATTTTATACTATAATGACTATATTTTATACTGTAATAAGCTAAAATAATCATTCTTTATATCTAAGATAATTTTATCTTTGGCTGCTATTCGCTAGCTCGCTTAGATTGGCAAAAACTCTTTTACTGCGCTCATAGTCACATGTCGGGCGTGTGAGTGGCGCTCTCCACCTTTTTCATCTTTTCCACCCCCTCCGCCTTTTCCACCTCCACCACCCTCTCCAACAGCTCTAAAATCCGAACCATGCCGTAGGTATCTAGAGTACAATAATCCAGCAAATCTTGCAAAATTGCCTCTTTCTCCCGCTTATTTTTACCTAGCAAAATAGTGTCTGTCCACAGCCGTCTAGCGAACATGCCATCGCTAACATTTAAATCAGCGTAACTTAATTCGGGAACTAAAACGGGCAAAACATTTTTCAAACTAGCACTGCCCATAAAATCTCGATCGACAAAATCTAAGTTTTTAAAGACGGTCATCAAATCCACAATGCGCTCATTAACTTGCTCAAAAAACTCCGCTTTCTCTGGACAAAAATCGGCCAAGCGCTGGTGACAACCCTTTTCATAGCTCATGTTCCAGGTCAGAATACTACCCTGCTCAGCCAAATCCTGCTTTAATTGAGCAATTAATCCTGGCAAAGGATTGCTCTTGTCTTGATGCAAATAGGCAAAATGCTCTAATTTGCTAGCAGGTTCCCTTAATAAATGTAGCGAATACTGAAAAGGATAATCCTGATAAGGCCTCATCCCGTCAAAAAAAGGAATGACTGAGGTCATCGTTTCATAATCTAAAAAATATAAAGGATAGTGCAAACTGGCTAAAAAATCCTTAACTGCCAACTGATTAATCAAGGGCTGAGCAGTCCGAGTGGTCTGGATTTGCAACTTTTGTTTAGTGCCGAGGGTTAATTCGTCAGGAATATCGGCTAAGAGCTGAATGCCCTGCTTTTCGAGTTTGCCCAATTGCTCGGCTTTTGCTCCAGCTAACTGATAAATATTGTATTTGTTTAAATCTGGATGGAGTTCTTGTAAATAAATAGCCAACCACTCTTTGAGCCAGTTGGTCTCTTTTACCCCAGCCATATTAACTAAACTGGGTGAAAAAGACGGTGGCTCTGGCTGCTTGAGCACAGTTTTGGCTAGCTCAACTAAGTCTTTAGTCTGTGGTAAAAGGGCTTTTACCTCTTGAGTGACCTCACTACGACTACACAACTGCTCGGGATCAATTGCCCCTTGGCGCAGATAATCTTTATTAGCGTGCAACACACTAATCTCCCCCACCTGCCAGCCCAAACGCTCTAAAATCAAGCTTTGAAAAGCTAAATCGTAAAGATGAACGTTTTTTGCCTTAGTACTAGATTTGATTTCAATTAAATTAAAAGTCTGCTCATCCACCCGCTCCAACACATCAAAAATACAAGTCAGACCATCAACTTCTAGCCTCCCCTGCAAAATACAGGGAGTGTGCTGGTCAATTAAGGCTTGAGTTTTCTCTGGCAGGCTCAAATATTGATCATAGCCAGCAAAGCCCAATTTAACGGCACCAAGAAAAAGCTGTTCCGCATAAGCCTCAAATTGATGGCCACTGGCAAAAATATCCTGGAGATTGGCATCGGCTTCGGGCAAACGCTGGGGCTGGTGTTTTTTAAGCCACAACCAAGCCGGATGGCGAAGAAAAAGCATGTAATCGGATTTGGAAATGGTCATAACTTGATTATATAATTAAAGAATGGATGTAGAAAGACAAGATGAGCTGACATCAAGGCTTGGGGATATAGAAGAGCTGCTAACAGATGACGAAAGTGCTGAAATCGAGGAATTAATTGACCTAGGTGACCTAGACAATGCCGAGGGCTTAATTGATGAATTGGATTGGGAGAGAGGGTGAGAAATTAATTAGAATAAGTTTACATTAAATGCAGCAAGTGATTTTTTTAATTTGTAACAACAATTGTAACTATTTTTTTAAAAAATAGTTACAATGGCAATAACAAAGCTTCCAACTTTTGAAAAATATACTGTAGATTTAAAATTACGTCAATTTCGCTTTATTAATAAAAAACAAAAATTAAAAATCATTCATTTTGACACCAAGCGGGGTAAAAAAATTCTCAAAAAAATATCAATTAACAGATTCACCAATGAATCTAAATTACTAAAAGAATAAGAAATTACTTGTATGAATCGTTTTTCAATCTACTTTCAATAAACTCTTTCAAATTTTTGTCTTGAAAAAAAACATAGCAACCATAAATACCTCTGGTCATTAAAATTTTATAAATATTTTTTACCAATAAGCATAGCTTTTCAGGTTCATTTTTTAAACCCTTTTTTCCAGCCATATCTTTATAAGAGTTCCAGGGAACAAAATACTCAAATTTTTCTTTATCAAAGCGCAGATCATTGCCAACGATTACACCCACATAATCAAATTCTAAACCTTGACTTGTATGCACACAACCAATTTGTTCATGGCTACTTTCATCAATTGCCCAATTTGACCCAGCTTTTCGTGAATTCCAAGGCATACTAAAGTTGTATTCTGGTATCTGGACATCTTCACTCTGAGAATTAGAGTTGCCTTCTTTTGCACTCGTCCATTTCCAAGCGTATCCTGCTAACAATTGAGCATCAAACCCCTGATTTTGTTTATTCTTAATAGCTTGCCTTAAATCATTCGGATCATCAAAAATAATAAATTCAAAGTTTTTGTCTTCCCAGCCATCAAAATTTGCTGTTTCTTTGATTCTTAAAGTATTATCTAACCAATTTATATATCCGTCTGAACCAGAACATCTAAATTGAGCCTGTAGTTCTATTTCATTAATTGTTGCATGTTGTTGATTGGCTATTTTTTTAATTTCTTCAATCGAACCTATGTCTTCTGGACGAATAATTTGATTTTCGTCAACAAAAAAAATACTAGTTTTACCAGCCTTCACAATATCTTCAATTTGATTTTGTCCAAAATATTGGTAAGCTTTATAATTTTTTAAACGATGCGCTTCATCAACAACAATTGCGTCATAAACGTTATCTTGTAATCCGTAGAAAGCTGCCGAACCTTTAAACAAATGATTTAATCTCTCTCTCCTTTCCTCTCCAGCTAATTTATGTTTCATTACACTTCTAAAAGCGGCATTGGGTGCTACAAAAACTGTATTTAACTGTTTAGTGAGTAATCCTCCAAATAAATTCATTGAAACAACTGATTTGCCAGTGCCGGGGCCACCTTTAACAATAATCACAGTTTTTTCTTTACTATTGATAGCATTATGAAGAGCTGTTTCATAGGCAACCTTTTGTTCGTCCAACAGAATAAATTCTTGATTGCCTTTAAACATTGCGTTTACGCAGTCAATTAATCTTTTACTAGGCCTGATTCTCCCCGACTCTATGTCATAAAGAATTTCTTCCCCACCGCCATTACCAACATGCATTTTTATAAAATTTGCTAACTTTTCAAAGTCATCTTGAAAGTAAATTGGAGAATCAGCTACATATTCTTTATATATATCAGCTTTTAGAGGCTCTGGGTGTTTTTCCTTATAATTGTGTAAATATGCACATGAATAGGGATTAATTTTACCGTTATAAATATTCTCGTTATAGTCTTTTAAGAAACTTTTGTAAGAGTATGCTTGATAAGACGGATGTGGAGTTTCTCTTTCGCCACCTCTAAAAAAACTAGTTACAAGCCCATCTTTAAAAGTGTTATGCGCTAGCTGCCATTGTTTAAGTTCAACAATAACAAATTTTTTTTTGTTTTCACTGTCGCAACCAGCAATTATGAAATCTATTCTTTTAGAAGTAGCTGGAATATTATATTCTATTAAAACCCCACAGTCTTGAGCCACTCCAGAATTACGAACTATTCTTTCCATAAATGACATGGAGTTTATCCAAGCACTTTTTTCACTGGGATTTACTTTTCGACCAAGACTATTTTTGAAAGCTAATTCTATGCTGTCAGCTATCTTATTGGTCTCAACGTCGTAGCAAAATCCAGTAGCTGTATTTTTATAAACAACCATTTTGTAATTCTATAATCTATTATATTTTGTGCTTATACCTTTTGACTTTTTTATTGGATATTTCTTATTATTTATCTCTATTTTTTTAATTGCAGCTTCAATCAAATCAATGTCTAGGTCATGAGCTAATAAAACTAGATAATTCAGAACATCAGCAATTTCTTCTGCTAGTTCTTGCTTGTGTTCCACACTATATCTTTTACTTTCTTCTAAATCCAACCACTGAAAGTGTTCTAGCAGCTCATTTGCTTCTATAGAAATTGATTCTGCTAAATTCTTTGGGCTATGGAATTGTTTCCAATTGCGAACTTCACGAAAATCAATTAATCTTTGAGTAAGTTCTTTAATTTTCGACATTACTTCTGATTATACAGTAATATATTTTTTAGGCTTGTATTAAATCTTTGATTCATTAATTTGACTACTACAAAATTCTCCCAACTCCTCTTTGAACAATTTTGTACAAAAGCTAAAATCCCCCCCACCAGCTCCCCCTTGTAGCCCAGCCCTCATATTTGATAGGATTAAACTTAATGAAGGATTCACTTAATAATGCCAATCAGCAAGCCAATGTTAATAATCCTTTAACAGATGAAGTTCAGCGACCAGCTGAAGCCAAAATGGATCCTGAAGTTGTTCAAGCTCAATTAATTACTGCCAACATCAAAAAAAAGTTAGAAGCTTTTAAACAGAATTTAATTCCTAAGCTAGATCAAGATCACAGCGAGCTTTCCCTAGAAGTAGCTCTGGCAGCTGTGCCCACAGACGAACAACTCCAGCAGAATGTCAAAGCAGAAAACCTTGATTGGCCAGCGCTTAATCAGGCCCAATCTCGACTAACTATTGAAGAAAATTCTCTGAAAGAAAGCATTTTGCAACTTGAAAAACAAGTTTCAGAGCTTGATTTGGCACTAGCAGAATTAAAGCGCCAGCAAGAGCAAGAACTAATCAGAGATAGTGAAGAGTCGTCTTCGGCAAGCTGGTATAAAAAAATTGCCAAACAAATTAGAAGCATATTCAGCACTAGCCAAGAATCTAGCCAACAATTGGTTGAAAAAAATTATCAAACAGAGAAAGAACAATTAAACGAAGAATTGCAGAAGCTTGAATCACAACTCGAGTCGATTGAAGATGCAAATATAAAGCTTGATCAATATTCAGCCACTCAAGCCACATTTTATTTAGAGGAAGATATTCAACAAGTGGTGGAAGCCTGGAGAAAACCTATACAAAATGTGGAAAATTCAGCTTGGATTAGACAAGAAATCACTCAAGAATACATTGATACAGAAATCCTGACTAAATTAGAAGCACAGGTGGGAGAAAATTTTAGCAAACAAGATGTGGATAAGTTCATGAAAAATTTGACTAAATATATTGATGCTAGAAATGCCGGCAATGATGATAAACAGCAAGAAGCGCGAGCGGAAATGGAAAAAAACACTTCTGCTTTTTATGCAGTAGACTCTCAGCTGCAATCCATATATCAAAAAGAAGACCTAAAAATAATTCAGGCTTTACTCATGGACTTAGCTTACGACCAAGAAGGCGAAGTTCAGCAAGCTTTCTTAGAAAATTTACCCGATCAAATTAGAAACAAGCTTATCCCCTACTTAAGCAAACATTTACAACCTGGTTATAACAGGTACGGTAATTGGCAAGTAGATGAGTTTATAGACCAAGTGGACTTGGGTTATTTTAATGCTGTTAAGAAATCAAAGACAGCACAGGCAACATATGCTTCTTTAATTAAAAGTTTTGATGATCAAATCTATACAATTTTAATGGATCAATCATTAAGCGATACTGAAGGTGGTTATATTGATAAGTTGGTTCATTATCCAACTCCCAATACTATTAAAAATTTAGTTATCATCGCTGCTACTGATAATGATCAGGTGGGATACCGACTTATTCATGCCAACGCTGCTCTCAAGCGACTGGCTCAAAGAACAGATTGGCCAGAACTATTAGAGCAAGCAGTCCAAAGCTATCCTGAATTAAGTCAGATTCGAGAATTATTACTTAATTGGGATTTTGCTGAATACGAAAACTACCCAAATATTAAAGAAACAAGCTCGCAATTAGCTAAACGAATTTATGATGATAAATCTGAGGACGATCGCTTAAGAACAATGGCTCGAAACTCTTTAACCAATGATACGCTAGTTGCTGAAACGTTTACTAAGGGTATTCTTAGCCAAGAAGATGTTTTGGCTTATCAACGAGCATCCAATCTTGTGTTGACACTTAGTCAAGTTGATGACGACAATCTAGAATCAATAATAGAAGCCCATGAGATTAGAATGAATTTACTAAATTGGGAAGATATATTTAGAAATATTTTAAAGAACTTGAATAATGCCGATCCTCAAAGTGATAAATATTTAGATTTATTAACTAATCTTAGAACTTTCCTATATTTAACAGAGTTGTGGGAAAAAAATCAGGATAATCCAAAAAAACTCTCGTTTTTAACTTCTTATGACTTCATAGGTATTGTGGGTAGCTGTGGTGGAAAGCACTCGGTCTCTATCGAAGACTTAAACTTTCTTGCTGACGCTTATGACTCATATCCTTGTTTAAATAATAATAAGAATTGGCGGAAGTTTCAATTTTTCCAACACAAACTGCCATATTTTTTTAATAAATCAGGTATGGATTTTTATCAAAAGTTTGATGACAAGTATGGCGACAGTACACAAGCAAGCAATGCTGAAGCATTAGTTAAAATTTTATCTAGTGTGGTGGATGGCAAACTTTCTAAAAATAACGCCTTAAATTTTTATGAACATGCTCCTAAATTACTAAATAAAGATCACTTGATACTCATAAGTAGTCCAAAATTTGATTTTGTCAGCGACGAGGGCCTACAATTTTTAACAAAATTTTATCAGACATGTCTTGAAAACAATTCTGATCAGGAAATTTCCATGGAAGTTTTACAAGCAGTTGGCCAAGGACAAATTCAACCCGAACTTTCTTATGATTATATAAAAATTCTACCCCATCTTTTTAATAAAGACCAAGCAAGTCTCAGACTATTTATCTTTAATCACGGTAAAGATATTGCCAACAATGCTGAAGATTTAAAATTTTTAAGCAGGTTTATTGGGATTCATGGTAAAAAAACTTTAACTATTCTGGACGAATATGTGATTTGTATAAAAGCAGGTATCATTACTAGTGAAAATAGAAATAAAATTTTAAATTTTACACAAAAATTTAGAGTTTTAAGTCCAACAATTGCTGAAGGTTATTTAAAAGCTGAAGCGAGAAATTTAGAAGAGGCTTATGTTGCAGAATTACAACAACTAGGCAGCCAAATGATCAGCTCGGAACCGATTCCTGAACAAGATAGACAAAAACTCTTTTACAATGACCTGCTCAAAGCGGTTTATCCTAATAATGCTGGAAACTGGGGAGGTTTGGCAAAAACTAAAGCTTGTGTTGACAGAACTGCCGATTTAACTCAGTTTACTTATGATCAAAAATATGAAATTGATTTGTTGGCAGCGGCAAAAATTAAAGTCAAAGAAGGTGAAGTAATCAATGAGCCAGCTATTGAGTCTCTGAAAAAACCTATTTTAACTTTGGCAGAGGAAATGAAAGCCAGTAGCTTTGATTTAGAAAAAATTCAAACAGAGTTGGAAGAAAAAGTTGATGCATTGTTAGAAAACAAATTGGCTGCGGGTGGTTTAAAAAATCTTGATCTTAAACAATTAAACACTTTAGACGAAAAAATGTTTATTCTTTTAGCTGATTCTGTTTATACCGATAAAACCGTCCCCCATCAGGAGTTAAAAGACTTAATTTTGCGTTATGAATTTGCTTTGTTTGAAGATGTTAGAGATTACATCCAAGGCACTACTGATCGAGTTAGTCAAGCTTCCAATCAAGAATATGCCCTAATGTGTGAATTACACAGTTTTTTTACTGATCGGATTAAGGAGGTCAATCGGCGTTTAGTCAAAGCTGGATGGGAAAACCAAGTGCTAAAAGAGAGAATGCAAGAATATTTTGCAAAAATTGTTCAAGAACAGGCTCAAGCAAAACTGAGTGATCAAAGTAATAGGTTTAGACTTGACCGTTTGGGAATGAGTGACAGCTTTATTGCACAAATCAGTCGCACTATCGAAAAAAGAATGGGTAAAAAATATCCACCGGAAACTATCAAAAAATTAATTCTTTATTATGAAAATTTAACTCAAGGTTTAAGTGTTGATAGCACTTCAGAAAAAAGCAGCACTAGGGCATTTTATGGGCAGGTCAAAGCTCAAAGAACTAAAACTATGGAGGCCGTTGAAACTCTAACTGGAAACTCCCTAAATTTGCAAGAATTTCGTTTAGGCGATACTAGTTTGGAAGATTTAGCCCTTTCTTTAGCCAAAATCGATACTGGCGAATATGACGAAGAACAATTTCAAGCCCTGACTGCTTTAAGATTTGTCAATTTATTTGCCGATGAACAAAATCTGCTAGAAACTGAGTTGGCAAAATTTGAAAGCGAATCTGGTAAACAAAGACAAGTAATCAATGGCTTCTTTTCCAAAACTAAGGAAAGTGCTAATGCCAGAATGGTGGGCGGAGTTTGTGTAAGCCAAGACAACCCCCTTGCCAATCAAAGTCCAGAACAACAAAAACCAAACATGTGGGATAGTGAGAACTATTTTCAGCTCGTTTTACAAGATCCCGATACTAATCGCTGTCTTGGATTAGTATTGCTACATCATTTTGAGGAAAAAGGAGAAAAAGTGCTCAGCGCTTCCCTAAATCCTTCTAGCACTTTCCTCTACTCTACAGATGAAGCATCGATGTTTAATGGCTTGATGAAAGTTTTGGAAACTTTTGCTAAAAACAATGGTTTTAATAAAATTTTATTATCAAAAAATGGAGCAATTAGAACCAATCGTACCGGAGGAAAATTTGAAAAAGCTATGGACGAAAGGGTACGGCAAATAAATAAAGCCTTTAGTTTTGAAGAAGAAAAAATATTTTCTTATAGTCCCAATTACAAACTCAAAGATATGAATATTGTTTGGGAACAACAATAAAACCAATTGTTTGGGAGAAACAATAAAACCATTAGAATAATTTACTTAGCGAATATTTAAGCGTTTTTTTCTTTCCTCAGCAGCCTTGCGATCCTTTCGCTTTGGATCGGGTCGATTTTCTTTACCCATTTCAGAACATAAAATTATGCTAAGTGCATTATAAATTTCTCTAACAGCTTGCTGGTTAATTCCATCGCCACAAAAATCAATTTCTCCATTGCTATATTTATCCAAAATTGCTTTAGCTTCTTGGCAATCCTTGGGAACTTGGCAACCGTACTTAGTTAAAATGTTTTTAGCTGTCTCAATTTTCATGTGGCTACTATATCAAAAGTTATCAGCTTTGTAAAAAGAGAAGTTGAAGGTCAGCGAGTTAATAAAGATTCTAATTACTTAATCAGCATCTTTAGGAAGTAAATAATAATCAACTTTAATAAGATCCCCAAATTCTTTGTTTTCTTGCAGGTATTCTATGGGTGGTTGGCGATAATAAAACAATTCTAAAGATTCTCTAGTAGCTGGCTCATCAGCTGTTCTTATTCGGAACCAATAATTGTACGTGCCTGGCTCGTATATTATAAAATGTATCTGAGAGTGTCTGTCCACTTCTTCTAGTAAGCCCTCCCCAATATAACCATCTTGTGATCCACCACTGAACATAGGTGTATAACCGTATTTATTCTTCCCATACCAAGAATATAAATAGCCATATTTTGTATTAATTCCATATGGCTCTGCCACAACATCAATCGAAAATGCTTCGCCATTAGCCTGCTGGTAAGTATAATCAATTGCTTGGAGTTCCTCTAGGCTAGTGCTTTCCAACATGCAGGTAAGAGTGTTATTACTAATTTTATCTTTTTGTAACATAGCGATGTTGCTGATCATAAAAATCGTAAATATTAGACATAACAGCACAGTTTGATTCTTGAAAGAAGTATTTTTTTCTAAGAATCTAATTACTTTATAAAAAATTAAGACTATAAAAATATAAAAAATACTTTCATAACCAGTTAAAATATATGATGCAGCACCGTTACTGGCCAATTGGCCGGCAATTGGCGTCAGCAACAAAAGTCCCAAACAAAACCAAGATCTATCTTTTCTTGAAATAAAAATTACTAGAATTGCTATTAAGATTATTGCTAATGTAATAAAAGGAAATTGCGGTATGAGAAAATTATTTATGCTATTAAAACACCAAATTAAAGTTGCTTGAAAATTTTGCAGTGAAAAACCAGCTCCAGTAAGCCAATGCAGAGAGTCTTCCAAAGCAAATAAGCCTCTTTTCCAGGCTAAAATTTCAACAAGAATCATCGAAGATGTAGTAATTCCCAGACCAAGCAAGCTGATTAACAAATTTTTGATATATTTGCCTTTCGCTTTTTGTTTAAAAAACAACAGAACAATCACTACAGCGTATGGCAACAACCATTGAATGTTTGAAAAACCTGATTGGATAAGTAAGCCGAGCATTAAACCAGCAAGAAGACTGTGTTTAACATTCATTTCTTTATACATTTTCAGCAAGAACAAACAATAGATCGGTAAGAAAATTATTGATAATTGTAAGTTCCAAAACGAAGCACTAGTTTCAATACTAGTGAAGGAAACACTTATTAAAGCAATAACGATAAAAGCCAGTGTTTTGCTTTTTAAAATTTCCTTTGCTAAAAAATAAGTTGGAATTAAAGCAATTGTGCTGATCAAAGAAAGTGCAATACTTACAAAAAGGGGGTTTCCGCCTCCAAGAGCATAAAGCGGAGCTATTAGATAATAATATAGTACTCCATGAAAAACTGCACCGCGCCCATTAACAACGGGGCCAAATAGTTTCCACTCCCCCTGAATAATCTGCTTAACAACAATGGCATCTCTAGACTGATCAGTATAAAAACACAGCTCGGTGCTGCTATACCAATAGCGAAGAGACAAAGCTAATACAAAAATTAATACCCAAAAAATTGCTGAATAGTTATATTTTTTATCCATTAATCCCCCACCTCAAAAACTTTAATCTTTGATTTCATACCAGATATTAGATAAATACTGCTTTTTTTGGTCTTAAAATGCTTAGCCAATGCCTCGATAGCAGCTTTGTTAGCTCTTCCTTGCAAAGGTGGTTGAATAACATAAACACGTAATATTCCCAACAGATCTTTTTCTATTCTTGGTCTCTTAGAGTTGGGGTGAACATTGACGGTAATCCTCATGAGGATAATTTTACACTGTTTTTACAGATTTTAAGTAAATGGTGGGGATTGGTGAAAGATGTTGGAACTTATATTGATTGTCTAGGACAACAAGTAGATTTATTATTTATACATTATTTTACATTTATCTTAATATTTATTACACTAATTTAGAGACAAAAATATGCAACAACCAGCAGAAACAGCTAAACCCCAACCAACTAATAATAATAACGATAAAGAAACATTATTTCAATGGACCGCTGAAGATCTTAAAATTCTAGAAGAGACTCAATTGCGGACAGCAATCGTTCAACCACAGGTGGATGCTATTTTTCCTGACAAAACTTTAGAGCAACAATACGAAGAAATTGCACACAATCAGCAAAAGCCAGTCGATCAACTTGATGAAAAAGAAAAAGAAGAAGCAAGTTTAAGGCTGTCTAAAACTAAACGTGATAAACAAAATTTAATTTTCAACATTACTCAAAAAGAAATTTCTGATCAAGATTTTGCTGAATATATTACAGCGCTTCGCGACTTAAGCATCAGCATTCTTCCTTCTCAAAGCGAATTAACCCCTGCAAACATGAGGCAGTGGACGGGGGTTTGTGCTACTGCAGATCAAGCAAAATTTAACCAATCCTTAGCGAGCCAATGGAAATCAAAATTTATGAGCGAAATAGATGAGCCAACGGCTCAAGAAAGGGTGCAAGATTTTCAAAAAGTTTTAATTGAAATATCTGGGTCTAATAGATACTCACGCCCAACTGCAAAAAAACCTGAAGAATTTATCAATTTTTTTAATGCCTTTTCTGAGCTTTATGAACATCATTATCTAGTTACAGCTCAACGACCAAAAGATGAGTTGGACAAAAATTTTATGAGTGGCGCCACTCAATCCGGTCTATACTCTAATAATCCAGATCAAATCAAATTAATGCTACAGATTTACAAAGAAGTTGCTAATTATTTTGATAGAGATATTGGAGCAAAGTTTGCTGAGGCAATATCAAGTTATACCAGAAATCATGATTTAACGGCAGAAAAATTACGAGGATTAATAGATCGCTTGCTTCCCGCAATGCAAAATAATGATCCTCAGGTCGAAATTCTTTTAAAAAGTGGCAATATTTGGGGAATGAGGCGTGGAGATTTTGGGGTTGGCGATTATCTTTGTCACGCTTATGCCAGTCAAGTATCTTCTGAAAATCTCAATGAATTATTACTTGCAGCTAGGGAGGTCCCAGCCACAAGTTTGGCTAAATTGGAGCAAAATCGATTAGACGGCCTAATAATGGCAAAACCATTTGGTATCTTACGAGACTGCATCCACGACCAACGCCCTTACGTGAATGAGCTGATTACCTCAATGCTTCATTATTACGATACTAATGATAAATCTCAATTAGAACAAGTAATTCCCAAAGCTGATTATTTTAATTCAGCAGAACGAATCCAGCTGTTGTTTAACAAAGAAAAATATGAAATGGAAATTGAAGAAAGAAACGCAAGTAGAAAAAAAGTAAAACCTATTGATGTCCTGAGAAGATTGGCAGAAAACACCAAACCGGTATCAGACTTCCCACCCACAACCTCTGACAAAGAATTAAACCAACAATTGCAAACACTAGAACAAGCTAAAATAAATGGAGTTTTGAGCAATAAAGAGGTCTTGGCAAACGCAATCAACTATCTAAACCAAGAATTAAGCACAATGATGGAGGAAAAAGTGATCGGCATTGAGCCAAATCACATCATGGCCATCTCGTGGCTGGAAAGACAAGCCACCGAGCTGTTACGAAACATAAGTTTTGAAGACCAGTGGGGAGCATATAAACAAGATTGGTTTATTTCCTTATTAAAATTTCACGAACTAATTGGCTCGCCACAATACAATGAACAGGAGTTTCAAAATTATATTCAATCATTGATAAGTGCCAACAGCCCACTTGAAGCTTACAAGCTAATTGGCCGACGCATTTTAGAAAACATTAAAGCTTTAGCTGCTTTGTACAAAAAAAAGGGTCGAACAGATCTAGGAGCTTTGTGGTCAGGCAATCTTACTCACGAACTGGTGGGCTTAATTGATTTAAAACCCGCAACAACAAAATTTGGTCAAAATTTGAGAGCCGAAACTGCCCAACAAAACATTGAGCCAGGATATCATCCTGGCGATTAAATTTCTGCTAAAATACGCTCATGTTCAAAGATCGAGAAAGGCAAAATGGCCTTTATCTGCCCATCCACGGTAAAATTGTTCAGGGCGATGCCTGTAATTTAGACCCACAATTAGTCAAAGAGATGCCAATGAATATGTCAGCTAATTTTAAAGTGGAGGTGGTTGATCAAGAAAATCAAAGCAAGTACTTCGAACTACAATTATCTAGACGCCCAGAACCAGGTGTTTACAAACAAGTTTTGCGATTAGTCTCAAAAGACGGTAAATACACAATGGAAGCTGTAGAACATAACCCGGGGTATTTAAAACATGTATTTAATCTCAAAAATGCATCTTTTACACAAAAAATAAAACACTCAAGTCGTGTACTTAGTTTTAATATTACTACCAAAATTAACGGAGTACACCATCCAGCTTTTCGAGCCCAAAAATTTATCCCCTGGTCTTTTCAGTGCCTCAATGGGCAAAAAAATTTCACACATATATTGGCAGACTTTGAATCTGGGTCTGACACATATCAAAAATTTTTAAAAGATTTAAAGAAATGTGATGGCAATGAATTAGAAGCTATGAAACAAGCCTACTCTCATCAAATAAAGATTGATCTTGGCTTTGAACTCAATCCAGAGTCTGTTCATCACGTCAATGGAAGAAAACCCTGTGTACTTGCCCTTTATAGTAAGTAAAAATAGTGATTAGTTTTGTTCGGGATTTTGGAACTGACTGCAGGGCGGGAAGGAATCGAACCCTCATCAAAGGTTTTGGAGACCTTGATTCTACCATTGAACTACCGCCCCTTATTGGCACAGCTATGTTAACAGCAACCATTATAACAGCTAATCGCTCGCTTTAGTGAAATATTTTCAGTCTCTACTCTACTATCTATTCTGCCAGTTGATACTTGTCGGCATCTCGGCCAACTCTAGCATCCAAAAAAATAACAGACCAGTTGTCGATATCGGGATTTGCCTTCGTCAAAATAAATTCATAGTACCCGTCATAAGGCAACATCGTACACTGCTCTCCTTGATCATTGACAACTGGTTCTTGAAATCGACTTTTTACTACACCCTCAGTTAGAGCAACTGAGTGTTTGGGTATTAGACTTAAGGCATCAAGAATGCTCTGACGCAATTTTGTTTCTTCCTGATCAGCCAGCTCTGTCGTGGCATCAAATTTTAACAAGCCCATCAGCATATTAGTTTCAGCAGTCATTAAAATCTTACCTTTTCCCTTCACTAATTGTTCGTGTTTTCCTTTGACTAATTCAACAAATACTCTGCCATCTCGACTAATAATTAAATTTCCTCCATAGTAATTGTGCCAATATTCAGACAATACCAATTTCGAATTGAGCGTAATTTCTTTATTAATTAATTTCTCGGCAATAAACTCCTTCACCATTTCTTGAGTGTGCTCTAAACCAAAAGTTCTAGCACCTGTTTCCAGATTAACGACAGAGGTGTAATAAAGACCAGTTGGCGATGGTAGCTGAGCAAATACATGCTCTGGCTTCTCCACAAATCTTTCCAAATCCACACTTACTTTTGCATATCTAGGTAAATTATGAACTTCTAAAAATTCTAGACCAGCTTGTTTTGTCTGTGCAGTTTCGGCAAGTCCTTTGACTACCTTTTCTTGAGCTGATCGGCGCTGACTATCCAATTGAGTGCGAGGCTTTTTTGTTTCTATTGCGCTAGCTGCTTCCATACACCAATGTGGCATTGAACTACCACTACTAGCACTCTTCTTTTTTTTTCTTGATTTGTTTTCTTGAGCACTGGGGCGCTTAGAATTTTCACAATTCTTCATGCTATCAAACACCTTTAATACTTGTTATTTTTTTTGCTAGAGTATTTTAACATAAAAAGCGGAAAAAACCCAAAACTGGCAAGGATAATAATTATTTGCAAAAACACTGCCGTTTCAAACTTACTCTAGCGCACTTAATAAAAAGCTGTTAGGCTTAATGCATGCAAAAAGACGCTTTTACCCTACTCTATCAGGATAAAAAATTATTAGAAAACACTGCCACGCCAATCATTACCGTTTCGGCTACTTTTAAAGAAGACCTCAAGGGTTTTCATGGCGAAAAAGAAGACGACCAAATCCAAGATATTGTTTTTTCTCGAGCGCACTACTCGATGGCTCTGGCTGTTGCAGTGTCCGCTTGGGGCAATAAAATCGATGCCACAAAAGCCTGGCTAGTCGATCCCACCAATCACGTTAAACAAGCAGATTGGAAATCTATTAAATTAACCGACAACGTTGGCAAGACTATTGCCCGTCAGCCACTATTAAAAGTTCTCAAAGACTTAGTGGATCGTTTTGCTCGCTCCAAACTACCCATTTTAGAAAATATCACGCCAGCCACCAAGTTTTTAAGTCAAAATATTGAGCGACCTATCTTGTCTTTTCATATTGCCACTGGCAACATTTTGGCTGAAAATGGCAAAACAGTCTGGCAAATGATTACCGATCCGCACGTGCGCAGCGATTATGTAATAAACGCGGCCAAAAGTAATATGCGCTTTATGGTTTTTGACCAAGAAACAAAAGAGGAATTTTTTAGGGTGGCGGCGGCGGAAAATATTAAAATCCCTGCCGATCAAATCGAAAATAAAGTGGTGGTGACCGGCCCCCCGGTTGATCCTCGCACCCTCGCCGCCGCCAAAAAGAAAAAGCCTTGGAACAATGACCGAGCTTTAAGAATTCTCATTACTACTGGCGGTTTGGGCACCAATAAGCAAGAAATTCACAAAATTCTTGATCAACTCTTACCTGCACTCAAAAATCCAGAGGCAAATTGTCCAAAATTGGAAATAATTTATTATGCTGGTACTCACTTTGATCACCAGCGCATGGCCATTAATCTAGCTAAAAAACATCAAATTAAGCATCACTTAATTAGTCCTTACGACCCTGCTGATTTTAGCCAAGCTGGTGAGCTAAATATGGCGCAGCGTCAATTCAAAAATAATGTTAAATTTCACATTATTTATCATCCACAAATTATCGATGCTAATGAATTACTAATTCGTTATGGCTTTTCTTGGGCAGATTTATTTATCAGTAAGCCTTCTGGAGACATGGCTTATGATGCGGCTTTATCTGGAGCGGCCTTGCTAAGCATGAAAGAATGGGGAGAATGGGAACACAATGTTCGCCGAGTTTTTGAAAAATTTGGTATTTGTCAAAAAGCTGATACTGATCATATTGTTGAGCAATTGATTGCTCTCAGTCAAAAACAGAGTTCACACAGTATTCACAACCGCGTACCAACCAGTAGTGTTAGGCCACTGCCTCAATTAACAGATGATGAGGCCAATCAAATGTCTTGGATTGCGCAAGCGATGCTTAATACGCAACAGTTGCCTCTCTCCTATTATCAAGGCGCGATTAATATCCTCAAAACTAGTAAACAAGTATGACTCTAAATCGTTATTATTGTTTTTTTGATCAAGAAGAACAAAGCTACCAACTAATAATTTGTCGCCAATTCCCTGAACAGAAGGTGCAAACAGTTATGCCACTCGACCTACCCTTTCGTGATGTAGCGGGTGCCTATCAATTTCTGAAACAAGCTCTTGAAAAAGAATTGGATAGATTAAAAAAAGAGGTTTTCTTTCAGAAATTTTGGGAATTAGCCAATTTTAAGACTAAAAATTCTTTATTATTATCAATTTATCTCCGTCAAAAATACCCTAGGGGGGTATTTAATGTTGAAATTGAAGATTGGTTAAGCGCTGGACCTTTTGCGCAAGTTTACCAAGAGAAGAAAAAATTACTACAAAATTGGCAACCTCGACAAATTTTAGCGCGCTTTATTGCTACGAGCGGTAATCACCTTAAGTCATTACGCATCGGCCACATTCATCTTGCCTATGATCAAGTTGCAGGTCGCGACATCTTCTCCATTCACTTCGACAAATACAATCCTAACCATTTAAAAAAATTCGGCTTGTTCAAACATTTTCTACTTGAAGATGGAGAAAACAGTAATTTGCTCAAAGTTTTTAATAATGATTGAGAAAATTTAAGCAAACATTAAAAAAATCGCTTATTTTACAAAAATTAGCCCTTTATTTTATTGAAAAAACTAGCTGCTCAAATCAGCTTACTTGAGTTTTTTCATCAAACGATGAGGAGTTCTTTTACGACAAACTTTACAATATTTATTGATGGGAAAAATACTTTCACCACTGGTCTGTTTTTTTAGTAATTCGTTGTTTTTATTGTAGGTGCTCACGTAACCAAATGCCTTACAAACGCTGCATTGTAGACCTATTGGCTGTCGAGGGCCTTTTTTTGCTTTTGCCATGTTTCCTTTTTAGTTTAAGTTTTTAAGTTTTTTAAGTATTTAAGTGTGCGATAACAAGGCAGTATTTTAGCACAAAAGCTGTAGAAGTGAAAAGCGACTGATGTTTTCGCCACACTAAAGTAGCTATTTTTATTAGGCCAAGTGTTTCACTACAGCAACCGACAGCTGACAAAAAAGCGACCATTGGCCGATTGAGCAGCTTTTTTATTGCCCACAGCAAGCAACTCTTGGCTACGGCGATATGAAAAGAACTCTTTTGGCAAGGCGTAGGTATCTAATTGACAATCAATTAATTGCTGTTTAGGCAGTTTATATGTTTCAAACAATTGATTTTTGATAAAAGCTGGTAAATCAATTTGCCACAATCCCGTATCTGGCTGTTTTTTAATATATTTTTTCCAAGAAGGATCCTGACTTTGGCGTGGTTCTTTTTCGACCAAATATGATTTAGCTCTAATTCCTGGACCTAAGAAAACTAGAAGATGCTCTGCTTTTGTTTGCCACAAGCCCAACATTTGCTGCCAAACTTGGTCTAAGATATTTAAATATAATGGTTCCCAACCAGCGTGAATCATCGCCATATTTTTGCTTTTTTGATCAAAAAATATTAAGGGAAAACAGTCACCTAAGACCATGCTAATTAGGGTTTTATTTGCTTGCCTATCCCCTCTTTGCCAATGACTTAAAATAGCATCACCTGTGAGTAAAAGACTCGTCTGCTTACTTTTTACTTGCTTGGCATCTAAAACAAGCACTTGATCTTTATTATCTAATTGCAAATGAACAAATTGATCTTCAGCAGCTACCAACTGCCGGCTTGCTAGAAATTGCTCAACAGTTTGAGTTTGGCGAAAATCACCATCGGCACGTTGACTAATAAAAATATTAAGATTTTTTAGTGAAAATGTCAGCATATGCTAGTGAGCCACCCCAGGGACTCGAACCCTGAACCTCCTGTTTACAAAACAGGTGCTCTAACCAGTTGAGCTAGGGGGGCGCGGTGCCAGGAGTAGGACTCGAACCTACGTAGGCTAAGCCAGCAGTTTTACAGACTGCCCTCGTTGACCGCTTGAGTATCCTGGCGCGTTTTATTAAGTTCTCTTGTTAAATTGTTATTTAAATTATTCTTTTAATAATTTAGTGGCCTGTAGTTTGGAGCCTTTGTCGGGGATCGAACCCGAGACCTCAGTCTTACCAAGACTGCGCTCTACCGACTGAGCTACAAAGGCTAGTGGTTAAACTAACAAATCTACACTTAGCCAAACAATGCCTCATTATTATATTGAAAAAACTCAAAAAATATAGCCCTACTCAGAAAAACACAAAATCCACCCACTTGTGCAAGAAGCCAGCGTCTTTCCCCTGGATAACCAGGTGGGCAAGGCGAAAATTTTTCCACGGAAAAACTTTACAACCCATCAGCCCATAGAAAAGCTGTTGAGGAAAAAATGCTATAGCTCCCTGCAGAAGAAGGTGGATTTTAAAGAACAATTCAAGATCTAAATTGATTGTAAAAAGTTTAAGAAGAAAAGAACAGCTGTTGCAAAGAGCAAAAATTTGCTAAAATGGAGTATTGGCTCAAAAAGCCTTTTTTTTAAGCAAATTTTTATTGGCTCGAGAGAGCTTTTTTTAATAAGCTTTTTTTAACAAAATTGAGCGTTTGCTGTTTATTTTGATCTAGAAAACGCGATTTTAATCTAATTTTAATCTGCTTGCCTAATCTACTTGCCCTCGAATTCTTTTAACCAAGTCTTAATTTTGCTCCCATATTTCTCTTGTTCGACTACAAATTTAAGATGTGCTTTAAAATAATTTTCTGGATCACCAGTGGTCATCCACTCCCCTTTAGATTTCTGCACTAGGACTTTGGCTCCTGTTTGATTTAACCGACCAATTGCGTCAGATGTCCATAGCTCATCATCTTTCCCCGTATTTTGTGCTGCTAGAAAATCAAAGATTTTTTGCGTAAACAAATAGCGACCATAAGAAGCGAGATGGGTAGGCGCTTTAGCTGGATCTGGTTTTTCGACAATATTAGCTAAAATATTGGGCTTTCCTTCTTGATATTGACCATTTTTTAATGATACGGCCGCATATTTAGCTATTTCATCACCAAGAATTTCTTTAACCATGATGATGGCATCGGCGTCTGGATTTTGTTGATAGGCCTCCAGCAAAGTTTTGGCATCACCAGGCTTACCAAAAACAACATCATCACTATAAAAAGCTAAAAAAGCCTCCTCATTTTCGACAAAATTTTTAGCACTAGCAAAGGGTGAGCCATTGCCATAGGGCAAGCTTGGATCTTGAGTGATCACCAGCATTTTGGGAAAGTTCAAGACTTCTTGAACTGGAACATAACGATCAGCTTTACCCTGAACATCGAGCTGTTTACGAATGCGATTAACATTGTTGTTGAAATAATCTTCGTAAATTGGTTTACCTTCTGGGGTGGCTACCACAATAATTTCTTCAATCCCCGCTTCGATACATTCTTCAATGACCAGTTGCATAATTGGTCGATTGCCCAAAGGTAACATTGCTTTAGGAATAGTTTTAGTAATTGGCAGATAACGACTGGCAAAGCCAGCATCTGCAATAATAGCTTTTCGGACTTTTTTTTCGCTCATAATGTCAAAGAGTATAACATATTCACCAATAAAAATCCCCTTGGCACTTGACCTCTACCCTGTAAATTTAGTATGCTAGATTGATGGCTAAAAATACTAGATCTTATCCAAAATATATCAAAAAAATGGATTGGCCTGAAATTGTTTTCCTGCTGTTTTTAGTCATCTTTTTTGCTGGGCTAACTTGCAAACACTTTGTTACTAAACAACAGCAGTTGCGTTGGCAAAAATGGCAAGAAATTAAAAATTCAGAGATAAATAGCGCTGTTGACCTAGAGATTAATGATGATTTGCTGAGCAGAGCTGATTTAAATCAAGACCAAGAAATTAATCAAGCAGATGTTCAGACCATGGAAGAGGCTTTTTTAGCCATCGATAGCGAAAGTTTAAAGGCTGATTTAAACCAAGATGGTCGCGTTGACGCTAAAGATTACGCAATTTTGACACATATTATTGAGTCACAAGAATCAAATTAAGCAAAAAAATAAAGAGCAATAAAGAACAATCAAAGAGCAATATGGAAAGCAATTTTTTACAAAAATCAAGAAAAAAACCCTTTTGGTCTTATGCCTTTTTTGTTTTTGGCGTATTACTGCTCATTTTTATTCTCAGTGCCACTCTTTTTGGCTTAATTTTCTTGCAGTCTGTTGATGAAAGCCTAGATACCCGTAAACAAGCTCAAGAAATTAAAAAAAGAGTTGATTTTAATACCTATCCTTTTAGCCAAAGCTTTTTTCAAGTTGGAGAAACAAGTCGGCTTGAACTCCAAGTCAATACTTTTAATCACTTTGTTGACGCTTTGGAACTTAATTTGCTGCTAAAAACTGATCCTGGGTTGTGGCAAGTAGATGATGTAAAAATTATTCCCCCTCAAGATCAGGGCTTAAAACTGGTTCAAAGCAGTCTGCAACAAACAGAATGTGAAGATCAAGCTGATTGCTATCTGCTCACCTTGTTATTGATTAGCCAAGAAACAGACAAGCCCTTTACCAGTCATAATTTATCAACTTCGATTGCTAGTATTGAGTTTACTCCCCTAAAAGAAGGAGCGGTGAACTTAGAACTCACAACTACTAGTCAGGCTATTGCCCACGACACTGCGCAAAATATTCTGCAACACCCGGGTGTCAATCAGTTTAATTACTATATTAGTGATAACGGCATTGATTTTGCCCAATGTCGCTATGTTTATGATGATTGGAGTGACTGTCAAAACTTTTGGCAAACTCGCAATTACCAAGTAGCCCCACTCAATTGTCACTGGCACCAGCAGGAAACTCTTGAACCTCTGAGCCAACAATGTCTAACCAATAAAGTTGAAGCTAACAACATCTCTTTAGCAGCAGCAAGTGATTTTTTCCTCCACTATTTCGCCCCTTGTTTAGCTGGTCCTAATTCTGGAGAAAAATTTTATTTAGTCTGGAATACAGAAAAATATGATGGTTTTGCTTGGCTAGACGTGAGTCTTGATCATCAGTTTACTGATTATTACCAAAAATCAATTAAAAAGGCGCAAAAAGTTGGTCCTTATACTATTATCGATCTAACGAGACTAACTGGTTTTTCCCAGGACATAAAAGGACAAATCCTTAGCTTTGAAGCCGATCAAAACTATTATTTTCGCCTATATAACGACCAAGCGGAGCAATTTGTGTTAGGGCCTAAACTCTATCTTAATTATTGCGTAGCTAATGCTAGTCAAAATCTTAACTGTCAAGATACTTGTGTTCAGACTCAGCAGGGTTCCAGTTGTGCGCCTGGTCTCGCCTGCATCAACAGCCAATGCCGTTTAGAAAGCAATCCAGATAGCCCATGGTGTTTTAATGCCGACTTAGTTAGTGATACTTTAAGTTTGGGCAGAGTGGCAGGCGTGAGCACGCAAGTCAGCGATGCCTCTTATATTATCAAAGGCCCATTTTTACCTAGCGAAGCTTATGACATCACCACTTATGCCTGTAACCACGGTTGCAACACCAATCGTGATTGTATGGCCGACTACCGTTGCTATCAGGGTCGTTGTCGTTTAGCCAGTAATCCAGAAAGTGCCACTTGTGACAGCACTGATATTAAACCAAGCCCTCAGCCGACTGCACAAGCAACCGTAGTCCCTACAGAACCTCAGCCAAGCATTGAAGTAAGTCCAAGTGTTTCACCCACTGTTGCAGTTATTGTTGATGAAACAGAAACTGAAACTGGCTCAGAAAATTCAGAAAGTGAAAATGTTGAAGAAGTACAGAGCCCCGACCCAAGCCCAACAATTGCTGAAGAAGAAACAGAGCAAAACCAAGCGTCGGGTGGTTTTTCTGCTGCTTTTGCTCAATTTTCTAGTCGTTTTAATTGGCAATATTTAGCTTTAGCTGGCCTGCTGATTATTATTGCCATCGTTTTTATCACTCTCGGTTTAAGCCATAACCCGAAACAAAAGCAAAAACAAGTTAAAGATAAAAAAGCTCAGTCAAACGATCCAGTTGAGGTAGAAAAAACAGAAGACCAAGAAGTAAGAAAAGCAAGTGACCTAGAAACCGAAGATCTGGGCGCTGGGTATATAGAAACTGAAGATCTAGGTGCTGGATATATAGAAGCTGAAGATCGAAAAATTGAAGAGCTAGGCGCTGGATATATAGAAGCTGAAGATCGAAAAATTGAAGAGGAAGAATTAGAAAAAGAAGAACAAGCAATTCCAGAAAATAAAAAGCTTGGTCTGTGATAAAATGCCAGTCTATGTTGCAAGCAATTAAGAAATATTTATCTGAGGTAAAAACTGAACTTAGTAAAACTACTTGGCCCAGTAAACAGACGACGAAAAACCTCACCATTTTGGTGGTGATAGTCAGCCTCTTGCTTGCTTTATATATTGGTGCTCTTGATATTATTTTGCAAAAACTTATAGCACTTTTCATTTAATCTGGTATAATAACTTTTCGCAAAAAACTCTAAAGGTATTTATGGCAAATCGTAAAGATAAAAAGACTCAATCAAAAAAAGATCAAGTTCTTGCAGTGGAACCAACTCAAGAAACTGAGCTTGAAGAAACTCAAAAAACTGAGGCTGAAAAAACTCAAGAAACTGAGGCTAAAGAGCTAAAAGCAGAAAAAAGTGAAAAAAGCCTTAACGAAAATCTAATTGTTATTAGCGAAGATGTTAATAAAAAGGCTCGTTGGTTTGTCGTGCACGTTTATTCTGGCCATGAGCGCAAAGTGGCAGAAGCACTTCGTCAACGAACTGAAACATTACATCTGTTAGACAAGATTTTGCGGGTTTTTATTCCTACTCAAGACAAAATTCAAATCAGACGCGGTCAGCGTCGTACGGTTAGTGAAAAGATTTTTCCAGGTTATATTTTGGTAGAAATGGAAATTACCGACAATGCCTGGTTAGCTATTCGCACCACCGAAGGTGTGACTGGTTTTGTGGGCATGAGCAGTCGTCCTACCCCACTCCCTAAGAGCGAAGTCGAAGCAATCATGAAATATGCCGAACAAAGTGATACTCAATATAAGGCTGATTTTGTTGATGGTGAAGCAGTGAGAATTACTGATGGTCCATTTAATGATTTCTTGGGCAGTGTTGATAAAATCGATGAAGAAAGAGGCAAAGTCACAGTCTTAATCAATATTTTTGGTCGAGAAACTCCAGTAGAATTAGATTTCTTACAAGTCAAAAAAGTGTAGTAGAAAGAATTAATCATGGCAAAAAAGGTCAAACAAATCTTAAAGTTAAATTTACCAGCCGGTAGTGCTACTCCTGCTCCTCCAGTGGGCCCAATTTTAGGTCAAGCAGGGATTAACATGATGGATTTCATCAAGCAATATAATGATAAAACTGCCGACAAGCGTGGGCAAATTATCCCAGCAGAAATCACAGTTTATGAAGATCGTTCTTTTACTTTTGTTCTAAAATTACCTCCAGTGGCCGATTTAATTAAACAAAAAATTAAATTAAAAAAAGGCAGTGCTCTACCTGGTCGAGAAAACAAAGGTAAATTAAGCAAAGCCCAAGTTCGAGAAATTGCCGAAGAAAAAATGGCAGATCTCAATACTAAAGATGTTGAGGCAGCCAGCCGCTCCGTGATTGGCGCTGCTCAAAGCATGGGTGTCGAAATTACTGATTAATTAAAATTATCAAATAATAATATTAACGTGGCAGACTCAAGCTTTTCCCCAGTCGTTTGCACCACGTTAACAGAAAGGAAATATGGGAAGCAAAAAAAATGTTGACATGACTCAAACTGAGACTACTGTCAAAATTGTCAAAGAAAAAAAAGCTGAAAAGAAGAAAGATCAAGCAGCTAAAAAGCCAGCGAGTGAAGCTAAAAAGCCAGCAGCTGAAGCTAAAGAGCCAGTGAAGGACGCGAAGGAAGATAAAAAGCCCGTGAGTGAAGATAAAAAGCCAGCAGGCGATGCTAAAGAACAAGCCAGTGAAGAAAAAAAGCCAGTTCTGCAAAAAAAATCAAAAAAAGTCAGGGGCAAAAAATATCAAGCCGTCAGAGCTCAATTAGATAAAACTAAAACTCATGACCCTGCTTCAGCCATTGCTTTAGTCAAAAAATTTTCTTATAGCAAATTTGATGCTTCTGTCGAAGCCCATATTGTAGTGAAAGAAATCGGCACCAGTGTCGACCTAACCCTACCTCACAACACGGGAAAAAGCGTCAAAGTGGCCATCGCCGACGAAGCATTATTAGCCGAGGTCGAACAAGGTAAAATTAATTTTGATGTGCTATTAGCCTCACCAGAATTAATGCCAAAATTAGCCAAATTAGCCAAAATTTTGGGACCGAAAGGTTTGATGCCGAATCCTAAAAATGGCACCCTCACCCCAAAACCAGAACTAAAAAAGAAAGAGCTAGAAGCTGGAGCCTTTACGCTCAAAACAGAGAAAAAAGCTCCACTCATGCACCTGGTAATTGGCAAAGTGAGCATGGACGACAAAATGCTAGAAGAAAACATTTTGGCCGTTCTTAAAGCATTAAAGAATAGAGTGCTCAAAGTCGCGATTGCGCCAAGCATGGGCCCTGCTATTCGTCTCAACTGGCAAATAGTCGAAGAGAAATAAGCTATTCAAACTCAGGCAAAACTTTGGCAACGCTAATTATTTGTTCTAATGTTGTTGAACCTTCTTTTAGTAAGCCCTCAGCTTTTCCTCTAGTTCGTAAACTTAATTCTTCTTTAGCAACTTCTTGATCACCAATAATTAACATTAAAGGCACTCTTTCTGTTTCAGCTTGGCGAATTTTCGCTTGCAGGCGTTCTGAACGATCATCAAGAGCCACCCGCACCCCAGCAATTAGTAATTTTTTCATTACTGTTTGGGCATAAGCTAGATGACGATCAGCAATCGGTAATAATTTTGCTTGAATTGGGGCAAACCAGAGAGGAAAATCTCCACCATGATGTTCAATTAGAAAAGCAAAAAAACGTTCATAAGAACCAATTAAAGCTCGGTGGATCATTAAAGGTCTTTGTTCTTCGCCCTGCTCATCAATGTAAGTTAAAGCGAAACGCTCTGGTAAATTAAAATCAACTTGAATAGTTGAAATACTATCCTCTTTACCAAAAACATTGATTGCTTGCACATCTAGCTTGGGTCCGTAAAAAGCCGCATCACCTTTGATTTCTTCATACTCTACTCCAGCCTCGTCAAGAATTTCGCGTAAAGTATTTTCTGCCTTTTGCCATTCAGCTGGTGAACCACAAACTTGAAATTTTTTATCATTGGGATCAGAAATTGATAAACGAAATTTATATTTATCAAAACCCACTGCTCGATAAAAGATTTTGAGCATTTGCATCACTTCTAAAAATTGCTCTTTTAGCTGATCGGCTGTACAAAAGATGTGAGCATCGTTTTGCGTAAAACCACGCACCCTTTGCAAACCATGCAATTCTCCAGATTTTTCCCGGCGATAAACGGTGCCAAACTCGCCCATTTTAATTGGCAACTCCCGATAGCTATGAGGCTTCAGTTTATAAATCATCATGGCCGCTGGACAGTTCATTGGTTTTAAATAATATGTTTCTTCAAGCACCGAAGCATCCCCCTCTTCTTGATAGCGTAATGGTGGATACATATTTTGATCATAAAATCCTAAATGTCCTGATTTTTCAAACAATTCTTTACGATGAATATTGGGGGTGATAACGTGACTATAAGCAAAACTACGCTCAAATGTCACCATGTAATCTTCAAGCGCGCGACGCATAGCAAAGCCATTGGGCAACCACACTGGCAACCCTTGCCCGATCTCTTTAATGACCGCAAACAACTCCATTTCTTTACCAATTTTGCGATGATTACGCTCTAAGGCTAGTTGGCGATTGTGCAGAAATTGATCTAAATCAGCTTGATCAGCAAAGGCTGTGCCATAAATACGCGTGAGCATTTTATTAGCTTCACTCCCTCGCCAATAAGCACCAGCAATACTTAATAATTTAAAGGCTTTAATTTCGCCAATGTTTGCTATATGAGGACCTTTACATAAGTCAACAAAACATTGTAAATCAACCCGACTTTGCGCCGTGCTTAATTTGTTAGAAATTAAACCTTGAAGCAATTGTTGGTCAGCTTGGACTTGATCTTTATTACCGGTTAAATAAATGCCGACTATGCCTGCCGCCACCAATTCGTGTTCTTGATCTAAACGCAGGGAAACTGGATCAACTTTGGGGTCATGAGCATCTAATTCAGCTAAACCATCTAGCAATTCTTGCTTGTAGGGATTGTCATGAAAAATGGCTCTAGCTAAATCGATTGGGATTTCCATTTTGTGCATGAGCAAATTTTGTTCGATGAGTTTTGCCATTTCTTTTTCAATTTTAAGCAAGTCAGCTTCAATGAGGCGAAAGCCTAGTTTTTCTGCTTCTTGAGAGATATCAAAGTCAAAATAAAAACCATCAGCAATCGCTGGACCCATTGCCTTGATTATTGCTGGCTGAGTTAACTTATATTCACCGCTAGCTGTTTTAATTTTGCCCTGATTTTTTTTATTGGGCGAATACAATCGCTCCATGGCCATCGTTAGCACATGTTCTGCGCTGTGGCGGAGAGCGAATAATTTTTCTTCTTGATTCATAATTCCTTGTCTGTTTATTATTTTAATTTTAATGAATTTTTCAGATAATTGCTATTAAAAAACCCGCCTTGATCGCGGGTTGGTGTTTTTGGCAATTATCTAAATCCAACACACAACAACCCGCTAGGGGCTAGTAGTAGTGCTGGTAGTTAAGATAATTTTTAACATGAATAATCATTATAGCATAAGAATTTTGGCTTCACTATTGCCGAATACCAATCAAATGCCAAATACTCATGCTGATTATTAATGCGAAACTTATCCAGCTCCGCCGCCACCGCCGCCACCGCCGCCGCCACCTCCACTAGAAAATCCTCCACTTGAACTGCTGCCGCTTGCCCCATAACTATGTGAGGCGCTACTGCTAATAGTCTTAAAAGCACTACCCAAAGAACTGAGTGAGTGAGTAACACTACCCAAATCAAAACTCTTCATATCAGCTACAGCTGATTGACTCAAATTAAAGTTCGACATTCCCCAATAATTAACTAAAGTTCTTTGATCAGCCTCTGACCAATCTTTAAATTGAACAGGTAATTGAGACAAAGCTTTCATCGATACCCCAAATAAAGTGCCATAAACGAGGTATTTTTCCCAAAGAATAATTGAGTCAATAGCGTAGTTTTTGGTTTTTTTGTAATCTTTTAAATGTTTTTTAAAAGACAACCATTGTTCTGCTTCAATGTGACCTTTTTCACTCCTTTTTTCACTACTAGCTTGCAAAATCGACATCACTATCCCAGCATTAAAGCCAAGTATTAAATTGCCCGTGAGGAATATCCAAGTGACACTGATCCAAGCCTCTATGATAGATAAATCGGTATTTACCAAAAAACTTATCAAGACCATCGCCAAAATAAAGCTAATCATAGGACTAATAAATAACTTTAAGCTACTCAAACTAGTCGCAAATTGATGGACATCTCGATCAAAATAACCTTTGGCCAGATTATCTTTAAAAGCAATCGTTTCTAACTTTTCAAAAAAAAGATAACTGCTGCTAGCATAGCTTTTAGTGTATCTGGCTATATCTTTAAGATTTAAATTTTTTCGAGTCTTTGCTTTAGCTAAAGCCAGAGCTTCCCGATCACCCTGTGGATTTGCCTGGCGCCAAAGTTGATTAAACTGTTGTTCAGTGACCCACTCGCCACTTGCCCGGTGATAATATTTGGCATAATAATTGGAAACGGTGATAAACAAAAAATTAAACACCTCTTGCTCTACTGGCGATAAAGGCACCTGCCCCGCTTGGTTACTTAATTCTAAGAAATAACTGTAATCTTTAGCAATTAAACCTTCTTTTTTCTCACTGCGCACGATTCGACAAACTTTTTTATGCACTAGAGACAACACTGTGGCAGTAAAAACCGCGGGAGTGAGCTTTTTCGTCTTAGTCATAAGCTGCTGAACTAAAGCCGGTTCTAAATCGCTAGGCGGTTCCCAGATACCCGGCAAGACTTGTAAGCGTTCTTCTTTAGCCACTTTTAAATATTGAATTAAATTTTGCACAAAGTAGAAAATTCCCAAGATACTTAGCCCCACAGAGACCAAAAATATTAACTGGGCAATTCTTTCTACTTTCCTTACTTCCTTAATTGTTTGCTCAATAAATTTTTGTTCTTGGGCTAGAATTTTTTGTTGACTAAGTTTGCCAACAGGTAACTGCTCAACAGCACTCAAGCTAGACAGGGGCAAAATAATTCTGCCTTCCAAAAATTGGCCAAGCTTGACTTGCTCTGCCTCAAAATGAACACCGTATAAACCATTATCACTGGCTAAACTATCAATACTGACTCTGCCACTTAATGGACCATGCCCCCAAGCCTGAACTGCGTTGAGTTGAGAGGTCAAGAAATTTTTTGGCAACCAAACGTTAATCTTCACGGGCCCATGAGGCACCTCCCAAGAATCGCCCACGAACTGCCAATATAATTCTGCCACATTGTCTTGTTTGCTTAATAAATTATCGATTTGATAGCGTAATTCAAAAAGCTTAGTTTCATCATTGGCTTGATAGTGCCATTGTAAATAATATTCACTACCCCGCTGTTCAATGTAAAAAGTATTATCTGGATTGTTGCGAGCTTCACTCAAATTGACTTCATTGCTTTCTAAAACCCGATAGCAATCATAAGAATCCACGCCACTAATCTGTTTTACTTCACAGAGCTCAAAATTGTTCAGCAAGTAAGGCTCACTTCGCCCAGTATCAGTAACACTTTGACTATTTTGCAAATTAATCTTTTGATAAACAAAACGATAATCTCCCTGAAAATTAAAAGCTCGGCGCTCAATCACTTTGGCTGAACCATCTTCCTGCAAAAAGAAGTCGATAGCGCTTTGGTCAATAGTGTAACTTCTAGCAAACACTGCCCGACTAGAAATTAGATTTAAAATTAAGAAAGAAAGGAAAAAGACGATCACTAAAAAAAGTTGAGAGAATCGCTGCTGTTTTTTCATTAACACTTATTATGGCTTATTAAGTCCTGCTTGTAAATGTAGGCCTTGGTCTTTTTTGCGCCTTGTCAGTCGACTGTTGTCTGCTATAATTCTGCTGTTGTCCAAAGACAGTGTGGGCTGCAAAGCTTAATCATCACACCGAGGAAGTAAACAAAGCGTTTCCCCTTTCTCTAGTTTTTGGCTAACAAGTAGTAAAGTTAATTTTTGTACTTAGTCAATATTTTTATATTTTTTAAAAAACATTTAAATAAAGGATCTATGCCAAGTAAAAGCAATATTGAAGAAATCAAAATTATCCAAGAAAAAATTGACCGTGCTAAATCTTTAGTCATTGTTGATTATTCTGGAACCAGTGTTAACGATTTAACTGCCCTGCGCGATGCCTTGAGAGAAGCAGGCGGTGAAATGTTTGTCAGCAAAAATACTTTAATTGATATTGCGCTTGGCAAAGGTAAATTAACTGAATCGCTATCTGGCATGAATGCTCTGGTTTTTTCTTACAACGATGCTGTTGCTGGATTAAAAGCTCTTTTTGATTTTCACAAAAAATCTGAAAAATTAAGTATTAAGCAAGGCTACATGGATGAAAAAGTCTTATCAATTGCTGAAATTGAAACCTTAAGTAAATTGCCAAGTAAAAATGAATTGGTGGTCATGTTAATTCAGCGACTTAAAGGACCTGGTCAAGGCTTGGTTAATACTCTCAGTGCTAAAAGCAAAGATTTGGTTTATGTACTTAAAGCAATTGCCGACAAAAAAAATTAAAAGTTTAAAAAAATTAAAAATTAAAAAATATTAATAATTAGTTAAAAATTAGTTAAATCACTAATTAACAGAAAGGATCACAATGGCAGAAGAAGCTAAAAAACTAAGCGCCAAGGTGCAAAAAATCGTTGACGCAGTCAAAGAGCTTTCCCTAATGGAAGTGTCTGAGTTGGTCAGCGCACTTGAAGAAGAATTTGGTGTCAGCGCTGCTGCTCCAGTCATGATGGCCGCTGGTGCTAGTGCAGCTGCAGCCCCCGCTGCTGAGGAAAAAGATGAATTTGACGTCATCCTCAAAGAAGCAGGCAACAATAAAATTGCCGCTATTAAAGCAGTGCGCACTCTCAAACCAGAACTTGGTCTTGGAGATGCTAAAACCTTCGTGGAATCAGCACCCAAAACAGTTCTAGAAGGCGCTAAAAAAGAAGATGCCGAAGCAGCCAAAAAAGCTTTAGAAGAAGCAGGCTGTGTCGTTGAACTTAAATAAGCAAATTTATTGAGTTTAAATAAGTTTATAATCTGTTTTACCCCGCTTCATAGCGGGGTTTTTGTAATTTCTTAATGGTTTTAGAGGGCTAATTTACTATGGCTAAAAATTATATTAGAAGGCTAATTTGCTATGGTTCAAAATTATATAGGATATTTTTTCTCAATTTTGAAAAATTATAGGATATTATATTTGTGAAGAATTCTCCTAGTTCGTCAATAACAAAAAAATGTAGCTAGTTTGCCCAATTATGATCTATAAATAAAAATTGCTTATTGACTTGTTTTGTTTTATTCTGCTATTGTTAGGTATAGGTCATAATAGATCGAACAATTACTAAATTTAACAAGACTTATAGGCCTAATAATTTAGGTCACAGAAAGGAAAAATGAGCGATAGTCCAGACTTTAATCCAATGCAAACTGATGGTGAAGAAAAGAAAACTGGTCGAGCTACTGACGCTGCCAAACTTGATATTAAAAACTTACCAGATCTACTAACAGTTAGAGAAGTGGCTGATTTATTAAGAGTCTCTCCCCTAACAATTAAGCGCTGGGGCAAACGAGGTAAACTCCCTGCCATCAGAATTAATTCACGCGGAGATCGACGTTATAAGAAAGAGGCCGTTTTGTGGCTTTTAGGCGTTAATCCAGACGAATTAAAAGATTAATCAGAGATTAATAAGGGATTGATAAGAGACTGATAGTAAAAAATCAACTTTAGGCTCGACTCAGTTGGGTTTTAGCCATTTTTTGCCAACGCTTAGCCTCCTGTCTCACTAAACAAAGAAATCTGAATAAACGTAATTGACGTCGCCAGCGCCATGGTTGCTGGACCAAACGCCACAACCATTCCAAGGCTAGGGCGCGAATTACATGAGGCGCGCGCGCGATCTGGCCAAACAGCAAATCAAAAGAACCCCCCACCCCAATGGCTACCAAGACGCCCGCTTGCTCGAGGCGCGCGCGCCATTCCAACAACCACTGCTCCTGTTCCAAAGAACCAAAAGCAACAAACACTATTTGTGGCTTCAATTTCTTTAAAATTTTCTCCAAAGCTTGATCTTCAATTGGCAAAGGCTCATTTTTGTCTTGATAGGCTTCAGTCCAATACAAGTTTTTCTTCAATTGAATCAGGCTTTCTTCATCTTCATAAATTTCTCCCTGATACTCACCGCCAGCTTTCCCCCAAAACTCAGCATAATTACGCCCACCGATAATTAAGGTGACATAATTTTTTTTGGCTGCTTCTACGAGTAATTGATCTGCCACATCAACGCCAGTAATTTTTTCTTCAATTTTTTTTGGCTTCACTGCTTGGCGAAAAGGAAATAACAGGCTTTGACGACAGCGAATCCAGCGATTGGCCATAATTAAACCAATTCCATCTGGTAATAAAATATCGGCACCTTTCAGTACTTTGCGCAGAGCTGGATTTTGCTCGACTTGCACTAATATTTCTGGATTGGGAGTAAAAATTATCTTTAAATCTTTGGGTTTAGCTGTTTCTAGGTGATTTTTGAGCAAATGCCAAAAATCTTGCCAGCTATCAGAATAAATTGCTAATTGAAAAAATTGTGCGTCCATTTTTTAATCATAACACAAAGAATTTTTATCATCCCCCAAAGCTAGAGTAAAATGTTAAAATATATTTGTATGTCGGACTTGGCTAACGGGCGCATTATTATTTTAGGTCTTGGCAGAGAAGGCTTGTCTAGTTATCGTTTTTTGCGTGAGCAATTTCCCGATCAAGAACTCACTCTGGCAGATCAATCACCAAGCGCTGTTTTATTCATTAATTTCCCCGAATGGAAAGAAATTAGCCAAACAGATCGAAAATTAATCTGGCAAACTGGCAATCATTATCTGGAAAAGCTAGCTACTTACGATTTTTTAATTAAAACTGCCGGAATTCCCATTACCTTACCCGCTATTCAACAAGCCCTGGAGCTGAATCCTAGTTTGCAAATTACTTCAAACATGCAATTATTTTTTGATCGTTGCCAAGGAACGGTTATTGGCATCACTGGTAGTAAGGGAAAAAGCACGACCAGTCAATTAATTTTTGATATTCTTAGTCAAGCCGATTACAAAAGTGTCCTACTGGGTAATATTGGCCGTCCAGCTCTTAATTATCTGTCGGTAATTGATCAAGAAACTTTGGTGGTGGCTGAATTATCTTCTCATCAATTGGCTGAACTCAAGGCTAGCCCTCAAGTTGCAGTCTTGCTTGATGTGACTCCAGAACATCTAGATTATTTTGTCAATTTTGACCAGTATGCTGCTTCAAAAACAGCTATTACTCGTTATCAAAGTCCTAACGATTGGCTAATTTACAATCCACAACTGGCTGGAGCCAGTAAATTGGCAGCCTTAAGTGCAGTTAGGCCGAATCATCAACTGAAACATTCGCTGATAGATAAAAGTGATGATCAAGATTACCAAGTGTTTATTAAAGATGAAGAAATTTATTGGCGAAAGTTAGATAATCCGAGTGCCTTGCAGAATTTAATGCCAGTTGCTGAGATCAAATTGCTAGGCAGACACAATCTCTACAATGTGCTGAGTGCCATCGCTGTAGCGCAAATTTTTCAAGTGAGTGAGAGTAGCTTGCGTCAAAGTATTAGCAATTTTCGTGGGCTAGCTCATCGCCTTGAATTGGTCGCCGAATTGGACAAGGTGAGGTATTATGACGACTCGATAGCTACTAATCCGACTGCGAGCAGTGCTGCCATTAGAAGTTTTCCTCAGGGAAAAGTCATTTTGCTGGCTGGCGGTTCTGATAAAAAACTCGATCTAAAAGAATATTTTATAAGCATTATTGAACAAAAAGTCAAAGCCCTCCTCCTCTTCCCTCCCTTGGGTGAAAAAATTTTAGAAGAGTTAAAAGCAATGTGGCAAGAGCGCCAATTAGATGCAGCAACTTTTCCTAAATACCGAATTTGTCAATCGATGACGGAAGCCGTTGAACAAGCCCAGCTTTGGGCCCAAGCTGATGATGTGGTCCTACTTAGTCCAGCTTGTGCTAGCTTTGGCTTATTTAAGGATTACCTGGATCGTGGCCAGCAATTTCAATTAGCTGTCAATAATTTAGCAAAAAAACAAAGCAATAACACAGAACTTAAACAATCATGAACATTAAACAAAAGCTAAGCCCTTTTGCCCTTGCCTATTTGCGTTTTTTTGCGCGATTACAATTACAAAAAAATCGTCAAGCAAAAATCGTCGGCATTACTGGCAGTGCTGGCAAAACTAGCTGTCAGTTGGCAATTTTGGCAGCTCTTGGCAACAATAAAGGCCGCTTAAAAATTAAAATTAACAAAAAAGCCAATTCTGAAACTGGTATTCCTCTCGATATCCTCGGCTTGCAAGTCAAAAATTACAGTCTCAACGATTGGCTAAGGCTCATGCTCCTGGCTCCCTGGCAGCTGTTAACTAATTGGCAACATTTTGATGTTTATGTGGTGGAAATGGGCATTGATAGTCCTCATTCGCCAAAAAATATGGACTATTTGCTCAGTATTATCCAACCACAAATTGCGATTTTGCTCAATGCTAAACTTGTTCACAGTCAAAATTTTGATCCACTAATTAAAGAAAGCGATCCTAAAAAACGTGAACAAGCTCTTCTCAGCTTGATTGCCCAAGAAAAAAGTAAATTAGCTCTGTCATTAGCTAAAAATGCTTTGCTCATCATTAATCGAGATGATCAATTGCTCTGGCAATTTAGCCAACAGAGTGTGGCCGAAATTAATACATTTAGTCAAGATAATTCCAATCACACTCAAGACGTTGATCTGCGCCTCCATGACTGGCAAGTTGATTTAGATGCCAGTCAATTTAGTTTTGAAATTAATAAACGCATTAAACTCAATAAAGCAGACAATAAAATTTTAAGCATTAAACTCAATAATGTGGTGCTGGGTCAACACTATGCGCCTGTTCTAGCCAGTGCTATTCTCCTAGGTCTTAGATTGGGTTTATCAAAAAATGAGATTAAGAATAATCTAGAAAAGTATTTTATTGTTGAGCCCGGACGCAGTTCCTTGCTGAAAGCGCAAAAAAATAGTTACATTTTGGACAGCTCTTATAATGCCTCGGGAATGCTGGAAATGCTTGATTTAGCTAAACATTTGGCTAATAAAGATCAGCGAGTTAAGCGTCTACTAGCAATCTTGGGAGATATGCGTGAACTAGGTGAAGAAACTGCCTCTCTTCATCAGCAAGTGGCAGCTAAAATTGCCGAAGATTTTAGCGAAATCTATCTGGTTGGCCCATTAATGAAACGCTATGTTCAGCCAATCTTGCAAGAAAAAATTAAAGCAGGAGCAAGCACAGTCCAAAAACTGGAAACATTTAAGGACAGTCGTTTAGCCGGTGAAGCACTCTTAAAAAACTTACAAGCTGGCGATTTAATCCTGGTTAAAGGCTCACAAAACGAGATTTATTTAGAGAATGCCATTGAATTTTTATTGGCAGACAAGACTATTGCTAAAAAAGTGCTCTGCCGACAAAGCGCATACTGGTTAGCAGTAAAAAATCAGTAAAAATGTCAAACGACTTAGAGTAAATTTACTTTAACAGGCAAATAGTAGACAAAATTAAAGATAAGCTAAACTAGCTTTAAATAATTCTATATTTTCTAAAACTGTCAGCGCGCCAGTCGCAGCCGCTAAATCAGGATCTTCAACTACTGCCACCGGCATTTTTAACGATCGAGCTAAAAAGCGGTCTAAACCCTTTAACTTGGCTAAATTACCAGATAACAGGATACCCCTATCCAGTATGTCGCTTAATAAGGCGTTGGGCATTTCTTGCAAAAGTTGTTCAATTAACAACAAGTAGTCTTTGATGATCGGCTCAAGCGCCTTGACCAATTCTTGATTGCTGACATTAATTGTTTTGGCTTTTTTACTCAGCAAGTCTTTACCAATCAGCTTGAATGATTTTTGAGTAGCCAGCTGGTCTTCTTGAATCAAGTCTAGATCAATTTGTTTTTTCAGTTGCTCACTCGCTTCTAAAGTGATTAATAAATGATGTTTTTTAACCAAATAGGCGCGCAATAATTCATCTAGCTCCCAACCAGCCACTGTTCCCGTCCACAAATTGCTTTGAAAACTAACCAGCGAACCTAAAGATAAGGCGGCTGCCTCTACGCCTGCTGCCCCCATTTGCACCAGGAGCGCTCCGTTTGTGTCGGCGATTGGTAGGCCGGCACCAATGGCAGCCGCCAATGGTTCCACCAATAAGTGCAACTCACTGACGCCTAAGTCATAAAATAAGCGACATAAGTTGCGTCGCGAAAACTCACTGCTGCCAGCTTTCACCGTGAGTACGATCACTGGGCTGATGACAAAGGGTAAAATTCGATCAACTCTAAGTGCTCTTTTGAGCAATTCTTTGACTAAGATTTTTGCTAATTTTTCGTCAACAATCCTCCCAGCCACTATGGGAAAGATCACGTCGACTTCTTCGCCAAATCTTTCACGCATCTCTAAAGCATCTCGACCAATGGCCAAGACTTTGGGTTGTTGTAAGCGACTGGTTCTTTTGACAGCCACACAAGCTTGGTCAATATTAAGAATTTCCATTTGCTCTTTTTTGTGTAAATTTACTCGAAAAATGCGAATTTCATTACTGCCCAAATCAATAGCCAAAGCCTGGCGCCAATCAAAACGTTGCCAAAATGAGGGCCGTTCACTCTTTTGCAAAAAATCAAGACTTTTAGTCATCTAATTGATATAATAGTCAAAGACCCACACAAGAACAAGGCACAAAAGTATTAATTAAAGAATTGATTATCTAATGACAAAGAATAACAAACAAAACTTTTTCAAAAAAACGCTTACTTCGGTTAAAAAAATTTTTGCCAGCAGATTGGGATATGCCCTCTTTTCTTTGCTGATAATTGTGGCGGGTAGTGTTCTGGCCATTCGCTATGCTCGTGGTAGTTGGCGATTTACTAAAGAAGGCATGGTGGCTAACACCGGTTTGTTAAATGCTAATTCTTTTCCCACTGGCGCTCAAGTTTTTATTAACGATCGCCTGGTCACTGCCACTGATGATACTATCTACATTGATCCAGGAGAATATTGGGTAAAAATTGTTAAAGAAGGTTATTCACCCTGGCAAAAAAAATTACTGGTGCAAAAAGAGTTGGTTAGTCAAACTAATGCTACTTTGTTTCCTACAGCTCCCAGCCTCTCACCTCTTACTTTTACTGGTGTGAGTAATCTCTACCCTTCTCCCGATGGGCAAAAAATTTTATTTTTTGTTAACCAAGCTGGCTCGGTAGCCAATAATGGCTTCTATTTATTAGAGTTAACTAGCAATTTTTTATCATTACAAAGTGGACCTCGACAAATTACTGATGATATTCCTGCTTTAGAACTAGACAAAGCACATATTATTTGGTCTCCTGATAGTCAAGAGGCAATGATTTTGGTCGATGAAGAATTTGGCGGAAAAGAATTTTTAATTTCCCTTAGTAGAAAAACTTCTTTGCTAGAACAAAGCGATATTTCTTTTTCAAGAAGTAAAACTTTATCAGCTTGGGAAGAAGAAATTTATCAAAAAGAACGCTTGTTCTTAGAAAAATTTCCTGAAGAAATCATCCAAGTGGCAACTGAATCTGCAAAAAATGTTTATATCTCTCCAGATAAAAAGAGATTACTTTATACTGCCACTGCTGACCTTACTTTACCTGAAGGATTAGTGCCTCCATTGCCAACCACCAGCAATCAAGAGGAAAAAAGAAATCTAACTGCGGGCAATATTTATGTTTATGATCGAGAAGAAGATAAAAACTTTTTGGTCTTAAACGAAGAAGTTCGCCCTAATTTTCCTTTACAAAAGTTAGGAGTTGTTGGTGATGAGTCGGAAAATCAGCAACAGGCAATTAGCACACAGGCTCAAGAAACAACATCGACTTTCCTCAATAAACAATTGCTTAGCGACGACTTGTTCAGTGAGAAAATGCGCCAACTAGAAGCTTCTCCAGAATCTTTCTTGCGTTTACAAGCTGATTTGGCGATCGATAAGATTACCACAACAGCTAATTTTGCTAATTATTATTCTGGAGTTAGTCTAAACAGTTTGCAGTGGTTTCCTGATTCCAAACATTTACTCTATGTCGCAGATGGCAAAGTACAAATTATGGAATATGATGGGCAAAATAATACGGTTATTTATTCGGGTCCATTTATTGACGAATTTGTCTATCCCTGGCCAGACGGCAGTCAGATTATTATCTTTACTAGCTTTAGCCCAGACTCACCATTTAATCTATACGCGATTAATCTAAAATAAGGTTAGTAAAAAATTAACAGCAATTAAAAGCAAAATTTGTTTAATAAGTGTTTGATCAGCGTTTAATAAGGGAGAATTAATTTAGAACCGGAGATTAGCTCAGATGGCTAGAGTGCGGCGTTCGGGACGCCGAGGTCGGCGGTTCGAGTCCGCCATCTCCGACAAAAATATAGCCTCTATAGTTCAACGGATAGAACGAAGGTTTCCTAAACCTTAAATCCAAGTTCGACTCTTGGTGGAGGCACAGTATAAAACATCATTAAAAAACTAAACTTCATTTTTAAGTGGTAAAAAGTTGTTATTATCTAACATCTTAATAACCCCTCTAATTAAATAATTATTTTGAAAATCAATCAAATATTTTCTTGCATTCTTAGTTGTTGGAGAAATTAAATGGCTATTCTTCATTCGTCCAATATATCTAGACACATGAGACATATGTTTTCCTCGAAAAACACCCCCAACATCTTTTGCCTGAAATCCTCTACCTCCATTCACTTTTAAAGCTATCCTTAAGATACTTGCTTCAGTTTCATTTAAAACTTTTCTATCTAAAGAAAAATTTATTGCTGGCAATAATATGTTCTCTGATAAATAAGAATAATTTGTTAGTTTGTCAACTTTTTCTATTTCTTCCTTAAGACCAGTAAGCACGTACTCGCACCACTGTAATAAACCCTCCCTAGTTCCAAAATCAGCCGCAGCTAAATAATCATAGTATTTATTTCTATCGCCACAAAAAATAGCTGTTGGATTAATAATTCTTCCAGCTCTTTCTACATTAAATCCTGCTTTTACCAGCTGTGCATAAGTTAGCAGCCTAACAGTTCTTCCGTTTCCATTTCCAAAAGGATGTATCCAAACAAATCTATGATGCGTTAAAGCAATTTTGAGTAAATCATATCTGGCCTCATCTTCTTTATTAATAAACGCTGTGAGTTCCTTCATATAATATCTCACTTCAGATTTGGGTGGCGGAATATGTAAAGATCCAGCAATTCTTACATCATTTTCTCTGTATTCTCCAGCATTTTTATCACCCTCACCAGTTGATGACAGTCCATCCACAACAATTGAATGTAAGTGCCTTATTACTTCACCATCTATACGAAAATTTTTTCGCACTGTTTTATCAATAAAGTTTAATGCTTTTTCAACGTTTTCAATTTCTTTTATTTTCTCATCAGAGAGTTTTTTATTCTTTTGAATTTTATTCTCAATAAATTCTGCTATGGTCGTATGATTTCCTTCTATGCGAGCCGAGCCAATACTTTCTAAGGTGTGAAAAAGACTCTTCAATTGAAAAAAAATTGGTGCTGGGGTTGTGCCCTGCATCTCTCTTTTTCTTAAATAATCTAAATCAATAATTAAACTTGTTAATTTAGAATCGAAATCTGGGTTCACAAGAAGTATATTTTTATATGTATAATTGCTCATAATATTTTAATTAATTAACAATTGTATATGTTATCCAGGCTAAATATATAGTATCATAATATTAAACAATTAACAAATCATTATTTATACAATTAACACTTACAATTTATAAAAAGAGGCAGCAATTATTACCACCTGGCTCATCAAGCATTTTTCATTTAAAATAAACTGATGAAAGTATTTCTTAAGAAGCTGTTCAAGCAAAACAAAAAAATATTTTTGTACTTAATCTTTCTTGACTCGCTGGTGCTGCTAATACACCTCTTCTTTGGTAAATATAATCATTTTTTTCATTTAGATTTTGAGCAAAACCTGCCAACCTATTATCAATCTTTCAAACTAATAACGTTTGGTCTGTTGTTCTTTATGTTTTATTTCTCGAAGTTACTAAAGGGTAATTTGAAAAGTTTCTTGTTGTCTTTGTCGATTTTTCTCATTTACCTAGGCTTGGATGAATTACTCCAAATTCACGAAAATATTTATCGAGTTTTTGAATATTTTGATCTTTTTCATCCCAGCAGGATAGTTGAGGCTTCAATGAAAATGGGCTATCGATCTTCCTTGTGGATTCTATATTACTTGCCTTTCATCCTCATTTTTGGCCTTTGGTATGGCTATTGGTTAAGATATTTTCAATCCCAAATGAAAGACAATTTTTGGATTTTAGCTCTCAGTGGTTTCAGTTTATTCACTGTCTTATTAACTGAAGTTTTTAGCTCAACAGGATCATTAAACGAAAACAGCTATTTTTGCCTGGTGACAATTGAGGAAACTGCCGAAATGCTCTTGGCCTCTACCCTAATCCTTGTTGGTAGTAAAGTGATTAATAAAAAAAATTAGTCAAGATTATGATCTAAGCTAGTAAAGACCTAATTTAGCTATCATCTTCACTAGGCTCAACTTCTCCTTCAGCGTAAATCACGGCCTCGGTAACTCCGTGATAATGAAAGAGCTCGTCTTTGCCAAAAACTATTTCGATTTCGCGCTGGGCATCTTCATTACTTGAAGAAGCATGAATTAAGTTCATTTGCTGACTCATGCCAAAATCACCTCGAATTGAGCCGCCTTCAGCTTGCCTACCCAAAGTGGTACCAACCAATAATCTAACTACTGGCACAGCATCAATTCCCTCCCAAACCATGGCCACTATCGGCATTGAGCCCATGAAAGTCTTGAGGTCGCGAAAAAAAGCTTTTTCTCTATGTTCGCTATACCATTGATCAAGTTGCTGATCGTCCATTCTTAACATTTTTAAGCCAACTAATTTTAAGCCCTTGCGCTCAAAACGACTGATGATCTCCCCGATCAAACCTCTTTGTAAACCATCGGGTTTTACTAAAACTGCAGTGCGACTCGTTTTCATAAGGCAATTCCTTTTTTTAATTAAAAATAATTAGTCTACTGCCGATTATCTTAAAAAATTACCTAAAAGCCAAGTGCAGTTTTTTATTAGCTAAAGAGCGCCTAAAAGTGGCTAAATAAAGAAAAATTCCTTCAATTTATATATATCAATTTATTAAACAAAATATCAAAAGGTTAATTAATGCATACGAAAAAAGATGATTAAATTGCCTGCTCGACTTTAATCAATCCAAATATTAATTAATATATCAAAAAGTAAATATACTAATCAAAAATAAGTTAATTAAATTAAGAGCTCGCACAACAATTAGCGCATTAATTGGGAAAAAATTTAATGAAATTAATAAAAAATTCAGCGAAAAATTTACTAACAAACTAAACAAACTAACAAATTCAATAAATATTTAAAGAAAAATTCAGCAAAACAATTAAACTAATTATGCAAAAACCCACTGTTGAATTTCTTTAGCATTGGCAAAATTGCCAATAATCGCGAAGCGCAACTGTTCCTTTTGAAAAATAAGTTTAGCCAATCGCTGAAGATCTTTGACGGTCACCGCTTCGATTTTCGCTATAACTTCCTTGGGTGACAGAATTTTGTCATTTAAGAGCTGTTTAAAGCCGTAAAATTGGGCGACATTATTGCTTTCCTCTAAATTGAGCAAGGTTCTGCCTTTAAGGTAATTTTGAGCACGTAGCAATTCTGCAGCGCTAATTAAGCCAGTCTCTCCCACTTGGCCCCGTTTATTGGCTAAATTATAAAAAACATCTTTACTGGCCTGAATAGCCTCTCGTAAGCGATTGGGATCGACACCGGCACTCGCTCCTAGATAACCACAATCATGATAATATTCAAAATCACTCCTCACGTAGTAGCATAAGCCACGTTTTTCGCGAACTTCAGTAAATAAGCGAGAACTCATGTTGCCGCCTAAAATCACAGCTAAAACTGACAAAACATAACGATCAGGATGATGAAGATCTAGCGCTGGCCAAGCCATCACAAAATGGGCTTGTTCACTAGCCCGTTTGACCAATTTGAATCGACGCTTAGAAAAGGCGATTTCGTTGACCATGGTGGGCTGAGCGCCCTTGCTTTGTTCAGCCTCCACCTTGCGTTCAACTTTCGGCACCGCCAACTTTTGATTTTGCCCGCGCTTATTATTTAATTTGTTAAAAGTAGCAGCAACTTTGTCTGCTAAAAGTTTTTGCTTTGGCGCAATTTTATCTAAACCGCCAGCCAGCACTAAGAGCAAATTTTCTGGACCATAAAAATTATTGAGAAAATTTTGAAAATCGGCACTGGTGAGCGAGCGAATACTGGCCTTATTGCCAACAATGTTATGCGCCAGTGATTCCTGGGCAAACAACAATTCTTCAAAAACATTAGCGATATGAGCCTGGGGCGTATCCACGTACATGTTTAATTCTTCAATGATCACTCCTTTCTCCCGATCAATATCGCTTTGTTTAAGCAAAGGAGCAAAAAGCATATCCGACAAGACATCTAGAGCTAAAGCAAAATTATTAGCTGCAGCTTTGACATAATAGCCAGTGTATTCCTTACTGGTAAAAGCATTAAACTCAGCGCCAACACTGTCCAAGGTTCTAGCTAAAATCTTGGCATTTGGATAATTGGCAGAGCCTTTAAAAACCATGTGTTCAAAAAAGTGAGCAATCCCCTCTTTGCCAATGGGCTCGTAACGCGAACCGGTATTAGCTAAAAACATCACCGTCACTGACTCAGCAGCAGGTAAGTCAATCGTTAGTAATGGCAACTGTTGCTTAAATTTTTTTAAAGGAATGTAAGTCAATTGATGCTTAAACATAAGCCTATTGTAGCATTAATGAAAATTAGCGAATTTATAATTTGGCTAATAAAAGGCGAATGGTTTTGAGTATATTTTTTACTCTTAGCCTTTTTTTAATGCAAGAAATTAGTCCTTGTTTTATGACAAAAAATATTTACTCAATTTTGTCATTTTAGCAAAACACTAGCTTTTACTAATTCGGACGTTTTTCGGTCATAGCTAGCGCTTTTTTGGCAAGAAATTTTTCCTCAAGTACCTGGCTTGAGCTGCTTTTTGCGATCTCCAGAGTAAAATTTCTTTAATTTTCCCTCTTTTTTTTGCAAAACAGCACTTTTGACCAAATTTAAGAGTTTAAATAAACAGCATTTTTTTACAAATTTCAATGATTTTTTATTCTTTTTTTTGAAAAATAAAAATTAAAGGCCTATGTTTTTTTGCTTAATTGGCTTCAGTTTTTGCTTAATTAGCTATATAAACTCAGCAAAATTGAGCACATTTTTGCTTGGCTTTTTTAATAAAATTTCTTAAATTGAACACAAAACTTGCATTTTTTTGGAAATTGTTGCATAGTATTTTGTGAGTAATAATTTGGCAATTCTGCCCACATTGCTAAGTTGTTAACAACAGTTAATTTTGTAACTTGCTCAAAGAGCCGCTTACAGAAAGTTGTTCTTTTTGTTTAAAAAACAGAAATGATCCTTAAATAATTTGATTTTGACCTCCCCATTTTGGTCGGTACGCACAATTTGGCTAGAAATAGCTTGAAAATTGGCTAAAACCTCTGGTGAGGGATGATTAAACTTATTTTTTTTACCCACAGAAATTATAGCCATTTCGGGTAGTACTTGAGACAAAAACAGCTCACTACTCGATGTTTTTGACCCATGATGCGCTACTTTTAGGATGTCTACTCGATCTATCAGAGCCGAGTGCAGAATGCTAAGTTCTCCGCCCTCCTCAAGGTCACCAGGCAAGAAAACCCGCAACTGCCCATATTCCATTAATAGTGCGATAGATCGGTCATTTGTGCTTTCTGTACTTGAAGAATTGGCCAAGTTTTTCGGATTATCGGCCGATAAGAGGGTTTCGGGTAGCCTGGATTCCTCCTGGAAAAAATTGATATTTTCTAAAAAGTCATACTCGAGAAAAGCGGGAGTTAGAAAAGTCAACAAGATGCTGGGAGCTGAATCTTCCAGGCTAGAATCCCGATAAGCTATTTGTTGCCCCAAAATCGGCTGTTTCACCCTAGTTCCATTCATTATCATCTGCGAAAATAGCTCATTTAACTCGAGAAAAACCTCACTTTCTTTATAATCACTTAGGGGAGCAAAAATGTTGGCAAATTGGTACTGCTTCGCAATAGCTGCAAAACCGCCAATATGATCGCTATCATAATGGGTTAAAACTAATATATCAATCTTTTTATCAGTAAAAGGCAGATGTTTCTCTAAACAGCTGGTCACCGACTCGTCTGGGCCAGTATCAATTAGGACTTGAAAAAAACCCTGCTGAATTAAAATCGCATCACCCTGTCCAACATCACATACAATTAAATAGGCTGATTTATCAGGCATTTTTACAAGAAATTGCCAGGCAAAATAGATAAAAAGAAGAAAAACTAATGATTTTTTCATATTAGGCCTGCCAATTGCTCCATTTAGCGAATATCCTATATTTGTTTTTTTGATTGGTTAATTTTTTATCACGTAAGATCAAGTACATTAAGACTAAGTGAATAAGGAATAAAGAGCTAATTATCCAGTATTTATTGTCATTAATTTGAATGGCCTTAGCCGGCAATTTCTCTAGATTAGCTAATAATTGAAAAAATATATTACACGCTTTGTATATCAAACTACCAATAAAATCAGGCAAAAAAGCCAAACGAAGGTTTTTAAGAAAAATAAATAAAAAATATAAGACCGTTAAAAACTCTACCAGAGGTGTAACTATAATATTAGCTGGTATAGCAATTAAATTAATATCAGCAAAATAAAAAAGTAAGAGCGGCCACATCAGAATTTGGATTAAACTATTTAGAATAATGTTTGATTTGCCAAGCTTTTTCTGCACAAATGGCCAGTAAAAAAGAATGATGTAACTCGCTAAAAAACTTAATTGAAAGCCTAAGGATTGTATATATAAAGGATTGATGAGTAGGCATAATATGCCAACCAGCAATAAGACATTGAGCCGATTAAAAGCTAAATTGAAGAAAGAAGCGGCAGCAAGAATTAAAATAACGGAAAGCGAAGCTCTTAGTATTGAAGGACTGGAGTCAATAAGATTAAAATGCCCATTTATCAAGATAAAATAAGCAATGACCAAAACTATTTTAGCAAAACAAAGGCACTTTTGACCAAATAAATACTCAAGTGGAAAAAATAGGGGCTGGAAAAAATCCAAAATTAGGTATATATTAGCACTAGAAGCGGCAACTAAGTGCAATATCCCTATAACTTTAAAAGAATGATAGATGCTCTCGGGAGCACTAGACAGGTCAGCGAAGACAAAAGCTTTGCCCAGAGTAGCTTCTCGAGAAGAGAAATTCTCCTCAAGTAGCCAGATAAGCTTTTCCCGCATAATTACAGCAAAATTTTTAAAGATAAAAAACCGATACTTTAACGAATTGATAAGAAGAGAGACTAAGACTTTTAAGCCATTCATAAAGCTTTTTACACTCCCAGCAATCTCTAACACTTGAACATTTACCTTGCTAGCTGATATGTTTTGTATATGTTTGTAATACTCTCTAGCTCGAGGTAAAACGCCTAGAAAAGACGCTAAATCCCCAATACACTCGCCTGCATCAATAGCACTTTTCGCTATATTTTCGTTTTTCGACTTATTTTGCGAATATTCTCTTTTTTTTTGGATTATTATCGGGAAAAATGGCTTGTTTCGGGTGTTTAATATTAACTTAAAATTTTGCATTAATATCAATATAATTAAAAATATCAAAAGATTTCTTTTTATTTTATGTATTTCTTTATAAGTCATGCCTAGTATTGATGCAAAATGTGCTAGTTGCTTAAAACTTTTTAAAATTTAAAGATTTTTCTTGTTTTATGTCGTATTTTTGCTGATTTATTAGCAACAAGACTACTCGTTTTTGCTGCCTTTTAGGCATCGAGAATCTTATAATATTTTACAAACTAATTAACTTTTCAATTGTCTCGTAAATTTTTTGACTAATTATTTTTTTATTTAGCAAGTCATTAAGACTGGCGTAAGGTCGGTTGTCGATAATATCTTGGGCCCGCTTTTCCCCTATTTCTGGCAAGGTTTGCAGTTCTTTTGTACTAGCTGAATTAATCGAGATTAAAGCACTTGCAGACTCGTTATTGTCCTGACTTGTTGTGCTATTACTAAGCCCACTAGATGAATCCTCCGTATTATTGATCGCTTGCAACTGCCATTGCTCTTCCCAGGCATAAGGAATATAAATTTTTTCGCCATCGGCAACTACCGTGCTCAAATTAAAACTCTTGACCATATGTACTAAAGAAGCTTCTGGATCTAGACCGCCAGCCGCTGACAGCAAATCGGCGCGCCTTTGCCCTAAAGTTAGTTCATAAACACCGGGTTTTTTGACCGCTCCCGCAATTTCTGCTTTAATCTGGCCCAAAGCTTGTAATCCTGACTCAGGCAATAAGTTTTCTGGACAACTGGGACAGTAACACTCCAAACTCTCTGCCGAAGCGCGCAAAGACTCTAAAGCCGGCTTAATGATGATCATGGCAGCAATTATCAGGCAAGCAGGTAAAAAACGAAATATTAAGTAAAAAAGACGTTTAGGAAAATGTTTTGGCTTCATTGATTAAAATAATGATACAAGGCGAAAATGACAAACAAATGACAAGGAGCAAAGCAAAAAAGCAGTAAGCGAAAAGCGAAAAGCGAGCACAAATTAAAAATTAGCCAAGCAATTAAGCAGCCAGCACCAAATTCACAATTTTACCTGGAACATAGATTTCTTTGATAATTTGCTGGCCCAGCAACCATTTTTCTAAAGCCGGCAAAGCCTTGGCTTGAGTTAGAACTGTGGCCTGATCGTTGATCAAGTCATAATCAAGCTTTAATTCTGCGCGAACTTTGCCGTTGACCTGCACTGCCAGCGTGATTTGCTCACTTTGCGCGAGCGCGGGATCATAAGTCGGCCAAGTCGTCAAATGAATTGAGGCAGCAAACTCCAGGCTTTCCAGTGCTTGCCGGCGCGCTCGCGCTTCTCCTGTTTCACACTTGATTTCTCCAAGAGTCTGATCGGCTAGATTCTGCCAGGCATACTTGGCTTGTCCATATAGCTCCTCACTTAAAAATGGCGCTAGTGGGGCTAATATGGCTATTAATTTTAGTAATTCCTCTGCACTTAACAATAGGTAGGGGGTGTGGAAAGTGCTTTTCGATGAAGCATTCTCTTCTGACAAGGTCTTAAGCCTATTCCTCGATAAACTCGCTTTTTCCCAAACATTGTTGAATTCCATTAAGGAGGCAATGGCTGTATTAAATTTCAACTTAGGCAAATCCTCGCTGAGTTTTTTAATCGTTTGCTGCAATTTTTGCACTAAGGCTTTTCTCCCCACAAATTCAGGGCTGCTCAGCTCAGCTTGGTTATTTCCTCCAGCTTGGCCATTGCCATTATTTTCTTCATCCAGCACTGGCCATAATTCAGCAATTAGCTCTATTTCCTCAACTGCCAAACGATATAACTTACGCAAAAAACGAGCCACTCCAGCAACTGCTCGATCATCCCAAGGCTTATCAGCTTCAAGTGGCCCTATAAACATTTCATAAATCCGCAGCGTATCAGCCCCATACTGATCGACTATTTGGTCTGGATTAATCACATTACCCTTACTCTTACTCATTTTTTGACCATCAGGGCCTAAAATCATGCCCTGGTGACGCATTTTGGCAAAAGGCTCGCTAATTTTTAAATGGCCTTCATCTCGCAAGAATTTAGTAAAGAAGCGCGAATAAAGTAAGTGCAAAACAATGTGCTCTGGACCAATTAAATAAAGATCAATCGGCAACCACTGTTCCAAACGCTGGGGATCAGCAAAAGCTTGCTGATTGTGACTGTCGCAGTAGCGCAAAAAATACCAACTCGAATCAACAAAAGTGTCCATGGTGTCATACTCAGGAGTCCAGCCTTTGCCATATAGGCGTTCCACCCGTTCTTGAAATTCTTTTGAAGATTTAAGGGGCGATTCACCAGTCGGTTTAAAATCAACATCGTCTGGCAAAGTCCAAGGCAAATGTTCTTCTTTAACCAGATGAGCATTGCCCTCTGGATCATAAACAATGGGAATCGGTGTTCCCCAATAGCGTTGTCGAGAAATTAACCAGTCTCGTAATTGATAATTTACTGTGCGCTGGCCATAGCCTTTTTCCTCGAGATAATCGATCATTGTCTCAATCGCTTCTGGCACGCTTAAATCGTTGAGAAAAGCTGAATTCATTAATTGGCCTTCCCCACTGTAAACTTGCTCAACTTGAGTAATCTCGTCCTGATTGCCATCTGGGCCACTCACTACACGAATCACCGACAAGGGTTCTCGAGGATTTTGCCGATTGGCAAATTCTACAAATTCGAAATCTCGTTTGTCATGGGCTGGCACGCCAACTACCGCGCCAGTGCCATAATTAGCTAAGACAAAATCAGCCACCCAAATTGGCATTCGTCGTTTGCTTAAAGGATTAAAAGCATAAAAACCAGTAAAAACACCACTTTTCTGCTTGCCTTCTTGTTGGCGCTCGAGCTCCGTTTTTTTCTCTGCCTTAGCCAAGTATTCCGCCACTAGCTCATTTTTTTCTGCAATTTGCTTGGCCAAAGCATGCTCGGGCGCCAAGACCACAAAAGTTGCGCCAAAATTAGTATCTGGCCGGCTGGAAAAACAGGTAATCTCACCCGCCCGACTGGCTCCTGTGTCCTCACCCTGATTAAGCTGCTCTTCAGCCAGGCTACTCCCCTCTTCAGCCGAGTCATTTCCCTCATTGGCCAAACTATTTCCCCCATCAGCCAAACTCTTCCCATCATCTGGATAAGCATAAACTGGATAAGTAATATTAACGCCCTCGTGTCGGCCTATCCAATTGAGCTGCTGTTGTTTGGTGGCAGTCGGCCAGTCTAAACCATCAAGACCACTGATCAGCTCATCTTGATAAGCCTTAATCTTAAAATACCATTGTTTGAGATCTTTCTGGACAACTTCACTCCCACAACGTTCACACAAGCCATTAACTACTTGCTCATTGGCCAAGACTGTTTGACAACTTGGACACCAATTGACTCGACCCTGCTTCTGATAAGCTAATCCCTTTTGATGTAGCTGCAAAAATAGCCACTGTGTCCAGCGATAATAATCTGGATCATTAGTAGCCAGCTCGTTGGCAAAATCATAAGAGATCGCTAAACGCTTGATTTGCTGGCGAAAAGTGTCGATGGCTGTCTTAGTCGTCTGACTTGGATGAATGCCGGTTTTGATCGCATAATTCTCTGCAGGTAAACCAAAAGCATCCCAGCCAACTGGAAAATAAACTTGCTGACCCTTCATCCGTTGAAAACGAGCCAAAATATCAAGGGCGGTTTTAGATTCAATATGGCCAACATGTAAACCAGACCCACTAGGATAAACGAAGGCAAACAGTAAAAAACTTTTTTTAGCTAAGTCACTTGGCGTTAAATCTAGATTGACATCCTGAAACAAAGCTAATTCGTCCCAATAACTCAAGCACTTTTCTTCAATCGCTTGATGATCATAAAAAACATTTGACATAAACATATTTTAACTTAAATAAAGACATTAAGAAAGAGTTCACGCTAAAATCCCATAAGATATTTAAAAACTAGTAAAAAATAGAAAATATAATAAAAACAATTGAAGCAAAAATATACCGAAGCCAAAAAACCAGATAATTAAAATAATCGAAAAAAAACACCCAAAACTAAGGACAAAAAACCAAGAATTAAGCAAAGTTATCACGAAAGAATATAATAATTAAGCAAAGAGATATTCAAGCATATTTAAAGCATTATTACCGCATAATCAAGTATAAGGATTACCGCAAAACCTAGTTTCGGTAATATAAATATATCCTAAACAATCAATCTGCTTTGGGTAATTAGTTCGCTTACTACTACCCAAATTGCTGAAAGACAATATTTTATACCCAAAATATTTGCGAAATTTGGCAAATAAATGGCTGTACAAGGGCAATTTTTCTTTAAATTAACCAGGCAAAAGCCAGGCGAAACTTTAGGAATTAAAACGAAGACAACCCAAAATCCTATATTTTGAGCAGTTTTTGTAGCTTTGAGAGGATTATTAATGCTCCTTCTACTTGAGGGAAATAGTGTTCAGTGATACCACTATCTTCTGCCAAAAAGCTAATGAACCGATTATAAATCGAATAAAAGTCCACTTTTTGCTGATTGTTTAGTTTTTTTCTTGAACCAATAATGTCTATCAGTTGGTTAAGCTCTTTGCTAATACCAGAGTAAACTTTTAAACTGTCATTTATGGCAATTTTCTGTCCTATAGTAATTTGCTCGTCACCCACAATACACTCACCCAACTCGTATACCAACACAGCCTGGCGATAACGACTGTTCAACTCGACTAAAATATACTCACTCAATTGACCAGGATAAAGAAACACCCCACGATTAAGGGCTAAGCAGCCATTTTTTAGCAAAAACCCTCGCAAGTAACGAAAATTTTGATCAGTTTTGATTGCCTCTAAAAACAAAATCATTGTCCAGCGACCTTGCCAATTGCGTCGCGCAATAGAAAGAGCCGGAAACTGCCTTTCTAACTGCTCTTGGCCATAATTAGTCAAGCTATAGTGGGCTTCGTTGTTTAAGAAATGTTTTATCAGCAATTCTCTTTTTTCTAAATAAAAGAGTAATGATTGCAAGCCAGTCAAAGACAAGTCAGGTAATAGAAATCTAATCTGTTGAAAGTTTAGTAAAATTTTTTCGTCTGGAGTATCTGGTGAGGATCGCTCAGTTGGGTACAAGAATAGCAATATTTTTCGAGTATTTTCTTTCATTATTGTAATAAATTCATTAATATAAATTGAGCTTTAAAATACAAATTTTGACTTTTCCACATTTTTTTGAACCCGAACTGGTTTTTTTGAGCAAAATAAACAAGAAAAAATTATTTTACTCAAGAGACAACCCCCTTAAAACCCATATTTTTAAATACTACTTCACATAATACTACATTGCTAAGTAAATTCACAACTAGCAATTTTGTGAATTGTTTTGGGGATAATGAAAACTGCCTTTTTGACTGCTGATAGGCTTTGACTACTTTTATTATGCTTTGTTTAGCATGAAAATTAGTGAAATAACAGCCCCCTATATATAGTAGTTCCGCCTGGTGTGAATATTTTATTCAATCGATGAAAACCCGAATAAAAATTGCTGCTTGTTTCGGTTCGAGTCCTTATCTAGACTAAATAAGATTAAAAAATACGAAGCTAAAAAACTGTCTAACTCATCTGGGTTAGACAAGTAAAAAAGCTCGAAAAATTAATGCCTGCCAAAATAAAGCAAAATACTAGCCGTGAAGTGCAAAAACAAGCAAAAATGGCTTTAGCTGAGAAAAAGTTCTTGGAACTTTTGCAAAACGACTCAGTTAAAGAAGCCGAACAAACAGAAAATTTGCAAGAAAATGCCAACAATAGCACAAAAGAGATCGAAAAAAATCTCAATGACTACCTTTTGGCAGTCAAAAATACTGGCTGCTCAGCTGCTACCATTCGCAATTACAAAAGTGATATCAAGCAATTTTTAAATTTTCTAGGTGAAAGCAATTTGGATGCTTTGGGAAGCAAACCCAAACTACTAGCTTTTGCTAAATACCAGAGGGAAAAGGGTCTTAAAGATAGTTCAATTAAACGCAAAATTGTTGGCATTGGTCAATTCAAAAACTGGCTAAAAGCTGAGGGCTTACTCAAGTCAGAAATTCCCCTTAGTTCAAAACAGGTAGCCAATGCCTCAAGTCTTGACTTAAGAGCCATTGATTTAAGAAAAGCTCAAGATCGAGAAATAAAAACCCAGCAATTACTGGCTCAACAATTATTAGCCAAAGAAAATCAAGCACTAAAAGACGAAGATTCGGCAAAACTTAGTCAAGAAGCAAAGAAAAAGCGAAACTGGTTCGGCAGAGCTAAAGAAGCCGATAGTTCAGCTCGTCGTCGACCAAATAAATTAAGCCTTATTTTAAATATTATTGCATTATTATTTTTTATTGGCGGCCTAGGCTATCTAGCCTATCAACAATTCGGTCAAGCGGTCCTGTCACTTGCTTATCCGAGCCTACCTACCAATCCAAATCGGATTCTCTCTTTCCAGGGACGCTTGACCAACACCGCCCGCACTCCCATTGCCGCTGAAACTGATATGACCTATGCCCTTTATGATGATGTGACGGGTGGCAATTTACTTTGGTCTTCAAATACTTGTGCCATACTGCCAGATCAAGATGGAATTTTTAGCACCAACTTAGGAGCTGGCAACGGGGATGGCAGTGATGATCTAGATTGTGGTGGCACTATTGACGACAGTGTATTTACCGAAAATAGCAATGTTTGGCTCGAGGTATCAGTCGGTACGGCCCCTAGTGCTGAAGTGCTTAGCCCCAGACAACCAATTCGTACAGTTGCTTATGCCATTAATTCTGAAACTGTGCAAGGCATACGCCCTAGCCTCGTTGCCACTCACAGCACTTTGCTAATGCTTAATGACCAGGGACAATTAGTCCTTGGCACCGATGATCCAGAAATTAAAACCGTCTCAGGTAGCGACTTGACGATTGAAGCTAATTCAATCATGATCCAAACCCAAGGTGGTGGTAATGGTGACATCATTTTGTCCCCAGATGGAACAGGTAATGTGGGGATCGGAGGAGCAACTGACCCTAGCGGTACCCTGCACACTGCTGGTTCAGCTGTTGGCAGCAATTGGTTAGCTCTTTTTACTCAAAGCGGGGTGACTCCAGAAAACTCAGCAGCAATTGCTTCTTCACAAAATGCCGCTGTTGCCGTTCAAGGGGCTGGAAAAGCCTATTTTCTTGGTAGAGATGTAACAAACGACATTGAATTTATTATGGGCACTTCCACGACTGGTGGAGCTTTTGCCGGATCAATGACCAATCATGATTTTTGGTTAAGAACTAACAATGTTAGTAGAATGACTATCCAGGCAGGAACAGGTAATATTGGGATTGGCACAACTAATCCTTTATACAAATTAGATGTCGCTGGTGATATTAATCTAACAGGAGCTTTGAGAGCAAATAGTGATGCTGGTAGCAGTGGTTATTATCTACAAAGTCAAGGTGCGGGAGCAGCCCCAGTCTGGACAGATTTGTCACCAGCTTTACTACCAACAGGCATTAGTGGTCAAACTTTAAGACACGATGGCACTACCTGGGTAGCTAATTCCCTACTATATAACGATGGCACAAATATTGGGATTGGCACAACTAGCCCCACACATAAACTGCAAGTTCAAGGCACTGGCCACTTTGAAGATATCCTTGTTGAATCTCCTTTGGGCGCCGGCCTCATTGAAATTGGTGGAAAAAGATATGCGGGGATTGTTTCCATCCCTACTGAATCGACTACCACCATGGGAGCCATTGAATCTCCTTGGATTAAAACTGGTTATTATCAAAACTTTCTAAGGTATACCGAAGAATTTCAAAGAAATGGCGCTAGCGATTGGGTGAGAACTAATATTACCTCTGTTACTGCCAATACTCACTCAGCTCCCCTAGAGAGTGCTTCAACCGCTGACACCATTGTTGGCGATAGTGCTGGGTCAAAACTAGTCCAAACTGTTGCCACCTCAGCAGCAGGGGTGGATGCTACAGGTGACTGGGTGTTTAGCATCTATTTAAAAACAAACAGCGGTACTGCTACAGTTGGTCTAAAAATAGATAGTGATACAGAGAGTGGAACTAGAAAGTCTGTAGAGATCAATGAAACTTGGCAAAGATATGCGGTTACTCAAAAATTTTCTAACCCTAATACCCACAAAAGTGTTACTTTGGAAGTAGGCGAGAATACTGTTATCGCCTGGGGAGCTCAGTTAGAGCCCAACGCTTATGCTAGACGATATTCTGAAGCGAGAACCATCAGTCTTGTAACTACCGAGACTAATACAGCCAGGATACCAACGGCATTATCAGTGGGTGGATCAATTTCTGGTACCAGCGGTTCATTTACCAGTTCGGTAACTTCGACTAGAAGCGGCACCCCCACTGCTCCTGTGGAAGGCCTTATTACCACCGCCGGTTCAGCCACCGCTGCTATCCCAGTCCGCCCTTCCCCAAGACTAACCATGAGAGGCACAGCCTGGAATACAGCCAGTAGCGCAACCAACACCGTCGCCTTCTCTATGGAAACATTACCCACATCAGGCAGCGATACCTCTGGTAGATTAAGATTTTTATATGGAGGTCATGGGACAGCCGTAGCTGCTTATACTGAACTGGCCACTCTAACCCATACGGGTAATTTTGGCATCGGCAATACTGCTCCCACATATCTCCTCGATGTAGCTGGCGATATCAACACCACTGGTACTTATAGAATGTTAGGACTAGATTATGGTCAATACTTTATTGACTCTGCTGGAACTAATGGACAAGTTTGGAAGAGTGATGGATCAGGCAGAGGTTATTGGGGTGTTGATGATACTGGCACTGCTCTACCAACAGGCACTTTAGCTGGTCAAACTATTTACTGGAATGGAAGTAGTTGGACTTATTCAAGTAACTTATTTAATAACAATACTAATGTAGGTATCGGTACCACTAATCCTTTAGCTTTACTCTCAGTAGGTAATAGTTCTCAATTTAGAGTAGATAGTAGTGGTAATTTAACTAGGATTAATAATGTAGCCTATTCCTGGCCCAGTAGTCAGGGAGCTGCTAGCACAGCTTTAGTTAATGATGGGTCTGGTAATCTCTCTTGGACTAGTGCTGCTTCACTAGGCACTAATTACTGGGACTTAGAGAATCAAGGTTTATCCCCCACCAATACTAGTCTTAATCTCTATGTCGGTGGTGATAGTACCGCTAGTGCTAAATTTATAGCTGATGGTGCTACTGGTGATGCTAAAACTACAGGAAATTTGTTTGTGGGAGAAAACAACTTCTCATATGGAAATAACTCTATACTAGGGGGAAATAATGTCAGAACATTTGGAAATTATTCTATAGCAATAGGACAAAATAATTCTGGGTATGGAAACGCATCCGCTGTAATAGGTATAAATTCCGAAGCTCGTGGAACTGCTTCCGTAGCAATGGGAGATAATGTCAGAGCGTTGGAAAATTATTCTATAGCAATGGGAGCTAACACCACTGCCAGTGGCATTTATTCCACAGCAATGGGATATGGCACCACTGCTCAAGCCTATGCCTCTACGGTGCTTGGGCGATTTAATGTTGTATCAGGCGATGGTACTACCTGGACTGCTACAGATCCAATTTTTGCCATTGGTATTGGAGCAGATGCTTCAAATAGAGCTAATGCTATGACAGTGCTAAAAAGCGGCAATGTCGGCATTGGCACCACTAATCCCACTACCCTTCTCCAACTAGGCCAAGCAGGTAAAGCAGGTACGCTCGGCATTGCAGGGAGTACATCAGGCTTAGTGACTCTCCAAACTGCAGCTGCTGCTGGCACTTGGACAATGACTTTACCTGTCAGTGGAGGCAGTAATAATCAAGTCTTAACTACCAATGGAGCTGGAGTAACTTCTTGGACTGATCTCAGTAGTATTGGCGTTACTTCAGTGACTGGTACTACTAACCAAATTGATGCTTCACCTACTACTGGAGCAGTGGTCTTAAGTCTACCTAATGATCTAAGAGCACCTGGTACCTTTAATGCTACAACTAGTATTGCTACTGGAGCAGGAGCAGGCACAGTCAGAATAGATGCTAGTGGTAATCTAACTAACATTGGTGCTATTGCTACTACTGGAGCAATTACTATTGGTGGAGATGTCGTCTTATCTAGAGGAGCAGCTAATCGATTAGACTTAGCTTCAGCTGATAGCTTTAATTTAGTCTCAGGTTCACTGCAAGTTGGAGGAACAGAAGTCATTACTTCAGCTAGACTCATTCGAGCTGCAGATGGTAGTGCTACAACTCCTGCCTTCTCTTTTTCAGCAGACACTAATACTGGTATCTATCGAGGTGGAGATGATATTTTAAGATTTGCTACAAACAGTACAGATAGAATGAGCATCATCGCTAATGGCAATGTAGGGATTGGTAACACCTCACCCACTTATCTATTAGATGTCGCTGGAGATATTAATCTAACAGGGGCACTAAGAGCTAATAGTGATGCTGGTAGCAGTGGTTATTATCTACAAAGTCAAGGTGCGGGAGCAGCCCCAGTCTGGACAGACATGTCATCAGTCCTACTACCCACAGGCACCAGTGGCCAAACTTTAAGACATAATGGAACTGCTTGGGTAGCCAATTCTCTACTATACAATAATGGAACAAATATTGGCATTGGTACGACTAGCCCAGGAGTAACACTAGATGTCGCTGGTCAAGGTAGATTTGAAAGCACGACTTACCCCGTTGTAGATATTATTCGAAATACAGGAGCTTCTGGTGGAGGTGTTTATGGCGGAGCAAGGCTACAGAGAAAAACTTCATCTCCCGTAAATGGTGGAGGAATCGGATTCTTCTTCTGGTATCCAAACAGTGCAGGTGTTTTAGAAGAAGCTGGGATGTTTGGAGGAGCCTTAGCAAATACCACCGCAGGCTCTGAAATCGGTGAAATAATTTTCGGCGCCGCGTATCATGGCGCAGATCCTTATACACAAAGGCATTTGACCATTAGAGCTGTAGATAGCAGCCACGGAGAAGTCAGGGTTCCTTATAGATTGAAGGTTGGAGATGATAGTTCACCCGCAGCAACCTTAGATATCACAGGAAATGCCATAATTTCTGGCAATGTCGGCATTGGCAATACAGCTCCCACATATCTCCTCGATGTCGCTGGAGATATTAACTTTACAGGAGCTTTGAGAGCTAATGCTAGTAGTGGAACAAGTGGTCAAATCTTAATATCACAAGGAGCTAGTGCTCCAGTTTGGTCAAATGTTAGTGGGGTGATTGATGATTATGCTTTTATACAAGGTGGTAATAGTTTTGGGGACACTGCTGTTCTTGGTACCAATGATAATTATGATTTACAGTTTGAAACTAACGGCACCACAAAGATGACAGTGAAAGCTGGAGGGAATGTTGGTATTGGCACCACTAATCCCACATATAAATTAGATGTAACCGGTGACATCAACACCACTGGTACTTATAGAATGGCAGGCATAGATTATGGTCAATATTTTATTGACTCTGCTGGAACTAATGGCCAAGTCTGGAAGAGTGATGGAGCAGGTCGAGGTTATTGGGGTGTTGATGATACTGGCACTGCTCTACCAGCTGGTACTAGTGGTCAAACAATAAGACATGATGGCACTGCTTGGGTAGCTAATTCTCTACTATACAATAATGGCACAAACATTGGTATTGGCACTACTACCCCAGGAGCTAAATTATCTGTAAATACAACTTCCTACCCCACCATGGAATTAAAATACAATGATAATAAAGTAGTAGATATCTATAGCAATGTTGCTTCTAATATCTTTATTGGTTTTGGTTCAGGTAGCAATATAAGTACAGGGACAGGCAATGTAGGATATGGCTATCAAACATTATTTTCCAACACCACGGGGAGTAATAATGTAGCCAATGGCTACCAAGCATTATATTCCAACACCACGGGGAGTAACAATGTAGCCAGTGGCTACAGGGCATTACGTAACAACACAGAAGGGAATTCTAATGTGGCAATTGGAGGTAGTGCATTAATGTCCAACACAACAGGCGGTGGTAATGTAGCAAGTGGGAACAGCGCATTATCTTCCAACACCACCGGTTCAAATAACATTGCAATTGGGACTTCTGCATTACAGAACAATGTAGCAAAACAAGGCAGTACAGCTATAGGATATCAAGCTATGTATTATGCAGATAATATTGCTACGGGCTCCACCTACACATACAACACAGCACTAGGCTATCAAGCACTGAGAGGTAGTACAACAGCAGCAAATAATTCAGGTACATATAATACAGTATTAGGGGCAAGTGCTGGTTTTGGAATGACTTCTGGTTCTAATAATACCCTGGTGGGATACAACGCAGGCAATAATCTTACAACAGGGGGTAATAATATAATAATAGGATCAGGCATTACAGCATTAACAGCCACAACCAGTAATCAATTAAATATAGGCAATATAATATATGGTGATCTGAGTACCGGCAACGTCGGCATTGGCACCACCTCTCCCTCTACCCTACTCCAACTAGGTCAAGCAGGTACGGCAGGCACTCTGGGTATTGCAGGTAGTACATCAGGTTTAGTAACTCTACAAACTGCAGCTGCTGCTGGTACTTGGACTATGACTCTACCTACAGGTACAGGCACTAGTGGTCAAGTCTTAACTACTGATGGTAGTGGAGTTACATCTTGGACAAATCCCAGTTCATCTATTAAATGGAATGCTATAGACAACCCCGATGGCCATCAAACTTTAACCATGGGTGCTTACAATACTACTTGGAACTTTACTAGTGGAGCTTTCAGGATTACCAACAATAGTGCTGAAGCCCTCTATGTGGGTGCTGGTAATGTAGGGATTGGGACGACTAATCCCTTATATAAATTAGATGTCAATGGTGATTTACGAGCTGAAAAAT